>OKWK01000003.1_pt1 | contig 797506 bp, 717 predicted proteins | sample 1607181 | NCBI WGS metagenome assembly OKWK01 (sample SAMN07501053, study PRJEB24779) | human gut metagenome | isolation source: stool | host: human infant | place: USA: Pittsburgh, PA | reverse complement strand
GCCACCTGCACACTCCTCCTCACACTCTGACCACACCACCACCACAGAAAGAAAGCACGACTCTTCCGGGGCCCTGGGTAGGCACACAGGATCTGTTCAGAGGAGGGCCATCGTGTCCCGGCGTGTAGGCAGTGTTCTTGTCTGACAATGATTATCAGCTATCCGGCGATAACTGAGCGTGCTCCGACGGGATCGTGTGTGGTGATGAGGAGGGATGCGCTCTCTGCAAGAGCGGCGCATTCGGCTGGCGAGTTGGGTAGGGTCCCCTCGTAAAGAGTGATTCGTACCGAGGCGGTATCTTCGTCGACGGTTGCCCGTACGCCGTGGCACCGCGGGTTCCCCATGTAGAAGAACACACGTACCGAGTGATCCGAAACCACGTCGTATCGACTCCAGGAGGATGCGTGCTCGTCATGAAGATCGGTACGCTGCCGTATATCGTTTGCGGATTGCGTTGGCGGCTTCACCGTGGGATCGTATCTGGTCTTTGTATTAGGGGAACTGGGGGGAACCTCACTTCCGCCGACGGCGCATCCTGTCATGGCAGCAACAGTCAAGACGATTGCGAACATCACAGCTGAGAGTCGGCGGGAACGAGTCCAATCATCCATGATTGTGTGTTTTCCAGTCGTTGTTAGCTGCGACAAACAGATCATTGACACGACTGTCGAAATATGGTCCCTGGATGTAGGCGGTACTCTTGGCGGGGCCATGCGAGGTGACGCTACGAACGTACCCGAGGCCACTGGTGTTGCTGTACCGATTGAGCCATGGGCCTCCAGATGAACCCCCACCAAAGTTGCAACCGGAAATGCGGTTAAACCTGTAGGTACCTGTCCAGCCGGTACCGCTTGTCCCCCAGCAGGCCCACATAATTTGGCCCCCGTTACGGTTTGCCGGATAACCGAAGATGCTGACGTCGAAACCAAATCCTCCGCCCCACTCGAAGCCGTGGCCTCCAACCGCATTTACGACTGCGGCCCTCGAAGTACTTCCGTTGTACGTGGTGACGAAGGCGACGTCTGAGTTGAAACCGCGCCCAGATTCGCCATAGTTGATCCAGTCGGTGAACGTACGCAATACGGCAGCTTGGTAGCTTCCATATGCAGCGCCTTTGCTGTAACCCGGCATGAACACCCAATTGCTGTGCCACTTATTCCCGGGGGCGCCATAGACACAGTGTCCGGCGGTGACAACGAGACGCTTTGAGCTGCTATTTATAGAGGATCCGGAGCAGACGTAATCCTTGCCGTCACTTTGATTATGGAAGAATACCTTTCCGTTGGTCTTCGAGAAATTCGTGACTGGAGGTGCAGCCTGCGGTGTGATCTTGGTTGACGTTGCCGCGACAGGAGAGGAGCCAATGGTGAGGGGCTTGTCCGATGAGGCTCGTCGTTCCAGCTCGTTGACTTGCTTGTTTACTCTGGCCGTGCTTGCTGGGGTATCGGCGGGGATGGCGTTCTTGAGGCGCTCGGGAGTCCAATAGGCAGTGACTGCCGGGTCGCCGCCCGTCGCGGTGAGCTTAGCTGTGTTGGTGGTGCTGGTAGGGGCGTAAGTCCGGCCCGTCGCTGGGTTCGTCACCGGTGCACGGACCGCTGTCGTAGTGGACGACAGAGGCGGACCACTCGGCGCGGTCGGTGCAGCCGATGCTGGCGTCGTAGCCGAGGCCGCCAGGAAGGCCGCCGAGGCGAGACCTGCGAGAGTGGCAAGTGTGGTTATTCGGTATTTTTTCATGTCGATTCCTCCTGGGACGCCATTTTTTGTGCTGCAGGCTACCCCTGACGAGACCGTCCTCGGCAGGCACAACGTGTGAGGCATTCGTGGTATCTGCCAAGAACGATGATCATCCAAACCCCAGCAAAACGGTAGCTCCTTTGGGCCCCATCCGGAAGACAGGGTCCCGGAAAAGTCGGTAGGAGTGTGCTGTGACTAGGGGTTGAGTCGGGTCCAGCGTGTTAGATGGGTGGGCGAGGCCGTCCCGGATGGGATGGAAGTAGTCATGCAATCTACCGATCCCGAGGGCCCCGCCCGCGATGCCATCTTCCCCCACCGCGCCGCCCAGGATCATTCCTGACACGCCCCTACCTGATGCCCGACTGGCCGATCATCTGTCCAGGGTCCCCGACCCCCGCCAGGCCCGAGGCAAGCGTTACCCCGTGCCGGGGGTGCTTCTGGTCGCGGTCTCGGCGGCGATGGCTGGCTGCCGGGGCTTCACCGCCACCGGCGAGTGGGCAGCCAGACTCACCGACAAGAACCTGAACGAATTCGCGCTGAGATCGGCCCCCGGCGAATCCACCCTGCGGAAACTCGTCGCCCGCATCACCGCCGCCCTGGACGGGCACCTGTGTCTGTACGCCTGGACCCGCACCACCCTCGCCGGCGCGCCACGTGATCGCCGTAGACGGGAAAACGCTACCGGGCTCCCGCTCGGCCACCGAGCGGGCCCGCCACCTGGTCGCCGGCCTCGACCACATGTCGGGGACGGTGATGGCCCCACCGGAGGTCGAGGCCAAGTCCACCGAGATACCGGCGCTGCCCGCCGTGATCAAGGCGCTGGGCGAGCGCGCGGCTGGTGCAGTCATCACCGCCGACGCCCTCCACACCCAGACCGCTAGTGCTACCGCGATCCTCGCCGCCGGTGTCGACTACGTGTTCACCGTCAAATCCAACCAGCCCACCCTGCACAAGAACCTGGCCGGTCAGCCGTAGAAGAAGGTCCCCGCCGGCCACGTCGACGTGGAGAAGGCCCATGGCCGCCTCACCCGGCGCACCCTGAAAGTCCTCCAGGCCCCCACCGGCCTGGGATTCCCCGGCGCCGCGCAGATCGTCCACCGGCGCTGGGTGGCCACCCGGGCCGGGAAGAAGACCACCGAGATCGTCTACCTCATCACCTCGGTCACGCTACCTGAAGGCTCTGCGGCCCGGATCGCGGCCTGGACCCGCGGCCACTGGGGTGTAGAGAACCGGCTCCACTGGGTCCGAGACGTCACGCTCGACGAGGATCGTAGCCAGATCCGCACCGCATCGGCCCCCACGTGATGGCCACGATCAGGAATCTGGCCATCAGCATCCACCACCTAGCCGGGGCCACGAACATCGCGAGAGCCACCCGGCAAGCCGCCTGGGACCCACCCGCCACCTGCACACTCCTCCTCACACTCTGACCACACCACCACCACAGAAAGAAAGCACGACTCTTCCGGGGCCCTGGACGAGGAACAAGGATCGGGAGACCGACAGCTTGAACAGATAACTGAAAATTGCCAGAGAACCGAAGGCCCACAGAGTCCCCCGCGCCACGAGCTGATACTCCTGTAATCCCGAACTCAACAGCCGGATTCGATGGCTGTCGTTGGCTGAAAGAATGAGGAGCCGCACCAGGCCGAAGACCACGGCCAATGCCGAATAGGTGATGTGCCGGGTGCCGGCAATCGTCTGGCTGTCTGGGCTTGGCCAACGGATATATATCGTTGTGATGAGCGCTACGGCTATCGCCAGCGCGTCAGAGAGGGTAAGTCCGAAACGTATGCGCGTCGGCCAGTGAAGGCGTCCGGCGGCCTTGCGGGCAACTTCGGTACTGATGGCGGTGCCTTTCGAACGTGAGAGCACTCTCAAGCTGAAGTCATTCCGAAGCATTCATATCATGAAAGTGACAGTCCCTGCCGGGGCGCGACCATCGCGGATGCTTGGCGGGTTGATCGCCTCTACGGCAAGGCACAATGCAGTGTCAGACTCGTCCGGGCGACGGGTGAGCGCTCCGGTACGTTCTCTCGCGGCCAGGCTGTGTGATAGCCGCGATGAAGACGTCGGTATGGTTGAGACGGTTTTGTCCGGGGTGAGCTGTCTGGGAGGAACTATGGACACCATCACCATCACCGCTGATGACGGAGCCGACGTCGACGTCCTTGTCTGGCGTCCCGAGGCTGCGTCGGGGCGCCCCATCAAGGGCTTGGTGCAGTTCTGCCACGGTATGGCCGAGTACGCGGCTCGCTATGACGAGGTCGCCCGGGTGCTTGCAGCCGACGGCTGGCTCGTCGTGGCGAACGACCACCGTGGCCACGGGCCGCGTGCTGCTGCCATAGGAGAACTCGGAACCACGTCTGATCGTGGCTACCACCAGCTGCTCGACGACCTGTCCGCCGTCGCTGACCACTTCATGGCCAAGCTGGAGGGGAAGCCGTGGTTCCTCGTCGGACACTCGATGGGGTCGTTCCTTGCCCGTGTCCTGGCCGTTCGTCGGGGACGCGAGATGGCCGGCCTGGTCATCATCGGCACCGGCTCCTCCCTGGGGCCGTTGAGCACTGTCGCCACCGGGCTGGCCCAGGCCCAGGTGCTCATGGTGGGGGAGGACTCCCGCAGCCCGCTGCTCAACACGCTGTCCTTTGGGTCCTTCAACCGAGCCTTCCTGCCGGCCCGCACCGACTATGACTGGTTGTCCCGAGACGCTCACGTCGTGGACGCCTACAACGACGACCCGCTGTGCGGTTTCGTCTGCACCGCAGCCTTCTACCGCGAACTCGTCCGACTCATCGAACTCGCCAACTCCACCGAGATCTTCCGAGCGACTCCACCGGCACTGCCCATTCTGCTGATGTCGGGCGCCAAGGACCCGGTGGGGGACTCCGGCAGGGGAGTGCGCCAGGTCGCGCGTCAGTTGCGCGACTCGGGCTCGCGTGAGGTGGACCTCGTTCTCTACCCCGGGGCGCGCCACGAGATCCTCAATGAGGTGAACCGTCGACATGTCCACGCCCACCTGCGCGACTGGATTGATGCCGTCGCTGCCCGGCCCCGGACCTTGCAGGTTCGGAAAGCACGGTGAAAGGCCGCTCACGTTCGTTTCGCACAATCGTGCACATGCACCCCCGCTGCGTGAAGGCGATTGTGCGCAGCCTAGTATCGTAGGTGCTGGTGCCGAGGAATCCCATCCGGGGTTTCAAGGCGGTAAGAGGGAATCCGGTGAAACTCCGGAACTGCCCCGCAGCGGTGAGTGGGAACGACATCACCATCGTCGCCCATCTGGTTCTCGGACCGGGTGGACGTCGATCAAGCACTGGGCTTCGGTCTGGGAAGCGGTGACGTAGGACTCGTCGGCAGACGAGGTGCCCATGAGTCCGAATACCTGCCAGAGCGTGTGGTGCACTCCGCGTGTGCCACAGCGTCCGAGGTCTCGAGGGCCGGCCGAGGTCGTCCAACCATCCACAGCGGAGCAGGAGTCTGACGAATGACTGATCCTGACAACCTCGCATCCAAGCCCGTCGAGGACAGGATGCCCGAGGAGTTGAGCCTGGCCGGGGACTTCCCGAAGGTCACCCACGAACAGTGGGAGGACGCGGTCCTCAAAGTCTTGAACCGGGGTCGCCCCGAGGGCAAGGAACTCAACATCGAGCAGGGAATGAAGCGCCTCGAGCCGACCACGGTCGACGGCATCCAGATCGAGCCGATGTACCGGCGTCAGGATGCCTCCGAGAAGCTCGGCGCTCCGGGCGTACCGCCCTTTACCCGCGGCACGACGATCCGTGACGGTAGCATGGACGCGTGGGACGTCCGAGCCCTTCACGAGGATCCCGACGTCGAGTTCACCAAGAAGGCCGTCATCGCTGACCTCGAGCGTGGCGTGACGTCCCTGTGGCTGCGGGTCGGTGCCGACGCCATCAACCCCGAGGACATTGCCGGCGATCTCAAGGACGTGCTGCTGGACCTGGCCAAGGTCGAGGTCTCCAGCCGCGACGACCAGGAGGCTGCCGCCGAGGCCCTCCTCAAGGTCTACGCCGATTCCAAGATCGAGCCCGACAAACTGTCGTTCAACCTCGGTCTGGATCCGATCGGTTTCGCCGCCCTCAACGGTGGCACCCCGGATCTGTCCGGCATGGGCGAGTGGGTCAGGAAGATCGAGAAGTACAAGAACTCCCGCGCCTTCGTCGTTGACGCCACGATCTACCACAACGCTGGTGCCGGCGACGTGCACGAGCTCGCCTGGGCCATCGCCACCGGCGTCGAGTACGTCCGCGCTCTCATGGAGCAGGGACTGACCGCCGAGCAGGCGTTCGACGCCATCAACTTCCGGGTGTCCGCCACCCACGACCAGTTCCTGACCATCTGCCGTCTACGCGCCCTGCGCACCCTGTGGAACCGCGTCGGTGAGGTCTTCGAGGTGCCGGCCGCCAAGCGTGGTGCCCGCCAGGAGGCCGTCACCAGCTGGCGTGAGCTGACCCGTGACGATCCCTACGTCAACATCCTGCGAGGCACCATCTCGACCTTCGGTGCTGCTGTCGGTGGTGCCGAGGCCGTCACGACCCTGCCCTTCGATGCCGCCATCGGCCTGCCGAAGAGCGACTTCTCGCGTCGTATCGCCCGCAACACTGGCATCATCCTCGCCGAGGAGTCCAACATCGGTCGCGCCAATGACCCGGCTGGTGGCTCTTTCTACGTTGAGGCTCTGACTAAGAAGCTGGAAGAAGCCGCTTGGGTCGAGTTCCAGGCCGTCGAGGCTGCCGGTGGCATGGCCGCCGCACTGACCGGCGACCACGTCCGCACCGAGCTCGACAAGCTGAATGCCGAGCGCGCCAAGCGTCTGGCGACCCGCAAGCAGCCGATCACGGCCGTCAGCGAGTTCCCGCTGCTCGACGCCAAGACGGTCGAGACCAAGCCGTACCCCGAAACTGCCGAGCGCAACGGGCTGGAGTGGCGCCGCGACGCCGAGATCTTCGAGGCCCTCGTTGATCGTTCCGCCACCTGCTCCGAGCGTCCGAAGGTTTTCCTGGCTTGCCTGGGAACCCGTCGTGACTTCGGTCCTCGCGAGGGATTCTCCGCCCCGGTGTGGCACATCGCCGGCATGGAGACCCCGGAGTGCGAGGGAGGCACCACTGAAGAGGTCGTCAAGGCCTTCAAGGAGTCCGGTGCCGAGGTCGCTGACCTGTGTTCGAACGCCAAGACCTACGCGGCCCAGGGCCTCGAGGTCGCCAAGGCCCTCAAGGAGGCTGGCGCCAAGCTGGTCTACCTGTCGGGTGCCTTCAAGGAATTTGGTGATGACGCTGCCGAGGCCGAGAAGGTCGTCGACGGGCGCATCTACCTCGGAATGGACGTCGTTGACGTCCTGACCACCACTCTGGACACGTTGGGAGTTGCCAAGTGACCACCCTGCCTCGTTTCGATTCCATCAACCTCGGAGACTCTCCGGTCCCCGCAGACGCACAGGAGCAGTTCGCCAAGCTGGCCGCCGCCGCTGGTGAGCAGGAGCCCTGGACCACTCCGGAGCAGATTCCGGTCGGTCACCTGTACTCCGAGGACGTCTACGCCGACATGGACTGGCTGGACACCTACGCCGGTCTGCCGCCCTTCACCCACGGCCCGTACGCCACCATGTACGCCTTCCGTCCGTGGACGATTCGTCAGTACGCCGGATTCTCCACCGCCAAGGAGTCCAACGCGTTCTACCGCCGTAACCTGGCCGCTGGTCAGAAGGGTCTGTCGGTCGCCTTCGACCTGCCGACCCACCGTGGTTACGACTCCGACAACCCGCGTGTTCCCGGTGACGTCGGCATGGCCGGTGTGGCCGTGGACTCCATCCTGGACATGCGTGAGCTCTTCGCGGGTATTCCGCTGGACCGCATGTCGGTGTCCATGACGATGAACGGCGCCGTGTTGCCGATTCTCGCCCTGTACGTTGTGACCGCCGAGGAGCAGGGTGCCAAGCCCGAGCAGCTCGCCGGAACGATCCAGAACGACATCCTCAAGGAGTTCATGGTTCGTAACACGTACATCTACCCGCCGCTGCCCTCGATGCGGATCATCTCCGACATCTTTGCCTTCACCAGCGCGAACATGCCGAAGTGGAACTCCATCTCCATCTCCGGCTACCACATGCAGGAGGCCGGCGCGACCGCCGACATCGAGATGGCCTACACCCTGGCCGACGGAGTCGACTACATCCGCGCTGGCGAGTCGGTGGGCCTGAAGGTCGACCAGTTCGCACCGCGTCTGTCCTTCTTCTGGGCCATTGGCACCAACTTCTTCATGGAGGTCGCCAAGATGCGCGCGGCTCGCATGCTGTGGGCCAAGCTCGTCAACCAGTTCGGACCTAAGAACCCGAAGTCCATGAGCCTGCGTACCCACTCGCAGACCTCTGGCTGGTCGCTGACCGCTCAGGACGTGTACAACAACGTCATCCGTACCTGTGTGGAGGCCATGGGAGCCACCCAGGGACACACCCAGTCCCTGCACACCAACTCCCTCGACGAGGCCATCGCCCTGCCGACAGACTTCTCCGCTCGTATCGCTCGAAACACCCAGCTGTTCATCCAGCAGGAGTCGGGCACCTGCCGCGTCATCGATCCCTGGAGCGGTTCCGCCTACGTCGAGAAGCTCACCCTCGAGCTGGCTCGCAAGGCCTGGGCCCACATCCAGGAGGTCGAGAAGGCCGGCGGTATGGCCAAGGCCATCGAGAAGGGCATCCCGAAGATGCGTATCGAGGAGGCCGCTGCCCGTACCCAGGCCCGTATCGACTCCGGTCGTCAGCCCCTCATCGGCGTCAACAAGTACCGTCTCGATGAGGAAGAGGATCTCGAGGTCCTCAAGGTCGACAACACCCAGGTGCTCAAGGAACAGAAGGCCAAGCTCGAGCAGCTTCGCGCCAACCGTGACGAGGAGGCCTGCCAGGCTGCTCTGGAGAAGCTCACCTGGGCTGCTGCCAACCCGGACCCGAGCGATCCCGACCGCAACCTGCTCAAGCTGTGCATCGACGCCGGTCGCGCCAACGCCTCCGTCGGCGAGATGTCCGACGCAATGGAGAAGGTCTTCGGGCGCTACACCGCTCAGATCCGTACCATTGAGGGCGTGTACAGCAAGGCAGCCGGTAGCACCGAGTCGACCAAGAAGGTCCACGACCTCATCAAGAAGTTCGAGGAGAAGGAAGGCCGTCGTCCTCGCATCATGATCGCGAAGATGGGTCAGGATGGTCACGACCGTGGCCAGAAGGTCGTCGCGACCGCCTACGCGGACCTCGGCATGGACGTCGACGTCGGCCCGCTGTTCCAGACCCCTGAGGAGACCGCTCGACAGGCTGTCGAGGGCGACGTCCACGTCGTCGGTGTCTCCTCGTTGGCCGCCGGACACCTCACCCTGGTGCCGGCCCTGCGCAAGGAACTGGACAAGCTTGGCCGCTCCGACATCATGATCGTTGTTGGTGGCGTCATCCCGACCCAGGACTTCCAGGAGCTCAAGGATGACGGCGCAGCCGCCATCTACCCGCCTGGCACCGTCATCCCGGACGCTGCCATCGAGCTGATGGAGAAGCTCCTCGCCGCTCACAGCGACGACTGAGACTGGATCGGTCCACGAGACTGAAGGATTGGCCCCTGGAACCCCGCGAGGTTCCAGGGGCCACCGTCATACGGACCTGAAAGCCACTGGGTATGAGCCCTCCGCCATGAACGTTGTCCGTGGGCGGTACGGTAGACGTACCCACCCGATGAAGGAAATGGTGATCATGCCGATCGACGTCCCCGAACTGGTTGAGCAAGTCCTGGCCGGGAGCCGCCAGCACATTGCCAAAGCGCTGACTCTGGTGGAGTCGAGCAAACCGGCACATCGCGAGAAGGCACGCGAGATGTTGCGCCTGCTGGCTCCTCACACTGGTGACGCCATCCGTGTCGGTATCTCGGGTGTTCCTGGCGCCGGTAAGTCGACCTTCATCAATGCCATGGGCACCAAGCTCATCGACGAGTTCAACTACAAGGTTGCCGTCCTGGCCGTCGACCCTTCCTCGACCCGCACCGGCGGTTCGATCCTCGGTGACCGCACCCGCATGGGGGATCTGTGCAACCGTGACGAGGCATTCGTGCGCCCGTCACCCTCCGGCGGTCACCTGGGTGGCGTCGCCCGGGCCACGCGTGAGGCCATGATCGTCATGGAGGCGGCTGGTTACAACGTGGTCCTCGTCGAGACCGTCGGTGTCGGACAGTCCGAGGTCGCCGTGGCAGGCATGGTCGACACTTTCCTCATGCTCTCCGTCGCGGGTACCGGCGACCAGCTGCAGGGCATCAAGAAGGGCATCCTGGAACTGGCGGACGTCGTTGCGGTTAACAAGGCCGATGGCGACAATGCCGGCAACGCGCGTGTCTCCGCTCGTGACCTGTCCATCGCCATGAAGCTCGTCTCCTCCGATGCCGACAAGCGGCGTGTTCCGGTGCTGACCTGCTCCTCGTACACCAAGGAGGGGCTCGACGACGTCTGGCAGGCCATCGTCGACCACCGCGCGTACCTCGAGGCGGACGGCTCCTTGCAGGCCCGCCGTATCGAGCAGCAGCGTGAGTGGCTGTGGAACATGGTCCGCAACGAGATCCTCGAGTCCTTGGACACCGATCCCTCCGTCCAGCAGGTCGCAGAGCAGATCGAGGCAGGACTGGGTACCGAGGCCACCAACGCCTTGGAAGGCGCCGAGCAGATCCTGCGCGCCTTTGCCCGTGCCGTCCCCAATCTGCCGTGGGCGCAGGGGGAGATGGCCAGCACTTCGTGATTTTAGGTCGCCTCAGAATTGACCGGCCGGGGGTGTCAAGCGCTCCCGGCCTTGTCGTGCCCGGGTTGACGGTCCACACCAGGCTGAAGTTAAGACGACTCTGTTTCAAGAAGATTTCTCAGTCATCATGTGAGAGTTTCCAGGTCATGGCCGGGAAGTGACCCCTTGCCACCTTAGGTTCATTCCACCTTCAACGAACCGAGAGGAATGGACATGGCATCACGTCGTACGTCAACCTTGCTGCTCTGTGCAATCACTGGCGCATCCCTTGCCGCGGCCGCTGCCCCCAGCAACGCCGCTCCTGGCTTCACCACCTCACCGCTGCGCACTTCCGCATCCGCGCAGACCACCAGCGGATTCGTCGTCCATCTCAAGGACGACTCGACTTCCGCTCAGGGCATGTCCCGGGCAGCTCGTACCAGCTCCGCCATGCGGGCGAGCTCGACCTCCCTGCGTGGAGCCGTCGATCACGCCGCCAAGGCCCGTGGCGCCCACGTCACGGCATCCCTGGCCCGAGCCAACGACTCGATGTCGATCCGCGTCTCAAAGGGACTCGACTCCAAGGCCGCCAAGGCTTTCATCTCGGAGATTGAGCGCAACCCTGAGGTGGAATCCGTCGAGCCGATCCTCCACATGTCGATCAACGAGCAGACCGGCAAGAAGGTTCGCACCACTGCAGCGGCGTCCGCCCCGAACGACGAGTACTGGAACCGTCAGTGGGGCCTGAACTCCGAGAAGGGCATCGATGCCCCGGGAGCGTGGTCGACCAGCACCGGTTCCGGCGTGACGGTGGCTGTCATCGACTCCGGCATCACCCAGCATCCTGACCTGGCTGGCAAGATCCTGCCGGGTTACGACTTCATCTCTGACGGTCGCATTGCGGGTGACGGAGACGGCCGAGACAACGATCCTTCCGACGAAGGCGACTGGACCCTCGCCGGTCAGTGCGGACCCCGCGCCCGCGACTCGTCCTGGCACGGCAGCCACGTTGCCGGAATTATCGGGGCTTCGACGAATAACGGCAGGGGAATCGCTGGTGCCGCCCCTAACTCCAAGGTTCTTCCGGTGCGCGCTCTGGGACACTGCGGTGGCACTGACGTCGACATCGCCGACGCCATCACCTGGGCCTCCGGCGGTTACGTTCCGGGAGTTCCTACCAACAGCCACCCCGCCCAGGTCATCAACATGAGCCTTGGTGGCCGTTCCAACTACTGCCCGACGAGCTACCAGCGAGCCATCGATGACGCCAGGTCTCGTGGTGCCACGATCGTTGTCGCCGCTGGTAATGAGTCGATGGATGCCAGCCGTTCGACCCCCGGTAACTGCCGTGGCGTCGTCGTCGTGGGTGCGACCGGCCAGACTGGTTCCCAGTCCTACTTCTCGAACTACGGTTCGACCGTTGATGTCTCCGCTCCCGGCGGTGACGACCGCACCGGTGACCTGATCCTGTCGACGGTCAACAGTGGTAGGAGGACGCCGCAGTCCCCGGCCTACGGCTACATGGAGGGCACCTCTCAGGCCGCCCCGCACGTGGCTGCGATCGCTGCCCTCATGCTGTCCACCAACCCGAACCTCACCCCGTCCCAGATTGAGTCGATCCTCAAGCAGTCGGTGAATCCGGCCCACTGCACCTCGGGATGTGGGGCCGGCATCGTCGATGCCCGCAAGGCTGTTGAGGCAGCCAGATACGCCTGATCCTCAGCGTCCACTGAGAACAGAACGTGGCCCGGACCATGTGGTCCGGGCCACGTGTCGTGTTGGGGGCGTGATCACCAGGGAACGTCGGGTTCAGTGAGATCGACGGTGTCGGTGACGGTCTGGCCGCCGCTGGTCACGGTCACCTCGTCGCCGGGGTGAAGCTGGCGTCCGCGTCGGGTCTCGGCTTCTCCATTGACGGTGACCTTCCCCGAAGCGATGAGTTCGCGAGCCTGGCCACCGGTGTCGGCGAGGTTGGCGAACTTGAGGTACTGGCCGAGCCGGATCATCTGGTCGTCATGCACATGGTCAGTGTGGCACCTGGTCCCGACACCTCACAGCACGGAGCTGATGAATCCCTGCAGCCGCTCCGACTTCGGGTGATTGATGACGTCATCGGGAGAACCGGCCTCGACGACGACGCCGCCGTCCATGAAGACGACGTGGTCGGCGACCTCGCGGGCAAATCCCATCTCGTGGGTGACGACGATCATCGTCATGCCCTCGCGGGCGAGGTCCTTGAGGACACTGAGCACCTCCCCGACGAGCTCGGGGTCAAGGGCTGAGGTTGGCTCGTCGAAGAGCATGAGTTCGGGTTTCATGGCCATCGCACGTGCGATGGCGACGCGCTGCTGCTGGCCGCCGGAAAGTTCGGCGGGGTAGTGGTCGGCGCGGTCAGCCATGCCGACCCGCTCCAACAAGGACATGGCCAGCGGCTTGACTTCTTCCTTGGACAAGCCCGACACCTTGATCGGCGCTTCCATGACGTTGCCCAGGGCGGTCATGTGAGGAAAGAGATTGAACCGTTGGAAGACCATGCCGACTCGTGCCCGCTGGGCGGCGATTTCCTTGTCGGAAAGCCGCTTGAGGCGTCCGTCCGGCAAGGGATCATGCTCGTAGCCCACGCGCTCGCCGCCGACCCAGACCTCTCCGGCCTCGAAGGTCTCCAGCTGGTTGATGCAGCGCAGCAGCGTGGATTTCCCGGAGCCGGAGGGACCGAGGAGGACACACACCTCACCCGGGGCGACGTCGAGGTCGATCCCCTTGAGGATGTGCAGGGGGCCGAACTCCTTGTGCAATCCCGTGATGCGCACCATCGGCTCGATGCGTGCAGACTCTGCTGCGGATGTGGTCACTGCTCGACCTCCAGGGCGATGTTCTTGTGCGTGGTGCCGGCTGCCTGGATGGCGGCCTGGCGTCGCAGTCGCTTCGACGAGGACTTCCCGTTGAAGCCACGTCCGAAGTACTGCTCGAGGAAATGTTGCCCGATCATGAGGACACTCGTCATGACGAGGTACCAGAAGGCGGCGACGATGAGTAGCGGGATCGGCGCGTAGATACGGTTCGCGATGGCGTTTGTGGCGTACTGCAGGTCAAGGGTGAAGGGCACGGCCAACACCAGGGAGGTGGTTTTGAGCATGCCGATGGTCTCGTTGCCCAGCGGCGGAATGATCACCCTCATGGCCTGGGGAATGATCACCCGGCGCATGATGAGGGAGGGCTTCATGCCCAGTGCCTTGGCGGCCTCGGTCTGGCCGGCGTCGACGGATTCCAGCCCGGACCGGATGATCTCGGCCAGATAGGCACCCTCGTTGAGACCCAGGCCGATGATGGCGGCGGCCAGCGCGGTGACGACCTTCTCGGTCTCGACGCTGGCCAGCGTCGGTCCGCCGAAAGGCACCCCGATGGACAGGGTGGGGTAGAGCACGGCGAGCAGACCCCAGAACACCAACTGGGTGTACACCGGAACGCCACGGAAGACGAAGATGTACGCCCAGGAGACGCCGCGTAGCACAGGATTGCTCGACTGCCTCATGATGGCCATGAGGAGGGCTACCGCGGTTCCGAGGATCATTGCCGCAAAGGTCAGCAGGATGGTGTAGCCGATGCCGGTGATGATCTTGACGTCACGCAGGTACAGCCACACCACCGGCCACTGATAGTTCTGGTTCGTGACGAGCCCCTGGACGAAGATCAGTACCAAGAGGGCGACGATGACGGCAGCGATCCAGGTGCCCGGATGTGCGACGTCGCAGGCTCGGATGCGGTTGGGGATGTCGGCGTGGTGGTTGGCCACCGTGAATGCCTTTCAGTTGGGTGTGATCACGACTCGGGATTGACCTTGGAGGTCTCGATGAGACCGTCCTCGGTGCCCCACGAGGTCAGCAGCTTCTTCATGGTCCCGTCGTCGATGAGCTTCTGGGTTGCGGCCTGGATGGCCTTGGACAGTCCGCCGTCATTCTTGGCGGTGACGACGCCAAACATGGATGCATCGGTGATGTTGCCGAGGGCTTCGAGCTTGGATGTCTGCTTGATGGCGTACCCGGTAATCACTGAGTCGGCGTAGAGGACGTCTGCCTTGCCCCCGGCGACATTCGTGGTGGCGTCTGACTGGGAGGCGTAGGACAGCAGGTCAATCGGCTTCTTGCCGGCCTTGGTGCACGCCTTTGACTTCTGCTGGGCAGCGGTCTCCTGGGCGGTGCCGGTCTGAACGGCCACGGAGTGACCACACAGGTCGTCAGGGGAGATCTTCTTGGGGTTGCCCTTCGGGACGGCCATCGAGAATCCGGCCTTGAAGTAGGAGGTCATGGTGACCTGCTTCTGCCGCTCCGCGGTGATGGTGAAGGAGGAGACGCTGACGTCGTACTTGGATCCGATGGCAGGGATGAGGCTGGGGAAGGCCGCATTGGCGGTCGTCACCTTGAGTCCCATGAGCTTGCCGACGGCGGTGATGTAGTCGACGTCGTAGCCGACCACCTTCGAGCCGTCAGTGTCGATGAACTCAGCCGGAGCATAGTTGGCTGCTGCGCCGTTGCGAAGGGTGCCGGATTTCTTGATGTCGTCAGGGACCATCGCGGCGATCGTGGGATCAGTCTTGATGGAGTCGATGAGCTGGGCATTCGACGGGGTGTCGGATTTGCTGGAATCCGCCGTGGGGGACGCGGACTCCTCAGAGGCATAGGTGCAGCCGCTCACCGCTAGAGCGACGACGGCCAGTGAAGTGCCGGCGGCGTGACGCAGAGATTTCATGTGACGTTCCTTCGCAGGTGTGGTGTCGGTCAACACCGCATGATACATAATTATGCATACCAGAGCATAAGTTCAAGTCGAGGGGGTAGTGGCGCTAGAAGCGAGAGGCCATCTGTAGATGGGGTTCTCTGGGGCCAGTTGTACGAATGGACAATGTGCTGCAGACGAAGGAATTCAATATCGAAGAACTTGTTTGTGTTATGAGAGTTGTAATGATATGCGTTGAATATAGTGAGTAGTCGAATCAAGAGTGGTGTGTGGAATTGACAACGGAGGGACTGTGGTGAAGCGACTTGCAGGTGTCGTCGGGGTTACTGTGGTATTGACATTCGGAATGGCTGTTGGTGCGTTTGCTTCCACTAGTGGGAATATAGGGATCGATACGGGACAAAATGTCAGTTTTCATGGTCGATACACCTACGGAGTGACACATCGGGGTTGGGTTGGCAAGGCTGTGAGGGTCACCGGAACCTTGGCGTCAACTGGTTCTAACTCAGGCCATGTCAATGCTCGCCAGCAAGGGTACTCGTGGAGGAGAATCGGGCACGTAAACATTGGCGGCAAGGTGGGTGTCAATTCTGATGTGAGCCCTGGGGATACTCTGCGTGCAGCAGATCTTCGTGTCCAGGTGTGCGCCGAACATTGGTATCGTGACCACTGCGTCGAAAGACTGTACCGCGAGTGATGACCGCGCTCTGGCGCCCATGGATCGGACACCTGATGGTTAATCGATGTTCATTGGCTTGTCATGGCTTGTTCATGCAGTTCCCCCATTCGAGTCGACCCGCAGTGGACGATGTCTCGCTGGTCATGTCTCCGGAATCGGTGAACGTGGTCGTCGGTGCTTCTGGTTCGGGCAAGTCGACATTGTTAATGTGTCTTGCCGGTTTGGAGGCGCCGACCAAAGGGCGGGTCGTACATGGGGATGTCGATGTGTACGGGCTGGATGACAGACAACGTGCGGCGTGGCGGTTGCGAACGATCGGCTTGGTGTTTCAGAACTCTGGGCTGGTTCCCGAGCTCACGTTGCGTGACAACATTGCCCTGCCTCTTGAGCTCCTTGGCACTGGGCGTCGGGACGCACTGAGGCGCGCCGACCGCCTTGCCGAGATCCTTGACCTCGGTGAGAGCAGCAAGCGACGGCCCAGCGAAGTGTCAGGAGGCCAGGCGCAGCGTGCTGCCGTGGGGCGTGCCCTCGCCCACCATCCGACGGTCGTTCTGGCCGACGAACCTACTGGAGCCTTGGACACTACGAACCGCCATGCCGTGATCGGTCTGCTGGATGATCTGGTTCGCGCTGAAGGTTCCACTTTGGTGATGGTTACCCATGATGAGCACACGTTGCCGGAAAATGCCCGGATCATTCGCCTGGCCGATGGACGGATCGTGGGAGGCGCGGCGTGAAAGGCTTGCGTCTGGCGTTGCGATTGAGCCGTGGAGCGAGCCGTCATGAGCTGATTCGATCAGTGGTGATGGTTGTGGGTGTGGCCCTGGCAACACTGGGGTTAGCGGTGGGTATCACCCTGCCCCGCGTCACCGTCCAGCAGCAGGAGGTACGTGATGCGCGGACCCCTATCCTTGCTCCGGGTAGGCCGGCAAGCGGGCATGCCGGTTTCAAGGTGCAGGAATTACAGGTCGACGGCACGCCCTGGACGAGTTTCGTGGTGAACCACCCCGCTGACTGGCTGCCTCCGGGGCTGAAGCACTGGCCCCAACCGGGTCACACCATCGTTTCCCCGCGTCTGAAGTCGCTGATGGACGCCGGGGTCGTGAAAGTTTCCAGCTTAGGCACGGTCGATCCGGTGGTGGTGGATCGGGCTGCCTTGGCTTCACCCGATGAGTTGTTCTCGGTTACGACCACCCCCGATCAGGCTGGTTGCCGCGAGCTGAAGGGCTTCGGCTTGACCGGGATAGATGATTCTGGGGTGTCGTCACGTACTGCGTGGATCGAGGTGATCGGACTGGTTGGGCTGCCGGCAGCCATGTTGTTGTGGACGTCGCTGAGTCTGTCGGCCGCCTCGCGTCGCGACCGGTTCACGACGTTGGTGCGCATGGGATGCGACCCCGACTGGTGTGGCCAGGTCTTCGCCGCCGAGGTTTCCGGGACCGCTGGCCTGGGTGCTCTGCTCGGATTGGCGTTGTTCGTTCCCGTTCAAAACGTCCTCGGAACCAGCGGGGTGCTCGGGCTAACCTGGTGGCCTTGGCAGGCGAGGCTGAGATGGCCGGCGTGGCTGGCTATCGTCGTCATCATGGTGATCGTGAGTGGTCGGTTAGCCCGTCGCACCCTGCGAAGGTTGCTGGCTTCACGCCGCCCCCCGCGCTGCTGCGCCCGGCTTGGGACGGTGCGTCATCTGCTCGGGATCGTTGGTCTTCTCCTCGTCGTGGCTGCGATCGGTCTGGAAGGCTGGATTTGCCTGATGATGGCGTTCGCTCACGACGGCCAGCGCCTGGGGGACCGAGGCGCTGGATACATCATGGGTGGGGCTGTGCTTGGAACTCTCGGCGCCGTCATGTCAGCCCACCTCGTCATCGTGTGGTGCGCCGGTCGTGAGCAGCTGAGACTGCCCACTCGTCTCGGTTTGGCCCTGGCCCGGGCCCACTATCCGGATTCCGCTGCGATGGTGGTCGCATTGACGATCATGGTCGGCCTGGCCGGATTTGGATCGGGATTCCTCATTTCTGGTACCCACGACACCGAGGGGGATCCCCGCCATGTCCTCGTCCAGGTCCCTTTCACCGATCGGACCGCCACCGAACAGCAAGCCCTCCGGCGCATCACCCGGCCCCGACGCATGATCTACATGACCACCGATGGCCATACCCTTGTTGCCGCATCCTGCGCCGACTTGGCCGCCTTCGATCCCGATCCGCAACCCTGTCCAAGGATGCCGGCAATGAGGCGAGACGCGCCATCGACATGGACCTTTGGTTTCGACAAACACACTACGGCCCGTACCATCAAGCCCGTCAGCTACCTACCCGTCACCTACGGTGATGACGCTCTCCTCGCTCGCAGCGACCCGAGGCTGGCAGGCCTCACTCCAGACTTCTTGGAGTTCACCGCAGACTCCACAACTGGCGATCTTGATCGGCTAGTGGATCAACTCCACGCCGCCGCGCCGTCCTATGCGGCCCATGCCGGGGCTGAAAACCCCGACACCCTACAGGCGTTTATCCAACAGCATGGAATCGTGCGTAGCGGCCTGGCGGCCGGATTCCTGCTGATCCTGGTGGCATGTACTGTCGCGTTTGTCGAACTGCGATGGGGAATGCGACATACCATTGCTGCTCAACAAGCCGTGGGTACCCCCGCCCATATCCTGCGAAGGTCCTTCTTGGTGCAGATGATCGTCACGATCCTGCCGGCCCAGTCGATGTCACTGGTGGTTGGAGTTCTGGCTGGTTGGGCGATCAATGCCGCGATCGGATCGACCGACGCGAATCAATCCTTCGACCTTTCCATTGCGGCGCTACCCGTCGCCATGTGGGCAGTCAGTGTGCTCGCCATCACAGTCACTGCTCTTGCGACCGGTGCGCCCCGTTTTCGGTTGTCGGTTTTGAGGGATAGTACGTAGACAAAGGAGTGATAGCCATCCGGCTGGCTGCTCAAACCGCCATCGATGCTCCGGCAACCTTCGTCTGGTACGCCATCGTTCAGACGCCGGTGTGCGGCAAGCCGTGACCGTTGTTGTCAACCGGGGCTGAGGTGCTCGGAGCAACAGCCGTTGAAGCCGAGAAGAATCCCTCAAGGGACTCGCCGTTGATGAACAGGCCACCCTTGGCGGCGTCATAGGTCGCCCCCCGGGACCGACTTCGCGTCGTTGACAGTGGTCGCCTTCGACAGGTCAATCTTGTACAGGCGCTTGAAGGTGTCCTTGCCCGGGTCGCCGTCACGTTCGTCAACGAGCAGGGTGTGGTTTCCCAGGGCGGTGATCTCTGAGACGGAGGTCTTGGCCTGGCTCAGGTGCAGCTGGTACAGGTACTGCCCAGTGGTCCTGCCGCTCGCGACGTCGATGGTGACGATGCGCACGAAGGGGACCTTCTTGGAGCTGCCGGACAAATCCGGGGTCTCCAGGGCCGACTGCATGGTTCCGACCAGGGTCTTGCCGTCGGGGGTCAGGGTGAGGCCTTCCATGCCACGATTCGGGGTGCGGAAGGCCAGCTCGCGAGGGAGGGTGCCGTCGAAGGGTTTGAGACGGGAGATCTCGCGTCCCTGGGCATCGAAATGAACGACATAGGGGCCGTACTCGTCGGAGACCCAGAAGCTGCCGTCTGGGGCGACGACGAGACCTTCGGAGTCGATGCCGGCCTTCGAAGGGGCGATCGTCCTGCCGTTGATGTCGACGATCGTCTCCCCGGTGGAGGCCTCCGGATTGACGGCACCGTTCATCGGTGTGCCGTCCTTGGTCACCAGACCAATCCTCTTGACGAGGTCCATGTGGCCGTTGACCAGACGGAACTTGGCGATCGAGGGCTGGAACTTGACCGGCTCGATCTTCTCGTTGTCGGCATCGGAGTCAGTGTTCGGGCCGCGGTCGGTCAGGCCGTAGTAGACGTCGTCAGGATCGCCGTTGCGATGGGCAAAGGCTGAACCGAATCCGCTGTCGGTGATCTTGACGCCATTCGGCGCAGTGGACAGGACCGGAGCGCCTCCGGTGTACACCTCGATGGCGTCCGTGGTCGGTTCGGCGGAAGCAACCCCTGGTGCCAGCGGGCAGGTCAGGGCAGCGGCACAGGCGGTGGCGGCCAGACCTCGGGTCAGGTGGCGATGCATGAATCATCCTCTCAACGGCGGACCGCACCAGTTCACAGTGCCCAGTTGACATCGCGGTGACGTCGAGATGACAGCACAACGTCCTGTCGACAACAGTCGTCGACAGGACGTTGTGCGAGAAATGACGGTTCAGGAGACCCGACGGCTCCAACCGCGGCGCTGACGAATCGCGCCGAGGACAAGGCACACCAGATAGATGAGGAAGCTCACCGTCGTCACGTAGGGGCTGATCGGCAAGCCGGGCCCCAGGGACAGCAGGATGCCGCCCACAGCGGAGACCGTCGCGAAGATGATCGACAGCAGGGACATGGCCAGCGGATGTGCCGTCACCTTGGCGGCGGAAGCTGTCGGAGTGATGAGCAGGCTCAGCACCAGCAGGGCACCGACGAGCTGTACTGCCATAGCGGTGGTCAGACCGAGCAACAGCATGAAGACAATTGAGAGGAAGCGCATCGGAACCCCGCGAGCCTTGGCCGCCTCGGGATCCACTGACGCGAAGAACAGCGGTCTCCATATGATGCCCAGACACACCGCGACGAAGATCGAGACGACGACCAGCGTGCTCAGCTCGGTGGTGTCGACGGCGACGATCTGTCCGGTCAGCAGGCCGAACTTGTTGGACGATCTTCCCTTGTAAAGGCTCAGGAAGAGCACACCGATGCCCATGCCAAAGGGCAGCATGATGCCGATGGAGGCGTTGCGCTCGGCAGCTTTCACGCCCAACAGACCCAGGATGAGGGCAGCCACCAGAGACCCGACGACGGCCCCTCTGGTGACCGATGCACCGAAGAACAGGGCCACTGCGGCACCCGCGAAGGAGAGCTCCGAGGTGCCGTGAATCGCGAAGGCCAGGTCGCGGGCATGGATCATCGGTCCGATGAGACCTGCCAGAACCCCGAGGATGATTCCGGCGATGATCGAGCCGTGGACTAGGGGAACGAGCTGGCTGAAGCTGTCGAAGTTGATGATGGTGGAGAAATCCATGTCAGACCATCTCCTCGCCCTCGGCGATCTGCGGGCCGTGCAGATGCGACGGTCTCTCGTCGTCTGCCAGCACGATGATCCGGTCGTCATGACGGAAGACCTCGACGGGGGACCCGTAGAGATCGGTGAGGACCTCAGAACGCAGCACCTCGTCGGGGGTGCCGACACGAACTTTGCCGCCAGCGACGTACACCACCCGATCGACATAGGGCAGAACCGGGTTGATCTCGTGGGTGACGAAGAGCACCCCGAGATTTCGGGTCCGACGTGCAGTGTCGATGAGCTTGGTGACCTCCTGCTGGTGGCGCAGGTCAAGGCTGGACAACGGCTCATCGCACAGCAACAACTCTGGGTCGGTGACGAGGGCTTGGGCGATGCGCAGGCGCTGCTGCTCACCACCGGAGGTCATCGTCAGCGGGGCGTCGGCGAAGGCGGTGGCACCCACAGAGGCGATGGCCTCGTCAATGCGCCGACGTCGGGAGCGGCTGAACAAGCCGAATCCCCACTTGTGACCGTCGATCCCCATGCCCACCAGATCGCGGCCGCGAATCGGGGCCGTCGTCTCCAAGGAGCGTTGCTGCGGGATGTAACCGATGTGGGTCGAGCCACGACGCACCGGACGGCCGGCCACCATGGCGGTGCCGACCGTCAGCGGAGTCTGCCCGAGCAGGACCCTCAGCAGGGTGGTCTTTCCCACCCCGTTGGGTCCCAGAACGGCGATGAACTCGCCGGGTTCCACGACGAGATCGAGCCCCGACCACAGCACCCGGTCCCCGAAGGCGACCTTGGCGCCGGTGAGTCTGGCAGGCTCGATCCTCGTGGTCGCCCCGGAGATGTCAGAGCGACGTGATGTCATGAGTGTCAGGCCAGGCCATTGTCAATGTCGGTGATGGCCTTGTCGATGAAGTCCTGGTAGGTGTCGACACCCTTCGGGAAGGTCTCCCACACGCCGACCTGCTTGATCCCGGCGCCCTTGGCAGCCTTCTGCAGCTCCTTGGTGACGGCGTCACTGGTCTGGCCGTTGACGAGGAGGATGGAGGCCTTCTTGGCAGCAATCAGCTTGGTGGTCTCGTGGACGACCTTGGTCGACGGGCCGGCCTCGGTCTCGGACTGCTCGACGAACTCCTCAGGGGTGATGTTCTTGACCTTCATGTCGTCGAGCAGGTAGCCGACCACCGGCTCGGTGGCAATGGCGGTGCTGTTCGGGTGCTTCTCGCCGACCTTGGCGGCATGGGCCTTGAGCTCATCCAGCTTGGACTCGAAGTCCTTGAGGTTCGACTCGAAGGCGGCCTTGTTGTCCGGGGAGGCCTTGGCCAGATCGGACTCGACGACCTTGGCAACCTTGCGAGCGCTGTCGATCGAGAAGAAGACATGCTCGTTGAACTCGTCCTGGCCGGGTTTCTTGAGCCCGGAGGTTTCGACGGCGTCGATGAGGGTGGCCTTGGAGCCGGTGCTCTTGACGAGCTTGGAGGCCCAGTCGTCATAGCCACCACCATTGGCGATGGCGATCTTGGCCTTGGAGAAAGCGAGCTTGTCCTTGGCGGTGGCCTCGTAGTCGTGCGGGTCCTGATCCGGGCTGTTGATGACGGAGTGGACGTTGACCTTGTCTCCGCCGATGGCCTCGGCGACCGAGCCCCAGACGTTGGTCGAGGCGACGACGTCAACCTTGTCCGTCGCAGCGGCATTGGAGGAAGCGCCTGAAGCCGCGCTCGAGCCCGAATCAGAGTTGCCGGAGCAACCAGCCATGCCCAAGGCGCAGGCGCTGATGGTTGCAAGGGCCAGAAGGCGACGATGCATGTGGTGTTCCCTTTCCAGTTCGCAAGTGAGAACCATTGTCGTCTCCGTATTGTGAATTAACAAGGCAGGGTGACCAAAGAAATAGCCAATCCACAGCCTCAACGGAGGGCAGAAAGCGCCTCAGGGCTGGAACCCCTTCCTGTGTGAGCAGCCAGCTCCGGTGACGGCTCGCCGATTCGATAACCCTGGCGCCAGCCTCTCTCTGGAGGGCCTCTCCCGGTGAAGCGGCGAGGTGGTGCGGCTCAGTGCCGGGGGTCGATGGCGATCTTCACCCCGGCATGGCCGCGCACCGCGTCGACGGCCTCGGTCCACTGGGAGAGCCCGAAGGTGTGGGTGACGACCGGGGCCTCGTCGATGTCCCCGCGACCCAACATCTCGACGGCGCGGTGGACGTCGGCGCGACGAGCATTCGATCCTCCCGAGACCGTGAGCTCCTGGTAGTGCACGGTGTTGGGGGTGATCGTCGCCGTTGATCCCTTGGGGAAGCCGGCGAACCAGCTCACCCGCCCGCCCGGGGCGGCAAGGTCAAGGGACTGCTCGGCCAGTTCATTGCGTCCGATGGCGACGATGACGAGGTCGGCACCGAAACCACCAGTGCGCTCGGCAACGACCTCGACGAGGTGATCGGGTGAGGTGGTGACGGCCCCCATGGCCGCCGCACGGTCGCGTCGGTCAGCGTGCTTCTCGCACAGGATGACCTGTCCCGCTCCGCATACCAGGTTGAGCTGGGTGTGAAGCAGACCAATCGCCCCGCCGCCGATGATGACGACCGTCTCCCCAGGGTTGACCCCACCATGTCGACGGTGCCCGTTGAGAACACAAGAGAGGGGTTCGGCCAGAGCCAGCCGGTTGGCCGGCATCTCGGAGGCGACCGGGATGACGTTGCCGCGAGCGACTGCTCGGGCCGGCACACACAGCCAGGGAGCCAGCCCGCCGTCGATCCCGTAGCCGATGAGTTCGCAGTGACTGCACAGGTGCTCGCGTCCGGCCAGGCAGGCCCGACAGGTGCCACAGGAGACGACGATGGAGACGGTGGCCTGCTGTCCGACGGTCAGTCCTTCCACTCCTTCGCCGAGGGAGGCGATCCGTCCGGCGATCTCGTGTCCGAGAGTGATCCCAGGGCGCACCCCGGTGGTTTTTTCACCGGAGATGATGCGGAGGTCGGTGCCGCAAATCGTCGTCGCCTCGACGGCCAGGACGACCTCGCCGCGGCCCGGCGTGGGAATGGGTTTTTCGGCAAGGTGAACGTCTCCGGGGCCATTGAGGACCAAGGCCGGCATGGTGAGCGTCATGTGATCTCCTTCGACGTCTCCAGTGTCCCATTTTTCCGGCACGCTGGGCACGCTGGGAACACACCAATTATCATGGAGCGTGGGAAAACCACCATCAACGATGATGAAATGACAGGAGAGTCCCAGCCATGACCCGACTCGTGAACAACCCCGATGATTTTCCGTCCCAGGCCGTCGCCGGGCTCGCCAGCGCCTTCCCGAACCACCTGAGGCCGGTGTTCGGTGGCGTGGTTCGTGCTGCCCGCACCGATCGCAAGGTCGCCCTCGTCGTCGGTGGCGGCTCAGGTCACTACCCGGCTTTCGCTGGCTGGGTTGGCCCGGGATTCGCTGACGGTGCCGTCTGCGGGAACATCTTCTCCTCTCCCTCAGCCTCCCAGGCCTACTCGGTCTGCAGGGCGGCGGATCGGGGAGCGGGAGTCCTCATCGGTTTCGGCAACTACGCCGGTGACGTCCTGCACTTCGGGCAGGCGGCGGAACGGTTGCGCAGCGAAGGCATCGACACCCGTTGCCTGCTCGTCACCGACGACATCGCCTCGGCAGGCCCCGAGGATCACCTCAAGCGTCGTGGCATCGCCGGCGACCTCCCGGTCTTCAAGGTGACGGCTGCCGCCTGTGAGGAAGGTCGTGACATCGACGAGGTCGTCAAGGTCTTTGATCGTGTCAACGATCGCGCCCGGTCCTTCGGGGTGGCCTTCGCCGGGTGCACCCTGCCGGGAGCTGACGAGCCGCTGTTCCGTGTCGCGCCTGGTCAGATGGGTGTCGGCATGGGTATCCACGGGGAGCCAGGTATCCATGACGAGGCTCTCGGTACGGCCGACGAGGTCGCCGCCATGCTCGTCGACGGGCTGCTGGCCGACCGCCCGGACAATCCGGGGACCCGGGTCGTCCCGATCGTCAACGGACTTGGCTCCACCAAGTACGAGGAACTCTTCGTGCTGTGGAACGACATCAGTCGTCGTCTCGAGGAGGCGGGGCTGACGATCGTCGACCCGCAGGTGGGGGAGTTCGTCACCAGCCTCGACATGGCAGGTGTTTCTCTGACTCTGGTGTGGCTCGACGAGGTCATTGAACCGCTGTGGTTGGCGGCCTGCGACACCCCTGCTTACCGTCGTGGCGCGGTTGGTCAGGTCGACCTCGACACCACACCGTTGTCCCAGGAGGCTGAGCACGTCTCGGTCGCGGCCCCGGGGTCGCAAGCCTCCCAGGAGCTTGCCGACGTCGTCATCAAGGGATTAGATGCAGTGGTGACCACCCTGTCGGAGCGGGCCAATGAGCTGGGCCGGCTCGACTCGGTGGCCGGTGACGGTGACCACGGCATCGGCATGACGCGTGGATCCCAGGCCGCTCTCGCCGAGGCGAAGCGGGTCAGGGGAGATGGGGCCGGCGCGGCGACCACCCTCAACGCCGCTGGCTCGGCCTGGTCCGAGCACGCCGGTGGCACCTCGGGTGCGCTGTGGGGAGCGGTGCTGACCGCCTTCGGTGCGGTGCTGGGTGACGAGGACCCGGCCAGTGACGAGGCCATTCGTCAGGCTGCTCGTGCTGCCCTCGACGCCGTCACCAGGCTGGGCGGGGCGAAGCTCGGGGACAAGACCATGGTCGATGCGATGGATCCCTTCGTGACGACGTTGGAGTCGTCACCGGATCCGCTGTCGCAGGCGTGGACGTCAGCGTGTGATGCCGCTGACAAGGGGGCTCAGGCGACCTCCGAGGTGACTGCCAAGGTCGGTCGGGCGCGCCCGCTTGGTGAGAAGTCCTTGGGCACGCCCGACCCCGGAGCGGTGTCCTTCCACAACGTGGTCGTCGCGGTGGGGTCGGTGCTGTGACTCAGCGCTGACCAACGGGAGGCTTCGCGCTCCACGGGAACACGATCCACTTGTCAGTGGCCTTCCAGACGAAGTCCGGACTGATGACAGTGGTGGGCTTGGCGTACAGCACCGCCGAGCGAACGTCGGCACCGAATCCGCGCAGCAGCTTGAGCACGAGTGCCAGAGTGCGGCCGGAATCGGCGACGTCGTCGACGACGAGGATTCGCTTGCCACGGATGGAATCGGTGTCGAGCATCGGGGCCAACAGAACTGGGTCGGGCAGGGTCTCCTCGACGTCGGTGTAGAACTCGACGTTGATGGCGTCGGTGAGCTTGACGCCAAGGGAGTAGGTGAGGGCTCCACCGGGGATCATGCCGCCGCGGGCCACAGCGATCACGATCTCGGGATCGAAGTCTGAATTGTGGATCTGGGTGGCGAGTTCGTCGGTGGCGTCACCGAAGGTCTCCCAGGTGAGGATTTCCTTGCCCTCAAGGCCACTGGCGTCAGCATGGTAGGCGGTCATGGGCCAACACTAGCGACCTCGTGAATCCCATATCGGTTGTGTTCGAATACAGGCTGAAGGTGCGGACTCGACCGGAGGAGCCATCATGGTCAGCGTGGGCTGTCCACCCGCTCCCGTGACCGTCGAGGGGCTGGCTGATCAGCCCAGCACAAACTGCATGATGATCGCAGTGCGCCAGCTGTCCATCTTGTGTGCGATGTGAGGCAGCCGGCCCACCTCGGTGAATCCCATCGCGGAGTGGAATCCGAGACTGCCGACGTTGTCGGAGTCGATGACTGACACCAGGCTGTGCAGACCGTCGCGGCGAGCCTGCCGCATGAGTTCGGTCATGAGTTTGCGTCCGACCCCTCGACCGCGAGCAGGGGTGTCCAACCAGATCGACACCTCCGCGGTGACGTCGTATCCCTCACCGTCTCGGAAGTGATGGTAGGTCGCGTATCCGCCGAAAAGCCCGTCGACCTCCGCCACCAGGACCGGTCTGCCATCGTCGACCAGGTTGCGCCACCAGGTACGGCGGTCGGACACCTGTGAGTGGCTCACGGTGTATGAGGACGGGGTGCCCACTGCGTGGTCATTGTGGACACGCGTTGCCGCCGGCAGATCCTGTTCTTGCATCGCTCGGATGATGACGTCCATGACCGGAACAGTAACGAGCCTTGAGCGGGATTCCCGTTGGCTGTTTGCCCAGTGGGACGCCGCCATGAAGGTCACCGGCGTGCACCCGCTCTCGGTGATTGCTGACAACCAGGAACGAGGTTGAAGGATGGCTGAGGAAACACCGCCGCAAGGCCCGCGTCAGGGGAACTGAGTCCAGTTTCACGACGGGGCGGGATGTTACCGCGGGTAGTGTCCCGTTTTTCTCATGGATGTGGGTGGACGTGGGGAAACGTGCAACCCCGGTGTCGTGGTCAGGGACGTTTGGCCGTAAAGTCACCATCATGATCATCGGAATCCCACGGGAGTCACTCCCGGGTGAGAATCGGGTCGCCGCGACTCCGACGACTGTTCCCGCCCTACTCAAACTCGGCTACGAGGTGGTCGTCGAGTCCGGAGCTGGCGAACACGCCGCTCTGCCTGACCACGCGTACGAAGAGGCCGGAGCCAGGATCGTCGGACTGGGGGAGGCGTGGAAGGCCGACCTCGTGCTGGCCGTCAATGAACCCACCGACGACCAGATCGCCCTCATGCGTTCCGGCGCTGTCCTCGTCACTTTCCTTCATCCGCGTCAGGATCTTGCCCTCACCGAGAAACTGGCTGCCGTCGGCATCACCGGTCTGAGTATGGACATGGTTCCGCGTATCTCGCGTGCTCAGTCCATGGATGCTCTGTCCTCGATGGCCAACATCTCGGGTTACCGGGCTGTCGTGGAGGCTGCATTCGCGTACGGTCGAACCTTTGGCGGCCAGGTCACGGCTGCTGGCAAGGTTGCGCCGGCCAAGGTCTTCGTCATCGGTACCGGTGTCGCCGGCCTGGCCGCGCTGGGTGCCGCCAACTCGATGGGGGCCGAGGTCTACGCCACCGACGTCCGTCCGGAGACCGCCGAGCAGGTGCAGTCGATGGGTGCCACTTTCCTGCACGTGCGCACTGGTGACTCCGATCAGGGCGTCAGCTCCGATGGCTACGCCAAGGAGGCCAGCGACGATTACAACGCCCGCGCTGCTGAGCTCTACATGGAGCAGGCGGGTAAGGATGACGTCATCATCACCACGGCCGCCATCCCGGGCAAGCCGTCCCCGAAGCTCATCACCGCCGAGATGGTCGCTGCCATGAAGCCCGGCAGCGTCATCGTCGACCTCGCTGCCCTGGGTGGTGGCAACTGTGAGCTCACCCGTCCAGGTGAGTCCTACGTCACCGACAACGGCGTGACGATCATCGGCTACACCGACCTGCCGTCCCGTCTGCCGGGTCAGGCCAGTCAGCTCTACGGCACCAACCTCGTCAACCTGCTGAAGCTGGCCACCCCCGAGAAGAACGGAGAGCTCGTCCTCAACTTCGACGACGAGGTCATCCGCACCATGACGGTGTGCCACGAGAGCCAGGTGGCGTTCCCGCCGCCACCGGTCCAGGTCGCTGCTGCTCCCCAGCCGGTCGCCAAGGCCGAAACCGAGACCCCGGTTGTCCCCGAGAAGAATCCGCGTCCGTGGCCCCAGACCTTCGGCATCGTCGCTGTGCTGTCGATCGCGCTCATCGCCTTGCTGACCTTCTCCCCGACGGAGTTCGTCGCCCTCTTCGGCACCTTCGCGATCGCTGTGGTCGTCGGCTACTACGTGGTGTGGAACGTCACCCACGCCCTCCACACCCCGCTGATGAGTGTCACCAACGCCATCAGCGGCATCATCATCGTCGGTGCCATCACCCAGCTCGGCAGTGAATCGTGGGGTATCCGGATCGTCGCCGCGTTGACCGTGCTCATCGCCAGTATCAACATCTTCGGCGGTTTCACGGTCACCCAGCGCATGCTCAAGATGTTCAGGAAGGCCTGATCCATGACGTCAACACTTCTCATTGCCCCGATGGCCGGGTCGTTGGTGAACTTCGTCAACGCCTCCTTCATCATCTCGGGCCTGCTGTTCATCTTCGCCCTCGCTGGTCTGTCCAAGTTCGAGACCTCGAAGAAGGGCAACGCATACGGCATCCTCGGCATGGTCATCGCGATCATCGCGACGATCGTCGCCCTGGTGAAGCTGCCGGGATACTCCCCGGTGTCCATGGTCCTCCTCTTCATCCCGATGCTCATCGGTGGTGCCTTCGGTGTGTGGAAGGCCCTCAAGGTCGAGATGACGGGAATGCCTGAGCTCATCGCTCAGCTGCACTCCTTCGTCGGTCTTGCTGCCGTCCTCATCGGTTTCAACGCCTTCGCCGAGGAGGGGACCGGTGCCAGCACCTTCCAGCTCTCCGAGATCTGGATTGGCATCTTCATCGGCGCCCTGACCTTCACCGGGTCCCTGGTGGCCTGGGGCAAGCTGTCGGGCAAGGTTCCCTCGAAGCCGCTGACCCTGCCCGGGCGCAACTGGATCAACCTCGGCCTGCTGGTCGTCATCATCGGCTGCGGCATCTGGTTCTCCAACGTTTCCGGAGGCATCGCCTGGCTGCCGCTGGTCCTCCTGGCGCTGGCCTCCCTGTTCCTCGGTTTCCACCTGGTTGCCGCCATCGGTGGCGCTGACATGCCGGTCGTCATCTCGATGCTGAACAGCTACTCCGGTTGGGCGGCTGCCTTCTCCGGATTCAGCCTCCACATCCCGGTGCTCATCGTCACGGGTGCCCTGGTGGGCTTCTCTGGCGCCATCCTGTCCTACATCATGTGCCAGGCCATGAACCGCTCCTTCGTGTCGGTCATCCTGGGCGGCTTCGGCGATGCCCCGGCCGTTGAGGGTGACGGCCCGGACGGTGAGATCACCGAGATCAAGGCTGATGAGCTGGCCTCCCAGCTGTCCGATGCCTCCTCGGTCATCATCGCTCCCGGATACGGCATGGCCGTGGCCCAGGCCCAGTACCCGGTGGCCGAACTGGCCAAGAAGCTGCGCGACAAGGGAGTGGACGTCAGGTTCGCGATCCACCCGGTCGCCGGTCGTCTGCCCGGTCACATGAACGTGCTGCTTGCCGAGGCTCATGTGCCTTACGACATCGTCATGGAAATGGACGAGATCAATGACGACTTCGCTGACGCCGACATCGTCCTGGTCATCGGAGCCAACGACACCGTCAACCCGGCTGCCATGGATCCCGGCACCCCGATCTCGGGCATGCCCGTTCTCCACGTGTGGGAGGGCCACGAGGTCGTCGTCTTCAAGCGCTCCATGAAGCCCGGTTACGCCGGCGTCGAGAACCCGCTGTTCTTCGCCGACAACACCCGGATGCTCTTCGGTGATGCCAAGGCCAGTGTTGACGCCCTGGTCACCGCTCTCTGAGGCACGCTGACAACCCGATTCCGACGCCCATGATCATCCGACGGTCATGGGCGTCGGTGCATCCCCGAAGACGGATGTCATGGCGCGGCACTATGATGACGATGAATGTCTATCAGGCCCCTTGTCAGGGCCGGAACAAGGAGAAGACGTGACCTACGTCATCGGTCTGCCCTGCGTGGACGTCAAGGATCGTGCCTGCGTCGAGGAGTGCCCCGTCGACTGCATCTACGAGGGTGAGCGCAGCCTCTACATCCATCCTGAGGAGTGCGTCGACTGCGGTGCATGTGAGCCCGTCTGCCCCGTCGAGGCCATCTACTACGAGGATGACCTGCCCGGCGATCAGGAGAAGTTCCTCGACATCAACGCCGAGTTCTTCGACGAGCTGGGTTCCCCGGGTGGTGCTGCCCGCCTCGGCCCGACCCATAAGGACCACCCGGCCGTCGAGGCCCTGCCCCCGCAGGGCGAATGAGTCGCCGTATCGTCTCAGCCAGTCTGCCCATCTTCCCGTGGGACACCATCGCTGACGCCAAAGCCAAGGCACAGGCCCACCCAGGTGGCATCGTCGACCTGTCGGTGGGCACCCCGGTTGACCCGACTCCCCAGGTCGTCACCGAGGCCCTGACGGCGTTCAGCGACGCCCACGGTTACCCGCAGGTGTGGGGGACCCCTGCCCTGCGAGCCGGCATCCTGGACCATATGAAGCAGGTCTGGGGCGCGCCGGCGCATCTCGACGAGAACAGTGTCCTGCCGGTCATCGGGACTAAGGAATTGGTGGCGTCGTTGCCAAGCCAGCTTGGCCTGGGCCCGGACTCGATGATCGTCATTCCGGCCTGCGCCTACCCGACTTACCGCGTTGGTGCCCAGCTTGCCAGAGCCACCGTGCAGGCCGTCGACGAGCCCGATGAGGTCGAGGGCACCCCCGATCTCATCTGGATCAATTCGCCGGCCAACCCGTCGGGTCGCATCCTCGACCTCGACGAGATGAAGGCTTGGGTTGAACTGGCTCGCCGCACCGGAGCCGTGCTGGCCTCCGATGAGTGCTACGGCGAGTTCGTCTGGGAGGGGAAGTCCATCTCCGTCCTCGACGAAAGGGTCAACAGTGGTGACGTCACCGGTCTGCTTGCCTGTCTGTCGATGTCCAAGCGCTCGAACATGGCTGGATATCGTGCGGGCTTCGTCGTCGGTGACGCCGACCTCACCCGTGAGTTGCTCACCTTGCGCAAGCACTCCGGTCTCATGATTCCGGCCCCGGTCGCCGAGGCCATGCAGGCTGCTCTGTCGGACCGATCCCATGTGTTGGAACAGGCAAAGCGCTACCAGCTGCGCCGTGACGTCCTCAAGCCTGCCCTCGAACAGGCTGGTTTCCGGATCGACCACTCCGAGGGATCTCTCTACTTGTGGGCGACTCATGAGGAGGACTGCCGAGCAACCCTGGACAGGTTGGCTGATCTGGGCATTCTCTGTTCACCAGGGGACTTCTACGTCGACGGTGGCTCCGACCACGTCCGCATTGGGCTGACGGCCACTGACGAGAGGGTCAACACCGCGGCCGAGAGGCTGTCCGAGTCTCACTGAGAGTCAGCTGCGGGCGGTGACGGTGCCGGTGACTCGGCCCGTCCCGCTGACAGCAGGGCTCGATGACGGGCCGGATGCTGCACTCCATGAGGCGTGGTGATCGGGGTCAGCACTCCAACTCGTCGTCGCGACGGTGGCGCGATCGATCGGCCCCAGATTCGTGCTCGCCATCGTCAAGGCCACCGCTGCCCGGGTTGAGACCAGGTCCCTGGCGGCGAAGGTCGCCGTCGCCCCCGTGGTCTGGATGGCGATCTTGTCGGCCATCCCCTTGCGCACCGTCTGAATGAGCTTGTCAATCGTGGTCGTCTCGGAGGACCTGTTGACACAGGACAAGGCCGAGGGGGAGTGGCCAGTCAGCGCTGATGCCCATGCCTTGGCTAGCGGCTCGTGCTTGCGGTAGGCCTCCGGGTATCCGGAGCGCTGCACCTGCTGGGCGGCGTCATTGATGCTGATGTCCTTCCAATTTCCGAACTTCACCAGCTCCTCATAGAACTTCCCGGAGGAGTACCACGGGTCCATGATCTGCTTGGAAGTTCCCCATCCCTGGGAGGAACGCTGCTGGAAGAGTCCCAAGGAGTCACGATCGCCATAGTCGATGTTGCGCAGCTTCGACTCCTGCATGGCGGTCGCCAGGGCGACGGTGGCTGCATGGGCCGACAGCCCGCGTCGAATCGACTCGGCAGTGATGATGGCGGCGTTCTGGGACTGTTCCAGGTCAAGGTCGTAGGACTGGCCGGACGCTGTCACCCGGCAGCCCTCCGGCTCGACGGTGTCGAACGGGTCGACGGTCTTCCACACCTTGTAGCCTCCCCAGCCCAGCCCCGCCAAGATCGCCAACACCACGACGAGGGCAGCTATCGACCTGGCGGGATTGGTGGAACGGCGCCTGCGTCGACCCTGGGGTCGTCGCGTGGTGGCAGGGCGGGCCCGGCGGGATGAGGACTTCGTCATGTCAGTTCTGGTGCAAATCCGTGTTGAGCTCGATCTTGTGGTGGCCACGTCCGAGAGCCTTGACGACACCGGTCGTCGAGTCGCGGATGTAGAGGATGTCGTCGGCGCCGGACAGCTCCGAGGCCTTGACGACCTTGCCGTCGGGCAGGGTCACCTTGGTGCCGGCAGTGACATAGAGGCCCGCCTCGACGACGCAGTTGTCGCCCAGGGAGATCCCAATTCCGGCCTCGGCGCCCAGCAAGCAGCCCTCTCCGATCGTCACCTGCTCCTTGCCGCCTCCTGACAGGGTCCCCATGATGGAGGCGCCGCCGCCGATGTCGGTACCGTCGCCGACGACGACACCCTGGCTGATGCGTCCCTCGACCATGGAGTGCCCCAAGGTGCCAGCATTGAAGTTGACGAACCCCTCGTGCATGACGGTGGTTCCCTCGGCCAGATGGGCTCCCAGACGGACGCGATCGGCGTCACCAATGCGCACGCCGGTGGGAATAACGAAGTCGACCATGCGTGGGAACTTGTCGACGAGCAGGACGGTGAAGGGGGCATGGGCGATGCGCGCCTCCATTCGTGCCTTCTCCAGATCGGCCATCCGGATCGGGCCGATGGTCGTCCACGCGTTGTTGGGCAGCACACCGAAGATGCCGTCGAGGTTGATGGTGCGGGGCTGAGCCATGCGCGATGACAGCAGGTGCAGACGCAGGTAGGCGTCGGGGACGTCACCTGGTGCCTCGTCGAGATTGATGACGGTGCGCACCACCTCGGTGTGCACGTTGCGAATGGCGTCACGACCGGCTTCGGTGACTCGGTACAGGTCGTCAGGGACCTCGGATTCACCAGGGGCGCCCAGTTTGGGCTCGGGGTACCAGGTGTCCAGGACATCGCCGTCCTCATGGACGGTGGCCAATCCCCAACCCCAGGCCTGACGGTCGGTCGGGGCGGTTTGTGAAGTCGTCGTCTGCGTCATGATTACGAGTCTAGTTGCAGGTTGGCACGACCTAACGGTGTCGGTGCCGTCCACTAGGTCGGTGCCGTCCACTCGATTGAAGGGTCGTGGAAAGGTGCCGCCCATGTTTCTGGCCCTCCGAGAGATTCGTCATCAGCGTGGACGATTCGCCCTCATCGTTGCCGTCATCGCGCTGATTGCGTACCTGGCTTTCTTCCTGGCATCTCTGGCGACCGGACTCGCCCACTCCTACCGCTCAGCCATCGACGACTGGGACGCCACGTCGGTGGCTCTCACGGACGATTCCAATGAGTCGGTGACGGCCTCGCGCCTGTCGAAGGACCAGGTCGAGGTGGCGACCACGGACAATGATGTTGAGCCCCTGGTCGTCTCGGGGGTGGTGCTCAAGGCTGCCGATTCATCCCAGTCGGGTCGGGCGAAGGTGAGTGCTTTCGCCTTCGGTATTGATCGATCCGGGTTCCTGGCCCCTGACAAGGTTGGCGGTGGTATCACCGAGGGACGCAGCATTGAGCACCCGGACTCCGAGATCGTCGTGGATGACACCGTCGTCCGTGAAGGCTGGCAGGTGGGGGACAAGCTGCAACTCAACTCCAATTCCCACACCTGGACGATCGTCGGTTTCACCCACGATCAGACCTTCCAGGCCACCCCGGTGATCTTTGTCGACGAGAAGGCTCTTGCGAAGGAACCACCGACGGATGCGCCGGTGGCCGTCAATGCCGTCGTGAGTCGGATCGGCTGGAGTCCGTCACAGGCTCGCGACCTCGGCAAGGCCGAATTGACGACGCTGTCGAGTGACGACTTCGTCAAGACCCTCGCCGGGTACGACGCCCAAGTCCTCACCTTCGGCCTCATGATCGGCGCACTTGTCATCATTGCCTCTTTCGCACTTGGGATCTTCGTCTACGTCCTCACCTTGCAGAAGAGAGCGGCCCTCGGGATCCTCAAGGCCCGCGGGGTGCCGACGAGCTACCTCGTCCGTTCCGGGGCGATCCAGACCCTGCTCCTTGCCCTCGTCGGATTGGCGGTCGGCCTGGCCCTGACCCTCCTGACGGGTACTGTCCTGCCGGACAAGGTGCCCTTCCAGTTCACCTGGTGGCTTTACGGAATAACCACGGCAGTATTCGCCCTGTTCTCCGTGATCGGTGGTTTGTTGTCGGTCAAGGTCATCTCCGGCATCGATCCCGTGGAGGCGATTTCATGACAAGTCCAGTACTGCGTCTCGACGGGGTCTCCAAACAGTTCAACGACGGGGACGAGACGATCCAGGCCCTTGCCGAGACCGACCTCTCGCTCAACCGAGGCGAATTCGTCGGAATCCTTGGGCCTTCCGGGTTCGGGAAATCCACCCTGCTGACGATTATGGGTGGCCTGCGTACGCCAAGCACCGGAGAGGTGATCATTGACGACCAACCCTTCTCCGCCCTGCCCGAGAAGAAACGGGCCCGGATGAGGTTCGCCAAGCTGGGTTTCGTCCTGCAGGCCTCCGGACTGGTGCCCTTCCTCACCGTCGGTGACCAGTTCGTGCTCCATGGCAAGGTGGACCATGCCCCGCTGGACCGCGCGCGTCGGGACGAGTTGCTGGAGTCCCTCAAGATCCCCCATTACGTCGACGCCTATCCCGGTGACCTGTCGGGAGGTGAACGTCAGCGGGTGGCTATTGCCACGGCCCTGTATCACGACCCGGAGATCGTGCTGGCTGATGAACCGACGGCGTCCCTGGACACCGAGAAGGCCTTCGACGTGGCCGAGATCCTTGCTGATCAGACTCATTCCCGCGGTAAATGCACCGTCATGGGGACCCAGACGAGCGTCTCGTCGATCACTGCGACCGGGTACTGAGGATGGCCGACGGGGTGCTGACCGAGATCACAAACCACGAGCCGAAGAGAGATGTCTCCGGTCCGGTCCTGTCCGAGGTGGGGACAGGACCCTTGCTGCGGGCAGCTGCCAAGTCCCTGTGGGACCGGCATTGAGGTGGTCGAGAGCCTGGTGCCAGACGGTTCAGTACAGTGAAGATCATGCAACTCGACCTCGCTGGTGACCTCCATGACCTGTTTCGCGACATCGTGGACATTCGCTCCGAAAGTCTCCATGAGGATCAGCTCGCTGACACCGTCGAGGAATCCCTGCGAGGTTGTGACCATCTGACGGTCACGAGGATCGGAAACTCGATCGTGGCGGCCACCAACCTGGGCCGGGATTCCCGTGTCCTCGTCGCTGGTCACCTGGACACCGTTCCGGTGGCTGACAATCTCCCCAGCCACGTCGAGACCCGCGACGACGGTGACTACCTGGTCGGCAGGGGAACCTGCGACATGAAGGGGGGAGTGGCCGTCGCACTGCATCTGGCAGCGACCCTGGCCGCGCCCAGTCGCGACATCACCTGGGTGTTCTACGAAGCGGAGGAGATCGCCGCCGAACACAACGGGCTGCTCAAGGTGCGATCTCACGACGAGAGCTTGCTCGACTGCGACCTGGCCATCCTCATGGAGCCCACCGATGCCATCATCGAGGGAGGCTGTCAGGGGACGATGAGGTTCACCCTGACGACCGAGGGGCAGGCTGCCCATTCCGCCCGATCCTGGGCTGGTCACAATGCCATTCATGACCTATTGCCGATCCTCCAGATCCTGCAGGACTGGCAGGCTGACGGCGACCACCTCGTCGAGGTCGATGGGCTGACTTATCATGAAGGACTCAACGCGACGATGGTGCAGGGTGGACTGGCCGGCAACGTCGTCCCCCCAACTGCCACGGTCCAGATCAACTACCGGTTCGCCCCTGACAAGACCGCTCAGCAGGCCGAACAGATGATGCGCACCATGTTCGCCGACTGGACGATGGAGATCCTCGATCTGTCCTCCCCGGCGCGGCCGGGCCTCGACAAGCCGCTGGCTCGGTCCTTCGCCCGATCGGTCGGAACGACCCCGATGCCGAAATACGGCTGGACGGACGTGGCTCGGTTCTTCGAGATGGGACGTCCAGCCCTCAATTTCGGGCCTGGCGACGCGATGTACGCCCACAAGGCCGATGAGTGTTGCAAGTTGTCCAGCCTCGACGATTGCGCCCGAGCGCTGGAGTCGTGGCTTCGTGAGCGTTCGGAAGGAGATCACTGATGGTGTGGGCGTTGTGTGGGCTTGTCATCGTCATCATCGGACTGGCGGTGCTGGCAGCTTCTGGCAAGTTTGGGCAGGTGCCGGCGGTCGTCGATGATCGTCCGGTCCCTGACCTGCCCGAGGGCGATCTGAGCGCCGATGACCTGCGTTCGGCCCACTTCGCGGTGGTGCCGAGAGGCTATTCCATGCGCCAGGTGGATCAGCTGCTCGACCGTGTGGCAGCCCAGTTGGAGGCAGCCCCAAAGGAGGGTTTCGCGGACACTGCGGAGCACGCCCCTAACGGAAAGGGCCTGGATACGGAATAATGGGGGTTGCACCACTGCCCAGTGATTGAGGAAGAGTGACATGGCAGCTATGAAGCCCCGTACCGGAGACGGTCCCATGGAGGTCACGAAGGAGGGCCGTGGCATCATCATGCGCGTTCCAGTCGAAGGTGGCGGTCGGCTAGTTGTTGAACTCAACGCTGACGAAGCCCAGGAACTGCTCGAGTGCCTCCAGGGTGTCGTTGGCTGACGCAGACGGCTGAGAGACGGTCGTGCCCGGCTCCGAGGAGCTGGGCACGACTGTATTCATACGGATCTCTCAGGCGTTGTGACGATTGATGGCAGTCTTGTAGACCTCAACGGTCTGCTCGGCGATCCGTGCCCAGGAGAACTCATCGATGCAGCGTTGACGACCAGCGGTTCCGAAAGCCTTGGCGCGCTCCGGATCGCGGGTGAGGTTGTTGATCGCTGCGGCGAAGGCCGACTCGAAGCCGGCCACCTGCTCGGGGGTCGAAGAGTCGGTCGGGACCCCACTGACCAGATGGCCAGTCGTCCCGTCGACGACGACCTCCGGAATGCCACCGGCTCGGGAGGCGACCACCGGGGTGGCGCAGGCCATGGCCTCGAGATTGACGATGCCCAGCGGCTCGTAGACCGAGGGGCACGCGAAGACCGTGGCGGCCGAGAGCACCTGACGGACCGACGGACGCGGCAGCATCTCCTGGACCCAGATGACCGGGGCCTTGCGGGAAGCCCGCACCTCGTCGAAAGCTGTCTTGAACTCCTCACCGATCTCGGGGGTGTCCGGCGCTCCTGCCAGCAGGACGAGCTGAGTGTCGGGATCGAGTTCGGCAGCGGCGCGCACCAGATGAATCAGACCCTTCTGACGGGTGATGCGTCCCACGAAGACCACCGATGGACGCTCCGGATCCATGCCGATCTCGCGGCAGACGTCGGTCTCGGTGACGGGGTGGAACTCTTCGGTGTCCACACCGTTGCGCACCACGTGTACCTTGTCCGGGTCGAGTTCCGGGTAGGCGCGCAGCACGTCCTTCCGCATACCATCTGAGACCGCGATGATGGCGTCGGCGGCGTCGTAGGCCGTCTTCTCGGCCCACGAGGACAGCCGGTATCCGCCACCGAGCTGCTCGGCCTTCCACGGCCTGTCGGGTTCCAGGGAATGGGCGCTGATGACATGCGGGACGTCATGGAAGACGCCGGCCAGTAGACCAGCGAGATTGGCGTACCAGGTGTGGGAATGGACGAGATCGATCCCGTCAGGGATCGCATTGACCATGGACAGGTCAGCTCCGAAGGCCCGCAGCGCGCCGTTGGCGCCCTCCGGGTAGTTCTCGGCATGGGCGGTGGCTCCCTCGCGTGGCTCTCCCATGCACTGCACATCGACGTCGATGAGGTTGCGGAGATGGGGGACGAGTTGCGCGACGTGGACGCCGGCGCCTCCGTAGATGGTAGGAGGGTATTCGCGGGTCATGACGGACACGTACATGGCTTGATCGTCCCACAAAGACGGCGCCGACAGGTCAATAGGGTGGCCTTGTTGTCAACGAATCAGAAACTCTCCACGACAGTGCCCGTTTGGGGTCGTAATCATCGCCCCTCAGGGGCTCGGTGGCGGTAGATTGAGGGCCATGGCAAAGACGCGTCCCAAGGTTCTGTCCATCGTCCTCGCTGGCGGCGAGGGCAAACGCCTCATGCCCCTCACGATGGACCGTGCCAAACCAGCCGTTCCGTTCGGCGGTACCTATCGGCTCATCGACTTCGTGCTGTCGAACTTGGCGAACTCGGGCCTCACCCAGATCGCGGTGCTGACCCAGTACAAGTCGCACTCCCTCGACCGTCACATCTCCATCACATGGAGGATGTCGACGATGCTGGGGTCGTACGTGACCCCGGTCCCGGCCCAGCAGCGTCTCGGGCCCCGTTGGTACCAGGGTAGCGCCGACGCCATCTACCAGTCCCTCAACCTCATCAACGACCAGAACCCCGATTACGTCGTGGTGTTTGGTGCCGACAACATCTACCGGATGGACGTCGACGCCATGCTGCAGTACCACATCGATTCCGGTCTGGGATGCACCGTCGCCGGGATCCGGGTGCCTCGCAAGGAGGCCTCTGCCTTCGGAATCATCGATGCCGACGAGAACCACAGGATCACCGAGTTCCTTGAGAAGCCCGCTGATCCGCCTGGCCTGCCGGATTCCCCGGACGAGTCCTTCGCCTCCATGGGTAATTACATCTTCAGCCGCGAGGCTCTGGTACAGGCCTTGCACGACGACTCTCACACTGCCGATTCGCGCCATGACATGGGCGGCGACATCATCCCCAGGTTCGTCAACGCCTCCGATGCCCAGGTCTACGACTTCCGCGACAACGAGGTTCCGGGCAACACCGACAAGGACGCTGATTACTGGCGAGACGTGGGCACCATCGATGCCTACCACGACGCACACATGGACCTGGTGTCGGTCGAGCCGGAGTTCAACCTGTACAACCCTGACTGGCCCATCTGGACCATGCAGGAACAGGCTCCTGGCGCCAAGTTCGTGATGCGTGGCTCCTGCGATGACACCCTGGTCTCGGCCGGGTGCATCATCTCCGGAACTGACATTTACCGCACGGTGCTGGGTCCGCGCGCCCGCATCGAGAGGTGGGCTCGTGTCGACGAGTCGATCGTCATGAACAACGTGACAATCGGGTCCAACGCCACCGTCCACCGCGCCATCCTTGACAAGAACGTCGTCGTTCCCGACGGGGCCCAGGTGGGCGTCGACCACGACCACGACCGCGCTCGCGGATTCACCGTCTCTCCAGGCGGTGTGACGGTGGTCGGCAAGGGCATCACCGTCCCCTACTGATCGGACGATTCACAGGACGCACGACGAAGCGGCTCCCCGGATCATCGGGGAGCCGCTTCGTCGTGGCTGATCGGGATCAGCCCTTCGTCGCCAGCAGCAGACCGTCGCCCACCGGCAGTAGGACGGGGGTGAACTCCTCGGTCTCCAGCACCGAGTCGAGGGTCTCGCGGATGATGAGGGTGTCGTCGTCTTCGTTGTCAGGGTCCGCGACGTGGTTGTTGGCCAGTGCGGCATTGGCGATGACGACTCCGCCCCGACGCAGCAGACGCAGTGCTTGGGAGACGTACTCGACGTACTCCAGCCGGTCACCGTTGATGAGGACCATGTCGTAGGCGTCGTCGCGCAGCTTGGGCAGCACGTCCAGTGGGGTGCCGGTGATGAGGCGCACCCGGTTGGAGCGGATTCGTGCCAGGGAGAGGACCTTGCGGGCGGCAGCCTGACGCTCGGCATCGGGATCGATGCTGGTCAGCACGCCTTTGTCGGTCATGCCCTCCAACAGAGCTAGGGCGGAGACGCCCGCGTCAGTACCGACGGTGACGACGTTGCTGGCCTGCATGGTGCGTGCCAGGAAGGTCAGCAGGGCAGTGGCGCCGTTGCCGAGCACCTCCCACTGATCGGCACGTGCGGCCTCGCGGGCCTCCTGCAGGGCCGGCGAGGGGGCGACGAAGCCGTCGGCGTACTCCCATGACCGGGCGTCTGGGGCTTGATGTCTGGGCTGTGCTGGACTCACACGGACAGCCTAGCCCGCCGAGGGCATCTCGTGGCTACCATGGGCACCAGGTATACAAGGAGGTCTCGCATGTCTGCTCCCGTTTTCGGCCGTTTGCTCACGGCCATGGTGACTCCGATGGCGTCCGAAGGGGTGGTCGACCTGCGTCGGGCCGGCGAATTGGCGCACAGACTCGTCGATGAGCAGCGCAATGACGGCATCGTCGTCAATGGCACGACCGGCGAGTCCCCGACGACCACTGATGCCGAGAAGGTTGACATGGTCAGGGCCGCCGTCGATGCCGTCGGGTCGGACGCTGCGATCGTTGCCGGTGTCGGGACCAATGACACCGCCCACACCGTTGAGCTGGCCCGTCAGGCTGCCGATGCCGGCGCGGACGGACTGTTGGTCGTCACCCCGTACTACTCCAAGCCCTCTCAAGCTGGCTTGATCGAGCACTTCACCACCGTCGCCGACGCCACCGATCTGCCGATCATGCTCTACGACATTCCCGGTCGCAGCGGAACCCCGATCGAGACGAAGACCCTCATCGAGCTGGCCGACCATCCCAACATCGTGGCCGTCAAGGACGCCAAGGGGCAGGTCGTCGAGTCGGCAACGGTGATGGCCAACACCACCCTGGCCTATTACTCCGGCGATGACGCCATCACACCGGCCCTGTTGTCGGTCGGTGGGGTCGGACTCATCGGGACGTCGACCCACTTCACCGGCAGGCGAATGCATGAGGTCATCGACGCTTACGTCGAAGGGCGGATTGACGAGGCCCTGGCGATCTACCGCGAAATCCTGCCGGTTCTCACCGGAGTCTTTGCCGCCCAGGGTGTCGCCATGGTCAAGGCCGGGCTGGCGCACCAAGGATTTGACGTCGGCGGGGTTCGTCTTCCCCAGACCATGCCGACGCCCGAGCACACCGAGCCCTTCTTCGATCTACTGGATCGTACTCAGCTGTGATAACCCTGCAGTGACATGGGGAGGCCGAATTCCGGGGTAGCATATGGGGCATGTCCACAGCAGGTCCAGCGGAAATCGCGGTACTCATCATCATTGCTGTGCTCATGTTTGGGCCTGACAAGTTGCCCGAGATGGCCCGCAAGGCGGCGCGCGTCTATCACTACCTCAAGAACATCGCGAACAACACGAGGGATCAGCTCCGCAGCGAGCTGGGACCGCAGTTCGCTGATCTCGACTACCAGGACCTCAAGCCGCAGAACTTCGTGCGGAAGTACGTTCTCGATGGTCTGCAGGATGACATTGACGAGATCAAGTCTGACCTGTCCGACGTTCGATCCGACCTCGACCTGGGCCTGGCAGACATCCGCAACTCGGAAGGGTTGCCGGAGGCGCCGTCGGAATCGGGCCCGGAGTCAGTGCACGACTCCAGCCAGCCGGTGCCCTTCGACACCGAGGCGACCTGATTCGCCTCGCAGATGATCCAGAGAAGAACTGGTCCCCGGTCAGTACTGACCGGGGACCAGTTCTTCGTAATGGTTGATCAGACTGGGGAGACTCCCAGGTTCATCCCGGCCAGTCCGCGCGGGCGGGAGTCGATGGTGCTCGCCAGTGCGTGGATGGCCTTGGCAGCCGGGGACTCCGGGTGGGCGAGGACGATGGGGTCCCCCTCGTCGCCGCCGCTGCGCAGATCGGCGTCCAGCGGAATCTGGCCCAGCAGCGGGATCTCGGTGCCCAGACGCTCCGACAGGGCATCAGCAGCCTTCTGGCCACCGCCAGTGCCGAAGAGGTCGACGCGGAAGGTCTCGCCCGACTTCGGGGCGGTGACCTCCAGCCACGACATGTTCTCGACGACGCCCATGACACGCTGCTGCATGATCCCGGCCATCGTTCCGGCACGCTCGGCGACCTCGGAGGCAGCCTGCTGCGGGGTGGTGACGACGAGGACCTCGGCGTTGGGCAGCTTCTGGCCCAGGCTCATGGCGATGTCGCCGGTGCCGGGCGGAAGGTCGATGAGGAGGTAGTCGAGGTCGCCCCAGTGGACGTCAGCCAGCAGCTGGGTGAGAGCACGGTCGAGGATCGGGCCGCGCCAGGCGATGACGTCGGACTTGTTGGGCTTCATCATGCCGATGCTGATCGACTTGATTCCCAGACCAGGGACCGGCAACAGCATGTCATCGAGGGGAGTGGGGTGGGCGTCACCCAGGCCGAGCATGTCAGGTACTGAGTGGCCATAGATGTCAGCGTCCAGCAGGCCGACCTCGCGACCCAACTGAGCCAGGGCCAGAGCCAGGTTGACGGTCACCGAGGACTTGCCGACGCCACCCTTGCCGGAGGACACCGCGATGACCTTGGTGGTATTTCCGGGCTGGGCGAAGGGGATGACGCGTTCGGGGACGCCGCCGCGCAGCTGCACCTTGAGGGCATCACGCTGCTCGTCAGTCATGGTGCCGAGCTCGACGGAAACGCTGGTGACCCCATCGACACCGCGGACGGCCTCGGTCACCTGCTCGCGCAACTCAGTCTTGAGGGGGCATCCGGACACGGTCAGCAGGACGCGGACGAAGGCGCGTCCCTGATCATCAACGGTGATCTCATCAACCATGTTGAGATCGGTGATGGGGCGTTTGATCTCGGGGTCATTGACGTGCGTGAGAGCTTCGGCAACGGCCTCGACCAACGGGTTATCGGTGCTCATGCTGACTTGTCTACACACCGTTGGGCCCCTCGGACAACTCGCCGATCGCGAACCGACTCCGATCAGCGCGATCCGGAGGGCGCCGGAGAGGCCTCAATCTCCTCCAGAAGGGAGCGCAATTCGTCCCGCAGCTCGGAGCGCAGGTAGTCACGGGTCGCCAGTTCACCCATCTGCATCCGGATGGAGGCGACCTCCCTGGCCAGGAACTCCATGTCAGCACGGGACTGGGCGGCCACTCGGCGGTCCTCGGCCATCGACACCCGGTCACGGTCCTCCTGGCGGTTCTGGGCCAGCAGGATGAGGGGAGCCGAGTAGGAGGCCTGGGTGGAGAAGAACAGGTTGAGCAGGATGAACGGGTACGGGTCGAAGCGCAGCTTGTAGATCGCGACGAGGTTCCAGATGATCCAGGCGAGAACGACGACCGTCATGTACGCGAGGAATTTCGCGGTTCCCATGAACCTGGCGGTGGCCTCGGCGAACTGGCCGAACTTTTCGGAGTCCAGCTGCACCTTGGGGCGTCTGGCCTTGCGCGATCCCGGGATGTCGAGGCGATCGGCGTCGTGGATCCTCTGATCGCCGTCAGCCATGGTTCACCTCCAGAAGCTCGCCGTCCATCTGGTCGCCCCGCCAGTCGGCGGGCAGCAGGTGGTCGAGTAGGTCGTCAACGGCCACTGCCCCGACGAGCTGGTTCGTCTCATTGACGACCGGGACCACGACGAGGTTGTAGGTGGCGAAATAGCGGCTCACCGCACCCACCGGGGCGTCCGTGCGCATGGGTTCGAGATCAGTGTCGATGATGGCCGAGACCATCGTCGAGGGCGGTTCGCGCAGCAGACGCTGGACGTGCACCGCTCCCAGATATCGGCCGGTCGGGGTCTCGGTGGGAGGACGACACACGAAGACCATGGAGGCCTCGGCAGGGGTGATGTCCTCGTTGCGGACCAGGGCCAGCGCGTCGGCGACGGTGGCATCGGGGGCGACGATGACGGGCTCCGGGGTCATCATGGCGCCGGCAGTGAACTCGGTATAGGCCATCAGGGAGCGGACATCCGCGGCGTCGTCAGGCTCCATGCGGGCCAGCAACTGATGGGCGGTGGTGTCCGGCAACTCCTTGATGAGGTCCGCGGCGTCGTCGGGGTCCATCTCCTCGAGGATGTCGGCGGCGCGGTCAGGATCGAGGACGGTGATGAGGGAGACCTGCTCGCCCTTCGGCAGCTCCTCGATGGCGTTGGCGAGTTGGTCGTCGTCAAGGGCCATGGCCACCTCGGCGCGACGATGGGGATTCATGTCGTGCAACTCGCGGGCCATGTCGGCCGGTTTCATTTCGTGCATCTCGGCGATGGTGCGCTCGGTGGACTGTCGGGAGGCCAGCACCAGGGAGGGTACTTCGCGCCAGTCGACGATGGTCGGGTTGCTGGGGGTCTTGCGGATGAATCGGCCCCGTCCGGACTCGGCCAGGGCCACCTCGTTGATCTCCCACTCGCGGCTGCGCACCGGGGCCATCGAGACGTCCATCACCCACACCTGCTTGCCGTCGCGGGTGAAGGTACGGTCGAAGAGGTCCTCGACGACGAGGGTCTCGGAGACGCGGCGGGAGAACACCTGGGTGTTGACGGTTCCCGAGATCATGATCTGCACCGCGTCGATGGCGTGCACCCGGACCATGGGCACGAATATCCGCCGACGTGCGAAGAGCTCGACGACGAGGCCGCGCACGAGCGGGGCGCGGCCAGGGGTACGCATCTGGACGACGACGTCCTTGACCTTGCCGACCTGATCGCCGTTGGCATCCATGACGGGAAGGCCACGAATCCGGGAGATGAATACCGACTGGGACCTGTTCACCTCGCACAATCTACCCGGAGGGCCAGTAACGATGCGTGACCTGACGACTGGGGACTGTCGCTGGCTGTCCGTACACTGTGGTCCAGATCAAGGAGGTAGTTGTGACGATGAGTGTGATGCCGGGCAGGGCAAGTGCCATGTTCACTCTTGAATACCCGCAGTCGGTCGTTGTGGTCGACGATTACGAGACGGCCCAGAAGATTGTCGATGAGCTGTCCGACAAGGAGTTCCCGGTCGAGAACTTGTGCATCGTCGGAACTGACCTTAAGACGATGGAGCGAGTCACCGGTCGTCGTACCTGGGGTTCGGTGCTCGGCCAGGGGGCCGTCTCCGGACTTGGCATGGGCCTGCTGGTCGGCCTCATGATGATGTTCTTCACCACCGGCGAGGCCATTTTCGTGGTGTTGCTGACGGGTCTTCTCGTGGGCGTCATCATCGGGATGATCACGGCTGCCATCACGTATGCGATGTCGGGTGGGGAGCGCGACTTCAACTCTGTCCAGCAGGTTGTCGCCACCCATTACGAGGTGCTGGCCGAGCACAAGGTGGCTGCCAAGGCTCGTGAGATGGTTGCCGAGATGCCCTTCATGAGGGCCAAGGCTTTCCAGGGCTGATCCTCTCCGGGTAGACCCGCCGACAAGTCCGGGCGGTGGTGGTGGCAGGATCGTGGCCGTTCGAGCCTAGGTCCATGACTGACGGCAATCACCACCAGCGAGGATTTTCATGACCAACACCGTCGCCACCAGAAACGCCGTGCCGAAAGGGGTGACGATCCTCTTCGGGATCACCGCCGTCGTCATCACTGTCACTCTGGCTCTGGGATCAACGGTGTGTGCCACCGATGCGTCGGCATCCTGCCCGAACTGGCCCGGCTGTTATGTCGGACGCCTGACTCCGATGGATGCGACCCAGCCATGGGTGGAGTTCATCCACCGCGTCATCTCGGCCTCGGTCGGCATCTTCGCGGTCGCGAGCGTCATTGTCGGAATCGTGTATCGGCGGGTCGACAGGTTGCTCGTCGCCCTGCCGATCGTCGCCCTGCTGGGCGCACTGACCTCCGGGATCTTCGGCATGATGACGATCAAGTGGGGGATCAACGCCGTCGAGGCGTCCTTCGACCTGCTGGCCGCCATCATCTCGATGGGTGCGATGTGGCGGGCCTTCTTCGTCTCCCGCAGGCCGCGCTCCCCGTGGATCTGGAATGGGCGAACCAAGTTCGGCGTCGGTGCCGTGGTCTTCCTCGTCGTCGGTCACTTCTTCGCCGTCCAGGTTGCTGGCCCCGGGTCGCTCACCCGTTGCATGGGCTGGGCCATGTTCGTGCGCGGCGCCGGCGATGGACCGTTGGCCGGTTGGGTGGCTCAGCAGGCCATTGGGGGCATCGGGATGATCCTGGCCATCGTCTTCCTGCTGGCTCGCTGGGGGCGTCGCAATGGTTGGGACATCCTGTGCGCCGTGCTCATCGTCATCGAGATCGTCGCCGGGATCCTCATCGCCGTCAATGGGTCGAACCACGGTCTGGGAACCCTGCACGCCATCCCGGCCGTCCTCATCCTGTGCCTCACCATGACGGCGACGATGCGCAGCGCTAGGGGCTGAAAACCCCGGCGCTGCGCATCGGCAGTGCTTGTGACCAGCGGGTGCTGATGATCAGTGGGAGGTGCGTCCCCAGATGTCGGCCATCCAGGCCTCGACCTCGTCGATCTGACGTGGGCAGTCCTTGGACAGCCACTCGGGTTCACCGTCAGTGATGTACAGGTCGTCCTCGATGCGGACACCGATGCCACGGAACTCCTCGGGGACCAAGAGGTCTGTCTCCTTGAAGTAGATGCCCGGCTCGTCGGAGACGCACATGCCCTTCTTGAGCGGTCCGGAGTAGTCCTGACGACGTGCCTGGTTACAGTCGTGGACATCCATGCCGAGATGGTGGGAGGTGCCGTGGACCATCCAACGACGGTGCTGGCCGCCCTCCGGGGAGAGGCACTCCTCGACGCTGACTGGCAGGATGCCCCACTCGTGGAGGTACTCGCAGATGACGCGGATGGCCGCCTGGTGGATCTCCGCGTGGTCGTGTCCGACCTTGGCGACGGCAGCGGCGGCGTCCTGGGCCTCCAGGACGGCCTGGTAGACCCGACGTTGGGCCGGGGAGAACGTGCCCGAGATCGGCAGGGTACGCGTGATGTCGGCGGTGTAGAGGGAATCGACCTCGACACCGGCATCGATGAGGATGAGCTCCCCGGGACGCAGGTCCCCGTCGTTGCGCACCCAGTGCAGGGTGTTGGCGTGGTCACCGGCGGCACAAATCGAGCCGTAGCCGACCTCATTACCGAGGTGACGGGCGACCCGTCCGAAGGTGCCCTCCATCCAGCGCTCACCGCGTCCCTTGCGCACGGCCTCCGGGATCTCGGCGATCATGGACTCGAAGCCGACCTTGGACTTGAGGCAGGCGTCGCGCAGCTGCTCGACCTCCCAGTCGTCCTTGCAGAAACGCGCGGCTGAGGAAAACTCGTAGAGCTCCTCGTCGGCCTCCTCGGAGCCCTCGGGGCGTAGGGAGTCGACGGTCGCGGTGACGTTCTCATCGGCGTCACGGATGACACGAACCGTCACGTCGCCGGCTGCCAAGGCACTGTTGAGCTGAGAGATGTCGCGGCAGGTGAGCCCCGTCATGGCCGACATCTCCTCCAAGGACTCACGCTTGCCGACCCACATCTCGCCGTAGGTCGGGTCGGCGTAGAACTCTCGGTCCGTGCGCGGGGCACGCGGCTTGAAGTACAGCACGTCTCGGGTCTCGGCGGTGGTGTCGACGACGAGCACCGCATTGGGTTCTCGGTCGGTGCCTAGGCCCGAGTAGTAGGCGAAGGCGGTATTGGGACGGAAGGGGTAGTCGCAGTCGTTGTTGCGGCGCATGAGATGCCCAGCCGGAATGACGAGTCGGTCCCCGTCGAAGCGGGCGGCCAGGGCGTCACGGTGAGCAGTCGCCGAGGGCACGGAGCCCAGCGGCTCAGGAAGCTCGTCGGGGTAGGGGGCCCAGTCCGTGGGGATGAACTCGACGAAGGCCTTGGAGAACGGGGTCTGACGCTTGGGGACCTTCTGCTCCTCGGCCTGCTTCATCTGTTCGTTCAGATCTGACGACCTCGTCTCGGTCATATGTGTCAGGACCTCCGTTGGTTGATGGTGTGACTCCCAGTGTAGGTGCCGATGACATGGAAGTACTGGCAGACGACGACTGGCTCGTCAGTGGTGTCCTTGAGGGGAACGAGGTCGATGTCGGTGTGTTCGATGACGCACACCCGTCTGCCGTCAGAGTCGACAACCACCTGCCGGTCGCCGACGGACGGCATCCCCCGAAGCGGTCGCATTCCCCCCTGAGACATGAGGTGGTGATCCCACCGGAAAGGATGGCCGCCACGAGACGGTCCCGCATCGGACCGGGGAAACCAATTCGCCGTCAGGCAGGGTGCCGTCCCCGCGCATCCCCCTACCTACGGGAGGTAGGCTGAACCCCACATGTCAACAGGGCCTGCTCAACGGGGCCAGAAACGCAGGAGGTCAGCGTGAAAGCCGCGGCACAGGATCAGTGGAAGCTTCTCGATCTTGCACGGACTGACCGTCTGATCGCCCGTGCCCAGCACCGTCGTCAGACCCTGCCCGAGCTGGCCGAGCTCAAGGACCTCGCGGTCCAGCGCAGGACCCTTGCCGAGGAGGTCGTCGCCAAGTCGACCGCGCTGTCGGACGCCAAGATGGAACAGGAGCGCATCGAGGGCGACCTCGAGCCGGCCCGTGCCCGCATGGAGCGCAATCAGAAGACCGTCGATTCCGGTTCCGTCACCGACCACAAGGCCTTGAAGGGTCTGACCGAGGAGATCGAGCATCTCGGGCGACGCATCAGCCTGCTGGAGGACGCCGAGCTCGATGCCATGCAGGCCGTCGAGGACGCCGAAGCCGCTCACTCCGACGCGGATCGTCGTCGTATCGAGCTGGATGGCCACATCCGCACCGTCCTCGCGTCTCGCGATGCCGGTCTCAAGGGGATCGACGACGAGCTGGTCGAGTTGTGCCGGTCTCGCGAGACCCAGGCGGGTGGTGTCCCGGTTGATCTCCTCAAGCTCTACGAGATGCTGCGCGAGCGCACCGGGATGGGGTGTGCCAAGCTCGTCCACGGGGTGTGTGAGGGATGTGGCATTGCTGCGAATCCGGCTGACCTGCGCACCTATGTCGCAGCCGCCGAGGACGACGTCGTGCGTTGCGAGGAGTGCGACCGGATTCTGGTGCGCACCGAGGAGTCTCTCTGAGAATTGCGCCGTTGCCCGTGTGGCGACGATGCGGCAATGACCGTAGAATCGACGGTCGGACGAGCCATCCGGGTGATCGCGGCAGTCTTGAGCTGTCGAGGAAAGTCCGGGCTCCACAGAGCAGGGTGGTGGGTAACGCCCACCCGGGGTGACCCGCGGGACAGTGCCACAGAAAACAAACTGCCGGCTTTCGGGCCGGTGAGGGTGAAACGGCGGGGTAAGGGCCCACCGCGTCATCGGTGACGGTGACGGCACGGCAAACCCCACTCGGAGCAAGGCCAAGAAGACCACGAGGTCGCGGACGTGTTCGAGGGCTGCTCGCCTGAGCGTCCGGGTAGGCTGCGCAGCCGGAAGGCTGGAGGATGCCAGTAATGGCGTTCACAGATGGATGATCACCGGCCCTGAGGGGCCACAGAACCCGGCTTACAGGATGGCTCGTCCCTTCTATCATCGGGTCCATGAAGTTCGGAATTCGTACTCCCAGCCTGTCCAGAACCATCTCGGCCAGGACGCGTGGTCGAGTCACGAGGACTGTCAGGCGCACCCTCATTCCCGGTTATGGCCGTAAGGGAATGGGTTGGCTGCGAGATCCACGTCGAGCCGCCTACAACAAGGTTTACCGGAAGACGACGATGCGTTTCGGTGACCTGTTCAAGTGAGGTAACTCCTTGGAGGAGGGCATACGAAGCGGATGCTAACATGCTCACGTCAGGTTGCTGGTGACCCCACCAGCGCTGGAATCCGGTGAGAAGCCGGAGCTGACGCGCAGCGGTATGACTGATCTGCCCCGGCGAACGCCACTGGTGCCATGAGCACTGGGAAGGAGCCGGGAACGGAGACGAGGTCGAGCCCGAAGACCACCTGACGCCGTCCTGTCGGTACCCGGTCGCGCACGCCGAACACAGAAAGCTGGCTTACTCATGCCCGTCATCCCGTCATCCCTTCGCCGCGTCCTCGTGGCATCGGTGCTTCCCGCCGTCCTGCTCGCCGGCTGTGCCGGTGCCCCCAAGGACTCCGCGTCATCGTCGTCTTCCTCGGTCTCAGCGTCGGCTTCTGGTCCGATCACCATCACCAACTGCGGACAGCAGGTCACCCTCGACAAGCCCGCCACGAGGGCAGTGACCCTCAATCAGGGAGCCACTGAGGACGTGCTGGCCATCGGCGGGGAGTCCAAACTCGTCGGCACCGCCTACCTTGACAGTGAGATCCCGGCGAAGTGGAAGAAGGCCTATGACTCGGTCAAGGTGCTCTCCAAGGAGTACCCGTCCAAGGAGACCTTCCTGGCCGCCAAGCCTGATCTGGCGCTGTCCTCGTATTCCAGCGCTTTTACGGACAAGGCCGTCGGCACGCGTGATGAGCTGAAGAAACAGGGAATTGCCACCTACATCAGCCCCTTCGGTTGCCCCAAGGGCACGCCCTCGGCCGAAACCACCTGGGAAAACGTCTGGAAGGAAATGACCGAGGTGGGGACTCTCATCGGCGTCAAGAATGCGGCTGACAAGGCCATTTCCAAGCAGCGAGATGCCCTCAAGGAGGTCACCGGGAACAAGCACGGCACCGGGACGTCGATCGTCTGGTTCGACTCGGGAGACAAGACTCCGTTCATTGGCGCCGGACATGGCGGACCCCAGCTCCTCATGGACGCTGTCGGTGCCAAGAACCTCTTTGCCCATCTCGACGGCGGTTGGGCAGACGGCTCCTGGGAGAAGATTGTCGCATCCAACCCTGACGTCATCGTGGTCGCCGATGCCAGTTGGTCCACGGCGACGTCGAAGATCGACTATATGAGGAAGGACCCCGTCCTCAGCCAGATGAAGGCCGTCAAGGAGAACAAATTCGTCACCGTGCCGTTCTCCCAGAGCACCCCTGGTGCCGAACTCGTGGACGGTGCGAAGACCCTCAATGACGGTCTGGCGAAGATCACCGGCAAGTGAGTCGTCAGCGTAGTTGGCTGATCACCGGCGTCCTCGCCATGGCCTTGGTCGGCAGTGTCCTCGTGGTGCTCGGGACCGGGGCGGTACACGTTCCTGTCCATGATGTCGCGAGGGTGGTGGCCCGGCGATTCCGTCTCATCGAGGGCGCCGACGTCACGGTTCTCGATGATCAGATCGTGTGGCAGCTGCGGGCTCCGCGCGTCATCGGATCGATGGCCGTCGGCGCTTTGCTGGCGATGTGCGGCGCGGTACTGCAGACCCTGACCGGTAATGACCTGGCCGACCCCTATCTGCTCGGCATCTCCAGTGGAGCCTCGGTAGGTGCGGTCTTCATCCTCATCATCGGAATCTCCAGCACTCTGGGGCAGTCCGTCCTCATGACACTGGCCTCCTTCGGCGGGGCGGTCGGGGCCCTGGTCATGGTGCTGGCCATGGCCACTGGCAAGTCCGGGGAGTTACCCGCCAGCCGGACCATCCTGGCCGGGGTGGCCGTCGGACAGTTGTGCGGCGCGGCGGTGTCCATGATGATCATGGTGTGTGGTGAGTCGAACGCAGCTCGATCAGCCCTGTCGTGGACCCTCGGGTCGTTCACCGGTGTGAGATGGGGATCGACGATCACCCTGGCCGTCGCCACCGTTCCGGCCCTCATCGCCGGGATGGCATTGTGCCACACCCTTGACGCTTTCGCCTTCGGTGACGTCAGCGCGATGTCCCTGGGAGTACCGGTCAACACCGTGCGCTGGATGATCATGGTTGGCACCGCCCTGCTGACCGCTCTCAGCGTGGCCTTCGTCGGCCCCATCGGATTCGTCGGGCTGACGGTCCCACACATCGTGAGGTTCTGGACCGGGCCGCGACACGCCCGGCTGCTACCGGTGTCGGCCCTCGTCGGGGCCCTGCTCATGGTGTGGTCCGACACCGCAGCGAGGTGCTTGCGCCCTGACACCGAGATTCCCGTCGGGGTCATCACTGCGGCCGTCGGAGCCCCGGTGCTGGTCGTCCTGCTGCGTCGACAGGCGTCTCGATCATGAGTGCCGGGACAGCAGCAACGTTGCGAGCTGAGGATCTTGGTTGGACGGTCGACGGGACGACGATCTTGTCCGGGGTCGACGTGGAGATTCGGCCAAAGGTCATGACGATGGTCATCGGGCTGAACGGATCCGGGAAGACGACCCTGTTGCACCTGCTGGCCGGGTTGCGGAAGCCCAGCGCGGGGCGGGTGTGGTTGGGGGAGCGTGATCTCTCCGGGATCGGGGCCAAGGAGCGCTCCCGGGTGATGGCCCTTCTCGAGCAGAGTCCTTCGGCTCACGTGGAACTGACGGTGCGTGACGTCGTCCAGCTCGGACGCATTCCCCATCTGGGAGGCTGGGGGATCGGCAATCTCAGTCGCCGAAGAGGGCGTGACGGAGATGCCGTCGAGAACGCGATGGCGTCAACCGGAGTTGCTGATCTTGCTGACCGGGCATGGTCGTCCCTCTCGGGAGGGGAGAGGCAGCGTGTTCAGTTGGCCCGAGCTCTCGCCCAGGATCCTGAGATCCTGCTCCTGGACGAACCCACGAATCATCTCGACCTGCGTCACCAGATTGACCTGTTGGAGAGAGTGCGTGGTCTTGGTCTGACAACGGTGACCGTCATCCATGATCTTGACCTGGCCGCCGCCTACGCGGATGACCTCGTCGTGCTGGACTCGGGCCGGATGGTCGCAGCAGGGTCGGCCTCCGAGGTACTGACTCCTGACCTCGTCCGTGAACATTTCGGAGTCGACGGCGAGGTTTGGTCAGATTTCAGACGTGGATTCACCTGGCGGGGATTGCAGCCATGACGACGCGCATCGCGGTCTCGCTGCGCTGGGAGGATTCCTCTGACGCGGTCAGCGCAGAAGCAGTGGCCCGTCACGTGGATGCCGACCGGAACGCATGTCTGCAGGGTCCTGGACCGGCGCTCGTAGATGTCCTCGACGCCGCTGACGACGACCGGGTCGAGCTCGTCGGATGGAGTTGCGATGACGGACCGGTGCCGCTGTCCTGGCTTCGTCGCGTCGCCGGCCAGTGGGTCCGTGTCCATGAGAACGGACCCACCGTCGTCGTGCATGTCGGGGTTGTACGTCCCGACCAGGAGTTTGCCGGCGAGTGGCGAACCGTGACCGGAGCCGAAGCGCCGTTGCACAACCCTGCCTGGCGGGAATTCCCCTCCTTCCGACACCATCTGCTCACCTGTCGAGGACCTCGCTGCAGCGCAGTCGGCGCAGCCGACCTGCATGCACGCCTGCAGGAGAAGCTGGCGCAGTCACACGCCTTGGACACAGAGGTTCTCGTCACGGTGACGGGGTGCATGTATCCGTGCAACCACGCCCCCCTCATCGTGGTCTGGCCGGACGGCAAGTGCATTCAGTTGACCGAGGACAACCTTGACCGCATCGTGTCAGAACTCACCGGGCCATCCCGTCAGTGACGGGAAGGCCCGGTGATAAGGATCAGCAGCATCGTGCCTGGGGGTTGCGGTCCTGACGGTCGCACTGGTCGCGCCAGAACGCCTTCTCCGGCATCGGCTCATGGCCCGTGCGTCGACACCACTCGAGGTAGTTGTCGTAGGCGTCAGCTCCCGTGACCCCGCGCACCCACCACCGCAGTGACGACCACCATCGTCGCCACAGTGGATCGGTGGGCAGATGCCGTGGTGCGGCGCTCACGCGTGTTCCTTGTGAACGTGCTCCAGGTCAAGCTCGCGATGGGTCTCGTAGAACTCGTCCCACTCGGCCTGAAGATCTTTCTCGGCCTTGCTGGCGACGAGGCCATTGGGGGCGAAGAGGTGCGACGGCTTGGCCGGATCCTCGGTGTTGATGATGTTGTGGCCTCGCAGCGCCTGAACGGTGCGGATGCAGGCCGCGATCATGACGATGAGGGCACAGACGACGAAGATGATCGACATCGTCCCCTGAATAGCGGTGTTGCCGACGACGGTGCGCATCTCGTCGATGTCCTTGGCCTGGCCCAGCGAGGTCTTGCCAGCGGCGATGGCCCGCTTGTACGTCATGTGGTTGGCCCAGTAACCGATCTTCGGGTCGGGGGAGAAGATCTTCAGCCAGGATCCGTACACCGTGATGACGGCGGTGAAGAGCATCGGCACGAAGATGATGAGCAACCGCCATTTGTGACCAGCTCGGGCGAAGACCACCAGGCAGATCGACAGGGCGACGGCCGCCAACAACTGGTTCGCGATGCCGAACAGCGGGAAGAGGGTGTTGATGCCGCCCAGCGGGTCATTGACACCCATGAGCAGAATCGATCCCCAACCGGCAACCATGATCGCGGTGGTGAGCCAGGATCCGACCTTCCAGGAGTGGTCCGTGAGGCGGGGCCAGAAGTTGCCCAGGGCGTCCGAGAGCATGAACCGGGCGACGCGAGTTCCCGCGTCGACCGAGGTGAGGATGAACAGCGCCTCGAACATGATCGCGAAGTGGTACCAGAAGCTCATCATGGCCTGACCACCGAAGAGCTGATGCATGATCGTCGCGAGGCCCACGGCGAGGGTTGGTGCGCCACCGGTACGGCTGATGATTGACGTCTCGCCGACAAGTTTGGCCGTCGTCGTCAGGGCGTTGGCGTCGGTGCGCACACCGGACAAACCGAGTGAGTTGACGTAGGCCACTGCGCTCTGGACGGTGCTGCCCGTCGCCCCGGCGGGGGAGTTCATGGCGAAGTAGATGCCACGGTCCACTGACAGGGCCGCCACCAAGGCCATGATCGCGACGAAGGACTCCATGAGCATGCCGCCGTAACCGATGAGGCGGGCCTGGGACTCCTTCTCGATGAGTTTCGGGGTGGTGCCCGAGGAGATCGTCGCGTGGAATCCCGACTATCCGTCGGCCAATGCCAATTTGCAGCCGCTTTTTGCCTCCAGTGAGATCGGATCAGGCGGCTTCAACCTTGGCCGCTACCACAATGCCGAGGTGGATCGGATGCTCGCCGAAGCGGCCGCCCTACCGATGGATGAGGCCAAGGAGAAATGGGCGAACATTGATCGACGCATCGCCCAGGACGTTCCCGTCGTTCCGTTGGTGTTCCGGCGCAATGCCTTCCTGCACGGATCAGGTGTGAGTGGTTTCTTCGTCGATCCCTTCCCGGCTTACCTGAACTACCTCGTCGTGGGAGTGCAGAAGTGAGGGGCCAACCCCGACGGAAAGACGCTCCTACCCGGGTGACCGCACAGCAGGATCGGCGGCTAGACGCAGTCCTGAGCCTGCGAGATGTCACGGTGAGATTCTCCGGGTCGCCGGTGGCGGCCTCGGAGGGAGTCGATCTGGACCTGGTGTCTGGACGAGTACTGGCTTTGGTGGGCGAGTCGGGATCGGGGAAATCCGTGACAGCCCTGGGCAGCCTCGGCTTGCTGCCCCAGGCCGCCACGGTCACGGGATCGGTTCTCCTGAGCCGAGATGAACCGGGCAGAAACGCCGGCGAGGCAGCCGTGGAACTGGTTGGGGCTGATAGGTCGGTGCTCGAGGGTGTGCGAGGTCGGTTGGTCGGCACCATCTTTCAGGAGCCCTCCAGTGCGCTTGACCCTCTTCTGACCATCGGCGCTCAGATCCGTGAAGTCATCAGGACCCACTCTGACGAGGATCGGTCGCGTTCTCGAATTCGCGACCGAGTACATAAGCTCCTGGGCCGCGTCGGGCTGCCGGACGTAGAGCGGATCGCTGCCTCCTACCCGCATCAGCTGTCCGGAGGCCAGTTGCAGCGAGCATGCATGGCCCTGGCCTTGGCATGCAATCCGAGGGTGATCATCGCTGACGAGCCCACCACGGCCCTTGATGTCACAGTGCAGGCCGGGATCCTCGACCTCCTGCGTCAGCTGACCGATGAAGGCATGGCGGTGCTGCTCATCACGCATGACATGGCCGTCGTGGCCGACATCGCCGACGAGGTTGCCGTCATGAGAAAAGGCCACATCATCGAGCGGGGCAGTGTCGACGCGATCTTCAACGATCCGCAACACTCCTACACCCGCCAGCTCCTCGACGCCGTTCCCCAACTCGATGCGCTACGAGAACTCCATGATCCGCAAACCAATCCCGACGGGGCGAGCGCCGCTAGGTCTGAAACCAGTGATGAGCCGGGAACCGTTGAGGTCGTCGGCCCGGCGATCCCTGACGCGACGAGCCGAGAGCTGGACCCACCACTAGTTGAGGTTACCGACCTCGACGTCGTCCACCGTGCGCGACGACGCAAGTCTGTGCACGCGGTCCGCGGCGTGAGTCTGGCCATCGCGCCGGGGGAGGTTCTGGGACTCGTGGGGGAGTCCGGGTCGGGAAAATCCACGATCGCTGGCACCCTCACAGGGTTGGTGCCGGTGACCTCCGGGTCGGTGCGAGTGGCTGGGGTCGAGGTCGCCGGGGCCTCTCGGCGTGCGATGCTCCCCGTCCGGCGTAACACCGGAGTCGTGTATCAGAATCCGGCCTCGGCCCTTAATCCCAGGCGCACTGTCGGTGCGTCAATTGCTGAACCCTTGATGCTGCATTCCCCCCTCGACTCGTCGCGGAGGCGCGCCCGGGTGCGTCAACTCCTCGAGCAGGTGGAGCTGCCGGAATCGATGGCTGATCGGTACCCACATCAAATGAGCGGTGGTCAGCGTCAGCGGGTTGCTATCGCTCGTGCCCTGGCCCTGGACCCCCGGCTGGTGGTTGCCGATGAACCTACCAGCGCGCTCGATGTGTCGGTGCAGGCCAAGGTGCTCAGGCTCCTGACGGGTCTGCAAGCTGAACTGGGGTTTGCGTGCTTGTTCGTCTCGCATGATCTTGCGGTCATCGAGCAGATTGCAGCCCGAACAGTGGTGCTCAGCAAAGGTCGCATCGTCGAGGAAGGACCGACGACGGAGGTGCTTTCGCATCCGCGGGAGGAATACACCCGTGCTCTGGTGAGTGCCGTTCCCATTCCTGACCCGGCGATACAGCGAACCCGCCGAGCCCGGGTGGTCGTTCAACGGTGAGGCCTGTCAGTCCAGGGTCGTGATGATGCGCGCCCCGCCCTTCTCGATGACGAGGGTTTGCTCGAACTGGGCACACCGTGAACCATCGTTGGTGAGGACCGTCCAGCCGTCGTCCCACTGATGATTGGACTGGTCACCGAGAGTGAGCATCGGCTCGATGGTCAGCGTCATGCCCTCCTCGAGGGTGACGTCGTAACGCGGCTCGTCGTAATGGAAGACGACAAGGCCGGAGTGGAAGGCACTGTGGACCCCGTGCCCGGTGTAGTCGCGCACCACGCCGTACCCGAATCGCTTGGCGTAGTTCTCGATGATGCGTCCGATAATGGAGATCGAACGACCAGGCTTGACGGCCTTGATGGCCCGGTTCATGGACTCCTCGGTGCGCTTGATGAGGTCGAGGGACTCCTGATCGACGTTGCCGCACGGGAAGGTGTAGCAATTGTCGCCGTGCACGCCGTTCTTGTAGGCGGTGACGTCGATTTTGACGATGTCGCCGTCCTCCAGCGGGCGAGCGTCCGGGATGCCGTGGCAGATGACCTCGTTGACGCTGGTGCAGCAGGACTTGGGGTAGTTGCGGTAGTCGAGGGTCGACGGGTAGGCGCCGTGATCGCACATGTACTCGTGAGCGATGCGGTCGAGCTCGTCGGTGGTGACTCCAGGTGCCACAGCCTTGCCGGCCTCGTGCATGGCGCCGCACGCGATCCGACCGGCTTCCTCCATGGCGGCAATCGTCTCGGGAGTCTGCACGTGGGAACCGTCGTAGGTCTCCGGGACGTCTCCCAAACCGACATAGGGAGGGCGAGCAATGCTGCCGGGAACGTGGCGACGAGGGCTCTGGGGATACGGCTTGATGGCACTCACGTCGGCCTAGTCTAGGTCGTCAGTGTCAAGGCGCCGGATTGGTTCACGTGCGTGTGCCGATGTGCAACGGTCCGGATCAGTGCATGGTCTCGAAGAGTTCCTCGGCGGTCGGGTGGGTCAGGACCCGGTCATGACGACCATTCGCGAGAATGATGACGCGATCTGCGGTGGCTGCGATGTCCAGATCATGGGTGATCATGACCAAAGAGGTGCTGTCGGTCACGGTCTCGCGAAGCAGATCGAGGACGGTCTCCCGAGAGGCGACGTCGAGAGACCCGGTCGGCTCGTCAGCGAAGAGCACTTGGGGAGCCCGGACCAGGGACCGCGCTATCGCCACCCGTTGACGCTGTCCGCCGGACAGGTGGTTCGGGTACTTGTCGGCGCAGGCGGCCAGCCCGACGGTCTCCAGGGCGTGCATGACATCACGTCGGCGCGGCCTCATCCCTGCCAGTCGCGCAGGCAGGCGGACGTTGTCACGGACGTTGAGGGAACTGATGAGGTTGAGGTCCTGGAAGATAACCCCGACGTGATCGCGTCGTATCCGTGCGAGTTCAGAACGACTAGCCGGACCGAGGTCGTTGCCGGCCAGGGTGATACTCCCGCCATCGGCGGCGAGGAGACCGCACAAGCAATACAGCAGCGTCGACTTGCCTGCCCCCGAGGACCCGACGATGGCAACGAACTCGCCAGGATCAACCTCGAGATCGACCCCGTTGAGCACTTCGATCCGCTGGGATCCTTTTCCAAAACCTTTGCGTACCCCGACAGCACTGATCAACGGCGACATCAACGGCCTCCCATGACGATGGTGATGGGGTCCTTCCGCATGCCACTGCGGGTGACGACGAGAAGGAGGATCAAGGTGAGGGTGAACCCAAAGCCGACCACTGCACAGGCCGACCACCCAGGTGGCGTGGCCCTGACATCGGGGACCGGTCCTGCCGACAGCGCAGCCGCCATGGCCAGGTCGTTGACCGTGACAATGGTATAGGAACACACCAGGCAGACGGCTGCGTACACCAAGGCCTCCAGGACGGTCTTGGCGCGTACCAGACCCGGCGTCGATCCTGACACCAGCAACAGGGCATTGTCCTCGCGGCGGTGTGATGAAGTGGCCAGCACGATGGCGGACGCGCACACGCAGGCGACAATGACCGGACCCCCCAGCAACAAGGCCATCTGGCGTGGCGGGGCCGACACCGATCCGGATCCGGGGGCGCGGGCTGCCATCACCGTCGTCACCAGGTGGATCCAGCTCGTCATCATTCCGATCGCGGCTGCTGCCAGACTGATGGGCATGACGAGGGCTTGGGTCAATCGCGGCCTGGCCGCTGCCTCACGGCTCGCCAGGAATCCGGGGGTGCCGCCGAGGCCAATGGCTCTGATGAGCGCGACAAGGCCACGGACGACCGGCCCGCAGATCATTGCGAAAACCAGACAGACGAGGAGCCCCATCCCCGGATACGCGGAGAGGACTCCGACGAGGTCGTCTGCGTCGGTGACTGGACTGACGTGGCCAATCGTGAAGTACAGGGTCACGGTTCCCGCGATGAGAAGCACTGTGACGACCACGAAGAGGACGCGGGAATGACGCGGTGAGGACTGTGTCGTCTCCGATGGGCGGACTGCAGTGACGACGTCAGCCCGTGCGATCTGTCGCGCCGAGCCCAGACCAGACATCAGACTGACGACGGCCGTCGTCGCGACTCCCGTGATCATCGCCACGACGGGAATCGGATGGGTCAGCACATCACTGCGAGGCAGCCCGCTGGTGGCCACGAAGTCGGCGTACCACGGCCACACGGCCTCCGAGACAAGCGCACCAAGCAGTGCGGATAGGGCCGTGACGAGGAGGATCTCGACAATGAGGATCAAGCGTGCAGTCCGTGGCAGCACACCGACGATCTGCCACAAGGCGACGTCACGTCGTTGCAGGCGCACACAGGTGCCCACGACCAGTCGGAAGGAGGCAAATCCGGTCAACACCGTGAATCCCAGGGCCACCCCGCCCATGGACGCGTAGGCCTGCTGCGCGTCGCCGCCGGCAGCCACCCCGGCGACTATTAAACCGATGCTCAGGGTGACCACCACCATGAGCACGACCGAGGCGACAATGAGGGAGAGCCAGGAGGATGCGCCCCGAATGACGGAGTTGACGGCGATCTTGAGAGTCATGGTTCAGGGTTTCACAGCGCGGATGGAAAAACGGGACGATCACTGACATCTAGGATGTGAGTCACGATACTGGAGGGGATCACATGGCTGACAAGACCGAATACTTCTGGTGTCTCAAACACCACACCGTCGAGACTGCCGATGACTGCAAGGCGGCCGATCACCTTGGCCCGTACCCGTCTCCTCAGTCAGCGGCGGAGGCTCTTGACACGGTGGCCGCGCGCAACGACTTCTGGGAGAACGATCCTCGTTTCAATGACGAGGAGGACGACGACTGAGCCGTCAGTCCACCTTGAGGGATTCGCGCGCGTGGTCGACGAGGGCCTGACGTGCTGAGTCCCCGATCGTGGCGGAGTTGAAGTACATCCCGAGGAAATCCGTCTGCCCGGTGTTGACCACGACGACGTCGACGACGTCGCCACGCACCTTCGGCAGGTTGGGCAGCGTCACGTAGATCTCGCTGCGCTTCCACCAGGCAGGATGCCCGTCAACGGTGAGGGCCTCCGAGCGAATCTCCTTCTCGCCGGTGTAGCCCATGTAGTAGTCGGAGCTGGCGAAGCAGGACATCATCATCGATGCCGCGGTCTGCGGATCGGAGAATCCTTCCGCGACCGGCAGACCACCCACTCCTGACACACTCATCCACCCGGGGTAGACGTCGTCAATCTGAGCCGACTGACCCATCACCCACGGCAAGGTGAGGTTCTGGCGGCGCCAGTTGGGAATGGATTCCACCGAGACGCCACCGCCATGCAACCGGTCGTCAGCGGTGTCCAGGTTGCCGGGACGCTGGCCTTGCGGGCACCTGACGGCCGATGAACTGGCCGACGGGGTGCTCGATTTCTCGTTCCAGGCAGAGACGGTCGGCGAGGAGGAGTTGAGATCGGGTTCCGCGTGGTGATCGGATGCGGTGCGCTGGCGCAGGCCGAGAGCAGCGATGACGGCGACGATGAGCACCACGGCGATGATCGCCCACACCCATCCGGAACCGTGGCCGCCGTTGTTGCCACGAGGACCCTTTCCGCCTCGCTGTGGAGAAGGCTCTGGGGAGGTGACGGTACGGTCCGTCCAGCGCTCGCCGTCGAACCAGCGATAGCGGTCCGGTGTGTCGTCGGGATCTGGATACCACCCTGCCTGAGGACCCGAAGCCATGTCGGCAGTCTACCGAGGTGATCCAGGGCGCTTGTTACTCACTCGAAACACGCGCCATGCACACTGGAAGGGTGAGCAGGCAGACTGATTTTGTCCTGCGTTCCATGGAGGAACGCAATATTCGTTTCGTGAGGCTGTGGTTCACCGACGTCCTGGGATCACTCAAGTCCGTCGCCATCGCCCCCGCTGAGGTCGAGGGTGCTTTTGCCGAAGGCGTCGGTTTCGACGGTTCGGCTATTGAGGGTTACGCCCGCGTCTACGAGGCAGACATGGTGGCCCATCCTGACCCGGCCACCTTCCAGGTGCTGCCGTGGCGCTCGGGCACCGGCACCGCTCGGATGTTCTGCGATATCACCAATCCCGACGGCACGGCCTCGGCAGCAGATCCGCGTCACGTCCTCAAGAAGACGATGGCCCGGGCCGCTGACATGGGGTTCACCTTCTACGTGCATCCGGAGATCGAGTTCTACCTGCTCAAGGAGGAACACCAGCCCGGTGGAGCACCTGTCTCCCTCGACAATGGCGGCTACTTCGACCACACCACCCTGGGGGCGGGTACCGATTTCCGTCGTGACGCCATCAACGTCTTGGAGCAGATGGGTATCTCGGTGGAGTTCAGCCACCACGAGGCCGCTCCCGGCCAGCACGAGATCGACCTGCGTTACGCCGATGCGTTGACGATGGCCGACAACATCATGACCTTCCGCGTGGTCATTCGGGAGATCGCCTCCCTCAAGGGCATCAAGGCCACCTTCATGCCCAAGCCCTTCACCAACCACGCCGGATCGGGAATGCACGCCCACGTCTCCCTGTTCGAGGGCGACACCAATGCCTTCTACGACGTGGCTGACGAGTTCCGCATGTCGCCGGTGGCCAAGCACTTCGTGGCGGGCCTGCTTCACCACGCTCCGGAGATCACCGCCGTCACGAATCAGTGGGTGAACTCGTATCGACGGCTCTCGGGCGGGGGGGAGGCCCCCAACTACATCTGCTGGGGTCGCAACAACCGCTCGGCCCTCGTCCGGATACCGATGTACAAGCCGGACAAGGCCTCGTCAGCTCGGGTGGAACTGCGTTCCATCGACTCGGCTGCCAACCCGTACCTGGCCTACTCTTTGGTGCTGGCCGCTGGTCTGGACGGCATCGAGAAGGAGCTGCCGCTGCCCGAGGAGGCCTCCGACGACGTGTGGCAGCTGTCGGCCCGGGAACGTCACGCTCTCGGTATCAAACGCCTGCCGCAGAGCCTGGGTGCCGCCATCCGGTGCATGGAGGAGTCGGAGTTGGTGGCCGAGACCCTCGGTGAGCACGTCTACGACTTCTTCCTGCGCAACAAGCGGGCGGAATTCGAGGAGTACAACCGGCAGGTCAGCCAGTTCGAGTTGGATCGTTACCTTCCCCATCTGTGAGCGGTTGACCGGTCAAGTCCCCGAGGCCACTGGTGCAAGCTAGCTGTGTCAAAGCACCATCGCCGGCCTTGCCGGGGACACAAGGGGTCGAGCCCGATGATCGTGGTGATCGGGTCCAGCCGATCAGTCCTCGGCGAGGATCTCGCGGAGGGCTCCGGCCATGTCCACCACGGGCAGAAGGTTGGCGACGTCGTCGACGTGGGATCCAGACGCCTGGACCCATCCCGCCTCGCGCATCTCCTCCCAGGAGGAGAAGCCGGTGGCCAGCTGCAGGAAGGTGACGGGATCCATCTCGGCCACATTGGGCGGGGTGCCACGGTGATGGCTGGGTCCCGACTCGGTGGCTGCCAGCTGGACTGCACATGTGGGCGGCACCCGCAGTTCGATGGTGCGTCCGCCATGGGTATCGTCAAGGATGGCCGACAGTGTCCGGCAGCTCTCAGTGATGGCTGGCGACGGAACGTCGACGCCGTCGTGGAGACCCATGGCCACCATGGCGAGCAGGGTTGCCCGAAGGTGATCAGTCATGCGAACCGGACCGATGAGGGATTCCACCGTCGCCGAGGGGCCAGGAGTGGCCAGCAGGACCGACTCGACCTCGCTGAGGAGACGCTGCGCCTGGCTGGCCAGACGGGTGGCAGTGTCATCGGCGATGACCTCGTGGCCGATCGCCGCCAGGGTCCCGGTCGCCTTGCTGCGCTCATCGATCACCCTGGCGAGGGTCATCGGCCTGATCGTCGTCGGGGCGGTGACGGTCTGCAGGGTGTCGGTGAGGATGACCATGAGGTGGGCGATGTGGTGGCGTCCCCACAACTGTGTATCGGCCGACCCGAGGGTGGTGCTCCTGGCCGGGGGCAGCAACGAGCGAGCGGTGGCCACCCATGTCGTCGCCAACCGCCTCACGCCGCGTTCTGCGCGTGCCGCCATAATCGTCACCTCAAGAACACTAGGGGAAACTAGTTGCTGGGACCGTACACCCATTCGACACCGACGTGACGACTGAGCAACACGTCGGTGGCCCTCGTCGGCTAATGTGCCGTCGAGGGGGTGGTCACAGTGGATCGCAAGTCGAGCGTCACGGTGGACCTACTGCGGCTGGGAGTGATGGACACTGAAGCGGCCCTGGCCCACCATCAGCGGATTGCAGAGACGATCGGGGCTGACCCAAGTCGACTGACCGGGTGGGAACATCACCTGGAAATGTCGTGTGACCCTGATCTGGCCCTCGACACCTTGGCAGATCTCTCACAGAGATCCCCACAGCTTGTCGTCGGCCTCCTCGATGACGACGACTCGGCATGCCGGCTCGTTCGGCTCCTGGGCGCCTCCAGCGAGCTGGGCCGTCACCTCGTCGCCCATCCCGACGACCTGGCCGAGATCGCCCACGATCCCGTGCGTCGCAGCCGTGACGAGATTCGCAACGACCTGCTCGAGGTCGTCGGAGCTCATGAGGATGGTGAGTTCCTGGTGGCCGAGAGGCCCACCGGCCCGGCAGCGGATCGGCTGAGGCTGGCCAATCGGCGTCATCTGGTGCGGATCGCTTCCCGAGATGTCGGCGCGGACGATCCGACCGAGGTCGTCGAGGACATCGCGGGAGAACTGGCAGACCTTGCCGACGCCGTCGTCGCCGCTGCCCTGGCCCTGACCCGCGCAGACTGTCCGGATCATGCCGACGCACGGCTCGCCGTCGTTGCAATGGGAAAGTGCGGGGCTCAGGAACTCAACTACATCTCTGACGTCGACGTCGTCCATGTTGCCGAGCCGGCCCGGGAGGACGTTTCAGCGGCTCGGGCTGTCGACATTGCCACGAAATTGGCAGCCTCGGTGGCGCGGATCTGTTCGGCCCACTCCGGGGCAGGGGCCATCTGGCAGGTCGACGCTGCGCTGCGTCCTGAGGGCAATGCCGGACCCCTGGTGCGAACCATGGACTCGATGCGCACCTACTACGAGAAGTGGGCGAAGAACTGGGAGTTCCAGGCCCTCCTTAAGGCTCGTCCGATGGCCGGCGACCTTGATTTGGGGCAGAGATTTGTCGAGATGGTCTCACCCATGGTGTGGCAGGTGGGAGAGGCGGAGGGCTTCGTCCCGGAAACCCGCGCTATGCGAACCCGGGTCGTCTGCCACATCGCCACCAAGGAGAAGGGTCGCGAGATCAAGCTGGGTGCCGGGGGGTTGCGAGACGTCGAATTCACCGCCCAGTTGCTGCAACTGGTTCACGGACGCCAGGATGAGTCGCTGCGGGTACGAGCCACTCTGCCGGCCCTGCGCGCGTTGGCCGCTGGCGGTTATATCTCCCGAGGTGCGGCCGAACGTCTCGAGGAGGCATACCGACTGCAACGAGTGATGGAACATCGGGTGCAGATGTTCCGGTTGCGTCGTACCCACCTCCTTCCCGACGACGAGCCAGGCTTGCGCAGGCTGGCACGGGCAGTGGGCCTGCACACCCCCGACGAGGTGCGAGGTGTGTGGACGGCGACCTCGAAGGCCGTCCTGCGGGCTCATGGCCAAGTGTTCTACTCGCCCGTGGTCGAGGCTGTGGCTCGCATCCCCACCGAGGATCTGCGGATGGGTCCGGAGGCGGCCAAGGTTCGGCTCGGGGCGCTGGGATTCCACGACGAGGCCGCCGGCCTGCGTCACATCGAGGCCCTCACCAGCGGCACCAGCCGAGCAGTGCGTATCCAGACCGCTCTCATGCCGGCCATGCTCGCCTGGCTGGCCGACGGCCCCAGCCCCGACAATGGTTTACTGGCCTTCCGCCAGGTCTCCGAGGCATTGGGGGAGTCTCCCTGGTACCTGCGCGCGATGCGTGACGAGGGGGCCATGGCCCAGCGGCTGGCAACGGTGCTGTCGACGTCGAGATATGCCGTCGACGTCCTCACCCGAGCCCCCGAGACCGTCCAGGTCCTCGTCGACGACGACCTGACTCCGCTGGACCGCGACGACCTCACCCGCCAGATGAACGCCGTCGCCAGGAGGCGCCGCGACGTCGAGGAGGCGGTCGGGGCGATCCGTGCGGTGCGGCGTCGTGAACTGTTTCGGATCCTCGTCGCGAACATCCTCAATGTCACCGGCACGTTGCGCATCGGCCGGGCCCTCACCGACCTGACGGGAGCGACGATCGACGCTGCGCTGTCCGCAGTGTCGCGCGGGGTTGAGGACGCCCCGCCAATTGGCATCGTCGCGATGGGACGATGGGGCGGCCAGGAGCTGTCCTACGGTTCTGACGCCGACTGTCTCTTCGTCGTCGGTGACGGACCAGGTGCCGGGGAGAAGGCATTGCGCATCGTCACCAAGCTGCGGAATCTGCTCGGCAGGAACGGTGCCGATCCCGCGCTGATCTTGGATGCCGACCTGCGTCCGGAAGGGCGATCGGGCCCGATGGTGCGCAGCCTGGAGAGTTATCGCAAGTACTACGGGAAATGGTCGAGCACCTGGGAGTCCCAGGCCCTCTTGCGGGCGAACCACGGGGCCGGTGATCGAGACCTGACGACCGCGCTGCTCGAGTGCGTCGACAACCTGCGCTACCCGGCCGACGGCCTGACGGCCGGTCAGTTGGCCGAGATTCGCAAACTCAAGGCACGAATGGAGTCCGAGCGGATTCCGCGCGGTGTCGATCCCCGGCGTCATCTCAAGCTCGGGCCCGGAGGCCTGTCCGACATCGAATGGACTGCCCAGGTCATTCAGTTGCAGCATGCCGGCAAGGAGCCTGCTCTGCGCACGACCTCGACGATCGAGGCTCTCGACGCTGCCCTGGCAGCCGGTCACGTCGACGAGGAACAGCACCAGGAGCTGCGCGATTCCTGGTTAGCTGCCAGCCGGCTGCGCAATGTGATCATGGTGGTGCGGGGCCGTCCCAGTGACGTCATACCCTCCGACTCAATTGATCTCGACGTCATTGCCCGGGCCCTCGGGATGGGTCGTGGGGCATCTGAGCAGTTGATTGAGGACCATCTGCGGCACGGGCGACGTGCCTCCAAGGTGGTCGATGCCGTCTTCTGGAACCAGTGATCAGTCCTTCTCGGAGAACTTGAAGGCGTGTGGGCTGGGAATGGGGAGGTTGTGTGCCCACGCCGGGTCGGTGCACATCCGGGCCACCGCCAATCCGCAGGCGATGAGGACCAGGGTGAGAACGGCGTCGGCACCGAAGGTCAGCGCCTTCGCCATGTCCTGGGCGTTGAGCCAGTACACAGTGCGGTACATGGAGGCACCGGGCACCATGATGACGCAGGCGGGGACCGTCAGGGTGATGCGGGGCAGCTTAGTCCTGACCGACAACGGGCTGGCCAGGAATCCGATCGCGAGGCCGCCGACCCCGGCTGCCAACTGCGCTGGCAGGTTGGCACCAACCAGGGCCAGGCGGCAGAGATTTCCCACCACTCCCAGAGCGACTGCCCATGCCAGCATCCGCGGCGACGAGTTGAATATGACGGCGAATCCGGCGACCCCACATGCCGTCGCTGCGGCGTAAGCCAGCCACGCCCAGGGATTCGGCAGCACCGTCTGCGCGGGCAGTGGTAACAGCCCGGTAGCAACCGAGAACACCCAGGCCGACAACGTCGCGGCAAGGATGAGACCAATCGAGTACATTGCGCGGCTCAGACCCGCCGTGAAGTCCATCCGGACCATGTCGAGGATGGAGGTAATCATCGGAAAACCAGGTACCAGGAAGAGCAGAGAGGCCACGTATCCGGGGCCGTGGATCGTGTGAAGCCCAGTGTTCGTGAGGAGGTCGGCGACCACCAGGTAGATGAGACAGGCCGCTGCAGATGCGAGCGCCGCGACACCGAACTGGTTGAGCCAGCGACGGTTGAGTCGACCACGTACGAACTGGCCGGCACTTGCCGCCAGCAGCACGACGAGTGAGTCGGCCAGCGAGAACTTGTTGAGGATGGCGAATCCGGCGCAGGCAAAACCACCGGCGAGAATGGTCTGCCATTCCTTCCACTGTGGGCGGACGGTCCGGGAGATGTTGTCGAGTCTGGCCTCGACATCGCGGCCTGTCATCCCCTCGGGAAGGTTGTGGGCAAGCTCCTCGAGAGCGGATATCCGAGAGGAGTCGACGCGCACTCGGTACACCTCCCGGGCCACGGTGCGGAAGTTGTCGCCCCGGTGCGCGGTGACCGTGATCTCGGTGAGACCGACGGTGGCGTCGAGGCGGTCCATACCGAGGGCATCCCCTGTGTCCGTCATGGCCCTCTTCACCCGATAGGACCCGGTACCCGACGACAGCAGCATTGATCCCAGACGGATGACCGCCTCGGTGTCGTTGACGAATTCGTGGTCGTGGCGCAGGTCGTCGTCGGAATTCACGGAATCAGTGCTTGTCACGTCCTGCTATTGTGCCACTGCAGCTCCGAGGGTCCACGGGTCGGTTCGGATGCCCAGATCTCGGCAGGGCAGACCGAGTTCCTCGTGAAGTCGGTGGGCCACGTCAGCACACCAGGGTGATTCGGATGCCCAGTGAGCCGTGTCGACGAGGGCTGGTCCGCCGGCCCGAAGATGCTCGTCGGCAGGATGATGGCGTAGGTCACTGGTGAGGTAGACGTCGGCATTGCTGGCTGCTGCGGCATCCAGCAGGGAATCTCCTGCTCCGGAGCACAGCGCGACGGTGTTGACCGGTTGGTCCGGGTCGCCAGCAGCCCGCACTCCCCAGACGGTACGGGGGAGTCGTTCGGAGACTCGCCGGGTGAAGGACCGCAGTGTCATCGGTTCGTCGAGATGGCCGACACGACCGATACCCGGGGTGGTGGGGCCGGGGCGCGCCCCCGAGTCAATGGTCGTCACGTCGTAGGCGGGCACCTCGTAGGGATGGGCGGCGACGAGAGCCGACCGCACCGCGGAGCGTGCCCAGGACGGGGCGACGACGTGAATGCGCGCTTCCTCAACGGTCTCCACCTCATGGGCTGTGCCGATGGTGGGATGGGAGCCATCGAGAGGTCGGAACTGGCCGCGCCCGACGGTCTCGAAACTACACTTGTCGTAACCGTCGAACCGCCCGGCCCCGGCATCGAAGAGGGCATTGCGAAGCGCCTCCGAGGAGCCGAGGGGCACCTGGACTCCCCACAGATCCACGGCTTGGGTGACGGGTTGGAGGGGACGCTCGACGACGACGTCCAGGAGCCTCGCGAGGACGTCATTGACACCACCGACCGCGGCGTCGGCATTGGTGTGGGCACTCATGAGGGCAATGCGATGACGGATGAGCTGGTGAATGATGCGTCCCTTGGCGGTGTCGGCTGCCACCGAGCTGACCCCACGCATGAGAAGTGGGTGGTGGACGACGAGCATGTCCGCGTGTGCTGCGATCGCGGCGTCGACGACGTCGTCGGTGGCTTCCAGAGCGCACACGATGTGATTGACGGTGTCATCAGGGTCACCGCACACCAGACCCGGGGCATCCCACGACTCCGCCAGGGAGGGCGGGTACCACTCATCGAGGATGTCGCGGACCCGACCGACGGTGACGAGGTCGTCGGCGGGTGAGGGGATGGCGGTGTGGGATGTATCAGCTGCCATGGGTTCACGGTAGCTTGAGGGTATGACCGTTCGCCGACCAGTGATGATGTTTGTGTGCCTGGCTGCCGTCGTGGCCGCAGCAGGGTGCGCCGAGAAGACTCCGACCGTCGCCGACATGGCGAACCAGCCCGGGGCGACTCCGATCGTCAATTCCGTTCCGCCCCAGCCGGTGCGGCCGAGACCGTCAAAAGGTGCTTCTGGTGCCAGTACTCCGGCCATGCCGACGTGCAAGGGGTCGACCCCGGTCCTCGAGATGTCTTCGATGAAGACAGAGGACGCGGGTAACTCTGTCGAGCTGATCGTCCGGAACTGCACCGAGAAACCGTTGACCCTGCCTGCCGTGCCGACGATCAAGGTGACGTCCGCAGGCTCGCCCGTCAAGGTCGCATGGGAATTGCGCGGTGTCGTCCCGGGAGAATTGCTTAGCGGAATGGGGCGCAAGGTCACCTTGTCATGGCCTGGACAAGGTGGTTGTGGTTCCCACAGCCAGGTGATGTCGGTTGAGATTGCCGGCGGGGTCGTGAGCGGCGAAGGATGCTTCATCCCCACGGTGAAGCGATCGGCCACGCCGAAGCCCGGGGAAGCCGAGAATCCCGAACAGCTGGAATCTCCCCAACCAGTGCACGGATTGGTCGTCTGGTCAGGATGATGCCTTTCCTCTGCCACCGCAATGACGCGGCGGGCACGATACCTCGACGCTCAAGGGATGAAGGATGATCATCGGTCTGGCCGTATGCGTGGCGATCTTCGCCTGCTATGCCTGGTTGTTGGAACGACGCCCCGGTGCCTGGACGAATGGAATCGTGTTGGCTGTCGGCCTTGGGCTGGCGGGACTCACTGCTGTCGGAATTGTTGCAGGTACCGTCCCCGTCCTGGGTCTGGGTGTTGTCATAACCCTTGTGGTTCTTGCCGCCATCGGAACTGCCGTTGTGCCATTCGTGCTCATTGCCAACGGCATTGAGATGCGGCGTAAGGAGGGTTCTGGCTGTCCATCGTGCCAAGCCACTACCGGGAGAGCATCAGATCATCGTCCTCGGGTCTGCTCTCGTCCATGGAAAGGTCCCCAGACTGCTGGCCAACAGGCTGGATCGCAGTATTGACCAGTGGCGTACCGACGACGCCGCCGGATTTCACTCCGTGATTATTCCTTCCGGTGGAAAAGGGGGAGGACGAGCCCCGTGCCGAGGGAGAGGCCATGGCCAATTATCTCATCGAGCATGGTATTCCTGGCGAATGCATTGTTGTGGAGGACAAGGCAGAAAATACGGACGAAAACATTTCATTGAGTCGAGAGCTCATGCCAGCCGAGGTGGCTTCGACGTCAGTGCGTCGCACGATTGCGTCACGTCAGAGCCACAATCCCCCCGTGGTCGTTGCGACGAGCTCCTATCACGCTGTGCGTGCGGCTGAGTTGTGTCGTCGTCAAGGCGTGCGAGCTCGGGTCCTCGGGGCCCCGACGGCCACCTACTTCCTGCCCAGCGCGATGCTGCGAGAGTACATCGTGCTGTTGATGTCACGGCCATGTCTCAACGGCATTATGATGATTCTCGTGGCGGCCTTCTGGCCGATCGTGGCAGGGGTGTTCGGATGAAGGTCTGTCGTGTGCTTGCGGTGGCGGTTGCAGCCACGGCTGTGGCATCGGGGTGCTCACGACCGATCCCGGCGGTCCCCGAGGCTGTCGTACCGACCTCGTCGATGACCTCGACGCCGAAGTATTCCCCCCATCCTCGACCTCACACCAGTCGACCTCAGCCCAGCACATCCCCACAACGGGTGACCAGCGTTGGCGGCGGTGGGGGCGCGCTGACGTGTCGGCAGGGCGAGAAAGTGGCAATGGGGTTTGACGACGTCGGGGCGGCGCTGGGAGCACGAGTGACCCGGCTCATGATCCGTAACTGCGGCACGTCGACGATGAGCCTGCCCGCCATGCCGAAACTTCAACAGGCCACCGAGACAGGAGAGTTCGTGCCGGTGGCGTGGAAGCTTGGTGACTCCAAGTCCATACCGAGACGGCTGGCTCCCGGAAAGGTCTCGGGCTGGGAACTGTCCTGGCATAGCAATGGTGACTGTGAGCACCGCGGAGCACGACGGCTCGTCGCAACGGTAGGGACGACGACGGCCATCCTCGAGGGCTGTCTGGACCTGGGCGACGTCCACGCACTGACAGATGAATCCTCGACTGGGCCGAATGGTTCTGACGCCATCCCGATCCCTCAGGGGACCGTGCGGTTTCTGGACTGAAAAGAACCGCGCCCCACGATTCGCACGCTCTTCGTGTATCGGGCCCAATTCTCCACGACGTGACGAGGGGACGACCGAAGTCGTCCCCTCGTCACGGGATCACGTCAGGTCGACTCAGATGTCGTAGTACAGGTCGAACTCGTAGGGATGCGGACGCTGCTGCAGGGCAGCCAGGTCGCCACGCTTGAGCTCGATCCAGGTCTCGATGAGGTCCGGGGTGAACACGTCACCGGTAAGCAGGAACTCATGGTCGGCCTCGAGATTGTCGAGGACGGCACCAAGGCTGCCCGGGACCTGATCCATGACAGCGTGCTCTTCCGGAGGCAGCTCGTAGATGTCCTTGTCGACCGGGGCCGGCGGCTCGATCTTGTTCTGAATGCCGTCCAGACCCGCGAGCAGCAGGGCGGCGAAGGCCATGTACGGGTTGGCCGAGGGGTCAGGGCAGCGGAACTCGACACGCTTGGCCTTCGGGTTCGGGCCGGTGATCGGGATACGCATGCAGGCGGAGCGGTTGCGCTGCGAGTACACCAGGTTGACCGGGGCCTCGAAGCCCGGAACGAGACGGTGGTAGGAGTTGGCCGACGGGTTGGTGAAGGCCAGCAGCGACGGGGCGTGCTTGAGGATGCCGCCGATGTAGTAACGAGCCATGTCGGACAGCTGTGCGTAGCCGGACTCGTCAAAGAAGAGAGGATCGCCGTTCTTCCACAGCGAGGAGTGGACGTGCATGCCCGAACCGTTGTCACCAAAGATCGGTTTCGGCATGAAGGTCGCCGTCTTGCCGTGCTGCCAGGCAACATTCTTGACGATGTACTTGAACTTCATGACGTCATCAGCTGCGCGGGACAGGGTGTTGAAGCGCCAGTTGATCTCGGCCTGGCCAGCGGTGCCGACCTCGTGGTGGGCCCGCTCGACCTTCATGTCGAGGCCCTCCATGATGGTGACGATCTCGTCACGCAGATCACCGAAGTGGTCGGTGGGGGCCACCGGGAAGTAACCGCCCTTGTACTTCACCTTGTAACCACGGTTGCCGCCGTCCTCAGTGCGTCCGGTGTTCCAGGCACCAGCCTCGGAGTCGATGGAGTAGTACGAGGTGTTCTGGCGAGTGTCGAAGCGAATGTCGTCGAAGACGTAGAACTCGGCCTCGGGGGCGAAGAAGGCAGTGTCGCCGATGCCGGTGGAAGCGAGGTACGCCTCGGCCTTGAGCGCGATGTTGCGCGGGTCGCGACTGTAGGCCTCCTTGGTGATCGGGTCGTGGACGTTGAAGTTCACGATGAGCGTCTTGCGCTCGCGGAACGGGTCGATCCAGGCGGTCGTCGGGTCAGGTAGCAGGGCCATGTCCGACTCGTTGATCTTCTGGAAGCCCCGGATGGAGGATCCGTCGAAGGCCAGACCGTTCTCGTACTGGTCCTTGTCGAACTCTCGGGCGGGGACGGTGAAGTGCTGCATGACACCGATGAGGTCGCAGAAGCGGACATCGATCATCTCGATGCCTTCCTTCTTGACATAGGCGAGCAGGTCGTCGGGACCTTCGAACATCTTTCCTCCATCAACACGGCTGGTGATGTGTTCACGGTAGTTCGTGCGGGTTGCTCAGCCGTCACCGTTGTGTTTCGAGCGTGTAACAGGTGCTACCGGTAGGATCCCCAGGGTGAGTGGAACCGAGGCAGCGCCAGGCACCTCGATCGGGCTGCCTCCGGAAGGGCGCGGATCGCTGGCGAGTTGGGGCAAGCGCATTGGTGCTCTCATCATTGACTGGGGAGCATCCATGGTGCTGGCCAGTGCCATCGTCGGGCCGACAGTGATCCGCGGTGGAGGCTGGAAGATGTGGATGCCGATGGCGGTCTTCTTCGTCGAGTCGGTTCTCTTCACCGCGATGGCAGGCGGATCCTTCGGCCAGATCGTCGCCCGAGTGGCCGTGGTCCGACTCGATGGCCTCGGCCCCATCGGATGGTGGCGAGCAGCCGCCCGCACAGCGATGAAGTGCCTCGTCATCCCGGCCCTCGTCATCGGTGCAGAAAGGCGAGGTCTCGACGATCTCGTGCTGGGCACCGTCGTCGTCAATCGCAAGTGAGAGATATGCGCGTCATGGTTTTGGCTCGGGGGACCCCGAGCCCGGAAGCTCCGCTACGTGGGATCTTCGAGTACGACCAGGCGGTGGCGCTGCGACAACAGGCCCATGAGGTGGTACTGGCCGTCCTCGACGCACGTTCGGCCCGGCACTGGCGGAAGTTCGGAACTCGTGTCGAGCACGCCGTGGAACGCGATGACGGCATCACGGTGGTGAGACTGGATGTCCCGGTGGGGGCCGTTTCCGCGCGGACTGATCATCGTGTTCACGCCTGGGCTGCGCGACGACTTCATCGAACCGTGACCTCCGAGTGGGGAACCCCCGACGTCATCCATGCTCATTTTGCGCGATTCGCGGCCGCTGCGACCCGTGCTGAGTGTCCGGAGCCACTGGTGTGGACCGAGCATGACTCCCACCTGGCGAATCCTGATCGGCGCCTGACCGAGGACATCTCGGTTGCCGGAGACAGGGCCGACGCGGTCGTCAGTGTCTCCCAGGGGCTGAGTTCGCGGCTGGCAGGGCATGGGATCACCTCGACGGTGATTCCCAACATCGTCGACGTCGATCTCTTTGACCGTCCTGCCCGTCGTCATGAGGGAACGGTGGTGGTCAGCGTCGCCACTCTCAACCCAGGCAAGGGAATGGTCGAGCTGGCCCATGCCGTCGAGCAGGTGCCCGGAGTTCAGCTGCGCATCATCGGGGACGGACCACAACGGAGGCCGTTGGAGACCATCGCTGCCAATAACCCGAATATCGTTCTGCTGGGTACCCAGCCGCGCGAGCGCATCGCGGAAGAACTCGCTGGTGCCGACGCCTTCGCCCTGGCCTCCCACTCCGAGACCTTCGGGGTGGTCTGCGCCGAAGCGTTGGCGTCAGGCCTACCAGTTCTGACGACGGCGTGTGGTGGTCCGCAGGAGTTCATCGACGACAGCAACGGCATGGTCGTCCCGGTGGGGGACGTCGACGCGTTGGCAGATGGCCTGCAACAGGTGCTTGGTCGGTCGTGGGACCGAGCGGCGATCGCATGGCAGGCCCGCTCCCGATTTGCGGCCGGGCCCGTCGTCGATCAATTGGAGGCGGTCTACCGACAGGCGATCTCCAGCCATGTGACGACCGGTTGAGCCTGGGTGGAAGACTGGCAGGTATGGATCTGACCGCATGGATGGCGAGCGTCAACGGCGTCATCGCGGCCAATGCCTCCCACCCCTGGGTCGTTGCGGCGTTGGGGGGACTGTGCGTCATCGATGGGTTCTTCCCACCCGTCCCCAGCGAATCCCTCGTCGTCGCCCTGGCAGCAGTAGGACACCCGCCGTGGTGGCTCATCATCCCGGTGGCGGCCTTCGGCGCACTGTGTGGGGACAACATCGCATACTGGATTGGGCATCAGCTCGGCCACACCAAGCTTTTCAACGGTGGACCGAAACGGCAGAGGACCGTCGCCTGGGCCACTCACCAGTTGCTGGTGCGCGGGCCGCTGTGCATCCTGGTCGCCCGGTACATTCCTGGCGGACGTGTCATCGTCAACGCCATGGCGGGGGCCACTCGCTTTTCCTATCGCGTCTTCCTCCCCGTCGACGCGTTGGCCGGGGTCCTGTGGGCTGGATATGCCACTGGGATTGGTGCCGGCGCGGCAAGTTTCCTAGGCAACAACCACATCCTCGCCGCGACGGTCGGGATCATCGGTGCAATTGTCATCGGCGTCATCCTGGACCAGGTTCTGCGACGAGTGGTGCCCGCTCCGCAGAACGACTGAGGGCAATTGCGGACGACGCCCCCGGCTTGCTTGTGCCGGGGGCGTCGTCACGAGGTGGGGAGGGGTGGGATCAGGCCCGGCCCTCCTTCTGGGCGTTCTCCTTGCCGGTGGACTTGTTGGCGGCGAGCTGAGCCTCGTCGAAGACGCTGGCCCCGGCGTTGGACTCGTCCCCCTCCTCCTCGCGGCCAGGGGTGCGCAGATTCCACTTCGTGATGACGAATCGGAACACCACGTAGTAGATGACGGCATAGACGAGACCTATGAGGATGAGCAGCAGGACCTTTCCTGCACCGCCGGACAGTTCAGCAGCTCGTCCGAAGTTGATGATGTAGTCGGTCAGACCGGCCGAGAATCCGAACCCGTCCTTGATGCCCAGGGCGTTGCACAGGGCCAGGGAGGAACCGGTGAGCAGGGCGTGCACGAGGTACAGCGGGAAGGCCACGTAGGCGAAGGCGTACTCGAGGGGCTCGGTGATACCGGTGAGGAAGGCGGTCAGGCCGACCGAGAGCATGACGCCACCGGTGATCTTCTTACGCTCCGGCTTGGCGGTGTGGTAAATGGCCAGGGCAGCACCGGGCAGGGCAAACATCATGATCGGGAAGAAGCCGGTCATGAAGGAGCCAGTCCAGGCATTGGTGCCGGCCGTGCCGCTGAAGAAGCAGGTGATGTCGCCGTGCAGGGTCTCGCCAGCAGCGTTGGTGCAGTTACCGAGCTGGAACCACGGCAAGGAGTTGAGTAGGTGGTGCAGGCCGAAGGGGATGAGCAGACGGTTGATGGTGCCGAAGACGAATCCGGTGGCCGGGTTCGACCCGTGGGCCATGATGAATCCGCCGACCTGCTTGTTGAACAGCCAGTCGAAGGCAGGGTAGATGAGGGCCATGACCACACCGGCGACCACCGAGGCCGCAGCGGTGACGATCGGCACGAAGCGACGTCCACCGAAGAAGGCCAGGTAGGTCGGCAGCTTGGTGCGGCGGTACTTCTCGTACATCTTGGCAGCGATGATGCCGATGACGATGCCGCCGAGGACGCCGTAGTTGATGACTCCGGTGTCCTTGGCGAAGTACGGGGCCAGTGCGTGCAGGACGCCACCCTGGGTCTTGACCGAGGTCCCCGCTCCGGTGAAGGTCAGGTAGCCGATAAGGGCTGCCAGAGCAGTGGAACCGTCGGCCTTCTTGGCGTATCCGACGGCCACACCGAGAGCGAAGATGAGGGGCAGGTTGTCGAAGATCGCGCCACCGGCGCCGGCGAGTACGTCAGCGACTGGCTGCATCCAGGATGCGTGCTTGGCCACGCCGTCCGCGCCCAGCACGTCGGCCGCTCCGAATCGCATGAGCAGGGCCGCGACCGGCAGGGATGCGATGGGCAGCATGAGGGAGCGTCCGATGCGTTGCATCTGGGAGAACCCGGGTATCTGCCGTTTCTTCTTCGTGCTGGTGGCAACAGCGTCCTTCGCCATGGAGTTCCTCCGCAGTGAGTTCTCATGTCCGACGCCTTCGCCCACGTCGGTTCGGCATCAGGTGGTCCGTGGGGTGGTATGGACCACTTGCGGAAGTATAGGCCACCGGTACTGCCATCACAAGAGGGTGCGCAGAATGTGTGAACGTGAACATTCCGGTCGGGGTTGATCCCCCAACCGGTGGTCAGCCCTGCACCCGGGGCATAATTCACGCATGAAGTACGTGACCGTGCGGGACTACCTCGTCGAGCTCATCGACACCGGTCTGTCGGTCGGGGATGTCGTTCCCAGTGAGCGTGAGCTTGCCGAGCGTTTCGGAGTCTCGCGGATGACGGTCCGCCAGGCGGTGGACTCGCTAGTCAGTAGCGGACGGCTGGAACGTCGCCGGGGGAGCGGGACCTACGTCCGGGCTCCGAAGGTTGATGTCCAGTCACGGATCTCGTCCTTCAGCGAGGAGATGCGTCAACGCGGGATGATTCCCGATACTCGGGTGCTGCGCGGGGAGGAACTGCCGGCAACCCCAGACGTGGCTGTCTGGCTGGGGATTGAGCCTGGTGAATCCGTCCACTTCATCTATCGGGTGCGGCTGGCCGACGGAGTTCCGATGGCAGTCGAAAGAACCTGGATCTCCACGCGAGTGATGCCGGATCTGCTGGCGAATGGCGTACCTACGAGCATTTACGGGGCTTTGGCTGACGCTGGACTGGTCCCCACCTGGGGAGAGGATGCTATCGAGGCCGTCAGTGGGGATGCGGTGATCTGCGAACTGTTGCACCTCCCGGTGGGATCTCCCCTGCTGGCCATCAACCGTCGTACCTATGCCGACGATCTTGCTGTCTCCTATTCCCGGTCCTGGTACCGGGGAGACCGTTACAAACTGTGGGTGCCGATCTCCGGGCCACGCAGGACCCTGTATCCACCTCGAGGAGGTGCGCGATGAAGCGTGTTGAACACATCTTGGCGGCGTTGGGGGGAGTCGACAACGTGGTGTCGATCGAGCCGTGCGTGACTCGCCTGCGCTGCCAGGTCCGAAACTGCGAGCAGGTTGACGAGCAGGCTCTGCGTCGCGCTGGCGTCCACGGTGTGACGATTCAGGGACAAAGCGTGCAGGTGATCGTCGGACCTGATGCTGACTTGCTCGCCTCCGACCTGGAGGATCTGTGGGGAGAGGATCACGAGACCTGACCGCCTCTTGACCCTGACCGTCTCTTGACACCGGGCGGCCCGATGGAGTTCAGTGTTAGTTGTCTGGACCACTTGGAAGGTGGGCCAGTATTTGTTCGAGGATCCTCCATGGCGGAGTCCATCTCGAACCAGGACAAGGAGACATCATGAGCAAGGCAGAACAGATCTTGGCGGCCCTCGGTGGTGACGACAACATCGACGACCTTGAGGCCTGCATCACCCGGCTGCGCGTCGAGGTTGACGACCCCGACCTCGTCGACGAGGCCGCCCTCAAGGCAGCCGGTGCATTCGGCGTCGTACAGCAGGGAACTTCCGTACAGGTGGTCGTTGGCCCCGAGGCCGACACCCTCGCCGAGGACATCGAGGACCTGCGCTGATGACTTCAATCGTTTCCCCCCTCAACGGCACCCTGATGACGTTGTCCGAGGTCCCTGATCCGGTGTTTGCACAGGGTCTGGTGGGCCCCGGTGTCGCCCTGCAGCCCACCGGAGACGGCGATGTCACCGCCGTGGCCCCGGTGGCGGGACGCATCGTCAAGCTGCACCCGCATGCCTTCGTCCTTCAGGCGGACGGTTTCGGGGTGCTGGTGCATCTGGGCATCGACACCGTCCAGCTGGAGGGGGAGGGATTCACCCTCCACACCGAGGAGGGGGCAGAGGTTTCCGTCGGGGACGAGCTCATCACGTGGAACCCTGCCCGTATTGTCGAAGGCGGTCGCAGTGCGGTCTGCCCGATCATCATCCTCGACACGACTCATGACAAGCTCGGTGATGTCGCCGCTGCCGGCACGTCGGTGAACAGCGGTGATCAGTTGTTCACGGTGGCGTGATTGAGCGTTGTGGGTATGGGGCGGGCCGGAGACGGTCCGCCCGCCTCATGTCGTGTGACTGATGCATGGTTGTTCCGGGCCAAGGCGAGGAGAGACCCGATACCAAGGATCTCGTAAGGGTCGGTGAGGACTTTCTGCCACCACGGCGCAGCAATTTCTAGGTCATTACCCGCTGGGAACCACCAGACCATCCATGTCAGGGCGGCGAAGGCCCAGAGGAAGGCGAGAATGTGCCGGTCGCGGCGTCGGTCTGCCAGCCCTGCGACGATGAGTAGAGGTGCCCACACCCAGTGATGAGACCATGACACCGGGCTCACCAGACACCCGCAGAGTCCGGCACACAGCAGGGACCACACCTGGTCAGCATCCCCCTGCTGCCACAGTCGACGTGAGGAAATCCCAGCGAACAGGCAACAGACGGCGACGAGAACGAGCCAGATCAGCGTGAGGTCTCCCAGCCCCAGCCGCAACAACATCCCCGAGAGGGATTGGTTGCCGGCCCAGGTGAGCCCGCCCAGCCGCTTTGGGGTGATCATGTAATGGGTCCAGTACTGCCACGACGCCGTGGGTGCGATGGCGAAGCCGAGAGCAATCGTTGCCACTCCGGTGCCAGCGGCTCGCAAGGCTGCCTTGAACTGGCCGGTGACGAGGTACCAGAGTGCGAAGATGCCGGGAGTGAGCTTGAACCCGGTGGCCACACCAACTCCGACACCGCGCCACTTTCGGGGAAGAACGAAGACGTCAAGGACGACCAGGAGAGCCAGCTGAAGATTGACCTGGCCGCAGGCAAAGCTTTTGCCGATCGGTTCGCTGGCCACCAGGATCACGGCGACGACAGCCGTCAGGACGCCCGAAGGTCGACGTCCGCAGCGGCGCCACACCACGTCGATCATGATGACGAGAGCAGTCGCGCTGACAGCATGGTGAAGGATCGTCGCGGCGCGGAACGGCAGGAGGGTCAGCGGGATGAGGGCGATCGCGGCGAAGGGCGGATAGGTGAATCCCAGACCGCTGACCGAGGTGGCGGTGTACAGCGTCTCCGGGGCGTGCAGCATCGCTCGCACACAGTCCCGGTAGATCCTGAGGTCGATCGGGGTGGGAATGATGAGCACCCACGCCACCGTGATGACGAGGGTAGCAATCGTCGGCCACAGCACGGCCAAGGATCTGCGGGGCCGGGAGACGTTGGTGTCATCGTCGTGCAGCGTCACGGATTCTCCACGATGTCGGCGGCCTCCAGCCATTGCTCCTCGAGGTCGGACATCCGTTCGTCGAGGTCATTGGCCTTCATCTGCAAATCGGCGAGGGCCTGGTAATCGTCGGCCTTGGCAGCCATCTCCTCGTGCAATGAGGCGAGTTCGTCGCGGACCTTGCCCATCTGGCGGTCAATCCGGTCCATGTCCCTGCGAGCCTGACGCAGGGCCGCAGTGTTGACCTTCTTCCGGGACCCCTCGGTGCCCACCCGACTCGACTTCGACGGACCGGTCTCACGATTGCGACGGTGCTCCAGGTACTGAGAAATGCCTCCTGGCAGCAGGGCAACCGTGCCGTCTCCCACGAGGGCCCAGACCACGTCGCAGACCCGCTCCAGGAACCACCGGTCGTGCGAGACGACGATCAACGTCCCCGGCCAGGAGTCGAGGTAGTCCTCGAGCAGGCGCAAGGTGTCGATGTCGAGGTCGTTGGTCGGCTCGTCTAGCAGCAACACGTTCGGCTCGTCCATGAGGAGGCGCAACAGCTGCAGACGACGACGCTCCCCACCGGAAAGGTCGCCGACACGGGTGACGAGCTTCTGCCCGGTGAACCCGAATCCTTCCAGCAGGTCCGCGGCGGAGGCGTCCCGGCCGGTGGCCAGTTTCGTCCTGGCCTTGACGTCGTTGACCGACTCCAGCACCGTCATCGTCGTGTCGAGGTCGTCAACCTCCTGACGCAGATGGGCAAGTCGCAGGGTCTTTCCCTGCTTGACGCGGCCCGAGTCGGGTTGCCGGGATCCATCAAAGAGATTGAGCAGGGTCGTCTTGCCAGCACCATTGACGCCGACCAGACCGATCCGGTCACCTGGGCCGATTGACCATGTCACCTTGTCGAGCAGGGTGCGCTCACCCAGCTCGTCGGAGGTCACGGTGACGGTGACGTCTTTGAGATCGAGCACGTCCTTGCCCAGCCGGGTAGCGGAGAAGCGCGCCAACTCCAACTTGTCGCGGGGCTCGGGGACATTGGTGATGAGGGCGTTCGCGGCCTCGACGCGGTAACGAGGCTTGGAGCTGCGGGCGGGGGCACCGCGACGCAACCATGCCAACTCCTTGCGCGCCAGGTTTTGACGCTTGGCCTCGTTGCTGGCAGCGATGCGGGCGCGTTCCACCCGGGCGAGGGTGTAGGCGGAGTATCCGCCCTCATAAGCCTCGACGGTGGCGTCGTGAACCTCCCAGATGTCGGTGCAGATCTCGTCGAGGAACCAGCGGTCGTGGGAGACGACGAGCATTGCGACGCCACGTTCCTGGAGGTGGCGGAGGTGGCCTGCCAACCAAGCGACGGCCTCCACGTCGAGGTGGTTGGTGGGCTCGTCGAGGACGAGCAGGTCATGGTCTGCCAGCATGATTGAGACCAAGGCAGCGCGTCGCCGTTCACCACCGGACAAGTCGGTCATGGGGCGATCGAGGTCGATGTCGGAGAGCATGTCCTCGACGATGGGGCGAGCTTCGCGATCCGCCGCCCAAACATGATCGGGACGGCCACCGACGACGAGGTCACGGACAGTCTCGTCACCCGTGGGGGTCTCCGCCTGGGCGAGTACCCCGATGGAAACCCCATTGGTGCGCGTCACGACCCCGGAATCGGGCTCCAACGAGCCCGTGAGAAGGGCCAGGAGGGTCGATTTTCCGTCCCCGTTGCGACCCACGACACCGATGACATCTCCCGTTGAGAGTCCCAGGGACACCTCTGAGAGGACCGTCCGGGTGCCCCAGGACTTCGAGATCCGATCGGCGTTGACGAGGTTTGTGCCGGTCAACGGAGGCTCAGCGTCCTCGCATGGCGGCGCGGGCGCCCTTCATGGAGCTGGGCATCGGGCCCTTGGGCAGCGGCACCTTCGGACGCATCGCGTCGAGGGCCTTGAGGCGGTTGATGACCTCGTCCACCTGGGCGGTGTTGAGAGCCTTGGGAAGCTTCTTGATGTGCTTGTCGAGGTCCTCCAGCGGAACCTCACCCTTGCCGTCGCCCATGATGATGGAGGTCACCGGAGTGCCATAGGCGACCTGCTCATGACGTTTGGTCTCGGTGGCCAGCAGATTGCGCAGACCGTTGCCGTGTCCCTCGCCGATGAGGACAATTCCGGCCGGTCCGACGGCGCGGTGCACGACGTCCTGTTGGCGGGTGAAGGCAATCGCCGGCGTGGAGGTCCACTTCTTCTTGTCGAGCAGGGAGAGAGCGACCTCGGCCGATCCGGTCTGGCCCTTGAACCGGGCGTACATGGAATGCTTGGCGCGCCACTGGAACACCCACATGGCGGCAGCAGCACCGGCAAAGATGCCGACGATGAGCCATGCCCACCACAGATCGGTCAGGATGAGACCGAGGACGGTGAACACCACGACGCCCAGGACGAAGGCGCCAATGACCCACCAGAGGAGCCGGGGATCAACCTGGCGAGTTAGCTTGAAGGTCTCGACGAGCTGCTTGCCGGTGCTCCAGTCCTTGGGATTGTCGGAGTTCTTGCGACGCTCCTTCTCGGCCTTGGCCTGGGCCTTCTGCTTGGCGGCGAGTTCCTTGGCTGCCTGGCTCTTGGGCATTGACACGCTCCCGACGACGTTAATGGACGGACTTCGCGGCATTCTACCGGTTTCGCGACGGTGGCCCTACTTTGGCGTGGTTTCGCTGTATGTACCTCGGGGCGCCGCTGGAATCCTCCTCGTCAGGCTGATCAGGTGTCTCTGATTATTCCTTGGTCGCGAATGGAGCCGGCTTCTCCCCGTCTCGGTACCCGGTGACGATGGTGACCGGCTTCTCCCCGCGAGCCTCCATGGCCTGACGGTAGAGACGTCCGGCGCGGTAGGAGGAGCGCACCAGCGGGCCACTCATGACACCGACGAATCCGATCTCGCGGGCCTCCTCGGCCAGCTCGTCGAACTCCTGCGGGGTCACCCAGCGGTCGATGGGGTGCAGGTAGGCATTCGGCCGAAGGTACTGGGTAATCGTCAGCAGGTCGGTGTTGGAATCATGCAGGGCCTGCATGGCCTCCGAGATCTCCTCACGAGTCTCTCCCATGCCGAGGATGAGGTTCGACTTGGTGATGAGTCCCGCCTCGTGGGCCGAGTTGAGGACGGCCAGCGAACGGTCGTAGCGGAATCCGGGGCGGATGCGCTTGAAGATGCGGGGGACCGTCTCGAGGTTGTGCCCGAAGACTTCCGGGCGTGCCTCGAAGACGACGTCGAGGAGATCCTGCTTGCCGGAGAAGTCCTGAGCCAGCATCTCGACGCCGACTCCCGGATTCACCTGGTGGATCTGGCGGATGGTCTCAGCGCACAGCCAGGCTCCCTCGTCCTCGAGGTCGTCACGGCAGACCGAGGTGACGGTGGCATAGCGCAGTCCCATCTGCTTGACGGACTCGGCGACGCGGCGGGGCTCGTCCCGGTCGTATTCCTCCGGCTTGGCCGATTCGATCTGGCAGAAGTCGCACCGACGAGTGCAGTGGTCACCGCCGATGAGGAAGGTGGCCTCGCGATCCTCCCAGCACTCGAAGATGTTGGGGCAACCAGCCTCTTGGCACACCGTGTGAAGATCACCGTCGATCATTCGGCGTCGCATGTCACGGTACTCAGGGCCCATCGTGGCCCGGGTGCGGATCCAGCGGGGTTTGTCCTCGATGGGGGTCTGGGAGTTCTTGACCTCGACTCGGAGGAGCTTTCTACCGTCTGCTTCGACACTCACGTCGGTCAGTTTAACTGTGTGCACCGACGTTGCGAAGTCTCAGTGAATGGGTGACGACGAAGAGGCTCGACAAGCTCATGGCTAGCCCGGATATCAGTGGGTTGAGGAGCCCGGCGGCTGCGATCGGGATAGCTGCGATGTTGTAGACGAAGGCCCATGCGAGGTTGCCACGGATGGTGCGCAGGGTGCGTCGTGACAGCCCGATGGCGTCTGGGACGACCCCAAGATGGTGACGCACACAGATGATGTCTGCGCTGCGCATCGCGATGTCGGTGCCGGTGACCATCGCCAGGCCGAGATCAGAGCTGGCCAGGGCCGCGGCGTCGTTGATGCCGTCACCGACCATGGCGACGACGCGACCCCCGCCCCGTAGTTCGTCGATGACCTTGGCCTTCTCGGTGGGCAGGACGTCTGCGAGCACCTCGTCGGTACCGAGTTGGGAAGCGACGGCGTCCGCAGCGGCCTTCGAATCACCGGTGAGGAGGACGGTTCGCAGCCCCATACCCTTGAGCTGAGCGATGACCGCAGGAACCTCGGGCTTGACGGTGTCGGAAATGACGAGTGCTGCCGAGGCCCGGCCATCGATCGCGACGAGAATAGTGGAACGGCCAGTACTGGCGGCCTGATCGACGGTGTCGGTGAGCTCGCCGGGAATGGTGATGCCGGCCTCGGTGAGGAAGGCGGGATTGCCGACCATGACGTCGTGCCCATCGACCTCGCCCTCAGAGCCACGACCGGCGACGGCGAGCGGGCTGGAGCACTCCGGAATCGTGCCCTCGACAGCGGCGACGATGGCCTTGGCCACCGGGTGGGTGGAGTGCTGATCCAGGGCGGCAGCGTAGCGGTGGGCTCGGTCGATGTCCTGTCCGTCGGCGGCGATCCGTTCGGTCAGGGTCATGTCGCCGGTGGTGACGGTACCGGTCTTGTCGAGGACGACGGTGTCGATGCGTCCTGACGCCTCCAGCGCTTCCGGACCCTTGATGAGGATTCCTAGTTGACCGCCGCGTCCCACCCCGACCATGAGCGCGGTGGGGGTGGCCAGACCCAGGGCGCAGGGACAGGCGATGACGAGCACGGAGAGAGCCGCTGACAAGGCATGACGGATTCCTGCCCCGGCGATCCACCACCCGAAAAAGGTGAGGACAACCACGGCCAGCACGGCCGGCACGAAGATCTCGACGACCTTGTCGACCAGACGCTGGACGTTGGCTTTGCGGGCCTGGGCCTCCTCGGTCATGACCGCCATCTGGGCGAGTTGGCTGTGGGCTCCCACGCCGGTGGCTCGCGCCACGATGCGTCCGGTGAGGTTCATCGTTCCGCCCAGAACCGTTGATCCGACGGTGGTGTCGACCGGCATCGGCTCGCCAGTCATCATCGAGGTGTCAACACTCGACGACCCTTCGACGATCTCCCCGTCGGCGGCGAGGGTTTCACCAGCCAGGGTGACGAAGAGGTCGCCCTTGTGCAACTTCTCGATGGGCACGAGGGTCTCGACCCCGTCACGCAATACGCGCGCATTTCTGGCCGCCAGCTGGCCCAGGGCCGTCAGCACCGAGCGAGCCGACCTCTTGGCCCGGGCCTCGAAATAGCGCCCGGCCAGTAGGAAACAGGTCACCCCGGCAGCGACGTCGAGGTAGAGGGTGTCGGCGCCAGCAGGGGTGATGCCGTAGCCCAGCCAGTATCCCTCCTCGTCCTGGGCGCCGATGAGGATGGAGACGAAGGACCACCCGAAGGAGGACAACACGCCCAGTGAGACCAGGGTGTCCATGGAGGTCATGCCATGGCGCAGGTTTGACCATGTCGCCTTGTGGAAGGGCCACGCCGACCAGACCACCACCGGCAGGGAGAGCACGACGAGCAGCCAGTCCCAGGCGGGGAAGCGCAGCTGTGGCTCGAGGGCCAGTACCAACCCGATGTCCATGAGGGGCAGGGTCAGCAGGACGGCGACGATGAGACGGCGTCGCAGCATCGTGATGCGTCGCTCTGCCTCGACGGCCAGATCGACGTCAGACAGCGGAGCGGCGGTGTAGCCGACATCCTTGACGGCCGCGATGGCGTCCTCGACGTCGATACCAGTAACCGTCGCTCGCTCGGAGGCGAAGTTGACGCTTGCATGTACGCCGTCAATACGGGCCAGGCGCTTTTCGATGGTGTTGGCGCACGCCGCGCAGGTCATCCCGCCGATCTGGAGCTGGACCGGTGGATGGAGGACCGGCTCGTCGTCACCCTGCTCATCGGTTGTCACCGCGGTCATGGCCGGTTCTCCGGGTCCTGCGGCTTGATCTCCTGGCCAGCCATCCGAGCCAACATGTCATTGTAGGCGGCGAGGGACTCGTCGAGGCTGGCATCCTCGGAGGCGTCGACCCGGCGCTGGTCACGCCGATCGGAGACGAACCACTGCACGCACAAGGCGATGAGCACCAGGGCCATCGGAATCTCGCCGGTTGCCCAGGTGATCTGGCCGCCGAGGTTCTGGTCGTCGCGCAGATTGGTCACCCACGGGATCGACAAGGCCTGATAGAAGTCCTTGCCAATGATCTGGTGGGCATTCATCGTGATGACGGCGAAGAAGGAGTGGAAGGGCATCGCAGTGATGACGAAGCCCAGCCGACCGATGTGAGGCAGGGAGGCGGGCAGGTCGTCCAGGCCGATGACGTACTCGAAGAGCATGAACCCGGCCATGAGGAAGTGCAGCAACATCCACTGGTGTCCCCAGTGGTAGCGCATCAGGTAGCCGAAGATCGGGGTGAAGTACACCACGTAGAAGCTGGCGATGAAGACAATCCATGCTGCGAATGGGCCGAATAGGATCTTGGTGGGACGCCATTCCAGAGCAGCCATGAGGCAGTCGTGGGGGCCGTTGAGGCCGTCGTCGATGCCATCGCCGGTACGGAAGACCTCCCTCATGAGAGTTACCGGCGCTCCCAGCACCAACAAGGCGGGAACTAGCATGTTGAAGGTCATGTGGACCAACATGTGCCAGCTGAACTGCATCGAGGAGTACTCCCACAGGCCAACGCTGGCCAGGTAGATCACGACGACCCATGCCCCGATCCAAGACCCGATGCGAGCGCCGGACCATTTTTCGCCGCGGTGCTTGATGATGCTCACCGCGAAGAGGTATCCCGCAATTCCCAGGATCGACAGGGTCCAGAAACCGATGTTGGGACGGCCCGGGGCCAGCAGGACACCAGTGGTGGGCGCCGGTGGCAGTTCGTAACCGAGGTAGTTGACGGCGGGGGTCTGCCCGATGAGGTAGCGCGGGGGCACCAGCTGGCTGCTGGCTCCCAGGACGGTCAGGACGATGGTGACCATCCCGAGACGAAGCCACCCACGTACCCGAGACCGAGGCAACCAGCTGAGGACCACCCAGACCGTTGATGCGATCACCAGGACGACCCGGGCCACCCCCCATCGGTCCGACAGCCAGGAATGCCCGGCCTGACCCTGCCAGGTGACGACGATTCCGCCGGCAAGGGTGATGATGGCCCCGACGCGTTCCTGCCAGGACACCCGACAGGTGACAGCGGGGTCGGGCCCATCGAGGACCTCGACGAGAACGCACGCCGCTGCAATCGTCATACCGATGGCGGCAAGAGCCCCGGAGTCGGTGGCGAAGTCGTGGTTGAGACCCACCGAGATGGCTCCGGTCACCGGTATCGGCAGGGCAGCCAGAACCGTCACCAACGTCGCCATGACGAGGCCACCAAGGTGCGTGGCGAGCAGGGCGAGTAGTGCCACCACCAGGCCCAGCACGGCGACGACGAGCCAGGCCGTCACAGAGGGGGTCGAGGTGATGTAGGTCGGCAAGTCGACGGTGGCCTGTTCGAAGGTCAGACCGGCAGAGTCGGCGGACTCCAGCGGGATCATGAGCAGGGCCAGCAACGCCCACATCTGGGCTGCCAGCCAGGCCCGGCGTCCGCGGGTACGGGTGGGATCGACAACATCCCGGTGGGGAGAGCAGAGGGTGGCGCGAATGAGTTCGGCCAGGGTCCACACCAGAGCTGCCCAGAACAGGGTCCCGACGACGGCATGGAGAACGCTGGTGAGGACGTCCGGATTCTCCCTACCCAACAGACGAGGCTCCAGGGGCCGGAGCCGACCGATCACGGCGGCGATGACGGTCATGACGAGACCCGTGACCGCCAGCAGCGGTCCAGTGGCGCGGGCACGGGTGGGATGCGTCACCAACATCTCCTTTGGGGTGGGGTAGGGGGAACTGTAGCCGGGATGACGGACAGATTCACGACATCGGGTGGAGGAACGCCGGGTGCCCCCGCCGCGGGGTGTCCGGGCTCATCTCGTAGGGCTGGAAGGACATCATCTCGGTGAGGATGGGCTCGAGCCTGTCCGCCACCTCTAGCATGGACGGCACCTCAGCGTCGGGGCCATGCAGGCGTCGCAGTTCGCGTCCCATGCTGGTGACGTCAGCATCGGAGATACCACAGGGAATGATGTTGTCGAACCCTGCGGTGTCGGGGTCGATGTTGAGGGCGAATCCGTGCATCGCCGTCTGACGAGAGACCCGGATACCGATGGCGCAGACCTTGCGCTCCGGTCCGACGCCGTCGGAGGGGAACCAGACTCCGGTGCGTCCGGGGACGCGACCGGCCTTCAACCCGTATTCGGCGACGAGGCGGATGATCGACTCCTCGACGCGACGTACGTAGTCCACGACACCGATGCCGCGCTGCAGGAAGACAATGGGGTATCCGACCAGCTGTCCCGGACCGTGCCAGGTGATCTCACCGCCACGGTCCACTGGGACGACAGGGGTGCCATCGAAGGGGTAGGCCTCGGGACGGGTCCGTCGCCCGGCGGTGTAGACGGGGTCGTGCTCGACGTAGATGACCGTGTTGGGACGCTGATGGCTGGAGACCTCGGCGTGGACCTCACGCTGGTGGGCCCAGCACTCGTTGTACTCGGTGCGTACCGGGGGGTTGTCTGCGATGCCCAGATATTCGAATTCCAAGCCAGCGGGATGGTCCACCCATCCCTTCGGGGCCACCCCGGCAACGACCTGGGGCGTGGTGGGCTGTGGGGTCGCCTGGGCTTCGTCGCGATCGCAGGAGTGATTCTGGGCGTCTGTCACGCTGACCCATGGTAGTCCGGACACGCGACGGGGTCCGGTGTGGAATTCCACACCGGACCCCGTCATGAGGTTCGAATCAGAACTCTCCGGCGAAGTCACCCTCCTCCAGGCGGGCCTTGATGCCCGACAGGAAGCGGGCCGCCACGGCACCGTCGATGAGGCGGTGATCGTAGGACAGCGACAGGTACATCATGTCGCGAATGGCGATGGTGTCCTCACCGAACTCGTTGGTGACGACGACCGGGCGCTTCACCAGGGCGCCAGTGCCGAGGATGGCGACCTCGGGCTGATTGACGATCGGGGTGTCGAAGAGAGCACCGGCCGAACCGTAGTTGGTGATGGTGAAGGTGCCACCGGCCAGCTCATCGGGAGTGACCTTGTTGTCACGGGTGCGAGCAGCGAGGTCGCCGATCTGGTGAGCCAGGCCAGCGATGTTGAGGTCGCCGGCGTTCTTGATGACCGGAACCAGCAGGCCACGCGGGGTGTCGACGGCGATGCCGATGTTCTCGGAGGCGCCGTAGGTGATCGTCCCGGCCTCGGTGTCAATGTTCGCGTTGAACTTCGGGTTGGCCTTGAGAGCCTCGACGACAGCCTTAGTGACGAACGGCAGGTAGGACAGGCCGACTCCCTCGCGAGCCTTGAAGGCGGCCTTCTCGGCCTTGCGGATACGGGAGATGGCGGTCATGTCCACCTCGACGGTGGCAGTGAGCTGGGCGGACACCTGCAGGGACTCCACCATGCGGGAGGCGATGACCTTGCGAAGGCGGCTCATCTTCTCGGTGGTGCCACGCAGGGCGGCAGCCTCCGGAGAGACTTCCTGAGAGGCCTTGCGAGCCGAACCAGCGGGCTTCGGGGAGACCGGAGCCGGAGTGGCGGAGGGAGCCGGAGCGGGGGCCGGGGTCTCCTCGGACTTGGCAGCGGCCAGCACGTCCTGCTTGCGGATGCGACCACCGACACCGGTTCCGGTGATGGTGGACAGGTCCACGTTATTCTCCTTGGCTAGCTTGCGGACCAGCGGGGTGACGTAGACGTCGGAGGACGGGTTGGTGGCGCGCGGGGCGACCTCGTTGGTGCCAGTCGGCATCGGGGCCTCAGGGGGCTTCGGGGCAGCCGGGGCGGGGGCCGGGGCCTTCTCGGCCTTGCTCTTCACCGGCTCGGGCTCGGCCTTCTCGGCGGGCTCAGCCTTGGGCTCGGTGGGCTCAGGAGCCGACTCGGCGGTGGAGGGGTCGCCGATGATGGCCAGCACGGCGCCGACCTCGGCGTCTTCGTCCTCGGGGACCTTGATCTCGAGCAGGGTGCCGGAGGCGGGGGAGGGGACTTCGGTGTCGACCTTGTCGGTGGACACCTCGAGTAGGGGCTCGTCAGCCTCGACGGTGTCTCCGACGGCCTTGAGCCAGCGGGACACGGTGCCTTCGGTGACGGACTCGCCCAGGGCGGGAAGAGTGACTTCGGTCGACATGTGTTGGAGCTCCTTTGCAAGCCGCGACGGATTCGTTGCAAGCCTAGCCGGACTATGGGCAAATGTGCAGTTGGTCCCATTTCTGAAGTCAGAAAAATCTCATCCGAACGTGGCGGAGGGAAGGGCCCGTGGACCCTGCCCTCCTGACGATCGAGTTGATCAGTCAGCCAGATTGGCGGCGAGCTGTACCAAGGTGCGCACCCCGAATCCAGTTCCCTGGATCGGGGTGTAGTCGTGCGGCGTGGCGTTGTTGTAGGCCGGGCCGGCGATGTCGAGATGGGCCCAGTCGATTCCAGGGGTCACGAAGCTCTGCAGGAAGGCGGCGGCGAGCATCGCCCCACCCTCGCGACCACCGGAGGACTTGACGTCGGCGACGTCAGAGTGCAGGTGCTCGCGGACCTCGTCCGTGATGGGAAGTTCCCAGAAGTCCTCGCCGGCGGCCTCGGAGGCGTCCAGCAGGGTGTCGGCAGCCTGTGCGCCGGAGGTCATGACTCCGGCAGTGTGGTTGCCGAGGGCGACCATGCAGGCGCCGGTGAGGGTGGAGATGTCGACGAGGTAGTCCGGTTCGTCCTCACAGGCACGAGCCAGGCCGTCAGCCATGACGATGCGGCCCTCGGCGTCGGAGTTGCCGTTCTCGACGGTCTTGCCGCCATACATGGTGACCACGTCGGAAGGGCGCCATGCCGATCCGGACGGCATGTTCTCAGCCATGCAGCCGTAGGCGATGACGCGGACGTTGAGGCCCAGACGCGCGACCGCGCCCACGGTGGCGAGCACCGCGGCAGCACCACCCATGTCGCACTTCATGGTGTACATGCCGGCAGCGGTCTTGATGTCGAGGCCGCCGGAGTCGAAGGTGATGCCCTTGCCCACCAGGGCCAGGGTGGTGGTGGCGCCCTCCGGGGCGTACTCGACGCGGACCAGACGCGGGGAACGGGCCGAGCCGCCGCCGACGGCCAGGATGCCCCCGAATCCGCCACGGACGAGAGCCTTCTCGTCGAGAACCTCGACGTTGACGTCCTTGAGGTCCTTGCACCACGACTGCGCCGAGGCGGCGAAGGCCTTCGGGTAGAGCAGGTTGGCCGGGGCATCCACCCAGTCACGAGCGGTGTAGACGGCATCGGCGAGGATCCGGGCCTTGTCGAGCTCGGGCTTGGCGCCACGAGCATTGGAGACGATGGTCACCGTGGAGACCTCAGGGACATCCGGGTTCGCGGTGACGACAGGCACCTTGTAACAACCGAGCAGGGCACCCTCGGCAGCGATACGAACCTGCTCAGCGGAGCCGGTTCCCATGTCGACGGCGACCTTGAGGCTGGTTCCGTGCGACAGGGCCGCGGCAGCACGGGCGCCGGCGCCGGCAGCCTTGCGTAGGGCCTCGCCGTCAAATCCTTCAGCTCCGCAGCCGACCAAGACGAGGCTGTTCCCGGACCAGGGCAGCACCGCGGTGGACCCAAGCTCCGTCGAGCCGCCAGCGCGAATGGCAACCTCGGCCAGCGAAGCGCCGAAGGTCTCCTCGGCCTCCTTCACAGCTCGCGGTGCAAGCCCCTGGACGACGCGGCCCTGGGAGCTCTCGACCAGACCGGCAATCACGACGTCGGCGCCGTTGGCATTGCGGGAGACCTTGAGATCGGGACGCGGACGGATGGGTAGCTCGGTGCTCTTGGCCACGAGGATTCCTCTCATTCGGGGGTCGGTTCAGGATGGGCCCGGTCAGACTCGGGCCGACGCCTCGTCTGAAGCCTAGTCGAGGTGCGTCGAGCGCGGGACGGTGCGGTACGAATGACACGCCGTTATGGTGTGCTCGTGAACTCAACCACCCCGGCCAGCCAGGACACGGCGCCTTCTCGTCGTGCCAGCCATCCCACGTTGCGGATGGCCTTGGACATCGTCACCGTCATGGCCGGAATTGGCCTGCTTGTGTGGGGCATCGTCGTGATGGCCTCGCCGACGATCTCGTGTCGTGGCGTCGAGATGCATCCGGGAGACACCTGCCACAAGGCCACCTACACCGCCACCCGCACGGACACGGTGCAGACATACGAGCAACGACGTCAGTCCATTGCCCAGTCTCGGCCCACGGTCACAGGTCTTGGGGTTGCAGTAACGGCTTTCGGGGTCGTGATGAGCTGGCAGACCGTCAAGGCCCGTCGCTGGGATCACTCCTCGGACAGCCCCATCGGGCCGTAGACGACGTCCTCGTCCTGCACGAGGGTGACCTCGTCGACACCGGCATCCTGCAGTTCGGGCCAGGTCTCGGAAAGCCATGCCTCGGCTTCCTCCTGAGATTCGAACTGCTGGCCAGCACCGATCTCGCCGAGGTGTTCAGCTCCCTTGACGGTGACGCGAGACTGTTTGAAAACCCACGAGTAACTCATACCTACAAGACAACCACGCCCGTGCCACGGAAGGGACACGGACGTGGCAACGACGCAGAGTTTGGTCTGGAGATCAGTGTCAGTCGATCTTCTCACCACGCTCGATGCGCGGTTCCGGGTTGCGCCACCGGCGCACGGTCATCGCCCGGTTGTTGAGGTACGCCCACAGACCGCGCAGAGGAGCATTGGGGTAGCGGGCACGGATACCCTTCTTGGCCCCATGCCACAGTCGCCAGGAGTCGACCAGCCACAACAGCATGACCATCAGCATGCCCAAGGACATGGCGTTGATGGCGCCGACCGCGGTGGGGGCGATGAAGAGCATGGCCAACCAAATCACCATGACAGCCAGGAAGATCGGCATGATGAACTCGCTGAACGTCCAGCGCGAGTCGACGTAATCGCGGATGTAACCGCGCTCGGGTCGTCGTTCGGCAGCCTCCATGGCGGCGGCCTGACGCTCTCGCTTGGCCAGACGCTCGCGCTTTCGGGCTTCCTTCTTGCTCAGGGTCGGGTTGAGGCGCTCACGGCGGGCAGCCTCGGCCTTGGCGCGGGTCGGGGTCGGACCCTTCTTCGCGATGTGGCGGGGCTTGGGCTGTGCCGCGGGCGTTGACTGCGCAGCTGCGCGGTGTTCCTTGGCGGCGCCGTTGCCCTTGTTAGCGTGACGCCTCTTCTCGGGCTGCTTCTCCTGTCCGGTGTTCGCCGCATCAGAGGTGGGCCTTGGAGCAGCGGTGGCCGAGGACGGGGAGGACTCGGTGCTGGACACCGGCTCTGCCGTGACGGTCGCGTCCGTCGATTCGGCCTTCTTGCTGTCTCCCTGCTCGTAGGGGCGGAACAGTCCCACGATCCATCCTCATTTTGTGTCGTACTCGTGCCCGCGGTGGCCAGTTCCAGCCGGGGCGCCCCTGTCTGGGCTGAGAAGATTGTACGGGTATTGCTCTGGGTTGTTGTTGCGCGGTCCCGTACTCTGATGGTCAGGCAACCGCAATGCTGACGACTTCCCGGAGTCATCAAGCACCGAAGGGGAAGGATACGACTCCACCTATGGCTGGCATATTTGCACGACTTTCGACGGTTTTCCGTTCCAAGGCGAACAAGGCCCTCGACAAGGTTGAGGACCCGCGCGAAACCCTCGACTACTCCTACCAGCGTCAGCTCGACATGTTGCAAAAGGTGCGCAGGGGCGTTGCCGACGTCGCCACGAGCCGCAAGCGAGTCGAGTTGCAGATGAACCAGCTGCAGGCCGACGTCGACAAGATGCAGAATGCGGCTGCTCGCGCCCTCGAACAGGGCCGCGAGGATCTGGCTCGCGAGGCACTGACCCGCAAGGCCACCCTGCAGGCCCAGCTCAACGACCTGCAGACTCAGCACGCCACCTTGCAGGCTGAGGAGGAGAAGCTCATCCGCGGTTCCCAGCGTCTCCAGGCTCGTGTGGATGCCTTCCGCACGAGGAAGGAGACCGTCAAGGCCACCTACTCGGCGGCTGAGGCTCAGACTCGTATCAATGAGGCCTTCACCGGTCTGAACGAGGAGATGGGCGACATCGGCATGGCGATCACGCGTGCCGAGGACAAGACCATGGAGCTTCAGGCCCGTGCAGGAGCCGTTGACGAACTCATGGCCAGTGGAGCCATCGAGGATCCCACCCGTAGCTATGGCGACGACATCACTCGCGAGCTCGACAACCTTGCCAGTGACCATTCCATCGACGCCGAGCTGTCCGCCCTCAAGGCACAGCTGGATACCGGCCACGACAATTCCACTCCGGAGCTCGAGTCCGGTTCCGGTACGGGGATGAACCCGGAAACCGGATCGCGTGCTGTGCGACGTCAGGAGGGCCAGTCATGATCATTCGTATCGTTGGTGAGGGCCAGTGGCAGGTGCCCGACACCGAGATGAACCATCTCAACCGTATCGATTCCCGCGTCGAGCACGCTATCGAGACCACCTCGCAGAGTGAGCTCACCGAGGCCCTCTCTGAGCTGGTGACGACCGTCCGCACGATAGGTACCCCGATCGCCGACGACAACATTGTCGACTCGGACCTCATCGTCCCCGACGTCTCGGCGACGATCGAGGAGGTCTCGGTCTGGCTCTCCGAAAACCCTGCCGGAGACGGTCTCATCCCCGGCTGACAGAGGTGAAGCATCCCTGTTCCGCTGCGCGCTTAATCGGCACAGTTCGATGTCGACGGTGCGCTGCGGATACAGTTGACGACGCGACGGGACGACATACCCGCCCGATCCACCAGGATCGAACACCCGGGTCATCCCCCGGGACCGTCCATCACACGTTCTTGGAGTCCATATGACCGACACCGTCAACGCCCCCACCACCGATGGAATCGTCCTCACCGATGCCGCTGCGGCCAAGGTGAAGTCCTTGCTCGATCAGGAGGGACGCGACGACCTCGCCTTGCGTCTGGCCGTGCAACCCGGCGGTTGCTCGGGTCTGCGTTACCAGCTCTTCTTCGACGAGCGCCACCTCGACGGTGACGTCGTCAAGACCTACGGCGGGGTCAATGTGGTCACCGACCGAATGAGCGCTCCCTACCTCGCCGGTGCCACGATCGACTTCATGGACACCATCGAGAAGCAGGGTTTCACCATCGACAACCCCAACGCGACCAGCACTTGCGCTTGTGGGGATTCCTTCCACTGAGCCGATTCTGACTACCGGGATCACTTCCCCGACAGACCTTCTGGGGTCATTGAGGCGTTTCGTCCGTCCGACTGGGCGGACGAGGCGCCTCGTTTTCGCTATTGTTCGGTGTGACAGACACAACAGTCACCTGTCCCCGCCGTCGGGTCGGGGCGGGCTTGCAATGTGGAAGGGTGAGCCGTGGGACGCAGACTCAGCTGGCGACACGACCTAGACCGGGACGTGCCCCGAAGTGGCAGCGGTGTTGCCGGGAAGGTCGGTGGTGCCTGTGCGGCGACGGTTGCGGTACTGGCACTGAGCGGCTGCGGCGACACCGGACCTGGGCGTGCAGCTCGTCTCGGTCTCGTTGATCCGGCGTCCGACCGTGCCGCGCACATGGGAAGCATGTGGATCGGTGCATGGGTCGCGGCGCTTGTCATCGGCGTGTTCGTGTGGGGCCTCATCGGATACGCAGCCTTCAAGTTCCGTCGTAAGGACGGAGATCCGGTGATTCCACGGCAGTCGCGGTACCACCTTCCGCTTGAGGTGCTGTACACCATCGTTCCGTTCCTCGTCATCGGCGTGCTGTTCTTCTACACCGTCCGTACTGAGAACAAGGTGCTCGAGAAGGATCCCGAGCCTCAGCACGTCGTCAACGTCGTCGGACAGAAGTGGTCCTGGACGTTCAACTACATGGAACAGAAGAACCCGGATGTCGGCGGTGCCGTCACCCATGAGGTGGGCACCATCGAGAAGATCCCGGATCTTTACCTTCCCGTCAATGAGTCGGTGCGCTTCCACCTCAATTCCGCCGATGTCATCCACTCCTTCTGGGTGCCGGCCTTCTACTTCAAGATGGACGTCATCCCAGGTCATCCCAACCAGTTCGACCTCACCCCGACGAAGATCGGCGTTTACGACGGCAAGTGCGCCGAGTTGTGTGGTACCTACCACGCCAACATGATCTTCAAGGTGCACGTGGTGTCGGTCGAGGACTACAACAAGCACCTCCGGCAGCTCAAGGCTCAGGGCGACACCGGTGAGGTCAAGCCTCCGAACTCCGTCGCCGCCCTCACCACCGCCGAATCGAAGGAGGGGGAGAAGAAGTGACCAGCGCATCTATCGCCCAGCGAACCGCGGTGCGTCCTGCGGTGACACGCGAGGAGCGTCGCAAGACGAGCTTCGGCGCTCTCGTCTGGGATTACATGACGACCACCGACCACAAGAAGATCGGACGGCTGTACTTCGGCACGTCGCTGTTCTTCTTCGCTTTCGGTGGCATCCTCGCCCTGCTCATCCGAGCCGAGCTGGCCTATCCCGGCATGCAGTTCATGCACCAGGAGACCTTCAACCAGCTCTTCACGATGCACGGCACGATCATGCTGTTGATGTTCGCCACCCCGCTGTTCTCCGGGTTCGCGAACTTCTTCATGCCTCTCCAGATCGGTGCCCCCGACGTTGCCTTCCCTCGTATCAACCAGTTCGCGTACTGGCTATACCTCTTCGGCTCGTTGATGGCCTGTGGCGGCTTCATCACCCCCGGCGGCGCTGCCAGCTTCGGTTGGTTCGCCTACGCCCCGCTCTCGGACGCCATCAACTCCCCGGGAGTCGGCGGTGATCTGTGGGTTATGGGCCTGTACCTGCTGGGCCTGTCATCCATCCTGGGTGCCGTCAACTTCGTGACGACGATCATCCTTATGCGTACTCCGGGTATGACGATGTTCCGGATGCCGATCTTCTCCTGGAACATTCTCATCACCTCGATCATGATCCTGGTCGTCTTCCCGGTGCTGTCCGCCGGTCTGCTCGTCCTCGAGGCTGACCGAGCTCTGGGAGCCCACATCTTCGATGCCGCGAATGGCGGACCGATCCTGTGGCAGCACCTCTTCTGGTTCTTCGGACACCCTGAGGTTTACGTCATCGCCCTGCCGTTCTTCGGCATCATCACCGAGGTCCTCCCGGTCTTCAGTCGCAAGCCGGTGTTCGGTTATGTCGGTCTGGTGTTCGCCACCCTGGCCATCGGCGGTCTGTCGGTGTCCGTGTGGGCCCACCACATGTTCGTGACCGGTGCGGTCTCCCTGCCGTTCTTCTCCTTCATGACCTTCACCATCGCCGTTCCTACGGGCGTGAAGTTCTTCAACTGGATCGGCACGATGTGGGGCGGGTCGTTGAGTTTCGACACACCGATGCTCTTCGCCATCGGCTTCCTGACGACCTTCCTCTTCGGTGGTCTGACCGGCGTCATGCTCGCCAGCCCGCCGATGGACTTCAACGTCTCAGACACTTACTTCGTGGTGGCCCACTTCCACTACGTGCTGTTCGGCACCGTGGTGTTCGCGATGTTCGCCGGCTTCTACTACTGGTGGCCGAAGATCACCGGGCACATGCTCAACGAGACCTGGGGCAAGATTCACTTCTGGACCCTCTTCGTCGGATTCCACACCACCTTCCTCGTCCAGCACTGGCTCGGTGTCGAGGGCATGCAGCGTCGTATCGCCGACTATGGCTCCTGGGAGGGCTTCACCCTCCTGAACCAGGTGTCGACCTTCGGTGCCTTCCTGCTGGCCATCTCGATGCTGCCGTTCGCCTGGAACGTCTGGATCACCCGTCATGACCCGAACATCGAGGTCGATGATCCGTGGGGTTGGGGCCGTACCCTCGAGTGGGCCACCTCGTGTCCGCCGCCTGCCCACAACTTCACCAAGATGATTCGCGTTCGTTCCACTTCCCCGGCCTTTGACATCAACCATCCGGAGGCCGCCCTGGCTCCCGAGACCGAGGAAGCTAACCCGCGTGAACTCGTCCACTCCGGCAAGGAGGATGCCTGATGAAACCGGAACGTTGGGTCTTTGGCGGGCTTGGTCTGTTCTACCTCGTCGTCACCCCGATCTACTGGTTCACCGCCCATGAGGTCGCCGGCACCTGGGTGCTGGGGCTGTCGGGGGCCATGGCCCTGATGGTGTTCTTCTACGTCCAGGTCGTCGCCAAGAAGATCAACCCGCGTCCCTCCGATGAGAAGGATGCTGAGGTGATCGACGGAGCTGGACCAGTGGGATTCTTCCCGCCGCAGAGCATCTGGCCCTTCTGGTGTGCTCTTGTCGTGGCAATCATGTGCCTCGGTCCGGTCTTCGGGTGGTGGATCTCGCTGCTCGGTCTGGGCATCGGCATCTGGGCTGCTTCGGGTTGGGCATTCGAGTACTACCGCGGGGACTACCAGCACTGACCGCGTCTCACCGACAATGTGAAGGCCGGGACCGTCATGATGACGGTCCCGGCCTTTTCTGTTTTTTCGTCGGAGGATACTGCTGCGTGGTCCTGGCTCAGATGGCCTCTGCAATGGGCTGAGAACCGTCACGGAAGCGAATGAACCGGCCAACCGTGGTCTCGTCGTCCAGACAAGCCAGAGCCGCCTGAGCGACGGCCTCACGGGACACAGTGGCGTCCTTGTAGTCCTCGCCCTCCTCCAACACATGGATGCCGGTGGCGGGATCGTGGCTGAGGGTCACCGGGCCGAGGATCGTCCATTGAACCGTCGAGCGCATGGTGTGGCGGTCGGCATCGGCCTTTGCGTCGGCATAGGGGAAGAAGTCGTTGTCGGAGGGGACACCGTGGTCGGGGCTTCCGCACCACGAGATGAGCACGAACCGCGGTCCGTGGGGGGAACGCGCAATGGCGTCGACGAGGTGCTTGCAGGCATCGCGATCGACGGCGTAGGTGTCCTCGGGGCTGCCCTTACCACCGGCCCCGGCCGACCACACCACGGCGTCATGGCGGTTGACGAGGCCGTCCCACTGGGAAGGCCGCAAGGAGGTCACATCAGCGACGATGGGATTGCCGCCCCACTTGACGACGTCAGCAGCCTGGTCCTCACGCCGAATGACGGAATCGACGTGGCGTCCCTTCTCGGTGGCGTGCTGAGTGAAGTGCTTGGCCACGTGCCCGTGGCCACCAATGATGAGGATTCGATCTGCTGTCATGTCCCTCACCCTAGAACCGACCGAGGTCGGCAAGGGTGAGTGACGTGGACAGTTCGCCAGCAGCTCAGGTCCAACTGCGCTGCAGAGGACGTCCCTCCTCGTACCCCGAGGGGGACTGCACGCCGATGACGGCCTTCTCGTGGAACTCCTCGAGGTTGGCTGCGCCGGCGTAGGTGCAGGAGGATCGCACTCCGGAGGTGATGAAGTCGACGAGGTCCTCAACTCCAGGACGCTGGGGATCCAGGTACATCTTCGACTGGGAGATCCCTTCCTCGAACAGGGCAGCGCGGGCCCTCTCGAAGGCGCTGCGCTGGCGGGTGCGGTGACGCACTGCCCGGGCCGAGGCCATTCCGAAGGACTCCTTGTACAGGAGGCCATCGTGATCGACGAGCATAGCTCCGGTGGACTCGTGGGTGCCGGCGAACCACGAGCCGATCATGACCGATCCGGCTCCGGCCGCCAGGGCAAGGGCGACGTCACGGGGGTGACGGACGCCTCCATCAGCCCAGATGGCCCCGTCGGCCTCGGCTGCTGCCTCAGCGCACTCCAGAACCGCGGAGAACTGAGGACGCCCGACGCCGGTCTGCATACGGGTGGTGCACATGGCGCCCGGCCCAACACCGACCTTGATGATGTCCGCCCCGGCCTCCAGCAGGTCCAGGGTGCCGCGCCGGGTGACGATGTTGCCAGCCACGATAGGGATACGGCGTCCGGTTTTCTCCTGGAAGGCGGTGCGAACCTCGTCTGCCACGCCAATGGCCCGGATCATGGGGTCCTGGTGGCCGTGAGCGGTGTCCATGACGAGGACGTCGGAACCGGAGTCCAGAGCGCTACGAGCGCGACCGGCGACGTCGCCGTTGATGCCGATGGCAGTGCCGATCATGAGGTGACCGTCGGGATCGACGGCAGGGCGGTAGATCTCGGTGCGCAGCGCGCCACGGGACGTCATGATGCCGACGAGGACGCCGGTCTCGTCGACGGCCACAGCGACCTTCTGGTGACGCTCTGCGAGGGCCTGGAAGACGTCGTCCGGACTGGCGTCAGGGCCGACCAGGGTGAGGTCGGTGGTCATGACCTCATGGCACTGGGCGAAGCGGTCGACGCCCTCCGCCTCGGCAGGGGAGACCAGTCCGACCGGGCGATGGTCCTCGATGACGAGGACGACGCCGTGGGCGCGCTTGTTGAGCAGACTCATGGCCTCGCCGACGGTCGTCGTGGGATTGACGGTGACCGGGGTGTCGAAGCGGGTGTGGGCACCCTTGACCCGACGTATGGACCTCGCGACGAAGTCAGCGGGGATGTCCTGGGGCAGGATGGCGATGCCGCCGCGGCGGGCGATCGTCTCGGCCATCCGTCGTCCGGAGATCGCGGTCATGTTGGCCACGACGAGGGGCAGGGGAGTGCCTAGCCCGTCGGTCGACGTCAGATCGACATTCATCCGAGATCCGACCGAGGAACGGTTCGGGGCCATGAAGACGTCGTTGTACGTCAGGTCGTAGTTCGGCTGCTCGTTGAGAAAACGCACGTCCCTATTCTCCCACGTCGTCATTCTCCAGTCATGTCCTGACGGGTCGCGGCACACTGGTGTCGTGAGCTCGATCATCGATGACGTATTGGCCGCGGTGGAAGCCCTGCCGCCGAGAACGGTGGTGTCCTACTCCGACCTTGCCGAGCTCGTCGGAACCTCCCCACGACGGGTCGGCACGATCATGGCCGGTCACGGTCATGAGGTGGAATGGTGGCGAGTCACCAATGTGCGTGGGACCTTGCCCGATCACCTCATGGAAGAGGCTCGCCGTCACTGGGACGACGAAGGGTTGGGTGGAGGAGTCGATATGCTGCGCGCCCATGCCCCCGATCCGCAGGAGTGGGAGCTCAACTGGCAGAGATTGCGCATCCAGGCATGACGAAGACCCCTCGGTCGAGGGGCCTTCGTACAGGTTCAGAAGGGATCAGTTGGTGATCTCGGCATTGCCCGCGGAGTGACCGGAACCGATCTCGGTGTGGTGGCGAGCGGCCTCCAACTCCTCACGGGTGACCTTGGGAACGTTGTCACCGAGGAACCACTTCATCCAGCGAGCGCGCTTCTTACTGACGCGACGGCCACGGTCGTCAATGGAACCAGCGGTGAGGACTGGGTAGGTCTTCTGCTGGGTAAGGGTCCAGGCCTCCTCCTCGCTCACCGGCACGTGAGCCTCGTGGAAGGCGCCCTCGGGCTCGCGGATGATCTCACCCGAGGGCGACCCGTGCAGCAGGCGCTGACGGTCAGCACGCTGCAGGGACACGCAGATCCGCTTGGTGATCTGGTAGGTGATGATCGGGACGATGAAGATCGCACCACGCATGAAGTACGTGATCGAGTTCAGCGACAGGTGGAAGTGGGTGGCGATGATGTCGTTAGCACCCGACAACCAGAACATGGCGTAGCAGCTCATGGCAGCGACACCGAGGGCGGTACGCGTCGGGACGTTGCGCGGACGGTCGAGCAGGTGATGCTCCGACTCGTCACCGGTGATCCACTTCTCGACGAAGGGCCATGTCACCAAGAGGGTGAACAACACACCCATGAGGCACACACCGGGCAGGAAGATGTTCCAGCTCCAAGTGGTGTGACCGATGTGCCACTCCCAGTTCGGTGTGATACGGACAGCACCCTCGAGCCAACCCATGTACCAGTCAGGCTGGGATCCAGCGGTGACCTCGCCCGGGTTGTAGGGGCCGAACTTCCAGACCGGGTTGATCTGCATGAAGGTGCCCATGAGGGTCAGGACGCCGAAGACCACGAAGAAGAAGCCACCGGCCTTGGCGGCATACACCGGGAACAGCGGGTAGCCCACGACGTTCTTCTCCGTCCGTCCGGGGCCCGGGTACTGGGTGTGCTTGTGGTACACGACCAGGGCGAGGTGCGCGGCCACCAGGCCCAGCAGCAGGGCCGGGATCAACAGGATGTGCACCATGTAGAGACGGGGCACGATCGCGGTGCCGGGGAACTCGCCGTTGAAGACGAAGAACTCAACCCACGTGCCCACCAGCGGGATGGCACGCATCAGACCGTCGGCGAAGCGGAGACCGGTGCCCGAGAGCAGGTCGTCAGGCAGCGAGTATCCGGCGAAGCCCTCAACCATGGCCAGCATGAAGAGCCCCAGGCCGATCAGCCAGTTGATCTCACGAGGCTTGCGGAAGGCACCCGTGAAGAAGATGCGCAGCATGTGGACGGTGGCTGCTGCCACGAAGAGGATGGCTGCCCAGTGGTGGATCTGGCGGACCAGTAGGCCACCACGCACCTCGAAGGAGAGGTCCAGGGTGGAGGCGAACGCCTCCGACATGGGCGTTCCCTTGAGCAACTGGTACGGACCGTTGTAGTCGACCTCGGCCATCGACGGCTTGAACCAGATGGTGAGGAAGACACCCGTGAGCAGTAGGACGACGAAGGAGTAGAGAGCAATCTCGCCCAGCAGGAAGGACCAGTGGTCAGGGAAGACCTTGCGCAGGTTCTCCTTGCCCATTTTGGCAAGACCCAAACGGTCGTCGTGCCAGTTGACGATCCGCATCCCGCGGCCCGAGGGCTTGTCGTCAGCCGTCGCAGTGCGCAGGGTGGGTGATTCCTCGGCGATGCCAGTTGGCCGGGCCATCAGTTGTCACCCTTCTTGTAGTCGTGACGAGAATCTCGTTCGAAGTAGGACGGGCCCACCGGAACGGTGAAGTCGCTGCGAGCGACCAGGTAACCCTTGTCGTCGACGGTGATGGGCAGCTGCGGCAGCGAGCGTCCGGCAGGACCGAAGACGACGACACCGGAGTCACCGAGATCGAAGGTCGACTGGTGGCAGGGGCACAGCAGATGGTGGGTCTGCTGCTCCCACAGGTTGACGGGGCAACCGACGTGGGTGCAGATCTTGGAATAGGACAGGATGCCGCCGACCTGCCAGTCCTTGCGGGACTCGGGGATCTTGATGGAATCAGGATCCATCCTGACGATGAGGATGGCGGCTTTGGCCTTCTGACGCTGGAACTCAGCGCCCTCGAGATCCTTGAGGTTCTCGGGCTCCGCGTTGACCAGCTGGCCGATCTCGAGGTCGGAGGCCTTGATCGGCTGGAAGGTGATGTCGTTGACGAGTCGGACGCCCTCGGCCCAGATGGTGCGCTCGATGGTGGCGCGACGCATTCCGGGGCCGGGCTTCGGGCCGAGGTCAGCAAGGGTGACGATGGCCGGGACAGCCATGATGCCGATGGCACCACCAAGGGCGCTGCCGATGAGCTTGCGTCGGGAGAGCCCGGACTGCTCGGCGCCGATGCGCCACTGCTTGGCGAACTCCTCGCGATCAGCGGTATCGGAATTGACCGGGTGCCGCTCCTGAACGATCTCCTCGTCGCCCATGACCTGCTTGGCCCAGTGGATGCAGGCGATGCCGATGAACAGCACCGCGAGGCCGGCACACAGACCCAGCGCGAAGGTCGAGGCGTTCATGTGGAGCGGCCCGATCTCGATGGTGGAGTCGCGGGGGATCGCGAAGTAGAAGACGACGAAGGCGATGGCGAGAACGGGGACCAGTCCCAGCAGGGTGATCACCTGGAGGTAGGCCCGGTTTCCGGCCTTCGGATTGGCGTCGGTGTACCGCTCGACGTGGGGCTCGACGCCCGGGTTCTCGACCGGCAGGTCGTTGCGTTCGGTGTACTTGTCGCTCACTTCGCGCGAGCCCCCTTCCGTGCCAGCCATCCGGCGACCAGGACGAGGCCGCCAATGCCGATGATCCAACCGAACAAGCCCTCAGTGACCGGGCCGATGCCGCCGAGGGCGAATCCGCCGTTGTTGGGCTCAGAATGTGCGGTCTGGAGGTAGCCAATGATCTCTCGGGCGTCCTGGTCGGTGATGACCGACTTGGAGAACACCGGCATCTGCTGCGGGCCGGTGCGCATGGCCTCGTAGATGTGCTTGTCGGACGTCTTCATAAGGGAAGGCGCGTAGGCACCTTCCGGGAGCGCTCCACCGCGTCCCTCGATGTTGTGGCAGGCTGAGCAGTTGGTCTTGAACAGCTCAGCGCCCCGAGCCAGTTCCCCAGCACTCAATCCCGAGGTGTTGAGGGTCTGGGAGGAGGGGACCTTCGGGCCGGGGGTCAGAGAGGCGACGTAGGCGCCGACCGAAGCGATTTCCTTATCGGTGAACTTCGTGCTCTTGGAAGGGGCCTGAGCCTCGGGACGAGCCATCGGCATGCGGCCGGTGCCCATCTGGAAGTCGACGGCAGCCGCGCCGACACCGGCCAAGGACGGACCCTGGGTGGTTCCCTCGCCGTTGAGGCCATGACAGGAGGAGCAGTTCTGCTGGAAGATCTCCTTGCCCTGGGCCGTCTGGGTCGACGCATTGGCGTCAGCCTGCCCAGAAGCCGCGGGGCTCACGAAGGCGTACACACACCCCACCAGCACCAAGGCCAGGAGCAGCAGCACGGGTTTGGCTGCCCGGCTGTGCCGTTTCGTGGAGAGGAATCTCATCACCACAGTCACCTTTCTCGGGTTGGGGGGTCAGCGCACGATGTAGATCACCGAGAACAGGATGATCCACACGACGTCAACGAAGTGCCAGTAGTAGGAAACGACCATTGCCGTGACCGCCTGCTCGTGGGTGAACCGACGAGCCATGTAGGTGCGGGCAAGGGTGAACAGGAACAGGACCAGGCCGCCGGTCACGTGCAGGCCGTGGAAGCCGGTTGCCAGGAAGAAGGCCGAGAAGTAGACGCTCGAGGAGATGGTGTGACCCTCGCCGATGAGGGTGATGTACTCCGCGACCTGTCCAGCGATGAACACCGCGCCCATGATGAAGGTCAGGGTGTACCACTCGCGCATGCCCCAGGAGGTGATGGCGCCGAGGCCCTTGGTCCGCTTGACCTGGCCATGCTCCGCGGCGTGAACACCCATCTGACAGGTCACCGACGACAGCACCAGGATGAGGGTGTTGATGGCGGCGGCACCGACGGCCAGGTGACCGGATTCGGTCTGCCAGAGGGTCTGCTGCCCAGCCGTTGCCAAGTCGCTCGTCGTCTGGCGAATCATGAAGTAGGCCGCGAAGAGAGCGGCGAAGAACATGAGCTCGCTCGCCAGCCACACCCAGACACCCATGGGTAGGGCATTGGGACGACCCGCCGGCGCGTTGAGCCGCGTCGGCGCGATCGGATGGATGGCGCCCGTCGGTCGTTGTGAAGTCTGCGCTGAAGTGGCCACGGCCTCATTATGGCCGGAAATGTGTCATTGGTCATGTCGTTTCGCCGTTCCAGTTCGATCCGAGGTTGATTCTCTGGGGCCAGATGGCAAAATGCAGCGCTTTGTCCGAAGGTGTGATACCGGTCGTCTCAGTAGTCAGAATGGTCTCAGACCCAATGAGGCGCCGTAGGCTGTAGCATCACTCGTGTTGCATCCGGCCTGCTGGTGGCCGGCAGCTCAGTCAGTCCCACACAGTCGAGGGAAAGGGCCGCTCATGGGTGACAAGCACGGGGAGCCGTCGGGGGCTCTCAAGATTCTCGTTTACTCCGATGATCGCACTGTTCGTGAGCAGATGAAGGTCGCGTTGAGCGGGACGATCGCCTCGGACCTTCCGCGTGCCGAGGTCATTGAGACAGCTACCCAGGCCTCGGTCGTCGATGCCGTGAGCAGCGGTCACTATGACGTTCTGGTTGCTGACGGCGAATCGACTCCGTACGGCGGGATGGGGGTGTGCCATCAGCTCAAGGATGAGGTTGAGGATTGCCCCCCGGTCGTCCTCCTGGTGGCTCGCATCGCCGATGCGTGGTTGGCGTCCTGGTCCCGTGCTGACGCCGTCGCCACCCATCCTGTCGATCCGGTGGCCCTGCCCCAGACGGTGGCGTCAGTGGTTCGTGTTTCCCGTGGCGAGACTGCGAAGCCTGCCGCACAGACCATCTGACTCGAAGGAGTTTCATGTCCGAGGATCGCATCGACGAGTTCACCTGGGCTGACCTGCTGACCGATCTCGTTGCGAGGCGCGACATGGATCGTGGCACCGCTGCCGCGGCGATGGAGAGGGTCCTATCCGGAGAACTGACTCCAGTACAGGTTGCGGGCTTCGCAGTGGCACTGCGGGCCAAGGGTGAAACCGCCGATGAGATCGCAGGCATGGCGGAGGGGATGATTTCCCAGGCCACACCGGTGGAATTGGATCGCGATGCCGTTGACATCGTCGGTACCGGTGGCGACCGCGCCAATACTGTCAACATCTCGACGATGGCGGCCCTCGTTGCCGCTGGCGCCGGGGTCAAGGTCGTCAAGCACGGCAATCGCGCCGCCAGCTCTGCCTGCGGAACGGCAGACTGCTTGGAGGCTCTCGGCGTTGGAGTCGACATTGATCCGGAGCGCCAGGCGGATGTTCTTGACGAGGTGGGCCTGGCCTTCCTCTTCGCCCCGCGCTACCACGCTTCCTTGCGTCACGCCGCTCCGGCCCGCAAGGAGCTCGGCATCCAGACCACCTTCAACCTCCTCGGCCCGCTGACGAACCCGGCCCGCCCGCATGCTGCGGCGATCGGTATCGCAGATGGTGCCATGGCTCCGCTGGTCGCCGACGCCTTGGCGGCGCGAGGTACTCGCGGACTGGTCTTCCATGGCGAGGATGGTCTCGATGAGCTGACGACCACGACGACGTCGCAGGTCTGGGTTATCTCCGACGGCAAGGTTGTCGAGACCGAGATTGATCCGGCCGCCTTGGGCTTGACTCCGGCTGCTCCGGCTGACCTGGTGGGTGGGGATCCGCAGTTCAACGCTGGAGTCGTTCGCAAGGTCTTGGCGGGGGAGCACGGCCCGGTGCGCGACATCGTCTTGCTGAACGCGGCGGCAGCCTTGCTGGCCCATGACGGGCCGACGATCGACGAGGAGCTCGTCCCGCAGCTGGCTCAGGAGCTGGAACGTGCTGTCCAGTCCATTGATTCCGGGGCTGCCAGTGGTCGCCTCGATCGCTGGATCGCTGTTACCTCAGACTGATTGCAAGCGCTACCCACGGCCCGGCCCACAAGGCCGGGCCGTATGCAAATGCTGATCCCCATGGTGAGGGTCGGCATCGGCGGATGAGTGTCGTCACGATCGCCATTACCGCTCCCAGCACGGTTGAGGCAAGCAAAGTCGTCATGCCAGCCTGGAAGACGTCTGGGTGAGGGGCAAGGGCGCCCGTGGTCGCACCGAGAAACCCCGTCCCGGCTGACAGCCTGACGTCCCCATACCCAAGGGAGGAGCTCAGCCGCCACATCAGCCAGAAGAAACCTGTTGATACTGCTGCCACGGCAACGCATCCGGCCAGGGCTGGTAAGTGCGGTGGTCCCGTGATAGCCATACCTGCGACGAGTGCGACTGCTGATTCGGCGACACATCGACGCCACAACTTCACCGGCAGGAAAGTGGTTGCTTGATCGACGGCTGCCAGGGTCGCGACCGATCCGGACCAGACCCACCAGGGTCCCCAACTCCACCGTGGAGCAAGGGTTGAGGAAAATCCACATACCGCGGCTGTTGCGATGACGATAAGGGTCCGGGCCGGTGTGGCCAGGGAGTCATATCGCGGTTTGATGGCCAGGATCTCGTCACCCACCACCTCGACAGTTGGTTCTGCCAGCCGGGGGACGGTGATGAGAAGATGCCACAGCGCGAGCCCGCAGGAGATTGCAATCCCGATGACGGCCCACATGAGGATGGCTCACAAGGATGTGATGGGCTCGGGGGTGGCGATCAGGCCACGGGCCTCGCATGCCGCTCGACCCCGAAGTCGCGTCATCTCGGTGCACATGTCTTCCTCTCCGTCGAGGAGGGCCTGAGCCTGGGGGATCGTCACGTCGAGCATGGCGGCGATGTCCTCGACGTCACAACCAGTTTTCCGAAGGGCGAGAGCCCTGGTCCGGGTACTTCCGGCTGGTACGACCCTTTCGCGTGCTGCCTCGACATCATCGACACTGACCGTGAGGATACGCATGGCATCGATGACGCGAATCCGTTGCAGGGGCCGGTCACCCTGCCCGGCGAGCCGTCGGACGGTCTGGCTGGGGACGTGCGCGAGGAGGGCGATGACTCGCCATGGGATGCGACATTCATGAACGAGGGAACGGACGTGAAGGGAGAAATAGCGGGCGTCGACCCATGCTGTCGACGCTGCCGAGGACTGTAGATCGGGTCCAATCATGTGACAGGCCTTTCTGTCGTGGTGTGCCCCGAGGGACGTTGAACACTCATCTAATGGGCATAAGTGCCACCACAGAAGCCCAATGTGACATCAAAACTATGTTGTTACATGACTGTTACATTGCGGGCCATGCAACGACACTGGATTACACAAATGGGAATCGGGTACGTGAGTGGAGCCGTTTCACCTCCGCGAAACGTTCGATACACACGACGACGGGGCCCGTCGAGTGACGAGCCCCGTCGAAATCGTGGAATGAGAACTCAGCGCTGGGCCTTGGTAAACCCGGCAGCCTGGGCGGCCTCCTCAGTGGCGAACCACACGTCGGCGATGGTGCGGTCGTAACCGCCCGAACCGGGGACATGGTACTTCATCGAGCGGTCATTGCCCTTGATGACGTAGCCTTCCGGCGGGTTCTCACCGACGTACGAGGTGGCCTTAGGCTCCTCGTCCTTCTTGCTCTCCTCGGGAGCCTTGGTGGCGCCGTCCTTGGTGGTCGTCTCAGAGCGAGCGCCCTCGTCGACGAAGATGGTGGTCTCAGCGGTCGTCTCGGGAGCAGCGGCTGCGGGACCACCCTCGTCAGCCATGGCGGCGACGGGGTCGGCCGGAACTGACTTGTCCTTCTTCTTCGGCTCGGGCTTGGCAACCGGCTTGGAACCGTGGCTGGCCTCAGCCTTCTCGGCAGACTTGTCCTGAGACTTCTCCTCGGCCTTGGTGGCCGGCTTCGGAGCGGGCTTGTCAGCCATCTCCTCCTTGTCTCCTGGAGTCCAGGAGTAGGTGACCTTGGGCTCATGGGCAGTCCAGCCATCGTCGGAGGAGCTCATGAAGCGCCGGCTGGCGACGACGGCAGCAGCTGAGATTCCGCCGAGAATGGCGAGGGTGCCGAGCACCTTGCCGAACTTGCCGCGGCGCTTGGCCTTCTTGACCGACTTCGTCTCGATGCCAGCCTTGGCGGCCAGCTCAGTCGACTCGCCCTTGAGGGCGGAGACGGCGGCCTGTCCGCGACGGGTGGCCTCCTCGACGGCGGGCAGGGCAGTGACCTTCTCGGCACGCTCCTCGAGTCCGGGAAGGATGTCCTTCTGGAAGGTGTCATAAGCCTGGTGGAGAGTCGGGACAACCTTCTCCTGGGCGTACTCCTTCGAGACGTCAAGGGCCTTCTTGCCAGCCTCGACGGCCTGGTCGGAAATGGGTCCGAGCTTCTCCGAGATGGGGCCAATCTTGTCCGAGAGCTGGTCGGTCAGCGGCCCGAGCTTGTCATTGACCTGCGAGGCCAGCGGAGCAGCCTTGTCCTGGGCGGCTGTGAGGTATGCGGCGGCGATCTCCAGCGCCTGTGCACGCTGCTCCTTGAGCGTGCTGGGGCTGCTTGCGGCGGCGGTCTTGCGGGAAGCCTTCTTCTTGCAGGACACGGTTCCTCCAATTCGTATGGGATAAAGCTCGTGATCGAGCACTCCCCACGGTATCCATCAAATGGCCCTCAGACCAGGGAACCGCAGTTCCTGATGTTCACCGGAGAGTCAATTCCGGTCAGTCCAGTGTGAGACTCAGTAGTCTGGGATCGACCACATCGTTTCTCATAGGAAGGCAGGCAGGTGGCCTCTACCGCGACTCTGCACACCAACCACGGCGACATCGTCCTCAATCTCTTTGCCGATCAGGCTCCCAAGACCGTCGAGAATTTCGTCGGCCTGGCTGGCGGCACCAAGGAGTACGTCGACCCGCACACTGGTCAGCCGACCACTGGCAAGTTCTACGACGGCTTGACCTTCCACCGTGTCATCGACGGGTTCATGATCCAGGGCGGTTGCCCCCTCGGTACCGGAACTGGCGGCCCCGGCTACCAGTTCGCTGACGAGTTCCACCCCGAGCTCGTCTTCTCCAAGCCCTACTTGCTGGCCATGGCCAATGCAGGGCCGGGCACCAACGGTTCCCAGTTTTTCATCACCGTCGCCCCGACCCCGCACCTGAACCGTCGTCACACCATCTTCGGTGAGGTTGCGAACGAGGAGTCCCGCAAGGTCGTTGACGAGATCGCTCAGGTTCGTACTGGCCGTATGGATCGTCCGGTCGAGCCGGTCGTCATCGAGAGCGTCGAGCTGTCCTGACGCCTAGTGCCCTGGTCCCCGCGGGCTTGTTCGCGAGAACCAGGGTGCCTGCCCCGAGGTGGCCGCACCTCGGGGCATTTCCACCACTGTCGCCTTTCCCCGTCATCGACGGCTTTGGACCGGAGGAGATTCATGCCTGACCGATGGAGTGAGCACCCCGTCCGCCCCGCCCCGGCACTGTGTCCGGCGTCGCTGGCCCTGGCCGTCGTGACCGTGCTGGTGGCTATTGCGGCACAATTCACCCCCTTGTCGTCGATGTTGGCCTCTGGAGCCGTGAAGGCCTATGACTTCCAGATCTGGCGGCCGCTGGTCTTCTCCTTGACGACGTCGTCCATCTTCGGTGCCGTCCTGAGCGGTTTGGTCCTGGTGCTCATCGGCCATCAGATCGAGCCGATGACCGGTTCGGTGCAGTTCGCCTTCCTGTACCTGCTGTGTGGGGTTGGTGGATCGACGGCGATCAGCCTTGCGGGGGCGCCGTACTGCTTCGAAGGATCCCTGTGTGGCTTGTTTGGCTTGATGGCGGCATCGGCGGTCGTCAAGTACGTCCAGAAACAGGACGTTCGCGCGGACGTTGTGTTGCTGACGATGTTCATCATCTGGGCCATCGTGATTGGGTCGTACACCTGGATCGCCGATATCGGCGCAGTTGTCGTTGGAGCGGTGTCTGGCTGGGCATGGCTGCAGACCCGGTGGTCCTCACACCGTCGCCAGCTCGGGGCGGGATTGGCAATCCTCGCGGTCTGTCTCGCCGCCCTCGTCGTCACCTGGGTGGTGTGAGGCGGCTACTCGCACGGCGAGTTCTTCCGTGGCCATCCAACAGTGGGCTGGCCATGACCATTCCCCGGTGATGTCAACGAGCCGGACCCCAGGCTCTTCAAACCACGATGCAACCAACTCGGCTTCCTCGACGGTGCATGCCGGTAGACCTGCTGGGGGAGGGGCGACGCTCTCCGCCGTTGCGCAAATCGCATCGATGGTGGGCATGGGGTCGGCTCCTGTGCGGCATCGTCCTGCTCCAACCAGTCGGCCATGTCGGACGACGTGAATCTCCCAGAAAGCGGCTTCCCGCCGGGCCGCCACAATCTGGGGACAGGACGCCAAGGACGCCAACCGGGCACGTCGTCGGGTGGCCCTCAGTACTTCTCGGGCGTCCTCGGTGTATTCCGCGGCCTCCTCGAAGCGCTCGGCGTCGGACAGGTGGGCGATTCGTTCCGCAAGCCGATCTGTGAGATCACGGACGTCCGAGGTCATGGCCGTGCGAGTGCGGTCGACGATTGCTGAGTAGTCCGTGGCAGGATTCAGGCAAGGGGCTGAGCACCGTCCCATCTCCGCCAACGGGCACCCGTCAGGATGACGTGACAGTGATCCGCTGCACTGTCGAAGGCCAAACGCTTCAGCGAGGACGATGGCGGCGCGAGTTGCCGCTCGACGACTCGTGAATGGTCCCCACGGCGGCTGTGAGTCGCGATGGGCCTGTTGCACCACAGAGGGGCGGGGATGAGCTTCGTCAGTGAGGGTGACCCACCACACCGACCCTTGGCGACGCGAACGACGGTTGTACCGCGGCTGGTGGGCGTCAATGAGACGTAGCTCTCGCACTCCCGCCTCAAGACGAGTCGAGCATTCTCGGGCTTGCACCCCTGTTGCGACCCGGACCATCTCGTCCATCCGGCGCCGCGTCTCGGAGGCTGTGAAGTACTGCGACACCCGTCGTCGAATATTGACCGACGTGCCCACGTAAAGCACCTCGGGCGGGGAGGGTGCTGGTTTGTCGAGGCAGAACCAGTACACGCCAGGTCCTTCCGGGAGGCCCTTGGCCCACACCCGGCGGCGTCGCCGAACTCGGGGGACCCGGTGAGTCATCTCCAGCAGGTCTTCTAAGGTGGTGACGCCGAGGTTTCCCACTCGTTCGATGAGACCGTGCAGGACGTCGACAGTCGCACGAGCATCAGCCAGTGCGCGATGAGACGGCGTCGTCGTGGTCCGAAACAACTGGGACAGGGTGCCCAACTTGTAGTTGCGAATCTCGTCACGGGGGAGCACGGAGCGAGCCAGCGCGAGGGTGTCCACGACAGCAGGGTTTTCCCACGAGTAGTCGTGCTCGGCATAGGCCCGCTTGAGGAAGCTGACGTCGAAGCGGGCGTTGTGGGCCACCAGCACCGTACCCCGACTGAACTCTGACCAACTTGGCAGGACGGCGTCCAGTGGTGGTGCAGGCCGGACCATGGCGTCCGTGATACCGGTGAGGACCTGGACGGAAGCCGGAATTGGTCCGGACGGGCGGACGAGGGTCTGGAACTCACCCTCGACGTGACCTCCGCACACCTTGATCGCCCCGATCTCGGTGATCTGGGCATTGTCGCCAGTGCCGGTGGTCTCGAGGTCGACGACGCAGAAGGTGACGTCGGGTAGAGGAGTGCCCAGATCGTCGAAGGAGGGCTGGAGAGGTGCGGTCATGATCGGGACGGTAGACACTCCCTGTGACAGGATGTGTTGCACATGGGCGAGACCGATGGAGAACAGCCGTGTCAGAGCCGTGGCGCGCCCGGATATCGGCGATGGACGCGCACTGGTGTGAGCGTTTTCCCCGAGGAGTTGCCCAGCCCCTGAGGACCACATAAGATTCTCTCAGTCGGCAGGGATGGTCCGGGCTCGACGGCCAAATCACAGTTGGACGGATGATTCGGTCCCACCGCGTCATGATGCGGTCGGACTGGTCAGGTGATGGTGAAGGGTAGACAGTGGAGCGCAGATTTGGAGCTTCTCAGATGAGTGGTGGCACCTCTCGACGTGGACGGGGCGTCGCAGTAGCTGCGATGACGGGAGCGATCATCCTCGGCACGGTGGGATCGGTTGAGCTTGGGGCTCAGGCTGCTCCTGACCCCATCGATCAGGCGAAGGTCCGCCTGGCTCAGCTCGACGAGCAGACCGCCAAGGTGCAGGAGGACTACACCAAGGCCCAGGCTGCTCTCGACAAGACTCAGAAGGATCTCAATCGTTCGCAGAAGGACCTCGGTGCGCAGTCTGCCAAGGTGGCGACTATGCGCAAGGCCCTCGGTCGTGTTGCTCTGAGCGACTACCAGAGCGGCCGCGGTGTCTCGACGACCACCCAGCTCGTGACCAGTAGTGACTCCGGCCAGTTCCTGTCCAAGCTGGCAACCGTCCAGAACGTCACCGATCGCACCACTGAACAGTTCCAGGACTTTCAGGCTCAGCAGGCCCGGTTGGCTTCCCTGGAGTCGCAGGCCCAGACTGACCGAGCCACCATCAAGGCTCAGCGTGACCAGCAGGCCAAGCTGCTGGCTGACGCCAAGAAGAAGGAGCAGGAGGCCAAGGAGGTCGTCGAGCGCCTCTCCGCACAGCAGCGTGCCGAGCTCGAGCGTCGCCAGGCTGCGGACGCGGCTGCTTCGACCGCCAACGTCGTGTCCCGGACTGCGGGACGTTCTGCTGCCTCGTCAGCTCGGCAGACCGCTCAGAACGCGAAGGGTGATCAGGTCTCGATCCCTGCTCCTTCGGAAAGTGTCTCTTCCCGTGCTCAGGCCGCTCTCAGTTTCGCGATGGCCCAGCTCGGCAAGCCTTACATCTGGGGCGGAACTGGACCGTCCGGGTATGACTGCTCCGGTCTCATGATGGTCGCGTGGGGCAAGGCTGGCGTCGGTCTTCCGCGAACCGCAGCCGCTCAGTACGCGGCAGGTCGCCCAGTGGCGACGTCCGACTTGCAACCGGGTGACCTCGTCTTCTTCTACCCGGGCATCACCCACGTCGGCATGTACATTGGTGGCGGCAAGTTCGTTCACGCATCCAGCCCGCGAACCGGCATCAAGATCTCCGTCCTGGCGGGACAGACCTCGTACCAGGGTGCGCGCCGCTTCGGCTGACCTTCCTTGCTTAGCGTCGGTATAGACATCGGCGGCACGAAAGTTGCCGCTGGTGTCGTGGATGAAAATGGCCAGATCGTTCGGCGTATCCAGTGCCCGACTCCTTCTCGTAGTCCGGAGGCCGTCGAGGACGCGATCGTCGAATCAGTTCGCGAGTTGTCTTACGACCTCCCGATTTGCGCGGTCGGTATCGGGGCTGCGGGGTGGATAGACACCGAGCAGGCGCTCGTGCGATTTTCCCCGCACCTGGCATGGCGTAACGAGCCGCTGCGGGATCGTCTTTCCGAGCGCATCACCGTCCCCGTTCTCGTCGACAATGACGCCAACGCAGCCGCCTGGGCCGAGTTCCGGTTCGGAGCTGGCAAGGGATCGCGTGTCATGGTGTGTCTCACCCTGGGAACCGGCATCGGTGGGGCGCTGGTCATCAATGGGCGGATGTTCCGTGGTCGTTATGGCATGGCCGGTGAATTCGGCCATATGACGGTTGTTCCAGACGGTCACTGGTGCCCGTGCGGCAACCGTGGCTGCTGGGAGCAGTACGCGTCCGGAAACTCTCTCGTGAGGGATGCTCGCGCCCTCCTGGCGGAAGGAGCTCCCGGGGTCCAGGATCTGTTGTCCTATGTCACCGATCGTGATCCTGATAACCTCGTCGGCCCTGATGTCACCCGCGCGGCCGTGGACGGCGACCGGTTGGCCATCGAACTCATTGCAGACATCGGTATCTGGCTGGGCCGTGGCATGGCCAACCTTGCCGCCGCCCTCGACCCTGATCTCTTCGTCGTTGGCGGGGGCGTCAGTACTGCCGGGGACCTGCTGCTCGAGCCCGCCCGCACGGTGTATGCCCGCACCCTCACCGGTCGAGGTTTCCGGCCCATGGCTGACATCCAGAAGGCTCATTTCGGCAACGACGCAGGGTTGATCGGTGCTGCCGATCTCGCCCGTCACTCCATCAATGAGCCTCCGGGCCTGGCGCGCGGTTTCTGGCCGCGCCGACGTACTGCCGTCCGCAAACCACGTCGCACACTGCGTCAAAGTCTCACTGAGACCCTTACCGGGCCCGTCGTCCGGGACAGATGAGCGGCTACAGCCGAGAATGATTGCCCCACGGGCCGGCGTCGTCGCGTTCCCGCCGGGTGATGGCCTGCCAGATGAGCAGAATCGCTCCGGCTCCTCCTGACGTCATCGCCAGAATGAGCGCTGTTCCGGGGATGTTGATCCCTCCCATCGACAGCAACACCGTGACGATGCAGATCGCCACCAGGATGAGTCCGACCTTTGTGACCGGGCTCGTCGGAGATGGTGATCCGACGGGTGATGGCTCATCAATCTCGTCGGGATCGGGTGCCGGCTCGAGGGGAATGGGAGCCGGGGCACGCCGTGCCGGTCGGTCATGGGGAGGAGGGCGACCCGGGGCGGTGACAACCTCTCCGAATTCGCGACCAATGAGCTCCTCGAATGCGGCATCGACATCGTTGTCGTCGCTGTCCATCATCCCTCCGCCCGTCAGGGAACTCGAGGTGCCGCTAGGCTTGGTCGCCGAGGAGGCCCCATGTGGTACGAGTTCTTCAAGTATGCGCTCTTCGGACCAGGAGTGCGAGCCCTGTGGCACCCCCGTGTCATCGGTGAGGAAAACATACCCGCCGAGGGTGGGGTGATCCTGGCCTGTAACCACATTGCGGCCCTGGACCCCATTATCGTGGCGTCCATGATTGATCGGAAACTCACCTATCCGGCCAAGAAGGAGCTTTTCGCCGGGGATCGTGGATTCTGGTCGAAGGTGGTCGCGTGGTTCCTGCGCGCGGTTGATCAGGTGCCGCTGGATCGCTCGGGTGGCCGCACCAGCGTCAACGCCATGGGGCCGGTGGAACGCCGACTCGCCGAGGGCGGCCTGGTCGGCATCTTCCCGGAAGGAACTCGCTCGCCTGATGGCCGACTCTATAAGGGTAAGACGGGTGTTGCCCGGATGACCCTGGGCTCGGGAGCTCCGGTCGTGCCGGTGGGTATCAGCGGTACCACGGTGAGGCGCAAGGTTCTCGGCATCCCGTTGCTGGAGCACCCGACCATCGTCTTCGGTAAGCCCATGCACTTCGACGTGCTGGCTGATCGCACCGAGGAGACTGCGGTACTGCGGTGGGTCACCGATGAGGTGATGGGAGCGATCAGCGATCTCACCGGCCAGGGATATGTCGACGTGTATGGCTTCCGGGTGAAGCACGGCAATCTCCGGGGCAAGGATGTCTCGAAGTTCGTCAAACCCCGACCAGGTGGAAAGCCCGTTCCGCCGCCCCGCGTGGCGAAGGCCTGATGGTATGAATTGGTTGCGTCGATCCCATGGCGAGGTGACAGGCCAACCGTTGCCCGCTCAACCAGTGATCGTTGCGGTTCATCTGCGTCGTCGCGGAGATCTGGTGACGGCCGAGCAGTGCCTGTCAGGAGCGAAACGCAAGGTCTACCGGATGTCCGGACGTCGGTCCAGGGGCGAGCAATGCCATGGCGAGGCACGAGAACACCTGTCTCAGGGTTGCGTCGTCGTCATGGCACCTGAGGGGGTGCACAGTTGGGCAGGGCAGATCCATCGGGTTGACGTCGAGGTTGCCCGGTTGGCGCTTGCTGCCGGGGCCCTCGTCGTGCCAGCTCAGGTCACCGACGGAGGGCTTGTCCTCGGTGATCCTGTCGACCTGTCTCGCCATGCCGCCACGCCGCACTCCCACGCGGTCCTGAGAGCGGCTGCCGACGACATCGCTCTGGCTCTGTGTGATCTCACGGGACTGACCTACCAGGACCATCCGGCGGTGAGGGGAGATCTTCGGCCGCGCCCACTCATCTGGATCTCACGTATGCGCAAGCTGAGGCGGGATCGCAAGAGGCGCCGTCAGGCCGAGGAGGAACAGTTGAGCCAGGAGAACGCCCGCGACGCCGAGGAGCTTGCCCGCGAGGAGGAGAAGGCCCGACTGGCTGCTCAGCTTCAGGCCCGCAAGGCCTCGCTGGCTGATCGGTTGGCAGAACACGGCATTCACCCGGGCCGGTGAGAGCCGGGTCGAGCACGGGCCTGAGTGAGACCCTCACTGTGCGGAACGGAAGCAATGATGGCGGTGAGGGGAAGTAGACTCCCGGCCATGTCCCAGAGCGTTCCCAGTCTTGAGGCCCTTAACGCCCTGCCCCGGGTCCAGCAACCGAGTTACCCCGATCCCCAGGCGACTGGCGAGGTGATCGAACAGCTTCGCGCTCTGCCTCCACTGGTGTTCGCAGGGGAGTGCGATGACCTTCGCGCCCATCTGGCAGCGGTTGCCAATCGCGAGGCCTTCCTACTGCAAGGTGGCGACTGCGCGGAGACCTTCGCCGGCGTCAATGCCGCCAATATCAAAGGAAAACTCCGTGTGCTGCTGTCCATGGCAGTCGTCATGACCTATGCCGGTCAGCTCCCGGTGGTCAAGGTTGGCCGGATCGCCGGGCAGTACGCCAAGCCGCGCTCCAAGAACATCGAGACCCGACGCGGCCTCACGCTGCCCAGCTACCGGGGTGACGCCGTCAATGGGTTTGAGTTCACCCCGGATGCACGCGTGCACGATCCCAAACGTCTGGTCGGGGTGTACAACGCGTCAGCAGCGACCCTGAACCTGGTGCGGGCGTTTGCCACCGGTGGCTTCGCCGACCTGCGTGGCATCCATGCGTGGAATGCCGACTTCGTGCGTAACTCCAACGTCGAGGCCCGGTACGAGGCGTTGGCATCGGAGATTGAGCGGGCACTGGTCTTCATGATGGCCTGTGGAGTCGAGGACGATCAGCTCTCCACCGTCGACTTCTACGCCAGCCACGAGGCCCTGTTGCTCGACTACGAGCACGCCATGACGAGGATCGACTCACGCTCCCAGCTGCCCTACGACTGCTCGGGTCACCTGCTGTGGATCGGCGAGCGGACCCGTCAGCTCGACGGCGCCCATGTCGAGTTCCTGCGTCATGTACGCAACCCATTGGGGGTCAAGCTCGGCCCGACGACGACAGGGGAGGATGCCGTCGCCATCGCAGACTCTCTTGACTCGGACCACGAGCCCGGACGTCTCACCTTCATCACCCGGATGGGCAGCAAGGCAGTACGCACCAACCTGCCAAAGGTCATCGAGGCGGTCGAGGCCACCGGCCGCAAGGTGGTGTGGAGCTGTGACCCGATGCACGGCAACACCTTCGAGACCGACAACGGTTACAAGACGCGGTCGTTCGCTGATGTCTGCGACGAGGTCAATGGCTTCTTCGACGTCCACGAAGAGCTGGGCACCTGGCCAGGGGGCGTGCACATCGAGTTGACCGGTGACGACGTCACGGAGTGTCTGGGCGGCATCGACATGCTCGCCGAGGCTGACCTGGCAAATCGGTACGAAACTGCGTGCGACCCGCGTCTGAACCGAAACCAGTCCTTGGAACTGGCGTTCATGATTGCCGAGAGGCTGGCTGACGGTCGTCTCAAGCGCAATGCCGTCAGCCCGCTGGCGAGGTTCCGCGGCATCGATCTGTGATGAGTCAGGTGGGCGAGTTCAGCGGCGAATGTCGCTGAACTGGTTGCCGTCGGCTGGTGGCGGCGGAACACTAGAGACATGAGAATCACGCATCTGGGGCACTCCTGCATCCTCGTCGAAGCAGCCGGGCAGCGGATCCTCGTCGACCCTGGCAACTTCAGCCAGGCTTGGCACGGGCTGACCGGCCTGGACGCCATCCTCGTCACCCATCGACACCCCGATCACGTTGATCCTGATCACGTTGGTGCTCTGGTCGACGCCAACTCCGGGGCCGTCGTCCGTGCTGAGGAGGGTGCGTGCCACGAGGTCCCTGCCCTTGACGCCGATCCCATCTCTCCAGGTGACGTGTTGCAGCTCGGTGAGGTAAGGATCGAGGCTGTGGGTGGTCATCACGCGATCATCCATCGGGATCTCGAGCCGATCGGCAACGTCGGGTACCTCATCGGTGAGGGACTCGGCACGATCCTCTTCCATCCCGGTGACGAGCTGGACGAGACTCCGCGAGGAGTCGACGTCCTGGCTTGCCCAGCCCATGGTCCATGGGCGGCTATGAAGGAGACCCTCGACTTCGCAAGGTCTGTGGGGGCCCGTCATGGATTCCTCATCCATGACGGCTTGCTCAACGAGCGAGGCTGGCAGCTGTCCTTCGATCGTCACCAGGAGATGGTCCCGACCATCTTCCACGATCTACGCGGTGGCCACCCCTGGGAAGTTCCCGAGGACTGACTTTTAAAGGATTTAGAGCATTCGGTCCATGCCGAACCTCGGAGCCCAGGCCGGATTGACCTGGGACGCCGGAGGCTCGGTGTGGTGCTGAGGTGCACCGCGACGACGACGAGGCGGGCGGATGGCGAGGACCATGGCGGCCAGGATGGCGATACCGCCGATCGTGATACGACCGGTGAGGGTCTCGCCGCCGAGACCGATGGCGAAGATGGCTCCCCACAGCGGCTCGGTGCACATGATGACGGCGGCACGGGTGGACTCGACGCGGGCTTGGCCCCAACTCTGCATAAAGGTCGTCAGGGTGCCGCAGATGACGGCGAGGTAGGCCAGGGCGAGCCAATCCTCCATGTGGGTGGGAGCACTCAGGCCACCGGGCAAGGCCGCAATGGTACAGACGACGGCGACGGTGATGGTCTGGTAGAGGCCCAACGACGCGACATTGGACGGGTTGGCGAAACGTCCGGTCGCCACGATGTGGCCGGCGTAGGCCAGGGCGGACGCCAGGGTCAACAGCTGGCCGACACCACCGAACCCGCTCCCGATGGAGGACGGGTCAAGGGCCAGCACCCCCATACCGACGGTCGCCAGGGCAACAGCTCCCCACACGGCATTGGGCGCCTTCCTGCGGAAGATGACGGCTGCCAGCAGCGGGGTGAAGACGACGTACAGGCTGGCGATGAATCCGTTCGTCGCGGCCTCGGTGCTGCTCAGCCCGATGGACTGGAGCAGCTGTCCGGCAGCGAAGAGGACGCCGAGGATGGCTCCCTTAGTGATGGTGCGCATGTCCGTACGCCAAGCCTTGGGAAAGAGGATCCCGAAGGCGGCCGCAGCGAGGGCAAAGCGACAGGCGAGCAGGTTTTCCGGGCTCATGTGGGCGTAGACGCCCTTCATGACGACCAGGGTCGATCCCCAGAGAGCAGCCATGAGAAGAAGTGCGGGCACAGCAAGGCGCGAAGAACGAAAACCAACCACGAATCAGATGATACGCGGGAGAATCTTCGCTCTGCAACCCAAAATGACGTCAAATATTTCGTGAGACGGTGTGCACTCCGGATGATTCGTTGTGAACGGCTGTTCGCGCGACCGGATTTGCTCCTGGAAGGCCGCTCGCGGAGTACTGGGAGGACGCGAAGTGGAAAACCAGATATGCGCACAGCACCGCCACTAGGACGATGAAGACGGTCGCGATGACCCCACGACGACGGCGATGGACGGCATCCTGCGCCAATCGGGAGTGGAGGGTTGGCTGGTTTGTTGGTCGATGTGCAGGACGCGGTCGACCACGGTTGACGGGTGCGGCGGGCCGGCTTGGTCGGGGAGCGGGGTGCCGATCCATCGGTGACGATGGAGAATCCGGTGTCGAGACGGGAGTGTGCGGGGACACCGGTGTGGCGTTGCTGCGTGACCACGGTGGTACCGACGCCGTCCCGGGGTGAATCGGCTCACCACGACGGCGGGTGGAACGATCAGTGGATCCTTGGGGAGCATGTGCCACGGGATCGGTGATGACGACACTGGGCCGGGATGCGCGTGCCTGCAGGGCGGCCAGAGCCGGGTCGTCACTTCGCCCCGTCGAGAGGGCGTGGCGAACACGACGCATCAGGTCGAGAAGGGCTCGTCCATCGGAAGGACGCTTGGCTGGGTCGCGCGATGTGCATGCCCGCACCAAGCCGTCGAGGTAGCCCGGAATGAGCCAGGCGATGTCTCGCTCAGCACGGGTGCCATTGGCCAGGTACTGGGAGGGAGCGGGCACGTCCTTGTTGACGTGCGCCCATGCCACCTGAATGGGGGAGTCCCCGGTATGGGGTTTGTGTCCGGTGAGCATCTCGAAGAGCACGATACCGGCGGAGTAGATGTCCGAGCGCTCGTCGGAACTGCCTCGTGTCACCCTTTCAGGAGGAATGTAGGACACCGTCCCGATCAGCTGCCCGGAGGTCGCGGACATCGTCTGGTTGCCGACGGCACGTGCCAGACCGAAGTCAGCGACCTTGATCTGGCCGCGGTCGGAGATGAGGACGTTCTCGGGCTTGACGTCGCGATGCACCAGCCCGTCCTCATGGGCGCTGGCCAGGGCAGACACCACCGGCTCGAGGAGATCAAGGGCCCGCCCCGGGGTGAGGGGCGCCTCCTGGGTGACGATGTGGCGCAAGGTGCACCCAGGCACGTATTCCATGACGATGAACGGGCGATCCCCATCCATCCCCTGGTCGAAGACCGACACCACATGGGGGTTGACGAGCCGCGCTGCCGCTTTGGCCTCGGAGTCGAATCGTTCCGCAAGTTCCGCGTCGAGTCCCTCGTGCATGACCTTGACCGCGACGATGCGAGGAAGGCACAAATCCTGGGCTCGATAAACGGTTGCCATCCCGCCACGAGCGATTTTGGACACGATCTCGTAGCGACCCTCGAGGATGTGACCCACCAAGGGGTCAGTGCTCATGGTCATGCTCACGATTACGCCTCACGCACGGTCGGGGAAGAAGGGGGTGCGGCCCACCTCGAAGTGTATGCGCAGTCCCCATGAGGGAATTGGAGGGTGACCCGGCGAGTCCTTAGGCTGAACTTATGACTGTCGCGCATTGGCTTCGTTCCCGCCGCTGGTCCGTCTGGCTCGTCGCTCTGCTGTCTGCCGTAGTCATGGGCTGTTCTGCCCCCTCCAGTCCAGCTTCGAGTTCCACGCCAACCTCTTCGCGGGCGACCATCTCGGCGACCGCACGGCCCTCTGACGGCCTTCCCACCATCAGGGAGGACCAGCTCCCATCGGAAGCTCAGCACACCCTTAATCTCATCGATGCCGGCGGACCGTTCCCATTCCGACGTGACGGCATCGTCTATCACAACAACAGCGGGGCGTTGCCCCATCACGAGGATGGGTGGTATCGCGAGTACACCGTCGTCACCCCGGGAGTCAGCGGTCGCGGCCCGCGTCGCATCGTCTGTGGCTCTGACGCGGCATGCTTCTGGACCGCCGACCACTACTCAACGTTCCGGAGGATCGTCCGATGACAACCGAGAATGACGTCCAGGCAGGTTCACAGGCCGGAGGCCCCGTTGGGTCCGGGATCGTACTCGTCGACCCGGCAAGTGCTTCTGATCCATCCGAGGTTGCACGAGTATGGCGCAACGCGGGATGGCGAATCTTCCACATGGCCGGAGGGGCAGACCTTGATGCCGTCCTGACGGGCTTCGGGAACACCCTGTCCTTTCCGAATTGGTACGGCCACAACCTTGACGCGTTGCGTGACTGCCTGGCTGATGTCGAGGGCGACACCGCCGTGTTGTGGACGGGCTGGCAGCCCTTCCAGCGCGACAATCCCCAGGACTGGGGACGGTTGGTCGACGTCATCGGGCAGCGTCTCGACGAGGACGAGCTCGACGGCTTTGCCCTCCTGCTGAGCTGAGACAGTTACCTCAGAAGCGACGCTCGACGCACTGGCGTGCCAGCTCGCGCAGAGCGGTCCTACCTGCCTCGGCCATCTCAGCGCCATCCAGTGCTGCCACAGCGCGTCGGTGGCACTCGTCGATGGTGGACTCGACGGCATCCTTGGCCCCGCTGCTCTCAATGATGTGGCGGGCCGTGGCGACGTCGGAGTCGTCGAGGTCGGGGCGACCGAGGAATCCTTCCAATCGGGCGGCGTCCTTGGCGTCAGCCTGGTTGAGGGCATGGGCGACGAGTACTGTGCGCTTGCCTTCTCGCAGATCGTCCCCGGCCGGCTTGCCGGTGAGCACGGCGTCACCAAAGATGCCGAGCAGGTCATCGCGGTACTGGAAGGCCCGCCCGATGGGGGAGCCGAAATCGGCCATCGTCTGCTGGAGGCGATCTGAACCTCCTGCCAGGGCCACCCCGATCTGGCAAGGACGCACCACGGTGTAAGAGGCACACTTGTACCCTACGACCCGGCCGACGAGATCAAGGGCTGACTCGGAGTCCGACCCTGCCATTCCTGACTGGGAGGTGACGTCGAGGACCTGGCCGCAGGTGACCTCGGTGCGCATGGCGTCCAGGAGAGGCGTGGCGGCAGCGAGCTTGCTGGCCTCCAGGGATGCAGAGGTGAACATCTGGGCTGACCACATCAGCAGCAGGTCACCGAGCAGGATGGCGATGTCGAACCCGAATTGCTCGGAGGGGCCGTCACCCTTGGCCTCGGCATGAGCAGCCTCGAAGCGACGATGAACCGACGGGAGACCGCGCCGGGTGTCGGAGTGGTCCATGAGGTCGTCATGCACCAGGGCCGACACGTGCAGCAGCTCGAGGCTGGCGGCGGCCTGCAGCAGCCCGCTCGGTTCCGCGGGCTGTCCTGCGGCAGCCACATGGCCCCAGTAGCAGAAGGCGGGACGAAGCCTCTTGCCGCCACCGGTGTAGTCGCGGGCAGCGTCAAGGACAGGGGACAGCTCGGCACCGATCGCGTCGACAACTCCCTTCTCGCCATCGAGGAAGGTGGCGATCCTCGCACTCACAGACTCTCGGAAATCGGCGCTGACCGGAGCGGACGGGTCAAAGGGGAACATGAAGCCAGCATAGGGCGGTCTGATGGCTGCAGACGAGTCCGCAGGCTGGACAGGAGGCTCATCGGATGGACGCGCCGCCTAGCCTGACGCCATGCAGACCCAGAAGCCGACCATTGCCGACCTGCTGGCCGCGGGGGATCGCCCCCTACACTCGTTCGAGTTCATGCCGCCGCGCAGCGAGGACGATGTCTATCGGCTCTGGAGTGCCACCGACGCTCTCGTCCCGATGGCTCCTGACTTCATCTCGGTGACCTATGGGGCAAACGGGTCACGACGTGATCGCACCCTCCGCTGCACCCAGCACATGGTCTCGACGGGGTTGCGAACCGTCGGTCACCTCACCTGTGTCGTCCAGTCGGTGTCCGACCTCGAGCAGATGGTCGCTGACTATGCCGAGTCGGGGGTCAACCACATCCTTGCCGTCCGAGGAGACATGCCCGGTGGGGCCGGGCAGCCCTGGGTCGCCCATCCCGAGGGTCTGCCCAACGCCACCGAGCTCGTCCGGCTCGTCAAGCGGGTTCACCCCGAGGCATGCGTGGGAGTCGGGGCCTTCCCGGACGGTCATCCGGAGTCCGCCGACATCGACCTCGACGCGCGCATCCTCGTCGATAAGGCCGAGGCGGGGGCATCCTTCGCCATCACCCAGCTGTTCTTCCTCCCCTCCCACTACCAGCGACTCGTGGATCGGGTGCGCGCAATGGGCTGTGACATCCCGATCATCCCGGGAATCATGCCGATCACCTCGTACGGCCAAATCCGTCGATTCGCCGAATTGTCCGGCACCGACGTCCCGGCCGAGCTAGTGGCCAGGATCGAGGCCGTCAAGGAGGACAAGGCAGCCGTGCGGCGCATTGGTCTGGAGGCCGCCGTCGACATGTGCTGTGAGCTCCTCGACAGCGGCGCTCCCGGTCTGCACTACTACACGCTTAACAGGTCTCGTGCGACCACAGAGCTTCGGACCATGCTCGCCCGGCGTCGGCCGCAGCTGGCTGGTCTGCCTGCAGATTTCGAGGCGACTCCGGCTGCCTGAGCCCGACGACTGCCAGACGCTGGGTCGGACGGGTGAGGGCGACATAGAGCACCCGGACGCCGCTCGTGGGGTTCCCCGTCTCGGAGACGATGCGTTCCGGATCGACGACGACTGCGCCGTCATACTCGAGTCCCTTGGCCTGCATCGTCGTCACCGGGATGATGCGCGGATCCGTGGCGAGGTCGCCAGCCTGGTCGACCAGGCTCGCCGGGCAGACCAGACCAATCGTCCCGTCAACCTCCTGAAGCATCTCGTCGAGCTGGGAGCGCGCTTCGGCCCACAGGGCATCGGTACGCACCACGGTTGGCTGCACCCCCACCGAGCGCACCGCCTGAGGAAGGTCGGCATCGGGCTGGACGGTGACGACGACCTCCGCGGCAAGGTCGAAGACCTCCGCCGGGGATCGGTAGTTCTTCGTCAGCGTGAAGGTTCGTGAGGGAGCATTGCCCACCAGTTCGTCGAGGGCAGACCGGGTCTGCTCCGGGTGGGGGAAGGCCGACTGGGCCGGATCCCCGACGATCGTCCAGGAGGCTTGCGGGCCACGTCGCCCAATCATTCGCCACTGCATCGGCGAGATGTCCTGGGCCTCGTCGACGAGGACGTGGGCGTAGGTGTCTCGCGGCTCGTCCTCATCGATCTGACGAGCATCATGGAGGCGGTCGCTCAGGGTGACGAGCTCCTCGGCGTCCCCGCCCTCGATGAAGACTGGGTCCTCCGCATCAGGCTCGGGCGGAACTGGACCCAGCAGAGCGGCCAGTTCATCCAGCAGGGCCATGTCTGCCACCGACCAGTCACGGCGTCCACGCCGGTCCACCTCGGTGGGGATGGAGTTGACGACGAGCTGACAGGTCTCGTCATCCCAGTCCGGAGCAACCGCCTTGACGACCGCCGGGTCAGCCAGCCGGGCCAGGACGTCCGTGGCCGACAGGGTCGGCCACCAGGCATTGAGGAACATTCGCCAGGACGCCTGGGAGGAGACCAGGTCGTCGAATTGCTCCTTGCTCAGGTCATGGGCGGAGCTGACGTCTTCAGGAAGGATGTTCCACAGCTGACCCTTGAGCGAGGCCTCAACAGCTTCGCGACCGTCGTTGTATCGGTTGCGTTTGAGGATGTGATGGCGGGTGGCGGCCAGGGCGTGAGAACCCAGGGTGAGCACCTCACCCTTGACTGTGACTCGAAGGCGCATCGAATCCGGTTCGGCCGACATCGGTAGGTTGACCAGCCGGGTGAGCACATCGACCATGTCAAGGCTGCCCTTGATGTTGGCCGTGCGGGGCTCGTCGAGGCGATCGGAGGAGAACCTCAGGATGTCAGAGGGTACCTGGCCGACGGAGCGGAGGGTGACGGAGTCCTCGCCGAGACTGGGGAGCACCCGCTCGATGTAACTCATGAAGACCGAGGACGGTCCGATGACGAGCACCCCGCCGTTCTCCAGCCGAGCTCGATGGGAGTACAGCAGGAAGGCGGCACGATGCAGGGCGACGACCGTCTTGCCGGTTCCAGGCCCGCCCATGATCGTCGTCACGCCCTGGTAAGGGGCGCGAATGGCCTCATCCTGTTCTGCCTGGATGGTCGAGACGATGGAGTGCATCTGGGTGTCGCGAGCCCGTGAGAGGGCGGCCATGAGGGCTCCCTCCCCGACGATCGGCAGGTCGGCCTGCGAGGTGGAGTCCAGTAGGTCGTCTTCGATGCCAAGGACCTTGTCGTCCCGGCAGCGCAGCACACGACGACGGATCACACCCATCGGATCGGACGGGGTGGCGCGATAAAAGGGCTCGGCGGCGCGGGCGCGCCAGTCGATGACGAGGGGCTCGTAATCAGCGTCACGCACGCCGATACGCCCAATGTGACGCACCTCGTCATCGTCAGCGAGGTCAAGTCGACCGAAGACCAAACCCTCGTGTTCGGCATCGAGGATTGCCAACCTCTTGGCCGCGTTGTATGAGAAGGCATCGCGTTCGAACATCGCCGTACCGTCCTCTTCGCGGACCCAACTGGTGCGATCGGAGCGGTACATGTCCTGGCCAGCCGTGGCCAGCATGCGAGCCTTGTCCTCGTCGATCTCCAGTTGAGCGCGGACCCGGTCGACATGGGCCTGTTCCTTGGCGATCTCAGCTTTCACAACGCGAGGATCAGTGGTCGAAGTGCCGTGTTCGGTCAAAGTCGTCCTTCACGAGAGTCTGCCTCGGACTCGGTGTCGCGGGGCTAACGGGCAAGTTTACGCGCGGAGGCCCCATTGGTGGAACCACGCCCTCGCCGCGGACGACCCGCCGCACCGATGGCCTTGTTGGTGGGGCGAATGTCCTCTCCGGTGAGACGTTCGTGGGTGAGATAGGCCGCCAGAGCCCCGGTCAACAGTTGCGCCCAGGGTTCCGGGCCGCCATGGGAGGCGGGGGAGGCGGGCAGGGTTGGAACTGATCCGTGCAGATTCCATGCCATGGGGGGACGATCCCGCCACGCCGACCACACAGTGCCCATACCAGGGTCGGCGACCGGGTGGGTGTGGTCGTGGCGGATCCGGTGCGTCTGGGTGCCGTCCCACCAGGTCCATGTCTCGACGAGTCCCTCGGGCCGCCACTCCATCCTGTGATCCATGTTGTCGTGAGCGGGCCGCTCGTCATTGGTGGTGACGGTGACGGTGGGGGATGACCAGGGACGAGGTGCGCGACGCCACCAGGAACGGCGAGGGGGTGGGGGGATGGTGTCGATGATGGCGTCCGGGGTCGGTGTCGGGGCCGAATCGATCTTCACTCCGCGTCTGATCAGCCTCTGGTCGAGGAGGTCCAACAAGGGCTGAAGGTCGGTGGGACCCTGGGGGCCGACGAGATTCCAGCATCCGAAGACGCGCATGACGGCGAGCTGGGTCTCATCTGCGGACAGTTCGGCAAGAGGCGAGCACAGATCGACATGGATGGGCTCCGGGAGAGGGGTGGGTCTTGAGGTCACTGCGTCCTCGACTCCGTTGCGACGGCGAGCTTGCCAGACGTCATCGGCGTGGTCGAGGACCTCACGCCATTTGTTCGCCATGCACTCGCCGTAACGGTCCCGGACGGTGTGGATCTGCGCCCCCCGTTCCGTCGGCATCATCACCGTCTCATCTCCTGCCAGGACGTGGCGATCAGGTTCTTCGACCAGATCAATGCCGATCCCAGCCAGTTCTGCCTCCATCGCGCGTCCGGATTTTGCGAAGAGGTCCCGCCATGCGGAGGGCAACTCCAGGGTGGCGCCAATCTCGGGCGCCAATGGACGTTCGGCGTCAGCTCGCCACCGCGGTGAGGAGGTGACGACGGTGACGTCGTGTCCGACCCGGGCCAATCTCAAGGCGGCGGCCAGAGCCACGAGTCCGTCCCCGGGGATGTGAACCGTTCCCATGTGCTTGTGCCTCCTGTGGTTGTGGGGTCGAAATACCGGCCGCAGGTATCGTGCCAGAGGTGAACACGGATCTTCCTGTCGTCGCTGTCCATGGAATCACCAGTTCGCCAACCACCTGGGGCGGGTTGGTGCTGGCATTCAATGTCGAGAGAGTTCCCGTCCATCAGTTGTCTCTGCTGGGCCATGGGCCCATCGATACTCGTCGGGGAGTGGGGACTGACTATCCTCTCGAGACCTTCGCGACCGACATCATCGAGCAGATGGATGCCCGCAAGATCGAAAGGTGTGCCCTGGTTGGCCACTCCTTGGGGGCCTTGGTGGCGTCAATGGTTGCCCAACGTCAGCCTGAACGATTCGATCGCGTGCTGCTGGAGGACATGCCGGTGCTGCGACGGGTTCGACAGGATCCTCCGCCCATGAGGAGATACGCAGACGCTCTGATCATGGAGGTGGCGGCTCTGGCTGGACGCAAGAAGTTCGATCCCAAGATGGTGTGGAAGGTCAGCCGCGAATTACTCAAACCCAATCCGCAGTGGTGGAACGGATGTGCCCGAATGGCGATGCCGGTTCTCATCATCGGGGGAGGGAAGTCGTCATACCTGCGTCAGGACAGGCTGCGGGACGTGGCGAAGGCTCTACCGGATGCCAGTTTGACCACCATTGAGGGAGGCCACCGCACCCACATCACCAAGGGGGACGAGTTCTGCGACGTCGCAGTTCCCTTCCTCACTAACGGTCGACACATCAATCGAAGGCACAACGGAGTTCAGGACATGTGAGCCTTGAGCGAACTACACGCAACCCTCTTGTTGAGTCGGGGTGACTCATGGTTAAACTTGAGTCATCGCGACTCAGACTGAGTCGATGCAGGAAACTGCTGAATCCACAGGAGTGTTGACATGGCTCGTACCTTTGACCCGTTCCGTGAGATGGATCGTCTGCTCTCCGACGTCACCAGGACGCCGGCGGCCGTGGCGGTTCCCATGGATCTTTACCGAGACGGCGACAACTACATGGTGGCTGTGGACCTTCCGGGAGTGGACCCGGCGTCCATTGACATCGACGTCGACGATCGCACCTTGACCATCCGCGCCGAGCGCGCCGCCAAGGTGTCCCAGGAGGTGCAGTGGCTCTCCCGAGAGCGCGCCATGGGCACCTTCGCCCGCCAGCTCACCCTTGGGCATGGATTGGCCACGGATCAGATCACGGCCGAGTACACCGATGGTGTGCTGACCTTGACGATCCCGGTCGCCGAAGCTGCCAAGCCGCGCAAGGTGGAGGTCAAGCATGGATCGACCACCATCGACGCCGCGGTCGACCAGGCTCAGGTCGGCTCGGGTGATCATCAGGAGCAGTGAGTCCTCGAGGACTGACACGACGGCCGGTTCCCGCGTTGGGGACCGGCCGCCGTGTGTCATCGGGCAGGTGTGGTCAGATGATGACGGAGACCAGCAGTACGAGCAGCAGGCCACAGACCGACAGCACCGTCTCCATGAGGGACCAGCTCTTGATGTTCTCGCCCACGGAGATGCCGAAGTACTCCTTGATGAGCCAGAAGCCGGCGTCATTGACGTGGGAGAAGAAGACCGAACCACAGCCAATGGCGAGCACCAGCAGGGCGGCCTGGGTGGGCGGCAACGTGGCAGCCACGGGCTCCAGGATGCCCGCGGCGGTGACCGTCGCGACTGTTGCTGAACCGGTGGCCAACCGAATGACGACAGCCACCAACCAGGCCATCAGCAGCGGGGAGACGGAGGATCCGGTGATGCCATTGGCCAGTAGCTTGGCGATGCCGGTGTCGACGAGGATCTGCTTGAAACCGCCGCCGGCAGCGACGATGAGAAGGATGCCAGCGATCGGGGGGAGGGAGGCCCCGATGCAGTCGCTGATGGCCTCCTTGTCCATTCCCGAGGTCTTGCCCAGGGTGAAGATCGCCAGCAGGGTCGTCAGCAGCAGGGCGAACATCGGCTGGCCGAGGAAGTCCAGGACGTTACGGATGACGGTGCCCTTCGCGGCGAAGATGTCGGCGAGGGCCTTACCCATCATGAGAATGACGGGCAGCAGGACCGTCATGAGGGTGACCGAGAATTTCGGGTGACTGGGGGCGATGCCGGACCGCCCGTTTTCGTCAGAATTGAGGAAGAGGTCAGGGGCGTCGACGGGTACCCAGCGGGCAGCCAAGCGAGAGAAGAGCGGACCGGCGACGATGATCGTCGGGATCGCGATGAGGACGCCCAGACCCAGAGTCACTCCGAGGTCAGCCTTCAGCAGGCCGATGGCAGCCAACGGGCCAGGGTGCGGCGGAACCAGGGCGTGCATCGTCGACAGGCCGGCCAGGGCCGGGATGGCGACCCTCATGAGGGGCAACTTGGACCGGCGAGTCACCAGCAGGATGACGGGGACGAGCAGCACCAAGCCAATCTCGAAGAACATCGGCAGGCCAATGACGGCGCCGATGAGGGCCATCGCCCACGGCAGGGTGGCTGGGGATGCCTTGGACACCAGCGTGTCGACGATTTCGTCGGCGCCGCCGGAATCGGCGAGCAACTTGCCGATGATCGCGCCGAGGGCGATGAGGACGCCGACTGACGCCACCGTCGATCCCACACCCGTGGAGTAGGACTCCAGCATTTCCGTGAGGGAGAGCTGGGCGATGGCTCCGACAGTCAGCGCACCGATCGTCAGGGAGAGGAAGGGGTGGAGCTTGAACTTGGTGATGAGGGCGATGATGATGGCAAAGCCGATGATGGCTGCCGCGATCAACTGGCCGGTGCCGGCCGTTGTCTCGAGGATGACGGGCATTGACTCCTCCTTGAGTCCGGGGGTAGTGATGTCAGTCGAGGTTGGCCAGCCAGGCGGCTGCCTCGTTGGTGAGTTCTTCTCGGGAAGCGTCGAAATTGAGCGTGATGCCGGCCTCGTCGGCGGCGAGGGGTTCGAGGGTGGCGTACTGGGAGTCAACGAGGCTGGCTGGCATGAAGTGGCCGGCCCGAGCCTTCACCCGTTCAATGACGACCTCCCGATCGCCTGCCAAGTGGACGAATACGAGGTCGAGGCAGGCTTGCCTCAGCTGATCGCGGTAGATGCGCTTGAGAGCCGAGCACGCCACGACAGCGCCGTCACTACTGCGCTCTGCCAGCCAGGCGGCGATATTTGCCAACCAGGGGCGCCGATCGTCGTCGCTGAGGGGGTGTCCAGAAGCCATCTTGTCGATGTTGGCCTGGGGATGGAGATCGTCGCCGTCCATGAATTCCACGTCCAGGCGTGTGGCGAGCATGGCTCCGATGTCCGTCTTGCCAGCTCCAGCCACACCCATGACAACGATTGGTGGCACGCGGTGGCGCGATTGGATGACGCTCATGAAGGTCCCCTCGGAAGTCTCGGTCATCGTTGACGGCATCGAGTGTACGCGTTGAGATCAGATCTGTACAGGGAATTAGGGTTTGAAATCACATCCCGAAAAGAGGGTCATGACGTCGTTGTGTGCCAGGTGTGCGCGGGTTGGTATCGCTAGGGTTGTGGCCATGTCAGATTCCTCTATGGCCATCACGGTCTCGAACGTCATCGGGGCTCGGATCGTCAGTGGCCACGCCGCTCCTGGAACAGCCATGAGGCTCGAGGAACTTGACGCAGAATTCGGAGTTTCCAGGTCTGTCACCCGAGAAGCGGTCAAGCTTCTCGAGGCCCTTCACATGGTGCGTGCCCGGCGACGGGTTGGCATTGTCGTCACGGATGAATCAGAGTGGGACGTCAGTTCCCCCGCCGTCATTGAGTGGTTCCTGGCTGGTCCCAGAAGGGACGAGGAGATCACCTGGATCAGTGAGCTGAGGTCGGCCGTCGAGCCGCTGGCGGCCGAGTTGGCCGCCAAGCGCGCCACCCGAGACGAATCGGCGACGATGTCTCTGGCCGTCACTGGGATGATCGCGGCCGCCGCTGATGGTGATCTTGACGAGTATCTGCACTGCGACATAGGTTTTCACACCGCCCTACTTCAGGCTTCTCACAATCCGCTCGTCGCTTCTCACGTCAAGATTGTCGCCGCCGTCCTGAAAGGACGTACTCACCTCATGCCCTTCGAGCCCAAGCAAGAGGCGATTGGATTCCATCGCAGCATTGCGGATGCGGTGGCCGCCCGTGATCCAGGGGCTGCTGCGGACGCCATGAGGGAGATCGTCACGGAGGCTCACCAGGCAATGAGTTCGCAGTGATCACTGCCTCTAAAAACCTCAAAGGATCCCAGGAAAGGCACAGCTCGAAGAAATCCCGCGTCGGCGGGGTGTAAATATCCTATGTGTGTAAACATCTTATTAGGGGAGGAAAACCGTTGTTACGCGGCACTGTCGATACCAATTGGTGAGCTTTCCCAAGGGGAATCGGGCCGTGTTGGGAGACATGCGTTATCGCTCCTTTCATGCCTCAGGAATTCCTCGCTTCATCGGTCGCGAGCCGCTTGGGCGCACGCTGGGGGTGTAGAGCACGGTGCGGCTCCGGTTCAAGGCGGCGTAGATCTTGGCGTCGTTGTCGGAGCGCGGCCCCCAGTAGGTCAGCAGGTCGTGAGCCTTCTCGTAGTGTGCGTAGCGGCGCGCGGAGAGTGTCTCTCCTACGCCGGCTGATCCGAAGCACAAACCGATGGTGTGCCCGCGGCGCACGGCGCCGGCGAACTCGGTGAAGCGGCGGTGCTCCTTGGTGACGATGAAGCGCTGGCTCACCTGAAGTCCTCCTTGTAGATCTTCAACGCCGACCTCGGCGCCGGAGTCGGTGCTTCGGTGATCCGTGGTGTCTCGGTAGGTGCGACCACGAGGGCGATGCGTTCGTTGATGCCGGCTCGCAGCGCGCGGCGGCGGCCGTTGCGCGCGGCCTGGATCTCCTTGAGGCTGACCTTCTGGTCGTGGTGTTCTTGGTTGACGGCCTTGCAGACGAATTCGTCGTGATCGAAGACGCGGATTTCGGTGATGTCGCGGGGGTCGTAGCGGATCACGACCGAGCGTCCGACGTAGCCGGCCAGAGTTGGCGAGACGTAGCGCAGGCCCTGGAAGCGGATGCCATCGCGGCGCACGACGCGGGTCTTGGCGACGGTCAACAGCAGTCTGTCGAGGTCTTCCAGGGTCTTGGGCATTCGGGGCAGCCAGCCATCGGCAATCCACGCGCTGCGCGGGGAGGTTCCGAGCTCGCTGTGCGTGCGGTCGTTGTAGGTGGCCACGAACGCGTCCAGGGCGCTATCGAGGGCGGCCAGGGACAGTTTCGGTGTCGGCCAGGGGTGCCCTTCGGTGATGTGTCCGGGCAGGGTGGCGAGTAGCTCGGTGTTGATGGTGCCGAAGAACCGCTCGATCTTGCCCCGTCCCTGGGGTCGGGCGACGGTGGAGTGGATCAGTCGGATGTGGAGGTCGATGGCGGTGTGGGCGAGCTGGTCACTGGTGAAGTCGCTGCCGTGGTCGACGTAGAGCACGTCGGGCAGGCCGCACATCGGCCAGGCCGGGTCGGTCTTGTGCCAGATCGCTTGGCGCAGCGCCAGGACGGTGTTCATCGCCGACGGTGCGCCCAGGAAGACTGTGTAGCCGCAGACCGCCCGGGAGCAGTCGTCGAGGATCGTTGTCAGCCATGGCCGTGCGGGCTTGCCGTCGGTGCCCACCACCAGGATGTCGAGCATGGTGTGATCGGATTGCCACATCGCGTTGGGCAGCTCTGCTTGCCGGCGGAGTACCAGCTCGTGCTTGTCGCGGTAGGACGCTGCGCCCTCCAGGGCGAGGGTGACCATGCCGGGATCCAGGGTCCGCACGATGTCCCACACCACGGAGTAGGAGGGGACCGGCCACCTCCGGGCGGCGCAGATGCCGGTGACTTTGCGGTGGATGGTGGCGATGGCCGGCCGCGGCTTGCTCAGTGCCAGGCCCTGGATCAGGTGGACGAGGTCGGGCGGAAGGCGGCGGGAGCCGGTGTCCGCTCGTGAGGCTGTCTCCAGTCCGGCGTAGCCGTCGGCGCGGTAGCGGGCGTGCCAGCGCTCCAGGGCCCGCAGCCCTACATCGGTCTCGCGAGCTAAGCGCGCGAGGGGCACCTGGTCCTCGACGTGGAGCCTGAGGATTCGCCACCGCGCTCGAGCGTCCACGACGCACCTACTGCAAGGCGTTCTCGCGCCCGCGCTCGGCGCGCTGAAGGGCGCGGTAGACCGTGGAGCGACCCACGCTGAACAGTCCAGCCAGCTCGCCCCCGGTGTGCTCGTCGGCAGCATGTAGCTGGAGGAGGTGAGCTTCTTGCCGGGGGTGAGTTTCGGTGACTTCCCGCGCAGCCGGCCCTTGGCCTTGGCGACCTTCATCCCCTCGCGGGTGCGGGCACGGATGAGGTCGGCTTCGAACTCGGCGACCATCGCCAGCACGTTGAACAACAGTTTCCCCATCGGGTCGGTTGGGTCGTACACCGATCCGGCGATGCTCAGCTTCACTTCCCGCGCCGCGAGGTCGTCGGCGATCTGGTGGGCACCACGGACTGAACGCGCCAGCCGATCGAGCTTGGTGACCACGAACGTATCGCCGTCCCGACAGGCAGCCAGCGCCTGCCGCAGGCCCTCACGGTCGGCGTTGCGGCCCGTGAGCCCGTGCGACGTAGATGCGCTTGGGATCGACACCGAACGCCGCGAGTCCGTTACGCTGCGCGGTCAGGTCCTACTCGTCGGTGGAGACTCGGGCATAGCCGACCTTCAAGGGGGACATGCTCCCCAGCGTGTCATATAGCCTCCCTTCACCGGACAGTTCACCGGACGGGTCTTACGGGACAGCCCGCCAGGCGTGCCGTCGTTCCTCTCGATAAGTAGCGGTGGTGTCCGGTGAGGGCTCCCCTTACGGGCATGCGATCTGGGCTGACGCCTGTGACCGAGTGTTCAGTGCGCGTTGTATAGTTCAGTCCATGCTGACTATTGCTTCGCGTCTCGACGTGATGAACCGCCTGGGTCGTGCACTGGCCGACCCCACTCGATCCCGGATCATCTTGACCCTGCTCGACCATCCCGCTTACCCGGCGGAACTGGCCCGAGATCTGGACCTGACACGCCCGAACGTGTCCAACCACCTGGCATGCCTGCGCGATTGCGGGATCGTCGTCTCCGAGCCCGAGGGTCGTCGGACACGATATGAGATCGCCGATTCGCACCTGGCGCAGGCGCTGACGGCACTGGTCGATGCCACCCTGGCAGTGGACGAAGACGCCCCGTGCATCGATCTCGCCTGCTCGCTTCCCGGATGCGACGCAGCTGGGGAGAGCGCATGATCCTCACCTCGGTCTTGCAGGCGATGGGCCTGTTCGCAGCGACCAACATCGACGACATCATCGTGCTCTCCCTCTTCTTCGCGCGAGGGGCAGGCCAGCGCGGCACTACCGCCCGCATTCTGGCCGGCCAGTATCTCGGATTCGCCGGCATCCTCGGTGCCGCGGTCCTGGTGACCATCGGTGCCGGAGCATTCCTGCCCTCGGCAGCCATCCCGTACTTCGGTCTCATCCCCCTGGGCCTCGGCCTCTGGGCCGCATGGCAGGCCTGGCACGGAGACGGTGACGACGATGACGACGAGGCCAAGGTTGCCGGCAAGAAGGTCGGCATGTGGACAGTCGCAGGCGTCACCCTTGCCAACGGCGGCGACAACATCGGCGTCTACACCCCTGTCTTCTTCAGCGTGGAACCTCTCGCAGTAGTCGCCTACTGCATCGTCTTCCTCGCGCTCGTCGCGGTCCTGGTGGCCCTGGCAAAGTTCGTCGCCACCCGCCCCCCGATCGCCGAAGTGCTCGAACGCTGGGAGCACATCCTTTTCCCCATCGTTCTCATCGGCCTCGGCATCGTGATCCTCGTCAGCGGCGGAGCCTTCGGACTCTGACGTAGCGGCAGCGATCCAAACGGCCCCGACCGGGCGCACCCCTCTCGGTTCAGACCGCGACACCTACCTGCAGCCAGTCCTGCGTGATCGCGGCAACAAGACCGCCACGGAGCGCTGCAAAAACCCCGCCACCAAGCGAACGAAGCCACATATTGCGCTGGAACCCACTGCGGCTCGACTCGCTGCCGAGCGTGCTGACGGGGCCGACCTCAAGTTGTTGCAGGACGCCGTGTCCGGCATGACAGAGGCCATTCGTAATGGTGATTCCAAGGGCCTCGCCCATCACGACCATGTTTTCCACCGTGGCCTTCTCGCGGCGACTCGCAATCCGTTGTATGTCGCTCACGTCCCGATGATGCTCAGGTACCTTGCTGAGCAGTACGAGGACCGAGAGCTGACCGAGGAGGATCGCGCCAACCTGGTCCAGCATCGTGACATTCTCGATGCCATCACGATGAGCGATCTCGCGCTGCCGAGCGTGCCACCCGCGCCCTCGTCCTGGGGAGTGGCAGGGTCATCTCGCAGGCAGCTTTCTGACCCACCCCGAGCCGCGAGGCTGCTCCGCACCCTGACGAGCAACTGGCCGGGGCCCGATCCACATGGATCGGGCCCCGGCCAGTTGTGATTCTGATCGGTCCTCCGACGAATCAGTCCTCAAATGCCTCGGGAGGCGGACAGGTGCACACCAGGTGGCGGTCTCCGTAGGTGTTGTCGACTCGGCCCACCGGAGGCCAGTACTTGGCCTGGATCCGGGTGAAGGCGCTGACGTCCAGCCCGCGTTCCTGATCGCGCTGCACGCCCAGACGCATGCCGGGATAGCAGCCCAACTCGCGAGAGTAAGGATGGTTCCACTCGACGGCCACTAGGCGGGCGGCCGGATGCGGAGCATTGACGAGCGGGTTGTCGTCGGCAGGCCAGTGACCTGATTGCACCATTCGAGCCTCCTCCACAATCGCTAGCATCGCGTCGCAGAAGCGGTCCAGCTCGGCGAGGTCCTCCGACTCGGTCGGCTCGACCATGAGGGTTCCGGCAACCGGGAAGCTCATCGTCGGGGCGTGGAAACCGTAGTCGATGAGACGCTTGGCGACGTCGTCAACGGTGATACCCGTCTCGGCCGTCAGCGGGCGCAGATCGAGGATGCACTCATGAGCCACGTAACCGTTCTGGCCGGTGTAGAGGACCGGGATCTTGTCCTGAACACGATGCGCGATGTAGTTGGCGTTGAGGACTGCCACCTCCGTCGCGAACTGCAGGCCCTCGAGACCCATGAGTCGCAGGTACGCCCAGGAGATGGGCAGAACTGACACCGATCCATAGGGGGCTGCGGACACCGCGTGACCGTCATGGGTCACCGACCCTCCGCCATTGAGTGGGTGCTCGTTGCGCGGGTTGAGCGGGTGACCTGGCAGGAACGGAGCCAGGTGTGCCTTGGCCGCCACCGGACCAACACCAGGACCGCCGCCACCATGGGGGATGGCGAAGGTCTTGTGCAGGTTGAGGTGACTCACGTCGCCGCCGATGCGGCCGAACTGTCCCCATCCGACCAGGGCGTTGAAGTTCGCCCCGTCGATGTAGACCTGTCCGCCGGCCTGGTGGACCATGTCACAGACCTGACGCACACCGTCCTCGTAGACGCCGTGGGTCGACGGGTAGGTGATCATGATCGCGGCGACGCGACCCTCGTTCTCGGCGATCTTGGCAGCCAGGTCGTCCCGGTCGATGGTGCCATCGTCATTGGACTTGACGACGACGACCTTGAGACCGGCCAGAGCCGCCGACGCAGCGTTGGTGCCGTGTGCCGAGGCCGGGACGAGGCACACATTGCGTTCGGTGTCCCCGCGGGACAGGTGATAGCCACGAATAGCTGCCAGACCGGTGTACTCACCCTGGGAACCCGCGTTGGGCTGCAGGGAGACGGTGTCGTAGCCGGTGAGTTCGGCGAGCCAGATCTCCAGGTCACGGATGAGTCGCAGGCTTCCGGCCTGGTCCTCCACCGGAGCGAACGGATGCATCTGGCCGAATGCCGGCCAGGTCATGGCATCCATCTCGGCTGCCGCGTTGAGCTTCATGGTGCACGAGCCGAGCGGAATCATGCCACGGTCCAGGCCGTAGTCACGATCTGCCAACCTCTTGAGGTAACGCATCATGGCGGTCTCGGTGTGGTAGCTCGAGAATACCGGGTGAGTCATGAAGTCGGTCGTGCGGCGCAGATCCTCCGGCCAGATGTCGTCCGTCGGTGACTCGAGGCTGTCGCTGTCGCCGCCCAACAGTTGGGCGAGCTCGCGCAGCTCGTCAGGAGTGACCGTCTCGTCCACGGCGATCTGGACGGTGTCTTCGTCGACGAAATCGAGGGTGTATCCGCCTTCACGTGCTCTGTTCCACAGCTTCTTGGCACCACCCTTGGCGGTGATGCGGATGGTGTCGAAGAACAGCTCGTCTGAGAGGTCGAGGCCCCCGGCACGCAGGGCCGAGGCGAGCTGCTGAGCGCGATCTCGTACCTGCGTGGCGATCCGGGTGAGTCCCTTCGGACCGTGCCAGATGGCGAAGGCGGCAGCGACGACGGCAAGGAGCACCTGGGCAGTACAGATGTTGCTGGTGGCCTTGTCGCGCCTGATGTGCTGCTCGCGAGTCTGGAGGGCCAGACGGTAGGCAGGATTGCCGTCGGCATCCGTGGAAACACCCACCAGACGTCCGGGGATCTGACGCTCCAGGCCAGTGCGCACCGACATGAATGCCGCGTGCGGTCCGCCATTGCCCATCGGAACTCCGAAGCGCTGCGAGGAACCAACGGCGACGTCTGCGCCGAGTTCTCCGGGAGGAGTCATGAGGGTCAGGGCCAGTACGTCGCACTCGGCGATGGCGATACCGCCAGCCTGATGGACGGCCTCGAAAACCTCGGAGGGGTTCCACAGTGCACCAGTGCTGTCCGGGTAGGGGGCCAGCACGCCGAAACAGCCAGCCTCGACCTCGGGTCGCCAGGATTCCGGGTTGCGCAGGTCCGTCTCGACGACCTCAATGCCCGCCGCCTCAGCATGTCCGAGGACGACGTCTCGAACCTGGTCGAAGACGTGGGTGTGGACGAGGAAACGGTTGGACTTCACCTTGCGGGACGCGCGGCGGGCCAACAGCATTCCCTCGGAGGCTGCAGTGGCCTCGTCGAGCAAAGAGGAGTTCGCCAGAGCCAGACCGGTGAGATCTGTGATGAGCTGCTGGTAGATCGTCAGGACCTCGAGACGACCCTGGGAGATTTCCGGCTGGTATGGGGTGTAGGCGGTGTACCAGGAGGGGTTCTCCAGGATGTTTCGACGGATGACCGGCGGGGTCAGGGTTCCGTAGTAGCCACGTCCGATGAGGGCGCGGGTGACACGGTTACCCTTTGCGATGTCAACGAGCTCGGCCCGGGCGGTTGCCTCATCGGCGGTGGGCGGCAGGCTCGGGGTGTGGACGGAGGAGCCATTCCTGTCGGAGTTGAGGACGGAAGCCGGGATGGCGTCGCGAACGATCTGTTCGCAGCTGGTCACACCGACCGTCTCGGCGATGTGACGCAGGTCGTCGACAACGGATCCGACGTGGCGGCTCGAGAAGGGACGCGGCCCCTCGAGGCCGCGTCGATCCCCAGCGTGGTCTGTCATCGTCATCACTTGGTGGTGAGCTTGAGGTAGGCGTCGCGGTCCATGAGGTCATCGGCGAGCTGTCCGTCGGAGACCTTGAACAGCCATCCTTGGCCGAAGGGGTCAGAGTTGACGAGTTCGGGCGACTCGGAAATGGCCTCGTTGACCTCGGAGACGGTACCGGACACCGGGCTGAAGAGGTCTGATACCGATTTGGTGGACTCGACCTCGCCGATGGCCGATCCGGCCTGGACCTCGTTGCCGGCCTCGGGAATGTCGACGAAGACGACGTCGCCCAAGGCCTCGGCGGCGTAGTCGGTGATGCCGACGGTTACGGTGTCGCCGTCAACGGCGACCCACTCGTGCTCGGCGGAGTACTTGAGATCGGACAGTTCCATGTCTGCTCCTAAAGGGTTGTCTGGGGGCGGGTTGGTGGACGGTGTCAGGAACGCTTGTAGAAGGGCAGCTCGACGACGGTGACGTCGAGGGCCTTGCCTCGCACGTCGACGCTGAGCGAAGTGCCAACCGCGGCGACACCGGGATCTACGAAAGCCATTGCGATCGGGTGGCCCAGGGTGGGGGAGAGGATGCCGGAGGTGATGGACCCGACCTCCTTGCCCTCATTCATGACGGCGTAGCCAGCGCGCGCCGCGCGCCGTCCCTCGCCAGCCAGACCGACGAGAACACGGTCATCAGTCGTCTCGCGGTTCTCGAGGGCAGAGCGACCGACGAAGTCACCCTCCTTCTTGAAGTTGACGACTCGCCCAAGGCCGGCCTGGGAGGGATGGATGTCGGTTCCCAGCTCATGCCCGTAGAGGGGCATGCCGGCTTCCAGACGCAGGGTGTCGCGACAGGCGAGCCCACACGGGGTGAGGTCATCGCCGCCGGCCTCCATGAGAAGATTCCAGAGGTGTTCGGCGGCCTCGGCCGGTACATAGAGCTCGTAACCGTCCTCACCGGTGTATCCAGTACGGGCGACGAGCGTGGGGGAGCCGTCGAGCTGTCCGGTCAGGCAGCGGTAGTACTTGACGTCGCGGACCTCGTCGGAATCGAGGGTGGTGTCGGCCTTCGCCAGGGCCGCCAGCACGATCTCGACGGCCTTGGGTCCCTGCACTGCGACGAGGGCCGTCTGAGCTGACTCGTCGGAGACGGTGACGTCGAAGCTGGCACACCTCTTGGAGAACTCGGTCAGATCGGTTTCGGTGTTGGCAGCGTTGGCAACGACGAGATAATCACCGTCAGGCAGGTGGTAGGTCACGAGATCATCGACGACGCCCCCGTCCTCGGCGAGCATGAGGGAGTATTTCGCGCGGCCCTCCGCGACGGCTGAGAGTTTGCCTGCCAGGGCGTAGTCGAGAGCTGCCCCGGTATCGGGCCCGGAGACCCTGATCTCGCCCATGTGAGACAGGTCGAAGATGCCGGCATTCTTGCGGACGGCGTGGTGTTCAGCCAGGTCTGAGGAGTACCGCACGGGCATGTCCCAGCCCGCGAAATCGGTGAAGGATGCTCCGAGACTCTCGTATACGGCCGCCAGTGGTGTACGTCGAAGCGTGGTCATGCTTGGAAGTATGGCATGACGCGGGACCGCGTGCTTGCCCGCAGCCAGAACTGAGGAAGTAGACTTGGTGACGTACGACGGAGTTCACCCCGCAAGCTCCGTGGCAGGTCAGGTAGGAGTTCGAGATGCCCTTGTCAGCAGAGGAGCAGCGGCGCCTTGCCGAGCTCGAGGAATATCTGTCCACCGACGATCCTGACTTTGCCCGATCGTTCTCGCGGAAGGCCTCGGCGACCCGTCGTCCCCATCCCGCCGGGGATGCCCTGGAGCAGCGGCGGAGACGGCATCGTCAAGCCCGTCGCCGTCAGATCCTCCTTGGCTCAGGCATGATGGTGCTGGGTCTGGCAGGGGTCGTCGGCGGGGTCGTGATGAGCAGTGGCCTCCTCGCCGTCGTCGGTTTCATGATCATGGCCGTTGCGGTCGGAATGCTGCTGTCCACGGGCCAAGGCACGATGCCGGGCAGCAATGGAATTCGGCCGCGTGGTGGGGGCCGTGAGAGCAATCCGGACTCCTTCACCGCTCGGATGGAGGAGAGGTGGCGTCGACGTCAGTCGCGATGAGACACGGTCGTCAGCCGTGGTGATTCTCACCTCATGAAGAGGGATGTCGGCATCCAGACAGCCAACCAGTGTGGTTTGGGGGTGTGCATCTTTCCGAGCCAGTCCTTGGCCGTCATGAGGTCGGAAGCCATCGAGTCGTAACGACCTTCCCTGCCCGACCAGCGGTCCCTTTCCTCGGCCAAGGCCAGCCGATTCACCGCCTGCGCAGTGGACTCGTCCATGTCCTGGGTCAAGGCGGTCGCCTGGTGACGAGGCGTGCCATCGGGCCAGGGCAATCCATGGTCAATCCACAGTCCGCGTAGCTCCTGCCAGGTGTCGGCTGCCGACCCGCTCAAGATTCGGCGCCGCGAGATGAGGATGCGGGTGAGCATCGGCACGACGAGCAGGAGCAGGACGATCAGCGCTCCGAGGAGGAGCGGCCAGTTAACGCCGCCGTGTTCAGTGCTGTTGACGGGAATCGGGCTGCTCGACGCTGTCGGGGTGCCGGACGCCGTGGGAGGCGGCGTCGATGACGTCGATGCGGATGACTGGGCCGAGGGAATCGGGCTGGCCGACGGGGTCGGAGTGGGAGACTGTGTGGCTGCGGCCTTACGGGTCCAGGCCGGTGCCGGGGCCACCGCGGCAGTCGGCTCGAACCTCACCCATCCGTAGTCCTGGAAGTACAGTTCCGGCCACGCGTGCATCTGGTTGGCACGCACCTTCCAGCTGTCGCCCTTGTGACTCCCGGGGAGGAATCCGATGGAAACCCGTGATGGAATCCCCTCGATGCGGGCCATGAGAGCCATCGACGCGGCGAAGTGAATGCAGTATCCCCGGTGGGTCCGCAGCAAGAAGGTCTCGAGCACCTGGAAGCCATTACCCTCGGGGGCGTTGATGTCGTAATGGAACCGGGAGTCGTCACGTAACCAGTTCTGGACGGCGATGGCCTTGGCCACCGGGGCGGTCTTCCCCCTGACGATTCGGTGTGTCAGCTCCTTGATGTCAGTAGGCGCTGCGTCCGGGACATCGGTGTAGACCGTGCCGTCAGGAATGCCGGCCTTCGCCTCGTCGAAGGTCGCTGGATCAGGGTCCGGCTCCTGGGCGGAGATGCTGTACTGCATGTCGTCAGTCGCGTGGTCGCGATCGGCAGAGGTCGAGACGATCGTCAGACTGTCGGGGTCCCAGGCCCAGGTCTGGTCGACGTCAGCATCAATCGGACCGTAAGGAGCCGGAAGGTACTGCGATGAGAAGCCGTTGACGGTGACGTCGACGGTGCGGGTCTGCGAATGACCGGTCAGTCCCGGAACCTTTCCGGGAGCAGAGTGCTCCAGGTTGACCGGGACGAGTCCCCACCCTCGATCCGTCATCTTGGGCAGAGAGGTCATGCGCAGGTACTCGCCGTCACGACTGTTGGTGATGTAGTCGATCACCGACGCCGTTGACTTGTTGTGGAGGTTTCGGCGCAGATCGATGGTGGGATCACTCATGTGCACCGGGGCCGAGGAGGCTCCTGACGGGCGAGCCAGGTCGACGTGGCCCCACACCGGGGCGATGGTCGCGAGAACCGTCGCGAGGGCGATGGTGATGGCTCCGACGATGACCGCTGACGGTCCGGTCAGTCGGCCGCCGTCGCGCAGTGCGTGATCGACGGCGAGGATGAGGAGCCAGCTGGCTGCGACCAAGGTGAAACTCCACCACGGGGCATCGCTGGTGGCTGTCAGGACAGCGGGGAGGTGTGTTGCCAACAGCGGGGCGAGGGACCAGCCCGGGCTCTCCAAGGTGATGGTGAGCAGATCCGTCACGACGGTGAGGACGCCGACCACTGTCGTCACCAACCAGATGACGCCGATCGACGGGGGCAGCGGGCCGTCGGTTGTCTGGATGAGGGTGATGGTGTCTCGGTAGAGATGCAGGAAGTTGAACGGGAAACTGCCTGACGAACCGGCAGTGGATGCGCAGATTCCTCCCATCACGGCGGCGATGACGAGGACGAGGACGGCTTGTACGCCTTGCACCTCGGCGTGGTCCCAACGATGACGTCGGCACAGCAGGGCTACGGCTTCGATGACGACGATGATGGCCGTCGGTCCGACCCAGTACCAGGGGTCGGCGGTGAGATCCGACAGCGACAGGGTTGCCAGAATCATGGCTAGCGCGACCGCAAGATGGATCGCCACCCCGTGGGAGTACTCGGGTGGCTGCTCGACCGGTCCGAGGAATTCCGAGAGCCGGGATTCAGGCTGGGCAGCGCGACGTGGATTGCTCATGAGATAGCCGTCCTCCCGTCGTGGAGCAGCTGGCGCCATGCTGTCTCGACGGAGGTGCGGGAATTGACGGGGACAACCGTCCACCCGGCGTCGGACAGCTCGGTCAGGGCTCGTTCGTGTTCCGCGGCCTGCTCGACGGTTCCTCGGAACCGCCGGGCCGTGAAGGTGTCGGCGTCGAGGACAAGAGCGAGTCCAGCAACGCGGTCTCGTCTCAGGTCCACGAGATCCGCGACGTCAGCCGATTCCAGCCTGCCGAGGATCGCGATGGCTGGGCCGTCAATTCCACGGCAGGATTCGACCGCCTCATCAAGAGTGATGTCAGGACGTAGCGGTTCGTCGACGAGTGCCTCGAGGAGATCACCGGTGAGAGGACCGGACGAATCGCAGACGTGAGTGACGTATCCGTCCGTCTTGAGCCGAGCGGCTATGGACGCCACTGAGTTGACGGCCCACTCGAAGGAGGCGTTGGGGCCGGCGCCGGCGTGGTGATGAGCACGGGAGTCCAGCACGACCACCACCGACGGATTCCAGGCCTGCTCCTCACGACGAACCATGAGGTCGCCGCGGTGTGCCGTGGATCGCCAGTGGATACGTCGCACCGAGTCCCCGGTGTGCCAATCGCGCACCATGGCGTCGTCGGGGCCACGCCTACCGGCATTGACGGCGGAGGATCTGGCGGCGAAGCCCTGGCTACCGAGCTCTCCAGAAGTGCCCAGATCGACGATTCTCGGTGTCACGACGACTTCCGCTGTCTCCCCGAGGTCGGAGTGGCGACAGGCCATGCCGAAGGGGTCGACGGTACGCATCATGACGGGCCCGATGGTGAATCGGCCACGAGTGGTGGGCACGACGGGCGTCTGAATCATTCCGGCTGACCACCGAGCCTGGCCCAGGGCAGCGGGCAGAGTGTCAGTGAATCGTGCCGCTCCCAGCGGCAATCCTCCACGACGCTCCACCGTCACCGTCTCGACGGCCTCGGACCCCAACGGTATCTGCACCGGAGCCAGACTCCGCGCGGTTCGGACCCGTGGACAAAACCATGCCACGACAGCAATGGCGACCAAGAGCAGCAGGATGAGGAGTATGCCGATCCGGGCCAGGTCCCGTTGATCAATGCTCAAGCCGATGACCGCCAGGACGATGCCGACGATTCCGACGGCACGACCCCGTGCGGTGAGAATCCCCCGGCGGCGAGGGGAGTTGGACGCCGACGAGGAATTCATCGGTCCTGATGGGTTCGCTCGGGCAACGGCACCTGACGCATGATCGAGTTGACGAGGGACTCGGCTGCCCGGGCAGTGTCGTGGCTCGCAGCCCCGCTGCGTCCTGAGAGCACCAGACGGTGAGCCAGGACCAGGGCGGCGAGGGCCTGGACGTCGTCAGGAATGACGTAGTCACGACCATTCATGGCAGCGCGAGCTCGACAGGCCCGAACCAGGTGGAGGGCCGCGCGTGGAGACGCCCCCAACCGAATGGACTCGTGACTGCGGGTCGCAGCGACAATGTCCAGGACGTACTCATGGATGTCGGTTGCCACGTGGACTCCGAGAACAGCCGAGATGAGACCCCGAACCGTCACGGCGTCGGTGACCGGGGTGACCTCGTCGAGAGGTGAGGCTGCACCGTGGTGTTCGAGCATGGCGAGCTCGGCGGGGCGAGTCGGGTAGCCCATGGTGATGCGGGCCATGAAGCGGTCTCGCTGAGCCTCCGGCAGGCGGTAGGTGCCCTCCATCTCGAGGGGGTTCTGAGTGGCCACCACCATGAAGGGGGCGTCAAGGACGTGAGTCTGACCATCCGCCGAGACCTGACGCTCGGCCATCGCCTCGAGGAGAGCGGACTGGGTCTTGGGGGAGGCCCGGTTGATCTCGTCACCGACGACGATGTTGGCGAAGATTCCGCCGGGTTTGAAGACGAACTCCCTCTTCTCCTGATCATAGACGCTGACGCCGGTGATGTCGGAGGGCAGCAGGTCCGGAGTGAACTGGATGCGGTGCACGGTGCAGTCAATTGCGCGGCCGAGCGCACGGGCAAGCATCGTCTTGCCGACGCCGGGTACGTCCTCCACCAGGAGATGGCCTTGGGCGAGCAGCACCACGAGGGCGGTGTCGATGCGTCCGTCCTTGCCCTCGATGACCCCGGCCACAGCCGAGCGGATGGCATTCGTGACGGCCACCACGTCGTCAATCGTCGCTGCTGGGGCTGCGACGTCGCCGAGGGGTTGGGCATGGGCCGGATGGACCGGCTGCGGTTCTTCGTGGCTCAACGGAATCCTCCTTGCGTGCACGGCAGTGACCGGAGCCCATGCTATCCGGGCCTTCTGACGGTGATGCCCCTCTCGCTGTCGCGGTCCTCCGAACAGGGGCGAACGACTTTCTCGGACTCACATTGACATTTCTGACACCCACGTCACCGCGTCATCACGCGGTGGGAGAGGTGGGAAGTGGAGGTCGAGGAGTCGGGATGGTGACTCAGTGGAGCATTGTGGAGTATGGTGGAGGCAAGTGGAGGAGATCGCCCCGATCGTGGAGCAAGGAGGTGCCCGGTGTTCCTGGGTACGCACACTCCAAAGCTCGACGAAAAAGGCCGCTTCTTCCTACCGGCGAAGTTCCGCGACGAGTTGGACGACGGGTTGGTCATCACCAGAGGCCAGGACAGGTGTCTTGCGATCTACCCGACCGAAACCTTCGTGGAGACGACCCGGGAGATCGCTAAGGGTTCGGTGAGTGTCAAGAAGGTTCGTGACTACCAGCGCATGTTGGCAGCCGGTGCCAGCGACACCACTCCGGACAAGCAAGGGCGGGTCATGATTCCGTCGATGCTGAGGCGCTATGCCGGTCTCGACAAGGAGATCGTCGTGGTGGGTGCGATCACCCGTGTCGAGGTGTGGGACGCCACCGAGTGGGAGAAGTACTCCGAAGCCCAGGAGGAGATCTTCGCTGACATGAACGAGGAGGTCTTCGCCGAACAGTGATCGCGTGATCCGCGGCTCCGGTCCGACCGGGCCCCCTGACACAACTTCCCCTGTGCCAGGTGGTTCAGCCGGAACGGAACCCCGGACCACGGGTCGTCGACACCGGTCGAAGACGTTGCTGGCAGACCATGCCGGGGAGGGGATGCTCATGGCGACCGATGCCATTGGCGGCGATGCCGTTCACATCCCTGTCATGCGCACCCGCATTCTCGACCTTCTCTCCCCGGCCCTCGAGGGCGAGAACCCCGTTCACCTTGATGGCACCCTTGGTATGGGAGGTCACGCCGAAGCTGTTCTAAACCGGTTCCCTCGCCTACAGCTCGTCGGTATCGACCGGGATAAGCAGGCCCTGGCCATGGCGGGTGCGCGACTCGAGCCGTTCGGGGATCGCGTCCATCTCGTCCATGCCGTCCATGACGAGCTCCCCGAAGTCCTCGATGACCTTGGGCTGGGGCACGTGAATTCGGTGCTGCTCGATCTGGGGCTGTCCTCCTTGCAGATTGACGAGGTGGGCCGCGGGTTCTCATACTCCGTCGATTCCCGGCTGGACATGCGCATGGACCAGTCCGGTGGACGTACTGCCGCCGAGATCGTCAACGCATCCGCCCCAGGCGACCTGGTGCGGATCCTGCGCGAGTATGGCGAGGAGAAGTTCGCCGATCGCATCGTGCGGGCCATCGTCGCAGAGCGGGATCGTCAACCCATTGAGACCTCCGGGCGCCTCGTCGACATCATCACCGAGGCGATCCCCGCCGCTGTTCGGCACAAGCGCTCGGGGCATCCCGCCAAGCGCACCTTTCAGGCACTGCGTATTGCCGTCAACCGCGAGATGGAGACCCTTCCAGCGGTACTTCCCCGAGCACTCGACCGGCTCGCCGTCGGCGGCCGGATGGCAGTTCTCGCCTACCACTCCCTGGAGGATCGGCCAGTCAAGGAAGTCTTCCGGGACGCTTGCGCCGACACCGCGCCAGCGGGTCTGCCGATGGTTCCAGAATCAATGGCAGCCAAGTTCAGCCCTGTCACTCGAGGAGCTGAACGTCCTGACGCCGACGAGGTGTCCACGAATCCACGATCCGCGTCAGCACGGTTGCGGGTCATTGAGCGGGTCCGTCCTGGATCCGTTAGTTCTCAGCATGCGACGAAGGAGAGCCGATGAGCGCCGAACCAGCACCGCGTCCCCACCCGGCCAAGGTTGCCGCAGCGCGTACCGCCCCGCTACGTCCGGTGCTGCGAGCCCTGCCACGGCGGGTTCAGCAGCAGAGGATGGGACGGCTCGGCTTCGCCATCCTTATCGTCGTCATGCTGGCTGCCGGGTTGGCCGGTCTCCTGGTGCTCAACACCACAATCCAGGCACAGTCCATGCAGATTGCCCAGGAGACGCGCAATCTCAACGTCCTGCAGCACCAGCAGGCCGTGCTCGGGGCTGAGGTCGATCACTTGCGAGGACCGCAAAACCTGCAGGAAGAGGCCAAGAAGCTCGGCATGAGGCCGAATCCCTACGGCTCTTACATCGATCTGCGCACTGGCAAGGTGATGGGAACCCAGACGAGGGTTGACGGCAAGGAAGCACCAGGACTCATCGGTGAGACGGCCAAGTCAGAGCTGGGTCAGCCGTGAGCGATTCCCGGCGTTCCACGGGTCCGACCCGGCGTCCCGGTTCCGCCCGACCGCCTGCGTCCGGGCGTGGATCCGCGCCATTGCGCCCCGGTTACCGTCCGGGTCGTCCTGCGTCGAGCGCGAGGCCAGCCCCACGGATGGCCTCCCAACGAGGCCGTCTGACGATCATCATGGCGGCATTCCTCGTGCTCGCGATCGGTCTGGCCAGCCGCGCTCTGCAGTTGCAGGCCATCGAGGCTCCTGCGTACGCGGCCTCGGCGGCCGCGCGGATGAAGTACACATACGACCTGCAGCCCGACCGCGGACGGCTCACTGATCGCAATGGCACCGTCATGGCGCAGACTCAGCCGGCCGTGTTGGTATTCGTCGACCCTCGCATGATCTCGCGCAATGGCGTTGACGAGCGGGTCACCATGAGTCGTACCCAGCGGGAGAAAGCCGCTGCAGCCCCCAAGGCGATTGCCAAGATCCTGGCCAAGCACCTCGGCGGACGTCCGGAGGATTACCGCAAGGCTCTCACGGCCACCGACTCCAAGGGCAATCTCAGCCGCTACTCGGTGGTGCGTCACCACGTCGACAGCTACACCTTCGACCTCATCAAGAAGGACATGAAGGAGGGGGAATGGTACGGGATCTTCAGCTCGAATGACCCGATCCGCACCTATCCCTCCGGGAAGGTGGCGTCCAATGTCGTCGGATTCGTCAATGCCGAGGGCAAGGGCGCTGGCGGCTTCGAACACAGCCACGACAAGGCCTTGGCAGGTGTGCCCGGAAAGGAGTCCTACGAAGCTTCGACGTGGGGACGCATCCCGCTGGGATCCAACACCCTCGTTCCTGCCGTCAATGGCACCAGTTACGCCCTGACCCTTGACGCACAGCTGCAGCTCATGGCCCAGCAGGCACTGGGCACGGCCATCAAGAACGCCAAGGCCAAGAGTGGCGAGATCATCATGATGGACGTGACGAATGGCGAGGTACTCGCCATGGTGTCGATGCCCACCTTCGACTCGAACAAGCCGGGGAAGGCCAAGGAGAGCCAGACCCGCAATCGGACCATCCAGGATGCCTACGAGCCGGGGTCGGTCCAGAAGGTACTGACGATGGCCGCCCTTACCGACCAGGGAGTCCTCACTCCCGATACCCACATCGTCGTTCCTCCGGCCTTGTCCTCCGGGGGCGGCAAGATCACGGATGCCGAGCCCCACGGCACCGAGCACCTGACCGCTCGCGGTGTTTTCGTGCACTCCTCGAACATCGGGACGACCCTCTTTGCCCGAAACCTCGACAAGGGGACCATGGCCTCCTACCTCAAGTCCTTCGGCCTAGGGGCACCTACCGGGATCGGTCTTCCCGGCGAGGCCCACGGCCAGATTCCCAAACCGGATATGCCCGACTACACCCGTGACCAGGTGGCCTTTGGCCAGGGGTTGTCGGTGACCGCGATCCAGGAGGCTGCTGCGGTGGCTGGCATCGTCAACGGTGGTGTATACCACTCCCCGACGATCATCAAATCAGCTGTCGACGGTCACGGTGAACCTGCTGAGATCCCCGACACGACGACCCGCCGAGTGATCTCCCAGCAGGCTTCCGAGCAGGTCCGCGACATGATGGAGAACGTCGTCTCGACGGCCAAGGGCCGACCGATCCCGGATTACCGAATGGGGGGAAAGACGGGTACTGCGCAGCGTGTTGACTCGCAATGCCACTGCTATCGCGGTTACATCTCCTCATTTATCGCCGTCGCTCCCATCGAGAAGCCGCGTATTCTCACCTATGTCGTCATCAACCAGCCCACCAACGGACACACAGGTACGGAGGTGGCGCAGCCGGCGGCGCGGCAACTGATGTCCGTCGCCCTGCCGCGCTACGGTGTGCAACCGTCCACTGACAAAGCGCGCAAGGAACCCTTGGAGTACCAGCCGTGAGCCCTGAACCCACTCCCACCCCCACATCACCTGCAGACACCGCCCTGCGGCCTTCGGAGGTGAATTCCATTGCGTGGGGTGATCTGGTGGCCGAGCTCGACGGGTGTCGGGCCGATGAGAACGGTCCTGCGATCAGCGGGATCACCCTGGACTCCCGTCAGGTACGTCACGGCGACTTGTACGTCGGTCTGCACGGTCTCCACGCCCATGGGGCTCGATTCGCTGGCTCGGCAGCACAGTCCGGTGCGGTGGCAGTCCTCACTGACGACGAGGGTGCGACCCTCGCTGCGGATGCCGGTGTGCCGATCATCGTCGTCCCGGATGCCCGGGCTGCGATGGCGGTCGCGGCTGCCAAGATCTTCGGCCATCCCGCTGATGCCATGACGATGTTCGGTGTCACTGGTACCAATGGCAAGACGACGACGGCCTTCCTGGTGGAGGCAGGTCTGCGAGCTGCTGGACGCCACGTCGGGACGATCGGGACGATTGGGTTCCAGCTCGACGGTGTCGAGTTGCCGAGCGCTCGTACCACAGTGACGACCCCGGAAGCTCCGGATCTCCAAGGTCTCTTCGGCGCCATGGCTGAGAGGGGAGCGACCGACGTCGTCATGGAGGTCTCCTCCCACGCCCTCGCCCTGCAACGGGTCGACGGCACCCGTTTCGATGTCGCTGCCTTCACCAACCTCGGTCGCGATCATCTTGACTTCCACAAGACCCTCGATGATTACTTCGAGGCCAAGGCTCGTCTGTTCACCTCGAACCTGGCCCGGCTCGGCGTCATCAACGTTGACGACCCGCGTGGACGTCAACTCGTCGAGAGGATGCAGGCCAGTGGCGTCACGGCCGTGACGACGTCGATCCACGAACCCTCCGACTATCAGGTGACGTCGTGGCATCCGGGACCGCACGGGGCCGTCCTCGAGGTCACGACCCCGTCGGGGGAGCGCACTCTCGAATTGTCCCTGCCCGGTGAGTTCAACGTCCGCAACGCGGTCATGGCCCTGGCAATGCTGGAAGCCGCAGGGCTCTCCTTCGACGAGGTTGCGCACGGATTGTCGTCTGCTCAGGTGCCAGGTCGGATGGAGCGCATCGACCTCGGCCCTGACTCACCGACCGCTCTGGTCGACTTCGCGCACACTCCGCAGGCGATTGCCTCCGCCCTTGATGCGGCACGGTCCTCGGTCGACGGGGGGCGTCTCATCGCCGTCCTGGGCGCTGGGGGAGACCGTGACGCCGCCAAGCGTGGCCCCATGGGTGATGTTGCGGCTGAGAGGGCCGACGTCGTCATCATCACCGACGACAACCCACGTACTGAGGATCCGGCAACGATCCGCGCAGCGGTGTTGGAGGGTGCCCACGAGGCCGCCGAGGACGGTGTCATCGTCGTCGATGGCGGACGCCGTCGTGAGGCGATCAACGAGGCCTTGAGAATGGCCGAGGTCGGAGACGTCATCTGCGTGCTCGGCAAGGGGCACGAGACCGGACAACATGTTGGCGGCGAGGTGCTGCCATTCGACGATCGTGAGGTCATCCGAGCTGAATGGCGCACCATGGCTCGGCAGGCCGAGGAGGATCAGACACGATGAGAGTTGTCGACATTGCCACCCTTTCCCCATGGGTCGAGGCCGAACCGGTTGACGGCTCTGCACAGGTGGGCCCCGACGTCGTCATCGACACCCGTGAGGTGACTCCGGGGGCTCTCTTCGTCGCTCTGCCTGGCGCCCGGGCGGACGGACACGACTTCACGAAGGCTGCTCAGGAAGCTGGCGCGGCTGCCGTGATGGGTACGCGCGCCACCGACGCCCAGTTGCCGCACCTCATCGTTGACGACGGCCAGGCCGGACTGTCTCGATTGGCCCGTCACGTCGTGGACACCGAGCGATGCCGTGGTCTGCGGACCATTGCTCTCACTGGGTCCAGCGGCAAGACGAGCACCAAGGACATGCTGGCCCAGGTTCTCGAGGCCTTTGGCCCGACGGTGGCTCCGGTGGGGTCGTTCAACAATGAGATCGGCGTGCCCCTAACGGCATGCCGCGTCAACGAGGAGACCGCATTCCTCGTCTCCGAGATGGGGGCTCGCGGACTCGGCCACATTTCGTGGCTGACCTCCATCGTCACCCCCGACGTCGCCATGGTCCTCAACATCGGGACCGCCCACCTGGGCGAGTTCGGATCCCGTGAGGTCATCGCCCAGGCCAAGGGAGAAATCGTCGAGGCTCTCAGCTCTGACGGCTGGGCTGTCCTCAATGCTGCCGATGAACTGGTGGCTGGGATGGCCCCGCGGACCAGTGGCCACATCGCATGGTTCAGCCCTGATGCCGATCACCGGCGCCCGGATGCCGAGGTCGAGGTGTGGGCGGAGTCGATCACTTCTGACGATCTGGATCGTCACTCCTTCACCCTGGGTGTTCGCAGGGGCGAGTCGACCTGGACCAGTCGGGTCCGGTTGACGACGATGGGGGCCCACCAGGTCGCCAATGCTGTTGCCGCCACTGCCGCAGCGCTGGCAGCTCTGGAGCTCAATGGCGCTGTCGACGGGGACACTGTCGGTCACATTGCCGAGGCCTTGAGCAAGGCTGTGTCGCGGTCTGCCATGAGGATGCAGTTGCGTGAGCGAGCTGATGGCCTGGTGCTGGTTGAGGACTGTTACAACGCCAACCCTGACTCGATGGCTGCTTCCTTGAAAGCCATGGGTCACGTCCTCGCGACTCGCCGGGCCGCTGATCCCCAAACCCGTGGCATCGCTGTGCTTGGCGACATGCTTGAGCTCGGCAAGGATTCCCCTGAACTCAATGCCGAATCAGGTCGACGTGCTGCTCAGGTCGGGTTTGACGTCGTCATCGCGGTCGGTGACGAGGCCGAGAACATTGCTGCCGGCGCGTGCGCAGAAGGCGCACATGTGTTCGTCACCACCGTGGAAGAGGCTGCTGAGTCGCTAAGTTGGACCTCGCACGATGTCGTTCTCCTCAAAGCATCCCGAGGCCTGGCGCTGGAACGGGTGGGGCGCGCTGTGTTCGAGGATAGGGAGGCTCAGGCGTGAAGAACATCCTGCTCGCCGGCGCGGTGTCGATGATCGGCACCCTTGTCGGCACGCGATGGTTCATCCACTGGCTCGCCGCAAGAGGATACGGCCAGTTCATTCGCGACGACGGCCCGACCACCCACAAGACGAAGAAGGGCACCCCGACCATGGGCGGTGCCGTCATCATTGTGTCGGTCCTGTTAGCCTACATCGTCGCGCATCTGGTGACCTGGACCCACCCGACTCTCTCAGCCGTAATGGTCCTCTGGCTCTTCGCCGGTCTGGGATTCATCGGATTCCTCGATGACTGGACGAAGATCTCCAAACAGCGCTCATTGGGCCTCAAACCCAGGGGAAAACTGCTTGGACAGGCGTTTGTTGCCGTCACCTTCGCCATCGGAGTGATGTACTTCCCGGATACCCACGGAGTCACTCCGGGGTCCTCGGCGATCTCATTCCTGCGCGACATCTCCTGGCTTCATCTGCCTGTCTGGTTGGGCATCATCTGGGTGATCCTGCTCATTGCTGGTAGTTCCAATGCGGTGAACCTCACCGACGGCCTGGACGGGTTGGCGACGGGGGCCACCACCATGGTCTTCGGTGCCTACACCTTGCTGAGCATCTGGCAGTTCAACCAGTGGTGTTCGCGTCCGACTACTGCCGGCAACCATTGCTACGCAGTGCGTGATCCGCACGACATCGCCGTGGTGGCCATTGCCATCGCAGGAGCCTGTTTCGGTTTCCTGTGGTGGAATGCGAAGCCGGCCAAGATCTTCCTTGGTGACACCGGGTCCCTGGCTCTCGGTGGCGCTGTTGCGGGTATGGCTGTCGTCAGCCGTACCGAATTGCTGTTGGTCATCATCGGCGCACTGTTCGTCATCGAGACGATCTCGGTGATGCTCCAGGTGAGTGTGTTCAAACTCACCGGTGGAAAACGAGTTTTCAAGATGGCCCCGTTGCATCACCACTTCGAGTTGAAGGGGTGGGCTGAGGTGACCGTGGTCATCAGGTTCTGGATCATTTGCGGTCTGGCCGTGTCGGCCGGCCTGGGAATCTTCTACGCAGAATGGGTGGCAGGACAGTGACGTTCTCCGGAAAGGTTGATCTGAGCTCGGCCGACCGGCTGTTCGACTGGTCGGGAGTACACGTCGTCGTCGCCGGTCTGGGTACTTCTGGTTACGCCGCTGCCGACGCCCTGCTCGAGCTCGATGCCACGGTGCTCGTGCTCGACGACTCCGACGACGATGGTCATCGTGACAAAGGCGGGCTGCTCGAGGTGCTCGGTGCCGAGGTGCGACTGGGGGCCGGGGCGGCAGCTGAACTTCCTGAGGGCACCGACCTCGTCATCGTGTCCCCGGGGTGGCGTCCGACCCAGTCCTTGGTGGCCAGTGCTCTACTCCAGGGGATTCCAGTCTGGGGAGAGCCAGAACTGGCCTGGCGTCTCATGCATCCGGACCGCGTCGTCCCGTGGCTTGCCATCACTGGCACCAATGGCAAGACGACGACCACCCAGATGACCGAGTCGATTCTCAACGCGGCGGGGTTGCGGGCCTGCGCCGTCGGTAACATCGGTCGGCCCATCCTGGAGGCGATGGCCGACGAGATCGACTACGATGTCTTCGCCGTGGAGCTTTCCAGCTTCCAGCTGCACTGGTCGAATTCCCTCTCCCTGCACTCGGCTGCCGTCCTGAATCTGCAGCAGGATCATTTGGAGTGGTATGCCCACGAGGATGACCCCTTCGCCTCCTATGCGGCTGACAAGGCTCGGATCTATCACCAGGTGACGAATTCCTGCGTCTACAATGTCGCCGACCCCGCGACCGAGCACATGGTCGAGGAGGCAGATGTCGTCGAGGGAGCTCGCGCCATCGGCTTCACTACCGGAATCCCCGGCCCCTCCATGATCGGTGTCGTCGATGATCTCGTCGTCGACCGTGCCTTCGTCGACCAGCGGGCGACCTCCGCCATGGAGCTGGCCCACCTTGATGACGTCCGTCCTTTCGCCCCACACAATGTCGAGAACGCCTTGGCGGCAGCTGCCCTGACTCGCTCCTTCGGCGTGCCGGCCCGCGCCGTGGGTCAGGGTCTGCGCGACCTCCACCTTGGCGGGCACCGCATCGAGACCGTCCATAAAGCTGGTGGCATTACCTGGGTCGACGACTCCAAGGCCACCAACCCTCACGCCGCGAACTCCTCGATGCGCGCCTTCGAGCACATCGTGTGGATCGCCGGAGGTCAGGCCAAGGGCACCAACTTTGACGACCTGGTCACCACCCACGCCGAGAAGCTGCGCGGAGCCATCGTGCTGGGAACCGACCGTGACGTCGTCGCCAAGTCCTTGGCCGAGCACGCCCCGCATGTCCCCGTCGTCGTCATCGATGACATGTCGCGAGAATGCATGGCCAAGGCAGTTCGCGAGGCTGCCGAGATGGCCCGCCCCGGCGACACCGTCTTGATGGCTCCGGGGTGCGCGAGCCTCGACATTTGGCCTGGATATGCTGCCCGCGGTGACGACTTCGTCAGCGCGGCACGACAGATTGACGGGCCGGATGCTGATGGCTGAGAAGTCGGTCGACACCCGGACTCCTCGCCAGATGAATGGAGCCCGACGCCGGACCCCCGCCAGCTGGCTGACACACTTCCTGCGACTCGACAGCGGTGACGGATCCTCAGGTGGCTTGCTGACTCAACCCTTCCTGGATTACTACGTCATCCTCGCCACCACCGTGCTGCTGTGCGGCATCGGAGCGTTGATGGGGTTGTCCTCGTCCTCGGTGTACTCCCAGTCGCTCGGACGCGGGCCCTACCACTTCGCCATTCGCCAGATCCTCTTCCTCGTCGTCGGAGCGATTGCCTCAGCGATGGTGTCCCGGTTGTCGGAAGCACATCTGCGCCAACTCGGCGGGCTGACCTACGCCGTCGTCTGCCTGATGCTCGTAATGGTGCTGACCCCCCTGGGATCGGACGCTGGCAAGGGGAACCAGTCGTGGCTGGCTCTCGGCCCGGTCAGCCTGCAGCCCTCGGAGTTCGCGAAGTTCGCGCTGGTCCTCATCGGGGCCAGCTACATGGCGTCGCGTCGAGACGAGATGGCGACGTCCAAAGGTGTGGGCATTTATCTTGCGCTGTATGGGGTCATCGGGTTGCTGGTCGTCGCTCAGGGAGACCTTGGGACGACGATGATCATCGGACTCATCATGTTGGCGCAGATGTGGGGATTCGGCGTGCCGAAACGTTATTTGGGCGCTCTCATCGGTCTGGGCCTGCTGGCGATCCTGATGCTCATCGCGATCACTCCCTACCGAGCTCAGCGCGTGCTGTCCTTCCTGCATCCTGACAATGGCGCGACGACCTCCCAGCAGCCGCTCTCGGCGATCTACGCCCTGGCGACCGGTGGCTGGTGGGGGGTCGGCATCGGTGCGTCCCGTCAGAAGTGGGGAGGACTCTACGACGGTGCGCAGAACGACTTCGTCTTCGCCGTCCTCGGTGAGGAGATGGGTCTGCTCGGCACCCTCGGCGTCATCCTGCTGTTTACCCTGCTCGTGTGGGCAGGAGTGAGGACGGCGATGCGCCAGGACTCTCTCTTCCGTCGTTCGGCCGCATCGACGGCCACCGCATGGATTGCGGCCCAGGCGATCATCAACATGTCTGTCTCACTGAATCTGTTGCCGGTCGTCGGCGTGCCGCTTCCTTTCATCTCTATCGGTGGATCGGCCTTGGTGTCGGTGTTGTTGGCGGTCGGCATCATCTTGGCGTGTGCCCGTACCGAGCCAGACGCTCGGCGCAGTACTGAGGCTTCCCGACGCACTGAGCCCGCCCGTGTGACGAGTGTCGTCGACGGAGGTAATCGTGGCTGATCTCGACGCCATATCCCATTCCCCCGAGGAGTACCCATGGTGAACGTTGTTCTGGCTGGCGGAGGAACGGCTGGCCACACATCTCCCCTTATTGCCACCGCGAAGGCTCTGCAGGAGCGTGGCGTCACGGTCTCCTGCATCGGGACGCCGAAGGGTCTTGAGGGACGAGTGATCCCCGAGGCCGGTCTCGAGCTCGACATGATTCCTCCGGTGCCGCTGCCGCGCACGGTGAACGCGGATCTGTTCAAGGTTCCTGGTCGGTTGGCCGGAGCGGTACGGAAGGCAGGTGCGGTGCTCAAGCAGCGCAGGGCTGATGTGGTCGTCGGCTTCGGCGGTTACGTCTCGTTGCCTGCATACCTGGCTGCCAGGAAAGCCAGGATCCCCGTCGTCATTCACGAGCAGAACGCTGTTCCCGGGCTGGCGAACAAGATCGCCGCGCGGTTTGCGGTTTTCGTCGGTACGGCGTTCCCCGACACCCCGTTGCCGAAGGGCACCTTCGTCGGTATGCCGCTGCGCACGCAGATCACTGACCTGGCAGACTCCAGCGACGCGGATCGAGCCGGGCGTTGTGCCCGCGCTCGCGCCGATCTGGGACTGGACACCGACCGTCCCACCCTGCTTGTCTCCGGAGGATCTCAGGGAGCGGTCGCCATCAATGACGCCGTCGTCGCAGCACGTGACACCCTCCTTGCCGACGGTGTGCAAATCCTCCACGTCGTGGGCCCGAAGAACATCAAGGGCAACACCAAGATCGTTGATGAAACGACGGGAGCTGCCTGGCTGCCGGTCGGATATGTTGACGACATGGCCAGTGCGTACGCGGCTGCCGACCTGATGGTGGCTCGTTCCGGAGCTGGAACAGTGGTGGAGACCGCGACCGTCGGCCTGCCGACGATCTACGTTCCATTGCCACACGGCAATGGCGAACAGGCGCGCAATGCCACCTCGGCCGTTGACGCCGGGGCTGGTGTCGTCGTCACGAACGCGGAACTGGATGCCCAGCGGCTCCTCGCCGAGACCGCGCGCATCCATGACGCCGATGCGCTGGCCAGAATGTCAGCTGCCGGACGGGGACTCATGCCTGCCCATGCCGCTGAGGAGATGGCGGCACGGGTGATCTCGGCCACCAATTCGAAGTGATCGACCCGACGACTGTTCGAGGAGAAAACTCATGTCATTGCGGGAACCTGTCGAGCTGCTCGGCCCCAGCACCATTGGGCCGGTTCACTTCATCGCCATCGGCGGAGCCGGAATGAGCGGTGTGGCGCGGATCTACCACGACATGGGAGTGGACGTTCGCGGCTCCGACCAGGTCGATTCAGCCAACCTGCGTGATCTGGCAGCTGCTGGGGTCCAGACCTGGGTGGGCCATGACCCTGCCCATCTGGCCGGGGCTCGCACGGTCGTGGTCTCCTCGGCGATCCGTCCTGACAATCCGGAGCTGGTGGAGGCCAATCGTCTCGGCCTGCGCGTCTGGCACCGCTCGGCCGCTCTGGCTGCCCTCATGTTGGGTCGTGAGGGTGTCTCGATCGCCGGTACCCATGGCAAGACGACGACCACCGGAATGGTCGCCACCATGCTCGATCATGCCGGAGCTGAGCCGTCCTACGTCATCGGTTCACCGCTGGCATCCACCGGAGAGTCGGCCCACCTGGGTGGGGGGGAGGTCTTCGTCGTCGAGGCTGACGAGTCCGACGGCTCCTTCCTGCAGTACCCCAGCCAGATCGTCGTCGTCACCAATGTGGAAGCTGACCACCTCGACAACTGGGGCACCCCGCAGGCCTACTTCGATGGCTTCATCTCGATGGCAACCCGCCCCGAGGTGCGCTATGTCGTCACCAATGTCGATGATCCGGGGGCGGCCGAGCTGGCGGTTCGCCTGGAGAGCACCGGAACGGTCAAGGTGGTCACCTACGGTGAGTCGGAGCAGGCAGAGGTCCAGCTCGTCGACCTCGACCTGGAGGGCACGACGGCCTCGGCCACCCTCGTCCACGGGTCCACCCGGGGTCGCATCGAACTCCAGGTTCCCGGCCGCTACAACGTCTCCAACGCTGCTGCCGCCTACTGCGTCGGCTCCCTGTTGGGGATTGACCATGACGAACTCCTGACGGGAATTGGCGCCTTCACAGGTACCCTGCGGCGCTTCCAGCTGGTGGGATGCGTCGGTGACGTGGCAGTCTTCGACGATTACGCCCACCATCCGACCGAGCTGCGCGCCACTCTCGGGGCTGCTCGCCGCGCAGTGACCGGACAGGGGAGGGTCATCGCCTGTTTCCAGCCTCATCTGTTCTCCCGTACCCGGGACTTCGCCGGGGAGTTCGGCCAGGCCCTCACCCTGGCTGACCGCGTCATCGTTTCTGACGTGTACCCCGCCCGGGAGGACCCGATTCCTGGGGTCACGGGCGAGATGGTGCACGATGCGGTCATCGCGGCAGGTGGTGATTCCCGCTACGTTCCTGACAAGCAGGACCTCCCGGAGGCTCTTGCCGAAGAGGTGCGGCCCGGCGACCTCGTCATCACCCTGGGAGCTGGAGACGTCACCTTGGTGGGTCCAGTCCTGGTGGGATTGCTGGAGGACAAGTCCTGATGCCGGTTTCCGACATCAACGTTGCCATCGAGTTGCGACGCCGACGCCGCCGACGTCGCAACCAGATCATCGCAGGAATCGTCGCTGCGGTGGTGGTCCTCATCCTGGTGGCGATCTGGGTGGTGCGCAGTTCCTCCGTGTTCAGCGTCGACACCGTCGAGGTTCACGGAACGCATCTGGGCACGGTCTCCCAGGTCGAGCAGGCCGCCAAGGTGCAGAAAGGCCAACCCCTGGCGCGGGTCAACACTGACGAGGTCGTTGCTCGCGTCACCTCGATGGACATCGTCCACCAGGCTGAGGTGTACCGGAAGTGGCCTCACACCCTCGTCATCGACGTCACCGAGTTGAAGGTCTCGTATCAGGTGAAGACTCCTGGGGGATACCTGTGGATTGATCCCACCGGGGCGATCTTCAACCGGACGGCCAAGCCGACCCCGAAGGTGGTGTGGGCCACGACGTCGTCGGGCAATCGTGCCCTGCTGCGCGACGTCGCAACCGTGGCTGATTCCTTCCCCGTCGAGCTGAGGCGACAGGTCGACCACGTCGAGGCCAAGTCTCGTGACGCCATCGTCGTGGTGTTGTCCGGTAAGCGGACGGTGGTGTGGGGATCGGCGGATCAGTCCGAGCTCAAGGGCAAGGTCACCGCCGCGATGCTCAATGTCAAGGCAACCCGTTTCGACGTCTCATCCCCGGAGCATCCGACCTCTCGGTGAGCAGTCTCAAGCCGGGGTTGAGGGTCGAGGTCAAGGTGGCCTACGGCGTTGGACACCCCTCTGACGTGCTCATACCCTTGCCCTAGACCGGTCCGTCAGACAAGAGTGAGGCAGAACTCCAGTGGCTATTCCATCCCAGAACTACCTCGCCGTGATCAAGGTCGTGGGGGTAGGCGGTGGCGGCTGCAATGCCGTGAACCGCATGATCGAGGCGGGACTCAAGGGAGTTGAGTTCCTCGCCGTCAACACCGATGCCCAGGCCCTCCTCACGAGCGATGCCGACGTCAAGCTCGACATCGGCAGGGACCTCACCCGAGGACTGGGTGCAGGTGCGGACCCTGACAAGGGACGTCAGGCTGCCGAGGATCACGCTGACGAGATCGAGGAGTCCCTCAAGGGCGCCGACATGGTCTTCGTCACCGCCGGTGAGGGCGGTGGGACTGGCACAGGTGCTGCTCCCGTCGTCGCCAAGATTGCTCGTTCCCTCGGGGCCCTGACCATTGGTGTCGTGACCCGCCCGTTCTCCTTCGAGGGCCACCGCCGTTCGTCCCAGGCCGAGTCCGGTATCGGCAATCTGCGCGACGAGGTCGACACCCTCATCGTCATTCCCAACGACAAGTTGTTGGACATGACGGACCAGCAGATCGCCATCCTGGACGCCTTCAAACAGGCCGACCAGGTGCTGATGCAAGGTGTTTCCGGCATTACCGACCTCATCACGACGCCGGGTCAGATCAACTTGGACTTCGCCGACGTCAAGTCGGTCATGTCGAACGCCGGATCGGCCCTCATGGGCATCGGACGTGCCTCTGGCGAGGACCGCGCCCGTGCTGCCGCCGAGATGGCCATCTCGTCCCCGCTGCTCGAGGTGTCCATCGACGGTGCTCGCGGCGTACTGCTGTCCATCGCCGGTGGCTCCGACCTCGGTCTGTTCGAGGTCGCCAGTGCGGCCAATCTCATCGAGGCCGCCGCTCACGACGAGGCCAACATCATCTTCGGCACCATCATCGACGATGCCCTCGGCGATGAGGTGCGCGTCACGGTCATCGCGGCCGGGTTCGAGAATGGCCAGCCCACCAGCACCAAGCAACCTGGCATCAGCCAGCGTCCGGCCTCCCGTCCGGCAATGAGCAATCGTTCCTCGGCAGGAGTCTTTGGTACCGGGGCAGCCCCGTCCGGATCTGCCTCCAGCGCGAACCGTCAGGGCAGCGGCAACCAGCAGCCGACCCCGATTCGTCCGCAGACCCAGGGCAGCCCGTTCGGTCATCGTCCCTCCCAGCCGGAGCAGTTGAACCAGCCGGTCCAGCAGCAGGACGAGCGTCCGCAGGTCGATGAGCCCGAGGATGATCTGGATATCCCCGACTTCTTGAAGTGACGTGCTGAGATTCGTCATCGACCCCGACGCCAACAATGGCGTTGGGGTCGCCTTCACGGATCGCGTCGACCCTGCCGGCCGGGGCCTGGGTGGTCACGGTTTCGACGGGTTCAATCTCGGACGCACTGACGAGGATCCCGCCGTTCTCGAGCACCTGGAGGCGCTGCGTGCCCGCCTCGGCCTTGGTCCGGTGATGGTCTGTCATCAGGTGCACGGCAAGGACGTGTGGCGAGTCGGGGCTGACGACGTCGAGGGGTGGACTCCGCAACGCTATCTTGGAGACCGCGTCGCAGGCCAGCGGAAACTCCCCGTCGCTGATGCCATGGTCACCGTCCTCCCCGGGGTCGCACTGGCCATTCGGGTCGCCGATTGCATGCCCGTCGTGCTGGCTGACCCGAAAACTGGTGTCATCGGGGTTGCTCACGCCGGTCGAGTGGGATTCCTGGCGGGGGTCCTTCCGGCCACCGTCAGCGCCATGCGAGACATGGGAGCCACTGACGTGCTGGCATGGGTGGGGCCTCATATTTGCGGCAACTGTTATGAGGTCCCCGCTGACATGGCAGAGCAGGTGTGGGCCGAGTACCCGGCAACCCGGGCCGTGACTCGTCGAGGGACTCCGGCCCTTGATCTGGGTGCCGGAGCCCTGGTCCAGCTGGAGTCCCTGGGCGTGGCAGCAGTCGGGCTTGACCCCTGTACCTTTGAGGGACAAGATCTGTTCTCCCACCGGAGGGATCACGGTGCGGGACGTCTTGCCGGTCTGGTGTGGAGGACTTCCAACCCTCGATGAGGACGGATCCCGCCGGTCCATGATGTGTCAGCAGTTCGCGTGTCTCGTCAAACCGTGGCAATATCCGTGGCAGGCTTGAATGGTGAGATCCCCGTCTTGGGGACGCACCCACGAGAAGGAGCTCCAGATGGCAGGAATCGGCAGGAAGATCGCCTCGTATGTCGGCATTGTCGACGATCGTCGCTACGACGAGGAGGATCTTCCGGACGAGGAGCTCACCACGGAGGTCTACTCCGACGACGGGTACGAGCCATCTTCGGAGGTGACCCAGTTGCATCATCACGACTCCACCGGGCAGCGCGGCAGGGAACACAAGGCGGTCCAGCAGCGTCGCCCGGAGCTCGACGAGCCGAGCATCGCCGACATCAACCGCATCCTGACCGTCCATCCGCGCAATTACAACGAGGCTCGGACGATTGGCGAGCAGTTCCGTGACGGCATTCCCGTCATCATGAACCTCACCGAGATGGACGACGCCGACGCCAAGCGCCTGGTCGATTTCGCTGCCGGTCTCATCTTCGGTCTGCGAGGAACCATCGAGCGGGTGACGAGCAAGGTCTTCCTGCTGTGCCCGCGCAATGTCAATGTCACCCCGGAGGACAAGGCCCGCATCGCCAGTGGCGGGTTCTTCAACCAGTCCTGACGGAGTCAGCCATGATCCTGGCCGGGACCATTCTCACGTGGCTCATTCAGATTTACACGGTGTTGCTCATCGTGCGGATGCTCATGTCTTGGGTGCCGTTGCTGGTGCGCGATTTCGAGCCGCACGGCGCATTGGCAGTGGTGTTTGAGATCGTCTACACGATCACGGATCCGCCGATCAAGTTCTTTGATCGACTTGTGCCGCCGGTGAGGTTCGGCAATGTCGGATTCTCGGTCGGGTTCATCATCGTTTTCGTCCTGCTGGCCGTCCTTCAGAGGCTGGTTGTCGCCGTCTTCTGGTGAGGGGGTATTGGCCATACCCCGAAGGTGAGGTTGAGCCTCCCGAGTGACGCGAGCGCCGCGGTGGAGTACCCTTGTCGACATCTCGTGTCCACCCCGGACCATACGGTCCGCCTCACGGGTCCTGACTGTTCCCGACATCTTGGAGTGCACAATGACGCTGACCCTCGAAGAGGTGCGCAAGGTTCGTTTCCCGATGGTCAAACGCCCCGGCGAGGGCTACCGCGCCATTGAAGTCGATGATTTCGTCGACAAGGTTGAAGCGGCGTTCATGACCCTCACCGACGAGAATGAGCGTCTCAAGGCCCAGGTCGAGGCGCTTAGGTCCGGCGACCAGGGTGAGCAGAAGGCCGATCAGGAGCTCGTCGACGAGAACGAGCACCTCCGTGCCCAGATCGAGGAGCTGCGCTCCCAACAGAATGATCGTCCGGCGGTTGATTCCGGTGAGGTCGATCGTGCCAAGGCCGCCCAGCAGGAGGCCGAGAACCGCGCCCACCAGATCGAGCAGGAGAAGGCTTCCCTGCAGTCCGAGATCGAGGAGCTGCGTCGGGCCACCCAGCGCCCGGGCCAGGACATCGACCCGGCCGAGGTTGCCCGCCTGCGCAGCGAGAACGAGCGTCTTGGCGCCCAGCTGCGTGATGCCCATGCCCTTGCTGCCCGTAGCCGTACTTCCTCGGTCGCCCAACAGCAGCCGACGACCACCGAGGATGGCGTCCAGAAGCTTGTCGTGACCACCAGCGCCGAGGCCTCTCCGGCCGTTGTCCGCATGGTTGAGCTGGCCCTCGCCGACGCCGAGCGTGTCGTCCACGAGGCTGAGGAGGAGGCCGGTCGCAAGGTTCAGGCTGCCGAGACCAAGGCTCACGAGCTCACCATCGATGCCCAGACCCGTGCCGAGCGCATCGAGTCCAGCGCCCGCGTCAATGCCGAGAAGATGACCTCGGACGCCAAGAGCAACGCTGACAAGGTCAATGCCGATGCCCAGACCCGCCGCACCGAGCTCTTCCGCGAGCTCGAGGCCGAGCGTGACACCTTGGCAGGCGATGTCGACCACCTGCGCTCCTTCGAGGCGAGCTACCGCGATGCTCTCACCTCCCACCTGCGTGCTCAGGCTGACAACTTGGAGAATGGCGTCTTCGAGCCCGCCGAGCTGCCCGAGCTGCTCAAGTCGGAGAACCGCGTTGCTCCGGGTGATTCGTCCACCCCGCGTCTCGACGCTCTCATTGGCCGCGGCCAGCAGCAGAACTGACGCGATACACTTTCCAAGACGCCGTGCCCTGGTCACATGACCGGGGCACGGCGTCGTTCATCTGGTGGCCAATCTCGGAGCCGGCGACGAGGATGACGGGTGAGTGGCATGGGTGTAATGTCTGCCCACAGTTCATGCACCTCCCACGTAGGTGATGACATGAGCGGCACACACCACCAAGCCGGGGACGATCCCCGCATGACGATGGAGAGTTCCATGTCAGATCATGATGCCGAGGCCATCGCCGCCTCCCTGCCGGTGCGCGACGGCGATGAGCCATGGACGGCCGATGAGGTTCGCGAGATCATCGACGCCCTGGAGTCGGACGTCCACAGGATGGGTACCGCCCTTGCCAAGGCCGAGAATGACCTTGCCGATCTCATGAAGCAGGGCAACGACGGTGCCGGCATGGACACCATCGACGTCGGTTCCTCCCAGTTCGAGCGTGACCAGGAGATCTCCGTCACGCGCAACGCCCGTGCCGTCTACGACCAGTCGAAGCTCGCTCTCCAGCTGCTCGACGAGGGTACCTGGGGTACCTGCGAGTCCTGTGGCAAGGCCGTTGGAAAGGCTCGTCTGCAGGCCTTCCCGCGAGCCACCATGTGCGTCAAGTGCAAGCAGCGCGAAGAGCGCCGGTGATCTCTCCCACTGATCCGACTGCGCTGACAGGAGCGCAGCTCAGGCGTTGGCGTCTGGTGATGGTCGTCATCGCGGTGGCTGGCTATGGCCTTGACCAATGGACCAAGGCGGAGGCCGTCGCTCATCTTGATCCCGACGATCCGCCGAGCTGGCTTGGTGGTTTCTTCACGCTGCGGTTGTTGCGTAATCCGGGTGCTGCCTTTTCCATGGGATCGACGGCGACCGTCCTCATCAGCCTCTTCGCCGTCGCGATGCTCATCGTCGTGTGCACGTGGGGGGTCCCGAAGGCTCGTCATCGTTGGTCCCTCATCGCCTGCGGAATGCTCATTGCTGGTATCTGCGGCAACCTCACTGATCGCATCTTCCGGGAGCCTGGGCCATTGCGTGGCCATGTCGTCGACTTCATCAGCCTGCCGCATTTCGCGGTCTTCAACGTCGCCGACATCTTCATCACCTGTACGGCGATCCTCGTCGTGCTGGTGTCGATCTTCGGGCGCCACGACGGTGAAGGTCATGCGACGGATGACAATGTGCGAGGGGAGCGCGACGAGAAGGAGGAGATGTGAGCGTCCTGCTGGTACCTGATGGTCTTGACGGAGAGAGGGTTGATGTCGCTGCTGCTCGGATGAGCGGGGTGTCGCGATCCCGGATTGCCGATCTCATCGAGGAAGGGTTGGTCTTCCTGGACGGGCAGAAGGTGTCCCGGGCGTCTGTTCGCGTCGCCATGGGGCAGATGCTCGACATCGATCTGTCCGATCCCGTCGCCACCCCGTCGATCACCCCTCAGATCGTCGAGGGGATGAGAATCGTTCACGATGACTCTGACATCGTCGTCGTCGACAAGCCGGCTGGTGTGGCCGCTCACCCGTCTCTGGGCTGGGACGGTCCCAGCGTCGTCGAGCATCTGGCGGCCGCTGGATTCGCGATCTCCACGAGTGGGGCGCCGGAGCGTCAGGGCATTGTGCAGCGCCTCGACGTCGGAACCTCCGGTCTCATGGTGGTCGCCAAGAGTGAGCACGCCTACACCTTGTTGAAGCAGGCCTTTCGGGACCGAACCGTTGACAAGGTGTATCTCGCCCTTGTCCAGGGACATCCCGATCCTTTCACGGGAACGATCGATGCCCCCATCGGTCGTGATCATCGTCACGACTGGAAGATGGCGATCGTCGACGGCGGGCGTCACTCCGTCACCCACTACGAGACGATCGAGGCCTTCCGTCACGCGACCCTGCTCAAGGTGCATCTCGAGACCGGTCGAACCCACCAGATCCGGGTGCACATGGCAGCCGTCAAACATCCCTGCTGTGGAGATCCGCTCTACGGGTGTGATCCGGTGCTGGCCAAGGAACTGGGACTGGAGCGACAGTGGTTGCATGCCGCGGAACTGTCATTCACCCATCCAGGACGTGGCGAATGGGTGACGTTCCGCTCGGACCCGTCCGAGGATCTTCAGCACGCGTTGGATGTGGTGAGGCAAGCCTGAACAGTCGCTCAGTCGGCTGTGGTCATCCGTGCATCATGGATGAACGTCTGATGTACATCCGGCGCTGAGAGGCTCATTGAGTCGGGTTCCCGCGATGTCGGGCGGTATCGTGAGGGGTGTGCGTAGAGCTAAGATTGTGAACACCCTTGGACCCGCTGTGTCCAGCCACGACGCCATGAAGGAGCTCATGGAGGCTGGCATGAACATCGCCCGCCTCAACATGAGCCACGGCGACTACACCGAACACCAGGAGCGTCTTGACCTGGTTCGCTCGGTTTCGAAAGAGCTCGGGCTCAACGTGGCAGCCCTGGCCGACCTGCAGGGCCCGAAGATCCGTACCGGCCTGTTCGAGAAGGCCGAGGGAGAGTCGAACGGCAAGATCGACCTCGAGATTGGTGACAAGTTCACCATCACCACCGACGACATCATGGGCAACCAGGAGCGCGTCTCCACCACCTTCAAGGGACTGCCCGAGGACTGCAAGGCTGGCGACGTCATCCTCATCGACGACGGCAAGACCGTCCTGCAGGTTGACTCCGTCAGCGGCAACGACGTCAACTGCCACTGCACCGTCGCCGGTCCGGTCGGTGACCACAAGGGCATCAACCTTCCCGGTGTCGCCGTGTCCATCCCGGCCCTGACCGAGAAGGACGAGGAGAACCTGCGCTGGGCCCTCAAGGCCGGCATCGATCTCGTCGCGCTGTCCTTCGTCCGTCATGGTTCCGACATCGACCGCGTCCACGAGATCATGGACGAGGAGGGACGCACCGTCCCGGTCATCGCCAAGCTCGAGAAGCCGCAGGCCATCGAGAACCTCGACGAGATCATCGACGCCTTCGACGCCGTCATGGTTGCCCGTGGCGACATGGCCGTCGAGTGCCCGCTCGAGGAGGTCCCGCTGATCCAGAAGCAGATCATCGAGAAGGCTCGTCTGCAGGCCAAGCCCGCCATCGTGGCCACTCAGATGCTCGAGTCGATGATCCACGCTCCCCGTCCGACTCGCGCCGAGGCCGCCGACGTGGCCAACGCCATCCTGGACGGTGCCGACGGCGTCATGACCTCCGCTGAGACCAGCGTTGGCGACTTCCCGGGCGAGACCGTCCGCACCATGGCCAAGATCGTGGAGTCCACCGAGGCTCACGGTCTGGACAAGATCGCCAAGATCGACTGGGACCCGCACACCACCGGCGGCATCATGTCGAAGGCTGCTGCCGAGATCGCCGAACGTGCCGAGGCCAAGTTCATCGTGGCCTTCACCAAGTCCGGTGACACCGCTCGCCGTATCGCCCGTCTGCGTCCGAGCACCCCGCTCATCGTCTTCACCCCTGATGAGACCACCACCAAGGATCTCGCCTGGGTGTGGGGCGCCCACGCCGTCGTCACCCCGGTCTTCAAGACCGCTGAGGAGCTGTACCGCTGGGTCAACGCCTACCTGCGTGACAAGGGCTTCGTGCCGGTCGGCGACCGCGTCGTCGTGCTGTCCGGCTCCCCGATGGACATCCCCAGCAAGACCAACGATCTGCGCATCCTTCGCATCAAGGAGGACGACTGATCGGCGGGTGAACCTCGATTGTCGCGACGTCCCTCACCCCTTCCGGGATGGGGGACGTCCGCCTTTTCCGGACGGGGAGAGCGACGCCGCCCGCACCGCGGAAGGATTCGACGAGGTGGGGGACGGGGCTGGTAAGGTCCGTGACGGCGATGGATCCCGCCTGGCCGATGCCGAACTGCCGATCTGGCTGATGGTTCCTACCCCGTCATGCGTGGGTGGGAGTCTGCCCTCGCACCAATGAATGAGCGAGATGACGATGGATCCCGTGCAGTCGCGTGGCCTCCAATGCGGGGGACGATCATGAGTGGACACATGGCGGTGAAAGATGGCGCAGTGCCTCAGCCGCACCCCTCCCGAATGGTCGAGTTTCGCGGTCACCCCATCGTCGTCGCGGTGGTTCCGGGGCAATCGAGTCTGGTGGTCCTGACGGCTGCCTCACTGGCCCGTGCGACCAAGGCCTCCCACATTGTCTTCGCCCACGTTGATCAGCGGCGCTGTGTCGTCGAGGAGAACACAGATGGGTCGGTGGTGTCTGTACCCATCGACCCGGACGCCATGGATGGTGACGTCGAGACCGTCCGTCAGGGTCTGACCGAGGAAATCTCGACAGTCTTGGGAGACGGCGATGTCCCGTGGCGGCTGGAATACCTCGCTGGTCGGCCAGATCGTGCCTTGACCCACCTCGCTCGAGCCATTGACGCTGCGGCCTTCGTCGTGGGAGCCAGAACGCATCGCCGGCGTCGGGTCCAGGAATTCGTGAGTGGATCGATTGCGACCAATCTGTCTCACCATCAGCACCGTCCGGTACTTGTGGTGCCCACCGCCGTCGTCGACTGGAAGGATTCCTCGCCATGGCAGTGAGATCGGGATTTCTCGATCGTCGTCCGGTACTGGTGGGGTTGGTCTTCCTGGGGGGATGCCTGGGTACCCTCATGCGAGCCGAAATAGCCCACGCCTGGCCGGCTCTTGCCGACGGTGTGCCCTGGGCGACCCTGGTGACCAATCTCGTCGGGGCCTTCGTGCTCGCGACTCTGCTCGAAGTTCTCGTCCATGCTGGCCCTGACGAGGGGATTCGCCGAGCGGTTCGGCTCTGCCTTGGTACCGGCCTGCTTGGCGGGTTCACGACCTATTCCACCCTCGCAGTGGAGACCGGGCAGCGTGTCATGTCTGGGCACTGGCTGTTGGGCATTACCTACCTCTTGACGAGTGTCGCGGCAGGTGCCTTCCTGGCCTGGGCCATGATTACCACGGTGCGTGCTGCAGTTCGCCGGAGGTCGTCATGACGATGCTGTGGGTCTGCCTGGCTGGTGGCCTTGGTGCGGTCACGCGGTTCTTGCTCGACTCGCGCATCAACTCTCGTTTCCCGGCCCCAGTGCCGGTGGGAACCCTCGTCATCAATGTGCTGGGATCCCTGCTGTTGGGATTCATCATCGCGGTGGCTCTCAATCATGTGGGATTCTCACAGAGTCTCAAGGGTCCGCTGGGAACCGGATTCTGCGGTGGCTTCACGACTTTCAGCACGGCGTCAGTGGAGACCTCGCGCACCGCGTCTAGCCGTGGGATGAACGTGGGAGCTCTGCACTGTCTGGGGATGGCCATTGCGGGAGCGCTGGCAGCGATCCTGGGCCTGTCCCTGGGATCACTGGTGTAAGCCGACGGTGCCCGAGAGGGGAGTCGAACCCCTACGCCCGCAAGGACAGCGCATTTTGAGTGCGCCGCGTCTACCATTCCGCCACTCGGGCCGGCTCGCCCATTGTGCCACAGTTGCGCCGGTATGCCGATTTTGCGGCCACTGGGTGTTGCCGTTGATCGACCATTCGGTCGTCACTGAGGGAGATGCCGTCACGATCGGGCACGCCTGCAGGTGCGTCAAGGCCTGTCAACCATTAGGATTGAATCGAGTTGTCAACGATCGACATGCAAGGAACCACCGTGAGCAAGCCACAGGACCCCACCCGGTCGACCTCTGATTCGGGGGTGGAGAAGGAACATCCGCGCGTCGTGGTGGCCGAGGACGAGGCTCTCATCCGCCTTGATCTCGTCGAGCTTCTCGAGGAGCACGGTTACGAGATCGTCGGCCAGGCCAGTGATGGCGAAGAAGCTGTCCGTCTCGCCAATGAGCTCGAACCTGACTTGGTCGTCATGGACGTCAAGATGCCGAAGATGGACGGCATCACTGCAGCCGACAAGATCGCCGAGGACCGCATCTGTGCGGTCGTCATGCTGACCGCCTTCTCCCAGCGCGACCTCATTAAACGTGCCAAGGAGGCCGGTGCGATGGCCTACGTCGTCAAGCCCTTCGATGCCTCGGACGTCATTCCGGCCATCGAGATCGCCATGGCCCGCTTCGCCGAGATCCGCGGCGTGGAGGACGAGGTCATGGACTTGGAGGAGCGCCTGGAGTCGCGCAAGATCGTCGACCAGGCCAAAGGCATCCTGCAGGCCAGCCTTGATCTCACCGAGCCGGAGGCATTCCGGTGGATCCAGAAGACCGCCATGGACCTGCGCAAGTCGATGCGCGAGGTGGCTCAGGGAGTCATTGACCACGCCGAGAACGAGAAGTGATCTCGGCGTAGTCCCATTTTCAAATGACCTGACAGGTCATCCTTCCAACAGCACAGATACGGCCCTCATCGTCGACAATCTCGACGGTGTGGGTCGTTGTGTGTCTGCCCAGATGCACCGCCGTCGCGGTCGCGATGACCTGATGGCCGTGGGGTGGGCGCAGATGCGATACCGAGAGTTCAGTACCGACGGCAGAATGCTCGAAGGTGCGCGCGTGGGCCATGGCAGCCAGGGAGCCGGCTGTCTCCACGAGGACGCCAGAGCCGCCGCCGTGCCACAGACCCATGGGCTGGGTGTTGCCGTCGAGCGGTGCGGTGACGACACAGCGGGTGGGAGAGATCTCACGTACCTTGACGCCGAGTTTGTCGTCAAGGGGGCTGACGAGCTCGGCCAGCCACTCGGGAAGCGGATGTTCAGGGATGGAATAGCTCACAGGTGAAGCATGCCACTGTGTGCCATGCCGATCCCTTAATACTGTCCGTGGTGTCCTCTAGAGTCGAGGGCATGAGCGAGACGACGCAGCCCACCCTCATGGTCCTCGACGGGCATTCCATGGCCTTCCGGGCTTTCTATGCCTTGCCGGTGGAGAACTTCATCACCTCGACGGGCCAGCACACCAATGCGGTGCACGGTTTTGTCGCCATGCTCATCAACCTGCTGCGCAACGAAAAGCCCACGCACATCGCGGTGGCATGGGACCTTGCCGGCGGTACCTTCCGAACCACTGAGTACTCCGAGTACAAGGCGGGACGAGCCGCCACTCCGCCGGAGTTCCCCGGCCAGATCGACCTCATCAAGGAGGTCCTCGACGCCCTCCACATCGTTCATCTGTCCAAGGAGAACTACGAGGCCGATGACATTCTCGCCACCCTGTCCACCCGAGCGACCGCTGAGGGGTTCAAGTCCCTGCTCGTCTCAGGAGACCGGGACGCCATGCAGCTCGTCAATGACCAGGTGACGGTTCTCTATCCGCGCAAGGGTGTCTCGGACCTCGCCCGTATGACACCGGAAGGCGTCGAGGAGAAGTACCTCGTGCCCCCCGCCCGCTACCCTGAGCTGGCGGCCTTGGTGGGGGAGAGCGCTGACCATCTTCCCGGCGTTCCCGGGGTTGGCCCCAAGACGGCTGTGAAGTGGCTCAACACCTATGACGGTCTGGAGAACCTCATTCGGGAGGCTGACACCGTCAGGGGCAAGGCAGGCCAGTCCTTCCGTGATCATCTCGACGACGTCATTCGTAACCGCAAGCTCAACGCCTTGGTCCGTGACCTCGACCTCGACGTCACCCTGGCCGACCTTGCTCGTCAGCCCTGGGATCCCAAGGCCACCCGCGCAGTCTTCGACACCCTCGAGTTCCGCACCCTGTGGGATCGTGTGCGTGCGCTGGCATCCGAGTCGGATGCCGACGAGGTCGTCGAGATTGACGAGGCCCTAGACGTCTCCGGCGCGGTGCTCGAGCCGGGCACCTTGGGAGACTGGCTCTCCACGGCGGAAGGCCGGATCGGTGTTAACGTCACGGGCACCTGGGGCAGTGGGTCCGGTGACGTGGAGGCCGTGGCGTTGGGAGCCGGAGACGGCACTGCGGTGTGGTTCGACACAGCTGATCTCGGCCCGGGTGACGAGAAGGCCTTTGCACAATGGCTGACAGACGAGGCCCACGCGAAGGCGATGCATTCGGCCAAGGGGCCGGTGGAGGCGTTGGCCGAGCGCGGCTGGGAGGTCAAAGGGCTCACCTGTGACACCGAGCTTGCCTCGTACCTGCTGCACCCGGATCGCCGCACTCACAAGTTCGACGACGCGGTGCGCACCCACCTCAACGTCACCTTGGGTGAGGGGGAGGAACAGTCCGACCAGGGGATGCTCGATTTCGGGGACGACCGGTCCGCCGAAACCATGGAGGGGGCGGTGGCGGTCACCAAGTTGGCCGACGTCATGGAGAAGGAGGTCGAGGCTCGCGGCGGGTCCGAGCTGCTCCACGACGTCGAGATGAGGGTGCAGCGGTGCCTCATCTCGATGGAACGGGCCGGTATCGCCGTCGACACCGACGTCCTGGAAGGGCTGCGATCCGAATTCGACGAGCGTGTCACTCGCGCCCAGGAGGCTGCCTGGGAGGCGGCTGGTGAGAAGATCAATCTGTCCTCTCCCAAGCAGTTGCAGGGGATACTCTTCGACAAGCTCGACATGCCGAAGACCCGGCGCACCAAGTCCGGATACACCACCGACGCCGATGCGCTGGCTGGTCTGTACGAGAAGACCGAGCATCCCTTCCTGGCCCATCTGCTGGAGCATCGCGATGCCATCAAGTTGCGTCAGACCGTCGACGGACTACTCAAGGAAGTTCGTGACGACGGCCGGGTCCACACCACCTACATGCAGACGATCGCCGCGACCGGACGCCTGTCGAGCAAGGATCCGAACCTGCAGAACATCCCCATGCGCACCGAGGAGGGACGACGCATTCGGGAAGGATTCGTCGTCGGTGAGGGGTATGGGTCCCTCATGAGTGCCGACTATTCCCAGATCGAGATGCGGATCATGGCTCACGTCTCGGGGGATCAGTCCCTCATCGATGCCTTCCGGTCTGGGCAGGATTTCCACACGGTGACGGCCTCGCACGTCTTCGGAGTGGCTCCTGAGGATGTCAGTGTCGCCCAACGTTCCAAGATCAAGGCCATGAACTACGGTCTGGCCTACGGCCTGAGCGCTTATGGGCTGTCCAACCAGCTCAAGGTGAGCGTCGGCGAGGCCAAGGAACTCATGGCTGATTACTTCAGCATTTTCGGGAAAGTTCACGAATATCTCGAGGAGGTCGTCGACCAAGCCCGTCGTCAGGGATACACCGAGACCCTGCTGGGACGCCGTCGCTACCTTCCTGACCTCACCTCGACCAATCGCCAGCGTCGCGAGATGGCGGAACGCGCCGCCCTCAACGCACCCATCCAGGGATCGGCCGCAGATCTCATCAAACTCGCCATGCTCGCCACCGACGAGAAACTTGACGAGGCTGGTCTGACGAGTCGCGTCCTGCTGCAGGTCCATGACGAACTTATCCTCGAGGTCGCCAATGGCGAGGAGGAGAGGGTCCGCGAGATCGTCACCGACGCGATGGTCCACGCCATGGAATTGTCGGTGCCGCTGACGGTGTCGATTGGCGTCGGACGGTCGTGGTTCGACGCTGCGCACTGAGCCCGGCTAACGAGATGAGGGGCATCCCAACCGGGACGCCCCTCATCTCGTCATCAGTTGTGACGATCACTCCATGTCGAACCAGACTGGGTTGAGGTGTCCGTTCTGGACGCGGAAGTCGTAGGCGGAGTCGGGCCAGATGGCCGTCAACTGACCAGTGCGCGGTCGTCGACGTACCAGGCAGATTCCGCCGCCGGTGATGATGACCTCGGCGTGGTCGCCGATGGGCACCGATTCGCCGAAATCAACCTTGGTGATGAACTTCGGATCAGGAGTGAACGAGTCGACTCTCGACATGTTGCCGATGATGTCGGAGATGTCGCCCCGACCGTTGAGGTCCATCTGCGCAGCGATGAACTCGTTGATCGGTAGGGCGGCGATGGCAGCCTCGACCATGTTGGGGTCGGCTTTGCGCACGAAGTTGGGGGGGGGGGAGAGAGAGAGAAGGCGCAGAAAGCCATGTAATGACAAATGGCCTCAGACGTCTCCTCGTCCAGCTTGTGCCAGCCACCGTTACGGAGTTTTTGGTGACCATCCGCGGTGATCCAATCGGCTGATATGACACGGGTGCAGGTGGCCAGCATGGGGAAGATCTGGCCGTAGTGGGAAGCGGTTGATCCTGAGGTGCCGTGGACGATGACGAGCGGACGGTGCCCGTCGTTGATCTAGACTGAGTCGGAGTAGGTGACTTCGGCACCATCGACGGCGACGGTTCGGGTTTCGGTAGTAGCGGTGAGAGGCATCTGAACTCCCGGCGTTGCAATGGCGATGTGGTACGCAGCGAAGTGGACTGTACCTAGCCAGAGATCATTTTCGGATGAAAATGAGATATTTCTCCCAGCTGTTGGTTGCTGGAAGGCTCCAAGGCCGTCAGAATCCGAGAGGTGGTCGGGCTCGATACGTAACTGGCCCGGCCGATATCGGCCGGGCCAGCAGCTCTTACGAATCACTGATCATGCCGGGGCATAGTCCACCATGCGCTCGGCAAGGACCGAGAGCACGTGGCGCCACGGCTTTCCGGTGGCTCGTTCCATGCCGAGCTCGCAGGTGCGGTTGGCCGACAGGTAGAGGTCGAAGTCTCGTGCCGACAGTTCGCCTGCCTCGCGTCGGCTGGCCGATTCGGTGAGCTCGGGGTGCAGCATCCCGCGGTCTCCGGCGAATCCGCAGCAGCCCCAGGCGTCTGCCACGGTGACCTCGTCAGCGACCGCTTCGGCGCAGCGTTTGAGGGCATCGTTCCAGCCCATCCGCGTTGAGGAGCAGGTGGGATGAAGGGCGGCTGAACCAACCTTGGGAAGGGGCGGCATGATCGGGAGGACCTCGTCGGCGACGTACTGGACTGCGTCGACGACCCGGATCCCCGTCACTCCCTCGTACTCGAGCTCGTGGACGAATCCTTCCGAGCAGCTGACGGCGTCGGAGATGATCGTCAATTCACCATTCCTGGTGGCCCGACGCATGACCTCGACGACACGCCGCCGCATCGTCGCGTATCCCCTCGTCATCCCCTTGGACTTCCACGGCGTGCCACAGCACAGCGAATTGATGCCCTCGGGGACCGTCACTCCAATCCCTGCTGCGGTGAGCAGAGCAATGATCGAGAATTCCGTGGTTTTCTCGCCTGGCACCGCGCCACCGAACATGGTGTTGACGCACGCCGGCAGGTAGACGATGTCCGGTCGTCCCCTGGGGGAGCTGCGATGACCCGAACTGCGCCGCCGTCCGCCACCAGGCAACTCGTCGGAGACCGCCGGGATCCGGTCGTCTCCCAGCACGGCACGTGCCGCACCGGTGATCACGTTGGTGGCAGCAGCCGGAACTGGCTTGATCGCGGACATCCCGGCACTCGCAGCGGAGACGAAGGGATTCCATCCCCTGGCGGCGAGGTCCCAGGCGGTCTGCCAAGCAGCTGGATTCTGTTCGGCTCGCAGGCGGCGAACCAGGTCTCCGGTATTGATGTGCAGTGGACAGTTCGTCTCGCACATCCCGTCGACGGCACAGGTCTGCACCACCGGATAGGTGGCGCGCTGCTCGAGATCTGCAGCCAGCTCCACGTTGCCGTCGTCGCGGGCCTGGGCGATGGCCCGTTGCATGACGATGCGCTGGCGAGGGGTCAAGGTGAGATCGCGGGACGGGCAGACCGGCTCGCAGTATCCACACTCGACGCAGCGATCGACCTCTTCCGGGACGGTCGGGGTGAGCTTGACCTCCTTGAGGTGCAGCTTGGGGTCGTCGGTGATGATGCTGCCGCGGTTGAGTACACCCGTCGGATCCACTGATTCCTTGACCTGCCGCATGATTCGGTAGAGGTCTGACCCGTACTGACGCTCCACGAACGGGGCCATGATCCGTCCCGTGCCGTGCTCGGCCTTGAGGGTGCCGTGGGCGTCGAGGACGAGGGTGACCATGTCCTCGGTGAATTTTTCGTAACGGTCCAGGCCCTTCCTCTCCCGGAAGTCCTCGAGGACCAAGAAGTGGATGTTCCCGTCCTTGGCATGGCCGAAGATGACCGACTCCGGGTAGTTGTGCTCGCCGAAGAGCTGCTGCAGGTCTCCGCACACCCCGGCGAGGGTCTCGACGGGGACGGCAATGTCCTCGAGGAGGGCCGTCTGGCCAGACGGTCGGGTGCCGGCGATCTTGGCGTAGAGGCCATCGCGCAGGGTCCAGATCGGGCCGCGTACGGCCGGATCGTCGGTGAAGGTGGGCTCGTTGACGAGGTCAAGACCGGAGATGACGGAGTTACCAGCCTCGATGGCTTCCCTGCGGGACTGCTCGTCGGGGCAGTGGTACTCGACGAGGAGAGCAGCGTCTCCGCTTCCGGGGGCTGGCGGGATGATGTGGCCATTGGCTGGGTCGTCGCGACACAGCTGAAGGGACGAGGAGTCCATCAGCTCGGTGACGGTGACACCGGATCCCACCAGGGCGGGAAGGGCCTTGGTCGCGGCATCGAGAGTGGGGAAGTGGAGCAGGGCTGTGGCCAGTTTCGGCATGATCTGCACCGTGTTCATGACAGCCGATGAGATGAACCCGAGTGTGCCCTCGGAGCCGATCATGAGGTGGGAGAGGATCTGGGCGGGGGTGTCGTAGTCGAGGAAGGCGTTGAGACCATAACCCATGGTGTTCTTACGAGAGAACTGGAAGGCAATCTCATCAGCGCGGGCCTTCTCTTGGCACTGATCGCGCAACGCCAGCAAGGTTTCCACGAGTTCCGGCTCCTCGTGGGCCAATTTGTCCTCGCACTGTGGTTCCGAGGTGTCGACGACAGTCCCCGAGGCCAGCACGAAGACCATGGAATCCAGAGTTCGGTAGGAATTGGCGATGGTGCCGCAACTCATGCCCGAGGAGTTGTCAGCGAGGACGCCGCCCAAGGTGCATGCCACTGACGAGGCCGGGTCGGGGCCAAGTTTGCGTCCGTACCTGGCAAGGACGGCATTGACGGAGACGACGGTCGCCCCAGGCTGGACGCGTACCTTGCGGCCACCGTCGAGAACCTCAATGCCACGGAACGACCTGCGGGTGTCGACCATGACGCCGTTCGTCAGGCCCTGCCCGGACAGACTCGTTCCGCCGGAACGGAAATTGACAGCCACGTTGTGGCGTTTGGCCGCCGCCATGGCTGCTGCGACATCGGAGGTCGATCCGGCGCGGACGAGGACACCGGGAGTGAGCAGGTAGTGGGATGCGTCGGGAGCCACTGCAACCAGGTCGAGGGGATCATGGCTGACCTTGGTCTCCCCGAGCATCTCCAGCAGATCGGTGAGAAGCGCGGACGGAATGGACGAGCGTGCACCACGGTTCATATTCCTAACTTTAGGTATGACCGAACGTGCGCGCTCGTCTCAGGGCAGCCTTATGTGAACTTATGGTGAACCCTTGGGGTCAGGCGACCGGATCGGCGTAGAAGAACACGCGGGACTCCCAGTCGTCCTTGCCCTTGTAATCGTCACAGACGACGATGACGGCTTGAGCGGGCCCGTTGTTGTCGTAGAGGATATTCGAGTTGGGGTCGTAGTCCTTGACCATGACCTTTGTCTTGTGGTCGTAGCGGTAGCAGGCGGTCTGTCCGGCCTTGTCGGTCAGGCGAATGATGTCGCCCTTCTTGAGACCGGCCATCAAGCGGTTCCCGATGGCTCCACCCTTGTGATAGGTGTGTCCATTCAGAGCGACCTTGCCCTTGCCGGAACCCGGCCTTGGACCTTCGTTGAACCAGGCCCACGAGGACGGGTCGCTCTTCGGTGGGCTACCAGCGGCGCCAGTACCATCGACACCGCGCGACAGCACCTTGGCGGAGACCTTCATGCCGTCAATGGAGTACTTGACCGGCACGATGGGCTTCGGGTTCTTCATGCAGCCGGACGGGACAGGGCCCTTCTTCTCGGCGGACGTCGCAGGAGCTGCTGAACTTGATGCGGGGGCCGCAGATGCTGATGATGCCAGCCCACCGGCGGAGTCATCGTCCTTGTCGCGCTGAACGAAGATGGCGGCGATGGCAGTGATGATCAGAGCGATGACCACCACGATCGCGATGATCCGCCACTTCGGACCGCCCGACTGGGCGCCCCCGCCGGCGGAAGCAGTCGAACTGGTCGACGATCCGATCGACGGGTCATGGCTTTCGGGGTGAGAAGACTGATCAGTCATGACTGTGATGTCCTCCAAGGCGTGTGAGGGGTTCAGTCTCGGGATGGATTTCCCGAACGGGTTAGTGTCCGACGGAATCGGATTCCGAATGCAGGGTACCTTCTCCTGAGGCTGGCCTCCTGCTGACTCGATCTCGTGTTGACGGCGTGTATGACGAAGAGGTGTCGGCAAAGGCATGAGGCTGGTTGACCCCTTGAATGCCTGGGTATTAAGCTGATCTCTGCGTTGTAGTTTGTGCGATCTCGGACGGGAGTAGATCGTGCTCGATCACCAGGATCGGGGCTGCGGCGCGTTTCAAACCACCTGACATCAATCGGAGTCCTACTACATGACCTCCTCCACTGAGGCCTCCACCTCGAACCCGGTCGACATCGACCAGCAGAATGCCGCCAACACCGCCGATGGATCCGTGGCGGTTGACGACCTTGGCAGCCCGGAGGCCTTCCTGGCCGCTGTGGACGCCACCATCAAGTACTTCAACGACGGCGACATCGTTTCTGGCACCGTCGTCAAGGTGGACCGCGACGAGGTTCTCCTTGACATCGGTTACAAGACCGAGGGTGTTATCCCGTCCAAGGAGTTGTCGATCAAGCATGACGTGGACCCCTTCGAGGTCGTCAACGTCGGTGACGAGATCGAGGCCCTCGTCCAGCAGAAGGAGGACAAGGAAGGTCGCCTCATCCTGTCCAAGAAGCGTGCTCAGTATGAGCGCGCCTGGGGCACGATCGAGCAGATCAAGGAAGAGGACGGCGTCGTCACCGGTACCGTCATCGAGGTCGTCAAGGGTGGTCTGATCGTCGACATCGGCCTGCGTGGCTTCCTTCCCGCATCCCTCGTCGAGATGCGCCGTGTCCGCGATCTCCAGCCCTACGTCGGCCAGGAGATCGAGGCCAAGATCATCGAGCTCGACAAGAACCGCAACAACGTTGTGCTGTCTCGTCGTGCCTGGCTCGAGCAGACCCAGTCCGAGGTTCGCCAGAACTTCCTGCACCAGCTGCAGAAGGGGCAGATCCGCAAGGGTGTCGTCTCCTCGATCGTCAACTTCGGTGCCTTCGTCGACCTCGGCGGGGTGGACGGTCTGGTCCACGTCTCCGAGCTGTCCTGGAAGCACATCGACCACCCGAGCGAGGTTGTCGAGGTCGGTCAGCCCGTCACCGTTGAGGTGCTGGATGTCGACATGGATCGCGAGCGCGTCTCGCTGTCCCTCAAGGCGACCCAGGAAGATCCGTGGCAGGCCTTCGCCCGTCTGCACCAGATCGGCCAGATCGTTCCCGGTAAGGTCACCAAGCTCGTTCCGTTTGGTGCCTTCGTCCGCGTCGAGGACGGTATCGAGGGCTTGGTCCACGTCTCCGAGCTGGCTGAGCGTCACGTCGAGATCCCGGAGCAGGTCGTCAGCGTCAACGACGATGTCATGGTCAAGATCATTGACATTGACCTCGACCGTCGCCGCATCTCGCTGTCTCTCAAGCAGGCCAACGAGGGCATCGACGTTGAGTCCGACGAGTTCGACCCGTCGCTCTACGGCATGACCGCCTCCTACGACGAGGACGGCAACTACATCTACCCCGAGGGCTTCGATCCGGAGACCAACGACTGGAAGCCGGGCTACGACGAGCAGCGCATCGCCTGGGAGCAGCAGTACGCCGAGGCCCAGGCTCGCTGGGAGGCTCATCGCAAGCAGGTCATCGATGCCGAGCAGGCCGAGCAGGAGGCCGCCCTCAATGATGGTGGAGCCCAGTCGTCCTACACCAGTGGCCCGGCCGAGGGCTCGCTGGCTTCTGATGAGGCCCTGCAGGCTCTCCGCGACAAGCTGACTCACAACTGATTGGTCAGTTGTTGACCTATCGCAACGTCGAGGGGCCCCGCCATCGTGGCGGGGCCCCTCGTGTTTCGTCAGCTGGCCGGGCTGAGGTGGGCCCTGATGGGTCGGGGCAGCCACGGTATTATTTGGTCGCGTCCTCCTCGAGAATCTCGGTGTAGCGCTTCTCGAACCAGGTCGGGCTCGTCACGGGGGAGTGACACACCGTTGCGGGACAGCTCCGGATTCTCACCGGTATTCGTCGTCGAAGGGACGGTTGCGTGGCAGCGGTCGGGAGGTTAGCAAGGCCGAAGAGGGTGCCCTTACCATGGGCCCTTTCCGCAAAGTCTCCTTCTGCTCACATGGCTGTGACCAGTATTTTCACCCTTGCTCATAATACTTAGGTGAGGCTAACCTATGGAACGGCTCAAGGTGAGCCGAATCGATCAGCAAAGGGGGACGTCTCATGACCACATCGGCCATGCGCAGACTTGTCGCCAGCGTGCTCGGGGCCATGGTGGCCCTGGCTGGAGCTCTTGTCGCTCCGGCAGCGTGGGCGACCGACGGTCCGACTGTGACCGTCTCACAAGCATCCCGGGATGGCGGCAAGGTCACTATCACCGGAAAGGGATTCGCGACCGAAGGGACCGGTGTGTACGTCGCCGTCGCTCCCTCGTCGGTCAAGCAGTTCTACGGTAATTCGGACAAATTCGTCGGTTACGACCCGAACAAGCCCATGACGGAGTCCGCCTCCACGATCTGGGTCTACCCGCCGGCGATGAAGGCCGTAGGTTCCAAATTCACCCAGGGCGCGCCTATGGCCGCAGATGGTTCGTTCACCATCAAGATGTACGTTCCTGCCTTTGAGAAGGGCAAGGGCTACGTCGTTCTGACCAGCAAGGCTCATGGCGTCGGGAGGCGCGACAAGTCCAATGACACTCGTACTCCGGTGACCTACCAAGCCGCTCCGGTTCCTCCGGCGCCAAAGCCATCGATCGCTCCGTCGATCCCGTCCAAGCCCAGCACCCCGTCCAAGTCCAGCAAGCCCGTCGAGCCCAGCATGCCGGCCAAGCCCAGTGTTTCTGCCAAGCCGTCCCCCACTCTCAAGTCCGCACCGGTGAAGCCGGTTGTCACCACCCCGGCCCCCCACCGCACCATCACCAAGAAGGTTTGCACCAACGGCCGGTCCAAGGTCACCGCCGGTTCCCTCAGGTGGGGTCTGCGCACCTCCTTCACCAGCTATCTGCGTGGCCCGATCGCCAACGGTTCCTGGAAGCTGTCGAACGGCGCCGACTGGAACGGTTCGGCCTTCACCTTCCCGCTGCGCAGCGGATCATTCGATCCCGCCACCAAGTCGGGCACCCTCAATTACTCCGGGACCGTCCACATGACTGGTCACAACGGCATCCTGGACATGACGATCTCCAACCCCGCCCTGGTCATCAAGGGGTCGACGGGTCACGTGTACATGACCGTCAAGTCCTCCTCGATGGATGGGAGGAAGACCGACTACGGGCGAGTTGACTTCGCCACCTTCTCCACTTCCCCCTCTGGAAATGTCAAGATCAATGGCTCCTCGGTCAAGCTCACGGCCCAGGGTGCCAAGGCGTTTGCCGGGTTCTACAAGACTGGTGAGCCGATGGATTCGCTGTCGTCGAGCCTCACCCTCTCGGCCGAGAAGGTCTGCCACGACGTCACCATCGATGCCGTCACCGGCAAGGTCATCAGCGGCGGTCCTGGGTCCGGTCGTGGGCTGCCCGCCACCGGTGCCCTCGGACCTTCGACCGCTCGCGGCGACATCGCTGCTGCTGGCAGCTTGGCCCTCATCGTCGTCATCTCGACGGTGGCCGCGTGCCGACGCCGCTACGCCGAGCACTGATCCATCCAACCTGACTCATGGGGGTGGGGTCGCCCGACCTCACCCCCAACCATCCTCCCGAAAGGTCGTTGCATGATCCGGATGCGCCGTCGAGTTGCCGGAGCCGGCCTCGTACTCGCGATGCTGGTTGCCGGGTGTGGCCCCTCGGCCACGCAGTCAGAAACATCGCCCCACTCCGTTGCCCCCACGGTGTCGCCGTCCTCGACGCACTCGGCAACTCCCTCCACTGCGGCGCCGAGGCTGCCTGATCCTCGCAACCTTCGCGGTCTCACTGAGGTGCCGGACCTGTCGGACCCAAAGCCGGTCGACGGGTCTTTCGGCCAGAAGCTGCCCGTCACGGTCACCGACGTCGAGAACAACACGGTGACGGTCACCGACACCTCTCGGGTCCTGGCCCTCGACCTCTACGGCACCCTCTCCCGTACCCTCATCGGACTGGGCATGGGGGACAAGATCGTCGGGCGTACCGTCTCGTCGACTGAGAAACAATTGCACGATCTTCCCGTCGTCACCGAGAACGGTCACACCCTCAACGTTGAGGCCATCGCTGCCCTCAAACCGACCCTCGTCATTGCTGACCGCAGCGTTGGTCCTCGTGAAGCCCTTGATCAGCTTCGCAAGTCCGGGATCCCGGTCGTCCTCGTCGACCCCCATCGCAGCGTCGACAAGACCGCTGACCTCATCCGTACGGTTGCGAAAGCAGTCGGCAAGCCCGCCGCCGGTGAAGCTCTGATGAAGCGTGCCCGGGATGAGATAGATGCAGCCAAGGAGGAAATAGCTCAGTGGGCCCCGAAGAAGCCGATGAAGATCGCCTTCCTCTACGTGCGCGGCACCGCTGGGATCTTCTTCATCCTCGGCTCGCAGGACGGGGCCAGTGAGCTCATCCACGGCGTGGGTGGCGACGATGTCGCCGGAGACAAGGGCATCAAGAGCGTCGCCCCCGCGAATGCGGAATCCCTCGTCTCCCTCAATCCGGATGCCATCTTCGTCATGAAGGACGGGCTGACGTCCACCGGTGGCATGAAGGGTCTGCTGGCGAGAGCTGGGGTGGCCAACACCATTGCGGGCAGGAACCATCGCGTCATCGCCATCCCGGACGGTATCTCTCTGTCCTTCGGACCGCAGACCGGTGAGGTGCTGACCTCGGTCGCCAAGGCACTGTACGGGGTCAAATGAGCGCTCTCGTCCAACCTGCGACTGCACGAACGGGAATTGCCCGACGCGCGCGAACCCGAGTCGTCACCTTCATCATCCTGGTTGTCATCGTGTGCTGCCTCGTGCTGCTCTCGGCGATGGTCGGGCAGTACCGAGTCGAGGCCACTGACGTTGTCAGAGGAGTCTTCGGCGGCTCATTTGCTGACCCCCTGGCGGAGTCCGTGTTGTGGCAGATCCGGTTCCCCCGCATCGTCCTGGGCCTTCTGGTGGGAGCCAGCCTCGCAGTGGCTGGAACCGTCATGCAGGCGCTGTTCTCCAACCCGCTCGCTGAACCCGGCGTCATCGGGGTCTCCTCGGGGGCTGCTGTGGGGGCATCGATCATGATCGTGGTGGCTCCCACCTTCCTGGCCGGATTCGGGGTTCCCGCGGCTGCCTTTCTCTCAGGATTGCTGGCTGCCAGCGCCGTCTACGTCATGGCGCGGTCCGGACGACGGACAGAATCGACCACACTCGTGCTGACCGGCATCGCGGTGACGGCGGTCTGTTCGGCGATCACCTCGGTGTCAACCTATGTCGCCCCGACGACCGCACGAGACCAGATCGTCTTCTGGCAGATGGGTTCCCTCAACGGGGCCACCTGGAATCAGGTGGCGACGGTCGGGACGGTGGCCGCCGTCGGCATCGTCTGGGCCGTGTTCATTGCCGCCAGGCTCGACACCCTGGCCCTGGGGGAGAGGGCTGCCGGGCACCTCGGTATCAACGTCAATCGGCTGAGGCTGTCCTCGATCGCGCTCACCGCCCTGCTCACCTCTGCGGCGGTGGCCTACGCCGGGGTCATCGCATTCGTCGGCCTCATCGTGCCTCATGTGCTTCGGCTGGTCATCGGGCCGGCGAACACATGGCTCATCCCGGCCTCCATGCTGGGTGGGGGTTTGCTGGTGACCCTGTCGGACGTCGCAGCTCGCACCCTTGTCCCCTACGCCGATCTTCCCATCGGCATCTTCACGGCCATGGTGGGCGGGCCAACCTTCTTCATCCTGTTGCGACGAGGAATGCTACGAGGGGGAGCGTCGTGATGATTCGTGCCCGTGGTGTTTCCTTTCGGTACGGGGAGCGGACGATCCTGGACGGAGTCGACCTTGACGTCCGCGCCGGAGAATTCGTCGGCCTGCTCGGGCCCAACGGGGCCGGCAAGACGACCCTGTTGAGCGTGCTGTGCGGAGACCTCGACGGGTGGCAGGGAACCGTTGAACTCGACAGGGTCCCGCTGCAGGAAATCGCGCGGCCTGACCTAGCCCTGCGCCGCTCCGTGATGCCCCAGTTCAGCGAGTTCCCGTTCTCCTATCTGGTTCACGACATCGTCATGATGGGACGTTCACCGCATCCACGCGGCCCAGAGGACGCCATTCTCGTCGAGGCCGCGATGGAGCGCACTGAGGTTACTGGGTTGGCGGACCGAGAGGTCACCGCTCTGTCCGGGGGAGAACGCTCCCGGGTCACCCTTGCCCGGGTATTGGCCCAGGACACCCCCTATGTGTTTCTCGATGAGCCCACTGCTGCTCTCGACATCTGTCATCAGGAACGCACCATGGAGATATGCCAGGAACTGGCTGCAGCGGGATGCGCAGTGGTTGCGGTGATGCATGACGTCGGATTGGCTGCGGCCTGCTGCGATCGCATTGCCCTGCTCTCCGAAGGAAAACTCGTGGCCGCCGGCGATCCCGAGGAGGTTATCACGGAGGGTAACCTCACTTCCGTGTACGGATGGCCCATCGACGTCATCACGTTGTCGACCGGGGATCTCGTCGTTCTGCCCAGACGTCCCTGGAACCCCACCCGCGACGAGCGAAGGACACCATGCCCAGAGATGCAACATCGGTGATGTCGCCCCGATCACCCCACCGGGCTCGGCAAGTTGCTGCGGTGCACCTTCTCGAAGTTGCTGGCACGGCACTCGTCCTCGTCGCCGTGGGGCAGGCCGTCGGTGGTCGCCTCGAGGGGTTCGTCCTCGGCTCCGGGTGGTACTGGGCGATGGGAGTCGGCGGCGTCGTCGCTGCCACAGCCGCAGGTGCAGCCATGGGGATGTCAGGTCGTCATGCCCGTGCCGAGGAGGCTGCCCTGCATCCCCGAGTACTCGACGTCCTCTACCGACGATCCCTCTCCGCGCCACCTGCTCCGGATGAAGGTGACAGGGTCGTCATCCTGGCCGGTGACAACGCCGAGCGGGTGAGTGAGTACCGCCAGGTGTTCCGTCCCGACATGATCGCGGCGCTGACCACCCCTGTCCTCGTGTGCCTCGGGATCCTCATCGGTTTGGACTGGCTCACCGGACTCGTCCTGCTGGTGATGTGTCCGCTCATTCCAACCTTGATCAAGGGATTCCTCAAGCTCTTCCGCAAGAGGTCCTCGGAGTCCCGGCGGGAACGAGCACGCCTGACTGCTAGCTACCTGGACGCCATCTCGAACCTCGTCCTCATAAGGATGCTGGGAGCTGGCCAACGAGTCGAGGATGATCTGCGACAGCGCGGGGAGGCAAACCGCGGAACGATCATGAAGCTCTTGGCCGGAAACCAGGTCGTCATCATCGTCGTGGACGGTCTGTTCTCCCTCCTCTTCATCGTCATGTCGGCAGGCATGGCCATGACGCGATGGCAGAACGGCCACATCACGGCGAGCTCGGCCATCACCATCGTGCTGCTCTCGGTTCTGTTGTTGGAGCCGCTGCACCAGGTGGCGGCCTTCTTCTACATCGGCATGGGTGGCAAGGCGTCGGAGAAGGCCATTGGCAGGTGGTTCGACGAGGCTCCGGAGCACGTAGCGTCGCACGGCCCGGTGGCCTCGACGGGTGATGGTTCGGGAGCGATGACTCTTCGCGACGTCACCGTCGGGTATGGAGATTCGGAGATCTTGCACGGTGTTGACCTCGTCATCCCGCGCGGATCCCGCACCGCCATCGTCGGACGCTCGGGAGCCGGCAAGTCAACCCTCCTCGGGGTCATGACAGGGACGTTGCCTGCGCACTGTGGTCAGGTCGTCGTCGACGGTCTTGACGCCGAGTTGGCCGAGGCCGGAGCCATCCGTGGAGTCAGTGCATCGGTCAACCAGCGGACGTGGTTGTTCGCCGGTACGATCGCCGACAACCTCGCTGTCGCCAACCCGGACGCCACCCCCGAGCAGATGTGGGAAGCGCTGAGGCGCGCAGACGTCGCCGACGATGTGGCGTCAATGCCGTGCGGGTTGGATTCTGACGTCGGTGAACAGGGTTGCCTGCTCTCGGGCGGCCAGGCCCAACGGATCTCGCTGGCTCGGGCCTTCCTGTCCGGGCGGAAGATCCTCCTCCTCGACGAGCCCACCTCCCACGTGGACATGGACTCTGAACAGCGCATCATTGACGCCATCTCCAGGATTGGTGACGACACGACGGTCGTCATGGTCACCCACCGACGCCGGCTCCTGGACCTGGCCCATGACGTCTACCGGGTCGCGGACGGCACTCTCGTGCCGGTCAGTGCCGACGAGGTGAACAGTGAGGACCTTGATCGAGTCGAGAGCGAGGACCGAGCATGAGCGAACCGTCAACACGCGACGTCGTGACGTGGCTCACCGGAATCACACGCCCGGTTCATCCACCTCTCTACTTCTCGGCCGTCATGAGGATCGTCCACCTGGTTGCCGACATGGGACTGTTCGCGGTGGCGGCCGGCGGAATGGTCGCCGTCGTCACCTCCGGCTGGTCCGTGCGGGCCTGGCTGGGATGGTTGGTCGGGCTGGCCCTGGTGCAGGCCGTCACCTTCTACCTGGAGCAGTTCAGCGGTCATTACGTGGCCTTCAAGGCCCTAGAGGTGTTGCGAACCCATGCCTTCTCCCGGCTGTGGCCCAAGGCTCCGGCTGTCGTCAGCCATTCGCGCACCGGTGACGTTCTGGCCAGCCTCACCCGCGACGTCGACCGCATCGAGGTCGTCTACGCTCACACCTTTGCTCCCGTTGTGGCGGCCTTCCTCGCCCCGCTCATCGCTGTGGTCACCGGCGGAGCTGTCTACGGGTGGTCTGTGGTGGCCATACCCGCCGTCGTGCTGGCCGTTCTCATCGCGGTCCTACTCGTCGTCGGGACAAGATCGAGCCTGGACGCCACCCATGAGGTCCTTGGCCTGCGTCGCGAACTTGCCGCGCACGTCACGGACTCGGTCTTCGGCGCCGCCGAGGTGGTCGGGTACGGCCGCCAGCACGACCGGATGGCCGAGATGGCCCGTCTCGACGCCCAGATCGCCGAGGGCTCGGCCAAAGCTCGCCGGTACGTGGCCATTCGACGAGCCGCGTGTGTGGCGGCGGCGATGGGCATCGTCGTCTCGGTGTCCTTGATGGCTATCCATGAGGGGGTCGGCGCCGTCGGAGTGTGTGCTTTGGCCGCCGCCGGCCTGAGGATCGTCGAGGGACCGCGCGGAATTGAGGATGCCGTCGGCTATCTCGACCATTCCTTGGCGGCGGCGAGGCGCCTGTGGCAGATCAGCCACTCGCCCATGGAAGTCGTGGACGGTCCGCAGGAACTCCGTCTCGATCACGCCCCGGCAGTTGAATGGCGCGACGTCACCTTTTCCTACCGCAATGCCGATGGGACAGCCCTGGCTCCTGCGCTTGAGGGGGTGAGCCTCAGCGTTCCTGCCGGTGGACACGTCGTCGTGACGGGGGCATCCGGGTCGGGAAAGACGACGTTGGTGAATCTGTTGCTGCGCCACCATGACCCCGATTCCGGCCAAGTTCTCCTCGACGGTGAGCCGGTCTCGTCGTTCACCCTGGACTCCCTGCGTCGTGCCATCGCCGTGGTGTCCCAGCGTGTGGAGTTGCTCAACGCTTCGATCGCCGACAATTTGAGGCTGGCGGTCCCCGACGCCACTGACGATGAGTTGTGGGGTGTGCTTGACGAGGTCGGTCTTGCTGCCGAGGTACGAGGTATGGATCATGGCCTGGAGACGGTCATCGGCCCACGAGGTATCAGATTGTCGGGAGGACAGGCCCAGCGACTGACGGTGGCGCGGGCCATTTTGCAGAGGCCCAAGGTCCTCGTGCTGGACGAGTTCACCGCATCTCTTGATCCTCGATTGGCGGCAGAAGTCCGAACGAACCTTGCACGTTGTCTGCCGGGGGTGACGGTGGTGGAGATCAGTCATGGTCAGGATCACGACGGGGAAGTCGTCGCCATGGACATGGGACACATCGTTGAACCAGCGACGATGGGGTGAAGGCCCCCTATGCTGGTCTCACGACTGATGGAGGTGTTATGAGGTCTGCGCGAGCGGCCACGGCGGCGCTGCTACTGGCTGCTGTTGCGGCGATGACCGGCTGTTCCCATTCTGACGAGGACGTCAGGCCGGCAACGACCCAGGCGAGTTCCGACGTCTCCAACATCGGCATGACGTGCGATTCTGCGGTGGCCCACCATGCGGTGAAACCGGCGACGGTTTCTGCTGTCAAGGGCTGGAGAGGGACGACCATCACGGTGTGTCTGATGGGCTCGGACAACAAGTCCTCAGAATCGATGGAACAGGTCCTCAGTAGCGACGACGACATCAACAACATCATCCAGGGCAGCGCTGAGACTGCCAAGGACCGTCCCGTGACCTGCCATCCCCAGAAGGACCAGTGGACGATGATCATCGATCAATCGGGTAAGGCCTGGCGACTCACCCCGCTGGAATGCATCACCGCTCCCGGTGGGTCAGCCACCCCGAATGACGAGAAGACGCCAGCCTGATGCCATATCGAGATCACGGGGACGGCATCGTTCGGGTAGGCCTGACGGGCGGAATCGCCAGTGGCAAGTCGACGGTTTCCCGCCTGTTGGCTGAGCGAGGAGCCGTCGTCATCGATTACGACCAGCTTTCCCACGACGTCGTGGCCGCCGGATCTGAGGGGCTTCGCCAGGTCGTCGAGGCTTTCGGTGAGCAGGTGCTCTCCGGCGACGGTTCCCTGAACCGTCCTGCGCTGGGGTCCATCGTCTTTGCCGATCCGGTTGCCCGGCGACGTCTGGAGGGAATCATTCATCCTCTGGTCGAGGAGGCTGCCCGACTGGTTGATGAAGAAGCCCGTGGTTCGGACGGGCAAGTCGTGGTGGTTCACGACATTCCGTTGCTCGTGGAAACTGGCAGAGCTGACGAATTTGACACGGTCGTCGTGGTTGACGTCGACCCTGCCGAGCAGGTGCGACGTGTCGTCGAGAGGGATGGTCGTTCTGAGGAGGACGCGTGGTCCCGGATTCGTGCCCAGGCATCCGGCCAGGAGCGTCTGGACGTCGCCGACGTCGTCATCGACACCGGTTGTTCGCTCGAGGACCTTCCTCACGAAGTGGACCGAGCTTGGGACCACATCCTTGGGTGTGGGAAATCTGGCGGTCCTCAGCGGTAGCTCGCACCGGACCGTTCGTGGGAGGATGTGCCCCATGCCACGATCCGTATCGGAACTCCTGCCCGGTTTGGGGCTGATGGGCGTCGCAGCTGCAATTTCCTACGGGATCAATCACGTCGTACCGCTGTTGTCCAGCATGCTCATCGCCATCATCCTCGGAGGGATAGCGCGTAACACCAAGCTCATCCGTCCCTCTGCCGAGCCCGGAGTGGCGTTCACCAACAAGGTCGTCCTGCGTACCGGTGTCGTCCTTCTCGGTCTGCGGCTGTCCCTGCCGACGGTGGCGAAACTCGGTTGGGCTCCCATCGTCGTCATCCTCGTCACCCTGACGGTGACGTGGTTCGCGACCACCTACCTCGGCCGCGCGATGAAACTGTCAGGGCCGACTCGCATCCTCACCGCCACCGGTACCGGCATTTGTGGTGCCGCCGCCGTGGCCGGTATGTCGGCCGTCGTGCGTCCCGACCTCAAGGGTGAGGAAGGGCGGGGTCAGGTCGACGACGCCGCAGCGACCGCGGTGGCATCGGTCACCCTTTTCGGCACCGTGGCACTTCTCCTCTTCCCTTGGCTGGCCGGCGTTCTGGGGCTCACTGCGCGCCAGACTGGCGTGTGGCTCGGCGCATCGATTCACGAGGTCGGCCAGGTGGTGGCGGCGGGCAACATCGCCCACGTCACCGACGTCGCCGTGGTGACCAAGCTCGGCCGCGTCGTGTTGCTCGCGCCGCTCGTTGCCCTGGTGGGGCTATCACAGAAGCGCAGCGCGCAGCGGCACACCGGGACGAAGATGGGGCCGATCATTCCGCACTTCGTCGCTGGATTCCTCGTCATGGTCGTCATTCGCTCGATCTTCGACCTGCCCACTTGGCTGACGGGCGGGGTCAATGAGATTGCCACGATCCTGCTGACGGCAGCCATGGCTGCGATGGGCGCCGGTGTCCGTATCAAGGTCATTGCCTCCACCGGCGGGCGCGCCATCGGGCTGGGCGCCATCTCAGCGACTATTGCTGCGGGCGTCTCCCTGCTCCTCGTTCTTGCCCTGGTCTGAGTTCCCGCCGGGCTGAAATCCGGGGTTCTCGCATCGGGGTGGCATCGAACTAGGGTTGTCCTCATGCGTCCAGTTACCGACATCACTCGCCGCGTTGCGCCCTTCCACGTCGTCAGCGAGTTCGAGCCTTCTGGCGACCAGCCGCAAGCCATTGCAGAGCTGGAGAAGCGGGTCAAGAGCGGTGAGCAGGACGTCGTTCTGCTGGGTGCCACCGGTACTGGCAAGACGGCCACGGTGGCATGGTTGGCGGAAAAGCTGCAACGGCCGATGCTCGTCATGCAGCCCAACAAAACCCTGGCGGCCCAGTTCGCCCAGGAGTTGCGCACCTTCTTCCCGGACAATGCCGTCGAGTACTTCGTCTCGTACTACGACTATTACCAACCCGAGGCGTACATCCCTCAGACGGACACCTTCATCGAGAAGGACTCCAGCCTCAACGAGGAGGTCGAGAGGCTGCGTCACTCCGCGACGAATTCCTTGTTGACCCGGCGAGACGTCATCGTCGTGGCGACCGTCTCGGCCATCTACGGTCTGGGTACTCCGCAGGAGTACGTCGACCGGATGATCCCGTTGGAGGTGGGGCAGGAATGGGATCGTGACGAGCTGTTGCGGGACCTCGTCACCAACCAATACGTCCGCAACGACATTTCGGGTGAGCGCGGCACCTTCCGAGTCCGCGGCGACACCCTGGAGATCTTCCCGGTCTACGAGGAGAACGCCTTGCGCGTGGAGTTCTTCGGCGACGAGATCGAGGCCCTCACGACGATGCACCCTCTCACCGGCGAGGTCGTCAGTGAGGACGAGCAGGTGTACGTCTTTCCGGCTACCCACTACGTTGCTGGACCGGAGCGTATGGAGAAGGCGATCGCGTCCATCCAGAAGGAGTTGGAGGAGCGCCTCGCCGTCTTGGAGCGGGACGGGAAACTGCTGGAGGCCCAGCGGCTCCGGATGCGCACCACTTACGACGTCGAGATGATGCAGCAGGTCGGCGCCTGTGCCGGTATCGAGAACTACTCGCGTCACATTGACGGACGCGCTCCCGGCTCGGCCCCGAACTGTCTGCTCGACTACTTCCCCGAGGATTTCGTGCTCGTCATCGACGAGTCACACGTCACCGTCCCGCAGATCGGAGGCATGTACGAGGGCGACATGAGCCGTAAGCGCACCCTCGTGGAGCATGGTTTCCGGCTGCCCAGCGCGATGGACAACCGCCCTCTGAAGTTCGACGAGTTCACCCAGAGGATCGGCCAGACCGTCTATCTGTCGGCCACACCCGGAGCTTACGAGACGGAGCGGGCCAATGGCGTCGTCCAGCAGATCATCCGCCCGACGGGACTGGTCGACCCTGAGATCATCGTCAAGCCCACTCGCGGCCAGATTGACGACCTCATGGCCGAGATCCGCACCCGAGTGGATCGCGGCGATCGTGTCCTGGTGACGACCCTGACCAAGAAGATGGCCGAGGACCTCACCGACTACCTCATGGAACACGGCATCCGCACCCGGTACCTGCACTCGGAGATCGACACCCTCAAGCGCATCGAACTGCTCAAGGAACTGCGCATGGGAGAGTTCGACGTCCTCGTCGGCATCAACCTGTTGCGAGAGGGCCTCGACCTTCCGGAGGTGTCCCTGGTGACCATTCTGGATGCGGACAAGGAAGGGTTCCTTCGCTCGGAGCGCTCCCTCATCCAGACCGTCGGCCGTGCCGCTCGAAACGTCAACGGTCAGGTCATCATGTACGCCGACCAGATCACCGACTCGATGCGGGTCGCCATTGACGAGACGAATCGTCGTCGCGAAATCCAGTTGGCCTACAACAAGGAGCATGGCATCGACCCGCAACCGCTTCGCAAGAAGATCGGTGACATTACCGAGATGCTGGCCCGCGAGGAGGCCGACACCGACGCTCTCGTCGAGAAGTTCAACTATGGCAAAGGCCATCGCGGCTACAACTCGATGATCACCGACGAGCAGCGGGCGGCCCAGGGCAAGCGCCTGGATGCCTCGAAGATGGCCGAGGAAGATCTCGGCAACCTCATCGTCGAGCTCACCGAAGAGATGCGCTCTGCTGCTGGTGAACTTAAGTTCGAGGTGGCGGCTCGTCTTCGCGACGAGATCGCTGACCTGAAGAAGGAATTGCGCCAGATGGTGGAGGCGAATCGCTAGTTCACACCCGGTTTTCGACTCGCGTCGGACGACGCGGGTGTGAGAGGATGGAAGCCCCTGGAGGGGAGTACTCCTGAGAAGAGTGTGGTCGTCATCACGATCGTGTCATCACGGTCCGGCTGCACAGCCCCGGTAAAACGGCACCTGCCGCACCGGTGCGGACGAGACCTCCGGACCTTCTCGCTATTCCCTCGGAGGCCCGGTTTTGCACGTTCACGCGTATGTCTGGATCATCACCATCCTTGTGATGGGGGCCTTGCTCTTCTTGGACGTCATGGTCCTGGGGCGAAAGCCTCACGTCCCCTCCACCAAGGAATGTGCCACCTTCGTTGGTGTGTTCGTCGGCCTGGCAGTGTTGTTCGGCTTGGGCGTCTGGATTCTGCAAGGGCATTCCGCAGGCGGTCAGTTCTTCGCGGTGTGGTTGACCGAGTACAGCTTGTCGATCGACAACCTGTTCATCTTCCTCATCCTCATGGAGAAGTTCGACGTTCCACGGAAGCTGCAGCAATTTGCCCTGCTGGTGGGCATCATCGTCGCCCTGGTCTTCCGAGGTGTCTTCATTGCTCTGGGGCAGGCGATCCTGGAAGCTTGGGCCTGGGTGTTCTTCATCTTCGGTGCTTTCCTGCTATACTCGGTGATCGACCAGGTGCGTGAGTACCGTCATCGGGATGACGAGGATGAGGTCACCGGCGAGAACGGCCGTTTGATGGCGTGGCTCAAGCGCACGGTTCCGACCACCGGTGACTACCGCGGCACCAAATTCTTCGTCCGTGAGAACGGCAAGACCCTGGCCACCTCGATGTTCACGGTCTGTGTCGCCCTCGGCATGACTGACCTGCTCTTCGCCCTGGACTCCATCCCAGCCTCCTACGGCCTGACGAGCGAGGGCTACCTCATCTTCACCGCCAACGTCTTCGCCCTCATGGGCCTGCGCCAGCTGTACTTCCTCATCGGAAGCCTGCTCGAGCGCCTGGTGTACCTGTCACTGGGCCTGGCGGTCATCCTGGGCTTCATCGCCCTCAAGCTCATCGGCCACGCCATGCACCACTATGGCCTGGATCAGGCGTGGTTGGGCATCAGCACGGAGATCTCGATCGGTGTGTCCCTGATCACCATCGTCGCGACCTTGGTTCTCACTACCGTCGCGAGCATCATCAAGAGCAAGAGAGACGACGCAAAGACCAAGATCGAAGCCTGATCTCGGCATGACATGAGTGGTTGGGATCACCAGCCGCGTTCCCGCCACTGGCGGAGATGAGCAGGGATGCCGCGGCGCTGTCTCGTGGTTCAGGGCAGGGGAGTGCCGAGCGGTGCCATGATGAGATGTCCTTCTGCACGGATCTGCTCGACCGCGACGACGTACCGTGGGTGGGTCGAGGTCGAGCTCGAGCTCACTTGGACAGGTCCTTGACGAAGAGGAAGAGGAGGGGAAATGCGAGTCTCGTTCCCATGGGATTCGGACGTATGGGCACCCACGGTGAAAGTGGCCCAGCAAGCTGAGAAGGCCCAGCTGATGACGGTGCTGATCCAGGTGGCGCCGGCTGTCGCCCTGGATCAGGCCTGGGCGGAGTTGTCGCGCGACCACGCGAGCGAAGGGGAGTACATACTGGACGGGGGAGCGTCCCTGCTTCGGCGCGGCGATGGGCTGGTCGAAGCGTGCAGTGGTGGTGAGGACGTGCTGAGTTCGCTGTCGTGGACACTGAACCAGACGCTCGAAGGCGCCGTCCACCATGCCGACGCAAACGCAACCCTGACCGTGGTCGGCGAAGCGCCCGATCGTAGGCATGTGGACCTCTAGAACGACTTCCGTCACCAGCCCCGCTCGCGCCATTCGCCCAGATGGGGCCGCTCTGCACCCAGCGTCGTCGGCAGCCCATGTCCCGGCCAGATGACCGTCTCATCGTTGTAGATCCCGAAGACCTTCTTCTCCAGATCCGCCATCAGCGTGGCGAACTGGGTGTCATTTTGTACCCGTCCAGGGCCACCGGGGAAGAGGGAATCTCCCGTGAGGATGTGGTCACTCGGGTTGCCGCGCAGTCGGAGGGCGATGGATCCGCGGGTATGACCCACCAGGCCGATGACGTCGAGTTCGATGTCGCCGAGGCGGAAGAGATCCCCGTCCCACACCGTGCGGCAGGTCACGCCGGTGCTGGCCTCGATGGCCTCGGCGTCGGGTTTGCCGCACCAGGGCTGGGCGCCCGTCGCAGCAATGACGTCAGCGAGAGCTCCGGTATGGTCGGAGTGACGGTGGGTCGTGATGACGGCGCCGACCTCGTCGTCGCCGACGAGGGCCTTGAGCCGACCGGGTTCCGCTGCCGCGTCGACGAGGATGGCAGGACCGGCGCCGGGACGAATGAGATAGGCGTTGTTGTCCATCGGGCCCACCGACACCTTGATGAGGTCAATGTCCTCGTTGACCCTGATGAGGTCAGCCTCGGGTCCGGGATCGACGTGGTGGAGCGTCATGACGATTCCTTCCTGGGACGAGCAGGCGATCCGCCGGGAGTTCCGTCAGATGAGCATGGGAACGGCGAGCTGGTCGGCCTCGGCGAGACGCGAGGTTCCGCCTCTGCCTGACAACCATCCTGCCAGGGCGCCGTCAGGCCCGTGAACCGTCGTAGCGAATCCAACCCCGCCGATACGATCAGTCAGCCCGGAGTCGGAGACGATACGCATGGCCGGGACTTCTGGACGGTCCCGTAGCCGGAAACATGCCCACTCCAACAAGGTTCGGGATGCGACATCAGGGAGGTCGTCGACGGTCATTCCAAGATCGAGGTCGACGTGGTGGAGCGCGATCTCGGCAAGCCGCAGGGCAGGCAGGTCGGTGGCGTCGACACGGATGTCGTCAGTGAGCCAGATCGCAGTGCCGGGATCCATGCCTTCGAGGGAGTCGAAGGTGGCATTGAGGGAGCCTGCCGTGGTGTCCAGATCGATCTGCAATTCCACCCCGGTGCGTTCCGAGCCGCGTTCGATGTCGCGGTCGCGGATCTCGTCAGAGGGATACAGGCGGGGCACCTCACGGCCAGCGACAACGGCCCTCGTCACTGTTTCCAGGGCCTCGGCATTGCGGGCTATATGGGTCGCAATGTGGGCGCGGGTCCATCCAGCCAGGCGGCTGGGGGCCTGCCACTCCTCATCCGACAAGCCCATGGTGGCCCCGAGAAGTCGCTGGGTGGCTTCCAGTTTGGCAGTGCGGATTTCGTGTAGGGGAGCGCTCGGACACAGACCTGGAGGTCGTGTGACTGCGCTCATGTCGTCCAACCTACTTGCACTTCAAGGAAGTTGCCAGATCAATGGCCACCGGATGGGTCTGCTGGTCCCAGACCCACAGGGCTTCGGGAGGCTCGTCCGTGTTCCGTTCTGCCGACCGCGCAGAGCCGCAGAACTGTCTTCCGTGGCCTCTACCATGAAGCCTGTGAGCGACCACATCATCGTCCGCGGTGCCCGAGAGCACAATTTGCGCAACGTCAGCCTGGATCTTCCCCGGGACGCCATGATTGTGTTCACTGGCTTGTCAGGATCGGGAAAATCCTCCCTTGCCTTCGACACCATCTTCGCTGAGGGCCAGCGTCGTTACGTGGAATCCTTGTCCTCCTACGCCCGCCAGTTCCTCGGACAGATGGACAAGCCAGACGTCGACTTCATCGAGGGTCTCAGCCCCGCCGTCTCCATCGACCAGAAGTCCACGTCCCGCAACCCACGTTCGACGGTCGGCACGATCACGGAGATCCATGACTACCTGCGTCTGCTCTGGGCCCGTATCGGCAAGCCCCACTGCCCGGTGTGCGGGGAGCTCATCAACCGTCAGACCCCTCAGCAGATCGTCGATCGGTTGATGGCCCTGGACGAGGGCACGAAGTTCCAGGTGCTGGCGCCGGTCGTCCGTGGCCGCAAGGGCGAGTACATCGAACTCTTCCGGCAGCTGACGACTGACGGTTTCACCCGTGTGCGCGTTGATGGTGAGGTCCATCGACTCGGTGAGGTGCCGCCCCTGGACAAGAAACGCAAGCATGACGTCGACGTTGTCGTCGACCGGATCGCGGTCAAACCGTCGGCCAAGCAGCGTCTGACGGAATCCGTGGAGACCGCCCTCAGCCTGGCTCACGGGATCGTGGGTATCGACTTTGTCGATCGTAACCCTTCCGACCCGCATCGCGAACGTCGATTCTCCGAGACGATGGCTTGCCCCAACCAGCATGACATCGACATCGATGAGCTGGAACCTCGCCAGTTCTCCTTCAACGGCCCCTGGGGAGCATGCCCGACGTGCTCGGGTTTGGGGGCAACCCTCGAGGTCGATCCCGAACTCGTGGTTCCCGACTCAGGGCTGAGTCTGCTCGAGGGAGCCATCGCGCCGTGGTCAGGGCCGCGAGTGGCCAACCACTACCAGCACGTCTTTGCGGGTCTGGGGGAGAGCCACGGTTTTGACGCGGCCCTGCCCTGGTCAGAACTTCCCGCGAAGGCGCGCAAGCTGGTGATGCATGGGGAGGGCGATCCGGTGATGGTCTCGTACCGCAACCGGTTCGGCCGAGTGCGCACCTACTCGCAGAATTACGAGGGAGTGTTGCACTACGTGCGTCGTCGTTACGACGAGGCTGAGACCGACGCCGCCCGCTCCAGGTGGGGACAGTACCTGCGCGAGGTGCCATGCCGTGACTGCCATGGCAAGCGACTTAAGCCGACGAGCCTGGCCGTGACGGTTGGCGGTCACAACATCGCCGAGGTCTCCGACATGTCCATCGGGGAGGCCTCGCAATTCCTCAATGCCCTGACGCTGACGGAGCGTGAGGCGACCATTGCCGAGCGGGTCATCAAGGAGGTGCGAGCGCGGCTGCGGTTCCTTATCGACGTCGGTCTGGACTACCTGACCTTGTCCCGGTCGGCCGGATCACTGTCGGGCGGTGAGGCCCAGCGCATCCGACTGGCCACCCAGATTGGTTCGGGACTGGTCGGTGTGCTCTACGTCCTCGACGAGCCCTCCATCGGTTTGCACCAGCGCGACAACCGCCGTCTCATCGACACCCTTGTCAGGCTGCGGGATCTCGGTAACACGCTCATCGTCGTCGAGCATGACGAGGACACCATTCGCGTCGCCGACTGGGTTGTCGATGTCGGCCCGGGAGCCGGCGAGCACGGCGGAGAGGTCGTCGTCTCGGGAACCGTCGACGATCTGCTGGCCAGCGAGAGGTCGCTGACGGGTGCCTACCTGTCGGGCAAGAGGTCCATCCCGTTGCCGGCGAGCCGACGTCCCCGAACCGGACGGCAGTTGGTCGTCAAGGGCGCTCGTGAGAACAATTTGCAGAACGTGGATGTCACCTTCCCGCTGGGTCAGCTCGTCGTCGTCACGGGAGTGAGTGGTTCTGGCAAGTCGACTCTGGTCAACCAGATTCTCTACACCTCGTTGGCACACCGGATTCACGGAGCTCGGGCGGTCCCTGGCAAGCACGAGACGATGACCGGCGTCGAGGAGATCGACAAGGTCATTCATGTCGACCAGTCCCCGATTGGGCGGACTCCGAGGTCGAACCCGGCAACGTACACCGGGGTCTTCGACAAGATTCGTGCCCTCTTCGCCCAGACCCCCGAGGCCAAGGTGCGCGGCTACCAGCAGGGCCGGTTCTCCTTCAACATCAAGGGGGGACGCTGTGAGAACTGCCAGGGTGACGGCACCATCAAGATCGAGATGAACTTCCTTCCTGACGTCTACGTGCCGTGCGAGGTCTGCCACGGGGCCCGGTACAACCGCGAGACCCTGGAGGTCCACTACAAGGGCAAGACGATCGCCGAGGTGCTCGACATGCCCATCGAGGAGGCGTGCACCTTCTTCGAGCCGATCTCCTCGATCCACCGCCACCTCAAGACTCTCGTCGAGGTGGGACTGGGCTACGTACGGCTGGGACAGCCGGCAACGACGCTGTCGGGCGGAGAGGCACAGCGCGTCAAGCTTGCCTCAGAGTTGCAGAAGCGTTCTACCGGCAAGACGCTGTACGTACTCGACGAACCCACGACGGGTCTGCACTTCGAGGACATTCGCAAGCTCTTGCTGGTGCTGGGACGGCTTGTCGATCAGGGAAACTCGGTTCTCGTCATCGAGCACAACCTTGACGTCATCAAGACCGCTGACTGGATCATCGACATGGGTCCCGAAGGTGGTAATGGAGGCGGCTTGGTCGTCGCGGAAGGGACTCCGGAACAGGTGGCCACCGTCGAGGGCTCCTACACCGGGCAGTTCCTGTCCGAGATTCTGGCCGGGCAGGAAGTCCCCGTCGGCGATGGGCCGACTCTCATCGAGGAGCCGGCCAAGGCCAGGAAGAAGGGTGCGAAGAAGACTTCTCGCAAGAAGACCCGCTGATCGGTTCAGGAACCGCTGACGCTCAAGGTGCCGTCCTTCTCGGTCACCTTGGCCTTGCCCAGGCCAGCAGCAGCGGGGCCCTTGGTGACATGACCGTCAGTGATGTCGAACTTCGAACCGTGGCAGGGGCACAGCAGGGAGCCGTCACGGACCGCGTCGACCTGGCATCCAGCGTGTGGGCACACCCGCACGAAGCCCTTGTAGGTGCCCTTGGTGGGCTGGGTGACGACGAAGTTCGTGCCGTCGATCACGGTCCCGCCGCCCACCGGGACATCAGCGGCCTTGATCGTTGCAGGGCCGGTGTGGACGTCATTGGAGTTCTGGTAGGTGTTGCAACCGGTGACCGATCCGGCAGTGGCCAGGGCAGCGACGCCGCCAGCAGTACGCAGGATCTCGCGTCGAGTGGGGGACATGGTCTCTCCTTCGTGCTCAGCGGGTGCCGGGGTTGCCGGTGGAGGCGGCGACGGCGCCGTGAACCATACCTGCCTCGATGAGGTGATCCACCCGATTGATCCAATGAACCTCATATCCATTCGGGTGAAGCTCGATCATCGAGGTGGCGGTGTTCTGCAAGCCGACCCAGTGGGGTTCACTACCGATGGGGTAATTGCGCAGATCAGCGGCAAGTCGTGGGGCAATGAGGTGCAGCAGGAGCATCGACCCGATGGCTCCGTGGGCCACCAGGGCAATGCAATCGTCGTCATCGTGTGTCTCCCGCACCCATTCGGCGATGCGACCGGCACGATCTGCCGCCTCTGCGGCAGTTTCGATGCGGGCCTCGCGCCACCCCTCCTCGGTAATCGTCTCCGGGAAGACAGCGCGATCGGTGATGGCAGACAGGGTCGACAGCGGTGACCCGGGGTGACCGGTCTCGGCTCCGTCAACAATCTCAACCGGACCGGGGCGTTCGAAGATGAGGTCGCTGACGGTGATGGGCATGTCGAGGGCTTCGGCGACCGGGGCTGCCGTCTGAATGGTGCGCATCATGGGGGAGGAATACAGCTTGGTCGGTCGCGGAGAGACTGACCCGATCCATGCCCCCAGGGCCTCAGCCTGATGTCGTCCCAATTCGGTGAGTTCGGGGTCAGGCTTGCGCCCTTGACGGTACGCCTCGACGGACTTTGCTGCATTGGCATTGTTTTCGGACTGGCCGTGGCGAATGAGGAGAAGATGCACGTGGCCAGCCTACCGGTGAAGCTGCTGGAGCATTTCCCGCCCGCAGGACGGGGCGTTCGGACGGAGGGAGGAACCACGTCGTCATGACCCCTAGGCTTGCCCCATGGCCGATCCGTCCAGTTACCGTCCTGCCCCGGGGACCATCCCCACCCAACCAGGGGTCTATCGATTCAGTGACGAGCACGGGCAGGTCATCTACGTCGGCAAGGCCAAGAACCTGCGCAACCGGCTCAACTCCTACTTCCAGGACATCTCGGCCCTCCACCCGCGTACTCAACGGATGGTCACCACGGCCGCCCACGTGCAATGGACAGTGGTGCAGAACGAGGTCGAGTCCCTCCAGCTCGAATACACCTGGATCAAGGAATTCGATCCGCGGTTCAACGTCATGTACCGCGACGACAAGTCCTACCCGTGGCTGTGTTTCACCTGGACGGACGAGTACCCGCGTGTCTTCGTCGGTCGCGGTGCTCATCACAAGGGATGGCGCTACTACGGACCGTTCGGCCAGGCGTGGGCAATCCGGGACACCGTTGAGACCTTGCTGCGGGTCTTCCCGATGAGGTCCTGCTCGACCGGCGTCTTCAATCGAGCGAAGAACCAGGGTCGTCCCTGTCTGCTCGGCTACATCGGCAAGTGCTCGGCTCCCTGCGTGGGTCGGATCACCTCGGAGGCCCATCGCGAGATCGCTGACGAGTTCTGCGATTTCATGGCCGGCCGTACGACGAAGATCGTCAAGAGGCTGGAGTCGGAGATGGCGGAGGCCGCCGAGAATCTGGAATTCGAACGTGCGGCCGTCGTCCGAGACTCACTGGGGGCCCTGTCCAAGACTCTGGAGCGCAATGCCGTCGTTCTCGGTGACGGGACCGACGCCGACGTCATCTCGATGGCCGTCGACCCGCTGGAGGTGGGAGTCAGGATTTTCCACGTCCGAGGTGGACGCATCCGTGGCGAACGGGGTTGGGTGGCAGACCGCGCCGACGACGCCGACGAGGCCGAGCTCATGGAGACCTTCCTCACTCAGCTTTACGGCATCAATTCCACTGACGGCCAGGTCCGTGACGACGGTCATGGCAATGCCATCCCGCCGCTGGTGCTCGTCTCCACCTATCCTGCGAATCCCGACGCCATGTCCACGATTCTGAGTTCCGAACGTGGTTCCCACGTCGAGATCCGGGTACCGCGCCGCGGTGACAAGGCGACCCTCATGGACACCGTCACCAGCAACGCCAAGGAAACTCTGGCTCAGCACAAGCTGAAGCGAGCCTCTGACCTGGCCACGCGCACCCGAGCCCTGGAGGAGATCCAGGAGGCCCTCGGTCTGGACCGCGCCCCGCTGCGGATGGAGTCCTACGACATCTCCCACATCCAGGGAACCAACGTCGTCGGGTCGATGGTCGTCTTCGAGGACGGCATGCCGCGCAAGTCCGAGTACCGACGATTCATCATCAAGGGATTCGAGGGGTCCGACGACTTCGCCGCCATGCACGAGGTGTTGTCGAGACGGCTGCGTCGCCTCGTCGAGGACCGCGACGCCATGGCCAAGGCACAAACCCCTGCCGGTGACGTCGGTTCCCTCATCGACCCCACGACCGGGGCACCTCGCAAGTTCGCCTACGCCCCGCACCTCATCGTCGTCGACGGCGGCGCACCTCAGGTACACGCCGCCCAGGAAGTGCTCGAGGAGTTCGGCCTCGAGGATGAGATCGCACTGTGCGGGCTGGCGAAACGTCTGGAGGAGGTGTGGCTTCCGGACGAGGAGTGGCCGGTCATCCTGCCGCGCACTTCCGAGGGGCTCTACCTACTACAGCGTCTCCGTGACGAGGCTCACCGGTTCGCCATCACCTTCCACCGGTCCAAGCGATCCAAGGCAATGGTGGAGTCCGTACTCGACGGGGTCCCCGGACTGGGGGAGACCCGTCGCAAGGCCCTCGTCTCTCACTTCGGGTCAGTGCGAGCGTTACGGAAGGCGACCGTCGAGGACATCGTCGAGATTCCTGGGTTCGGTCCCAAACTCGCGGGAGAGGTCGTTGCGGCCCTCTCCAAGGACAAGCCCGGTGAGGCGATCAACACGGCAACCGGCGAGGTTGCTGACGCTGACGGACTGGCCGATGCCGGTAACAGCACTACCCTTGAGCCGTGAGCACCGAACAGACGACCAGAACCCCGCGAGTTGTCATCATCTCCGGCATCTCCGGTGCTGGCCGTCGTACCGCTGCCCATGCCATGGAGGACTTGGGCTGGTACGTCGTCGACAACTTGCCCCCGGTGATGTTGGGGGCTCTTGTCGACGAGATCGGCGCCAATGACATCGATCGTCTGGCAGTCGTCCTCGACGTTCGAAGCCGGATCATGTTTGACACCCTGGGAGTGGCCGTCGCCGCCCTCGACGAGCGCGGCATCGACCCCGCCATCGTCTTCCTGGAAGCCTCCGACGAGACCATCGTGCGTCGTCAGGAGTCCAGCCGTCGTCCCATGCCGCTCCAGCAAGGAGGTCATCTCCTCGACGCCGTGGCCCTCGAGCGTCGCATGCTCTCCGACCTGCGTGCCGAGGCTGACCTCGTCATCGACACCACCTCCATCACCGCTCGACAGCTCGCCCAACGCATCGACCATGCCTTCGCCGAGGGGATCGACGAGGGCCTGGCCTTTCAGGTGATGTCCTTCGGATTCAAGCGTGGGGTCCCGATCGACGCCGACCTCGTCTTCGATGTCCGTTTCCTGCCGAACCCGTACTGGGTCCCTGAGCTTCGTCCCAAGACGGGTCTGTCCTCCGACGTCGCCTCCTACGTCATGGCCCAGGCCGGCGCGACCGAGTTCATCGATCGAGTCGAGGAACTCCTGGCTGGCATGGCACCGGGGTATCTTCGTGAGGGCAAGAAGCAGGTCACGGTGGCCGTTGGCTGCACCGGCGGGAAACATCGCAGTACCGCCATTTCCGAGGAATTGTCCGCTCGTCTGGCTGCTCGGGGGCACCGCACCGCCGTCCTGCACCGAGATCTCGGGAAGGAATGACGATGGTGTCAACCCCCTCGAAGTTGCCGATTGTCACGGCCTTCGGCGGTGGGCACGGGCTGGCCGTGTCGCTGCGTGCCCTGCGGCGGCTCACGGACCGTCTCACTGCCGTGGTCACCGTCGCCGACAATGGTGGTTCCTCAGGTCGGCTACGCGAGGAATTCGACATCCTGCCGCCGGGCGACCTGCGTCGTGCTCTTGCCGCGCTGTGTGCTGATGATCACCTCGGACGTACCTGGGCGGAGGTGCTGCAGGCGCGCTTCAACGGCATCGGTGAGCTCGCCGGCCACGCCATCGGTAACCTGCTCATCGCGGGCCTGTGGCAGGAGCTTGGCGACCCTGTTTCCGGCCTGGACATGGTCGGTCAGCTCCTTGACGTTCGGGGTCGCGTCTTGCCGATGTCCCTGACCCCGCTTGACATCAGCGCCCAGGTGGTCGGCCTGGACCCGAATCAGCCGGACGAGGAGTACACCCTCACCGGGCAGGCCACGGTCGCCAAGACCCGGGCCGAGGTGCTCAAGGTGAGGCTGGAGCCCTCCGAACCCGAGGCCTGCCCTCAGGCGTTGGAGGCGATTCGCGAGTCCGACAACCTCGTCCTGGGGCCTGGATCGTGGTTCACCTCGGTCATGCCGCATCTCCTGGTGCCTGAGATCGTCGACGCGATCCTCGAGTCGAAGGCGCGGAAGATCCTCACCCTCAACGTGTCGGGGACTGACGAAACGGACGGATTCAGCCCCGCGCGACATCTTGAGGTCATCGCCGAGCACGAGCCACGTATGCGTTTCGACGTCGTCCTCGTCGATCGCGGGTTTGCTGGTCAGGATCCCCATCTGGAATCGTTTGCGCACAATCTGGGAGCTGAAATCGTCGTCGACGATTTGGCAATGCGTGATGGATCGGCTCGGCATGACCCACTGCGGTTGGCGTCGGCATACGCCAACATCATGGGCGTCCAGCCTCGCTGATTGTCGCCTAAGATCACCCTGTCACCCTTTGTATTCCTTTCCGGAGGCTAGAACCACATGTCGCTCACCCTGCAGGTGAAGAACGAACTCGCGACGGTGCCGGTGCAGAAGCTGTGCTGCCGCCGTTCCGAGATCGCCACCACCCTTCGCTTCGCAGGTGGCATCCATCTGGTGCAGCATCGCCACATCACGATCGAGGCCGAGGTCGACACCGGGGGTGCGGCGCGACGACTTCGTCAGTCCATCCAGGAGGTCTTCGGCTTCGACACCGACCTCGTCGTCGTCAATGGCACTGGTTTGCACTCGAACACCCGGTACTTGGTGCGGATGGTGCGCGGCGGCGCTGATCTGGCTCGTCTGACGGGTCTGCTCGATCGTCGCGGTCGCCCGGTGCGTGGCCTACCGGTTCCGGTCGTCGGTGGCGGACGGTGCTGCCAGGCTGCCGCGTGGCGTGGCGCCTTCCTGGCCCGAGGTTCCCTGACCGAGCCTGGACGTTCCATGGCCATGGAAATCACCGCTCCCGGTGAGGAGGCCGCAATGGCCCTGGTGGGTGCAGCTCGCCGACTGGAGATCTCGGCCAAGCAGCGGAAGTCCCGACGCATCGACCGCGTGACGATCCGGGACGGTGACGCCATTTCCGCCATGCTGACGCGAATGGGCGCCCACGAATCGGTGCTGGTCTGGGAGGATCGTCGTCTCCGCCGTGAGGTGAGGGCGTCGGCGAATCGTCTTGCCAATTTTGACGACGCCAACCTGCGTCGTTCCGCCAGAGCTGCTGTCACTGCCAGTGCCCGGGTGGAACGTGCGCTGGAAATCCTCGGGGATTCCGTTCCGGAACATCTCCAGGTCGCTGGCCAACTTCGCCTTGAGCACAGAAATGCCAGCTTGGAAGAATTGGGTAAGTTGCACGAGCCTCCGTTGACGAAGGATGCCATTGCCGGACGGATTCGTCGTCTGTTGGCTCTGGCCGACAAGACGGCCCGTAACAACTGCGAGCCCACCACGGTGGAGAGTCTTCCTCCCGAGATGCGCGACGACCGCGCCTGATTGCCATCTCGGCGCCCATAACCGATCCTTGGCTCTTCCCACCAGGGAGGGATTCGCGCAACCGCATGGTCATTTGTGCGTCGATCTGATCGATGCTCGTGACCGTTCGCCCGTGACGTTGCCTTAAAGCGGGGCCAGGGCTTTGTTCATTGCCCTTGGTCGCTATGCTTGGAGATGTCCGAGTGCTGAACGCACAAACCTCATCTGGAGGAGATTCCTTAATGACCGTCAAGGTTGGTATCAACGGGTTTGGCCGCATTGGCCGTAACTTCTTTCGCGCCCTCTCCGAGCAGGGTGCTGACCTCGAGGTCGTGGCCGTCAACGACCTCACCGACACCAAGACCCTGGCCCACCTCCTGAAGTACGACTCCATCATGGGTCGTTTCTCCGGTGAGGTCAGCTACGACGATGACTCCATCACCGTTGACGGCAAGACCATCAAGGTCCTTGCCGAGCGCAACCCCGCTGACCTCCCTTGGAAGGAGCTCGGCGCTGAGATCGTTGTCGAGTCCACCGGACTCTTCACCGATGGCGAGAAGGCCAAGGCCCACATCGAGGCTGGCGCCAAGAAGGTCATCATCTCCGCTCCCGGCAAGAACGTCGACGGCACCTTCGTCATGGGCGTCAACAGCGACGACTACGACACCGAGAAGCACAACGTCATCTCGAACGCTTCGTGCACCACCAACTGCCTCGCCCCGCTGGCCAAGGTCCTCAACGACGCCTTCGGCATCGAGCGCGGCATCATGACCACCGTTCACGCCTACACCGGTGACCAGCGCCTGCAGGACGCCCCCCACAAGGATCTGCGTCGCGCCCGCGCTGCCGCCCTCAACATGATCCCCACCAAGACCGGTGCCGCCCAGGCCGTGGCCCTGGTCCTGCCGGAGCTCAAGGGCAAGTTCGACGGCCTCGCCGTCCGCGTCCCGACTCCGACCGGCTCCCTGACCGACCTGACCTTCCAGACCTCCAAGGAGACCACCGTCGAGGAGGTTCAGGCTGCCGTCAAGAAGGCTGCTGAGGGTCCGTTGAAGGGCATCCTGGCCTACACCGAGGATCCGATCGTGTCGAAGGACATCGAGGGCGACCCGCACTCCTCGATCTTCGACGCCACCGAGACCAAGGTCATCGGCAACCTCGTCAAGGTCCTCTCCTGGTACGACAACGAGTGGGGCTACTCCAACCGTCTGGTTGACCTCACCAAGCTCGTCGCCAGCAAGCTTGCCTGATCTCACCATCGTGAGCTGATGACGGCCCCGTGCCCATGCGGGCGCGGGGCCGTCATCCGTACCCGGGCCACGACGCTCGTGAAACGTCGTTCACGACCATCGCCTCAAGAAAGGGCTTCCACATGAAATCTGTTGAGGATCTCGGAGACCTGCGCGGCAAGCGCGTCGTCATCCGTTGCGACTTCAACGTCCCGCTCGACGGGGACAAGATCACCGATGACGGCCGCATCAAGGCCGCCCTGCCCACCCTGACCCAGCTGCACGAGGCCGGCGCGCGCACCACTGTGCTCGCCCACCTCGGTCGTCCCAAGGGTGCCGTCGACCCCAAGTACTCTCTGGCCCCGGTTGCCAAGCGTCTGGGCGAGCTCATGAACCTTGACGTCAAGCTCGCTGAGGACGTCGTCGGCCCGTCCGCCACCAAGACCTCCGAGTCCCTCGCCGACGGCGAGATCGCTCTGGTCGAGAACGTCCGCTTCGAGAAGGGCGAGACCAGCAAGGACGAGGCTGAGCGCACCGAGCTCGCCAAGAAGTACGCCTCCTTCGGTGAGTTCTACGTCTCCAACGGCTTCGGTGTCGTGCATCGCAAGCAGGCTTCCGTCTACGACGTCGCCAAGCTGCTGCCGAGCGCTGCCGGCTCCCTGGTCGCCAAGGAGGTCGAGGTCCTCGAGGGCCTGACCGCCGACCCGAAGCGTCCGTTCGTCGTCGTCCTCGGTGGTGCCAAGGTCGCCGACAAGCTTGCCGTGATCGACAACCTGCTCAAGGTTGCCGACACCCTTGTCGTCGGTGGCGGCATGTTGTTCACCTTCCTCAAGGCCCAGGGCCTGGAGGTTGGCAAGTCGCTGGTCGACGATGACTCCGTCGAGGCCTGCAAGAAGTACCTCGAGGCCGCCAAGGCCGCTGGCAAGCAGATCCTGCTGCCGACCGACGTCCGCGTCGCCTCTGACGTCGACTTCGACGCCCACACCGTCGGCCAGGTCGACGTCGTGCCCGTTGACGCCATTCCGACCGACAAGATGGGCCTTGACATCGGCCCGGAGACCGAGAAGGCCTACGCCGAGGCCATCAGGGGCGCCAAGTCGGTGTTCTGGAACGGCCCGATGGGCGTCTTCGAGATCAAGGGTCTCGAGCTCGGCACCAAGGCCGTTGCTCAGGCTCTCACCGAGGTCGACGGCCTCTCGGTGGTTGGCGGTGGAGACTCCGCCTCCGCCGTTCGCGCCCTCGGCTTCGCCGACGACCAGTTCGGTCACATTTCCACCGGTGGTGGCGCCTCCCTCGAGCTCATGGAGGGCAAGGAGCTGCCCGGAATCGCAGTCCTCAAGGAGAACAACTGATGTCTCGTACCCCGATCATGGCCGGCAACTGGAAGATGAATCTCGACCACGTTGCCGCCACCTCCCTCGTCCAGGATCTCGGTGAGGCCCTCAAGGCTGCCGGATACGACTCCTCCAAGTCCGAGGCCGTCGTCATCCCGCCGTTCACCGACATCCGCTCCGTGGCCACCATTATCGATGGTGACAAGCTGCCGATCGCCTATGGCGCCCAGGACATCTCCGCTCACGACGACGGCGCCTACACCGGTGAGGTGTCCGGCACCATGCTGTCGAAGCTGGGCTGCTCCTACGTCGTCGTTGGTCACTCCGAGCGTCGCGAGTACCACAACGAGTCCGACGAGCTGGTCAACGTCAAGGCCAAGAAGGCCATCGAGAATGGCATGACCCCGATCATCTGCTGTGGTGAGGACCTCGAGGTCCGCAAGGCCGGCAAGCACGTCGAGCACACCGTCGGCCAGATCAAGGCTGACCTCGACGGCATTTCCGCCGAGCAGGTCGCCAAGCTCGTCATCGCCTACGAGCCCATCTGGGCCATCGGCACCGGCGAGACCGCCACCGCTGACGACGCCCAGGAGGTCTGCCAGGCCATCCGCGAGGCCGTCAAGGAGCTCTACGGCGCCCCGACCGCCGAGGCCGTGCGCATCCAGTACGGCGGCTCGGTCAAGCCGGCCAACGTCGCCGAGATCATGGCCAAGCCTGATGTTGACGGCGCCCTGGTGGGCGGCGCTTCGCTCAAGGCTGGTGACTTCTCCAAGATCGTGACCTTCTACGAGGCTTGATCCGCAACAAGTTCAACGACGACCCCCGCACCACTCGGTGCGGGGGTCGTTTCGTCCCTGCGTTGATGTGTATGCACACTTCGCGCATAGTTCCGGGGCTCGATGTGGGGATCTGGCGGCTCGTGAGTTACCCTGTACGACGTGATTTCGGCTCCCCTCATGACCTGGCCCGTGCTGACGATGTCGATCATCCTGTGCGTGCTGAGCGTCATCCTCACCCTCTTCGTCCTCCTCCACAAGAGCAAGGGCGGCGGCCTCTCCGACCTCTTCGGTGGAGGTGTGTCGACCTCCATGGGTGGAACCTCCGTGGCTGAGCGGAATCTTGACCGTCTGACGGTCGTCATTGGCCTGCTGTGGCTGGCCTCCATCATCGTCCTGCTGGTGCTCTACAGCCATTCCTGAGCCGGAATCGGGCGGCAGTCTGCCGCGCCGGAGCACATGGGAGGGCTGATCCCTCCCGCCCCCAATGATGCTGCCCTCAGGCAGTATTGTGACCCCCCTTCGAGGAGAGTGAACGAATGTCAGGTGGAAGCGCCATCCGTGGAAGTCGCGTCGGTGCCGGCCCCATGGGAGAGGCAGAGCGCGGCGAGGCTGCCCCCCGTGAGTACGCCTCGTACTTCTGCGCCAACCACCACGTGATCCGCCCGGCCTTCTCGGCCGAGGCAGAGGTCCCCGACACTTGGGATTGCCCGAAGTGCGGTCTGCCGGCTAACCGTGACCAGGCGAATCCTCCTGCTCCGCCGAAGATCGTGCCTTACAAGACCCATCTGGCCTATGTGAAGGAGCGTCGTAGCGAGGCTGAGGCCGCTGCCATCCTCGCCGAGGCGCTGGAGAACCTGCGTCAGCGTCGCCGTGATGGCGAGGTCATCTATTGAGCAGCCATGACCAGCTCGTGGCAGAGCTGACCGCTCGTTGGCCCGAGCATCGCATCGGTCCCGGCCTTGACCGGGAACGTGCCCTTCTCGACCTGCTGGGCAATCCACAGCAGGCCTGCCCCGTCATCCAGATTGCCGGCACCAACGGCAAGGGATCGACGGCCATCATGATTGACTCGCTGCTGCGGTCCGCCGGCCTGCGGGTGGGACGTTACTGCTCCCCACATCTGGTCGACGTCACCGAGCGCATCTGCATCGACGGTCGTCCCGTCAGCCACGAGCTGTTCGACGAGACCTGGCGTCAGATCGAGCCGATGGTGGCCATGGTTGACGGTCAGCACATCGATGGCATCCAGATGACCTTCTTCGAGGTCGTAACGGCCATGGCCTTCGCAGCTTTCGCGGATGCCCCGGTGGATGTCGCTGTGGTCGAGGTCGGTCTGGGAGGACGCTGGGATGCCACCAACGTTGCGGACGCAACTATCGCGGTCGTCACCCCTGTCGCCATGGACCACATGCACATCCTTGGCAACACCATCGACAAAATTGCCGCCGAGAAGGCGGGAATCATCAAACCAGGTTGCACTCCGGTCATTGCTGGCCAGGAGCCGGAAGCCGCGCCGATCCTGCTTGCCCAGTGCACCGACGCCGGCGTCAAGCCGCTGCTGGAGGGCCCGGACTGGGGCCTGTTGGACCGCCGCAGTGGCCTCGGCGGCCAGGTGCTGCGTGTCCAGACTGCTTCCGGGCCGCTGGGGGAGCTGTTCCTGCCGATCTTCGGTGAACACATGGCTCACAACGCTGCCCAGGCTGTTGCGGCGACCGAGGCTCTCACCGGGCCGCTCAAGCCCGCCATCATCGAGCAGGGTTTGGCTGCTGTGGAGGCTCCGGCTCGTCTCGAGGTCGTCCGACGGTCTCCGCTCGTCATCCTCGACACCTTCCACAATCCTCACGGAGCGACGTCGGCGATGGCCGGGATGCGCGAATCCTTCGAGACTGAGCCCCTCATCGCTGTCGTGGCGGCAATGGCCGACAAGGACATCGACGGGGTACTGTCGGTGCTGTCGGACTCGGTGAGCCACGTCGTCGTCACCTCGATGCCGGACCTGCCGCGTGCCTTGAGTGTTGACGACTTGGCGGAGAAGGCCTCGGCTCATTGGGATGACGGCCACCTCACCCGGGTCGCGGACGTCCCCGAGGCCCTCGAGGAAGCCCTCCGCATCGCAGATGCGTCCGGGCCAGGGGCCGGTGTCCTCATCGCCGGATCGGTCGTGTTGGCTGGTCGTGCCAGGGCGATCCTGCGTCCTGACGGCACCATGCTCGACGCTCCGCAGACCGCCATCGTCGAGACCCCGGACCTGTCCCAGGAACAGATCGAGGCGATGGAGGGTCAGCGCCTCGACCCACTGCCTGACGATGACATGGTCACCGACATGAATGACGACGACGGAGGTTGGTGACGATGGCCGCGCAGCCCGGGATCGCAAGAGGCAGCTTCCTCACCCTGCCCGCGGGCAACCCGATGACGAAGGTCGTGGTGAGTTTCCTGGCCTTTGAGGTCATCGTCTTCGGTCTGACGATCCCGGGCATGATCCTGGTCTCCGGCATCAGTGTGGCCATGTCAGTTGTCCTGGGATGTGTCGGCATGGTCATCTCGATCCTCTGCGCTGTTGGCGTCCCCCGCACGTGGGGATACCTGCTCTCGTGGGCCCTGCAGATCTTCGGAATCCTGCTGGGGCTGGCCACCCCGATGATGTACGCCGTCGGGATCGTCTTCACCGCGATTTGGGTGTCCATCATCGTGCTGGGTAGGCGTATTGATGGAAACCTCGAGGTCCGCTGAGGTCGCGATCCGCGCTGCGATAGGTTGGGGCCATGACTGACACGGAACGTACCCTGGTCCTGCTGAAGCCGGACGCCGTTGAGCGTCATCTCATTGGCGAGATCATCAGCAGGTACGAGGCCAAGGGTCTCATCGTGCGCGCAATGGAGCTGCGCACCATTGATGTTGATACTGCATCCAATCATTACGCCGAGCACGTCGGACGCGACTACTACCCGCCGCTGGAGGAGTTCATCACCTCCGGGCCGCTGGTCGCCCTGGTGCTCGAGGGACGCAAGGCCATCCAGGTCGTTCGCGCCATGAATGGCAAGACCGACTGTGCAGAGGCTGCTCCAGGAACAATTCGTGGCGATTACGGCACGCTCAAGAACCGCAACCTCGTCCACGCCTCTGACTGTCCGGAATCCGCCGAGCGCGAGATCGGCATCTGGTTCCCGGATCTGGTGTGATCTGATTCCGTGATCCGGCCCGAACCGCCTACCATGACCGTTCGTGAGTACCCAGGATCTCCTCGGTAGGATTGAACCGCTGTTGGCCCGAGTCAACAAGCCCATCCAGTACGTGGGTGGGGAGCACAACAGCATCGTCAAGGATTGGCAGGACACTGATGTCCGCTGGGTCCTGATGTACCCCGACGCGTACGAGGTTGGCCAGCCCAATCAGGGCGTGGCCATCCTCTACGAGGTGCTCAATGAACGTGACTGGATCCTGGCTGAGCGCACCTACTCGGTGTGGCCGGACATGGAGAAGCAGATGAGGGCTGCTGGGATTCCTCAGTTCACCCTTGACGGTCACCGGCCGGTGCGCGACTTCGACGTCATGTCAGTCTCACTGTCGACGGAGTTGGGCTACACCAACATGCTCAATGCCATCAGTCTGGCCGGTATCTCCGTTCATCAGGTTGATCGCACTGACGACGACCCCATCGTCCTCATCGGCGGTCACGCCGCCTTCAATCCCGAACCCGTCGCCGACTTCATCGACGCCGCCGTCCTGGGGGACGGTGAGGAGGCCTCCCTGGAGATCTCCGAGATCATCCGGGACTGGAAGGAGGAGGGCCGGCCGGGCGGACGCGAAGGTTTGTTGGTGAGGCTTGCCGAAACTGGCGGGGTCTATGTGCCCTCCTTCTACGACGTCGAATACCTCGACGACGGAACGATCGGTCGAGTTGCCCCTAATCGTCCGGAGGCACCGTTCACCGTCTCCAAGCACACCGTCATGGACCTTGACGAGTGGCCGTATCCGAAGAAGCCCATCGTCCCGGTCGCCGAGACCGTCCACGAGCGTTACTCGGTGGAGATCTTTCGCGGCTGCACCCGCGGCTGCCGGTTCTGCCAGGCGGGCATGATCACTCGTCCGGTGCGCGAGCGATCCATCGACACCATCGCCCAGATGGTCGATGACGGCCTGCAGGCCACCGGTCTGGAAGAGGTCGGTCTGTTGAGCCTGTCGAGCGCCGACCATTCGGAGATTTCTGACATCACCAAGGGGCTTGCGGATCGCTACGAGGGGACGAATGTGTCCCTGTCCCTGCCGAGCACTCGCGTCGACGCCTTCAACATCGATCTGGCCAACGAGCTGAGCCGCAATGGTCGTCGTTCCGGTCTCACCTTCGCTCCCGAGGGAGGCTCGGAGCGGATGCGCCAGGTCATCAACAAGCAGGTGACCGAGGACGACCTCATCCGCACCGTTGCCACCGCATTCGGCAATGGTTGGCGTCAGGTCAAGCTGTATTTCATGTGTGGTCTGCCCACCGAGACCGATGAGGATGTGCTGGGAATCCACGACATGGCCTCCCACGTCATCGAGGCCGGTCGTGTTGCGGCCGGACGCAAGGACATTCGGTGCACGATCTCCATCGGCGGATTCGTGCCCAAGCCTCACACCCCTTTCCAGTGGGCCGCCCAGGCTTCTGCCGATGAGGTCGACCACCGTCTGTCCGTGCTGCGAGATTCCGTTCGCGCTGACCGCCAGTTCGGTCGGTCCATCGGCATGCGCTACCACGACGGGCGCCCCGGCATCATCGAGGGGCTGCTTTCGCGCGGTGACCGACGGGTCGGCAAGGTGATCGAGGCCGTCTGGCGTGACGGGGGAGTTTTCGACGGTTGGAACGAGTACTTCTCCTACGACCGGTGGGTGGCCTGCTGTGAGCAGGAGCTCGAGCCGCTCGGTGTCTCCCTGGACTGGTTCACCACTCGTGAGCGTGATTACGAGGAAGTGCTGCCCTGGGACCATCTTGACTCTGGACTTGACCGCGACTGGTTGTGGGACGACTGGCAGGACGCCCTGGACGGCGAGGCCGTCGACGACTGCCGCTGGAACCCCTGCTACGACTGTGGGGTGTGTCCGCAGATGGGCACCGAGATCCAGGTGGGTCCGTCAGGTCATTCACTCATCCCGCTGACCCCGGTCGAACCTGACCTCACCCCGGCGAAGGAGGCCTGACGATGTCGAAGCGCGCCCAGAAGCAGCCCGAGCAGCAGGCCCCGCCGAAGCAGAGGCTGAGGATGCGGTACGCCAAGCGCGGTACCGCCAGGTTCACCTCTCACCGTGACTTCGCCCGCGCCTTCGAGCGAGCTCTCAACCGGGCCCACATTCCGATGGCGTACTCGTCGGGATTCAGCCCGCACCCGCGTATCTCTTACGCCAACGCCTCGGCCACCGGGGCGGCCTCGGAGGCCGAGTACCTCGAGGTGGCGTTGGCCGAGATCTGCGACCCGGACAGGGTCCTGACGGTCCTTGGCGCCGAAATGCCACCCGGCATGGAGGTGCTGGAGGTTGTCGAGACTGATCGCACCCCCTTCACCGAACTGTTGACAGCGTCGGCCTGGCTCATCGCGCCCGTTGGTGAGGTGGCAGGGCTGGCCGAGGCCGTGGAGGCCGTCATGGCAGCCGAGACCGTCGAGGTGAAGCGGATGACGAAGTCCGGTATGCGCACCTTCGACGTCCGCGCAGCTCTCATCGGTCTGGACGTCTGGGACGGGAAGCTGCGGCTCATGCTGCGTCACGTCACTCCGCTGGTTCGTCCGGACGACGTACTGCGTGCTTTGGCCGAGAAATGCCCGGCGCTGGACGTTGATGCCGCGCGGGCGACGCGACTGGCTCAGGGTGCCTGTGTCGAGGATGCCAGCGGGGTCTCGACGGTACTGACCGACCCGTTTTCCGGGGTTGCCGTGACGGTGTGGTGACGTCGTCGTCACTGTGCGGTATCTGGCATCGACCCCTGTGACGTGACATACTGGGACTCAGGTGAACGGGGTGCCACCCCACTCGACGGTTCTTACCGCGACGCCGAGAGGCGACCGCGGGGGACTCGAGGGCTCACCGAAAGCTTTTGCCCCATGCCGGGGATGACGCCGTCAGTACAGCGCGAGGCGTTTGCACACGTCTGCGGAAGGATTTTCGCAGGGCCGTATCCGGGTGGGCACTGACCGTGCCGAAAGGCCAAGGAGAGCACAATGCTCGACGAGACTGACAACACCACATTGAATTCTGACGAGAATTCCACCGCTGAGATTCCCGCTTCTCGACGCCGTCGGGTCGCATCGCGTCCTGCCGGGGCTCCTGTCCAGGGCGAGACCGAGAGCGCCTCGGTGACGATCACCGCCGCCGGTACCGGCGGCTCCGTCATCACCTCCGATGCCGAGGCATCTGACCTTCCTCGCCCTCCGATGGGACGCCGTCGCAAGGCCGCCAAGGCTGAGACCCCCAAGGTCGAGGAACCCAAGGCTGCCGAGCCGAAGACCGAGGACACGATGTCCGAGGAGATGACGGCCGGGGCTGAGAAGCCCCGTCGCACCCGTACCCGCCGCAATGGCGACTCCGCTGCCAAGTCCACCCGGACGAGGACCAGGAGCACCCGTGCAGCCGCCGAGAACGAGTCCCCGTCCGAGGCCGACAGCACCGAGTCTGCCGCTGGGACGAACGATGATTCCGAGACCCGCACCACCCGTCGTGGCGCATCCGAGACCGCTCCGTCCGTCGAGACCGAGCGTGGCACCTCCCAGCGTCGTCGCGCCACTCGCCGTCGGTCCTCCCGGGCTTCTGACAAGTCCGAGGAAAATGCCGAGGGCAAGGCGACCATCACGGACGCCAAGGATGACAAGAGTGCCAAGGACAAGGGATCTGACGACGATCCCATCAATGCCGCGCTGACCAAGGCCAAGGCTCAGGCCCGCAATCACAAGGTTGAGGGAACCTTGGCCGATCCCTTCGGGCTCAAGGACGGCGAGGAGCGCTCGGCCAGTGACATCCTCGACTCCTTGGCTGTCGAGATCGGCGGGGGAGAGGCCGCCGTGCCGAAGAAGCGTCGTCGTCGCGCCACTCGTCCGTCCGAGGCTGGCAATCACGCTGAGGTGACCGCCGAGAAGACCGAGGGGGCAGCCGAGGTCGAGCCTGAGAAGGGCAAGGGCGGAAAGAGCTCCGGCGAGAAGAACGAGAAGTCGGACGAGAAGACTGCTGATTCCGTCGAGGAGGAGACGACCTCCGAGTCCGAGGACTCCACCTCCGAGGAGGAAGGCCAGAACCGTCGTCGCCGTCGTCGGGGCGGACGTCGTCGTCGGCGCAGTGAGGACACCGAGGACAACTCTTCGGAGGACGAGTCGGACGACGATGACGACTCGGGGAACAGCTCTGAGAATGGCTCGGAGTCCCGGAACTTGGATGCCACCCGTCGTCGTCGCCGTCGTCGTCGCCGCCGTGGTGAGGACATCAGCGGTTCTGACGACGATCCCAGCGAGGTCGTCATCAAGGTTCGTGAGCCGCGCTCGCGTCAGTCGGTGGCTGACGAGGTCACCGGCATCGAGGGCTCGACTCGTATGGAGGCCAAGAAGCAGCGTCGCCGTGAGGGGCGTGCCGCCGGTCGCCGACGCAGTGCGGTCATCACCGACGCCGAATTTCTGGCTCGCCGCGAATCGGTGGACCGCAAGATGGTTGTCCGTCAGTCCGACGAGTACTCGCAGTTGGCGGTGCTGGAGGACGGCGTCCTCGTCGAGCACTACGTCGACCGTGCCTCGGCCGCGTCCTCGATCGGCAGCATCTACTTGGGCAAGGTCCAGAACGTCCTGCCCTCGATGGAGGCCGCGTTCATCGACATCGGCCGTGGTCGCAACGCCGTGCTCTACGCCGGCGAGGTCGACTGGGCCAAGTACGGCAAGGAGGGTGAGGACAAGCGCATCGAGCATGCCCTGAAGTCGGGAGACCAGGTCCTGGTGCAGGTCACCAAGGACCCGGTGGGCGCCAAGGGTGCTCGTCTGACCAGCCACATATCGGTGCCTGGACGCTTCGTCGTCTACTCGCCCGGCGGTCATCTCTCGGGAATCTCCCGCAAGCTGGCCGACTCCGAGCGCAAGCGCCTCAAGAAGATCGTCGAGAACAACATCCCGTCGGATGCCTCCGTCATCGTGCGCACTGCCGCAGAGGGAGCCACCGAGGAGGATCTTGTCCGCGACATCAACCGTCTCAAGGCTCAGTGGGAGGTCATCGAGCGCAAGGCCAGCACCAGCAAGGCGCCGCTCATGCTGTACTCGGAGCCGGACCTGACGGTGCGCATCATCCGCGACCTGTTCACCGCAGACTTCTCCGAGCTCGTCATTGCCGGCAACGGTGGCTCGGACGACGCCTACGACACCATCAAGGCCTATGTCGATCACGTCGCCCCGGAGATGGCCTCGCGCCTGACCCACTGGGAGGACGCCGACAAGGACCCCTTCACCGAGCACCGCATCGACGAGCAGGTCGCCAAGGCCCTGGAGCGCAAGGTCTACCTGCCCTCGGGTGGGTCGCTGGTCATCGACCGCACCGAGGCCATGACGGTCATCGACGTCAACACCGGCAAGTTCACCGGATCTGCCGGCAACCTCGAGGCCACCGTCACCGCCAACAACCTGGAGGCGGCCGAGGAGATCGTCCGTCAGCTGCGGCTGCGCGACATCGGCGGAATCATCGTCGTCGACTTCATCGACATGGTGTTGCCGACCAACCGTGAGCTCTTGGTCCGTCGTCTCACCGAGTGCCTGGGACGGGATCGCACCCGCCACCAGGTTGCCGAGGTGACGTCGTTGGGTCTGGTCCAGATGACCCGCAAGAAGATCGGCACCGGCCTGGCCGAGGCCTTCACCGAAGAGTGCGAGGCCTGTGGCGGCCGTGGCTACCACCGTTTCGACAAGCCGGTGGATTCCCAGGCCCCGGCCGATGGTGGCGAGCGTTCCAAGGGCCGTGGACGCGGTCGCAAAGGCTCCTCTGGCAAGTCCCATTCCAAGTGAGGATGGGCCCGGATAAGGGCGGTGGACGGCTGTTTTGACCGCCCACCACAGGAAATGTAAAATGGGTAGCCGGTCCGGCGCGAGTCGTCGGTCAGGTTTGTCCGGGGCCGTTGGTTCCGGCCCCCGGAAATGTACGACAAGAACGAGAGTAGGTCAGGCGTGTACGCGATCGTGCGTAGTGGTGGCCGCCAGCACAAGGTGGCAGTGGGTGACGTCGTCGAGATCGACAAGGTCGCCGACGAGGCGGGCAGCAGCATCGAGCTGACCCCGCTCCTCGTGGTTGATGGCGAGTCCGTCACCTCCGACAAGGACGCGCTCGGAAAGGTCAAGGTCACCGCTGAGGTTCTCGGCGAGACCAAGGGTCCGAAGATCCGCATCCTCAAGTACAAGAACAAGACCGGCTACAAGAAGCGCCAGGGGCACCGTCAGAAGTACACCCAGGTCAAGGTCACCGGAATCGAAGGCTGAGGTAGACAGACATGGCACACAAGAAGGGCGCGTCCTCTTCGCGCAACGGTCGTGACTCCAACGCTCAGCGTCTCGGCGTGAAGCGTTTCGGCGGTCAGCTCGTCAACGCTGGCGAGATCATCGTGCGTCAGCGCGGCACTCACTTCCACCCCGGTGACGGGGTTGGCCGCGGTGGCGACGACACCCTCTTCGCCCTGCGTGACGGCAATGTCGAGTTCGGCACTCGTCGTGGCCGCAAGATCGTCAACGTGAACCCCGTGGAGGTCCCGGTCGAGGCCTGAGTCCCCACACACAGATGTTGATCGGCCCCCGCCTTTGAGGTGGGGGCCGATCTGCGTCTGGGGGATCGATCTGAGCGGAATCGGGAACTCGGTACCTGAGCATTTGTGTGCCTGTGACTTGGCGGAACCTGAGAATTATGCCGGGGATTGCGACTGTCGTCGGATCCTCCCAGCGACCGTGGTCGTCACTGTGTCGCGATCGCTGGAAGTGACGATATGGCGACCTACTCTCAAGACTTGGTCGTTATCGACCCTGTGACGATGGGAGATCAGAGAACCGTGGGTAATCGGATATTCAGCGAGGACGAGAGGTGGCTGTACCGGATCGAGCCGGGGTCGGACGCGCCGACCTTGGTGTCGACGGGGCCGATGCCCAGGATTACCGCGCCGCTGGCACCGATTCGTTCCTCTCGGCCCGCCGCGGCTGAGTCTCACAACCCTCGGGCTGCCCAAGCGGCTCCCGCGCCGAAGGTCGAGCCCCGTCACCGGTGGCCTCGGCCCTATGAGGTGGCTGCTGGTGCCTGCGCCTCGGCCGTTGCGACCGGAGTCGTGGGAGGCCTGGGAATCGGCGGGACGATGATCGGTGCCGCCGTCACCAGCCTCGTCATCGCTTTGGGCGGTGCCTTCTTCACCAGATGGTTCTCCCGGACCCACGACAATGTCTCGGGAGCTCGTCAACGTCGAGGGATGTGGACCCGCATGGTCACAGTGGCCCTCGTCGTGAGTGTGCTCACCGTTGTCGTCGGGGTGCTGTGGTTGGCACCATCGGCCGGTCAGGAAGCCGGATCCTGGGTACACCGAGCCACCGGCTCGCTCGAGCAGTGGCGGGAGTCAGCTCAACGTGCCTGGCCCTATCTCAAAGCTGCCTGGCACGCCTTCCGGTGAGCCTTCTCACGCCGTCGTTCACCGAGGGCGTGACCCTTTGTGTACTGAGTGCAGGTTCTGCACTTGATGCAAACACTGCACTCAGTGCATAATTATGGGTGTGACTTCACCAACAGCAATCCGCACTCAGGGCGTCATTCGCCGTGCCGCAATGGAATTGGCGGTCGAGAAGCCGGTGGACGAGGTCACAGTCGACGACATCGCTGAGCGTGCTGGGGTGTCGCGACGGACCGTGTTCAACCACTTCCCGTCCAAGTACGACGTCTATCTGCCCCCGGTGGTCGCCCACTCGGAGGAGGCCCTCGAGACCTTCGCGACGGACACCTCGACGTCACTGGCCGATGCCATTCGCACCCTGCTCGATGCCCGGTGGCGAAACTTCGACGTCAACCTCGACGATCTGCGAGAACTCATGAGGATCAGCGGGGAGAGCACCGAGCTTCGGATGGCCCTCAAGGAGACCGTTGACTGTCAACGTGCTGCCCTCATGACGGCAGCTGCTCGCCGAATCGGCCGCTCCGAGGACTCTCTGGAAGTCCTTGCCCTCGTGGGCACCATCCAGGCGATGGAGCGCTCAGTCTTCCAAGCGGCCATGGTCCGTCCTGGGGCCAGTTCTGCCGAGGTGGTCGGCACCTTTGACCGGGTCGTCGACGTCTGGGTCAGGCTGTCCGCGGAATTGGCCGGCGATCGGGTGCCGGTCTCGACGCAGTGAGCGACGAGCTGACTCGTCACAACCTGCGCGACAACGCGCCCCACACTTCCCATCCGACATCATCAGAAAGCTGTGACATGTCTGCAACTGCTGCCGCTCCTGAGGCTGCCAAGTTCAAACCGGACCGCCGGTTCTGGGTCGTCTACCTCTGCCTCATGATGGTGATGTTCCTGTCCTCCCTGGACCAGACGATCGTTGCCACCGCTTTGCCGACCATCGTCGGTGACCTGTCCGGCGTCGAGCACATGGCGTGGGTCATCACCGCGTACACCCTGGCCATCACCGTCGGTATGCCGCTGTATGGCCGTCTCTCCGACCTCATCGGTCGTAAGACCCTCTACCTCATCGCCATTGGTCTGTTCCTGCTGGGCTCTGCCCTGTGCGGCACCGCTGGCACCATGACCACCTTCATCTTCTTCCGTTTCATCCAGGGGCTGGGTGGCGGTGGCCTCATGATCTTGTCCCAGGCCATCACCGGCGACCTCATCCCACCGCGGGTTCGTGCCGCCTACATGGCGCCGATGGGCGCGATGTTCGGTGTGTCCTCGGTGCTCGGCCCGCTGCTGGGCGGCTGGCTCACCGACTCGATCTCCTGGCGCTGGGTGTTTTGGATCAACCTGCCGCTGGGTGTCGTGGCCTGGGTGGCCTGCCTCATTGCCCTCAAGCTGCCCAAGCATGAGCTGACGACAAAGATTGACTGGCTCGGGCTGACCCTCATGGATGTCGGCGCTGTGGCCGTCGTGCTGCTGGCCACCTGGGGCGGTTCCCAGTACCACTGGTTGTCCTGGCAGATCATCGGCCTGGGCGTCGTCGCGGTCGTGGCGTGGGCCGTGCTGCCCGTCGTCGAGCGTCGGGTCGCCGATCCGGTGCTGCCGCTGGAGCTGTTTCACAACCGCACCTTCGTCGTCTCGACGATCATCGGAATGCTCGCCATGGGCGCCATGTTCGGTGTGCTGGCCTATCTGCCGACCTACATGCAGATGACCTACGGTTACTCGGCCACGGTGTCTGGTCTACTGCTCATCCCCATGACCATCGGTATTCTGCTGTCCGCGACGATCACCGGTCTGCTGACCTCCAAGATCGGGCGGTACCGCATCTTCATCATCATTGGTCCGATCGTCGCTGCCGGTGGCATGGCGCTGATGTCGACCCTGAACCAGGACTCCCCGGTCTGGCGGATCATGGGCGACACCTTCGTCCTCGGTCTGGGCATGGGCATGTTCTTCCAGCTGCTCGTCATGGCGGTCCAGAACGACGTCCGCCCAACCCTGCTGGGAACGGCCACCAGCCACAACAATTTCTTCCGTCAGATCGGTGTGTGCCTGGGCTCTTCTCTCATCGGCGTGGCCTTCACCACCCGCCTGACCAATCGTGTCACGGACCTGTTCACCTCCCTGGCCACCAGCAAGGATCCGACCGTTCTCAAGGCGCTGGGCTCGATGAGCTCGTACAGCCACGCCGCAGCCTCGTTGACCCCGGGTGCCGTCAATCAGATGCCTGACGCGATTCGGGACGGTATCGTCCAGGCCTACGTCAACTCCCTGACCCCGCTGTTCCTGTGGATGGCCCCGATGGTTGCTGTAGCAGGTCTGCTGGCCTTCCTCCTCAAGGACGTGCCGCTGTCCCACCACACTGGTATCCAGATGCGCGCTGCGTCCGAGTCCAAGGAGAGAACTTCTCAGGAGACTTCGGCAGCCTCCGGTGACGCCGTGGAGATTCCGTCCCAGGACGCCTGCGCCGAGGCTTCGGACGGCCCGAAGAGGGACGAGCTCTCCGGTACGCCACGGCATGCCGCGGATTCGGTGAAGGTTGAAGCAGGTCCGCCACGTCGAGCTGCTGGACCGGAACGACCAGCACAGGCCTGACAGTTCGGGACGCGCCACCTGGATGGGGTGGCGCGTCCCGGCGTCTAGACTTGGGATCCACCCTGGGCCAGACGGCCCGACCCCATCTTCGAGGAGCAGAACATGGCCATCCCGTCCTTCGTCGACCGCGCGACGCTGACCGCCGTGGCGGGCAAGGGAGGACACGGCTGCGCCTCCATCAAGCGTGAGAAGTTCAAGCCGTTGGGCGGCCCCGATGGTGGCAACGGCGGTCATGGCGGATCGGTCATTCTGCGCGTCGACCCCCAGGTGACGACCTTGGTCGACTATCACTGGCAGTCCACTCGCAAGGCGACCAACGGCGAGCCTGGACGCGGTGACAACCAGGCCGGGGCCAACGGCTCCGACATCGTCCTGGGTGTTCCCGAGGGCACGGTCGTCTCCGACGCCGACACCGGCGAGCCACTGGGAGACCTCGTCGGAGTGGGATCCGAGCTCGTCGTCGCGGCCGGTGGTCGTGGCGGTCTCGGCAATGCAGCGCTGGCTAACTCGGCGCGCAAGGCCCCCGGTTTCGCCTTGCTCGGTGAGGCCGGAGAGGAACGCAAGGTCCTGCTCGAGCTCAAGGTCGTCGCCGACATCGGCCTGGTGGGATTCCCCTCGGCCGGAAAGTCCAGCCTCATCGCGGCGATCTCGCGAGCCAAGCCGAAAATCGCCGATTATCCCTTCACCACCCTGGTGCCGAATCTGGGCGTGGTCGTCGCGGGGGAGACGACCTACACCGTTGCGGACGTGCCTGGCCTCATCCCGGGGGCCTCGCTGGGCAAGGGCCTTGGCTTCGACTTCCTGCGCCACATCGAGCGTTGCCGGGCCATCGTCCACGTCATCGACTGCGCCACCTACGAGCCCGGTCGCGACCCTGTCACCGACCTCGACGTCATCGAGGGGGAGCTTGCTGCCCATGGTGGCCTGGAGGATCGTCCACGTCTGGTGGTGCTCAACAAAGTTGACGTCCCGGACGCCGCTGACCTGGCCGACATCGTCTTCGACGATGTCGCCAAGCGTGGCTGGGCGGTCTTCCGCGTCTCGACGAAGTCGGGAGAGGGGCTCAGCTCCCTCAAGTTCGCCATGGCCGATCTGGTCGAGAAGGCTCGCGAGGATGAGCCCGAACCCGAGCCGGAGAGGATCGTCATCCGGCCCAGGCCCAAGGAGGAGGGTCCGGCCTTCTCCATCAAGCGTCAGGGCGACGGTGAGGGCGGCTTCCTGTGGCGTGTGACCGGTGACAAGCCGGCTCGATGGGTCGCCCAGACCGACTTCGACAACCCGGAGGCCGTCGGCTACCTGTCGGATCGTCTCAACCGCCTGGGCGTCGAGGAGGAGCTGCTGGCCATGGGTGCCATTGCCGGTGATGCCGTCGCCGTCGGTGGTGAGGACGCCGTCATCTTCGACTTCGCCCCGCAGATCGAGTCGGGTGCCGAGCTGTTGTCCCGCCGCGGTGAGGACCAGCGTCTGGAGACCGAGCGTCCCTCGGCCACCCGTCGTCGCGAGATGGATCGCGAATATCACCGCGCCCGTGAGGAATACGGCCAGGTCGGTCGCGATCCACGGGGTGAGTCGTGGCGTGCCCGTGTCGCCGAGGAGGAGCGGTTCGAGGGCCGTGACTGATCAACGTCAAGTCATTTCCGCGGCCACCACTGTGGTAGTCAAGGTCGGATCATCCTCGTTGACCCTGCCCGGCGGCGGGATCGATGTTCGCCGTGTCGACGAGCTGGTCGACGTGCTCAGCGAGGTCGTCGCGGACGGCAAGCGGGTCGTCCTGGTGAGCTCAGGAGCCATCGCCACCGGTTTTCCAGCGATGGGAATGACCCACCGCCCACGGACCGTGGCCGGCAAGCAGGCGGCAGCCTCGGTCGGGCAGGGAATCCTGCTGGCCCACTACACGTCACGGTTTGCCAGCCACGGGTTGCGGGTCGGACAGGTACTGCTGACCGTCAATGACCTGGTCCGTCCCACCTCCTATCGAAATGCCTGGTCGACCCTGGACACCCTGCTCGAGCTGGGAGTCGTGCCAATCGTCAACGAGAACGACACCGTTGCCACCGGGGAGATCAAGTTCGGCGACAACGACCGACTCGCTGCCCTGGTGGCTGAGCTGGTGCGCGCTCAGGCCCTCGTGCTGCTGTCTGACGTCGACGCCCTCTACACTGCTCATCCGGATTCCCCGGACGCCCGTCGTCTGGATGTCGTTGAGGACATTGACGCTCTGGAGATCGACACCCACAAGGCCGGATCCGGGGTCGGCACCGGGGGCATGACGACGAAGCTGGAGGCCGCCCGAATGGCCACCAGCGCGGGGGTCCCTGTGGTGCTCGCATCGGCTTCGGATGCCCGTGGCGTCCTGGGTGGGGCAGCCGTGGGCACCTACTTCCGACCGATGGCGACGCGGCGGTCCCGGCGTCTGCTGTGGTTGGCCGACGCCGCCACCCCGCAGGGTCAGATCGTCATCGACGAGGGGGCCGTCGAGGCCCTCACCACACGCCATTCGTCGTTGTTGGCGGTGGGTGTCACTCGGGTTCACGGGGATTTTCAGGCGGGCGATCCGGTGACGATCCTGGCCCCGGACGGTCGGCTCGTCGGGCGCGGCATTGCTCAGTTCTCCCATGACGAGGTGCGCGTGATGAGAGGACGTTCGAGCGCCTGGCTGGCCGCAGAAATGGGCCCGGCGGCGTCTCGGGAGATCATCCATCGCGACGCCATGGTGTTGAGCCGTCGTCGAACTACCAAGAAGTGACTCACCGTCGCTGTGGTCACCATGGTGGTGTTGCCCATCTGACGAATACCATGTGGCCATGAGCTCGCGAGTCATCGAACAGGCCAAGGCTGCCCGATCTGCCGCCACGGTGTTGCGTCGGCTGCGTCGCATCGACAAGGACGACCTGCTGATGGCCATGGCCGCCGGGTTGCGCCAGAACGTCGACGACATCCTGGCCGCCAACCGTGCTGATGTCGATCGTGGCCGCGGAAACGGGATGGACGAGGCCCTTGTCGACCGTCTCACCCTCACCCCGGAACGGGTCGAGGGAATGGCCGTCGGTCTGGAAGGGGTCGCTCGGCTCGACGACCCCGTCGGTGAGGTCGTGCGTGGCAGGCACACTCCGCTGGGAGTCAAGGTGGAGCAGGTCCGGGTGCCGATCGGCGTCATCGGGATCATCTACGAGGCTCGTCCCAATGTCACCTCTGACGCCGCCGGTATCTGTCTCAAGTCCGGTAACGCCTGCCTGTTGCGAGGATCGTCCTCGGCTCTGGAGTCCAACCGTGCCGTCATCGCGGCGATGCGTTCCCGGTTGCCCGAGGAGATCCGTGAGGCGGTGCAGCTCGTCGAGGGTGGCCATGAGGTCACCGACGAGCTCATGGCTGCCCGCGGGTACGTCGACCTGCTCATTCCGCGTGGTGGGGCCGGGCTCATCAACGCCGTCGTCTCCGGGGCCGAGGTGCCCGTCATCCAGACCGGAACCGGTAACTGCCACCTCGTCATCGACGTCAGTGCCGATGTGGAGATGGCAATCGGCATTGCCGTCAATGCCAAGACGCAGCGTCCCAGTGTGTGCAATGCCGTCGAGACGGTGCTGGTGCATCGGGGAATTGCGGACACCGCGGTGCCGCTGCTGGTGGACGCCATGAGCGATCGCGGAGTGACGGTGCATGGCGATGAGGACAGTATTCGGCTGGATCCCCGCATCGTGCCGGCCGAACCCGATGAGTACGACGACGAGTACCTGTCCCTGGACCTCGCGCTGCGCATCGTCGACGACCTGGAGGAGGCCGTCGACCACATCGCCAAGCACGGTTCGGGCCACTCGGAGACGATCGTCACCAAGTCGATGACCTCCCAGGAGTTCTTCACCTCCAGCGTCGATGCCGCGGCGGTGTTGGTGAACTGTTCCAGCCGGTTCGTCGATGGCGGGGAGTTCGGATTTGGTGCCGAGATCGGTATTTCCACCCAGAAGCTCCATGCCCGCGGACCGATGGGTCTGCGGGAGATGACGACGACGACCTACGTCTTGCAGGGCGACGGTCAGACCCGTCCGTGAGGCTGTCCTTGACCGTCCAACGGTAGTTCTGGGGTGATTGTGGGATAGGCTGAGGCGCCATGAGCATGGTTCCTCTTCTCATGGAGTCCTCGGCCCTCGTCGTCGGTATCCTGACGCTGCTGGTGCTGCTGATTGCACTCGGCATCGTTCGTGGCATCGGCAAGGGTCGGCCGCATTCCTGATGCCGAGTGTTGAGCTGGGGCTGGCGCGGGTCCACAACGGACGCCGCTACCGGCTCGGGGTGATGGGCGGTACCTTCGACCCCATTCATCATGGCCACCTCGTCGCAGCCTCGGAGGTTGCGGCCAGGTTCGACCTCGACGAGGTCGTCTTCGTGCCCACTGGCGTGCCCTGGCAGAAGAAGGGACGTAAGGTTTCGCAGGCCGAGGACCGTTACCTCATGACGGTCATCGCGACGGCGTCGAACCCGTCGTTCTCGGTGTCACGGGTCGACATCGATCGTCCGGGGGACACGTACACCGTCGACACCCTCAAGGATCTGCGACGAGAGCGAGGCAGCGACGTCGACCTGTTCTTCATCACCGGTGCCGACGCGCTGAGTCACATCCTCACGTGGCGTGGCGCTGAGGAACTGTTCGACCTCGCACACTTCATTGGGGTGTCGCGTCCTGGAGTGCCGCTGGGAGCCAAGGACATCTCCCATCTGCCGGCTGAGAAGGTCACTCTTCTCGAGGTGCCGGCCATGGCCATTTCGTCGACCGACTGCCGTCAGCGGGTCGGGGAGGACATGCCGATCTGGTACCTCGTGCCGGACGGCATCGTGCAGTACATCAACAAGCGCGGTCTCTACCACGACAACATCAACATCAATCCGGAGGATCATTGAGCGCCACCGAACAGGCCATCGAGCTCGCCCGTGTGGCGGCACACGCCGCCCTCGACAAGAAGGGCTTCGACATCGTCGCCCTTGATGTCTCGGAGCACCTCGCCATCACTGACATCTTCGTCATCATCTCTGCGGCCAGCGAGCGTCAGGTGTCGGCCGTGGTCGACGCCATCGACCAGACCATGCATGAGCACAAGGCTCATCGCGCCCGCCGCGAGGGAGAGCGGGAGAACCGTTGGGTGTTGCTCGACTACGTCGACATCGTGGTGCACGTGCAGCATCAGGAGGAACGCGAACTGTATTCCCTGGAAAGGCTGTGGAAGGACTGCCCGGCCGTCGACCTGCAGCTGCCTGAGGAGCAGCTCGACTGGGACCAGATGTGACGACGCGGATCGTCCTGGTTCGGCACGGCGAGACCGAGTTCAACGCCGACGGACGACTCCAGGGGCAGCTGGACATTCCGCTGTCCTCGGTGGGGATTGCCCAGGCCGAGGCCGTCGCGCCCGTTATTGCCGGGATGGATCCGGTGGCGATCGTGTCGTCGCCGTTGGTGCGTGCCAGGGTGACGGCCGAGACGATCGGGCGTGCTGCCGGTCTCGAGGTCGGTTTCGATGACCGGCTCAAGGAGGTCGACGTAGGTCAGTGGGCGGGGGAGACCGTGCCCGCTCTACATCGCAACGACCCCCATTACACGCACCTGATGGCCTCCGGTGAGGATTTCCGGCGCTCTGACGGTGAGACGACCGCCGAGGTTGCCGAGAGGGTGACGGCGGCCGTCAGGGATGCCGTGGACGAGCAGAAGAACCAGACGGTGTGCCTGGTGGCCCATGGATTTGCTCTGCGGGCTGCCGTGGTGTGGCTGCTCGGCGGTGGGTACCCGGAGTTCCTTCGGTTCGGTGGGCTGGGGAATTGCTCGTGGACCGTGCTGGATCGGATTGGATCCGGCGAGGCCGACCGACGCGGAATGGACGATCGGTGGAGGTTGCGGACATATAACGCGACCGTACTGTGACTTGGCGATGCTGGTGTACTGATCGGACGCGTTGATTTACGCCCGCCAAGAAACCTCGTTCCACGAATGCTACAAGTTGTATTTGTGGCACTGCCTGGGAGGTCATCGTGGACATGGGACACATGCCCCAACCGGACGAGTACGCCGCAATGTCAAGGTCGGCCCGACGCCGAGCTTCCCTTCTCACGATTCATCAACGTCCCTAGTCAGTACAGCGCGAGCAACGCTGGGCATGAGAGTGAGGCTGGTGGGCTTGGTCCTGCGGCATGCGCTCTGGCTTGGAGCAGTCGACTTGAGCGTCATGCCTCCGGCGGCTGCGATCCGGTCAGCCACACCTGGAAACTCTCGGTCAGACACTGCTTGAGTAGGCGGACATCCGGTTGGGTTGAGGTGGCCGGCCAGGCAAGCAGTCCCTCGAGCCCCACGGCGACGAGGCTGCGAGCCTCCGCGCGGCGGGCGAGGCTCGTTGTCGCGGGCATGTGTGGGGCGAGTGCGTCGGTCCATGTGGTCGTCCGTGTCCAGAGAGCCTCGCCGAGCTCCGGGGTAGACGTGATGAGCACGACCCGCTGGTAAAGCTGCTCTACCGGATTGGACGCAATGTGAGCGACCATGGCATCAGTCAATGAAGCCGCGTCGAGGACATGACCTTCGGAGACAGCTGCAAGCAGGACATCGACATCAGAGGTCTTGGCGACGGAGAGAACCAGGGATTCCTTGGTGCCGAAGTGTCGATAGACGGTCATGGGTGACACGTCCGCAGCAGCTGCGACTTCCTCGACGGTGGTCTCTGCGTAACCGCGGGCCGTGAAGAGATCGATGGCTGCACTGCGGATTTTGCGGCGCAGCTCAAGCTTCTTCGCTGCTCGAGATCGGGACGTCGCCATGAGCCGTACTCTACTGGGCGAAGTACGGCCCATGGCGGTGGTGAACAGGAGCAGTGCGCTGACGATAACGGTGACCGAACAGAGGGCCAGTACCGAATCCATGGCAGTGACGTAGGCAGTGTTAGCCGTGGCATCGATCTGGTCCCGGAGCCCAGGGAACTGAGGGGCTGTGGCCTTGGCCACACCGATACCGGTATTGATCTGCTTCACGATGAACTCGGGAAGGTGCGTTGATTGGCTGGTGACTGCCCGGGTGTAGCGGTTTCCGAGCAGGCTGCCGAGGATCGCGATCCCGAGCATGGACCCGATCTGACGAATGGTGTTGATGAGCGCCGCCGCAGTTCCATGTGCTTCTTCGTCAACTTGGTCCATGGCGTGCGCAAGAGCAAATGATTGAGAAAGCCCCTGCCCCAATCCCAAGAGTGTCAGTCCCGCCATGATCGGCGCAGCGCCTGAGACGACCTTGGTGGCGGCGATGCCCATCCCGATCCCGATCAGGACCAGACCGCTGGGGAGGGCTAGTTGTGCGCTTTGGGGATGCTTGGACGCGCGGGCAGCAGCGAAGGACCCCAGTCCAGTCGCCGCTGCCATGGGGAGCAGCATCAGCCCCCCGGCAACGGCCGAGTGTCCCAGCACGCTCTGGATGAATCCCGGCACGATGAACAACACGCCGAACAGAACGAGGTTGACCACCATGAGGCCCATGGCGGACGTGCGGAAGTGGTGATTCCTGAGCAGGGACAAGTCGGCCAGGGGCGACTGGGTCCGGGAGTCGACGACGAGGCACACAATGAGTGCGGCGACCCCTGACGTCGTGGCCATGTAGCCGCCCGGTGAGTTGATCAGTCCGGCGGTGATCAGGATGAACCCGGCAGTCGACAGAAGTATCTGCGGGGCAGGGGCCGCTCGCCTGACAGGGCGCATCGGGTCTGGTGGGATGCACGCCGCAAGCACCATCACGAGGGCAAGGGCACCGACGAAGTCGATCGCGAACATTGCCTTCCATCCCCAGTTGTCAATGGCCAGCCCGCCGAGGATGGGACCGAGCGGTGCGCCCAGCGAGCCGGCAGCGCTCCAGATGGCGGTCGCACGTGCCCGGTATGGCGCCTGGACGAGCCATGGGATCAAGGCAAGTGACATCGGAGTGAACACGCTCGCGCCCAGTCCCATGACGGCCCGTCCCACGAGCAGCCCGATCACCGTGGGACTGAACAAGGGGACAGCGGCCCCCACTCCGAACAGACAGACGCCGATCAACAGAAGGCGGCGGTGCCCGATGCTGTCGCCCAAAAGACCGCCGGGGAGCAGCGCAGCGAGAAAGCCCAGCGTGTAGGAAGACACGATCCACTGCAAGGCTCGGTTGCCCGCATGGATGCTGCTGCCGAGGTCCGGCAGTGCGACGTTCACCATGGTGGTGTTGACGTAGAGCAGAGCCATTCCTCCAGCAAGAGCCCACACTCCTGCCCACCGTTCAGAACTGGTAGTCCCTAACATATGTTAGAGGCTACCAGTTTCCGATCGTCCACTATCACGGCGAGCAGCTCAGGAGGCATACACATGCGTATCTATGCGTCGGGTCGACCTCTGTATCAAATCACCCACCAGATCCATGACCTCATGGTCCAATGTGATCACGAGTTCTTTTCTCCGCTCTCATGACGCCAAGGCGTGGGCGTTCAAGTGCGGAGTGATCACCAGCTCGAGGGCGGTGCCGAAAACCGCTTCTCCTCGATGATGACAGGCGCCCGCACCATCACTCTTGTCAAGAACGGCGATCTGGATGCCTTTCTGGCCCGCTGCGCTCCGGTGTCATGGAAAAGGGGTAGGGCTATGTCCACGTGAGCACGGCGGTCGTGACACCGGCCAACCGTGGTAAAAGGCTCACCAAAACGTTCGCGGCTCCCGTCGTGGTGGCGGTTGTGCGGCAGGGTGCGGCCGGTCGATTATGGAAGGTCGGGGACCAGGTGGACAAACATGAGGTAGTGTTCGCTTCGAGGTCGGTGGGACCACACCGTGGGGTCAGCATCCTCGATCGTGCGCCTGGCCGGAGCCGTTCTGGCCGAGCAGACCGACGAATGGGTCGAAGGATGTCGCTACCGCGGCCTCGAGGTCCTGGGCCCGCTGCCCGTATCACTCTGGTACCCGACACCTACCTCGAACACACAGACCACGACCTACCAGCCCTGACCGTCTGACCCCGAGAAGGAGTACGCAGCTACACCACCACTAGGGATTTGGCCTTCCCGGCCCTGCTCGCAGCGGGACCATCCGGACCGCCTCCGTTTTCTCATCCGGGGTGTGGCGCCGTGTCTGCGGTTTCCCGGGAACCTGCCACTTCGGCATGTACTCATTCTCGTTTCTAGACCAGTGCCTGAACAGGCTTGGATCAGCTCACCGAACTCCTGGTCGACCTCGACGACCTCCACAGCAATTGCGAACCAGCCGAACGCCGCATCCTCAACCGCACACTGTTCACCCACATCACCATCGACGACGAAGAAAACGCCACCCACATATCCGCCGAGGCCACCGTCAGCGTCCTCGCCCACACCAACATCGATGCCTCGGCGCAGGTCACCGCAGAAACAAAACTGCCCCACCATCAGGCGGGGCAAGCTTCGATATTCTCATTTTACGTGGAGCATAGGGGATTCGAACCCCTGACCTCTTCCATGCCATGGAAGCGCGCTACCAACTGCGCCAATGCCCCGAAAACAACTCCTCAGGAGGGTCATCCTCTTCGTTCACCCGACCGCCCGGGCGACCAGGCAAACGTTACCGGATCCCACCCATCCTCACCAAATCGGACCAAGCCAGGCCAGTATTTGCGTATGGGTATCGACACACACTCATGCGCAACGCACCTTCACCGCCCCAAGAAGCCGTCCACCACCGCGCCGCCCCTCTCGCACGACTCCTACTGCCGAGGTCAGCTCTGCACGTCTGTGGCTTTCAGGTAGCCCTGACGGTGTCCCAGGAAGACACATACGTACCGGTCCTTTCCGGTCACATCGACGTGGTCCTTGGGTGGCGGAGCGTTGAACGTCTTGGACCGGTAATAGTCTGTCGCGGGCTGAGGGTCGATGACGACATAGCGCTGACCAGGCTCCAACACGTACGGCAACGCAGCCTCGGGCTGCACCCAGGTGCCGTCCGGATAGGCAGAGGCTTCCGGGTACGCCCGGCCATAACCTGACGTGCGCGAAACCACGGTGATCGTTCGCGCCTCCGGGACGACTCGTGCCACCGGCTGCTGAGCGGGATTGTGGAACCACGCCTTAGCTCCCAGGTACCAGACGGCGACCCACTCGTCGTCCTTCCCTCCAACCTCTGCGACGACATACTCCGCACCCGTGTTCAGCCGGGCGCCGACGTCGGCAGGTTCTGTTGTTGCCGGCTCCGGGCTGATACCGGCATCAACAACCGTCGGGGCATCCGACGACGGGGCCTGCCTCGCCGTCACAAAGTTCACTCCTCTGACGACCTGGCCGTTGTAGGCCTGCGTGTTCATTTCGAAATCAGGCAAAATCCTCACGACGTCGTCGCGCTTGGGTCTGGTGCTCACCGTGCCCTCGGTGAGTGGGCGGCCCAACAGCTCAAAGTATCGAGCCCAGTTCCAGAAGGCGCCCGGATCCCAGTGCATCCCCTTGATGTGCTCGGTGTCAATGCCAGGAACCTCGTCATGGCCAATGACGCGACCACGCGTCAGCGGGATCCCATATTTATCGCACAGATAGCGGACTAGCGCTGCACTCGAGCGGTACATCGCGTCCGTGTACCAGGATTCTCCCTCGAGAGCCTTACCCTCGTGCTCGAGTCCGAGGGCGTGCATGTTGTAGTACCAGTTCCCGGAGTGCCAGCCGATGTCCTTGGGATCGAGGTGCTGCGCAACGTGACCGTCAAATGATCTCAACGTGTAGTTCCATGCGAGGTAATTCGGCTTCTCCACAAGTTTGATGGTGTTGTCGTAGGTCTCCTCGGTGTCGTGGATGACGATTCTCGTCAGCGAAGGCGCAGAGGGGCGGCGCGCAAGGTCGTGATTTCCGTACTTCACCGGATCAGATCCGTACTGCTGATATGGAGCAGGTATCCACTCGATGTGGAGGCTATCCGGCCCGTCAATCGGCGGCCCGGACACCTTATGCTCAGGTAACGCTGTTCGGCTGATAAGCGGGCCGAAGATGGCCATGGTAGTAAACGAACGGCGGCTCATGTCGATCATCGGAATCGTCCTCTCGCCCAGTAAAGATGCTTATGAACCCACACAAGCACACCACATATGGGGGTCACATCACGAAGGATCACCGCACAGGAGCGTTACATCCATACCGGTTAGGTGAGGTGGCCATCGTCGGGGAGTGGGTAGAGCGTGCGGATGATGTTGGCGGCTGGGCCGGTGGGTGCGTTGCGGTAGCCGGTGCCGGCCCAGAGGTGGACTCGGTGGGTGTCTCCGGCTTGGGTGGCGGCTTGTCGCAGTGGGCGGGTGAGATGGTGCATGGCGGGGTATGCGTGGGGTGCGGTGGCGTGGTGTTGGGTGATGAAGTCGTTGGTGAGGGCGCGGGCCGGTCGTCCGGTGAACGCGTGGGTGATGGTGGTGTCGTCGAAGGCGGGGTCGGCCAGTGCCGCCCGGTGGGTGGCTGAGGTTCCGGCTTCGTTGGTGCGGAGCAGAAGGGTCCCTACGGCAACCGCGATGGCGCCTGCATCAAGTGTTGCTCGTACCGCTTCAGCGCCATCGATGCCGCCGGCGGCGATCACTGGCAAAGGGCTGGCCTTGCGCACGTGTGAGACGAGAGTGGGGAGGTCTTCCGGTTGTGGTGTCCGCGTGGGGTCGAAGGTGGCGCTGTGTCCACCGGCTGAGGGGCCTTGGATGATGAGCCCGTCGGCGCCGCGTTCGGTTGCGGCGACGGCCATGCCGTGGGGGAGGGATACGCCGTCGTCGGTGAGGAAGATGGGGACGTTGTTGATCTCGCGGAGTTCATGGCAGGTGGGTATTCTGTTTTGCGGGGCCGGTCATACCAACCTCAGCCGCGAGGATCGAGCACAGCCTTCGCAGTTGCGATGTCGGTTACCAGATCCGTTACCAGATTGCCTCGAAGGATCGCAGTCAAAGCCGGGGCCTTTTCGGCTCCGAAAGCGCTGACGATGACGTGGGTGATTGATGGGATTCGGTCGATCGGTATTGTCATCAACCCTTGGCAGAAGCCCGCATCGACGTGACGGCCCTGAGCATCGATGTGGTGCCCACAGATGTGGCCGACCGCTCCCCGCGACAACAACTCGGCATGAGCCCGTTCGGGCATCACATGATCGAAAATCGGTGCCACCGAATTCACCCCGACCGCGCCCACCCCTGTCACCAAGATGTCGGCGTGGGAGGCCATTGCGATCGTCATTCCAATGGACTTCTCCGCCTTTAAAGCCGCTGCTACTTGCGGATTCGATACCAACACTGGCGCGGGCATCACTCGGTAAGCGCAGCCAAGTCGCTCCGCCAGTTGGCGACACAGCTCGGGGGAGTCAAGGAGTAGATTCCCCCGCGCTGTCCCCCCAATTGCCTGGACCACTGTCGCTTCAGGGTGACGTGTCGGGGTCATGGCGCGCACCACCGAAGCTACTCCACGCCCATTCGACAGCGCGATGACCGAGTCCGGGTGCATATATGTAGTCACGAGATCGGAAGCCATCCGTGACACCTCGTGAGCCGCAGAGTCGTCATCCGACATGGCTACGCGCGCGCACGCTAACCCAAAGGTGCGCGTCAGGTCCTGTTCCAACGCAACTGCTCGTTGTAACGGGTGCTGCACGGTAAACGTGATGATTCCGCGGCGCCGCGCTTCGTCGAGCAGGCGTGACACCATCGATCGGGAGTAGCCGATCTCAGCAGCGATCTCGGCCTGAGTCGCTTGTTCCAGCCAGTATCGCTTTGCCACGGTCAGTAGGGTCTGGATGTGTTCGCGGTCAGTCATATGTATCTCACAAATGTGAATCTTCGTACTTATGGCCCCGCAGAAACGCGGTGTTAAACCATCATACCGGCGCTTTAGCGCTTAGTGAATTCACATATGTGATCCCATGGCCTTGCGAAGGATGTCAGGCTGACGGCTGAATGGTTCTCGTCACACAGTCGTGAGAGAGGAATCACCCCAATGGCCGTCGTTCGTACCATCACTGGCGACGTTTCACCCGACACGCTTGGTGTCGTCAATGCCCACGACCACCTCATCCGTGTTGGCGCCGGTGAGGTCTACATCGATCCTGATCACCTGCTCGACGACGTCGACAAGGCCGCTCAGGAGGCCACCTACTTCGTCGAAGCTTCCATGAGCTGGGCCGACGGCGCCACGATCGTCGACATGTGCCCCGCATCCTCGGGTCGTGGTGTGCTCAAGACCCTTGAAGTTGTCGAGAAGGTCCCAGGCCTCCAGGTCGTCCAGGCCACCGGATTTCACCAGCAGAAGGTCTACCTGGAATGGCGTCAGAGCTGGGTCAACCAGTACACCGTCAACCAGATTGCCGATCTGCTCATTGCCGACATTGTCGAGGGCATCGACCGCTTCGACTACATGGGCCCCATCGTCGAACGCACCGGGGCCAAGGCCGGCGTCATAAAGTGGGCGACCGCTTACGGCAAGATTACCGAGTGGGAACAGAAATCCGGCAAGGCGGTGGCTATCGCATCTAAGGAGACCGGATGCCCTATCAACACCCATGTAACGGCCGGAACTTGCGGCCCCGAGCAGGCACGCTTCCTCGTCGACCAGGGCGTCGATCCTGCCAAAATCGCAATCGGTCACATGCAGCGTAACTGGGATCCGTGGGTCCACGAGCAGATCTGCAAGCTTGGCTGCTACGTCGAGCTCGACGGCACAAACCGCATCAAGTACGTCCCGGACAATACCCGCGTCAACCTGATTAAGGCCCTCGGGAAGAAGGGCTACGGCAAGCAGGTACTGCTGGGTACCGATTCCGGTAAAGCCTCTTACCAGAAGGTCTACGGCTCGGTCTCCGGCATTGACTATGATCCGGCCGTTTTCTGCCCGCGTCTGATTGAGGACGAGGGCTTTGACCGCAGCTACGTCGATGACCTGCTCATCAACAACGCCGCGACCTTCCTTGGCTTCGAGCCCCTGGCTGGGTGACGACGATGCCACGACTCCAAGTTGCTCTTGATACCTACGACCTGCCGTCGGCCCTCGCCCCGCTGTCCCAAGTGTCCAACGAGGTTGACGTCATCGAGTGTGGCACCATCCTGGTTCTAGCCGAGGGCATGGATGCGGTGCGTGCCATCCGGGCGGTCTATCCTGGGAAGGTTATTCTCGCCGATGTTCGCATAGCCGAAGCCGGGGCCAAGATCGCCCGGCTGTGCTTCGAAGCCGGAGCCGACCTCGTTTCCTGTGTCGCCGGGGCATCTCTGACCACCATCGATCAAGTGTGCAAGGTGGCAGAGGAATTCGGTGGCGAAGTCCAGGTCGAGCTCGCGGATGAGTGGTACGACGCCGACCGCGCCCGCACCTGGCGTGAATTGGGTGTCCAGCACGTCATCGTTAAGCGTTCCCGCGACCGGGAGGCCGCCGGGGACTTGTCGTGGAAACCCGAGGATCTCGGGCGGGTCGACGAACTCGCCGAGATGGGATTCACGGTCACCGTCACTGGAGGCATCACTCCCAAGGACCTTCCGGTCTTTGCTGAGCATCCAGTCGGCATTGTCATCGCCGGTCGTTCAATCGTCGCCGCCGACGACCCAAGGGCTGCGGCACAGCAACTACGCTCCACGCTAGACGAGGTGTGGCCGAGATGACCGAGTCGCTGTCGGACGGAGTGGCACTCGGCATTTACGAGAAGGCTCTTGTTGGCAACCAGCTTGAGACTGATGACGACTGGCGTCGCTTCCTTACCCAGGTGCCTGAGGCCGGCTTCGGTTTCGTCGACCTATCGGTCGACGAAACCGAAGGAAGGGCCGCACGGCTTGAGTGGGATCAGGACCGCCGTCGTATGGTGCGTCGCTGTGCCGAGGAAACAGAGACCACGATCGGTGGTATCTGCTTGTCAGTGCATAGGCGCATTGGCCCCGGTAGCGCCGACCCCGCGGTGCGTCAACGTGCCCGTGACGTGCTAGCCGAAGGCCTGCACCTTTGCCACGATCTCGGAGCGTCCGTGCTTCAGGTGGCGGGGTACTACTGCTACTACGAGCAGATGAATGACCACGCCGAGCAGTGGTACACCGACCTTCTCCTCGACGCCATCCCGATGGCGGCCCGTCTCGGCGTCGTCATGGGCATCGAGAATGTCGACGGCACCGACGTTAATTCCATCCGCAAGGCCATGGAGTTCGTCAAGCTCGCTCACTCGCCTTACCTGCAGGTCTACCCCGACATCGGAAACATTGCCGAACGGCAGCTCGACGCCTCGATCGAACTCGAGGCTGGGCGTGGCCACATGGTTGCGATCCACGTGAAGGATGTCCGGCCTGGCGAGCCTCGACGGGTACCGATGGGAGAGGGGACCGTTGACTGGGACGATGCCTTCGCCATCCTTGCCAGGCAGGGCTGGCGCGGCCGAATGATGATCGAGATGTGGAACGACGATGCCCCCGATTCCAATGATCGCAGTGTGTCGGCGCGTGAGTTCATCGAGGGGCGTCTTCGAAGCGCCGGAATCCCGATTCGTCGGGCCCTCGCCTGATTCGAGGTCGGTTGGCCCAGCTTGAATCCTGGGCCGACCGACACCAAACCTCCAAAAAATTCCTATACCGCTGTTCAAAGGAGAACGTTCGATGCTCGAAGAGCTCAAGAAAGACGTTTGCGAAGGCAATCTCGACCTGCCCCGACACGGCCTGGTGACCTGGACCTCGGGCAATTTGTCTGCCCGAGACCCCGGGACCGGCTTGGTGATCATCAAGCCCTCCGGAATGCTGTACGACGACATGACCCCTGACGACATGGTTGTCGTCGACCTTGACGGAAAGGTTGTCGAGGGAGATCGTGGACCATCTTCGGACACTGCTTCGCACCTGTACGTCTATCGTCGCCATGACGACATCCGCAGCATCATCCACACTCACTCCACCTTCGCCACCGCCTGGGCTGCCACAGGCCAGGACATACCCTGCGCCATGACCGCCGTCGCTGATGAGTTCGGTGGACGAGTCCCGTGCGGAGATTACGCCCAGATCGGCACTGAGCAGATAGGTGAGCAAATTGTACGGTTCATCGACGAGTCCCCAGCCGTACTACTCAAGAAACACGGTGTCTTCACTGTCGGTACGTCTATTGAGAAGGCTGTCAAGGCAGCCGTTATGGTCGAGGACGTCGCCAGGACCCTGACTTTTGCCAAGCTCATCGGCAAAATCTCCCCGCTCCCGCAGTCGGAGATCGACTCCAACCACGACCGATACACCAACCGCTACGGCACCCCAGCTGCGTCCCAGGGGGTGACGGCATGACTTACGACATCTCAACTATCGGTGAGGGACAGATCCGGCTCACCTGCTACAAGGGCGAGCGTCTCGTTAATGCCCAGCAGCTACGGGCCACCGCTGCCTGCTCCGAAGCCAACGTTGCAGGCTTGCTGTCCCAGCTCGGTCGCGACACCTGCTGGACATCTGTTATGCCACAGGGCGATCTTACCGACCGGGTTGTCAACGAGTTTCGTAGTGTCGGTGTCGATGTCTCCCACATCTGTATCAAGCCTGAGGGGCGCGTCGCACTGTACTTCATGGAGCCCGGTGAGTATCCGATGCCAGCACGTGTGCTTTACGATCGCGAGCACACCCCTTTTCGTGACGTCCGTGTCGAGGATCTCGATTGGGAGGCCATGCTCGACACGAAACTGGTTTTCGTGACTGGCATCACGGCTGCTCTGACCGAGAACACGGCTGTTGTGGTGAGCCATTTTGTCGAGGAGGCCCACCGCCGTGGAATAGCCGTCGCACTTGACGTCAATTATCGTTCCCTGTTGTGGGAGCCGAGACGGGCCCGAGAAGTGCTCGAATCCATTGCGTGCATATCGGACATTGTCTTTTGCTCGGTGCGTGACGGCATGGCAGTATTTGGGATTGAATCTGACGGCGAACAGGCATGTCACGATCTGCGTGAATTGTTCGGAGCACCGACGGTCGTGTCCACTGACCAGATCAATGGTGTCTATCTATCCGACGACGAGCACGGCGACCACACCTTCCCAGTGGTTCAGGTGCCTGTCGTCGACCGTCCAGGCGCAGGAGACTCCTTCGTCGCAGGAACATTGCACGGGTATCTTGCAGGTGACGTGGTCCAGGGAATCTATTACGGGCAGCGGACATCTTCTTACGCCCTGACTCATTATGGAGACCTTACTCGTGTGAGTCCCAGTGAGCTCAATATTCCTTCGAACACAGACATTCTGCGTTGACAACAACCGCGTCGCAGGTAGGAGATATAGTTACATGTCCACCTCTACAACATCCAAGCAATCAGCCTTAGATCTTATAGATTCGCGCCCTTTGACGCTCAATCAGAAGAATCTTGTCGCCCTGGCCATCATCGGAAACATTTCCGAGTTCTTTGACATCTTCCTCATTGGTTTCGTGGTATCCGTCCTCACTAAGCCATGGAACCTGACCGGCACTGAGGCGGGCGTCATCCTCGCCTGTTCTGGCCTGGGTACGGTCATCGGTGCCATTATGTGGGGACGTCTGGCAGACAAAATCGGACGCCGTTCGTCATTTTTCTGGTGCGTCCTCATGTTCGTTGCATTCACCGTCGTATCAGTGTTCACTCCAGATCACGGCTGGATCATGCTAGCCATATTGCGTATTGGTGTGGGGATCGGTGTTGGCGGCCTCAATATCACGTCGATTCCGTATGTTCAAGAGTTTGTGCCAGCTAAACAGCGCGGCCTTCTTGCGGGATTGGCGTCGGTATTCATACCGCTCGGTCTTTTCCTGGGATCTCTCGGGCAAAAAGCCTTGAGTGATAATTGGCGTGCTCTCATCGCGCTGGGGGCGATTCCTGTCTTCCTGCTTGTGTGGATTCGCTTTGTCCCCGAGTCACCAAGGTTTCTACAGAGTCATGGACGGGAAAATGAAGCCCGTGAGGCTTTGGCGTGGGCGTTGGAGATGCCGGCTGACGACATTGGAGATCTGCCGTCGGTAGAGCACGTCCAAGACGCTTCGTACTCACTTGTCTTCGGCAAGTACCGCAAGGGCCTCCTCATAGTCAGCCTAGGGTCCTTCTGCTTCATTCTGGGGTCATTCACGATTCAGTCGTGGGGTCAGACCCTCCTCAAGACCGGGTTCGGCAAGTCTGCAGAGCAAGTCGGGATCCTGTTTATGTTCGTCTCTCTGGCCGATCTCATCGGGCGCTTCCTGTCAGCATGGCTGGCCGACCGCATCGGTCGGAGGATCACGATGCTGTCATTCGGTCTGGTAGGTGCCGCCGGAACTCTGATCATCGCGCTTTCGGCTCATCTGGGTTGGGGCTGGCAGGTTTTCTTTGCCGGCGTCCTTGTTGCGATGGCCTTCGGCGACGGCGCCTTCGGCATTCTGAACGCCTTCGGAGCCGAGCAGTTTCCCAACGAGGCTCGCTCCACCGGTCTGGGACTCGGTTACGGCATCGGTGCGACTGCCAAGGTCATCGGTCCGGCGCTCATGGGACTCATGGTGGGCGGATCTGCGGTCAAACAGAATGTCACCTTGGACGCGGTCTTCCCGGCGTTCATCCTGTTCACCGTGCTGCTCGTCATCGGCGGTGTGACATACATGTTCGCCCGCGAAACTCGCGGCACCTCACTCGACACGATCTGACCTATCAAACGATCCTGACGTCGAGGGCCTGTACCTGACCCAACGGGTTAACCGAAGCCGTGACCTGACGGGTAGCCAGGGGGCCCTCGACACGCCAGATCCAGCGATACGGCGTCATCTCGACGACGTCGATCGCGGCATCCACGGATTCCCCGGTGGCCTCGACCACGTCCTCGAAATCCTTGCGGCGCTGATCCAACGGACGATCCATGTCCATCGTCGGGCTCCACTCCCGAGCCACCAGATCGTTCGACCAGTTGCGAATGATTTTCTCGACGTCGTCGAGATGTTGCCGGACTTGGGGATTCATCGGCGAAGGATGGACGGCGTCGCAGGTCTTGCGATCCTTGGCTGCCGAGGGCAACAGCAGGTCACCCACCCCGGGAACAACGGTGTCGAGGGCCGTGGAGGTTACGCGGATGGCCGGGTGATACGTCCGATTCGCCAGCACCACGATGCCGACTCCCGAGCGCGGATGCCACATCATCGTCGATCCATAACCCGGGTACCCACCGCAGTGATAGACGATGTGTTCCTTCCCCGTGACAGCGACGTGAAGGCCATATCCGTACCCTTCGGTGACTGGGCCGTATGTCGTGAAGTACCGGTACATCTGCTGCATCTCGCGGAAGACCCGACCCCAACCATCGTCCTCGCTGGTCCACGCGGTGATGAAATGGCTCACCCAGATCCCGACATCCTTGGCGGTGCAGATGAGGCCGCCGATGGGGGAGAAGGTTCCGGGGCCAAGCAAGGGCTGGACGCTGCCATCTCTGCCGAGGCATGGGGTGAGCTTTCCCTCGGGTACTTGCGTGACGTCGAGGAAGGATTCGGTCATCCCCACCCGACGGATGATGTCTTCCTCGACGACGTCGATGAATGGCCGCTCGGTCGCCAACTCGACGACGCGGCCCAGGATCGCGTAACCGAGGTTGGAATAGGCGTACCCCGTTCCCGGCGCGAAGTTCGTGATGAAGGGTTTACCCAACAGCGCCTCGAACTCCTCGCGTGACATGGCCTGCTGACGGTCAGCCCACGGATCGTCCGGTGGTAGACCGGTAGACATGGACAACGCGTCACGAATCGTTGCGCTGGCGATGGGCTCCTGAAGCTGCGGAATCCAACTACCGAGGGTGTCGTCGAGAGCGGGCCGTCGAGAAGCCACGTCGATCAGCCCGTGACAGATCCCAAGGACGCTGGCAGCGGTGAACGACTTCGACATCGACGCGATGCTGTAGACGCGATCGTCGGTGTCGCTACAGCGCACCTCACTGTCGTCAACGGCTGCCCAGGACAACGAGGTTCCACTCCCGGCAGCTTCTGACGAAGCAGCACTGAGAACGTCGACGACAGGGTCAAGACGGGAACTCATGGCCGCATTGTGCCACTTGAGACATTGGGCTGGTAGAGCGGATTCAGGACACCGCTGGCCCTAGAAGACAGGACCGCGGCGTTGCCAGCGCGCATCGTGGGTAAGATTGGACCACAACAACGCGGGAGCCCACCACAAGGGCTGAGAGGGTGCCGAGATGGCACCGACCGCCTGAACCTGTCCGGGTAATGCCGGCGAAGGGAGTGGTTGACATGACTGAACTGTCGAATTTGGTGTCAGAGTCCGTGGAGCGGCTGCGTCGGGACAAGCCGCTGGTCCAGTGCCTGACGAACATCGTGGTTGCCAACTTTACCGCGAACGTGTTGTTGGCTGCGGGGGCAGTCCCCGCCATGGTCGATAACCCCGAGGAATCTGAGGGATTCGCATCGTTGGCTGACGGCGTGCTCGTCAATATTGGTACTCCGTACCGGGAGACCGCTGAAGCCATGGTTGTTGCCGTGCGTGGCGCAGCAGGTAGTGACACACCGTGGGTGCTCGACCCGGTGGGAGTCGGGATGTCATGGCGTACCCAGGTCGCCCTGGACGCGTTGCATGTCGGTGCTCCAGCCGTCATCCGGGCGAATGCCTCCGAGGTATTGACCCTGGCTGGGACGGGAGCGTCCCCCCGAGGCCCTGAGGCCGGAGATGCCGTCGAGGATGCCTTGGGGTCCGCCGCTGAGCTCGTGCGCACATACGGCACCGTGGTCGCCATTAGCGGCCCCGTCGATCACATCGTGGACGCGCACCGGCACGTAACCGTGTCATCGGGGCATGAATGGATGGCGCGAGTGACCGGGGTTGGATGCTCACTAGGGGCTCTGACAGCGGCCTTTGCAGGCGTCCAGAAAGATCATCTCATTGCAGCTGCATCCGCAACCGCCATGTTGTGCGTGGCTGCCGAACGAGCGGCGGATCGCAGTGTGGGCCTGGGCGGATTCGCTCAAGCTCTCATCGACGAACTGTTCCTGGTGTCACCCGACGAAGTCGGCGCGCGGGGAGGGCTTCGCGATGTCACGGCCTGACTTCGATCTTTCGGTGTACCTCGTCACAGACACCGCCCAATGTGGTGGCCCAGAGGAGATCGTCGAGACCGTGCGACGCGCTATCTCCGGCGGGGTGACTCTGGTCCAATTCCGCGACCACGACCTGCCTGATGACGAATTCGTCGCTTTGGGACGACGGGTGAGAGATGTATGCGACGAAATACCCCTCATCATTGACGACCGGGTCCATCTGGTCGCTGAGATCGGAGCTGACGGCGCCCATGTCGGGCAGTCCGACATGCCGGTCGCCCAGGCTCGAAAGGTTCTCGGGGACAATCTGCTGATCGGCTTGTCCGCGCAGACCCCCGCCCACGTGGAGGCCGCGCTGTCTCATGGCCCTGACGTCGTCGACTACTTGGGCGTTGGGGCCTTGCACGCCACAGGAACCAAACCGGAGGCTGGGGAGCTCGGCCTGGCTGCGATACGCGATGTCGTCGACGTCAGCCCGTGGCCGGTGTGCGTCATCGGCGGAGTTACTGCCTCCGACGCTCAGGATGTAGCCCGGGTGGGCTGCGACGGCCTCAGCGTCGTCTCGGCAATTTGTCGAAACGCCGACCCTGAATCCAACGCTCGGGAACTCGCACAGGCATGGTGCCACGCGAAGGGGCGGTGACATCAGGGCGTGCACAACCGCTCAGGGCTGCTGGCATCTTGTTCAGATGCGCGGCCCTGGTGCGCAGCGTTGGGGATCAGGTGCGAGGGCACCCTAAGATGAGCGCCATGAGCACTTCTGACGTCACTCGTCGCGCCTCCAAGATCTCCGTCGTCGGGGCCGGTTCGGTTGGTTCCTCGCTGGCCTACGCCTGCCTCATCCGCGGATCGGCCGACCTCGTTGCCCTCTACGACATCGCCAAGGACAAGGTCGAGGCCGAGGTAGCGGACCTCGCCCATGGCACTCAGTTCACCCCCGCCTCAGTGATGGGTGGCGCTGATGTCCACGACACTGCCGACTCTGATGTTGTCTTCATCACTGCCGGAGCTCGTCAGAAGCCGGGCCAGACCCGTCTGGACCTCGCCGGCGTCAATGCCAATATTCTGCGTTCCCTCATGCCGCAGCTGGTCGAGCAGTCTCCGAACGCCCTGTTCGTGCTCGTCACCAACCCCTGTGACGTCCTGACCGTCGTAGCCCAGCAGGCCACCGGGTTGCCGGCCAACCGTGTCTTCTCGACCGGCACCATGCTCGACACCTCGCGGCTGCGCTGGCTCATCCGTCAGTGGGCTAACGTCGAGCAGCGCCATGTACACGTGACCATCGTCGGCGAGCACGGCGACTCGGAGTTCCCGCTGTGGTCGACCGCCAACATCTCCGGTGTGCCGATCCACGACTGGACCGTCGAGGGTGAGCGCGTCTTCACCGAGGATGTGCTCGCTGACCTGGCCCACGAGGCCGCCTTCGCCGCGTACAAGATCATCGAGGGCAAGGGTGCGACGAACTACGCCATCGGTCTGACGGGTGCTCGTCTTGCCGAGTCCCTGCTGCGTCCGGGCCGTTCCGTCCTGCCGCTGTCCAGCGTCATCGAGGATGTCCACGGAGTCTCCGGGGTAGCCCTGTCCATGCCGTGCATCGTCTCGCGTGACGGCATCGAGGGAGTGGTCCCGGTCTCCATGAGCGCAGCGGAAATTGCCTCCCTTGCGGCCTCCGCGGAACGCTTGCGTGACACTTTGTCATCCATCTCGTGACCTGCTGAACATTTGTGCTGACGACCTTCTAGGCTAGGGGGTATGTCAGTTCCTTTTCAGTATGCACAGGACAGTGACGGAGAACTTCTCAAGATTGCGGCTCGCGGCCAGGAGGTGTTGACGAACCCCCTGGCCAACCGAGGCACGGCTTTCACCCTCGAGGAGCGCAAGACCCTTGGTCTCACGGGCCTGTTGCCGTCGGGAGTCATGACGATCACTGACCAGCTCAAGCGGGTTTACGCCCAGTACTCGGCGCAGCCGGACGACCTGGCGAAGTACCTGTACCTCAACCACATGCACGACCGTAATGAGGTGCTGTACTTCCGCCTCATCGCCGAGCACATCGAGGAGATGCTGCCCATCGTCTACACCCCGACGATCGGCAAGGCAATTGAGGAATACAACCACTGGTACGACCGTCCGAGCGGTATTTACCTGTCCATCGACGACCCGGAGGACATGGAGCAGGCCCTGGGGCAGTTGGGCCATGGCCCTGACGATGTCGACCTCATCGTGGCCACCGATGCAGAGGGCATCCTTGGCATCGGTGACCAGGGTGTCGGTGGCGTGGCGATCACCGTCGGGAAACTAGCGGTGTACACCGCGGCAGCCGGAATCCACCCGCACCGCGTCCTGCCCGTCATCCTCGACGTCGGCACCGACAACATGGAACGCCTCAATGACGACGGCTACCTCGGCGTGCGTCACCCCCGTGTGCGCGGAGAACGCTATGACGCCTTCGTCCAACAGTACGTCGAGACGGCCCACCGGATGTTCCCGCACGCCCTGCTGCACTGGGAGGACTTCGCGGCCGGTAACGCCACCCGAATCCTCAACAAGTATCGGGACGACTACTGCACCTTCAACGACGACATCCAGGGCACCGCAGCCGTGGTCGTCGCCGCCGTGTTGAGTGCCGTCAAGGCTTCCGGCACCCCGCTGAGCAAGCACCGTATCGTCATTCACGGCGCTGGTTCGGCTGGCACCGGCATCGCGAATCTCCTGGTACAGCTCATGGTCAGCCAGGGGCTGGACGAGGAAACTGCGCGTTCCCACTTCTGGGGATTGGGATCCCGTGGCCTGCTGCGGGAAGGTCTGCGGCTGCGTGACTTCCAGCAGCCCTTCGCTCGCAGCAAGGAGGAGCTGGAAGGGTGGACCACTGACGCCCCTGACCAGTACACGTTGAGTGATGTCGTGCGTAACGTCCATCCGACGATCCTCATCGGCTGTTCCGCCCAGACGGGGGCCTTCACCGAGGAGATCGTCAAGACGATGGCGGCCCACTGTGATCGTCCGGTGATCATGCCGCTGTCGAACCCGACCCGTAAGGCCGAGGCACTGCCTTCCGACATTCTCAAGTGGACTGAAGGACGCGCCCTGGTGGCCACCGGTTCGCCGTTCAAGCCGGTCATGGTCAACGGTGTGACGTATCAGATCGCTCAGGCCAACAACGCCCTGGTCTTCCCGGGCATCGGTTTGGGAGCCATCGCAGTGCAGGCGTCTCGCGTCACCAACGGCATGATCGCGGCTGCTGCCGAGGCGGTCGCCATGCACGTCGACAACCGGGTGATGGGAGCCTCGCTGCTGCCGTCCATCAAGACCCTGAGACCGCTGTCGGCGTCGGTGGCCATTGCCGTTGCCCAGCAGGCGATGGAGGAAGGTGTGGCGACCGAGGCCACCGACACCCCGGTTGAGAAGGTGTTCTCGGCGATGTGGCAGCCGCGCTACCCACGCGTCGAGGTCATCTGAGCGACGACGCAGACTGATGACAGTGAAGTGACGGGACTGAGCTGATGACCTGGGGACCGGCATCGTGCCGGGCCCCAGGCCATGCCAGATGGGCATCAGAGGTGGCGAGTCACGCCTTGATCGTCAGAGCCGAGATGGGGGAGGACATCCCCGATCCATGTGTGAACATGACGGTGGCGTCAGCGCGCGGACAGTCAATGGTGACCGTGCCGTGCACCTTATGTCCCGGGGAGACGGTGTCGCCGAGGGTTCCGGTGGGCGGCAGGTTGGCCTCGTGGATGTTGGTCGACTCGTTCTCCATGATGAAGAAGGTGTAGTCGCTCAGGGATCCCCTGGTGACCTCGATGGTCACCGTGAGGGTGACACTTCCGGGGCCCCAACTGACGTCGTCGATCGACCATGTTCCCTCGGTCGAGTTGTCCTTGGACGAGAACGGCACCGAGGAGGCCACAGCCGTCACTGATGCCGGAATCGGTGTCGGAGTGGTTGCCGATGACGGTGTCGCCACCGGAGTTGGCATGGGGGACGGGGGGAGATCAGGCTCGCTGGTGACCCGGCGAGCCACCAGAACGAGGGCGATGATGACAGCCACCGCGATGATGGCGGCGATCCAGCCGCAGTGGCGTTTCGGCGGCTGATACTGGCTGATGTCAGGCGGTTGGCTCATGGTGGCTCCACTGTACGTGGTTGGTGGCCGTCGGTGCTGTCCACAGGTTGGCGTTGAGACGAGATGACGCTGCCGGGAGTTGTCCACAGGTACCCAATTGCTTGGCGGATTTCACGGGGTCGGGACGACAACTGAAGGTATGACAACACTGCATTCGTCCACCACCGATGACCGTGATCCACTGACTGTCAGGACTGTCGACGAGGCGATAACCCTGGCGCCCTACCTGCTCGGCTTCCAACCCAGCGAGAGCCTGCTCCTCATCGTCGCTGACGATGGCGCGACCTGCCAAGGTTTCGTCGCCCGGGTTGATCTCGACGACGTTGAACTGACCCTGGCCATGGACGCCTTCGCATCCCGAGTCGTCTCGTTGGCAGGGCGTGGACGGACGGTGATCCTGGCCTTCACCGAGGACCAAGACCGTGGCATGGCTGCCTTGGCGTTGGCCATCCGGGCGATGAAGGGCATGAACATTGGTGACGCTGCCTGGACAGATGGTGAGTGCTGGCGCAGCATCTTCGGCGATGAACGGAGCTGTGGGGAGAATCACCCGTACATTCCCGCCCCGGAGATTGCTGCCGAGGCGGTCTACCGAGGGCTCACCGTTCTGCCGAGCCGTACCAATCTGGTCGATCAACTGTCCGGGCCCGGAAGAACCTGTGACTCAGGTACTCGTCGACTCATCACCAATGCGCGACGACGACTCTCTCGCTGCGGTGATGACGTCGTCGCTGCCAGATGCCGTGCTCTCGTGAGGTCCGGTTCACCGATTGATGATGCCGCCGCCGTCGAGATGGCCGTTGCCGTCCAGCGTCCGGAGGTGGCGCGCACCTTGTGGATGACGATGGAACGGGAGCACGCGTCGAGATGGCTGACGATCTGGAGCCAAGCCGTCGGGATGATCCCTGATCGGATGGCCCCGGCCCCGCTGGCCCTCTGCGGGCTGGCCGGGTGGCTGAATGGAGACGGGGCGGTGGCGTCAGTGTGCGCCCACCGATGCCAATCCATGGTGGGGGCTGCGGACCTGCCACAGGCCTTGATAGTCATCGTCGACGCCTTCGTGCCGCCCAAGCTGTGGGAGATCATGGATCGCGACCCAACGTTGATCGCCCACCCACTCCCGGCGGAGCAGGTGGGCGAATGAGTCGCAGCGGCGACGACAGTCAGACCTGCATACCGACGAGGTGACCGATGAGATAGGTGATCGTCATGGAACAGATGCCCACGATGATGTTGCGGGCGATGGGACGGGCCTTGCCGCTGCCGCTGGCGATGGCTGACCCCAGACCGGTGAGGAACAGGCCGATCATCGTGGCGGCGATGGTGATGTAGACGCGGGTTGCCGTCGGGGAACACACCATGGCGAGCAACGGGACCAAGGCACCGACGGTGAAGGCAGCCATCGAGGCGAAGGCCGCGTGCCAGGGGTTGGTGTACTCGTCGGGGTCGATACCCAGTTCGGCCTCGGCGTGGGCTCGCAGCGGATCGTGATCGGTGAGCTCTCGGGCAACCTGACGAGCAGTCTGCTCGGACAGGCCCTTCTCGGCGTAGATCCCGGCGAGTTCCTCGAGCTCCTCGTCAGGGAAGTCACGCAGCTCAGCGGCCTCCTTGGCCATGACGGCCTTCTCGATGTCGCGCTGTGAGCTCACGGAGACATACTCGCCGCCGGCCATGGACAGGGCACCGGCGACAAGCCCAGCCAAGCCGGCGATGAGGAGGGAGGAGCGATCGATGGTGGCGCCGGCGACACCCATGACGATGCCTGCCGTCGAGATGATGCCGTCGTTGGCTCCGAGCACCGCGGCACGCAGCCAGTTGAGTTTGGAGTTGAGGCTTCCCATGCCCTTGTCGGCCTCGTGAGGCTTGCGGGCTGGGGCGGGGGAGTCGGCCGACGTTGCGTCGTCGGCGGGGGCCAGGGCGGACATGGCCGGAACGGAGGCCGTTTCGGTCTTCCCGACTGACCTGTTCGCGCGGTGTGCCGTGGTGCTCATGACACCAACTGTGCTCGTGTTCAACGAGTGTTCACAAGGAAGGACAGGGCATCCTGACGGTAGGTGTGGGGCAGCTTCGCTAAACTCTGGTCCGTATGTGTCGCGGGTCGGTGAGACCCGTAGTGGATCCGAGAGGTGTGACGTGAGCGACCAGGTGCGCGAGACGACGGGCTACGACGCAGCCGCAGCCCAGGAGAAGTGGTCCAGGTACTGGGAGGAGAACCACACCTTCGCAGCCCTTGACGACGGTTCCAAGGAGCGCCGCTACGTCCTCGACATGTTTGCATACCCCTCCGGTGACCTCCACATGGGTCATGCCGAGGCATTCGCCATCGGCGATGTGCTTGCGCGCTACTGGCGACTGCGCGGGTTCGACGTCCTGCACCCGGTCGGTTGGGACTCCTTCGGTCTGCCGGCCGAGAACGCCGCCATCAAGCACGGCACCCACCCCGCCGAGTGGACCTACAACAACATCGACACTCAGGCAGCCTCCTTCAAGCGTTATGCCGTCTCCTTCGACTGGTCGATGAGGCTGCACACATCCGACGAGGAGTACTACCGCTGGACCCAGTGGCTGTTCAATCGCTTCTTCGAGAAGGGGCTGGCCTACCGCAAGGATTCCTGGGCCAACTGGTGCCCCAATGACCAGACCGTGCTCGCCAACGAGCAGGTCAAGGACGGCTGCTGCGAGCGCTGCGGCGCCGTCGTCACCAAGCGTCAGCTCAACCAGTGGTACTTCCGCATCACCGACTACGCCCAGCGTCTGCTCGACGACATGGGCCAGATTGAGGGTAAGTGGCCCGATCGCGTGCTGTCGATGCAGCGCAACTGGATCGGGCGTTCCGAAGGGGCCTACGTCGACTTCACCATCGACGGTCGCGAGGAGCCGGTGCGGGTCTTCACCACTCGCGCCGACACCCTCTACGGAGCGACCTTCATGGTCGTCGCTCCCGACTCGGCCTTGGCCCAGGAGATCGTCTCCGACGAAGCCCGTCCCGACTTCGAGGCTTACCTTGGCGAGGTCAAGAAGAAGTCCGAGATCGAGCGTCAGTCCACCGAGTACGAGAAGACCGGTGTGCCTCTCGGTGTCGAGGCGACCAATCCCGTCAACGGGGCCAAGATTCCAGTGTGGGCTGGCGACTATGTGCTGGCTGACTACGGCACCGGTGCCGTCATGGCCGTGCCGGCCCACGATCAGCGCGACCTCGACTTCGCCCGCAAGTACGGCATCGACGTCATCCCTGTCATCGACACCGGCGAGGCCGATCCGCGCGAGTCCGGCATTGCCACCACCGGTGATGGCGCATACCAGAACTCCGGATTCCTCGACGGCATCACCACCAAGGCTGAGGCCATCGAGAAGATGTGCGAGTTCCTCGGGGACAAAGGCATCGGCGAGCCGACGATCACCTACCGTCTGCGCGACTGGCTGCTGAGCCGTCAGCGCTTCTGGGGATGTCCGATCCCGATCATCCACTGCGATACCTGTGGCGACGTCCCGGTCCCCGACGACCAGCTGCCGGTCAAGCTGCCCGATCTGCGCGGGGCCGAGCTGGCTCCCAAGGGCAAGTCACCGCTCGCCGGTGAGGAGGCCCGCGAGTGGCGAAAGGTCTCCTGTCCCAGGTGTGGCGAGGCCGCCCAGCGTGACACCGACACCATGGACACCTTCGTGGACTCGTCCTGGTACTTCATGCGTTACTGCTCTCCGCACTTCGACCAGGGGCCGTTCGACACCGATGCCGTGCGTCGTTGGATGCCGGTCGCCCAGTACATCGGCGGCGTCGAGCACGCCACCATGCACCTGCTGTACTCGCGGTTCTTCACCAAGGTGTTGCACGACCTCGGCATGGTCGACTTCACCGAGCCTTTCCAGCGGCTCATGAACCAAGGCCAGGTCATCAATGAGGGTCGGGCGATGTCGAAGTCGCTGGGCAACGGTGTTGATCTCGGCAAGCAGATCGACGAGTTCGGCGTCGACGCGGTGCGGACCACCGTCATCTTCGCCGGTCCGCCGGACGAGGACATCGACTGGGCGGACGTCTCCCCAGCTTCGATCTTGAAGTTCCTGCAGCGTGCCTGGCGGGTGGCTTCCGAGGTCACCAGCGACCCCGACGTCGACGTGACCAAGGGCGACGCCGGCCTGCGCCGTGTGACTCACCGCAGCATCGCCGACATCACCGAGCTGCTCGACGGCGGTCGGTACAACGTCGTCGTGGCGCGCATCATGGAGCTCGTCAATGCCACCCGCAAGGCCATTGACGCGGGTTGCGGCCCGGCCGACCCCGCGGTGCGCGAGGCCGTCACCTTCACCGCCCAGGCGCTCTCCCTACTGGCCCCGTATCTGGCCGAGGAGATGTGGGAGATGCTCGGCCTCGAGCCGTCCGTCGCCAACTCCCAGTGGCCGACCGCTGACGAGAAGCTGCTGGTCGCCGAGGAGGTGACCATGGTCGTCCAGGTGACGGGCAAGGTTCGTGCCAAGATCCAGGTGAGCCCTGACATCACCGAGGAGGAGGCGCGTGAGCTGGCCCTGGCTGACTCCAACGTCCAGCGGTTTACCGAGGGCAAGGAGATCATCAAGGTCATTGCCCGTCTGCCGAAGATGATTTCCATCGTTGCGAAGTGACCCCCTGAAATTTTCGTGATCATGCCGGTCATGAGCTGACACTCTGACGACGCGGCGGCGAGCCTGTGGAAAACAGACTCGCCGCCGCGTCGCGTTGTCCACAGATTTGAAAAAGGTGGCGGATTCCAGGTCCTGCGACGACAACTGACGGTATGAGCGATGAGTACCGAGAACGTCTTGAGGACCTCATGGCGCGGCTGCCTGCCCGAAATATGGGGCCCAGACGCTCTGCCACCCCCGTGGCGGAGGAACCGGCAGAGGAGGAGGCCCCGAGTCCGACACGAACAGTGACCCGTGTCCACGCCTCGGCCGTGGGCATCCTGCTCGTCCTGGTGCTGTCGGTGGTGGCCGTCGTCTTGCTGAGATCCAAACCCGCCGAGGTACCCGCTGGGGCGGTGGTCGTCTCGACGGTGCCAGAAGGTGCGACTCTGCCGGGCGCGGCCAGCAGCGATGCGGAGACTCCTGAGGGATCTGCGTCTGCTCCAGCGGCAGTGTTGAGCCCCTCATCAGCTCCCACCAAGAACCAGAGTGTCCAGGTGCACGTAGCGGGGCGGGTGAGGCATCCCGGGGTCTACACGGTGCCTGTCGACGCGAGGGTTGCTGACGCCGTCGAAGCAGCTGGAGGCATGGCATCTGGAGCTCACCCGGGACGCCTCAACCTTGCCGCTCCAGTCTGCGATGGCTGCCAGATATGGATTCCAGCTCGTGGGGACGGAACGGTGGCCCCGCCTGGCCAGACTGGCAGTGTCGCAGCGACTCAGAGAACCGGACCGAGTGATACTGGTGGGGCCGCCGGTGGGTCGTCCGCGGCTGGCGCTCCGATCAATCTCAACACCGCGAGCCAGGGTGAGCTCGAGTCGATCGATGGGGTGGGGCCGGTCATGGCCGGTCGGATCGTGGCGTGGCGGCAGGAACATGGTCGCTTCACCTCGGTCGATCAGTTGCGCGAAATCTCAGGGGTCGGTCCCAAGACCTTCGAGAAGATCAGACCCCATGCCACGGTCTGAGAATGGCCATGGGGAGCAGGCCGTCACACCTGACGTCCGCATGGTTCCGGTCGCCGTGACGGCGTGTGTGGCGGCTGCACTTGGGATCAGTGGTCGTCCTCGGCTCGTCATCGTCGCCGCTGCAGGATGGCTTCTCGCGAGCATGATCGCAGCCCGGCGCAAGGGATGGCTCGTGGTCGTCACGGCCCTCGTGGGTCTCAGCGTCCTTGTCACCTCCGGAATGCGCGACCACATCGTCCATGGCATGGGAGTGGCGGAGCTGGCTGACGAAGGGGCCATGGTGACCGTGATAGGTCGAGTGACCGTGGAGCCACGGACCTTTGACGGCAACGGGTCGGGAGGACCGATGGTTATGATCACCCTCGCTGTCAGTCGCGTCGCCACCGAGGACCGGGTCATCAGGCAGTCGACCCAGGTTGTCGTCATGGCTACTGGGCTCAGATCGGCCGCAGCCGCGAAGCTGTCCGTCGGGGAACAGATCGAGGTGCGTGGGCTGCTGACCCCGCCACGGGAGGGACGCTCGGAAGCGGCTGTCATGAAGCTGCGCTCACCGCCCAAGGTTGTCGCTCCCGCCGGTCCGCTAGACCGCGCCGTCAATCGCTTTCGCGCCGGCTTGGTGAGGGCGGTGGCAGGGTGCCCTGACGGTCAGCGGGCCATCGTGCCGTCCTTGGTCGTGGGGGATACCGCAGCGGTTTCGGAGGAGATGTCGGAGGACTTCCGCGTCACTGCATTGACCCACCTCATGGCCGTCTCAGGAGCCAACCTGGCGTCCACGACCGCTTTGCTGTGGTGGATCGGAGCGTGGTGCGGCATGAGGAGGCGCGGGTTACGCGTGCTCTCGGTGATCGGGGTCGTCGGTTTCGTCGCGGTGTGTCGGGCAGAGGCATCCGTGGTGCGTGCAGCTGCCATGGGAGCCGTCGCCATGGCAGCGACCGGGGTGTCTTTCGACCGTCGCGGGGGAGTACGGACCTTGGCGGTCGCGGTGACCAGCCTCATGCTCGTCGATCCGTGGCTGGTGCGATCAGTGGGATTCTGGCTGTCCGCCTGCGCCACGGCAGGGATTTTGTGGTGGGCCCGACCCTGGACGACCGCGATGGCGTGGGTGCCGACCTGGTTGGCAGCGGCCGTCACCGTGCCATGGGCCGCCCAGCTTGCGACCCAGCCAGTCGTCACCTGGATGGCAGGGACGGTCTCCACTACCGGTCTGATCGCCAACCTTGCCGCAGCTCCCTTCGTCCCGCTCGCCTCGGCCCTGGGAATGACGGCTGGACTCGTGGCCTTCATCTGGCCACCGCTGGCCGTGCCGTTGGGACGCCTGGCGGGATGGTGTGTCCAGCCGATCATCTGGATCGCGCACCTGGGAGCCAAGGCTCCGGCTGGCCTGTTGACCTGGCCAGCGGGAGGGACGGCCCTCGTCGTCCTCGGTGGGTTGTGCCTGAGCCTGGCCTTGATCACGCCTGCTGTCCTGGCACGGCCATGGTTGACGGTGGTGGCGGGTCTTGCGGTGGTTGCGGCCACTGTCGTCCGCCCTCCTGTTCCTGGCTGGCCGGGGGCGTGGCAGGTGGCCATCTGCGACGTCGGGCAGGGAAGTGCTGCCTTGGTGCGTGCTGGCCCTCGTGCCGCAGTCGTCGTCGACACTGGTCCTGATCCTGACAGGCTGGGCCGGTGCCTCGATGATCTAGACGTCAATCAGGTGCCCATGGTGGTTCTCAGTCACTACCACGGCGACCACATCGACGGGTTGGACGTCATTCGTGGTCACGGGCCGACGACGACTGTCGTCGTCTCTCAACTGGCGTCTCCGGAATGGGCAGCCAAGCGGGTGACGCAGGTCGCCACTCAGATGGGAGCCCAGGTTCTCGTCGCACACCCGGGCCAGGTCATGACGGTTGGTACGGCGAGGCTCACGCTTTTCGGCGGAATCCACCTGGTCGACGCTGAGGAATCGGAGGAGGAGCCTGCCGTTGAGAACAATTCCTCTGTCATCGTCAAGGCCACCGTTGAGGGACTACGGGTTCTCCTTCCAGGAGATGCCGAGCCTGGTGAGCAGCGCAACGTCCTGGCAGATCACGCTGATCTGTCGAGTGACGTCCTCGTGGTTCCCCATCACGGATCCGCTCATCAGGACGACGACTTCTGGGCCGCGACAGGGGCGAGCGTCGCGGTGATCTCGGCAGGCAAGGCCAACCCTTTCGGACATCCCTCTCACAAGGCCATTTCCCTGGCCAAGAAGATGGGGATGCAGGTTCACCGCACTGACGAGGAAAGCACGGTTCTGCTGGCGCGCAGTGGCGGGACCGTCCTGGTACAGACGCGACCGTGACAGATCCCGTGTTCCGCGTCGCAGGGAGAATCGTCGATGTGGAGGTGTCGGAAGAGCGCGCTAGTCTGAGCGGTCGGTTCACCTGAGGTGAGCCCTCACGGGAAGGAGAGCAGGTGGCGTCACGGTTCACGACCAAGGGGCCTCGCATGCCGATGCGGTTGCGCACATGGCAGCGGGAGGCACTGGATTCGTACCTGGCTTCCAGCCCACGTGACTGGCTGGTGTGCGCCACCCCTGGTGCCGGCAAGACGACGTTCACCCTGGCCGTCGCGGCTCACCTGTGGCAGGACCACGTCATCAACCGTGTCATCGTCGTCTGCCCGACCGATCATCTGCGCACCCAGTGGATAGGTGCGGCCCGCGGACTCGGCTTTGACCTGCGCGACACCACGAATGCCGAGGCGCTTCCGCCCGACTGCCACGGCTGCGTCGTCACCTACGCCCAGGTCGCCCAGAAACCAACCCTCCACGCAGCCCGGTCTACCAACATGCGTACCCTCGTCATCTTCGACGAGATCCACCACGCCGGCGACGTCATGAGCTGGGGATCTGGCGTCATCGAGGCCTTCTCGGGTGCGGTGCGACGCCTCGGTGTCACCGGAACCCCGTTCCGTTCCGATGAGGCCAGGATCGCTCACGTCCGCTACGAGGAAGTCGGCGACGGCGCCTTCGAGTCGGTGGCCGACTACACCTATGGCTACGGTGACGCCCTGCGTGACGGGGTCGTGCGTCCCGTCACCTTCGCCACCTACACCGGACGATCCACCTGGACCGACGCGCTGGGGGAGACCCACACCGCCATTCTCGGCGACTCCGAACTCACCAAGGCCAACGAGGAAATGGCCTGGCGTACCGCCTTGGACTCAGACGGGGAGTGGATCGCCCATGTCATGGCCGCGGCATGGGCGCGGGTGAACCAGCTGCGCGATTCCGGGACGATCCCGCATGCCAAGGTGCTCATCCCGGCCTCGAATCAGAAGGTGGCCAAGGAATACGCCGAGGTCTGGCGAGAGGTCACGGGCAATGAGCCCTCGGTGATCCTGTCCGAGGACGCGGCCTCGGCCAAGAAACTCACCGCCTACCGTGACGACCCGGACAAGATCTGCGCGGTCTGTGTGCGCCTCATCACCGAGGGGGTCGACGTTCCCGACGCCGCCGTGCTGATCTACTCGACGACGGCCTCGACCCCGCTGTTCTTCGCACAGATGGTGGGGCGTGTGGTTCGTGCGCGCAATCGTCGCGAGCGTGCCACGGTCTTCTTGCCGGTAGTGGGACGTCTGCTCGACATGGCCTCCGAGATGGAGGAGACCCGCGACCACGTCATCGGGCCGCCCGAGGAGCCGGACCTCATCGAGGAGTTCGACACCCGGGAACGCTCCGAGCCTGACCCCGATGCCGGGACCTGGCAGGCCGTCGCCTCCGATGCCATCCTCGGCGAGGTCATCGACACCTACGCTCCCCTCCCGTCCGATGGCGGACTCTTCGCCCTCGACGGCCTCTTGAGTCCTGAGCAGGAGCGCGCCCTGCTGGCCCGTGACGAGAAGATCCGCGCTGAGCAGGCCCGCCGTGTAGCCTCGGCTCGCCGTGCCTCCAAGGCGTCGAAGGCGGCCGAGGAGAGGCAGGCCCGACGTGACGACCTCGTCGCCCTGCAGCGCCGTGGTGGCTCGGTGTATGACACCATCAGTGACCCGCGCGAAATGCGCCGAGAGATTCATCGAGCCCTGCTCGACTACTCCCGCCATCACGACCTCACTCCGCAGGCGGGCTGGGGGCAGCTCTACCGAGAGGTGCCGGGCCCCAAGAATGAGTCAGCGCCGATGGATCTGCTGCGCACCCGGCTGGAGTGGTTGCACTCTCACTGATCCTCTGACGAGCCAGAACACCACCTGACGCGATCCTGACGGCATCCTCTGGCATCCTTGGGAGGGTGAGTTCGGTCTACGGCACGGCATTGTTGGTCCAGGGGTCGGAGACCCTGTTGTCGGACAGGGCCGTCGACGCCCGGGTGACGGCTGCCCGACGGGAGGTCCCCGAGGCTGAACTGGTTGAGTTGGAGGGCCGCGAGGTCGACGCGGGCCGGTTCATGGAAGCCACCGGAGGGTCCCTGTTCAGCGAGGCGACGATCGTCGTCGTCGATTCCATCGCCGATCTCGACAAGGACCTCTTCGACCTGGTCGTCACCACAGCGGCACAACCCTCGGACGACCTGTGCCTCGTCCTCGTCCATCCCGGGGGGATGAAGGGAAAGGGACTCCTGACCAAGCTCGCCAAGGCGAAGATCGAGACGGTGAAGGTGGAACCCCCCAAGCCTTGGGCCATCCCTGACTTCATCGCCAAGGAGGCCCGTCGAGCCCATCTCGACATGGATCATGACGCCTACGACGCCTTGCACCAAGCCCTTGGTAACGATCTTCGCACTTTGGCCGCGGCCATCGACCAGCTGGCCAGCGATTCACCGGATGGTCGGATCGGGGCCGAGACCGTCAAGACTTATTTCGGTGGCAGGGCGGAGATCTCGGCATTCAATGTTGCCGACTCCAGCCTGGAAGGACGGCTTCCCGATGCCCTGGAAACCTTGCGCTGGGGGTTGTCGACCGGGGTTCAGCCAGCAGCGGTGACGGCCGCAATGGCTCGCGGTCTGCGATCCTTGGGACTGTTCCTGGACATGCGCAGCCAGCGGATGGGGGACAAGCAGCTGGCTCAGGCGATCGGCGTCTCGCCGTGGAAACTCAAGGCCCTCAACAAGCAGGCTCGGTCCTGGAGCAAGGCTGGGGCGGCCAAGGCAATTCGGCTCGTCAGTACCTGCGACGCCGCCGTCAAGGGTGCTGCAGTTGACGCCGACTACGCCTTGGAGTCGATGCTCATCGACGTCGAGAAGGCCCGGCAATCATGAACCAGGGCCGCGGACGGTAGTCTTGCCGAGGCTCTGAAGTGTGTCAGGTTCGATGGAGTTCCTGGGTTCGGCCGGGCCGCATGATTGGCGGTGGTGTCTTGACGTGCTCCACGACAGGCACGTCAAGCGCCTCGGCCACCCAGTGGGTCGAGGCGCTCTGTGCATCCCCTGAAGGGGAGAGGAAGACTCAGGCGGCCAGCGAGTTGAGCTTCTTGGAGATGGCCGACTTGCGGTTGGCGGCCTGGTTCTTGTGGATGACGCCCTTCGACACGGCCTTGTCGAGCTGACGGTTGGCGATCTTGGCAGCCTTGGTGGCGACCTCGACGTCTCCGGCCTCAGCGGCGCGACGGAAGTTGCGCACGTAGGTGCGCAGGGCGGACTTGACGGCCTTGTTGCGCTGGCGCGACTTCTCGTTGGTCTTCACGCGCTTCATCTGCGACTTGATGTTCGGCACTGGGCAGCCTCTGATTCCTTGATCGGTGTACGTGGAAAGCGCCAGACAGGCGCGACAGGACACGTTACCAAATCGACGCCGTACGACCCAAATCAGCGGGTCTTCTCGTGGCCTCGCCCCTAGTCGGAGCATTGTGGTGGTTACATCAGGACCCAGGTCGGGCGCTCAACCAGAGACACTCGTACGGGGCCAGCCGCAGGTTCATGGGGGTGAGATCGTAGTCGAATCCGCTCAGCAGCTCGGTGACGACGTCGTCGAGCTCCGATCGCAGGGTTTCCATGGGGAACCAGACTTCCTGCTCGCTGACGTTGTACAGCTCGATCATCCGGCCTTCGGGATGCGGTCGTCCCCACATGATGACCTTGCGGCTGGGTGAGGGCAGCACGACCGTTTCCACCGACGCGTGGAACTCGGGGCTGCGACGACGAGCATTGATGGCTCGTCTCACCCCGCGCCAGATTCGACCAGGGACGCTGTGAGGCTCGGCCTGAGCCTGCTCCACCAACGACCAGTCCATCACCGGACGATGGACCCATCGGTTGTCGTCGGCATGATCAGGGTCGCGCTGCCAGTCGTCGTTGAGCATTCCGACCTCGTCGCCCATCCAGATGAGCGGCACGCCGCCGTACCCCAGGATCGCGGTGTGCATCATGACGATGCGGGCGATGGTGGCGTCGATGAGGGCCGGGTCCTCGGCCTCCAGGGCACGTTCCAATCCAGCGAGGCTCGCCAGGGAGCCGCTGATGCGACGGTCCCCGGTCTCCGGGTTGTCCTGGAAGACCAGGCCGCGGGCGAAGGACCCGGGGAAATCCCCGGAGTAGAAGTCTGACAGGAATCGACGATGGGCGACGGGGTCCAGCCCGGTGTCGTGGGCGTCAGCGTCGTCGATCGCCCATCCGATGTCGTCGTGACACCGGGCATAGGTGGCCCAAGTTGTCGTCGAGGGCTTGTCGGGGACCCGGCTCAAGGCCGTCTCCATGAGACTGACGTCGCGGGCAGCCAGGGCGCTCCACAGCTGCACCATGAGGCTGTTGTGGTACGCCATGTCCGATACCTTGCCCCAGTGACGGCCTCGTCCCAGGTACCCGATGAGGTCATTCGGGCCGACGACCGCCTCGGCCTTGAAGGCCACAGCAGGGGCGACGATTCGCATCGCCTGGCGCAGTGACTGGGTGATGTCGTGGACTTGCGGGAGGTTCTGGCAACCGGTGCCGAGCTTCTTCCAGATGAAGGCGATGGCGTCCAGACGGAAGACCTCGACTCCGCGGTTGGCGAGTTCACACATCAGGTCGAGGAACTCGCAGAAGACGTCGGGATTGGCCCAGTTGAGGTCCCACTGGAACTCGTTGAAGGTCGTCCAGACCCATCCCTGACAGTCGTCGTTCCAGGTGAAATTGCCACGCGCAAAGTCGGGGAAGACCTCCGGGAGATCCTTCTCCCAGGCATCGACCTCGTTCTGAGTCTTCAGGACGTGGAAGTAGTCACGGTATTTCTGTTGACCGGCACGTGCTCGCTGAGCCCACTCATGCTCGGCCGCCACATGGTTGACGACCAGGTCCACGACCAGGGAGATGCCGTGGCTCCTCAGCGTGGCCGTCAGATCGTCGAGATCGTCCATCGTGCCCAGATCAGTACGGATCGTGTGATGGTCGGCGACGGCGTAGCCCCCGTCATTGGCTCCTTGTCGTGGTTGCAGCAAGGGCATGAGGTGCAGATATCGCACCCCCATCTCGGACAGATGGTCCAGATGATCGTTGATGCCCTTGAGGGTGCCTGCGAAGCGGTCGGTGTAGGTGGCGTACCCGATCATGGACGGCTTCTGCAGCCAGTCAGGTTCGAGGAGCCGAGCCTCGTCGAGACGCTTGAGATCGTCGGGGCGCTCGGCGATCCGGGTCACGAGAATGTCCCGGACTCTCTGCAAGGTTTCGTCGGCGCGATCGCCGTAGACCCTGCTGAGACCGATCCACAGATCGGGGAGATAACGCTCCCAGCGCAGTTCGAAGGATTGCTGGGTGGACGGATCGAGGCTCGCATGTCGGAGGCTGTCGTCGGCGACCATGATTCGAGCCTAGTCGGGTGTGGAGCTGACCGTCGGGATTGACGTGTGGTCGACGGAATGAGCACCGTGTCGCTGGTGCGTGAGACACTGGAAGTTGAGCCGGGCACCCCCGGCACCATCGTCGAGACATGAGGGAGCAGATGTCCGCGCCTCAGCCTGGCAGCACAGATCCGGCCATCATTCGGAACTTCTGCATCATCGCGCACATTGACCACGGCAAGTCGACCCTGGCCGACCGGATGTTGCAGATCACCGGTGTCCTTGACGAGCGCAGCGCTCGCGCTCAGTACCTGGACCGTATGGACATCGAGCGGGAACGCGGCATCACCATCAAGTCCCAGGCGGTGCGGATGCCTTGGGAGGTCGACGGTGTCACCCACATCCTCAACATGATCGACACCCCGGGGCACGTCGATTTCTCCTACGAGGTCTCGCGGTCCCTGCAGGCTTGTGAGGGGGCGATTCTGCTCGTCGACGCGGCTCAGGGCATCGAGGCCCAGACCCTGGCCAACCTGTACCTGGCCCTGGAGGCTGACCTGGAGATCATTCCAGTTCTCAACAAGATTGACCTTCCGGGCGCCGAACCGGATCGTCACGCCGCTGAGATCGCCGGAATCATTGGATGCGATGAGTCCGAGGTGCTGCGGGTCTCCGCGAAGACCGGTGACGGGGTGGACGACCTGCTCGACACCATCGTCGCCAAGGTGCCTGCTCCCGAAGGAGTGGCCAACGCCCCAGCTCGTGCCCTCATCTTCGACTCGGTCTACGACACCTACCGCGGCGTCGTCACCTATGTTCGCGTCGTCGACGGCGCTTTGCGCCATCGCGAGAAGATCCTCATGATGAGTACCGGGGCAGCCCACGAGGTGCTTGAAATCGGCGTCATCTCCCCGGATATGGTGCCAGCTGACGGACTGTCCGTCGGCGAGGTCGGTTACCTCATCACCGGTGTGAAGGATGTTCGTCAGTCCCGAGTCGGCGACACCGTCACCAATGCTGCCAAGCCCTCCGAGAAGGATCTCGGAGGATACCAGCATCCCAAGCCGATGGTGTATTCGGGGCTCTTCCCCATCGACGCCAAGGACTTCCCGGAGTTGCGCGATGCCCTCGACAAGCTGCAGCTCAATGACGCAGCCCTCGTCTACGAGCCCGAGACCTCGACCGCCCTGGGATTTGGATTCCGTGTCGGCTTCCTGGGCCTGCTGCACATGGAGATCGTGCGCGAGCGCCTGGAACGCGAATTCGATCTCGACCTCATCTCCACCGCGCCCTCGGTGGTGCACCACGTCCTCATGGAGGATGGGTCGACCGTCACCGTCACCAACCCGTCGGAGTACCCGACCTCCGGGCGTATCGCCGAGGTGCACGAGCCCATCGTCGATGCCACCATCCTCAGTCCTGCCGAGTACATCGGCACCATCCTCGAGCTGTGCCAGCAGCGTCGTGGGGTCCAGCAGGGACTGGACTACCTCTCCTCGGACCGCGTGGAGATTCGTTACCGACTGCCCCTCTCGGAGATCGTCTTCGACTTCTTCGACCAGCTCAAGTCCCGCACGAAGGGCTACGCCTCGCTGGATTACCACGAGGCGGGTGAGCAGGCCGCTGACCTCGTCAAGGTCGACATCCTGCTCAATGGCGATCCGGTCGACGCCCTCAGCTCCATCGTCCACCGCGACAAGTCCTATTCCTATGGCGTCGCGATGGCGGCCAAGCTCAAGGAACTCATCCCGCGCCAGCAGTTCGAGGTGCCGATCCAGGCTGCCATCGGCGCTCGCGTCATCGCCCGAGAGACCATCCGCGCCGTCCGCAAGGACGTGTTGGCCAAGTGCTACGGTGGTGACATCTCCCGAAAGCGCAAGCTGCTCGAGAAGCAGAAGGCCGGTAAGAAACGGATGAAGGTCGTCGGCTCGGTCGAGGTGCCCCAGGAGGCCTTCGTGGCCGCCCTGAGGACCGGCGAGGGTTCCGAGAAGAAATGAGCGGCGAGCTACGGCTGCACCGTCTGGCTGTGCCGGCCGCCCTCGCCGACCGGGGGATCGACGAGCTCGGCGTCTGGTCGGTGCCCCTGACCGTCAGGTTCCGACGCATCGAGGTGCGCGAGGGAATGGTGCTGCACGGGCCCGAGGGCTGGTCGGAGTGGTCACCCTTCTGGGACTACGACCCGGTCGAGTCCGCGTCCTGGTTGCGTGCGGGCATCGAGGGAGCCACTCAACCTGTCCCGGCCGCCCGACGTGACCGCATCCCCGTCAACGTCACCATCCCTGTCGTCGACGCTGATCTCGCCCGGACGATGGCAGCTGAATCGGCCTGCACCACCGCCAAGGTCAAGGTCGCCGATCCCCGTAGCGACTTGTGGGAGGACTGCCGCCGGGTCGCCGCGGTGCGTGAGGCCATGCCAGACGGCCAGATCCGGGTGGACGCCAATGCTGCGTGGGACGTCGAGACGGCAGTGCGAGCCATCACCGAACTCAACGCTGCAGCCGAGGGACTGGAGTACGTCGAGCAGCCCTGCCCCCAAGTCGAGGATCTCGCCCAGGTGAGACGCCGGGTCGATGTTCCGGTGGCGGCCGACGAGTCGGTGCGTCGCGCTGAGGATCCGGTTGCGGTGGCACGAGCTGGTGCGGCTGATTTCATCATCGTCAAGGCTCAGCCGTTGGCCGGTGTTGTCCGCGCCCTCGAGGTCATCGATGCCGCCGGGTTGCCGGCCGTCGTCTCCTCGGCCCTGGACACCAGCGTCGGCATCGGACTGGCCACCCACCTGGCGGCTGCCCTGCCCGAGCTCGACCATGCCTGCGGGTTGGGGACCCTGAGGCTCTTCCGTGGTGATGTCTGCGGCTCACCCCTGATGCCCGTCGACGGCTACCTGACTCCGCAGCGAGGCGTGGTCGACGCCGAGGCCGACGATCCCGACGACGACCTGTGTCCGAGATGGACCGAGCGTCTGGATCTCACCGTGGCCGCCCTGGCCGACTTGGAACGGAGATGACCGTGAACCCCTCCACTGCAATAGCTCGCCGACTGGTGAGTGCCCTTGTCGGAGCTGGGGTCGAACATGTCGTCTACTGTCCCGGATCCCGCGACGCCCCCATCGGATATGCCTTGGCGGATGCTGAGGCTGCTGGATGGCTGCACGCCCACGTGCGTCTCGACGAACGGTCGGCCGGATTCGTCGCCCTGGGGATCTCGAAATCGTCAGCCGGGTTGCGGCATCCGGCAGCGGTCGTGACGACGTCTGGGACTGCTGTGGCAAATCTGCATCCAGCCGTGCTGGAAGCGGATGCGGCGGGGGTGCCACTTGTCGTCGTCTCAGCTGACCGACCACATGAAATGTGGCACACCGGGGCCAACCAGACGACATTGCAGGCTGGAATCTTCGGGTCGGCATCGCGATTCGACGCTGAAATCCCCGCCGGGTTTCCTGCCGATGGAAGGCTCGACTCACTCGTGCTGCGTGCGATAAGTGCCGCGACCGGAGTACTTACCTATGACCCTGGCCCCGCTCACCTAAACGTCGGTTTTCGCGATCCGCTGGTACCAGATGATTCATGGCGACCCACACACATACCACGTCGTCACATCGAGCCTTATGGAGCTGAGCACTCCGAAAGTACTCAGCGCAGGCCAGCGGTAGGTGACGGGACACCACTGTCGATGCCGCCGCGTACCGTCGTGGTTGCTGGAGACGGTGCTGGAAGTGATGCCCAGAGGCTGGCCGAGCAGGGCGGATGGCCGTTGCTGGCCGAACCGACCTCGGGGGCCCGGGCTGGTTCCCATGCCCTGACTAACTACCAGGCAGTCTTGGCTGGCTCGCTGGTCAAGGATGTCGACGGGATACTTGTCATGGGGCATCCAACCCTCTCGCGTCCAGTGTCGCGGCTGCTGTCGCGCCCCGGGGTGACTGTCGTGACTGATCGGGCGCGCTGGACCGATGTCGCTGGGGTGGCGCGAGTGGTATCTGGCCCAGCGAGGCTGATCGACGTTGAGGTTGATGAGTCCTGGCTGTCACGCTGGCTGGACGCCGACCAACCAGTCGGCCTCACCTGCAAACAGGAGATCTGTGACGTTATCTGGCAGGCCTCAGCGCGGCAAGGGGCTCCGCAACTCGTCATTGGGGCCTCTGATGTCATCCGAGCCTTCGACATCGGTGCAGTGCCGCAACGTGAGTCACCTCACGCAGTGGCTAATCGCGGACTGGCTGGTATCGATGGAACGGTGAGCACGGGAATCGGCCATGCGCTAGGCGGTGGATGCCCAGTCCGGGTGGTCGTCGGGGATCTCACCTTTGCCCATGACGCTACGGCGCTGCTCACTGGCGACACCGATGATGACGTCGACGTGCAAGTCATTGTCCTCGACGATCACGGTGGTGCGATCTTTGGTGGGTTGGAGCATGCTGCGGCACCTCGTCCTGTTCTCGAGAGAATGTTCCTTACTCCGCAATGTCTGGACCTGTCGGCCCTGGCGGCCGGACTTGGGGCACACCATTGCACCGTTGCGTCAAGTGATCCCACGCGCCTACACGAACAGATGCGCCGCCTATTGGCTGAGCCGGTTCATGGTAGGAGGGTCGTCGAGGTGTCTCTGCCTCCGGTATGATCCTGTCATGGGCGCACGCACATGCCGCTTAGCATCGGTAGCCTCCGGACGAAGCTCGAGGCATCACGTGGTGTCTCGAGAGTGACCCCGTGGACTCCTAGGGCGAGGGCCACGAGAGGGACTCGTGGAAGCCAAAGGAGGCTCGCCAATGTCAGGACAGAAGAGGCAAGGACTGTGGATGCGGATGACCGCCGGTCTTGTTGCTGGAGTCACCACCTTTGCCGGTATATGTGTCTGCGCTCAGGCTACACCAGCGCAATATTCTGAGGCGCCTGTTGGTGCTAACAAGGCTGCTGCGCCACAGATTGAGACTGTCACCGGATATATGACGTCCACAGACCAGTGGCAGACAAAGATTTTCATCAAGAAGGACCTGGTGGCACATCCTCGCGGCAGCATTGTCATTATCCCCGGCGCAAATGAACATCAAGGTCGATATGACTACGTAGCCAAACGTTCTGCTCAGGCTGGATACAACGTTTTTCGGCTGGATCACCGCGGGCATGGCAGGAGCGCTGCACCCTACGTGAATAACGTGGTTCCGCGCGGTCATATTGACGATTGGAATTCAATTATCGGTGACATCCACCAGTTGGTCGGAATCGCGAAGAAAGACACGCCAGGTAAGAAAATCTTCTTGCTGGGGCACTCGATGGGTGCTCAGGCCGTCCAAGGCTACGGCATCGCTTACCCCAATGACGTCGATGGCATCATCTCCACGGCTGGTGGAATCGGCATGAACCGCTATGGCAAGGACACTCTCAAGCCTCAGGTGATAACGGCCAAGAACCTGACTGAGGCCGAAAACACGCTAAGCCCACCGTCTCTCAGTTGCTACCGCTTGACCAGATGACGAGCGTCAGGCGCTCATTACTGCCGCAGTTCCAGAAGGATCCGAAGAATGTCCGTCTTCCATCCTCGCCCTACGCGACCTCGGCCAAGGTGAAGATCCCCAACACGTTGGTCGTCTTCCCGAAGACGGCGTACGACGGAGTATGCACAGATTCGCGATCCTACGAAAGCTTTGCCTACGACCTGCTCAACAACAGGTACATGACCGCAGGCCTGCTGACTCAGATGGTCGTCGGCCAATTGTACACCACTTTCAATGCCAAAGACTTCACCACCCCGACCCTCATTATGCATGGCGAGGCCGACGGGCTTGCGCCGTCATAACTGGTACAACGCGATTAGCTCGAAAGATAAGACTGCAATTGTGTGGAAAGGTCTTATGCACGAGATCCTTAACGAGACTGTTCGTGATCAGGTCATCGACAAAACCCTCGATTGGATTAGCGCTCGAAACAAGTGAGGAATGTACCCATCTCGAGGTCGGCGTCATGACAAGTCCGTGGACTGTTCCAAACAGCTACGGAAGGCCTCCATCTTGGCTCCGGTCTCGATCCACTCCTTGTCCGGGTCGGAGCTGGGCATGATGCCCGCACCGGCGTGTACCCGGACGGATCGGTTGTCCTCGGAGAACTGACCGCAGCGCAGGGCCAAGGCCCACTGGCCTGACCCATCCGGCGACATCCATCCCACTGGCCCGGCGAATCGTCCTCGGTCAATGACCTCGGTCTGCTCGATGAACTGGTAGGCGAGCTCTCGAGGAGTGCCGCACACAGCTGCGGTCGGGTGGATGACGTCGACGATCTGTGCAGCATTCGACGTGCCGACCCTGGCGGTGATGTCCGTGGCCAAGTGGGTGACATTGGGCAGTTCCAGCAGGAAAGGCCCGCGGATGGCAGGGTCGGACAGGCCAGCCTCGGTCAGTCGTCCTGTCACGGAAGCCACCGCCAGCTCGTGCTCACGATGCTCCTTGGGATCCTGCAACAGCTCATGGGACCAGAAAGGCTTGCGGGTACCGGCGAGCACTCGGCAACGGAACAGGCCATCGCGGCAGTCAACGAGCAGCTCGGGAGTCGCGCCAACCAGGCCGTCATGGCAGTAGGTCCAGCAGCCGCTGAACTTGCCCGAGAGCCGGGACGCGACGAGTCCACGGTCCATCGGGGCGGATGCCTGGACGGTCACTGACCGTGAGAGCACTACTTTTTCCAGCTCGGGGTCCTGGGACAGCCGGGTCGTCGTGGCGTTGACGGCCTGGCTCCAGTGCTCGGCGTCAAGATCGGGAAGCTGAGTCTCGATGACCGGCAGGTCGGAATCGCCGCGATGAATCGGGGTGGATTCCGCGCAGAAGACGAGAGTGCGCTCGCCCAGGTGACGACGGAGGAGGAGGACAGCGGGGACGACGAGGAATCCGTCCTCGTCCCGGGAAAACGGGAAAGAACCGAAAGCCACGGGAGCTGCGTCAGAGTGCTGAGCAGCCCACGATGAATAGGCGTTGAACACCTTCGCGGCAGCGCCATGGCCGCCTGCGGTGAAGCGGGCCTGCTCGCCCCACCCGACCATGGCCGGGGCATCGTCGGTGTCGGGAGCCACCCAGATCCACGGCTCGACCTCGGGCGGGCAGTAACGACGCGCGGTATCCAACCACCGAGCCCCACTCGCAGCGGACAGGTCGACATCGCAGGACAAGGTGTGCACGAGAGGAGATGCTACTCCGGGCCTGTCGGCCGGCCGCGCGAGGCAGCAGCGGCCTGAGTCAACGCGTCCAGGCAGATCCGTCTGCCTTGGCCTGCTCGGCCAGTCTCCTTACCTCGAGACGATCCACTTTCCCGGAAGCCAGCATGGGAATGGCCTCGACCGTCACGACGATTTGCGGACGAAGTTCCCGTGGCAGATCGACGGTGTCCCGGATACGCTCCGGCTCCTGGCATCCCGCGACGACGGCCGTGACGACCTGGCCCCACCTCTCGTCGGGCAGCCCGACGACGACGCAATCCTTCACCGGCCCGGTTGCGGTGACGGCATCGGCCACCTGGCTGGGGGAGATCTTGAGTCCACCGGAAACGATGAGGTCGTCGGCCCGACCATCGACGGCGAGTCGGCCGTCCTGCCAGTGGGCAATGTCCCCGGTGAGGTACCAATCATCGGCCGGTCCCTCATCGAGATACCCCGACATCACCATCGGACCGGACAGTGACACCCGACCATCCTCGTCCAGACGTACCTGCACCCCGTCGAGCGGAACCCCGTCGTAGACACAACCGCCGCAGGTCTCGCTCATGCCATAGGTCAGTACGATCGGCATCCCCGCAGCCCGAGCGTCGGAAACCAACTGCGAGGAGGTCGCGGCACCCCCGACGAGAATCGCGGAACACCGCGTCAAGGCGTCACGGGCAACTGAGTCATCCATGCAGTCGGTCAGCTGGGTCGGCACCAGGGACAGATGTACCCGACCGTCCGGATCTCTCCGTACCGCTTCGTCGATGGCGTCAGACAGGGCCCGAGGAGTCACCTTCCCCTCGACGACGACCACCGAGCGATCACCGGCTGCGGCCCTGGCGACGACCTGCAGACCGGCAATGTGGTTGGGGGGAAGGGCGAGCACCCAGGTTCCGGCCCCGCCAAGTCGCGCATCCGTGGCGTTGATGGACGCCAGCAGCTGAGCCGCTGAGATACCCACGAGGCGTCCGTGAGCAGAGGTCGACCCGGACGTGCGCATCACGAGCCCGACCTCATCGGGCAGGAAGACCGTCCTCCTCTCGACGTCCTCGAGGGTGGCCACTGGGTTCTCCTCGCTCCCGGCCGGCACGAGAACCGAGCGCGTTGAGCCTTGAAAGAAGCGTGTCAAGCGCTCGGTCAGCCAGACGACGTCTGTCTGGGTGCGTTCCACCCTGACGACGTGCAGTCGTGCGGTCTCGGCCATCGGGCCTCCTGTCGGGTCGTGGTGTCCAGAGGTGAGGAATCAGAAGTAGTACGGGTAGCTGGACCAGTCGGGGGAGCGGTGCTCGAGGAAGGCGTCGCGCCCCTCCTGGGCCTCCGGGGTCATGTACGCCATCCTGGTTGCCTCCCCGGCGAACGCCTGCTGACCGGCGATGCCGTCGTCGACCATGTTGAAGGCGTACTTGAGCATTCGGATGGCCTGCGGGGACTTGCCGGCGATCGTCAGGCCCCACTCGATGGCGGTGCTCTCCAGCTCGACGTGATCGACGGCGCGGTTGATGACCCCCCACCGCTCGGCCTGCTCGGCGGTGTACGTCTCCGCCAGGAAGAAGATCTCGCGGGCCCTCTTGTCACCGATCTGGCGAGCCAGCAGAGCCGAACCATATCCGGCGTCGAAGGAGCCGACATTGGCATCGACCTGCTTGAACCGAGCGTTCTCCCGGCTGGCCACCGCCATGTCGGCCACCACCATGAGGGAGTGGCCACCACCGGTCGTCCAACCAGGAATGGCGGCGATGATCGGCTTGGGGGTGGCGCGCATGAGCCGCTGCACCTCGAGGATGTGGAGACGCCCCAGACGGCCCCTGGCGATCCGCTCTCGGCGGGTGTCGGTGGCCAGGTTCTCGTCGCCGGCCGTCTCCTCGGACTCGTACTGGTAGCCAGCTGCACCGCGAATGCGCTGGTCACCGCCGGAGCAGAAGGAGTATCCGCCGTCGCGCGGGGAGGGGCCGTTCCCGGTCAAGATGATCGCTGCCACGTCAGGGGTGCAGCGTGCCGCGTCGATGCAGCGGTACAGCTCGTCGACGGTGTGCGGGCGGAAGGCGTTGCGGATGGCAGGACGGTCGAAGGCGATCCGCACCACCGGCAGGTCCTCGCCGGCCGGGGCGTGGTCGATCTCTCCACGCGAGATGAGGCGGTGGAAGGTCATGTCGGTCAAGGGGTCGCCGGGAAGGTTGACCTCGCGCCAACGGTCTGCGTCGAAGGTGTCGGAGACGAAAGGAAGGGTGCTCACCCGGTGGAAGCTACCACCCCTGGTTAGGCAGTCTCACCTGGGACGACGAGCCAGCCACGACGCCGCGATGACACCTCCGACCGCACCGCCCAGATGGGCCTGCCAGGACACCCCAGCTTGTCCCGGAAGCACACCCCACAGCACAGACCCGTAGATGAGGAAGACGACGATGGCCACCAGGATGTCGCGCAGCCTCTTGGTGAACAGGCCCCGGACCAGCAGATACGCCAACCAACCGAAGACGATCCCGGACGCACCGAGGGTGATGGTTCCCGGTGCGCTGAAGAACCACGCGAAGAGGCCCGAGCACACCGTGATCATGAGCCCCGAGATGACCCAAGTTGATGTCGATTCCATGTAGACGAGCATGCCGAGGACGAAGAGCGGCACGGAGTTACCGGCCAGATGGGCCCAGCCGTAATGCAGCCACGGAGCAGTGAAGATTTCCCACAGTCCCTGACCGGTCCAGGAATGGATCCCGAACTGATCGAGGGTGTTGCTGAGCACGGTGTCGACGACCTCGAGGACCCACATGATCGCGACGACGACAGTCATCACCCCGGCGCTGCTGGCGATGGAGTTCGTGCGGCTCGGTGTTTCGGCCCGACGTCGGCGGACAGGAGTGGACGACGGAGGCAGGTAGGAAGTCATGTATCCAGTGTCGCAAAGAAGAATCGGGAAATTTCTGTGATTTTCCTCACAAAAGACCCGTCGATGTGGTTCTATCGTTCCCAACACACGAAACGGATGCCGCAAGAGCGGTAGAAGGTCGAGGAGGACCGTATGGCGGACCAGCAGGACGTCTTCGAGCCTGATCAGAGCATCATCGACAACGCCTGGGTCTCGGACTGGAAGACGCTCGAGGAGAAGGCCAAGGCCGACCCAGTCGCTTACTGGGAGGAACGAGCCCGGGAGCTTGAATGGGTCGAAGCCGTGGGACAAGATCCTCGACGATTCAGGCAAGCCCTTCTTCAAGTGGTTCACCGGTTCCAAGACGAACATCGTCACCAATGCGGTGGACCGTCACCTCGATACCGCCCGTCGTAACAAGTTGGCGCTCATCTGGGTCGGTGAGGACACCTCGAAGGTGCGCACCTTCTCCTACTTCGCCCTCAACCGCGAAGTCGAGCAGATGACGAACGTCCTCAAGGCCATGGGCGTGCACAAGGGTGACGTCGTCACCATCTATCTGCCTCGGATCCCCGAGATCTTCTTCGCGATGTTGGCCTGCGCCAAGATCGGCGCCGTTCACTCGGTGGTCTTCGCCGGTTACTCCTCAGATGCCCTCAACCAGCGCATTGACGGCTCGGAGTCCAAGGTTGTCATCACCGCTGACGGGTCGTGGATCAACGGCAAGGTCTTCCCGATGAAGCAGATCGTCGACGATGCGGTGAAGTTCTCACCGACCGTGGAGAACGTCATCGTGGTGCGCAACACCAAGTCTGACGTCGCCATGGACTCCACCCGGGACCACTGGTATCACGAGCTGTGCAAGCTGCCGATTGCCAAGGGAAAGTGCCAGACCGTCCAGGTGGACGCCGAGGACCCGTTGTTCATCCTCTACACCTCGGGCTCGACCGGTAAACCGAAGGCCATCGTCCACACTCACGGCGGCTACCAGGTTGGTACCTATACCACCCTCAAACAGTGCTTCGACATCAAGGAGGAGGACCGCTGGTGGTGCACGGCCGACCCGGGCTGGATCACCGGTCACTCCTACCTCGTCTACGGACCGCTGCTCAACGGAGCCACCGTCTTCATGCATGAAGGCGGCCCGACCTATCCGTACCCCGACGGCTGGTGGCAGCTCATCGAGCACTATGGCATCACGAGCTTCTACACCGCTCCGACCGCCATCCGTACCCTGATGCGCTTCGGCGAGGCCTGGGTACGCAAGCACGACCTGTCCAGCCTGCGCATGCTCGGCTCGGTCGGCGAGCCGATCAATCCGGAGGCCTGGCGTTGGTTCCACGACGTCGTCGGCGACGGCACGTGCCCGATCACCGACACTTGGTGGCAGACCGAGACCGGCATGTTCCAGATCACCACGGTTCCCTCCATGCCTCTCAAACCCGGCGCCGCTGGTCGACCGGTTTTCGGTCAGGAGGCTGCTGTCGTGGACGAGGAGGGCAACGAACTGCCCGCCGGCAAGGAGGGCTTCCTGGTCCTCAAGAACCCGTGGCCCGCCATGATGCGTACTCTCTACAAGGATCCCGACCGTTACCTCGACACCTACTGGTCGAAGTATCCGGGGGTCTACCTCACTGGTGACTCGGCCCGTATCGACGAGGACGGTTACGTCTGGATCATTGGTCGTACCGACGACGTCATCAAGGTGTCCGGTCATCGCATCGGCACCGCCGAGGTCGAAGCTGCCGTCGGCTCCCACCCGGCCGTCGCCGAGTGCGCCGCGATCGGTCTGCCGCACGAGGTCAAGGGCAATGCGATCCACATGGTCGTCGTGCTCAACACTGGATATGAGCCGTCCAAGGATCTCATCGCCGACATCCGCGGCCACGTAGCCGAGACCCTCTCGCCGATCGCAAAGCCCGACGCCATCGAGTTCGTCGAGAAGTTGCCGAAGACTCGCTCGGGCAAGATCATGCGTCGCGTCCTCAAAGCTCGTGCCTTGGGGGAGGACGAGGGGGACCTGTCGACCCTGGAGGACTGAGCCACTCCACTGACGTGCGAGGGCCGGGACACCAGATGGTGTCCCGGCCCTCGTGATGGTTCTCGACGGCGTAGCCACGCCGGGGCACGGTTCCTCAGTCCATGCCGGAGGTCTCCAGGCCCTGCACCAGGTAGCGCTGCAGGACGAGGAAGACGATGACCACCGGCACGATTGCCACCAGGGCGCCGGCGAAGAGCTCGGAGTAGTTGACTCCCTGGCTCGTCATGAACCGACTCAAGGTGAGCTGGACGGTCGTGGTGTTGTCGCGAGCCACCAGCAGTGGCCACAGGAAGGAGTTCCAGGCGCCGATGAAGGTGATCGTCGAGACGGCCGCGATGATTCCCTTGGAATTGGGGACGACAATGCGCCACATCGTCGTCCACGGATTGGCTCCGTCGAGGTTCGAAGCCTCCTCCAGCTCCTTGGGGAACTCCAGCAGGGATTGCCGAAACATGTAGGTCGCGAAGGCCGAGAACATCATCGGGATGATGAGGCCACGGTAGGAGTCGATCCACCCGAATCGGGTCGTCATGATGAAACTCGGCACGAAGGTGACAGCGGTCGGCACCATGAGGGTGAGCACCGTCAGACGCAACACCACCGTCGCAGCCTTGCTGCGGAATCGCGCTAGCCCGTAGCCAGCCATGAAACTGACGATGACCGTCAGCACCGTCTGGCCGACGGCCTGGATGGCCGAGTGGACCATCGCCCCAGGCAGGTTGAGGTCAGTGTCGGAGAAGAGATCCCGCAGCACCGAGAAGTCGAGGTTGTCAGGCAACCACTTCCAGTCCGCGGCGACGAAGGCCTCCGAGCTGCTGAAGGCATTGCGGAAGATGACGTAGAAGGGCAGCAGGAAGAGCAGGGCCAGGATGAACAGCACGACGATCTTGAGACCGTGCAAGAAGCTCCCCGAGCGGCCCGTGACCATGTGGGAACGTTCCTCAGCCATCGGACACCTCCTTGCGGTGGGTCTTGGCGGCCTGCTTGACGGCCTTCTTCTCGCGACGCTCCTGGCCACTCATGAGCCAGTTCTGGGCCAGTCCGAACAGCACGATGATGGCGGTGAGGGTGACGGTCCCGGCGCCACCCATACCGAGATCCTGGTCGGCTCCACCGACGCTGATGAGGTACAGGTGCACCAGCGGGGGGCGAGCGTAGGGCGGGTAGGTGCCTGAGGAGGACAACAAGTTGTAGAACTCGTCGAAGGCCTGGAAAGCACCTATGAGCAGCAGCATGAGGACGGCCGCACTCACTCCCCGCAGCTGCGGCATGGTGACGTGACGCAGGGTCGCCCAGCGGCCGGCACCGTCAATCGCGGCAGCTTCATAGGTGTCGGTGGGAATGCGGTTGAGACCCGCGATGAGCAGAATCATGTAGTAGCCGACCTGCAGCCACAACCGCAGTGAGATCAGCGCGATCCAGTACCAGTAGCCCACTCCGGACAGCCAGTCGATGTTGTTACCGCCGACCTTGCGCAGCAGGGAGTTCGCCAGGCCGAACCGTGCTCCGTTGAAGAAGCTGAGTCGCCAGACCATTGCCGCGACGACGTAGGAACAGGCTGTCGGGATGAAGAAGGAGGAGCGGAAGAAGGCCCGGAACTTGCCGACGTTGTTGAGGGCCAGCGCAAGGGCCAGGGAACAGACGTAGGTGAGCGGAACAATGAAGACCGCGAAGATGATGAAGACCAGCATCGAGTTGCGGAACAGGGTGTCCGACAACAGGTTCTGGTAGTTCGCGAAACCGACGAACTTCGTGGGGGACAGGGTTGCCCGGGCGTCGAAGAGCGACAGGTAGGCGCTCCAAATGATCGGGATGTAGACGAAGACCAGCAGTCCGATCAGGAACGGCGCAACGAACAGGGCAAACCAGAGGTTACGCCCCTGGTGCCCCCGAACCCGCTGCCAGAAACTACGGGTGGGGGGCACCGAGACTGCCGGCGAACTCACTTGTTGACGCGCTTGAGCTCGGCCTTGGCCGTCGACTGCACTCCGGCAAAGGCCGACTTCGGGTCTGCACCCTTCTTGACGACGTTCGTGAGCGCGGCGCTGTAGGCGTCAGAAATTTTGGAGGTCCAGAAGAGGCTCGCGGCCTTGCCGTGCTTGTCGACCATCTCGGCAGCGGCCTTGCCTGCGCCGCTGCTGATCTGGGAGCACTTGTCGGTGAGGTCAGGCTGCGACGGGATGTGGGTGCCGTAGGAGTTGGCGAAGTCGACCTGCTTGTCGGTCTGATCGACCCACAGCCACTTGGCGTACTTCTTGGCGGCCTCGACGTCATCGCTTGCTCCCTTGGCAGCGACACAGGAACCGTAGGCGCCGAAGGGCACGGCCTGCTTGCCGGACTTACCGATGGCAGGGAACGGGATGACGCCGAAGTCGTCCTTCCACTTCTTGGAGATGTCGCCCAACGACCACAGGCCACCCCACTGCATGGCGGTCTCGCCATTGGTGAAGGGGGAGGCGTCGAACCAATCCTTGGAGGCGGCAGTCAGCAGGGCGCCGGACTTGTAGAAGTCGTGGTAAGCGGCGACGGCGTCGAAGAAGGCCTGCTCCATGAAGGCGACATCAGTGTGGTCATCGTTGAGCTGGTCGAATCCGGAGGCCCAGATGAGGAGGTTGCCGAGCACACCGACGCCACCGTCGTTGCCGGCGAAGAAGCCGCCCATCTCCTTGGTCTTGACGGCCTTGGCAGTCTCGACGAGCTGCTCGAAGGTGGTCGGGGCCGACAGCTTGGCCTTCTCCAGGGCCGACTTGCGGTAGTAGAGCAGCTGCATGTCGACGACCTGCGGGATCGCGTAGATCTTGCCGTCGAGGGTCATGCGATCTAGCACCGGCTTCGAGAACTTGGACTTGGCGTCACCGATGGTGGCGGTGAGATCAACAACCTGACCCTTCTGAATCATGTCGAGGGTGGCGCCGTACTCAGACTCGAAGACATCAGGGATGCCCGATCCGGACAGCAGGGTGGTGCTCAGCAGCTTCATGTAGTCGGTACCGGGGTTCCATTTCACGGTAACCGTGGCGTCCTTGTAATCTTTGGCGTAGCGATTGACGGCCTGCTGGACCCCCTTCTCGCCGTATTCGTGGTACCACTGGACGATTTTTCCGGAGCCACCCGAAGCGGCGCTGGACTTCGAGTCGGTGGAGACGCCACCGGTGTTCGATCCGCATGCGGTCAGGACCGCGGCAGTGGCCAAACCGGCGGATGCGCTGAGGAAGTGACGGCGAGAGAAATTCATGACGGCAGCTTAAACCTCAAACTGTTGAAATTTCACCCGTTGATCGTGGTGTTCGCCATTCGAATAGCTGTGGACTCGTGTGGCTGAGCCGTCTTCGGCCCAGATGGCATCATGCAAGGGCCGCATTCGCACCTTGGACCTCAGGAGGACCATGACTCACGCAGACGGCGACCTGCCCCAGCTCCAGGCAGCTGACGGCCCATGGAGCATCTATCTGCACGTGCCGTTCTGTGCGTCCCGGTGCGGATACTGCGACTTCAACACCTATGTGCTTTCAGCCATGGGGGAGGACGCCATCTCTGGTTACCTGGAGGCGGCTCATCGCGAGTTGGACCTCGCTGGGCAGATGTGGAGATGGCGTCCGGCGGTGTCCACCATTTTCTTCGGGGGAGGCACTCCGACGATGCTCACCCCGGCCCAACTGGGAGAGCTCGTCGATCACATCCGTACTGTGTGGGGGATCGACGACGACGCCGAGATCACCACGGAGGCCAACCCGGAAACCCTGGACGAGGATGTGCTCTCTGGGTTGCTCGCGGCCGGGATCAACCGGTTGTCCATGGGAATGCAGTCCTCCGATGAGTTCGTCCTGACGATTCTGGATCGTCGTCATCGGCCCGGGCGTGCCGTGGAGATGGCAAGGCTGGCCCGCCAGGTGGGATTCGACGACGTCAGCCTCGACCTCATCTTCGGCGCCCCCGGGGAGGACCTCGGTTCCTGGCGGTGCAGTCTCGAGGCCGCGCTGTCGGCCGAGCCCGATCACGTCTCCGCCTATTCCCTCATCGTCGAAGAGGGCACCAGGCTGGCAGCGCGCATCCGGCGTGGCGAATTACCGATGACTGACGAGGACGACCTCGCCGACAAGTACCTCATCGCCGAGAGGGTCCTCACCGAGGCAGGGTACGTCAACTACGAGGTGTCGAACTGGGCCCGGCCCCGCGACGGTCACGACCACCGGTGTCGTCACAACATGGCGTACTGGCTGGGACATGACTGGTGGGGGATTGGTCCTGGAGCCCACTCCCACGTGAACGGGACGAGGTGGTGGAACGTCAAGCATCCTGCTATGTACCGGAGCAGGCTGGCCGAGGGTCGTCTGCCCGTCGAGGACCACGAGGTCCTCGACACGGAGCAGCATCATGAGGAGACGGTGCTGCTGCAGCTGCGTCTGGCTGATGGGTTGCCGTTATCCGAGCTGACGGAGGTGGAACGTCACCGGGCTGACCACGTCGTGGAGCAGGGACTCGGGGCGATCCAGGGCAGTCACCTGGTGCTCAACCTGGCCGGGCGAATGGTGGCCGACAGGATCATCACGGATCTGCTGGTGTGAGGTCATTGCGCGGGTGGCCATGCCGGGCGGGTCATTTCAGCTGGTGATGCACGGCTTGTCGTCATGGCCATGCGTGGCAATACAGTGGCTACCGTGATCGACCGGTATTCCCACGACGTCCTCGCAAGTGGCTGGCGCGCCTCTCACATGAAGGCAAGCGTCGATATGCCATTGGAACTCGACATGGTCGTCGAGGATCCATCGAGCGGATACGTCGGGGCCGTCGTCGCGTGGCAGAACGGCTTGGTCGTGCTCGAGGATCGCAAGGGCAAGCGCAAGTCCTTCCCCATCGGTCCGGGTTTCTGGGTGGACGGCAAGCCCGTCAATCTGTGCATCCCCCCTCGTCAGGGCAGTGCCAGCATCAAGCACACGGCGTCGGGGTCCGTTGCCGGAGCGGCTGGGCCAGCCCGCGTTGCCCTTCCCAGCCGCATCTACGTCGAGGGTCGTCACGACGCCGAACTCGTCGAGAAGATCTGGGGAGACGACCTGCGCCACGTCGGGGTCGTCGTGGAATACATGGGCGGTATGGACGACCTGGTCGGAATCGTCGCCGAGTTCAAGCCGGGCCCCGGGCATCGACTGGGAGTGCTCGTCGACCACCTCGTCGCCGGAACCAAGGAATCCCGCGTGGCTGACGAGGTGAGACGCGGCGGATATGGCGAGTACGTCATGATCACCGGACACCGGTTCATCGACATCTGGCAGGCCATCAAGCCCGAGCGGATCGGACGGAAGGGGTGGCCGGAGGTTCCGATGGACGAGGACTTCAAGCTCGGCACCCTGAAACGTTTCGGCCTGCCACACTCCACCCAGGCCGACGTGGGCAAGGCCTGGCAGGCCATGTTGAAGAGGGTGCGCGACTGGCACGACCTGGATCCACGGTTCAACACCGAGATGGAGAAACTCATCGACTTCGTCACCTGTGACCACGTCGACGAGCTGGACGATGGGGAGACGGCATGAGTATCGACGCCGAGACGGTCTGCGACCTCATCCGGGACGTCAGTGCCAGGATCATCGACCCGCGGTTCCGGTCCCTGAATGATCACCAGATCCACCAGAAGAAGCCCGGAGACTTCGTCACCGACGCAGATCGTCAGGCCGAGAAGGAGCTTGGTGCGGCGCTGACCAAGCACGCCGGTGGGGTCGTCGTCGGGGAGGAGTCCGCCTTTGCCGACCCGACCATCCTCGACGCCGTTCCGGGCGCCGACCTGGCGTGGGTCATCGATCCCATCGATGGCACGAAGAACTTCGTCCACGGATCGGTGGACCACGGGGTCATGCTCGCTCAACTTATTCGTGGCGAAACGGTGAGGGCCTGGATCTGGCAGCCCCAGCACGGCCACATGTGGTGTGCCGAGCGCGGTGCCGGGGTCACCTGCGACGGTCAGACGGTGACCCGCGACGGGTCCCACATCCCGGTTCGCGCCGCGACGACCCATGAGGCTTACAAGATCGCCTCACCACAGGTGGAGTGGCGGATGTCGAAGTGGTGCTGCGCGGTGGACTACCCACTGATCTGCCTGGGGGAGAACGACGTCACCGCCTATCAGCACTCCTACCCATGGGATCACCTGCCTGGCGCCCTTATGGTGCGCGAGCTCGGCGGGGTTGTTCGGACTGTCGACGGGGCGGAGTACGGGCCTCGCGAGATGTCGGGAACACTCGTCGTCGCAGCCGACGAGGATGCCTACCGGGTGGTTGCTGAACTGCTGCGCTGAGTTAGCCGTGCGGGGCCGGGCCCGCATCAGGCCAGCTGGGGAGGAACGTGCCCGGTCACCGGGGTGAGCGGGATCTCGACGGGGACTCTCTCGGCGAGATCGGCGCGCTGCTTCATGACGGCGGTCGCATCGATCGGGTGCCCGTGGCCAGGTACGTAGACGCCTACACCATCGGTGCCGGTGATGACCGAGTCAATGGCGCGCGGCCAGCCGCGGACATCGGTCGTCTCGTCGGACTGTGGCTCCCCTGCGGTCTCCACCAGGTCCCCGACGAAGGTCACCTTCTCGTCGCGGACGATGACGACGAGGTCCCCGTCGGTGTGGGCCGGACCGGGGTGGATGACCTCGGCGCCGACGCCGCCCAGGTCGACATAGGCCATCAGCGCGATGGGATGGTCGACCCGGAGATCAGGACAGTGAGCCAGGGCGGCCTCATGCATCCAGGTCTCAGCCCCGTCAATCCCAGGGAGCCCGCCGCTGTGGTCATAGTGATGGTGGGTGATGACGACCCGATCAACCGGACGACCCAGCATGCATGCCGCCGACATCGCCAGGGCGTGTCCCTGTTCAGGAGCCGAGCCGGTGTCGATGAGGAGGACATGATCGTCACCGGCGACCAGTCCGCAGGTGACGGCTTCTGGTTCGACGACGGCCGTCCATACCCGGGCAGTGAGAGCGGACCACTGGGGAGTCTCGGGATTCGTCGACATGGCCACCAGTGTGGCACGTCCCGGGGGGTGCGCTGCCAGCGAGAGAGGCAGAAGGACGTCAGGTGAACGCGATAAGGTGGCACTCGGCACCTGAGAGTGCCAAAGTGGGACTTGTACCCGATGGGATCGCGTGAGGAGGGATTGTGCTCGACGACCGCAAGCTCGACGTGCTCAAGGCCATCGTCACCGATTACGTCTCCAGCAAGGAGCCGGTGGGTTCCAAGGCTTTGGTGGAACGCCACGGACTTCGGGTGTCCCCGGCAACCGTTCGCAATGACATGGCCGTCCTGGAGGAGGAGGGGTACGTCACCCACCCCCACACCAGCGCCGGTCGTATTCCGACTGACAAGGGGTATCGCCTCTTCGTCGACCGGATCGCCACCCTCAAACCGCTGTCCGGGCCAGAGCGCCGGGCCATCCAGGCCTTCATGACCGGAGCCGTCGACCTTGATGACATCGTGCGTCGCACGGTGCGACTGCTCGCCCAGATCACTCACCAGGTCGCCATCATGCAGTATCCGGTGGCGACGACGGCGACGATCCGTCACCTCGAGTTGGTGAGCCTGTCGACCGACCGCATCCTCATCGTCCTCATCATGTCCTCGGGGTCGGTGGAGCAGCGGATCGTGGAGCTTCCCGGTCACGACGAGCAGAATCTTGTCGCCCTTCGTACCCGGCTCAACCAGGCCCTCGTCGGTCTGACGGTGGCAGAGGCCGTCGACTCCCTCAATCGGCTTCTTGACGAACTCGGGCCGGCTGAGGGGCCGCGCGCGACCTCCGTCGTCGCGACGGTCCTGGAGATCCTCGCCGTCGACCCATCTGCCCGCGTGGTGGTCGCCGGGGTTCCTAATCTCACCGCATTCGGTGCACAGTGGGAGACGACGGTGCGTCCGGTCTTGGAGGCTCTCGAGGAGCAGGTCGTCCTGATGCGACTGCTCGGCGAGGCCACCGCTGGAGAAGCCGGTGAGGTCACGGTGCGTATTGGTGCCGAGAACACTGACGTGCCCTTCCAGTCCACCTCACTGGTGGCAAGCACATACGGATCCGACGATACCCTGTCGAGCCTCGGCGTGGTCGGACCCACCCGAATGGACTACCCCTCAACCATGGCAGCCGTGCGAGCCGTGGCCCGTTATGTGGGCCGGTTCCTGGCAGAAGGATGATCCTTGAGCAACGACTACTACGAGATTCTCGGTGTTTCCCGCGATGCGAGCGCCGACGAGATCAAGAAGGCTTATCGCCGCAAGGCCATGAAACTCCACCCCGACGTGGCCGGACCGGGATCCGAGGACGAGTTCAAGAAGGTCCAGGAGGCCTATGAGGTGCTCCAGGATCCGCAGAAACGCGCCGTCTTCGACCGTGGTGGCGACCCGAATGCCCGCATGGGCGGATTCGGGGAGGGAGGATTCAGCAGCGCTGGATTCGACTTCACCAACCTCGTTGACGCCATGTTCGGTGGTGGAACCTCCTTCGGTGGTGGCGGACGTGGGCCACGCTCACGGACCCGGCGAGGTCAGGACGCCCTGGTGCGGATGCGCCTGAGCCTGGCCGAGGCGGTGTTCGGCGTCACCAAGCCGCTGGAGGTCGACACCGCAGTTGTGTGTCCCAAGTGTCAGGGCAAGGGGGCCGAGTCCGGCTCCGAGCCCGTTACCTGCAACACCTGTCAGGGACGTGGTGAGGTCATCACGGTGCAGCGTTCCTTCCTGGGCGACATTCGCACCAGCCAGCCCTGCCCGACCTGCCGTGGTTACGGCACGGTCATCCCGGATCCGTGTCAGGAGTGCTCCGGTGAGGGACGAGTGCGCACCACCCGCACCATCAACGTCAAGATTCCTGCCGGTGTTGCCGACGGCAACCGGATCCACCTGGATTCACAGGGAGAGGTGGGGCCCGGTGGTGGCCCAGCAGGTGACCTGTACATCGAGATGACGATCAGCCCGCACGAGGTCTTCACCCGCGAGGGTGACAACCTCGAGATGGTCGTCACGATCCCGATGACGGCGGCTGCGCTGGGAACCAAGGTTCCGGTGCACACCCTCGAGGCCGATCGCGAGGACTTCGAGGAGTCCCAGAAATCGGTCAGCGTCGAGGTGCCGGCAGGAACCCAGTCGGGAACCCGCATCGTCGTGCCTGAGCGGGGAGTGCCGAGGCTGCGTCGTGGCGGTCGGGGCGACCTGGGCGTCACCTTCATCGTTCAGACACCGACCAAGCTCGACTCCCACCAGAAGGACCTGCTGCGCCAGTTGGCCGAGGCCCGCGGGGAGACCAAGGTGTCGGCGTCCGTGGAGAAGTCGGGTGGACGCGGCATGTTCTCCCGCATTAAGGAAGCCTTCGGCGGATGAGTGACGCCTGCTTCCTCGGGGAGGTTGCCGGGGCCACGCCCGGGTCGGTGGTCGAGATCACCGGTGCGGAAGGCCACCACGCCGGTTCGGTGCGCCGCATTCGGATGGGGGAGTCCGTCCTCGTCACCGACGGCGTGGGCCATGCGGTGCGCGGACCTGCCGTCGAGGTGACGAAGGGATCCGTGAGCGTCGAGGTGACCGAGGTGCTCGAGGCCCCTGTCACGGCTCACCGCTGGGTTGCCGTCCAGGCCCTGCCGAAAACCGACCGCGCTGAGCTTGCGGTGGCAACCCTCACCGAGATGGGGGTTCACGAGATCTTGGCCTGGCAGGCCGATCGCAGCATCGTGCGCTGGAAAGGCGACAGGCAGGCCAAGGGTGTGGCGAAGTGGCAGGCGGCTGCCCGCGAGGCCACCAAGCAGTCACGACGATTCCTCGTTCCCCAGGTTGAGCTGGCGCAGACCAAGGATGTGGTTGAGAGGATTCGCGATGCTGACGCTGCCTATGTGCTCCACGAGTCGGCCACCGAGCCGCTGGTGAACCAGGACCTGCCCGAGTCTGGTGAGGTGATCGTCATCGTCGGGCCTGAGGGCGGCATCACCGACCAGGAAGTCGAGTCCTTCGTGGCTGCCGGGGCTCATCCGGTGACCGTGTCTGATGGGGTCCTGCGGACCTCGACGGCTGGCGTGGTCGGACTGGCCCAGTTACGGGCCATGGCCGACATGGCCGAATGATCCGGAGCACAGTCGATTTCTGACATGACGATGGGGCCGGACGAATGATCCGGCCGGCCCCATCGTTGGCGAAGGGCGTTGGCTGCCATGGCGTGACGGCAGCTCAGGAGGTCACTTCTTCTTGGTGGCACCATCAAGAGCGACGACGAGCAGGCCACCGATGAGACCAAGGTTCTTGAAGAACTGGATCTGCTCACCGGTCTTCTCGTCGCCATTCTTCTCCCAGAAGGGATGTCCGGCGAGGGTCACGGGGACGAGCTGGGCGGCCAGGATGGTGGCGGCCAGACGCGGCTTGATTCCGAGAGCCAGCAGGGAACCGGCTGTCAGCATGGTGCCGCCGCTGACCTTGACCAGCAGTGAGGGGTCAACCTCAGGAATCTGAGAGCGGACCGATTCGGGCAGCTTCTCGAGCAGCCCGTCAACAGCGCCGGAGAGCTGATCGGCATTCTTGAACTCGGCGAGGCCCCCAGTGACGAAGATGGCCGACAGGGCGGAACGGGCGGTGAACTTGGCAAGGGACATGAATCCTCCTGACTGCTAGGTGCTACTTCCATCGTGCCCCATCAAGGCTCGCTTGGGTGGTCACGTTCGCGTTTAGGTGACGAATCCACTTCTTTTCATGGTGACAACTCAAGGACGATGGCGGCCATGGACGAGTGATTCGTGGGCGAACACCGGGGGATCAGTGGGTCAGTGCCAGGGCCAGCGGCAGGACAGGGCCTGACCCAGCTCGTCTCAACGATCGTGCGGCGACAGTCATCGTCCATCGACTGGAGATGACGTCATCGACGAGGAGAACCGGGGCACCCCCGAGGTGTGACAGGCGTGACATGAGCTGTGGACCGACGCTGAAACGGTTGTGTACGTCGCGAAGGCGGTAGGCCGAATTCGTCGATGAATTGAGTCGTGGTGCATTCTCTGTGAGATCGAGCCCGCCAAGGTCCTGGAGGTGGCCGACCCGGGCAAGTCCCGAGGCCAGAGAGTCGATGAGGTGAGGTCGAGTGGCGGATGGCACTCGGACCACAGCGGCCGGACGATGCTCCCATCCCCACTCGGCCAGTACTCGGACACAGACCTTGGCCAGTGCCGGGGTGATCTCGGCGTCGATGGGGACGCCGTCGGCGTCGTTGCGAAGCAGGTCTCTCAGCGGCCCACCCCAGCCCAGATCGGAGAGCCTGGCGATGACGCGGCCCTCCTCGGCCGTCTCGTCGGTGCTGATCCGACCCTTGAGCCCAACTCCCAGGGTGTCCATTCCCGATGGCCACGTCGTGCGAGGCTCCACAGGTACGCCTGCTCGGTCCAGGGCGGCCGTCGCCGAGGATGATGCTGTTGGGTCAACCTTCGTCGGATACCACGGTCCGGTGCAGACATCGCAACGACCACAGGGAGCGGGTGAGGGGTCGTCGAGTTGACCGGTGAGGAAGACCATCCGGCAGGTGTCCAGCCGTTCGTAAGTGAGCATGGCCTGCTGCTCATCGCGTCGCGCCTGGGAGATCCGCTCGTAGCGCTCGGTGTCATGGATCCACGGCTTTCCGGTCGCCCGCCAACCACCACGAACCTTTTCGACCGCCCCATCGACCGCCATCACCTTGAGCAGCAGATCGAGCTGACTGCGTTTGATGTCAACACGGGCTTCCAACGCCGGCACCGACAGCACCTGACCGTTGGACAGTGCTCCCAGGGTGGCGTCGGCACGTTCCTGGGTAGGCATGGATGCGGTTGCGAAGTAGGTCCATATCCCCTGGTCCTCAGGACCCGGAAGCAGCAGGACGTCAGCGTTCTCAGTGGCGCGACCGGCTCGACCGATCTGTTGGTAGTAGGCGATGGGGGAGCTCGGCGCTCCCAGATGAACCACGAACCCCAGATCGGGCTTGTCAAACCCCATGCCAAGAGCACTCGTCGCGACGAGTGCTTTCACCTGGTTGTCACGCAGAGCCTCCCCGAGGGCTGCTCTTTCCTCGGGGTCCGTGCATCCGGTGTAGGTGCGTACCTGGTGCCCGGCCTCGACCAGTGCTCGTGCGGTGTCCTCCGCCGTGGAGATCGTCAGGCAGTAGATGATCCCGGACCCTGGCAGCTCACCCAAGTGCTGCACGAGCCAGGCCAGGCGGTCGGCCGGCCTCGACAGGTTGAGCACTCCTAGGCGCAGGGAGGCTCGGGCCAGGGGTCCGCGCAATACGAAGACGTCATGACGGTCATGAGCCGGTGCGATCTGTTCGGCGACGTCCTGGACGACCCGCGAGTTGGCGGTGGCAGTCGTCGCCAACACCGGGATGCCGTCGGGCAGTGCCGAGACGAGATCCCGGATGCGTCGGTAATCGGGTCGGAAGTCGTGGTCCCAGTCGGAGATGCAGTGAGCCTCGTCAATGACGAGCATCCCGAGTCGTCTTACCAGATCAGGCAGTTGCTCATTGGCGAATTGTGGATTGACGAGTCGTTCCGGAGACACCAGCAGGACGTCGACCTCGTCAGCATCGAGCCGCTGGATGATCTCGGCCCACTCGGTGACATTGGCCGAGGAGATCGCGGCGGCCCTTACCCCAGCGCGCTCCGCTGCAGCCACTTGGTCGCGCATGAGGGCGATGAGAGGGGAGACGATGAGGGTCGGCCCTGAACCCGTGGCACGCTGAAGCAGGGTGGCGACAAAGTAAACCGCCGACTTTCCCCAGCCGGTGCGCTGGACGACGAGCGCTCGACGATGATGGGCGACGAGAGCTTCGATGGCCTCCCACTGTCCGGGGTGGAACTCGGCATCATCACGACCGACGAGCCGGCGCAAGATTGCCAGTCCGCGGCTGTGCAGGTCGCGGTCCGGTGTCTCAGACGTTGTCGTCATGGTCCCTCCTCTCACCCCTCATCCTGACCGGAACCACCGACAGTTTCGTGCCGCGGTCCCGGAACGCCAGGAGAACAGCGAGGTCAGAACGGTAACGGCAGTTGGTCGATGACTTCCTGGGCCTGGGACTGCTGGGTCGAGACGATGCTGCCCAACCATTCGATGACAGCCTCTTGGGTGGCTTCGTCGAATCCCTGCACGACGTCGAGGTACTCGGCGCCACTGTTCGCGGCTGCACCACAGGAACGCACCACGTCAGCCGGAGCCGGCGCATCAACGACGGACAAGATGGACAGGAAGACGTCACGGCTCTCGATCAACTGAGCTCGGCCTGCGTCGGTCGGCCGGAGCTTGCCGACGAGGGACTCGAGCCTCTTGACCCGCTCGGCACGCGCCGAGGCGAGGTTGTCGAGGGCTCCCTGCCACACCAGCCCGGACAGCCGGTCGTGCGACATGAAGAGGCGACGAATCTGGCGGTACCAGGCCTCCAGGGCCGACAGGTTGCCGAGGTAGGTGACGTTGTGGGCGATGATCCTGTCGAGCTTGGCGTAGCTGGCCGGGGTCACCGGACGCTGCCTACCGGCGGGCGGAGGAGTGAGGACGAGCTGGTCGTCATCGGGGATGTCGTCACGCAGGATCGACCCAGCCCCGACCACGGTTCCGAATCCGGTCGCCACCGGCCCGACCGTCCCACCCTGACCGCCGAGGAAGATCGGGTGTTGGTTGAGCAGCACCCCGTGCGGGACGTCGCCGAAGAGGGATGCCGTCGTCTTGTCGCCGTCAGGAGTGAAGTTGAAGTGAATGTAGGACGACCCGACCTCGGAGTGATCTGACCGAGAGGTTCCTCCGGCCATGAGGACGTCACAGAAGTTGATGAGGCTGCCGAGGGTGACGAATGGCAGCAGAATGGTCTGCTTGAGGCCGACGGTGTGGGCGCCGCTGGCTTCTTCCTCGAGGATGGTGCCGCCGCGGACGTGCGCGCCCGATGCCATGTTCGCCCCGGCCAGGAAGACGGCGTCCTGGGCGAAGCCGCCCTTGAGCTTGACCCCGGTGCCGAGCTGGCAGTCCTGGATCGTCATGGGGGTTTCGTCGCCGAGCACGCACCCGGCGGAGATGACCGTGCGACGGCCACGAATCCGACATCCGGGGCCAATGACGACACCGTCACCGCTGATGTTGTCGACGTCGACGTCGTCGTCAATGTCGACGGTCAACGGATTGGGGATGCGCACCCCCCTGTCGATGAGCTTGGCCGCTTTCTCCAGGCCACGCGGTTGCAGCGCAGGGGAGTTGACGTCCATCGATGGTCCTTTCGGGTGGCGGTTCGTACCGACCAGCGTAGTCAGTCGTGCTGACGGCCGCGGGCCATGACGAGCCAGGCCGCTGCGACGACGAAAGCCATGCCAACCATCTGCACCGGGGTGAGGGTCTGGCCCAGGATGAAGAATCCTGCGGTTGCGGCCACGGCCGGTTCCATACCGGTGAAGACGCCATAGACCGTGGTGTCAATGTGGCGCAGGGCGTACATCTCCAGGCTGTAGGGCAGGGCGGAAGACATCAGAGCCACCACGAGACCCATGAGGAGGTGACGGGGCCGGACGAGGTCAACCCCCTGGGCAACGAATCCGATCGGCAGCAGGACGACCGAGTTCAGCGCGATGGCCCACCACAACCCCTCGAGCTTCGACCAACTCGCCCCGACGAGCTGTGCTGACTTGGCGTAGAGGGCCCAGAAGATACCGGCGGTGAAGGCCAGCAGGAGGCCGAGAATGCTGATGCTGGCCCAATCGGCATTGAGGGCCCCGGAGACCCCGACGACACCGCCCAGAGCGAGCAGGATCGCCAACCAGTCACGCACTGAGTGGCTTCCCAGGGCGGCCATCCCCAGTGGCCCGAGGAACTCGACGGTCACTGCCACACCCAGCGGCAATCGCTCCAGGGAGAAGTAGAAGGCGGTGTTTAAGCCGCCCAGGGCGATGACCAGAGCCAGCACCCTCATCCAGTCGTCGCGGGTGTGGTCGTGTAGATGAGGTCTGACGACAGGGGCCATGAGAAGGGCGGCCAGCGACATTCGCAACGCAACGGTTCCCAGCGGTCCCACCTGAGGGATGAGGGTGGCAGCCAAAGCTCCCCCGATTTGAACTGAGAGGACAGCTCCTAACATGAAAAGAACTCCGCGCACGGGGCCCACCATAGTGGCGCACCTGCCACGATCATGGCGCTGCTGTCGGCTCGTCGCGCCCTGGAGGGTCTGGATCGATGCCCCACACTCGGTGTATCGGTTCTGTGGCTGACCTCAGCGCGGCACCACCAGGGCGAATCCTGACAGGAATAGGCCGGTGAAGATGCCTCCGGAGCGTTCTTGGGCTTTCTTTGCTGCTGATGGGTCCACTTCTTTGATCATGGCTCCGGTTTGCAGATCGTAAAGTCTGATGACAGGACTGTCGGTGGCGGTGTCGACCACCCCGACGGTTTTACCTTGGATTCGGAGTGGAATTCCCTGATCTGCGGCCAAGTGGGTGTTCACGATGAGGCGGGATTTTCCAGTGGTCAGGTCAGTGGCCACGACTTGCCCGGACAGGAGGGTCCAGATGAATTCATGTCCCATGATGACCGCGTCTGAACCGGTAGGGCCCATGCTGTCTTCGCGGACTCCTCCGCCGTCGATCGTATTGAGGGGTTTCCCGTGTTCATCGATGATCGGGATCTGCCGGGCTGATCCTGTTTTCAGGTCGAAGAATGCCAAGGTGGTTTGCGGGTATGTCGCCTTTTTGTTCCATGACGTTGCCCCCAGTCGCACGACAAGATCCTTCCCGTGACATGCGAGGCCGCTTTCGGGGGTCAACCCCCACCGGGGTGTCATAAGAGGCCCGAGGTCTACCGTCTTGTGGTGCTGTCGGTCGATGCGGAAGAATTGCACTCCTGAAGGGCTATGGTATGTGTTGTAGGAAATCCCATATATCTGATTGTTGCACATTGTAATATCAGACACCCAGTGTGGTATGTGCATTGATGTGCCATCGGTGAATTCGAGAAGGAATGTATATCTGTCGGGATTTGATGAATCGTCGCCCCAATTCGACAAGAATGCAAATTCTCCGGCACCGAGAGGATAGGGGTAGATGAATTGCGAATCTGATACGTAAGGATCTTTTCGGGGTATGATCCTGGTTCCTGATTTCCCCATGACGTACATGTTGGAAAAGTCAATGAAGGCGACATTTCCGTCACTATCGGAGCTAGCGCTGGTGTATCGGGGTGCGTTTTCAAGTTTTTTGAGTTCATGGGTGGTGTCGCCGTCGAGGGACAGAAAACCCGGGCGATTGAAGATGGGGGAATCTGGTTGGCTCCAGGATGTGGCGATCCTGACATCGGCATGAAGCGTATCGGCTTCACTGATGGAACTCGTTCTGACTTTTCCGCACGCACTGGTTGTAATGAGACAGATCACCGCGACCATGCAGGTCGCAAACCTTGTGCGCTTGCGTCGTTTATGCGCTGCTTTCATGATGATTGATGCGATTTCCATCCTCAGTACTTCCCGGAGGTGAGCCACATTGCTCACAGCGTAGCCACAGGCTAGCAGTAGGGGCCGTACCGGAGAGGGGCAGGGTGGTTTCCCTGGTCCCCTCTGGCCCGGCGCGCCCAGGGGGACTCGTCAATACAATGACGCCCATGCCATTCGGATTCGACGTCACCTCGCACCTCGACGACTCCTATGGGCGCACTGGCGTCATCCACACCCCGCACGGTGATATCGAGACCCCGGCCTTCGTCGTCGTCGGGACCAAGGCCACGGTCAAGTCCTTGCTGCCTGAGTCCGTGGCGCAGCTGGGAGCTCAAGCCGTTCTGGCCAACGCCTATCACCTCTTCATACAGCCGGGTCCAGACCTCGTCGACGAGGCCGGCGGACTGGGACGGTTCATGAACTGGACCGGCCCAACCTTCACCGATTCCGGCGGCTTCCAGGTGCTCAGTCTCGGCGCCGGGTTCAAGAAGACCCTGGCGATGGACGTCTCGGAGCTCACCGAGGAAGACGTCATTGCTGCCGACGCCGACCGCAAGGCCATGGTCGACGACGACGGCGTCACCTTCCGCAGCCCGCTCAACGGTGACCTCCATCGCTTCACCCCTGAGGTGTCGATGGGGATCCAGCACCATCTCGGTGCGGACATCATGTTCGCCTTCGACGAGCTGACCACGCTCATGAATACCCGCTCCTACCAGGAGGAGGCGTTGGAGCGGACGCGACGGTGGGCCGAACGCTGTCTGGCTGAGCATCGTCGCCTCACCGAGGCCCGGGTCGGCAAGCCGTACCAGGCTCTGTTCGGGGTTATCCAGGGAGCACAGTACGAGGACCTGCGCCGCAAGGCCTGCCGGGATCTGTCGCAGATGGAGATCGACGGCCAGCGGTTCGACGGCTTCGGCCTGGGAGGTGCCATCGAGAAGGTCAATCTCGGGCGGATCGTCACCTGGTGTGCCGAGGAGCTTCCGGAGGATCGTCCCCGTCACCTGCTGGGCATCTCCGAGCCTGACGACCTCTTCGCCGCCTGCCGTGCTGGTGCCGACACCTTCGACTGCGTCAACCCTTCCCGGGTGGCCCGCAACGCCGCCATCTACACCGTCGATGGGCGCTACAACGTCAACACCGCTCGATTCCGGCGTGACTTCGGTCCGTTGGAGGAGGGCTGCGACTGCTACACCTGCACTTATTACTCCCGTGCCTACCTCCACCACCTGTTCAAGGCGAAGGAGATGCTTGCCAACACCCTGGCGACGATCCACAACGAACGCTGGACGGTTCGGCTCGTCGATCAGATTCGCGCTGCCATGCGTAACGGGGAGTTGGATGCCCTCGAGACCGAGTTCATGGGTCGCTGGAATATCAACGGTGGAAGGTTGGTCAAGGCCAACTGATATGCCTGTTCTCCCTCATTCCCGGCCTCGCGACGGAAGAGACTGAAGGCGCCACTCGTGACGCTCGCGAACGCGAGAGTCGATCGTGGCCTTCGTGGCGATGGACGCCCTTGACGTCGATGACGACGTCGAGGTGGGGTCACTGATAATGGTCGGTCGATTCGATCGGCTCCCTCGACCAGGGTGATGATTGACGGGATGCCCGAGCGGGTCGAGGTCCTGGGCGGCACCATCGCCTCGTCGAATTCCGTGGTTCCACTCAGATCGACCGTCTCCTCGAGATCATCGTCACCGAGCCGATGAACCGTGGCGGACTGATCAAGCTGGACCATCTTCGCCCGAGCTTGAGCGGGATCTACCGAGAGGTGTCCCAGTGGGACCTGGCTGTCAGCGAGGTAATGGACAAGATCGAGGTGGTTCGGGCTGCTGATGAGGCCGAGGCCGATCGCAGGTTTCAGGGTGACGGCTGGTCTTCATTCCACTGCGCATGCTCGGTCATCGCGTGCGGCGGTGGCCCTTGTCCTCATGGCGTTCTCCGTGCTCACAGAAGAAAGGATCTACCGACACTCGATCTTGCAGACGAACGGCCGGGTCAGCGTCGAGAACGCTTGGAGGCCGAACGAATTCGTGGCGCGACGTTCGAAGGTGCTGGTGTACGGGACTGTCAGCGAAATCTGCCAAAAACCGGCCCGACACCATGATGGCAACGTCACCATCGGCGTTTATTGGCAGAGTTCGCCGGTATTTCGAGGCACAGCGTCAATGCTGAGCTGCTGCCAGCCTCTCCTGGTAGGTCGGCTCACGCTTCTTGATCCACGCGATGATGCGAGTCGTGATCGGGATGCAGGCGTACTCAACGAGGGTCTTCCACAAGAATCCGAAGAAGGCGTAGTTACACCACTGGCCGAAGCTGGTGATTCCGACGACTGGTGCCGCGATGGCGCAGAAGATGACGGTGTCGACGGCCTCACCAGCGCCGGTGGACCCCATCAGTCGACCGACCAGGCCGCGCTCCAACCACTTGGCCTTGAGACGAACCATGATAACCGAATTCGTGAACTGCCCGGCGAGGAATCCGCACGCACCGGCCAGCACCATCTGCCACAGCGGTCCCAGCGACATCTCGAGGGCGGCGTCATGAGCCACAGAGTAGGGATCGGTGAACCCCGGAAGGGCAATGATCGCCCAGAAGCACAGCACCGAGAGGATTGCACATATGAACCCCATGACGATGGCCCGGCGAGCAGCCTTGATCCCGTAGATCTCAGTGGTGATGTCTCCCATGACGTAGGCGAGCGGGAAGAGGAAGAACCCGCCGTCGGTGGTGATGGGGCCGAGCTGGACTCCCTTCGATCCACCGATGTTCGACAGGATGACCACGACACACATGAGGGTCAGGAGGATGTCGTAGTGCCCAGATCCGCGATCGGCATACGTCGGGCGGATGGTGGCAGATGATCTGCGGCTGGAGGAGTCTGATGTCACGGCGAAATGGTATCCGTGTTGAGAAATACCATCGAGGTGACGACCACAACCAAAGGAGGTTTCCGTGACCCTTGCAAGCTCGGAACTCAGCATCAGCCCACAGCGAGATCTTTACCCGCCGATCGAGCCTTATGACACCCGGATGGTCGATGTGGGTGATGGTCAACAGCTTTACGTCGAGCAGTGTGGCAACCCCAATGGCAAGCCGGTGGTCTTCCTGCATGGTGGCCCTGGCGGCGGTGGCGGTGTCGAGCGCCGTCGTTTCTTCGACCCCGAGGCCTACCGCATCGTCGTCCTCGACCAGCGCGGTTGCGGCCTGTCAACCCCGCACATCGCCAAGGCTCGCACTCCGGAAGAGATGACCAGCAACACCACCTGGAAGCTCGTCGAGGATCTTGAGAAGATCCGTGAGCTGCTGGGTATTGAGCGCTGGCAGGTCTTCGGCGGATCCTGGGGATCGTGTCTGTCCCTGGCCTACGCCGAGAGCCATCCCGAGCGGGTGACCGAACTGGTGCTGCGCGGCATCTTCACTCTACGTGAGCAGGAACTCGACTGGTATTACAACTTCGGCGCCTCCGAGGTGTACCCGGAGCTGTGGGACAAGTTCTGCGAGCCGCTGCGTCGAGCTGGACATGACTTCTCCCGCGACAACATCGCCGCCTACTACGACCTGCTCTGGGACGACGACCCCGATGCCCACGGCCCCGCCGCCGTGGCCTGGACGACCTGGGAGGGGGCGACCACCTCGCTGTCCTTCAACCCGTCCCACGTCGAGGAGTTCTCCGATCCGGAGTTCGCACTGGCCTTCGCCCGCATCGAGAACCACTACTTCGTCAACCACGGATTCATGGTTGAGGGGCAGCTGCTGCGCGATGCCCACAAGCTCGCCGACATCCCGACGATCATCGTCCAGGGCCGCTACGACATGTGCTGCCCAGACGTCACCGCCGTCAGCCTGTCCAAGGCCCTGCCGAGCGCGGATCTGCGCATCGTGCTGGCTGGTCACTCAGCCTTCGAGCCGCTCGTCGCCTCCGAGCTGGTCAAGGCCACCGATCAGTTCCGCGGTTGAGATCTGACTCTCGGAGGGCCGGCGTCAAGAGGTGCCGGCCCTCCTGGGCTGTCCTCCGGACTGATCACCCACGGAAGCAGGGAACCGTCCCCAACTCACCGGGCCAACCCCAATCCTGGACGGCCAGGTCAGCCGCTCTCCCACACATCCGGGCCAGTTCCGGAGATCTTCCTGGGTGCTCGGCCACCCACCGCCACCGCGAGACCAGACGCTGACGCCCGCTCCCGAACCGTCCGGAAGCCTCCCGTCGCCGCAACGGGCCCAGCGACAACTCGGTGGTTTGCAAGGTGGCCGCAGCCGCAGCCAGGGCAACCATGTCCTCACTCACCTCGGGGCCGACCTCCCGATACCCGGCCATGGCAGCTTCCCTGAAAACCTCGCTCACCTGGCCAGAGTCGTCACAACTGACCCACGGAACCTGCAGATGTGCGAGATCGACCGCGGGATGATGGACGCTGCTGGCCTCGAAGTCGATGAAGGTGGCGTCACCCCCATCAGCGGGAATGACGATGTTTCCCGGACACGGATCAGCCTGGGTGAGGACGGCGTCATCCCCGCCTGCGAGCTCGGCGAACAGCCCGATCTCGGCCGACGCCTCCGCGCTGAGCACCCTGTCGTCCAACAGCTCAGCGAGCCTCGTCGCCCCACGCCCTGGCAGCCGAGGAGAGGCCGGACCGCCTGAGGACAGCGTCCCTGGATCGGCCTTCCTGATGAGTTGTCGGAAGGTCGCCACATCGGCCCCGCGCATCGTCGCCCCCAGTCCGCGTCCCCACGCCCGAGCCGCCTCCACAGCGGCATCAGGGTCAGATCCGGACAGCACATCGGCCAAGGTCGTCATCTCGCCGAGATCGGCCATGACGATGACCCCGAGATCCAGGTCGGCGGCCAACAACCGTGGCGCCCCGGGGACCGTCGCCAATCCAGCCCATTCCCGCACGATCCCGAAACCGCCGGAGTTGTGGGCCATGGTCTTGGATCGAAAACACTTGGCAATGACGGTGTGGGCCCCCTCGCTGGCCACGGTGGAACCGTCCACCCAGCACCGAGCGACGCTGGTGCGCACCCCGTCGCGCAGAACCTCGTCAAGGGACAACTCCGTGCCCAGGACGAACGCGGCGTCGTCGAGCCAGCCCAGTCCCATCTCCACCTCCTGGCTACCGCGGCGACCAATACAGTCGTTGGCTACGTCTACAGTGGGAGAGTACACATTCGCGTCATACCGGAGAGAACCCTGACCACCACCTTGCACTCCCACAACACCGATACCGGCAACCCCGGCCAGGCGCGCCGAGTCGTGACGGTGCCCGCATCGATTCCCATGGTCACCCTGGTCGGCCCCAACGACGAGTTCCTCAAGCATCTCGAGGACGCCCTTGGTGCCGACATCCTGGTACGGGGCAACGAGATTCACCTCGCCGGGCATCCCGCCGATCTTGCCGACGCCAACGACATCCTCACGGAGATGACCACCATCATCCGTACCGGTCAGGGACTGTCCGCCGACGACGTCGACCGGATCGTAGCGATGACCCGCAATGGGGAGGGGCCGGCCGAGATCATGACGGCCGACATCCTCAGTAGCCGTGGCAAGACGGTTCGCCCCAAGACCCTCGACCAGAAGCGCTACGTCGACGCCATTGACGCCCACACCGTCACCTTCGGCATCGGCCCCGCCGGTACCGGCAAGACCTACCTGGCGATGGCGAAGGCGGTCCAGGCCCTTCAGACCAAGCAGGTGAGCCGGATCATCCTCACCCGTCCGGCCGTGGAGGCGGGGGAGAAGATCGGCTTCCTGCCGGGCACACTCTCGGAGAAGATCGACCCCTACCTGCGTCCGCTCTACGACGCCCTACGCGACATGGTCGACCCGGACTCCATCCCGCGTCTCATCGGCGCCGGAACCGTAGAGGTGGCACCGCTGGCGTACATGCGTGGCCGCACCCTCAACGACGCCTTCGTCATCCTCGACGAGGCCCAGAACACCTCGCCCCAGCAGATGAAGATGTTCCTCACCCGTCTGGGGTCCGGATCCAAGATCGTCGTCACCGGCGACATCACCCAGGTCGACCTGCCCGGCGGGGTGAAGTCCGGCCTGCGAGTGGTGCAGGGCATCCTTGACGGTATCGATGACATCGCCTTCTGCAACCTCACCAGCCATGACGTCGTCCGTCACCGTCTCGTCGGCAAGATCGTCGCCGCCTACGACCGGTACGACACCGTCGCCGAGTCATACGGCCCCAGGAACCCGCGCAAGAACAGGAAGACCCGATGATCGACATCACCAATGAGTCCGGCTCCCCGGCCGATGAGGAGGGGCTCGTCGGACTGGCGACCTTCGCCCTCGACCGGCTTCGCATCCATCCCTCCTCGGAGCTGTCGATCATCCTCGTCGACGAGGGCACGATGGAGGCCTACCACGAGAAGTTCATGGGCCTTCCCGGACCGACCGACGTGCTGAGCTTCCCCATGGACGAGATGCGTGCTCCCGGCGACGACGAGGACCCGCCGTCAGGTCTGCTCGGCGACATCGTGCTGTGCCCGACCGTCACGGCTCGCCAGGCGGCCGAGAACGGTCGTACCCCCGACGGGGAGGCGGAATACCTCCTCATCCACGGTTTGCTTCACCTGCTCGGCCACGACCACGCCGAGCCGGAGGAGAAGCGCGTCATGTTCGGACTCAACGACGAGATCATCGCCGCATGGGATGATCATCGAGAACAGGCAGGTCAGCGGTGACGCAGCAGGAATGGGTCGTTCTTGCGATCGCTTTCATCTTCACGGTGTTGGCAAGCCTCAACGTGGCCATGGAGACGGCCCTTCAGCACATGTCCCACTCCAAGGCCGAGGAGCTGGCCGCCGATGGGTGGAAGCCTCACCTGCGAGTGCAGGACATGGTGGCCGATCCCGCCCCCTTCATCAACACCGCGATGCTGGTGAGAGTCATTTCCGAGGTGACGGCGACGGCCCTCGTCGCTTTCCTCATCTTCGGCCATTTCGATCTGCCCTGGCAGCAGGTGCTCGTCGTCGTGGCGATCATGGTCCTCGTCGACTTCCTGGCCTGGGGAGTGGCGCCGCGCACCCTGGGTCGCCAGCATGACACCGCCATCTGCACCTTCTGGTCGCGACCGTGGGGTGTGTTGGCGCAGATCCTTGGCCCGATCGCAGCCCTGCTCATCCTCATCGGCAATGCGCTGACCCCCGGCAAGGGATACGCCGAGGGGCCGTTCACCTCCGAGGCCGAGCTGCGCGAGATGGTCGACTACGCCGAGGCCTCCGACCTCATCGAGGCCGGCGAGCGCGAGATGATCCACTCGGTCTTCGAGCTGGGTGACACCCTCGCCAAGGAGGTCATGGTCCCGCGTACCGACGTCGTCTTCATCCCGCGGTCCAAGAACTTGCGTCAGGCCATGTCCCTGGCCCTGCGTTCCGGATTCTCCCGGGTCCCGGTCATTGGTGAGAGCCTCGACGATGTTCGGGGGGTCGTCTACCTCAAGGACCTCTCCCGTCGAGTCCTCGACAACCCTGAGGGCTACGCGTCCGAGACCGTCGAGTCGATCATGCGTCCGCCCGTCGTCGTTCCCGATTCCAAGCCGGTTGACCAGGTGCTGCGTGAGATGCAGCGTGACCGTAATCACCTCGTCATCGTCGTGGACGAGTTCGGTGGCACTGCTGGCCTGGTGACGATCGAGGACATCGTCGAGGAGATCGTCGGCGAGATCGTCGACGAGTACGACGCCGAGCCCACTCTCACCGAGGAGATCGAGGACGGAGTCTTCCGGATTTCCTCGCGTCTGCCGGTCGACGACCTGGGTGAGCTGTTCGACCTCAAGGTCGACGATGACGACGTCGAGACCGTCGGCGGCCTCATGGCCAAGGAATTGTCCGTCGTCCCGATCCCCGGATCTGTCATCATCTGGGAGGGGCTGGAGATCACCGCAGAGAAGGCAACCGGGCGACGTCACCAGGTGGACACCTGCCTGGTGAAGCGAGCCCCCGAGGAAAACCCCGATGAGGAGGACGACGATGAGTGACGACGAGATGCCCTCGCTGGCCTATCTCATGGACGGTGACGACGAGGAGATCTCCGACGTCGACTATGTGGCCGCCAGGGTGGCCGAGTCCACCCGCTCCGGGTTTCATTCCGGGTTCGTGTGCTTCGTCGGGCGTCCCAACGCCGGCAAGTCGACCCTGACGAATGCCTTGGTCGGTTCGAAGATTGCGATCGCCTCGTCGAAGCCTCAGACGACCCGTCACGTCATTCGCGGCGTCGTCACCGACGAGGACTCCCAGATCGTCGTCATCGATACTCCCGGACTCCACAAGCCGCGCACCTTGCTGGGCCAGCGCCTCAACGACCTCGTCTTCGACACCTGGACCCAGGTCGACGTCATCGGGGTGTGCCTGCCGTCCAACCAGCGGATCGGGCCGGGGGACACCTATCTCGTCAAGCAGATCGCCGACCTTCCCAGGAAGCCTGCACTCATCGCGCTGGCGACGAAGTCGGATCTGGTCTCCTCGGCGCGGATGGTTGAGCACCTCACCGCCATCGACAAGCTGCAGGAGGAGGTCGGCATCGAGTTCGCCGCGATCGTCCCCTGTTCGGCGGTCTCCGGTGAGCAGGTCGACGAGGTGCACGACGTTATCGTCTCCCTGCTACCCGAGGGGCCGGCCTACTACCCGGACGGAGAAGTCACCGACGAGCCGACCGAGACCCTCGTCGCCGAGCTCATCCGTGAGGCGGCCCTGGAGGGTGTGCGCGAGGAGCTCCCGCACTCGCTGGCCGTGGAGATCGTGGAGATGGGGCTGCGTGAGGGGCGGCCGGAGGACCGTCCGCTGCTCGACGTCCACGCATCCCTCATCGTCGAGCGTGACTCTCAGAAGGGAATCATGATCGGTCATCGCGGATCCCACATCAAGGAGGTCGGCACCCAGGCCAGGCAGCAGATCTCTGCTCTGCTGGGGACGCCGACTCACCTGGACCTGCAGGTCAAGGTGCTGCCGAATTGGCAGTCCGACCCGAAGTACCTCAACCGGCTGGGGTTCTGAGACCGATGACGGCCTCATATGGCTGAGGCCGTCACCTCTCCGCCGACGATCGTCAGGTCACTGGTCAACCCTGCCAGTGTCTCCCCGGAGAGGTCGAAGGGGTTGGGGCCCACGGCGATGACGTCGCTCGGCCCGCCCTCGACCACCTTGGCGATCTGGCGAGTACTGGACAGCAAGGCCTGGGAGACGGTGAGGGCATGCTCCATGTGCCATCCCGGGCGATGGTCCCCGGTCCGCTCGACGGCCACCCGTACGGCACCCCATGGATCGACTGGGGAGACCGGGGCATCCGACCCCATCGCCAACTCGGCCCCGGCGTCCACCATGTCGGCGAATCGGAAGCAGCGATCGGCGCGGTCGGCCCACATGACGTCGGTGGCGTCACGATCATCGACCATGTGCAGGGGCTGGACGCTGGCTCGCACTCCCAACTTTGCGAACCGGGGGACGTCGGAATCGGTGAGGACCTGGGCGTGCTCCACCGATCCCGAGATACCGGTCGTCTCGAAGGCGTCGAGGACCTCCCGGACGGCGCGATCACCGATGGCATGGGCCGCACACTGCAGGTTGGCAGCTTTCGCCCGTCTCATGAGCTCGACGAGGTCCTCAGGCGTGACCGAGTCGATTCCGGCCCCCTCAGGCCCACCACCTGATGGATATGAATCCATGCACCACGCGGTGCGCGTTGACATTGAGCCATCGACGATGACCTTGAGCGGGCCCATGGCGACCCGGCTCGGACCAGGCTTCTCAGTGATGGGGGACTGCCCGGTGGCCAGCCCTTGCGCGATCGCCTCGTCAAGACGCTCGGGGTAGACGCTCACCTCGACTCGCAGCGGACAGCGTCCATCTGCCTCGCGCCGCAGCCAGGTCTCGACGTCGGTGTCGAATTCCATGTCGCGGATGCCGACGATTCCTAGCCGAGCAGCCGCACCTCCACAACTTCCGACCCAACCGTCCAGCACGTGGGGATCGACGTGGGAAAGCTGGGTCTGGATGTCGAAGCTGGCCTTCTCGCGGAAGAATCCGTCACCCTGGACGCCGAGTTCGCGCATCGCCGCGGTGTTGCACCACACCGAGTGCAGATCAGCCGAGACGAGGACGGCTGCCCGGTCTCCGGTCACGGCATCGAGCTGTGCGGCATTCGGGTTCGAGTCCCACACCGAGGACCGAAAACCAAACCCTTGCAGGATGGGCTCGTCACTGTCCGTGCGTCGTTCCACGTGTGCCGCGACCTCGTCGAGGACCTGTTGGTAATCAGCGGTCTGGCTGACGAGGAATTTTCGGGATGCCAACGCCCACTGCCCGACGTGGACGTGTTCGTCCCACAGCCCAGGCATGAGGATGCGTCCGTCCAGGTCGACACGTCGCACGGCCTCCGAGGAATCAGCGGCACGCTGCCAGGCCTCCGGACCGATGGCGACGACGCGGTCGGAGAGCAACACATCGGTGGGTTCGCCAGTGGACCCGTCAATCAGGTCGAGAATGCGGGCGTCGTGAAGCAGCAGCATGACCAGATGGTCCCACCTACGGTGGCCCATGTCAGACTTCGGACGAATTTGAGAGGAATCCCACGTTTTCACGACTGCGGTGTACTCTGACACACATGTCGCGCGCGCTCCTGCTTGTGTGCCGCAGCGAGACCCGTTGAAAGGGTGGCCTCCTCGCTGCGGGTGATCGGGCTGCCCGAGAAATCACACACTTTCGGAGAGACCACCACTGATGACGCGAATTCAGCCCCTCCCCTGTCAGCTGGCCAGCCAGATGCCCATCGGTCGCTACAAGCCCTTCGTCCCGCAGAAGCTGCCTGACCGCACCTGGCCCGACAAGACCCTCGACCACGCCCCGCGCTGGCTGTCCACCGATTTGCGCGACGGCAATCAGGCCCTCATCGACCCCATGACCCCGGCTCGCAAGATGCGCATGTTCGAGCTGCTCATCGAGATGGGTTACAAGGAGATCGAGATCGGCTTCCCCTCAGCCTCCCAGACTGACTTCGACTTCGTCCGTCAGGTCGTCGGGTCCGGCATCGTCCCTGACGACGTCACCATCTCGGTCCTGACCCAGGCCCGTGAGGACCTCATCGAGCGCACCGCGCAGAGCCTCGTCGGCGCCCACCGCGCCACCATCCACATGTACAACGCGGTCGCCGAGCTCTTCCGCCGTGTCGTGTTCAAGATGGACGAGCAGCAGTGCATCGACCTGGCCCACCAGGGCACCGAGTGGGTCGTCAAGTACGCCGAGAAGTACCTGGACGACGTCGAGTTCGGTTACGAGTACTCTCCGGAGATCTTCAGCCAGACCTCCACCGACTTCGCCATCGAGGTCTGCCATTCCGTCATGGACGTCTGGCAGCCCGGTCCGGACCGCGAGATCATCCTCAACCTGCCGGCCACCGTCGAGATGAGCACCCCGAACACCTACGCCGATCATATCGAGTACTTCTGCCGCACCATCCGTGACCGCGAGAATGTCTGCGTCTCCCTGCACCCGCACAATGACCGTGGCACCGCCGTCGCGGCCGCCGAGTTCGCTCAGATGGCTGGCGCCGACCGCGTCGAGGGCTGTCTCTTCGGCCACGGCGAGCGCACCGGTAACGTCGACCTGGTCACCCTGGGCATGAACCTCGTCAGCCAGGGAGTTGACGCCGGTATCGACTTCTCCGACATGCCCAAGATCCGCCGCACCGTCGAGTACTGCACCTGTCTGCCAGTACCGGCCCGCCAGCCCTACTCCGGCGATCTGGTCTTCACCGCCTTCTCCGGTTCCCACCAGGACGCCATCAAGAAGGGTCTGGAAGACCTGGCCCGGCGCGCCGAGGACCAGGGCATTGACATCAATGAGATCGGCTGGGAGGCCCCGTACCTGCCCGTCGACCCGCACGACCTCGGCCGTACCTACGAGGCCGTCATCCGCGTCAACAGCCAGTCCGGCAAGGGCGGCATGGCCTACCTCATGAAGACCGAGCACCAGGTCGACCTGCCGCGTCGTCTGCAGATCGAGTTTTCCCGTGCGGTGCAGAACTACACCGACGACCAGGCTCGCGAGGTCTCCCACGACGAGATCTGGGACCTGTTCAACCGCGAGTACCTGCAGGTGCCCGGTATCGAGCTGGTCAGCCGCACGACCTCCACGGAGTCCGGCTCCTACCAGCTCACCGCCAACCTGCGGAACAACGACGAGGACGCCCAGATCCATGGTGAGGGCAACGGTGCGGTCTCGGCCTTCATCGACGCCCTGGCCTCCCTCGACGTCGCCGTCCAGGTGCTCGACTACTCCGAGCACGCCATGACGTCCGGCGGCACCGCGAAGGCCGCCGCCTACGTCGAGTGTGAGATCGGAGATGGCGAGACCTCGCAGATCCTCTGGGGCGTCGGAATCGATCCCGACATCACCCAGGCCTCCCTCAAAGCCGTTGTCAGCGCGGTGAATCGCTCCCGCCGCTGACCCGGCCAAGGGCGGGCGACCAGCAAGATCAGGCGGTGGGGCTGACCTCATTGGGGACGGCCCCACCGAACCTGCGGTCCCGCTTCGCGTACTCCAGGACGGCGTCCCACAGGTCTCGACGATCGACGTCGGGCCACAGCACGTCGGAGAACACCATCTCGGCGTAGGCCGATTGCCACAACAGGAAGTTCGATGTGCGCTGCTCTCCCGAGGAGCGCCAGAACAGGTCGACGTCAGGAATCTCTGGTTCGTCGAGGTGAGTGCGGAAGGTCTTCTCGGTGATGTGATCCGGATCGATCTTCCCCTCGGTCGCCAGCCTGGCGATGTCTCGCACCGCGTCGACGATCTCGGCGCGACCGCCGTAGTTCACGCAGAACTGCAGGGTCAGGACGGTGTTGTCGGCCGACTGCTGCTCGGCCGACTCCAGCTCCTTGATGACCGACTTCCACAACTTGGGGTGACGACCTGCCCAGCGGATACGCACCCCCATGGCGTCAAGCTGGTCACGACGACGGTGGATGACGTCGCGGTTGAACCCCATCAACCAACGCACTTCGTCGGGGGAGCGCTTCCAGTTCTCGGTGGAGAAGGCGTAGGCGCTCAGGTAGGGGATGCCCATCTCGATGGCCCCCTCGATGACGTCGAAGAGGGCGTCCTCACCACGGGCATGCCCCTCGGTTCGCTTGAGGCCGCGCTGCTTGGCCCACCGTCCGTTGCCGTCCATGACGATGGCGACATGTCGGGGGATGAGCTCTGGAGGCAGTTCCGGAGGACGAGCTCCGGACGGATGCGGCAGCGGGCCGCGCTTCGGGGGTCGCGGTGTGGTGTGAGCCATGGGTCACAGCGTAGTGGCGTTGCGCTCGCCTGGGATCCGACGTTGTTGGTGTTACAGCCGACGTCCCATGTTGTACAGACAGACCAGCAGCAACTGGCAAGTCTGCTTCGACCATCACAGGGTCGTCCAGACGATGATGATTCCCGAGCCGAGACAGGCGATGATCGAGGCGACGCTGGTCCAGTGGCCGATGCGCTCTCGAGTCCGTCCGGAGATACCCGAGGAATTGGGTCGCAGACGATCGACAACGATCGGCAGCCATGCCGGGACCAGGACGATCCACCACGAGACGATGAAGGTCAGTATGCGCACGATGAGTGGCAGGTCGGCTGTTCCGATGCGCTGGCTTGACGAGATGAACAGTGGGATCGTCGTGAAGTTGGTGGCCATGCCGAGAGCACCCCAGGTGAACATGCCGTGCGCACCCGTGGATCGCGGACCTGACGATTTCTTGTGTCGGAATTTCTGGACGCGATGGGATCCCCATTTCTTCCACGCCAGATAACAGCCGAAGAGGAAGAGCAGAATGCCCAGTACACGGTCGACGGCGTGGGAAGCCAGCTGACGGGATGCGAAGTCGGTGGCGGCACTTCCAAGCAAGCCAAAACTCGTGATGCCAATGGCGCCGAGCACCAGCCCGGCCCCCGACACGAAGGCCCAACCATGGTTCTGTTTCTGGCCATGCACAGCGGCGCTGGCATTGAGGATCATGACCGGACTGACGGCTGCCACGAGCACCAGGTACCACACGCTGCCGAGCAGCGCGACAAAGGTATTCATGAGGCTTCTCCTGGTGGGGGGTCGCAACAACGTTACTGGGTGGGGGCATGCTCAGAGTCGGCGGACACCCTGAGAGGCCAGGCATGGCAGTTTTGCGCGGAGCATTTTCGGCTGCACACCGTGACTGGGAGACAATAGGTGTCATGCCCACCTACCGCGATCAAGCCGTCGTCCTGCGCACACACAAGCTGGGTGAGGCCGATCGCATCGTCTCCATGCTGTCGCGGGAACACGGCAAGATTCGCGCAGTAGCCAGAGGTGTCCGACGCACCTCCAGCAAGTTCGGGGCCCGGTTGGACCCTTTCAACCTCGTCGATCTGCAGTTGGTGCAGGGGCGAAACCTTGACGTCGTCGCTCAGGTGGAATGCCTTCACCCATATTCCGCGCCACTGCGTCAGGACTATGGGCTCTTCACGGCCGCAGAGGTCATGGTCGAGGCCGCCGATCACCTGGTCCCGGTGGATCGGGAGCCTGCCCCGGCCCAGTATCGCTTGCTCGCCGGTGCGCTGCGGGTTCTTGGCCGGGGGACGACTGACGGCCCACGTCCACCTGAGATGGTGTTGGACTCCTACTTGTTGCGATCCTTGTCGGCGTCGGGATATGCCCCGGATCTGGTCGATTGCGTCCGCTGCGGAGCTCCCGGCCCGCACCCTGGGTTCTCGCCCAGCCTGGGCGGAGTGGTCTGCATCAACTGTCAGCCACCGGGCACGCCACATCCCCATGAAGAGACGATCGCCTACCTGCAGGCGCTGCTGGTGGGGGACTGGCCTGCCACCCGTGAGGTGACGTGGCCGAGGATCCGGGAAGGATCGGGGCTCGTCGCCGCCTTCGTGTCCTGGCACATGGATCGAGGACTGCGTTCGATGCCATTCCTGGAGCGTTGACCCGGTCTGGAGCCTGACCTCTGGCCACCTGCGGTGGCTACGACGACACTTCTACGGTTAATCACAACGTGCCGATCATCCACACCGACACCAGCGGTCCAGTGAAAGCCAATCTGCTCAGCACCCATCCGGTGTGCAAGCAGGACGACTACCGCGCCGTGATCTCCCCGGGATGGGGGACACCTTCAAGCCCTATGAGGCCTTCGAGACGACCAGCACCACTGACTGGGAGATGCCGCTCACCCAGGCTGGTCGCCTTCCTGACGACCGAACCACGTGGAATGACCAGGACATCAATTCCTAGAAGTGGACCTGGAACGACACGAATAACTATCAGAACGCTGGACTGTTCTGAGCTGTCAGAGATAGCGGGAGGCCGGCGTGATGTCGGCCTCATGTTTGTGTGTTCTTGTACGGAGTATCAGGTTTCGCGAATGGGTTTGGCGCGCGGGATCCGAGCATCGACGATCCACCAACCATTGCGCAGACCAATGGAGATCTCACCACGGAGTAGGGAGACCCGCTCCTTGAGTCGCGCAATACCCATCCCGGTGGAACGGACGGGTTCAATCTGGGATCCGGTAACCGGATTGGAGACGGTGACGACGACGTCATCTCCATCGTCTCTGACAATAATCTTTGCCGTGGTCGGACCATTGTGTTTGATCGCGTTCGCGGTCGACTCGTCGAGGATTCGGTTGACGGCGTCGGAAACACTCACTGGCATCGGTTCGCAATCAACCGACCAGTCGACGTGCCATCCCAAGGTTTCAAGGCGCGTCACCATGGCTGCCACGGTGGCCTCGACGGAGTCCTCATGGGTGGGGGAGGACACCAGCGGAAGATTCTGGTTTCGCAGTACCAGGAGCAGGCGCTGAAGGTCGTCGAGGGCCGTCCGGGAGGTCGTCTCGATGGACTTCGATGCCGTGATGACGTCTTCGTCAGCGGTATTGAGACGGAGGGAACTCGCCAGCATGGTGATGACGGTGAGATCCTTGGCCACGACATCGTGGAGCTCGGCTGCCAGCTGTTGGCGCTCTTCCTCGCGGGCATGGGCCGCCTGTTCGAGGGCGTCAGCTGCTTGTTTCTCCGCCTGCTTGCGGCGGTGATCGAGCCAGCGGAATGCAGAGCCGAATCCGACGCCGATCCCGCATGCGAGGCCAGCGACCAATAAGATGGAAGCCCATCGTGCCTCATGAGCGGTCGCTCGAACCATGACGACAGTTGCTCCGATAATTATCGGAATGAAATGGCGTCTTAGGCCGTGTTGGCTGGCGAAGAATGCAAGCACGACCAGCAGAGGAATGCTAACTGCGATTTTTCCCGCGGCTACGCTACTGACCAGGCCGACAAGCAGTAGCAATTCCTGTAGCGCAGGACGCTCCCAACACAGCAAGGCCACCGTGGTGAAGACATAAGTGGCTACCAGCCAGATCATCGTACTGCTGCATCGGTGAGTTACGACAGCCATGCGAAGATCGTCCGCGCCGGAAAGCACCAGCACGGTGATGATGGTAGCCGTGATGCCAGAGGTTCGACTGCTCCCTCTGGGGATGAGGCGACGTCCAGGCGAACCGCTATTCACTTTGGTGTGTTTCCCCGTGGGCCAAACAGGCTACATATTGGATACAGGATCAGTCATAACACCAATTAGGATAGATGGCGCACAAGCCTTCTATAATTCCCTCGACATGTGCCTTTGGCTGCGTATTGACGGCGTTCTGGACAGGGGTGGACTCGGCGGAGGCCTGAGCGGGGACTGCCATCGAGAAGGAGCTAACTGCCAAGGCAGCCACGATGCCGGTGATGATTTTCTTCATGGGCACAATGTATCCCTTCGGAGGGGTCATCTACAACGGGGTGCAGGGAGTCGCGTGCATGTCGCTGACACGTGCAGCGACATGCTGTGCGCATGGGCCGGTTGGCTGCTCACATGGCCGGAAATCTGGCCTGCTTCTGATTATTTGTTCGTCAGTGGCGCTGGGCCGAACCCGGTGTCATGAGGACTGCTCGGACATGCGAGGATGGTGAGCAGCGTAAGGAGGTGCGATGTCAGTTCGACTCGTCGTCACTGACGATCATCCGATCATGAGGCAGGCCCTCGCGGGCTATTTCTCCCGCGTCGAGGAGATGGAGGTCGTCGGGCAGGCCTCCAACGGTCGTGAAGCCGTCGAGCTCGTTGACCAGCTGTTGCCCGACGTCGTCCTCATGGACCTCAAAATGCCTGAGATGGACGGTCTGACGGCCACCCGAATGATCGTCTCCCGCCATCCTTCTGTTCGCGTCGTCGCCCTGACCACCTTCGCCCGCCGGGACATCGTCGTCGAGGCCATCCTTGCCGGTGCCGCCGGATACCTCCTCAAGGAGTCCGAGCCCGAAGCCGTCATCGCTGGGGTACGCGCCGTCATGGCCGGTCAGGTGACCGTCTCACCAGAGATCGCCCGAGGGGTTGTCGAGACCTTCTCGGCCCAGGTCGGGGGTAAGGCAACACCTCGTCAGGTCGACATGAACCCGGTGGAACTCTCCAACGCCGACGACGACGTCCTCAAGCTTCTCGCCGAGGGGCTGTCGAACGCGGTCATCGCGGAAGAACTGTGCCTCAGTGAGTCTGCCGTCAAACAGCGTATTGGTCATCTGGCGAAGAAACTGGGAGTGCGAAGCCGTCTCGAGGTGCTGGTGCGAGCCTGCGAGCTGGGTCTCGTCACCCCGCGGCTGCGCCGCTGATCAGGAATTGTCGCGCGTTGTCGAGCACTCCGAGCAGATCCCGAACAACTCCAATTCGTGTCCGGTCTCGCTGAACCCGTGCTTGGCAGCGATGTCGCGCGCCCAGTCCTCCAGGATCTTCTCCGGGCCAATCTCGACAGCCTTGCCGCAATTACGGCACACCAGATGGTGGTGGTGAGCTGAGGAACAGCGTCGGTAGGTCATCTCGCCATCCTCGGAGCGGATGGCATCGAGCTCGCCGTCCTCGGCCATCGTCTGCAAGTTCCGGTAGACCGTGGCCAGACCGACCTGGTCCCCCCGTTCCCTCAGTTGGTCGTGGACCTGCTGGGCAGTGAGGAAGAACGACTCGTCGTCAAACAGAGCACGAATGGCAAGGCGCTGTTTGGTCGTACGCCGCCGATTCTCCACCATGATCACCTCACTGCCGGGCGTGGAATTGCCTCAAATGTACCCCAGCGTCCTGTGGATGGCCCCGAGGCGCACCATCTCGGATGGCTCCGAGGCGGGGTTGGTGGTGATTGCTGCCGCGTGGTTACCGGTAGGCTGGTCAATGGCCTCGCTACCCGGACATGCAGATCCGTCGGTGGCGCTGCCCGCGTGGGCACCATCCGGGTGTCCACTCCAATGAGGACTTGGAAGAAAGGGACGGCTGTGGCCTCCACCAGCACACTCGACAACGTCATCAACCTCTGCAAGCGTCGCGGATTCGTGTTCCCCTGCGGCGAGATCTACGGCGGCACCCGCGCCGCCTGGGATTACGGCCCATTCGGCGTCGAGCTCAAGGAGAACATCAAGAGGCAGTGGTGGCGTTACATGGTCACCTGTCGTGACGACGTCGTCGGCCTCGACTCGTCCGTCATCCTGCCCCGCGACGTGTGGGTCGCGTCCGGCCACGTCGGCGTCTTCAATGACCCGCTGACCGAGTGTCTCTCCTGCCACAAGCGCATGCGCGCCGACCACCTTCAAGAGGGCCACGCCGCCAAGCACGGGATCGACGATCCGGACTCCGTCCCTCTGGAGGAGATCAACTGCCCCAACTGTGGCAACAAGGGCCAGTGGACCGAGCCCCGCGACTTCAACATGATGCTCAAGACCTACCTCGGCCCGGTCGAGGACGAGTCCGGTCTGCACTACCTGCGTCCCGAGACCGCCCAGGGCATCTTCGTGAACTTCCAGAACGTGCTCACCAGCGCCCGCAAGAAGCCACCGTTCGGCATCGCTCAGACCGGTAAGTCCTTCCGGAACGAGATCACCCCCGGGAACTTCATTTTCCGCACCCGCGAGTTCGAGCAGATGGAGATGGAGTTCTTCGTCGAGCCCGGCACCGACGAGGAGTGGCACCAGTACTGGATCGACAACCGCACTGCCTGGTACACCGACCTCGGCATCAACCCGGACAACCTGCGTCACTACGAGCACCCCAAGGAGAAGCTCTCTCACTACTCGAAGCGCACCGTCGACATCGAGTACAAGTTCGGGTTCGCCGGCTCCGACTGGGGCGAGCTCGAGGGCATCGCCAACCGCACCGATTTCGACCTGGGTACCCATTCGAAGCATTCTGGCAAGGACCTGTCCTACTACGACCAGGCCAACAACAAGCGCTATTTGCCTTATGTTATTGAGCCGGCGGCTGGTCTTACTCGTTCGCTCATGGCTTTCATGGTTGATGCGTACACCGAGGATGAGGCTCCGAATGCTAAGGGTGGGGTTGACAAGCGTACTGTTCTGAAGCTGGATTCGCGTCTCTCGCCGGTCAAGGCTGCTGTGCTGCCGCTCAGCCGTAATTCTGACTTGTCGCCGAAGGCTCGCGATCTGGCGGTTCGGCTGCGTCAGCACTGGAATGTCGACTTCGATGACGCTCAGGCCATTGGTAAGCGTTACCGTCGTCAGGATGAGATCGGTACTCCGTTCTGCGTCACTGTGGACTTCGATTCCCTTGAGGATGACGCTGTGACGATCCGTGAGCGCGACACCATGGCTCAGGAGCGTATCGCCATCGACAAGGTCGAGGACTACCTCGCCGGGAGGTTGCTCGGCTGCTGATCCTCTGGTCAGACCAATCCGACTGGCAATGGGGCCGGGGTATCCATCTCAGGTATCCCGGCCCCGGTGCGTCTTGGGAAAACGTCGTCCTTTAGGCTGTTCGGACAGCAATGAAAGGGTGATGACTCCATGAGCGTGCCTGACGTTCGAGAGCGACGTGAACTTGAGCGCGGGGGGGATGCCGTGGCCATTCGTGCACGCAGCGCAGCGCGTCCCTCCAACGTCACACTGAAATTGATCATGGCCATCACGGGGACGATCTTCGCGTTGTTCGTCTTCGTGCACATGGTCGGAAACCTCAAGGCCTTCATGGGCGCAGACGACTACAACGCCTACGCGGAGTTTCTCCGCACGGTCCTGTACCCACTGTTCCCCATAGGTGGGGTGCTGTGGTGCTTCCGGATTGTGCTGCTCGTCTGTCTGGTCCTGCATGTGTGGGCCGGTCTGACGATCTGGGCAAGGGGTCGACGAGCCCGCGGAAAGTTCTCCCGGCACAACATGAAGGCGTTGGGATGGGGGGCCCGCACGATGGTGCTGTCGGGCATCGTCATCCTGGCCTTCGTCGTGGTGCACATCCTCGACCTGACCTTGGGCAAGGGGGTTGCCTCCTCGTCCTTCCAGGGGCCGGTCAACGAGGGAACTCCTGACATCCAGATCACCGCGTACCAGAACCTCATCGCCAGCCTGTCGCGGCCGTGGATGGCGATCTTCTACACCGTCGTCATGATCATCATCGGGTTGCACATCTGCCAAGGCGTGCGCAACACCATCAATGACTTCGGCGGAACCGGCCGCCGTCTCCGTGCCGTCTGGACGGTGATTGGCCTGCTCATCGCACTGGCCATCGTGGTGTGCAACGGCGCACTTCCCATGCTCATTCTCGCCGGGGTGATCTCATGAAAAACGTCATTGGTGCCATCATCAAGCCTCTCGAGAGGATTGCCGGACGTCACGGTGAGGAGACTGTCGACGAGCCGGCCAAGGAGCTTGTCAAGCCCGAGCAGCCTCAGCCACGTCAGGCTGAGGCGAGCGTGCCGAGACGAGCAGCCCGCAAGGGCTCCAAGGCCCGCGACAACCTTGGGTCGGCTCAGAAGAAGGCCGGATACCTCGTCGGGGACGAGCTCGACGGCAAGGCCCCCGAGGGGGACCCGCTGACCGCGTGGACCCGTCGTCAGAGCGAGTACAAGCTGGTCAACCCTGCCAACCGACGCAAGATGAACGTCATCGTGGTGGGAACTGGACTGTCCGGTTCCGGCGTCGCCGCGACCCTGGGGCAGCTCGGCTACCACGTCGACTCCTTCTGCTTCCACGACTCGCCGCGTCGGGCCCACTCGGTGGCCGCTCAGGGCGGTATCAACGCCGCTCGGTCCCGCAAGGTTGACGGCGACTCCCTCAAGAGGTTCGTCAAGGACACCGTCAAGGGCGGCGACTACCGAGGCCGTGAGGCTGATGTCGTTCGACTCGGCACCGAGTCTGTACAGGTCATCGACCACATGTATGCCATCGGCGCTCCGTTCGCCCGCGAGTACGGCGGTCAGTTGGCCACCCGATCCTTCGGCGGTGTGCAGGTCTCTCGCACCTACTACACCCGTGGTGAGACCGGTCAGCAGCTCGAGGTTGCCTGTTCCCAGGCCTTGCAGGCCCAGATCGACGCCGGATCGGTGACGATGCACAACCGAACCGAGATGCTCGACCTCATCGTCGCCGATGGCAAGGCCCAGGGCATCGTCACTCGTGACCTGCTCACCGGTGAGGTCAAGGCATGGACGGCTCACGTCGTCATCCTGTGCACCGGCGGATACGGGTCGGTCTACCACTGGTCGACCCTGGCCAAGGGATCCAACGCCACCGCGACCTGGCGGGCCCACCGTCAAGGTGCCTACTTCGCCAGCCCCTGTTTCGTGCAGTTCCACCCGACCGCCCTGCCGGTCAGTTCGTACTGGCAGTCCAAGACGACCCTCATGAGTGAGTCGTTGCGCAATGACGGCCGCATCTGGGTGCCGAGGAAGGCCGGTGACGAACGTCCGGCGAACGACATCCCGGAGGAGGAGCGTGACTACTACCTGGAGCGCAAGTACCCGGCCTTCGGCAACCTGACGCCTCGTGACGTCGCCTCCCGCAACGCCAGGACCCAGATCGACAGCGGCCACGGTGTGGGCCCGCTCAAGAACTCGGTGTACCTGGACTTCCGAGATGCCATCCAGCGTCTGGGCAAGAAGACCATTGCGGAGCGTTACGGAAACCTCTTCGACATGTACCTCGATGCCACCGGGGAGAACCCCTACGAGGTGCCGATGCGTATCGCCCCGGGAGCCCACTTCACAATGGGTGGCTTGTGGGTCGACTACGACCAGATGAGCACCATCCCGGGTCTGTTCGTCGGTGGTGAGGCCTCGAACAACTACCACGGCGCCAACCGGCTGGGAGCCAACTCCCTGCTGTCGGCCAGCGTCGACGGGTGGTTCACCCTGCCCCTGACGGTGCCGAACTACCTGGCCGGATTCGTCGGGAAGCCAGTGCTGCCGCTGGATGCTCCCGAGGTCACCGCGGCCATCGAGAGGGTCCGGAAGCGCACCGACGCCCTGCTCAATTGTGGTGGGACCCACCGTCCGGAGTGGTTCCATCGCAAGCTCGGCGACATCCTCTACGAGCACTGCGGGGTCTCGCGTGACGAGTCGGGCCTCCTCGAGGGTCTGTCCAAGGTGCGTGAGCTGCGTGAGGAGTTCTGGCGCGACGTCAAGGTCGTCGGAAGTGGTGACCGACTCAACCAGGAACTGGAGAAGGCTGGCCGGGTCGCCGACTTCATCGAACTCGGCGAGGTCATGATCCTCGACGCCCTGGACCGCCGGGAATCGGCTGGTGCGCACTTCCGCACCGAATACGCCACCGAGGCTGGCGAGGCCAAACGTAATGACGACGACTGGTGCGCGGTCTCGGCGTGGGAGACACGGCCCGACGGCACCCAGGTTCGCCACAGCGAACCGCTGACGTTCTCGTTGATCGATCTGCAGGTGAGGGATTACCGATGAGGGTGACATTGGACATTTGGCGTCAGGACGGCCCGAACGCCAAGGGACGTTTCGAACGCCACGTTGTGGAGGACGCCGAGCCTGAGTGGAGCATCCTCGAGTTGCTCGACCGGCTCAACGACCAGATCGTCGAGAATGACGGTGATCCGATCGTCTTCGAGTCCGACTGCCGCGAGGGAGTGTGTGGCTGCTGCGGGTTCGTCGTCAACGGCAAGCCGCACGGGCCGCTACCGAACACCCCGGCGTGCCGTCAGCACCTCAGGGCCTTCCCCGAGATCACCCACTTCAAGATCGAACCCTTCCGCTCGGCGGCCTTTCCGGTCATCCGTGACCTGGCCATCGATCGCTCGAACTTGGATCGCCTGGTGCAGGCCGGCGGGACCGTCGACGTCATGACGGGAACCGCTCCCGACGCCGACTCGGTGCCCCAGCCGCACAAGGAGGCCGAGCAGGCCCTCGACTTCGCCTCCTGCATCGGATGCGGAGCCTGCGTGGCCGCCTGCCCGAACGGTGCTGCCATGCTTTTCGCCGGTGCGAAACTCTCGCACCTGGCGATGATGCCGCAGGGTCGTCAGGAGCGCTCGAAGCGAGCGCGTCGCATGGTCAATGCCCTCGACGAGAATTTCGGCCCCTGTTCCCTCTACGGGGAATGCGTCGAGGCCTGCCCGGTGAGCATCCCGTTGGTTGCCGTCGCCCGGGTCAATCGGGAGCGCTGGCGTGCCGGGTTCCGTGGGGCGCGCAGCAAGGACAACTGATTGGAAAGGTCGGCTGAGACGACGAGAGGGCTGGTATCCGTGACGGGTACCAGCCCTCTCCCGTGATGTGTGCGGGATCCGGTTCAGTCGAAGTCCAGGCCCAGGTCGAGCACCGGGGCGGAATGGGTGATGGCACCCACCGCGATGTAGTTGACCCCGGTCGCGGCCACATCCTTGGCTCGGTCGAGTGTCAGGCCACCGGAGGCCTCGGTGACGACACCGCGGGACCGACAGATGCTGACTGACTCCGTCATGAGGGCGTCGTCCATATTGTCGAGCAGAATCGTCGTCACACCTGCCTCGATGGCCTCGCGCACCTGGCCGACGGTGTCACACTCCACCTCGCAGACGATGTCGGGCCGGTGGGATCGCACCGCTTCGACAGCGGCCGTCAGAGACCCGGCCGCGGCGATGTGGTTGTCCTTGACGAGGGCAGCATCCGACAGTCCCATGCGATGGTTGAGCCCGCCTCCGCAGCGCACCGCGTACTTGTCGAGGTCACGCAGACCGGGGACGGTCTTGCGGGTGTCGCGGACCTTGGTGTCGGTGCTTGCCAGGGCATCAACCCACTGGGAGGTGGCCGTCGCCACCCCGGAGAGATGACTGGCCAGGTTGAGCATGGTGCGCTCTGCCACCAGCAGGGTGCGCAGCGGCCCCGAGACGGTCGCGACGGCGTCGCCGGGGGAGACCCGGGTGCCGTCGTCGAGGTGGGTGGTGAACTCGACATTGGTTCCGGTGCGGTCGGCGAGGACGTGCAGCACGGCAGCGGCGACCGGAACCCCGGCCAGGCAGCCGTTCTGACGAGCTCTGATGTCGGCTCGGCCGGCGGCCTCACCAAAGATCGACTCGGTGGTGACGTCAGTGCCGCCGCGCAGGTCTTCGTCCAGACAGGCCTCGATGGTTCTGACGACGAGGTCGGGATCGAGCCCTCGTTCGGAGATGGTGCGGGCCAGATCGTGGGGCAGTGTGGTCATGCGATGCTCCTCTCCAGCCTGTGCGTGATGACCGTCGGACGTCCACCGACGAGGCGCAGGTCGGTGTGCAGCTGGAAGGACGGGTTCTGACCCGGATGATCGCTGCGGCGATGAGCTCCCCGGGACTCCGTGCGCCACAGGGCCGCGACCGCCAGGGCTGTCGCGATCAGAGCGGCATTGGTCGCGGTGAGGGTGGCATCTTCGAGACCCTCGGTGGGAGTCATCCGGTGCAGGTCTCGGAGGGCTCGCTGCAGACCGGTGCCATTGCGACTGATGAAGATGTCGCGGTCCATGATGGCCTGCACGGACTCCAGCTGCTCGCCCGGTAGCCAGCGACGATGGCGCAGTTGCTCAGGGACGTGGGCTGTCGAGGAGACCGGGCCAGTGGGACTGGTGGAGCAGCGTCCGCTGCGCTCGCCAGTGATGAGGGCCTCGGTCAAGGAGTTCGAGGCCAGACGATTGGCCCCGTGAACTCCTGTGCAGGCAGCCTCGCCGACGGCCAGCAGGCCGGGAACCGAGGTGCGTCCATCCATGCCGGCGGCGATGCCACCGCAGTGGTAATGAGCTCCTGGAACCACCGGGATCGGCTCGGTACAAGGGTCGATGCCGTGTTCTCGACAGCTGGTCAGGATCGTCGGGAAGCGATGCCGCCACATGCTCTCGCCGAACCCGGTCGCGTCGAGGAGCACGTGGTCAGATCCGGTGGCGACCATGGCCTCGTGCTCAGCGGCGGAGACGACGTCGCGGGGTGCGAGATCGGCGAGTGGGTGGACTTCGGTCATGATGCGACGACCGTTGACGTTCAGGAGGACGGCACCCTCGCCGCGCACCGCCTCCGAGATGAGGGGAGATCGGCCCTCCTGCCCGGGGAGGAAGAGAACGGTGGGGTGGAATTGCATGAACTCGGGGTTACGGATCGTCAGTCCGGCGCGCAGGGCTGCCGCCATCCCGTCACCGGTACACACCGAGGGGTTGGAGGTGGCCGACCACAGCGCTCCGATGCCCCCGGTCGCCAGTACGACGCAACGCGCCGGAATCATCACCGTATTTCCGTCAGACAGAGCCGTCACACCCCACACAGCCCCACTCGGACCGATGATGAGGTCGATGAGACGGGTGTCCGTCAGGACGGTGATCCCGGTTCCCTCCAACTGGGCGCTGAGGCACTGATGGACCTCGTGTCCAGATCGGTCGCATTCGGCATGGAGAACTCGACGGGCATGGTGGCCCCCCTCGAGGTGGAGATCCGGCTCGCCATCGGCCCCGGTGTCGAAGTGAGCTCCGAGGCCCATGAGATGACGCAGGGTCCCCGGGGCGTGGTGGACCAGGTCGTCGACGCTGTCGCGGTGGCACAGCCCAGCACCTGCCGCGAGGGTGTCGTCGAGATGGAGGGAGAAGGAGTCATCCTTGCCCCAGACCGCAGCCAGACCACCCTGCGCCAGATCGGTGGAGGAGTCGTCGATCCCCTCGCGGGTCATGATCGTCACGGAGCGCCCGATCTCGGCAGCGGCCAGGGCGCAGGACAGGCCCGCGGCTCCGCTGCCGACGACGAGGACGTCGCACTGATGCTCAGGCATGAGCCGACTCCTTGATGGTGGCGGCTGTCCCGCCGATGGCGATCATGCGCTCAACGGCCCTGCGAGCCTTCTCGGCCAGGGCGGGATCGACGGTGACGACCTCGGCCCCGGTCTCCAGGCAGCGCAGCAGCTTCTCTGGAGTGATCATCTTCATGAAGGGGCAGACGGCATCCGGGTTGACCGCGGTGAAGGTGGTGCCGGGATTGGCCTGACGCAGTTGGTGGAGCATGCCGGTCTCGGTGGCGACCAGGACGTGGCTGTTGCGGGTGGCACGGGCGGCATCGAGCATTCCGCCGGTCGACAACACGTGGGTACGATCCTGGGGAAGGTCGCCGTTGCTGGTCAGCCACAGGGCGCTGGTCGTGCAGCCGCACTCGGGGTGGATGTAGAGGTCGGCCTCGGGATTGGCCTTGACCTGGTCACACAGCTCGGTGGGGGAGATGTCGGCGTGCACGTGGCACTCGCCCATCCAGACGTGGATGTTGTGGCGTCCGGTCATGCGGCGCACATGGGCACCGAGGAACTGGTCAGGACCGAAGAGGATCTCCTGGTCGGCAGGTAGGGAGCTGACGACGTCGACGGCATTGGAGCTGGTGCAGCAGATGTCGGACTCGGCCTTCACCTCGGCGGTGGTGTTGACGTAGGTGACGACGGCAGCGTCGGGATGCTCGGCCTTCCAGGCCCGCAGCTGTTCGACGGTGAGGGAGTCGGCCAGGGAGCAGCCGGCCTGGGGGTCAGGGATGAGGACGGTCCTGTCGGGGCACAGCAGGGCAGCGGTCTCGGCCATGAAGTGGACCCCGGCCAGCACGATGGTGCTTGCCGAGCTCTTGGCGGCCAGGCGCGCGAGGGCCAGGGAGTCGCCGACGTGGTCAGCCACGTCCTGGATCTCGGGGGCCTGGTAGTTGTGGGCGAGGATGATCGCGTCGCGCTCCTTCGCGAGGCGACGGACATTGTCGGCCCAGGTCGAGGAAACGCGGGTAGTGGCGCAGTCGGTGGTCACGGGAACGACTCCTTTCAGGTAATCGACGTATAGTCTAGAACTACTCGTCTCAGAGACGAAAATGGGATCGTCGAGGCATCCGGATAAGCTGACTCCGTGATGACAACGGCTCACGGAGACGCCGGAGATTCCGCCCCGCGTCCGACCTATCGAGACCAGCGCGGGGTGGCGAAGTATCGTCACGAGGTGCTGGTCGTCGTCGTCAGGGTCGCGGGGGATGATCTCGAGGTGGTGGTCAAGGATCGTGCTCGCGAACCGTTCACCGGGATGCCTGCTCTGCCCGGTGGACCACTCGAGGTCTGTGAGACCATGGAGCAGGCCGTCGTCCGCCACCTCAAGGGTCTGTTGGACGTCTCACTGTTGGGTCACCACGAGCAGTTGTCCACGCGCTCCGAGCCGGGACGTGACCCCTTCGAGAGGACGGTAGCGACGACGTATCTCGGTCTGGTTGCCCCCGACGTCGAGACTGGCGGGGGAGCGCGCTGGCTGCCGGTGCGGGCGTCTGTACCGATGGCCTTCGACCACGCGCAGGCCGTCGAGGAAGCCGTCGTCAGGCTGCGTGGCAAGGTCTCCTACACCAACATCGCCCATGCCCTTGCGCCTGCAGAGTTCACCCTGGCCCAGTTGCGCGACATCTATTGCGCTTGTCTGGGCCATGACGTCGATGTCACGAACCTCTCGCGAGTGCTGCGTCGCCGTGGCCAGATCGTCAAGACCGGTCACCTGGAGGAGTCGGGGGAAAGAGGAGGCCGGCCACCGGCCACCTGGACCTTCACCCGACACGATTACGAGGTCACCGACCCCTTCGCCGTGCTGCGCCCGGCGTCACGGGGCAACCTCACGGGACAATGAGTCCTGAAGCCTGACTGATCCTCTGCGAACCAGTGGCTCAACCTGACGTCTCAGCTGAGTTCAATGCGTGCGCGCGGCTGTCCGTCGCACCTGAAGACCAGTGAGGATCATCTGGGCTCCAAGACAGGCGCCGACACCTTCACCGGCTCGCATCCGCAATTCCATGAGGGGTTCCACCCCAAGCTCGGCCAGCACGGCTTGGTGAGCGTGCTCCCGGGACGCGTGGGAGGCGACGAGCCAGCCGTGGAGACCTGGCGAGAGTTTGGTGGCGATGAGGGCTGCGACGCTGGTGGCCAGCCCGTCCAGGACGACGGGGGACCCGGCCTGGGCCGCCCCCAGACACGCCCCGGCCAGGACGACGAACTCCGGTCCGCCGAGGGATGCCAAGAGATGCTCGGGGTCGTTGGGGCCGGCCTGGGTGCGGGCCAGCGCAGCTGTGATGACGTCAGCCTTGCGCTCAACCATGGCGGTGTCGCTGCTGGCTCCTAGGCCGACGGCCTTCGTGGGAGCCAGACCGGTGAGGGCGCAGGCCAGAGCCGTGGCAACGGTGGTGTTTCCGACACCGACCTCTCCCAGACACACCAGGCCGGCCTCGGCAGCCTCCTCGCCCAGGGCCCGACCATCGCGCAGCAGGGCCTCGACCTGGGCTGGGGCCATGGCGTCGGTATGCAGAAGATCACCGCGTTCTCCGGGGACGCGCATGGAGCGAGCGCCCTCCACCGGCTGGGTGACCCCGGCGTCAACAACGAGATGGGAGAGCTCGGCGGCCGTGGCGGTCGAGACGCCGAGCCCCGTTCCGGCAACCGAGGCAGCCATGACGTCATGGGTCACTGTGGGATCGAAGGCCGTCACCTCCAGGCCGGCGACCGGGTGGTCAGCCCCGACGAGGACGAGGGTGCCGCCTGTGATCTCAGTTCCACCTGCGGCCTCGACGCGGTCCAGGGTCTGGTCGAGCAGGCCGAGCGATCCAGGCGGGGTGAGGAGCTGGTCGGCATCGTCGTGGGCCGCCACCACCCGATGGCGGTCGGGTGAGTGCAGGGTCTCCCGGAGAGCAGAGACGGGGGCCTCGGGCTGACCGTCGTCGGGCCAGCGATCGGCCAGGGTGACGTCGGCCAGCGGGAGCCGACGGGACCAGCCGCGTCGCTCGAGTCCCGGGGCCGGGGGACGTTCGTCAGGCCATCCCAGGCACAACCAACCGAGGGTCTCCACCCGCTCGGGCAGATGAAGCAGGGCGGCGAGTTCCTCTGGCTGGAAGAGGGTCACCCATCCCATTCCGAGTCCGTGGGCGCGGGCAGTCAGCCACATGTTCTCCACGGCGCAGGCACAACTCCACATGTCGGCGTCGGTGAAGGTGTTGCGTCCCAGCACCCCCGACGCCGGGGCGCGACGATCGCAGGCCACGACGACGCCGACCGGGGCCTCGCGGATCCCCTCGAGCTGGAGATCGAGAAGCCGGGCGCGACGATCCGGGGTCAGCAAGTCGGCCTGACGCAGTCGCTCCCGGTCGGCCATGACGGCGGCGCGATCGCGGGTGTCGGCGTCGCGCACCACGATGAACCGCCACGGCTGGCTGTGACCGACACTGGGGGCGCGGTGGCCAGCCCACAGGACGGCATTGACGAGGTCTTCGGGGATGTCGTCGTTGCGGTAACGACGGATGTCACGGCGGGCGTCGATGGCGGCGTCGAGCCCCTGCTGCACCTGGTCACCCAGGGACCACCCAGCGGGATCAGCGGCGCGAGTGGCTGAGGAGGTGGTGTCGCCGATCCGGGGGATCGGGCGGGCCCAACGGTCGCTGGTGGATGCGGTCTCATCAGGGGTGCTCACAGCATGAGGGTAGTGGGCAGCCCGTCGCGGCTCGTCGCCGGGATGGTGTGGCGAAGTGGTTTGCGGCGGCCTGTGGTGCCACGGGGGCGGGCACGACGGTTTCGGTCGAGCCGGTGTGCCACGTCTACCATGGGCGAGTGCCTTCCAACCCCTTGACCCTGACCGCGCCTTCTGGAGGTACCGTTTCGGTGGACACCCCGGTGGTGTTGGCGCCGATGGCCGGTGTCACCAATGCCGCTTTCCGTCAGCTGTGTGCCGAGCAGGGAGCAGGGCTCTACGTCTGCGAGATGATCACTTCTCGCGGCCTGGTCCATGGTGACCACAAGACCCACGACATGCTCGCCTTCGCTGACTGTGAGGACGTCCGTTCCGTGCAGCTCTACGGGGTCGACCCGGGAATGGTCGGTGAGGCCACGTCGATCCTGTGTGAGAAGTACGGGGTCAACCATGTCGATCTCAACTTCGGCTGCCCGGTACCGAAGGTCACTCGCAAGGGCGGCGGGGGAGTCCTGCCCTGGAAGCTCGACCGGTTCGCCGCGGTCGTCTCCGCTGCCGTCCAGGCCGGCGACGCCCACGGCGTCCCCGTCACCGTCAAGACCCGTATCGGCATCGACCCCGATCACATCACCTACCTCGACTCCGCCCGCGTCGCCGTCGACTCCGGGGCGGCTGCGGTGTGCCTGCACGCTCGCACCGTCGCCGAGGCCTATGCCGGGCACTCCCACTGGGAGGCCATCGGCGACCTCGTCGAGACCGTCGACGTCCCGGTCATCGGAAACGGCGACATCTGGGAGGCCAGAGATGCCATGGCGATGGTCGAGCAGACCGGATGCGCTGGCGTCGAGGTCGGACGCGGTTGCCTGGGCCGGCCCTGGCTCTTCCGCGACCTGGCAGACGCCTTCGCCGGTCGCGACACAACCACCCTGCCGACCCTGGGCGAGGTCTGTACAATGATCCGACGTCACGCCGAGTTGCTCGTGAGGTATCAGGGCATCCATGGCCTGGTCGACGTGCGAAAGCACATGGCCTGGTACCTCAAGGGTTTTCCAGTGGGTGGGGAGACCCGTCACGCCTTGGGGCAGATATCCAGCTTCGAGGAACTCGACGCACTGCTGGCCACCCTCGACCACGACGCACCTTTCCCCGTCAAGGAACTTGGCAAGGCACGTGGCCGGCAGGGCACCCCGCGCCGCAAGGTCGTCATGCCGCACGGGTGGCTGGACTCGCGCACCCTTGACGATGACGATCTGTCAGCCGCCGAGATCGACGCTTCCGGGGGCTGATTCCATCCGGGTCTGGTCCTACGGGTCGAGGTGAGACAGGATGGGGCCATGTCCGAAGTGGGAGAACGCGCCCGAGCCTGGGCTTTGACGATGTCCGGCCATCGCGGTGCTGACGACGTGGTCCACGCCCATCTGTCAGGTAGTGCCCGGATCGACACTGGAGAGGTCGTCAGACGGGAGGCTCGGGAGGAGAGGGAGAACCTTCTGCTGCGTTCTGGAGCCACCCGCGCTCAGGGGGCAGGGAATCGCGCTATTCCGGAGGAGCCAGATCCCGAGCGGACCTGCTTCGAGAGGGACCGTGATCGTATCGTCCACTCGACCTCTTTTCGGCGACTTGCCGGCAAGACCCAGGTCGTCGTCCATCCCACTGATCATCAGCGCACTCGGCTGACCCACGCCCTCGAGGTGGCCCAGGTGGCTCGCTCCATCGCGGCTGGTATTGGGGCCAACGTCACCCTGGCCGACGCCATGGCGCTGGGGCACGACTGCGGCCACGGCCCCGGAGGTCACGCATCGGAGCAGGCCTTCGACGCGTTCATCCCGGAGGGTTTCGATCATGGGCCGTGGGGAGCCGACGTCAGCCTGGCCAGTCTCAATCTGTGTGCCGAGACCCTGGACGGCATTCGTAACCACTCCTGGTCACGTCCGGCCCCCAGCACCGTCGAGGGGGAGGTCGTCTCGTTCGCCGACCGGATTGCCTATTGCGCCCATGACCTGGAGGACGCTATCAAGGCGGGGATCGTCACCGTCGCGGATCTGCCGCAGGTCGTCGTCGAGGTGGCTGGGACGGATCGGCGCACCCAGTTGTCGGTCTTCATCCGGTCCGTCATCGACACCACCTGCGCAACTGGACGGGTGGGGATGGCAGCCGACGTCGCGGACGCCCTGGCGGCCCTCAGGGCCTTCAACTATGAGCGGATCTACACCAGGCCCGAATCACTGGGGCAGTCGGAGGCCGTCATCGAGGTTCTGCACGGATTGGTCACGTACTACCAGGGACATATTGATGATGTGCCGGCCGAATTCCTCGAGACCGATGCCGACCGAATCCACCAGGTTGTGGCATATGTGGGGGGAATGACCGATCAGTTCGCCTTCTCCCGGGCAACCCAGTTGCTGGGATGGGATTGCAGCCGGCTGCCCAAGGGTATGGGCAGGGGCTTCTGACAACTGTCAGGGTGTTGATCAGAGTGTCGTCACGGGTGCAGCTTGCCCGCCAGATCCTCGGGCAACAGCTTCGCCCTCTTGACCAATTCGTGCGCCACCACCACGGTGACGGTCTGGCCCGCCAAGATGCCGATGAGGACGAGGGCCTGGGCAGCACCGGCCTGGAGAGCCGAACCGCCACCGAGCAGCACACCGACGAAGGCGCCCGGCAAGGTCACCAGACCGACGGTCGCCGTGCGGTCCACGGTGGGCAACACGGATTCCGTGACGCTCGGTTCGGTCACCAGGGCGATGGCGTCACGACGTGGGAAACCAACGGCCAGACCGGCCTCGAAGATGCCGATGCCCTCGCGCAGGTCGGCGAAGAAACGGCGGCATGCCAGAGTGTGACCGCTCATGATGTTGCCGATGATGATGCCGGCCACCGGGATGAGGGAAGCGGGGCTGAACGGCGCGCAACCCGTCGCGAAGATGATGAGGAGGACCGGAATCACCCCGGCAAGCATGGCCACCGCGGCCCAGATCCAGGCCTTGCCGACTCCGGAACGATTCGCCGTCGTGCGAACCGCGATGGCGAACATCAACAGGGTGAACAGGCAAGCAGCCCACAGATGGGCGAGGGCATAGACGAGGATGACGGAGACGATTCCGAGCTGCACGACGGCGCGGATCGACGCGATCACGGACGACTTGGCGATGCCCAGACGTCCAAGGAGTGAGGCGACGACGGCCAGCACGACGAGCATGACCATCGCCAGGGCGAGCTGCCAGGTGGGGTTCACTGTCACGGCGGAAAGTTTGGCACCAATCTGGCCCACCTGCATGCATGGATAGCATGTCCTGCGCAGATGGGTAGGATCGTGGGCATGGCTGGCCGGATCAACGAGGAGGACATCGCGCTGGTCCGGGAACGCGCTCGGATCGACGAGGTCGTCGGCGAATATGTGGCTCTGCGCAATGCCGGCGGCGGTTCCCTGAAAGGACTGTGCCCCTTCCACGACGAGAAGACGCCCAGTTTCCAGGTGACCCCTTCCCGTGGGCTGTTCTACTGCTTCGGCTGTGGGGAAGGTGGCGACACCATCTCCTTCGTCCAGAAGATCGACAACCTCACCTTCGTCGAGGCCGTCCAGCGTCTCGCCGACAAGGTTGGCGTACAGCTGCGCATCGTCGACGACGGTCGCCCCGGGCTGGAACCAGGTCTACGCATGCAGATCCTGGCCGCCAACGAGGCAGCCGCGGAGTTCTTCCAGGCCCAGATGTCGACTAAGGAAGGTCAGATAGCCCGAGATTTCGTCGCCGGGCGCGGATTCTCCCAGGATGCCGCGGTGCAGTTCGGGATGGGATATGCGCCGCGCGGCGGCCACGTGCTGCGCGACCACCTGTTGGCCAAGGGGTTCACACCCAAGGCCCTCATCGAGTCCGGCCTGGTGCGATCCCAGGGCTGGGACTTCTTCCAGGGACGTGTGTTGTGGCCGATCAAGGATTCCGGAAAATCCGTGCTGGGTTTCGGGGCCCGACGGGTTTATGACGACGATCGCCTGCCGGCCAAGTACGTCAACACCCCCGAGACCCCGGTCTACAAGAAGTCGCACGTCCTCTATGGCCTGGACATGGCTCGGGCCAACATCGGCAAGAAGAGTCAGGCTGTCATCGTCGAGGGATACACGGACGTCATGGCGGCACACCTGTCCGGCATCGACACAGCTGTCGCGGCCTGTGGAACCGCGTTCGGTGAGGACCATGCCCGACTCATCCAGCGGCTCATGGGCAACAGCGGTTCCCTCAATGGCGAGGTCATCTTCACCTTTGACGGTGACGCCGCCGGCCAGAAGGCCGCCCTCAAGGTGTTCCGCGGTGACAAGCAGTTCTCCGCCCAGACCTATGTGGCCATCGAGCCCACCGGCCTTGACCCGTGTGACCTTCTCATGCAGCGCGGTCCGGAGGCGGTTCGGGAATTGGTGGCCCGACGGATTCCGCTGTACCGCTACGTCATGGAGAACACGGTCAGTCAGTTCGACCTCGACCGAGCGGATGGACGCGTCGCCGCGGTCAGGGCTGCAGCCCCGCTCGTGACGAGTATTCGTGACCAGTCCTTGGTCGATGGTTATCTGCGCGAGCTCTCCCAGGTGGTGGGTGCCGACATCGATCTGGTGCGTCGTGAGGTGTTCCGTGCCGGAAAGCAGCATCATGCCGTGACGGTGGTGCCTCCGCCCCAGCCCCAGCAACCCGCTGGTATTCCGTGGCCCGACCCGGCCGACATCTCGCTGTCCGTGGAGCGCGGATTCCTCAAACTTGTCCTGCAATACCCCGATCTCTTCGACGAGGACTGGGACCAGGTCGAGGTCGAGGACCTGCGTCACCCCGCCTACCAGGCGGTTTTCGAAGCCATCTTGTCAGTGCCTCGTGGTCAGGAGAACTGGGCCGAGGAAGTCGGTAAGGCGACGAGCGACCCGCAGGTGAAACAGCTGGAGGTGGCCCTCCTCGTCGAGCCCATCTTGCGCGAGGAGCCGGACCAGAGCTACGCCGCTGCGTACGCCGCGCGGGTGCGATTGCTGTCCATCACTGACGACATCGCCAACCTCAAGTCTCGTCTGCAACGCACTAACCCGAACCAGGATCGCAAGCTCTACGACGCGATGTTCTCCGACCTGGTGACCCTCGAGGCGCTGCGCAAGAGTCTCATCCTCGCTGGTGGAGCGACCTCAGCCTGATGTGACATCTGTGGACAGCTAATTCGCCGTCCACAGATCACCGCGGAAGGGTTCCACCGTGGTTCTGGGCGAGTCATCGTCAGACCATGAGATACACGGATTTCATCGACGATGTCGTCGCCCTGGACCCTGCCGATGAGCGCGAGCTCTTTCGCAGACTCGATGCCGGGGTGATTGCTGATGCCATCTTGTCCGGACGGTTCCTGGCCACGACACCGGTCACCGTTTCCGAATTGAACGCGATTTCCGACGACGGAGCAGCAGCCAGGCAGAAGCTCTGGCGACAGATGCTCGCGATGGTGCTCACCCAGGCCCGTCAGGCTGCCGCGACCAATCGGTGCAGCGTCGAGGATCTCATCCAGGCCGGCTGCGTGGGGCTGGGAGAGGCGGTCGAGAGGTACGACGAGCGTCGAGGGGCTCGATTCTCAACGGTCGCCTGGACCTGGATCCGTCGTCGTGTCGGCGAGGAGGTCGTCCGCCTGCGTGGCGCCAGGTCCCGGGCCGCGATGCGGGAGTCAGCCGAGGTCGCCCGAGTCGAGGAGGAGCTGACGACGCGGTGCCGGCAGGTGCCGACCAGCGAGGCGATTGCCGAGTGCATGGGCAAGGACGTCATGTGGGTCGAGCAGCGGCGCGCCGAGTGCTGGGAGGTCGACAGCAACGTCCTCGAACACGTGGCGGCCCCACAAAGACGACCAGTCCGTCCGGAACTCCACCTGCTTGCCGTGCTGGCGGGGCAGGAACGGCAAGTCGTGGTATTGCGTCATGGATTCGAGGGAGAACCCATGAGCTTCGAGGCGGTGGGCGAGGAGATGGGGATGTCCGCCTCCAGCGTCCGGCGGATCGAGCAGAGGGCACTGGACCGGCTGCGACGCCATCTGCAGCAGGCTGGGGCGGCGTGACAGGATGGATGCCATGTGGCGGACGAATGGGCCCAGTTCCGAGGAGATGACCCGGGTACGAGCCGTACTCGGGTTCGACGACGTCAAGGTGCTCGCCTGCGGGAGAGGAGAGAGGGCGACCGTCATCGCGGTGACGGAGGGGCTCGTCATCCTGACCGACGAGACGGATTCCGCGGTGGCCTGGCACGAGATCGTCCATGGTGGCTGGAATGGCGACACCGCGACGCTGACCTGGGACTTCCTGGACGGATCCGGTGCCTCGGCGGTGTTGGAGAAACCCGGCAAGATCCCTGAGATGTTCCGGGCGCGGGTCACCGAGTCCATCGCCGCGACCCGCACTGTCCCGGTGCGTGGCGGAGACGTTCTCATCGCCGGGCGTGTTCCGGCCGGCCACCTGGCCGCCCCGGAGGGAGCCATCACCTGGACCGCGATGGCTCGGGAGTCCGCCGACCTCGATGACCCCGAGACCCGTCAGAAGGTGTTGGAGGCCACTGACGCTCTCAAGAAGGAGTGGAACTGACGAAGTCGCGCCGCTGCCCAGAACTCGACAAATGTCAACGATTTGTCATCTGCCGAAGGGCGCTGCTAGTGTTTCATTTCGCGCCCGGGGCGCTGATCCCCTGTAGCTCAATTGGCAGAGCATCTGACTGTTAATCAGAGGGTTACTGGTTCGAGTCCAGTCGGGGGAGCGCAGATCATCCCAGATCCGATTTCGGATCTGGGATTTTTCATGCCCAGACAGCATCGAGCATTGACGTTGACGGCGGCCGGTCGGTGATCACCGACCGGCCGCCGTCAACGTCAATGTGTCCGTCTGTCGCTCAGCGACCTTCCAGCTCCGTGAGGAAGTCATCGGCCCAGACGTCGATCGTCTTGTCGAAAACCTGACGACGCATCGAGCGCATCTTGCGGGCCTTCACCTTCGGCGAGTCGGTGAGGGCCTTCATGATCGTGGCCTTCATGCCGTCAATGTCGTACGGATTGACCATGTAGGCCTGTTTGAGCTCACGGGCAGCACCGGCGAACTCGGAGAGCACCAGGGCCGAGTCGTCGTTGGACCGGCATGCGATGTACTCCTTGGCAACGAGGTTCATGCCATCACGCACCGGGGTGACGAGCATGAGATCAGCCACCTGGTACATGGCGGCGAGGACCTCACGGGGCACCGACTCGTTGCGGTAGACCAGCGCACGATTGGCGATAGTGCCCACCTTGGAGTTGATCTGGCCGACGAGCTGGTTGATGTCGTCGCGCAGGATCTTGTACTCCTCGACGCGTTCGCGCGACGGGGTGGCCAGCTGCAGGAAGACGACCTCGTGAGGATCGAGTTTGCCCTCCTTGAACAGCTCTCCGACGGCGCGGATGCGCTGGCGCAGACCCTTGGTGTAGTCAAGACGATCGACACCGAAGATGATCGTCTCCGGGTTGCCCAGGTCCTCGCGCAACTTGGCGGTCTCGGCCTGAACCTTCTCCGAGGTGGCAAGTTCGTGGAATCCGCGCGAGTCGATCGAGATCGGGAAGTCACGGACGACGACGTCACGTCCGTCACGGGTGTGCGCCCGACCGCGGGAGGCCGTGACCCCCGGACGACGCTTGGCAAGGCGCAGGAAGTTGGCGGCGGCACCAGGAGTCTGGAATCCGACGAGGTCGGCCCCCAGCAGTCCTTCGACGAGTTCCTCACGCCACGGCAGACGACTGTAGAGCTCGATCGGCGGGAACGGGATGTGGAGGAAGAACCCGATACGAAGATCGGGGCGCATCTCACGAAGGTATGTGGGAACGAGGTTGAGCTGGTAATCCTGCACCCACACCGTGGCGCCCTCGGCGGCTTGCTCGGCGGCCTGCTCGGCGAACCGCTTGTTGACTTTCTGGAAGGCGTCCCACCACTCGCGGTGGAAGACCGGCTCGACCACGCAGTCGTGGTACAGCGGCCACAAGGTGGCGTTGGAGAATCCCTCGTAGTACTCCTCGACCTCCTGGGCGCTGAGCGGCACAGGGTGGATGTCGTAGCCATCATGGTGGAAGGGCTCGACAACCTCGTCAGGGGCACCATGCCACCCGATCCATGCACCACCCTTGCGCTGCATGACCGGCTCGAGTGCCGTCACCAGACCACCCGGGGAGGACTGCCAGCTGACGTTTCCTTCATCGTCGATCTTCCGGTCCACGGGCAGGCGATTTGCGATGACAAGGAAGTCAACCTTGTCCTGGACGGTCTCCGACATGTCTCATCACACCTCTCATGGAGGTCCTGCCACGCAGCAGGCCCTCCTTCACGCTACCAACCCGTAGTTCGTGTTCGAGCTGATCCTCCCTATTCGCGGGCTGAGGTCCCACCGTGGGACCGGTATGTGTGACCATGGGCCCATGACTGATCGCCCCGCCCCTGCCAAGAAGTCGTGGACCCCTCTCACCGACGCCGGAAGGGGGGTCCTCGACGCCGTCGCCACTGACCCGGGTTCGGTGCTTCTCGCCTTGGACTTCGACGGCACCTTGGCCCCCATCGTTGACGATCCCGCTGACTCCGCCATGGCCGAGGAGTCCAGGGCGGCAATGTCTCGGATGGACGAGAAGCTCGCCATCATGGCCATCATCACCGGACGTGAGGTAGCCGCAGTACGACACATGACGGCCGTCGACGAAGTCCCTGGCCTGGAGCACCTGGTGGTCCTGGGGCAGTACGGGGTTGAGCGCTACGACGCCGCCACCGGGGCGCTGCGTGACCCCGAGGTGCCCGAGTCGGTGCGAATCGCCAAGGGACGTCTCGAGGGACTTGCCGAGGAACTGGGGCAGCAGGATCCTCGTGACGTCGGCTGCCGGATCGAGGACAAGGGTCGCGCTGTCGCCCTCCACACCCGTCGCGCAGCCGATCCGGCTCATGCCCTGGCCAGTGCTGCGCCGCGAGTCCGTGAGATCGCCGAGGAGCTCGATCTCCACTGCGAGGACGGCCGCAACATCATCGAACTGAAATCCGCCGTCACCACCAAGGCCCAGGCTCTGCGCGAGCTCATCGACGAGGTGAAGCCGCGGGTCGTCATCATGTGCGGTGACGATCTGGGTGACGTCCCGGCCCTCGAGGTCATCGCGGAGTGGATTCGGGAGGGTCACCCCGGTGCCCGCGTGGTGAGCTATTCCGACGAGCAGCCGTCGATGACCGATCACGCCGACATCATCTGTGATCAGACTGAGGGGGTCTCTGCCTTCCTGGCAGCCCTGGCAGACCGGGTTTGTTTCACAAAGTGATACCCGAGATCAAAATATAAGAAAAACTAACCTTTTTCTTGAAACGCCAAGGCAACTGTGCTTGCATGATTTCAGACACCATTGATGAACGTTGCGGCGCGGCGTCGGGGCAGTCCCGGGAAGGTCGATGAACGTCATGGCGGAATCATCGGTCATGGGTCATGAATGGAAGGACGAGAAGGTGAACACACACCGTGTCTGGGGTCATCGTGCCGGTCGATCGGTCATGAGCTCAACCATGATGATGTGTTCAATGTGCCGGTGTTGTTGCTGATCCGGGGTTGATCGCACATGCGCCGGACATGAGAGGTCATGTCGACCCCATGCCGATTTCAGCGCACATGAAATGCACATCACGTCCATCCCTGAATCCGCTTCTACCTGTGTGTTTCGAAAAACTCACAACGGCGTTGTCGGATCATTCTGAACGGAATTTGTCATGATCCTTACCGGCTTACTCGTCGGAATTGCTTTCGGCTTCGTTCTGCAACGTGGTCGCTTCTGCGTGACCAACGCCTTTCGTCAAGTGTGGCTTGCCAGGAGCGCCACGTGGATCACGGCTTTCCTGCTCGTGATCGCCATTCAGGCCATCGGCGTCACGACGTTGACCCAGCTCGGCGTCGTCCACCTGTCCTGGCAGCCGCTGCCGTGGCTCGGCGTGATCGTCGGAGGACTGCTCTTCGGCGTCTCGATCGTGCTTGCTGGCGGATGCGCCACCGGAACCTGGTTCCGCAGTGGTGAGGGTCTGGTCGGTTCGTGGATCGCGCTGGTCTTCTACGCGATCGGCGCGGCGGCCATGAAGTATGGCGCCTTGTCGGGACTCAACGAATCAGTGCGATCCGTCAAGGCGCCTGTGACGACGATTCCTGCTCTGGGAGTCTCTCCTTGGATTCCCACCGTCGTGTTGGTCCTCGTCGTCGGTGGCCTGGTGTGGCGTCAACTGCGCAAGCCGGCCCGAAAGGTCGCCACCCTTCCGCCGGAGATGGCAGGTGTCGCGCACTGGCTCTTCGAGGCCAAGTGGCATCCGTTCCTCACTGCGGCCCTCATCTCGGTGATCGCGATCATCACCTACCCGCTCAGCGAGGCGACCGGTCGTCATGCCGGGCTGGGCATCACCACCCCAACCGGCAACCTGCTGGAGTGGGCCGTGACAGGTGATGCTTCCTACGTCGACTGGGGAGTGCTGCTCGTGCTCGGCATCCTCGTCGGGTCCTTCATCGCTGCCAAGGCATCCGGTGAGTTCCGAGTCCGCGTCCCCGACTCAACCCAGGTCGTCAAGTCAATCGGAGGAGGGCTCGGAATGGGAATCGGGGCCAGCTGGGCTGGAGGCTGCACCATCGGCAACGCGATGGTCGAAACTGCTCAGTTCAGCTTCCAGGGCTGGATCGCCTTCCTCTTCATGTTCCTCGGCGTGGGCCTCGGCACGAAGGTCTTCGTGCTCGGCTTCGCCCGGCGCAACCCCGGACTGGGGACGCTGCCAACCGCCACCGTCACCGAAGGAGTGTCATGACCACACATGTTCTCGAGACCGGTGGGCAGGTGTGCCCGTTCCCGCTGGTCGAAGCCCAGAAGGCCATCGCCGGGCTGCCAGTCGGAGATCGTCTGACCATCAACTTCGACTGCACTCAGGCCACCGAATCCATCCCGGAATGGGCCGCCACGGCCGGTTATCCGGTCACCGACTTCCGGAAGGTGGGTGATGCCGGCTGGACGATAACCGTCGAAAAGGCATGACCCACATCAACCTACGCACACAGAGATTTTCCGAACACCCATTGACTCGAATCTCAACCGAAAGGACTGACACCATGACGACGATCGCCAACGACGTCACCGAGCTCATCGGCCACACTCCGCTGGTCAAGATCAACAAACTCTTCCCGGACTCCCAGGCCACCGTGCTGGCCAAGCTGGAGTTCTACAACCCGGCCTCCAGCGTCAAGGACCGCATCGCCAAGTCGATCATTGACGCGGCCGAGGCATCCGGACAGCTCAAGCCCGGCGGCACCATCGTCGAGGCCACCTCTGGCAACACCGGCGTCGGCCTGGCCCTCGTCGGTGCTGCTCGCGGCTACAAGGTCATCATCACCATGCCCGAGACCATGTCCAAGGAGCGTCGCGCCATCATTCGTCTGCTGGGTGCCGAGCTCGTGCTCACCCCCGGTGCTGATGGAGTTCCGGGTGCCAACGCCAAGGCCGCCGAAATCGTCAAGGAGACCCCTGGCGCCATTCTGGCCAGCCAGTTCGACAACCCGGCCAACCCGGAGGTTCATCATGATGCCACCGGCGAGGAGATCTGGAACGACACCGAGAGCAAGGTTGACGCCATCGTCGCCGGCATCGGCACCGGCGGCACCATCTCCGGTGCCGGCAAGTACCTCAAGGAGAAGAACCCTGAGGTGAAGACCTTCGGTGCCGAGCCCGCCGAGTCCCCGGTCATCACCAAGGGAGAGAAGGCCCCGCACAAGATCCAGGGCTGGGGCCCGGGCTTCGTGCCGGAGAACCTCGACAAGTCCGTCGTCGACGAGATTCTGCTCGTCCCTGGTGACGACGCCATTGCTTTCGCCCGCCGTGCCGCCGCCGAGGAGGGCATCATCACCGGCATCTCCGGTGGTGGCGCACTGCAGGCCGCTGGCCAGGTCGCGGCCCGTCCGGAGTTCGCCGGCAAGACGATCGTCGTCGTCATCGCCGACACCGGTGAGCGCTACCTGTCGACCGCTCTCTTCGAGGGCCTCGTCGACTGACGGCTCATTCGCGGATCGGCCGGTACCCCACCGGGGTGCCGGCCGATTTGCGTCACGAACCGGTATGGTCGGCGACCACCCGAGCGATCGTCGTCAAGGCCGTTGTCAAGGTGTCGTCGTCGTGGCTTCCGAAACCCAGCACGATCCCAGCCGCGTCGGCGTCAGCCGATCCCCAGTAGGTCGACAGGGGAGTGACGCCGACCCCTTCGTGACGACACTGTCTGACGACGTCCTCCTCGGACCCGTCGAAGAGCAACACGGCATGCAGCCCACCGTCGATCGGCTGCAAGGTCGCACCTGGCACCGACCCGAGAATGTCGATGACGGTGTGGCGACGGCGTCGGTACACCTGGCGCATCCGCTGGGTGCGACGCCGTAATGCCCCGGTCGACAGGTAGTCGGCGACGGCCTCCTGGACAATGGCGGGAACAGGCTGCCCGGTAGCCTGACGCTGTTCGGCGAAAGGGTGCATCAAGTCGGGCGGGATCACCAGATAACCACACCCCAAGGCGGGGGTCAGTACCGACGAGAAGGTACCCAGCAAGATGGTGTGTTCCTCGTCCAAGGACGCCAACGCCGGAAGGGGAGCGCCGACGTGACGCAGCTCGGAGTCGAAGTCATCCTCGACAATCCAGCAATTCGCCCTCTCGGCCCACTCGATGACGGCAGCCCGACGACTCGCCGACAACGATCCTCCCCAGGGGTACTGATGGCTCGGGGTGATGAGCACCGCATCCAGATTCGTCGCGTCACTTCCGGTGGGAAGGCCCTCCGGGTCAAGTCCGTGGTCATCAGTCGGCAGCCCGACGATGCGATGGCCAAGCGCCGTCGGCACCTTCCTCAGGCTGGGGTACCCAGGGCTCTCGACCCCGACCATCAGGTGTCTGGACCTGTCACAGAGCACCTGAATGAGCTCGGCCAGTCCGGCGCGGGCACCACCGGTGACGACGACCTGGCGCGGATTGGCGAGCAGGCTTCGCATCTGACGTAGGTGCTCGGCGACTTCATGACGCAGCCGAGGAGACCCCAACGGATCGGTGATCCGGCGCGGTTGGACGCAGGCGCGATGCCAGGCTGACCGCCAGGCTGAGTTCGCCAATCCAGCCGTGTCAGGTGCTCCCGGCGTCAGATCGATTCCGTGGCGATGGTGAGGGAACGGGGACGGAGTCGGCGTCGTGGAGCGCCGATGGAGACCTCGCAGGTCAGGGTTGACCTGGGTGCCCGACCCGCTCGCCGCGACGAGGTACCCCTCAGCCTCCAGCTGTTCGTAGGAGGCGACGACCGTGCCGCGGGACACCCCGAGTTGGGCGGACAAGGCCCTGGTACTTGGCAGATGGTCCCCCGGGGCCAGCACCCCGTCCATGATGAGACCGCGCACCCCCTCGCAGATCCGCACCGGGAGCGGCCGGGAATCCTGAGGAAGATCCAGCGGGACGTCGACGACGAGATCCGGTCTCATCTCGTCCATCCGAGAAGTGGTCCAACAGAAGTGGTCATATATGGATCTTGTCATGAACCACAATCGTCGATTCGATGAGGTACATGACTGAGAATGCAACTACCACTGGGACCACGCGGGTCAAGCGTGGACTGGCCGACATGCTCAAGGGCGGCGTCATCATGGACGTCGTCACCCCCGAGCAGGCGAGGATCGCCGAGGATGCCGGAGCCTGCGCCGTTATGGCCCTGGAACGTGTCCCTGCCGACATCCGCGCCCAGGGCGGAGTGGCCCGGATGAGTGATCCCGATCTCATCGAGGGAATCATCGACGCCGTCTCCATCCCCGTCATGGCCAAGGCTCGTATCGGCCACTTCGTCGAGGCCCAGGTGTTGGAATCCCTCAAGGTGGACTTCATTGACGAGTCCGAGGTGCTCAGCCCGGCTGACTACGCCAATCATATCGACAAGTGGGCCTTTGACGTCCCCTTCGTCTGCGGCGCCACCAACCTGGGTGAGGCCCTGCGTCGCATCACCGAGGGCGCCGCCATGATCCGCTCCAAGGGTGAGGCCGGCACCGGTGACGTCTCGGAGGCCGTCCGCCACCTGCGCACCATCCGAGCCGAGATGGCACGTCTGAGCAGCATGTCTCCTGACGAGCTCTATGTCGCCGCCAAGGAACTGCAGGCCCCATACGATCTCGTCGCCGAGGTGGCTCGTACGGGTGAGCTCCCGGTGGTGCTCTTCGTTGCCGGTGGTGTGGCGACTCCGGCTGACGCCGCCCTCGTCATGCAGATGGGCGCCCAAGGTGTCTTCGTCGGGTCTGGCATCTTCAAGTCCGGCAATCCTGCTGCCCGCGCCGCTGCCATCGTCAAGGCCACCACCGCCTACGACGATCCCGACACCATCGCCGAGGTCTCCCGCGGACTGGGCGAGGCCATGGTGGGCATCAATGTCGCCGACGTCCCGGCGCCGCACCGTCTGGCCGAGCGGGGTTGGTGAGGTGGCTCCACTCATTGGGGTCGTCGCCCTGCAAGGCGGATTCGCTGAGCACATCGAGGTTCTCGAATCCCTCGGCGCGACGACCCGTCGAGTCCGTCGGGAGGCTGATCTCGAATCCCTCGACGGGATCGTCCTGCCCGGTGGGGAGTCGACGGTCATCGACAAGCTGATGAGATCTTTCGGTCTCGCCGACCCGCTGCGAGAAGCCATCACCGGAGGCCTGCCGGTGCTGGCAACCTGTGCCGGCCTCGTCGTGCTGGCGACAGAGGTGGAGGACGCCGCCACGGGCCAGCAGACCCTCGGACGGCTCGACGTCACCGTGCGTCGTAATGCGTTCGGATCCCAGCTCGACTCCTTCGAGGGACATCTGGACATCGATGGGGTGGGTGAGGGGATCCCCGCCACCTTCATTCGCGCTCCGATCGTCACCCGTACCGGGCCGGGGGTCGAGGTCATCTCGACGCTGCCCGACGATGCCGACGAGGCGGGTGGGGCCATCGTCGGTGTCAGACAGGGGAACATCCTCGCCCTGTCTTTCCATCCCGAGGAGACGGCGGATGATCGGGTGCACCGACGGTGGCTCGATGAGCTGTCCGAGAGGGGTCTCCAGGCCGTCGGAGCGGCCAATTCCGCCCCCTCCTGAACACTGTTCAAGAGTGACGGCTAGCATTCCTCGCTGTGAGTCCTGAACAGCATCTTCTCGAATACGACAGACGTCATGTCTGGCACCCCTACGCTCCGACGGTCGGGGCCGATCCGATGCTTGCCGTCACGGCCGCCGACGGGGCCCGGTTGCAGTTCCATGACGGGGAACACCGCTACGAGGTTATTGATGGCATGGCCTCGTGGTGGTGCCAGATCCATGGTTACCGCAACCCTGTCCTCGACGAGGCCGTGAGCCGTCAGAGTTCCCAGTTCAGCCATGTGATGTTCGGTGGGCTCACCCACCAGGCAGCCGTCGACGCCGTCAAGGCCCTCGTCGACCTCGCCCCGGAACCGTTGGATCGGGTCTTCCTGGCCGACTCCGGCTCGGTGGGTGTCGAGGTGAGCCTCAAATTGGCTCGTCAGGTGCAAATTGCGCGCACTGCTGCGCGTGGCGGCACCCTCACCCGTACTCGTATTGCCGCCCTGCGCGGTGCCTACCACGGTGACACCCTCGGTGCCATGAGCGTGTGCGACCCGGTCGGCGGCATGCACGCCATGTTCTCCGACTCGATTCCCCAGCAGCTCTTCCTGCCTCGCCCGCCCTCCTTCGATGCCGATGACGATGCCGTCGAGACCTGGTGTGACCAGGCCAATGAGATCATCGACGCGCACCGCGACGAGCTGGCCGGCATCATCGTCGAGCCGATTCTGCAGGGGGCGGGCGGCATGTGGCCGTGGTCTCCGGCATGTCTGAAGCACCTTCGCCAGCGCGCTGACGACCTGGACCTCGTTCTCATCGCTGACGAGGTCGCCACCGGATTCGGTCGTACCGGAAAGCTCTTCGCCTGTGAGTGGGCCGACATCGTCCCCGACATCATGGTCGTCGGGAAGTCCATGACTGGCGGGTACATGACCCAGTCGGCCGTGCTGTGCTCCGACGAGCTCGCCACCGAGGTCAGTCGAGGCCCGGGCGGGTCCCTCATGCACGGGCCAACCTTCATGGGCAACCCACTGGCCAGCGCTGTCACCGCGGCCAGCCTGGGCATCGTCGCCCAGGGCGGATGGCAGGACGACGTCGCCCGGATCAACGAGGTCATGTCCCGCGAGCTGACCCCGCTGCGGGACCTCGACGGTGTCATCGACGTGCGCGTCTTCGGAGCCATCGCAGCTGTTCAGGTTGACAGCCCGATCGTCATGAGACGAGCCACCCGTACCGCCGTAGAGAACCGGGTGTGGTTGCGCCCGTTCCGTGATCTCGTCTACGCCATGCCGCCCTACATCTGCACCGAGGACGACCTGGTGGTGATGGCTGCCGGAATGCGGGCAGTCGTCACCGATCAGCTGACACACACGTCATTGGAGGAGTCATGAAGATCACCGATCTGGACGGAATCGTCATCGTCACCGGAACTGACACCGATGCCGGCAAGACTGTAGCGACGGCCGTCATCGCCTCGGCCCTGAAGCAGGCCGGCAAGGAGGTCCTCATCATCAAGCCCTACCAAACCGGTTTGCCCCCCGAGGAACCCGGCGACGTCCATGACGCAGGCCGTCTGGCAGGTATTGATTCCGAGAATCTGCTCGAGTACGTGCGCTGTCCTGAGCCACTGGCCCCGACGACGTCGGCTGCCCGCGCTGGGATGACGATTCCTTCCATCGAGGAGATCGCGGCGCGAGTCCTTGTCGACTCCGACGGCTACGACGTCACTCTTGTCGAGGGTGCCGGGGGCGTTCTCGTCGGTCTGGACAACGCCGGAGCCGGTGTCCTCGATCTCATGGATTCCCTGACACACCGTGGACACGAGCCCCACGTGGTCGTCGCTACCCGCTCGGTGCTGGGCAGCCTCAACCACACCGGACTGACCTGCAATGCGATTCGCGATCGCGGCCACCAGGTCGACGCCATCATTATCGGGTCCTGGCCGGCCGAGCCCGACCTGGCCGAGAGGTGCAACCTCGAGGAGATCGAGGATGCTGCCGGAGCCCCATTGGCTGGAGTAATTCCGGCCGGCATCGGAAAGGACCCCGCCGCCGTTCAGCGGACGGCCCTGACACTGGGAGAAACTCAGTGAGCGTAACCCTCGCCCCCGACTCCCAGTTGGAGGACCTGGGCTACCAGCCCAGTCTGAACCGTCAGCTTCCCCTCGGTTCGCTGTTGGTCTACGGACTGCTCTTCTTCGTCCCGATGGCCCCGGTCGCCGTCTTCGGCCCGGTAGTCAACCGCTCCGGCGGGGTACCGGTGTTGGTGTACCTGGTGGCCGCGGCCGTCATGGGGCTCTCGGCCATCAGCTATCGCGAGATGGCCCTGCGCTTCCCAGTTGCCGGATCGGTGTACGGGTACACCCGGTTCTCCCTGGGACGCGTCCCCGGGTTCATCGCCGGATGGCTCATCCTGCTCGACTACATCCTCATGCCTGCCTTGTTGACGGTGCTCTCCGCCGTCGCCCTGGCCCACATCTGGCCCAGCGTCCCGACGGGGATTTTCGCCGTGGTCTTCGTGCTGGCCTCCATGGCCCTCAACCTGCAAGGGGTGACGGTCACCACCCGAGTCGGCCTCGTCCTGCTGGCCATCCAGGTGGCGACGATCGCCGTCTTCCTGGTGTGCGTCGGGCAAGGGTTGGCCAGTGGCGAGGTGGCGTGGAGTTGGCATGCCCTGTGGCGTCCGGGGACGTCGTGGGCGTCGGTGGCCTCGGCGGTGTCCATAGCCGCGCTGAGCTACCTCGGTTTCGACGCCGTAGCCACCTTGAACGAGGAGGCCCGTGGGGGAGGCCGAGCCGTCGGCATCGTCACCCTCCTCCTCGTCGGCCTGCTCGCCGTCCTCTTCGGGGTACAGGTGTTGGCCGCCGGTCTGGTCTCTGACACCATGCACTTTGCTCCCGGCGGGGCGACCGACCGGGCCTTCTACCACACCGTCGATCAGGTGTGCCCAGGCTGGTTCACCTCGATCTTCACCGTCGTCAATGCCTTCGTCGCCATCTTCGCCTGCCTGGTCGTCGCCCATTCCTCGACAGCCCGGCTGGTCTTCGCCATGGCCCGTGACAAGGTGATGCCCTCGGTGCTCTCGCTCACCAGTTCCAAGGGTGTGCCGTGGGTGGCCACCGTTGTCGTCGCCACCGTCACCGCCATCCTGGCTGTCACCTTCGCCTCCCACGTCGAGACGATGACGACCCTGGTGACCTTCGGTGCGCTGTCGAGCTACGTCTTCCTGCACGCCGACGTCATAGTCCAGTGTGTTTCCAAGGAGGGCTCACGCAAGTGGGTGCGTCACCTCGTCGTCCCGATCCTGGGTGCCCTAACCTTGCTCATCGCCCTGGCGAAGACCGAGGAGATGACGCGGATCGTGGGCCTCAGCTGGCTCGCGGCTGGTGTCATCGGTGCGATCATCACTCGGGTACACAGATCACGTCAGGCTGGGAAATTGACTTCACATCAGGCGTAATTCCACCCCGAAGAGGCGGCTCATCGCCCACACCGCGCACACCGAGACGAGAATGCTCGCGGGAACGGTGAGCAGGCCCAGCCGGGTGAATCTGCCGATGTGGGCAGGTCGGTCATGGTCGCCGATGATGCGACGCCACAAGAGGGTGGCCAGGGATCCGGCGTAGCTGAGGTTGGGGCCGATGTTGACCCCGATGAGCATGGCCAGCACTGCGACCCACCCGGCGGGGGAGACGAAGGGCAGAAGAACCATCACTGCGGGCAGGTTGTTGATGAGGTTCGACAACAGAGCAGCGATGGCGGCGACGGCCAGCAGGCTGAGCAAGGTCTGGCCGGAGGGGACGAGATGGTCGATAAGGTTCCCCAGCCCGTTGCCGACGACGGCCTCGACGATGATTCCCAGACACAGGACGAAGGCCAGGAAAAGGGGCTTGGTGGCGCGCAGGGCGCGTCCGGCCTCGACTGCGAAGTTCCCGCTGTGATGGACGGAACTCAGCACCATCAAGGCGAGGACGCCTCCCAGAGCGGCCCAGAAAGGTTCGGTCCCCAGCAGCGAGCACACCGCGAATCCGGCCAGGGTGAGTCCGAGGATGATGAGGGCTGTGATCGGGGCGCGTTGCTGCTTTTCGACCCCTGCGGTGATCTTTCCGGAAAGTTCCTCACGGAACTCGATGTGCATCGCCAACCATTCGATGCTGATGGATAACAGCCATGGCAGGGCCATGACGGCGGTGAAGCGTCCGAAGGTGAGTTCGGGCACGGCTGCCACCGCTAGCAGGTTCGTGAGGTTGGACACCGGCAGCAACAGGGACGCCGTATTGGCCAGATGTGCGGTGGCGTACAGGTGTGGTTCAGGTCGGGCCTCGAGTCGTCTCGTCGTCGTCAGGACGATCGGTGTCAGCAGGACGATGGTGGCGTCGAGGCTGAGAACCGCCGTCGTCACCGACGCCACGATGAAGACCCACAACAGAAGGCGATTCGAGGAGGACCTCGCGTGGGTGGCCATGAGCTCGCCGGAGTAGCGGAAGACCCCTTCGGCTCGGGCAAGCTCGGACAGGGCGAGGACCGCTGCCAGGAAGATGACGGTAGGTCCCATGGTGGTGACCTGGTGGCCGGCATCGGACCAACTGATGGTTCCGACGAGGCACAGCAGCAGAACTCCCGGCACCGCGGTCGTTGCCTCCGGCAGACCGTGCGGACGGACGAGGGCGAAGATCATCACGGTGACGAGGACTGCCACGCTGAGTGTCTCAGCCAACCACGACGTCACCGCTGAATGCTATCGGAGAGTGGCGACGGTGGACGATGAAAAGTGTTGGTGATGGCTGACATGAAGCACGATCACATTGCCATGGCGGGGTCGAGGAGGATGCTGCCATCAGCATTACCCGGTAAGGTGGTCATTCGTCTCGGGGCGTTAGCTCAGCCGGTCAGAGCAGGGGACTCATAATCCCTGGGTCGCGGGTTCGAGCCCCGCACGCCCCACTTCATATGATCCTGCAATTTGCCTGGGTAGTCCCTGGCTAGCAACCGCCACTGCGGTTATGGGTTTCGTGGCTTTCGAGGTGTGAAATCGTCCGTCGAGCCCGGAATGAAGATGTCGGGGCTGGTCATTCATTCGCATGATGAAAGAAATCAGTCAATCGGATGTTCAGGTGTCAGTTAAATGACGGGTATGAGTCTGCCGTGAAGCGGAAAACTGTACATTGGGACACTTCAGGGGCTACATAATTGGTCGTTTTGGCAATGGTGTACTGAAATGCACCATCCCCTCGGTAGTGTGATCGTCGCCTGGGCATGGGAGTCAGGTTATTGATCGACAAGGAGTGTCATTCATGAGATCTACCAAGCTACGTAGGTCGGTTCTCGCCGTCCTCACTGCGGCAGCTACTGCGCTACCGATGACGATGGCAGCCGGCACCTCATGGGCTACGGATTCGGGAATCACTCCCGATCATCCCGGTGGCGTCGCTGCTCCGCATAGCCCGGATGGCGTCCCGTCGAGTGGCACGGGGCCACAGTTTCGCACCTGGCCGGTGGCTTCCCATTATTCACACACGCATGTGGGTACGAATCCAAAGGGAGCTAACGATTTCACGTGTAAGCCTGCGTCAGGTACTCGACCCGTCGTCCTCATCCCGGGCACCGGTGAGGACGCATTCGCCACGTGGTCATATTACGCGCCTGAGCTCAAATTGGCCGGTCTGTGCGTATTCACCTTCAACTACAACATTCAAACGAACCCTGATCGCGAATGGGCTGCCACCACTGGCGACATTCGTTCCAGTGCCGCGTTCCTGGCCCACTATGTTGAGAAAGTACGGGCAGCGACCGGAGCCGAAAAGGTTGACCTGGTGGGGCATTCCCAGGGTGGAGGCCCCCTCCCTCGTGCCTATATCAAGTGGTTTGGAGGAGACCGGGTCGTCAACCATCTGATTGGTCTCGTCCCCTCCAATAAAGGCACCAGTGTCTACGGTTTGGCTACTTCCGTTGGCCTCGACCGGCCCGGAAGCCTGAGCGCTCGGGCTTTGCAGAACTATGCGGATAGGCACAACTATGAGTCGCTTCCGCAGCAGCTTGCGGGCTCCCGCTTCCTGGGTGAACTCAATGACGGTGGGATGACCGCACCGGGTGTCCGGTACACCGTCATCAGTACCAAGTATGACGATGTGGTGACTCCATACACCAACGCATTCATCCGTGAGCCTGGAGTAACGAATATCACCATGCAATCAGTGTGTGCCAAGGACCACACGGATCATTTCGGGTTCACCTATGACCCCGTTGCCTTCCAGGTCGTCTTCAACACGTTGCTTCCTGACAAGGCCAAGGCCATCCGCTGCGTATACGTGCCGGGGTACATCCAGTGATCGTTATCGCTGTTGCTCCATTGGTGTGATGAGTCCTGTTCGCGCTGGTTGCCATCCTGGCAGCCAGCGCGAACGATGTCATGGTGGTGGTCGAGTGCTATGACTCATAAGTATGAGGGGCTGCACTGGATTGGCCATGACGCGAATTAACCCAGCAAAATACGTATCTGTCGTCCTACCGCAGACTCGTCATGGTTTCCGATGATGGGGAATCCACGATCACGCAATATTGGGTGGGCGTCCGAGACAACATACGGATGTCCCACTAACTCCAGCATGGTGAGATCGTTGGGCATATCACCAAAAGCTGCGGCGTCAGATGGGTCAATGCCGAGATCTTGACAGACCTGGGCCAACGCCATTCCCTTCGAAACCCCGGGAGCCGCGATCTCCACGAGACCGTTCGTCATGGTGGCGGAAAAAGTCGCTGTGCCGCGGTCGCCCACGATGGGATTGACGACGTCGAAGAGCTTGTCGCTGGGGAAGTTGAAGGTACGCACCAACAGCTTGACGATGCGGCGATCGGCTCCAAGGTAGTTCTCGATCGGTCCCTCGCCGTCCGGAGGGCCGCCAATCTGCCAGCGATCGAATCCCTCGTCGGCGAACCACTGGGTGGCCTCCTCGGTGCAGAACAGAGCTTCAGGCAGGGCCTCGCGGACATCGGCAATGATCTCGGCGACGCGGGTGGGGCTCATGAAGATGTCGTGGAGGACCTCGCCGGTCGTGGCATCGACGCTCACCGCCCCATTTGAGGCCAGCAGGGTCGGATGGATTGAGCGGAACGGGTCGAGAACCGTCAACCAGCGGTAGGGCCGTCCAGTGGCGAAGACGACGTGGACCCCCGCCTCGGCCGCAGCGAGCATCGCCTCGGTGTTCTCGGCGCTGGGCATCTTGTCAGCGCCCAGAAAGGTGCCGTCCAAATCAGTGGCAATGAGTGAGACCATCACAACCTTCCTCGCCCGGTCGGAGATCCCGACGACGTACCGGTGCCGGCTCCCGGCGACTGCATCGACGGGGTGCGCGACGGACTCCTTGATGGGTTGTTCGACATGCTCGGCGATGCGCTCCTACCCGTTGACGGGGACTGCGACTCGCTCGGCGTGGCACTGTTCGACCCGCTGCTGTTCGACGGAGACGCGCTCTGGCTCGATCCTTGGCTCGGGCTGGGGCTCGAAGAACTGTTGGCAGAACTACTCGACGAGGCCGAGGTCGGAACCGGTGGAGGCGGGGGAGTGGGCGGCACGTTCTGGAACAACAGCACCGCGATGAGTAGACCAGTCAGGGCGATGAAGATTGTGAGCAGCCATGCCACCACAGTCGTCGACCAGCCGACCCTGTCACGACGACCCGGCCACGGCAGCGGCCAGGCGCGCACCCGGCCGGGAAGGGTGTCGTCGATCCAGTGCAACCGGAAATTCGGGCCTGCAACTGACGATCCCGAGAGGGCCGACATGTCGACGGCCTCCAGGATGCGTCGGGTCTCGGCCACCGCTGCTGCCGACCCGTCATAGACCAAGGCCACCCACGGGGCCAGGGACTCACCGCCAGCCCCGCCCGGACCAGTCACAGGGCGGTACAACTCGCCCAAGCGTCCAGAGTTCTGTCCCGCACCACCGCGAGCGATGACGGTCTCGGAGTGCAGGTGGTTGACCTCCCCTGCCAACCGGTCCCAGGAAGCTGGATCACTCGCGGCGCCATGGGACAACAGAATGATGAGGACGGCCTGGCCGTCGTCGTCATGGGCCCGGAACACAGTGCCCGAGGGCATCGCGAGAACACGGACATCGAGCCAGAACTCGTCGATCCTCGGTGGGTCGCACGGTTCCAGGGGCAGGGCCTCGATGGGCCACGGGTTACTCGACATCGCCCACCATCTCACCACATTCCAGCCGTGACCTCCGAACGGCAGGCGTTCGCGCTTGGTGATTTCTCACCGTTCTTGGGCTGCGGCACTCTGACGGTATCGTGAGTGCGGGCCCGTCACGGGTTATGCGCAAGCCAGGCAGGAGACGTTAGTGAGCACCCAGCACTACTCGGATGGTCAGGACATCGGCAAGGGCAACCAGGATGCCCCGATGTCCAATGACGAGGCCGCTCGCCTCATCGGGCAGGCCATCGGGCAGGTCCAGCGGGTCATCGTCGGCCAGGAGCGCATGGTCGAACAGCTCATGGTCGGTGTGTTGGCCAGGGGCCACATCCTTCTGGAAGGTGTTCCCGGTGTCGCCAAGACCTTGGCGGTGCGCTCTTTCGCGACGGTCCTCGGCGGTGACTTCGCCCGAGTGCAGTTCACCCCGGACCTCGTCCCCTCCGACATCGTCGGCACCCGCATCTACTCGGCCTCCAAGGAGACTTTCGACATCGAGCTCGGCCCGGTCTTCGTCAACTTCGTGCTGGCCGACGAGATCAACCGAGCTCCGGCCAAGGTCCAGTCGGCGATGCTCGAGCTGATGGCCGAGAAACAAGTGTCCATCGCAGGACAGACCTTCCCGGCCCCGCACCCCTTCAGCGTCATCGCCACCCAGAACCCGGTGGAGTCCGAGGGCGTTTACCCGCTTCCGGAAGCCCAGCGCGACCGTTTCCTGCTCAAGATCGACGTTCCTTACCCGCGAGGCAACGAGGAGTTCGAGATCCTGCGCCGGATGAGTGTCAAGGCTCCCGAGCCCCAGCAGGTGCTGACTCCCGAGACCGTCACAGCCCTGCAGGACATGGCCTCCGACGTCTTTGTCCACAACCTCGTCGCTGAATACGTGGTTCGGCTGGTGCTGGCCACCCGTAATCCGGGCGATTTCGGGATGCCGGACCTCGCCAACGTGATCCAGATCGGCTGCTCTCCGCGCGCCACCCTCGGTCTGATTGCCGCTGCGCGTGCCCTGGCCCTCGTTCATGGTCGTGACTACGTCCTTCCCACCGACGTCCAGGCCGTCGCCGTCGACGTCATGGCCCACCGGCTGGTGCTCAGCTTCGACGCCATAGCCGACAACGTTTCGGCCTCGGACGTCATCGAGCGGGTTGTCGCCATGGTTCCGCCGCCCACCCCTGTATGGAACGAGGAGCAGCGCCAGGCCGCCCATCAGCAGCACAGCTATCCCGACGACCTGAGCCAGTACCCCGCACCGACGACTCCGCCTGTCCAGCACTGAGGCGTCCTCATGACGCGACCGACATTCCGCGACCCGCAGCCACCGTCGGTGGCGCAGACCCTGGTGAGTCCGCCCACCGGGGCGACCCTGCCGCTCAACCAGCTCGCCCCCGAGGCTGCGCTGCGCCGATTGGAGCTGACGATCGTGCGTCGTCTGGAGGGTTTCCTGCACGGTGACCATCTCGGTCTGCTCCCGGGCACCGGGGCTGACGTCAATGATGCCCGCCCCTACGAGCCCGGCCAGGACGACGTGCGCATGATGGACTGGGCCGTCACCGCTCGTACCACCGTTCCACATGTGCGAGAGACCATTGCTGATCGCGAGCTCGAGGTGTGGGCCCTGCTGGACGTCACCGGGTCGATGAACTGGGGCACCGTGTCCATGACCAAGCGTGATCTGGGGATCGCAGCGGTTGCCACCATCGGATTCCTGTCTCAACGGATGGGGGACCGATTCGGTGGCCTCATCATGCGCCCTGATTCAGTGCGTCGTCTGCCAGCGCGCTCTGGCAGAACTGCCCTCTACGGCTTGTTGCGCTCGATGCTGACCGAACCGATCGTCGCCGACAATGCAGCTGGTGACATGACCCTGGCCAAGGGGATCGAGAACCTGGCTGCGTCGGGCCGACGCCGAGGCATGAAGGTGGTCGTCTCGGACTTCCTCTCCCCGGGCGACAACACCCTCGACCCCAACAATCGCCCCGACTGGGAACGGTCCCTGCGAAGGCTCTCGGTGCGCAACCAGGTGCTGTGCATCGAGGTCGTTGACGCTGCCGAGGTTCATTTCCCCGACGTGGGTGATGTCATGGTGCGAGATCCAGAAACTTCCTTCGCCCACTATGTCGATACCGCCGACAAGGCCACCCGGGAGCGCATGGATGCAGCCTCCCGGGCTCAGCGCGAGCGGGTCGCGGCTGCCATTCGACGAGCTGGAGCCGGTCATCTGCAATTACGCACCGACTCCGACTGGGTCACCGACATTGCCCGCTTCGTGCTCGGGTACCGCCGCACTGCGGCGATCCTGCATCAGCCTCCGCAGGGGGTGACGAAATGACGCCATTGTTCCTGGGCCTGCCTGAGGTCAAGACCCCGTGGGTCCTGTGGCTGCTGTTGATCATCCCGGCGCTGTTGATCTTCTACATCTGGGCCCTGCACCGCAGCCGCTCAACCGCGATGAGGTTCACCAACACCGCGATCCTCGGCTCGGTGATGAGCAGACAGCCGCAGTGGAAGAGACACATCGCCGTTGCTGCCGCGCTGCTGTGCCTGGCGACGACCACCTTCGCGTGGGCCCGTCCGATGGGCATCGAGAAGGTGCCGCGCGATCGCGCCACGATCGTGGTCGCCATCGACGCCTCCTTGTCTATGAAGGCTGAGGACGTCTCGCCCAATCGTCTCGCAGCTGCCAAGGCCAAGGCCAAGGGCTTCATCAACAGTCTTCCGGAGGGGTTCAACGTCTCGGTGGTGAGCATCTCCGATCATCCCGAGATTCGGATGCCCCCGTCGACCGACCGCCCCACCGTGCTGCGTGCCGTCGACGGTATTGACCTGCAGGACGGTACCGCTCTCGGCGGGGCCATCGACAAGTCCATCGAGGCTGTCAAGATGGCTCCGGGAGCCAAGGACTCCAAGGATCCCATTCCGGCAGCGATCGTCATGCTCAGTGACGGCGGCAACACCCAGGGCGGGTCGCCGATGGTTGCCGCTACTCGTGCTGCCGCAGCCAAGGTGCCGGTGTACACCATTGCCTTCGGCACCGAGACCGGCTACGTCGATCTCGACGGGAATCGGGAAAGGGTCGCTCCCGACACCAAACTCCTGTCAGCCATTGCCGACCGTACCGACGGTCGGTCCTGGTCTGCGGACTCGGCTGACAAGCTCCAGGAGGTCTACAAGCAGGTGCACTCCTCGGTGGGTTATGAACCGGTGAAGAAGGAGGTGACGTCGACCTGGGCCTTCTACGCCTTCTGCTTCGCCGTCGTCTCCGGGCTGGCGACACTGTCAGTGGCGGTGAGATGGACATGATGACCCTCATCGCATTCGGACGTCCGGGACGACTGTGGTGGCTGGTGGTGCCGTTCGCCTTCCTCGTCGTCTACCTCATCGTCGTCCTGTGGCGTCGCCAACCTCGCCAGGGCCGCAACGAGCTGAAGAGGTTGCTGCCCAGCTCCCGACCGTGGAAGCAGCATCTGGCGATGGGGTTGTCGGTGGTGTCGATGGCGACCATGGTGCTGGCGTTCGCCCAGCCGAAGGCCTATCACGAGGTGCCACGCGACCGAGCGACGGTCGTCGTCGCCATTGACGTCTCACGGTCCATGGTCGCCACCGACGTCGACCCCTCCCGCCTGTCAGCGGCCAAGACCGCCGCCAAGGATTTCCTGGGCGATCTGCCGCCACGATTCAATGTCGCCCTGGTGAAGTTCGCCGCCTCGGCCCAGATCGTCGTCCCTCCCACCACAGATCGGGCTGCGGTGTCGACTGCGATCACCAACCTCCAGGTGATGCCGTCCACCGCGATTGGTGAGGGGATTTACTCCTCCCTCAATGCCTTGAAGCTGGTGCCGGACGACCCGAAGCGTCCCGGACAGAAGCCTCCCTCGGCGATCGTGCTGTTGTCCGACGGTGCCACCAATGTCGGGCGTCCGTCCCTCGAGGCGGCCACGGATGCCGGACGCGAGCACGTCCCGGTGTACACCATCGCTTACGGCACTGCCGGTGGATATGTCGTCGAGGGTGGTCAGCGTCAGCCCGTTCCCGTCAACCACTATGAGTTGGCTGCGGTGGCGAAGGCCTCGGATGGCGAGAAGTTCTCCGCGGAATCGTTGGGTCAGCTCTCCGACGTCTATAAGTCGATCGCCCAGTCAGTCGGTTACGAGAAGGTCTTCGGGGAGGTCTCCGACAAATATGTCGGCGTCGCCCTCGTCCTCATGGTCTTGACGGCTGCTTCCGTCGTTACTCTGTGTGCCCGTTGGCCCTGATTACTCGTCCCGACCGGGAGTAGATTCTTCGACGTCTTCGCAGAAGGAGTTCCCATGAGCGTGGCCGACAATCTGATGGCTGTACGTACCCGCATCGACGACGCCTGCCGGGCCTGTCATCGCGACCCCGACGAGGTGTCCCTTCTTCCGGTGTCCAAGACCAAGCCGCCGAGCATGGTGGAGGAGGCATATCAGGCGGGGTACCGACTCTTCGGGGAGAACAAGGTGCAGGACGCCTTGGCGAAGTCGGAACTCATGGACGCCGATCACCCCGGGCTGGGGTGGGCCATCATCGGCGGTCTGCAGACCAACAAGGCCAAGTATGTCGCCCGGTTCGCCACCGAGTTTCAGGCCCTGGACTCCCCCAAGGTGGCCCGCGAGCTCGACAAGAGGTTGCAGAAGGAGGGGCGCCAACTTCGGGTGCTGGTGCAGGTGAACTCCTCGGCCGAGCCCCAGAAGTCCGGTATCGCTCCAGAGGAGGCCATCGACTTCGCCAAGGAGCTGGCGGCCTTCGACTCCCTCGACGTGCGAGGCCTCATGACGGTGGCCCTCAACAGCCCCGACCCGAAGGCAGTGGCCGACTGCTTCGACGTCGTTGTCGGAGTGCAGGAGAAGTTGCGTCAGGAGGTCAACGAGGTCTCCGACTGGGCAGAACTGTCCATGGGGATGTCGGGGGATCTGGAAATCGCGGTCGCCCACGGATCCACCCAGGTGCGTATCGGCACCGACATTTTCGGTGCCAGGACCGATCCCGCGGAGATCTGGCGTCCCTGAACCCGGTCGTCTATGGTTGAGATGTCCATCCGTACCGCTGCAGGGGAAGGCACGTGGTACCGGGAGGACGACCGTGGAAACAACACAGCTGGCCAGTGGAACTCTCTTCATCCACTCGGCACCGACGGCATTGCGCAGCCACATCGAATGGGCCGCCGATGCCGCTTTCGCCATACCCGCGCCGCTGCGCTGGACCAGCCAGCCGGTGGAACCCGGGACGTGGCGTGCAGAGACGCCGTGGCGCGGGGACGTCGTCGATGCCGGCAAGTTCATTTCCACCCTGGCGGCATCGCAGCGGGTACGCGTCGAGATGACGGTGGAAACCGGCGCCGTTCCGCATCGTTGGAGTCTGACACCGAGCCTGGGTATTTTCTCCGCCCACACGGACGAGGCCGGCTCGGTTCTCGTCGACGAGATGAGACTACGAGCCGCCGTGACCGCGGCACGAAGGACAGGACTTCGTCTCGAGGACGAGATCTGTGACCTGCTTGGTGAACCGTGGGACGTCGAGCTGGAGGCCTACCGGGCCTGTGACCCGTCCCTGGACGTATCGTGGCTTGCTCGCGAGGTCGGCTGACTCCTGAGACATGACGAGGCCCCGGTCACACGAACGGTGACCGGGGTCTCGTGCGATTGAATCAGCGGGTGGCGTTGGCGTTGGTGAACGCCAGGGTGACGTTGTGTCCGCCGAACCCGAAGGAGTTATTGAGGGCGACGAGGTCTCCGCCGGGCAGATCAGTCGTCCTGGTGACGATGTTGACCTTGAGCCCTTCCTCGAGCTGGTTGATGTTGATGGTGCCGGGAACCTTGTGGTCCAGCAGGGCCATCACCGACGCGAAGGACTCCAGAGCGCCGGCTCCACCGAGCAGGTGCCCGGTCATCGACTTGGTACCCGTGACGAGCACCTGATCGGTGGCGTCTCCGAGCACCGAGGCGATGGAGTGAGCCTCAGCAGTGTCGCCGAGCGGGGTCGAGGTGGCGTGGGCGTTGACGTGGTTGACGTCAGAGGGGGAAAGCCCAGCCGAGTGGAGAGCCTTGCGCATCGCGGAGGCCTGACCTGAACCGGTCGGATCGGGCTGGACGATGTCGTGGGAGTCGGCGGAGATGCCCGATCCGGCCAGGGTGCCGTAGATCTTGGCACCGCGGGCCTTGGCGTGCTCCTCGGTCTCGATGACCATGATTGCGGCACCCTCACCAATGACGAATCCGTCACGGTCGACGTCCCACGGACGGGATGCGTGCTCGGGGTCGTCATTGCGGGTCGACAGCGCCTTCATCTGGGCGAAGGCGGCTACCGGCAGCGGGTGGATGATGGCCTCGGCGCCACCGACGACAGCGATGTCGGCACGTCCCAGACGAATCTGGTCCAGACCGAGAGAGATGGCCTCCGACGAGGAGGCACAGGCCGACACCGGGGTGTGGACGCCTGCCTTGGCATGTACCAGCAGACCGATGTTGGCGGCCGGCGCGTTGGCCATGAGCATCGGGACGGTGAACGGACTGACCCGCTTGAACCCCTTGTCCTTCTGGATGTCCCACTGGCCGAGCAGCGAGTGCAGACCTCCGATACCGGTGGCGCAGCAGACCACCAGACGCTCGGGGTCGATACCGTTGGAGTCACCGGTCTCGTCGCCGGGCTCGGGAAGCTCCAGGTCGGCGTCGGCCCAGGCCTCCTTGGCTGCCACCAGGGCAAGCTGGCTGGAACGGTCCAGGCGGCGAGCCTGCGGGCGCGGGATGTGGTTCGTCGGCTCGTCCACCGCTGATGCGGCGAACTTGACCGGCACGTCGTCCATCCAGTCGAAGTCCAGGGTGTGCACCCCGTTTCGGCCTTCCAGCAGCCCCTGCCATGTGGTGGGGGCATCGGGTCCCAACGGTGTGGTGGCCCCGAAGCCAGTGATGACGACGTCGCTCATGAGTTCTCCAGTGTCGGTGATGGGTTGGTGCGGGCCGGTGTCCGGGACTCATCCGCCCCGGACACCCTGGAATCAGCCCTTGTGCTCGATGATGTAGTTGACGGCGTCGCCAACGGTCTTAATGTTCTTGGACTCCTCGTCGGGGATCTCGACGCCGAACTTCTCGTCGCAGGCGTAGATGATCTCGACCATGGAGAGAGAGTCGACGTCGAGGTCGTCGACGAAGGACTTCTCAAGGGTGACCTCGGACTGGTCGACACCGGTGATGTCGTTGACGATGTCAGCCATGTCGGCGAGGATCTGGTCTTTGTCGGCCATGATGATTGTTCCTTTTCTCGTGATTTCCCCGGGCCATCGACCCGAAGTGTGTGGGTGGTGTTCGTGCCGTGAATATGGGTCTCAGGGGAGCCGGATGACCTGACCGGCGTACACCAGTCCGGCTCCGAAACCGATGATGAGGGCGAGGTCGCCGCTGTGGGCCTCCCCACGTTGAAGCATACGGTCGATGGCGATCGGCACGGACGCGGCGGAGGTATTCCCCATGTCAGCGATGTCGTGGCAGATGGTCACCGACTCGGGCAGTTTGAGGTGGCGGCAGATGACGTCGGTGATGCGATCATTGGCCTGGTGCGGGATGAAGACGTCGAGGGCTTCGGGGGTGATCCCGGCCGCGGCCACCGCTTCGGCGGAGCGCTTGGCGACGTCGGTCATGGCCCACTTGAAGACCGCGCGGCCTTCCATGTGGATGAGGGGGTGGACCTTTTCGGGATCGGCGCTGGCGCTTGCCCAGTCCTCGATCTCGATGGTCTTGAGCTGGTCAGAGCGCGATCCCCAGATGACCGGACCGATTCCCGGCTCGTCGCTCGCGCCGATGATTGCAGCCCCTGCGCCGTCGGAGAAGAGGAAGGCAGTGGAGCGATCGTCGAGGTTGGTCATCTCGGAGAGCTTCTCGACGCCGATGACGAGCACGTTGTTCGCGGATCCGGTGCGGATCATCGAGTCGGCCAGAGCGGTCGAGTAGCAGAATCCCGCGCAGGCACCGTTGAGGTCGAAGGCTGCGGCGTTGCCCAGGCCGAGCTCGCGAGCGATGTAGGTCGCCAGGCTCGGGGAGGGACGATGATGCGAGACGGTCGCGACGATGATGGCGTCGATCTGCGAGGTCTCGAGGCCGGAGCGCTCAAGGGCGGTACGAGCGGCCTCGGTGCCCATCGACAACACGGTCTCGGATTCGGTACCCCAGCGACGCTCGGTGATACCGGTGCGTTGTTCGATCCACTCCGGGGTGGAGTCGATCATGGTGCACATTTCCTCGTTGGTGACGACCCGCGAACCGCGGACTGACCCGGTGGACAGGAACTGCGAGTACCTGTCGATCGGGCGGGTCTTGATGGCTGTCATGCATTCTCCTTGCCAGCGTGGGCCGCGATGAAATCGCGGGCAGCCGGAATCTGGTCTGGGGTGTTGAGGTTGAACAGCTCAACACCCCCGAGGTTGCGCTTGGCGATACCCGTCAGGGTGCCAGCCGGGGTGAGTTCGAGCATGCCGGTGATGCCGCGCTCGGCCATGGTGCCCATGCACAGGTCCCAACGCACCGGGTGGGCAACCTGGTTGACAAGACGATCAGCGAACTCGCGTCCGTCCGTGACGACGACACCGTCGCGGTTCGACAGCAGGGCCACCGACGGGGTGGTCGTCGGCATGGCCGCGGCGACCTCGCGCAGGCGGTCAACGGCAGGCTCCATGTGAACGGTGTGAAAGGCGCCGGCAACCGAGAGCGGGAAGAGTCGGGTACGAGCCGGAGGCTCAGCGGCGAAGGCCTCGAGTTGCTCGACGGTTCCGGCCGCGACGATCTGACCCTTGCCATTGTGGTTGGCCGGGGTGAGGCCCGCAGCCTCGATGGCCGCCAGGACCTCGTCAGGCTTGCCACCAATGACGGCGGTCATCGAAGTCGCGGTGCGAGAAGCGGCCTCTGCCATGGCGCGGCCGCGCTCACGGACGAGAACCATTGCGGCCTCGGCCGAGAAAGCACCAGCGGCAGCGCCGGCGGCGATTTCGCCGACCGAGTGTCCGGCCAGCAGGTCCGCCTTGGAGAAGATCTCGGGATCGACCGACCATGCGGTCGCCAGCGCGGCGGCGACGAGCAGCGGCTGGGCGACAGCGGTGTCCTTGATGGTCGCCTCGTCGGAGGTCGTGCCGTGGGTCACCAGATCGATGTCGGCCACCGCTGACAACCATGCGAGGTGGTCAGAGAAGGTGGGGTCGGACATCCAGTCCGACAGGAATCCTGGTTTCTGGGCTCCCTGGCCCGGAGCGACGATTGCAAGCACGTTCCCACTTTGCCCCCTGGCAGGCCCTGAGGCGAGACATGGAACCGACGAAGTACCCGGGGTTGCCTTTGTGGGGTTTTCACAAAGGGACAGGGGGGTTCCTCCAAAACCCGGTGTGTGTCTCGAATCAGGTCCGATTGGCGGCCTCCCGGCGTCCCAGCACAGCGGCAAGGACGTCATTGACGGGGGTGTCGACGCCCACCTCGTCACCCAGTCCGGGAACGGCTCCGACCTGGGCGGCATACTCGCTGGGACGACCGGCAAGGATGTCGCGTTGGAATGAGGTCGTCGAGGCAGGATCCTGTCCGGCGAGGAACCTGAGGTTCTTCTCGACGAAGTCGTCGGCGATCTTGGCGCCGTGTCCACGAGCGACATGCACCGTCTCGTCAATGCACCGGGCGAAGATGTCGCGATGGGTGCTGAGTAGGTCGCCCAGAGCGACGTCGAGGACGGCCCCACAGGCTCCCTGGGGAACGACGGAACACATCTTGACCCACAGCGTGGTGGTGATGTCGGCGATGACGGGGGAGACGATGCTGGCCGTCTCGTAGGCAGCTCGCAACTCATCGATGATCGGATTGGGGGAGTCGTCCATCGTCGAGACCTCCAACATGCGAGGTCCGCCCAGATCCATGACGAGGCCTGGCTCGACGATCTTGACCCATTCCCTGCAGACACCGGGGGCCACGTGCTCGGCGCCGATGATCTCGGCCAGCACCCGAGGTGCAATGACGCCATTCTGGGTCGTGACGACGAGGGTGTCGGGTCCCATGAGAGCAGACAGGTGGGTACGAGCGGCACCGGCTACCTGGAAGGTCTTGGTACACATGAGCACGACATCGACCTGTCCGATCTCGGCAGCGTTGTCAGTGGCGGGAACGTCGAGGGTCACCTCGGTGTTGCCGACGATGCGCAGTCCGTGCTCGCGAATGGCTTTCAAGGTCTTGCCACGGGCGACGAAGGAGACGTCGGCCCCGGCGTCGGCCAACACGCCACCGTAGAAAGCGCCGATGGCTCCGGCGCCGATCACAGCTGCTCTCATCGCTCCGCCTCATTCTTGACGGTGGCGCAGGCGGCGACCATCGCCTGTTCGACTGATTCCCGGGCGTCGGGGAGGGTTGCTGGCAGCAGCGGAACCTTCATCGCTGCCAACGTGCGCTGCATCCCCATTCCGGCGTGAGTGGCCACGCATGCCACGACCTCGTGTTCGCGCAGGAAACGGACGATGCGAGCGTGATGACTGCCCTCGGTGCCCTCGTCGTGGAGGCGGTCCCACTCCACCTCGAAGGTCTGCCACTGCGTGACGTGACCGTTGTCATCGACCTGTGCGACGGCCACCATGGGTGCCTTGCCGAACCGGGGCTCCACTGAGCCGTCCGGGCGAACTGGAATCATGACGTTCATAACGTGAGCCTAGCTTCCCGGACGGCAAGTGTGATGGCAAGAGAAACTCGATGCGCGGCGCGGGGAAGCGGGGTGACGACCATTAACTGTAGTGTTAGGGAGCTAGCCGGGTCGGTTATTGCGTGCGTGAAGTTCAGTGCTCGGAGAAAGGGAGTATATGGCGTCGAGTGATCCTGTGCGGGGGAATGTCAAGGCAGGCGGATACGAGACAGATGGTGCCGCGGACGGTAGCCAGATGCGTAGGGCTGTCTTCATGGCGGTGACAGCAGCAGCTCTGGGAATTACCTACGGTTATGATATTTCTAACACCGCTGCTGCGTTGCAGTTCGTGAAGCGGGACTTTGGTATCTATGGTGCCATCAACACGGCGTCGGTCGTGGGTCAAATAGCTGGCGCTATTCTCGGCGGCCCCATGGCTAATGCCATTGGGCGCAAGAAATCGATGATCATCATTGCCGCTGGCTACACGGTTTTTGCGATTTTGACTGCCATCTCTCCGTCTGCCGGGTCATTCCTCGCGATGCGAGTCCTCCTGGGAATAACTATTGGACTCTCCATTACAGTCGTCCCGGTGTTTATTGCTGAATCCGCTCCGGCGTCGCGGCGTGGCGGGTTGGCGACTGCGTATCAGGTGACGTGCGTTATTGGAATTATTTTGGGTTACCTTGTCGGGTACTTGTTGCTGCCCACGGACACATGGCGTTGGATTCTCGGTGTGGCAGCCGTCCCGGCATTCATCGTTCTGTTGATGCTGTTTCGCACTGAAGAAACTCCGTCGTGGTACATGCTCAAGGGACGAGAGGAGGAGGCTCGCCGTGCAATGGAGCGCATTGAAGTAGCAGAATTGGTTGAGCCAAGCCTCAACGAGACCCGAAACTCATTGTCGTCCCAACCTGCCGGATCTGTGTGGGAACGATTGCGTGAGATGTTCCATGGTGGCATGGCCAGAACCACCATTTTTGCCATTGTACTAGGATTCTCAATCCAGATCACCGGGATCAATGCCACTATTTATTATGCGCCTGGCATCTATTCTCGAATGGGGTTCACGGATACCGCGACGACCTACCTCGTGCCGTCCTTGGTTCAGTTCTTGTCGCTGATAAGTGTTGTCGCCTCCATGCTGGTTATTGACAAGGTGGGGCGTCGTTTTGTACTCATTACAGGAATATCTACGATGATCGCTGCGACGATCATTCTCATCGTGACCTATCTGGTGAGCGGCTTCGAGGGTACCGCAGCCGGTGTTATGGGCCTCATCGGCATGTCCTTGTTTACGATGGGATTCACCTTCGGCTTCGGCTCAATCGTATGGGTTTACGCAGGTGAGATCTTCCCGGCTCGTTACCGGTCACTCGGTGCGTCCTTGGTGCTCACCGCCGACTTGGTCGCCAATGCGATCACTGCTCAACTGGGAGCCGTGATGCTCGACGGCATCGGGCTTGCTGGAACCTTCGGCGTATATGGTGGGCTCCTCGTCCTTGCGCTGCTATTCCTGCTGCGATACGCCCCGGAAACCTCTGGTCGTTCGCTCGAGGAAATCCAGGACTACTGGAACAACGGCGCGAGGTGGCCTGAGACTGAATCATCTTCGATGGCGTGAGCCCTGAGACCGGTTCGCATCAGTTCGTCAGCCGCCCCAAGGTGATCGCCAGTCGTAGTACATAAGCCTCTCGAGGGTCCGATGGGGAATAGCCAGTGACGGCCTGGATCCTCTTGAGGCGGTAGCGCACCGTGTTCGGGTGGATGAACATGGCCCGCCCGGTGCCTTCCACCGAGCAGCCGTGATCGAGGAAGGAGACGGTGGTGTCCATGAGGTCCCCACTCGCGGCGGCCAACGGGGTGTAGACCTCATCGACGAGCCACGCAGTGGCCTCGGCGTCACCGGAGAGAACCTGCTCAGGTAGAAGATCGATGGCAGCCATGACCCGCGGACCCTCCGGCCAGGCTCGCGCGGCTCGGGCTCCTGACAGTGCGGCGCGAGCGGAGGCCGGTGCCAGGGTGAGGTCAGCGACAACCGGTCCGACGACGATGGGGCCGGGCGCAAAATGCTCGGCCAAGGCTTCGGTGGCAGCCACCGCGGCCGGAGCGTCGACGAGTTTCTGACTGGCGAGGATGACGACGAGGCGATCGGACTGCAGGGCGGCCAGCACGGTCATCTGCATCCGTTCCCCGTCGCGACGCAGCACGTGCAGTTCATGCTCAGTGGTCGGGGCACGGCCCACGACGACACACAGATTGATACCGGGACGCCACCCGAGGGTGGAAGCGCGAGAGATGAGCTGCTCGTCGGCGTCGGCGCGGACCACGGCATCGACGACGAGGGATTCCAGTCGCTCGTCCCAGGTGCCGCGGCGCTCGGCGGCTCGGGCATACACCTCGGCGGCTGCGAAAGCGACCTCTCGGGAGTAGTGGACGATGGCGGTACGCAGGACCTGGCGATCTCCGCGTGGCATCTCGGTTTCGATCTGAGTCTCGACGACCTCAATCGTGGTGCGGACCAGCTCGACGGTCTGGTGCAGCGAGATCTTGCGAGTCATGGATCGCGGTGCCACGTCGAAGACGTCGGTTGGGGAGTAGGGCTCGGCGTCGTCGTCAGCAAACCATTGCACGAAGCCGTCGATGCCGGATCGGGCCACGATCGAAATCCACGACCTCTCCTCGGCAGAAAGGTCGCGGAACCAGGAATGACGACGGCCCATCTCCTCGAGGGTGGCGGTTGTCATGGCGGAAGTGCGAGCAGTCAAGCGCTTCGCGATGGCTCGGCGGGTGCGGTCAGAGGGGACGACGGTGCGACCGGTACTCGACGTTCGGCGCGCGGACGTCGGCGCGATGTCATTCCTGGCCACCTGAGCCTCCCCCCGGCGAAACGTCGGACAGTCTAATGGGGATGTGGTTTGGCCGCGATGTCCTTCCTCGCGTCTGCCGTCAAGGCGGGAATTTCGCGCTGAGTCGATTTACGACATCTGCAAGTGACTTTTCTTTCATAACACGACACAATAGGTTGGCGGCGGGCCCTCGGGCTGCCACCTCGAACCGTCACCGGTGACGACGCCGGTAGCGCGTCAACGTCGATGAGAAAGGACCCAGCGTGATCCCACGCGAAGAACGCGGACCAGTCCTCAACGGACTACCGACAACACTGCCTGACATCGATCCCGAGGAGACCCAGGAGTGGATCGAATCCCTCGACAAGATGGTCGAGGCTGACGGTCCCAACCGCGCCCGGATCGTGTTGCTGAAGATGCTGGAGCGGGCTCGTAGCCACGGTCATCTCGGTCTGTCGGCTCTCACCTCCACCGATTACATCAACACCATCGCTGCCGAGGACGAGGAGGAGTACCCCGGCGACGCCGAGATCGAGCGGAACATCCGTCGTCTGCTGCGATGGAACTCCGCCATCACGGTGCATCGCGCTCAGCGTCCCGGTATCGGCGTCGGTGGCCACATCTCCACCTATGCCTCCGCAGTCACCCTCTACGAGGTCGGCCAGAACCACTTCTGGCGTGGACAGGACGCTCCCGGCGGCGGCGACCAGGTCTTCTTCCAGGGCCATGCAGCTCCGGGTATGTATGCCCGCGCCTTCCTGGAGGGACGCCTCAGTGAGGAGGATCTTGACGGGTTCCGTCAGGAGAAGTCGAAGGCTGGTCACGGCCTGCCCTCCTACCCCCACCCGCGCATGCTTCCCGACTTCTGGCAGTTCCCGACGGTGTCAATGGGTCTGGGGCCGATGGACTCCATCTACCAGGCGTCCATGAACAAGTACCTCACCAACCGTGGTGTCAAGGACTGCTCCGACCAGCACGTCTGGGCCTTCCTCGGCGACGGCGAGATGGACGAGCCGGAGTCGCGTGGCTTCCTGCAGGTTGCCGCCAATGAGGAACTCGACAACCTCACCTTCGTCATCAACTGCAACCTTCAGCGTCTGGACGGCCCAGTACGTGGCAACGGCAAGATCGTCCAGGAGCTGGAGGCCGTCTTCCGCGGTGCCGGCTGGAACGTCATCAAGGTCATCTGGGGATCGGGCTGGGATCCGCTGCTGCAGGCTGACCGCGACGGCGCTCTCGTCGACATCATGAACAACACTCGTGACGGCGACTACCAGACCTTTAAGGCCAACGACGGTGCCTATGTCCGTGAGCACTTCTTCGGTCGTGATCCGCGCACCGCCAAGATGGTCGAGAACTGGACCGACGAACAGATTTGGGCGCTGCGTCGCGGTGGCCACGACTATCGCAAGATCTACAACGCCTACAAGGCCGCCACCGAGTTCAGGGGAGCTCCGACCGTGGTGCTCGCCTGCACCATCAAGGGCTACGACCTCGGAACCCACTTCGCGGGCCGCAACGCGACCCACCAGATGAAGAAGCTGGCCCTCGACGACCTCAAGCAGTTCCGTGACCGTCTCGAGATCCCGATCTCCGACAAGGTCCTGGAGGCCGACCCGTACCGCGCCCCGTACTTCCACCCGGGCGCCGACGATGAGCGCATCCAGTACCTCATGGAGCGTCGTCGTGCTCTGGGCGGTTTCGTGCCGGAGCGTCGCTTGAAGTTCACCTCTCTGCCAATCCCGGAGCAGAAGGCCTTCGACGGTGTCAAGCGTGGATCGGGCAAGCAGGAAGTCGCCACCACCATGGCTTTCGTGCGTTTGCTCAAGGATCTCATGCGCGACAAGAACTTCGCCCCGCACGTCGTCCCGATCATCCCTGACGAGGCCCGTACCTTCGGCATGGACTCGTTCTTCCCGACGATCAAGATCTACAACCCGCACGGCCAGAACTACACCCCGGTGGACCACGAGCTCATGCTCAGCTACCGCGAGGCCAGGAACGGCCAGATCCTGCACACCGGCATCAACGAGGCAGGCTCGACGGCTGCCTTCATCGCTGCCGGTTCGGCCTACTCCACCCAGGGCGTGCCGATGGTGCCGATCTACCTGTTCTACTCGATGTTCGGATTCCAGCGCACCGGTGACTCCTTCTGGGCAGCCGGCGACCAGATGTGCAAGGGATTCATCATCGGCGCAACCGCCGGGCGCACCACCCTGACAGGTGAGGGCACCCAGCACATGGACGGCCATTCGCCGATCCTGGCTGCCACGAACCCGGCGGTCGTCTCCTACGACCCGGCCTACTCCTACGAGATTTCCCACATCGTCCAGGCCGGTCTGGAACAGATGTACGGTGAGAACCCCGAGAACGTCATGTACTACCTGACGGTCTACAACGAGCCGATCGTCCAGCCGGCCGAGCCTGAGGGAGTCGACGCCGAGGGCATCGTCAAGGGCATGTACCTGCTGTCGAAGGGTTCCTTCGAGGGTGTTGGTGAGGACGCTCGTCGCGTCCAGCTGTTGGCTTCCGGCGTTGCGGTGCCGTGGGCCCTTGAGGCTCAGAATCTCCTCAAGGACGACTTCGGTGTCGTCGCTGACGTCTGGTCGGTCACCTCGTGGAACAAGCTGCGTCGTGACGCCATGGAGACCGAGGAACACGCCTTCCTGCATCCTGAGCAGGACAAGCGCACCCCGTACATCGTGCAGCGCCTGGCTGATGCCCCGGGCCCGGTCGTCGCGGCCACCGACTACATGCGTCAGGTCCCCGACCAGATCGCTCAGTGGGTGCCGGGAGACTATGCGTCCCTGGGCGCCGATGGGTTCGGGTTCTCCGACACTCGCGCCGCTGCCCGTCGCTTCTTCCACATCGATGGACCGTCCATGGCCGTCCGAGCCCTGCAGATGCTCGCCGAGCGCGGTGAGATTCCGCAGGATTGGCCGGCCAAGGCGGCTGAGAAGTACGACCTTCTCAACGTCAACGCCGGGTCGTCCGGCAATGCCGGCGGCGACGCCTGATCGAATCTGACGACGCGGAGGTCACCCCTGAGGTGGCCTCCGCGTCTCGCATCTGGCACGCTTGTTCCAAGGCGTCTTTCGCGCCAGACGCACATACGTGAGGAAGCTGAGGATTCGTGGGAAGCGGCACCGATTTGGACAAGCTCGGTCTCGAGGCCGGGCAGGTGGTCCAGGAGCTCGGTTGGGACGATGACGTTGACGAGGACCTCCGTCAGGAGGTCATGGACATCATCGACGGCGACATGATCGAGGATTCGATCGATGCCGTCGACATCGTCTGGTTGTGGTTGCGTGCCGAAGACGGGGATGTGGCCGATGGACTGGTGGACGCCATGCGCGACCTCTCCGACGACGGTTTCATCGTGCTCGTCACCCCGAAGGTGGGACGTCCTGGCACCATCGATCCGGCAGATCTTTCCGACGGTGTCGACACCGCTGGCATGGTGCTGACGACCAGTTATGACGCCGGCGAGGACTGGCAGGCCCACAAGGTCTTGCGTCCCCGCGGTGGACGTCGTTGACCTGGTCCACTCCCTGACTCAGTCTGATCTCATCCAGGCGTGCGGCGGCACGCTTCCTTTGACATGCATCGGTGACCTGTCATGGGCCATCGACTCGCGTCTCAGTCGCCGAGCATCTCGTCGAGTTCCTCCGGCGTCATGATTGGCGCCATCTGGAGCATCTTATAGGCCGGCATGGCAAGGATGAAGGCAGCCGTTGTCGGGTCGCTGTCAAGGTCGATGCCGGTTTGCTCGGTGGCCCGCCGGACCTTGGCGGCGAACTCCTCATCCGCGGCCATCCACTCAGCCACGGTGGAATCGCGACGCAGCGGGTGGTGGACTGTCGGGGCGTCGAGGATGACCACTCCGGTCAACGGAAGATCGCGACTTGACCTGCCCACCTCAACCCTGACAGTGCCTGGCTCGACGGCCCATGACTGCAGCAGGATGTCCCAGTAGGACAGGTCTCGACGAGTGAGGTCAATGGTGATCGATCGGCTCTTGCCGGGGGCCAACTCCACGCGGCGGAAGGCCTTGAGTTCGCGTACACAGCGGTTGACAGTCGCGTCGGGGAATCCCAGGTACACCTGCGGGACGGCGGAACCAGTGCGGTCACCGGTGTTGGAGATGGTGAAGGTGACGGTGAGCACCGACTCGTCCTGGGCGGTCTCGTCGGTGACGGGCCGGACGGCCAGATCGAGATCGGAGTAGTCAAAGGTCGTGTAACTCAGTCCGTGGCCGAAGGGATAGGCAACCTCGCGCTCGATGACGTCAAGGCCGCGGTAGCCGATGTATCTGCCCTCGCCGTAGGTGACGTGCTGAAACTCTCCAGGAAAGTTCAACTGGGCAGGGATGTCGGACAGCGTCACCGCGATGGTCTCGGCGAGGTGTCCGGAGGGATTGACCTTGCCGGTCAGGACATCGACGACGCCGGATCCGCTGGCCTGTCCACCTAGCCAGCACTCGACGATGGCGTCGGCCTGGTCGTCCCACTCGGCCATGCCCACCGATGATCCATTGGAAAGGACGACGATCGTGTGGGAAGCGACCTTGCTCACACAGGCCAGAAGATCGAGCTGGTCGGCCGGTAGATCGGTGTTCGTGCGGTCGTAGCCCTCGGACTCGGCGACGGCCGGAAGCCCGAGGAAGAGGACGGCTGTCTTACCCCGGGCCAATGACTCGGCGTCTTCGGCCAGACGGGGATCAGACTCGCCGGTGAGGGCGAATCCGGGAGCGAAGGGGACGTCGCCCCAGATATGGCGCAGACTGTCCAGCGCGGTGTCGACGCGAGTCGGATTGACCTTGGATGACCCCGCTCCTTGAAAACGTGGCGTGCGTGCGAACTCTCCGATGACGACGACGTCGTCCGGGCCGGTCAGTGGCAGGGCGTCCCCGTCATTCTTGAGCAACACCGCCGAGGCAGCAGCCGCTCGACGAGCCAGCTGATGATGGGCCTCGATGTCGTAGCTGCCAGGATCCGCCATAGCCGCAGACGCCTGAGCGACGAGGGTGAGAATCCGCGCCACAGCGGTGTCGAGGATCTCTTCGTCAAGATCACCGTTGCGTACCGCCTCGACGATCCGGGCATCGTTGTGGGGAGCATCGCCGGGCATTTCGAGATTGAGTCCGGCACGTAACCCTTCGACCCGATCGACGACGGCGCCCCAGTCAGAGATGACGAGACCGTCGTACCCCCATTCGTTGCGCAGTACTTGGGTCAGCAACCAGCGATTCTGGCTGCAGTAGACCCCGTTGAGGGCGTTGTAGGAGCACATCACCGTCCAGGGCTTCGCGTGCTTGACGACCATCTCGAAGGCAGGCAAGTAGATCTCGCGTAGAGTGCGTTCGTCAATCCCGGCGCTGACTCGCAGTCGGTCGGTCTCCTGGTTGTTCGCGGCGAAGTGCTTGAGCGACGCTCCGACTCCCTGGGACTGGATGCCGCGCACCAACTCGGTGGCCAGAATCCCGGCGAGAACCGGATCCTCCGAGAAATACTCGAAATTGCGTCCGCACAGTGGGGAGCGTTTCATGTTGATGCCAGGACCGAGCAGGACGGACACCGCCTCGGCTCGCGTCTCCTCACCCAGAGCCGCGCCGACATCATGGACGAGTTCTGGATCCCACGTCGATGCCAACCCAGCAGCGGTGGGGAAACAGGTCGCGGGGACGGAGTCATAAATCCCTGCCATGGATCCGTCGGCAACCTTGCGCAGGCCGTGTGGACCATCCGTCACCATCGGTCCGGGAATCCCCAGCCTTTCGACGGTCTGGAGGTGCCAGGAATCACCTCCTGAGCACAAGGAGGCCTTCTCCTCGAGGGTGAGCTGGGAGATGAGGTCGGTGATCTCAGCTGGGGTCATGCTGGCTCCTTCGTCAACGTCGAGACCATTATCGTCCTGGCCTGCGACAGATCAGGGGAGAGGATGTTCTGGCTTGTCACGGCGGAATCATGAGTCAGCATCGCAAGATCGAACTGGACCAGTAGGTTTGACGCCTTCAGCAACAGGAGGTGCGGCCTCCCCGGCAGTGACGGAATGACGGAGTCGGCTATCAGATCTATCCATGTGGCTACGTCGACGCCAATGGCGAAGGAACTAGTGACCTGGCCGGGACTCGCTCCCACCTTGGCCATCTCGTCGAGCTCGGGATCGATGTGAGGTCATTGACGCGTCCTCCCACCACGGCTGATTTTCGGTACGCTGAGGCCATGGCAGTGAGCACCTATGGGGCAGCCCAAGATCGCTACGACACCATGGAGTACCGACGTTGCGGGACCAGCGGATTGTTGCTGCCTGCCATCTCCCTGGGCCTGTGGCACAACTTCGGAGACCTTCACCCAGGGTCCACCCAGCGTGCCGTGCTGCGTCGTGCCTTCGACCGTGGCATCACCCACTTCGACCTCGCCAACAATTACGGTCCGCCCTATGGTCAGGCGGAGATCAACTTCGGCCGCATCTTGGCCACCGACTTCAAGCCCTACCGTGACGAGCTCATCATCAGTTCCAAGGCGGGCTACGACATGTGGCCTGGCCCCTACGGACAGGGAGGCGGCTCCCGCAAGTACCTCATCGCCTCCTGCGACCAGTCCCTCAAGCGCTTGGGCCTGGACTACGTCGACATCTTCTATTCCCACCGCTTTGACCCGGACACCCCGCTCGAGGAGACCATGAGATCCCTCGACCGCATCGTCCGCTCCGGACGCGCCCTCTACGTCGGCATCTCCTCCTACGATCCGGAGCAGACCGAGAAGGCAGCCGCCATCGCCCGCGACCTCGGCACCCCGCTTCTCATCCACCAGCCGCGCTACAACATGTTTGACCGCTGGATCGAGGATGGCCTGGTCGACACCTGTGAGCAGGAGGGGATGGGCATCATCTGCTTTTCCCCGTTGGCACAGGGAATCCTCACCGACAAGTATCTCAAGGGCATTCCGGCCCAGTCCCGGGCTGGCATGGGTGCGGTTTCCCTGCGTCCCGAGCAGATCGATGACGCCACCCGCGCCGCCGTCTCAGCCCTCAATGAGATCGCCAAGGACCGCGACCAGACCCTTGCCCAGATGGCTCTGTCGTGGATCCTGCGGGATTCCCGCATCACCAGCGTCCTCGTCGGTGCCTCCTCGGTGCCGCAACTGGACTCCGACCTTGACGCGCTGGGAGCGACACCGTTCACCGACGACGAGAGGGTGAACATCGAGTCGGTGCTCGCTGATCACGCCTGCTGAGACAACTTCAGCCCGGGTCGTGCTACGCTCCTAGCGACGCCCTTTAATGGCGATCCCGTGAGGTCGCGAAGGTCGTGCCAACAGGCGGCTGCGCATGTGCGCGTCGCCCGGTGTGCTCCACCCTCGCACCCGCGGTGTCCAGCGGTAGGAGCCTGTTATGCAACTCACCCAGTCATCCGGCCAAGTCACCGTTCTCGACTCCAAGGCTTTGGAGCGGGCGCTGACGAGAATCTGTTACGAAATCGTCGAGCGCAATGAGGGGCTCGACCAGTTGGTCATCGTCGGTATTCGCACCCGCGGCGCATACCTGGCACAGCGAATGGCCGCCAAGCTGTCCTCCCTGAGCGATGTGGATGTTCCCGTCAGCGAGCTGGACATCACCTTGTACCGGGACGACCTCGATCCCAATGAGCACCGCGAGCGTCCGCAGAACCCGGTGCTCTCCGGCAACAACGTCCCGAGGGACCTGGCCGGCAAGACGGTCGTCCTCGTCGACGACGTCCTCTTCACCGGTCGCACCGTGCGGGCTGCCCTTGACGCCCTGCTCGACACTGGCCGTCCCGACCGCATCCTGCTGGCTGTCATGGTTGATCGCGGTCACCGCGAGCTGCCGGTCCGTGCCGATTTCGTCGGGAAGAACATCCCCACCTCTCTGGGGGAGGCTGTTGACGTCCGCGTCACCGAAGTCGATGGCGAGGACGCCGTCACCATTCGAAAGGTGGCATCCCGATGAGTGCTGAGGTCGTTGACGAGTTCGACGTCGACTACTCCGGACGTCACTTCCTGTCCGTGGAGGACATGTCCAATGACGACGTCATGAAGATCATCGATCGCGGACGTCAGTTCAAGGCCGGCGAGGCCCCGCACGTCGGGCCTGGGCACGTCGCCATCAACATGTTCTTCGAGAACTCCACCCGAACCATGACGAGCTTCCAGATGGCCGAGCACCGCCTGGGCATGAAGGTCCTCGACTTTGATCCGGGACACTCCAGCGTCACCAAGGGGGAAAGTCTCTACGACTCGGTGCGCACGGTCGACGCTATCGGTGCCGAGGTGGCCGTCATCCGCCACTCCACCAACCATTACTACGACTACCTGTTGTCGACCGGGATGCTCGGTCTGTCGGTCGTCAATGGTGGCGACGGTTCCGGCCAGCACCCCAGCCAGTGCATGCTCGATCTCATGACCATTGCCGAGGAGTTCGGTCACGTCGATGGCCTGACGGTCGCCATCAGTGGGGACATCGCCCACTCGCGAGTGGCTCGTTCCGATGCCCAGATCCTTGCCCGTCTTGGTGCCAATGTCGTCTTCACCGGCCCGCGCGAGTGGATGGACCACGACGTCACCAGGCTTGGCACGATGGCCACCCTCGACGAGATCATCTCCGACGTCGACGTCACCATGATGCTGCGAGTCCAGCACGAGAGGTTCGACGCCGGCCCAGACTTCTCCGCCACCGACTACCTGCAGGCCTTCGGACTCACCGACGAACGGGCGAAGCGGATGAAGCCGAACGCGATCATCATGCACCCGGCTCCGGTGAACCGAGGATGTGAGATCTCCGGTCACCTCGTGGAGGCCCCCTCGTCTCGTATCTTTGAGCAGATGGGGAACGGAGTCATGGTGCGAATGGCCATTCTGGAACAGGTGCTGCAGGCCAGGGAGACGAAGTGAGCCGAAGGGTCCTCCTCACCGGGTTGACCATGCTGGAGGGAGCCACCCCGGTTCCCTCCCAGCTCCTCGTCCACGATGACCGAATTGAAGCCATTTCACGAGGTCGTCGCAATGCCCTCGACGGAGCCGACGCCGAGGTCATCGACCTGGGCGGGGCTCTCGTGACTCCCGGCATGGTGGACCTGCACGTCCATCTGCGCGAGCCGGGACAGGAGCACAAGGAGACCATTGCCTCGGGCACTGCCGCCGCAGCCCGCGGCGGGTGGACGACGATCTGCGCGATGCCGAACACCGTGCCCGACCCGCACACCGCTGAGCTCATGGCCGACCTCAAGCGCAGGATCAAGGAGTCAGCGATGGTGCGAGTGCGGCCCATCGCTCCCATCACCGTCGGGCTGACGAGTGCCGATCTGGTCGACGTCGATGCCCTGACCCAGGCCGGGGCCGTGGCCTTCTCCAATGATGGCAAGGGCGTCCAGCTGGCCGGAACGATGTACGACGCCATGCGCGCTGCCGCCGCGGCGGACCGTCCCATCGCTGCCCATGCCGAGGACGAGTCCCTGGTGCGTGGCGGGGTCATCAATGACGGACGCCGGGCCCGTGAACTCGACCTGCCGCCCATGACCCGTCTCACCGAGACCGTCCAGGTGGCCCGAGACGTCATGATCGCAGAAGCCACCGGGGCCCAATACCACCTGTGCCATGCCTCGACCAGGCAGTCGATTCGCACCCTGCGTCGTGGCCGGGAGGACGGTGCGCGGGTCACCGGCGAGGTAGCACCCCATCACCTGCTGCTGGCTGACGAGGACATTCCTGGCGACGACGGGTTCTACAAGATGAATCCACCGCTGCGCACTCGGGATGACGTCGACGCCATGGTCGAGGGGCTGTGTGACGGCACCTTGACCTGCATCGCCACGGACAATGCCCCGCACGCCGGCGCTGAGAAGGACTGTTCCTTCCGCAATGCCGCCTTCGGGGTCATCACGAATGAGCACACCTTCGCCCTGCTGTACACGAACTTCGTGCTGAACCGTCGATTCCGCCTGGACCAGTTGGTCGACTGGCTCACCGTTGGGCCTGCGGACACGTTCGGGCTGGCCGATGCCGGACGACTGCGAGTGGGTGGACCGGCCGATCTGGCCGCCTTCGACCTGCAGACCCAGACGACGATCATCCCCGAGGAGGGTGCCGGCATGGGACGCAACACCCCATTTGCCGGTCGTCCCGTCCTCGGTGACTGCGTGCTGACGATGGTCGGTGGCCGGACGGTGCACCGTCGAGGACAGCAGATCGGCAAGACTGATGACCACGAGATGGGAGACCCGCGATGAGCAGACGCACCCTGTTGTTGGCCGATGGGACGAGTTACGAGGGGGAGGCCTTCGGGGCTGACCTCGAGGTGAGGGCCGAGGTCGTTTTCACCACTGGGATGACCGGTTATCAGGAGACCCTCACCGACCAGTCCTACAACGGACAGATCGTCACCTTCACCTACCCCCTCATCGGAAACTGCGGCATCAACCGCGACGACATGGAGTCCCTCTTCCCGACGACTGCCGGGGTCATCTGCCGAGAGGTGCCGCGACTGGCCAGCAACTGGCGCAACCGACGCAGCCTCGACGAGTTCCTCACCACCCATGGCATTCCAGGCCTGGCTGGTATCGACACTCGTGCCCTGGTGCGACGACTGCGTAACGAGGGGGTCATGAAGGGGGTCCTGCTGGGCCCGGGCGCCGATCTCGACGCCGAGCTGGAGAAGCTGCGCGACACCCAGCTTCCCACCGACCAGATCGCCCAGGTTTCCACCCGCACCGCCTATCCGTCGCCCCTGGGTGGACGCAGTGTGGTGCTCCTCGACTTCGGCCTCAAGCACTCCATCCTGCGCGAGCTCGGCAAGCGGGGATGCGCCGTCACCGTGGTGCCCTGGAACATCTCGGCCGACCGGGTGCGTGCCCTGGCCCCGGACGGCATCATGTTGTCTAACGGCCCCGGCGACCCGAAGTCGATCCCGCAGGTCCAGGACGTTGTGCGTGAGCTCCAGGAGGACTATCCGGTCTTCGGTATCTGTATGGGCCACCAGGTCTTCGCCCTGGCCAACGGTGCTGACACCTACAAGTTGTCCTTCGGACACCGTGGTTTCAACCACCCGGTGCGTGAACTGTCCACCGGACGGATCGACTTCACCAGCCAGAACCACGGATACGCCGTCGATCCCGACTCAGTGGCCGGGACGGAGTTGGAGATCACCCACATCGAGATCAATGACGAGACGGTCATGGGTGTGCGTCACACCCGTCTCGGGTCCTTCTCGGTGCAGTACCACCCCGACGCGGCCGCCGGGCCGCACGACGCAGCCCACGTCTTCGACGACTTCGTGGCACTCATGGACGCCAATCACTCTGGAGGCCAGAACTGATGCCCCGCCGCACCGACCTGCATCGCATCCTCGTCATCGGATCCGGTCCGATCGTCATCGGTCAGGCCGCCGAGTTCGACTACGCCGGCACCCAGGCCTGTCTGGCCCTCAAGGAGGAGGGGTACGAGGTCATCCTCGTCAACTCCAACCCAGCCACGATCATGACCGACCGCGACATCGCCGACAAGGTCTACATCGAGCCGATCACCCTGGAATTCGTCTCCTCAATCCTGCGCCGGGAACGTCCCGACGCCATCGTCCCCACCCTGGGCGGCCAGACTGGTCTCAACATGGCCACCGAACTGGCTAAGTCCGGGATCCTCGACGAGTTGGGCATCGAACTGCTGGGAACCAAGCTCTCCGCCATTGAGAAGGCGGAGGACCGTGACCTGTTCAAGCAGCTCATGGACGAGCTGAGCCAGCCGGTGCCGGCTTCCGAGATCGTCCACACTGTCGACGAGGCGGTTGAGGTGGGTAACACCATCGGTTACCCGCTCATCGTCCGTCCCGCCTACACCCTCGGCGGTACCGGCGGCGGTATCTGCCATGACGAGGCCGAACTGGTTCGCATCGTCGGGAAGGGTCTGGAACTCTCCCCGGTCACCGAGTGCTTGGTCGAGCAGTCGATCGCCGGGTACAAGGAGATCGAGTACGAGATGATGCGCGACGGCGCCGACAACACCATGGTCGTCTGCACCATGGAGAATTTCGACCCGGTCGGTGTCCACACCGGAGACTCCATCGTCTTCGCCCCCACCCAGACTCTCACCGACGTCGAGCACGAGATGTTGCGCGACGCGTCGATCGAGATAGTCCGGGCGCTGGGCATCGAGGGAGGCTGCAACGTCCAGCTCGCCCTGGACCCGGAGTCTTTCCAGTACTACGTCATCGAGGTCAACCCGCGAGTCTCGAGGTCCTCGGCCCTGGCTTCCAAGGCCACTGGCTACCCGATTGCCAAGATCGCTGCGAAGATTGCCGTCGGTATGACCCTCGACGAGATCCGCAATCCGGTCACCGGGACGACCTGGTCGATGTTCGAGCCCATGCTCGACTACGTCGTCGCCAAGATTCCGCGCTGGCCCTTCGACAAGTTCGCCCGGGCTGATCGTCGTCTCGGCACTCAGATGAAGGCCACCGGCGAGGTCATGGCTCTGGGGCGCACCATCGAGGAATCCCTGCTCAAGGCAGTGCGCTCCCTGGAGATCGGCGTCGACCACATTGCTCTGCGTGATGTCGCGGACCTACCTGACGACATCCTCGAGGAACGCCTGCTGCACGCCCGTGACGACCGTCTCTTCTGCTTGGCCGAGGCGATCCGCCGCGGTCGCACTGTGCACGAACTCCACGAGCAGACCAAGATCGACGTCTTCTTCCTCGACAAGATCGCCCACATCCTCGAGATCGAGGAGAGGCTGCGGGCCTGCCCTGATGATCCGGAGACTCTCTGGATCGCCAAGCGCAACGGCTTCTCCGATCCGGCCATTGCCCACTTCTGGGGCAGGACCGCCGATGAGGTACGCAACCGTCGAGTCGAGACCGGTATCAAGCCGGTCTACAAGATGGTCGACACCTGCGCCGGCGAGTTCGACTCCTCGACCCCGTACTTCTACTCGACCTACGAGATGGAGAACGAGTCGGTGAAGTCGAATCGCCCCAGCATCCTGGTGCTGGGTTCCGGGCCGATCCGCATTGGTCAGGGCATCGAGTTCGACTACGCCACCGTGCACTCGGTCAAGGCCATCCAGGCCGCCGGGTATGAGGCGATCATCATGAACTCCAACCCGGAGACGGTGTCCACCGACTTCTCCATCTCCGACAAGCTGTACTTCGAGCCTCTCACCATCGAGGACGTCATGAACGTCATCGACCTCGAGCAGCCGGAGGGGGTCATCGTCCAGTTCGGTGGCCAGACGGCCATCAATCTTGCGGGCCCGCTGGAGGCTGCCGGGGTGCCGATTCTGGGCACCCAGCTTGCCGACCTCGACCGCGCCGAGGACCGTGAGGGATTCGAGTCCCTGCTTGCGGAGCTGGGGATCCCACAGGCTCCTGGTGGTACCGCCCGGTCCACCGAGGAGGCTCTGGTGGTCGCCGAGGAGCTCGGGTACCCGGTGCTGGTGCGTCCTTCCTACGTCATTGGTGGTCGTGCCATGGCCATCGTGACGAGCGCCGAGGAGCTCAGGCGGTACATGCGCGACGCCGTCCACGCCAGCCCCGACAAGCCGGTGCTGGTGGACCGTTACCTCAATGGTCTTGAGTGCGAGGTCGATGCCATCTGTGACGGCACCGACGTCCTCATCCCCGGCATCATGGAGCACATCGAGCGTGCGGGAGTACACTCCGGAGACTCGATGGCCGTCTACCCGCCGCAGCGGATGGGCCAGAAGGTCACAGATCGCATCGTCGAGGTGACGACGGAGCTGGCCCTGGGGCTGAACACCAAGGGCATCCTCAACATCCAGTTCGTCATCGCCAAGGATCCCTCAAGCGGTGAGGACACGGTCTACGTCATCGAGGCCAACCCTCGTGCTTCGCGCACCGTTCCCTTCCTGTCTAAGGTCACCGGGGTGTCGATGGCCGAGGTGGCCACCCGGATCATCCTCGGGGAGAAGCTCTCGGACCTCGATCTGCAACCTGGACTGCTGCCGGTCTCCACGCGCATCCACGTCAAGTCTCCGGTGTTCAGCTTCTCCAAGCTCGACCTGGTCGACTCGCACCTGGGACCGGAGATGAAGTCGACCGGTGAGGTCATGGGTTCTGACGACACCGTCGAGAAGGCGTTGTACAAGGTCTTCGAGGCCGCAAGTCTGCACGTCCCCGAATATGGCAAGATCCTCATCACGGTGGCCGACGACGCCAAACCCGAGGCCCTCACCCTGGCCCGTCGCTTCGACCGGATCGGATTCCAGCTCGTCGGCACCAAGGGTACCGCGCGGTTCTTCGACGAGGGTGGCCTGAGGATCGACGTGGCCGAGAAGATCGGGTCGGGGGAGGCTGGTTCCACCGAGTCCGTCCTCGACCTCATCAGTCGCAACGGGTGTGACGCCGTCATCAACGTCATGGGCAACGGCCAGGGCACCATCATCGACGGAAAGCAGATCCGTCGTGAGGCCATCGCCCGGGGCATCCCGCTGTTCACCTCCCTCGACACCGCCGCGGCGATCTGCCGGGTGATGGAGTCGCGAGTCTTCTCGACGGAGTCGATCTGATGAGCGGGGCCACGGGGCAGCGTCCGGCCCCTCAGATGATGGAACTGACGGATCGTCAGGAGATTGCCCGCGGGGTGTACTCGGTGCGGCTCATCCCTGACGGGCCGATGCCGAGGGCCGTCCCGGGAACCTTCCTCGACCTGCTGCCCGGTGGGTTGCACGTGCTGCGTCGGCCACTGTCCATAGCTGACGCGGACGAGGAGGGATACACCCTCATCTTCAGGGTGGTCGGACGAGGAACTGACGAGCTGTCGCGGGCGCCTCTCGGGGCAAGGATGGACGTCCTCGGCCCGCTGGGACACGGATTTGCCTCCGACTCCGTGCAGTCTGGACAACGGGCCCTGCTCGTTGGTGGAGGCGTGGGCATCCCGCCGCTGTACCTGCTCGGTCGTCGCCTCGTGGAGCGTGGCGTCCAGGTGCAGTTCCGACTGGGATTCCGGAGCCGCAACGACATCTTCTGGGCTGATGAATTCTCCCAGCTGGGCGAGGTGCTCATCTCCACCGACGACGGATCGGTGGGGACGAGGGGGACCGTCGCCCAGATCGCCGAGACCGACGCAGCGCGACGGTTCGTCCCCGACATCGTGCAGGCCTGTGGGCCCATCCCGATGCTGAAGTGGGTGAAGTCGGCCCTGGCACCGACGGTGCGCACTCAGCTCTCCCTGGAGGAGAGGATGGCCTGCGCGGTGGGTGCCTGCTACGCCTGTGTCATCGGGGACGCGGGGGACCCCGATCATCAGTTCCGGGTGTGTTACGAAGGCCCGGTGTTCGAGGCCGAGGAGGTCGTGCTGTGAACAGGTTGGCCGTCTCGCTGCCGGGCTTGGAGCTCAAGAATCCGATCATGCCCGCCAGTGGGTGTTTTGGCTTCGGTTCCGAGTATGCCCAGTACTACGACCTGTCAGTGCTGGGATCGATCATGATCAAGGCGACCACCGTTGAGCCGCGTCTCGGCAATCCGGTCCCTCGGGTCGCCGAGACCCCCGGCGGGATGCTCAATGCCATCGGTCTGCAGAATCCCGGTCTCGACGTCGTCATGGCCGAGAAGCTGCCGTGGTTGGCCGAGCGCTTCCCGGACCTGCCGATCATTGCCAATGTCGCCGGGTACACCACCGAGGACTACGTCACGGTTTCCGAGGTCATCTCGACCGCTCCGAACGTGGCAGCCCTGGAGATCAACATCTCCTGCCCCAACGTCAAGCGCGGAGGAATCACCTTCGGCACCAATGCGACCGCCGCCCACGACCTGACGAAAGCCGTCGTCGCGACCGCCAACGTGCCGGTTTACGTCAAACTGTCTCCCAACGTCACCGACATCACCGAGATCGCCAGAGCGGTCGCTGACGCCGGGGCCGACGGCCTGACCCTCATCAACACCCTCACCGGGATGAGGATCAACCTGGGATGGCGAAAACCCGTCATCGCCAACGGCACGGGCGGGCTCTCCGGGCCAGCCGTCCTTCCCATCGCAGTGCGCATGATCGACGTCGTCACCCGGGTCGTTGACATCCCCGTCATCGGGATGGGTGGGGTGACGACCAGCGCCGATGTCCTGGAACTCATGATGGCTGGGGCCTCGGCGGTCGCCGTCGGTACCGCCAACTTCACCGATCCGTTGGCCTGCCCCAAGATCATCGACGGCCTTGAGCCGCTCATGGACGACCTGCACATCCCCAGCCTCGAGGGCCTCCGCACCGAGGTCCGCCGGTCTCGCTGATCATCGACCACCATCAAGGAGTACACATGGACACCAGCCGTCCGATCATCGCCCTCGACCTTCCCGGCGCCGAGGCTGCCCTCGACTTCGTCGCGAAGTTCGACGAGAGCCTCTTCGTCAAGGTGGGGATGGAGCTGTTCTACGCGGCAGGTCCGAGTGTCATCACCAGCCTCAAGGACGCCGGGCACGATGTTTTCTGCGACCTCAAACTCCACGACATCCCCAACACCGTCAAGGGTGCGGCCATAAGCCTGTCCCGGCTGGGAGCAGATCTGCTGACCGTCCACGCCGCGGGCGGAAAGGCCATGATGGAGGCAGCTCTGGAGGGCCTCGGGGATGCGGCCGGGACCACTCGTGTCATCGCCATCACCCAGCTCACCTCGACCTCCCCAGAAGCGCTCAAGACCGAGCAGCTCATCGAGGTGCCGCTGGCCGAATCGGTGCGCAACTACGCCAAACTTGCCCAGTCGGCCGGTCTGGCTGGTGTCGTCTGTTCGGCCCATGAGGCCGCCGACATCGCCTCGGTGACGGGTTCGGGCTTCCTGCGTGTCACCCCCGGTATCCGTCCGGCAGGCGCCGCGGTGGGGGACCAGTCCCGGGTCGCCACCCCTGGCAACGCGGCCTCGATGGGCTCCTCGGCCATCGTGGTGGGCCGTCCCATCACCAAGGCCGACGACCCGGTCGCGGCCTATCACGCCATCCGCGACGAATGGAATGCCGGACGCACGGCAGCCTGACGACAACACCACCTGGAGGAAGACCGTCATGACCGTCACCAACAAGGAGATCGCCCAGCAGTTCGCCGAGCGTCTGCTCGACATCGAAGCTGTCTCGCTGTCCCCGGATGCCCCGTTCACCTGGGCCTCCGGCCTGCACTCACCGATCTACTGCGACAACCGCGTGACCCTCTCGGACCCACAGATCCGTGACCTCATCGCCTCGGGCCTGGCCGAGCTGGTGCGCGCGAATTTCGATCAGGTCGACGTCGTCGCCGGGACCGCCACCGCTGGCATCGCCCACGCCGCGCTGGCTGCCGATCGTCTCGGTGCCCCGATGGCCTATGTCCGTTCCGCCCCCAAGGACCACGGACGCGGCAACCAGATCGAAGGACGCATCCCGGACGGCTCCAAGGTCGTCATGGTCGAGGACCTCATCTCCACCGGCGGCTCGGTGCTCAAGGCCGCTCAGGCCGTCGAGCGAGAGGGATCGACGGTGGTCGGCGTCCTCGCCTTGTTCTCCTACCAGCTGGAGAAGGGGCATCGTGCGTTTGAGGAGGCCGGTCTGCCGCTGTACACCCTGTCGAACTACCCGACCCTCATCGAAGTGGCAGCGGAGTCCGGACGCATCACCCCGGAGCGGCTGGCCACCCTGCAGACCTGGTCCTCAGATCCGCAGGCCTGGTCCGACGCCCACTGATTGCCTGTCCAGGCTGGCCTCATCGACTCACAACGATGCCGAGAACCGGCTGGTGAGACATATTCGTGGCCTCGTCACATGACGGGGCCACGAGCCCGTTCCGGGGAAGACGATCAGAGGTAGCGGCGTGCTACCTCGACGGTCTCACCGACATATCCGCCGCCGAAGAGGAAGCAGTGGACGATGAGCATGTGGAGCTGGTGCAGCCCAACTCGTTCCTGCCAACCGTCGGCCAGTGGGGACTCCTCGTCGTAGGCGGCACGAATCTCGTTGGTGAAGGGGGCACCAAAGACCGACAAGGAGGCAAGGTCCTCCTCGGCATGACCACCTTGGGCAGCAGGATCGATGAGGACGACTCCGTCGGAGGTCCACATGAGGTTCCCGGACCACATGTCACCGTGCGTACGAGCGGCAGGATCGGTCACCAGGGCGGGCTGGTCGTGGTCGAGCACCCCGCTGGCCAGCCGGTCGACGAGTTTGGACATGATCGCGCGGGCGCCGGCGTCAAGGCTGTCCATGTAGGGCTCGATGCGGTGGCGGGCGTAGAACTCTCCCCACGAGTCAATGTGTTCGGAGGGCAGGCGCAGGGGAGCGCGACCGATATATCCGCCGTCAGGGGTGAACCCGTCGGGTGCCGCTCCCAGGTGGGATGCCCCTGCTGCGTGGGTGTGAGCCAGGCGTCGACCGAATTCCTCAGCCGCCTCACGGGTGGGACGGATCGGGGAGAGCTCGGGTTCCGTGAGCCAACCATTGCCATGGTCCAACACCTCGACGATCGCAGCTCCAGCGGGCTGGGCAGCCGCGAGCCATGTCAACCCGGCAACCTCGTAGTCGATGGCGTTCTTGTGGTGGTCGGTCTTACGAAAGGGCATGTATCCCACGGTAGACGCGTAGGATGCAGCCGAAACCACCTCGTCCATCAGAATGGAGTCTCGTGTCTGCCGGTGATCACCTCATGACAGTCCATCTCGTGTCGATGGGCTGCGCCCGCAACGACGTCGATTCCGAGGAGCTTGCGGCCCGCATGGAGGCTGGCGGATTCCGTCTCGTCGACGACCCCAGCGAGGCCGAGACGGTCGTCGTCAACACCTGCGGATTCATCGAGCAGGCCAAGAAGGACTCCGTCGACACCTTGCTGGCGGCCGCAGACCTCAAGGGCCACGGACCCACTCAGTCGGTTGTAGCGGTTGGGTGCATGGCCGAGCGCTACGGACGTGAACTGGCCGAGTCCCTCCCCGAGGCTGACGCCGTGCTGGGATTCGACGACTACGACGACATCGCCGATCGGCTTCGCACCATCCTCGACGGGGGATCCATCGAGGCCCATGTTCCGCATGACCGTCGCACCCTACTTCCGATCAGCCCGGTCGATCGCAGGCCAGCCAGCTCTGGTGTGTCGATTCCCGGCCATGGCACCGCCCCTGATCTGTCGGCCACGATGGCCCCGGCCTCGGGCCCTCGAGCCACCCGACGCCGTCTCGGCTCGGGACCCAGCACAGCGCTGAAGATGGCCTCGGGCTGTGATCGTCGCTGTGCCTTCTGTGCCATCCCGCGATTCCGGGGCTCCTACCTCTCCCGACCTGCCGCCGAGATCGTCGAGGAGGCACGCTGGCTGGTTGACCATGGCGTCAAGGAGGTCTTCCTCGTCAGTGAGAACTCCTCCTCCTACGGCAAGGACCTGGGGGATCTGCGCGCTCTGGAGAAACTCCTCACCGGCCTGGACAATGTCGACGGGCTGGAATGGATTCGGGTGTCCTACCTGCAACCCGCAGAGCTTCGACCGGGGCTCGTCGACACCATGCTGGCGACCGCCAAGGTCGTGCCCTACTTCGATCTGTCCTTCCAACACGCATCAGGGCCGTTGTTGCGCCGGATGCGCCGCTTCGGTGACGCCGAGTCCTTCATCGACATCATCGAGTCCATCCGTTCGCGTTGTCCGGAAGCCGGCTTCAGGTCGAACTTCATCACCGGCTTCCCCGGCGAGACCGAGGCCGATGTCGAGATCCTCGCCGATTTCCTGCAGCGGGCGCGGCTCGATGTTGCTGGCATCTTCGCCTATTCCGACGAGGAAGGCACCGAGGGAGCCACCCTCGACGGCCATGTCGACGAGGACGTGATTGCTGCTCGACGCGAAGATCTCGCCGATCTCATCGACGAACTCGTCTCCCAGCGCGCCGAGGATCGTGTCGGCACCCGTGGTCGGGTCATGATTGAGGAGACCGGCGAAGCCATCGTCGGCAGGGCGGAGCATCAGGGCCCGGAGGTCGACGGGGTCGTGACCCTCGTCGATTCTGCCGGGGTGAGCGTCGGCGACATCGTGGACGTCGATTTCGTCGGCTCTGACGGCGTCGACCTCGTTGCGCGCCCGGTACTGACCTGAGCGTCATTGCCACGGCATCGGCACCACGGTGGTCCCACGGCGCTGACGTCGACGGACCAATCGGGAACCATTTCGGGGCGGTGAGTCGCATCAGGCGTCGTCACGCGAGATACTGTGCCCATGGCCACGAAGAAGGACCGCTCCAGCAACATCAACGTTCCGAATGCGCTGACCCTGCTGAGAGCCGTTGCGGTTCCAGTCTTCGGATGGATGCTGTTGGCCCATGCCCATGAGGGCGGCTGGCGGACGGCGACGACGATCGTCTTCATGGTGGCGATCCTCACCGATTTCGTCGACGGCAAGATTGCCCGCAAGTACAACCTCGTCACCAACTTCGGCAAGATCGGTGACTCCATCGCTGACAAGGCGCTCACCGGCATGGCCTTCATCGGCCTGTCGATTCTCGGCGAGTTGCCATGGTGGATGACGATCATCATCCTGCTGCGCGAGTGGGGCATCACCGTCATGCGGATGAAGATGCTCAAGTATGAGGTGATGGCGGCCAACAAGGGCGGCAAACTCAAGACCGCTATGCAGTCCCTGGCAATCACGCTGTTCTGCCTCGGCCTGTGGCGAACCCCGACCTTCGTCGACGTCTTCGCCTGGGCCGTCATGATCATCGCCTTCCTGCTCACCGTCGTCACTGGCCTGGTGTACATCAGGGACGCCATCCAGATCCGTAACCGTGCCAAGAACGCTGGGGTCAAGCCGGTGAAGTCTCGGAAGCAGAACCTCAAGTGACCGGCGACGAAGGCGCACGTCGATTCATTGCCGGGTTGTCGGAACGCGGTCTGACGGCGGCAACCTGCGAATCCCTGACAGCAGGCCTGGTCTCGGCGACCATCACGACCGTTCCGGGGGCTTCGGCGGTCTTTCGTGGCGGTCTGGTGACCTATGCCAGCGACCTCAAGACCAAGCTCGCTGGGGTCGATGCCGGCTGGATCGCCGAGAACGGGGTCATCAATTCCATCACTGCGGCTCAGATGGCGATGGGATGTCGGAAAGCCTGCCGGGCTGACATTGGTCTGTCCTGCACCGGGGTTGCCGGGCCAGATCCCCAGGACGGTGAGGGGGCCGGAACAGTCTTCATCGGTGCGGTGTACGAGGGAGCTCCGATCGTGAAGCGTCTTCAGCTGGAGGGGCCACGCGAGGAGATTCGACGGGCGACGGTCCAGGCACTTCTGGACCTCGGATGCGAGGTTTTGAGCGGTTCGCAGAACTGACGACGACCCCGTAAGAAAAATGTGAAGAATTTCGCCGTGTGGGGAATGTTTCATCCGCTGGGAGCGTTGTCATGGATGAATCACCTAGGAGGAGACGCCCATGAAATCAGCTATGCTGCGTGAGATGCTCGGCGAGTCGCTGCGTGAACAGAGGTTCGCACAGGGCCGCACCCTGCGTGAGGTGTCTTCTGCCGCACGCGTGTCCCTCGGATACCTCTCGGAGGTCGAGCGGGGCCAGAAGGAAGCTTCCAGCGAGCTCATCCTCGCCATTTGCACCGCTTTGGACCTCCCACAGTCCGAATTGATGCGCATCGTCAGCGACAAGATGCTCAAGAGTGAAGGCACCCCCGAGCACCGCATCACTGTTGCGGCATGAACAACCCCCTGAACTTCTGACGTGTCCCGGTCCCGTTGGGGCCGGGAACTTCTGTGTTGTGGGTCTCTCGACCACGAATGGCCCGGATTGGCTCCGCCATCTGGGCGGCGCGCGGCCTGATCAGTCAGTCGGTGCGTGGACGATACGAATTGCGATTCCGAGAGCGCGCAACCGGGCCAGCTCGTCGGGATCAGCTGAGTCGTCGGTGACGAGGAGGTCGACGTCCTTGGCCTCAGCCAGCTTTGCCAGGGTGACTCGGCCGATCTTGGAACCGTCCACAGCCGCGATGATGCGAGCTGCTCTCTTGATCATGGTGTGGTTTGCAGCGGCTTCGATGCCGTCGTGGGTCGTCAGGCCACCCTCGGCACTCAGTCCGTCACACCCCACGATGGCGGTGCCGACGTTGACCTGCTTGAAGGTGGACTCGGCCAGGGAGCCGACCAATTCCAAGGAGGAGGGGCGTAGCACCCCGCCGGTGATGAGGACACGTTGCTGGCCCTGGCCGGCGGCCTCGAGGGCGATACTCACGGAGTTCGTGATGAGGGTGAGGTCATGGCGATGATGCAAGGCCCGGACGATCTCAGTGGTCGTCGTGCCGCCGGTGAGCCCAATCGCGTGACGTCCCACCGGAAGCTCGGAAGCAACGGCATGCGCGATGGCTTCCTTGGCGCGGCGACGACGGCCGTCCCGCAAGTTGACGGGCAGTTCGGCACCCGTTCCGGCGCGGCGAGCTGTTCCATGTGAGCGAATGAGAAGGCCTTGCTCAGCGAGTGAGGCAACATCGCGTCGGATCGTCGCAGCACTCGCTCCCAGGGTGGCCGCCATGGCCCGCAAGGGGACCTCGTCGTGGTCACGCAACATGGCGAGAATGGCGACCATGCGGTCGTTTCGCCGTGAGGATGATGAATGGGCATCCGACGGCATCGTCATCGCTTCTCCTTTCGCGCGACTCATGGCTCGTGGGGAGAGCCGTGCAGTGAGCGTTCGCACATCTGCGCTGATCTTATCCTGCCCTTAGGCTTGTCTTCATGACAGAGACCCAATTGTGGACGCGACTGGCTGAGGCCCTGGGTGACGACTACTGCCGAATCTGGGCTGCACAGCAGGCTGTACCGGGTCTCGACTCACGGACTGTGCAGGAAGCCTTGGCTGATGGGGTCGATGCCAAGACGATTTGGCGGGCCTGCTGGGAGGCACTGGAGCTGCCCGACTCGCTGCGCTGACCTGGGGAGATGGACGTGTCCGGACGCCGAGGAACGGTGCCAAAACGAAAACGGAACAAAACCGGAACACGACGCGCTGCAAAGTCGTCAGTGGCATCTGGAAGGGTTGTCCACAAGCGAGCGGACAGCCGTGACGGCAGTCATCCACAGGAACGAACTTGGCTGACGGATTGTCCGACCTCGCTCCTACAGTTTGAGTGATGACACGGGGAAACCGGTGAGTCTCCCTCATCACGACACATGACCAACGCTGCGGCGATGCCGCGCGGCAAATGGGGCGGGAGACCGCCTTCAAGGAAGGAACGGACATGGCAGCGACCGCAGATCGCGAACAGGCCCTTGCCACGGCCTTGCAGCAGATCGAGAAGCAGCACGGCAAGGGCTCCGTCATGCGCCTTGGCGAGCAGGAGACCGTGAAGATTGCGGCGATTCCGACGGGATCGGTGGCCCTGGACGTCGCCCTCGGTGTGGGAGGCCTCCCACGCGGCAGAATCGTCGAGATTTATGGTCCGGAGTCCTCGGGCAAGACGACGGTGGCCCTGCACGCCATCGCGAACGCTCAGGCCGAAGGCGGCATCTGCGCCTTCATCGACGCCGAGCACGCCCTCGACCCGGAGTACGCCCGCAAGCTTGGTGTTGACACTGACTCCCTGCTGGTGAGCCAGCCTGACAACGGTGAACAGGCCCTCGAGATTGCCGACACCCTGGTGCGGTCGGGCGCCCTTGAGCTCGTCGTCATTGACTCCGTCGCAGCCCTCACCCCGAAGGCTGAGATCGAAGGAGAGATGGGTGATTCCCACGTCGGTCTGCAGGCTCGCCTCATGAGCCAGGCCTTGCGCAAGATGACCGGTGCCCTCAACGCGGCCGGGACGACGGCCATCTTCATCAACCAGCTGCGCGAGAAGATCGGTGTCATGTTCGGCTCCCCGGAGACGACTACCGGTGGACGCGCGTTGAAGTTCTACTCCTCGGTGCGACTGGACGTGCGCCGCATCGAGACCCTCAAGGACGGTTCCGAGATGGTCGGTAACCGTACCCGCGTCAAGGTCGTCAAGAACAAGGTCGCCCCGCCGTTCAAGCAGGCCGAGTTCGACATTCTCTATGGCCAAGGCATTTCCCGAGAGGGAAGCCTCATCGACATGGGCGTGGACTGCGGGATCATCACCAAGTCCGGATCGTGGTTCAGTTACAACAATGAGCAGCTGGGTCAGGGTAAGGAGAATGTCCGCAACTTCCTCAAGGGCAACCCGGACGTCGCCAACGAGGTCGAGGACAAGATCCTCACCCACCTGGGTCTGCGTGAGGCCGAAGTTCCCGAGGGAGTCGATCCCGAAACCGGTGAGGTGGAATTCTGAGCCGGCGACGCAAGGATTCTCCAGAGGAGTTGACCGACGACCAGTGGTACGAGGAAGCTCGCGAGATCTGCCTCAAACGACTGGATCGTCGGGCCAACACCCGAAGTGAACTCGCAGCAGCTCTGGATTCCAAAGGTGTGCCCGAGCAGGTGCGTGAGGCAGTCCTTGATCGCCTCACCGAGGTGGGGCTCGTCGATGATGCTGACTTTGCCAACCGATGGATAGCGTCCCGTCACGGTGTGCGGGGTCTGTCCCGCAGAGCAGTGGCAGTCGAATTGTCGCGCAAAGGGGTCGATTCCCAGATCATTGAGGACGCGACCTCCCAGATCACGGAGGCTGACGAGTTGGATGCCGCCACTGAACTCGCAGTGAACAAGCTGCGGGCAGGTCGAGGTGTCGAGGAAGCCCGTCTGACCCGCCGGGTGTTGGGTGCCCTGGCCCGCAAGGGCTACGGACCCCAGGTCGCCTGGGCCGCCATCCGTGCCGCCCGCGAGGAACTCGGTGAGGAACCCCCCGAAGCGCCGATGACCGGCCCCTTCGACTAAGGTCGTATCGTTTGCCCCTCACCTCGGTTTTCCTGGCACCGACGTCAGGGGGGCGACGGTGCAGCTCCGAGTCAGGATGTGAGGAAGGGTAGAGGTCATGCTCATCGCACTCGTCGTGGTGGCGGTGCTCTCAGTGGCAGTCATCATTGGCTGGCTGGCAGATCGTCGAGCCATTGGCAGGAGGGCGGAACGAGCAGAGTCAGAACGCGATGCGAAGGCATTGGAGCTATCCCGCAGCGAGGAGCGCCTGGTGCGTGCGACTCAGGATCTTGCGGACAGTCGTGACGAGACCGAGGCAGCTCGCGCTGCGCTCGAGTCCAGTCGAGTGCGGCTCGCTGATGAAGAGCGTCGAGCCGATCATGCCGAGCAGGCTCGCCACAGCGCCGAGGCCCTGCTTGAGATCAACCAGCGCTCTGCCGAAGAGTTGACAGAGCGTGATCGTCAGCTGCGCGAAGCCCGTCGCCACCTCGACGACGGCCTCGACAAGCTCGAGAGGGAGCGCTTGGAGTTGGCGGAGCGCAGCTCCCACCTCGACGAGCGGGACGCCGAGCTCGATCGACGTGACGAGCAGATTGTCGCGGAGCTGGAGCGCGTCGCCGGGATGTCCCTTGGCCAGGCCCAAGACGAACTGGCAGAGCACCTCGGCAGAGAGTCTCGTGCGGTGGCTGAATACAGTGCCCGGGCGATCATCGCCGAGGCGACGACGAACGCCGAGGGCAAAGCTCGGCACATCGTGGCTGATGCCATTCAGCGGTGTTCCTCCGAGATGGTTGCCGACACCGTCGTCAGCGTCGTTCCACTGCCCAGCGACGAGATGAAGGGTCGCGTCATCGGGCGAGAAGGCCGCAACATCCGCACCTTCGAGCAAGTGACGGGAGTCACGGTCCTCATCGATGACACTCCGGGCATCGTCTTGCTGAGCTGCTTCGACCCCATGCGGCGCGAGGTGGCCCGACAGGCTCTCGTAGATTTGGTCGAAGACGGTCGCATCCACCCCATCAGCATCGAGAAGGCTCATCAGCGAGCCGTCGACCACATCGAACAGATGTGCCTGGAAGCCGCGTCCGAGGCGCTGTCCGAAGCCGGGATCGGCGACATTGACGATCGGCTCCTCCCCATCCTCGGGTCTCTGCGCTTCCGGACCTCCTACGGCCAACAGGTGCTCGATCACTGCGTCGAGTGCGCCCGACTCGCGGCCACCCTGGCAGCCGAAATCGGTGGCGACGTCGACACCTGTCGTCGTGCGGCCTTCCTGCACGATCTCGGTAAGTCCCTCACCCCGGGGGTTGGGGGAACCCACGCGGCCATCGGTGCCGAACTGGCACGACGCCATGGGGAATCCGATGAGGTCGTGCATGCCATTGCAGCTCACCACGATGAGATTGAGCCCGTGAGCGTCACGGATCTCATCGTCAAGGCTGCCGATGCAATCTCTGCGGCCCGCCCAGGAGCACGTCGAGATTCCTTGGAGGCCCATGTCCGCCGGATGGACACCATCGAGGAGATTGCCACCAGCTTCTCCGGGGTCGAACGGGCATTCGCCCTGCAAGCTGGACGTGAGGTCCAGATTCTCGTCGATCCGGGTACGGTGGACGATCTGCACGCATCCCGACTTGCACGCCAGATCGCGTTGGCGGTGGGGGAGCAGGTCACCGTGCCAGGACGCACCAGGGTTACCGTCATCCGCTCCTTCCAAGCCGTGGAGACGGTGGGAGAATCCTGAGCCACCAGCCCTTGTGGAAACGTGGTGGTTCGGGATGCCGTCCCGAGCAGCCAGCTCAGGCGATTCCCCAGGTGAGGGCGACCTCGTCCCCGGATTCCAGGCGGATGGCGTCTCCATGGGTGGGGCCCTCGTTGAAGGCGTCCGGCCCGCATGTCATCGGTTCGACGGCGAGGCTGAGGCGGTCATCTGGAGTGTAAATCTGCGCCCAGCCCATGGTCGCATCTCCCCACAACTCATGGCTGGTCTCATCGCTGGTGACTTTGATGCGCCATGCCGGCGATCCAACGGTTCCTTCACGATCCAAGGTGTAGGCGGTGTCGAAGGTGCGCTGACCGAGCGACTGCCCACTCATCGTGTGGACCTCGTCCATCCCACAAATCCGCACCGGCAGAAGCCGATCGTCAACCTGCAGCCAGGATGCAAACGGGGCGTCAATCTTCCACTCATCGATGGACCCGCCGAGGCAGAAATAGGGATGGGCGGCATAGCCGAAAGGCACTGCCGTGGCCCCGACGTTCCGAGCTCTCACGGTGACCGTCAGTCCGTGATCATCCAGGTTGTGGGTCAGCCGGACATCAATCGTTCCAGGCCAGCCAGGCCGAGCCATGATCCGGATCTCCTGGGTCACCGAGGAGTCGGTGTGCTCGACGAGGTGCCACGGCGACCACGCCACCAGACCATGAATGGCATTGTTGCGATCGACCTCGCTGATAGCCAGCTGCTGGTCAACGTCATCGAATCGGTAGCGGCCGTCACGGATGCGGTTGGGCCAGGGGAGGAGCTGCTGCCCCTGCGACGAAGCGGGGGACTGGTCGGCCTCAAAGGTCTTGATGACGTCGTCTCCGTTGTGGCGAAGACTGCGAAGGGTGGCTCCCTGCTCCGTCACGACGGCCTGCCAAGGACCGTGGGAAATCTCGTACTGGGTGCCGGTGGGGAGTATGACGTCATTGATCATGATGAAAAGCCTATCGTCCCGTCCTTTCCGGGCGCTAATTCTTAAGCCCCAGTACCTGCAGGTACTGGGTTGTTATACTATTGTTAGTCGAGTTGATAGTGCCCAACGGAGGGCAGGTGAACCGGCAGTGTCGTCGGTCCTTCCGTTGCGACGACTCACCGATGCTGAAAGTAGGTGAACCTTGTCCAACAACAATGCTACTGCGACCCGCCATCGCCTACGGGTTCCGTCAGCTTTCACAATCCTTTTCGTCCTCACAGTTCTCGCCGTTGCGTGTACATGGCTCGTCCCAGCCGGAAGTTACTCAAAGATGAGTTACTCCGCAGGTTCGCAACAGTTGGTCATTGTGGATCCTCATGGCACCATGACGAAGCATGCGGCCACCCAGGAGACCCTCGACAAATATGGGGTCGCCATGAAGATCTCGGAATTCACCTCAGGGTCCATGACGGGGTCGGTGTCAGTACCAGGCACCTATCAACGCCTGGCATCCCATCCAGCCGGTATCGGAGAGATTACGAACGGCATGGTGACGGGAACGATCGAGGCCGTCGACATCATCGTTTTCATCCTTGTACTGGGTGGCCTCATTGGCGTTGTGAGGGCTAGTGGCGCATTCGAGGCCGGTCTCGGGAGACTCACTGCCAAGTCCAAGGGAAAAGAGTTCCTCCTTGTCCTTTCCGTGTCCCTGTTCATGATCGTGGGCGGAACGACGTGTGGACTCGAGGAGGAGGCAGTCGCCTTCTATCCCATCCTTGCTCCGGTCTTCATCGCCATGGGGTATGACGCTCTGGTCGTCGTTGGGTCGGTCTTTCTCGCTGGATCGATTGGTACGTGTTTCTCGACCATCAACCCGTTCTCCTCTGCCATCGGAGCGAATGCGGCCGGTATTCGACTCACCGAAGGCATGCCATGGCGTGTGGTAGGGCTGGTCGGAGGAGCGGTAGCTGTCGTCATCTATCTCGCCTGGTATTCACGAAAGGTGAAGGCAGATCCGGAATTCTCCTACGTCTGGGAGGATCGCGACGCTTTTGCGGCTCAGTGGGGTTTGGGTAATGACGGCACCGAGATGGGATTCGATTGGCGTCGTAAAGTCATCCTCGTCCTCTTCGCGTCAGCCTTTCCCATCATGGTGTGGGGAGTTATGGCCCGAGGATGGTGGTTCCCGGCGATGGCGTCATCATTCCTCGCCATTGCCATTGTCATCATGTTCATTGCTGCGACCGGACCGAATAAAATCAGTGAGAAAAAACTCGTCGATGCGTTCAGCGCAGGATCATCAAGCCTGGTGGCCGTCTCCCTCATCATCGGGTTGGCGCGTGGAATCAATCACATCCTCAATGAAGGCTTGATTTCTGACACCTTGCTGTATGAGTCAGCCAAGGTGGTCTCCCACGTCAACGGCCCCGTCTTCGTGCTGTCCCTGCTCATCGTGTTCTTCCTGCTGGGATTCATCGTGCCCTCGTCGTCGGGTCTGGCCGTTCTGGCACTGCCGATCATGGCTCCTCTCGGCGACACCGCCGGGGTGTCGCGAGCCACAGTGTTGTGCGCCTATCAGTGGGGTCAGTACGCGATGTTGTTCCTGGCACCCACAGGATTGGTCATGGCAACTCTGCAAATGCTGGACATCAGGTACTCGCACTGGCTGAAGTTCGTGTGGCCATTGGTCGTGTTCGTCCTGGTGTATGGCGGGATCCTCCTGGTCCTGCAGACGATGGTGTGAGGGACGGGCTGGTCCGGTACGTGGGCTGATGACGTAAAGTGTTCGCGCCATGCCCAGTAACACCGTGCGGCAGACCGAGGCCCCGACCTACCGGGTCGTGACCTACGGATGCCAGATGAATGTCCATGACTCCGAGCGCATTGCCGGTCTCCTCGAGGAGGCCGGCTACGTTCCCGATCCCAGAACCGACACCTTGGCGCCGGCTGACGTCGTCGTCTTCAACACCTGTGCAGTCCGGGAGAACGCCGACAATCGTCTCTACGGCACCCTCGGCCACATGGCCTCGGTGAAGTCGGCTCACCCCGGTATGCAGCTGGCCGTCGGCGGCTGTATGGCTCAGAAGGACAAGGACACGGTCGTCGCGCGGGCACCATGGGTGGACGTCGTCTTCGGCACCCACAACGTGGGCTCCCTGCCGGCCCTGCTCAAGCGCGCCCGTCACAATGCCACGGCCCAGGTGGAGATCGAGGAGTCCCTGGTCACCTTTCCGTCGAACCTGCCCACCCGACGCGACTCGGCATACTCGGCCTGGGTCTCCATCTCGGTGGGATGCAACAACACCTGCACCTTCTGCATCGTTCCGCAGCTGCGCGGCAAGGAAACCGACCGACGCCCCGGTGAGATTCTCTCGGAGATCCGAGCCCTCGTTGACGAGGGAGTCCAGGAGATCACCCTGCTCGGTCAGAACGTCAACTCCTACGGAGTTCAGTTCGGTGATCGTGGCGCCTTCGCCAAGCTGCTGCGGGCCTGCGGTGAGATCGACGGTCTAGAGAGGGTGCGGTTCACCTCACCCCACCCGGCCGCCTTCACCGATGACGTCATCGAGGCCATGGCCGAGACCCCCAATGTCATGCCCAGCCTGCACATGCCTCTGCAGTCCGGGTCTGACGAGGTGCTGCGCCGGATGCGCCGATCCTACCGGTCCAAGAAGTTCCTCGGAATCCTTGACCGGGTGCGCGAGGCCATTCCGGACGCCGCCATCACCACAGACATCATCGTCGGGTTCCCCGGGGAGACCGACGAGGACTTCGCCGAAACCATGCGTGTCGTCGAGGAGTCGAGGTTCTCCGCTGCCTTCACCTTCCAGTACTCCATTCGTCCCAATACCCCGGCAGGGATCATGGAGGACCAGGTCCCCAAGCCGGTCGTCCAGGAACGCTACGAACGCCTCGTCGATCTCGTCGACGACATCGCCTGGCAGGAAAACAAGGCTCAGGTCGGTCGCACCGTTGAGGTGATGTTCGCCGAGGGCGAGGGGCGCAAGGACGAGGTCACCCATCGCGTCACCGGAAGGGCCCGGGACAACCGCCTGGTTCATGTCAGCTTGGCCCCAGATGACGAGGTTCCGCGTCCGGGCGACATTGGAGAGGTCGTCATCACGTCCGGTCATCCCCATCACCTGGTTGCCGATGGTGGCCTGGTGAACCTGCGCCATACCCGTGGCGGCGACGCATGGCAGATCCGTGAAGGGTCATGCGCTCAGCCCGGCGTCACCATGCTCGGTATTCCGACGATCGGCGCGGCGCAGGGCTGACAAGGGGGGTGGCTCGGAGCCTGCTGTGAAACCTATTCAGACATGCGACGAGGGATGGTGCTCAGTGAAGCACCACCCCTCGTGTCGCAGCTCATCCGCTCCCATCCGGAGCAGGTCCCCTCAGGGGACGGGCCGCGTCATGTCGTGGACGACTCAGAGGTCGCCAAGCTTGTCCTTGAGGGCATCCTGGCCCTTGTCGACCTGATCGGAGAACTTGCCGCCGGTCTTGTCGTCGACAATGTCGCCAGCCTTGTCGATGCCCTGCTCGACCTTGTCGCTGTGCTGGCTGACCTGGTCCTTGATGTCGTCCTGGTGGTCGCTGATGGCGTCCTTGGCCTTGTCGAAGAGTCCCATGTGATCTCCTTTCGGGAGTTTTCCCCCTCTCGGGGATGACCCCTTTAGGCTACACACGAGATGGTCCACTCATGTGAGGTTTTTCGCTCTACGCGTTGGCCCCGCAATGTCGTTGCCGTGCGTAAGGATGAACGTGTGAATTTGCCGGTCATTTGTCTTCTCGGGCCTACTGCCAGCGGAAAATCAGGGTTGGCGGTGCGAGTCTGTTCACGCCTGGGACGTGAAGGGCGCCCCGCCGAGATCGTCAACACTGATTCAATGGTGGTGTATCGGGGGATGGACATCGGTACCGCCACCCCTACCCTTTCCGAGCAGCGTGCAGTGAGGCACCACGTGGTGTCGATCCTTGACGTCACCGAACCCTCCTCAATCGTCCTCATGCAGAAGTTGGCGCGCGAAGCGACCGAAGAGTGCTTGTCTCGCGGTGTCGTCCCGGTGCTCGTCGGCGGTTCGGCCCTGTACACCAAGGCCATCGTCGACGAGATGACCATTCCCCCCACTGATCCGACGGTACGAGCGAAGTGGCAGAAACGTCTGGAGGCCGAAGGTCCGGAGGCCCTGCACAAGGAACTGGCACGACGGGATTCCAAGGCGGCTGAATCGATCCTGCCGGGGAATGGCAGGAGGATCGTGCGAGCCCTCGAGGTCATTGACCTCACCGGATCCTTCACCGCCACCATTCCCGACGGCACCTCCCACTGGCCTGACACGGTGCACATTGGTCTGGAACTTCCTCGTGAGGACATGGATCGACGGATAGCCGATCGCGTCGACCAGATGTGGGAGAACGGACTGGTCGACGAGGTTCGTGCCTTGGTCGACGTCGGATTGAGGGACGGCCTCACGGCAAGTCGAGCGCTGGGATACCGGCAGGTGCTGGAGTTCCTTGACGGCGAGTATGACGAGGAGGAGGCCCGTCGTCGTACCGTGACCGGCACCCGCCGCTTCGCCCGGAAACAGCTCATGTGGTACCGCCGGGACGAGCGTATCGAATGGTTCAATGCACTTGATCCCGATCTCGACGACAAGGTTGTGGCGCGGGTGTTGACCGCCCTGTCCACCGACGAGGAGGATTGACGACATGACGACGACGTTCTGGAAGGCACACGGGACCGGCAATGACTTCGTCATCGTCGACCGCCCCGAGCCCCTGACCCCTGGGCAGGTGCGGTGGCTGTGCCACCGTCGATTCGGTATCGGCGGCGACGGCACCCTGCAGGCTCTGCGGGCCGGCGACGTCGCCGGGTGGGACGGCGATCCGGAACTGTGGTTCATGGACTACCGCAATGCCGACGGCACCGTCGCGGAGATGTGCGGCAACGGACTACGAGTCTTCGCGCGGCACCTCGCCCGGACCGGGCGCATCGCGGGTGACGAGGCTGACGTCGCGACGCGGGCCGGTGTTCGTCACGTCACCCTGTATGACAACGGCGATGTGTCGGTGACGATGGGGACGGTCCGGGTCGAGGGCGACGACCTCACCATCGAACATCAGGACATGTGGTGGCCGGCATGCAAGGTTGACGTCGGCAACCCACACGCTGTGGTCGTGACAGACCACACCACCGTCACTGCGCTCAACCTCGACGAATCGCCCACCTGGCGTCCACGGTCGGCCTTCCCCGAGGGGGCCAATGTCGAATTCGTCGAGCAGCTGGACGGCCATTCGGTCTCGATGAGGGTCCATGAGCGCGGATCGGGAGAGACGATGTCGTGCGGTACCGGAACCGTGGCCGTGGCAGCGACGATGGCCACCCGTACCGGTCACCGTGGTCCGTGGACAGTCCATATGCCCGGTGGCCACGTCATCGTCACCCTCACCCCTGCTGACGACGGCTATGACGCGGTGCTGACGGGCCCTGCGGTCATTCTCGCGACCGGGACGGTCAGCCTTCCCGAGGAATGAGGAACACCGAGGTCAATGAACCGCCGTTGACCTGTCGGCTCCTCCTCCTACACTTGGCCCGATGACCTCGAAGCACGAGGTATTGGGGGCACGAGACAGTGGGCCAACAGGACGGGGACCGGGTGAGCGACACCGCACGATTTGACGACGAGCGCGAGGATGCGCCCGAATTCGTTGAGGACTTCAACGACGATCAGAACGAATATGACGGTGACCAGTTCGACCTGGATGCCCGGTTGTCCTTGACTCGTGTGCCGGGCATGTCGACCGACCTGTCCGACATCTCGGAGGTCGAGTACCGACAGCTGAGGCTCGAGCGAGTGGTGCTCTGTTCGGTGTGGACCAAGGGGTCGGCTGTCGATGCCGAGAACGCCATGGCCGAGCTCAAGTCACTGGCTGAGACCGCGGGGTCACAGGTCCTCGAGGCCGTCATGCAGAGGCGAACGACCCCTGATCCGGCGACCTACATCGGTTCGGGCAAGGTGGCTGAGCTCGCCGAGGTGGTCCGAGCCACCGGAGCTGACACCGTCATTTGTGATGGTGAACTCGACGCCGCTCAGCTTCGAAACCTCGAGGACCGCGTCAAGGTCAAGGTGGTGGACCGGACGGCGTTGATCCTCGACATCTTCGCCCAGCACGCTCGTAGCGTGGAAGGTCGTACTCAGGTCGAATTGGCCCAGCTCAACTACCTCAAGCAAAGGCTGCGTGGCTGGGGCGGAAACCTCTCCCGTCAGACGGGTGGTCGCGCCGCTGGTGGCGCCGGTATCGGTGGTCGTGGCCCCGGTGAGACCCGGATCGAGACCGACAGACGACGTATCGGTCATCGCATCGCTGTGCTGCGTCGTCGTCTCAAGCGCATCGAGTCCACCCGTGCCTCCAAGCGGGCTGATCGCCTTCGCAACAAGGTACCCTCCGCCGCCATCGTCGGATACACCAACGCGGGGAAGTCCTCCCTGCTCAACCGGCTGACCCGTGCCGGAGTGCTCGTCGAGGATGCCCTCTTCGCCACCCTCGACCCCACCACCCGTCGTACCACGACGGCGGATGGTCGCGTCTACACCCTCACCGACACCGTCGGCTTCGTGCGGCATCTTCCCCACGACCTCGTCGAGGCCTTCGCCTCGACCCTCGAGGAGACGGCAATGGCAGACGTTCTGGTGCACGTCGTCGATGCATCTGACCCCGACCCCATCGGGCAGGTCGACGCCGTGCGTGGTGTGCTCGCGGGAATCGGTGCCAGCGACATTCCTGAAATCCTGGTACTCAACAAGATTGATCGTCTCGACGACGACACCATCTTGACGTTGCGGTCGACCTTTCCCAGTGCCCATGTCATCTCGGCTCATACCGGAGAGGGAATCGACGACCTCGTAACAGCCATCGAGGGGTCGCTGCCGGTGCCGTCCCAGAAGGTTGACGTGGTCATGCCCTATGCGCGCGGAGACCTCATGGACAAGATCCACCGCGACGGAACGATCGAACTCATTGACCACACCGCCGATGGCACCCATGTCATCGCCCATCTTCATCCTGCGCTGGCCGCTGAGGTCGAGGAGGCGTGTCATGGCGCGTGAGCCGGCTGAGGTCAGCAAGATGTGTCGCGATCTCCTCGGCGTAGCCGTCTCCCAGATGGGGGGTCAGGAGAGATCTGGCCAGGTGACGATGGTCGAGGCCGTCGACCAGGCGATGCGTGAGGAACTGCACCTCTTGGTTCAGGCCGGAACCGGAACCGGAAAATCCTTGGGGTATTTGGCGCCTGCTCTGGTCCATTGTGTCGAGGAAGGGGCGCAGGTCGTCGTCGCCACTGCCACCCTTGCCCTGCAGACGCAGCTCGCCCACAAGGACATTCCGGCAATTCTCGACGCCTCGGACAAGGTCCTGTCCCGTAGGCCGAAGGTGGCCGTGCTCAAGGGGCGCAACAACCACGTCTGTCTGCACAAGGTTCGCGGTGGATCGGCGGGGGCCAGAGGACAGGACGCCCTGGTCCCTGGGGCTGATCTCGCGGCTGAGGCCGAGGACACCAGGGAGGCTGGGACGGCGCCGGCCTCCGCACTAGGCGCCGAGGTCGTCATGCTGCGTGAATGGGCCGAGAAGCAGGTCGAGGAGTCGGGGCTCGGCGATCGTGATGACGCACCTCCGCACACTCCGTTGGCGTGGGCCCAGGTAAGTGTGCCAGCCAACGAGTGTCTAGGGGCTCAGCGCTGTCCCTTCGGCAGCGAGTGCCTCTCCGAAGCAGCCCGTGAGAAGGCCCGAAAGGCTGACCTCGTCGTCACCAACCACGCCATGCTCGCGATCGATGCGCTGAACGGTAACAACGTGTTGCCGGAGCACGACACCGTCATCATCGACGAGGCCCACGAGCTGGTGGATCGGTTCACCGGGGCTGCTTCCAAGGGGCTGTCTCCCTCCCTCGTGACGATGACGTCGAAACGGGCCTCGACATGGCTTGACGACGACGTGAGCGCTGATCTGCTCAATCAGGCGGACGTGCTGGCCAGAGCCTTGGAAGCGACCGCGCCGGGACAGGTCACCGAGCCCGAGGCTCAGGTCATACAGGCGTGCACGGTATTGCGAGATCTAGCCAGGGAAGCAGTGAGCCAGTTGGGTCGACGGGACGAGGATTCCAGGGAATCCGTCGACGCCGAGAGGGTGCAAGCTCAGGCCGCCATGCGCGAGGTTTTCGAGACCGTCGACCGCATGGTGTCGATGGCAGTTGCTGACGTGGTGTGGGTCTCGGAATCGGAGAAGGGGTACCGCAGCATTCACGTCGCTCCATTGAGCGTGGCAGGCCTGCTGCGCGAGAACGTCTTCGCGGGGGCGATCACGATCCTGACCTCGGCCACCTTGTGCATCGGCGGTAGTTTCCTGGCCACGGCAAGGAACGTCGGGCTGTTGCCACGTGAGCAGATCGAGGGGGACGCTCCGGAGGTTCTCGACACTCAGATGGGGTGGCGAGGGGTTGACGTCGGCTCACCGTTCGACTACTCGAAGCAGGGGATCCTGTATGTCGGTAAGTCCCTGCCGCGCCCGGGTCGAGATGGCATCGCGCCAGAGGTTCTCGACGATCTTGCCGAGCTGATCTGGGCCGCTGGTGGACGTACCCTCGGGCTGTTCTCCTCTCACCGCAACGCGGTGGCTGCTTCCGAACACATGCGCAGGGTCATGCCGGACATTCCGGTGTTGTGTCAGGGGGAGGGACATCTGGCCGATCTCACGCGCCGATTCACGGCTGATCCGCGGACATGCCTCTTCGGGACCTTGTCCCTGTGGCAGGGGGTGGACGTTCCTGGTGACACGTGTCGGTTGGTCATCATTGACCGGATTCCCTTCCCACGTCCGGATGACCCGCTCATGGCGGCACGGGGCAAGGCAGTTCAGGATGCTGGCGGTAATGGATTCATGACGGTGTCGGCCGGACATGCGGCCCTCCTGTTGGCCCAGGGGGCGGGCCGGCTCATTCGACGTTCCGACGATCGGGGAGTCGTTGCGGTTCTGGACCCGCGGTTGGCGACGGCGCGATATGGCGGTTTCCTGAGGGCGTCCATGCCCTCGTTCTGGACGACAACGGATCGTGAGATGGCTGTCGGAGCTCTGCGCAGGCTGGGGGAGTGACCACCAGGGTCACAGTCGTCTCATGATGGAGACGGCGCGACCGATGAGAGAAGCATCATCGAGGTTTACCGGTGAGTGAGCGGGGTTCGAGGCCATCAGCCACGGTTTCCCTCCGAGCTTGGCCAAGGAACGGATGATGGTCGTGCCACCCACTGTGGCCGCCACGAAATAGGTCTCGGGCGGGTCGTCGGGAAGGTCCGCCACGGGTAGCTGTTGGACGAGGACAAGGTCTCCGACGTGGAAATCGGGTGCCATCCCATCGTCACGGACGACGACCACCACGTGGTCTCCGTGGCTCAGTAACTGGGAGGGAACCGCGATGACAGTGTCGTGATGCTCGTCATCGGCAATTTCATTCGGGTTGAAAACCTCGATCTGAAAGGCCTGGGGTCCGTGCGGATCATTGACGTCGACGACGTCCTCAACGACCTCGAGGGTGCCGTCAGTGCGTCGCAGCAGGCCGAGATCGATGAGCGCGGAGATACGCCTCTGGACGGTCGATGTACTGGCTGCTCCCGTCATGTCAGCCAGGGCACGAACAGTCGGTGCGCGACCGTCGCGACGCAGCCCTTCCTTGACGGCGGTCAGCACCGCGTGCTCCTTGGCAGAAGGTTGACGGGTAGTGGTGAACGGGACAGCCGACGAGACGGCGGCCGAGTCCGAGGAGTCGGTTCCGGGCGTATCGGTGGTCATGCCAGTCACGGTATAGGTCGGGTACGACAGTTCCCCGTCGGCTCTGTTTGATGGTTGTTCCGGAGCATGGGGACGGCGTCGATCTGAGCTCTCAGGAAACCTGTGAATTGCTTCTGACTAGGTTGTTCTCCTGGTGTTCCAGTCTGATGACGGTGAACCTGTCGGTCGGGTCGGATGTCATGGATGGTGTCGGCGGAGGTTGTGCCGCCGGGCCCTTCCCCGGGATCCATTCCGGGGACCGCTGACGGGAGCGGATGGCTCTCGTCGACAGAGAGGTGATCCGATGAGTGCTCAGACGTACGAGTGGGATGTTGAGACGACGACCAGTCGGCAAGGTGACCTGGTCATCGGACCGTGGCAGGATGAGCTGGCCGAGCCGGTGGTCGTCATCGATCGTCAGGAATTGATGGCAGGGAGTCCCAGTGCCGTCGCACGCCATGAACCCGCCCACGATCGGTTCTGGGACGTCGCCGTGATGGCTACCGTTGTCGTGATGATCGTTGGTGTGATCCTGTCCCTGGGACGCCTTGGTCAGGTGTGGCAGGGCAACTCCGAGAGCGGTCACCCCGACCCGGCTGCCGTCGTCCAGACCGATGGACATCAGTCGGACGACCTGCCTGATATCAGGTCCTGACGGTGGAAGGTGGTCGTGTGGACTGAGCATCTTCGGCGTGTCACGCGTGGCAGCTTGACGAACGATCAAACGACATCCTCAATGATCCCTCTCGACACCAGATGTTGTGGTGAGTAACCTCACCATCCCTACAAGTTGTGTTTTCGGTCCAAATTCGGAGTAGTCTTCTGGATCGACGGCGTATCTGCCGTTCGGAACCCAGCAAGGTCGGGGAAGGAGGCGACGATGCGCTGTCCGTTCTGTCAGCATGACGACTCACGAGTCCTGGACTCCCGAGTCTGCGAGGACGGCACTGCGATCCGTCGGAGACGGCAGTGTCCCGTGTGTGAACGACGGTTCACCACCATCGAGCGCATGCAGATGACGGTTCACAAACGCAACGGCATCGAAGAACCCTTCTCCCGAGACAAGGTGATCCGTGGTGTGCGCAATGCATGCAAAGGACGCCCGGTCACGGATGCCGACCTGGCCTTGTTGGGTCAACGCGTCGAGGACGGCCTTCGAGCCCGAGGAGTCGCGGAGATTCCGAGCGACGAGATTGGGTTGGCAATCCTGGGCCCACTTCGTGAGCTGGATCCCATCGCCTATCTGCGGTTCGCAAGTGTGTATCTCAATTACGACACCATCGAGGACTTCGCCACCGAGATCGATCGGTTGCGCGATGAGTCTCCCGAGAAAGTGCGGTCCCCGGGCCGCAAGCGGCCTTCGAAGCAGGACGAGCCGCTGTTCTGACGAGCCGTGGCCAAGTGCGCCTCAGCTCACGACAAGTACCGACACCAAACCACCCGTATCACCGAATATCTAGAGGGAGCCATGACCGAGACCAAGTCCGCACCACGCAGGACGAGCCGCTCCAAGGGGCTGCACGTCGAGCGCACCTTCAGCACCGAGGGTATCCATCCCTACGACGAGGTGACGTGGGAGCGTCGCGACGTCGTGCAGACGAACTGGCGCACCGGTGACGTGGTCTTCGAACAGCGCGGAGTCGAGTTCCCCGACTTCTGGAGCGTCAACGCCTCGACGATCGTCACGAACAAGTACTTCCGTGGCGCCCTGGGCACTCCTGCCCGTGAGGACAGTCTCAAGACTCTCATCGACCGTGTCGTCAAGACCTACGTGACGTCCGGACGTGAAAACGGCTACTTCGCCTCTGAGGAGGACGCCAAGGTCTTCGGTGAGGAGCTGACCTGGCTGCTGGTCCATCAGTACTTCAGCTTCAACTCCCCGGTGTGGTTCAACGTCGGTACGACGAGCCCTCAGCAGGTCAGTGCCTGCTTCATCCTCTCGGTGGACGACTCCATGGAGTCGATCCTCAACTGGTACCGGGAAGAGGGATTCATCTTCAAGGGTGGCTCTGGTGCCGGTCTCAACATTTCCCGTATCCGTTCTTCCAAGGAGCTGCTGAGCTCCGGCGGTACTGCTTCCGGCCCGGTGTCCTTCATGCGCGGCGCCGACGCGTCTGCCGGAACCATCAAGTCCGGTGGCGCCACCCGTCGCGCTGCCAAGATGGTCGTCCTTGACATCGATCACCCGGACGTCGAGGAATTCATCGAGACCAAGGCTCGCGAGGAGGACAAGATCCGCGCCCTGCGCGATGCCGGCTTCGACATGGACCTGGGTGGCCGCGACATCACCAGTGTCCAATACCAGAACGCCAACAACTCGGTGCGCGTCTCGGATGCCTTCATGACGGCGGTCGAGCAGGGCAAGTCCTTCGGGCTGACTTCCCGCACCGAGCCGGGCAAGGTGCTCGACACCGTCGATGCCAAGGAGCTCTTCGGCAAGATCGCCCAGGCTGCCTGGGAGTGCGCTGACCCCGGTCTGCAGTACGACGACACCATCAATGCTTGGCACACCAACCCGAACACCGGTCGGATCAATGCCTCCAACCCGTGCTCGGAATACATGAGCCTGGACAACTCCTCGTGCAACCTGGCCAGCCTCAACCTGCTGAAGTTCCTCGACGAGAATGATCACTTCGACGTCGAGAAGTTCACCAAGGCCGTCGAGCTGGTCATCACCGCGATGGACATCTCCATCTGCTTCGCCGACTTCCCGACCGAGGCCATCGGGGAGACCACCCGCAACTTCCGTCAGCTCGGAATTGGGTACGCCAACCTGGGTGCCCTTCTCATGGCCCTGGGCCTGGGATATGACTCTGATGGTGGACGTGCTCTGGCTGCTGCCATCACCTCCGTCATGACCGGTGTCTCCTACCGACGCTCCGCCGAGTTGGCGGCCATCGTCGGTCCTTATGCTGGCTACGCCGAGAATGCCGAGCCGCACCAGGCCGTCATGGCCAAGCATCGCGACGCCAACCGCCAGGTTCATCCGCTGCACGACAATGACACCACCGTCCTCGCTGCTGCCAAGGCCGAGTGGGACAAGGTCGTCAAGCTGGGCCGTACCAATGGCTTCCGCAACGCCCAGGCCTCGGTGCTGGCCCCGACCGGCACCATCGGCTTCATGATGGACTGCGACACCACGGGCATCGAGCCGGACTTCTCGCTGGTGAAGTTCAAGAAGATGGTCGGTGGTGGCTCGATGCAGATCGTCAACCAGACGGTGCCGCGTGCCCTCAAGAACCTCGGCTACACCCCTGAGCAGTCCGAGAAGATCGTGGCCTACATCGCCGACAACGGTTCGGTCGTCGGAGCTCCCGGCCTGGACGAGGCCCACTACGAGGTCTTCGACTGCGCCATGGGCACCCGCTTCATCGCGCCGATGGGCCACGTGCGGATGATGGCTGCCGTCCAACCCTTCCTGTCTGGTGCCATCTCCAAGACCGTCAACCTGCCGGAGTCCTCCACCGTCGAGGACATCGCCAACGTCTACATGGAGGGCTGGAAGCTCGGCCTCAAGGCCCTGGCCGTCTACCGCGACAACTGCAAGGTTGGCCAGCCTCTTTCCGAGGTCAAGAAGGAGGAGGAGAAGGCCGAGCCGGAGGTTCGCATCGAGTACCGGCCGCGTCGTCAGCGTCTGCCGAAGTCGCGCATGGGCCGCACGACGAGCTTCCAGGTCGCTGGAGCTGGCGGTTACCTCACGACTGGTGCCTACGATTCCGGCCGCTTGGGCGAGATCTTTCTCAAGCTCGGCAAGCAGGGTTCGACCTTGGCCGGCGTCATGGACGCCTTCTCCATCGCGGTGTCCATCGGTCTGCAGTACGGCGTGCCGTTGGAGTCCTTCGTCCAGAAGTTCTCCAACCTCAAGTTCGAGCCTGCTGGTATGACTGACGACCCGGACATCCGGATCGCCTCGTCGATCATCGACTACGTGTTCCGTCGTCTGGCCTTGGACTACCTGGACTTCGACGAGCGCGCCGAGCTGGGTATCTACACCGCCGCTGAGCGTGCCCGATACGTCGAAACCGGCTCCTACGCGTCAGACGAGGAGGAGGGCGGGCTCATCGACTCCGAGACCCTCAAGGACACCCCGGCCGACCGCGTCCGGGTGCACGAGGACGGTGCCAACCAGCCCGGGCTCTTCGCTGCTCAGGAGGCTGTTGAGCGAGTCGCTGGTGCCCACACCAGTGCCGAGCTGCTCGAGGAGCAGATGGGCCGTGAGGTCGATGCCCCGCTGTGCATGACCTGCGGAACGAAGATGCGTCCGTCAGGATCCTGCTATGTCTGCGAAGGCTGTGGATCCACCAGCGGTTGCAGCTGATGACGTCATGATCTGATCAGGTGGCCGGGGTACAGCAGAGGTTGTGCCCCGGCCCTTGGCGTGTGCGCGTCATCGCACCCGTCGGCTTCCGGATGCCGAGGCCCATGCGTGTGTCCAACCATGCACGTTCACCAGATGGCACCGGAAGACGAGCACAGGCTGCACATCTGCCTCCGGACCTACTAGGTTGGAGGCATGGACGAGCCACCAGACTTCGCGTTCGACCTGGATCGCAGTACGGCACAGGCCTGGGACCAGTTCACCGAGCGTCTGGCCGAGGTCGTCTCCGTCATTGACGACGATGGTGAGTTGACGATCTCGACCATGTCAGCGCGCAATGACCCCACGCCCTTCATCCGGTTCGTGCAGGATGACCCCGATCACAGTAATGACACCGCGATGATTCTGGCCGAGGCGTCGAGCAACAGCTGTCTACCGGACAGCTCTCAGCTCACCCCCGGCCAGCTCGACGGACTGAGCTCCCTGGGATGGCAGAACCCCGGAACCTGCACCTCTCACAAGACTGACAACTACTGGGTCTACCGAAGCCAGGATGACAGTGAACAGCTTGCTGAGCTGGCGGTGACGACCCTGCGCGACATCTTCGGTGTCCCCCACCCGGTCTTCCTGGCCCCCGACCAGCTCGCGGAGATTCTGCAGCCCGAACCTCCGCTGTCTCCCACCGAGGCGGCCAGCGTCCCCGCCATCATGCCGGTCGACAAGGATCACCTCGACCGCCTCGTGGCCGACGAGCTGTCCCAGATCTTCGGACACCCCGCCATTCGCGACAGCGAGGGAGATTTCGCCATCCGGGTGGGCACCTGCATGGTGTTCGTGCGAACCACTCCTGACGCCTCTGAACTACTGCTCTTCGCAGCTCTCGTCCATAACATTGAGGGACGGTCTCGAGCCGTCGAGGTGCTCAACGACCTCAACGTCCAGTCCCGCTACGGACGCTTCGCCCTGCATCAGGACCGGGTCTTCGTCACGATGTCAGTGATGGCTCGTCCGTTCGTTGCGGCGCACTTGCACCAGGCAGTCTCCATCATGTCCAGGCTAGCTGACGGGTTGGACAACGAACTGGCTCGCAAGCTGCACGGCAGAACCACTTTTGAAGAATGATCCGGACCCGATCCCTTTGTCACAAGGCAAGTGGTGGGACAATGTGACAAGGGGTTGACGCCCCTGACGTCTCACTGAGGAGGACCACCATGACCGACGATCGAACCTCGTCAAGGACTCGCCGTACCACCGTCATCGTTGGAGTCGACGGCTCGGAGGACGGCCTGCGCGCCGCCCGGTACGCCGCAGGATCCGCGATCAGGAGAGACGCCGATCTCATCGTCCTTCACGCTGTTGACGATGCTGCTGTCGCCGGTGCCTGGGGTGTTGTCTATGACCCGACCGCTCTGCAGGACGCCGGCCAGGTCGTCGTCGATGACGCCATCAACGTCGCCAAGGGGCGCGGCATGGATCCCGATCGCATCTCGGGTGAGGTGGTTCTGGGTAACCCAGCGGCCATCCTTGCCGACCGCAGCGCAGACGCCCAGCTCGTCGTTGTCGGTCGTCGCGCCAGCTCCGGACTGGAGCGGATGTTCGTCGGATCGACCTCTGTGGCGGTGGCTGGCATGTCCGCCGCACCTGTTGTCGTCATCTCCCGTGCGTCGAACCCGGACCCGACCGGTGGCAAGAAGTGTGTGGCCGTCGCCGTCGGCCCCCAGAGCGCAGGAACTGCCGCCCTCGGATTCGGATTCGCCGAGGCGGACCACCGTGGCTGCAAGCTACTGGCCGTGACCGTTCCCGGGCAGGATTCCCAGAAGGTCCACGCCGAAGCACTCAAGCGACTCAACGAGGTCGTCAAGCCCGTCGCCGACGAGCATCCCGACGTCGAGGTTGAGACTCGAGTGCTCTCCGGTGAGCCAGTGGACGCCCTGGTCGACTTGTCCGGCGATATCGACCTCCTCGTCATCGGCATGAAGAAGCACCCGATCCTGGGATGGACCGCTGGCGGAGTCAGCCGTGGCATCATGGCCCACGCCCAGTCTCCGTTGGCCATTTGCCACTGACCTGTCGGCTCGAAGGACTACCAGTGGTTGTCCCGCCGTGTGGTTGGTCCTCGAGGCAGTCTTGGACGAGGACGACTGGTCGATCTCCCAGCGCGCAGCCTTTCACGCTCTGCGGCTTCGCAAGGAGGCGCAGTCTCCACTGGTTGCCGGCACTGTCTTCGGGCCCCATTGTGGCATTATTTGCGGCTGGCTATGCGCGGGGATCGACCAGATCACCGAGGCACTCGACCGGATCCAGCGGATGGAGATCTTCACGGCTTGACCGACGAGACGGTGGTTAGCACGAGCCCGTCGCTGAGTGTCAGACCTCTCACATAAACTAAATTGGCCATGCCTGATTCACGACTGGAAGGTGAGCTGCCCGGTGGGGGAGTCGTCGCCTTCGACACCGAGCTTCCCATCGCGGCGCATGCCGACGAGATCGCAGACCTCATCCAGGACCATCAAGTCGTGGTGGTCGCTGGTGAGACAGGTTCGGGAAAGACCACCCAGCTTCCCAAGATCTGCCTGGCACTGGGGCGTCGACGCATCGCTCACACCCAGCCTCGCCGGATTGCCGCGCGCAGCGTCGCCGAACGCGTCGCGGAGGAGATGGGGGTCGATCTGGGGGAACAGGTTGGCTATCAGGTGCGATTCACTCGTCGCGCCACCTCTGACACTGCGCTGACGGTCATGACCGACGGTGTGCTGCTGGCCGAGATCTCCCATGATCGTGACCTGCGCGCTCACGACACCATCATCATCGACGAGGCTCACGAGCGTAGCCTCAATATCGACTTCCTGCTGGGCTACCTCAAGCAGCTACTGCCACGGCGTCGCGACCTCAAGGTCATCATCACCTCGGCCACCATCGACACCGCGAGGTTCGCGGCCCACTTCGACGACGCTCCCGTCATCGAGGTCTCCGGACGGACCTATCCCGTCGAGGTGCGGTACCGGCCCCTGGACCCCTCGGAACAGGTCCGCGCCGATGACGAGGATGAGGACGAGGAGCTCTCGGAGCGCCCCCCGACTCCTGCCCCGGTCGATACGAAGGACGAGGTCATCGACCAGGTCACCGGTATCTGCAAAGCTGTCGAGGAACTCACCCGGGAAGGAGAGGGCGACATCCTCGTCTTCCTGGCGGGCGAGCAGGAGATCCGGGAGACCACCGAAGCCCTCGCCGACCTCAGACTGGTCAACACCGAGATTCTGCCGCTGTTCGCTCGGCTGTCGGCCGCCGAACAGCATCGGGTCTTCACCCCGCACAGCGGCCGGCGCATCGTGCTGGCCACAAACGTCGCCGAGACCTCCCTGACGGTGCCGGGCATCCGTTACGTCATCGATCCTGGAACCGCTCGTATCTCGCGGTACTCGGTGCGTACCAAGGTGCAACGTCTTCCCATCGAGCCGGTCTCCCAGGCCAGCGCGAATCAGCGGGCCGGACGATGCGGTCGCGTCGCTCCCGGTATCTGCATCCGTCTCTACTCAGAGGCCGACTTCGCGTCACGTCCCGAGTTCACCGAGCCCGAGATCCTGCGCACCAACCTGGCCGCCGTCATCCTCCAGATGGCCCAGGCTCGACTCGGTGCCATCACTGACTTCCCCTTCGTCGAGCCGCCCGATCGCTCCCGGATCAATGACGGAATCCGCCTGCTCGACGAGCTGGGAGCCCTTAAACCTGGCCACCGGGACGCTCCCAGACTGACCAAGATTGGCCATCAGCTTGCCCGCGTCCCGCTGGATCCGCGTCTGGGGCGCATGCTGCTTGAGGGGTCGAAACAGGGCAGTCTCGCTGAGGTCCTCGTCATCGTCGCGGCACTGTCCATCCGCGATGTCAGGGAGCGCCCTGCCGAGAAGCGGGAGGAGGCCGACAGCTTCCACCGACGCTTCGCCACCGAGGCGAACCTGCTGCAGACCCTCCGGGCCGTCGACGACGCCGACAACAACCGGGTGGGGGACTGGTCCCAGGTTCGTCAGCAGGTACACCGGCAGCCCGCCAACGCCCCGACACCGGGGACACCGGCCCGTCACACCCCTCACACCAATTCCCGTCCGGGCAAGCCTGCCTCTCAGCCCCAGCCTGGTGGGATCGACGAGGGCGGGGACATCATGGCCATCCACCGACTGTGGCGCTACCTGAGTCATCAGCGTCGGCAGATGGGATCCTCGGCGTTCCGTCGTATGTGCCGGGCTGAGTACATCAATTACCTGCGCGTGCGCGAATGGGGCGACCTGCACGGCCAACTGCGCCAGATCGCCAAGGAGCTGCACCTGGAGGTCAACCGCACGTCGGCTCCCACTGACCGTGTTCTCGTCGCATTGTTGTCCGGCCTGCTCTCCCACATCGGTCTGGCCCAGGTTCGGGAGTCCTCGAAGCGTCGCGGCCAACGTCCTGGACCCCAGGAGTACATCGGTGCTCGCGGCACCAAGTTCGCCATCAATCCCGGATCCCTGCTGGCGCGCAAGTCCCCGGAACTCGTTGTCGCCGTCGAACTGGTGGAGACCTCCCGGCTGTGGGCCCGGACGGTGGCCGCCGTCCAGCCGGAGTGGGTGGAGGAGGTCGCCGGACCGCTCATCAAGCGTTCCTGGGCCGCTCCGCACTGGGCAGCCTCGACGGCCTCCGTGGTCGCCACCGAGCGGGCGGTCCTCTTCGGGGTACCGCTGTGGGCAGATCATCGCGTCAACTACGGGCGCGTAGACCCGGTCGTCTCCCGACAGATCTTCATCCGTTCCGCCCTGGTGGAGCGGGACTGGCGATCCAATCACGGTTTCCTCAAACACAATGACCGGGTTCGGGACGAGGCAGTCGACCTCGAGGAACGTAGCCGTCAGCGCGGATTGGTCGCCGACGACGACGTCATCTTCGCCTTCTACGACCGTCGTGTTCCGGAAGGCGTCGTCTCGGGATCCCATTTCGACGCCTGGTGGAGACGAGTCCAGGATCGTCACCAACTCGACCTGTCCCTTGATGACCTCGTCGACTCCGACTCGGTCGACGCCGACGCCTTCCCCGACCATTGGAAGGTTGGCAATCTCGATCTTCCGGTGCGTTACGTCTTCGAACCTGGATCCGGCCATGACGGTGTCACCGTCACCATTCCGCTGGCCCTGCTCAATCAGGTTCCGACCGCTCCTTTCAGCTGGCAGGTTCCGGGTCTGCGCACCGAGTTGGCCACCGAGCTCATCCGGGCCCTCCCCAAACGGATCCGGACCCAACTCGTCCCCGCTCCCGACCGTGCCCGAGCTGCGCTGACCTGGCTCGAGGACAACGACGCTGACCGTCAAGCCCCTTTCACCGAAGAACTCGGGCGAGCATTGCGGGCTCTCACCGGGGTCATCGTGGAAGCCGATGGCTGGAACACCGCAGCCATCCCAGCGCACCTGCGGGTCGGGTTCGACATCGTTGACGCCGAGGGGCGCACCGTCGGCAAGGAGCCCGGGAAGAAGGGCAGGAACAAGCCGACCTTCTCCCAGCCCAAGCACGTCGCCAGGTCCGAGGACCTGGAATCCCTTCAGACCGATCTGGCCACCAAGGTCTCGCAATCCTTGACCAAGGCCGCCGGACGACCCCAGATCCATGGGGCGACGCAGTGGACCTTCGATCCGATCCCGGAACGGGTTGACCTGTCGCGCAAGGGGGCTGACGCCGTCGGCTACCCCTGTCTGGTTGATGAGGGAACTGCAGTCGGTAGCACCGTTCTCGACACTCCGCAGGCTCAACGCGCCAGCCACGCCGCAGGAGTCGTCAGGCTGCTCGTCCTCACCCTGCCCGATCCGACGAAGTGGGTCGTCTCGCACATGGACAATGGCACGAAGTTGGCGTTGGCGACCTCGCCATATCCCACCGTGCCGGCATTGTTAGCAGATGCGCGTCACAAGGCGGTTGCCTCGGTTGCTCATGAGAAGGCGGGGGATCTGTCGGGGATTCGGGCGAAGGAGGCCTTCGACGACCTTTCCCTGGCTGTCCGTCAGGACCAGGCCGATCGGATGGCCCGAGTGGTGCGCACCGCCGGGCGGATCCTCACCCGACTCGTCGACGCCCGTCAGGCCCTGGCAATGGTTTCGGATCCGGCAATTCGCGCCGACATCACCACTCAGATTGATGACCTCGTCTTCGAGAACTTCATCTCGGCCACCCCGGATCCCTGGTACGACGACATGCCGCGCTGGATCCAGGGGGTGAGCGTGCGCATCGAGTCCCTCATGACGAATCCGACGCGCGATCCCCGCCAGATGGCTGAGTTGGAGCCGCTTCTGGTCGAGTACGACGCCCTGTGCGAGGAACAGCCGGCTGGCAAGCTTCCCGCCGAGATCGAGGAGATCGGGTTCATGTTGGAGGAGCTTCGCGTCCAGTACTTTGCCCAGCGCCTCGGGACCAGGGTCACCGTCTCCCCGAAACGGATTCGCTCCGCCATGAACAAGGTGTCCTGAACACAGCCATGAACACGTTCACATGGAGTGAGCGAGAGGCCGGATCCATCGCCTCGCCGCCGGTAGGATCGTGGCCCGGCCGCACTCAAGGAGGAATGCCCCATGACCTCGTCTGATCCCCGCTTCTCGGGTCGAGTCACCCTGCCAGTTGAGGAGGGGATGGACGACGAGTTGGCTGCGATCATCGATCGTCTCGGTGCCGACGCGGTGCGTAACAGCGACGGCACCTGGTTGCCGAAGATTGTCTCCAACCTGGGGACGAAGGTCTACTCAACCCGTTTTTGTGCCCGTGGGGACGAAGCCTGGGCCCTGGACCATCTCGACGAGCACGTCAGCCTGTACCTGTGTTCCGACCGAGTCCCGGCCCTGGAGGACGGTCCACTGGAGATCCACATCATGCGTGGCTTCTTCGCCGAGCAGGTTCGCCCCGACACAGATGTCGACGTCAAGCGATGGTGGCAGGTACGGGACCGCACCACCGACGAGGTCATCGACGACTGGACTGTGAGTGGCGAGGGTGCTGACTGCGTCGTGGCGGTGCCCGCGACGGCCGGACACGTCTACACCGTCGCATTCCTGGCAGCCCAGCTGTGGGACACCACCCAGATGTACAACTACACGACGAATCACTGGGAGAACGATCCCACTCGCAGCAAGGAGCATCCCTTCGACGTCGTGCACCCTGCCACCTGGAATCACGTCCAGGAGTCCTTGTCCGAGTGGCTCGACGCCCACCCAGAGGTCGACGTTGTCCGTTTCACGACCTTCTTCTACCACTTCACCCTCTACTTCAATGAGCAGGCCAAGGAGAAGTTCGTCGACTGGTTCGGCTACTCCGCGAGCGTTTCGGTGCCTCTCATGGAAGCCTTCGAGGCCGAGACCGGCTGGCAGATCAACCCGGAGGACTTCATCGACGCCGGCTATCACAACTCCTCCTTCCGCCCGCCCTCTCAGTTCTTCCTGGCGTGGATCGACTTCGTCAACCGCTTCGTCACGGACCGGGTGCGACGACTTGTCGAGATCTGCCATGACAAGGGCCGCGAGGCGATGATGTTCCTCGGGGACAACTGGATTGGCACCGAGCCCTATGGTGAGCTCTTCGCCACCACCGGTCTGGACGCCGTGGTCGGCTCGGTGGGATCGTCCGCCACCTGCCGGATGATCTCCGACATTCCTGGTGTCCACTACACCGAGGGACGATTCCTGCCCTACTTCTTCCCCGACGTCTTCAATGACGAGGGGGATCCGGTGGGGGAGGCGAACACCTCCTGGGTGCAGGCCCGTCGCGCCATCGTCCGCAAGCCCCTGGACCGTATTGGCTACGGCGGATACCTCTCCCTGGCCAATCAGTACCCGGAGTTCATGGAACGGATCGAGCAGATTTGCCAGGAATTCCGTGACATCTGGGAGCGTAGCGGGGGGAAGACCGCGCGTACCGCGCCGTTCCGGATCGGCATCCTTAACTGTTGGGGAGCCCGTCGTACCTGGATGTCCCACATGGTCGCCCATGCCCTGTACTACAAGCAGGCGGCACCGTACCTGGGCGTCGTGGAAGCGCTGGCGGGCCTGCCCTTCGACATCGACTGGCTCGATTTCGACGACATTCGTGACGGCGTTCCCGAGGGAATCGGGGTACTCATCAACACCGGTTCTGCCGGGACAGCCTTCTCGGGGGCCCAGGAGTGGACCGACGTCACGGTGCAGGCAGCAGTGCGCACCTTCGTGGCTCGTGGTGGCGGGTTCATCGGGGTGGGCGATCCCACCTACTGGCCTGGCGACGGAGCGTGTTTTCGGCTTTCTGACGTCCTCGGCGTCGATCGTGAGATTGGCTGGAGCCTGTCGACCGATCGCTACCCGAATGTCGTCGACTCTCATTTCATCACTGACGGTCTGGCCCTGGAGGTCGGACCAGTCGCTCCCGAGATCGTCCCGGTCTGTGACGACACCGAGGTGCTGGAGCTCGATGACGGCTCGATACATGCTGCCGTCCACACCCTCGGCAAGGGGCGGGCGGTCTATCTCGCCGGTCTGCCGTACACCGTGGACAACTCGCGACTACTACACCGGGCGATCTGGTGGGCCGCTGGTCGCGACGACGAGTTCGCAGACCAGTTCATCGCGGATGATCCTCGCGTCGAGACGGCCTGCTACGACGAGGCTGGCCTGCTGCTGGTGACCAACCTCAGTTTCGACGAGGTGACGACGACCATCAGTGGTCTGGACGACGAGGTGACTCTTGCCCCGGCCGGGTCTGCCTGGATCAACATCTCCGCTTGACGACGAGAACCCGAATTCGCTGTGCCGGACCAGTCGATCTGGCACAGTGGTTGGGTGCCATCGACGACTGCTGAACTGCTTGACCTGCTCGATCTCGAGGACTTGGACCTCGACCTGTTTCGAGGCAAACAACCTCGTACGACCTGGCAGCGAACATTTGGTGGTCAGGTGCTCGCCCAGGCTCTGGTGGCCGGTGCTCGCACGGTCCCCGAGCGTACTGCCCACTCCATGCATGCCCTCTTCCTCCATGCCGGTCGCACTGACCTACCGATGATTTTCGACGTCGAGCGGATTCGTGACGGACGGACATTCAGTACTCGTCGGGTCAATGCTCGTCAGCACGGCCGGACGATCTTCACCGCGGAGCTGTCTTTCAAGAACCGTGAGAACGGGCCGGAGCACTCCGATCCGATGCCGGACTACCTGCCTGGTCCGGAGAAGTGTCCGACCTTGGCCCAGGCTTTGGAGCAGATGTTCGGACGGTCGATGCCGACCGTCAAGGAATGGGACGCCCTCGACGTCCGGTTAGCCGGCGACGGGTCCAATCTCGTCGACCCCAATCACGTCACTCATCTGAGCTTGTGGGTTCGCACCACGGCGAGCCTTCCTGACGACCGGGTGGTGCAGCGAGCCATCCTCGCCTACATCTCCGACATCAGCTTGATGGCCGGTGCCGTCATGCCACATCTGGGGTCGATCCCACCGGGCATGATCGTCAATCCGGCCTCCTTGGACCACGCGATGTGGTTCCACCGGACTGCCAGGGCAGACGAGTGGATGCTCTACGACCAGGTTTCCCCAAGCGCCTCGGGTCTACTCGGATTCTCCATGGGCCGGTTGATGCAGGACGGACAGCTCATCGCGTCGTGTTGCCAGGAGGGAGTCATGAAGCTGGTGGACGTCAACGACGTGGATGCCTCGGTGACCTTCCCCGTTGGGCCCCGACCAACGGCCACGTCATGACGACAACGATGGCCCCGGATTTCTCCGAGGCCATCGTCGTCGTTGGTGATGTCGTTGTAGGGACCAGGCAGCCATGGTGGCCAGGTTGCGCTGACGCATGGTGGCCAGGGCGGCACTGTTCGCTATCGACATTGATGAGCAGTCATGACATGAGTACGTACGGTGAGCAGAGGAAGGCGTGGGCCCGGGAATGGGCTCGCTTGCGTCGCGAGTACCTTGACGGCGAGGCCCCGGCCCGCCAGAACTCTCACCCCCGACCCGGGGTCACCTATACCGTCCAACACGAAACTCGCCACGATAGCCGGACGAAATCACATGCGGACCCACATCAGTGACGACGAGCGTGCCGCCTTGGTTCGAACTGACTAAGAATCTTTGTCTTTCCACTTATCTTGCTTTTTCTTGGCTACAATGATAAGAATCGCCATAATGGCGGTGAATACCAAAAATTGAGGAGCCCAATTGAAGCCAACCTTAGTCATTCCTTCAGTGAGTCGCCGAGAAAATCCCCCGGATGCTGAACTAAATCCGGATACGAAAACCCCAGCTACTGTTGCCAACCCATAGAGAATCCACCATGTATAAAGCCAGTCAGGATCGACTATCTTCTCTAATGGCTTCCGCTTGTCTTTAAATATATTGTACGACATGCCCCCCCTTAGCACGCATTATTAAACGGGATATGATCCTCTCCGCCACTGGCGGCCAACCCGCAGGCCATGCCGGCGACAGGGTTCATACCGCCAACACCTCCGCATAAAAGGCCGGCGCCAACGCGGTAGCTCCACTTTGCCACCTCGCTTGAGGCGCAGCGCTGGCTAATGGCGGAAGCTGTGGTCTGTGGATCATATACCGTCGCGATGCCTGTATCGCTTGAATACTTGAAAGCACCCGATCTGCTGCCATCTTCTCCTTGGATCAGAGGAGATGTCATTGAGAAAAGAAAAGCTCCATTTTTGCTATAAATAGAAAGAGTTCTCCCGTTGTCAAGAAGTTTTACAGTGTCGCCTTTCTGGAGGCTTAATTTAAGTTGAGCAACACCGATATGGGAAGAGTCCATGAATGTTACAACTCTCTTGAAGCCGTCTTGGCCTAGAAAAACTCGAGACTTCTGAGGGGTTTCAGATTGGCTTATGTGCGAATTAACTGATTGCTTAATTGGATTGGGGGAAGCAGATGCGTAGACAGAAGATGAAAACGTTAAAGTAACGGACGCAAGGGCTATGGTTGCAGAAATCGCGCGCTTCATGGGTAATAACATCTCCAATGCATTTCGATTGAATGTGGCTCCAAGGTACGCCCCAGGAGGGTCACCTCGGTGTCCATGCTGGGGCCGGAGCTGCCGGGAATGGCAACTTGCTCGGTTCAAAGAGCCCATCTGGAGGTTGTCCCGTCTCGGACGTATCTGACTTGTCCTGCCTGGCCAGTCCCAAGCCCAGCGAGTTTAAGGGCTCTTCACAATCGAGGGTGTAGCTGGGGTCTGATGCCTCCGGCTTCCAGGAGGGATCGGGTGGTGTAGTGGGTCAGGTTGCGGAACCCGAGGGCGGTGCCTCCCAGGTGTTCGAGGCGGCCGTTGATGGCTTCGGTGGGGCCGTTGCTGGTGGCGGGCCGGTCGAAGAACGCGAGGATGTCGTCGCGGCGTGTGGTCAGGGTCTGGCCGAGTCGTACGACCTCGACCAGGCTGGCGGGAACGCTCGATCCGATCGACGCGATCAGCCGGGTCATGATCTTTGTGCCTTCGGTTCGACTGCTGGCGCGGTAGGCGGTGATCATGGGCTGGTAGACGTCCCAGGTGGCCTCGACCTCGACATGCCGATCATCACTGAACAGTTCATCCAAGCGGCGTTGTTGTCTATCGGTCAGCAGATCAGCGCTGGTGTGCAGGATTCGTCGGTTCTGGTAGAGCCGATGATGTTTACGCCCGCAGGTGCCGTGCAGCCAGCCAGGTTGTAAACGTGTGTTTCGAGCGTCCTTCGACCATCGCCGGTAACCGACTCGCACCGGTGCCGGTACTGACTGGAGTCAGGTCGATGACCACCAGTGCTTCCAACGCCCACCGCAACGCCCCTCGTGACAAGCAGGAGTGCGGCGAAGCGGCGCGGGTGAGGTCGTGGCTCCACACATGACCACAACCGGTGCACTGGTAGCGGGGAAGCCGGACTGTCAGGGTGGTGGTACGCCAGCAGAACGGCACATGCGCCAGTTCCCGAGTGATGGTGTCGCGCACCCGGCCGTGGCCGCTGCAGCGATGGCACCACTCATCCGGTGCCGTCGGGCAACACAACAAGACGGCCCGCTCAGGGGTGAGGTGCTGGCCTGTCAGGACCAGTCCGAGGTCGTCCAAGCAGCAGAACGTGGCCAGACCAGAGGTGGTGACGGTAGCGTTGTTCATGTCGAGGCCTTGGGCGATGGCTGTGTGCGAACTTCCATCATTCCAAGGACCTCGACCCGCATCAGGACCCAGGGGTCAGCTACCGATCCACACCCCCTCATCCGCATCTGTGAAGAGCCAGTTTGAGCAGCAAGGTGGACGTCGAGAGCGTCGCATCGTCACACCACGCAGCGTGACGCTCAGACAGCCAAAACAACCGTCGTGACATGAGCAGACGACAGTTACGCCAGGCTGCGATAAACAATCATCCAAAAAGACATCAAGAATGGTGACACTGGATCGCGTGAGAAGGTCGATCATATCGAATTCGATTTGCGATCAGTCTCATAACAAGTGGGCTTGCCCATGGAATGCTTGGTTTGCATCGGCCTTCCGAAGGCCCTCAGCCAGATCCTTTGAGTCTTGCTATTTCTTTCTGGAGTCTTCGCGTTTTCATCTTAGACGAGCCGACCGACGGCCCCCTGCGTATGGGGGGCCGTCGTCTATGTGATCGTGGTGTCGCTCGGGATCAAGCAGCCATGGTGGCCAGGTTGCGCTGACGCATGGTGGCCAGGGCGGCACGCTCGATCTGACGGACGCGCTCAGCGGTGATTCCCCACACCTTGCCGATGTCAGCGAGCTTGGCCTGGCGGCCGTCAACAAGTCCGTAGCGACGACGGACGACGTCGGCGGAACGCTCGTCAAGATCGTCGAGCAGACCCTCGAGACGACCGCGGTCCTCGGCGTCCAGGACGATGTCGTCGGGGCCGGGGGAGGTCTCACGGGCAATGAGGTCACCCAGGCTGGTGTCTCCGTCGTCCTCGACCGGGGCGTCGAGGGAGACGTGGTCGCGTCCGAAGCGGATGAGCTCGATGACGCGCTCCTCGGTGATCTCCAGCTCATCAGCGATCTCAGCGGTCTCGGGCTCGCGGCCCAGCTGGCGCTCGAGGTTGCGGCGAGCGGCTGAGACTTGGTTTACCTGTTCGGCGACGTGCACCGGGAGGCGGACGATGCGGCCCTGTTGAGCAATGCCACGGCTGATGGCCTGACGAACCCACCAGGTGGCGTAGGTCGAGAACTTGAAGCCCTTGGCGTAGTCGAACTTCTCGACGGCGCGAATGAGGCCGGTATTGCCTTCCTGCACGAGGTCAAGAAGCGGCATCTGGGAGCGGCCGTACTTTCGGGCCACCGACACGACCAGGCGCAGGTTGGCGCGCACGAAGTGGGCCATTGCCTCGTCACCGTCAGCCGCGATGAGATGGAGCTCCTCTTTAGTGGCATCCGACTTGGTCTCGGCCTGACCCTCGAGAACGGCGCGTGCAAACACACCCGCTTCGATCCGGCGGGCCAACGCAACCTCCTCTGCGGCATTGAGCAGTGGGGTGCGGGCGATTCCGTCCAGGTAGAGGCCGACCGCGTCCTTTCCATCAATGCCATCGGTGGTACGAACCCGGGACTTGGTGTCCATGTGCTTCGCCTTTCTCCGTCTGACTGGCTGACACCTATATCAACGCCCGAAGGGATCGAATGTCATCCCTCATCAGCGGAAGAGTGCCTGCAGTCGTGGGCGAAGGCGGAGGATCAGACTGTGGTCTTACACAGTTGCGCAGTGCAGCCATTCCATGGCAGGAGGGTGAGAGGGGGACCCAGTTTGTGTCATCGGTCACGGGGTGCCACAATTGGCACAAGGTCTTGACGCCTGCCGGGCGTCGTATGCCCTTGGGTCCGTCAGGCGTGTGTTCGCCGGTTCTCCCGGACCCATTTTGAAGGGGACAGCACTGAAGGACTGGTCAGTCCTTGGAGAGGATACCCGTGTCGACCACCACGTCCAGCACTGCAAACACCGCTGCAGACGAGGAGGCGAAGACAGCCACCGCGAGGAAGAGCACACGTTCCACCTCTGCCAAGACCGGTACTACCGGCCGAGCCAAGAAGACCACGACGAAGACGAGCTCTTCGTCGACCACGAAGTCGTCGGCCAGGAAGTCTGCCGACGAGGCCAAGGCTCCCGCAGTCAAGAAGGCTGCTGGTGTCAAGACTGGTGCGAAGTCCACCAAGACGACCGCAGGGGGGACGACGAAGACCTCCGGTTCGAAGACTTCCAGAACCAAGTCGACGACGAAGCCGTCCGGAACCAAGTCCACTGGTACTAGGAAGTCCACGGCCAAGAAGTCGACCACCAGGGCGAAGGCCAAGAAGGAAACCACCATCGCCGAGGCTGCTTCCGGAGCGGTTGACGTGACGGTGGAGCGCGACGGCGACGACGTCGTGCTGATCGTTGGCGGCAAGAAGCGTTCCCTCGACGACGTCGACGACCGGGACTACAACCCGGACGAGGCCGCCAAGGACGAGCAGCAGATCAACAAGGAGACCGAGGGGTTCTCCCTGTCCGACAATGATGACGCCGACGAACCCGAGCAGACCGTCATGGTCGCGGGTGCCACCGCCGACCCCGTCAAGGATTACCTCAAGCAGATCGGCAAAGTGGCCCTGCTGAATGCTGTCGAGGAGGTTGACCTCGCCAAGCGCATCGAGGCTGGCCTGTTCGCCGGTGAGCAGCTGGCCGCCCCGGACGCCAAGATCCCAGAGAAGGATCGCGAGGACTACGAGTGGATCGCCGAGGACGGCAAGGCCGCCAAGAACCACCTGCTGGAGGCCAACCTCCGTCTGGTGGTGTCCCTGGCCAAGCGCTACACCGGCCGCGGCATGCTCTTCCTCGACCTCATCCAGGAAGGGAACCTCGGCCTCATCCGTGCCGTCGAGAAGTTCGATTACACCAAGGGTTACAAGTTCTCGACCTACGCGACGTGGTGGATCAAGCAGGCCATCACCCGAGCCATGGCTGACCAGGCCCGCACCATCCGTATTCCGGTGCACATGGTCGAGGTCATCAACAAGCTGGCCCGAGTGCAGCGTCAGATGCTCCAGGACTTGGGACGCGAACCCACCCCGGAGGAGCTGGCCAAGGAACTTGACATGACCGCTGAGAAGGTCGTCGAGGTGCAGAAGTACGGCCGTGAGCCGATTTCCCTGCACACCCCACTGGGCGAGGACGGCGACTCTGAGTTCGGCGATCTCATCGAGGATTCCGAGGCCATCGTGCCGGCCGACGCCGTCAACTTCACCCTCCTGCAGGAGCAGCTCCACGACGTCCTCGACACCCTGTCCGAGCGCGAGGCCGGCGTCGTCTCGATGCGATTCGGCCTGACCGACGGCCAGCCGAAGACCCTCGACGAGATCGGCAAGGTGTACGGCGTCACCCGTGAGCGCATTCGCCAGATCGAGTCCAAGACGATGTCGAAACTGCGCCACCCGAGCCGCTCCCAGGTGCTGCGCGATTACCTCGACTGAGGAATCATCACGACGCATGAAGGGGCGCCCGATCGGGCGCCCCTTCATCATGTCTGAGTGATCAAGACATCACCGTTTGACATCGTCAAGGAAGTGGCGGACGGTGATCTCGTCAGGATTGAACCCGCCGGGTAGCCCTTCGAGGTTCATGACAACAGTCTTCCCCGGTCGCACGTCGAGGGCCGAGACGTCAGCTCTGACGCCGGGCCACGGCGTCAGAACGCGGACGAAATAGGCGAACTTCGAGGCCCTCACCCGGACCTTTGCCGTCGTGGTTCCCGTCGGCGTCACCTCGACATCGAGTTCGGGGTCGGGCAGGACGAGGTCGGCTATGTGTGTCAGGAAGAGCCGGTTGCTCGGCAGCATTGCCCCTTCAACCCACACGTAATGGCCGCCGTTTACCGGCACCTGGGCACGCGGTACCGACCACACCTTCTCTGACGTGGATGCCGGCACGGAGACCTTGACCTCGTGCGTCTGCTCAACAGTGCCGTTAAATCCCTCGATGCTGACGGTCACCGTGTCGGTGACGCGAGTTGGCTGGACGTTGCTGACCCACAATTCCAGGGCTTCGTCAGTCAGTCGCAGGATGGGTAGGGCCGGAGCGAAGGCTCGAGCCGCGGCGTAATAGCCCGGTTTGGCCCCGAGATCATGATCGAGAAGAGACCACGTCATCCCTGGCCAGGGTTCATTGAGCTGCCAGACCAAGGTGCCGGCGCAGTGCGGCCAACGACGTCGATAGTGCTCGATGCCGTACTTGAGCCCTTCAGCCTGTACCACCTGGGTGGAGGTGACGTAGGACTGGAGCGAGGTGGGTCTCCCGACCTCGTACTCGAGGAGGGCCATCCCCTTGGCCTTCGGAGTGTCCTTGTTGCGCGCGATGAGCACCGGATCGTCGAGCTTCAGATGGTCCCTGCCGAGCCACCTCGCGAGGGTGGGCAGATCGGCGCTGGCGTGGATGCCGAACTCGCTGATGAAACGCCCAGTGTCATGGCGATAGCGGTGGAAGTGCATGGCCTCGGCCGGGCTGGCATAGTCCTCGTGGGTTCCGACTCCGACGTCGGCTCCGTGCCAGACCTCCCAGGCATGACGATCGCCGACACCGGTGCCATTGACACGCGGGTCTGTGTCGGCGTCGGTGGCAGGGCTGTTGGCCCAGTAATCCACGGTGGGACAGTTGCGACGAACGGCCGCGGGCAAGATCTCGTCAAAGATTTCCGATCCCCACTGGCCAGGGTTCAGGTTGTTCCAGACAGCCTGGTGCATGGCCTGCACCTCGTTGCCGCCGGCCCACAGCGCAAGGCTCGGGTGACTGGCCAGACGACGGGTCTGGTAATCGGCCTCGGTACGCACCTCAGACATGAATTCCTGGTCGTCACCGGGGTAGTCGATGCAGGCGAACATGAAGTCGTGCCAGACGAGGATGCCGTTCTCGTCGCAGGCGTCCATGAAGGTATCGGAGGCGTAGATCCCGCCACCCCAGACGCGCACCATCGTCATTCCGCCGTTGCGGCAGGCGCGTACGAGATCGCGATCCTGTTCCGGGGTCACCGAGCCCACCAACATCGACTGCGGAACGAGGTTGGCGCCCCGGGCGAAGACCGGCACGCCGTTGAGGATGAAGCGGAAGTGACGAGCGGGCTCGTCGTACTCGGGATCATCGGGATCGGGGGAATGGTCGACCTCGATCGTCCGGATGCCGGCCGTCCCGGACTCTGTGGCGATGGTGTTGGCGTCCTTGTCATGGGCGTTGACCTCGAGACGATACAACGACGGCTCGCCGAGATCGTGGGTCCACCACAGTTGCGGATGCTCGATGTGCAGCTCGACCGTGACCACCCCGTCGCGGATGCGGGCATGGCCACCGGTGCGCTCTCCGGTGGGTGAGGTCAGGGAGACGTCGACGTCGAGAGGCCGAGGGCCGTCATTGTGGGTGACGGCCACGATGACGTTGACCGAGGCGGAGTCCCCGGAGATGGAGACGGTCTCGACGCGATGAGTGAGCTCGACAGGAGCGCGTCGGGACAGTTCTACCGTCCCCGTCAGTCCGATGGAGGGAACGCGCGGGGCGAAATCCCACCCCCACGAGAACATTCCCTTGCGACGTCGAGTCGCAGCCAGATCGAGGGTGAGGATTCCGGCGCCGGGCTCGGTGTCGAGCTCCTGTGGAGCCGCCGCATTGAGGAAGTCGCTCACGGCATTGACCATGGCCCGTGTGGCAGGCGGCTCGGTGAGACCGTCCAACGGGGGAGCGAAACGAATGAGGACCTCGGCCTGGTCCCCGTCAATGGGTGGAAGGATGGTCGAGAAGGGACGGTACTGGCTCGCATGACGTCCGACATGCTCTCCGTCGACCCAGATGTCCGCGACCGTGTCGACTCCTGTCAAGGACAGGACGAGGGGATCCTCCCCACTCGGCACAGCTAGGGTCCCGCGATACCACCAGGCGCAGTCCTCGACCCAGCGACAGTCCTTCTCGTGGTTCCTCAGGTAGGGGTGATCAATCACCCCGGCCGAAATGAGGCTTTCGTGGACTCCACCCGGTACCACCGCGTCGATCCACTCGCAATCCTCGGCAGCCAACTCGACTGGATCGACGACACGCGGGTTGCTTGAGGTGAGCTGGAAGAGGGCACTCATGAGAACTCCTTTGTCGGCCCGGGGCACATCTAAAACCTAGCATGGCTCAGTATTCATTGGTAGGCCAGGAGAAGGCAGTCCGCGTTTTCCCTCTATCGTTGGGCCCATGGCAGTGACGACGAAAACTTCGGCTCGACGTGGACCATACGCCAAGGGGGTTGCTCGCAGAGCCGAGATCCTTGACGTCGCGCTGCGGCTCTACGGCGCAAGTTCCGGTGAACGACCCACCCTGGCTGCCATTGCCGCTGAGGTCGGTCTCACCGAGGCTGGCGTGTTGCATTATTTCGGGACGATGGACGAGCTCTTCGTCGCCATCCTGGAGGCTCGCGACGCTCGCGCCGTCGACGGCGGCGCTCTCACCGACCCCAGCCATGTCTGGGCATACATGGCTGGGACAACCCGCACCCCGGGGCTGACGAAACTCTTCGTCGACATGAGTGTGGCGGCCGCCGACCCCAATCATCCTGCACATGCTTTCATGGAAAGGCACCGCCAACGAGTCCACGAGGTTGTCAGGATGGCACTGAGGATCGATGACGAGCAGGCCGTGCGGCTGGCGGTGGCGGCGGCCGAGGGCTTGCAGATGAGGTGGATCCAGAACAAGGACACCGACATCGCCGGGGATCTCGAGGCCTTGGCCCGGGTGCTTACCGGCGGATCACTGGTGCTCGCTGAGGAAGGTCTGCCCGAGACTGGTGACGGCCTGGAATCCCAATGAGTCTCGCGCCTGGGCGTCGAAGGCATGGTTGAGCATTGGCAATTGCACGTGCGTGATGTCCGCCCCGGCCTGGCGAGCGCGAGCAACGAAGTCTCGCACACTCGATGGCGGAACGAAGGTGTCGTGATTACCCTGGATCACCATCGTCGGAGGAGCCTTGGCTGTGATCCAGGTGGAACTGTTGACGGCGCGGTAGCGATCAGGGAATTGTTGTGGGGTGCCACCGGTGTACTTCGTCGCGGCATTTCCCGCTCCCAGGGTGGTGACTGACTGGACGGCTGCGACATCCACCGTCGGATACAGGGCGAGAACTGATTTCGGGGCTCGCACCGGTCCGCAGGAACTCGTCAGCTTCCCACTCGCGGCGCCGTAGGCCAGGTTGATGGCCATCCCACCGCCAGCGGAATCTCCCATGATCGACACTCGGGACGGGTCGCCACCGAGCTCCTTGGCGTGAGACAGGCTCCAGGCCCAGGCACACGCCACCTGCTTCGGTGCGATGTCCCAGGTGGGGTGACCTTTGGATGCCAGGGTGTACGAGGGACGGATGACCAACCAGCCATGGTCGGAAAACCACCTCAGGGTGGCAGGCATGGTGGCATTGGTGTTCCATCCTCCGCCGTGAATGTCGACCAGAACCGGGGCATCGTGGTTTCGCGGACGATAGATCTGGGCCGTCTCGTCGGGTCCAGATCCATACCGGACCGTCTCGTCAGGATGATCTGCCATCGATGACACCGCAGCGGCTGAGAAGACGTTGATCCATCCACCGGCCCGATCGGTCACCTACGTCGTCGACGCTGTGACGGATGTCGGAATGATGAGGGCCATCACCGAGATGACGACCGCCGTCATTCGTAGGCCACCTCGTCCCAGAAGGGCGAGGATGAGGGCAATGGCGGCAATGACCAATGCCGGTACGGCCAACGAACCCGCCAGAACGGAGGAGACGAAGGTCAGGGCATGGTGGGACGGCAGGATCGCAGCCACTGACCACGCCAGCACCGGAACGGCCAGTACCAGACCCACGAGACCAGAAGCGGTGCGTAGCCAGGAATGACGAGAGCCTTTCGTGTCTGCCACGCGTCCACCGTACTCAAGGGCTGTGGTAGGTGGGATCATGGTGCAGGAGGGATCGGTGACTATTCGGATCAGACAGACGGACGCCGGCGACGGGCAGGCCATTGCGGCGTGCGTGAGGACATGTTGGGAGGAGTTCTCCCTCAACTGTTTGCCATGGTGTCTGGACTGGTTCGACAATTCGACCGTTGCGAACCGGGCCTCTGTGAGGCCCCGGACCGGTAGGATCAGGTCATGGATACGTCAGTCAATGTTGACATGCCGTCAAGACCGGCGCACGACCCGGCCACCGCTCCCGGTCGTTTCGTCGTCAGGGACGCTCATCGCGAGGACCTTCCTGAGGCTGCGGCTGTTCAGGCAGTGTGCTTCCGGGAAATCGGTCAGGGGGTGATCCCCAACGACATCCTCACCGAGGTCACTGGCCCCGGCATCGTCCACACCACCATCGAGCAGTGGAAGCAGTTCATGGACGACGGTGCGGTTTTCAAGATCCTCGTCGATCGCCTCGACATGATGACCGTCGGAGTGGCAATGGCACGCATCTCCACCAGCCCGGATGCTCCCACGCCGTGGGAGGTTGCGACCCTCCACGTCCTTCCCGAAGCTCGTAACTGCGGGGCCTCGGACGATCTCCTCAACGCCTGCATCGGACACCGCTCGGCTTATGTGTGGGTCTTTGCTGACAACGCCCGCGCGATCAAGTTCTATGAGCGCCACGGGTTCCACGTCGACGACACTGATGGTGCCGTTGACGACTCCCTCGGCGGGGTGGAACTCCAGCGGCTCATTCGCGAGGACGCGATCGAAGCCGAATGACGATCACACCTGGATGAACAGCATCGCCAGGATGGCGTTGCATATCGTGGCGATGGTCATGGGCACTGCGGTGCGCTTCACGAGCTCCGCCGGGCTCACCTTGATCGCGCCTGCCACGATGAGGACGGCAGCACACACCGGTGAGGCCTGACGCATGAGGTTCGAGGTGCCCCAGATCGCCGTCAGGGTGCGCACCGGGAGAACCCCGCTGCTGGCGGGCAGGTGACCGACGACCTCTGCGAAGGAGAAGTACGGGGCGGTACCGGAACCGGTGAGCACCGACAGCAACGCGGTGGCGGCGACGAAGCTCAATGACACCACGGCGGCGGCCCCGTGGGAGGACCGTGCAGCGTCGGTCAGGGCGGTGATGATGCCCAGCTGCTGGATGCCTTCCACCAGGACGCTGGCCGCGATGACGAGGGCGACGACGCCGCCAGCAGCGTCACCCATGCCGGTGAAGAAGCTCTTGAAGCCGTCGAAGACGCTGGTGACGGAGCGGGTGCGGATCATTTCGCAGATGAGTGCGAACAGGGAGCAGACGACGGTTGTCGGGACGATGCCGAACTCGAAACCAATGGCCCCGGACTGGTTGAGGATTGCCGTCACGATGATGACGAGCAGGGGAAGGATCGGCAGCAGGGCATAGGCGGCGGGCACCGTCGAGGCACGTTCCATGGCCTCAGCAGTGGCGCGATCAGCCTGATCGTCAGCAGCCACGTGGGGATCATGACCGCGACCGGCCCTGACGTCACGGCGATCCATGTACCACTGCCACCACATGTGGACGAGGCTTGTGAGGATGAGGGTCGGGACGGTGGCCTTGGCGACGTGGCCAAAGACGAAGGACGACGGCGTCATGCCGGTGAGTTTGGCACCCTGGATGATTCCTGCCTCCAGCGGAGTCGGCATGATCGTCGAGGATGTCACGATGACCGCTCCCACCGTCAGGGGGCTCAGACCAGCCGCGATGAGTGCGGGTAGGAGGGTGGCAATGAGCAGCAGGGACAGGCCAGCGGCTGAAGGTACCACCAGGGACAGGACGGAGCCGAGCACGAAGGTGATGGGAACCAGCCAGTAGGAGCCGTGGAACCTCTTGAGGGGCGCCGACAGCATGACGACGGAGCGAGCGTCTGCGCCGATGTGACGCATGTACGCCACGAAGCCGAAGAGCACCATGATGGACAGACCGATACCGGAGAACCGTCCGGCGATGATGTGTTCGATGATGAGCAGCTCGTCGTAGAGCGCGGTGCCCGAGCTCTTGATCTCGACTGTGCTGGCACTGACCTTGCCCATGAGCCCGGCGATGAGCAGCAAGATGGTGCCGACGACGAAGATGGCAGAGGCCGCATGAGCCTTGGCGATGATGAGCCATGCCACGGTGATGATTGCGACGATGGCAATGATGATCCCGGCCACAGAACGCCTCCTTGATGTGTGGGGGTGTGGCCAAAGGGTATCGGTATTCACAGGATTCACAGGAATGAATCCTGGCAAGGGGATCAGTCAGGGAGACGACGCGGTGTGATGGGCTCCTCATGGAAGGCTTCCGGACCTTCCTTGCCGGGGACCTGTTCAGTGACCCAGCCATACACGTCGGGACGGTCACAGACGAACTCGCTGACCTCGGTACCTCGATAGACGATCCCAACACCGTTCTCGCTCGAGTAGGCCTTCGGGAAGAGGCCTTCTCCGACCATTCGGCACAGCAACTCGCGGCGCTGTGGGTTGACTCCGTAGTGGACGCCATTGCCCCAGGGCAGGAATCCCAACCCGTTGATACAGGGTCGAAGATCCGGCCCGAAGGAGTCGGTGGCTCCGCCAGCGTGCCAGCACATTGACCCGGCACTGACTCCACCCAGGACCTTGCCTGACAACCAGAGGCGGCGGAAGATCTCGTCAAGTCCATGGGCTCGCCAGACTGCCAGCAGGTTGACGACTGACCCGCCGTCAACCCAGATGAGGTCCTGATCGAAGAGATACCCCTCGACGTCATCGACGTTGGGCATCATGAAAAGGGTGAGCGGGTTGAGTCGCCAACCGCGCAGGCGGGCAGCCTCCTGACGCTGTGCCAGCCGGGCCTCCTGGTCGCCGCAGGCTGTTGCCAAGTACCCAATCTTGGGTGTGCCGGTGGCACCGGACAGTTCGACGGCGTGGGCAGCCAGCGGGCCGAACTCGACGTTGCAGCGTCGTCCTGGGTGGTAGACCCCGGACACGCCAATGATCGTGGGTTCCTCAGGCATGGGAGAAAAGTTTCGTGGTGTCGTCCTGGATGTGCAGGGCCACCTGCTTCAGCTTGTCCTCGTGAGCCCTGGCGTGGTGGGCACAGAAGAGGAGCTCGCCACCATTGCGCAGCGTGATGCGCACATAGGCCTGTGCGCCGCAACGATCACAACGGTCCGCAGTGGTGAGGGCGTGATGCTCGATCATCGTGGTGCTCATGACAACCTCCTCCGGTTCAAGTGTTCGGTCACCGTATGAACAACGTACGTCATCGTGGGAATGCTCCCAGGAGTATCGCGGAATGAACGCCGCTGGGGACGAACATTCTTGTCGAAACCCTGTCCGAGCGTGCCGATAGGCTGTCTGCGTGACCATGGACAAGACCTCGACTCCATCATCCGTCGTCGCTGACGCCTCAGCCAGTGCCAGAAACACAGTGCGCACGGCGTCGACGAGCCGTGAGTACGGCGCGAAGAACCTCTTGGTGCTTGAAGGTCTTGAAGCCGTCCGAAAGCGTCCCGCCATGTACATCGGGTCGACCGACACCCGCGGTCTCATGCACTGTCTGTGGGAGATCTTCGACAACGGTGTCGACGAGGCGCTGGCCGGGTTCGGGCGTCGTATCACCGTCACCCTGGAGAAGGGTGGGTCGATCCTCGTCACCGACGAGGGACGTGGTATTCCGGTCGACGTCGAGCCGAGGACCGGGCTGAGCGGCGTCGAGGTGGTCTACACCAAGCTCCATGCTGGCGGAAAGTTCGGTGGCGGGGCCTACAACGTCTCAGGCGGTCTGCACGGCGTGGGCGCATCGGTCGTCAATGCCGTCTCCTCCCGTCTGGACGTCGAGGTGGACCGCAAGTCCACGGTGTGGGGGATGAGCTTCCGACGCGGTGTCCCTGGTTCTTTCGACGGGGAAGGCCCCGATGCCCCCTTCACCCCCGAGTCCGGGGTGCGCAAGATCGGCAAGGCCAAGCGCGGAGCCACCGGTACCCGGGTGCGCTACTGGCCGGACCGGCAGATCTTCCTGCCTGATGCCAAGCTGTCGTGGTCCAAGCTTGCTGATCGTGCTCGTCAAACGGCCTTCCTCGTTCCGGGGCTGGAGATCGCCATCACCGACGAGCGTGGGATCCAGACTGATCCGGAGACCGGCGACGTCCTCGAGACCGTCTCCGAGACGATGCGCTTCGACGGCGGTATCTCCGAGTTCGCCGAGTACCTCGCCAATGATCAGCCGGTCAATGACGTCATGAGGTTGCAGGGTGGAGCCTCCTTCACCGAGACCGTTCCGATGCTCGACGAGAACGGTGGCATGACGCCGACCGACGTCGACCGCGACCTCGAGGTGGACATCGCCCTGCGCTGGGGCACCGGGTACGACACCACGGTGCGTTCCTTCGTCAACATCATCGCCACTCCCAAGGGAGGCACCCACGTCCAGGGGTTCGAGCAGGGCCTGCTGCGAGCCTTCAACGCGGGCTTGGAGGGGACGCGGATCCTCAAGTCGTCCGAGGAGATCGTCAAGGACGATGTCCTGGAGGGCCTGACGGCCGTGGTGACGGTGAGTCTCGCCGAACCTCAGTTCGAGGGCCAGACCAAGGAGGTGCTGGGCACCCCGCCGGTGCGTCGTCTGGTGGCTCGCATCGTCGAGGAGAGGATGGCGGCCTTCCTGACCTCGGCCAAGGCTGCCGATAAGCCGGTGGCACGCACCCTCATGGAGAAGGTCGTCAATGCCTCCCGGACGCGTGTCGCGGCCCGCGCTCACAAGGAGAACCAGCGCCGCAAGAATGCCCTGGAGTCCTCGCACCTTCCTCCCAAGCTCAAGGACTGCCGCTCCTCGGATCCCGATGTGACCGAGCTGTTCATCGTCGAGGGTGACTCCGCCCTGGGAACGGCCAATGTGGCCCGCAACTCCGAGCACCAGGCCCTGCTGCCGATCCGAGGCAAGATCCTCAACGTCCAGAAGGCCGACCTCGGCGCCATGCTCAAGAATCTCGAGTGCGCGTCGATCCTCCAGGTTGTCGGGGCCGGGTCGGGAAAGACGTTCTACCTCGACCAGGCTCGCTACGGCAAGGTCATCTTCATGGCTGACGCCGACTCCGACGGCGCCCACATCCGCTGCTTGCTGGCAACCCTCTTCTTCCGCTACATGCGCCCGATGGTGGAAGCGGGCCGGGTGTTCTCGGCCGTGCCTCCGCTGCATCGCTTCGAGCTCATCAATCCCAAGCGCGGGATGGACAAATACCTCTACACCTACACTGACGCCGAGTACCAGCGCACCGCCGCCCAGTTGACCAAGAAGGGGGTGCGGTTCAAGGAACCGCAGCGGTACAAGGGTCTGGGTGAGATGGACGCCTCCCAGCTCAAGGAGACGACGATGGACCCGCGACATCGCACCTTGCGTCGCATCACCGTCGACGACGCCGCCGAGGCCGAGAGCACCTTCGAGATCCTCATGGGCAACGACGTGGCCCCGCGCAAGCAGTTCATCGTCGAGGGGGCCTACCGTCTCGACGCCGAACAGATCGACGCCTGAGAGGGCTTGCTCACGGCTCGTTAATGCTGCCTCGCGGTGACGCTGTGAGGTGCACTCGGTGTGCTGCCTAGGTGACTGGCCTTAAGCGATGCGACGGCATGCACAGTTGTTCCCACGACAATTCGTGTATGAGAAGTTACGGTAGATCGTAGTAGTGAAAAAATGTATTCGCTATCGTCGCTGAGGTGCCAGGGCAAGAATGTCGCGGCCCTGGGCGGATAGGAGCAGGCCATGCTGGATCACATACGACAGCCCGGTGGCGGATACAACGCCAAGATTGATGGAGAATCCGCTGTGGGGAGGCTGCAGCAATGATCTGGTTCCACCTTGCTGTGGCCATCATCTTCATCATCATCGGCTCGCGCCTCGGTGGAGTTGGTGTTGGGCTCGCGGGAGGCGCGGGATGTATTGTCCTCGCGGCCACTGGTCTCCACACGAAAGTGGCTGAGGACATTCCCTGGACGGTCATCGGAATCATCATGACCGTCATCTGCGCCATCGCAGCCCTCCAACTTGCAGGTGGCATGGACTACTTGGTGCACCTGACTGAGGTCATGCTGCGCAAGCACCCGAACCACATCAATTATCTTGCGCCGTTATCAACGTTCCTCCTCTCCTTGCTGTGTGGCACTGGACATACCGCGTATTCTGTGTTGCCAGTCATCGTCGAAGTGGCGAAGGAGCACAAGATCAGACCGTCGAGACCGTTGTCCATAGCCGTTGTTGCGTCCCAGGTTGCGGTTGCATCCTCACCGATTTCGGCAGCGACATTGGCGTTGGTCGGAGTTCTGGAGCCGCTGGGGGTGGGATATCTCAAGATTCTTGCGGTGACGATTCCTACCACCTTTATCGGGTGCGCTGTTGGTGCGGTTGTGGCATCGCACCAGGGCAAGGATCTCGAGGATGACCCGGTCTACCAGGAACGCGAGGCCAAGGGCTTGGTGAGCCACAATGCGGCTGTCGGCGACACCGCCTGGAAGCCAAAGCGGTCGGCCGTACCCAGCCTTGTCGCCTTCCTGATCGCCCTTGTCGTGGTGGTCGGTTACGCCACCATTTCGTCAGAGGAAGTCGGTGTGCTGTCCAAGCCTCCCATGACGTCGTCGGCGGCGATCATGCTCATCATGTTGACGACAGCGATGATCATCTGCATGATCTCGCATGAGGACGTCAAACAGCTCACTACCCAAGCGACATTTCGGGCCGGAATGTCAGCAGCGATCTGCATTCTGGGGCTGGCATGGCTTGGCAACATGTTTGTCAATAACTACATGGACGTCCTGACCCATGCTGGCGCCTCGATCCTGCACTCCGCCCCGTGGTTCCTGTCGGTGATCCTGTATCTGGCTGCGCCACTGATGTTCTCTCACGCTGCGACCACCGTTGCCTTCATGCCGGTGGTGGCCAAGATTGGTGTGTCGCCCGCGGTGATGCTGGCTTGTTACCCGGCAGTGGCCAATTACTATCTGCTGCCGAACTACCCTACGACGGTTGCCGCTATGGAGATGGACGACACCGGCTCGACGCGAGTTGGACGCATCGTCTTCAATCATCCCTTCGTCATTCCGGGTACCGTCTCGATCGTCGTGACGATCCTGTTGGGAGCTTTTGGGGTTCCCGTCGTGCTGGGTTGATGCTGCGATGAGCAGTGACCACAAGTGGCTGGGCACCGCTAAACTTCACAACCATGAGCCACGTCGACGTGCCGGCGGACCAACGCAAACGCGTCTTCGCCTGGGCCATGTGGGATCCGGGCACTCAGCCTTTCGCATCAGTCATCACCACCTTCGTCTTTGCCGTTTACCTTGTCGGTGACGCCTTCGGGCCGAAGGACACCACTGTCACGGCCCTGTCATGGACGATGAGTCTGGCCGGTCTGGCGATCGCCTTGCTGGCGCCGATCGTCGGCCAGTGGGCAGGTAGACGAGGACGCCAGGTGACTGCCCTGAAATGGCTCACCTGGACCCTGGCCGTGATGTCCGGGCTGCTGTTCTTCGTCAAGCCCCATCCGTCCTATCTTGTCCTGGGGCTGGTGTTGTTGGGAGTCGGCACGGTCATCTCCGACGTCGGCAGCTCGCTGTACAACGGCATGCTCGACGACGTCGCGGAGCCCGGCAAGATCGGTCGCATCTCCGGTCTGGGATGGGGCATGGGTTACCTGGGCGGCATCATCGCGCTGCTCGTCATCTACATCGCCTGGATCAAGCCGAAGGTCGGCTGGTTCGGGGTCACGAGCCACGAAGGTATGAACATCCGTGTGGCGATGCTGTTCTGCGCCATCTGGATCCTGGCGCTGACCCTGCCCACCTTCCTCATCCTGCGTGACAACCCACGCCCGGTGGACCAGTCCGAGCCCCAGTTACGAGGATTCCGCGCGCTGGGACATGCCTACGCCGAACTGTGGCGCAGCGTGGTGAGAATCTGGCACATCAGCCGCAACACCATCATCTTCCTCATTGCCTCGGCGCTGTTCCGTGACGGCCTCAACGGCGTCTTCCAGTTCGGTGGCCCGTTGGCCCGTCAGACCTTTGGATTCAGTGCTGCCGATGTCCTCATCTTCGGCATCGTGGCCAATCTGGTTGCCGGTATCTCGACCATCCTGCTGGGACGCCTGGACGACCGAATCGGCCCCAAACACCTCATCATCGTCTCTTTGGTCGTGCTGTCTGCCTGCGGCATCGGTGTCTTCATCGGCCACAACGGTTCGGCCATGGTGTTCTGGGTGCTCGGCCTCATCATGTGCGGCTTCGTCGGCCCGGCCCAGTCGGCCTCGCGAAGTCTCCTCGCCCGGATCTGTCCGCCGGGATGCCAAGGCGAGGTCTTCGGCCTCTACGCCACGACGGGTAAGGCGGTGTCCTTCCTGGCGCCAGCCCTCTTCGGTCTCTTCATCACGATGGGACACGCCGTCACAGATGGCGACAACAACCAGTACTGGGGAATCATCGGTATCGTCCTGGTGCTCGTGGTCGGTCTGGTGGCGATGATCCCGGTCAGCACCGCCGAGACCCAGAACAAGTGATTGGTTCAGGCATCCCGGCTCACCTGAACCAGGACACCTGGACAGGCAACTGTTCGCGGACGAGTGGGATCAGCAGACCCGCTCGACCTGTCCGGTCGTGACGTCATAGACCATGCCGCACACGTCGGCGGCTACCAGTGGGTCCCGGCGTAGGGTCGCGACATCGTGACGCAGGCCAGCCATCTGATCGGGGGTTGACCCGATACGCATGCCGGACAGGTCAGTGCCGTCGGTCTGTCGCACCTTCTCAATGACCGAGGTGTCGTCCCCGCTGGCCATCGCGCACTTGGTGTGGGCCAGCATAACGATTCGATCAATCCCGAGGACGTGAGAGCCCACGATGAGCCCGATGTGAGCATCGGGGGTCAACCGGCCACCAGGAGTACGCAGCACCTTCGCGTCCCCGACCTTGAGATCAAAGATCGCCGGAGGATCCAGCCTGGAATCCATGCAACAGACGATCCCGACCCCTCGAGCTGCCTGCCCCGGCATGTCTGCCAGGTCGAAGGACTCGGCATAGCGGGCATTGCCATCCATCAGGTCGTCGAACATGGTCGCAGCCTCCTGATCAGCTGAAGAGGTCCGGTTCTGATTTGTCGTCGTGCTCAGTCCTGGTACGGCGACGACGGCGGTGCGGCTTGGACTCCTCCGAGTCCTTCGCGAGGGTCGACTCCGGGGCGGGGATGAGAGCTCCGCCCGCGTCGGGAGTCGCCCCGCTCCTGACATCGGTGGGTTGGAGATCGTCGTCCGAGGTGTCCGGATCGAGCCGTTCGGCGGGATTGGCCACGTCGTCACCGCCATGATTACGGGTGCCGACGGCCAGGATGGGCTGGCGTCCCTGATCCCCGGAGCCGTCACGACGCAGGCTCGGCTCCGGCAGCTCGACAGGAACACCGGATGCCGCACATGCCACGGCAGGGTCAGGGCCGATCCAGGCGAGCACTAGGGCCGTCTCACCCTTGAGGAAGCGCTGACACCTCATGCCGCCGGTCGCACGGCCCTTGGGCGGAAACTGGTCGAAGGGGGTCACCTTGACCGAACCGGGCTCCTTGCCGGCGGCAGCGGGGGAGGAGGCCGCAATCGTCACGACCGACGAACCATGGCTGGGAGCCGCGCCGAAGAAGACGACTGGGTCCTTGGCCTTGATACCGGTCACACCACCACCGGAACGTCCTTGCGGGCGCACCGCCGTGGCAGGGAAGTGAAGCAGGGAGGCTCCCTCGGTGACGAAGCACAGCTCGAGGTTCTCGTCGTCCAGCTCGACGGCTCCGACGACCTCATCGCCGTCCTTGAGGCTGATGATCTCCCAGAAATCCTTGCCGAGCAGTTCCGGATTGACGCGTTTGACGATGCCGTTTCGAGTTCCCAGGGCCAGGGAGGGGCCTTCCCCGGACAAACTCGTCACCGCCAGGGCCTTCTCGTCCTTCTCCAGCCCCACGAGGTCCGCCAGTGGGGTGCCACCGGCCACCGACGGTGCGGTGGCAGTCATGGGCAGACTGGCCAGCTCGATGGCATGTGCCCTGATGAGACGACCCGTACTGGTGATGATGCCGAAATCACCACGGGCCGTGGTGCGGGCACGGGAGATGATGACGTCGTGGCTGGCTCTGTCCCCGCCACTGGGCAGGTCATCCTCGGTGTCGATACGGGCCAGCAGACCAGTGGCCGACAGCAGCACCCAGCAGGGATCGTCGGGGACCTCCAGCGGGGCGGAGGCTGCAGCGACGGCGGGAGCCGCTCCCAGCAGCACGGTGCGACGAGGCGTGCCGTACTTGGTGGACACCTCGGCCAGGTCCTCCGAGACGACTCGACGCAGTTCGGATTCGTCATTGACGATGAGAACAAGCCCCTCGATGCGCTCGCGCAGCTCGTCACGCTCGGACTCCAACTCGATCGTGGAGAACTTGGTGAGTCGACGAAGCTGCATGTCGAGGATGTAGTTGGCCTGCACCTCGTCGAGGTTGAAGGCCTCCATGAGTCGGGTGCGGGCCGTTGCCGCGTCCTCGGAGGACCGGATGATGGCAATGACGTCGTCGATGTCGACGATGGCCAGCAACAGTCCCTCGACGAGGTGCAGCCGGTCCTTGGCCTTGTTGAGCTGGAAGTTGGTGCGCCGCAGCGTGACCTCGAGGCGATGGTCGAGGTAGACCTGCAACATCTCCTTCAGACCGAGGGTTCTCGGCTGTCCCTCGACCAGGCTGACGGCGTTGATCGCGAAGGAGTCCTCGAGCTTGGTGAGCTTGTACAACCGCTCCAGCAGGGCCTCCGGGTTGATGCCGTTCTTGACCTCGATCACCAGACGGGTGCCGTTGGCCAGGTCGGTGAGGTCCTTGACGTCGGAGATGCCGGTGATCTTCTTGGACTGCACCAAGGTCTTGATCTGGTCGATGATGCGCTCCGGGCCGACCATGTACGGCAGCTCGGTGACGACGATGCCGCGGCGTCGCGGGGAGACCTTCTCGATGCGGGCGGTGGCGCGGATCTTGAAGGAGCCCTTGCCGGTCCGGTAGGCGTCAGCGATGCCGTCAAGGCCGACGATCCGCCCGCCGGTGGGCAGATCCGGTCCCGGCACGAAGCGCATGATCTCCTCGAGATCGGTGTCCGGGTGATTGAGCATGTGACGCAGGGCGGCGACGACCTCGACGAGGTTGTGTGGCGGAATGTTGGTGGCCATACCCACCGCGATGCCCGACGCCCCGTTGACGAGCAGGTTCGGGAAGGCGGCCGGCAGAACCGACGGCTCGGTCTCCTTGCCGTCGTAGTTGGGCTCGAAGTCGACGGTGTCCTCGTCGAACCCGTCAATCATGGCCAGGGCTGGGGGAGCCATCCGGCACTCGGTGTAACGCATGGCGGCCGGGCCGGCATCCAGGGATCCGAAGTTGCCGTGCCCGTCGACCAGAGGGAGGCGCATGGCCCAGGGCTGGGCGGTGCGGACGAGGGCGTCGTAGATGGCGGCGTCGCCGTGTGGGTGGAGCTGACCCATGACCTGACCGACGACACGGGCCGATTTCACATGGGCGCGATCAGGGCGGACCCCCATGTCACTCATGGTGAAGAGGATGCGACGCTGAACAGGTTTGAGGCCGTCACGGGCGTCGGGCAGGGCACGAGAGTAGATGACGGAGTAGGCGTACTCGAGGAAGCTGTTCTCCATCTCGCGGGAGACATCGACGTCGATGATGTTCTCGGTGAAGTCGTCATCCACCGTCTTCTTGGCCATCGTGATACCTCCTTAGCAGCACACGCTAACGACCTATATTGGTCGATCGGCGCGAAATCCGCATGTCAGGGCCGTCCTGGTGAGTCCTCATGGTTGAGCGCCTTGTCCAGGAGTGGGGCCAACTGGTCGCCGTCAGGGGCGCGTACCAGAGGGGCTGATTCGGGGGTCCACTGCACACGGTGGCGATCCTCCAGCACCGTCGTCGTGCCGTGGGCCAGCACCTGCTGGGTCGTCGAGAGCTCCCGAATGGCGATCGCGCGGGTGTGGCCGGGTTGCAGCTCGTCGAACTCGGAGTAGATCCGGATGTCGTGCTGCCCGTCATCGCCGACCAGGACCCACTCGATGTCAGGGAAATCGCGGGCCAATTCGCGCAGGGCCGTCCGCTTGTGGTCGACGCCGGAGCGGAACCAACCGGTGTTCGTCGGCCCCCAGTCAGTCAGCAGCAATGGTCCTTGCGGATAGCCGTGACGGGCCAGGAACCTCACCAGGAAGGGATAGGTGTTCCAGGCGCCGGTGGACACGTAGACCACGGGTGCGTCGGGATGGCGTTCCAACAGCTTCTGGTACATGCGGGCCATACCGGGAATGGATTTGCGGGCCTGCTCGGTGAGCACGAAGGAGTTCCAGGCGGCGATGAGAGATCGCGGCAGGGAGGTTGCGATGACGGTGTCGTCGATGTCGGACACGATGCCGAAGCGGGTGTTGCGTGAGACGACGAGGACCTTCGCCTTCGTCGTGTCCCCGGAGGTCGAGAGGGTGACCTCGTGCCATCCCGGTTGCAGCCCATTGTTCTTGACGCGCACGTCCACGTATCCGCCACGGTCTGCCCGGACGGTGATCTTCTCCCCGTTGACGTCGACGACGACCTCGGTACCCGGCGCCGGAAGACCGAGGAAGTTGTGCCATCCTCGCTGGGACAGCAGGTCGATGGACAACATGTTGCGCCGGGTGAGCGGAGAACGGTCAGGATGACGCTCCTCTTCCGGAGTGGCACCAGGGGGACTGGTGAGGACGACTCGGCCCAGCACGCGCACATGGGTGGCCGATCCGTAACTGCGATATCCGATCACGCGCTGCACCCAACCGCGTCGGCGCAGCGTGGTGTTGAGGCGCCTGTGAAGGGCATCCTCGACTCGGGCTCCGATGAACGGCCGGTTCGACATGTCTTGGAGATTACTGGATCGGGCTTCGTCGTGGGACGATGGGCCGGTGAGCCAGTCTGTCGATCAAGCCCGAACTCCTCTTCCGGCTGCCCTAGCTGCCGAGATCCAGTCCTGTGGGTTCTTCCCTGAACTGGTCAGCGACGTCGCCGAAACCTCCTTGGCAGGAGAGGAGATCCTCGACCATCTGCTTCACCTCGAGGCAGTATTCGACAATGACGAGGTTCACCGGCACCTCACCGTCATTCTGCGCACTGCGACGCGAATGCTCATCGGTCACACCGACGAGCGGACTGAGGGAGGACAGCTCCAGGCCGTGACCTCGAGTGAGTCGATCCCGCTGTCGGAGGTGAGCTCGGTGGTGCTGACGCGCGTCGTCCAGCATCCCGACAAATTTGGCAAGGACCCCTCAGCAGCGACCGTGGAGACCTGGCTGCAGATGACGTGGGGCGCGGTGTCGCGCATCGAGCTCGAGCCTGCCACTTGCGGTGACCCGATGTGTACCGCCGATCATGGCTACACCGGCACCTTCAGCGGGGATGACATCGTCATTCGGATGAGTCCTGCTGCTGACGGCCCCGACCAGGTCGAGCGGATGATGGGGTTTGCCACTCGAATGCAGGTCGCCACTGGAGCAGCACGATGAGTTCATTGCTTGGCCCTGACCTCATGGCGCCGGGTCCGCAAACCCTTTCCGACCTGGTGCCCGCCATGGGAAGGGTGTTGACGGGTCAGAGGTCGGCTGGGCTCGGCCTGCCCGAGGCGAGGCGTTACGTCTTCCTACTCGTCGACGGGATGGGGCGGGAGAACCTCGAGCAGTCCCGTCACTTGGCTCCCGCCCTGTCGGACATGCAGGTGTGCCATGACCTGACCTGCCAGGTTCCGTCAACGACGGCCACCTCGTTGAGCTGTATCGGTACAGGTGCCGTTCCCGGACGCCACGGCGTCGCCGGGTACACCTTCCGTGCTCCCTCCGGACAGGCCATGAACGCGTTGAGCTGGGCCAACGGAGACGACCCCGAGGTGGTCCAGCCCCACCCGACGGCCTTCGAAGACCTGGTGGCAGCGGGAGTGACGGTCAGCAGCGTCGGCCCGGCACGGTTCGAGAGGTCTGGGCTGACGCGAGCGAGCTTGCGGGGTCCGAGATTCGTTGCCGTTCGCAACGAGGACGACGTCGACGAGCGGGTCCGCAAGACCCTCGCCGCGTCTCAGGGCGGGGAGGCCTCTCTGACCTACGTCTACGAGCGTTCCCTGGACCATGTCGGCCACGGTGAGGGATGGCAGTCCGCTGCGTGGAGATCGCGTTTGATGTGGGTTGACGATCTCGTCGGGGCTCTCCTCGACGAGCTGGATCCCGGCACTGCGCTGGTGGTTACGGCAGATCACGGCATGATCGATGTGCCGCAGGACCACCGCGTCATGGTGGAGGACGAGGGAGGACTGCTCGCAGACGTCGATCTGCTGGCAGGGGAGCCGAGATTCCGCCACATCTACACCCGACGTCCCGACGAGGTCGCACAGCGTTGGCGACGGGTGCTCGGAGATCGTGCCCAGGTCGTGGTGGGTGATGACGCCGTCGACGCGGAACTCTTCGGGCCTGTCGATGAATCCACTCGATCCCGGTTCGGTGATGTGCTGGCGATCACCCGCGACGACTGGGCGATCATGAGCCGTGCCACCCCCAAGGAACTCTCCCTGGTCGGCATGCATGGTTCCCTGACCCCGCAAGAGATGAGGATTCCGTTGCTGGCGCAGGTCTGCGAGGGCTGAGGATGGCTGAGCTCGTCTTCCACACCGGGCCGATGGACTCCGGAAAGTCCACACTCGCGTTGCAGATGGACCACGCTCAGTCGGCCCATGACCGTCAGGGTGTCAGGTATGCCATGCACGATCGGTCCGGCGGTGCCCGCATCACCTCCCGAATCGGTCTGAGCGTCGAGGCCGTCGAGGTGACGGACTCCCTGGACCTCTACCAAGACGTCGTAGCGCGGTTGAGTCGCGGTGGGCGCATCGACTACCTCATCTGTGACGAGGCCCAGTTCTACCGTCCCGAACAGATTGATCAGCTCGCGCGGGTCGTCGACGACCTCGGGGTTGACGTCTACTGTTTCGGCATCCTCGCCGATTTCCGGACCGCGCTCTTCCCCGGATCCAAACGGCTCGTCGAGCTCGCCGACCGTGTCGTCCAGCCTCCCGTCTCGCCACTGTGTTGGTGCGGACGTCCTGCGACCCACAACGCCCGTATCGTCGGCGGCGTCATGGCGCGTGAGGGGGATCAGGTGGGCGTCGGCGACATCGGCGGCGGATCCGAGATCCACTACGAGGTGTTGTGTCGTCGTCATCACCGTCAGGGAATTACCGGAGAAATGTCCAAGGCGACCCTTTCGGAGCAAACCCTGCCCTTCGACGGCTGAGAGCCCCGAATGCCACGAGCCCGGCTGGACGGCGGGGCTCGTGTGGTTGTGAACGTCTCCGGCGGTCGTGACCTCTCACGCGTGGGGGGTGGGTCCTCCGAACATGATTTCGTCCCACGACGGGATCGACGCCCTCTTGGACTTGCGAGGCTTGCGCTTCTTGCGCGGCTGCTCGCCACCCTCGACGAGGGCATCCTGTCGGGGCTCGTCCTTGTCGGCAGGCTGGCTGTCCTTGGTGGACTTTGACCTGCGAGACGTCACCCTGGTCGTCGGCTTCCTGGCAGGAGCGTCCGTCCCGGGCTCAGGCCTTTTCGGATCAGGAGCGGTGGGGGGCTCTTCGGTTGTGTCCGAGGGAGCGTTCTCGTCCTGGAAGTCGTCGGTCTGGGACTCCTGCGTTGCGGCCTGTGATGCTTCCGACGTCTGGACTCTGGGGGCGGAATCGGCGTCGACCACCGGCGTCTCCAAGCCCTCATAAATGTTGACCGAGTCCTCCTGGAAGCCTGCCAGCATCTCGTAGAGCATGTCCATGTCGGCCGGGGATGAGGGGACGAAGTCATAGACCCCGTCGTGCTTGGTCATCCCGGCGACGGCATTGGGGTCGGCCGGCTGCTGCGGATGATTGCTCACTGCGCGAACGATGGCCAACTCGTCGTTGAGATCCAGCGTCGGCTCCTGATCGGGATCGGGAGCACCATCTGGCAACGGCTCAGCGGGAGCAGGGGACCGGCCGTTGACGAGCCAACGTGCACCGGCGTCCTCAGGGGAGGTGTGGCGTCCCTTGAGATCGAAGCGGAACATCGCTGCGCTCGGAGCTCCATCCTCGGTCTCGGGCCAGGTGGCCTCGAGGGCCCAGGTGCGATCCTCGTGGCGCCACGACCGCCAGGAGATCTTCTCATCGGGGATTGAATTGGCCTTGGCGACGCGGGAAATGACGGTCCCCAGGGTGCGGTGGGACCCGGCCGCGCCGGCGCGGCGAACCGGGCACGTCATGGCAACCTCGATGATGTGGTCCAACTCGGCGAGGACCGGTACGGCGAAGGGCTCCACCTGGTCGACGCCGACGCCCGCCTCTGCGGCCACCTCCTCGACAGTGGCCCCGGAACGGATCCGCGACTGAATCTCGCGGGGGCTCAGAGCGCTGTCCATCGTCCACCTTCCCTCCCGATCCCTTGTGGTCGGGGTTTGGCTGTGTGAGTCACCAACTTACTGCCTCCGGGCGTGATGGTACCGCCCGGATGCCCCGGCGCGCTGTCTGTCGACTTGACAGGTGTGATACACAAGGGTGCGAATGTTGTGCGGTCGCAGCTCGCAACGAGCGAGTTGGCGACGTCTCGAGTCCTTACTGGAAGGTGACCATGGCTACCGATTACGACGCTCCCCGCAAGACTGATGAGGAGGTCAGTGAGGACTCCATCGAGGAGCTCAAGAACCAGCGCAACGACAAGAACTCCGGAAAGGTCGACGAGGACGAGGTCGAGGCTGCTGAGGCTTTTGAGCTTCCCGGCGCTGACCTGTCCCATGAGGAGCTGACCGTTCGGGTGTTGCCTCGCCAGTCCGGCGAGTTCACCTGCGCGTCTTGCTTCCTCGTGAAGGGACGCTCCCAGCTGGCTGAGGAGCGTGACGGCCAGTTCTACTGCGTCGATTGCGTCTGATCCTCTCCCGACGTGAACGGACCCCCGCCACGTGGCGGGGGTCCGTTGTCGTTTGTGGGGTAGGGGGCTCAGTCGTCGTTCTTGTCCTTGAAGTCCTTGCCGGTGATGGGGTTGACCGAGCTGAACTTCATCCAGCGCTTGTTGACGAAGCGGTGCATCAGCAGCTGGGATCCGGCGATCCCGATGCCGCTGGCCAGCGCCCATGAGAGTGCTTTCGTGGTCGAGACCTCGGGGTCATCAGGCTGGGGAGTCTCGTCGTCGCCGGTGACGTACTTCCACACGCCTTCGACGACCTTCTGGCTAACGATGGTGGTGACGGCGCCGAGGGCACCGGCGTAGACCTTCCACAGGATCTTTTCTGGGATCATGACGTCATCATATTGCGTCATGGCCCGTCGACTAGGCTGTGACGGTGAATTCCCCCCATCCTGCTGGATCAGTCGTCTACTCCGAGAGACTCTGCGCTCCGCCTGCATGGTGGCTTATCGGAGCTGCCGTCGCGATCTCACTCATCGTGGCGATCGGTGCCTGGACGAGCCCGACCACGGGGATCATCGTCGCCGTCATCATCGTCGTGCTCGTCGTTGCTGCCTTCGTCGAGGCCGGACGGGTACGCATCGTCGTCACTGAGGACGGATTCGGTGCAGGACGGTCCTGGATCGAGTGGAGATGGGTCGATCGGGTTCGGGGCGTGGACGCAGGGACGATGGCATCCGTGATGCACTCCAGCCATCAGGTCGGATCGTTCCTCGTGACACGGCCCTGGATAAAGTCTGGGCTCGTGTTGAGGCTCGCTGATCCTGCAGACCCGCATCAGGCGTGGATCGTCAGTACTCGTCACCCCGACAAGTTGGCGGCGATCGTGTCCGAGTACGTGGTGGCGCCGGATTCTGCCGCTGTGTCCTCCCCGCCTGTTTCCAAGGATCCTTCTAGTGACTCTCGTGATGAGGAGGACAGCCGTGACTGACGTCATTGTCCCGACCGTGGCAGATTCGGAAGCCATGCCCCGCTATGCGATGCCCGGTGACGCCGGGGCCGATCTCACCTGCCGCCATGACGTGGACCTGGGGCCGGGGGAGCGGGCGATGGTCGAGACCGGTGTGCGTATCGCCCTGCCGGAGGGTTACGTCGGGCTGGTCAACCCGCGGTCAGGCCTGGCCGCGCGGCGCGGACTGTCGATTGTCAACGCTCCCGGGACCATCGACTCCGGGTACCGAGGACAGATCAAGGTGCTGCTCATCAACACTGATCCCAGGGAGTCCGTGCACCTTGATGCCGGGTCGCGAATAGCCCAGCTCGTCATCGTCCCGGTGGTGCAGGCAGTCTTCCAGCCGGTCGACGACCTGGACGAGACCGAACGCGGCCAAGGCGGATACGGGTCGACCGGCGTTTCTGGTGTGCGTCCCGCTGATGGTTAGACTGCATTTGTTGACACCACAGTGTCGGTCGAGGAAGGACACAATGTTCGGTCGCAAGAAGCGCAACGACGACGTCGAGACGGATGAGGACATCGACGAGGAGCTCGAAACCACCGAGGAGGCTCCCGACGACCCCGAGGTCGAGGAGACCACTGACGAGGACGAGCCCGGCGAGGAGAAGGACGCCTCCACCTACCGGATCAACCTCGACCGCGAGGATGGCCCCTTCGACATCGACGAGGTCGACCTCGACGCCGACGATGTCGAGCGCATCGACTTCGGTTCCCTCATCGTCACCCCGTTCGAGAACATGCAGATGCAGATCCAGTTGGACCAGGCCTCTGGTGCCGTGCAGAGCCTGCTCGTCGTTCAGGGGAACTCCGCCATCGAGGTGGCCCTCTTCGCTGCTCCTGCCTCGACCGTCATGATTGACGAGGTCCATGAGGAGATGGTCCGCGGCACCGCTGCTCAGGGTGGCGAGGCCAATGTCGGCCCAGGGCCGATGGGTGCCGAGCTTCGTCGTATCGTCCCGATGAAGGGACCGGACGGTGAGGATGGGTACCACGTGTCCCGCACCTGGTTGGCCCAGGGGCCGCGCTGGCTGCTGCGCGGTGTGCTGATGGGCGAGTCGGCTCTCGGCGAGAAGCTCGACGCCACCGGCCAGCTACTGCTGGAGTTCTTCTGCAACCTCGTGGTGCGTCGCGACGACAGTCCGCGTGTCCCCGGCGACGTCATCCCGCTGAAGGTTCCTGAGGGTCTGCACCCGGAGGAGTCCTGATCATGGCCGAAGGCACCGATGCTCGCGCTCCCCGCGAGTCGATGCTTCGGCGGGTCCTGCACCGGGTCACGGCGTCCAACGAGGATCTTGCCGATGACGACTTGCAGCGCTCCAGCATTAATGCCGGGGTCTCGACCATTGCCGAGGCCAGGATGCGTTCCCGTGCGTCCCTCCAGGGGAGGATCGAGGTGCTGACCCTCAACCCTCGCGGAACGAATCGCTGGCTCGAGGCCGAGCTGCGCGACGGTACTGGTGCCGTGACGTTGATATGGATGGGTCGGCGGCGCATCCCGGGTCTACGCGCTGGACGAAGGATCAGCGTCGAGGGGATGATCACCGAGGCGGATGGGCGCCGAGTGATCTACAACCCCAGGTACACCGTTCTTCCCGACTGAGTGGCAGTCCTCGACTAGGTGACAGCTTCAGCGAAGGATCTTGGGGTCTCCGGGCCTTCGCCGGGCCCCGGAATTCGTCTTCAGGCCGGGTGGCCCCAGCTCCCTTCGCTGACGCTTCTTCACCGCTCGGTGCCTGTTTCCCTGGCATGGCTGCCCGATTCCTGATCTCGTGTCTCCGTTTTTCATCTTCCTTCCGACCCGTGTTGGCCTCCCGCTCACCTCACGCGTTCACTCCGTCTTGGTGTGGTGATGCGGGTCCTGATGGCTCCTGTTGTCGTGTGGGTTGGCAGCAGGGGCCGTCGTAACCGTTATTGCCACTACTTGGGCAAGGTGAGGTGCGGGGCGCGTGGGGTATTGCTGCTCTCCAGGCCAGCCACAGATTGTCGAGGCGTTCAACCCTGGTGGGGATCTGGGTGACAACCGGCCCTGATGCAACCACAGCTGACAGCAGCCTTATCCAGAACCGGGATTACCACGACGGAGGGGAACCGGGCACGAGGGGGAAGGAGAGAACACGAAGAGGAGCGCGGGACAACAGGGTGGGTGCTGCCTCACAGTTGCGGGATGCCCCACAAGAAGTCTCGGGGCGGTGAGAATCCGAATCAGCTGATCAGTGAGGTGCCAGCAGATCGACCAGATCGGGCTCGTAGTTCGGCGAGACCATGAAGAGCAGCTCATCGCCGGCCTCCAGGGCGGTCTCACGTTCCGGCGCACGCCCCTGACCATCACGGATGATGGCGACGAGAACTGCATCTCCGGGCATCGAGATGTCGCGGATGCGGTCACCCACACGCGGCGAGTTGTCAGGCAGGGTGAGCTCGACAAGGTTCGCGCGGCCCTTCTGGAAGGTGAACAGGCGGACTAACTCTCCGACGGTCACGGCCTCCTCCACCAGTGCCGCCATGAGCCGCGGGGTTGACACAGCAACATCGACTCCCCACACCTGGTCGAACATCCACTCGTTGCCGGGATGGTTGACACGGGCGACGGTCCGCGGCACGCCGAATTCGGTCTTGGCGAGCAGCGAATGGACCAGATTGACCTTGTCGTCACCGGTGGCCGAGATGGCGATGTCACAGTTGTCGATGCGGGCCTCTTCGAGGGCCGCCAACTCGCAGGCGTCCGCGCACAGCCACTCGGCTTCCGGCACGGTGTCCGGCTTCATGGCCTTGGGATTCTTGTCGATGAGCAGGATCTGATGCCCATGAGCCGTGAGCTCACGGGCAATGGATCGACCGACGTTACCGGCTCCAACGATGACGATTCGCACGATTCTCCTTGCCTCGGGTGATCAGAGCGTTGTGTCTGGCACTCAGCGCTTGACCGGCGGCTTGGCCAGCAGGCCCTCGATCTCGGTGATGCGCTCGACCTCGACGGCTGCGTAGACGACGTCTCCGTCCTGCAGCAGGGTGGCGTCGTCAGGAACCATGCCCTGACCGAACCGCAATAGGAAGGGCAGCGGGGTGTGGATGCGGTCCTGGATGGTGGAGATCTTCATCCCGACCCAGTCAGTGTGGGTGTTGACGCGGATGAGACGGACCTGACCGGACGGATCACGCCAGGCCGGCTCAGAACCCTCCGGCATGAGGCTTCGCAGCACCTGGTCGGCAGCCCAGCGCACGGTCGCGACCGTCGGGATCCCGAGCCGCTCGTACACCTCAGCACGTCCCTGGTCGTAAATGCGCGCCACGACGTTGTCGATTCCGAACTCTTCGCGGACCACGCGGGCGGCCAAGACGTTGGAGTTGTCGCCACTGGAGACGGCAGCGAATCCGTCAGCCTCGCGGACGCCGGCCTTTTCCAGCACAGAGCGGTCGAATCCGACCCCCTTGACCGTCCGCCCCTTGAAGTCGGGCCCAAGTCGGCGGAAGGCGTTGTCGTCAATGTCGATGACCGACACGTCGTGGCCACGCTTCTCCAACAGGATGGCCAAGCTCGAACCGACTCGGCCACATCCCATGATGACGATGTGCACGTGACCCCTCTCCTGGGTGGCGGTGGCACCCATCCGTGTCGTGGTTGTCGAGGCCATTCTGCCGCGTCCCGGTCTGCCTGTCTCGTCCGAGGGCGGTTGCTGACCTCACGATCATGAGGGTACCGGCAATGTGCCGATGATGTTCTACGCAAGTAGAGTGGCCCGTCGTGAAGGTTTTCCAAGCCGTCAAGAGGGTGCTCATCGGGCGCAAACTCGAGAGCAGTGCTCTGGGCGAGACCCTCCTGCCGAAGCGGATCGCACTGCCGGTGTTCGCCTCCGACGCCCTCTCGAGCGTGGCGTACGCCCCTGACGAGATCCTCATCACCCTGTCGCTGGCAGGCGCTGCCGGATTCGCATTCTCGTGGAAGATCGGCATTGCCGTTGCCCTCGTCATGCTCATCGTCGTGATGAGCTACCGCCAGACGGTGCATGCGTACCCGTCCGGCGGTGGTGACTACGAGGTCGCGACAGCCAATCTCAGCCCGCAGTTCGGGCTCGTCGTGGCCTCCGCCCTGCTCGTCGACTACGTCCTGACGGTGGCTGTGTCGGTGTCGTCGGGCATTCAGAACGCCGAGGCGATGATCCCCGGCCTTGCCGGGCACGAAGGCGTCGCGGCTGCTGTCGTCATCGCGATTCTGACAGCCATGAACCTGCGTGGTGTCAGGGAGTCCGGAACCTTCTTCGCCGTGCCCACGTACGCCTTCATGATCTCAGTGATCTGCATGGTGATTTGGGGTTTGACAAGGGTTTTCGTCCTTGGAGACAGTCTGCGCGCTCCCACCGCCGATTACACGGCCGTCGGAGCGCCGAAGTACACCGGTCTCGTCGGTATCGCCTTCGTCATCCTCATGGCGCGTACCTTCTCCTCAGGCTGTGCCGCGCTGACCGGCGTCGAGGCCATCTCCAACGGTGTCCCATCCTTCCGCGAGCCGAAGTCGAAGAACGCCGCCACGACCTTGGCAATGCTCGGTGGAATCGCCGTCTCCATGCTCATGGGCATCCTCGTCCTGGCCAATGTCACGGGCGTCAAGATGTTCGACCCGACGGGGGAGTCCCGCCTCGTCGACACTCACGGAAATGTCGTCAAGGACCAAGTGACGGTCGTCGGCCAGCTCGCCCGAACCGTCTTCTACGACTCCTTCAAACCGGGCTTCTACATCATGATCGTCTGCACGATGATCATCCTGTTCTTGGCTGCCAACACTGCCTTCAACGGCTTCCCGGTGTTGGGTTCGATCCTCGCCCGTGACGGCTTCCTACCCCGTCGTCTGCACACCCGTGGCGATCGTCTGGCCTACTCCAACGGCATCCTGACGCTGGCCACCGGCGCCATCATCCTCGTGCTGGTCTTCAACGCCTCGGTGACTGCGCTGATCCAGTTGTACGTGGTCGGCGTCTTCATCTCCTTCACGGTGAGCCAGACCGGAATGATGCGCCACTGGACGCGGCTGCTGCGCACCGACGCCTCAGCCTCGGTCAAGGAGCGCCGCAGGTGGAAGCACTCGCGCGTCATCAACGGCATTGGCCTGGTGGGCACGGGCATCGTCTTGGTCATCATCCTGGCGTCGAAGTTCATTCATGGGGCCTACCTCGCGCTCATCGCGATGGCAGTTGTCTATGGCCTCATGACGGGGATCAAGAAGCACTACGACGCGGTGGCCGAGGAGCTGGAGCTCAACAGTCCGTCCGATCGCGCCCTGCCGTCGCGTGTGCACGCGGTCATCATGATCGCGGACCTCAACAAGCCGACGATGAGGGCCATTCAGTTCGCGAAGGCCACCGTGCCGACCTTCCTGGAGGCCGTCATCGTCGACGTCGACCCCGACGTCACGGACCGCTTGCTGGAGCGGTGGGACGAGGAGGACATCGACATCCCCCTCAAGGTGATTGCCTCCCCGTACCGCGAGATCACCAACCCGTTCATCGACCATATTCGTCGTATCCGCAGCGAGAACCCGCGAGACATGGTCGAGGTGTTCATTCCTGAGTACGTCGTCGGTCACTGGTGGGAGCATCTCCTGCACAACCAGACGGCTCTCGTGGTGCGGGCGCGCCTGCACTTCATGCCCGGAGTTCTCATCTCCTCGGTGCCGTACCAGTTGTGCAGCTCGGCGATTCTGGAGAAGCGCTGGAAGCGCAACGATCCGCGATCGTGGCGGGATCCCAGCGCGACGATCACGCCGCGGCACTGACATCGGGATGCTTTCCTTGTGACGGCTTCGTGGTGATCATCACCACGAAGCCGTCACGGGTAGTGCCACAACGTCAGCTTCTCGCGAACGTGGCCTCGTCCACCCCTGATATTGCGGGGTTCGAGGCCTATCAAGGCCTCAGCCGCACGGAAGTGACACCACTGGGGGCCTAGACTTGGCCTGATGCAGGAGTCTGTTGATGCGTCCCCGGCCGAGGAATTCGACCTCGTCATGGGCAAGGTCGCCCACGGTGGTTACTGCGTGGGGCATCTGGACGGCAGGGTCGTCTTCGTCCGCGGCTCATTGCCAGGGGAGAAGGTTCGGGTCCGATTGACCGACACCTCCAAGGCCTCGCACTGGTTCGGGCAGGCCGTCAAGGTCATTTCGCCTGATCCGCACCGCGTCGTCCCGCCGTGCCCCGTCGCGGGGATGTGTGGTGGCTGCGACTTCCAGCATGTCGACGTCGAGTTCCAGCGCGAGCTCAAGCGACGGGTCGTTGCCGAACAGCTCAGTCGCATCGCCGGCATCAAGTGGACTGGATCCGTGGAGACTGTCGACGGTTCCTCCGACGGTCTGGGCTGGCGGACCCGTATGCAATATTGCAGCCTCGATGGACGGCCGGCTCTGCGACGCCACCGCAGTCATGATGTGGTGAAAGTGCCTGAAGGTGGTTGCCCCATCGCGCATCCCGCTGGGCGTCCGGCTGCCGAGTCAGCGTGCCGCGCGGCCGACCAGGCGATTGTCATGGTGACTAGCTGCCTCACACAGGACCCGGAGGTGAGTGTCATCGCGGATGGGCAGCTCATCGCCGGCGGCGAGACGATGACGGCTCAGGTGGGTCAGCGGCGTTGGAAGGTTGGCGCCGGCGGCTTCTGGCAGGTCCACCCCGGGGCAGCTGAGGCGTTGGCCGACGCCGTGGTGGGTGGCCTGGATCCTCATCAGGGTGACGAGGCCCTGGATCTGTACTGCGGTGTTGGACTCTTCGCAGGTCTGCTCGCCGATCATGGCGTTCGCGTTCGTGGCATTGAGGTGTCGCGTCAGGCGGTGGCATTGGCACGACGAAATGTCCCCGGTGGGCGTTTCACTGCCGGGCGGGTGGAACGGGTCCTGCCGCGCATGAAGGCCAAGTCGAATCTCGTCGTGCTGGATCCCCCGCGCAAGGGGGCGGGCAAGGCTGTCGTCCAGGCCGTGACGCGAACGTCACCGCGAGCGATCGCACATGTCGCATGTGATCCGGCTGCGTTGGCCCGCGATCTGCACCTGTTCGACGTCGGCGGATATGTGCCGCGTTCGATCCGTGCGTTCGACGTCTTCCCGATGACTCATCATGTCGAGGCCGTGGCGATCCTGGAGCCGAAGATCTGAGATGGCAGGTCCAGTTCCGATGTGTCCGCTGCGTCCGGGGGATCCTTGTAGTCTGTGCCAGCTTTACGTCACCGGCCCTCAGGACTGCGGGCTGGTATACCTCGTCATGGGTGATGACGCCCTGCGCAGCGAGCTCGCGAAGTCCAGGAAGGTGGCGCGTGAAAAGGAGAAGCAGAGCGCCCCGCCGCATGCGGTCGAAGTGACAGATGACGACGAGTTGGGGCCCGATCCCCGATCTGAGGGACTTGACTGATCCATACGATCTTGACTGATCCATACGATGAATCCTGTCCGGAACCACGATGTGCTGCAGGCTGGGGTGGTGACGCCGTGTTGCGGTGCTGACAGGGGCGTCTCCATGGCCACCACGACTGTATCCCGCCGCACCGTCCCAAAAAGGGTGCAGCGCGGGGCTCTGGTGCCATGAGCAAGTCGGATGGAGGCGTTCACCTTGAGTATGCCGGCGGGGCCTGATGATCCGGTGGGTTCATTCTACTTCTTAGTCAAGCCTAACTTGGGGGCCGTTTCACAACAAGATATCTTGACATCAAGATATCTTGTTCCGCCACGGTGGTGGAGCTCGACGCGAGATGATGAGATCCGCATCGACTAGTCAGGAGTCCACATGAGTGTCAACAGCTTCGACGCGAGACGAACCCTCGACGTCGACGGCCAGTCCTACGAGATCTACGACGTCACCAAGGTCGACGGTTCCGACAGCCTGCCGTACAGCCTCAAGGTCCTGCTCGAGAACCTGCTGCGCACCGAGGATGGTGCCAACATCACCGCCGAGCAGATCACCGACCTGGGACATTGGGACGCCGACGCCCAGCCGTCCAAGGAGATCCAGTTCACCCCGGCCCGCGTCATCATGCAGGACTTCACCGGCGTGCCCTGCATCGTCGACCTGGCTACCATGCGTGAGGCAGTCACCGATCTTGGTGGTGACCCCAGCAAGGTCAACCCGCTGTCACCCGCCGAGATGGTCATCGACCACTCCGTCATCGTCGAGCGCTTCGGCACCCCGGAGGCCTTCGAGCAGAACAAGGACATCGAGTACCAGCGCAACCGTGAGCGCTACCAGTTCCTGCGTTGGGGCCAGACCGCGTTCGAGAACTTCCGTGTCGTCCCGCCGGGCACCGGCATCGTCCACCAGGTCAACATCGAGCACCTCGCCCGCGTGACCTTCGTCCATGACGAGGACGGCAAGAAGGTCGCCTACCCGGACACCTGCGTCGGCACCGACTCCCACACCACCATGGTCAACGGTCTTGGCGTCGTCGGCTGGGGTGTGGGTGGCATCGAGGCCGAGGCCGCCATGCTCGGTCAGCCGGTTTCCATGCTGGTTCCGCGTGTCGTGGGCTTCAAGCTCTCCGGTGAGCTGCCTGACGGCGTCACCGCCACCGACCTCGTCCTGACGATCACCCAGATGCTTCGTGAGCACAAGGTCGTCGGCAAGTTCGTCGAGTTCTACGGCCCCGGCGTCGCCGCCGTGCCGCTTGCCAACCGCGCCACCCTGGGCAACATGAGCCCTGAGTACGGCTCGACCATCGCCGTCTTCCCGATCGACGACGTCACCCTGGACTACCTGCGCCTCACCGGTCGTGACGAGTCCCAGGTCAAACTCGTCGAGGCCTATGCCAATGCCCAGGGCATGTGGCACGACCCGGATCGCGAGCCCCGCTACTCCGAGTACATGGAGCTCGACCTCTCGACGGTCAAGCCGTCCATCGCCGGCCCGAAGCGTCCGCAGGACCGTATCCTCGTCTCCGAGGCGAAGGAGACCTTCGAGAAGACCGTTCCCGACTACACCACCAACCCGGGTGCTGCCATTCCGGTCAGCCTGGCCGATGGACGCTCCTTCGAGCTGCGCAACGGTGCCGTGACGGTTGCCGCCATCACCTCCTGCACCAACACCTCGAACCCGAGCGTCATGATCGCTGCCGGGCTGGTGGCCAAGAAGGCCCACGAACTGGGTCTATCGCCGAAGCCGTGGGTCAAGACCTCGTTGGCCCCGGGCTCCCAGGTTGTCACCGACTACTTTGAGCGAGCCGGACTCTCCGAGCACCTTGCTGCCATGGGATTCGACCTGGTCGGCTACGGCTGCACCACCTGTATCGGTAACACTGGTCCGCTCATCCCCGAGGTCTCGGCCGCCATCAACGAGAACGATCTGGCCGTCACGGCAGTCCTCTCCGGCAACCGTAACTTCGAGGGTCGCATCAGCCCCGACGTCAAGATGAACTACCTGGCCAGCCCACCGCTGGTGGTGATCTACTCGATCGCTGGCACCATGGACATCGATCTCAACAACGATGTGTTGGCCACCACCCCGGACGGCCGCGAGGTTCGTCTGGCCGATCTGTGGCCCTCCACCAAGGAGATCGAGGAGATCGTCGGATCGTCCATCTCCGCTGAGATGTACTCCGAGCGCTACGCCGACGTCTTCGACGGTGGCCCGCGTTGGAAGGAGCTGGAGACCCCCGAGGGTGAAACCTTCTCCTGGGATCCTGCCTCCACCTATGTCCGCAAGCTGCCGATCTTCGACGGTATGAAGGCTGAACCCGACCCGGTTGGTGACATCACCGATGCCCGCGTTCTGCTCAAGCTCGGCGACTCGGTCACCACCGATCACATCTCCCCGGCCGGAAATATCAAGACTGACTCCCCGGCGGGCCAGTGGCTTGCTGGCAACGGCGTCGAGCGTCGCGACTTCAACTCCTACGGATCCCGCCGTGGAAACCACGAGGTCATGATGCGTGGCACCTTCGCCAACATCCGCCTGCGCAACCAGCTGGCCCCGGGAACCGAGGGCGGCTTCACCCGCGACTTCACCAAGGTCGACGGCCCCGTCACCACGGTCTACGACGCCTCGGTGAGCTACCGCGAACAGGGCATCCCGCTGGTTGTCCTGGGTGGCAAGGAGTACGGTTCCGGATCTTCCCGTGACTGGGCCGCCAAGGGTACCCAGCTGCTGGGGGTCAAGGCCGTCATCACCGAGAGCTATGAGCGTATCCACCGCTCCAACCTCATCGGCATGGGCGTCCTGCCGCTGCAGTTCCCGGAGGGCGAGTCGGCTGATTCCCTCGGCCTGACCGGCGAGGAGACCTTCGAGATCACTGGCGTCGACAAGATCAACGAGATGATCCCGGAAACGGTCCACGTCAAGGCCGTCAACGGTGAGAAGGACGTTGAGTTCGACGCCGTCGTCCGCATCGACACCCCAGGAGAGCGCTCCTACTACCTCAACGGAGGCATCCTTCAATACGTGTTGAGGAACATGGCTCGTAACTGACACATGCGTTCAACCGGGGGCGGAAACCACGTGGTTCCCGCCCCCGGTCATCGTCTCCTGAGAAATCGCACCAGGGCAGGGGCGACGACGAAATGGTGGGTGCCCTCGAGACGCCCTGAAATCCGTGTGACAACCCTCACATCCCGTGACCCTCTGGTCACTACAGTGACGACAAACAGCGCTGAGAATCGCCGACGAGGGGAAACACCGATGGGACGACTCACCCGAATCGTGGTGACCGCACTGGCCGGCGGAGCCTTGACACTGACGCCCGTGGCAGCCCACGCCGCACCGGCCACCTCCGATGCCCCGACCAGTGACGTCGCGGCAGCCGTTCCGGAAATCCTCGGACAGGTCCATGACGCGCAGATCCATGACACCAGGGGCATCACCGTCACCTCCGTGACGAAGGTCTCGGGCCTGCAGCGCACTTGGCAGATCAATTACTCGACCCCGTCGATCGATCCCGCACAGACCTTTGATGGTCAGATGGCCATCCGCGTCACCCTGCCAGCTGGGTACGCCTCCCATCCCGACAAGCATTACCCGGTCCTCTACCTGCTTCCCGGCGGTGGAAGCGGTCGGGTCCGTGACTGGACCGACGAGTCGGGCAAGCAGGGCAGGGCAGAACAGATCACCGCCGATGCCGACCTCATCACGGTGACATTGGAGGGTGGCAAGGTCAGCTGGTACTCCGACTGGGCGGAACCAGTCTCGCGGTGACGCCGACTGGTTGCATCACCATCTCGACGAGGTAATTCCCTTTGTCGACGCCACCTTCCGCACCGTGGCGTCAGGCAAGCATCGCGCCATTGCCGGCCTCTCCATGGGCGGTTACGGGGCTTACCACTACGCGATGGAGCATCCGGGGATGTTCTCCTCGGTCTCGGCCTACTCCGGTGCTGTCGACATCGAGAGCACCTCGGTGCGGGCCACCGTGGCCGAACAGCTCGTCACGAGTGGATATCAGCCTGACTCGGTCTGGGGCCCGATGGTGCGAACCAACAAGACACTCGTCGAGGCGAACCCGTCCAGTAGGGAGGGACCCGACAACCTCGCCAGCATTCAGCGTGACGGCACCCGTCTGGCTTTGTATGCGGGCACTGGGTTGGGTACCGGCAATCCAGCTGCCATGGCCATCGAAACCGCTGTTGGAGCCAATACGACGGCTCTGCACGTGCGGCTCGCTGCTCGCCAGGTTCCCCATACCTACATCCGTTACACGACCCGCACTTACGGCGGTTTCAAGTGTGATGGCGGCCACGACTGGGGTTGCTGGAACGCTGATTTGAGTCAGGACCTGCCTCTCATCCTCAAGGCCGTGCGTGCCTGACTCCCCATGATCTGCCGGGCCCATCCTTTTTCTTCCGGGGCGGTGGTGAAGGATTGGCCCGGTGCCGTCTCGTGCCGAACATTCGTGCATCCTGGCCCTCCCGGGGCTTACCAGTTGTGAAGAAGGTAGCCAGATTGTGAGCGTGAGGCGAAACGGAACGCAAAGTGGGCCCGGCACCCTGGTGGCAGGTCCTAAGATGGCACGCATGGCTCTTCTCGACGACATCGGCTGCCCCGACGACGTGAGGAAACTCACCACCCAGCAGACCGAAGACCTCGCCGAAGAGATTCGTACCTTTCTCATCGACAATGTTTCGCGTACTGGCGGCCATTTGGGGCCGAACCTCGGCGTCGTCGAACTGACGATCGCACTCCACCGGGTCTTCGACTCACCTCATGACCCCATCATCTTTGACACCGGTCACCAGAGCTATGTCCACAAGATCCTGACCGGACGTGCTGCTGGCTTCGACAAGCTGCGTCAGCGCGGCGGATTGTCCGGATACCCGAGCCGGTCCGAGTCGGCTCATGACTGGGTGGAGAACTCGCACGCCTCCACCTCCTTGTCCTGGGCCGAGGGCATTGCCGAGGGATTCCTCTCGCGTGGCGAGGACCGCACGGTCGTCGCCGTCATCGGCGATGGTGCACTCACCGGTGGTATGGCCTGGGAAGCCCTGGACTCGATCGCGGATCAGCAGGATCTGCGTCTGGTCATCGTCGTCAATGACAACGGACGCTCCTACACCCCGACGGTGGGAGGTCTGGCCAACCAGCTCGCCATCATTCGCACCGATCCTCACTATGAGGAAGCCCTTGATCGTATGAAGCGGCATGTCACCGAGAAGCCGCTGGGCAAACAGGTCTTCGGTCTCATGCACGCGGCGAAGGCCGGCGTCAAGGACGCCCTCATCGGCAACGGGATCTTCTCGGACCTGGGAATCAAGTACCTCGGTCCGGTTGACGGCCATGACGTCTCATCCGTCGAGCGCGCCCTCGAACTGGCCAAGCGTTACGAGCATCCCGTCATCGTCCACGTCATGACGACGAAGGGCAAGGGATTCGCTGCCGCTGAGGCCAACGAGGAGGACCACTTCCACGCCGTCGGTCAGATCGACCCCAAGACGGGAGAATCCCTCAAGGCTGCCGGTGGCGCCTCGTGGACCCATGCCTTTGCCGGTGCCATGGTCGAGCTGGGGGAGAGACGTCCCGACGTCGTCGGCGTGACTGCTGCCATGCTCCACCCAGTCGGACTGGCCCCGTTTGCCGCCCGTCACCCGGAGCGGGTTCTCGACGTCGGAATTGCCGAGCAGCATGCGGTCACCGCGGCGGCTGGTATGGCTGCTGCCGGTCTTCACCCGGTCGTCGCCTTGTACTCGACCTTCCTCAACCGGGCCTTCGACCAGCTCCTCATGGATGCTGGTCTGCACCATGCCGGCGTGACGATCGTGCTGGATCGGGCTGGAATCACCGGCACCGACGGCGCCTCCCACAACGGCATGTGGGACATGGTGATCTGCGGGATCGTGCCCGGCCTCATGCTCTCGGCACCTCGTGACCGTCAGCATCTGATCTCGGTACTTGACGAGGCCGTCGACACTGATGACCGACCCACCGTCATCCGGTACTCGAAGGCTCCCATGCCTGACGACATCCCAGTGGTGTCCTCCCATGATGGCCTGGACGTCCTGCGCGAAGGATCGGAGGACGGCATCCTCGTCGTTGCCCATGGTCAGTTGTGCACTGATGCCTTGAAGGCAGCAGACAGTCTCGACGTCCCGGTGCGAGTGGTCAGCCCCCGCTGGTCCCTCCCGGTCTGCGAGGGTCTTCTCGAGGAGGCCTCAAGGGCTCATGCCATCATCAGTGTGGAGGACGGGTTGGTCGTCTCCGGACTCGGATCCCATCTGGCTGACGCCTTGTCAGAAAGAGGTGTCTGGCGTCCGATCCGCAACCTCGGCATCCCGCAGCGCTACCTCGACCATGACTCGCGGTCGGCCATCATGGCTGAGCTGGGCCTGAATGCCGAGGGGATCGCTGAAGCGGTCGCTCAGCTGGCCTCCCAGCTCGACACCCAGTGAGCTGACTCCTCTCAACCAGAGAGCCTGAGGTCGCGATCACAGCTCAGCCATGACCTCGCTGAGCAGACTCGCGAGGATCCCTCGCTGCCACGGACGGGCGCCCAAATCTGCGAAGAACGCATCGACCCCCGCGATGGAGAGGTCGTGCGGTGGCTGCCATGCGAATTGCCGCAACCATGCCGGGGTACAGAGGTTTTCCGGTGGGACGTCATGGTCAGCGGCCACCTCATTGACGGCCGGTCTGACGGCCGCCCAGCGGGCAGCCTCCTCAGGATGGTGACGCTCCCAGGAGCGGGGGTGGGGGATCGCTGAGGAATACTCGCGGAATGGCGGGTACTTCTTCGGCGGGACGCCACGAGCGTGGTCGATGGCGTCGACCCAGGTCTGATGATATTTCTTGGCCTGGCCGCGATGGAATCCCTTGATGGACAAGATTTTCTCGACATCGACGTTGACGGTGCGGTCGCAGTGTTTTGCGGCTGCGACGAGGGCGTCGTCACGCAACAGCCTGCCCGGAGCAATGTCGAGGTCGTGGGCGAGGTTCTCGCGGGCCAGCCACAGGTCATGTGCCAGCTGCAGCCCAGCTCGGCTGTGAACGTTACCGATGTGGCTGATCCGGCGCCAACGGGACGCGTCGACACCCGGTTCCTCACTGGGTAGTTCAGCGGCCATCATGACGAGGTGGGCGAACTCCTGACGAGCCCATTCGTCCTTTCCAGCCTCCTGGAGGTCGGCTATGACCTTTTCTCGCACGTCGTTGAGGAGCTCGACATCCAGAGCGGCGTAGACGAGCCAGTCATGGGGGAGGGGACGTCGAGACCAGTCCGAGGCGGAATGTTCCTTGAGAAGGGTCACCCCGCAGTAGTGCTCGACCATCGATCCCAGGCCGACGCGAGGAAGGCCGAGAAGGCGTCCAGCCAACTCGGTGTCGAACAGGTCGTCAGGACGAAGACCGTCCATCGCCAGGCATGGCATGTCCTGGGTGGCGGCATGGAGGATCCACTGTGTCCCGGTGAGGGCATCGGCAAGAGGCTTCAAACCGTTCGTCTCGCCGAGGGAGACGGGATCGACGAGGTGAGTGCCAGACCCCTCACGGCGCAACTGGATGAGGTAGGCGCGCGGGTTGTAACGGAAACCATGGGCCCGCTCGGTGTCGATCGCGACGGGACCGTGGCCGTTCTGAAGCGCCTGGCACGTGTGGCGAAGAGCCTCGGGAGAAGCGACGACTGGCGGCACTCCTTCCCGAGGCTCTGCAAGGACGGGGAAATCGCTCACGCGAGTTTGGCCCGTCGTGGTGAGATCGCGGTGATCTCGTCAGGAATCGGGGAGACCCCACACGAGAGCAGGCAGAGGTCGCTCCACGATTCCGCGTGTGAATCGACGTCTTCGGCAGTCGAGAAGGTCGGCGTCCATGAAGCGCGCACCTCGATGTGATTCGACTCGGGGTCGGCAGCGAGCTGCCCGAATGGCCGACTGACGACTGAGGTGACGGTGCCGGCCTCGGCGTGACGGAGCGCGTGATGGGTGTCGAGGGAATCGGTCAGCCAGGACCATGCGACGTTGCCGACCAGGGGGTCAGAAGCCATCGACGGATCGACCTCGGCACGGATCATGGCAACGAATCGGCTCGTTCCCCGCCAGGCCTCGGATCCCGAGGGGTTGTGGAGCAGGATGAGACGTCCGCTTCCGAGCTCGTCACCCTTGATGATGACGGATCCTTCGATCGCCACCGAGAACGGCGAGATGCGGGTAGGAGCGGGTATCTCGCGAACCTCGAGCTTGCTTGACCACGAATACTTGAGGATTCGGGAACGCAACTCCTCGAAATCCACCGGATACATCTGCCGAATCACCTTTTCAGGCTATGGGGATTGTCACCCCTGGTGCTCTCCGACGCGCCGCGCACCGCGGATAGATGCGGTCCTCATGGTTCAGGTTGAGGGTTTTCACCGTGAGGAGGTCGTCACTTGTCAGTTTCTGCAGGATCGAGATCGAGGCAGATCGAATTGATGCAGTACCTCAGGTCGGTCGGGGTGTCGAAGCCTTCACCGGCGAAAACGTGTCCGAGGTGGGAGTCGCATCGGGCACATCTGACCTCCGTCCGTGGGCGCCCCGGAAGGGACTCATCAGTGAGGTAACGAACTCGGTCCTCGGCCAGCGGCGCGTAAAAGGAAGGCCAACCGCAGCTGGACTGGAATTTATGGGTGGAGCGAAACAGCTCAGCCCCGCAGGCGCGACAGCGATAGACGCCCTCGGTAGTGGCGTCGGTGTATTCCCCCACGAAGGGAGCCTCGGTGCCCGCCTCCCGCAGCACGTGGTATTCCTCGTCGCTAAGACGCTGACGCCACTGATCGGGGGTCAGCACGAGACCCGGTTGCAGGTCTGGTGGGGTGGTGTTCTCGTTGGTCATGATCTCCTCCAGCCCGGTGCATCTCGCCGGTTCCGTGTTGAGTGAAACGGTAATTCGGATGTTGTCATTCCCGCGCCGAGTCCGCCGGGTCGCGGCAGGATGGAGGAGCAAGAACCGAGGAAGGACGAACTCCCATGGCCAAAGACTCCCTTCAGCTGTCCGATGTGCTGCGCTGCCCGCAGCCCCCGGTTGACATCAACAAGATCGACACCGGCGCGACTCCGGAGGCACCTGGGGACAAGGAAAGGACCCTCAAGGAGTTCGAGCCGATGGCCGAGGAACTCTCGGAGTTGCAGGAGACGCTGTTCGCCCGCGGCCGCAGCAACCCTGACGAGGCTCGCCGCGTGCTCGTCGTTCTCCAGGGGCTTGACACCGCTGGCAAGGGTGGAGTGGTCCGCCACGTCTTCGGACTGGTTGACCCGCAGGGAATTCACCACCACAGCTTCAAGGCTCCGACCGACGAGGAGCTTAAGCACGACTTCCTGTGGCGAGTGAGGAAGGCCTTGCCCGAGCCCGGAATGCTGGGCGTCTTCGATCGCTCCCACTATGAGGACGTCCTCGTGGCCAGGGTCGACAACCTCGTCGAGGAGAAGGTCTGGAAGGAGCGTTACGACCTCATCAACGAGTTCGAGCTCGGACTGGCGGCTGACGGCTGCAAGGTCGTCAAGTGCTTCCTGCACATTTCCCCGGACGCCCAGAAGGAGAGGCTGCAGGCTCGTCTTGATGACCCCGCCAAGTACTGGAAGTACAACCCCGGAGATCTCGACACCCGGTCGAAGTGGCCTGATTACATGGACGCCTACAACGACCTGCTCAGCAAGTGCAATCCGGACGTGGCTCCCTGGTACATCATCCCCTCGGATCGCAAGTGGTACCGCAACTGGGCGGTGGGACGCATCCTGCTGGAGACGATGCGTTCGATGAAGCTCACCTGGCCTCCCGCCGATTTCGACGTGGAAAAGGAGAAGGAACGCCTCAGCAACGCGTGACGAATGAGAGACCGGCCCGGACACTTGTCCGGGCCGGTGCTGAGTTGATGGGGGTACTACTCGGGGACGACCTCGTCGTCAGTCTGCCCGGAGACCAAACCCATGGCAGCCGAGCAGTACCGCTGAAAGGCGAGGGCTGCGAGGACCGGATCGTCCCCCAAAGGCGCGGAGACGACCTCGGCGCCAGCCTGAAGCGCCTTGTGAGTGTGGGCGCGGAAGGTCTCGTCGTCGCAGATCCACAGGCTTCCCACCGCAATGTGACGACGACCCTCTCGACGTAGGTGGGTGACGACCTCCTCGACGTCGGTGGTGCCGCCGCTGTTGGTGGCAATGTGAACCGGTAGGTGGTGGTGCTGGGACCACAGGCGCGTCATTTTGGAGAGCATGGCCGCGCCCCGCTGGTCTCCGCTGTCGGGGGCCGAGAGGATGAGTGCATCCAATTCCTGAGCGTGCACGCGATGGGCTGCCAGTCGCAGACGTGCATCGACGAGGTTGAGCAGAGCCGGGGCCGGGCCGGTGGGCCGGGCCACGCGGATGGCCAGGTCCGGATGATTCCGACGGATGTCCTCGGCGTGGCGAGTCAGCTGCGGTGGGCTGGAATGAAGGTGAGTGGCATTGACGGGGACCAGGACCAGCTCACTCCACGACGGCTTGATGCGAGGAGCTTTGCAACGGCCTTTCTCCGGCACGAAGCTGACCGTTGACTCGATGTGCGGGTGGAGGTGAGACATTCGCTGCCGCAATCTCTGGCCGATGAGATTCGCGGAGGCTTCGGACATCGCAGGGAGGACGAGGTCGAGTATCGGCGCAGCCATCTGAGCACTCCCTTCCCCAGCCATCAGGACAACAAGTCCGACACGTCGCGTTCACCCTATCGAAGTCGACCCGTCGAATTGGCGAAAATTTCCCTGTGAACCGGTGTGCATGCAGTCCGTCAAGATATGGGGCAAATGAACGGTGGCTGTGAGCGTTACGGATTTAAAGGGACAGATCTCTGAGGGAGGGGAGAAACGGTCGGTGTAGCAAAAAGGTCGACCGACTCATGTCGGCCGACCTTTTTGGTGGGCGATGCCAGGTTTGAACTGGCGACCTCTTCCGTGTCAGGGAAGCGCGCTACCACTGCGCCAACCGCCCGAGGTGGAGACGGGATTTGAACCCGTGTACACGGATTTGCAGTCCGTTGCCTCGCCTCTCGGCCACTCCACCATGTGGATAGGTCCGAAAGACCTCTCCGAGCGGACGACGGGACTCGAACCCGCGACCCTCACCTTGGCAAGGTGATGCTCTACCAACTGAGCCACGTCCGCATGCTTTCCAGCAGTTCTCTGAGGGGCTTTCGCTCCTTGTCGTTCCTGCCGGGCGACGAAAAAGAACTCTAGAGGATGTTTCAGCAGCGATGCAAATCGGGGCGGGATGCTCGCGCCAAAAACTTGTGATTCCCCTAGCCAGAATGGAGTTTCATTAATGTGATCCATTGGCGTGTCGCGATTCGGGATCGGTTGGACGTGCTCCACATCGGGCCCGGACGGATGTTGATCCAGGTCACGGTGTGGGGGGATCGGGCTGGGAGGGGCGTGCGACCGGGGGAAAGCGGTCGATGGGAATGGCGGTGATCGGGTTGCTGATCGAGTTCGCTGCCACCGTGCGTTGCACGATGAGGTGTCAGAACCGCGGTCACCAGACACGGGCGTGTCAGACGTCATCAGGTGGTTGGATGATCTTCGCGATCCCCGGCATTGGTGTCTGCGGATAGTGGCCCGTCGACCTGGACAAGCACCCCCGCTTCTGGCATAGTTTCTCCAGCGCGGGCGGTTGGCGCAGTGGTAGCGCACTTCGTTCACACCGAAGGGGTCGCGGGTTCGAACCCCGCATCGCCCACCACCAGGCATGGCTGCACAGGAGTCCACAGAAGACTGTGCAGCCATTGTCGTCTCCTTAAGCATCTGGTTGTGCTTCTGAGCCGCCTCACAGGCTGATTCGCAATACTCTGACAACGTCAGTGCCAGGGATCGGCACTGGGGATCACCGAGGAGGCACACTCATGCCCATCACCGTCAAGGCCCTTCAGAAGGAAGGCCCGGACAAGCCGTTCAAGGTCGTCGAGATCGAGAGGCGAGATCCTCGCCCGGACGACGTCGTCATTGCCATCAAGGCTGCAGGTATCTGTCACTCCGACATCCACACGATCCGCAACGAGTGGGGTCACGCGCATTTCCCGCTCACCGTCGGTCACGAGATCGCCGGTGTCGTCGAGGCTGTCGGTTCCGAGGTGACGAAGTACCAGCCCGGCGACCGGGTGGGTGTCGGGTGTTTGGTCAATTCCTGCGGCCACTGTGAGCAGTGCGCGGCAGGAGAGGAGCAGGCCTGTCTCAACGGGTCCGTGGGAACATACGACTCCCGTGACGTCGACGGCACCATCACCCAGGGCGGGTACAGCCAGAAGGTCGTCGTCAACGAGAGGTTCGTCTGTCGCATCCCCGACTCCTTGGGCTTCATGGCGGCAGCTCCGCTGCTGTGCGCCGGAATCACCACCTATTCGCCCATTGCCACCTGGGACGTGGGCCCTGGTGACGAGGTCGCCGTTCTGGGTCTTGGTGGCCTGGGACACATGGGCGTTCAGATCGCGGCGGCGAAGGGGGCTGAGGTCACCGTTCTGTCTCGCAGCCTGCGTAAGGCTGACCTTGCCGAGAAGCTCGGAGCCACGCGCACCCTGGCGACCAGCGACGAGAATTTCTTCCGTGACCATCGCGGTGAGTACGACTTCATCCTCAACACCATCAGCGCCCCGATCGACCTGAAGTCCTATCTCAAGTTGCTCAAGCCGCGCGGCGTGATGGCCTGTGTCGGACTGCCCCCGGAGGAGCTGGGCCTGCCGATTGGTTCCCTCATCAACGGTTCCAAGGTGCTCGCCGGATCCAACATCGGCGGTATCCCGCAGACCCAGGAGATGCTCGATTTCTGCGCGGAGCATCATCTGGGCGCCTGGGTGGAGAAGATCGGTGTCGACGAGGTCGATGCGGCCTATGACCGTGTCGTCGCCGGAGACGTGAGGTTCCGCTTCGTCATCGACACAGCGACCTTTGAGGATGCAGCCCCAGCTGAATGAGCCACGCGCCGATACGGCCACGAGCTGAGTCCGAACCGTTCCGCGACGGCGTCTCGTCGCGGGCTCCACGCGCCTGGGCGAGATGTCCATCGAGCATCTCCAGATGCTGGGAGCCGTGATCGATGAGCTCCTCGTCGTGGGTCACGAGCATCGTGGCGGTGTCATGCTCATGGGTCAGTTTGACCACGAGTTCGATGATGCGGGTGCCAGCCTGGGAATCCAGGGCACTGGTCGGCTCGTCGACGACCAATACGCTGGGGTCGTTCATGAGGGCCCGGGCGATGTTGACTCGCTGACGCTGTCCACCCGACATCTGCGCCGGCCTCTTGTGCATGTGGTTGGCCAGGTCGACGGCGTCGAGGAGTTCCTTGGCCTGCTCGCGGCGCTCGTCACGGGTGGAGCGATGCGCTCCGTCGAGTTCTCCCATCATGACGAGCTGGTCGACGGCGTCGAGGCTGGGGATGAGGTTCGACTGCTGAAAGACGATGCCGATCTTCTCCCGGCGCAGTTCGGTGGCACCGGCGTCGTCGAGTCCGGTGACGTCGATGCCGTCAATGAGGATGGTGCCGGTGTCGGGCCGGGCCAAGGTGGAAGCGACGGCCAAGAGGCTCGATTTTCCCGACCCGGACGGTCCGGTGATGACGGCGACGTGCCCGTTGTCGACGTGCATGCTGACGTTCTCCAAGGCGGTGACGCGACGGTTGCCGTCTGGACGGGTGAAGGTGACGTTGTCGAGGGTGATCATGCGAAGCTCCTGAAAACTGTGGGGACGGACAGGTCAGCGGGTCGAGCCGAGGGCCTGCTCGGGTTCTGCCCTCGACAGGGAGCGGATGGCCACAGCAGCTCCGGCAAGGCCCAGTAGACCGAGCAGGGTTCCTGGACCGAGTACCGTCCACCACGTCATGGCGAAGGGCATGGTCGAGCGGATGGCGAATCCGGTGATCGTCACGAGGACCAGGCCGGCACCGATACCGATGGCCAGCACCACACCTGCCTGTCCCAGGGCGTCACGACGCAAGGCTCGGGTCGTCGCTCCCAGCGCACGCAGCACACCGATGTCGTGCTGACGCTGGATGGTCCAGACGGTGAAGAATGCTCCGACGACGAGGGCCGAGATGCCCAGAAGGAGGCCGATGATGAGAGCCAGGGAGCCAATCTCAGGTCCGAAGGTCGGCAGCATCCGCACCGACTTCCAAGGAGAAGCCGACTCGGTTCCGGCGGCCTTGTCGACCGTCTTCCAATCGGGCTCTCCATGCACCAGCAGGGCGGTTGGCTCGGCCTTGGGCTGGCCCATGCGCGCCACGGTCGCCTGCCAGTCCGCGTAGCCCATGGCGACGACGGCCGAATGGCAGTACCAGGTGTCGTCACTGACGGACTCGACGGCGAACTTCTGGGACCCGATTTCCATCGTGTCCCCGGCTGCCAGGCTGAGGTCATCGGCGATGGTCCGGGAGATGATGACCTTTCCCCTCGCCGGGGTGCCGAGGGAGGTCGCCGCGACGTCGGACCCGAAGATGGCCACCGCGGATCCGGTGCCGTCCTTGCTGGCGCGAGTCTGGGTGACGCCCAGGGGAGTGACCTCGGACACCCCGTCAGCTGACTGCCAGGTCTTGAGTTGGTCCTCATGCACCCTGGAATCGGTCCACGTCGTCGTCGATCCCGTCTTGGCCAGCACGACCCGATCAGCCGGTACCTGCACCACCGCGACGACGCTGCGCTGGGCGAGGCCGCCTGCCAGACCGGTGAGGAAACCGACCAGTACGCAGATGAGGGCCACTACGACGGTCATGAGGGCAAACCGGCCCTTGGCGAAGGCCAGATCACGCCGGGCGAGGAACATGGGAACTCCTTGTCGTTGTCGTCGTAACCACCTTCCTGGTGAAAACCCTTGTCGGAATCAGCGCGTGGTGTGGTTGTGGGGCGACTCCAGGCGGAGGCGGACATCAACCTTTTGGATGACGCGGGGGGCCTGGCGGCACGGACATGTGGGTTGCGCACCTACACTTGGGGCCGATGAGAACGACCGCACTTGCTCGTGATGGGTTGCACCGGTGGCGCGACATGGACGCCGGTCACCGCGGACGCGCGGTGGTCATTGAGGTGGGCATGCAGATCGGCATCCAGGTGCTCTTTGCCGGTCTGGTCATCTTCACCGTCGTGATGGCCCTGGTGTTGTCCCCACCCCATTTGTGGCGAATCCTCACCTGGGAGATCCTGCTCATCCTCGTCCACACCGCCCTCATGACGACCCACGTCATGGATCGCACTCGGCGTGACAGGTGGCGGCCCGTCCTGGTGACGGTGATGGTCGCCGTCTCGATCCTGCTGGCCATCGACTTCCCTTATGCCGCCTACCTGACGATCCCGCTCTCCTTCGTCTACCTGGATCACTTGGCCCCTCTCCATGCCTGCATCGCAGTCCTCGTCGGGGCCGTGGCCATCGTCCTCGGCGTCGGACTGACGAGTGGCTGGAGCGTCGGGGGAGTCGTCGGGCCGGTAGCCGGTGCCGCAGTGGCCGTCGTCGTCGGTCTGTCCCTCAAGGCGATGCAGACTCAGGCGGCCGAGTTGGAACGCCTCAATGTCGACCTGCTCGCCGTGCAGGAGAGGCTGGCAGCCTCCCAGCGGGAAGCCGGGGTGCTGGAGGAACGTGCCAGGCTGGCACGAGAGATCCACGACACCGTCGCGCAATCCTTGTCGAGCATCGGTCTGCTGCTGTCGGCGGTTGAGCGCACGGCTCCTGCCCATCCGGCGATCGAGCAGATCCAGCTGGCCCACCGCACCTCGTCCGAGGCGTTGTCCGAGACCCGCGGGCTCATTGCGGAACTGGCTCCTCCCACCGTGGCCGATCAGGGGTTGCCGGCAGTTCTCAAGCGACTGGGTGCGACGACGTGGTCACTCGGCGGGCTCCACGTCAACGTCGACTGTCCTGACACCTCAGACCTGTCGATGGAGATCCAGACAGTCCTGCTCAGACTGTGCCAGGGAGCCATGTCCAACGTGGTCCGTCATGCCCGTGCCCGTCACGCAACGATCCGGATCTCGCGTACCGATGAATCCCACGTCCATCTGAGGGTGACCGATGACGGCGTCGGGATGGACCTCGACGCGCCAGTGCGAGACGGAGCTTTCGGGCTGCATGCCATCAGACAGCGGGTCGACGAGCTGTCTGGGGAGGTCTCACTGACCTCAGAACCGGGGGAGGGGACGATCATCGACGTCGATCTCCCGGTGCATTCCACCGCCGAGCAACCACGCCTCGTTCACCAAGGAGAACCGTCATGACCATGCGGGTCCTCATTGCCGACGATCATCCGGTGGTTCGAGCCGGAGTGACGGCCCTGCTCGGTACCGATCCGGACATCGAGATCGTCGCCACCGCATCGACCCCTGCCCAGGCCCTCGCCGCCGCAGCGACGACGGACCTCGATCTCATGCTGCTCGACCTGCAGTTCAGCAGCGATGCCAAGGCACCGTCCGGGGTGGAGGTCACCCGCAAGGTCCGGTCACAACCGAATCCCCCGGAAGTCCTCATCCTCACCAACTACGACACCGACGCCGACATTCTGGCAGCGGTCGAGGCGGGTGCCACCGGTTACCTCCTCAAGGACGCTCCCGCCGAGGAACTGCTGTCGGCGATCCATCGTGCCGCTCGCGGTGAGGGAGCTCTGGCGCCGGCCGTCGCCACTCGTCTCATGGCTCGGATGCGCTCCCCACAGACCTCCTTGACGGCCCGGGAGCTCGACGTCCTGGAAGCCTCGGCGGAGGGGCTCTCCAACGCACAGATCGCGGATTCCCTGTACGTCTCGGAGGCCACCGTCAAGACCCATCTGTCGCACATCTACACCAAGCTCGGAGTGACCTCTCGCAGCGCGGCAGTGGCTCGCGCCCGAGACATTGGTCTCATTCGCTGACCCGCAACTCGAAGCGACCCGACCCGGTACGGCATTATTGGACCATGTCCGGCATCCGTCGGGTTGCAATCGAGTGAGGAAGTCAATCGTGTCCATCAGCATCACCCTGCACCGTTCCGGTACCTCCAGGACCGAGCAGGTGGACACCACCACGACCGGTCTGGATCTCTTCGGCTCCGAGCGTGACGTCGTCGCCATGCGGGTCGACGGCATCCTTGTCGATCTGCAGCGCGAACTCCACGACGGCGCCGAGGTTGAGCCCGTCGAGGCGACGAGCGAGGACGGGCTCAACGTCATTCGGCACTCGTGCACTCACGTCATGGCACAGGCCGTCCAGCAGCTGTACCCCGAGGTGAACCTGGGTATCGGTCCGTTCATCACCGACGGTTTCTACTACGACTTCGGCAACATCGAGCCCGTCACCCCCGAGGTGCTCACCGAGCTCGAGAAGCGGATGAAGCGGATCGTCAAGGAGAACCAACGCTTCGTGCGTCGGGTCACCAGCGAGGAATCCGCCCGCGAGGAGCTGGCTGACCAGCCGTACAAGCTGGAACTCATCGGCACCAAGGGCAAGGGCGCCGATGGAGCCTCGGTCGAGGTCGGTGGCGCCGAGCTGACGATCTACGACAACGTGCGCCGCAATGGCGAGGTTGCCTGGAAGGACCTCTGCCGTGGCCCGCACGTGCCGTCAACCAAGTATCTGGCCAATGCCTTCGCCCTGACGAAGTTCTCGGCTGCCTACTGGAAGGGTGACCAGGCCAACGACCAGTTGCAGCGCATCTACGGCACCGCGTGGGCCAGCCGTGAGGATCTCGTTGCCTACCGGGAGCGGATCAAGGAGGCCGAGCGTCGGGACCATCGCAAGCTGGGAGCCGAGCTCGATCTGTTCTCCTTCCCCGAGGAGATCGGTCCGGGCCTGGTGGTCTTCCATCCCAGGGGGGCGATGCTGCGTCACCTCATCGAGGAACACGTCATCGCGCGCCACATGGAGGCGGGATTCTCCTTCGTGCATACCCCGGAGATCACCAAGGGTGGGCTGTTCCACACCTCGGGTCACCTGCCCTACTACGCCGACACCATGTTCCCGCCGATGCTCGTCGACGAGGAGCGTGACGAGGAGGGCAACGTCACCCGGGCTGGCCAGGAGTACTACCTCAAGGCCATGAACTGCCCGATGCACAACCTCATCTTCCGCTCGCGTGGTCGGTCCTACCGCGAACTGCCGTTGCGGTTCTTCGAGATGGGCCATGACTACCGCTACGAGAAGTCGGGCGTCGTGCACGGGCTGACCCGTATGCGCGGGTTTGCCCAGGATGACTCGCACACCTACTGCACCCGTGAGCAGGCCCCTGGCGAGATCGAGAAGCAGATCGAGTTCTTCCTGTCGATCCTGGCCGACTTCGGTCTGAATGACTTCTACCTCGAGCTGTCCACCCGCGAGGAGGACGGTGCGAAGAAGGAGAAGTTCATCGGCTCCGACGAGGACTGGCAGGCTGCCACCGACACCCTCGACCAGGTGTGCCGCAGCACTGGTCTGCAGTTGGTCCCCGATCCGGGCGGCGCCGCCTTCTACGGTCCGAAGGTCTCGGTCCAGGTCAAGGACGCCATTGGTCGTACCTGGCAGATGTCGACGATTCAATATGACTTCAACCAGCCTGAGCGCTTCGACCTCGAGTACGCGGCTGCTGACGGTACCCACCAGCGCCCGATCATGCTGCACTCGGCCAAGCTGGGCAGTGTTGAGAGGTTCATCGGCGTGCTCACCGAGCACTACGCCGGTGCCTTCCCGGTCTGGCTGGCCCCTGTTCAGGTGCGCCTGGTCCCGGTTGCTGAGGCCTTTGACGAGTACGTCACGACCTTTGCCGAGGTGCTGCGCTCCCGGGGCATCCGGGTCGAGATCGACCTGTCGTCCGACCGCTTTGGCAAGAAGATCCGCAATGCCTCCAAGGAGAAGGTCCCCTTCACCCTCATTGCGGGTGGGGAGGACGCCGAGGCCGGTGCGATCTCCTTCCGACTGCGTGATGGTTCCCAGGTCAACGGCATCGCCCAGGACGAGGCCGCGCGCATCATCGCAGGCTGGAACAGGGCCCGTCGCAACGACGACCCGACTGCTGAGACCTTGCGTGGAGCCGTCGATGACTGAGGACTACCGCCTCGAGTTCGCCGAGGATCTGGTCGGGGTCCCTGATCCCTTCCGAAGGTTCTGGACCCCGCACCGGATGGCGTACATCGGCGGTGAGAACAAGCCCCGGGGCGACCGCCCGGAGGACGGGTGCCCGTTCTGTGTCGCTCCGCAGCGCAGCGACGAGGACGCCCTCATCGTCCACCGTGGCGAGACCTGCTACGTCATCATGAACCTCTACCCCTACGGACCGGGGCACATGCTGGTATGCCCCTACCGTCACGTTGCCGGCTACGTCGACGCCACCGAGGTGGAGGTCGTCGAGATTGCCCACCTCACCCAGGCTGCGATCCGGACCCTTCAGGAGGTGTCCCACCCGCAGGGATTCAACGTCGGGATGAACCAGGGAGCCTCTGGTGGAGCCGGAGTGGCCGCCCATCTGCACCAGCACGTCATTCCACGCTGGACGGGAGACACGAATTTCCTTCCCATCGTGGCCGGTGTCCGTGCTGTTCCACAGCTGCTGGGAGATGGCCGTCAGATGTTGGCCGATGCGTGGGTGGCTCATGCTTGAGCATTTCCGGGCCGCCTGGGCCAAGGTCATGAACCCCATCGCCGACGCCCTGTTGCGGGCGCACGTCACCCCCGACATGGTCACCTGGGTCGGCACCGTCGGTGCCGTCGCCATGGCACTCATCTGCTTCCCACAAGGGTGGCTGTGGCAGGGGCCGTGGCTGGTCGCCCTGTTCATCTTCTCCGATTCGCTCGACGGCAACATGGCCCGCAAGATCGGGCGTCACTCCCAGTGGGGATCCTTCCTCGACTCCACCTTGGATCGATTTGGTGACGCCGCCATCTTCGCGGGGGTGGCGTTGTACTACGCCGGCCCGGGAAACAACCTGCTGTGGACCTCGATGTCCCTCGCAGCGCTGGTCTTCGGGATGACCACCTCCTATGTGCGTGCCAAGGCTGAGTCCTTGGGGCTGGAGGCCAAGGTCGGCATCGCCACCCGTGCGGATCGTCTGCTCGTCAGTTTGCTGGCCGTCGAGATCACGGGTCTGGCCAAGGCCGGGGGTTTCCCGCACTGGTGCCTGGCCGTCCTACCGATTGCGCTGTGTTACCTGACGGTGGCCGGAGCCATCACCGTGGTGCAGCGGATGGTGGCAGTGCGTCGGGCGTGTCAGTCGTGACGGGTTGGGGCACGGCGTGGGCAGGCTCTCGACTGAACGGGATGAATGGTTAGGGTGGAGGTTGTGACGCGCACCCTGCCGCCTGAGGAAGTGCCCGAGGCTAATCCGTGGGACACCGATCGATTCTGGACGGTTCCCAACATCCTGTCAGTGATCCGTCTCATCGGCGTACCTGTCTTCCTGTGGCTCGCTCTGGGCCCGCATGAGGATGGCTGGGCCGTTGCGGTGCTTGCTGTTGCCGGTATCACCGACTGGCTCGACGGCAAAATTGCCCGTTGCTGGCACCAGATCTCGCGCATCGGCCAGATGCTTGACCCCATCGCCGATCGTCTCTACATCTTCGCCACGGTCATCGCGCTGACCCTGCGCGACGTCATACCACTGTGGCTGGTCATTCTGCTCATTGCCCGGGACGTTTGCATGGCATGTCTGGTTCCGGCCCTGAGAACTCGCGGGTTCACCTCGTTGCCAGTGCACTTCGTCGGCAAGGCGGCCACCTTCTGCCTGCTGTATTCCTTCCCGTTGGTCCTGCTGGGGCATCTCGGAACAGGAGGCTGGACGGTCTGCCGGGTCCTCGGGTGGGCCTTCGCCATCTGGGGAACGGCGCTGTACTGGTGGGCCTACTTCCTCTACCTCGTCCAGACCGTTCAGATCGTTCACACCTTACCGCGGGTCGATCGCCGGGGTGAGCAGTCGTGAAGCAGCGTCCTGATGCATCGATGGACCTGCTTCGGGAGGTTCGCTCGCAAGCCTTGGACCAGGGGTATCAGGAGTACCACGACCGCAACCCCGGCAGCACAAAGCGACGTCCTGTTGGAGTTGCTGCCGTTGTCATCCTGCTCGTCACCGGGGTGCTCATCGGTATCGCGTGGCGCTCAACGGCTGCACGCGCGCCGCTGGACGCACGAGAACGCAGGAACCTGGTCGCCCACGTGCAATCGGCCCAAGCTCATGAATCAGCTCAGCATGCAGAATTGGCCAGGTTGCGCGCCTCCATGGATGCCATGAAAGGTGCCTCCGCGTCACCCATTGATGATGACGAGACAGGGCAGGACTCAGCGGTGATGCCACTGACGGGTCCAGGGGTGCGGATCTTCCTCGATGACGCCAATGCGGCGCCGGACGATGAACTTGGTGACGCTGACCTGCGCAAACTCGTTAACGCCCTGTGGCAGTCCGGAGCGGAGGCTGTGGCCGTCAATGGTCACCGAATCGGGCCCCGCACGGCGATCCGCTCGGCCGGATCGGCGATCACCGTCGACTACGTCTCGCTGTCTCGACCCTATGTCATCGAGGCGATCGGCTCCCCGCAGACGATCCCGGCGAAACTGGCTGACACACCGGGGGGTCGCTGGATGACCTACCTGAGCGACAATTCATCGATCACCTATACGGTGGCGACGAGGGATCGGGTCTCGGTGCCGGGATCGAGGGTGTCGGTGAGTCACGCGAGTCCTCACCGATGACAGTGAGACGATGAACGGCATCGGAGCACAGGAAGGACACCCATGATTGCGCTCATCGGCCTGGTGGTCGGGATCATCATCGGCATCGTGGTCAACCCGACGCTGCCACCTGGCCTTCAGCCCTACCTGCCGATCATGATTGTCGCTGCCCTTGACGCCATTTTCGGAGCGGTGCGTGCTTATCTGGCGCACACCTTCTCCGACCGTGTCTTCGTCGTCTCCTTCCTCTCCAACGTCGCCATCGCCGCCCTTATCGTCTGGGTGGGTGATCAGATCGGTGTGGGTTCGCAGTTGTCGACTGCCGTCGTCGTCGTGCTCGGCATCCGAATCTTCACCAACGCTGCCGCCATTCGGCGAGAGGTGCTCCATGCCTGAGCACCACGATCCGCGGGAGTGGACCGGAAACCACTGGCACAAGATCGGCAAGGACCTGACCTCGGTGTCGACCGGGCAGATCCTCGTCGCCATCATCTTGTGCCTGTGCTCCTTCATGATCGTGACTCAGGTGCATTCCCAGCACAATCAGGACGCCTATTCGACGATGAGCAGGGCAGATTTGGTGACGATGCTGGACACCCTCTCGGGATCCTCCCGTCAGCTGGATTCCGAGATCGCTGACCTGCGTGCCACGACGAGGGAGCTGCAGTCGGGGGCCAATTCGCGCAAGGTCGCTCAGCAGGAGGCCGAGGACCGACTGACCCGGATGAAGGTGTTGGCCGGCACCGTTCCGGTCCATGGACCGGGAATCAAGATCACCATCGACGACCCGGACGAGAAGGTGACCTCCGACATGATGCTCGACGCCGTCGAGGAGATGCGTGACGCCGGGGCTGAGGCCATGGTTCTCAACAACAAGGTCCGCATCGTTGCCGATACCTGGTTTGCCGCCAGCCCTGATGGTCTCGAGGCCAGCGGAACGACGATCAGCCGTCCCTACACCCTGGCTGTCATTGGTGAGCCCCATGCCCTCCGGGAGGGGGCACGGTTCCGTGGCGGCCTGGTCTCTCAGATGGAGTCCGACAAGGTGGGGGCCTCCGTCGAGATCACGACTTCTCAGGACCTCATCATTTCCGCGGTTGCCCATCCGCGTCCGATGACTCACGCCACACCGGTGAGATGACGCGGGCATCGAGGCGCTGAGCGCGGTAGTCTGCGAGTACGAGGATTTTTCCGTCGGCCGTGTCCTGGAGGTGGCGATGACCGAGATTCCCGATGATGTGTTGTGCACCTCGGATCACCTGTGGATCAGGCCCGGTAATGGTGACCGGGTGCGCGTCGGAGTCACGTCGGCCCTCCTTGACCAGTTCGGGCCGGTGGAGTCGTTGTCCCTTCCTGACGACGGGGAGGAGATCGTTGCGGGAGACACCTGCGGCGATCTAGAGTTCTCGTCTCGCAGCTGGGAGTTCGTTTCCCCGTTTGCCGGGGAGGTCGTCTCGGTCAATCAGTCGGTTGACACTGACCTGCTCGAGGCGGATCCATGGGGTGACGGATGGCTCTTTGACGTGAGACTGTCTGACCCTGAAGAGCTCAACGAACTGCTCGACCCGGACGAATACCTCGCGAGCATGGGGGAGTGACCCCTAAGATGACTGTTTCGGAGACCCCCGAGAGCGAGGACGCGAACATGAACAAGTGCACCATGTGCGGCCACGTCAATGAAGATGGCGCAAACTTCTGCTCCCGATGCGGGACCCGTCTCGGGGTGCCCATCGACACTCCCGGGGACAACACCGGCGTCATCCCGACCATCACCGAACCGGCGGTGGCCGAGGAAACCTCGCCCAATCTCGACCTTCCCGCCGACGTGTTGCAGGACATCGCCGGCTTGCCGGCCGAGAACGCCATGCTGGTGGTGCGACGCGGACCGAACCTCGGTGCGCAGTTCCTGCTCGATCAGGATGAGACGACGGCTGGACGTTCCACCCGATCTGACATCTTCCTCGACGACATCACGGTCTCTCGTCACCATGTGAAGTTCATCCGTCAGCCCGACGGTCGCATGATCATCGAGGACCAGGGCAGCCTCAACGGCACGTACGTCAACCGCACCCTGGTTGACGGTTCAGCCGTGCTGCGGGACGGTGACGAGGTGCAGATCGGCAAGTTCCGGATGACCTACCACACCGGTGGGATGGCATCTGGTGCCAGCGGGGCTGGTCGCGTCTGATGCCAGGATCTGTCCGCACCATCGGGCAGGTGATGAAGACTCTCAAACCGGATTTCCCCGATCTGAGTATTTCCAAAATCCGATTTCTAGAGTCTGAGGGCCTGCTGTCCCCTGAGAGGGCACCATCGGGATACCGCAAGTACTCCGACTCCGACGTCGAGAGATTGCGGTACATTCTGACGTGTCAGCGTGATCACTTTCAGCCGCTGCGTGTCATCCGAGACCATCTGGAGATGATGGACCGGGGCGAAGAGCCTCCGGTGGCTGAGGCACCGCCGCTGCCGTCCGAGAGTGAGGGGACTCCGGTCCCAAAGACTCCGGCAGGTCAGGGAATCGTCCAGACCCGTGGTCCCATCAGGATGAATCGGCGTGAGCTCATCAGGGCCTCGGGTATCACTGAGGCTTTACTCATGGAACTCGAGCGTCACCAGCTGGTGCGTCCCAAGAGAGGGGTTTCCTACTTCGGGCAGGAAGCTCTCGTCATCTGCGTCGCGGCTCGACGGCTTTCTGCCTATGGGATGGACTCGCGTCACATGCGCGCCATCCGTCAGGCAGCTGAGCACGAGGCCGGCCTCATTGAGCAGACTCTCATTCCGCACGCTCGTCATCCCGAGCAGGCGTCCAAGATTGCGGCCGAGACGACCAAGGTGATGATGCACGCCCATACGGCGATGGTCTACGACATGTTGGAACACTGGTCGGCCAACTGAGTTCGGCCAACTGGGCTGCCTTGCCAGGTGAACGCTGTCACGCCGAAGGATCGACTCCAAGGCCGCGCTAGGCTGGCAGCATGGTCTTGCTCGAGGTTGCCGAGATTCGGACCGAGCCGGTGTCCGGGGCAGCGGTGCTGCTGTTGCGCGAGGTCGATGGTCGTCGCCATCTTGCTTTGTGGATCGCAGAGCCGGAGAGATTGGCCATCACCGACGCCCTCAATGAGGAGGAGCCGATCCGGCCCTACACCCATGACCTGCTCGCACGCGTCGTCGCGGTGCTGTGCGAGGAAGAGCCGCAATGCGTCATCACCAAGGTCGAGGACGGCGTCTGGTTCGGCGAGTTGGTCCTGGGGGCCATGAGGATTGATGCTCGGCCCTCGGATCTGGTCGCCCTGGCACTGCGTCTTCCGGTACCGATCTGGTGTACCGAGGAGGTCATCTCCTCGGCCGGAATACTCCTCGATGCCGGCCCGGAGGACGCGGTGGAAGAGTTCCGGCAGTTCCTGGACCAGGTCAGTCCGGACGACTTCGGACCTGGACCCTCGACCTCTGGTTGACCTTGAGTCAACAGCAAAACACCTTGTCAAGCCTATATTCGCAACTGGGATGTGAGGACGGTGTGAAGCCATCGGCGTGGCTTCGACGGCGATCAGGACTGGCGCCGTAGCGTCGAGGGCGTTCGACGGGGCAGCCGTGCTCCGCCGTTGAGACGATGAACAGAACTGGTGAAGGGTGACGAGATGGCAACGACCGGTGAGCAGCCGAGTGTTGAAACTCCCCTCGACGGCCCCGCGCGTCGTGGCCAGGATGCCCTCTTCGAGGGTGACTTCGCTCCGATGCCCGAGGACATCGGATTCCGGGGGCCTGTCGCGTCCGGCGCAGCCGGCATCACCTACCGCCAGCTCGACTACTGGGCGCGAACCGGGTTGGTCCGTCCGGAGATCCGAGCTGCTCGCGGCTCCGGTAGCCAGCGTCTTTACTCCTTCCGCGACATCCTCATGCTCAAGGTCGTCAAGCGCCTGCTCAACGCTGGCGTCTCCCTGCAGCAGATCCGGGTTGCCATCGACCATTTGCGCAGCAATGGCGTCGAGGATCTCTCCCGGGTCACCCTCATGAGTGACGGGGTCTCCGTCTACGAGTGCACCAACGACAATGAGGTCATCGACCTGCTGCGCGGTGGCCAGGGAATGTTTGCCATCGCCTTGGGAGGAGTGTGGCGAGACGTTCAGGGAAGCCTTGCGGAACTGCCGAGTGAGCGTCTCAACCCGATTGACGAGGAAGAGCTCGACGAGTTCACTGCCAGAAGAATTGCCAAGCACGCCTCCTGAACTGGCGGTGAATTGACGGGAAATCGTCCCCGTCATTCCTGATGTGTATGCTCGTTGAGCGTGCGCCTGGGGTGTTCTCCATGCAATGATTCACGATGAGGAGGCCCCTGTGAAGGACACGATTGCCGCCATCATGAAGCGGCCAGGTATCGCCCATCTGCTGCGAGCCCACACCCGATTCACCCGACGTCTCGGCAACCATTTCGCCGCGTCCATCACCTACTTCACGGTGCTGGCGATCGTCCCGGTCATCGCATTCGCCTTTGCCGTGCTGGGATTGATTCTGAGCCGGTTGAGCCCCTACCTGCTCAATCAGGTGGTGGATTCGGTCGTGAGTCTGGCCACTCAGCAGGATGACAAGGAACAAATTCGCGGCATTATTGAGAATGCGATGAAGGTCGGCGGATCGGTCTGGGCGTTCATCGTCTCCATCCTCACCGCTTTTTGGGCCGGAATCGGCTGGGTCGGAAACATCCGCAAGGGAATCCAGGCGGAATGGGCCCCAGACTTTGACATGGTGGCCGACGACCGCGGATTCGTGCGCGCCAAGCTTTCCGACATGTTGGCATTCCTGGGATTGCTGCTGGTGAGCCTGCTGACGATTATCACCTCCCAGGTCGGCTCCTCGATGGCCGGGCTGTTGGCCAGGTGGACTGGCCTCGACACCGTTCCTGGCCATGGCCTGCTGCTGACCCTGGCCGGCCTGCTGGCCTCGGCGATTGCCGGTTGGTTGCTCTTCATCTTCCTGTACACCGTCATGCCGCGTGGCAAGCCGGTGTGGCGTCCGATCCTCAAGGGATCGCTGGCCGCAGGTTTTGCCCTGGCCCTCCTACAGGTGGGTGCTGGCTATCTTGTGCAGGCCTTCAGCTCCAACAAAGCTGTGCAGGCCTTTGGGTCTGTCATTATCATCATGCTGGTCTTCGATCTCATCGCTCGATTGAGTCTCTTCATCGCCTCATGGATCGCGACGGCGAACCAGCCGGCTGTCGACAAGGAGTGGAACGACTGCGACGAACCTCTGCTCGGTCGTGACGACTGCCGTACCGTTGACGGGCACTGGGAGGCCGCGTTAGCGGATCGCGCCCGCAAGCACTCGGACGAGGACGGAGCGGAAGTCGTCGGTGTCGCCTCACAGGCCAATGGGGGAGAGGAGGACGCCAGCCAGCAGGAGGCGGAAGACGCATCGGCCGACGCACCTGCTGCTTCTCGTGCCTTGCCTCCCGCGCACGCCGAGCCTCGTCGTTGGCCGGTTGTCGGAGCGAGTATCGTCAGTGCTGTCGGGGGCATGGCGGTTGGCGCCATACTCGGTCGACGCCGCGAGGACCAATGACCCACTGATGATGCTGCGTGGTGGCAGGTCAGTTCGAGACGGCGTGATTCAGCTGCGGGCTGGCGTTTGCCCCATATGTGATTGGCCCCGTGGCCATTGGGCCCTGACGGACCCAGAAAGGGAATCGCAATTCTGCAAGGGTCGTCGTCGCGGAGAGCTCATTGTGCCTTGGCTGCCAGTCTTCTGGGCACGCTGTTCCCCGGAGTCGTCATGTTCACGTTGCCTCCGCTGTTCACCTCGTGGTGGAGGAGCTCTACCAGAGCTTCAGATGCATCATTGGGCTGGGTGACGACGTGTGCGGTTCTTGCGTCGGGGCTGTTGACATACGTCGCCGGGATCGTTCGTCAACAGTTGGGCACTCGCTGGATGTATGTCGTGGCGACGGTCCTCATGATGGTGTCTTTGGCGGTCGTCGTGGTGGACTCACGGTCGCTACCGGTTGCTTACACGTGGGCGCTGTTGTCTGGAGCATCCTCGGCCTTCACGTATTCCCCCTCATTGACTGCGGTCCAAGAATGGTTTCCGCGACGGTTGGGGCTGGTTACCGGATTGGTCAACGCCAGTTTCGCCCTTCCCGCTGCCGCGGCGGCCCCTGTCGTCGCGGCAATGCTGAAACATTGGGGGTTCACAGACACGGTCTTGACGCTGATGATTGGCGTCGCCGTCACACAGGTCCTGGTGATTTTTCTTTCCACCCCGCACTGGCTCGAGGAGGAGCGTAGGGCAGGGTTAGCGGCATCGCGGGAAGAGATTTCAGCACCGTCTGCAACCACCGCGCAAGCCGTTCGGACGCCCGCGTTCTGGCAGGTATGGGCGATCTGGTTCGCTGGTGGTGGGGCAGCCATCACGATGATGACTTTCGCTGCCACCTATTCCGCGCATCTCAATGATATTGGGGTGCGAGTGAGCGCGGTGGCGGCGGTTACCGCGTTCGTCTCCGGAAATGGGCTGATACGAGTGATCAACGCGATGGTGCTCGATCGTGTCGGACCGACGGTCATCGGAGCCGTGACTTCCTTGACCCTTGCCATGGGGTACGTGCTGTTGGGTTTCGTCACCAGCGGTTGGGCACTCATCGTGGTGGCTTTCCTGGCAGGAGTCGCTTTGGGGACAATCTTCACGATCTCGCCCTTGTTACTGACACCCCTCTTCGGTCTCAAACACTTTGGGCCCATCTTTGGGCTGGCCTTCACCGCCTACGGTGTTTTTGGTGCCTTTGCTGGCCCTATGCTCAGCTCATATCTGGCTCAGCAACTGGGATATGCCCTGGTATTCATCTACCTTGCCGTGTTGATGGTCTGGGCTTTCTTGTCCGTACTCGCCGTCGATCGCTCAAAACGGAGAATGACAGCGCATTGGGTTTAACAGGGTTCCACGTACCACAATGGCCCCTCCGCTCTCAGTCAGTCCACCGGGACCGATTCGTGCGGAAGGGCCACTGGCGGGCCAGAACTGTCAGGCCTGCCCGATCTCGCTGAGCATGTCGGTGAACCACGGCTGTGTGACATCAAAGGGCTTGCCACCCTTGATGCGGTCGAAGGCGATGTTGGTCAGCTCGTCGCCGTTCTCCTCGTCCTGACCGATGACGCCAGCCCTGCCAGCGAGGGCGCAGTCGACGGCCAGATCGGTGCAGCGGCCGATGAGCTCGAGGTCGGCCTCGTTTGAGGCAGCCGAACGGGAGAAATAACCCGACTTCTGGACCATGACCTTCTCGGCTCCCAGCTTCTCGGCGAACTGCTTGCCGAACCAGGCGCCAGGGTTGACCTTGTCGAGCTTGACGTGGCCGAAGGGGTCGCGCGGGACTTCCTGACCGGCCTTCTCCATCTCCTCGATGATGGCGTCGAGGCCAGCGCCCTCGGACAGGAAGATGGTGACGTTGCCGATCTCGTCCATGACCTTGTTGAGGCGCTCGGCCTCGGCCTCGAGGTCGAGGTGGGCCTCCGGGACGTACACGGCGTGGACGTCCCAGGCCTCCTTGGACAGACCGATCTCGGGGACCCACTCCTGGGTGTCCAGCCATTCGCGGTACTTGGCGGCGGTGGCTGCGGTCAGCCAGCCACAGTTACGTCCCATGACCTCGTGGACGATGAGCATGCGGGATCCGGAGTTGTGCTCACCGACGATGTTCTGGGCGAAGCGGGAACCCTGCTCGGCAGCGGTCCAGGCGCCCAGCGACTGACGAATCGGGATGACGTCGTTGTCGATGGTCTTGGGCAGACCGACGACGGTCAGACCGTAGTCGTGCTCTGCCAGGTACGCGGCGAGGTCAGCGGCAGTGGTGTTGGTGTCGTCGCCACCGATGGTGTGCAGGACGTCGACCCCGTCGGCGACCAGACGGTCAGCAGCAACCTTGAGGGGATCGTCGCCCTCGGCGACCAGACCACGCTTGACGAGGTCGGCGGCATTGGTGAGCTTGACGCGGGAGTTGCCGATCGGGGAACCACCGAAACGCTTGAGGATCTCGGCGTTCTTGCGCACAGTGTCGGTGACCTCGATGAAGTCTCCCTTGAGCAGGCCCTCGTAGCCGTGTTTGTAGGCGATGATCTCGACCTCGGGGGCAACCTCGGTGTAGCGCTGGATCAGACCACTGATCGCCGTGGACAGGCAGGGCGCGAATCCACCGGCGGTGAGGAGAGCGACCTTCTTGACGGCCATGGGGAAACCTTTCGTTCGTCGTGCGATGACGCTATTAAGCCTATGGCACGAGTCGAAACGCCACACCGAGGGAGCAAATGTCAACCCTTTCCAGGACACTGGGGTTCGTGTTGGTGTGATGGTATGACGAGTAATGCGTTAATGCACCGACGTGTGGCCAGTGCGAGGAAGAGGGATCCATCCCAGCGACATGGCGATCGTGGCGTCAGTCTGTCCGTTGTCGTCACGGTGTTGCTTCCGGTCCTTCTCCTTGCCGCTGGGGTGGCCGTGGACGGGGCAGAACAGGCGAGGGCTGCTCGACTTGCCCACACCGTCGCTGCGGAGGCTGTTCGGGCTGGATGCGAGGAGGGATCAGCTGCTCAGCTGGTAGGACAGGACGGCTCCGGATCAGCTCGCAAGGCCGCGGAAAAGTCGGTTCGTGGAGCCGAGATCAAGGGAGTGAGTCAGCTGACCATTGACGTCGAGGGAGACGCCGTCAGCGTCGCTGTGCAGGTCACCAGACCAACTCATCTGCTCTCGCTCATCGGCGTGCTGGAGGTCCATGGTCAGGCGCGCGAAATGTGCACGTTGATGGCTCGCTGACCGCCATGGGAGTCCGCTGCGGCGATACGATGGCAAGGTGTCCAAGTACTTCCCGGTACACCCGGAGAACCCGCAGCAGCGTTCCCTCAACCAGGTCGTCGACATCCTGCGCGACGGTGGCCTGATCGCCTACCCGACCGACTCGGGTTACGCGTTCGGGGCACGGCTGGGGAACAAGGACGCCCTGGATCGGATTCGCAAGTTCCGTGAGCTGTCCGACAAGCACCACTTCACCTTGGTGATGAGCGAGTTCGCCCAGGTCGGACAGTACGTCCAGATGGACAACTGGGTCTTCCGGGCGGTCAAGGCGGCCGTCCCTGGACGATACACGTTCATCCTCAAGGCGACTCGTGACGTACCGAAGGTCATGCTCCATCCGCGCAAGAAGACCGTGGGTGTCAGGGTGCCTCAGCACGTGACGGCTCTGGCCCTGCTGGAGATCCTCGACGAGCCGATCGTCTCCTCGACCCTCATCATGCCCGGGCAGGAGACCCCGATGGTCGACGGTTGGCAGGTCCAGGACGAGATCGGTGATCATCTGGACGCCGTCATCGATTCTGGAGACTGTGGCATCGAACCGACGACGGTGGTTGACTTCACCTCCGGGGAAGCAGTGATCACGCGCCGCGGTGCCGGTGATCCGTCCCCCTTCGAGTGAGACCATCTGTCCCTCGAATCGTGACGGCGACTGACGAAGGATGTTGACGACGTGCTTGGCCTGATGGGTGCAATGGAGGATGAGGTCCGTCTCATCCGCGAGGACCTTGACGAGGTCGTGGAGTTGGACGGTCCGTGCGAATTGCTGCGCGGCCGGTTGGACGGAACACCAGTGGTGCTGGCGAAGTGTGGCATCGGGAAGGTGAATGCGGCCTTGGCGGCCTCAGCCATGGTTCAGGCCGGCGCTACGAGCATCGTCTTCACTGGTGTCGCTGGTGCCGTGGCTCCTGGTCTGGGTATTGGCGACGTCGTCGTCGGGGACAAGTTCCGTCAGCACGACGCTGACGACACTGCCTTTGGCAACCCCATCGGCATCGTCCCCGGTGAGCCAGCATTCTGGGAGCCGGATCCGGATCTTTCCACCAAGGTACTGGGGGCGCTGCGGGCTCTCGAGGGGCCGCGCGGTCATCACGTCGTGGCCGGAACCATCGTCAGTGGCGACCAGTTCATCGCCCAGGCCGAGAAGGTTGCGTGGTTGCGCACCACCTTTGACGCCAGTGCGGTCGAGATGGAGGGCGCGGCTCTGGCACAGGCTGCCAGCCACCTCGGGGTGCCCTTCGCCGTCGTGCGAATCCTGTCGGACTCCGCCGATGGTGATGCCACCTCCGATTTCCCGGCCTTCCTCAACGACGCCGCTCGCCGCGGACGCGACCTGGCCCACGCCTTGGCTCAGGCCTGAGAAATCAGGTCCGAATCCATCCGGGGCACTCAGGCCCGTACCAGCAGGGCTCCGGGGGCCACCCGTGTTCTCATCGTCGTCACCTTGCCCACCAGATCACCATCAACCTCGGCGAGGATTGGCCCGGAACCAGACCTCACGAGCGCTGTTCGTGAGGAAGCGTGACGCACCAGTCGGTGCCCATGGCGATGCCGGGTGACGAAATGGTTGAGGACGGCTACCCAGCCGACGATCCCGTGGGGAGACAGGGTCAGGACGTCCAGGGTTCCGTCGTCGATACGGCCGTCCGGGACGAGATCGACCCCACCAGGCAGGACGGAGCAGTTGCACACCAGCACCATCCGAGCCCGCGTGACGACCGGTTTGCGACCATCGACGCTGGTGCGGGCCTGGAACCCGGGCTGGATGAGGGTCTGGGCACCTGATGCCACATAAGCCAGCCATCCGATCTTGTCCTTGAGACGATCCTGGGTGCCGGCCATCATCTGAGCATCCATGCCCATGCCAATGATGACGGTGAAGCAGATCTCCTCGGACTCGTCGAAACGGACGTAACCAAGATCGATGGCCCGCACTGGGCGGGTCAGCACGGCGTCGAGGGAGGCCGCCAGATCAGTGTGGGGCAGATTGAGGTTGCGGGCCAGAAGATTGCCCGTCCCCATGCCGAGAATCCCCATCGGGACTCCGGTACCTGCTAGACCAGCTGCGACCTGACGGATCGTTCCGTCGCCGCCCAAGGCCAGGACGAGGTCGGCACCATCATCGACAGCGCTCCTGGCCAGGCCGTGACCGAAGTCATCGTCGGTGGTGGGAAGGAAGGACGGGTTGACCCCCAAGTGCTCCTGGCATTTGCTCTCGATGAGAGTGCGCCACTGGGAGTTGGCGGCAGTCTTCACCGAATTATGGATGACTGCCACGGTGCGCGGCTGAGATGTGTGCACGTCGTGAGCCTAGGGCATCAGACCAACTTCGTGGCCGCTCCGTCTCAGTGCGTGAGGTCGACCCAACGCTGCGCCCTCGGCGTCAGATCGACGTCACGGCCCAGGAGTTCGGCCAATTCGACAGCCAGATGGTCGGCCTGACCCGCTCGGCAAGCCAAGGTGAGGAGGGCCCCGTCTGCGGTGTAGCCGACCGTAACGACCTCGTGTCCGGCAGCTCGGATGACACCTTCTTCATGACCAGCTTGTCGTAGGTCGAGTAGGGTCGTGAAGGTGTCCATGAGGACTCGACGATGCAGCGAGGCCGAGTCCAAGGCCTTGGTGACCGCGTTCCCGTAGGCGCGGGTCAGGCCGCCAGCTCCCAGCTTGATGCCACCGAACCACCGGCTCGTGACGGCCACGACGTCCGACAGATGCGGCTGATCGTCAGAACTCGAGGCCGTCAGGGCGTTCAAAGTCGGCATTCCGGCTGTTCCAGCAGGCTCGCCGTCGTCGCTGCAGCGCTGGGCATGGCGATCAGGTCCGATGACGAAGGCGGAGACGTGGTGACGGGCATCGTGGCCATCTCGTCTCGCTCGGGCAATGACGTCACGAGCTTCTTCCTCGGTCTCGACGCGGACCAGTCTGGTTCGGAAGATCGAGCGTTTGATCTCCAATTCAGCCTCGACCGGGTCTGTCAGGACGATGTACTCGTTCACCTGACCCCCGGTAGGGAGGTGACCATGTCGAGGCGGATCTTCTCCATCTCATCGACGACGATGTGGGCATCGAGGTTCTGACTGGAAATCGGAGGCAGACCGGTGATGAAGACCGCGATGTCGGCCAACAGCCGACGTGCCCACGGCACGGGCTTGTCGATGGTGTGCCAACACACCGATAACAGATCGTAGCCGGTCTCGGTGACGGTGCGATCGACCTTGGACCAGTCCTGCAGAGCTTGTGGAGCGTCGGGGCGAGTAGCAGAGAGCAGGGCAGATCCGCGTATCAATTCATGGACCATCTGGTTGCGTTCCACCTGAGCCCGTGAGGTACTGGTGTGGCCTTCTGCCAGCGACCGCAGCACAGGCATCATCGAGCGCAAGGTGCGGCGGTACTGGCTGCGCACCAGAAGCACTGGAGCTCGCCGACCGACGACGTGGATCGTGATGATGCCGACGGCCAGACCGACGACCGTCTCAAGGATCCTGTCCTGGGCCAGCTGGTACATCTCACCGGGCTGGGTGAGTGGTGTCATGAGCAGTGCGAAACAGGTGATGAAGATGCAGGCGATGCCGTAATTGCGCGTCACCATGGCCTGCATGATCCACAGGAAGACGATGATGAGGCCGATCTGGACCCAACCTGACGGTCCGAAGGCTGCCACGGCCAGGTAGAGCCCCAGCCCGATGACCGTCCCGAGCACGCGGTGGATGGCCCGGATGGTCATATCGGAGCGGGTGGCGTCCATGTGCATCAAGATCAGCACGCTGAGGATGGCCCAGTAAGGATGGCCGAAGGGCAGCAGGATCATGAGCAAGGCGGCGAAGAAGACGCCGGTGGCTGCTCGAAGTGCCAGCATCGTCGGTCGGGAACCACGCTCCAGTGCTGTCCGGAGCAGATAACTTGCCTTGGGTCGCCCCAACGGGGTCCAGTCCAGATGGTCTGGAAGGGACACGTCGGCGGATGGGAAGGCTTCCAGCCTCAGCTCGTGCTCCAGGCGCATGTGGGCGGTGACGAGTCGGGCTCTCAGCTCGGAGAGCTCGGACATCTCCGACGGGTTGTCGGCCCCGGAGGCGTGACCGTCGTTGTAGGCCCACCACGCCTGATGGATGGCAGCGTGGGCTGCTGAGCGCAGCCGGGCAACCTCGTGGCTGTCGGCATCCTCGTCGGGCTCACAATAATTGTTGACCGCTGTCTCGGCCTTCTCGACGGCGAGCCGCACCGGTCGGTGCGGCGAGATGAAGCAGATGATCATCGACACCATGGCGGCGATGAGGAAGGAAGGGCCGGTCGAGGTGAAGACTGTTGCGATCGTCCACCCATGGCTGGCCATGTAGGCGCCGAAAGCCCCGGCGAAGAGGATGTTGAGAGGTCCCGGCGGACCCAACTGCAGAGCATGCCAGGTCCAAATGATGACGAGGCTCCACGCGGCCAGGATGAGCGGCATGATCCACTCCACCCGCATGGACAACAGGCCGAGACACTGGGAGAGGACCGTCGCGATGCCGACGCCGATGAGGATTCGAGCGCGCGACAGTGGGGCATTGCTGTTGCCCGCCAGTGCGCCCATGGCACCCATCATTCCCATGGCGGCATGGCTCGGGTCGGTGATGAGACCCATCGTCACCAAGGACACTGCCATCGGGATGATGAGGATGATCGCCTGCTTGTTGCGTCCCGGAGCCGGGCGAATGGTGATCAGTCTGTGCAGCAGGTGGCGCAGTGAGGATGGCTTGTCAGTCGGGCTCATCGATGCACCGTACCGGTGCTCGTCGTCGTGGGACGTCCCATGGTGACGGTGGTGGACCATCCAGTGTCGACGTCGATGATCGTCGTGGTGACCATACCTGTCTCGAGAATGGTGTAGGTCTCCTCGATGAGGTGACCGTTGTCGACCTCGTGGACGTCGACCTGGTCAGCGTCGAGGTCGGTGCCCGTATTCTGCAGAGTCTCGTCGAAGGGGAAGACGACAGTGGCAAAGGGAATGAGGTCACCCACCGGTTCGCCGTTGGCGTCAGTTCGCGAGAACTCCACGAAGCGGAAGACGCCGATGTTGTGACGGCAACGGTAGGTTCGCGTGATCGTCGTCGTCCCGGAAAGCCGCGTGCTCTGGTCGGTGAGGACGTCGAAGCCGATGCCTCGTCCGGACTCAGTCTCGCGGAACACACCGAAACCGCGGGAGAGGCGGTCACGGATTCCCAGGGTGTCCGCGTCAGCGGCGACGGCCAGACCGATTGCGGTGGCCGAGGTCGGGTTGGGAGAACGGTGCACTCGTCGCCCGAAGAGTTCGCGCAGCCGGCGGGGAACGATCGGCAGGGACGTGGCGCCACCGACGAGATGGATACCGGCGACGTCGGAGTCAGCGCTGTTGAGCAGGGAGGACAACGGATCCATGGTCTCAATGGTGCGATCGACCAGCGGCTGGCAGGCTTCGGCCACCTCGGCGACCGGAATGCGCAGAGTCGTCGAGTCGAGGTCCACGAGGAGGTTCCGAGACTGGGGACGCAGGGCTTCCTTGGCGATTCGGCACGCCTCGAGGAGCTCGTCACGATCGACAGGGGTGTCGCTGAGATGACGGGTGGCCAGAGCAGCCAGCACCTCGTCGAAGTCGTCGCCACCGAGGTCATTGAGACCGACGGAGTCGAGGACTTCCGGGCTCTGGCCGGACATGTTGACCAGGGATGCGTCGAAGGTGCCACCACCGAGGTCATAGATGATGACCCTGGTGCGCTTGGAATTGAGGTTCCGGGCCTGGCGGAGGGCGAATTCCAGCCCGGCCGCAGACGGCTCGTTGACGAGGCCGAGCACATCAATGCCGGCCTGACGTGCAGCATCCATCGTCACGAGGCGCTGCCCGGTGTGAGCGTGGGCAGGTACACCGAGGACGGCACGATGAGGTCCGGGGACGTCGATGCACGAGATGACATGACGCAGGAAGTCGGCCCACAGATCGACCAGCGGGATCTCCATCTCCCCGATGTGGACCAGGGTCGACGGGCCGGCTCCGGGGGCCGCCAGGAGGCGCTTCACCGAGCGGACGCCAGGGGCTCCACCGGCCATCGCCTGGCGGGCCTCAAAGCCGTGGACGAGGGACCCACCGACGACCGCGCTCACGCTGGGCAGCTGGTCGTGTGAGTCTCCTTCCGTGTCGAGGAAGGGAAGCAGGGGGTGGTTTCCGTTGTCAACAGCAGCAACCGCGGTGTAGGTGGTTCCCAAGTCGATTCCCAGATCCATGCTGGGCAGTCTATGTCTGGGTACAGACAATGCCCTTATCCGTCCGAATCGCCTCCGCGACGGGGACGGTAATCAGGGGTGTCGTCGTCGGCGTCACCGTCGTTGCCACGTCGCGGACCGGAAGGATTGTCGTCACTGCGGGAATCGTCCTCGTGGTCGTCACCGTCGTCGATGGAACGCAGGAAGTCCTCGACCTCGGCACCAATGTCCTCGGCGTCAGGGACCGTGACCTCGGTGGTGCCGAGCTCGCGCTGGGCAACTCGAGAGTCGTACTGCTCCTCGAGGGCATGGAGCATGGTCTTGAGCTCCTCAGAACCATTGACCTGGGTGTCGATCTCGGCACGAACGGTCTTAGCGGCCATTGCCAGAGCGTTGATGGGCAGGGCCAGGCCGGTTGCGCCGCGTAGTGCCTCGACGAGGGCGCGAGCCGACTCCGGGTAGTCCAGGTCAGCCAGGTAGTGGGGCACGTGGGACGCCAGGCCGATGACGGCGTGGTTGGTTTCCCCCAACCGCTGCCCGAGGACGACCGGGAAGGACGCCGGCACCTGAACGCGGCCAAACGGTGAGGTGGATCCCAGGATGAGTTCGGGACGCGACGCCCATCGGGTGACCATGGCGGGTCGGGTATGAGGGGTCGGTACGGGAATCGAATCAGTGATGACCGTCAGACGGATCCCCATGGAGTCCACGAGGTTTGTCAACGACGACACCAAGGTCTCCCAGCCCAGAGCCGGTTCCGGGCCGTCAAGGACGAGGAAGGCCTGTCCGAGTTGATCCGTGACCTCGTGAAGGACCAGACGAGGGCGTTCATAGCCCTCGAAATGGTCAGTGTCGAAGATGATGGGCTGACGGGAATCGCGGTGGTCCAGCAGGAAGTCGATGTCGAATTCACCGAGTTCGTGGTGGGGGAGTTCGGTGAAGATCGCGTCACGGACCCGTGCCTGTACCCGTCCGGTGTCGTTAAAGGACTGCACCAGGGTGATGAGGGCGGACACCTCCTGATCGGGACCCACGATTCCGGGGTGCCAGCGGAAGCGGTCGCTCTGCTGATCCATGGGTGTCCTCCTTCGAATAGGTCCAGGTTGATGCAACCCCGTGAGTCCTCACTCTATTCCGTCGGAACGGTGGGTAGCCTGACCGCGTTGCCAGATGACAGAAGGACGGACTACATGAGGATGACGTGCCGAGCAGCAACCGCGGTCGCCGTTGCGGGGTTCTCCCTGCTCGCCGGATGTTCACAGACTCGCGGAGAGGTGCCCGGGGTCAGCGATTCCCCTGATCGTTGGTGGACGGCTTCCCCCTCGACGACGAGCCAGCCAGCCAGCACCCATGAAGCCCAGCAGAGTCCCGCCCATGCCCCGGCACCGACGGCACCGACGCCAGCGGCGGCCAGCGGTTCGTGCGGTTACGCCGTGACAGGCAAAGCGGCTCGTCCTGTCGACATGCCTCGTTCCGACGAGATTGAGAGGACGGGATCGGCAACCGTCACCTTGACGATCAATGACGCGCTCGTGGTGCTGACGGTGGATCGTGCCACGGCCCCGTGCGCCGTCAACTCGTTCGTGTCCTTGGCTGAACAGGGTTTTTACAACGACGCGTCGTGCCACAAACTGTCGACCGGAGACGCGAAGTACCTTCAGTGCAGCGACCCGTCCGGCACTGGTAATGGCGGACCCGGGTACTCGTACCCGGTTGAGAAGGGAGCCAAGACCGGCGGATCAGTAGGTGCGGGCACCCTTGCTCTGGTGACAGATTCCCAGCACCGTCTGGGATCGCAATTCGCCTTGGTGTACGGGGACTCCAAGCTGCCGGACTCATTCGTAGTCATCGGGAGCATTGATCGGGAAGGTGTTGACAGCATCTCCGAAATCGCTGGCAAGGGGGTGGCCGAGGACGGGAGCTCCCCCAAAGTCAACACCCGTATCGGCTCGGTGGTGATGGGCTGAGCCTCAGTGTCAGGAGGGATCATCCTGGCAACGCGACAGGAAAGCTGCCAGAACCTGCACGAAAACTGCGGGCTGGTCCGAGTGCACCCAATGGCCCGAGTTCTTCACTCGAATTCGGCGCACCTGGGGGAAGAGCTCGTGCATGGCCTGGGAATGATCTGGGCCGACGTAATCAGACTCCTCGGCGGTGATCCACAGCACCGGTCCGTCCCAGGTCGTATTGACCGACGGCCAGGAACCAATGTCTGACAAGCCATTACCCAGCAGGTCAAGATTCATCTGCCAGTACCAGCGGTTGTTCTCACCGGTGTCATGCCGCAGGTTCTGCAGCAAGAACTGACGGATCGTCGCGGAAGGGATCTCATCGGACATCTGCTCCTCGGCCTCGCGTCGCGTGGTCAAGCCACTCAGATTCACTGACGTCATGGCATGGACGAGGGGAGCCAGGCGGGTGAGATGAGAATCCACCGGTGCCATGTCGACGACGGTGAGGCTGCGCGCGAGATCAGGATTGTCCAGAACTGTCCGCATGACGACCTTGCCACCCATGGAGTGGCCCAGGAGATGAACCGGGCGGTCCCCGCTGGTCGTCCTGATCGTCTCGGAGAGGGCCTTGGCCATGGCGGGGTAGGAGAAATCCTGTGTCCAGGGGGAACGGCCATGGTTCGGTAGGTCCACGAGGATGCAGCGGTAGGCGTCCGGACCGGTGGCGAGGAGGTCCTTGGCGACCCTGGTGAAGTTCTTTCCCTGCCCGAAGACCCCGTGGCACCAGTAGACGTCCTGACGACCGTCACCGAGGGTGATCAGGTGAAGCTCATTCATGGACGCGACCTCCAACACCCGGTGTGCCAGTGACGACGCTCCTCGACCGGGGACGTGGAGAACATCGATGGTTCATGCGGCCAGGCGACGACGTGCGGGGTTCCTGGCTGGATGGGATGGAGACACCCGGGACAGGTGTAGACCTTGAGCGCTCGGTCAGCAGGCACCATGCGTACGACGTGCTGACCGTCCCTCTTGTACTCAGAATGGGGATGGCTGGTCGCACTGAGGGGGCGGGCTCGACGCTGCCACTTGCGCGAACCATGATGACGACCCATGCGGCCCATTGTGCCGCACCTGATACCGGGGACGACAATGCTGAGGGGATGGGCCCATGCCGGCGCACCAGAATGGCGTTCGAGGTCGAGGCTGAGGTGCAGGTAAAGTCCGACTCCGTGCGTCTCGTCATTGCTCCCTGCCAGGTTGACTACACCGGTCGTCTCACGGCCCATCTGCCATGGGCGAAGCGGCTCATCGTCGTCAAGTCGGACAACTCGGTGAGTGTCCATGCCGACGACCGTGCATACAAGCCACTGAACTGGATGAGTTCCCCGTGCACCTTGACGACCCGTCCTTGTCTGCCTGACGAGCCGGCCGCCACGGCCGCCGTGGACGCTGAGGTCGAAGAGGTCTGGGAGGTTGATGCCCCGACAGGAGATCATCTGCAAATCCTGTTGGGCCCGAAGTTTCTCGACGTCACCGAGGAGCTGGGAGTCGACCCTGGTCTGCAGAAGGACGGGGTGGAGGCTCATCTTCAGGAGTTGCTCGCCGAGAATCCGGACACCTTCGGGGCAGGCTGGTCGCTGGTTCGGCGCGAGTACATGACGCCGATCGGTCCGGTGGACCTGCTGTGTCGCGATGCCGAGGGTGTCTATGTCGCTGTCGAGGTCAAGAGGCGAGGCGAGATCGACGGGGTCGAACAGCTCACCCGTTATCTGGAACTCATGAACCGCGACCACCTGTTGGGTGATCGGGTCAGGGGAGTCTTCGCGGCCCAGAAGATCAAGCCACAGGCGCGCACCTTGGCCACGGACCGTGGCATCGAATGCGTCACCGTCGACTACGACGCCCTGCGTGGCATGGATCACTCGGAAGATCGTCTCTTCTAGACGGTATGGGTGACCCCGTTCCGGGGTCACCCATACCGTCTAGTGCAGGCACCTGCTCAAAGATATGGCCCCTGACCTCATGGTCAGGGGCCACTCACGCTGTGGGGCGCACCTCACTTCTTGGGAGTGCGGTCTGCAGACAGTATCTGGGTCTTTTCGTTGTCGGACTCATCGTCCGGATCGCCTTGGGGCTCCGATTGCTGAGCTGGAGTGGCACCGTTCTGGGTGTCGCCCTTGACGCTTGGAAGCACCTGGGTGGCCTGATCCTCATGGGGGGCCGCTGCCTCAGATGGCTCGGCGTCGGTCTTGGGGCGGGTCTTCGGGTCGATGACGATGGTGGCGTCCTCGGAGCTGTCAGCCTCCGACTGCTCGGCGAACGGATCAGTGTCGGGGTAAGCGCTCTCGGCTTCTCCTGCCAGAGCCTTGAGGTTGCTGAGCTGGGCGAGGACGGCCTTCTTGCGCTGCAGCAGGGCAGCGGTCTCGCGTTCCAACTGTTCCTTGCGCCAGGCGTACTGCTCCTCGAGGCGTTCCTTCATCATGGCTGCCTGACGGTGAGCCGTGGCAATACGGTTCTCCGCGTCACGAGCAGCTTGGTTACGCGTGGATTCGGCCTCCTCGAGTGCGCTCTGACGGATGGTGTCGGCCTCTTCCGTGCGCTTGGTGACAGTGTCGCTGCTGGCCTGCTGATGGGCCTTGGCCTGTTCGAGCAACTCATTGATCTTGGCCATGGCCTGATCGTGGCTGGCTCGAGCCTCTGCAGTGACGGCAGCGGTTTCCTCTCGTGCCTTCTGGGTGATCTCGGCAGCATCGTGACGAGCGGACTCAGTGATCTCGGCGGCCTCGGAACGAGCTTTCTCGATGATCTGTGAGACCTGGGCTCGGGCGTTCTGATCGATGACCGACGCCTTGGTACGTGCCTCGGTGACGATGGCCTCGGCATGAGTTTCGGCCTGCTCGACGATGGTTCGGGCCTGCAGGCGGGCCTGCTCGACGGCGGTACGGGAATCCTTGGCAGCCTGGTCACGCAGCTCGCGCTGGTTCGCCAGCCCGGCGACACGGATGTCGTCGGACTCAGTCTGGGCGGCGGCGCGCATGTCAGCAACGACCCGACGGCCTTCCTCCTTGATGCGCTCGGCCTCGTTGCCAGCCATGGCGACGATGTCCTTGGCCTGGGCCTCCGCGGCGGTGAGGATTTCGGTGGCGTGAACTCCCAGACGCTTGAAATCGGTCTGGGTGACCTCGGCCTGGGCCTGAGAGACCTGCCCGCGTAGGTGCCGGGTGAGTTGTTTCAGGGTCGAGACCTGCTGCTCGATCTCCCGGACGTAGTTGTCGACGCTGGCACGGTCATAACCCCACATCGAATGGGTGAAACTACCGGCCGCGCTGGCGGTGTCGTCGAAGAGGTTGAGTCCGGTCTCCTCGTCGAACTGGCCGTCAGAGACGTCTTTCGTGCTCACCGATGGTCCCCTTTCATTAGGTGACTCCAACGGTACCAATCGGTACCGAATTACAACGGCGCAACTCACCGGGACGAGGCGGGCCCCGGGGACACTGTCCCCGGGGCCCGAAAACCTCTCACCTCAACGGTGTGACATCAGTCCTTGTAGGGCATGCCACCGGCCGGGGGCTCGGTGATCTCGACGAGAATGCCACCGGTGTGCTTCGGGTGAAGGAAGATGACGCGGGAGCCAGCAGTTCCGATGGAGGGCTCGCCGATGAAGACGGCGCCGCGCTCCTTCAGGGTGGCGATGGTCTTGTCCAGGTCGTAGGTGCGGTAGCACACCTGCTGGATCATGTTCTTGTTCTTGGAAATGTACTTTCCGATGGTGCTGTCCTCGCCGAGAGGAGCCAGCAGCTGGACGACGGTGCTCTCCTCGCCGCGCTTGCCGGTGGCGATCATCGCCTCCTCGACGCCGTGGCCCTCGTTCTTCTCGCGAAGGAGGACGTGAAAGCCGAGGACGTCGCAGTGGTACTTGATGGCCTCGTCCATGTTCTTGACGGCGAAACCAACGTGGTCGATGCACGCAAAGGGATCATTGTTGAAGTTCTCCATGCGTCAATCCTTGCACTGCCAGCCAAGCCGGAGTCAGTCGGGGTGGGTATTCGACACGACATTGACCGACCTTGTCCGGAGCATCCATGCGATGCGGTGCGATCTGCTGTCCACACCAGTGGACCTCATGACGATGTGCGTTCTGCTCGGCGTTGCGAGTGGTGCGGAAGGGATCGTTCGGTCAAGAATGACTTTGCAGTGTCCCCGAGCCCTTCCCCGGGCCACGTGCCGAGCAAGGAGCCTTAGTGAACGTGAAGAAGACCATCCACACGATCATCGTCGTGTTCCTCGTCGTGTTCTGCTTGTACTACGTCTTCACGGATCCGGCTGGCACTGCTCGCGTGATTCGTGGCTTCTTCAGTGGCCTCTTCGGGTTCATCAGGGCACTGGGCGGGCAGTCCTGACCTTGCCCGACGTCATCCGTCGTTTCATAGACCCCGATGTTGACCGACACCTGCTGGTCGGCGAGGGGGAGTACGTCATCGACGAGGTTTCCAAGCACTGGATCGTCCTGGTGGCCCCGACGATCGCCATGGTGTTGGCAACACTGCTGTTCATCTCAATGGTCTTTGCGCAGCGGTGGTGGGGCATCCCCCTCGTGATGGGAATCTCCCTGGCGACCTGGGGAGCACTGCGCTTTCACCTAGATCACATGGACCGTTTCGTCATCACCAACATGCGGGTTTTCCGCGTCCATGGCATCTTCGATCAGCACCTGGCGACGATGCCCATGACTCGTATTCTCGACATTTCGGTCGAGCAGCCCTTCCTCGGACGTCTGCTCGGTTATGGCCATTTCATCTTCGAGTCGGCGGCTCAGGACCAAGGCCTGCGTGAGATCGACTACGTCGGGTGTCCGGAGGATCGCGACCTGACGATCCAGCGCGTCATTCAGATGGCCGGCTTGCGGACAAACCTGGCCCATCCCAAGTGACCATGTTGCACTGACATCGTGATGGACATGACATCGCCCCGACCACATTCGGGCGGTCGGGGCGATGCAGCGCTCATGATGTCACTGTGTCAGCCTTGCAGGGCCTTGTCGACGATCTCGCGGGCCTCCGCCTGCACGGCAGCCAGGTGGGCGGCGTCGCGCAGGGACTCGGCGTAGATCTTGTACTTGTTCTCGGTGCCGGACGGACGGGCAGCGAACCAGGCATTCTCGGTGATGACCTTGATGCCACCGATGGGAGCACCATTGCCTGGCGCCGTGGTGAGAATCTGCTCGATCCTCTCGCCGGCGATGGCGTCGGCGGAGACGTCGTCGGGGGAGAGGGCCTTGAGGCGGGCCTTCTGCTCACGGTTGGCGTCGGCATCGATACGGGCATAGTAGGACTTGCCGAAGCGGTTCTCCAGATCGGCGTAGTGCTCAGAGGGAGAACGTCCGGTGACGGCTCTGATCTCGCTGGCGAGCAGGGCCAGGAGGATGCCGTCCTTGTCGGTGGTCCAGGTGTGGCCGTCTAGGTCGAGGAAGGAGGCACCAGCGGATTCCTCGCCACCGAATCCAAGATTGCCACGCGTCAGGCCGGGCACGAACCACTTGAAGCCAACCGGCACCTCGACGAGGCGACGACCGAGATCAGCGGCCACCCTGTCGATGAGGGAGGAGCTCACCAGGGTCTTGCCGATGCCGACGCCGAGGCCCCACCCGGGACGATGGGCGAAGAGGTAACCGATTGCCACCGCCAGGTAGGCATTGGGATTCATGAGACCGGCATCAGGGGTAACGATGCCGTGTCGGTCGGAGTCGGCGTCATTACCGGTGGCAATGTCATAAGCGTCCTTGTTGGCGATGAGGGAGGCCATCGCGGACGGGGAAGAGCAGTCCATCCGGATCTTGCCGTCGGTGTCGAGGGTCATGAACCGCCAGGTCGGATCGACCTCGGGGTTGACGACCGTCAGATCGATGCCGAGATGATCGGCGATGTACTCCCAGTACTGCACCGAGGCGCCACCCAGCGGATCAGCGCCGATGTGCACCCCGGCCTCGTCAATGGCGTCGAGGTCAATGACATTGCGCAGATCGTCGCAGTAGGCGCTGCGGTAGTCGTAACGGGAGACCTCGTCGCGCACCTGCGCGTACGGCTTGCGACGAATAGCCGACGGATCGGCGAGTAGCTCGTTGGCGCGGTCGGCGATCCAACCGGTGGCATCGGTGTCGGCCGGACCGCCGTGCGGCGGGTTGTACTTGAAGCCGCCGTCGCGAGGCGGGTTGTGCGAGGGTGTGACGACGATGCCGTCAGCCTGGCGTCCCTCGCTCAGGCGGTTGTGGACGATGATGGCTCGCGAGACCGCCGGGGTCGGGGTCCACTCGTCGTCATGCTCGGCAACGACTTCGACGTCGTTGGCACGCAGTACCTCGATGGCAGTGGTCCACGCGGGCATGGACAGGGCGTGGGTGTCCTTGCCGATGAACAACGGACCGTCGATGCCCTGGGAGGCACGGTACTCGACGATTGCCTGGGTCGTGGCGGCGATGTGGGCGTCATTGAAGGCGCCGTCCAAGGAGGAGCCGCGGTGACCCGAGGTGCCGAAGACAACCATCTGGTCCGGGTTGGAGGGATCGGGAGTGATGTCGTGGTAGGCCGACAGGACGGCATCGACATCGATGAGATCGGATTCCTGGGCAGGTTTCCCAGCACGTTCATGAGCCATGGGGCCATTCTCTCACCGGGCGGAGCACTGCGGCAGGTCCCCGTGAGGAATCAGGGCGTTCGGACCATCGATAGTCACCGATGCTGGGGCGGATTACGAGAGGTCTGGTTGAATGGACGACATGTCTTCTGACTCGATTCATCGTCATGATGCCGTCGATCTGTCGGGGCTGGCAGCCGCAGCCGGTTCCTCCGACTCTCCTGCCGGACCCGCCCCAGCTGGTTCGGGAACCACCAGGACCTGGGTGATCGAGGGTACCGAGGAGAATTTCAACTCGCTGCTCCAGAAGTCGGTGCAGCACCCGGTGCTGGTGGAGTTCACGACACCGAAGGCCCATGGTGTCCAACAGATGTCGCAGGTGCTGAGTCGAGTTACCGACGAGGCTGCCGGCAAGTGGCTGCTGGTGCACGTCGACATCGACGCCCAGCCTCAATTGGCCAAGAGCTTGGGCGTTCAGGCCGTTCCGATGCTCGTCGCCGTCATCGGTGGACAGCTGGCACCGCTGGCCCAGGGCACGATCGACGAGCAGCAGTTCCGTCAGATCACCGACCAGGTGACTCAGGCCGCGACGGCCGGTGGCATGGTCGGTCGCGCGGAGCCGGTGACGGTCCAGGCGAGCAGCGAGGAAGCCGTTGGCCCTGACCCGCGCACGGTCGAGGCCGAGAAGCTCATGGACGCCAAGAGGTTCGACGAGGCGGTCGCCGCCTATGACGCGCTGCTGGCCAAGGAGCCCAACGACCCCGTCCTCATCGCGGGACGTAACGGGGCAGCGCTGCTGGGACGGTTGGACGACAAGGATCCTGCTGCACTGCTCACCGCTGCCCAGCAGAATCCTCACGACGTCGAGGCCCAGCTGGCTGCTGCCGACGTCGAGCTCATGGGCGGACGGACCGCTGACGCGTTTAACCGGATCATCCAGGTGGTGCGCACCAACCACGACGAGGAGCGCGAAGCCGCTCGCACTCGCCTGCTGGAGCTCTTCGCCATGGTGGGACAGTCCGATCCTGAGGTGGCAGCCGCGCGACGTTCGCTGGCAGCAGCATTGTTCTGATCGTCGCCTCCAGACGTGTTCACGGCCCGGGAGTACGCTCCCGGGCCGTGAGCATGTGGGGACAAGTCTGACCCAATCCAGCTGGACGTGTCGTCATCGACCAATAGCATGGGGACCATGGACTCGACCCCGTTCGACGAGAAGTTCCATGCCGTTTTGTTCGACCTTGACGGCGTCCTCACCCCTACCGCGCTGATTCACATGCGTGCCTGGGAGGAGATGTTCAACGAGGAGTTGGCCCATCGCGAGGGCCAGGATCCTTACACCGACGAGGACTACTTCGCCTACGTGGACGGCAAACCTCGATACGACGGGGTACGTGACTTCCTTGCCAGCCGCGGCATCACTCTCCCGGAGGGGGATCCCTCCGATGTTCCCGATGCCGAGACGATCTGCGGGTTGGGAAATCGAAAGAATGACCTGTTCAACACGGTGCTGGCCCGAGACGGCATCCAGCCTTATCCGGGGTCTCGCCGTTGGGTGGATCTGCTCCACGAACGCGGTGTGGCGATGGCTGTGGTGTCCTCGTCGCGCAATGCCGCTGCGGTGCTCGATGCAGCCGGTATGAGCGAAGATTTCCCGGTGCTGGTCGATGGCAACCGGTCGAAGGCGGAGAACCTGTCTGGAAAGCCCGCGCCCGACACCTACCTCCGTGGAGCTGATCTGCTTGGTGTGTCTGCGGAGCAATGCGTTGTCGTCGAGGATGCGGTCTCGGGAGTGCGCGCCGGTGCGGCTGGTGGATTTGGAATGGTGCTCGGCGTCAATCGCGGCGTGGGTGCTGACCGGCTGCGTGAGGTGGGTGCTGACCGAGTGGTCGATGACCTGGACGAGATGGCTGAGGAGATGGCATGACGCGAACGGGCACCGACCCGATGGATCGATGGCGTTTTCCCGATGATCCGTGGGCGATCGTCGAGACGGCACCGAGTACCGATGATCTGGGGACGACCGAGACCCTGTTCTCGGTCGGTAACGGTTATCTCGGCATGCGCGGTAACCCGTCCGAGGGGCGTGACTCCTTCAGTCATGGCACCTACATCAACGGATTCCATGAGATCTGGGACATCCATCATGCCGAGAACGCTTACGGCTTTGCGCGCACCGGTCAGACGATCGTCAACGTCCCCGATGCCAAGCTCATGAAGCTCTACGTTGACGACGAGCCGTTGCTGCTCAGCGTCAACGAGATCCAGTCGTACAAGCGCTGGATCGACTTTCGCGAAGGAGTGCTCCGTCGCGAACTGGTGTGGCGGACCCCGGCGGGCAAGCTGTTGCGGGTGGCGACGTCACGGATGGTGTCCTTCACCCACCGTCACATGGCTCTCATGAGCATCGAGGTGACGATGCTCGAGGGGGACGCCCCCATCGTCATCAGCTCTCAGATCCTCAATCGTGAGGACGGCATGGACGAGTACCACGTTCGTCCTGAGGACTCGGGGAATGCCGACGATCCTCGTCAGGCTCGCAAGTTCGCCGACGAGGTGCTCGTCGCGGAGAAGGACTGGCACTCGGACCGGCGGATGATCCTGGGGTTCCACACGGCCAGGTCCGGGATGACCCTGGCGGTGGGCGCTGATCACGAGATCACCACCGACAACGAGTGCGTCTCCCTCATCGACACCGAGCCCGGGTGTGGCAAGCGGGTTTACCGCATCGAGGCCACCCAGGGTCGCCCCATCCGAGTGGACAAGGCCGTGGCCTACCACTCCTCGCGAGGGGTGCCGGTGCACGAACTGTTCGACCGTGTTCGTCGCAGCCTCGACCGAGTCCGCGAGCAGGGCCATCGGGTCTACTACGACGAGCAGCGAGAGTGGCTCGACGACTACTGGGCGACGGCTGACGTCGAGGTTGAAGGCGCGCCGGCCGGCATCCAACAGGCGGTGCGGTGGAACCTCTTCCAGATCGCCCAGGCCTCGGCCCGCGCCGACCAGCGTGGTATCCCTGCCAAAGGAGTGACCGGGTCCGGTTACGAAGGCCATTACTTCTGGGACACTGAGGTCTACGTCATCCCGATGCTGACCTACACTCACCCGCGAATCGCTGAGAATGCCTTGCGGTTCCGTGTCAACACCCTTCCGCAGGCCAGACGACGAGCTGAGGAATTGTCCGAACGGGGAGCCCTCTTCCCCTGGCGGACCATCACCGGCGAGGAAGCATCGGCCTATTACGCGGCAGGTACCGCCCAATACCACATCAATGCCGACATCGCTCACGCGATCATGAACCACGCTCGTGCGACGGGGGACAAGACCTTCCTCTTCCGCGATGCCGCTCCGGTCCTCGTCGAGACGGCGCGGATGTGGGCAGATCTGGGCTTCTGGCGGATCAACGGAGGCCGGGAATTCCACATCCATGGCGTGACCGGGCCCGACGAGTACACCACGGTCGTCAACAACAACCTCTACACCAATGTCATGGCGCGGGCGAACCTCATTGACGCTGCCAGCGTCATGAGGCGAATGAGGGACGAGGACCCGCTGTGGTACGAGCACCTGTGCTCCGAACTGGACCTCACCGAGGACGAGGTCGGTGGTTGGGAGGAGTGCGCCGCAGGAATGGTCATCCCCTTCGACGACACCTTCGGCATCCATCCTCAGGACGACCAATTCCTCTCGCGAGAACTGTGGGACCTCACGAACACCCCCGCCGACAGGCGTCCGCTGCTGCTGCATTACCACCCGCTGGTGATCTACCGGTTCCAGGTACTCAAACAGGCCGACGTCGTGCTGGCCCTGTTCCTGCAGGGGGACCAATTCACCCAGGCGGTCAAGCTCGCCGACTTCGAGTACTACGACCCCATCACGACCGGTGACTCGAGCCTCTCAGCAGTGGTGCAGTCAGTAATGGCAGCCGAGGTGGGCCATCAGGAGATGGCCATGGAGTACTTCCTGGACGCCCTCTACTGCGACCTGGCCGACACCCACCACAACGCCTCGGATGGTGTGCATGTTGCCTCGACCGGTGGTGTGTGGGGTTGTCTGGTCCATGGATTCGTGGGCATGCGCAATGACCGAGAGAACCTACGTTTCGATCCTCGGCTGCCGGCCCAGTGGACATCCATCAAGCATCACATGCTTATTGGCGACTCGCACATGCTGGTGAAGCTGGAACGTGACGCGATCACCTTCCAGATCTTGTCAGGTCATGACCGCGAGGTGACGGTACGCGGGGAGCTCCACCACATCGGCGTCGAGCCGGTTCGGATCCCGCTGGGCGACCAGGGCCCGCTGCGTCCCAGTCTGCGCGGAACGCACCCGATCTCGGGACTGCGACGTGCAGACGGTTCCCTCATCACAGCAGAGGTTCCCGGAAGCATCGCTGAGACGATCGTCTCCTCCCCAATACTGCCCTCGCGGGATTGACGAACTGATGAGAACAACGAACAGGAGGCCGGCACCGTCACGGTGCCGGCCTCCTCCATTCGTGGGGGGTAGGAGTGGCCGAGATGTCCCGGCCGCCCGCGACTCACTTCACCACGGTGATGACCGGGGTGCTGGTGGTGACGTCGTCGGCCGGAATGCCGGTGACGTTGGAGTAGTCGAACCCGTTGGTCACCAGGACCGGGGTGATCTTCGAGTAGCCCGCCTCGTCGATGACGGCGGGATCAAAGACGACCAGGGGCTGACCGGCGCTGACGTGGTCGCCAGCCTTGACCTTGACGTCGAATCCCTTGCCGCCCAGCTCGACGGTGTCGATACCGACATGCACGAGCAGCTCGACGCCCGAATCCAGCTTGAGCCCGAAGGCGTGACCGGAATCCGGAGCAGTGACGACGGTGGCGTCGGCGGGACAGACGACCGTGTTGTCACTGGGCTCGATGGCGATACCATCGCCGACGACGCCGGTGGAGAAGACCGGATCGGGGATCTGGGAGATCGAGACCGCACGCCCCTTGAGAGGGGAGGTGATGGTGACGGCCTCGGGAGCGACATCGGTAGTCGTCGGGGCCTCGCCCCCCTCGACCGTGGCGGTCCCGGACTCGGGGCTGGTGGCACCTGCGGTGGCAACGGCAGCCGGAGCAGCGGCGACAGCAGCCGGCTCGGCCATCGCACCCTGAGTGTCGGCAGCCCTGGCCTCGGCACAACGAGCCTTGGCAGCAGCCTTCTCGTCGTCGTCACGGTAATCGCGCACGATGACCAGGGCCATGGCGGTGAAGAAGGAGGCCGCGATGGCGACGGAATACAGACCGATGTTGTCAAAGGCTGGGATTGTCAGCAGGGAGGTGAAGACGAAGGCCGGGGTGTGCAGGCCGCCGCCGGCACCGATGATGATGCCACCGACGAGACAGCCGGCGAGCATGGACGGGTAGATCTTCTTGTACCGCAGATGGATGCCGTAGAGGCTGGGCTCGGAGATACCACCGAGCAGACCGGCCGCCAGGGCGCCGGTCGCCGTCTGGCGCATCGTCACGTCCTTGTCACGGATGGACAGGAAGAGGACGCCGGCGGTGGCGCCGAAGCAGGCGAAGTTCCAGGCACCCATCGGGCCTTGGATGTAGTCGTAGCCCAGGGTCTGGATGTTGAGCAGCATGACGGCGTTGAGCGGCCAGTGCAGGCCCAGCGGAACCATGAACGGGTAGAGCAGCGGGATGAGGACGGCGAAGATGAACGGGGAGACATCGTTGACCGCCTTGAGCCCGTTGGCCAGACCAGCGCCGGCGTAGACACCGATGGGGCCGATGAGGAAGGCCGTCGGCGGGATCATGATGAGCATGGTCAGGAAGGGCACGAAGATCATCTGGACATTGGGGGAGATGACCTTCTTGAGCCACTTGTACAACGGAGCCAGGATGGCCGCCATGATGAGGGGCGGGAAGACCTGGGAGCCGTAGTTGAAGATCGTCAGCGGCAGACCGAAGACGTCGACGACATTGACCTTGAATCCGCCCAGAGTCAGAGGGTGAGCGGCCTTGCCGAGCTCCGCGAACCCCGGGAGCATCACGACGGCCATGACGGAGAATCCAACCCACGGGTCGGCATTGAGCCGCTTGGTGGCGTTGTAGGCGACCAGCAGTGGCAAGAAGTAGAAAACACACTGCCAGGCCAGGTTCACGAACTGCCAGCTCGGAGGCAGGGAGACACGGGAGTCGGCCCAGTTGCCGATGACTCCCATGGAACCCATGAGGGCCATGAAGGTGATGAACAGTGAGGCGCCGAGCAGGGCGCCCATGATCGGACGGAAGGAGTCCGACAGATACTCGAACAGGTTGTCGAGCCACGAGAACTTGCCGCGCGGGCCCTTGGAACGATGTGCGGCCTTGACGTCCGCATCGGACTGCTCGCCGTCCCCGGAGCCGAGGTTCTGCATGTCCGGCAGGTTCATGATGTCGTTGTAGACGCCGTTGACGGCGCCGCCGATGACGACCTGATAACGGTTGCCCGACTGGGGCACAGCGCCCATGACGCCGGGGATCTTCTCCACCTCGGCCTTGTCGATGGACGAGGAATCACGAAGTTGGAACCGCAGGCGGGTTGCGCAGTGGGTCAAGCCGACGATGTTGTCGCGGCCGCCCACCACGTCCACGATCTGGGACGCAGTTGATGACATGTAGGTGGTCCTCCTGTGTGTTCAGTCATCCTTCTTCCAGGACAACGACGAAGAAGCATAACCACCAGGGCCGAACGTTCGTTCACCACCCCAGGGTTACAACGAAAACCCGTTCTCAGTGGCACGTGGGGTGGAGTCTGCCAGTATGGCCGCGATACGTCGGGCCGACAGCTCGGTGACGTGTGCAGGGACGTCAGCAGGATCCACCCAGTGCAGATGGCCGATCTCGCCGTCAGCAGGATTCATGATGGCAGCGAGGGACGGTTCGACCACACCGGCGTCATAGATGAACTCGATGGCGTCAGACCACCCCAGGGCAGGTGGCATCCAATCGATGAGGACGGGGGTGGCAGGGATGTCGATGGTCACGCCCAACTCCTCCCGGCACTCCCGAACCGCTCCGGCATGGGGCGATTCCACCGGCTCGACTACACCGCCGGGGAGCTCCCAGTCAGGCTTGTACGTCGTCTCGCACATGAGAACCCGCCCGACTCCGTCGTGGACCAGGACGTGGGAGATGACCCGTTTGGTGGGCAGCACCGAGTCGAGCATGCCGGTGTGACCGGTCCGGGTGTAGATCTCGTCGGTGGCCAGTCGGGAGTAGACGAATTCGTCCATCCAACCATCCCCTCGGCTGCCAGCTTGGCGCAGCCGCCCCTCACGCCGGTATCCGGCCCGGTGCAGGGCATGGATGACCTCTCCGTCGTCGACGGCCACCCGGGCCTCCAGACGACGCACCTTGTGACCGAGGATGGCGTCGTCGGAGGTCAAGGAAATGGCCCGCGTCAGACCCTCCGGATATGGCGGATCGTCGAGCAGCAGGCGACCACAGTCGCCCACCACCTCGACCTGAATCCGAAAGTCCTCGGGATCGGACTCGTCATCGACCACGAACAATCCTCCTTGCCAGAATCACTGCATTCCCGGATCGCCGGGCAGAGCAGCAGTCGCCGAGGGATCGTGGCGCAGCCACACCGAGCCCATCGGCGGGACGCACACGGTGGCGACGGCCGGGAAACGATCGGGAACCGGAAGCGGGGTGGCCACGACCTGGCCGAGGTTGCCGAACTCTCCCGTTCCGTCGTACTCCAAGGAATCGGTGTTGAGGATCTCGGTCCACACACCCTCCGCGGGTAGTCCGACGCGGTAGTCGGTCTGCGGGTTGGGGGAGAAGTTCGTGAAGCAGGCGATCGTCGAGCCGTCCTCGCTGCGGCGCAGCCAGGAGAACAGATTGTTGCCGGCGTCGTCGGCGTTGATCCATTCGAATCCACGCGGATCGCTGTCGAGCTGCCACAGGGCGGGGTTCTCCTTGTAGATCATGTTGAGATCGCGGAAGAGGCGCTTGAGACCACCGTGACCCCACAGATCAGCGACGAACCACTCGAGGCTGGCGGACTCGTCGAACTCGTGACGCTGGCCGAACTCCTGACCCATGAAGATGAGCTGCTTGCCCGGGAAGGACCACATGTAGGAGTAGAAGGCTCGCAGGGACGCGAACTGCTGCCAGTCGTCACCGAGGATCTTGTTGATCATGGATCCCTTGCCGTGCACGACCTCGTCATGGCTGATCGGCAGGATGAAGTTCTCCGAGTACTGGTACACCATGGCGAAGGTCATCTCGCCGTGGTGATACTGGCGATGGAACGGATTGAGCTCCATGTAGCGCAAGGAGTCGTTCATCCAACCCATGTTCCACTTGAACCCGAATCCCAGGCCGCCGTGATCGACCGGCTTGGTGATGCCGGGGAAGCTGGTCGACTCCTCGGCAATCATGAGGATGCCGGGGTGGCGCGAGTACAGGTGTGAGTTGACGTAGCGCAGGAAGTCGATGGCCTCCAGGTTCTCGCGTCCGCCGTACTTGTTGGGCACCCACTGACCCTCCTCGCGAGAGTAGTCCAGGTACAGCATCGAGGCGACGGCGTCGACGCGCAGACCGTCGACGTGGAACTCGCTGATCCAGTACAGCGCGTTGGAGACGAGGAAGGACTTCACCTCGTTGCGGCCGTAGTTGAAGATGTAGGTGCCCCAGTCCACGTGCTCGCCCTGGCGCGGATCGGCGTGCTCGTAGAGGGCGGTGCCGTCGAAGCGTCCCAGTGCCCAGTTGTCCTTGGGGAAGTGCCCCGGAACCCAGTCCATGATGACGCCGATGCCAGCCTGGTGGAGCTTGTCGATGAGGTAACGCAGGTCGTCGGGGGAGCCGTAACGGCTGGTCGGTGAGAAGTATCCGGTGACCTGGTAACCCCAGGACGGGGCGAAGGGATGCTCGGCCAGCGGCATGAACTCCACGTGGGTGTAGCCCTGCCACAGCACGTAGTCGACCAGTTCGTCAGCCAGCTGACGGTAGCTCAGTCCATGACGCCATCCGCCCAGGTGGACCTCGTAGACGCTCATCGGCTCGGCATGGGCGTGCGAGGCCTCACGGTGGGCGATCCACTCGTCGTCATTCCACTCGTAGTGGGTCTCGGTGACGATGGACGCGTTCTGCGGGGCCTGCTCGGAGTAGCGGGCCATCGGGTCAACCTTCTCGTGCCAGTTGCCCCACTGGTCCTGGATGCGGAACTTGTAGAGAGTGCCTTCGCCCACTCCCTCAATGAAGGTGCCCCAGACGCCAGATCCCGGGATGAGACGCATTGGGTCGCCGGTCCACCAGTTGAAGTCCGCGATCACCTCGACGGCCCGGGCGTTGGGGGCCCAGAGGGCAAAGCGGGTTCCGGTGATGGAGCCGCGCTCCTCGTCGGTAATGGTGACGACGTGGGAGCCGAGTCGCTTCCACACCTCCGTGTCCCCACCGGAATGGAACCCCTCGAGGTCCCAACCGGTGAGTCCTCCGAACTCATCGTGAGCCATGTCGTCCTCCTGGCATGTCGTTGGTGTGGATATCGCCGTCGGGTCGGTGACTCGACGGGGGTGCGTGGGGCGGGGACATCATCAATCCTGCACCATCGCCCGAATGGCCGACAACGGGATGTCAACCCAGGCCGGCCGGTTGAGGGTTTCATAGACGGTTTCGTATCCGGCCTTGTCGGCCTCGTAGGCGGCCAAGACGTCGCGTTCGGCGTCGTCCGGGCGACCATAGCCATCCAGGAAGGCATCGCGGGCTCGTTGTGCCCAGGCCAATGTCTCCGGCGCGGTGGGTTCGGCATGGGCCGAGGTGGCATAGGACAGTGAGCGCACCATTCCTGCCACGTCACGCCAGCGGGAGTCCGGCAGGCGACGTTCGGCCAGGGGCTTGAGGGGTTCGCCCTCGAAGTCGATGATCCGCCAGCCGTCGGGGGTCAGCAGGGTTTGTCCGAGGTGGAAGTCACCGTGCACCGCCTGAGCGGCTAGGCGGCGACCGCGCAGCTTCTCGAAACGTGTGGCGAGGAGGTCGCGGTGTGGCTCCAGCGCCGGGGCTGCCGTCACTGCAGCGTCGAGACGACGCACCATGTCGTCGGCAATCTGGTCCCCGTCCAACTCGGCCGTCCCAAAGGTCTGTTCCAACGCAGAGTGGATGGTTCGCAGGCATCGGCCCAGGTCGGCGACGAGATCGGTGATGTCCTCCAGATCGGCAGCTTTGTCGGTGATGAGTTCCCAGCCATCCTGGGGATGTGGAAGCCGCTCGATGATCATGGCCAGATCGGTCTGGATGTCCTCGTCAGCTGGGATCTGTCCGGAGATGTGACCGTAGAGCTTGGCCACCGAGGAGACGCCGGCGTCATTGAGGGCGCCGTGAATGGTGATGTCGAGATTGTCGCCGGGTTCGAGGCGGCGGAACATCTTGACGATGATGGCGTCGCCAACCATGATCGAGGTGTTCGACTGCTCACCGCCAAAGCGCTCGGCGGTCCGAACCGGTTCAGGTGCCTCCAAGCGGCGATGGAGCTGCCATGAGTCATCCGCGGCCTGAGGATCAGCCTCGAGGATCGTCCTGGCCCACACTGTCAGGGCCTCCTGGTCGGTGGTGGCGTCGCTGACCGTGACGGGCTCACCATCGACGTGAATCTGCGTCAGTCCCGCAGAACTGCCGGGGCGCAGGGCCAGTAGGAGCTGATAGTACTCCTCCGGGGCCTGCGGGTAACAGACCAGGGCAATGACGGGCACCACTTTGAGGTCGTGCTCGTCAACGACCGGAGCCAGCGGCAGCAACCTGGCCAGGGTGCCATCTCGGCCCTTGCCGGAGAACCATCGAGCGGTACTGATGTGGTCCCAGAGGCGGTCCCGGACGTCTGCGTCGTCCCAGTCGGTCATGGCTTCTCCTCTCCGGTCATCTGCAGCCATCGGTAGCCGTAGGGCGGCATCGGAACCGTCAGGGTTCCGTCGGCTTCCACCGGCTGGGCATCCTGGCCGTGAATGAGGGACGTTCCGGTCACACCTGCGAACTGCGGCAGGATGAGGGTGACGGTCCTATCGGTGTCCGACAGATTGGCCAGGCACAGGATCGTCTCGTCCTCGTCGTGGCGCAGGAAGGACATCACGGCCATGTCCTCCGCCTCCAGATCGGTGAACTCTCCGGTACCGAAAACGGGGTGCCGACGACGGATGCCCAACATGGCGCGGGTCCACACCAACAGGGAGGATGGGTCATCCATCTGACGGGCGACGTTGACGTGTTCCGGGCCGTGACCGAAGGTGCGGATGAGTGGGAGATGGAAGTCCTCCGGCAGCGCGGTCGAGAATCCGGCCGTCTCGGAATCATCCCACTGCATCGGGGTGCGCACGCCGTCGCGGTCAGGAAGCCAAGGGTCGTCGCCCATGCCGATCTCGTCGCCGTAATAGAGAACCGGGGAGCCGGGCAGGGACAGCAGCATGGCGTTGAGCAGACGAACCCTGGCCTCGTCGTTGTCGACCAGGGGGCTCAACCGGCGACGAATGCCCAGGTTGCATCGCCAGCGCGGCTCGGGAGCATATTCCTCCCACATGTACTGACGGTCTTCCTCGGTCACCATCTCGAGGGTGAGTTCGTCATGGTTGCGGAGGAAGGTTCCCCACTGACAACCTGCCGGGATGTCCGGTGTGGAGGCGAGGATCTCGCTGATGCACTCCCGTGATCCGCGGCGCAGCCCCATGTACAGGCGTGGCATGACGGGGAAGTGGAAGGCCATCTGGCACTCATCACCGTCACCGAAGTACTCGACGACGTCGTCAGGCCACTGATTGGCCTCGCACAGCAGGATGCGTCCCGGGTACTCCTCGTCGACCATTGCGCGCAGCTGTTTGAGGATCTTGTGGGTTCCCGGCAGGTTCTCGCAGCTCGTTCCCTCGGCCTCGATGAGGTAGGGGACGGCGTCGAGACGGAAACCGTCGATGCCCAGGTCCATCCAGAATCGGACGGCGTCGAGCATCTCCTCCATGACCCGGGGCTCCTCGAAGTTGAGGTCGGGCTGGTGGTGGAAGAAGCGGTGCCAGTAGAACTGCTTGCGCTCGGAGTCCCACGACCAGTTGGAGTCCTCGGTGTCGCAGAAGATGATGCGAGCGTCCGAATAGGCCTCGTCGGTGTCGGCCCAGACGTAGTAGTTGCCGTAGGGGCCGTCGGGATCGGCACGCGAGGACTGGAACCACGGGTGGGAGTCCGAGGTGTGGTTCATGACGAAGTCGATGATGACGCGCAGGCCACGGTCGTGAGCGGCGTCGAGGAAGACCTTGAAGTCCTCGATCGTTCCCAACTCCTCACGGATCCAGCGGTAGTCGCGGATGTCGTAACCGCCGTCGTGCAGGGGGGAGTCGTAGAAGGGCGGAAGCCACAGGCAGTCCACTCCCAGCCACTGCAGATAGTCGAGCTTCTCCGTCAGACCCTTGAAGTCGCCGATGCCGTCTCCGTTGGAGTCCTTGAAGGATCGCACCAGGACCTCGTAGAACACTGCGGTGCGGAACCACTCGGTCTCCGTCCGATCGATGGAACCGACCGGGTGGATCGCGTCGAGCCTGGCCTGCAACTGGGCCGAGGTGAGCCCGAGGGCCCCGGTCGGTGCCAGGGTCTCGGGAATCTCCTCGGCGGGAGTGTAGGAGGAATGGGTCATGAGGTGCTCTTTCGCACGTGCAGGATGTGGGCCGGCTGGGCGGGGTAGAGCTTGACGAAGGCCTGTTGTCCCCAGGTGAAGTCGGCACCCGTGAGCTCGTCGTGGACCTCGAAGGTGTCGTCGTTGCCAAGGCCAAGGGCAGCCATGTCCAGCATGATCTGGGACTCCACGCCCCACACCGGATCCAGCGAGATGACGATGATGACGACGTCATCCACCGCCTTCTTGGAGAAGACGAGGACATTGTCATGGGGAGCATGGTGAATGGTCGTGTCACGCAGCTGCTGCAAGGCCGGATGAGCGCGACGGATCTCATTGAGACGAGTCACGAGCAGTTTGATGTTCGGTTCGGAGTCGAAGTCGCGGGGACGGTACTCATACTTCTCGGAGTGTGCGTACTCCTCGCGTCCCGGCAGCGGCTCGTGCTCGCAGATCTCGAAGCCCGAGTACATGCCCCACGACGGGCTCATGGTCGCAGCCAGGATTGCGCGGATGGCGAATCCGGCCGGGTTGCCATCGTTGAGGTAGATCGGGTTGATGTCCGGGGTGTTGGTGAAGAAGTTCGGACGGTAGAAGTGCGAGGTCTGGTGGGAGACCTCGTCGAGGTACTCCTCCAACTCCCACTTGGCGGTGCGCCAGGTGAAGTAGGAGTAGCCCTGCTGGAAGCCGACCTTGCCAAGGGCAGCCATCATCTCGGGACGGGTGAAGGCCTCGGCCAGGAAGATGACCTCGGGATGACGACGATGCACCTGCTCCATGAGCCAGGCCCAGAAGTTGACCGGCTTGGTGTGCGGGTTGTCGACGCGGAAGATCGTCACCCCGTGAGAGATCCACAGCTCGAGCAGCCTCAGGCACTCGTCGTAGATTCCCTCCGGGGCGTTGTCGAAGTTGATCGGGTAGATGTCCTGGTACTTCTTCGGTGGGTTCTCCGCGTAGGCGATGGTGCCGTCGACGCGGGTGGTGAACCACTCCGGGTGCTCCTGCACCCACGGGTGGTCCGGGGATGCCTGCAGGGCGAAGTCCAGGGCTACCTCCATACCCAGGTCATGGGCGTGGGCGACGAAGCGGTCGAAGTCCGCGAAGGTGCCAAGATCTGGGTGGATGGCGTCATGGCCGCCAGCCGGGGAACCAATGGCCCATGGCGAACCGGGATCGTCGGGCCCGGGGGTCAGGGTGTTGTCCCTGCCCTTGCGGAAAGCAGTTCCGATGGGGTGGATCGGTGGCAGGTAGACGACGTCGAATCCCATCGCAGCAGCGGCGTCCAATCGCTCCCAGGAGGAGTCGAAGGTGCCGGAGACCCAGTGGCCGTCCTCGTCGATGTGAGCTCCCTGGGAGCGCGGGAAGAATTCGTACCAGGAGCCGTAGAGGGCGCGGCGCCTCTCGACCCGCAGCGGGGCCGGGGTGGTGGGAGAGGTCAATGGGCGCGGAGCGTGGACGCGCATCGCCTCGGAGAGGGCGACGGTGTTGACGACCTGGCGCAGTGAATCAGGTGCGTGGTCAGGGGTGAGGCTGGCATCGGCCTCGCGCAGGGCTACCACGGCGTCGGCGTCGCCGGCCTGCTCGGCGTGCTCGATGGCTTCACCGATGAGGGCGTGGCCCTCGGCACAGACGAGTTCGACGTCGATCCCGGCGGCCAGCTTGGCGTCGGCATTGTGGTGCCAGGTGCCCCAGGTGTCCGACCATCCCTCAACATGCATCGTCCAATCACCCTCGACACCCGCCGCGACGCGTGCTTTCCAGATGTCCAGGCCCCAGGGATCGACCTGGTGCATGTCGGTGACGTGACGGTTGCCATCCGGATCAGTGAGGATGACGCTGGCGCCGACGGCGTCATGGCCCTCGCGAAAGACATTGGCCGTGACCTCGAACTCCTCGTCAACGACGGAGTAGATCGGCAGCTGACCGCTCTCGACCTCGGGACAGACGTTGTGGACGGGGATGCGCCCGAAACCACGCAGCGGGGGACGACCGAGGACGTCGATGGCCACGGCTGTAGGATCCGGCTCACAGGCGGAGTCGGGGCTGGCCGGGAGCCCAGGTGAATCCGGGGACTCAGGCGATGGAGACGACTCCGGGGAGGGAGCCGACTTCGGCGAGTCAGCGGGGATGACAGGGGCCATCGGTTCGGGTGAGGGTTCCGGGGCAGGGGGCGTCATCTGCACGTCCTCGTCATCGGGGCCATTCTCGTCTTGACGGCGGTCTCGCCTGTTGATCCTCCACACGGACCACAGGCTACCGTGGCTGGTTCCGGGGCGTCATGATTAGGACCAGCGCCGCAGTGACAGTTTCGACCCGAATTCTCGGAGCAAGGCTTGGGAAGGTGCGCACTGACCACTGGCTTACGGCTCTAGCCCTGAAATGTGCTGACGAGAACGGCGGATGAACCTCTCGATCCATCCGCCTCAGGTGCGCTTGGCGCGTAACTGATGTCTGGAATCAGGCCTCATCTTTGGCCAATGAGGCCTGCATGACGACGACGCACCTGCTGGGCAGGGTGACCGACAGCCCGGCGGGGACCGGCTCGTCAGGGATCTCGCCCGGCAGGGTCGTGGCGGCAGCCACCTGCCAGGACTCACCCCAGCGGGGACTCGGCAGGGTGATCTCAGTCGGATGATCTCCGGCGTGGAACCAGATGAGAAAGGCTTCGTTGTCGTCGGAGGTGTACATGCCAAGGGTGCGACGACCCTCGTCATGCCAGTCATCGGTGACCATCTCGCCACCGTGACCGGAGAACCAGGCCAGGTCGGCCCGGCGCGGGCGCGCATCGGTCGAACGACCCACCGGGTCATGGTGACGGTAGATCGAGGGGCGGAGGACAGGGTGCTCGCGGCGCAGGGTGGTGATGGTGCGGACGAGATCAGTGACGTCGGACCAGTCCTCGGCGTCGTCCCAGTCCATCCACGAGATGGGGGAGTCCTGGCAGTAGGCGTTGTTGTTGCCCTGCTGGGTACGACCCATCTCGTCGCCGGCGGTGATCATCGGCACACCGGTGGCCAGCAGCAAGGTGGAAACGAGGTTGCGGACCTGACGATGACGCAGCATGACGATGGACTGGTCGGTCGTCTCACCCTCCCAGCCACAGTTCCAGGAGCGGTTGTCATTGGACCCGTCGTGGTTGTCCTCACCGTTGTCCTGGTTGTGCTTCATGTCATAGGTGACGAGATCACGCATGGTGAAGCCGTCATGGGCGGTGATGAAGTTGACGCTCGAGATTGGCTGACCGTAGAGGTCCGGGGATCCGCACAGCCGGGTGGCGAGTTCCTCGACCCCGCAGACGGCACCGCGCCAGAAATCGCGGATGTAGTTGCGGAAGCGGTCGTTCCACTCGCTCCAATGAGGGCCCCAAGCGCCTACCTGATAACCGTAGGGGCCCAGATCCCACGGTTCGGCGATGTGCTTGACCTTGTTGAGGACCGGATCGTCGACGAGGGCCTGCTTGAAGGGATGGTTCTGGTCGACCCCGTGGGACTTGTCACGGATGAGGGTGGTCGCCAGGTCGTAGCGGAAACCGTCAACACCCATCTCGGTGACCCAGTACCGCAGCGAGTCGAGAACCAGGCCGAGGACTTCCGGATGGGAGGTGTCGACCGAGTTGCCGCAGCCGGTGACGTCGTAGTCGTTGCGGTGATCATTGTTGAGTCGGTAGTAGGACTCGTGGTCGATACCGCGGAAGGACAGCGTCGGTCCCTCGTGACCACCTTCGCCGGTGTGGTTGTAGACGACGTCGAGGATGACCTCGATGTCGGCCTCGTGGAAGGCCGTCACCATCTCCTTGAACTCACGCACCTGGGCACCCGTGGAACCCACCGAGCAGTAAGCGGCGTGAGGAGCGAAGAACCCCAGGGTGTTGTATCCCCAGTAGTTCGACAGTCCCCGGCCCACGACGAAGGGTTCGGAGACGAACTGCTGGATGGGCAGCAACTCAATGGCAGTGACGCCGATGGCCTTGAGGTGCTCGATGACGGCCGGGTAGGCCAGACCGGCATAGGTGCCGCGCAGATGCTCGGGGACGAGGGGATGCAGCCGGGTGTAACCCTTGACGTGGGTCTCGTAGATGACCGACTCGCTGATGTCCCGGCGGTGTTCGATGGGCTTGGGAGGCTCGGAATCCTCGATCACCACGGCGAGCGGGACCGAGTTCGCGTCGTCGGTCGGATCCGGCTCGTAATTGGACTCCGGGGTGTGATCCATGATCGGTCCGTGGTAGTCGACACCTGCCGTGATGGCCTTGGCATATGGGTCGAGCAGCAGCTTGGCCGGGTTGAACCTCATACCGCGATCGGGATCCCACGGACCGTGAACTCGGTAGCCGTAGCGCTGGCCGGCCGTGACGCCAAGGACCTCGATCGTCCAGACCCCATGCTCGTCCATGGTCATGTCGTGGTTGACCTGTGACCTGTCATCTGCCACGAGTGCCAGCTCGACGCGCTCTGCGCGTGGTGCCCACAACCCGAAACGGCAACCGTCGTCAATGAGGGTGGAGCCAAGCGCACTGGTGTCGAATGACGCCGTGTTGGTGTCGGTCACAATAAGGGCCTTTCGTCGGGGATGTTGGCCGGAACAGCGGCGGACCGACGAATCATTTTAGTCTGAGTCGGCCGCGGCGTCCGCAGGAGCGAGAACGCGCAATTCCATACCCTGCCGATCGGCAGTAGCGTCAAGGAGTCGCCAGGAAGGACAGGTATGTCGCAATCGCAGCCCGACTCAGTACATCACTCTCGTGCCTATTTCGACCACGCGGCGACCTCCCCGCTGCGCCCGGAAGCCTTGGCCGCGATGGCCGAACCGGTGCCCGGAAACCCTGGGGCCATTCACGGTTCAGGCCGCGCGGCGAGGGCTTTGCTGGAGGATGCGCGAGAGGAGGTCGCCAGCCTGCTCGGAGCGGGTCCGTTGGAGATCGTGTTCACCAGCGGAGGAACGGAGGCCGACATGTTGGGCATTATGGGAGCGGCCCGTCATGGCCACGCACTGATCTCGGCAGTGGAGCATCCCGCCGTCGGTACGGTGACCTCGCCATGGCTGCTCGGCGAACGGGTTGGGGTGCTTCCGGTCGACGACATGGGAGTCGTGGACCCTGATTCGATTGCTGCGAGCCCACTGAGCAGCGACCTCGACGTCGTCTCGGTGATAGCCGTCAACAACGAGACCGGCGCACGCCAACCCGTTGACCAGATCACCGAACAGGCCCATCGGGCCGGAGCCCTCATGCACACCGACGCCGTCCAGGCCCTTGGCCATGTTCCGGTGGACCTCGACGAGTGGGGAGCGGACCTGGCGTCCTTCTCCGCACACAAGATCGGTGGACCCGTCGGAATCGGGGCACTCTGGGTCCGCAGGGGAGTCGAGGTGCATGCGGTCTCCCCGGGAGGTGGGCAGCAGTACGGGATTCGCTCCGGCACCCAGCCGGTCGCGCTGGCTCGAGGTTTCGCGGCTGCTCTGCGGGCCTGCGTCAATGAGTTCGACGAGAAGACGGCTCAATGGCAGGCATGGCGGGAACGGATCGTTGAGTCGTGCCGACAGATCCCTGGGGCCAGCGTGGATGATGCCGGCACGACGAGCCCCACGATCATCCACCTCAGCGTGGCCGGAGCACGCGGGACCGACGTCGTCATGCTCGCGGACCGGGACGGGGTCGACCTGTCGGCCGGATCGGCGTGCCATGCCGGGGTTTCCCGTCCCTCACCGACGCTGCTGGCCATGGGTCGTGACGACGAGGCAGCATCGTCGGGAGTGAGGATCTCGATGGGTTACAGCACCACCGAGGCCGAGGTTGATCGTCTGCTCACCGTCCTGCCTGCGGTCATCTCGCAGGCCAGCGGGGCGCGGTGAGTCGGCGTCAACCCCTATCATCGACATTCCCGCCGGGATCACGTTCCCACCATTGATCCGTATCCCTGCACGTTCACGGAGAGGAAGCACTGTGAAGGTTCTCGCTGCCATGTCGGGAGGAGTCGACTCCGCCGTCGCCGCTGCCCGTCTCGTCGCGGCAGGCCACGACGTCACCGGTGTGCATCTGGCGCTGTCACGCAACCCGCGTTCCCATCGGGAAGGGTCACGAGGATGCTGCTCCCTGGAGGACTCCTTTGACGCCCGGCGGGCCGCGGACAAGCTGGGGATCCCGTTCTACGTGTGGGATTTCTCCGACCGCTTCGCCGAGGAGGTCATCGACCCCTTCATCGCTGAGTACCAGGCCGGCCGCACCCCCAATCCCTGCCTGCGATGCAATGAGAGGATCAAGTTCGCGGCCCTGCTGGAACGCGGTCTCGACCTGGGATATGACGCCGTCGCCACCGGCCATTACGCCCGGACTGAGGTCGACGATGGAATGACGAAGCTGTACCGCTCGGTCGACCCGGGCAAGGACCAGTCCTATGTACTGGCTGTCCTCAACCAGGATCAGCTGTCCCATTCGTTGTTCCCGCTGGGGAATTCCTTCAAGACTGATGTGCGACGGGAAGCGGCGGATCTTGGTTTGTCGGTGGCTGACAAACCTGATTCCAACGACATCTGTTTCATCCCGGACGGGGACACGCCAGGTTGGCTCTCGGAGAAGATCGGCTCGGCCGCCGGAGAGATCCGCGATGAGTCCGGGGCTGTTGTCGGTCATCACGACGGGTACCACCATTTCACCATTGGCCAGCGGAGAGGTCTTCGGCTCGGAGTTCCGGCCCCGGATGGCAAGCCGCGATACGTCCTCGACATCGAACCGGTCAACAACACCGTGGTCGTCGGAGGAGCCGAAGGGCTGACCGTACGCCACGTCGAGGCCATCCGGCCGGTGTGGTGTTCTGGCGAGTCTGCCACGACCTGGCACGGTCAGGTTCAGGTGAGAGCCCATGGGGATCCGGTTGACGCCACGATCACCACGGTCGCCGGTGGGGTGGTGATGGACCTCGAGCAGACCCTGCGCGGAGTCGCTCCCGGTCAGGCGGCGGTCTTCTACGACGGGGACCTCGTCGTCGGATCCGCAACCATATGCGGGACGGATCGAGCTGGAATGACGGCGGAGCAGGCAGCATGATCGCCACCGGTATTGGGTCGCTGCCCGGCACCGACATGCGCGGCAGTGTGGCTGCGATGGCCGAGATCTTCGACGAGCTCATCCCGTTGCCAGAATTACCGGCCCGCGGAGTCAGTGGTCAAATGGTCGGGAGGGCGACGGCCCTCCTCGTCGATCTGCCGGTTGATCATGGCCCGGGCGGATGGCGGCTCGCGGACGCCACCGACCATGCCGCTCGCTCGGCACGATCCCTTCTGCGCAACGACCTCGATGACCTCGAGGAGGTGCTGGCCGACGAGGAGGCCACCGTCAAGATCACTGTGGCCGGTCCTCTCACCCTTGCCACTGGCCTGCACATGCGCGCCGGGGAGTCGATCCTCGCGGATTCCTCGGCCCTGAACGACGTCACGGCCAGCCTGGCGGAGGGGATCAGCCAGCTTCTGACCGAACTGCGACGCCGGATGCCACGCGTGACCTGGACGATGCAGATCGACGAGCCTGCTGCTCCTGCCGTTCTCGCGGGATCCATTCCGACCCAGTCGGGTCTTTATCGGCATCCGGCCATGGAGGCCACCACGGCGACGCGGCTCTGGCAGACGGTCGTCAGTAGCTGTGAGGAGGTCTCGGCGGGACTGCACTGTTGTGGCCATCCCATCCCATGGGCGCCGGCCGGCAAGGCCGGATTCACCACGATGTGGTGCGAGATCACAGACGCGGTGTCATTGGACTCCGCCGCGCAATGGGTGGAGTCAGGTGGACGGCTGGGCATGGGAGTCGTCGACACCATGACGATCGATCAGGTGCCACCGGTGGATCGCCTCATCGACCGTGTGCTGTGGTTGGCGCGACGCACCCAGGTGGATCCCACCCTGCTGAGGGCAGGGGTGCTGAGCCCTGCCTGCGGGCTCGCCGGCTGGTTCCGTCAATCGGCTGCCGAGGTCTGCCGGACGGTGAGACGGGCAGCTGACCTCGTCGATGAGCAGCTGGATCGGGCAGGCTGAGCAGGTAGGGTTCCGATCGTGGGTTTCTTCACCAATCTCAACCTTGACGGCCAGACGCCGGAGCGCACTCGGCCGCGTGTCGGTGAGAAACAGTGGGCTCCGACTGGAGTCCCGACCACGAAGCGCAAGAAGGTGCAACGAGTTCTCGCACCCGTCGCCTTCGTCGTCGCTCTCGCGGTGTTGGTCGGGGTGGGGTACTACTTCTTCCGCATCCTCGTCATGCGCGGGTGACAAGGGTCTTCACAGCGTCGCGCTGGTGTCAGATGATGATGTGGAACCCATACTGGGTCGCCAGGGCCAGGAGGTAACACCGGATGAAGAATCCGACGGTGACCCACAGCGAGAACCACCAGAAGTGCATCTTGGTCGTCGCCGCGTAGATGACGACGAGGTAGACCGGCGGGACACCGGTAATGGCTGAGAAGAACAGCAGAGGCATGCCCCATCGCGGGGTCTCGACCACGTGAGCAGCCTTGTCATTCCATCTCCGTAGACGCCACCGCCAGGATCCCTCCGGAACCGGTTTGGGCTCCTTGTGCTTGATCCATTGCGAATTCGATCCGCGTCGGATACCGATGAACATGATCTGTTTGCCGACGCCGTGGCCAAGAGCCAGCCCCAGGGCGACTTCCAGCGGGCCCAGGAGTTTTGATCCCAGGGCGCCGACGATGAACAACTCCGAATTGAGCACCGGCACCAAGCTGGAAGCCACGCCGAAGGCGAAGGCTGACAGAACCTGGTACCAGAACTGCCAGGTGAGGTAGACCTCCATGTGACCTCAGTTGGCCAGAGCGGCCATGTGCTGCAGACGATTGAGTTCGGAAGCCAGGAACCCTGGGCCTCCCTGACGTCCGGCAACCAGACAGCGCCCCCTCGCCAGTGGGACAGCGGCGATGACGGTGTCACCCCAACCTGGCATCCAGCCAGCCTCGAGCTCAGCGACATGGGAGCGATCCATCGGCGTCAGACGTGCGATGCCCTCAGGAGTGAATTCCGGAGACAGGGCAGTCGAGATGATGACCTGCTCATCGGCATCGAAAAGTGCCGACCAATGAGTGTGGAAGACGACTGGAACGGCACCACAGAGAATCTCGGCGGAATGCTTCGGGTCCTCGGACATCCGATTCAGGGCTGCGATGTCGGACTCAATACTCCAATTCTCCGGATACCTGCTCAACCACAGCACATGAACTCCGTCCAGCATGTCGCAGGCCGATACCAAGGTGTCAGGCATCGTGGTTGGGGGAAGAGTCAGCATGAAGTCGTCGACGACGTAGTGATCGCCCTTTTCGACAATCTCGATCGCGGATATGTCGGCATCGGCGGTGCCCATGGCGGTCGCCACCGAGCCCAGGGAACCCGGCGTGTCTGGCAGCTGAATACGAATCATGAGCACTCACTCATTGTTGCGGGTGGATCCGACGATCCCAAACTGAATTCGTGTTCCGGCGGGTCATCATCGAGGGAGGAAGTGCTCATCTGGCAGTCATGTCGGCCAGTGGTCCTAGGATGGTCCGAGGGCATTCCCGCCCCCATGCCGTCAACCAGGAGATTCATCGTGGCCCTCACGCCGGATGACGTCGTCCGCCTGGCCGGCCTGGCACGCATCGACCTCACTGACGACGAGACCGCGTATCTGGTTCCTCAGCTTGACGCGATCCTCGACGCCGTGGCCGCAGTGTCAGCCGTCGCCACCGACGACGTGCCACCTACCTCGCACGCTCTGCCGCTGTCCAACGTCTTCCGCGAGGACGTCATCAAGGAGTCGATGTCGGCTGATGACGCCCTGGCCATGGCCCCTCACAGTGAGGATCAGCGCTTCCGTGTGCCCCGCATCCTGGACGAGGAGGCACAGTGAACGAGCTCGTGACCCTGACTGCCGCCGAACTCGGTGCGCGCATTGCGTCCCGCGAGGTCTCCAGCGAGGAGGTCACCCAGGCGCACCTGGACCGCATCGACGAGGTCGACGGCGACGTGCGTGCCTTCCTTCTGGTTGATCACGACGGCGCCCGGGAAACTGCCCGACGGATCGACTCTCGGATCGCCGACGGTGAGAAGCTCGGTCCGCTGGCCGGTGTGCCGCTGGCCGTTAAGGATCTCTTCTGCACCAAGGGGCTGGCCACCACGGCCTCATCCCGAATGTTGGAGGGATGGATCCCGCCCTATGACTCGACCATCGTCACCCGATGCAAGGACGCCGGTATGGTGATCCTGGGCAAGACGAACCTGGACGAGTTCGCCATGGGATCCTCGACCGAGACCTCTGCCTTCGGCCCCACCCACAACCCGTGGGACCTCGACCGAGTTCCTGGTGGCTCGGGCGGCGGATCCGCCGCCAGCCTGGCTGCTTTCCAGTCCCCGTTGGCTCTCGGTACCGACACCGGCGGGTCCATTCGTCAACCCGGTGCGGTGACCGGCACCGTCGGCATCAAGCCGACTTACGGGTCGACGTCCCGGTACGGCGTCATCGCGATGGCGTCTTCCCTGGACACCCCCGGACCCTGCGCTCGTACCGTCCTGGATGCGGCCCTGCTGCACCAGGTGATCGCCGGTCATGACTCGATGGACCAGACGACCATCGACCAGCCCGCCCCGGCCATCGTCGAGGCTGCGAACCAGCCGGACGTCGCCGGAATGCGGATCGGTGTCGTCACCGAATTCGCCGGCGAGGGGTACGACCCGCAGGTCGAGGCACGCTTCGACGAGGCCGTCGAGATCCTGACGAGTGCGGGAGCCGAGATCGTCGAGGTCTCCTGCCCCAACTTTGACCTGGCCCTGCCTGCCTACTACCTCATCCAACCCGCGGAGGTCTCCAGCAACCTGGCCCGCTACGACGCCATGCGCTACGGCCTGCGCGTCGATGATGACGGCGAGCACTCTGCCGAGCAGGTCATGCGTGCCACCCGTGGTGCCGGATTCGGTGCCGAGGCCAAGCGTCGCATCATCCTGGGTACGTACGCCTTGTCGGCCGGCTACTACGACGCCTACTACGGCTCGGCCCAGAAGGTCCGCACCCTCATCCAGCGTGACTTCGAGAAGGCCTGGAAGACCTGTGACGTGCTCGTCTCCCCAGCCACCCCGACGACGGCATTCCGGCTGGGGGAGCGCACGGCCGACCCGATGGCGATGTATCGCTCCGACCTGTGCACCATTCCGGCCAACATGGCCGGCAGCCCTGCCGGGTCCTTCCCGATCGGCCTGTCCGAGACCGACGGCATGCCCGTCGGTATGCAGGTGATGGCCCCGATCATGGCGGATGACCGTGTCTACCGGGTCGGTGCGGCCCTGGAACGGCTGCTGAACGAGAAGTGGGGTGCCCCGCTGCTTGCGAAGGCTCCCGAACTGAGGGGAGAGGCATGATGGCGGACGAGCTGCTGCCCTATGACGAGGTGATGGCTGACTACGAGCCGGTCATCGGACTCGAGGTCCACGTCGAGCTGTCGACGGCGACCAAGATGTTCTGCGGATGTTCCACGGATACCGAGAAGGATCCCAACACCAACGTCTGCCCGGTCTGCCTGGGTCTTCCCGGATCGATGCCGGCCATCAACGGCCACGCCGTCGAGTCGGCCATCCGCATCGGTCTGGCCCTCAACTGCAAGATCGCCGAGTGGTGCCGCATGGCCCGGAAGAACTACTTCTACCCGGACATGACGAAGAATTACCAGACCTCGCAGTACGACGAGCCGATCTGCTACGACGGCTGTCTCGACGTCGAGGTCGACGGCGAGGTCTTCCGTGTCGAGATCGAGCGTGCCCACATGGAGGAGGACGCCGGAAAGTCCCTGCACGTCGGCGGATCCGACGGACGTATTTCCGGTGCCAGCCACTCCCTCATGGACTACAACCGCGCCGGCGTCCCGCTCATCGAGATCGTCACCAGGCCGATCCGTGGGCTGGGAGCCAAGGCGCCGCAGGTGGCACGGGCCTACATGGCTCAGCTGCGCGACATCATGATCGCCCTGGGCGTCTCCGAGGCCAGGATGGAGCGAGGCAACCTGCGTTGTGATGCCAACGTCTCCCTCATGCCACGCGGAAGCAGCACCTTGGGCACCCGTACCGAGACCAAGAACGTCAACTCGCTGCGCTCGGTCGAAGGAGCCCTGACCTACGAGATCCAGCGTCAGGGATTCGTGTTGGCCGAGGGACGCAAGGTTCGTCAGCAGACCCGGATGTGGCAGGAGAGCGGCGAATACACCATCGCCGGACGCGACAAGTCCGACGCCGAGGACTACCGCTACTTCCCTGAGCCGGACTTGGTTCCGGTCGCGCCGTCCCGGGAATGGGTGGAGGAGCTGCGTGCTGGCCTGCCGGAACTTCCAGCTGCCAAGAGAGCTCGTCTGGCCTCCCAGTGGCAGTTCTCCGAGCTGGAGATGACTGCGGTTGTCAATGCCGGCGCCCTCGACCTCCTTGAGGAAACCGTCAACGCTGGCTGCCAGCCCGCTGCCGCGCGCAAGTGGTGGCTCACCGAGCTGTCTCGTCGTGCCAACGAGGCCGAGGTGGACCTGTCCGAGGTCGGTATGTCCCCGGCCCAGGTCGCCCAACTGCAGAAGCTCGTTGACGACGGTACCCTCACCGACAAGCTGGCCCGCCAGGTCATCGACGGTGTCATCGCTGGCGAGGGAGATCCTCAGCAGGTGGTCGATGGACGCGGTCTCGCCGTCGTCTCCGACGACGCCGCCCTTGGTGCTGCTGTTGACGACGTCATCGCTGCCAACCCGCAGATTGCCGAGAAGATCCGTGGTGGCAAGGTCCAGGCGGCTGGTGCTCTCATTGGTCAGGTCATGAAGGCCATGAGGGGTCAGGCAGACGCGAAGCGGGTCAGGGAGCTCATCCTCGAGAAGCTCTCCTGACCCACGCGGTTGAGTTCCTGCGCCCCGGCCCTCACAACGAGTGGTCGGAGCGTATGAACTCGGAGAGGGTGTCCGGCTCACCGAGGACGTCGACCTGGGCGACCGAGGTGCGCCCGGTGAGCAGTAGGAGGATTTCCGAGGGCTTGCCGACGATGGTGACGATGCGGTCACCGGGATGAAGGGTGATGGGGTCCCCCAGTCCGGTCATCTCCGCGCGCACGCCCACCGGGGAGCGACGAGTCAGAGCACGTCCGTACTTACGGATGATCCCCGCCAGTCGAAGCTCGGCGCGGTGGCCCAGTTGTCGGGGTCGCCAGCCGGGCTGGGCCCGAAGCAGATCCTCGTGGTGGATGAAGTACTCCATCGAGTTGGCGGCGGCGTCCATCCCCGGAACGCGGAAGATCGAGAAACGGCCTGGCCCCTGAGCGAAGCGTGCCACCAGATCCTCGAAGGATCCCGATGCCTCCATTTTGTCCGCACGGGCCTGTGTGACGGCGTCGAAGACGCTGACGGCCATACCGGGGATGGCCAATGGATCATTCTCCCGGAGCAGGACGTGGGTCAGCAGGTCTCGGGCGGTCCATCCCTCGCACAGAGTCGGGGCGTCGGGGCCAAGTCGTGACAGGTCTGCAGCCAGTCCGGCTCGTTCGTCTCGTGCCATGGACATTCAGGTCCTCCTTCGAGCTATGAGTCCATCTTGCCAGCACCGGTCCGAAACGCGGCGCGGACTCCAGATGTCGGTGATTCGGTGTTCAATGAGCCCGTGCTGACCGAAGAACCCACTCTCACCCCCGACGTCGCAGCGCGCCTGCGACGCAATGACGCCGGTCTGGTACCTGCCGTGGTCCAGGACGCCACGACCGGGGACGTCCTCATGATGGCTTGGATGGACGATGTCGCCCTGGCCCGTACCCTGGCCACTCGTCGTGCGACCTACTGGTCCCGGTCGCGTCAGGAGTACTGGGTCAAGGGGGAGACCTCCGGCCACACCCAGCACGTTCGTTCGGTTCAACTCGACTGTGACGGCGACACCCTGCTACTTCGCGTCGACCAGGTCGGAGGGGCATGCCACACCGGGGACCACACCTGTTTCGACGCCGATGTGCTCCTGGACGAGGTGGCCGAGTGATGATCGACGTCACCCCATCACGTGAGGAGTTCGCTGCCCTGGCGGAGGAGCACACTGTCGTCTCGGTACGGACCAAACTGATCTGCGATGACGACACCCCGATTGGTCTCTACCAGCATCTCTGCGGGGACCGACGACTGACCTTCCTGCTGGAGTCCGCTGAGTCGGGCATCTGGTCGCGGTGGTCCTTCATCGGAGTCATCACTCGCTGCGCCCTGACGTCCGACGGGCGTTCGGTGGAGTGGATCGGCGAACCGCCTGCGGGTTTGACGGTCAGTGATGACCCGCTCGGCGCCCTCAAGGAGGCCCTGGCCGCCCTGAACACCCCGGTTGAGTCTGGTCTTCCACCCTTGACGAGCGGTTTTGTTGGATATATCGGGTACGACATGGTTCGTCGCCTGGAGGATATCGGCGACGATCTCGTCGACGACCTGGGCCTTCCGGTGGCATGCCTCATGCTCGTCGGGGAGATGGCGGTCCTCGACCACCAGCGCGGCGAACTGTGGCTCATCTCCAACCAGGTGGTGGACGGAACCGATCTCGATCAGACTTACGACGACGCGGTTGACGCCCTCGAGGCGATGGTGACGAGGTTGGCCGAGCCGCGGGAGGTGTTGACGGCCCGTGCCGTGGACCGCGCCGCGAGTCAGGTACGTCGTCAACGCACGCCCAAAAAATTCGGTGAGATGGTTGACACCGCCATCGAGCGCATTCGCGACGGTGACATCTTCCAGGTCGTCCCCAGCCAGCGCTTCGACGTCGAGACCGAGGCTGACGCCCTCGACATCTACCGTCAGCTGCGTCGCACCAATCCCAGTCCCTACCTCTACCTGCTGCGGTTACCTGGATTCGACGTCATCGGATCCTCCCCGGAGGCTCTGGTGACGGTGGCAGACGGTGTCGCGACGACTCACCCCATTGCCGGTACCCGCCCGCGCGGACGCACTGCGGCCGAGGACCGGGCCATGGAGGACGAGCTGCTGGCCGACCCCAAGGAGCGCTCCGAGCACACCATGCTCGTCGATCTGGGGCGCAACGACCTGGGCCGGGTCTGCGTGCCCGGAACGGTCAACGTCACCGAGTTCATGCACGTGGGGCGATATTCCCACGTCATGCACCTGGAGGCGGCGGTGACCGGCCAGATCGTTGACGGCCTGGACGCCGTCGACGTGACGATGTCGTGTTTCCCGGCTGGCACCCTGTCCGGGGCACCGAAGATTTCCGCCATGCGGATCATCGAGGAGCTCGAGACCACCCGACGTGGCGTCTACGGTGGCGTCGTCGGGTACTTCGATCTGCACGGCAACTCGGACTGTGCCATTGCCATCCGGACCGCCGTCCTCAAGGACCAGGTCGCCCATGTGCAAGCCGGAGCCGGAATCGTGCTGGACTCGGTCGGAGCCAAGGAGAACGCTGAATGCCAGAACAAGGCGGCGGCCGTCATCCAGGCAATTCAGGATGCGGGAACCCTGCATCCCCTGCGGGAGGACACACAGTGAGGACTCCGATCCCAGTCGTGTGGCGAGTGGTTCTTGCCGCCTCCCCGATCCTGGCTGCCATCCTCGTCAGCGTCGCATCCAGGCGAACCTGGATGGAGCGTGCCGGAATTGGACTGACCGGTGCTGACGTCACGGGAGGATTGATCACGGCGACAGCCCTCATGCTCGTCATCACGGTGGCCCTCCTCCTCGTCGTCAAGACGGTCGGTCGCCGCGTCACCGGAATCGTGCAGGCCTTGGTCGGCGTCGGGATCGCGGCTGTCGTCCTCACCCACCGCAGTGCGTCGCCACATCAGTGGGCTGCCAAGGGGGTTGATGCCGGAGCGCCGCAGATGACCGTCACCCCATGGCCATGGGTGTGTCTGGTGGCCGGAGCCATGACGATTGTCACCGGCGCCGGGATAGCGGCCTTCGCCGACCGTTGGCCCAGCCGTTCAGCCCGTCGTACCGGAGAACTGGTCGGCGACTCGCGATCCGCGTGGGATGCCCTGGACAGGGGAGAGGACCCCACCCTGGCGGATTTCCGTACTCAACCAGGGGCCCGGTCACAGGCAGAACCCGAGTCGTCGGAATCGAATTCTGACGAGTTGGCCCACGAGGGCGGGAATGGCTCACACAATGGTCGGTAGGTCCGCTCCGACGGCCAATCAGGGTAGGATCATTACTGGATTCGCCGCGTTGCGGGTATCCGACGGCACCCCTGACCAGCTCGGGGAGTCCACCCGCATCATCGACCAGCTGCGTGGAACAAGCCGCGCCTGACCACCGGAGGGAACACCATGAGCGTTGATCGCGCCACTCGTCAGTACAAGCACGGTGGGAGCCCCGCGAACTGGGCAGGTTCGATCGTCGCCCTCATTGGCTTCATCGTCGCCACCGTCGGTGCCATGTCTGGCCCCAGCTGGATCACCTGCATCGTCGGCGCTGCTCTCGTCGTTCTTGGCGGTGTCGTCACCCTGGTGATGCGCGCCATGGGTTATGGCGGAGCACGCTGAATGTCGCCCACCGTCACCGGAACAATTCTTGACGAGATCATCGCTGGTGTTCTCGAGGATCTCCATGAGCGCCAGCTCATGGTCACCTCGGACAACCTTCACGAGGCCATCGAACTCGTCACACCCGCAATCGACCCCGTTCGTCGGCTGACCTCTCCTGGTCTGTCGGTCATCTCCGAGGTCAAGAGGTCCAGTCCGTCGAAGGGTCACCTCGCGACGATTGGCGATCCTGCTGCGCTGGCCGATCAGTACCGGATTGGCGGAGCAGCCGCCATCAGTGTTCTCACCGAGGAGCGTCGTTTCCAGGGATCCCTCGCCGACCTCGACACGGTACGGGAAAAGGTCGACATTCCGATTCTCCGCAAGGACTTCGTCGTCACTGAGTACCAGGTGCTCGAGGCGCGTGCTCACGGCGCCGATCTCGTCCTCCTCATCGTCGCTGCTCTGCCCGACGACGAGTTGCGACGCTTTTACGATCTTGCGACCGAGCTGGGCATGACCCCCTTGGTCGAGGTGCACACCCCACAGGAGGCTGCTCGGGCAGCGGCCCTTGATGCCCGAGTCATCGGGGTGAACGCCCGAAATCTCAAGACCCTCGAAGTCGACAGGGCCATCTTCGGCACCCTGCTTGGCGAATTGCCAGAGAATGCCGTCAAGGTGGCTGAGTCTGGAATCCTCTGCGTGGACGACGCCGTCGAGGCCCACAAATGTGGTGCCGATGCGGTGTTGGTGGGGGAGATGCTGGTTCGCCACGGTGAACCAGCCCAGGTGCTGCGCGAGATCCATCGCGCCACCGTCTGACCACGCCTGACATCCAACGGAAAGGACGACCATGTCCGCTCGAGACCTGCCCGACGTCCACGGCCATTTTGACGCCTTCGGTGGCCGCTTCGTCCCGGAGGCACTTCAGGCTGCCCTCAACCAGCTTGAGAAGACCTTTGAGGCCGCCCTCGCTGACCCCGACTTTCACGCCGAGCTGGATGTACTGCGTCGTGACTACGCGGGACGCCCCTCCCCACTGACGGAGGCCCCCCGGTTCTCCGAGTACGTGACCGAGCAGACCGGCCGCAAGGTGCGGGTCCTGCTCAAGCGTGAGGACCTCAACCACACCGGCTCGCACAAGATCAACAACGTGCTGGGGCAGGCGCTGCTGACCCGACGAATGGGCAAGCACCGCCTCATCGCCGAGACCGGTGCAGGTCAGCACGGGGTGGCGACGGCCACCGTCGCCGCCATGATGGGCATGGAGTGCCGGGTGTACATGGGCCAGGTCGACACCGAGCGTCAGGCTCTCAACGTCGCTCGTATGCAGCTCCTGGGAGCTGAGGTCGTCGCCGTGGAGGCTGGCTCTCGTACCCTCAAGGACGCCATGAACGAGGCCATGCGCGACTGGGTCGCCCACGTTGACGACACCCATTACCTCATCGGCACCGCGTCTGGCCCGCATCCCTTCCCCAAGTTGGTGCGCGAGTTCCAGCGAGTCATCTCCGCTGAGGCGCGTCAGCAGTGTCTCGACCGCGCAGGGCGACTTCCGGACGCGGTTTGTGCCTGTGTTGGCGGCGGATCCAACGCCATCGGCTCCTTCGCCCAGTTCATCGACGACCCCGAGGTTCGCCTCTACGGATTCGAGGCTGGTGGCGACGGCGTCGAGACCGGACGTCACGCCGCGTCGATCACCGGAGGTTCGGTCGGCGTGCTGCACGGCACCCGCACCTATATCTTGCAGGACGCAGACGGTCAGACGATGGAGTCCCATTCCATCTCGGCCGGCCTGGACTACCCCGGTGTCGGTCCCGAGCACTCCTGGTTGGCTGCCAACAAGCGAGCCACCTATCTTCCCGTGAACGACCGCGACGCCATGAAGGCTCTGCGCACCCTCACCCAGACCGAGGGCATCATGCCCGCCATTGAGTCGGCTCACGCCGTGGCCGGCGTCCTGCGGATTGCCAAGGATCTGCCGGACCACGACGGTGAGCCGCCGATCGTCATCGTCACTGTGTCGGGACGAGGGGACAAGGACGTCGACACCGCCCTCGCATGGTTCGACATCGACGGCAGTGTTGACGCCACCACCGGAGGTATGGAATGACCAGCAGTGCGAGTGCCTACCTGAAGGCCCGTGAGGAGAATCGTCCGGCCCTGGTTGGTTACCTGCCGGTGGGGCATCCCTCGGTACCCGATTCCATCGACGCCATGAAGGCTCTCACGACCGGTACGACTGGTATCGGCGTCGATCTCGTCGAGATCGGGATGCCCTATTCCGACCCCATGATGGACGGGACCGTCATCCAGCACGCCACCACTCGAGCACTCGAGCGCGGGGTGCGCACTCGTGACACCCTGCTCGCTGCTGAGGCGGTGGCCGACACCGGCACCCCGTGTGTCGTCATGACCTACTGGAATCTCGTCGAGCACTACGGGGTTGACGCCTATGCCCGAGATCTGGCATCGGCCGGCGGGGCTGGACTCATCACCCCTGACCTCACTCCTGACGAGGCGAAGGAGTGGATGGCGGCGTCGGAGGCCCACGGTCTGGACCGAGTCTTCCTGGTGGCCCCGTCCTCGACCGACGAGAGGTTGGCCTCCACCGTCGCCGCCTGCCGTGGCTGGGTCTACGCCACCTCCGTCATGGGGGTGACGGGAACTCGCGCCCAGACCTCCTCGGCCGCCCCCGAATTGGTGGCTCGCGTCAAGGCCGTCAATTCCGAGATCCCCGTTGGTGTCGGTCTGGGCGTCTCCAACGGTGACCAGGCAGCTGAGGTTGGTTCCTTCGCTGACGGTGTCATCGTCGGGTCCGCTCTTGTCCGCGCCCTCGTCGAGGCTGAGGAGCAGGGGGAGACTGCACACATCGGTATCGACCGGATGCGCACCATCGTCGATGACCTGGTGTCCGGAGTGCGGCGGGCGCGACTCCAGTGAACCTGCTGTCGATCCCCAGCCCATCGGTCGAGGCCTTTCACCTCGGACCGCTGACGATTCACATTTACGCCCTGTGCATTCTGGCCGGAATCGTCATTGCCTACGTCAGTGGCGAGCGTCGCTACCTCTCCCGAGGTGGTAAGCAGGAGCACTTCGAGGAGTTGTGTGCCCTCGCGGTCATCGCTGGCATCATCGGTGGGCGCCTGTACCACGTCATCACAGACCATCAGCTCTACTTCGGCCCTGGCCGGACCTGGTACCACTGTTTCTACATCTGGGAAGGCGGGCTCGGTATCTGGGGTGCCATCGCCCTGGGAAGCCTGGCGGTCTGGCGGTACTGCCGCCACAAGGGGATCATGTTCGCCTTGGTGGCCGATTCCCTGGCACCGGGCATCCTGGCCGCTCAGGCCATCGGACGTCTCGGGAACTGGTTCAACCAGGAGCTCTTCGGCCGCCCGACGACCTTGCCATGGGGACTTGAGATCGACCTCGCCCATCGGCCGGCGGGGTATCTGCAGTACGCGACCTTTCACCCCACCTTCTTGTACGAGCTGGTGTGGAGCTTGGCCGGGGCGGCGTTCCTGGTCTGGGCGGATCGTCGCTGGAAACTTGACCATGGCCGTTTGTTCACCCTTTACGTCGCGGTCTACACCTCTGGTCGTTTCTGGGTGGAGCGGTTGCGCATCGACCCGGCCCATCACGTGGGACAATGGCGACTCAACGACGTCACCGCCCTGGTGGTCCTCACCGGCGCGGTCGTCATTCTAATCATCCTGCAGCGCCGTCATGGCAAGGACGACGGGCACAGCGATCGCCCAGCTGCTCAAGCCAAGTGACTCTGCCGCAATGAGTCCACAACCCGGACATGTGTGTCAAGGTGTGGTCATCGTGTGACAGTCTGTCCCCGGATCGGGTGTGCTTGCGCAATTGCAGCACACCTGTCTCCGTCGAAAGGAGTACCGATGATCTTCGGTCATCGCCCCCGGCAGGGCCTCTACGACCCCCAGTTCGAGCACGATGCCTGCGGCGTGGCCTTCGTGGCCACCATGACAGGCGTGGCCAGCCATGAGATCGTCGAGCAAGGACTTGAGGCACTGCGCAATCTTGACCACCGTGGTGCCACTGGCGCTGATCCGGCCGCCGGCGACGGCGCAGGCATTCTCCTCCAGGTGCCGGACGCCTTCCTGCGACGGGTCACCGGAATCCGCCTCCCGGAACCTGGAGCCTACGCCGTTGGACTGGCGTTCATGCCCCTTGACGAGGCCAAACGTGCCCGCGCCCGCGCTGCCATCGAGCTCATCGCTGCGGACGAGGGCATCGAGGTGCTGGGATGGCGTGAGGTCCCGGTCCACACCCACACTCTTTCCAAGGTGTCCTTGGGCACCATGCCTCATTTCGAGCATCTCCTCATTCGTGACCGTGACGGTCGTATCGGTATGGATCTGGAGCGGCTGGCCTTCGTGTTGCGGCGACGTGCCCAGCACGAGGCCGGGGTCTACTTCGCCTCTCTGTCCTCGCGGACCCTGGTCTACAAGGGAATGCTGACGACCAACCAGCTCGAGGAGGTCTTCCCCGAGCTCCACGACGCCGACTTGTCCAGCGCACTGGCCCTGGTCCACTCCCGGTTCTCGACGAACACCTTCCCGGCCTGGGAGTTGGCCCACCCGTACCGACTCATCGCCCACAACGGCGAGATCAACACGGTGCGCGGCAACCGCAACTGGATGCAGGCTCGTGAGGCCTTGCTGAAGTCCGACCTCATCCCAGGTGACCTGGCTCGGCTGTACCCCATCTGCACCCCGACTGGATCGGACTCAGCCTCCTTCGACGAGGTGCTCGAGTTGCTTCACCTGGGAGGACGCTCCCTGCCGCACGCCGTCCTCATGATGATCCCCGAGGCGTGGCAGAAGAACACCGAGATGACTCAGGAGCTGCGCGACTTCTACGAGTTCCACTCCTTCCTCATGGAGCCCTGGGACGGTCCGGCCTGCGTCACCTTCACCGATGGCAATCAGATCGGCGCAGTGCTTGACCGCAACGGTCTGCGTCCCGCCCGGTACTGGGTGACCGACGACGGACTGGTCGTCTTCGCGTCCGAGTCCGGTGTGCTTGACCTGCCGGCGGCCCGCGTCGTCGAGAAGGGACGCCTCAAGCCCGGACGTATGTTCCTCGCCGATCTCTCGGAGCATCGCGTTGTTGACGATGCTGAGATCAAGACCCGACTGGCTTCTGCCAAGCCCTATGGAGAGTGGCTCGACCAGGGTCGCATCGACCTCGACGACCTGCCCGAGCGCACCCACATCGTTCACTCCCATGCGTCCGTCACCCGTCGTCAGCAGCTCTTCGGCTACACCTCCGAGGAGCTCAAGATGCTTATCGCCCCGATGGCGAACCAGGGTGCAGAGGCCACGGGAGCCATGGGTTCCGACACTTCGCTGGCGGTCCTGTCGAATCGGCCACAAATGCTGTGGGACTACTTCAGTCAGCTCTTCGCCCAGGTGACGAACCCGCCGCTGGACGCCGTTCGTGAGGAACTCGTCACCTCCCTGACGGGTACCATCGGTCCCGAAGCCAACCTGCTTGAACCCGGACCGGAGTCCTGCCGTCAGGTGGTCGTCAACTACCCGATCATCGACTCCGACCAGCTCGCCAAGATCGTCCACATTGATGCCGACGGTGAGCACCCGGACCGCAAGACCCATGTCGTCCGGGGACTCTTCTCCGTCGAGGAAGGCGGTGAGGGTTTGCGACGTCGCATCGAGGAGATCCGGGCCGAGGTTTCCGAGGCCATCGCCGATGGAGCCACCATCATCGTGCTCTCGGACCGTCACGCCACCCGCGAGCTGGCCCCGATCCCGTCCCTGCTGCTCACCTCCGCCATCCACCACCACCTGGTTCGCGAGAAGACGCGTACCCAGGTCGGGCTGGTCGTGGAGGCCGGTGACGTCCGAGAGGTCCACCACGTCGCACTCCTCATGGGGTATGGCGCCTCGGCGGTCAACCCCTACTTGCTCTTCGAGTCGGCTGAGGACATGGCCCGCCACGAGGTGTGGGTCTCGGCTGACCCTGAGATCGCCATCCACAACGTCTACAAGGCTCTCGGCAAGGGTGTCCTCAAGACGATGAGCAAGATGGGCGTCTCCACCATCCCCTCGTACACCGGTGCCCAGATCTTCGAAGCCACCGGTCTATCTCAGGAGTTCATCGACGAGTACTTCACCGGGACGACCAGCCGTATCGAGGGAATCGGACTGACCGAGATCGCCGACGAGATCCTTGCTCGTCACCTCAGCGCCTACCCCGAAACCGGTGTACGTCTCGCCCACCGCACCCTCAAGCCCGGCGGTCACTACCAGTGGCGTCGGGAGGGAGAGGAGCACCTCGTCGACCCGGAGTCGATCTTCCGGCTCCAGCTGGCGGCTCGCACCAACGACTACGCCCAGTTCCGCCGCTACACCGACCACATCAACGATAACTCCAGCCGACTCATGACCCTGCGATCCCTGCTGGAGTTCCGCCACGATCGTCCGGTCGTGCCGCTGGAGGAGGTCGAGCCGGCCAGCGAGATCGTCAGGAGGTTCTCCACCGGCGCCATGAGTTATGGCTCGATCTCCATGGAGGCCCACCAGACCCTGGCCATTGCCATGAACCGGATCGGCGGCAAGTCGAACACCGGTGAGGGTGGCGAGGATCCCGAGCGTCTCCACGATCTGGAGCGTCGATCGGCCATCAAGCAGGTGGCCTCCGGACGATTCGGCGTGACGAGCGAGTACCTTGTCAATGCCGATGACATCCAGATCAAGATGGCCCAGGGCGCCAAACCCGGTGAGGGTGGCCAGCTCCCCGGACCGAAGGTCTACCCGTGGGTTGCGAAGACCCGCCACTCGACCCCAGGCGTCGGACTCATCTCCCCACCGCCTCACCACGACATCTACTCGATCGAGGATCTCAAGCAGCTCATCCACGACCTGAAGTGCGCCAACCCGCGGGCCCGCATTCACGTCAAGCTGGTTGCCGAGACCGGAGTCGGCACGGTTGCTGCCGGTGTCTCCAAGGCCAAGGCCGACGTCGTGCTCATCTCGGGCCACGACGGCGGAACCGGCGCGGCCCCGCTGACCTCGATCAAGCACGCCGGTGGTCCCTGGGAGCTCGGCCTGGCCGAGGCGCAGCAGACCCTGCTCCTCAATGGCCTGCGGGATCGTATCGTCGTGCAGTGCGACGGTCAGCTCAAGACCGGACGAGACGTCGTCATCGCCGCCCTGCTGGGTGCCGAGGAATTCGGGTTCGCGACCACGGCGCTCATCGTCGAGGGGTGCGTCATGATGCGCAAGTGCCACACCGACACCTGCCCGGTGGGTGTGGCGACCCAGAATCCTGAGCTGCGCAAGAAGTTCACCGGGGACCCTGACCACGTCGTCAACTTCATGATGATGATGGCCGAGCAGACTCGCGAGATCCTCGCCGAGCTGGGATTCCGCTCCATCGACGAGGCCGTGGGCCATGTCGAGGTCCTCGACACCCGTAAGGCCATCACCCACTGGAAGGCCAAGGGCCTCGACCTCTCACCGATCCTGCACCAGGTGGAACTGCCGGAGGGCACCCCGCTGCACCATGTCTGCGACCAGGACCACGACCTGGCAACGAGCCTGGACATGAAACTCATCGACATGTGTGCCGATGCCCTCACCGACGGCACCCCGATTCGACGGGAGCTCAGCATCCGCAACGTCGATCGCACGGTCGGCACGATGCTCGGCAGCCGGGTGACGGTGGCGACGAATGGCACAGGTCTTCCCGACAACACCATTGATCTCACCTTCACCGGTACCGCTGGTCAGAGCTTTGGTGCCTTCGTGCCACGCGGCATGACGATGAGGCTCGTCGGAGACGCCAACGACTACGTCGGCAAGGGATTGTCCGGTGGCCGGGTGATCGTCGCCCCGTCCGTGGAGGCCCCCTTCCGTCCCCGTGACCAGATCATCGCCGGAAACGTCGTCGGTTACGGCGCCACCTCCGGGCAGATCCTGCTGCGCGGCCAGGCAGGTGAAAGATTCTGCGTGCGCAACTCCGGAGCCACAGCGGTGGTCGAGGGGGTTGGCGACCACGGTTGTGAGTACATGACCGGGGGAGAGGCGCTCGTCCTCGGCGCTACCGGACGCAACTTCGCCGCCGGCATGTCAGGCGGGGTGGCATGGGTCCGTAATCTCGACGTCAACCGGCTCAACCCGGAGATGGTTGACGCCCTGCCGATGGAGGAGGCTGACGTCGATCGCGTCATCGAGCTGCTGACGTTGCACCAGACCGAGACCGGATCGACCCTCGCCGGAGAGATCCTGGCCGAAGGCCCGGAGTGCATCCGAAGTTCCTTCACCAAGGTGCAGCCGCGTGACTACGCCAAGATGATGAAGGCCATGGTCGAGGCCGCGGAACGCGGACTGGACGACAACGAGATGACCGAACTTCTCATGGAGGTGTCCCATGGCTGATCTGCACGGTTTCATGAAGGTGCCGCGACAGGAGGCAGAGCGTCGTCGGGTCGAGGAGCGCATCCACGACTGGAAGGAGGTCTACCCCGGAGGTCCCGGCCACGCCCTGTTGCCGATCATCACTGATCAGGCCAGTCGGTGCATGGACTGTGGTGTGCCGTTCTGCCACACCGGGTGCCCGCTGGGCAACCTCATCCCGGACTGGAACGACCTCATCTGGCGTGACGAGTGGCGTGAGGCCCTGGAGTCCCTGCTGGCGACCAACAACTTCCCGGAGTTCACCGGTCGCCTGTGCCCGGCTCCCTGCGAGACTGCCTGCGTCGAGGGAATCAACCGTGACCCGGTGACGATCAAGAACATCGAGGTCGCGATCATCGACAAGGCGTGGGAGGACCGTCGCGTCATTCCCATCGTCCCCGAGTGGCACTCCCTCAAGACGGCCGCCGTCGTCGGGTCCGGTCCTGCCGGTCTGGCAGCAGCCCAGCAGCTCACCCGCGCCGGCCACACCGTCGTCGTCTACGAGCGGGACGACGCCATTGGCGGCCTGCTGCGCTACGGCATCCCGGACTTCAAGATGGAGAAGTCGGTCCTGGACCGTCGTATCAAGCAGATGGTGCTGGAAGGCACCGTCTTCAAGACGAACACCGAGATCGGCGTGGACATCACCGGCGAGCAGCTGCGCGAGCGGTTCGACGCCGTCATCCTGGCCACCGGTGCCACCGTGCCGCGCATGCTGGACGCCCCGGGGATCGAGCTCGACGGTGTCTGTTACGCCATGGAGTACCTCACCCAGCAGAACAAAGTGCTGGCCGGGACCGAGGTCTCCGACCAGATCCGCGCCGACAGCAAGCACGTCGTCATCATCGGTGGGGGAGACACCGCCAACGACTGTGTCGGCACTGCGGTGCGTCAGGGGGCGGCATCGATCACCCAGCTGCAGTACAACCCCGAACCGCCGAAGGATCGTCCGGCCAATCAGCCGTGGCCGACCTATCCGCTCATCCTGCGTGTCCCCAGCTCCAATGAGGAGGGCGGTGAGCGGGTCTACTCGACCAACACCGTCGAGATCGTCAGCGATGACGAGGGCCACGTCAAGGCCGTCCGAGTGGTCTCGGGCCATCGTGACGAGAACCGGGTCTTCATCGCTGACGAGGGCAGTGAGCACGACCTTCCGGCCGATCTGGTCATCTTCGCGATGGGATTCGCCCACCCCGAGCATGATGGGGTCGTCCAGGAACTTGGACTGGAACTCGACGGTCGCGGAAATATCGTCCGGAATGACGCCTACGAGACCAACGTCCCGGGAGTCTTCGCCTGTGGTGACGCGGGTCGTGGTCAGTCCCTGGTGGTCTGGGCCATTGCGGAGGGACGGGCGGCGGCCAACGGCGTCGACGCGTATCTCAAGGGTTCGCGATCAGTGCTGCCGAAGCCGGTCAAACCCTCTGATCGTCAGATGATGGTCTGATCTCGACGGGGAAGAAGCCTTGTGGGTTCGACAGGAGATACCGGGTGGGAGGAGACTGCTGGGATGAACGATGATCAGCAGGATCTCGATTCGGCGATTCATCACGCCAAGGTGCTGACGTGGGTGTGCGTCGCCCTTTTCGTGGTGCTTGACGTCGTCGGGCTGACGGCATCGAGCCAGAGCGATCCGCGCTTCGTGCTGGGCGCCTTCGGTGGGGCTGCCTCCTTCCTGGGCATCATCGGTGCCGGGGTCTGGTGGGCCTATCTGGCCTCCCAGCGCAGGGCTCGGTCCTTGGATGACCGTCTCGATCACGAACTTGGTATGGAGGACGAACACGACGACCGTCGTGAACCACCCTCCGTCTAGTGTTCCGCCATGACTGACGACCTGCGACGCAGAACCGTGGTGGACGCCTCGATGGGCGCGATCATGGCACCCCTGGCTGCCAGAGCCACCCGCGCCACGGCCTCCGAACATGGCGACTTCACCATCGTCGTCGTCGACAGTCAGATGTCTGACGGTCAGTACTGGCTGAGCCTGGGAGCAGTGCGTCGGCTCGGGGACATCTGATGGTCGTCCGCGCGGTCTCCCGCATACCGGTGCATGATCCGGATCTACCACACAGTACTGCGGTCCGGCTTGGAGGCCGGGCCGTAGTAGGTGCTCAGGGTCACTCGTCACTTGAGTTCGCGGTGGGGTGAGGTCTCCTGAGAGGTCGCGGGGGAATCGACGACCTCACCCTCGATGAGGGTATTGCGTGGATCTCGCCGCACTGCCGAGGAAATGGAGTTCGCGATCTTGTGGACGCCCACTGCGATGGCGATGTTGGCAATGCCGTAGAGCAGGACGCCGATGGCCAGCAGCCAGCTCATGGCCACCACGCCGAATCCGGGGTGGACGAGGATGACGATGCCCAGCACGAACAGTCCGATGCCGCCGCCGAGCATCCAGGCCCAGGCCTTCTCCGTGACGAACCTCATGGGCAGGGCAAAACCGGTCGCCGCAACGCCGAGGAGAACCAGCCAAACTCCGAGGAGGATGGCGATGACGTGGAGTGAGAATCCAGGGTGGATGATGAGGACGAGGCCAATGATGATGCCGATAATGCCCCAAGCTCTCATGAACCCGGTGCCAACCATGCCGCGAAGGGGCTGAGCATTGATGAGAGTCATGACGGAGTCGACGATGGCGTAGACACCGACGATCACCACGAGGGCCTCCATGGTCTGGTGGGACCAGACGACAGCCATCACCGCCGCGATGATCGCGAGGATCCCCTTCGTGAGGGGAACCCACCAAATTGACTTCCAAGTCTTTGTCAGGGTCTGTGACGACATGACTCAAGTCTACGTGAGGACCTCAGGTCCGGTGAGTGCTGACTGCCGTTCGGGTGCTGGTCAGGAAGGTTTCAAGATCGTCCATGCACAGCTGAGCGACCCTGGCGAAGAGAAAGTCGATGACGGCCAACTGAGACATTCGGCTGGACATCGCTCCGGCCCGGACCTGGGTCTCGCGGGCTGGGGTGACGAGAACGTGATCCGACAGCTGCGCGACGGGAGACTGGGGCACTCCCGTCATGGCGACTGTCGTGGCACCGTGGGCCCGAGCCGCGGTGAGAGCCTCGACGACTTCCTGGGTGTTACCGCTGAACGAGATCCCCACGGCGACGCACGCCTGTCCGCACAGTGCGGCATGGACGAGTTGGACGTGGGTGTCGTTGTGATGCTGGCAGACCAGACCGATGCGTTCCAGCTTCTGGGAGAGATCGTCGGCCACGAGCCCGCTGGAACCGACCCCGAAGAGGACGGTCCGCGGCGCGATGGAGATGGCGCTGGCCACGGCTTCGAGCTCTTCCGGGTCCACCGATCGGGCGGTGTCCTCAATGGTGCGAGCCTCATGGAAGGCGATCTTGGAGATCATCTGTTCCAAGGTGTCGTCAAGCGAGATGGTGCCCTCGGCTACCGACGAGCGCTCCATCTCAATGCTGCGGCGAGACAGGTCACGGGCAAGCTCGGCGCGCAACTCGCGGCAGCCCTTGAGTCCAAGGGCACGACAGAAGCGCACCACGGATGCGGGGGATACTCCAGCAGCCTGGGCGAGCCGGCTGGTTGATGCTTCGAGTGCCCAGTCCGGTTCAGCAAGGACCACTGCGGCAACCTGCGCCTCCGCCGGGCGCATGGTGGACCTGGCCATGTCGATGCGGGGCAACAGGCTGCCAGCCATATGAAAAATCCTTCCATGATTAACGATTCTCGTGTAACATCATTTCACACCGTCTGAACTGTTTGGTCCTGCTGCGGACCGTGGAAACACAGTGTGGTCTATGTGGCCCACACGGTTGTACAGAGGGCGTGGTTCCAAGACATGGAACCACGAAGTTTTGTCGTCGCAGGAGGCGAGTCCATGGACCATCTCACTAGGCTCACCACCACGGAGGGTCGGAATCCGGCCAGCGAGGGTCTTGATCAGCTGACGACCCTCGAGGTGCTTCACGTCATGAACGATGAGGACCACCGTGTTCCTGATGCCGTCGCCCGGCAGCTTCCTGCCATTGCGACGATCGTCGAGGCTGCGGTGGCCGGATTGTCGGCCGGTGGTCGGCTGATCTATGCCGGGGCGGGAACGAGTGGGCGGCTGGGGGTTCTCGACGCTGCCGAGTGTCCTCCCACCTTCAGCACGCATCCCACCATGGTCGTCGGTCTCATTGCCGGTGGCCAGCAAGCCATGTTCCAGGCAGTTGAAGGAGCGGAGGACGACCAGGAGTGCGGGGCTGAGGAGATCAATGCCCTGCATCCCGGGCCGCACGACGTCGTCGTCGGGCTCGTTGCCTCCGGGCGCGCCCCGTGGGTGATAGGAGCAGTGCGTGCTGCCAAGCAGGCCGGGGTGCCCTCACGGCGTCGGTGTGTTGCAACCAGGACGCCCTTATCAGTGACGAGGTCGATCTGCCCGTCGAGATCGACGCCGACCCTGAAGTGCTCGCCGGGTCGACCCGTCTGAAGGCCGGAATGGCACAAAAACTCGTCCTCAACACGATCTCGACGGCGACCATGGTCGGGCTTGGCAAGATTTACGGGTATTTCATGGTCGACGTCTCTCCGAGCAACGAGAAACTGCGGCAACGTGCCGTGTCCACGACGGGATGCACCCGGGACCAGGCCGTTACCGCCCTTCGTGAGGCTGACGGCCACGCCAAGATGGCATCGTTCATCGTCGCTGCCGCGGCATCAGAACTAATAACAATTGTAAAAATTCTCAGCGCTAAACATGTAACCCTGGCAGACGGCTTGTTCGCGCCGAGTATGAACAAAAACGGCAGACGTGCCAACCCGTTACGGAGCATGTTTGAAGAATCGCCGGGAGAATGCATATACGCGAGTTTCCCCGTCGTTGTGGCATGTTGGGAGGCAGGACGGTCGAAAGGAGGCGGCCTCCCTAAACATAAAATCGCGTGAAAATTGGAAATACGGTAGGAATCAAGGAAGTGATGACGATGAAAGCTCGCGGTCCTATTACCCGGAGAAGACTGGTGCTGGGCACGTGTGTTGCGTCTGCGGCGGCGGTTATGAGCCCGGCGTTCACGTTGGAATCGAACGCTGCGTTTGGAAAGTCAACCACAATGTGGAATGAATCAATGGGTGACGCGTTAAAATGTTTTCCCGTGGGTGGCGGATATCACACAGGAAGAGATATTCCTCCGGGCTTCCAGCAAACCGCCTGGACGGGACTGGACCGTGCCGTAGGGGTTTCGGAGTCTGGTGTTGAGGTGAACCCACAGTTCGCTACGCCGTCGTTCTGTTCCTCGGCTGTCTATCTTCTGCTACTGAAAAGCATTGAAATGTACGAAAAATCCTGCGGGCACGTCCTCCCAGAGAAGCAGTGGGAGTACCTGAAGCCTTACACTGTCGAGAATCGGGCGTACCCAATCCAAGCCGACGGAGTTGGAGCGTGGGGTCGAGCAAATGCTAATGGACCTGGCTTGGCTGAACTTGTTCATGAATTGGGAATCGGAACTAATATGTACATTGGTACAACAGATGAGTACATAAACTCAAGCGACCGCAACGCACTATTCGCCAGTATCCGCAAATTCGATTATATGAAGATCTTCTGGAACGATGAGATAGGAAAAGATGAGTCTGGTCACATGGTGGTTGTTCTAGGAAGGTCTATTGAGCGTGGCCAAGCTGGCCATAGTGTGGGCCTGCTGCACTACTGGTCTTCCAACGGGTCACACACCGATATAAATGGCGGGTATGGAATTAAATGTGTCTCGGTGGATAAAATTCATCGGGCCGTCATAACACGAATCGATTGGCCTTGGAAGCTGTGGAGCACCGAGGTGATGAGACCCGATGATGTGTGCGCGCCTCTGGCTGAGATCGCTAAGGACAGGAGTATGACACCCGAAGAGATGAAGCGATTGGTGGATGCCAAAAGCTTCTGGCCAAGAAGGGTGCGGAGATCATCGCATGATACTGACGCCGAGAGGAGCATGAGATGAACCGTATTCGGAGCTTGGCCCGGTTTCCTGGACGGTTTGTAGTGGTTGAATCATGCCGCCGCGTTAGTGGTGGTGTGAGGGGTTTTGAACTGGCCTCCTACAGCCGATGTCCGAACAGCCAGCTTGTGTACTGGCTGGCCTGGTGGGTATGCATGATCGTTCCCGGGCGGTGGTTGGCGTTGCCGGCCGGCTATCTGCAGCGTGTTGACCATCAACTCGGTGCGGGTGTGGTCGGCGATCGCCGACCACACGATCCGGCGGTTGGCTGGTCGCGCCACTTGGAGAATCACGACCGCGACATCTTCAGCACCCGGCAGGCCACCGACACGGCAGTTCTCGCCTCGGGAAGTTCTTGGACGCACTGGAACCCTATGTTGGGAGGATGTTCTCCCGGGCGAAGTAGGCCGAGGCTCGTTTCAAGGTCTCGACTTCCATTTCCAGTACACGGTTCTTGCGTCGCACCTCGGTCAGTTCACGACGCTCGTCACTGGTTAGGCTTCGGCTTGGCCGGTGTCTACGCCCTGGGACATCACCACCTCAGAATCAGTGTTCGGAAGAACGGGTCAGGCTCCAGAACGCAAACGCAGCCCGTGCGGGCGATGCCATATACCCCTTTCGTGTCGGCTTGAGAGGCTATGAGCACTGGGAGTCTGACCTGCGCGAGATCATAGATCTTGACTTCGATTTATATCGACTGTCGATTAGCTGGGCTCGTTTGTTCCCGAATGGCTTTGAAGATGAACACAATACAGATGGCGTGGCCTATTATGACCGTGTCATTCGTTGTCTTACCGACGCCGGTATCCGAGCGTTCATCACGATTAATCATTATGTACTCCCTGTTGCAGTAGTCGACAAATATGGGGGATGGAAGAACCGTGACGTTATCGATCTTTACCTAAAAATGGCGGAATATGTGGTTGGCCGATGGCGAGAAGAGGTGAATTATTGCCTCCTAATTAACGAGATCAATGCCGAGTATTTCAGTCCGTTCAATGGGTTCGGTATCACTGGAAGTGACGATCATGTTTATGGCTACGAATTCTGTATTCAATGGTCTTCATTATCAAATGGCTCGACTGGTTCGGATTGTGCAGACGGGAAAAGTATTGTGGATTACTGATCATCTTGGATCTGAGCCTCGGCTTGGTCGGCGTCCGTACCTAAGGCTGAGGAATGCGCGCTGAGGCTGACCAGCATCGAAGTTAGCCTTGCAGAACACGGGCCAACTCAGGTCATGCGCGGCGGCGAATGGGAGGGGTGGCTGGAATAGTTCGAGGATGACATCTGGATCAAACCCGCAAATGCTGAAGTCCTGGGACGTGGATCATCACGATCGCGGACAACATCATGAGAATCGGGTACGGAAGGGCGAATTGGTCCCTGACGCCCCCAATGCCGGGTGCCGCAGGGCCGGATCCCTCCAGATAGACACCGTGGGGAGATATTGCGGTGAGATCCATCTCATGGTGCACGACGATAAGCTTGACGGGGGCTTCGTCAGGGTCGGCGAGGTTGCTGGTCCGTACACGGATCTGGTGTCCCAGTTGGCTGGGGGTATGCAGGTTGACTTCGTCGTTTGCCGCCCGACGTGAGTGGTCGGGTCGCCCCGGTCGGTGGTGCGGACTAGTCTGTCCGAGTTAGCACCACCTAGGGCCGGAGTGACCTCCATTCCGGTCGGTTCGTGAAAGGACTGTCCGTGGCCCGATCCGACTTCGTCCACCTTCATACTCACACTGAGTACTCGATGCTGGATGGTGCTGCCAGCAACGAGAAGCTTTTTGCCGAGGTGGCTCGTCAGGGCATGCCGGCGGTCGCCATGACCGACCACGGCAACATGTTCGGTGCCTACGAGTTCTTCCAGATCTCCAAGAAATACGACGGAGACCAGAATTCGCTGGTCAAACCGATCATCGGCATCGAGGCCTATGTCGCCCCGAGTACGCGCATGTCCCGGGTCCAGGAATTCTGGGGAACCTCCCGTGACGCAGGTGATCCGGACGCCGAGGGTGGCAAGGACGTCTCCGGAGGTGGCCGTTACACCCACATGACGATGTGGGCCAAGGATCCGGAGGGGCTTCACAACCTGTTCCGGTTGTCCTCCCTGGCCTCTTACGAGGGCTATTACATGAAGCCCCGCATGGACCGCGAACTGATGTCCAAGTACCCCGGTGGCATCATTGCCTCCACCGGATGCCCGTCGGGTGAGGTGCAGACCCGACTGCGTCTGGGGCAGTTCGAGGAAGCCTGCCAGGCTGCGGCTGTCTACCAGGACATCTTCGGCAAGGAGAACTACTTCTGCGAGTTGATGGACCATGGTGTCCCGATCGAGAAGCAGGTGCGATCCGACCTGCTGAGGCTGGCCAAGAGGCTGGACATTCCTCTTCTGGTCACCAATGACTCGCACTACGTCACCGAGGACCAGGCTGACGCCCATGACTCCCTGCTGTGCGTCGGTGTGGGGCGTAACAAGGATGATCCGAACCGCTTCCGCTTCAATGGTTCGGGCTACTACATCAAGTCCTCTGACGAGATGAGGGCGCTGTTCCCGGATCATCCCGAGGCCTGCGACAACACCCTGCTGCTGACCGAGATGATCGGGTCCTACGACGAGGTCTTCAATCACGTCGACCGGATGCCGCAGTTCGACGTCCCGGAAGGGGAGACGCAGGAGTCCTGGCTTCGTAAGAAGCTTCAGGAGGGCATGGATGAGAAGTTCGGTCCGAATCCGCCTAAGGAGGTCCTCGACCGTCTCGAGACGGAACTCTCGGTCATTGAGCCGCTGGGATTCTCCTCCTACTTCCTCGTCGTCTCCGACATATGCAATGCGGCGCGCTCCATGGGCGTGCCGGTCGGGCCGGGTCGTGGATCGGCTGCCGGTTCCCTCGTCGCCTATCTGACGGGTATCATCGCCATCAATCCGCTGGAACACGGACTGCTGTTCGAGAGGTTCCTCAACCCGGAGCGTGTCAACCCGCCCGACATCGACCTCGACTTCGACGATCGCCAGCGTGACAAGGTCATCGATTACGTCACCCACAAGTACGGGGCGGAGTACACCAGCCAGGTCAACACCTTCGGCAAGATCAAGGCCAAGGCTGCCGTCAAGGACGCCAATCGTATTCTCGGCTATCCTTTCGCCCTCGGAGACAAGATCACCAAGGCCATGCCCCCGGATGTCATGGGCAAGGGAATTCCGCTGGGCAAGATCTTCGATCCTTCCCACGAGAGGTACGGCGAGGGCCAGGAGTTCCGCCAGCTGGTTGCCGACAACCCCGACGTCGCCAAGGTTGTCGAGACGGCGAAGGGCCTCGAGGGATTGATCCGCGGTACCGGTGTGCACGCATGTGCCTTCATCCTGTCCAGCGCTCCGCTGCTCGACCTGGTGCCGATGCACAAGCGCGACAAGGACGGCATGATCATCGCCGGCTTCGCCTACCCCCAGCTCGAGGAGATGGGGCTCATGAAGATGGACTTCCTGGGTCTGCGAAACCTCGGCATCATGGATCACTGCATCAAGATCATCAAGGAGAACCGGGGGATCGACGTCGATCTCAAGGAGCTTGCCCTTGATGACGAGAACACCTACGAGATGCTGGCCCGAGGCGACACCCTGGGCGTCTTCCAGCTCGATGGCACGGCCATGCGATCCCTGCTGCGTCTCATGGGGCCAACCTGCTTCGATGACATCGTTGCCGTGTTGGCCCTGTACCGACCAGGCCCGATGGGTGCCAATGCGCACATCTCATATGCCCAGCGCAAGAACAACCGAGAACCGATCATCCCGATCCATCCCGAACTCAAGGAGGACCTCGACGAGATCCTTGCTCCCACGTACCACCTCATCGTGTACCAGGAGCAGATCATGTCGATCGCCCGGAAGCTCGCTGGCTACACCCTGGGTGGCGCTGACCTTCTGCGTCGTGCCATGGGCAAGAAGAAGAAGCACATCCTGGAGGAGAACTTCATCCCCTTCCAGGCTGGCATGCGTGAACACGGGTACTCCGACGACGCCATCCAGACCCTGTGGGACGTCATGGTCCCCTTCGCCGGATACGCCTTCAACAAGTCCCACGCTGCCGGTTATGGACTGGTCTCCTACTGGACGGCCTATCTCAAGGCCAACTACCCGGCCGAGTACGGAGCTGCCCTGCTGACCAGTGTCGGTGACGACAAGGACAAGATGGCGATGTACCTGGCCGACATGCGGTCCCAGCACATCAATGTCCTGCCTCCCGACGTCAACGCCTCCTCGCTGGAGTTCACCGCTGTCGGTGAGGACATCAGGTTCGGTCTGGGAGCTGTCCGCAATGTCGGTGCCAACGCCGTCGCGGAGATCATTCGGGCCCGTGAGGAGAACGGCCCGGCCACTGATTTCTTCAGCTTCCTTGACCAGGTCAGCCTGACGGTGTGCAACAAGAGGCTCATCGAGTCCCTCATCAAGGCTGGCGCCTTCGACTCCATGGGCCATTCCCGACGCGGCCTGATGGCGGTCTACGAGCAGGCGGTCGATGCCGTCATCGACATCAAACGCCACCAGGCCAATGGTCAGGACGACCTCTTCGGCATGGGGGACGACTCGGAACCCACCCAGCTGGGTGTCGAGCGGGTCGTTCCGGAGGACGACTGGGACCGCAGTACCAAGCTCGCCTTCGAGCGTGAGATGTTGGGTCTGTACGTCTCCGATCACCCGCTGCGAGGCCTGGAAGCTGCTCTGGAGGCCGAATCAGACATCTCGGTGTCCGAACTCGTCAACCCTGAAGGCCATCATGAGGGGCGCTACACCATCGCCGGTATGGTCACTCAGATCGTCCGACGTACCACCAAGAACGGTGACATCTGGGCCTCTATCACGCTGGAGGACCTCGGCGCCTCCATCACTATTGCCTGTTTCCCGAAGGTGTACCAGCGCGTGGAGCCGCTACTGGCCGTCGACAGCATCCTCAAGGTGCGCGGATTCATCAGGGAACGTGACGAGACCGTCGAGATGTCAGCCAATGACGTCTGGCTGCTGGACCTCACCGATGCCGGCAATGCCCCCATGACGATTGATCTACGTCGCGGACGATGCAACCGGGGCACCATCGAGGGCCTGCGGGGAGTGCTGCGCAACCACCCGGGTAGCTCCGAGGTGAGACTGCGACTCCTCGACGGAAAGGTGACGACCACCTTCCGGCTTGCCGATGAACTCAAAGTCACCACTGGCCAGCCGCTGATGGCCGACCTCAAGGCCCTGCTCGGCCCCTCATGCATCCCCAGGAGGCAGTCATGAACGAGACGATCCGTGCTCACGGTCTCGCGATTCTGCGGTCGAGCCTGCTCGTCGTGGGGATGGGCGTCGTCCTGGGCGGACTGGCTGCTCCGATATGGCACTCCATGGTGACCTTGCCGACCTACACGGTGGGATCCGATGGTGCGGCATCGACAACGGAGAAGGGCCTCACCCAGGTCTTTTCGACCGACGCCGTGTACTGCCTCGTGGGCCTGATCGTCGGACTGATCATCGGCTTCCTGAGCTGGGTCCTGATGCGCCGTCGCGGTGCGTGGGGAGTACTGGCTGCCGGGGTGTCGTCCTGTCTGTCTGCCCTGGCCTGCTGGTGGGTAGGGGTACTCATCGGCCCGGACTCCTTCGCCGAGCGCATTGTTGCGGCCAAGACGGGTGAGGTCGTTCCGGTTGATTTTGCCCTCCACACCTGGGTGTCGGTGCTGGTCTGGTTGCTTGCAGCAATGGTCCCGATGCTTATTGCATCCTTGGTGACGGCCTGGCGTCGCTCTCCGCGAACTGGACGCTCCGAACCGGCGACCGAGGCTTCACTAGACTGACGGTGTGCTGAGAATCGTCGATCTGACCCGTGAGACCACTGGCGACCTGCGTCGCGCCGTGCCGCGCGCTGACTTTGATGTCGATGCCGCGATGGCGGCCATCATCCCTGTCTGCGCTGCGGTCAAGGACCGTGGCGCAGAGGCACTGCGCGAATACAGCGAGAAGTTCGACCATGTGGTTCCGGATCATCTGAGGGTTCCGGCTGAGGTCCTGGTCGAGGCGGCTGCCGACCTTGACGACACCTTGCGTCAGGCCTTCACCGAGTCCATTCGTCGACGTCGTCAGGTGTGCCGGGAGGCCGAGGTGGAAACCTCGCCGGCACCGGTCGAGGTGGCTGCCGGTGCTCGTGTGAGTCAGCGCATCGTTCCCGTAGGCCGAGTGGGGCTCTACGTCCCTGGCGGATTTGCCCCGTTGGCCTCCTCGGTCATCATGAATGTCGTCCCGGCCCAGGAAGCCGGCGTTACGTCGATCGCGGTGGCATCCCCGCCGCAGGCTGAGTTCGGTGGCCTGCCGCACCCCAACATCCTCGCTTTGTGTCACCTGCTCGGGGTTGACGAGGTCTATGCCGTCGGCGGCGCCCAGGCCATCGCCATGTTCGCCCACGGTGTCGAAGGCTCCGACGAGGCCGATTCCTGCCCGCGGGTCGACATGGTCACCGGACCGGGCAACATCTATGTCGTTGCTGCCAAGCGCTACCTGCGTGGCACCGTCGGCATCGACTCGGAGGCTGGTCCGACCGAGATCGCCATCCTGGCCGACAAGACCGCTGATCCACGTCACGTTGCTGCCGACCTCATGAGCCAAGCCGAACACGACACGCTCGCCGCCGCTGTTCTCGTCACCGATTCCACCGAGCTGGCCGACATCGTGGAGAAGGAGTTGGCCACGATGGTCGAGGCTACCCTGCACTCCGAGCGGATCTGTACCTCACTGACCTCCGAGCAGTCGGCCATAGTCATGGTGCGCGACATCGACCAAGGTCTTGAGGTTGTCAACGCCTATGCCGCCGAGCACCTGGAAATTCAGACGGCCGATGCCGCCGCGGTGGCAGCGCGAGTCCACAACGCCGGTGCCATATTCGTCGGTCCTTGGTCCCCGGTCTCCCTGGGTGACTACTCGGCTGGATCCACCCACGTGCTGCCGACGGCAGGTGCTGCCTGCCACTCCTCGGGACTGTCGGTGCGTTCGTTCATGAGAGCTATCCACGTCATTGACTACACCGAGGACGCCCTGCTCGACCTTGCCGATTCCGTCGAGAACTTCGCCCTGGCCGAGAACCTGCCCGGCCATGCCAATGCCATCACCGTGAGGAGGCCGCGATGACCCAGCGTCGACGGACGACCCAGCCCCGTCCGATGGCCAAGCCGCAGCCGAACCCCATTCAATTGGCTGATCTGCCGCTTCGCCCCGAACTGGTGGGGGAGGAGCCCTACGGTGCCCCGCAGCTCGACGTCCCGGTGTGCCTCAACGTCAATGAGAACCCGTACCCACCGTCGGAATCGGTGCGCAAGGACATGGCCAAGGCCGTCTCCAATGCCGGCAAGGGGTTGAATCGCTACCCGGACCGAGAGGCCACGGGTTTGCGCGAGGACCTTGCCAGGTACATCGGATTCGGGGTCAGCAGCGATCAGATCTGGCCGGCCAATGGGTCCAACGAGGTCATGACCCACATCCTGCAGGCCTTCGGCGGTCCGGGTCGTACTCTCCTGACCTTCACGCCGACCTACTCGATGTATCCCGAGTACGCACGCAACACTCACACCGAGTACGTCACTCGTCCCCGCAATGCCTCCTACGGTCTGACCACCGACGAGATCGTGAGCGCCATCGAGGAGGTCAAGCCGGACGTCGTCCTGCTGACCACGCCGAACAACCCGACCGGCACCACCATCCCGGTGGCGGTCATAGACGAGGTCTGTTCGGCCACCGACGCGATCATCGTCGTCGACGAGGCCTACCAGGAGTTCACCGATACCCCGGAGGACTCGGCAATCGCCCTGCTTCCCAAGCATGGACGCCTCATCGTGGTGCGCACCCTCTCGAAGGCGTTTGCCCTAGCCGGAGGTCGTCTTGGATATGCCGTTGCGGCTCCTGCCGTTGTAGACGCCCTAAGGATTGTCCGATTGCCCTACCACTTGTCGGAGGTGTCCCAGGTGGTGGCCCGGGTCGCTCTGGCCCATGCTCCCGAGATGCTCGCTCGGGTCGACGAACTCCGTGAGACGCGTGCCAACCTCGAGGACTGGTTGCGCGCGCACGGTCTGGACGTCGTCTCGTCCCAGTCGAACTTCGTCCTCTTCGGGAGGTTCGCCGATCGCCATGCGGTCTTCCGGGCCCTTCTCGACCACGGCGTTCTCGTCCGTGAGGTGGGCCCGACTGGCTACCTGCGTGTCTGTGCTGGTACTCCTCGGGAGACCGACGCATTCCGAGCTGCACTGCTCGACGTCCTTCCGACCGCTCGTCGGCTCGATCCCGAGGAGGATTGATGACCCACCGCTGCGCTCACGTTCACCGCGAGACCTCCGAGTCCAACGTCGACGTTTCCATTGATCTTGACGGCGAGGGGGAGTCGACCATCTCCACCGGGGTCGGTTTCTACGACCACATGCTCACGGCCCTTGCCAAGCATTCAGGCATCGACATGTCGATCACCACCACCGGAGACGTCGAGATCGACGGTCACCACAGCGTCGAGGACACTGCCATCGTGCTGGGACAGGCCTTGGCCCAAGCCCTCGGCGACAAGCGAGGGATCGCTCGCTTCGGTGACGCCGTGGTCCCTCTCGACGAGGCGCTCGCACAATGCGTCGTCGACGTCGCTGGGCGCCCGTGGGTGGAGTGCACCGGAGAGCCGGAGGGTCAGATCTACGCTCGTCTCGGCGGTTCCGGTGTTCCCTACCAAGGATCCATGACCTATCACGTCGTGCAGTCACTGGCTCTCAATGCTGGCCTGTGCGTGCACCTGCGTCTGCTGGCCGGACGGGACCCCCACCACATCTGCGAGGCCCAGTACAAGGCTCTGGCCCGCGCTCTGAGGATTGCCGTCGCTCCGGATCCGCGCAATGCCGGGCGTGTCCCCAGCACCAAGGGTGCCCTCGATGTCTGATCCGGTGCGGGTCGGCATCATCGACCACGGCTCGGGAAATCTGCATTCGGCCGGGCGCGCCCTGCGCAGGGCCGGTGCCACCGTCACGATTTCCCGTGACCCGGGAGCTCTGCTCGACAATGACGCCCTCGTCCTGCCCGGAGTGGGAGCCTTGGCAGCCTGCATGGCAGGCCTGCGCGCCATGGGTGGGGACCACCTGGTGCATCGTTGGGTTGGCGAGGGACGGCCCTTGCTCGGGATCTGTGTCGGCCATCAGATGCTCTTCGAGCGTGGCAGTGAACGCGGCGTCGACGTCGAGTGCCTCGGGGTACTGCCCGGTGTCGTCGAGGAGCTGCCGGCTGACCGCCTGCCACACATGGGGTGGAACACCGTCCAACCGGGGACCCGGACGACCCTGTTTCGGCATGCGGATGGCGAGAGGTTCTACTTCGTCCACTCCTACGGGGTGCTCGTTGACGGGCCTGACGACCACTTCACCACGGCAACCCATCAAGGTGCGACCTTCGTCGCCGCCGCTGAGGTTGGTCCGGTGACCTCCACCCAGTTCCATCCCGAGAAGTCCGGAACGGCGGGTCTGGCCTTGCTCGAACGGTGGATGGCTCGGGTGTGTTGATAACCTGACCCTCGTGACCGGAGAACTCACACTACTTCCAGCCGTTGACGTCCAGGGTGGACGCGCCGTCCAGTTGCAACAAGGGGTGGCCAGTTCCGAACGCGCGTTCGGTGATCCCCTGGAGGTGGCTCACAGGTGGCGAGGTCTGGGAGCCCAGTGGATTCACCTGGTCGACCTCGACGCCGCCTTCGGACGTGGATCCAACACTGAGATCATCAGCAACATCGTCGAGCAGATGGACATCAACGTCGAGGTGTCGGGCGGTATCCGCGATCAGAAGAGTCTGGAATCGGCTCTGTCGGCCGGCGCCACTCGCGTGAACATCGGTACCGCCGCTCTGGAGAATCCCACCTGGTGTGACGAGGTCGTGCGCCGCTATGGCGAACAGGTCGCCATCGGTCTGGACGTCAGGGGAGATCAGCTCGCGGCGCGCGGCTGGACTCGCGAGGGCGGCAAGGTCCTCGACGTCCTGGCCCGGCTCGAGGACGCCGGGTGCAAGCGCTACGTCGTCACCGACGTGACCAGCGACGGCATGTTGACCGGACCGAACTATGAACTCTTGGGCCGAATCTGTGCGCGCATCCAGGGAACCGTCGTCGCGTCCGGAGGCATCGCCACCCTGGAGGACCTGCGTCGTCTGCGCGGACTGGTCCCGATCGGGGTGGAGGGAGCCATCGTGGGAACTGCTCTCTACGTGGGTAATTTCACCCTGCCGGAGGCCCTCGAGGTGTGCCGGGCACCGATCCCGGCGGACTCTGCCCCCCGTACCCGACGCTGACTGACGGTCAGGTCACCGTCCGCTCTCCTCAGCCCGATTCGACGTCGGGTGAGGAGTGTAGACTACTTCATTGTGTGCGTGGGCTCGTCCTGCGCCGAATGCTTGGCCCCTCTGGGCCGATAACTGCGACATTCGAGGAAGGGAGACACCGTTCATGAGCGGTCACTCCAAGTGGGCCACCACCAAGCACAAGAAGGCGGCCATCGACGCCAAGCGTGGCAAGCTGTTCGCCCGACTGATCAAGAACATCGAGGTGGCGGCACGACTCGGTGGTGGAGACCCGTCGGGCAACCCGACCCTCTACGACGCCATCCAGAAGGCGAAGAAGAGCTCGGTCCCCAACGACAACATCACCCGCGCCGTCAAGCGCGGTTCCGGTGAGGGCGCCGACGCCGTCAACTACGAGACCATCATGTACGAGGCCTACGGTCCCGCTGGCGTCGCCGTCCTCATCGAGTGCCTGACTGACAACCGTAACCGTGCCGTCTCCGACGTTCGCGTTGCCGTGACCCGCAACGGTGGCACGATGGCCGACGGTGGCTCGGTGCAGCGTCTGTTCCAGCGCAAGGGTGTCGTGGCAGTCTCGAAGACCTACGAGGTCGAGGAGGGTCGCAAGACCGAAACCCGTGAGGTGGACGAAGATCAGCTCATGGAGGCCACCATCGACGCCGAGCCCGAGGACATCGTCGACGATGGCGACGTCTTCGAGATCATCTCGGACCCCAACGCCGTCGTTGACGTCCGTAAGGCCGTCCAGGATGCCGGCATCGACTACGACTCGGCCGAGGTCTCCTTCAAGCCGGACTTCACCCAGCCCGTAGAGCTCGACGATGCTCGCAAGCTCTACAAGATCCTCGACGCCCTCGAGGACCTCGATGACGTCCAGAACGTCTTCTCCAACGCTGACGTCCCCGCCGAGGTCGCTGCGGCTCTCGACGAGGAGGAGTGACCATCCCAGATACGACCCCCAACCCGCGTGTCGCGCGGGTCATGGGGGTCGACCCCGGTTTGACCCGATGCGGGGTCGGGGTCGTCGAAGGCGGCCCCGGGGCCCCGTTGAGGCTCATCGCGGTCGGCGTCATCCGTACCCCCGCAGATCTGGATCACGCCCATCGTCTGCTGCGCATCCACGATGGGTTGGAGGAGTGGCGCGACCACATCCGTCCTGACGCCATCGCCGTCGAGCGGGTCTTCGCCCAGCACAACCGCAACACCGTCACCGGCACCGCGCAGGCCGCAGGCATGGCGATGATGATCGCTGCTCGCCACGGCCTGCCGGTCGCCCTGCACACCCCTAGTGAGGTCAAGGCGGCCATCTCCGGTTCTGGGCGTGCTGACAAGGCCCAGGTGGGTCTCATGGTCGCGCGGGTGTTGCGCCTGTCAGCCCCGCCGAAACCAGCCGACGCTGCCGATGCCGTGGCCTTGGCGATCTGTCATCTGTGGCGAGGCGGAGCCACCAATCGCATCGAAGCAGCCGTGGCAGCCCAACGACGTGGCCGTCCGGCACCTCGTTCCTGGAAGGATCTTGCCCGGTGATCTCCCATTTCTCCGGCACCGTGATTGCGGCCGGCCCGACCTGGGTCGTCCTCGACAACCACGGAATCGGCGTCAAGGTGCTGTGCCCGCCTGCCACGGCTGCGAGTGCACGTGTCGACCAGACGATGACCTTGCAGACCTCCCTCCTCGTCCGCGAGGACTCCCTGACCCTTTACGGCTTCGTCGAAGCTGACGACAGGGACGCGTTCGAGCTCGTCCAGACGGCTTCCGGGGTCGGCCCCAAGCTCGCCGCGGCGATCATGAGTGTGCTGGACGCCAACCAACTTGCGTCGGCGATCAGCGCCGAGGATGAGGCGACGCTGTGCCGCGTGCCCGGTATTGGTCGCAAGGGTGCAGCGAAGATGATCCTCGAGCTCAAGGACAAGATGGCAATCGTCGCTCCTGCCGGGTCAACCCCTGCCGGTACGAGCCAGCCGGTGGCACCGTGGAGAGAGCAGGTTGCTGATGGGCTCATCGGTCTGGGGTGGTCTGCGAAGGATGCTGACAAGGCTGTTGAGGAGGTGGCCACCCTCAAGGAGGCCGACCCCTCGATGACGATCGGCAACCTCATGCGAGCAGCCCTGCGCAGTTTGGCTCGATGAGATGTCGGACCCCTCTGGCACACTGACAGACGTCGTCAGGAAGGAGAATCTCGGTGGAGCATTCGCCCGTCGATCCTTGGGCCGAGCCTCCTGAGAAGGCCGAAGAGGCTGCTCTGCGCCCTGGTGCCCTGGCGGAATTCGGGGGACAGCAGCGTGTCGCCGAGCAGTTGGGACTCGTCCTGGCCGCGTCACAGTCACGCGGTACGACCCCGGACCATGTCTTGTTGTCCGGACCTCCAGGGCTTGGAAAGACCACCTTGGCCATGATCATCGCGGCCGAGATGTCCGCCCCGATTCGTATCTCCTCCGGCCCTGCCATTCAGCACGCGGGGGACCTGGCTGCGATCCTGTCCTCGCTTGTTCCCGGTGAGGTCTTCTTCCTTGACGAGATTCACCGGATGTCCAAGCCTGCCGAGGAGATGCTCTACCTGGCGATGGAGGACTTCCGCGTCGACGTCGTCGTCGGCAAGGGCCCTGGGGCCACCGCGATCCCGATCGACATTCCACCGTTCACCCTTGTCGGGGCGACGACACGGGCAGGCCTGCTGCCCGGGCCGCTGCGGGACCGATTCGGCTTCACGGCCCAGCTCGACTACTACCAGGTGGCCGACCTTGAGCGGATCGTCACCCGCTCGGCCGGGGTCATCGGGGTTGACCTGGCTGAGGGGACCGCCCATACCATCGCCTCCCGCTCTCGCGGCACGCCTCGGATTGCCAACCGACTGTTGCGCCGCGTCCGTGACTGGGCTGACGTCAACGACGAGTCCCCGGTGACACCGAGGGGGGCGGAGACGGCTCTGGATCTCTATGAGGTGGATCCGCTCGGCCTCGACCGCCTTGACCGTGCCGTGCTCAATGCCGTCTGTCTCAAATTCGGCGGAGGCCCGGTCGGTCTGTCCACCCTTGCCATCAGCGTGGGGGAGGAGCCTCAGACCGTCGAGGAGGTCGCCGAACCCTTCCTCGTCCGGTTGGGCTTCCTCATGCGTACCCCTCGGGGGCGGGTTGCCACCGACAGGGCGTGGCGCCACCTCGGTCTTGAACCACCTACCAACAGCACCGGCGACGGCCTGTTCTGACCATGTTCACCGGTCCGGGGTAGCATGACCCCGGTCACACCCGTAGACAAGGAAAACTCCCTATGCCTCTTCTCGCCAGCCCGCTGGGCGGTCTCATGCCCATCCTGATTCTTTTCATCCTGCTCATCGGATTCACCGTGTGGCAGGGAAAGAGGCAGGTCAAGAAGCAGCAGGAGGAGCGAGCCAAGCTCGAGTCGAACCTGCAGGAGGGCACTCGTGTCGTGCTCAACAGCGGTCTCTTCGTGACGATCACCCACCTGGGCGACAAGCAGGCCGTCGTCGAACTCGCCCCTGGCGTCGAGGTCAGCGTCCTCAAGCAGGCCATCGTTCGACCTGCTGGTGACGAGGAGGAATTCGCCTTCGCCGACGACGTCCCGGCACAGACCTCTCCGGCCAGCAATGAGACTCTCGCCGAGGATCCGGCAATCGACGCCCAGCCTGAGACCTCGGCTACCGAGTCCACCCTCGCTGCTGAGACTGACGAGCAGCCCCGGGCCTGACAATCCACCAAGACCAAGGAATATTTTCGACGTGGCAACGAAAAAGCGGACACACCATCCAGGCAGAACCCTGGTGATCTTCCTGGTGGCCATCATCGTCATGTACGTGCTCATGGGAGCTACGCGTACGTGGTCACCCAAACTTGGCCTGGACCTCAGAGGCGGTACGTCCGTCACCTTGACGGCCAAGACGGATGATGGCAAGGCTCCCACACCGACGAGCCTCGAGCAGGCGCGGCTCATCATTCAGCAGCGCGTCAACTCGCTTGGTGTCGGCGAGTCGTCAGTGACGACGATGGGTGATCGCAACATCGTCGTCTCGGCCCCGAACGTCGAGAGCTCCAAGCTCGTCGAGATGGTTGGCCAGACTGCCCAGCTCGGATTCCGTATGGTCTATGCCGAGGAGCCGGTGGGTGAGAAGGGTCCGACTCCCGGCCCCGCAAAGCCCTCGGCCCTCCCCACTGCCGACCCGAAGGCCAAGGCGTCGTCAAGCGCCTCTGCCAGCTCGAAGCCTGGTGCCAAGGACAGTGGCCCAAAGTACAACGAGAAGGATCCGACCTCCGCGGCCAAGATGGTCAAGGACGCCGAGAAGTGGAAGCCGTCCCCGGAGGATATGAAGGCCTTCCAGGACTTCAAGTGCACCAAGTCCGTCGAATCCCCGCCGAACAAGGCCCTGGTGACCTGTGACCGTGAGGGCAAGACCAAGTACCTGCTCTCCCCGGTCGCCATCACGGGGACCCAGGTCGAGAGCGCCGACTCCGGAATCCCGCCGGGCCAGCTGTCCTACGTGGTGAACCTGAAATTCAACTCCATCGGCACGAATTCCTTCAGTGAGGCGACCACCTTCCTGTGCTCGCGCCAGAGCCCGCAGAACCAGTTCGCCGTCGTCCTGGATGGCAAGGTCATCTCCTCCCCGCAGTTGGATGGCGGCAAGGGAGCCTCCTGTCCGATCAACGGTGGTCAGGCCGAGATCTCCGGACACTTCACCCAGGACAGTGCTGCTGACCTGGCCAACGTCCTCAAGTACGGTGCCCTGCCGCTGTCCTTCGACATCTCCAGCGTTGACAATGTCTCGCCGACCCTTGGTGGCGAGCAGCTGCGTGCCGGGATCATCGCCGGCGTCATCGGACTGATCCTGGTTGCCGGTTACTGCCTGCTGTACTACCGAGGACTGGGCCTGGTGGCCATTGGCTCCCTGCTCATCGCCGGTATCACGACCTACACGGCCATGGTGCTCCTGGGCGAGGCTGTCGGATTCACTCTTTCCCTGGCTGGTATCGCTGGCGCGATCGTCGCCATTGGCGTGACAGCCGACTCCTTCATCGTCTACTTCGAACGCATCCGAGACGAGATCCGAGAAGGACGGACCCTGCGTACCGCCCTTCAGACCGGCTGGACGAAGGCCCGCGGCACCATCCTGATGGCCGACGGCGTCTCCCTGCTGTCCGCCATCGTGCTGTTCGTACTGTCAGTCGACCAGGTGAAGGGATTCGCCTTCACCCTGGGTCTGACGACGTTCATCGACCTCCTCATCTGTTTCTTCTTCACCCACCCCGTCGTCACTCTGCTGGGACGCACCAAGTTCTGGGGCCAGGGCCGACGCGGCTCCGGCCTTGAGGCTGGGCACATGGGTGTCACGGAAGCTCAGCTGCTCGGTCGGCGAAGCAGGCGATCTGCCCCGCGGGCCAAGCGCACCATCGAGACGGAGGAGGCCTGACATGACTGACGACAAGAACGCCAAGACCTCATCCGTCGCCTCGAGGCGGTCCGAGGAGAAGAGCAAGAAGCACAAGCACGGTTTCACCCATGCCCTGTACACGGGTGAGATTTCCTACGGCTTCATCCAGCGCCGTAAACTCTGGTACACGATCTCGATCATCGTCATCGCGATCTCGCTGCTTGGCCTGTTGGTGCGTGGCTTGAACCTCGGTATCGAGTTCAAGGGCGGCGTGCAGTTCCGTTCTCCTGCCCACGTTGCGACCTCGACCGTCGACGACATCCGCAGGTCAGTGCTGTCTTCCGGAGTCCCGGACATGGACTCCACCGAGGTCGTCAGTCTCGGCTCGAACGCCGTCCAGGTGCAGACCAGGGCACTCGACAACGAGGAGACCACCAAGGTTCAGGGGGCTATCGCCAAGGCCACCGCGACCAAGACGGACTCCGTCACGTACTCCAAGGTCGGTAGTCAGTGGGGAGACCAGATCACCGGCAAGGCCATCAAGGCATTGGTCGTCTTCCTGGTCTTGGTGATGTTGCAGATCTGGGCCTATTTCCGGCACTGGAAGATGTCCATTGCCGCCCTGATCGCTCTCCTGCACGACCTCATCGTCACCATCGGCATCTATGCTTTGATCGGCTTCACGGTGTCCCCGTCGACCGTCATCGGCGTGCTGACGATTCTGGGCTATTCCCTCTACGACACCGTCGTGGTCTTCGACAAGGTGCGCGAGAACGTCCAGGACATCCAGAAACGCGACTACACCTTTGCGGAAGGCGCCAACCGGGCCGTAAACCAGGTGCTGGTGCGTTCCATCAACACCACCATCGTCGGCGTTCTGCCGGTGGCGGCACTGCTCTTCGCCGGTGCCTTCGTGCTCGGGTCCGGGCCTCTTGAGGATCTCGGCCTGGCCCTCTTCGTCGGCATGATCGTCGGTGCTTACTCCTCGATCTTCATCGCCACCCCGGTGTTCACCCAGCTGCGTGAGAATGAGCCGGCCATGAAGGAACACACCGCTCGTGTCCTGCGCCGCCGTGAGCGTGCTGCGCACAAGGGTCCTCAGGTGACGGCTCAGACCGTCGCCGCCGAAGGGCCTGGTGACGTCACGTCCATCACTGGGAGCGAGCGTCATCAGCCGCGTCGTTCCACTCGCTCCGAGAGGAAGAAATGACCTACCGTACTGACCTCATCACCGGCCTGATCCGGGATGTTCCGGACTTCCCGGAGCCCGGGGTGACCTTCAAGGACATCACCCCTCTGCTGGCCAACGCCAACGGGTACGCCGCTGCGATCTCCGAACTCGTTGACACCGCTCCGCGCGGGGTCGACGTCGTTCTCGGCATGGAGGCTCGTGGATTCATGTTCGCCGGGCCGGTGGCCCTGTCCTTGGGCGCTGGGTTCGTCCCGGTGCGCAAGCCCGGAAAGCTCCCCGGTGACGTCTACTCCCAGTCCTTCGTGCTGGAGTATGGTTCCGCCACCCTCACCATCCATCAGGACGCCGTTCAGCCCGGCTCGAAGGTGCTCATCGTCGACGACATCCTCGCGACGGCAGGAACGGTCGGTGCCACGGCATCCCTGGTGGAGAAGCTCGGTGGTGAGCTCGTCGGTGTGTCGGTGCTCATGGAGCTGTCCGCCCTGGGGGGCCGTGAGAAGCTAGACCGGGCCGGTATCGGTCCGGTCAACGCCGTGATCACGGTCTGATCATGGTGCCGGAATCAATGGAGTCTTCGAGCCGTCGCAACGTCTTTGAGCAGTCGGCCCTGGTCAAGCTTCCGTTCAAGACCACCAAACCCTTTCGAGAGCTGGTCAAGCGGCTGGTCTGGTCAGCGATTCTGTTGCTGACCAGTACCTTGATCGTCTGGGTCGACCATGACTCCTATGTTGATTCCACCGTCGGTGACGGCGTCTCCCTGATCGACGCCTTCTACTACTCGACGGTCACCGTGACCACGACTGGTTACGGTGACATCACCCCGGTCGCGCCCCATGCGCGACTCATCAATGCCTTCATCATCACCCCGTTGCGCATCACCTTCCTGGTGCTGTTGGTCGGTACCACCCTCGAGATGTTGGCCAACGAGGGGCGACGCGGACTGCTTGACAGTGCTTGGAGGAAGCGCATGAGGAACCACACCGTCGTCATCGGGTACGGCACGAAGGGGCGCAGCGCCGTCAACACCCTGCGCAACCATGACGTTCCCGTCGAGAAGATCGTCGTCATCGACAATCGTCCCTCTGCGGTGGCCGAGGCTAATCGGTCAGGCCTGGCTGCCTTCGAAGGCGACGCGACGAGGCGGGATCTGCTGAGACGAGCTGAGATCAGCAAGGCGCGCGAGGTCGTCATCACCCTCAACCGAGATGACTCGGCCATCCTCACCACACTGACGGTGCGACAGCTCAATCCGCGCTGCCACATCGTCGTCTCCGGCAGGGAGGACGAGAACCTTCCGCTGCTGCGTGAGTCCGGAGCCGACGCCGTCGTCACTTCCGCCGACGCGGTGGGCCGTCTGCTTGGTCTGTCCTCGGTCAACCCGCACGTGGGCACCGTCGTCGACGACCTGCTGTCCAGCTCGAAGGGTATGGAGGTCGTCCAGCGGATGGTCTCCAAGACGGAGATCGGTGCACGTCCGGCCGACATCCAGAACGAGCGGCTCCTGGCCGTCATCCGCAATGACGTGCTGCGCAACTTCTACGACCCGTCGATCGGTCAGTTACAGGCTGGTGACGTCATCGTCGTCGTGCGGAAGGCGGTTCCTCGCGCCACTGGCACCCAGACCGAGTCTGACCTGGTCCGCTGAGAACAGCAGGAGCCCCCGTACCGGAAGGCTCATTCAGCTGTCGGCATGGGTGCTGACCGACCACATGCCGTCGCACTCAGCCGACATGACGGTGGTAAATGCCACTAGAATGAATAATCCAACTTGCCAGGAGGTGCCCCGATGGCCGACGACAGCGTCTACGGTCCGTACGGATCGGGCAAGGGAACCCTGGGCAAGCCGAAGACTGACCAGCAGCGTCCCCAGCCTCGGATGAGGATGCGCGAGCGCATCGTCCGCTGGGGGACCCCGAAGCCATCAGGATTGCCCCAGAGCGTCACGGATCCGCTTATCTCGGTAGTCCTTGCCAATCACCCGAAGGCCGACACCGCTGTCATCGAGCGGGCATACCGCACGGCTGAGCATTATCACCGTGGGCAGACCCGCAAGTCGGGCGATCCCTACATCACCCATCCCCTAGCGGTGACGATGATCCTGGCCGAGCTCGGCATGGACGAGCAGACCCTGTGCGCCGGTCTGCTGCACGACACCGTCGAGGACACCTCGTACACGCACGAGCAGCTAACAGCAGACTTCGGCGAGGAAGTGGCCCTGCTCGTCGACGGGGTGACGAAACTCGACAAGGTCCAGTACGGGGAGTCGGCGAAGGCCGAGACCATCCGCAAGATGGTCATCGCGATGAGCCGCGACATCCGAGTGCTGGTCATCAAGCTCGCCGATCGGCTGCACAACATGAGGACCTTGGGATTCCTGCGGCCGGACAAGCAGAACCGCATCGCCAAGGAGACCCTCGAGATCTTCGCGCCACTGGCTCATCGCCTTGGCATGAATGCGATCAAGTGGGAACTGGAGGACCTGTGCTTCTCCACCCTCAATCCCAAGCTCTACGACGAGATCGTCCACATGGTGGCCGAGCAGGCCCCGCAGCGGGAGGCTCAGCTCAAGGAAGTCATCGCGATCGTCCGTCAGGACCTCGATGAGGCCGGCATCGAGGCCACCGTCTACGGTCGGCCGAAGCACTACTACTCGATTTATCAGAAGATGGTCGTGCGCGGTCGGGACTTCTCAGACATCTACGATCTCATCGGTCTGCGCATCCTCGTCGACACCCCGCGCGACTGTTATGCCGCACTGGGTGTCATGCACGTGCGATGGAATCCCCTCCCAGGGCGGTTCAAGGACTACATCGCGATGCCGAAGTACAACATGTACCAGTCCCTGCACACCACCGTGCTGGGGCCCGGCGGGCAGCCGGTGGAATTGCAGATCCGTACTCACGAGATGCACCGGCGGGCTGAGTACGGTGTTGCGGCCCACTGGAAGTACAAGGAGAACCCCAACGCCGTTGGCAAGGGGATTCAGCCTGACGGCACCGACCTGTCCTGGGTACAGTCGCTCAACCAGTGGTCCAAGGAGGAGTCCGATCCCGGCGAGTTCTTGGATTCGTTGCGTTTCGAGATCAATTCCTCGGAGGTTTACGTCTTCACCCCGAAGGGCGACGTCATGGCCCTTCCCCAGGACGCCACCCCCGTCGACTTCGCCTATGCCGTCCACACCGAGGTCGGCCACCGCTGTATTGGCGCTCGCGTCAATGGCAAACTCGTCACCCTGGACACCAAGCTGACCAACGGCGACGTCGTTGACATCCTGACCTCGAATTCCCCCGGTGCCGGTCCCAGTCGTGACTGGCTGGGGTTCATCGCCTCTCCACGTGCTCGTTCCAAGATCAAGTCCTACTTCACGAGGGAACGCCGTGAGGAGTCCATCGAGGCCGGTAAGGATGCGATCGCCAAGCAGTTGCGTCAGGCTGGTGTGCCGCTGCAGTCCTTGCTGACGGTGGAGTACCTCACCGCGGTGGCCGACGACCTGCGGGTGCCCGGCATCAACGCCTTGTACGCCGCGGTGGGGGAGCACAACGTCAGCGCCCAGTCGGTCGTCGAGAAGCTCATCGCCCTGGGCGGTGGGCCGGAGGAGACCACGGCCGACGTCGAGGAGGAGCTCGCCGTTGGCGTCAAGACTCCGCGGCATCGCAGCAACGAGACCGGGGTCATCGTCGACGGTGACCCCGACATGCTCGTCAAGCTGGCTCGGTGCTGCACCCCGCTGCCGGGGGACCCAATCATGGGCTTCGTCACCCGCAACGACGGGGTCTCGGTACATCGCACGGACTGCTCGAACGCCAAGAACCTGCTTGAGCACCCCGAGCGGATCGTGCCGGTCTCCTGGTCTGAGAACCAGCAGGAGGGCTACCAGGTCACCATCCAGATCGAGGGTCTCGACCGTGCCGGCCTGCTGCTGGACACCTCACGCGTCCTCGCCGAGCAGGGGGTCAGCCTCATCTCGGCGAACATGAGTGCATCGAAGACACATCTGGCTCGATTGCGGCTCACCTTCGAGGCTCCCGACCCAACCCACCTCAAGCACCTCATCGAGTCCATCCGGCGGATCTCCGGGGTCTATGACGTCTTTCGCGTGAAGTCGTGACCCGGTGTGGCTCTCGGGATTTGACTTCTCTGTCTGGAAAGCCGCCGGTATGACGAACGGCCCCGGTCGTTGTGACCGGGGCCGTTTCCTGTCAGTCAGGCGCTGAACTCGTCGAGGGCCTTCTGGGCCTCCTCCAGCCAGGTCTGGTAGGTCCTGATCGACTCGCGGTCCTTCTCGGCCTCCTTGGCGTGGCCAGCAGCCTCGGCCTTCTCGGCCTGGGCGCTGAGCTTGTCGATCTGGGCGCTGAACATGTCGACGGTGGCGCGGGCACGCTCACGAGCCTGCGGATCGGTGCGCTTCCACTCGGCCTCCTCCGCGGAATGGACCTGACGCTCCAAGTCACGGACGCGGGCGTCGATGCGCTTCATGGCGTCACGGGGCACTCGACCGACCTCGTTGAACTTCTCCAGGAAGGAGCGGAACTTGGCCTTGGCCTCCTCGATGTCCTTGACCGGCAGGATGTCCTTCTCGGCCTCGTCGAGAAGGTTCTCCTTGACCTCCTGGTTGCCGCGATACTCCTCGTCCTGCTGGCTCTGAGCAGTACTGCGGGCGTCGAAGAACTTGTCCTGGATGGCGCGGAACTCCTTCCACAGCTTCTCGTCGATGTCGCGAGGAGCCGGGCCAGCAGCCTTCCAACGGTTCATGAGGTCGCGGAACTGACGAGAGGTCTCGCCCCAGGCCGTCGAATCAGCCAGCGGACGAGCCTCCTCGATGATCTGCTCCTTGAGCACGCGAGCCTTCTCACGCAGGTGATTCTGCTCAGCCATGTGCTGCTTGCGGCGACGGGTGAAGGCGGTGCGAGCCCCGGAGAAGCGGTGCCACAGTTCGTCGTCGGTGGTCTTGTCGATACGGGGGAGATGACGCCACTCCTCGAGCAGGTCGCGGAACTTGCCGATGCCACCGCGCCAGTCGGTGCCAGCAGCGATGGCTTCCGCCTTGGCGACCATGTCCTCCTTGGCCTGCTTTGCGCGGGCCTTGGCCTCGGCCCTCTCCTCCCGACGGGTCTCCGCCTTGGCGTCGATGGTGGGGCTGAGAGCCTCCACCCGAGCTGCGAGCGATTCCAGGTCGCCGACGGCATGGGCCTCACGGATGGACGTGACGAGTTTGCTTGCGGCCGATCGGGCTTCCTCCGGCGAGGCGGTCCCGGAGCTCACTCGTGATTCCAGCAGCGACACCTCGGTCTCGAGGGCGTGATAGCGGCGCACGAAGAATTCAAGGGCTTCCTCGCTGGTGGAGTCCGGCACCTGGCCGACAGGCCTCTCCCCGTCACTGGTTCGGACGTAAACGGTGCCGTCATCATCGACGCGGCCGAAGGACTGCGGAGCTTGTGCGTGACTCATACGCTCCATCTTGCCCGATAAAGTGGCAAACGTGTTCATTGCGTCCTTCATCACTGGTCCTTTTCAGGCCAATTGCTATCTCCTGGCGCGCGAACCAGGGTCTGACTGCGTCGTCGTCGACCCTGGAATGGGTGCCGAGGAGTTCCTCGGCGAGGCACTCAAGACCCACCATCTAACCCCGGTGGCGGTCGCGCTCACCCACGGTCACATCGACCATGTCGGTTCAGCTCGTCAGGTTGGAGATCAGTACGGCATCCCGGTGCTGTGCCCTCGAGATGACCGGCATCTCCTCGCCGACCCCATGGCAGCCTTGTCTGACTTCGCCCGTCCACTCATCGAGCAGTGCTACGGATCGACGACCTTGCGCGAACCCGAGGAAGTCGTCGACGTCGAGCCGTTCTCCCACCACGAGTACGCCGACCTCGACCTGGAATTCCTGCACGCCCCGGGCCACACTCCTGGGTGTTCCATGATCCGCATGGTTGACGCGCAGTTCGGCCCGATCGTCATGTCCGGTGACGTCGTCTTCGCAGGTTCCATCGGTCGAACCGACATGCCCGGGGCTGACCCGGCACAGATGTCTCGCAGCCTGTCCGACGTCGTCTGGCCCCTTGACGACTCCACCCACCTACTGCCAGGACACGGGGGACCGACGACGATGGCCCAGGAGCGCATCTCCAACCCATTTCTCAACCGCACGTAGGTCTCGTCGCACTCCCACTGAAAAGTCTCACCGAACAGTGGCGAATGAGCCCGATTGCTCTCGGGCTGGCAGAATGACTCCTGCGGGGTAACCCGCCCAGATACCCAACTCTTCGAAGGATTCCTTCCATGGCCCGTCTCAAGCCCTTGTCCGGTTTTCCCGAATTCCTGCCCTCAGGACAGATGGTGGAGAACCATGTGACCCGGATCCTTGAGGAGACCTTCGAGCTTCATGGTTTCGCGCCGATCCATACCCGTGCCGTCGAGCCCATGGAGCAACTCACCCGCAAGGGAGAGATCGACAAGGAGGTCTACGTCGTCGATCGACTGCACGCTGACCCTCATGACTCGCGGTCCGAGAAGGACCGTCTGGGCCTGCACTTCGACCTCACCGTTCCCTTCGCCCGCTACGTGTTGGAGAACGCCGGCCACCTGCACTTCCCGTTCCGTCGCCACCAGATCCAGAAGGTGTGGCGTGGTGAACGTCCTCAGGAGGGCCGCTATCGCGAGTTCACCCAGGCTGACATCGACATCGTCGGTGACCAGACCCTGGCCGAGCACCACGACATCGAGACCCCGCTGGTGATGCTGTCGGCCCTTGAGCGCCTGCACACTGAGCTGGGCTTCCCGACCGTCACCATGCACGTCAACAACCGCAAGCTCTCCGAGGGGTTCTACCGCGGGCTGGGCATCGAGGACCACATGGCCGTTCTGCAGCGGGTCGACAAGTACGACAAGATCGGCCCGGACGCGGTGCGTGAGCTTCTCACTGACGAGCTGGGCCTGTCTGACGACGTCGCCGGCAAGTGTGTCGCCCTGGCCTCCATCCAGTCTGCCGACGACTCCTTCATCGGCAAGGTGCGCGAACTCGGGGTGTCCAACGACATGCTCGAAGAGGGCCTGGATTCCCTCAACCGAGTCGTCACTGCCGTCAACAAGGTCGTCCCCGGACGCATGGTCGCCAACCTCAAGATCGCCCGCGGCCTGGACTATTACACCGGCACCGTCTACGAGACCGAACTGACCGGCCACGAGTCAATGGGTTCGGTGTGCTCGGGCGGCCGTTACGAGTCCCTGGCCTCCGACGGCAAACACGTCTACCCGGGCGTGGGAATCTCGCTCGGCCTGACCCGCTTGCTGGCCCCGATCATCTCCCGAGGGGAGCTGACGTCTTCTCGTTCGGTTCCCTCGGCGGTCCTCGTGGCCGTCAACACCGAGGAGGATCGTGTCAGCTCGGAGGCCGTCGCCCACGCGATGCGCTCCCGCGGCATCCCCTGCGAGGTGGCCCCCAAGGCCGACAAGTTCGGCAAGCAGATCAAGCATGCTGATCGTCGCGGGATCCCCTACGTGTGGTTCCCGGGCGCTCAGCACAGCGACCACCGAGACCCCGACACTGTCAAGGACATCCGCTCCGGTGACCAGGTCGAGGCTGACGCCGCGAGTTGGAACCCGCCTGCCGAGGATCTTCATCCCGGCGTCGTCGGCTCGTGGTGAGTGCGGCCGGCCGAAGGACGACACCTACGAGGAATAGGGCTCCCGGTAACCTCCGGGAGCCCTCCTTCACACCTCAGCAAACTGGGCGTCGCTGAGCACGGGAGGTGATGACGTCGTCGGCGGCCAACGTCAGCCACCACAGGGCGCCCAGGGCCAAGCTGAAACGCTGCCAGATCCCGGTGTAATCCATCGGGGTGCCATCGAACCAGTCCATGGCCCCGATGCCGTTGAGCAGGGTGAACACGATCCACGCCCATGCCACCACCAGACCGAAGGTGTGGAACCTCGTCATGGTGGAGTTGAGCAACAGGATCGGGAGGGCAAAACCGATGACGACGATCGTCGAGGTCCCGACGTGGACGAAGTGGCTCGGGCTGACGTGACCGGCCTCCTCGGCAGCTAGACAGGCCTTGGAACGAGTAGGGGAGCAGTCCATCGTCACCAAGGCGTCAAGAACACTGAAGAGCCCGCCAGCCACGAATCCAATGCCCGACCACCCCTGGCGGCCAAGGGGGCGATGACCAGCCCAGGCGAGAGTGGCCAGGCCTGCCAGACACAGGGAGGTCCCCATGATGACGTCGGTGGTCTGGAAGAGGTAACGCCATGGCTGGTCACGGGCGGAGTACTCCGATACGAAAGCATGCAGCTGGCTCATCGCGGGGTTGAGAATGCCTGCGAATGCCCAGGTCAGGGAGGCCAGTGATGCGAAGATGAGGAAGGTTGCGCGCCACCGTCGACACGTCGCTTCACGATGAGGATTCAGCACTGACGGCCTTCCCACTCGCTGCGCAGTATGCCGTGGTAGATCTGGTCGCGGATCGTTGACCCGCTGAGGCAGGAGGCTCGACGCAGACCCTCGGTCACCATACCGGCCTTCTCCATGACTCGTCCCGAGGCGACATTGGCCGGGTCGTGACTGGCCTCCACCTTGTTGACCTGTGCGACGGCGAAGAGATAACCCGTCACTGCGACCAGCGCCTCGGTGCAGTAACCCCTGCCCCACCAGCGCCGTCCGACGACATAGCCGACATTGACCAGGCCGACGCTGAGATCCTGTTCGACGACCGAGGTCTGCCCGATGAGGGTCCCGTCCTCGATCAGCTCAATGCCCCAGTTGAAGGTTCCTGGATCATCGTAGGAATCGACCCAGGCACCGACGATGGCCCGGCTCACATCCACGCTGGAATGGGCGGGCCACCTGAGGAACTGTGTGACCTCCGGGTCACTGGCCCAATTGTCATACATCTGCTGGGCATCGTCGACGGTCAACCGGCGAAGTACTAGGCGATCCGTCCGTAGCCGACGGGTTCCAGTCAATTCCATGCCGGTGACGATATCACCGGTTCCCAAAGGCCAATTACACGTGCAGTGACAGCTCCATCACAGGCGTTCCGTTGAGGTCTGGGCATGATGCCGTCTGGGGAGAGGTCGGGATCTCCTCGTCTGACTCCGGCCGTATGGCCTCGTTGGCGTCGAGCTCTTCCGAGTCGTTGCGATCGCGCGCGGTGGCAGCCATCAGCTTGATGCGGTTGAGCTGGTTGACCTGGGAGGCACCGGGATCGTAGTCCACCGACACCACATTGGCATGCGGGAACTGACGGCGGATCTCTCGGAAGATGCCGCGACCGGTGACGTGGTTCGGCAGGCAGGCGAACGGCTGGACGACGGCGATGTTCGGCACGCCCTCGCGGATCATGTCGACCATCTCACCGACGAGGTACCAACCCTCGCCAGCCTGGTTGCCGAGCTGGACGATGCGTTGGGCGTCCGCCATCAGCTCTGTGATCGGGGTCGGAACCTCGAACCGGGTCGACTTCCTCAGCGCCGTGGTCACCGGCTTCTGATACTGCATCAGTAGACCACGGAAGGCCTTCTTGAGGTGACGGCTCCACTTGTCAGTACCGAAGGTCTTGTAGTTGTAGTCGCCTGCGGACAAACAGTTGTAGACGAACCACATGAGCCCCGGCAGGACGGCCTCGCAGTCCTCGGATTCGATGGTGTCGACGATGTGGTTGTTGGCGTCCGGGTGGAACTGCACCAAGATCTCGCCGAGGACGCCGACACGAGGCTTGCGTGGGCCGTCAATGAGCTCAAGATGCTCGAAATCGTCGACGATGCCGTTGATGATCGCCTTGTAGGAGGTGCGCCGTCCCCAGGTTTTGGAGTGCCCGCCGTCCAGGAAGTGCTCCCGCGCGATGGTCGTCCAGTGGTGCATGAGCTCGTCAGCCGCGCCCGGAACCGCCTCGTAAGGACGAGTGCGCAGGTGGACCTTCTGCAGCAGGTCCCCGATCGTGATGGCCTGAACCATGCGGTGAATCAGGGGAGCGGTGAGGGAGAAGCCCGGGTTGTCCTCGACACCCTGCAGGGAAGCCGCGATGACCGGGATGTCCCCGAATCCGGCGTCCTTGAGGGCTTTGCGCAGTAGACCGATGTAGTTGGTGGCGCGGCACATGCCACCGGTCTGGGTGAGGAAGAGGGTGGTGTGGTCCAAGTCGTATTTGCCCGACTTTAGGGCCGAGACGAGCTGACCAATGACAACGATGGCGGGGAAACAGGCGTCGTTGTTGACCACCGACAGGCCGAAGTCGATGTTCTCCCTGGAAGCTTGCTCCAACACCTCGACGTTGTAACCGGAGGCGCGCAGAGCTGCCTCCGCGACCGAGGTCTGGTACGGGGCGAGCTGGGGCACCAGGATGGTGTGGGTCGCCTTCATGTCCTTGGTGAAGAGGACTCGGTCGTCGGAAAGCGGATGGGTCACCAGCTTGCGATCGTGGCGGGCGCGTTCCTTCGTCGCGGCCTGCAGGGAGCGCATCCGAATACGGGCCGCGCCCAGGTTTGACACCTCGTCAATCTTGAGAGTGGTATAGATGCGGTCACGCGCTGCCAGGATCTCGCGCACCTGGTCGGTGGTGATGGCGTCCAGTCCGCAGCCGAAGGAGTTGAGCTGGACGAGCTCGAGATCGGGGCGGGAACCCACGAAGGCGGCTGCCTGGTAGAGGCGGGAATGGAACATCCACTGGTCACGCACACGCAGCGGACGCTCTAGCAGGTCAGACCCAAGATGGGCCACGGAGTCCTCAGTGAGGACCGCCATGCCCAGGGAGTTCACCATCTCGGGAATGCCGTGGTGAATCTCGGGATCGACGTGATAGGGGCGTCCTGCCAGCACGATGCCGGGAACGTTGTGCTCAGCCATGTAGGCCAAGGCGTCCTCGCCCATCTTGCGGACGTCGTCATGGAAGATCTTGTCCTCCTCGAGCCCCTTGGCAACAGCTTGACGGGCCTCCTCAACGGTCACCCCGTCCTCGGCGAAAATCTCGGCCAGCCGCTCAGCGAGCTTGTCCGGGTCGGCCAGGGAGAGGAAGGGGGAGATGAGCTCGACGTCCTTCTCGCGCAGGCTCTCCACGTTGGCACGGATGACTTCGGGGTAGGAGGCGACGACCGGGCAGTTGAAATGGGCGTCGGCGTCGGCCACGCTGACCTGCTCGAAACGGATGCAGGGGTCGAAGATTCGCTTGACGCCGCGCTTCACGAGATCTTCCACGTGACCGTTGTTGAGTTTGGCGGGGTAGCAGATGTTCTCGCTGGCGATGGACTCCATGCCCTTCTCGAACAGGGCATGGGAGGAGCGCCCCGAGATCATGACGCGGTAGCCCAGGGCTGAGAGGGTCGTGAACCAGAACGGGTAGTTCTCGTACATGTTGAGGGCGCGAGGCAGACCCAGGTCGCCGCGGAAGGCCTTCTTGACGGTGAGTCGTCGATAGCTGAAGAGCCTCTTGTACTTGGTCTCGAAGACGTTGGGCAGCTCGGATTTCGGCAGTTTGGCCATCGTGCGGTTGTCGACCTCGGCGCCGCGGTCGCAGCGGTTGCCGGAGACGAAGACGCGTCCGTCCGAGAAGGTGGCGATGGTGCGCTGGCAGTGGTTCTGGCACAGGGTGCAGTCATCGCGGTGGGTCTCGACGGCGAACCCGTCCAGTTCGGCGCGATCTCGCAGACCGTCAGAGGTGGTGGGCTCGCCAGCATGGAAGCGGGCACGGGCCGTCAGCGCGGCACCGTAAGCACCCATGAGTCCGGCCTCGGCAGGACGGACGACCTCGCGGCCGGTGAGTTTCTCGAAGGCTCGCAGCACAGCATTGTTGAGGAAGGTGCCGCCCTGGACGACGATCTTGTCACCCAACTGGGACGGATCGGTCAGCTTGATGACCTTGTACAGGGCGTTGCGGACCACGGAGTAGGACAGTCCGGCAGCGATGTCGGCGGGAGAGGCCCCTTCCTTCTGGGCCTGCTTGACCGAGGAGTTCATGAAGACGGTGCAGCGGCTGCCCAGGTCGACGGGATGCTGGGCCATCAGGCTCATGTCGGCGAAGGACTGGATGTCAGTGTCCATCCCGGCGGCGAAGGTCTGGAGGAAGGATCCACATCCCGACGAGCAGGCCTCGTTGACGGAGATGGAGTCAATGACCTGGTCGACGACGCGCAGGTACTTCATGTCCTGGCCGCCGATATCGATGATGGCGGTGACTCCGGGAAGCAGGTGATCAGCAGCCCGGTAGTGGGCCATCGTCTCGACCTCACCGTCCTCGGCACCCAGGGCAGCCTTGACGAGCCCCTCGCCGTAACCGGTAGTACAGGTACGGGCGATGGTCGCCTCTGCGGGCATGGTGTCGTAGAGATCCGTGAGGATCTGCACTGCTGCGCTCACCGGGTCGCCCTCGTTGGAGGCGTAATGGGAGGCGACGATGTTGAGGGACTCGTCAAGCAGCACCGACTTGATTGTCGTCGAACCAGCGTCAATACCGAGGAAGAGGTTGCCGCGAGCGTCATGCAGTGGCAGATGGGGGAGTTTGGCCTGGGAGTGACGCTTGGTGAACTCGGCCAGCTCCTCCTTATTTCTGAACAGTGGCGGCATCGACTGGGAGATGCCGTTCTGGGTGCGGGCGTGACGGGAACGCTCAGCAGTCTCGGCGAGGTCGACCGGCTCCGAGGCGGACGTCAGGGCAGCCCCCATGGCCACGTAGAGTTGGGCGCGCTCCGGTGTGATGTACTCGTCGACCTTGCCCTCGAGAACTCGCGCGAAGGCATCTCGTAGGGCCGGCATGAAGTGCAACGGACCACCGAGGAAGATGACCTTGCCGCGGATCGGACGTCCACAGGCCAGGCCGGCGATGCACTGGGTGGCGACGGCCTGCATGACCGACGCCGCGAGGTCTTCATGACGCGCACCCTCGTTGATGAGGGGCTGGAGGTCAGACTTGGCGAACACACCACAGCGCGACGCGATGGGGTGAATGGTGTGGGCACGCGATGCCAGGTCGTTGAGGCCAGCGGCGTCGGTGTGGAGCAGGGTGGCCATCTGGTCGATGAAGGCACCCGTTCCGCCGGCACAGGAACCATTCATGCGCTGCTCGGGGACCGGCTTGAGGTAAGTGATCTTGGCATCTTCCCCGCCGAGCTCCAGGAGGACGTCGGCATCCGGGTTCCAGTGCTGGACGGCTGCGGTCTCGGCCATGACCTCCTGGATGAATGTGAGGTCCAGAGCGTCGGCGGTTCCCAGGCCTGCCGATCCGGTGACGGTGGCGCGCACCTTGGCACCGGGGAGGGCATCGGCGGCGTCGCCGAGCAACGACGCCATGGCTCCGGTGATATCGGCATGGTGGCGTCTGTAGTCCTCGAAGAGGATGTTCTCGTCAGGGTCCAGGACGACGGCCTTGATCGTCGTCGATCCGACGTCCAGCCCCATCCGAAGGTCCTGGTCGTCCAGTGCGATCGCATTGCCACGATGTGCGTCCATGTCCCCATTTCATCACCGTGGAAATCTCTTCGCAGCAAGTGGGGTTCCCCTTTCTCGAGAGATTTTCGGGGGAGTACGGTCGTGCCATGTCTGTCCCGAGTCAGTCACAGTGCACCCGAGCGCCTCGCCGCGGCCCGCGAGGCGAGGCCGGGGCAGCACGAGCGTCGATTCTGGCGGCCGCCAGGGCCCTGTTCCTGGCCGGTGATTATCAGTCGGTGAGCCTGCGGGCCATTGCTCGTGAAGCCGGGGTGGACACCTCGCTGGTGAGCTACTACTTCGGATCCAAGCAGGCTCTCTACAACGAGGCGATGTCCCTGCCGAACGGACCACACCGGATCGTTGCTGACGTCTGTTCCGGCACAGACCCGGATCACCTGGGCGAAGCACTGGTCAAGGCCTTCATCGATGCCTGGGACGGTCATCTTGGCCTGGGCGGACCGGATCCGCAAATGCAGGGGGTGGTTCAGGCCCTCCTCACCCAGCCTGACGCCTTCGACATGGTTCGCGAGTTTTACACCGACCAGATCCTGGCCCCCGTGGTCGCGCTCCTGGCGCCCCGGTTCGGGGAAGAGGAGGCGGGGGCCCGGGCCTCCCTGGGGCTCTCACAGTTGTTGGGAATCTTCACGGCTCGTTACGTCGTCGGGCTGCGATCCCTGGCAAACCTCTCTGCCTCGGAACTCATTGCTCGGGAGGCTCCGACGCTTCAGAAGACCTTGACCGGCCCGGCATCCGAGGAATAACACGTCCGTTTTGTCCCCAGGGCGTTCAGTTCACCTACCGCAGTGCGACGGCCGGCGTTAGAGTGATACCCACAAACTTGGCGCACAGCCGCGCCTCCGCCCACGGACAACGGGAGATGACCAATGACCATCGCAATCAAGATGGGTTTCCTCGATGGTGACCCCATCGTTGACGACCAGGGTCGACTTGTCGGACGAGGAGGCGGAACCGCGCTGGTCGAGCGACTCCTCAAGATGTACCCGGGAGCCGTCGTCGTCGACCACGAGGATCGGCAGTGTGACGGTTTCGAGGCCAAGACGCTGTCCAGCCTTGACCCGCTGGAGACCCTCGTCATCAACCTCGACGTCATCGACTCGGTCAGCGTCTTCCAGACGATGCACCGTGAGGGTGCTGAGCCGAAGATCCTCAACCTGCAGTGGCTGCCCCCGTCCCACTACCACCACAAGGTGAACTTCGCGGCCATGGGCCTGGCCTACGCCCTCTTCCCGACCCTGTGCTCCGGTGAGCGCACCGCCGGCGAGGTGACCGAGCTGGTTCGTCGCTGGACGATCTCCCCGCTGGCCCACCAGGCTCGGATCGCCTGGGTTCAGCCTGGTATCCGTGACGATCTCGTCCGCGAGCACGTCGATCCCGAGGTGCCGACCGTCCTCTACCCGGCTATTCACCTTACCGACAACAAACAGCCGAAGGTCTTCCTCGACGTCATGAATCGCGTCGCCTCCGAGATGGACGTGCGCATGGAGGTTCGTCTGAGCCAGCGCGACCTCGCCAGCGTCATGGCCATGAAGATGTCCTCTCCCAAGTGGGCCTCGGTCGGCCCACTGTTCGGTCAGCGCGAGGAATACTGGGAGGCCCTGGCCCGTATGACGGCATTCCTCGCCACTGCGAAGAATGAGGCCTATGGCTTCGAGTACCTCGAGGCCTTGGTCGCTGGTGCGGTCGGTGTCTTCCCGGATGCCGCTTGGGCCCGCAAGACCGTTCCTGAGGACTACCCCTACTTCTACCGCACCACCGACGAGGCGGTGTCGATGCTGAAGGACGTGTTGCGCGATCCCGAGACGGCCCGAAACGCCATTAATGACGCTGCCGGTGGCTCGCTGCGCGAGTGGATCCTCGCCAACAACGAGCGTTCCGGTGGTAACGAGGCCATCCGCAAGCAGATAGTGGAATGGTTCCCCGAGATCGAGGCCTGATCCTTGGTCGAGACATGATTGAGCGCCGTGCGGTGTCGACCGTCACGGCGCTCAATCATGTCTCGCCGTGGGGCGTGCCCCTCGGGCAGTGCGTCCCGGATGACGGCTGAGGTGGCCGCCGGTATGCTGGCTCGCGGTCCGTACCGTCTATACGTGGCCTGCAACAACGGAAGGATGAAAACGTGCTGCGAACCCATGACGCCGGAAGCCTGCGAGCCAGCGACATCGGCAAGGAGGTGACTCTCGCCGGATGGGTCGGGCACCGACGCGACCATGGCGGCGTCGCCTTCATTGATCTTCGCGACGCATCCGGTCTGGCCCAGGTCGTCATCCGTGACGAGATTCTGGAGTCCTCCGGCGCCCATGATCTGCGCAACGAGTACTGCATCAAGGTGACTGGTGTCGTCGAGGCTCGTCCGGAGGGCAACGCCAACCCGAACCTTCCCACCGGCGAGATCGAGGTCGCCATCTCCGAGCTCGAGGTTCTCAACCCCTCGGCCCCGCTGCCCTTCCAGATCGACGAGCACGTCACCGTCGGTGAGGACACCCGTCTCAAGTACCGCTACCTGGACCTGCGGCGTCCACGTCAGCATGAGGCCCTGGTGCTGCGCTCCAAGGTAACCCACGCCATTCGTGAGGTTCTCGACCGCCACAACTTCTATGACATCGAGACCCCGACCCTGACCCGTTCCACTCCTGAGGGTGCCCGTGACTTCCTGGTGCCGGCTCGTCTTGCCCCCGGGTGCTGGTACGCCCTGCCGCAGAGCCCCCAGCTGTTCAAGCAGCTGCTCATGGTGTCGGGCATGGAGCGCTACTACCAGATCGCACGTTGCTACCGCGACGAGGACTTCCGAGCTGACCGTCAGCCCGAGTTCACCCAGCTCGACGTCGAGATGAGCTTCGTCGACCAGGATGACGTCATCGCCCTGGCGGAGGAGACCATGGCGGCCTGCTGGAAGATCATCGGCGTCGACATGCCGACCCCGCTGCCGCGCATCACCTGGCACGAGGCCATGGACCGTTACGGCTCCGACAAGCCTGATCTTCGTTTCGGCAACGAGATCACCGAGGTCACTGATTTCTTCGCCAACACCCCGTTCCGCGTCTTCCAGGCTCCCTACGTGGGCGCCGTCGTCATGCCTGGTGGAGCCTCGCTGCCGCGTCGCCAGTTCGACGCTTGGCAGGAGTGGGCTCGTACCCGAGGCGCTAAGGGCCTGGCCTACATCACCATCTCCGACGAGGGTGTGCCTGGCGGTCCGGTCGCCAAGAACATCTCGGAGGAGGAGAAGGCCGGTATCGCCGAGAAGGTCGGTGCCAAGTCCGGTGACGCCATCTTCTTCGCCGCTGGACCGAAGACCTCCTCCCAGGAGCTGCTCGGTGCGGCCCGTCTGGAGATCGGCCGTCGTTGTGAACTCTTCGATCCCTCCGACTGGGCCTTCTGCTGGGTGGTCGACGCCCCGCTGTTCAAGCCGACCAAGGAGGCCGAGGCCTCTGGCGACGTCGCGGTCGGTGGCGGTGCCTGGACTGCTGTCCACCACGCCTTCACCAGCCCGACCCCTGAGTGCATGGACACCTTCGACACCGATCCGGGTTCGGCCCTCGCCTATGCCTACGACTTCGTCGTCAATGGCAATGAGGTCGGCGGCGGATCCATCCGTATCCATCGTCGTGATGTCCAGGAGCGCGTCTTCAACGTCATGGGCATTGGTCCGGAGGAAGCCCAGGAAAAGTTCGGCTTCCTCCTTGACGCCTTCAAGTTCGGTGCTCCGCCGCATGGTGGCATCGCCTTCGGCCTGGACCGTCTGGTCATGCTGCTCGGCAGCTTCGAGACCATCCGGGACGTCATCGCCTTCCCGAAGACCGGCAACGGCTATGACCCGTTGACGGCCGCTCCGGCTCCCATCACCCCGGCTCAGCGTCGTGAGGCTGGGGTGGACGCCAAACCGAAGAAGAAGGCCGAGTCCCCCGAGGGGCAGAGGGACGACGCAGAGAAGTCCAGGAAGTGATGATTCCGAGCTGACGGCGGGCGGCGACCGATGCGTACGGTCGCCGCCCATTCCTCATGTCGAGCGTCGTTGGACGTCGGGGTGTCGCAGCGCGGCGATATGGTGCCGTGGTGAGTGAGGATCTCTTCGGCAATGTCGGGCCGGTCCAGCCGGACGCGACCAGTGGCGGGTCCTTGGACACTCCCAACCCTGACGCGCCACTGGCCGTTCGACTGCGCCCCCGCACGATTGACGAGATCGTCGGTCAGCAACACCTGTTAACCCCAGGGTCGCCGTTGCGCCGGCTGGCCGAGGGCACCGGGGCCATGAGCGTCTTCCTGTGGGGCCCTCCGGGGGTCGGCAAGACGACGATTGCCTCTGTGGTGTCCCACGCCACGAACCGACGGTTCGTGGAGATCTCGGCCGTGACCGCCGGAGTCAAGGACGTCCGACGGGAACTCGACACCGCGCGTCGTCAGTTGGCGCTGGGCAAGCCGACCGTCCTCTTTGTCGACGAGGTGCACCGGTTCTCCAAGGCGCAACAGGACGTCCTGCTCCCCGCGGTTGAGAACCGGACCGTGACCCTCATAGCAGCGACCACCGAGAATCCGTCCTTCTCGGTCATCTCCCCGCTGCTGTCCCGATCCCTGCTGCTGACCCTGAAACCCCTCACCGAGGCTGACGTGTCCTCCCTCATCGACCGTGCACTGAGTGATCCGCGCGGTCTGCGCACCGAGTCGGACGGGCTCTACACCCTTGACGACGATGCCCGAGCCGACCTGCTGCAGCTGGCCGGGGGAGACGCCCGACGAGCCCTGACCTATCTCGAGGAGGCCGCAGCCGGGGCGAGCACGGCTGGAACTGACACCATCACCAGTCAGATCGTCTCGACGGCCGTGGATCGCGCTGCGGTGCGGTACGACCGTGACGGTGATCAGCACTACGACGTCATCAGTGCATTCATCAAGTCGGTACGTGGTTCGGACGTCGACGCCGCCATGCACTACCTGGCCCGGATGATCGAGGCGGGGGAGGATCCCCGGTTCATCGGCCGCCGTCTGGTGATCTTGGCCAGCGAGGACATCGGCATGGCCGCTCCGAGCGTGCTGCAAACCTGTGTCGCCGCAGCCCAGGCCGTTCAACTCATCGGTATGCCCGAGGCCCGCCTCAACCTGGCCCAGGCGACCATTGCAGCAGCCACCGCCCCGAAGTCCAACGCCGTCATCACCGCCATCGACGGGGCACTGGCCGACGTCCGCGCCGGTAAGGGAGGAGAGGTGCCGGCCCATTTGCGTGACGCGCACTATTCATCCGCCCACGACCTCGGTCACGGGGTCGGATACCGTTACGCTCACAACTTCCCGCACGGGGTGGCAGAACAGCAGTATCTTCCTGACGACATCGCCTCGACGCGGTACTACCACCCGACTGACCACGGCAATGAGGCTGCCATCTCACAACGTCTGAGCCAGATACGGATGCTGCTCGGACGAGACACCACCGAGGAGAAGAAGTCATGACCCTGGGTCAGATCGCCGGACTCATCGCTGCCCTCGCGGCGGTGGTGCTCGTCGCGCTGTGTGCCGTTCCCCTGCTGAAACTTGGTGGCGTTCTGGATGAGGTGCGCAAGACGGTCCGCGACGTGGATGAGTCGACGGTGCCGATCTTGGAAGAACTCAAGGGAACGGTCGTCATCACCAATGGTGAGATCTCGAAGCTTGACCAGGTCATCGAGGACATTCACACCATTTCCGAACACGGCACCGTCGTCACCGGTCAGGCTGCTGAACTCGCTCAAACCTTCACCCAGACGGTCGGGACGCCGATGGTGAAGGCCGCTGCTTTTGGCGAGGGAGTGCGACGCACGATTCGTCGTCCCAGGCGTCGCAACCATCCCTCCCAGGTCGAGAACGAGGCAGCTCCCGCTGAGGTGAGTCATAGTGCGTCATCAGCTGAGGACCTCGACGACGAGAACTGATCCACAATCGGATCCCCCCTCGCTCCACGATTCCCACCTCGACATTTTCCGCGGCGCGCTGAGATGTGGCCTATCGCGCGTCCGGGTAGGGTTGGGACCCGGTATGTCCTGAAAATCTGTCAGGACGTCCCCCACAGGCCACAACCAGCGACCACGTCAAGAAGGACCAGGCATGAGAACAGCGGAGATCGGACAGCGCTTCGTCGACTTCTTCGAGAGCAAGGGTCACGCAGTGGTGCCGAGCGCCTCGCTGTTGTACAACGACCCCACCCTGCTGTTCGTCAATGCCGGCATGGTGCCGTTCAAGCCCTACCTCATGGGCACCGAGCCTTCCCCGTGGAAACGCGCCACCAGCATCCAGAAGTGCGTCCGCACTCTCGACATTGACGAGGTCGGCAAGACCACCCGCCACGGCACCTTCTTCCAGATGCTGGGCAACTTCTCCTTCGGTGACTACTTCAAGAATGAGGCCATCCAGTACGCCTGGGAACTCGTCTCCAAGCCTGCCGACCAGGGTGGATTCGGCTTCGACCCGGCCAGCATCTGGGTGACGGTCCTCGGCCCGGGGTTCCATCCGGACTACCCCGAGGGCGACATCGAGGCGCGCGAGGCCTGGCGAGCCGTCGGGGTTCCCGATGAGCACATCCAGGGCCGTTCCCTCAAGGACAACTACTGGCACATGGGCGTCCCCGGTCCGGGCGGCCCGTGCTCCGAGATCTACATCGACCGTGGTCCGGCTTACGGCCCCGACGGAGGTCCGCAGGCCGATGAGGATCGTTACCTCGAGATCTGGAACCTCGTGTTCGAGACCGAGGATCTGTCCGCGGTTCGCGCCAAGGAAGATTTCGACATCGCCGGCCCGCTGCGCAGCCTCAACATCGACACCGGCGCTGGTCTGGAGCGCATTGCTTACCTGCTCCAGGGCGTCGACAACATGTACGAGGTTGACCAGGTCTTCCCCGTCATCGAGAAGGCTTCGGAGATGTCGGGCAAGCGTTATGGCGCCAATCATGACGACGACGTCCGGCTGCGCGTGGTTGCCGACCACGTCCGTTCCGGCCTCATGCTCATGACCGACGGCGTCACCCCCGGCAACGAGGCTCGTGGTTATGTGCTTCGTCGTCTGCTGCGTCGCGTCGTTCGTGCCATGCGTCTGCTCGGTGTGGAGGATCCGGTGCTACCTGAGCTGCTGCCGGTCTCCCGCGACCTCATGTCTGCTTCCTTCCCGGACGTCCTCGCCCAGTGGGATCGAGTCATCGGGGCCGCCACCGCCGAGGAGGAGACCTTCCGTCGTACCCTCAGCGCCGGTACCGCGATGCTCGACGCCGCGGTGGCAGATACCAGGGCTGCGGGCTCCAAGACCCTGTCTGGTGACAAGGCCTTCCAGCTGCACGACACCTACGGTTTCCCGATCGACCTCACCCTTGAGATGGCGGCCGAACAGGGCCTGCAGGTCGACCGTGACAAGTTCACCGCCCTGATGGCCGAGCAGCGCGCCCGTGCCAAGGCAGACTCCAAGGCCAAGAAGGGCCTGCTCACCGACCCGGAGGCCTACTCCCAGGTGCGCGCCCTCGGTGAGACTCCCTTCCTCGGTTACACGGATCTGACCGTCGACACCACCGTCACTGGCATTATCGCCAACGGTGCCTCCGTCACGGTTGCCGAGTCCGGATCCGTCGTCGAGGTCGTGCTCGCCGAGACCCCGTTCTACGCCGAGATGGGTGGCCAGGACTCCGACTCCGGCATCATCCGCGCCAATGGCTTCGATCTCGAGGTCCTGGACGTCCAGCGCCCGGTTCCCGGCCTCATCGTTCACAAGGTACGTCTCGACGGAGACCTCGCTGTCGGTGACAAGGTGACCGCGCTGGTCAACCCGACCACCCGTTTCGGGGCCTGCCAGGCCCACACCGCCACCCACGTCATCCACGCAGCCCTCCGCGAGCTGGTCGGGCCGTCGGCCACCCAGGCCGGCTCCTACAACAAGCCCGGCTACCTGCGTTTCGACTTCTCGGCCACCAAGGGACTCTCGGAATCCCTCAAGGAGGAGATCGAGGAGCGCTGCAACGTCGCCATCCACGACGATTTCGAGGTCACTGACACCCAGATGCCTCTTGAAGATGCCAAGGCCATGGGAGCCATGGCCATGTTCGGCGAGAAGTACCCGCCGATCGTGCGCGTCGTCGAACTGGCCGGCCCATGGTCCCGCGAGTTGTGCGGTGGCACTCACGTCGCCTCCACCGGTCGTATCGGCATGCTGAGCCTGCTGGGCGAACAATCGGTCGGTTCGGGGACTCGCCGCGTCGAGGCGCTGGTCTCCACCGATGCCTTCCGCCACATGGCTGCCGAGCGTGCCCTGGTCAACGAGCTCACCGGCATCCTCAAGGTGCAGCCCGACCAGCTGGCCGACCGCGTCTCCAAGCTCGCTGCCGACCTCAAGGACGCTGAGCACAAGCTGGCCGCCGCCCGCACCCGCGAACTCATGGGGCAGGTTGACGACATCGTCGCCGGTGCCACCCCGGCCGGATCCTTCGACCTCATCGCGGCCAGGGTGCCTGGTGTTCTTGGCAACGACCTGCGCACCCTGGCCTCCGAGGTCCGGGTACGCGTCAAGGATCGCCCAGCGGTCGTCACCCTCATCGGAGGTACAGACGACAAGCCCGCCATGATCGTCGCGACGACTGAGTCCGCTCGCGCCGCCGGAGCCAGGGCTGGTGCCCTCATCAAGGCCGGTACGGGGCCGATCGGTGGCCGCGGTGGCGGCAAGGACGACATGGCTCAGGGTGCCGGCAGCGATGCTTCTGGTATCGACGCCGCTCTTCGTGCCATCAACGCCGAGTTGGCTGCGCTGTGAACTCCGAGGAGCGTCCCGATACCTCCCTGCGCGGTGTGAGGATCGCTGTCGACTGGGGGAAGGCCCGGATCGGTGTGGCCGCGAGTGACCGTGATGCCATCCTTGCCTTCCCGGTCGAAACGGTGCAGACCGCGAATCGTCCGGTGCAGCGCCTAGCCGAGATCATCGCCGAGTATGAGCCCGTCGAGGTCATCATGGGCCTCCCGGTGGCCCTCGACGGCACCGAGCAGATCGCCGCGCGGGATGTTCGGCAGGCTGGACGTCAGCTGGCCGAAGCCATCAGTCCGATTCCGGTGCGCTGGGTCGATGAAAGGATGACGACACGTACGGCCGCTCGTGCTCTCCACGATGCTGGGCGAGACGCGCGCAAACAGCGTGGCGTTATTGATCAGGTGGCTGCGGTGGCCATACTGGAGCACGTGTTGGAGCAAGTCCGGTCGGCCCGATCGGCGACGACGACAGGAGGGACGGATTCGTGAGCGGACCGTTCGACGAACAGGATGACCCCAAGGCGGAGTTCTGGTACAAGTTTCGCAGTGCTGTGGCGGTCATCTTGTCCTTGGCGGTTCTCGTTGGTGGGTGCGTCTTCGTCGGTGTCAAGACTTATGACGCCTACATCTCGTACAAGTCGGCCGACGACTACCTCGGAGACGGTGAGAAGGACGTCCTGGTGCGTGTGCCCTCGGGCGCGTCGGTGAGCGAGGTCGGATCGATCCTGCTCGACAACGACGTCATCAAGTCGACGAAGGCCTACAACAAGGCCATTCGCGAGTCGGAGTCTGACGTCACGATCCAGGCCGGCCAGTACAAGCTCAAGACCCACATGAGCGCGGCGAAGGCTGTCTCCATCCTGGGCAACCCGGACAACATCCAGCGCACTCGCGTCACCCTTCCCGAGGGGCTGACAACCGAGGAACAGTTCGCCATCATGGCCAAGGGCACCACCATGCCCGTCGACAGTTTCAAGGTCGCGTACAAGCAGACCAAGAAGCTTGGCCTGCCGGTGTGGGCCAAGGACCGTCCGGAGGGTTTCCTCTTCCCTGACACCTACGAGGTGGGTTCCAACCCGACGCCGCTGGAGATTCTGCAGATGCAGGCGAACCAGTTCGTCAAACAGGTAAACACCATGAACTTCATGGGTCAGGCCCAGACCATCAAGCGCAGTCCCTATGATGCCCTCATCGTCGCCTCCATCCTGGAGAAGGAGGCCAGGAACCCCAAGGACATGAGGATGGTCGCCGGCATCATCTACAACCGTCTCAACCAGGGTATGAAGGTGGAGTCGGATGCGACGGTACTGTACGCCAACCATGCCGACGGAAAGCTGACGACGACCGACGAGCAGCGCGCCAAGGATTCTCCTTACAACACCTACCTGCACAACGGCCTCCCGCCGACTCCCATCAACAATCCTGGTGCGGCGTCGATGGAGGCGGCCGTGACCCCGATCAAGAGCGACTACCTGTACTGGGTCGTCACGGATCCCGACAAGGGGACGACGGCCTATGCCAAGACCCTGGCCGATCACGAGAAGAATGTGAAGAAGTTCCAGGCGTGGTGTCAGGACCACAAGGGTAAGTGCTGATCGGGAGGAGTTGACGATGCGGTGCGCGGTTGTTGGTCATCCAGTGGCTCATTCCGTGTCGCCGGCAATCCATCGGGCCGCATATCGGGTTCTCGGACTGGACTGGTCCTATGACGCCGTTGACGTCGAGCCCGGTGGACTGCGCACCTTTGTCGATGAGCTGGACGAGTCGTGGCGCGGCTTGTCGGTGACGATGCCCCACAAGGTTGATCTCAGTGAGTTGGGGGAGACCGACGAGACCGTCGAACTGCTCGGAGCGGCGAACACCTGGGTGCGTCGTGGCGGGAGAACCATCGTACGTAACACCGACGTGACCGGCGCCGGAGCTGCGCTTCGGTCTCGAGGCGTCACCGAGGTTGGGAAGGTCGTCATGCTCGGAGCGGGGGCGACGGCACGGTCGGTTCTTGCCGCTGCCGTCCAACTGGGGGCAGACGAGGTCATCATCATGTCGCGCTCTCGCGATCGGTCGACCGAGATCCTTGAGCTTGCCAACCGTCTTGGGATCCGCGTCGCCTGGTTGCCCTTCGAGTCCGAGCCGTCGCGTTGTGACCTCATGGTCTCGACGGTTCCGGCCGGGTCTGTCATGGACCGGGCTGAGAACCTCGTTGCCCATGCTGACGCCGTCTTCGACGTCATTTACGACCCGTGGCCGACGCCGCTGACGGTGGCTGGGGAGAACGCTGGCATCACGGTCATCGACGGTCTCGACCTGCTCGCCGGACAGGCCGTCGACCAGGTTCGTCTCATGACGGGCCATGACGTGCCCATGGATGTCTTGAGGTCCACAGCGCAGAACGCTCTGGCTGAGCGCGCCCGCCTTTGAGAGACTGGGCCCCATGTTGCGTTACCTCACTGCCGGGGAGTCCCACGGCGCTGCCCTTGTCGCGACGGTGGAGGGCATCCCGGCCCATGTCCGCGTCGGGGCCGACGAGATTTCAGAGGAGTTGCGACGTCGTCGCCTCGGGGTGGGGCGAGGGGCCCGGATGTTCTTCGAAGCCGATGAGTTGGAGCTGATCGCGGGGTTCCGGCACGGGGAGACCCTCGGCGATCCCATCGCGATCCGGATCGGTAACTCCGAGTGGGACAAGTGGCGTACCGTCATGGCTCCCGGACCGGTATCCCCCGAGGAGCTGGCCGGTCAGGCTCGTGGTGCTGCTCTGACCCGTCCCCGTCCGGGACATGCTGACCTCGCGGGTATGCAGAAGTACGACTTTGATGAGGCCCGTCCGATCCTGGAACGCGCATCGGCCCGTGAAACCGCTGCGCGAGTGGCCCTGGGAGCAATCGCCAAGGCCTTCCTCAAGCAGGCCCTCGACGTCGATGTGTTGTCCCACGTCGTGTCCCTCGGGCCTGTCGAGTGTCCTGAGGATGTGCGGCCGGAACCGGCGGATCTGGCCTGTATTGACGCTGATCCGGTGCGTTGTGCTGATCCGGCCACGAGCGAGCGGATGGTTGCTGAGGTGGAGGCGTGCCGCAAGGAGGGCGACACCATGGGTGGTGTCGTCGAGGTGTTGGCATATGGTCTGCCTGCTGGGTTGGGATCCCACAGCCAGGGGGACCGACGACTCGATGCGCGTCTCGCCGGAGCACTCATGGGGATCCAGGCCATCAAGGGTGTCGAACTGGGGGACGGCTTTGAGCTGGCCCGTCGTCGCGGCTCTCAGGCCCATGACTGGATGGAGCCGACCGAGGCGGGTATCCACCGCATGAGTGATCGTGCGGGCGGTACCGAGGGCGGCATGTCCACCGGCCAGGTGTTACGGGTGAGGGCGGCCATGAAACCCATCGCAACTGTTCCCCGCGCCCTGCCGACGATCGACACCACCACTGGTGAGGCCGCCACGGCCCATCATCAGCGTTCCGACGTCTGCGCGGTCCCGGCGGCAGGTGTCGTGGCCGAGGCCATGGTTGCCCTGGTGTTGGCCGAGTGCGCCCTGGACAAGTTCGGCGGAGACTCGGTGGCCGAGACCCGCCGTAATGCTCAAGCCTACCTGAGTCGCCTGGCCGAGCGCGGTCTGGTGGTGGCCCCGTGAGTGTCATCGTTCTCATTGGTGCTCCAGGGTCCGGTAAGTCGACGGTGGGGCCGCTCCTGGCTGAGCGTTTGGAGGAGGAATTCGTCGACGTCGATGCTCTCATCGAACAGGTCGAGGGGCGCGACATCCCGGAGATCTTCCTCGTCGAGGGAGAGCCGTACTTCCGCCAGGTGGAGAGGCGGGAGACCCTCGCTGCGATCGAATGCGGTGGAGTGATCTCCCTGGGTGGTGGAGCTCCGGTCGACATCGAGGTCGGTAAGGCCTTGGATCAGGTGTGTGTCGTCTGGCTGGACGTCTCGGCTCGTACCGCGGCTGACCGGGTGGGGCTGAAGGACACCGGCCGACCGCTGCTGGGAAGCCAGGTGCACTCGCAGTTGGTGCGGCTCATGAAGGATAGGCGAGCGGTGTACGAGCGTCCGGCAACCATCCGAGTGTCCACCGACAAACTGACTCCCGACCAGGTCGTCGAGGCGATCATGAGTGAGCTGGCCGACCTGGAGGGGGAGTCATGAACCTTGTCGAGGTAGCAACGGCTCAGCCCTACCGGGTAAGGATCGGCTCCGGCGCTGTGACGGAATTGGCTGGTCTCGTGGCAGGTCGCAGGGTCGCGGTCGTGTGCCCCGAGCCGCTTCTGGGCCTCGTGGGTCGAGTTGGTCTTGACGATCCGATCATCATCGCGGTGCCGGATGCCGAGGCCGCCAAGTCACCTGATGTGCTGGTCCGCGGTTGGCAGGGCCTGGCCGAGGCTGGCATGACTCGCGGCGACGTCATCGTCGGTCTGGGTGGTGGAGCCACCACCGATCTGGCTGGGTTCTTGGCGGCGACGTGGATGCGTGGGGTTGGCGTCATCCAGGTCCCGACGACGGTGCTCGCCATGGCCGATGCCGCGATCGGCGGTAAGACCGGCATCAATATCCCGGCTGGGAAGAACCTCGTCGGGGCGTTCCACGAACCGAGGGCGGTGCTGTGCGATACCGATCTGTTGACAACCTTGCCTGTCCGTGAGGTGCGATCGGGGCTTGCAGAGATTGTCAAGTGTGGATTCATCAATGATCCTGTCATTCTTGATCTCGTCGAGGGACACGACGTTCTCGACGTCACCTCGAAGGCCTTTGTCGAGGTGCTTACCAGGGCAGTTTCGGTCAAAGCCGCCGTTGTCAGCGGAGATCTGCACGAACGAACGTCATCACGTGGCCAGGTTGGTCGCGAGAGATTGAATTATGGGCACACCTTGGCCCACGCGGTGGAGGCCCACAAGCACTTCACCTGGCGCCACGGTGAAGCCGACGCCGTCGGGATGGTCTTCGCCGCTGAGTTGTCCCGGAGGTGCCTGGGACTGTCTGTCGAGGTCGTGGATTGTACCCGGACCATCCTCTCGGGGATCGGGCTTCCCACCACCTTCGATGAGGTCGCGTGGGCGGATCTTCGCGCGACGATGAACCTCGACAAGAAGACCCGGCTCGAACCAGGCACTGGTCGGCGCGTCCTGAGATTTGTCGGTATCAGGGAGCCCGGTGAGGTCGCGATGATCGTCGACCCCTCCGAGGACGTGTTGGGCGAGTGCTACCGGAGCCTGCAGAGCGCCTGATGTCCCAGCGTATGTCGCTGTTACGTCGCTTTCCTGCTCGCGCGACTGCTGAGGCGTCCGCTCATTGATGACCAGCCGGGGGTTGGTACCTCGATATGGGTGCCGGTCAACGAGCATTGATGTCTCCGAGCGCGACTGTCCGTACCATCATGCGGCAATCGCGGTTTTGAAAGCTGAGGTTGCCACTCGGGGCCGCACGGTCGGTGGTCACAACCGACATCTCCACAGCCGTACCGGGTGACAGCTCAGAACGGCGGTTACGCCATGCCAGATTGAACTAGGTGGCGGCTAGGCTGTGGCAAGGCCGCCCATGATCTTCCGCAACACCGGTTCGGTGAACATGGTCTTGGGCCGATGGCGACGGTGGAGATGGGACGCCAACCAGTCGAGTACAAATCTCGGGTTGTGTCGGATCATGGTTGGGGTGGTGTGAAGGACCTTCCAGCCATGCCGATCGAGGTGGGCTGATCGCATCATTGTTGCCTCGTAACCATCTGCGGTGCCATGGACGTTTCTGCCGTCTATCTCAAGGGCCACCTTCTCGTCCTCAAATGCTTGGTCGAGGTAGTAGTACTTGTCGCCAACCCGCACCTTGTGATTTGGTTTGTGGCCGGTGATACCGACAGCTCTCAGCATTCGGCTCATCTCCAACTCGGGAATTGACCATGCCGCCAACGTGATGTCGGCCAGAGCAGCATCGACCTGGTCCCTTGGGTAACGACCCGTCAGGCTCTTGCGTGCGCGCCGGCAGCTTTCAGGGGTCACGAGCCGTTGCCTCAACGCTTCACAAACCCACTCCCATTCCCCTTGGATGGCCAACACCAGGACCGAGACCTCCGGTGCTGCGAGACGAATTCTCTCCCTCTCGGTGATGAATCGGTGCGGAACGTGCCAGCGATGAACGCGGATGCCCGGCCTGACGAGGGCACGGGTTCGAGAGAATGCCTCAACTTTGTCGACGGTGCGCAAGTCCATCGGGCGAACCGAACCTGGGGCCGTCATCCCGAGCAGGATGAGGGCCGTCTTGCCTACGAGGACGACGTCCCGGTGCCACAGGAAGAGCGCCCGGATGATTGTCTCTGGGTCGCGAGCAAGGGGTGTGGCGGCAACGACCCCGGGCAGGATGCGGACAGCGTCTCCGCGTGCCACCGCCCGGTCGGCCTGACCCCGGATGTAGCTATGACGGTGAATACGCGCGATTCCGCGGCGCTCGATCTGGTCTTGAAAGGTTCTCACGTCTTCAGTTGTCGTCGGAGACCCCGGAATCCGTCAGGCAATGTCAGATCTGTGGACAAGTGAGGTCCGGGTACCGACCACGGTTGTGGACAACTAGAGACTGGTCGAGCTTCTCGCTGGGTGGGGCGTCACCTCACACTGTCATCACCGCAATTGCCACAAACAACCCGCGCCAAGACCCAATGTTTACCTTGGATTGCGCTGTGAATGTCTCGCGCCGGGGATTTCGGAGATTGCCAGGGCTCATCGCTCACTCGTAGTATCTTCATATGAGCGAAGATATGCATACATGCACCTTTGGTATCGACAGCGATTATGTCGACCTCGCGGCGGAAGTGTTCGCCCTGCTCGCTGACCCAACTCGGATTCGCATCATCCTGGCTCTTCGGGAGGGCGAGATGTCCGTGAGAGATCTGGCGGAAGTCGTCGGTAAACGCCCCACCGCTGTTTCCCAGCATTTGGCCAAATTGCGCATGGGTCGCATGGTGTCTGCCCGCCGCGACGGCACAACGATGTTCTACAGCCTCACCGACGAGCACGCCCGCAATCTAGTTTCGCAGGCTGTCTTCCAGGCAGAACACGATGTCGACGCCATTCCAACCCACCACATGGTTGAGATGACCCAGGGTGCGCGCTGCCCGGCCAGCCGTACGACGACGGCCTGACCGTCACGCCGGTTCCGTTTCCGATGACACAGGAACCGTCTTCCGCCCGCCGAGGGCGCATTTTTCGGCGCGAGAACCTCCGCTGACCACATTTACCTCCCTCAGGAGAACATCCATGCCCTCTTGGCGTGACCGTTTTGACCTTGATCTCGGCTGGCGCGCGGCTCTCTGCGCCGTCGCTGCCGTCATCGTCGGACTGGGTCTGGTATGGCCAGACCACCGGGTCGCCGCGATTGGGGTCATTTGCCTGACTGTCGGGTGCTGGCCTTTCCTCGCTGAGGCCTTCGACGATCTCTGTCATGCCCACATGAGTATGGAATTATCGATGCTGTGTGCCATTGCTGCTGCGGCAGCGATCGGTGAATGGGTCACCGCACTCATGATCACCACATTCGTGCTCGTCGCCGAGATCCTCGAGGACCTCTCCATGGAGCGCGGTCGTGACGCTCTCACCGACCTGATGGCTTTCCTCCCGGACACGGTTCGGGTGAGACGCAACGACGGGATCGTCGACACTGCTCTGGCTGAACTCACCGTGGGGGACCTCATCGTGATCTCGCCAGGGGATCGAGTTGCCGTGGATGGACTCATTCAAGCGGGAAGATCCGAGGTTGATCAGTCCCGAATCACCGGCGAACCGATGCCGGTGACCGTGCGTGAAGGGGACCGCGTCCTGGCGGGTTCTGTCAATCATGGCGGCGCGATTGAGGTGCGCGTCGAGCAGATCGGAGCCAATTCCAGTTATGGTCAGATCGTCGAGGCTGTGCGCTCCGGCCAGGACAGCCCGACCCCGGTTCAGCGGCTCAGCGATCGCGTTGCCACCTGGATCGTCGCAGCGGCCTTCCTCGCTGCAATCATCACCTGGTTCGCGACCCACGACCTGCGAGCCACCATCTCGGTCATCGTCGTCGCCGGTGCATGTGGTGTTGCAGCTGGCACGCCACTGGCGATCCTGGCTGGCATGGCCCGGGTTGCCAGACGCGGAGCCTTCGTGAAAGGCGGCGTGCACCTGGAGCAACTCGGTCAGGTCGACACGGTGGTGATCGACAAGACGGGCACGATCACTGCTGGACAACCGACGGTTTCCAAGGTCGACCCGGCTGCAGGCTGGGCGGATGACGATGTCCTCTTCCTGGCCGCATCCGTCGAGCAGTTCAGCGAACACCCGGTTGGCCGTGCCATATGCGCGGCTAGTGACGTGACGGCCTTGATGGCCGAGGACTTCCGCTATGAGCCTGGGCATGGTGTCTCAGGCGTCGTCGGCGGTCGCCGCGTCGAGGTCAGCAGACGCGTCCCCGCCGGGTTCTCCACGGACGCCATCGCGCGGTCATACGTGTGGGTGGACGACGAATGGATTGGCGCAATCCAGTTCGTTGATGAGATTCGTGAGACGTCCGCAGCAGCAATTGAGGAATTGCACCGCATGGGGCTTCAGGTCGTCATGTTGTCGGGAGATGCGGAGGCAACAGCCAGACAAGTGGGCGATCAGGTCGGTGTTGACGAGGTCCGTGCTGGATTGCGTCCGATTGAAAAGGCCGATGTCATTTCGGAACTCATGGCATCGGGACGCAAGGTGGTCATGGTTGGTGATGGCGTCAACGACGCTCCCGCTCTTTCGGCAGCCACCGTTGGGGTGGGCATGGGCGCCGGTACCGAGATAGCTCGACGATCTGCCGACGTCGTCCTCATCTCCTCGGACCTTGCCGACCTTGCCGGCGCCGTCAGAACGGCTCGACGGGTGCGAGGCATCATCTGGTTCAACGTCGTCGGGACCCTAGCCGTGGATGTCCTCGGCATGGTCCTGGCCGCGACCGGAGCTCTCGGACCTCTCGGTGCGGCGCTGGTTCACGTCGGTAGTGAGACGGCCTTCATCCTCAACTCGGCGCGGCTTATTCCCACTGGGTTCAATGCAGGTGAACGACGGCGCCCATAATCACGTATCAGCCCCGTCGTCAGGGGCGCCGCCATCCACCCCGGCGGGACAGCCTCCCTCAGTCTCCAACGGTGTCTCGGGCTCGACGTACCAACCGAGGATCGGGCTGGCCGACGACATCTTCGTCTTTGCCTTCGTAATCGTATTGGGACAGGAAATACCTCATGGCGTTGAGACGCGCGCGTTTCTTGTCATTGGACTTGACGCAAATCCACGGGGCAGCATCGGTGTCAGTCGCGGCGAACATCTCTTCCTTGGCGCGGGTGTAATCGTCCCAACGTCCCAAGGATTCCAAGTCCATTGGGGAGAGCTTCCAGCGGCGAACCGGATCGAGCTGACGAATTGCGAACCTAGTGCGCTGTTCCTGACGGGTTACCGAGAACCAGAACTTGGTGACGTGGATTCCCGACTCGATCATCATCTCCTCGAGCTTTGGGGCCTGGTGCAGGAAGATTCGATGCTCTTCGTCAGTACAGAATCCCATTACCCGCTCGACGCCGCCCCGGTTGTACCAGGACCGGTCGAAGAGGACTATCTCGCCGGCAGTGGGAAAATGCTGGATGTAACGCTGGAAGTTCCACTGGCCGAGCTCGCGGTCCGAGGGCTTGTCGAGGGCGACGGTACGGCAGCGACGGGGATTGAGATGCTCACTGAACCTCTTGATCGCGCCACCCTTCCCGGCTGCGTCGCGTCCCTCAAAGACGATGACGTGACGGTCGCCGGTGTCGTCAATGGAGTATTGGAGCTTGAGAAGCTCGATTTGCAGCAACCTTTTCTGGGTTTCGTACTCTCGCCTGTCCATGAGGTTCGGATAGGGGTAATCCTCATGCCAGGTCTCCACGGCGGAACCGTCTGGAGCGATGAGTTCGGGATCGTCTCCGTGCTCATCGGAATCGACGACATATCCGGCATCAGCGACCAGGTCAATGAATTCACGCAGCGAGTGCTGGTCGGAATCCGTGGCGGGATCAAAGTGGGCGCGCAGCCCGGTGGAGTCAAGGTCGTGCATGGTGTCAACGTTACTGAAGAGGTGTGCGGCCAAGGCCTCAACGACATGAACGGGACATGACGGGACCATGTCATGGGAGCGGCGAGTGGTCCGCACCTGCCTGTCATGGGTCTGCCTTCCCCCGGCATAGGGGGTTGAAGCCCCCCGTCCGCTAGACTTGCCCAGGATGTCGGCTGGCGTGCCGCATCCTGATCCATGATCGACGCAATTCATCTCGAAAGGGACCGACCTGTGGTTATCTCCACCAATGACATCAAGAACGGCACCGTTCTCAACCTCGACGGCCAGCTGTGGACGGTCATCTGGTTCCAGCACCACAAGCCGGGTAAGGGCAACACCGTCGTTCGTACCAAGCTGAAACACGTGCTGAGTGGCAAGGTTGTGGACAAGACCTTCAACTCTGACGTCAAGATCGAGTCGGCCGAGGTCGATCGTCGTGACATGCAGTACCTGTATCAGGATGGTGACGTCTACGTCTTCATGGACGAGACCACCTACGAGCAGCTGCCAATTCCCTCTGAGGTCGTCGGTGACGCCAAGGACTTCATGCTCGAGAACCAGACCGCGACCGTTGCCCTGCACGAGGGCAACCCGCTGTACATTGACCTGCCCGCCTCGGTCGAGCTCGAGATCACCTACACCGAGCCTGGCTTGCAGGGTGATCGTTCCACCGGCGGCACCAAGCCCGCCACCCTCGAGACCGGTCGCGAGATCCAGGTTCCGCTCTTCATCACCACCGGTGAGAAGGTCAAGGTCGACACCCGCTCTGGCGACTACCTCGGTCGTATTTCCGAGAAGTGAGTACGAACACCACTCCGACGCCTGACGACGAGGGCCCCATCGAGAGGATCGGAGACCTCGAGGTCAAGCGCGTCAGCGGAGACATCCAGAAGCACGCTGACCTCTCGACGCGGTCCAAGGCGCGCAAACAGGCCCTCGACATTCTGTTCGAGGCTGATCTCATGGGTACCGACATCCTCGAGGTCTTGGCCGCCCGCCCGGGCGTCTTCACCAACCCGGTACGCCCGTTCGCGGCTGATCTGGTTCGCGGGGTGGCTGCCTCTCAGGCTGGCCTGGACTCGGTCCTTACCGATTGTCTGTCCGAGGGCTGGACGTTGGACCGGATGCCGCGCGTCGATCGTGTCCTCGCTCGCCTGGCCGCCTTCGAGATTCTGCATACGGATACGCCGGACCCGGCCGTCATCTCTGAGGCCATTGAGCTGAGTGAGGAGTTCTCGACCGATGACTCGGCGCCATTCCTCAACGGTTTGCTTAACGCCGTCATTGTCCACGGCCCTGCTCGGGTGGAGGATGTGTCCTCTGCGGACGTTGCCCCTCCGGAGGCTGCTGGTGACGGCGAGAACGTGACCGAAAAATCAGTGGTGGAGGAATCCGTTGACGGGGCAGATCTGGAATCGGAAGAACATCCGACATCCAACGATCACGAATTGGACACAGATCCCCACGAATCGTCCCCAAGCTCCGACTAAGCAGACTAGTCTACCGAAGGTCTCCACCAGGGTTCTGGTGGAGACCTTCCGCACTGTTCGGAATGGCTGCACACTTGATCGGAGGGGCTCGTGTCCATACCCACTCTTTCACCGGAACAGCTTTCGGCTGCTCGTGAAGCAGCGACACGGGCCAGGCGAGTCCGGGCTGAGTTCAAGGCGAGGGTTCGCGCCGGGGACCTGTCGTTGTCCGAGGCCTTGGACGAGGCTGCCGAGGACGATGTACTCGCCCACGTCAAGGTTGTTGACCTGCTGAAGGCCCTTCCTCGCGTGGGGGAGAAGCGCGCTGCCGAGATCATGGAGCGCCTCGATATCGCCCCGAATCGCCGCATTCGTGGCCTGGGCAGACATCAGATCGCCGGCCTGCGTGCCGAGTTCGACCGTTGTTCCTGAGGTTCTTCGCCCCTACGCTGCGCGACGTCGTCGCCATTGACCACTAGGGTGTTGCCATGAGCAGCGACCCCGTCATCCCACAGGCCCGTGGTCTTCGACACGACCATCCCGTCACGGTGGCTGTCGTCTCAGGGCCAACGGCCGTCGGCAAGGGAACGGTGGTCGGCGCGTTGTTCCGTCGCCACCCCGAGATTGTCGTCTCGAGGTCGGTGACGACCCGTCCGCCTCGCCCCACTGAGCGTGACGGCATCGATTACGACTTCGTCACCCCGGCGCAGTTCGACGAGCTTGTCGACGGTGACGGGCTGCTGGAGTGGGCCGTCGTCCACAACAGCCACCGATACGGCACCCCACGCGAACCCGTTGAGAAAGCGGTTGCGGACGATCGCACCGTCATCCTTGAAATCGATCTTCAGGGTGCCCGCCAGGTGCGTGAGACATATCCGCAGGCCACGCAGATCTTTCTCGCCCCGCCATCGTGGGACGAGCTCGTCCACCGTTTGATCGGTCGGGGGACGGAGACCCCCGAACAGCGGGAGCGCCGGTTGCAGACGGCTCGTGTGGAGTTGGCGAATGCCAATGAGTTCGACGCCGTGGTCGTCAACGACACCGTGGACCATGCCGTTGCTTCTCTGGTAGAGTTGTTGGGTCTATGACCACACTGGGAGGACATTCCTTGACCGAGACCACGCCTGAAGGCATCGTCAACCCGCCCATCGACCAGCTCCTCGAGCACGTCGACTCGAAGTACCGCCTCGTTCTCTTCGCCGCGAAGCGCGCCCGTCAGATCAATGCGTATTACTCGCAGCTGGCGGAGGGGCTGCTGGAGAACGTCGGCCCGCTCGTGGAGACGACCAACCAGGAGAAGCCGCTGTCCATCGCCATGCGTGAGATCCAGGCCGGTGTCGTTGAGGCCCATGAGATGGACGCCGAGGAGATCGCTGCTCAGGCCGCTGCGGCCCAGGAGGCCCCGTCCATCGAGCTCGACGATCCCTTCGCTGATCTCGCTGATCCGAACGCCTGATCTGAGTCTGGCGTGAGTGTCGTCGTCCTTGGTGTCGGAGGAGGAATTGCCGCCTACAAGGCGTGTCTGCTCTCGCGACTCCTCTCCGAGGCCGGTCATGAGGTCCATGTCGTCCCCACCAGGGCCGCCCTCGAATTTGTCGGTCGTCCCACGTGGGAGGCACTGAGTGGGCATCCGGTCCACACCGAGGTCTTTGACGACGTTCCCGGCGTCGAGCACATTCGGTTGGCCGAGCGTGCCGACGTGGTCGTCGTTGCCCCAGCGACCGCCGATCTCATGGCGCGTATCGCTGGTGGTCACGCCGACGACCTCCTGACAACGACGATTCTCGCCACGTCCGCGCCGGTTGTGCTGGCGCCCGCCATGCACACCGGGATGTGGCAGAATCCAGCCACCATCGACAATGTCGCGACCCTTCGTCGTCATGGCATCGTCGTCAAGGATCCTGCATCCGGGCGCCTCACCGGTCGGGACTCCGGTCCTGGGCGACTGCCTGATCCGGATGAGATCGCCGAATTCGTTGAGCTGTTGCTGGCCTGTCCGGATGCCGCTGACGCAATGTGCCGCCGGGATCTTGCAGGGAAACGCGTCGTCATCTCGCTGGGTGGCACCCGCGAGGCCATCGACCCAGTGCGTTACCTCGGAAACTCCTCATCCGGACGGATGGGGAAGGCCATCGCTCAGGTGGCAGCTGCTCGAGGTGCGGATGTTCACGTCGTTGCAGCTCACGTCGATGTCGTCATGCCGTCATGCGTCGAGGTGACGCGGATCGACAGCACTGAGGACCTTGCCGAGGCCATGAACGATCTGGCACCTCACGCCGATGTCGTCATCCAGGCCGTTGCGGCCGCCGATTTCGCACCGGTGGCCGCCGACACCAAGATCAAGAAACACGAGGGGGACTCCGCCGTCGGCGCGACGACGTCCCTCGAACTCCACCAGACTCCCGACGTCCTGGCCCGGATCTGTGCCCAATCGGTACCGCATCGGGTCGTCGTCGGGTTTGCCGCCGAGACGGCACCTGACCGTGCCGAGCTCCTTGAGCTGGCGCAGGCCAAACTCGCCCGCAAGGGATGCGATCTATTGGTCGTCAACGACGTGAGCGAGGGGAAGGTGTTCGGCAAGGTCGGCACCGATGTCACCGTGGTCCACCAGCAGGGGCCCGGTCGACGCGTCACCGGATCTAAGTCGCAGGCTGCAGTAGCGGTCCTCGACGAGGTCCACACGCTGCTGGCCACTCAGTAACACGATGCGCGGCTTGTGGCCGCGCGGACAGGAAACCACCATGCCCACCACTCGTCTGTTCACATCCGAATCGGTGACGGAAGGCCATCCCGACAAGATTGCTGATGCAATCTCTGATGCCGTCCTCGATGCTCTCCTTGCCGAGGATCCCCACTCCCACGCAGCCGTGGAAACGGTCGTGACGACCGGTCAGGTGATGGTTTGCGGCGAGGTCACCACTGAGGCCTACGTCGACATCGCGGGTATTGCTCGTTCCCGCATCCTTGACATCGGCTATGACTCCTCGGCCAAGGGCTTCGACGGTGCTTCCTGTGGCGTCTCGGTCGCGATTGATGCCCAGAGCCCCGACATTGCCCAGGGCGTGACCTCAGCCTATGAAACTCGGCATGGTTCCACTGACCTCATCGACGCTCAGGGCGCTGGTGACCAGGGCCTGATGTTCGGATACGCCTGCACCGAGACCCCGTCCCTCATGCCACTCCCGATCGACATGGCCCACGCCCTGTCCCTGCAACTCACCAAGGTCCGCAAGGAGGGCGCGCTGGACTACCTGTGCCCCGACGGCAAAACCCAGGTGACAATCCGTTACGACGAGAACGACAAGCCGGTGGCGGTGGACACCGTCGTCGTCTCCAGCCAGCATCGCGACGGGGTAGACATCGACGCGACGATGACCCCTGATCTGCGTCGCCTGGTCATCGACCCGGTGCTGGAGCGCTACGACCTTGATCACAAGGACATGAGGGTGCTCGTCAACCCGACCGGCAAGTTCGTCATCGGTGGCCCCATGGGCGACGCCGGTCTGACCGGTCGCAAGATCATCGTCGACACCTATGGCGGCATGGCCCGTCACGGTGGCGGTGCCTTCTCCGGCAAGGACCCCTCTAAGGTCGACCGTTCCGCTGCCTACGCCATGCGCTGGGTGGCCAAGAACGTCGTCGCCGCAGGTCTGGCCGACCGCTGCGAGTGCCAGGTGGCTTACGCTATCGGTGCCGCGCGTCCGGTGGGATTCCGCATCGACACCTTTGGGACCAACCACGTTCCCGAGATCGAGATCGAGCGCGCAGTCGCCGAGGTCTTCGACCTTCGTCCCGGCGCGATCATCAAGAACCTTGATCTGCTTCGTCCGATTTACTCCCAGCTCGTCGCCGGAGGACACTTCGGGCGCGAGCTCCCTGGCATCACCTGGGAGGTGACGGACCGTGCCGAGGCCTTGGCCGCGGCCGCCCGTCTCTGAGAGAACACCATCTGTCGCGATGCCGTCGGTGGTGGGCCGTAGCATCTGACCCATGACCGAACCGCTGCTGGAGACGACCACATGGATTGCCCATGTGGTCGTCTCCTCTGGTTTGGCGCACCTGGACCGCCCCTTCGACTACCTCATCCCTGATGACCTCGTCGGTCGGATTCAGGCGGGAACGCGGGTCAGGGTGAAACTCGCCGGACGGCTGTGTGACGGCGTCGTGATGGCGGTCGACCACGAACAGGAACCAGGGGTCAAGCTTTCCCCGGTCGTGAAGTTGATCTCCGAACAGGTCGTGTCGACCCCGGACCAGCTCAGGCTGGCTCGCAAGGTTGCCGATCACTGGGCTGGCACCCTCGACGAGGTGCTCAGGTGGGCCATTCCGACCCGTCATGCGACGACAGAGGCCGCTGACCCGCCGCCGTGGCCAGTCCCGTCCGCGACGATGCCGTCAGGCACCTTGCGGGCTCTCACGGATGGACGTCATTTCCTCGACCTGGTGGCAGCCGGCGAGCGTCCCCGAGTTCATTGGCGGGTCACTCCGGTATGTGGTCCGGGGGACGACGAAGGTCTGGGTGACTGGGCCAATGGCCTGTTGCAGGCCGTCTCCGCAGCCCTTGTCTCCGGGCGCAGCGCCATCGTCTGTTGCCCGACCGTTGGGGACGTCACCACCCTTCATTCCCGATTCGAAGCGGTTCTGGGGGCCGGAACTGTTGCCGTACTCCATGCCGATCAGCCAGCATCGACGCGGTGGCGCCATTACTTGGCCGTCATCCGGGGCACAGCCAGGGTCGTCATCGGCACCAGGTCAGCCGTCATGGCTCCCGTCGCGAATCTCGGACTGGTCGCGGTGTGGGACGAGGGATCCGATCTTCATGACGAGCCGCGAGCTCCCTACCCGAACACCCGAGATGTCGCCGCCCTACGAGCCCAGGTCGATCACGGCGCCCTGCTGTTGGCGAGCTACTCCTGCTCGGTTCGCAGTGCGTCGTGGCTGAGGTCAGGCTGGCTCGTGGGCATTCGGGCAGACCGTCAGACGATGAGATCTGTCTGTGCTCCGGTACGCGTCCCAGGGGATTCCGACTTCGCTCTGGAACGAGATCCGTTGGCCCGATCCGTGCGGTTGCCCGATCTGGCCATGACGACGATCCGTGAGGGGTTGCTGCGTGGACCGGTCCTGGTGTCGGTGCCTCGAGTTGGGGATCTGGTCTCACCGTCCTGCTCGGTGTGTCGGACATCCGTGAGATGCCCTTCCTGCTGCGGCCCGGTGACAGGACGGCGTACTGGCACGGGAGTTGACCTGCACTGCACTTGGTGCGGCACCCATCTACCTCGGTGGCGTTGCCCCGAGTGCGGTTCCACCGACGTCAGGTCCGGAATCGTTGGAGCGACGACGACGGCCGGCGAACTGGGCCGCGCCTTCCCGGACGTGCCCGTCGTCGACTCCTCGGGAAACCACGTGCGAGACAGCGTCGACTCAGCTCCCAGACTCGTCGTCGCCACGCCGGGGGCTGAACCAGTGCCGGAATCGGGATACTCCTGCGCCGTCATCCTCGATGCGCTGTCCTCCCTGACTCGACCGGGGCTGGCTGCGGTGGAACAGACCGTTGATCGCTGGATGGCGATCATGGCCTTCGTCAGATCAGTTCGCGATGGCGGGCGGGTGGTCGTCGTCGGTCCATCGGAGGATGCTGCCTTGCAGGCCATGGTTCGCAACGATCCCATCGGTTGGGCGGCCCGTGAGCTCGAGGACCGACGAGAGGCTCGGTTCCCACCCGCGGTTCCCTGTGGGATCGTCGACGGGGAGCCGCAAACGGTCGCCCTGGCAACCGAGCGACTGAACGAGGACATGGGGGACAAGCTGGAAGTGCTGGGCCCGGCCCCTCAACAGCGGCGAGCTGGAGAGAGTGAGCGTGACCGGATCATCGTGCGTCCGGTGGGACAACTCTCCGTCGGGGAGTTGTCCTCAGCTTTGTTCCACCTGCGTTCCAAACACACCATGAACCATGAACAGGGCACTCTGCGCGTCGTCATCGATCCTGCGCATCTCTTGTGAGGCCGGTGGGCGTTGTCCGGCCGATAGGCTGGAAGGGTGAAATTACTTTTCGCTGGCACCCCGGACGTAGCCGTCCCCACCCTGACGGCCCTTGTTGACGACCCACACCATGAGGTTGTTGCCGTCCTGACCCGGCCCGACGCCGCAGTAGGGCGTCACCGCACACCCCGTCCCTGCCCCATCGCCAAGGCCGCCGAGGATCTTGGCATTCGCGTCATCAAGGCAACCAGCGTGAAGTCCGGCGAGGGACACGACGCCGTCGCGGCCCTCGACATTGATGCCGCAGTCGTTGTCGCTTATGGCGGTCTCATCCCCACGGATCTCCTGGCTGCGCCGAAACATGGTTGGATCAATCTGCACTTCTCCCTGTTGCCCCGTTGGAGGGGAGCTGCTCCGGTGCAGCGGGCCATCATGGCTGGGGACGAGGAGACGGGCGCCTGCGTCTTCCAACTCGTCGAAGACCTCGACGCCGGACCGGTGTATCGCTCCATGACAGTGCCGATTGGCGAGACGGTCACGGCCGGTGAGCTCCTTGACGAACTGGCCCAGACCGCGACCCCGCTGGTGACTCAGACACTCGAAGACATCGATTCCGGGATCGAGCCGACGCCTCAGTCGTCTGAAGGGGTGACGACCGCCCCACAGATACACCCAGGTGACGTCCGCATTGATCTCTCGGCTCCTGCCGAGGAGATCGATCATCTGGTTCGTGGCACGTCCCCGACCCCAGGAGCATGGGCTGAACTCGATGACAAGCGCTTCAAGGTGTTGCGCACCTGCCACCTTGGCCCCGACGCAACGGTCCCAGACACCGTGGCGACGGCCCAACCGGGCCAGCTCGTCGCCACCCGCAAGCAGCTCTTCCTCGGGACTGGTTCTCGGCCCCTCGAACTGTTGCAGGTCCAGGCTTTCGGGAAGAAGGCCATGAACGGAGCTGACTGGGCGCGGGGCGCAGGGATTGACGCCGGAACCAGGCTGCGATGAATCAGCGTCCCCACCAGAAACGCCGCAAGGCGGATCCAGCACGACGGCTGGCATACACGGCACTGTTGGCCGTCGAGACCCATGGTGCCTATGCCAACCTTGCCCTGGCCGACCAATTGCGTGCCACCGGGATGTCCGGACGTGACGCGGCGTTCGCGACCGAGCTCGTCGACGGCACCTCCCGCGGATCGGGTACCTGGGATCGCATCATTGAGGCCGCATCAGAGCGAAACCCTGCCAAACTCCAGCCCGGAGTGCGCGTCGTCCTACGGATGGCGGCACACCAGATCCTTGCCATGAGGGTGCCCACCCGAGCTGCTGTGGCCACTTCGGTCGATTTGGCCCGTCAAGTCATCGGGGAACGAGTAACAGGTCTTGTCAACGCCGTATCCCGGCGCATCAGCACCCACAGCCTCGAGGAATGGGCCAGCGAGATCGGTGGACGCGAGGGCGTCGACGTCATGGCCCTGCGAACCCTGCACCCAACGTGGATCGTCAAGGCCTTCCAGGATCGTCTTGGAGCTGACGAGGTGGAGGCCGCTCTGCTGGCGGACAACGAGCCGCCGATCCCGACCCTGGTCGTCCGTCCTGGCCTCGCTGAGCGCGACGAAATTGAGTCTGGGACCCCAACTCGGTATTCCCCATGGGGTGTCGTGCGCCCAGGAAACCCGTCCGATGTCGCTGCGGTGCGTGAGGGGAGGGCCGGCATACAAGATGAGGGCTCTCAATTGGTGATCCTGGCCTTGCTGCACGCAGCCGAGGCAAACGGCAGTTTTGGTCAATGGCTGGATCTCTGTGCCGGACCGGGGGGAAAATCCGCGCTCCTGGCCGGACTCGCGAACCAGCACAACACCAATCTGACCGCGGTGGAACTGCATGAACATCGTGCTGATCTCGTGGCGAAAGCCCTCAAGACCATCCCGGGCAACCATCGCGTCATGACTGCCGACGGCACGTGCCCGCCACTTCCAGCTTGGTCTTTTGACGCCGTCCTTGCTGATGTGCCGTGCTCGGGTCTGGGATCCCTGCGCAGACGTCCAGAAGCGCGCTGGCGTCGTACTCCTGCTGACGTCGAGGAGTTGACCCACCTGCAGCGTCGGCTCCTTACCTCGGCGGTCAATCTCAGTCGACCAGGTGGGATCGTCGGATACGTCACGTGCTCACCGCACCGAGCCGAAACCATCGACATCGTTGAGTATGCTCGCGCGTCCCTGCCAGTTGACGTTTTCGACGCTCCTGCCATGCTTCCGGGCATTCCTGGTATCGCTGCGTCCGGAAACTCGAACGCCATCCAACTGTGGCCACATCGTCACGGCACCGATGCCATGTTTTGCGCATTGTTCCGTATACACGACGAGTGAGGAATGCGATTATTAGGCATATGTGTGGCTGACGGATGTCAACGACATCCCAAGATCAGAAACAGCCCGGTCCACGCTGACGTCGGCACTTGATGCACTGGGTATTTCCGGAAGCGGGGCCGAAGGGTGTGGTTGCCCCGGGTTGGTGGGCAACCACACCGTAGGTCGGAACATGCTACGTGTGACATCGGTCGGCAGCGGCCTTGGTGCGCGTGGTGCTCGACACGGTATGGAGGACAAAAGTTAGCTCTCGTCATCCTGCGAAGTTCCTTGGTATACATGTAGGTAGCTCTTTGGGGGATATCCCGGCTTTTGTATTCTCAGCACTCGGTCTCGTCTGCGATAGTGATGTGGTCCGAAGTCGCGGACACGTCGCTCTAACGAGGAGAACCTCATGAGGATCAAGTTGATCGCCGCACCACTGGTTGCCGGTGCCCTGATGGCTCCAGTCGCTCTTTCCACCCCCGCGGCTCACGCTGCCGTGCCGACTGTTTCCGCCGTGTCGAGTAATACCTCTGATGCACACGCATTGCTTGGCGATGTCAATAATCGTATTCACTCGCTGACCAATGATCTCAAGGTCGCCAAGGCCTCTCTGTCTCCTAAGGAGGTCATTGATACCATTTCGGACCTCCTGAAGCAGGCCAAGATTCTTAAGGCCCAGCTTGAGAAGGTCATCAAGGGAGTCACCACCTTCGTCAAGTCGATTCCGGCTCGTGTCGAGTTGTTCCTGACCATGTGCGACACCACGCACACCGCAACTCTCACCATTCAGGACAAGGTGCAGAACGCGCATACTGTTGTGTTCGATGAGATTGCCCACGCTATCAACGTGCTGATTTCTCTTGATTCCACCCCCGCGCAGTTGACCGACGAGGTGGCTGCCCTTAAAAAGGCTCTCGCTACGGCTCAGGCCATGCCTGACCTTAAGCCGACCGATGTTGCCACCAAGTTCGTGCGTGCCAAACTGGGACGCTTGATGGCGCAAGTTCTGTTTGATCGCGACACCTGTGTCATCAATTACAAGGACGGCGACACCATCCGTCTGCTCAACCGTGCCATCGACAGGGCTGGTCTCATTCGTGGTAACGCATGGGTGCGGGTCGCCGAGGTCGACCAGGCCATGAAGGACCTCAAGGTCGCCTACCAGGATGCCCTCAAGGCCCCGAACAAGAAGGATGCTCCGGCCTCGCCATCCTTCTGCATGCCGGCTGCCAATGCTCCGATAACTCTTGCCTGATACCAATGATCCTCGGGGCCACGGTGGTGGTCCCGAGGATTGCCTCAGGCGTGGCTGGACTATGTCAGTCGTGATCAATGTCCTTTCCACATCCGGGGCAATGGCGTGAGTCGCAGTCGTCACCGGTGGACGATGCGGAAGCCACGGTGTTGGTGATGATGCATCGAAAGGGTATTGCGGATGTCCACACATGACGGTTACCGAATCGGCCACCGTCCAGTGGCCGTGCATCGCGACATGTCGCGGGTCAGGCGTCGGTGCTCCTGCACTCGAGCCTGTGTCGATAGTTGACGAGCGACGCGTTAGTCGTCGTCATCAACTCTGGATACCCCATCACTTCAAGCGGGGATGGTGGGTCACGGTCTTGACGTCGTGGCAAGGAGAGTGCTTCCCCGCGTCCCTGTATGACCCTCTAGGCTGACAGCATGACTGTTCGCATCACGCCGTCCATCTTGAATGCCAATTTGGCCAGCCTCGCCGATGAGGTGGGACGAATCCCGTCAGCAGACGGTTTGCATATCGACGTCATGGACGGCCATTTCGTGCCGAACCTCGTCATGGGAGCGCCTTTCGTGGCATCCCTGCGTCCAACCACTGACCTCATGTTTGACGTCCACCTCATGATCGAGGACCCCGACAGGTGGGCACCGCAATATGTCGAGGCCGGTGCCCAGTCAGTCACATTCCACCTGGAAGCTGCCACCGCGCCCATCAAGCTGGCTCGCGAGCTGCGGGCGATGGGAGCGCGAGCATCTGTGGCACTGCGTCCGGCGACCCCAGTCGAGCAGCTCGCTGGTTTCCTGACCGAGTTTGACCAGATTCTCCTCATGACCGTGGAGCCTGGATTCGGCGGACAGAAATTCCTCGATCCCGTTCTCGCCAAGATCCGTAGTGCACGCAAACTCATTGACGCATCCGGGGCGGACATCTGGTTGCAGATTGACGGCGGAGTCTCGGCTGACACCATTGAGCGCGCCGCCGAGGCCGGTGCTGACACCTTCGTGGCGGGTTCCGCCGTCTACCGATCCGATGACCCCGACCAGGCCGTCACCTCACTGCGCAATCAGGCTCAGGCGGCCCAGGACTGCTGCCACTGAGTACTGCGGTCAGGTACCGCGGTGGCGTAGATAGGACTGAAACTCCACGGCCAGGACGTCTCCCGTAAGCCCCTCGGGCAGGGTGGCATCCTGTTCCGTCTCGAGGGCTGCGACGTACTCGGCCAGTTCGGGATGCTCAGACAGGGCCTCGTCGATGGCTCCGACCCATTCTCGCTTGTCCTCCTCGAGACCAGCTTGCGGCACGGCAATCCCGGTGAGTTCCTCGATCCGGACAAGGAGGGACTGCACAGCCGGAGGGCAGGGGGATTCACAGGCGTATTGCGGCACCCCGACCCACAGCCCGATGGCGTTGAAGTCGTGGCGCCGTGCCTCTGTGACAAGGACGAAGGGGATGCCCGTCGGGCCGTCGTACTCGAGCTTCTCCGCCCCCAGGGCACTGACGAGGTCAGGGTCGGTCGTCGAGACCATCACGGGCAATTGCCGTGTGTGGGCGACATCAGTGGCCATCGCGCCAAGCACGACGAGACCAGCCGGTTTGAGCTTGCGTAGTCGCCGCAGCAAGCGGAAGCAGTAGGTTCGCCAGCGCAGACTTGGCTCCGGACCGGTGACGATGACGATCGGCTGGCCTTGCCACCCGCCAACACGGATCGTCGTGCACGGCCAGTTGACGATTTCGACGTCATTCATGACGGTGATGGCAGGACGGGTCTGACGGAAGTCGTGGAACTCCTCGCCACCAATCGTCCGCCAGGTTTTCGCCTCGGAGTACTTAGCGATGAGGGTCGCCGCTTGGGTGGCGGCCGAGCCGGCGTCGTTCCAGCCACTGAAGGCCACCACGACCCATGGCCGGTCCATGTGTCGAAATCGCATGGTGCCAAGGCTAGCCTGACCCCTAGGCTGGAACCCATGACCCTTCGCACCGCTCTGTCCCGGCACGTTCTCGTCATTGATGGCGCCATGGGCACGATGCTGCAGAGCAGCGATCTCACGATAGATGACTTCCAGGGACTTGAGGGCTGCAACGAGATACTCAATGTCACCCGACCCGATGTCATCTCCCGCATTCATGACGCCTACCTGGATTCCGGGGCTGACATCATCGAGACCAACACCTTCGGTGTGAACCTGCCGGCCCTGACGGAGTACGGCATCGCTCCACGTGCTGTCGAACTGGCATCTGCTGCCACGAAACTGGCTCGCGAGGCAGCTGACAAGCGTACGGACAAGCCGCGTTACGTCGTTGGATCGATCGGTCCGGGAACCAAGCTGCCGACCCTTCGTCAGATTGGTTTCGCCGCCATCCGCGATGTCTACCAGCAGGTCATCGAGGCCATGATTGACGCGGGCGCCGACGGCGTCCAGATCGAGACCTGCCAGGACCTCTTGCAGGCTCGCGCCGCAATCATAGGCGCTCATCGTGCCGCCACCGCGCGCAAGGTCGACCTGCCTATTCTCGTCGACTTCACCGTCGAGACCACCGGAATCATGCTCATGGGGTCGGAGAGCGGTGCAGCGTTGACGGTGCTGGAATCTCTCGGCGTCGACGCCATCGGCCTCAACTGCGCCACCGGACCCGCCGAGATGGCCGAGCACCTGCGCACCCTGTCCCGCGGCGCACAGGTGCCGATCATGTGCATGCCGAACGCCGGCCTGCCCGAGATCACGGGGGAGGGGGCCCGCTATCCCCTTGGTCCTGACGATCTTGCCCCTGTTCTGGACGACTACGTTGATCGTTACGGCCTGTCGGTCGTCGGCGGCTGCTGTGGTACCACCCCCGACCACATCCATGCCATTGCCGAGCGGGTTTCAGGTCGACCGGTTCCCGAGCGCGAGATTCACCACGTCGACGCCGTGGCCTCCCTGTACAACGACGTCCCGCTGAGCCAGGACACCGCCTATCTGGCCATTGGCGAGCGCACCAACGCCAACGGTTCCAAGGCCTTCCGTGAAGCGATGTTGGCCCAGAACTGGGATGAGTGTGTTGACATCGCCAGGGCCCAGACCCGCGACGGCGCCCACTTGCTCGACCTGTGCGTCGACTACGTCGGTCGCGATGGCGTGGCGGACATGTCCGAACTCAGCGCCCGACTGGCCACCGCCTGCACGCTGCCAATCATCCTTGACTCCACCGAACCTGACGTCCTGGCTGCCGGTCTGGAGCATCTGCCCGGTCGCTGCATCATCAACTCGGTGAACTTCGAGGACGGGGACGGTCCTGGATCGCGCTACCAGCGCGTCATGCCGATGGTCGTCGAGAATGGGGCTGGAGTCGTCGCACTCACCATTGACGAGGAGGGCCAGGCACGCACCGCCGAGTGGAAGGTACGGGTGGCCTCTCGTCTCATCGATGATCTCGTCGACAACTGGGGCATGGACATTGGTGACATCCTCGTCGACTCCCTCACCTTCCCGATCGGCACTGGTCAGGAGGAGACCCGCCGCGACGGTCTGGAGACCATCAACGCCATCGCCGAGATCAAGAAGCGTTACCCGGGTGTACGTACCACCCTCGGTGTCTCGAACATCTCCTTCGGCCTCAACCCGGCTGCCCGCATCGTCCTCAACTCGGTCTTCCTCCACGAGGCTGTCAAGGCCGGTCTGGACTCGGCCATCGTCCACACCGCGAAAATCCTGCCGATCGATCGCATTCCGGAGGAACAGCGCGAGGTCGCCCTCGACCTCGTCCACGACCGGCGTCATGACGGTTATGACCCGCTCAATCGCTTCCTGGAACTCTTCGAAGGAGTGACGGCTGCCTCGATGCGTGCCGAGCGTGAGGCCGAGCTGGCCGCCATGCCGCTGTTCGAGCGCCTCAAACAGCGCATCATCGACGGCAATGCCAAGGGCCTGGAGGATGACCTCGACGAGGCCATGGAGTCCAAGGCTGCTCTCGACATCGTGAACGAGGATCTGCTGGCCGGCATGCAGGTGGTTGGCGACCTCTTCGGGTCGGGCAAGATGCAGCTTCCCTTCGTGCTGCAGTCCGCGGAGGTCATGAAGGTGGCAGTCGCTCACCTCGAGCCTCACATGGACAAGTCGGACACCTCCGGCAAGGGCACCCTGGTGCTCGCCACGGTCAAGGGAGACGTCCACGACATCGGCAAGAACCTCGTCGACATCATCGTCTCCAACAACGGCTATCACGTCGTCAATTTGGGCATCAAGCAGCCGGTGACGGCGATCATCGAGGCCGCCGAGACCCATCGGGCTGACGTCATCGGCATGTCTGGTCTGCTGGTGAAGTCGACGATGGTCATGAAGGACAACCTGCTCGAGTTGAACCAGACCGGACTGGCTTCCAAATACCCAGTCATGCTCGGTGGTGCTGCCCTGACGAGGACATTCGTCGAGGAGGACCTCAACGACCTGTTCGAGGGCGAGGTGCGCTACGCGAGGGACGCCTTCGAGGGACTTCGCCTCATGGATTCCGTGATGGCCGTCAAGAAGGGGGTTCCGGGAGCTGAACTCCCGAAGCCTCGACGCCGTCGTATCAAGGTCAAACAGGCCGCTGTTGAGACCGACGACATGACTTCTGATGACAATGCCCCGCGCGCCGATGTGGCCCGACCGGTTCCAGGGTCGGTCGAGATCCCGACCCCGCCGTTCTGGGGTTCGAGAGTCTCGACGGGTATTCCGTTGGCCGACGTGTTGGTCTGGCTCGACGAGCGCGCCACCTTCATGGGCCGATGGGGTCTTAAGGGTTCGCGCAGCGACGGGTCCTGGGATCGCATGGTCAATGAGGTGGCTCGGCCCCGTCTACGACTTCTCCTGGACCGCATCCGTCAGGAGAACCTGGCCCAGTTCGGCGTGGTTGATGGTTACTGGCCGTGCTTCTCCCAGGGGCACGACCTCATCATCCTGGACCCCGAGGACACCTCGAGGGAGGTCACCCGGTTCACCTTCCCACGCCAAAGTAGTGGTCGGAAGCTCTGCCTGGTCGACTTCTTCCGCGACGTCGACGAGGCTGGCGAGTACGGCCCGGACGTCATTGGTTTCCAGCTGGTGACGATGGGCAAGGCCGTCTCGGCTGCCACCCAACGACTCTTCGAGGCCAATTCCTACCGGGAGTACCTCGAGTTGCACGGGCTGTCCGTTCAGTTGACCGAAGCCCTCGCCGAGATGTGGCACGCCCGTGTGCGTCATGAATTGAGGATTGACGACGACGGTACCTCCGTCACCGATGCCATCGATCATCAGACCTATCGGGGCTGCCGGTACAGTTTCGGGTACGCCGCCTGCCCGAACCTCGATGACAGGGCCAAGGTGGTGAAACTACTCAACCCGGCGAGGATCGGTGTGGAGCTGTCGGAGGAGTTCCAGCTCCATCCAGAACAGTCCACCGACGCCTTCGTCGTCCATCACCCGGAGGCCAACTATTTCAACGCCAAGTGAGACGTCCTTGCACACCTCGACTGCCAACCGTTTTGCAGCGGTGTTGTGGGACTTTGACGGGACCCTCGTCGATACAGAACCTCGCTGGGTCGAGGCAGAACTGGCGATTCTGTCCTCCCACGGAATCATGTGGGAGCCCGAAAAGGCCAGTAGCTTCACTGGCGGACCGATGACCGATGTCTGCGAGGCGATGGCCGGAGAGATTGGGGAGTCGGTAACCGCCGAGGATGTGCGGCACCAACTCATCACGATGGTCTCGACCTTCAACCGGGAACGAGAGGTGCCGTGGCGTCCGGGTGTGCTGGACCTGCTGACAGAGATCCGTGAGGCCGGTGTGCCCATGGCGCTCGTGACGGGATCGGCCCACGCCGTCGTCGAGCCGGTGCTTGAGGCCGTCCACGACCGTATCGGCAACCCCTTTGACACCGTTGTGACCTTCGACGACGTCACCCCGGGGACGGCCAAACCGGCGCCAGATCCGTACTTGTTGGCTGCCGAAAGGCTTGGCGTCGACATCGCCGACTGTCTGGCGATCGAGGATTCTCCCAAGGGGACTACCTCAGCGACGACCGCTGGGGCCGCGGTGCTCACCGTTGACGGGCTGGCCGAGATCGGTCCTGGACCTCGCCGGGTTCATCGCCCGGACCTGTCCGGTCTGTCACTGGCTGGTCTCGTCAGCCTGTGGCACCTTGCCGACGAGCCTGCTGCTCCGGTGTCAAATGGCGGCGGGGGAGTCCTGCGTTCTGGGGAGCGGATCACCCTCACTGATCCCAAGGGGCGCAAACACTCGATCGTCCTGCAGTCGGGTGGCATCTTCCACACCACGAAGGGGGCAGTGCGCCACGACGACCTCATCGGCGGGCCTCAGGGAGTCGTCGTCACCTCCGTCGGCGGCTTGCAGTTCCTGGCCATGCGACCGATTCTCAGCGAGTTCACCGTCTCGATGCCGCGTGAGGCCGCGATCATCTACCCCAAGGAGGCGGCCCAGATCACGATGTGGGCCGACATCTTCCCCGGGGCGCGCGTACTGGAGGCCGGTGTCGGGTCCGGCGGCCTGTCGATCCCATTGCTGCGCGCCATTGGGCCGAACGGACGCCTGTATTCCTACGAGAGGCGGCAGGAGTTCGCTGACGTCGCCCGCAAGAACGTCGAGTCCTTCTATGGCGAGGTGCCGTCCACCTGGGATCTCAAGGTCTCCGACTTGGTGACTGGCATTAGGTTCGAGCCGATCGACCGCGCCATCCTCGACATGCTTGCCCCATGGGAGTGCGTCGAGACGGTTGGCAAGGTGTTGGTTCCGGGCGGCGTGCTGTGCTGCTATGTCGCCACCACGACCCAGATGGGTCGGGTAATGGACACTCTTCGTGCCGATGGTGGATGGACGGAGCCGCAGGCCACCGAGACGACGACCCGGGACTGGCACGCTGAAGGCTTGGCCATCCGTCCGGCTCACGGGACGACGGGTCATACCGGCTTCCTCGTCATTTCACGTCGGCTTGCTCCTGGTGTGACGGCGCCAGTGCGTAAGCGTCGCCCTGCTCCGGGCGCTTACGGGCCTGACTATCACGGACCTCGTCCACGCAACATCACCGAGCACGATCAGTAGCGGTTGCCGAAGGAGGAGAAGTGATGGTTGGGGTCGCATGACCACGTTGTGGCTGTGCCGCTGACGCGTTCAACCGCACGGTTTCATCAACAACCACAGAAGAGGGCCGGCGGGGTTCACCCGCCGGCCCTCTTGCCGTCACACCTGCCGTTTCCTGCGACGCGCCGTCCTGGTGCCGATCATCATGGCTCGCCACCCGATGAGGGTGAGAGCCAGAAAGCTTGCCGCCACGATGATGAAGGCGACTGCCACCCCCTGATCGGTGAAGTAGCGAACTACCATTCCCACGAGGAGGGTGGACGCCCACAAAACCAGTCCAGCCAGCCAGCGCTGTGCCGGGATACGAGCTGTCACGACGATGACCCAACCGACGGCAAGGCCCAGCACGAACGGCGTGCCGGTTCGTAACAGGCCACCGGGGGAGAGGGCCTCCCCGTGGCTGGCCCGTCCAATCGTTGCGAACAGGATCACGCAGATGATGTCGGCGACGAGAGCCCGTCGTACCGAGGGCGATGCCAGCTCGTCATTCATCGCGGCCTCACGGAGAAGGCGAAGTCGGCCGTGGAGGTCGATGTGATCATCGGCGGGTGCAGGTCACGCATGCGGAACAGCTTGTGGCGATGGACAAGGGCCAGGGTGATGATCGTCGAGATGATGAGGATGCCACCCTCGACGGCGAATCCAAGCGCCATCGTCGACATCGGTCCACCTGAGATGAGGACGCGGAAGGCGTCGACGGAGTACTTCATCGGCATGACGACTGCCAGCTTCTGATAGACCGGCGGCAGCATCGTGACAGGGAAGGTTCCGCCACATGTGGGCAGCTGGAGTACCAAGAGGATGAGGAAGATGGCTGTCTGTGGCGAGCCGAAGATGAGTCGCATCCAGAAGGCCAGCATCATCCATGACAGTGATGCCAACGTCACAAAACCTATGAAGTACCAGGGATGGACCGGGTCGAGTCCCAAGGTCAACCAGACGCCGAAGGCCATGATGTACGCACCAACCAAGGCGATCACCGCCAGCGGGCCAAAGCCAACGAGCGCGATCGACAGGGCATTGGCCCGACCAGTCATGGCACGACCGGAGAAGGTACGCACGACGAGGAAGGTCGAGATGCAGGCGATCCACATGGCGATGGAGAAGAACATCGGCGCGAGGCCACGTCCGTAGTACTTCGCGGAGTGGAGGATGGTCTGCTCGACGTCGACCGGGGAACTCATGACATTGGCCAGATTGGTGCGCTGGTCATCCGTCATGCCGGGTATCTGTTTGGCACCGGTATCGAGGCCCTGATGGAGCTTTGTCGCTCCCTTGGACAGAGCGTCAGCACCCGCCTTGAGCTGCCCCAGACCATTGCTCAACTGCATGACGCCAGAGGCAATTTCCGGAGCTTTCGCGGTGAAGTCGCGGCCGGCGTCGGTGGCGTTGTTGACAGCCTTGTTGAGATCCTGGGCAGCTGAATCAGCGTTGTCCATGGCACCGTTGATCGTCTCAAGGCCATTGTTGACCTGCTGCGCATCCTTGTTGAGACGGTTCAGCGAGGCCTTGGCATTGTCGGCCAGGGTGTCAGCATTCTGCTGATTGAGGCTCAGATTGAGGCCGGCCGAGATATTTGCGACCGCCGCAATATTGGACGACACGGTCGTCGTTGAACTTGCGGCGCCATTGATTTGCTTGGTCAATGCGATGTAGTCAGGATCATCGGCAAGTTCAGGATGTTTGGCAGCAAGAGCCGATGCCTTGTTCGCCGCCCCGGTCACATCGTGCTGAATCTTGACGACAGAATTCCCGTTGGGATTCTGCAACGTCGCCGTCGCGGAGACGAGGTTACCGGCCTGTTTCTGCAAAGCAGGAAGGTTCTTGGTCACATTGTTGATGAGCGGAATCATTGCAGAATTGACGGCCTGGGCATCGGCCATGACGCTTTGTGCGGCGCCGGTGATGGCTTGGGCACCCACCCGGGTCTGGCTCACTGCCATCGACGTCTTGGCCGCTGCCGAATCGGCGTTCGCCAGTGCGGAATTTACCTTGTTGACGGTTGCGGTGGAGTCGCCAACGGCCTTGGTCGCCCCCAGGACCTTGGTGTTCATCTCATTGACGCCGTCGTCAAGGGTTTTCATGCCGGAGTCGAGTGTTGCTGAGCCCTCGGACGCTTTCGTCAATGAGTCCTTGATGACGCCCAGGTTGACGAAAAGTGCATTGAAGTAGGTCTCGGACACACTTTGGTCCAAGGCCTGCTCAAGGGCTGTCTGAACCTGTGAGGTCAACAGACCGATGATGAATCCGTTTGCGTCGTCACGGTGGAGCTTGAGTGTCGCCCGAGCCGGCTTGAAGTCACCGGCAGACACGATGCTCGTCGAGAAGTTCTCGGGTACCTCGATGACCATGAAGTACTCGGCGTCACGAAGACCCTGATAGGCCTTGTCCTCATCGGTTCCGAGGAACTGCCAGTCGAATCGCGGATTCTTCTTCAGAGTTTCCTGGAACTCCTTGCCACCTTCGATGGTCCGACCATCAAACGTGGCCGGCTTATCATGATTGACGATCGCAATCTTCACCTTGTCGGTATTGGAATAAAGATCCCAGTTGGCGTGAAGATAAATACCACCGTACAGCAGCGGAATAATGAGAATGAAGATGAGGCCGAGCTTGGAGCGTCCTTTGAAACGCCGAAACTCGAACTGTACGAGTCTGATGAATCGAGTCAGCATGCGTTATCTCCGGGGGGAGTCATCGGTATGGGTATTTTCCGTCGGAGTGTTGTATTCGGTTTCTTCGTCAGGCGCGGAATCGGTCTTGGTGTCGACCTCGTGCTTGGTTTTTTCTTCCTCTCCGTCAAGAGGAATCTGTGTCACTTCTGGGGCTCCCGGGTCGCGAGAATTACCGTCAACATCCTTGTTGCCATGAATGTCCTTGACCGCATGGGCACGGTTGTGGGCCGGCAGTTCGACGTCGAGGGATCCGGGCGGCGCCATGTCGTCATCCACTGTCGCGGCGATGATGGTCGAGTCGTCGAGCTCGGTGAGCTTTGAGAACATCTCGAACAACAATCTCTGCTGGTTGTGGGGAACCATGACATCGGCATCGTCAATGACGACTACCTTCGTCTCCCTCAGCATGGCAAGAGCCACCGACGCCACGGCACGCTCAATGGCTTCGAGCTGCTCGAACTCGCAGGAGCGGTCAATGCGGAAACCGACGATTTCCTCGATCTGACGCACCCTGCTCTCGGCTGTCTTGAGGTTGACAGCATCGAGGTGGCATCGCTCGGCGACTGATTCATTGAGGGTCAGGCGATCCTCCGGGACCACGTAATCGGCGATACGGGCCACGGACGTGCGATGAATGGCGCGGTAGGGCTCGGCCATCGCATCAATGCCGTCGATGATGAGGGTCCCGCGCGTTCTGCGGAACCGTCCGGAGAGGGCCAGCAGCAGGGCCGACTTTCCGGCGCCGGCGGGGCCATGGATGACGGCTAGCTGACGCGGCGCGAGGTCCATGTCGAGAGGCCCGAAGATCATTCCTTGCCGCCCATGGGCGTTCAAGTCGCGGGCGTGGAGCACCACTCCCGAGGCGTCCTCAAGGGCCTGGGTGTCGACCGGAGGACGTTTCGAGAAACGCATCACTGGAGGAACCCCCTGATTGAACGTTCGATGACATCCGTTATGACCTGCTGGTCAATGACTGCACTGGCCACGGAATGTTCCAGGGCAAGCACGTTGACCAGGCTGAGGACCACCACCGCGAGGCTGCGTGGGTTGGCATCCTCCGCGGACTTGACGCGGTCGAGTACACAGTACTGGGTCGTCAAATCGACCAGTTGAGCGATCCGCTGTTTCTGCAGTTTTGTGTAGGCCTCGGCGATCTCCTCGTCATGGCGGGCCAGAGCACGGAATTCCGCGAGAATGACCTGCCACGGAGCATCTTCCAGGAGGATCTCCGTGAGCTTCTCGCTGATCTGCCTCATGACCTCGTCGGGGCTGCCACCGCTCGACAAGATGGGGGAGAGGGCATCGACGACATCCCTCTCGCCACTGGCAAGCCTTTCGGTGCACACCTGTCCGAAGAGGTCGGGCTTGGACCCGAAATTGGAATACACGGCCCCTTTGGTGAATCCGGCATCCGATGCGATGCGGCGCAGACTCGCGCCGGCATAGCCGTCCCGTTCGAAATTTTCGGTGGCAGCGACGAGTATGCGGTTTTTGACCTCGTCGCGATGAGGTCTTTCCACTGCGGCAGGCATCACGGGTTGTCGTCCTTCGAAAGAGCAAGGGGATCGTGGGCAGTACCACTGGTATCGGATACCGATGGTATCTGCATCGGGGTCTGTACCCAAATCGGTCGGCTAGGCTGGAAATCCCGAGTGCATCCGTGACGAGGAGGGTCATGCCACTGTCGCTGTCCGATCTCGATGAGGATTACCTCACCGCGAGTACAACCACCGATTCGTTTGCCCTGTTCTTGAGGCGTGTGGCCCCTGAGCTGCTGCCTCCGACGACGGTGGACACCAGTGTTCCTGAGCTGTCGAGGCACGGCAGAACGGTGCTGGCCATCCGTTGCAGCGGGGGTGTGATAGCCGCCGCCGACCTCGGATCGGCGATGACGCGGCGCCCAAATCAGCGAGATATTGACCGAATTCTCGGCACCGATGATCGCTGTGTGACCGGAGTTGCAGGCGCAGCGGGTCTCTCGGGGGAGATGATTCGTCTCTTCCAGGCCGAGGTCGATCACTTCGAGAAGATCCAGGGACAACGGATCAGCATGGACGGTCGAGCCGCGAGGTTGTCGAGTCTGGTGCGCTCGAACGGCACGATGATGGCTCAGGGTATGGCTGTGACGCCATTGCTGGCCGGGTGGGATGACCTCGCTCACCGTGGACGCATCTTTTCCTATGACGGAACGGGTGGATGCACCGAGAAGCACGCTCACGCCTGCGTCGGGTCCGGGACTCTGTTCGCCACCGATGTCCTCAATGACGGTTACCGCCCTGGGATGGATCGCGACGAAGCCATCATGCTTGCGATTCGCGCTCTGCACACCGCCATCAGCGACAACACCACCTCGGCCCTGTCGGGACCTGATTTGTCTCGTGGTCTGTACCCGACCGTTGCACATGCCGATTCCACCGGTGTCACGCGGATTCCCACCGAGGAAGTCGCGGTGCTGGCGAAGCGGGTCGTCGACGAGATCACCGCCGAGACGGAGCACGAGGAGGTCCAGTCATGACGATTCCTGCCTACGTTCCACCGAGTCAGTGGGTGGCCGACCGGGCCAGTTTCGTGTCTGATTCGATCCGTGATGGAGGTGACGGCATCGTCGTCGCTCGTTGCGTGGAGGGCATTGCGTTGGTTGCCTGTCAGAGTGGTGCAGATCTTCCCAGGGGTATGAGGTCGATCTCCGAGATTCACGATCGGCTTGCCTTTGCCGCGGTCGGGATCTTCCATGAGGCCGAGGACCTGCGGGTGGCGGGCATTCGTTTCGCCGATCTTCGTGCCTACGCCTATGACCGACTTGACGTCACGGGACGCAGCTTGGCGAGCATGTACTCCCGCATCATCGGCAAGGTCTTCACCCGCCCTGAGGTCAAGCCCTACCAGGTCCAGGTGACCGTGGCAGAGCTCGGCCTCGTCCCCTCCGAGGACCGCTTCTACACCATTGACTTCGACGGGACCGTGCGTGTCAGCACTGATCCCGTTCTCATGGGGGTGGCTTCTGAGTACTCTTTCGACCTGCCGGACCATGCGTCGGTGTCTGAGGTCGTTCGGGCTTCGGTGAGTGTTCTTGAGGCTGAACCAGAGAGCATCGAAGTGGGACTGCTCGATCGCCACGCCTCGACCCGACGCCACTTCCGTCGTCTCGACGCTGCCACCGTGCTGGAGGCTGACAGTGACGAGTCCTGAGGACGTTGCACTGGCCTTGAGGGGTCCCATTCTCATCGTCGGTGCAGGACTCATCGGTGCGTCAGTCGGGAAAGCCCTCGTCGCCGCGGGGGCCGACGTCCACCTGTGGGACATCGATCGCGGCAACGCCCTGGTGGCGGCCGGACGTGGCGCAGGCCAGCTGGACGGCCTCGACGACGATGCGTATCGGGTCGTCGTGGTGGCAACCCCGCCCGCCGCTGTCGCCTCGACCATCGTCGAGCGCCTCAACCGTCATCCCCGCGCCGTCGTCACGGACACCGCGTCGGTCAAGGGAGCGGTGCTCGCCGAACTCATCGACTTGACAGCTGGTCGAGATGTCGATGTCACCAGGTACGTCGGCTCACACCCCATGGCTGGCACTCAGTACACAGGCCCGTTGACAGCTTCCGGCGAACTGTTCGTCGACCGCACCTGGGTGGTGACTCCCCGTACTGACAACCGGCATGATGACGTCGAGCAGGTCATTGCTCTGGCCAGGACGTGCGGCGCTCGTGTGGTGAGCATGGATGCTGACGAGCACGACCGAGCCGTCGCCGAGGTGTCCCACCTTCCTCACCTCATGAGCATCCTCACGGCGGCCAATCTGCGGCATGCACGTCCTGAGCACCTGCGGCTCGCTGGATCAGGCATCCGTGACGTCACGCGGGTGGCTCGTTCCCAGACCGCCATGTGGCGCCAGATCCTCAACGCCAACCGGGCCGAGGTGCGTAGCCAGTTGGAGGCCATTCGCGCCGACCTCGACGACTTGTTGTCTCGCCTCGACGACCCCGATCTCTTGGAGGAGTTCCTCGGTGTCGGGCAGTCGGGGGCACGCAAAGTCGCCGGTAAGCATGGTCACGAGATGATGAAGACCACGGCGGTCGTCGTCGAGATTCCCGATGCGCCTGGTGCCCTGGCGAGGTTGTTCGCTGATGTCGAGGCTGCTGGTATCAACGTCGAGGACCTCTCGGTCGAGCACGATCCGGCCCGTGAGGTCGGTTTCCTGTCGATCGATGTTGCCCCCGATCGGGCTGAGCAGCTGACGGTGTCAATGCGCGATCAGGGATGGACGGTGCGTTCCTGACTGCTGTCGGTGGATGCCGATAGTCTCGCCTGGTCGGATCGTCATCGAAAGGCAGGCAGAACGTGTCAACCTCACCTCTTGTCATCGCCATTGACGGGCCCAGTGGGTCCGGTAAGTCGTCGACCTCTCGCGGGGTTGCCAATCGACTCGACGTGGCCCATCTGGACACCGGATCGATGTATCGCGCGGTGGCCTGTCGTGTTGCCCATCTGGGAATTGATCCGAGGGCCAATCCGCTCGACGCCATCGAGGTGGCTCGTACCTGCCGGTTGGACATTGACACCTCTGCCAACCGCGACCTCGTCGTCATCGATGGTGACGACGTCACCGAGGAGATTCGGCATCCAGACACCAGCGCCAAGGTGTCTGCGGTGGCCACGATCCAGCCCGTCCGTGACGCCTTGACCGCTCGTATGCGCCAAATCGCGACGGAGTGCGGACGGATCGTCATGGAAGGTCGCGACATCACCACGGTGGTGTGCCCCGACGCCCAGGTGAGGGTGCTTCTGGTGGCCGACCCTGCCGTCCGCATCGCTCGGCGTCAGGCCGAGCTGGGGGAGAAGGTCGACATGGAGCAGGTCATCGACTCGATTGTGCGTCGCGACCGTGACGACTCGACGGTATCGACCTTTGAGCAGCCGGCGGAAGGGGTTACGTTGATCGACTCCACCCGCCTCAATCTGGAGCAGGTCATCGACGCCGTCATCGGCCTGGTTCCTCAGTCGCTGCGCTGAGCAACGTTTACGCGGGCGCGAGACCGTGTACCGTGGTTCAGTCCCCTAGCAGGAGTGTGTCCTCATGTCCGACTCGCCCGAGTTCTTCGACGGCCCCAGCGACGGCACCGAGGAGGCCCTTCCCAAGCCGGTCGTCGCCGTCGTCGGGCGGCCCAATGTGGGTAAGTCCACCCTCGTCAACCGCATCCTCGGACGCCGAGCGGCTGTTGTGCAGGATGTCCCCGGCGTGACCCGAGACCGGGTGTCCTATGACGCCGAGTGGTCCGGTCGTCAGTTCGTCCTCGTTGACACCGGAGGATGGGCCTCCGACGCATCGGGCATGGCCGCAATGATCGCCGAACAGGCAGAGTTGGCCATCTCGACGGCCGATGCCGTGCTGTTCGTCGTTGACGCCAACGTCGGTACGACGGATGAGGACGAAGCCGTCGTCCAGGTGCTGAGGCAGTCGCGCAAGCCCGTCGTCGTCGCAGCCAACAAGGTTGACGACGTGCGTGGCGAGGCCGAGGCCGCGACGATGTGGAACCTCGGTCTGGGGGAGCCCCACCCGGTGTCCGCCATGCATGGTCGAGGGTCGGGTGATCTGCTCGACGCCCTCATCGAGGTGCTCCCGGAAAGCCCGGCCAGTTATGAGACGACAGGTGGTCCGCGCCGTGTCGCCATCGTGGGCAAGCCGAACGTCGGCAAATCCTCGCTGCTGAACCGACTGGCCCGTCAGAACCGCGCGGTGGTCTCAGACGTGTCCGGTACGACTGTGGACCCGGTCGACGAGCTCGTCACCGTTGGCAACACCCTGTACCAGTTCATCGACACCGCAGGTCTGCGGAAACGGGTCAAGGAGGCCTCCGGGCACGAGTACTACGCCTCCCTGCGCACCCAGGCCGCCATCGAGCGCGCCGAGGTGTGTGTGGTCGTCATCGACGCCTCGGAGTCGATCAGTGACCAGGATCTGCGCATCCTTACGATGGTCGAAGAAGCCGGACGCGCGATGGTCATCGCCTACAACAAGTGGGACTTGACTGACGACGAGCGTCGGCGTTACCTGGAGCGCGAGATCGAACGGGATGTGCAGGCCTATGCGTGGGCTCCCCGGATCAACATTTCTGCTCTCAAAGGTCGCAACGTTGACAAGCTCGAGAAGGCCATCGAGACGGCTGCCGCAGGTTGGGAGACGAGGGTCTCGACCGGCAAGCTCAATGCCTTCCTCGGACGTCTGGCGGCTGCACACCCGCACGCGGTTCGTGGTGGCAAACAGCCGCGGATCCTCTTCGGCACTCAGGCTCACAACTGCCCGCCGACCTTCGCTCTGTTCACCTCCGGAATGTTCGACCAGGGGTACGTGCGGTTCATCATCCGGCGGCTGCGCGAGGACTTCGGCTTCGCCGGATCGCCAGTGCATGTCGAAATCCGTCCGCGTGAGAAGCGCAACAAGAAGTGACGGATTTGGTCGTAGGAGCGGAAGTACGCTAGTGTACTTCTTCGGGTCGCCGAGCGATCCAATCGGGCTGTAGCGCAGCTTGGTAGCGCACTTGACTGGGGGTCAAGGGGTCGCAGGTTCAAATCCTGTCAGCCCGACAAAATGCCTGGTGGGAATGTTTTTCTCGCCAGGCATCAGTCGTCTATATTCCACGTCGCTATTCTGAGCGGGTGGACATGCCGAAGCCAACCCCGTTTCCTGCCCCCGCCGACGATCTCCGACTGGTCATCTCCGACATGGATGGCACCCTCCTCGACGGCGAGGGGAACATCCCGGCCCAGCTGTGGCCACTCCTGGAGATCATGAAGGATCGTGACGTCGCCTTCGTACCGGCCTCCGGACGCCAGTGCGCCACCCTGTCCACGATGTTCCATTCCCACCTCGACGGGATGCCAATCATCTCGGAGAACGGTACCTATGTCGTCCGCGATGGCGCCGACGTCTCCTCATCGATCATCGACCCCGACCTTGCGCACGAGGTGATTGAGGGAGTTCGAAGGCTCGTCGAAGATGGGCATGACGTCGGTTTGGTCGTCGCGACCAAGTCCATCGCATACCTCGAGCGCGGGGATGACCTTTTTGTCTCCCACGTCGCGACCTACTACCACAGCCACACCGTCGTCGATGACCTCACCGAGCACACCGGCGACGTCATCAAGCTGTCCATCTATGACTTCGGCGAGGCCTCCGAGGTCACTCACCCGACGATGCAGCGCATCGCCCCTGACCACCAGGTCATCCTTGCCACCCCGAACTGGGTCGACATCATGAACCCGGGCGTGAACAAGGGCAGTGCCGTCAAGGCTGTGCAGGCCGATCTGGGTGTCACCCCGGACCAGACGGCGATCTTCGGCGACTTCCTCAATGACCTTGAGATGATGCCGCTGGCGAAGTGGTCCTTCGCAATGGCCAACGCCCATCCCGACATCATTGAGGCCTCGAACTACGTTGCTCCGTCCAACAAGGAGAATGGCGTCATCACGGTCCTCGCCGAGCTCCTCGACGTCGAAGTACCCGACGCCTGATCAGGCCAACCCAAACTCCCGGGCCCGCTGCCAGAGATGGTCGCGGGCGTCCGGGTGGGCAGTGTTCTCGATGAGTTGACGAGCCTGCTCATTCTGGGAGTTTCCGAACAGCTCAGCCGTGCCCTGCTCCGTGATGATGACCGAGGGCTGGATCGCCGAAACCGGTGAATCAAGCGTGTCCACGATCGTCGAACGGTTGGCTTTCGGATGCCAACTGCGCATGGTGATGAGGGCCTGACCGCCGGGGGAGTGCATGGCGCCCACCAGGAAGTCGGTGGATCCACCGACTCCGGAATGGATCTTGGTACCGACTCGAGTTGCGTTGACCTGACCGAACAGGTCCACCTGCAAAGCCGTATTGACACTGGTGGCCTTGGGCTGGCCAGCGATGATCCCGGGGTCATTCGTGGTCTCGCAGCGCAGCAACCGTACCCGCGGATTGTCGTCGAGCCACTCGTACAAGGCGGGTGTTCCCATCGCGAAGGTGCCGGTGACGACGCGATCGTCCAAGGTGTGAGCTTCGTCCAGGAGACGGATGGAGTCGGTGAGGAGTTCGGTCCACACGCCCACGTGGATGTCCTCGGGCAGCTGAGCGACGACGGCGTCAGGAACCGCACCGATCCCCACCTGGAGGGTGGCGCCGTCACGGATCCGGGAAGCCACCCGGTCACCGATCTGGCGGGCCAGCGGACCCGGGGACGGCATGGAGGCAGTTGGCAGGGAAGCGTCGACGAAAACGCCGATGTCAATGTCATCGACGTCAACGATTCCGTCGCCGAGGACATGGGGCATGTTCGGATTGACCTGGGCAATGATGAGAGCACCTCGCCGCTTGGCCGCGTCGAGGGCGGCCGGCAACACCTGGACCTCAATGCCCATGCTCACGGTGCCATTGCGTGGAGTGCTGGTGTGCAGAACGAGGATGTCGGGTGCGAGTCGCTCCTCGTAGAGGCTCGGTGCCAGGCTCAAACGACAGGGGACATACTCGAGGCTCTCGGCACGTCGACCACCCGGGCCGATGAAGATCGTCTCGTGAACGACGTCCTTGCGTGTGGGTACACCGACTGGCGCATTGATGCACACCAACCGCCACGTCTCGACACATCGGTCGATGATGCCCAGGAGTGGTAGGGGAGTGGCCCCCGAACCGCCACAGACCACCCGCGGCTGGCCTGCCACACCCCGCAAGACGCGTTCAAGGCCGACTTGATCCATCATGCGCACGACAAAGAGCGTAGTGGCTGGGACCCTTCGCATGGTGGGCGCGACGACGAGAACTGGCAGAATGGTCACGATGTCACCCCGTCTGCCAGCGCACAGAACCAGCCCCGTAGGCCCCGGAGTCGGGACCGTCGAGACCAAGTACGCGACGGTTGCCACGCCGGACGACCCTCTCCATCTGATCGCAGGTGGTCGTCTCGATCACGTCACCGTCGCCTACGAGACCTACGGCACCCTCAATGAAGCTCGTGACAATGCGGTGTACATCTGTCACGCTCTCACCGGAGACGCCCACGCAGCAGGTTTCCACCCGGGAGCGGATCGCCCAGGGTGGTGGGACAACATCATCGGACCGGGTCGCGCCATCGACACCGACCGCTTCTTCGTCATCGCCTCCAACCTGCTGGGAGGCTGTTCCGGTACGACTGGACCGGCCTCGACCAATCCGGACACTGGAAAACGCTGGGGACTCGATTTCCCTCAGATCGATATGCACGACTTCGTCGAAGTGCACCTGCGACTCGCCGAGCACCTGGGTGTGGAGCACTTTCACGCCGTTGTCGGCGGCTCCATGGGCGGTATGCAGGCCCTCGACTGGTCGCTGACGTACCCGTCAACCCTGGACAACGCCATCATCATTGCCTCGTCGAGCGGGCTGACGGCCCAGAACATCGCGTTCTCCGCGGTGGGACGTGAGGCGATCCTGCGCGATCCAGCCTTTGCGGATGGCACCTATGACGACGTCCGCCCAAACACCGGATTGTCGATCGCGCGGATGCTCGCTCACATCACTTATCTGTCCGAGGACGCCTTCGCCGAGAAGTTCGGACGGTCTCGTCAGTCCGAATCGGTGGAACGCGGGTTCGGCATCAACTTCGCCGTCGAGTCATACCTTGATCACCAGGGCGAGGCCTTCCTCACCCGATTCGACCCACTCAGTTACATCTATCTGACTCGGGTCATGGACTACTTCGACCCGTTCGGCCGCGCCGGGGCCACCGACGCACTGGTGGCAGATCCGGTCAACTTCCTCGTCATCTGCTTCGATACCGACTGGCGATTCTCCCCGGCCCACTCACGCCGGATCGCCCGTCATCTCGAGGGAGGAGGGCTACCAGTGAGTTTCGCAACGATCGCCTCGTCGTGGGGCCACGACTCCTTCCTCATGAAGCTCGACCCCTACCACGACCTCGTCAGGGCCTTCCTCACCGCCGATCGGTTGCCAATGAGGGCATCACCGCGGGCACCACATTTCGACGGCCACCTGTGCACGAGGGAGACGACGCTGTGACACTCCGTCCCGATCAACGCATCATCACCTCACTCGTGCCGTCCCATTCCCGCGTCCTTGACCTTGGATGTGGCGACGGCTCCTTACTCCGTCACCTCATCACCACCCGAGACTGTCTGGGGACCGGTGTCGAGTTGGATCAATCCTCCCTGGCCACCGCGATGTCGGCGGGGGTGCCGGTGCTGGGGATGGATCTCAACGAGGACCTGGGGGAGTTCCACGACGACTCCTACGACGTCGTCATCTTGTCGCAGACCCTGCAGGCCGTCGTCTCTCCTGACGTCGTCTTAGCGGAAATGGCACGCATCGGCACCCTGCTCATCCTGCTCGTGCCGAACTTCGTGTACTGGCGCAACCGACTCAAGATCATCGGAGGCAGGATGCCGGCCTCCCACGATCTGCCGTACTCCTGGCATGACACCCCCAACCAGTCGTATTCCGGCGTGGCGGACCTCGAGGACTGGTTCGCCGAGTTCGACCTGGAGATCGTCGAAAGGGTCTGCCTCGACGGCCGAGGTCGCCCGTCCCGGGTAGCATCTGCGGCACCGAATTTGCTCGCCGGATCTACCATTCACGTGCTGAGATCCCACTGGGCCGAACCGGGGACAGGGAGGAGCCACTCATGACCAAGCACCACGACGAGGAGGACGAGGATCGGTCGCCGATCTTGGAAGCCACCGACCGGCAGATCCTAAGTCTGCTCGAGGGAGACGGTCGGATGTCGTGGACCGAGCTCGGACATCAGACAGGTTTGTCCACCTCAGCCGCCCAGCAGCGCGTCAAGAGGCTCGAAGCCAAGGGAATCATCTGCGGCTACCACGCCGCTCTCAACCTGGAAGCCATCGGCGCAGGCATTACGGCTTTTATCTTCCTCAACCCCATCGATCCTGAGGAGGACGAGAGGATCCCCGACATCTTGAGGACCTTCTCGGAGGTGCGAGGCTGCCACTCCATCGCTGGCGCGGCCTCCTACCTGGCGAGAGTTCAGGCGCCCAACACCAGTCACCTCGACCAGCTGGTCACCCGCATCCGCAAGGAGTGTCACTGCGGGACGGAAACGGTCGTCGTCCTCGACACCATGTTCGACGATCTCGGCATGCTGGGTACCCGGTGACGCACCTCTCCCACCTTCCGCGCACGTCGTGGCTGCGCGGCCTGGCTGCACTTGCCGCCGGCGCCGCCACAGGTACTGGATTCCAGCCGCTGGATTGGTGGATCCTCGTCATTCCAGGACTCGCCGCACTCATCCTGCTCGTCCGTCCCACGACAGGCCGTGCCGCGGCCGATCTGGGATACCTCTTCGGTCTCGGCCTGTTCGCCACCACCATCGCCTGGGTCGGCGTCATGGGTCCTCCGGTGGCGGTGCTTCTCGTTGCCGTCATGGCGTTGTGGTGTCTCCTGGCCGGGTGGGCCATCCGCTGCGTCAGCGTCCTGCCCGGCGCACCTTTGTTCCAGGCTATGGTCTGGACGGCCACAGAAGTGGGAGCCGCTGCGGTCCCGCTTGGGGGCTTCGGCTGGGTTCGGCTGGCCTGGACTGTCGTCGACACCCCATGGGTCGGAGCCCTGAGGTGGGCCGGGACGACGGGGACGAGTCTTCTTGTCGCCCTGGCGGCAGCCCTCTTGGCGCGTGTCATCGCGGCCCGAGGAAAGCGGCGTGTCAATAATGCGGTTGGCCTCATGGCAGAACTCGTCGTCGTCGCAGTCCTGGCGACCGTGTCGGGGGCGATCGCCACACGCGACAGTCATGATGACAGCGTTCGGGTACTCGTCGTCCAAGGGGGAGTGGACGGTACTGCCGGTCCCTACGCGATGGGCTATGCCCGGTCCGTCACGGACAATCATCTGTCCCAGACGATCATGGCCGTCGCCGAGCAACGGGTTTCAGGCAAGGGCGCACCCGACATGATCCTGTGGCCCGAGAACTCCACCGACATCGACCCAATTCTCGACGTTGAGAGCCACCAGATCGTCATAGGGGCGCTGGCCATCTCGAAGCGGCCAATCCTCGTGGGAGCAGTGACCGACGGACCCGACGATGACGAGCGCCAGACGACGTCGATGTGGTGGCCGGCGTCGTCACCCAAGCCGACATCCATCTATCACAAACGCAACTTGGTGCCGTTCGGTGAGTGGATTCCCGCCAGGTCATTCTTCCTGCCGCTCATTCCCATATTGGAGAATATTGGACGCCAGTCCGTTCCGGGGACGACTCCGGGTGTCCTTGACTCGACTATTTCTGGGACGAAGGTCCCGGTCGGCGTGGTGGTCTGTTTCGAGGTTGCCTATGACGACACTGTCGCGGACACGGTTCGCCATGGGGCAAGAATTCTTGCGGTTCAATCCAACAACTCGTCATTCATCGATACCGCCCAAACTCCCCAGCAATGGCAGATCACCAGAGCGCGCGCGGTTGAAACGGGGAGACACATCATCGTCTCGACGACGAATTCCTTTTCCGGGTTGGTCAATCCGGATGGCTCAGTAGCCCTGCGTACCGAAGAGGGGGCGCACACCAATTTCACGGTGCAGGTTCCGCAGGAGTCCGGGCTGACGCTGGCCGTGAGAATGGGGACGTGGCTACGGGTCGTCGTCGTTCTCGTTGCGGCTGGTGCGACAGTGGTGTCGGTGATTCGACGTCGCCGCGATATGCTCGCACAAGCAAACAACAGATCGGAGAGGAATGTTCGCCACCGACACTGAGGTCCGGCTCGATAAGGTCCTCGTCATCATTCCGACCTACAACGAGGCGGAGAATGTCGAGACGATTGTCGCGCGCACCCGCCGTGCTAATCCGAAGGTCGATGTTCTCGTCGCCGACGACAACTCTCCGGACGGCACCGGCGAGATTGCCGACCGTCTGGCGTCTGCAGACGATCACGTTCTCGTCATGCATCGGAAGGGCAAGGAAGGACTCGGTTCTGCTTACCTGGCCGGGTTCCACTGGGGTCTGGACCACGGCTACGACGTCCTCGTCGAGATGGATGCCGACGGCTCCCATCAACCCGAGCAACTGCCGTTGCTCCTCGAGGCCCTCAAGCATGCCGACATGGTCAAGGGATCTCGCTACGTCAAGGGTGGGTCCGTCGTGAACTGGCCGAAGTACCGTGAGCTCATCTCGCGTGGTGGCGGCCTGTGGACCCGGATGTGCCTGGGAATTGGTGTCAAGGATCCCACCGGTGGATTCAACGCATTCCGCGCGAACACCCTGCGGACGATCGGTCTGGACGAGGTTGCCTCGGCCGGTTATTGTTTCCAACTCGACCTGACGTGGCGCACCCTCAAGAAGGGCATGACCGTCGCCGAGGTGCCGATTGAGTTCATCGAGCGCGAGTACGGCAACTCCAAGATGAGCAAGGAAATCGTCGTCGAGGCTCTGCTTCGCACCACCTTGTGGGGGATTGACTATCGTTCCCACCAGCTCAAGGATCTCGGGCACGTCGCCCTCGAACGGGCTGAGCAGGTTGCCGGCGACATCAAGGACCGTCGTTTGAAGCGCTGAGGCCAACCAGAGCACATGAGAGTGCCCCTTCTCTGCTGGGCACTCTCATGCTCTTCGGGGCCACGACACGCTGACTCGGTGTCGCCCCAGGGTTCTGGCCGAGGATCAATCCCCCTTACGGATCTCCTCCAGCCTTTCAGCAAGCAATTCCTCGAGTTCGGGGATTGAGCGACGCTCAGTAAGCATGTCCCAGTGGGTGCGCTGCGGCTTCTGCTTCTTCCGCTGAGGATCGGTGCCGTCGCTCCGCAGCGCCTCAGCGCCACAGCGCGGGCACTCCCACAAGCTCGGCAGATCTGCCTCGGTGGAGAAGGTGAGGTCGAAGTGGTGACCGTTCTGACAGTCGAAGCCAATCTCTTGGCGTTCGGCCATCTCAACGCCTTCTTCGTCCTCGAAGCTCTTGGATCCCAAACCCATGCCTCGCAGTGCACGGTCGGCCATGATGCTCCCTCCTGGTCGTAGGCGTCAGGCCCTGGTTGGGCCGTCGTCTATGGGTCCAGCATCCCACAAGCCACAAATTCCGGGAGCAGAACCGAATTTCGGGACGGGCGTTCGCGTCGTGGAACAAGCTGTGACCAGTTGGGCATTCAGCTCGCCGCGACTCACCGTGGAATGAGTGTCGGGGCGTCCTTGGGCTGGTGAATGCGCGCGAAGTCGCACATGAGGTCGGGACGATCCGTGACGATCCCGTCGACTCCCATGTCCATGAGTTCTCGAGCCTCTGACACCTCGTTGATCGTCCAGACGTGAACCGCTCGACCGAGGCGATGGGCAGCGGCAACGAAGGTCGGCGTCACCAGGGGAACACCGTACCGGCTCACACGATGGGGGACCTGGTACGCGTCGCCTCGAGATTCGGCCATCTGGAGGCTGTTCGGTCCGACGACGGCCCACCCAACTCCGACCGGTCCCACCGCGGTTGCCGTGCGCTCGCGCACCAAGCGGCGGAACGTTCGGATGCGTTTGCTGCTGAACGATCCGACGCAGACCCGATTCCAGGCCCGGTGACGGGAAAGGACCTCGATGAGGGGCATGGTGGCGGCGTCGTGCTTGATGTCGATATTGATGAAGGATTCCGGAAAGGCGTCGAGGACGTCATCGAGTGTGGGGATGGGCTCTCCGCCGACGCTGGCTTGTCTGACCGTGTGCCACGGCATCTTCGCAATGACACCGCTGGACTCGGTGACCCGGTCGAGAATGGGGTCATGAAAGGCCATGAGGACACCGTCACTGGTGGCGTGAACATCAGTCTCGAGGTGGGTGCACCCGAGATCCACCGCATGTCCGAAAGCCGCCAGGGTGTTCTCGATCCCCTTGTTGACGATCATTCCGGCTCCGCCCCGATGGGCAAGAACGGTGAACGGACGTTGGCAATACGGGTAGTCAGTGGCTCGCACAGCCATACATTCTTCCCCTGAGATGGTCCGGATCCGTGATCGCCATGGCAACTACAGTGTCATGCGTGAGCCCCACCGTCTTGTCATTGCAGTCCCATGTCGTCCAGGGAACCGTCGGAAACAGCATCGCAGTTCCGGTGATGCGCGTCATGGGGGTCCGAGCATGGGGGATGCCCACGGCTCTGCTGTCCAACCACAACGGCCGTTCCAGCGTCGCCGGTATCCCGATCGATGCTCAGCAGATCAACGGCATGGTTGACGCCCTCAACTCCAACGGCGAACTCAAGCATGTTGACGCTGTCTTGTCGGGTTACCTCACGGCTCTCACCGGTCCCACCGTCTTGCGGACCGTGGAGAAGTGCCGGGAGCACCATCCCGATGCCATGTGGGTCTGCGACCCCGTCATGGGAGACATGGTTGGTGATCAGGTGAGGACTTACGTTCCTGACGACACCGTGGCTTTCATGAAAGAGGCTGTCCAGAGTGCCGACGTCCTTGTGCCGAATGTGGCCGAGCTCGGCATCCTGACCGACACCATGCCGCTCACGATTGACGAGATCGTGGACGCCGCTCGTGGCCTTGATGGCCCGAAATTCGTCGTCGTCACCTCAGTACCGCATCAGGACGAGAACGGTGACGGGCTGGCCATGGTTGCCGTGGCGGGGGAACGGACCATTGTGACCCATGGTCCCCTCATCGACCGTCACTTCAACGGCGCTGGCGACCTGACGACGGCAGTCCTGACGGCTCAGCTCGTCGCAGGGGAGTCCCCGGAGACTGCACTCGGCAAGGCTGCAGGCGTCGTCCATGCGGTCCTCGAGCGCACCTGGAACCATCCCGGTGACGAATTGGACTGGTCGCCCGAGGACGCCTCGGCTCAGCCGTGGAAGACGGAGATCTTGGCTCCCAGTGCCCCGAGTCGGGTGGGTAGGTCCTCGTAACCGCGGTTGATCATGTAGACGTCGCGCAGGGTCGTCTCGCCGGAGGCGGCCAGGGCAGCCAACAACAGGCAGACGGCCGGGCGCAGGGCCGGTGGGCAGATGAGTTCACGGCCGCGCCAGCGCGTCGGTCCCCGCACGATGAGTCGGTGCGGATCGAGGAGCTGGACGTCGGCTCCGAGTTTGCCCAACTCGAGCAGATGGATGGCCCGGTTCTCGTAGCACCAGTCGTGGATGAGGGTCTGGCCCTCGGCCTCCGCGGCGATGACGGCGAAGAACGGCAGGTTGTCGATATTGAGGCCCGGGAAGGGCATCGGGTGGATCTTGTCCGCGACCGCGCGCAGCTCGCTCGGGCGGACGGTGACGTCGACCAGACGGGTGAATCCGTTGTGGGAGACGTACTCGGGGGAGAGATCGAAGTCCAGACCCATCTCGGAGAGAATCGCCAACTCGATTTCGAGGAACTCGATGGGGCAGCGGGTGATCGTCAGCTCGGACTTGGTGACGACGGCTGCCGTGAGGAGGCTCATGGCCTCGATCGGGTCCTCGGACGGCGCGTACTCGACGTCGACATCAATGTTTTCGACGCCACGAATGCGCAGGGTCGTCGTCCCGATGCCCTCGATCTTGACGCCGAGCTGGCACAGGAAGACGCACAGGTCCTGAACCATGTAGTTCGGGCTGGCGTTGCGCAATATCGTCACGCCCGGAGTCTGGGCTGCGGCGAGCAGAGCATTCTCGGTAACGGTGTCGCCGCGCTCGGTCAGGACGATGTGACGCTCCTTGACCGTGCGATCCGTCATGTGGCACTGGTAGAAACCCTCGGTCGCGACGACGTCAAGACCGAAGGCGCGCAGGACCTGGAGGTGAGGCTCGACGGTACGGGCGCCCAAGTTGCAGCCGCCGGCGTAGGGGAGCTTGAAGGAGTCATAGAAGCGCATCAGTGGGCCGAGGAACATGATGACGCTTCGGGTGCGACGGGCGGCCTCGACGTCCATGTCGTCAAGGTTGAGCTCAGCAGGACGAATGAGGGTGAGGTCGCGCTCGTCCTCGGACCACTCGTAGGTGACGCCGATGGACGTCAGCACCTCAAGGATGCGATTGACCTCCTCGATGTGAGCGACTCCGCGCAACACAGTGCGGCCACGGTTGATGAGACAGCCACACAGCAGGGCAACGGCAGCGTTCTTGGAGGAACGCACCTCGATGGAGCCCTCGAGCTGGCGGCCGCCTTCGATGCGGTAGTTCATCGTGCCGCCACCCGGCTGGGTGATGATGGGGGACTCAAGGGCCTCGGCGATGCGGTTGATGTACTCCAGCGAGAGGTTCTGTGTGCCTGACTCGACCCGGTGGATGGCGCTCTGGGAGGTCTTGAGGAGCTCCGCCAGTTGGTTCTGCGTCATGCCGCGCTGCTTGCGTGCGTCGCGGATGAGGCGACCGACGGCAGCTGGGGTGATGTTGTCCACAGCAGATCCTTTCGACGAGATGAAGTCTTCCGACAAGGATATATCAGATCTGAGGTTGAACCGCGGGGCAGAAGGGGCCAGTCGCAACCCGACAGAAATCTCCTCAGTGAGATCATCGTCACAGACCGACCTTCCCACTAGAGTGTTACCCATGAGCTCACATTTTGACGTTGTTGTCCTCGGAGCTGGCCCTGGCGGCTACGTTGCCGCCATTCGTGCCGCTCAGCTCGGCAAGAAGACCGCCATCATCGAGAAGGAATATTGGGGTGGTGTCTGCCTCAACGTTGGCTGCATCCCCACCAAGTCGCTTTTGCGCAACGCGGAACTTGCGCACATCGTCACAAAGGAGGCTGGCGCCTTCGGCATCGGCGGCGACATCTCCGTCGACTTCGGCAAGGCCTACAGCCGGTCGCGTGAGGTGTCCGACCGGATGGTCAAGGGTGTCCACTACCTCATGAAGAAGAACAAGATCACCGAGTTTTCCGGGTGGGGCGAGTTCACCGGGCCCAAGTCCGTCGTCGTCAAGGACGGGCAGGGTCAGGTGTCCGACGAGATCACCTTCGACAACTGCATCATCGCCGCTGGGTCCACCGTCAAGACCTTGCCGGGAACCCAGCTGTCGGACCGCGTCGTCACCTACAAGGAGCAGATCCTCTCCGACGAGGTCCCCGGATCGATCATCATCGCTGGTTCTGGCGCCATCGGCACCGAGTTCGCCTACGTCCTGGCCAACTACGGCGCCCAGGTCACCATCGTCGAGTACCTTGACCGGATGGTCCCCAACGAGGATCCCGAGGTCTCCAAGGAACTCACCAGGGCCTACAAGAAGCTCGGCGTCAAGGTCATGGCCGGCACCAAGGTCGAGTCGATCGACGACTCGGGAGACAAGGTCAAGGTCACGGTGAGTCCGGCCAAGGGTGGCGAGTCCACCGTGCTCGAGGCCGACCGAGTCCTGCAGGCCGTCGGCTTCGCCCCGCGGGTCGAGGGGTACGGCCTGGAGACCACCGGCGTCAAGCTCACCGAACGCGGCGCCATCGAGATCGACGACTTCATGCGCACCAGCGTCCCGGGCATTTACGCCATCGGTGACTGCACGGCCAAGCTCATGCTGGCCCACACCGCCGAGGCCCAGGGCGTCGTCGCCGCCGAGACCATCGCCGGGGCGCAGACCATGCCCATCAACTACGCCATGATCCCTCGGGTCACCTATTGTCAGCCGCAGGTCGCCACCTTCGGCTACTCCGAGGCCCAGGCCAAGGAACAGGGCTACGACGTCAAGGTGTCACGGTTCCCGTTCTCGGCCAACGGCAAGGCCTGGGGCATGGGTGACGGGTCCGGCTTCGTCAAGGTCGTCGCCGACGCCCGTCACAACGAGCTGCTGGGAGCCACCATCATCGGACACGACGTGTCCGAGCTCATCCCGGCCCTCACCGTGGCACAGATGTGGGATATCACCACTGACGAGGTCGCCCGCAACATCTTCCCGCATCCGTCCCTGTCGGAGGCCCTCAAGGATGCTGTCGAGGGTATCGGCGGAGAGATGATCAACATCTGACGTTCTCATGTATGGCTTGAGGCGGGGTCCTGGTGACGGGGCCCCGCCTCGGCGTCTGGGCCACTAGCCCCGGTGTTGCCAACACAGAGCGGGTTCGAAGACGCGAATGGCGGGCAGGAGACCCACGACGAAGACGGATCGAGGGGCCGCGGATGACCGCGGCCCCTCGATCTCTGGTATCCGGTGTCAGTACGAGAGGTCCTCGTACTCCGGGTTGTCGATCTGGAGTTCGGCGTACCGGCTCTCGGGGGCCGAGACGTGGTACGGGCGACCCGTGGCCTGCCAGCTGAGGTTCGGCGCACAATGGACGTTCTGGGCATCGGCGTCGAGGATGATGAATCCCCAGGCCAGACGTCCTTCCTTGCCGGCGGGCAGGGTGTAGGGCCCGACGACCTGCTTGAGCGACCAGTGGACCTCGTTGACGTAGGTGAACCCGAAGGTCTGCGTCATGATCTTGGCCAGGTCACCCTGACCGGCAACCTTTGCGCTGACCTGGAGGGTCTGGGTGCGCGACTGTTTCACCTTCGTCGAGACGGGCACTGCATTGGCAGTGTTGTTCGCGACGCTGGAGGCGTCGGTCTGCTTGAACCAACGCTTCTTGGCCGTCAGGTAGGTGCCGTTCTCACCGGGGGTCGAGCACTCGGTTCCCGGCTCGTAGTCGGAGTTCCACCGTTGCGGCAGCTCGAACTGGGTGGGGTCACTGGCGGAGGCCGACTCGGCCGCATGGGCGTCGGAGACGGCGAACGGGGCCACTGACAGGGCAGCCGCCGCCGCGAGTGTGACCCCGCGACGCACCTGGTGTGTCAGGAATCCCATGGGCGATCAGGCCTCGAGGGAGGGGTCGTTGTCGCGGGTGCTGATGGCGATGTGACGCTCCTTCGGAAGGCTCGCGGTGAACTCACCACCGTTGGCCTTCCAGGTGTGATCGGCGCCGCAGACGGTGTGCTGGCCACGGAAGTCCGAGACGACCCATCCGGCACGCAGGACCGCGGTCTTGCCCGGAGCCAGGTTGTACGGGCCGACGGTGTCGCCGACCTCGTAGGACTGGCTGTCGGTGTAGCTCGTCGAGAAGGTGACGTGGATGAGGTCGAGGATCGGGAAGTCGACCCCGGCCGAGACGTTCCAGGTCTTCGTCTTGGTCTCGGTGATGGTCCGGGTGATGGGCAGCGGCTCGTCGTTGTAGTTCGAGATGGTCCACGTGCCGGCCGAGCCGTCGAAGTAGCTACGGGTCCGGGTGATGGTCTGGCCGGTCTCACCGATGTTGGCGCAGGAGGCGCCGATCGTCGTGGGGTTGGCGGCCTGGGCCGGGGCGGCGGCCTGGGCCGGAACGACCGTGAAAGCGGCCGAGGCGGCGAGGGCTGCGGGAACGGCAAGCAGTCGGGTGATCATGAGTGTTCTCCTTCGTGGTCGGGATTGACGGTGGTAGTGGTGTTGAGGACGCCGAGATCAACGATCTGACTGAGTCGGCAGGGGAACCTGGCGGTACTTGTCGGGAGTGACGTCGATCTTGCGAACGCTGCCGTCCCGGGAGGTGACGGTGGCCTCGGCCCAGAAACCGCTTGGCGCCGAGGCGGTGCCGTAGTTCGACACCAAGCTGTACTTTCCGTCTCTGCCGCAGTGGATCTCGCGATAGTTCACGCGGGTCATCGTCGTGCCATAGGTGACGCGCACGCGCTCACCGGGCTGCAGGTGTACCGCACCAAGGGCGGTTCCGACGGGCATGTAGGCACGGTTGGTGGCCCCGACGCTGCCAAGCCATCCTGCCGGCAGGCGGCCGTAGCGACCCATCCAGTTGGCGTACCCGTTGTACTGGGCACCCACGACGAAGTCGGTCACCGGGTGGTAGTCGTAGGGGGCCTTCGACCAGTTGAGGAAGTCCGTCGAGTAGCCGGGCTTGCGGTAGGTGGGCTGGATCGACGAGATGTCGTAGGGGTACCACGCGATGTCGCGGGCACGGCAGGTCTGACCCTTCGCCGGCCAGGACGGATCCTTCTGCGGAGCGACGGCGGGCTCGACGACGTGGTCGGTCGGCTTCGCCACGGACTCCAGGCTGGGGCCCGACATGGCGGTGTAGGTGTCCGATCCCATCGGCTTGCTGTTGGCACCCGCGTGGCGCGACGGGATCTGCATCGCCAGATCCGAGATGGAGCCGTCGGCGTGGATGAGGTAGACGAAGGCGTATCGCTCGGCCGGACCGGTGCCGCGAATGACGTTAGCGCCGTTGGAGTTCTGTAGGACGCCGTCGCTGCAGGTGACGAACATCGAGACGAAGTCCTTCTCGAGGACGCCGTATTCGACGCGGATCGACTCACCCGGCTTGAGCTTAACGGGACCGACGGTCTCACCCTCGACCCAGCCATTGGACAGCTTGAGGCCGATGTCAGACTTGGCGGTGGTGTTCCATCCGGAGGGGAGCTTCGCCGCCGAGGTCGCCGAAATGGCGTGGTTGCTCTCAGTTTCGATCGTGCCGGTGTACGGCACGACCTGATCGGTGCGGTTGGTGAACTGGATCGTGCCGTCGCTGAGGTAGCGTCGTCCCGTCTCACCGTAATGCCACTCGGGGTATCCCTGGGCGTGGGCGGAGGCATCCGTGCACGACTCATAGAGGTGCGCGATCGGATAGCCCTGCGGCTTGGGTGGAATGACGGCGTGAGCCGCCGGCACCTGCATCATGGCAGACACTGCGAGGACTGCCGAGGCAGCCGCCGCGAGAACTCTGCGCCCTGGACGTCTCTTCAAGGGCATGGCTTTTTCATACTCCTCACGGATTCGCATCCATAGGAATTGACGTGCTTCACAGAGCCCCTGTGGAAGTCGATGCACGCCCCTGTCAAGGAGAATAGGCAACCATCCCGGGAGGATCTGCGATCCAATGCTAACGACGCGGAGGTTCAATTCACAAAGGGCGGCGATCTGGAATATCCAGTAATGACGCGGTTGTGAACAGGACATGAACCCGTGATGACGAGCATGTGATCGGACACCGAACTGGGACAATGGCCCCCAGGCAGCAACAAGACCACTGAAACCCGTCGACAGCCTTTGTTTCATCTCGTGGATACATACCGAGTCTGCACGTCGCCTTTCTGGGCCGCCACCACTGCATGACCTCGCCTGTGGACAGTGTACGAGTGAGACATCCGCCACTTCTGGGACATGTCGTTCGGGATGGAGATTTCGATTCTCGGGGCGGGTTCATGAATGAGTGGGACGATTCACCACCTGCGTGGTACGGTGCGTCTCGCCGGTCAGGGAACCTGGTGCGAATCCAGGACTGACGCGCAGCGGTGTGGGTGATGGCTCGCCGCGAGCCCACTGGGTGGAGACACCTGGGAAGGGGACGAGCCGCGCGACCCCGAGCCCGAAAACCTCCCGGCGAATGCAGCCGCCGTACGCCTCGCGAGATGGGCGTCAACCGCCAGGAGTTCCTTTGCCACATGTCCGCCATCGAGACACCCATCCCTGCGCTTCGCCCGGGCAACGGCAACTGTCGGACGGATCGACGTCATCGCGGGCCCACGAGGATCACCGGTTGCCCGCCGGGCCCGTACTGCTGGTCCTGGCGGTTGCCCTCATCCTGAGCGTCGTGCTATCGCTGGCCTTCGGCACGATCCGGCTGCCCATCGAACAGGCGTGGCACGTCCTGGATGTACACGTGCGCGGAGGCAGCGTCGAGGCCACCGTGGACCAGATCGTGTGGGGGTTGCGACTTCCACGAACGGTGCTGGCCGTCGTCGCCGGGGCCGGACTGTCCGTCGGCGGCGCCGTCATGCAGACCTTGGTACGCAACCCGTTGGCCGATCCCTACATGCTCGGGGTCTCGGCAGGGGCCAGCGTCGGGGCGACAGCCGTCATCACCACGGGAACGCTGGCGGCCTTCGGCGTGTACTCGCTGTACCTGGGTGCCCTTCTCGGTGCCCTCGTCGCGACCGCGGCCGTGTTCGGCATCGCCATGGCCCAGGGAGGTCTGAGCCCCTTGCGGCTCGTCCTCACCGGTGTCGTCATGTCCTCAGCCTTCAGCGCGATGTCGAGCTTCCTGGTCTTCCACAGCAACGACCCGAAATCGGCCCAGTCCGTCCTCTTCTGGCTGTTGGGCAGCGTGGCAGGCGCCTCTTGGCAGACCCTCGTGCCGACGGCGGTGGTGGTCGTCGTCACCCTGCTGTTGCTCATGATTGGATCCAGGTGGCTCGACGCGCTAGCAGCAGGCCCGGAACTCGCCTCCTCGCTCGGGGTTCCGGTCACCGGCCTGAGAGTCGCCCTTTTCATCGTCCAGGCCATCCTCGTGAGCGCGATCGTCGCGGTCTCCGGCGGCATCGGATTCGTGGGCCTCGTCATTCCCCACCTCACCAGGCTCCTCGTGGGACCGCGCCATCGCGTCGTCCTGCCGGTCAGCGCTCTGTTCGGCGCACTCTTCCTCGTGTGGGTCGACGTCCTCTCCCGGGTGGCAAGCCGCCCGCAGGAGACTCCGTTGAGCGTCGTCACAGGTCTGCTAGGCGCCCCGGTGTTCCTACTACTGCTGGGACGGCGCCACTACCAGTACGCGGGGGCATGATGGGCACCCGACTGACCACACGACGTCTCGCGGCGCAGGTCGAGGGGCGAACCATCGTCCGAGACGTCGATCTGGACTTCGAGCCCGGTACCGTCACGGCCATCATCGGGCTCAACGGTTCGGGCAAGTCGACCCTGCTGCGTGCCATCGCCGGAATCAGCCGGCCGGCCGCCGGAGACGTGTTCCTCGACGATGTCCCCCTCCGACGTCTCTCGGCCAGACAACGCGCACGCCAGGTGTCCTTCGTCGCTCAGGAGGACACACCACCTGGTGACCTGCTCGTGCGTGAACTCGTCGCCCTGGGACGTACCCCTTATGGACGGCCGTGGGACCACGGCGGTGAGGACGAGCATCGCATCGTCATGGAATCACTAGACCGGGTCGACATGTCCGACTACGCCGATCGGCCCTGCTCACGACTGTCCGGTGGAGAGCGCCGTCGAGTCATGCTGGCCCGTGGGCTGGCCCAGCGCACTCCCATACTCATGCTGGATGAACCGACCAACCACCTGGACCTGGCCCAGCAGCATCACCTGCTCGCACTCATCCGTGACCTCGACCAGACCGTCGTCGTGGCGATCCATGACCTCACGTTGACCGAGCGGTACGCCGATCACGTCGCCGTTCTCGCAGGGGGACGCGTGCTCACCCAGGGTCCACCACATGACGTGTTCACCCGTGGCGAGGTGAGCAAGGCATTCGGCATGAGGCTCACGCGCCACGTCGACCCCATCACGGGCCTATCCCATCTTCTCTGTGACCCGGCGAGCCCCGGCCCGTTGTGTCACACCCATCCCACTGACACATCCCGACCGGAAGGCACCTCATGACCCGATCACCACTCATCGTCGCCGGCGCGGCCGCCCTCACCATGGCCCTCACGAGTTGCGCCCACGTGACCCACACGAGTTCCTCGATCTCGAGCGCCTCCGGTCCCTCGACGGTCACCATCACCAACTGTGGTGCTCGCCGAGCCTTCCCCTCCCATGCGCGACGAGTGTTCGTCAACGACAGCAACATGGTCGCGATGATGTTGTCGATCGGCGCCGGCGACCAGATCGTCGCGGCGACGGGGATCAAGGGCCAGACCGATGCCTTGGCGAAGGTTTACGGCCACCGGGCGGTGTCGGCCCTGCCCGACAGTGACGGCTCCTACCCGACGCTCGAACAGGTTCTGGGCGCGCGACCCGACGTCATGCTCGCCGGGTACGGATATGGATACGGTGAAAGCACCCATCTCACTCCCGAGGAGCTGCGCGCACGGGGCATCAGTGCCTACGTGTTGTCGGAGAGTTGCCGTGCGAAGAGCGATGACAAGGCACGCGGAGTCATGGATCCCTGGACGGCCCTGCGGTCGGATCTGAGCAACCTGGGCGCCGTCACAGGGCACACCCAGGAGGCCCGGAGGGTCGTCAAGGACATCGACACGCGACGTCGGGCTCTGGCCCGAGCCCCTCAGGCATCGACCAAGCCGACGGTGCTCATGGTCGACAGCGGCGACACCGGCAGCGTGTTCACCAGTGGGCGCTACGGCGGCCCTGAAGGCATCATCAAGGCGGCGGGTGCCGTGAGCGCCACCACGGACGTGGCCAACACGTGGACGTCGATCTCGTGGGAGAAGATCGCGCAGACCCGACCCGACGTCATTGTCTTCGACGACTACCCCGGCCAGACGATGGCCCAGAAGGTCGCCCTGCTCGAGGCCAATCCGGCCACGAAGAATCTTCCTGCCGTGAAGAACCGCCGGTTCGTCAACATCGCGTACCCGGCGTGGACCAGTAGTCCACTCAACGTCGATGCTGCCGAGACACTGCGACAGTCCTTGGAGGAGTACCGCTTGGTCCCCGCGTCAGGGATCAAGCCGCGGCACGACGTGACCGCTCGCGGCTGAGCCCCCGCTCGACGATCGCCCACCTTCACACGGTCGTCGAGCGGACCAGTGCGGATCCACATCCGATGTCAGTTACCTCCAAGTGCAGGGAGCGGAACCTCGGCATCAGGCTCTCCGGTGATGCGGTTGCGCAGGTCACGCCGGGTGAGCTCGATGACCCACATCCAGAACACGTGCCCGAAGGACTCGCTGAGGTGCTCGTCGAAGGGCTGGTGCCAGGGGGCGGGGACGGTGCCCATGGCTGGCATGAGGATGAGATGGAAGAGCACCCAGATGGCCAAGCCGAACACCGCGCCCTGCCACAGCTTGACGCGAGGGTGCTTCTCGGCCAGCAGCGCGTACACGACGGCGAAGAAGATCGAGAATCCGAAGTGGACGATGAAGCTCACGAAGGGGAGCGGCCACCCGCTGAAGGTGTACGACATGTGAGTGAGGTGCTCGCTGAACCCAAGTTGCTGAAGGAGCTGCTGGGGAGGGTTCGTGGCATTGCGTGCCGCGGTGCGCGGAGGCAGCGGAACTTCCCAGCCAAACTTCACGATGGCGCCGATAATCCCCGCGAGCACGCCCGCCCATAACGCGGCACCATACCTCCGGCGACACGGCTCCGTGGTGTTCGAGGTCATGTGATCAACTCCTTGCACGACCCAGCGCTCCGGGACGATGACATGCTGACAGATATTCATGGCGTGACCGCTCGCTGCTGAGAGTAGCTCAGGACCACGCTGCATCCTCGCCACGGCCAACGCATGGTGCGATGACTAGCATCGGTTCGCGCGAGTCTCACCGGTGCCTGCGCGAAACTCGTCATAGGTGACCATGAGGTAGTCGACGAAGGACGTGCGGACCTCGGGGCGGGAGAAGTAGGCATCGACGAGCCGGCCGTTGCGGTTGGTGCGGTCGACGATGATCTCGTCGGCCATCTCCTCAAGGGCGAGGCGGTACTGGTCACGATCGTTGTTCTCAGCGACCATGCGCATGTCGTCGCGTTGTATGACGTCCCTGCGGGTCTGTTCGAAGGTGAGCTTGTCGGCGTCATTCAGCTCGGCACCGAACTTCTCGTTCATCACCGCGATGAGGGCCGAGAGCTTGTCCGTCTCGGGCTCGTTCTGCTTGCCGAGGCCACCGCCGGGCAGTGCGGTGCCGGGGATGTCGTCGTCGGCTTCCAGATCGATGGCGGTCTGGTCGGTCACGGCCATCCGCAGATGGGTTAGCTGCACCTGCTTACTGATCTGTGGCATGGGGTCCCCGTCTCGGGCGGGCAGTTGGGTGAGCAGCACCTTGCCGTACAAGTAGAGCTTCTCCAGCGACGGGTCGATGTACTGCATTACCTGGGCCAGGAAGGCGTAGGCGCGGCAGAACTGGTCGAGGGTGGCGCGGAATGCCTCCTGCTGCTCCTCGTCCAAGGCGGTCCAGCGGCCGACTGCCGGGTGAAGGTTCGCGTACACCTCGCCCTGGCGGTCCGGGGCATCGCTGAGCAGCGCGGTCACCGAGGCGTCCATCTCGGGCTCGGACAGCACCTGCGCGGACCACAGGTCGTTGCTCATGTTGTAGAGCACGTTCGGATCGGTCGGTGTGGCCAGTGATGCCTGGTAGAAGGGTTGGAAGGCCTGCTGGATCTCCTCGGCGGTGTTGGCGAAGTCGAGCACGAAGGTGTCGTCCTTGCCGGGCGTCGTGCGGTTGAGCCGGCTCAGCGTCTGGACGGCCTTCACCCCGGACAGCTTCTTGTCGACGTACATGGTGTGCAGCAGGGGTTCGTCGAAACCGGTCTGGTACTTCTCCGCCACCACGAGCACCTGGTAATCGGCGGTGTGGAACTTCTTGGGAAGTTGTCCCTCGGGGAAGCCGTTGAGCTCGGCCTCGGTCCACTGCTTCTCGGGCATGTCGGGATCGGTCACCGGGCCACTGAACGCGACCAGCGCCTGTAGCGGGTGAGTTCCGCGGTCGTAGCCCTTGCGCATGATGTAACGGTCGATGGCCTCCTTGGTCTTCACCGCGTGCAGTCGGCTGCGGGTGACCACCATGGCCTTGGCGTGCCCGTTGATCTTCATGGCGGTCTTCTGCCGGAAGTGCTCGACGATGATCTCGGCCTTCTGGTCCATCTCGTAGGGGTGCAGGGACGCGTATCGAGCCAACGCCGCCTTGCCCTTCCTGGTCTCCAGGTCGGGGTCCATCGCGCCCTCGGCGTTCGCGAGCCGGTAGTACACCGAGTAGGTCGTGTAGTTGCTCAGCACGTCCAGGATGAAGCCCTCGGCGATAGCTTGGCGCATCGAGTAGACGTGGAAGGGGTGCATCAATCCGTCCTCGCCCCGTTGCCCGAACAGGTCAAGGGTCTTGGGCTTCGGAGTCGCGGTGAACGCGAAGAAGGACAGGTTCTTCTGCTTGCCACGGTGCGCCGCCGACTCGATGATGACATCAGCCGCATCGGCCGCCTCCTCGACGGCGTTCTCGGCCTCCTCGGCGGCCGCGAGGAGGGCTTCGGGACCACCGAGCACCCTCTTGAGGTCCTTCACGGCTTCCCCGGAGGTGGAGGAGTGGGCCTCGTCGACGATTACCGCGAAGTGTCTGCCCGCCACCTCCTTGGCCTCGCCGTTCTTGGCGTCCTCGGCGGCAGCCTGCACCACGACGGGGAACTTCTGCAGTGTCGTGACGATGATGCGGGCCGCATTGCCCTCCAGCGCCTCCTTGAGCTGCGCCGAGTTCTTGTCGACCCGCACGATCGTGCCCAAGGTGTGGTCGAACCCGGCGACGGTGGCCTGAAGCTGCTGATCGAGCACCTTGCGGTCGGTGATGACGACGACCTTGTCGAAGATCGGTTGATCGTTGTCGTCGTGGAGCCGGGAGAGCTGGTGGGCCGACCATGCGATGGTGTTGCTCTTGCCCGATCCGGCCGAGTGCTGAATGAGCCGATCGACCCCGGCGCCGTCACGTTTCGTCGCGTCAAGTATCGAGCGGACGGCGTGCCACTGGTGGAAGCGGGGAAACAGGATCGTGCCGTCGCTGTCGTGGACGAAGTTGCCCAGGATGTCGAGCCACGCGTCGCGCTGCCACACCTGCTCCCACAGGTATGATGTCTGGTAGCCGCCTGAGCTGGCTGGAGGATTGCCCGCAGTTCCTGGATGGCCGGCACCCGCGCTGCCCTGATCGAAGGGGAGGAACCGGGTCTGCTGCCCGGCGAGTCTGGTGGTCATGGACACGTGGTGTGGGTCGACGGCGAAATGCACGAGCGTGCGGCGGGCGAAGATCAGGTCGGCCGGGTTGCGATCGGTGCGGTACTGCTCGCGCGCGTTGTCGACGTCCTGCCCGGTGAGGGTGTTCTTCAGCTCGGCCGTGGCGACGGGAATGCCGTTGACCACGAGCGTCATGTCGAGTGAATCCTTCGGGCGCGACACGGAATGATGAAGCTGGCGCACCACAGCCAGCCGGTTCGCCTCGTAGCGGACGGTCTGTTCCTCGTTGAGCCCGGAGGCGGGTTTGAAGTAGCACAGGCGCACGTCGACGCCCCGGTCCTTGATGGGGGAGCGGAGCACCGAGATCGTGCCTCGCTGGTTGAGTTCGGCGGCCAGGCGCGTCAAGAACTTGGTGCGTGCTGCGTCGTCACCACCATGGTGCCGGACGAGTTTCGCCCACGCCTTCGGCTGGGTGGACTGGACGAAGGCGATCGCCTCGTCGGGGAAGAGCCCGATCTTCTTGTCGTAGCTGGCGGGGGAGACCTTCGCCCAGCCATGCGACAGTAGGTGGGCCTCGATGTTGCCCTCGAAGGTGTGCTCAGTGGTGACGGACATAGCTCACTCCGGAATTTTCGTGGAGGCGGTGGTGACGTCGAACTCGCCCGTGACGGCGGCCGTGATGAGGGATTGCTTGTATTCCTGCAGGAGAGAGATAAGTTGCTCACCCGTGGATCTGGCTGCGGCAGCCGACTCGCAGTATTCGTCCAGGTAGTTCACTATCGCGCTCTGCTCCGCGAAGGGTGGTCTCGGGACTATCTCGGTGGCCATCTCATTTCGGTTGATCCCAGGGACGGCAGCTCTGGCCTGCATAGCGCTATAGGGGAAAGCCTTGAGAAGGTAGTAGATCCAGCGCAGACTATTTCCAAATGTCTCTTTGACATACAGAGTGGTGTTGTGAGGCCAGTACGGCTGATCGATCCAGTGCACGTTCCCAACGCTTCCGTATCGACCTATGACGACACCAGGGCCATTAGAGATCGGGGTGTTGTGCCAACCGCTGATTCCCGCAGTGGTGATGACTGGAACCGGCCCAGGTATCTGTTCATCGACGGTCAAATCTACTCCTCGTTGAAGTACAAGTACTCGAGACAAGGAGATCATCTCTGTTCCGGCACTCCGTGCCGTGAACCACGGATGCCCAGACGAGACAACCCCGGACGACTGAGGAAGAGCACCGGCCACTGCGCTTGTTAAGACCGTATTGAGAGCCTCACCTCCTAGAACTCCCTGCTGCTTTCGGGCTGCGATGATCCGGTCGATCCGGGCGACGCGGTCGTCGAGGAAGTCCGCGATCCGCCGCTGCTCCTCTACTGTCGGCAGCCATGTCTCGATCTTGGCGAATGTTTCCCATGGGATGTCAAACTGATTGGGCGGCAAGTTCTTTCCGAGCCCTGCATATCTACTAACGGCCCATTGAGAGCGCAGAAGATGATGGGCATAGCGACTGTCCAGTGTTGGCTGAGCTCTCAGGATCCAGTAGGCGGGGCTGGTGATTCCGCGAATCTCGGAGCGGCCGATGCTTCCATGCGGCTTGCCGAGGGCATTCATGATGATGTCACCGGGCTCGACCACCTTGTACCCGCTCAGATCAAGTGAGGGGGCTGGTCGACCGTCATCGCCGCCGCGGAGTCGCACCCCCGTGGCCACAGACACTCCGAGCAGGGGAAGGTCTGACTCCCCGCGTCGGTCGATCCTCGTCAGAAGGTGTCCCAAGGTCTCAGTGGTCACAGCCCTAGTCCCGTCATCCAGCCCTGGATCTGGGCCTCCAACTCCTTGATCTCCGCGGCGATCTCCTCGACAGGGCGGGGCGGCGTGTAGACGTAGAACTGGCGGGTGAAGGGAATCTCGAAGCCGAGCTTGGTCTTGGAGTGGTCGATCCACGCGTCGGGCACGTACGACCGGATCTCCTCGGTCAGGTGCTTCTCAGCAGAGTCGAGCAGTGCCTGGACGCGGGCGTCATCATCGAGGTCGAACCAACCGGCGGGCAACGGGATGTTCTCCTGGTCGCGCAGGTCGGTGTCGGGTTCCGGCTTGCCCTTCTTCATCACCACCGGCGCATCTGGATCATTCACCGCGCAGGCGGCGGCGTACTTCTTCTTCTGCGTTGCGGTCATGCCGGGGGCGTCGGCGAGTAGGGCCTTCTGCGTGCCGTATGTCCTCCCGACCAGATTGGTGAACTGCTCAAAGGGTGGGGTCTTGACGACAGCCTCGGTCACCTCCCAGCGCCGATGCAGGGGGCGTTCGACGGTGACGCGCTGGAATCCGAAGGTCTCCCGGGGCAAGACCTTGACGCGCTTGTCGTCGGCGAACTCGTCGAGGGCGCCGCTGAACAGGCGCACGATTTCGTCGATCGCGTCATCGGTGAGTTCCTTGCGCTTGTCACCGAGGCTTTTGCGCATCTTGGTGCCCATGTCGCGGGCATCAATGAGTTTCACCAAGCCGCGTTCGGCGTCGGTCCTGGCGTTGGTGAGAATCCACACATAGGTGGAGATGCCGGTGTTGTAGAACATCTGGTCGGGCAGGGCGACGATGCCCTCCAGCCAGTCGTTCTCCAGCAGCCAGCGGCGGATCTCACTCTCACCCGATCCGGCCTGGCCGGAGAACAGGGGAGAGCCGGACAGGACGATGCCGACGCGCGATCCGTTCGGACTGGCGTCGGTGACGGGCTTCATGTGGCTGAGCATGTGCTGCAGGAACAGTAGGGAGCCGTCGGAGACGCGGGGGAGTCCGGCGCCGAAACGACCATTGAAGCCTTGTCTGTTGTGTTCGTCCTTGATGGGTTGGGCGTAGCCCTTCCAGTCGACGCCGTAGGGCGGGTTGGCGAGGATGAAGTCGAATTTGTCGGTGGGGAAGGCATCGGCGGTGAGGGTGTTGCCGTTGTGCATCTGCTCGGGGCCGATGCCTTGCATCATGAGGTCGGACTGGGCGATGGCCCAGGTCTCGTCATTGAGTTCCTGGCCGTAGACCTTGACGAGGGCCTTCGGGTTGAGCTCCTTGATGCGGTCCATGGTGATCATGAGCATGCCGCCGGTGCCGGCCGCCGGATCGTAGATGGTACGCACCGGCATCTGGTTCTCGGTAAGGTCGCGGGCGGTCTGACCCCCGATGAGAAGATCGGCGACCAGACGAATCACTTCACGCGGGGTGTAGTGCTCACCGGCGGTCTCGTTACTCATCTCGGAGAACTTCCGCAACAGTTCCTCGAAGATGTAACCCATGGTCTCGTTGCTGACCTCGCTGGGACGCAGGTCCAGGTCCGCGAAGTCGGCCATGACGCCGTACAGGATCCCGGCGTGGTCCATCCGGGTGATCTTCCCGTCGAACTGGTACGCCTCGATCACCGTCGCCGCGTCAGGGGAGAGGGACGCGATGTACTTGGCGAGGTTGTCAGCCAGGTTCTTGTCGTCACTGAGCAGCCGGGCGAATGTGTACCGCGACGTGTTATAGAACCGCTGGCCGCAGATACGCTTGAGCACCCTGTCCTGACCAGGGCCAATCTCCACCAGACCATCGGCGTACTCCAGGACCTCATCCTTGGTGGGCTCCAGCACCGCATCCATACGGCGCAACACCAGCAGCGGCAGCATCACCGAGCCGTACTCATGTTGCTTGAACGTACCGCGTAACTTGTCCGCCACCCGCCAGACGAACGCCACCTTGTCCTGAAAACCCTGCGGAGCCATGTGATCCCTTCGTCGCGAGTGGAGCAATGGCATCATAACGTCGAGACACCCGATTCACGCGCGGTGAACCGATTGACGGTGACACCACGCCGTGACACGTCGCCTTCGGGCGGGTCGAGTCCCCGCGGCTCATGTTGGGGCAAATGCACTTGAGTCTTGCGGACTCAACGCTGCAGACGGTTCGCTTGTAGTGAGCTAGCTGTGCGCAGGTCTGCCGACCCCGTTGATATGGGACTGACCGTGATGGGCGTGAGCATCCGCTCATGCCGAAGGGCGCCAGGCGTGTGTCGGGGCTGGAGTCCAGGCCAATGAGGACCGTGGTGTCACTGTGGTGGGACTGGAGTCTGATGCGCCACATGGCCAGGTATCACTAGGCTCCATGCTCATGGATGAACTCGCGGAGGATCCCGTCTGGAGATCCATTGCCAAGGTCTGCATGGCTGTCGCGCTGATCGCGGTGCTGTTCAACATGACCACTCAGTGGGAGCTGGAAGGCCATTTCCAGACATGGTCCTTCGTCCGCAAAAGCATCGCCAAGGTCGTCAGCTCGGGGACCGTGTGGGCAGGCGTCGCCGTCTACGCTGGATGGAAGCTGTCCCGTCCAACCGTGGCATTCCTGGGCGGTATTGTCGCGTCTGTCGCGACCTTGTTCATCCACTATGTCGTCGGCGGCGTGCTCGACTTCGTCACCGGCTGGGTGATCCACCTAGATGGGACCAACGACCTGCTAGGCAACCTGAACTGGTTTGCTGCTGCCGCACTGCTGTGCGGTCCGCTGGGCCTGGTGGGGTGGATGGCAGCAAAACCAGGTGGGGCTGGCGCAGTGGCACGTTGTGTGGTGCCGGTGGGGGCGCTGTTAGAGCCCTTCGTGATGGGTTGCTTCTCCACCCCCTTTCTGGGACGTCCTTGGGCGGAGCGCTACTCCGACTACACCAGCGGAGTCTTGCTGGTCGCGCTTGGACTCATGGGAGTGGCGTGGGCCCTGTGGCCCCGAGATCGAGGACACGGACAGCTCCGTCGGCCCTTCTCGACCTAAGGCCAGTGAGGACCCGCACCAGCCGCAAAAGGCTCGTAGCCAACGCTCGCTCACGTCGCAGGGAGTGGAGGCCAGTCAGGCCCAGTGCGCGGGGGAGTGGAGGCCAACCGGGAGACGGGTGCGTGCATCACTTGAGAGGGCCTTTGCCCTGCCCTGCTGACCTAGGTGGTCATTCTCCCAGGTCGCAGCGGCAGAAGAGGCGCCCCATCCGATCTCGAATGGCCGCCTGAGCACCGACTCAGCATCTCCGAGGAAGTCAATGTTGACCAGTTCGTCACGCTCACCAAATGTGGTGAAAGGAACAAGCTCACCATCCACCAGTTTCCGCTGTAGGCCGGCAGTCCCTGGCGCCATCTCGCCACCCCACCATAGTTGTCCGATAAGAGACATTATGTCATTCCACGAAGACGGCGATACTTCCCTCGGCTGAAATTCCTCCCCCTTCCGGTTCAATGCAGTTGTCGCGCATTCGCTGCCATCCGTGGACTCGCAACCTTGCCACCAATTCGCGTGTCGAATGGTCATTCATCATCGAGCACCCCCGGATGTGCGCTATCCCAAATCGGTGACGCGTGGACTACGAATGTCTTCCGTACCGGATTCGTGGATTCCTGACTACCAGTTCGGGCGCTGTCGGTTCCTTTTGATCTCCCCGCGTCGTTTCTTCGCCTCAAGGCGACGACGCTGCGATCCCCTGGTTCGTTTGGTGGGACGGCGTCGTCGCGGTTGGACGCATGCCTTCTGGAGCACGTCGGCCATCCTGGCACGAGCGAGACGGCGGTTGGCCAACTGAGCCCGCTCATCCTGAACGGCAACCGTCAAGACTCCATTGACCAGGCGATTCGACAGGGTTGTCAGCAACATCGGTCGCAAGTGTTCTGGCACGGCGTCAGAGCGAGCCACGTCGAACTGCAGTTCGACCCGTGAGTCGCTGGTGTTCACGCCCTGGCCGCCAGGCCCGGAGCTGTGGGAGAACCGCTCCTGTAGTTGTGACTCGGGAACGACGAAACCAGGAATGATCTCCATCTCTTCTATCATGGTCGTCGCTCCCCTCGCTATTTACTCGGCCCGGATACTCCTTCGAACAGCCCATCAAGGATACCCACGACCCCGAGCACCACCTCCACAGGAGCCTGTGTGCTACGCAGAATTCGCGTCTACGGTTCCGATGACCGACACGGCGTATACCTCCTCCTGCGCCTTGATGGGTGAGAACTTCTAATCCGGTGCGGACCATCAACACTTCACGGGACGTCACTCCAATGCGACACTGTGTGCCGTCATCCGCCTGCGGCGCTGCCGGTCAATCCACAGCAGGATGATTGTCAGCGCGAGTGTGACAGCTCCGACGTAGTACGGGCCACCGACCCCCCACAGGGAGCTCAGCGCACCGGCAAGAGTGGGAGCGCACGCGCCGCCGAGGAAGCGAACGCCGGAGTAGGCCGACGACGCGACCTCGCGCTGGATGTTGCTCGCGGACATCACGATCTCAGTCATGGCAGTGTTGACGATGCCGATGAACAGACCGCCAATGATGACCCCGATCACCTGAGGAATCGGCGAGATCCAGGTCGCTAGTAGGACCTCGTCAATGGTGAACAGGATCAGGGTGACGACAACTGTGCGACGAATACCGAGGTGTTCGCAGGAACGCGGTCCGAGCCACACCGACCCCAACGAGACCATGAGGCCCCAGCCAAAGAAGACCAGACCCAGATCGAGCGGGGTGAACTGACCACCAGCTCGAATGGACGCCTCGGCCAGCGGGAACGGCGCGTAGGCAAGCAAGGTGAAGTAACCGTAGTTGTAGACCAGGGCAGCCAGCATGAGAATCGAGATCCGCGGATCGACGAGAGCCTTGAACGGCTCGGCGGCAGAGCGGCGCTGAGACTTGTCGATCGGGGTCGGCGGGACGAAAAACGCGATGGCGACAAGACCGATCGCCATGAGAACTGCGGTGCCGAGAAAGGGGCCCCGCCATGAAATCGAACCCAGGGCGCCACCGACGAGCGGACCCAAGGCCATTCCGGCCCCAAGAGCACCTTCGTACAGCATGATGGCGCGACGGGCATCGGCAGAGGCGCCAAGAACTGTCGCCAAGGCGGTCGAGACGAAGAGAGCGTTCCCAACTCCCCAGCCGCCGCGGAATCCGATGATGAGGTTGACGTGACCGGACAACGCGCAGGCCGTCGCAAAGGTCACGATGATGACGAGTCCGACGAGAAGGGTCTTCTTGCGGCCAATGCGGGTGGCCACCCATGAGGCGAAGAACATCAACGCGGCAGAGACAAAGAGGTAGGTGCTGAACAGCAGCTCGGTCTGCCCCGGGCTGGCGTGCAGGGCCGACGAAATCTCCGGGAGGATGGGGTCAACGACGCCCACCCCCATGTAGGAGAAGGCCACCGCAATGGTGACAGCCCACACGGCCGGTCTGATGGGTTCTTTGCTCGTCACTTCTTCGTCGTCCTCTCATCGTCGTCAGACAGCACCTGGACTGCCCTTCGCAAAGCCGGAAGCGCCTGAATCAGTATGGAACGCTCTTCGTCGGTCAATTCCTTGAGAGCAGGCACGACCGACTCCCCCACTGACAATTCGCAACGGCGGCAGTAATCACGACCCTCATCAGTGATCTCGATCAATCTGCTGCGGGCGTCGTCGGGGTCGCGCCCTCGCGTCACCAGGCCGTCACGCTCAAGCCTCTCGACGATGTCCGTCGTGGTGGTTGGCCTGGTTCCCTCCACGCGGCTGAGGGTTCCGGTGCTGACGCTCCCCATCACTTCGAGGGTGTGCAGGACCCGCCACGTCACTGAGGACGGCGGAATGCCAGCACGTCGCTTGGCCAGGCGTTGAACTCGTCCGCACGTGAGAACCAGGTCGGCTGCGGATTCGGCCTCAAGCGGGTCGAAGGGTTCGGGCAAGATGCGTCCGGAAGTCACGTGACCTCAGAGTACTCCGGTTTCCGGAATACTTCATCGTGTGATCGTCGTGACGCCCGGTTCCCGTAGAATGTGACGCGACACCTAACTGATGAGGACCCATGAACAACACCACGATGCAGGATGATGCCGCCGATTCCGCGAGCATGGAAGAGCGGACCACAGCCGTCACCGCGATCGAGCTCCTCTTCGACCTGGTCTTCGTCGCTGCCATTGGTCAGCTCGCAACCACCCTTCACGATCATGTGACGTGGCGGGGCGGGCTCGAGACCATGGTGCTGTGGGTACCGCTCTACTTGTTGTGGGCCAACACCTCGTTCTCGGCAACCGGAACCATCACCGAGAACAAGTCGTTGCGGCGGCCCATCCTGTGGGTGCTCTTCTTCGGAATCTTCATGGCTGCCGGCATCCCAGTGGCGTTTGAGGACGGCGTCGAATGTCTCGCCTTCGTCGCGCCATATCTCATCGCCCAGCTCGGTCAGGTCGCCATGACGTGGTTCATCCACGGTCGCGAAGAGATGAAACTCCATTCCCGCGGGGTCATGGTGTGGCATTGTCTGTCAGCCATCGGTTGGATCATCGGCATTTTCGTTGAGCCGCACGCCCGACTGTGGGTCTGGTTCGCTGCGGTCATCGTCGAAGTGGCAGGGATGCTGCTGCGTCATCCGCTGGGACGCAGGAACAACATCGACACCACCGAGTGGCAGTTCGACACCGCACACATGCTTGAACGCATCCGGCTGTTCCTCATCCTGGCTCTGGGCGAGCAGATCGTCAGCATCGTCACCGGCCTTCACGAAGCGGGGTTCCATCTACTCAACCTCCTTGCCGCCACCACTTCCATCGTCACCTTCTTCGCCTTGTGGTGGCTCTACATCTGGGACGTCGAGGTCATTCTGGAAACCGACCCTGCTGAGCACGATGATCCGGCCGAGTCCGGGGCACGCTCCGTCACCGTGCAGATGGTCCTTGCGCTGGGCCTCATCCCGCTCGCAGTGTCCGATGAGATCATCGTCGGCGAACCGGCCCATCACGGCAGCCTCACGCTGACAGCCCTGGCCTGTGGAGGTGCCATCCTGTATCTCGCGGCACAGGCATGGCACATTCACAGGGTCACTGAGCACACGCCATGGCGTCGCCTCGTGGCAATCCTCGCCCTCGTCATCGTCGCGGCGGCAAGCTTCATTCCTGCCATCGTGACCAACGCCTTGGTTGCGACCATCCTCGTCATCACCGCTGTCATGAGCCGACGTCACCACATGAAACACTTCGACCGAGACCCGACTGAGCATGACCGAATTATTGAGAAGTGACCATGACTGCTCTCCCCCATCCGCACACTGGGGACCTGTTCGAATCCCCCGTCATTCCTGGAACCGGCTGGCCAGGAGACCTGGCAACGCCACGGACACCAGTCGCCAACAACGCTGATGACGTTGCGAAGATTGCCGGCCGATGCAATGAACCCACCGACCTTGACGCCGCGATTTCAGTGTGCCGGGCATGTCCTCGCCTCATCGAATGGCGGGAGGACAAGGCGATCAGCAAGCGCGCTCAATGGCGCAATGAGCCTTACTGGGGGAGGCCCGTACCCTCGTTCGGGGATCCGATGGCCCGAATGGCAGTCATCGGCTTGGCACCCGCTGCGAATGGAGCCAACCGAACTGGTCGCATGTTCACCGGAGACCAGTCCGGGGATTGGCTGTACCGTGCCTTGCATGACGCCGGTGTTGCGTCTCAGGCGGAAAGCATCGACGCCGCTGATGGTCTGAGCCTCGATGACTGTCGCATCATTGCCCCGGTGCACTGCGCTCCACCCGACAATTGGCCGAGTCCCGACGAGAAACGCACCTGTGCGATCTGGTTCGACAACGAACTCTCTGCGCTGACCACCCTGCGTGCGGTGATGTGTCTTGGTCAGATTGCCTGGACGTCAACTCTGGGGGCTGCCCGCCGGCTCGGGTGGCAGGTCCCCCGCCCCGCTCCCCGCTTCGGCCACGGGGCTCGAGCCGAGATCACGAGGACGGACGGCACCACAGTCCACGTCGTCGGGTGTTACCACGTCAGTCGGCAGAACACGAACACCGGACGCCTCACGCGTCAGATGCTTGACGAAGTCGTCCACACACTTCGAGGTCTGGCTGTCGAATGATGCCCCTGGCACACCAGCCATCATCTTGGTATGACGCTGTACCCTGCCGCACCATCGCCAGTTCAGCAGCCAGGTCAAGCCCTAGGAAAAGATCCCGATCCATCCCGTAAGGACAGCTTGGCGATGTGAACGCTCGCGCACCATGATCGCCTTCCGTGCATTGATAATGCCCGTAGGCTGGGATCATGGTCATTCTCTCCAAGATTTACACCCGTACTGGCGACCACGGCTCGACCCGTCTGGTCGACAACTCAGTGGCAGCCAAGTCAGATCTGCGCGTGGAAGCGTATGGTCTCGTCGACCAAGCCAACGCCAACATCGGTCTGGCCATTGCCCTGGACTCCACGATCCACGTGCTCACCGATGAGGTGCGAGAAGCGCTCGGCATCGTCCAGAACGAACTGTTTGACGTCGGCGCTGATCTGGCCAACCCGCTTGTCGCAAACCCGAAGTGGGAACCGCTTCGCACCGTCCAGGAAAGCGTCGATCGGCTTGAGCGTTGGTGTGACGAGTTCGGCGACGATCTCCCGACCCTGAAGTCGTTCATCCTCCCGGGCGGAAACCCTGTCGGTGCGCAGCTGCACGTGTGCCGAACTGCCATTCGTACCGCGGAGCGAGCGGCATGGCGAGCTGCTGAGACATACGGAAATGAGATTTCGGATGACCCCGAGACGACTCCGGGCGGTGTCAACGAACTGGCGATCACATACCTCAATCGCTTGTCCGACCTGCTCTTCATCCTGTCGCGAGCAGCCAACAAGGCTGGCGAGGATTCTTCCGACGAGGTGTTGTGGGTTCCAGGTGGAGAACGCAACCCGGGAGCCACAAAGGAATGATCAGATGAGGTGACCTGCGGCGGCATATTCGACGCCACCGGGGGGAGCCGCCTCGAGCCACGACATGAGGCCGGTTACCACGCCAGGATCAACGACGATCTGGCACACCGAGGACTTGCCCTTGCGCCCTGTCTGAAGGGTGACGATCCCGTAGGCATCGGAGGCAAGTGCCAAGGAGTCATTCACGTTCGGCGGGCGGTGCTCGACCATGACGAGTCCGCCCCGCCTCAAGACAATGGCGGGAACGGGACGGGGATCGATCGCTCGATACCACTCGAAGGTGCCGTCGGCGTAGCGGGCAGTGCCAATCATCCATCCGCCGGGCTTGGGCCCACCCATAACTCGCAAACCGCACAAAAAAGCACCGCGTCTACGCATGAGAACGCGGTGCCTGACGAGAAGCCAGATCATGTAGATGACGGCACAACACACGATGAGGCCGATGATGACAGCATCCATCGCCAGCGTCGACAACATCGGTGTCATACCGATGAAAGCGATGGAAGCGTGCATATTCCAACGCTAGTCGTCAGAACATTGACATTCCACGAAGGTAACCCTAAGTTCCCTCGTCAGCGACGAGATGAAAAAGGGTCGCCGCGAGTGATTCGCGGCGACCCCCTTCCCACCCTCGTCAGACGTTCTACTTCCCGGCGACGCGGGCAGCAGCAAGCTGAGCCTGCGCCAGGTGAAGGCGGTGGGTCAGATCCTGGACGACCAAGGAGTCCTCCTCGGTTCGCTCGTCCGCGTTGATCTTCTTCCTCAGTTCGTCGAGGTCGCGGTGAGCCTGATCGACCGAGATCTCCTCCGACTTCGTGGCGTACTGGGTAATGATCGACACGTGGCCGTCATTGTCCAGGGCCACGAAGCCACCGTCACAGGCGATGACCTCGCGGGCACCGTCAGGAGTGATGATCTGGGCTGCGCAGGGCGCGAGGGCCGCGAGGAAGGCCTCGTGTCCGGGAAGGAGACCAATATCACCCTCGGTGGTCCGAACGATGATGTTGACCGACTCCCCCTTCCAGACCTCGCCGTCGGCGCAGACGACCTTGACTTGAAGCGGCGGGTGGTCCATGGGACTCAGCCCTCCTTCTTCATCTTGTCCCAGTTCTCCATCACCATGTCCATGTTGCCAACGTTGAAGAAGGCCTGCTCCGGAACGTGGTCCACGTCGCCACGGCAGATCATCTGGAATCCCTCGATGGTGTCGGCCATGGAGACGGTCGAGCCCGGGACACCGGTGAACTTCGCACCCGTGTAGGTGTTCTGTGACAGGAACTGCTGGATGCGGCGGGCACGAGCGACGGTGACCTTGTCCTCCTCGCTCAGCTCATCGACACCAAGGATGGCGATGATGTCCTGAAGCTCCTTGTTACGCTGCAGAATCTGCTTCACCTGGGTGGCAGTGTCGTAGTGCTCCTGCCCCACGTACAGCGGGTCGAGGATACGAGAGGTCGACGTTAGTGGATCTACGGCCGGGTACAGACCGCGAGAAGCAATCTCACGGGAGAGCTCAGTGGTGGCATCCAGATGGGCGAAGGTCGTCGCCGGAGCCGGGTCGGTGTAGTCATCGGCAGGGACGTAGACAGCCTGCATCGAGGTGATGGAGTGACCACGGGTCGACGTGATTCGCTCCTGCAGCTGGCCCATCTCGTCAGCCAGGTTCGGCTGGTAGCCCACGGCTGAAGGCATACGACCGAGCAGGGTCGAGACCTCGGAACCAGCCTGTGAGAACCGGAAGATGTTGTCGATGAACAACAGCACGTCCTGGTTCTGGACATCGCGGAAGTACTCAGCCATCGTCAGGCCGGTCAGGGCGATGCGAAGACGGGTGCCCGGGGGCTCGTCCATCTGGCCGAAGACAAGGGCGGTGTCCTTGAGAACCCCGGCCTCGTCCATCTCGTTGATGAGGTCGTTGCCCTCACGGGTACGCTCACCGACACCGGCAAACACCGAGGTACCGCCGAAGTTGTGAGCAATACGGTAAATCATCTCCTGAATCAGAACCGTCTTGCCAACGCCGGCGCCGCCGAAGAGGCCGATCTTGCCGCCCTTGACGTACGGGGTGAGCAGGTCGAGAACCTTGATGCCGGTCTGCAGCATCTCGGTCTCGGGCTCCAGGTCATCGAATCCAGGCGGATCGCGATGGATCGGCCAGCGCTCGGAGACCTCGATGGTCGACGGATCGACGTTGAGGACGTCACCGGTCACGTTCCACACGTGGCCCTTGGTGACATCGCCGACCGGCACAGTGATCGGGGCACCGGTGTCACGGACCTCGGTGCCACGGCGCAGACCGTCAGTCGGCTTGAGGGAGATGGCACGCACGACGTTCTCGCCGATGTGCAGGGCCACCTCGAGGGTGATGGTATGGGTCTCCCCCATCACCTCGGTGTCAACGTGAAGGGCATTGAAGATCTCCGGCATCTGTCCAGCCGGAAACTCGACGTCGACGACGGGGCCGATGACACGGACGACGCGGCCAATGCCGGCAGCCTCGTCCTTCGTCTCGGGGGTAATAGCTGTCGCAGTCATGATGTTCTCTCTCACTCCTGTGGGGCGGACTCTGCAAGGGCAGCGGCGCCACCCACGATCTCGGTGATTTCCTGGGTAATGGCAGCCTGACGGGCCTGGTTGGCCTGCCGACTCAGCGACTGGATCAACTGCTCGGCATTGTCGGTGGCTGCCTTCATGGCGCGTTGCCGGCTTGCCAACTCCGAGGCGGCCGATTGCAGCAAGGCGTAATGGATACGGTTCGCGACGTACAAGGGCAGCAACTGATCCAGAACACTGACCGGATCCGGTTCGAAGTTGTACTCGTGGAAGATCTCCTCATCGGATGTGCCGACTCCAGGATCACCAGCCTCGAGTTCTCCCTCCGGCGTCGCCTTCGGATCGACGACGGCCAGCGGCAACAGTCTCACGACCTTTGGTTTCTGCGTCAGCATCGAGTCGAAGTGGGTGTACACGATGTGGATCTCGTCAACCCCACCTTCCTCAGTCGGACGGAGGAACTCCTCGATCAACGTGTCCGCGATCTCGCGGGCCTGTCTATAGGTCGGCGAATCGGAGAAACCACTCCACACGTGCTCGGCCTTGCGACCACGGAACTCGAAGTATTGCACTCCCTTGCGACCACACAGGTAGGTGACGACCTCCTGCTCCGGCCTGAGAGCGGCGTGCAGCTGCTCGGCCGACTTGATCGCATTCGAGGAATACGCTCCGGCGAGACCGCGATCAGAGGTGACCAACAGCACAGCCGAACGCTTCGGGGCCGGATTGACGGAGGTGAGCGGGTGCTCCTCGTGGGTGTGGGAGGCAACCGCCGACAGGGCTCGTGTCAACTCTAAGGAGTAGGGACTCGCCGCCCTGACGATGTTCTGTGCCTTGACGATCCGAGAGGAGGCGATGAGCTCCATCGCGCGGGTGATCTTCTTAGTCGTCGCGACGGAGTTCCGCCTTTCCCGCAGTTCCCGCAGGTTTGAGGCCACGGCTCAGCCCTTCTTCGCGCGAACGATCTTGACCTGGTCGATCTCCTCGTCGGACATCGGATCGAACTCCTCGTGACCAACCAACATCTTGCCGTCAGAGGTCTTGAATCCCTTCTTGACCTCGTCGAACGCGGCCGCAGCTTCCTTCTGGGCGTCGTCGTCAAACTTACCGGTCTCACGGATCGTGGTGAGTACGTTTCCGTGGCTGCGCAGGTACTCGAGCACATCGCCCTCGAAACGCAGCACGTCGCTGACGGGGACGTCGTCGAACTTGCCAGTGGTGCCGCCCCAAACGCTGATGGTCTGCTCCTCGACCGGGTACGGGGAGAACTGTCCCTGCTTCAGGAGCTCCATCAGACGGGCGCCACGATCCAGCTGACGACGGGAGGTCTCGTCCAGGTCGGAGGCGAACATGGCGAAAGCTTCCATGTCCCGGTACTGGGCCAGGGAGATCTTCAGCGTGCCGGACACCGACTTCATGGCCTTGATCTGGGCGGCGCCACCAACTCGGGACACCGAGATACCGACGTCGACAGCCGGACGCTGGTTGGCGTTGAACAAATCCGACTGCAGGAAGATCTGACCGTCGGTGATGGAGATGACGTTCGTCGGGATGAAGGCGGACACGTCGTTGGCCTTGGTCTCGATGATCGGAAGACCGGTCATCGAACCGCCGCCCAGCTCGTCGGACAGCTTCGCGCAACGCTCCAGCAGACGGGAGTGGAGGTAGAAGACGTCGCCGGGGTAGGCCTCGCGACCCGGCGGACGACGCAGCAGCAGTGACATTGCTCGGTAGGCCTCGGCTTGCTTGGTCAGGTCATCGAACACGATGAGGACGTGCTTGCCCTGGTACATCCAGTGCTGTCCGATGGCCGAACCGGCGTACGGAGCGATGTACTTGAAGCCAGCGGGGTCAGACGCCGGGGCGTGAACGATGGTGGTGTACTCCATCGCACCAGCCTTCTCGAGAGCGCCCTTGACCTCGGCCACCGTCGAGCCCTTCTGGCCGACCGCGACGTAGATGCAGCGAACCTGTTTCTTGGGATCGCCGGACTCCCAGTTGGCCTTCTGGTTGATGATGGTGTCGATCGCAATGGCGGTCTTACCGGTCTTACGGTCGCCAATGATGAGCTGACGCTGACCACGACCGATCGGGATCATCGAGTCGATGGCCTTGAGACCGGTCTGCAGCGGCTCGCGGACCTCCTGGCGGTCCATGACACCGGCAGCCTGAATCTCCAGGGCACGACGTCCCTCGACATCCTTGATCTCCCCGAGGCCGTCCACGGGATTGCCCATCGCGTCGACGACGCGACCGAGATAGCCCTCACCGACGGGCACCGACAGCACCTCGCCAGTACCACGAACGGTCGATCCCTCATCAATACCGTCGGAGTCGCCGAGCACGACCACGCCGATCTGCCGCTCCTCCAGGTTGAGGGCGATGCCCATCGTCCCGTTCTCGAAGCGCAGCAACTCGTTAGCCATGACCGAGGGAAGACCCTCGACATGGGCGATACCGTCGCCGGACGTGACGACGGTGCCGACCTCCTCACGGGCCGCCGCCTCCGGCTCGTAGTTCTGGACGAAGTTGTCCAGGGCGTCGCGGATCTCCTCCGGACGTATCGTCAGTTCCGCCATTGCGTCTCCTTGTAAGCTCCCCCATCCCGCACCCGAGGTGGGGGTCACGTGTGTCAGCCCAGTTCTCGTCGGGCTTGGTCCAGACGGTGGGCCACCGTCGAATCGATGACCTCGTCACCGAGGTCGATGAGCGCACCACCGAGCGTCGCCGGGTCGACGACCTCGGACAGCTCGATCGGGCTGCCGGTGATCCGTTCCAGTTGCTTCACCATCTCGGCACGCTGTGCGTCAGTCAGCGCACTGGCAGTCGTCACGATGGCGCGCCTCCGTTCGGCCAGTTCGGCGGCAATGTGAAGATAGCCGTCGACGACCTGCTCGAAGGTGTTGTCGGACGACACCACCGCGCGGCGAGCCAGGAGGAGGGTGTCCTCGCTGACTCGATCGCCAATCAGCGTCGTGAGTAACTTCTGTCGATCCTTCACCGAACGGTTCGGATCACCGATCGCCACCTGAAGTGAAGCCTGTCCGCGTACCAGTCGACTGATGTGGAACAGCTCGTCGGCAACCGTGTCAAGACGGTCAGCCTGCCGGGCTCCGCGCAGCACGGCGCGAACACCCTGGCGCTCCAGCGCACGCGTCAAGGCCGCTGGTGACCGCCACTTGCAAGTGGTGGTCGCGTCCAGTAATTCCTTGCAGTCGGGAGAGACCTTCGACGCGAAGACCGCGTCCACGAGCCCCTGACGAGCCTTGGCCTCAGAACCTGTGTCCGAGACGGCTCGGCACAGACCACGTTCGCGATCCAGGACGTCGACAACCGCGAAGACCTCGCTGGCGAAGTCGGCTGTTGCACCGAGTCGATCTCCAGCTTCATCCAGCTGTCGTGACGCGCTCACCACTGTCGTCATGCCCGATTCACCGTCCGCGAGTCAGAAGCCGAGGGCTCCTCGGCCAGCGAGGAGAGGAAGCGGTCGACGGTCGCCTGGACGCGCTGATCGTCCTGGAGGGACTCCCCCACAATCCGACCGGCAAGAGTCGTCGCCAGACCACCAATCTCAGAGCGCAGTTCTCGCACTGCTTGTTCGCGCTCCGCCTGAATCTGAGCGTTAGCGCGCTCAGTGATGCGATTGGCCTCGGCCTGGGCCTTGGCACGCATCTCCTCAACGATCTGTGCGCCTTGGCTCTTGGCGTCCTCGCGAATCTGGGCAGCCTCGTCACGGGCGTTGGCAAGCTGAGCCTGGTACTTCTCCAGAGCAGCCTTGGCCTCCGCCTGAGCCTTCTCGGCCCTCTCGATCCCACCTTGAATCGTCTCGGTGCGCTCCTCGTAGAGCTTCTCGAAACGGGGGACAACCGCCTTGGCGATGAGCCAGGTGAGAAGCAGCAGGAGGATGATGCCGACGATGATCTCGATGGAATGGTGTGGGACAAGTGGCCCCAAATCCATTTCGAGAATGTTCATGCGTCCGGACTCACTTAACGATGAAGGCGAGCACGAAGCCGAACAGGGCGAGGGCCTCGACCACGGCGAAGCCGATGAATGCCGTCGACATCATGGCCGGACGAGCCTCAGGCTGGCGAGCAGTGCCATTGATGACGGACGCAAAGATCCACGCCACGCCGAGAGCCGGGCCGAGGGTTGCCAGGCCGTAGCCGAGGGAGTTGAGCGAGCCACCGATGAGCATGGGAACCATGGTGTGTCCTTCCGGATTGTGCCCCTTGTGGGGCGTTGTCTTCGTCGCCGGTCGGTTTGACGACGAGGTCTAGGGGGTTGTGCCGTCAGTGTCCTTCGGAGATGGAGGACGCCACGTACTGTGCCGACAGCACGGTGAACACGTAGGCCTGCAGGAAGCCCACGAACAGTTCCAGCGCGAAGAGCGCGAAACTGAGGATCAGGGAGAAACCGCCAGCAATGTTGTACATGACGCTGGAGGGGTAGGTGAGAAGGAATCCGCCGCCGACGACGAAGATCATGATGATGAGGTGGCCGGCGAACATGTTGGCGAACAGTCGCAACGACAGGGTCAGCGGACGGGTGATGAAGTTCGACAGGAACTCGAGCGGGATGATGAGCCACCACAGGTACCACGGGACGCCCGGAGGAAGCATCGAGTCCTTGAGGTAACGGATGCCCTTGGTCTTGAAGCCGGCGATGACGTAGACGAACCACGAGACGATCGCGAGACCGTAGACGTATCCGACGTGGGAGAAGGTCGGGAACATGAAGACGAAGAGCTCGCCGAACCAGTTATTGATGAGGATGAAGCTGAACAGCGCAACCAAGTACGGCAACCAGGGCTCGAAGCCATGACCGATGGTGTCACGCACCAGCGCGTTGCGAATGAAGTTGTAGCAGTACTCGCCGAAGACCTGGCGCTTGCCGGGAACGACCTTGAGGCCACTGCTCATCCACAGCCAGAAAGCGATGACGATGACGAAGGCGATGATCGCCTGCCAGAACGGTTTGTCCATCCAAGCCGCCCCGAGAGTCCCGTCGAACTCGAAGTCCTCAAGCCCCGGAGTGTGGAACTCCAGGGGAGACACGATCCCGTTCACTGACCCTCCCGGTCGTTGTTCTGTTCAGGCACGGTTCCGTACCGTTTGACGATGAGGTAGACACTCGCCGCGAGTCCGACAACCATGCCGACGACGAAGATCCACATCTGGTGGAAGTGGCTGGCCAACAGCCACCCGATGCCACCGTAGAAGAGCATGCCCGCCAGGACGTAGCTCAGGACGCCCCAGGCGTCGTCGCTGGAGGACGGCGTGGAGCTGGTGCTCGTTCGCGTCATCGAGTTCGTGCCCATATCCAGGCTGACTCTAGCAGCCATAGGCCTGTCAGTGCTCATCGTCGAGCTCCGTCGGTCCGACGAGTTTCGGCACTGGAGGAATCATGATCCTGCGGGTCTTCATAAATGCGTTGGGGACGTCGTCCAGCGACGACAACACCGACGATCCACGCGAGGGAAACGGCGACGATCGCTGCCGCACACGGGATCGGGAGCAGGCCCGTGTGGTACTGAGCCAGGAGTGCGCCGAGACCACCAAGAACGGCGATCTGGATGATGAAGAGCCCTACTCCCAGGATCCAGGATCCACTGCGGTTCAACAGGTGGACTCCGCGTCCACAAGCCAGAAAGACAACGGCAGCTGCGGTGCCGGCCAGACCACTGAGAGCGGAAGCCAGATGGGGAGTGACGCCAACCGTCGCCACCGTAGTGACAAGAAGCCCACATGCAGTGGCCCAGACCAAGCCGCTTCGGTAAATGCGTGACAGCACGTGAGAGGTCACGGGAGCAGAGCCAGCCACAGGAGTATGCCTGGGACCAGTCATGGCGAGACTCGTCATCTCGTCATCCCTCCCCGACGTCATGACCGATGGATCCAGTGATGGTGATTCAGGCCGCCAGAACTCGACAACGCTACGCTGTGAGTCGAGTGATTGGCCCTGCGAGGTTGCCCTCGGTGAGAAACGTAACACACAACGCGCGATGGCGTCGAAATCTCAGGCCTCGGCAGCCGGATGTCGCGAATTCGCCATGGTCAGGAGCACGCACATGACGAGTCCCGCAATGACGATGACAACCGCCCACCAGGTCCTCTCCAGGCCGATGAACACCGTCCCGAAGGTCAACACGGTGGTCCACAGATACATCAGCAAGACGGCTCGAATGTGGGAGTGACCATGCTGCAGGAGGCGGTGGTGAAGGTGCTGCTTGTCGGCGACGAAGAACCAGGTTCCCCGCCAAGTTCGCCTGACGTATCCCATGACGAGGTCGAGGACGGGAATCGCGAGCACCATGAGCGGGACGATGATCGGGAGGTAGGCGGGCACCAATCCGCCACCCTGTGCCGTCAAGGCCGTGGAGTCGATCTGCCCGGTGAGGGAAATCGTGGAGGTGGCGAGCAGCAAACCCAGCAGCAAGGCCCCCGAATCCCCCATGAACATCTTCGCGGGATGCCAGTTGTGAGGCAGGAATCCCATACAGGCTCCCGCAGTCGCAGCGGTGATGAGGCTCGTCGTCGTCGCCACCACAAAATCTTGCTCGTGGGCCAGCAGGTAGGTGTAGGAGAAGAAGGCGAGAGACCCGATGGCGACGACACCAGAGGCCAATCCGTCCAGTCCATCGATGAAGTTCACCGCGTTGGCGCACAACACGATGAAGAAGACCGTGACGAGGATCGATGTGGGCGTCCCCAGGGCGATGATCGAGTTGGGCAGCGGGATCCAGAACATTCGGACACCACCTGTGACGACGATTCCGGCCGCCAGCACCTGCCCTGCTGCTTTCGCCAGGGCAGGTAAGTCAAGCAGGTCGTCAAGGACACCCACGGCGCAGATGACGGCCCCAGCGACGCAGATCGTCAGGGCATCGTCGGCCACCAGGAGGTGACGCCCCAGGAAAGGCATGTTTCGCGCCAGCAGGCATGCCAGTGCCACTCCACCGAGCATGGCCACCCCTCCGAAGTAGGGTATGGGCCTGGTGTGCACGTCCCTCGCGCGCACCTTGGCGACAGCCCCCCACCTCAGGGCAGCTTGCCGGCACAGGCCCGACAACAAATAGGTCGTCAGGCCTGATGTCAGCATCACCAGGATGTACTCCCGCATGTTCGCAGGTCAGTTCTCGTCAGTCGGCGTGACTGGGGCATCGGTGTCCGCAGCAGTTGCGCCCTGAGCGATCTGTTCGGTCTCCTCGGCAGGTACGACGTCATCGGTCGTGGAGGTCGGAGACTCTGTCGGGCCCTCTGGACTGGGCTCGTCCGACGGAGTTGTTTCGGCCTTGCGGACGTCCTCCTCAGCGGCCTCATCATCGGACTCCTCCATCCCGACGACATCGGGAGCCACCTCATGGATGGCTTCCAAGGACAACGCTCCCTGGCGAACGACCTTGCCGTCAGTGGTCGACACGAAGTCGATGATGGTGGAGGCCTCTCCCACCCGACTCGGGCCGGCATCCAGATACACCGCAACCGTGACGCCGAGCTGATTGGCGGCCTCCTGAGCCGTCAGCGCGGCCGGATGTCCGGACTTGTTCGCACTCGAGACCGCCATCGGGCCCGTCATACGCAACAACTCACGGGTCTGATCCTGGTCGGGAACGCGCACGGCGAGGGTGCCGTTGGTCTCCCCCAGATCCATCCCGAGGGACTCCTGAGCACGCAGGATGAGAGTCAGACCACCTGGCCAGTACTTCTCCGCGAGAGCCTCCGCCGCGACCGGAATGTGCTGGCACAAAGCAGGCAAGGCGACCGAATCACTGACGAGGACTGGCGGCGGCATGTCGCGACCGCGTTCCTTGGCGTTGAGAAGACGTTGAACGGCCAAGGAATTGAGAGCATCAGCACCGATCCCATAAACGGTGTCGGTCGGCAAGACGATGCACTCGCCGTCGGCGATGGCGTCAGCTGCCTGTTCCAGAGCCTCTTCGTAGGTCGCCGGATTCGCGACGTCGAGTATGAGCGGGGTGATCCCGGTGTCCTCGGTCTCGGCCACGGCCTCGACGGGCTCGGACTGACTGTCGGTGTCGGTCGACTCAACGTCAGTGTCCTCCGTCAGCTCATTGTCCTCGACCGTCGTCTGGTCAGTCTCATCCATGTCATACATCCTTGCACCGTCGTCGAGCCGTGACGAACCTCGGCCTACCTGCGAGATCATCATGGTCCTCGATCTCGTCCCACTGCGCCGCCATTGCCATGCACCCGGTCAGGGCCTCGCGCTGAGTGTCGTCGTGCTCCATCACGAACAGACCCCCCGGCACGAGTAGCTGTGCGGCACGGTCGATGAGACGACGTGGAAGGTCCAACCCGTCATCCCCGGAGAACAGTGCGAGGTCGGGTTCGTGGTCCGTGACGTCAGTAGGCATAACTGGGGCATCAACACGTCGCAGATACGGCGGGTTGGTGACGACGACATCGAAGCGACGCCCATCATCTGGAGCCTCGAGGGCATCCCCGGCAAGAACCTCCACCCCGGTATCGGCAAGGTTCCGATGAGTCCACACCAAGGCAGCCTCGTCGAGTTCGACCGCGCTGACACGAGCTCCTGGTACCTCGTTGGCAATCGCGAGCGCGATGGCGCCGGTGCCCGCACACAGATCAATGACGCTCGGAGCAGATCCTGCCATGACGAGGCGCCGTGCCTCGTCGACGGCGCATTCGGTCACCAATTCGGTTTCCAGCCGAGGAATGAAGACTCCTGGGCCCACGTCCAGGCGCAGACCGCGGAACCAGGCATGCCCGACGATGTACTGAGTCGGTTCCCCGGATCGACGTCGCTCCACCATCTCGTTGAACCGATCCTCATCATGAGGGCTCACGCTCGACACGAAGATGAGTTTGGCGGGTTGGACGTCAAGGGCCTCGCACAGCAGCATCCGTGCGTCAGCAGCTGGGGTCTCGATACCTCCGCTGGTCAGCTGCCGGGTGGCTCGCGCCAGGAGAAGTGAGGGGCTGGGATCCGTCATGATGCTTCCTGCCCATCACGACGATCAGCCATCCGCCGGCTCACCTCGTCAGCGTGGAGGGCGTCGAGGACCTCACCGAGATCACCCGCGAGGATCTGGTCAAGTTTACGGGATTTGTAGCCGATGCGGTGATCGGTGAGCCGATTCTCCGGAAAGTTGTAGGTACGCACCCGCGCCGAGCGGTCGACGGTACGGATCTGGTCCCGACGCATGCGATCGTTCTCGTCGGCAGCTTGCTGGGCAGCCAGTGCGGCGACCTTGGCGCGTAGCATCCGCATGGCCTCGGCCTTGTTCTGCAGCTGGCTGCGTTCATTCTGACAACTGGCAACGATGCCGGTCGGAAGGTGGGTGAGACGAACTGCGGAATCGGTGGTGTTGACCCCCTGGCCGCCGGGGCCTGACGAACGGTACACGTCGACGCGCACGTCGGCAGGATCAATGTCCACCTCGGTCTCGTCGACGTCAGGCATGACGAGGACACCGACCGCCGAGGTGTGAATACGTCCAGCGGATTCCGTCACCGGTACCCGCTGAACCCGGTGAACACCGCCCTCGTGCTTGAGATAACCGTAAGCCGGGCGTGACGGAACCCCCTCGACGGCAACGACGACGGAGCGATAACCACCGAGATCGGTCAGCTCGCTGGTGAGTTCACGAATCGACCAGCCAACCCTCTCGGCATAGCGGGTGTACATCCGTAGCAGGTCGCCGGCGAACAGGGCGGACTCCTCGCCACCCTCGCCGGAATGGATCTCGACCAGGGCGTCCTCTTGGTCAAGCGGATCCGAGGGAGCCAGCAGCTCGGTCAGTTCACCGTTGACAGTCTTGAGCTGGTTTCGTAACGCGTCGGCCTCCTGCGCGAAGGCGGGATCCTCGTCAGCGAGATCCTCCGCGGCCTGGATGTCTGCTGCCAGGTGGTCGACGCGATCGGCCACCGACACGACGTGGCGCAGGCGCGAATGGCGTTTGCCCAGTCGTCCCATCGCAACCGGGTCAGACAGCACCTGTGGATCGGCGAGCTGAATCTCGATCTTCCGCAGATGACGACGAACCTCGTCAACCGCTTGCTGCGTCGATTCACTCATGACCCTCCTGGCCAACCGTGTCGGGACCACACGAGACCCCTGAAAAGACCATGACGCCGAGCATCAGCCCGGCGTCATGGTGATACGCATTGATGGACGACGTCAGTTCTTCTTGCCGTAGCGGCGCTCGAACCGGGCGACGCGACCGCCGGTGTCGAGGATCTTCTGCTTACCGGTGTAGAACGGGTGGCACTTCGAGCAGACGTCGGCATTGAGGGTGCCGGACTTCGAGGTGCTGTGGGTGGTGAAGGTGTTCCCACAGGTGCACACCACGGTCGTCTCGTGGTATTCGGGATGAATTCCCTGCTTCATATGTGATCTCCTTAATCAAACGTGCCCCGGGTCGCCCGACTGATCATGCGGACGTGAACCGGAACCGGCGTTCGACGATACACCGAACGGCCGGCACCAGTCCACCTGACGACGTCAGTCCTGGCTGGGAGTCGTCTTCGAGATCGTGTAGAGGAACTCGACGTTGGTCTGAGTCTTGCGCAGCCTCGAGAGCATCATCTCGAGGGCCTGGGAGTCTTCCAGGCCGGAGAGAACGCGTCGCAGCTTCCACATGATCGCGGTCTCCTCGCGCGAGAGCAGCAGTTCCTCGCGACGGGTACCCGATGCGTCGACGTCGATGGCCGGGAAGAGCCTCTTGTTGGCGAACTCACGGCGCAGACGCAACTCCATGTTGCCGGTGCCCTTGAACTCCTCGAAGATGACTTCGTCCATCTTGGAGCCGGTCTCGACGAGCGCGGTGGCAAGAATCGTCAGGGATCCGCCGTGCTCAATGTTTCGGGCGGCACCGAAGAACTTCTTGGGCGGGTAGAGAGCCGCGGAGTCGACACCGCCGGAGAGGATTCGTCCCGAAGCAGGGGCAGCCAGGTTGTAGGCACGTCCCAGACGGGTGATGCCGTCCAGCAGGATGACGACGTCGTGGCCGAGCTCCACCAGACGCTTGGCCCGCTCAATGGCCAACTCGGACAACTGGGTGTGGTCGTCGGCAGGACGGTCGAAGGTCGACGCGATGACCTCACCACTGACGGTGCGCTGGAAGTCGGTGACCTCCTCGGGACGCTCGTCGACCAGCACCACCATGAGGTGAACCTCAGGATTGTTCTTGGTGATCGAGTTCGCGATCGACTGCATGATCATCGTCTTGCCAGCCTTCGGAGGCGAGACGATGAGGCCGCGCTGGCCCTTGCCGATCGGGCTGACCAGGTCGATGATGCGGCCGGTCATGTTCTTGGGATCATCCTCGAGGCGCAGGCGCTCCTGCGGGTACAGCGGGGTGAGTTTGGAGAACTCGGGACGCTGCTTCATCTGCTCAGGATCCGCGCCGTTGACCTGCTCGATCTTGACCAGAGGTGCGAACTTCTCACGCCGCTCCCCCTCGCGGTGTGCACGCATTTGACCGACAATGACGTCGCCCTTGCGCAGCCCATGGCGACGGACCATGGCCATCGAGACATAGGCATCGTTCGAGCCAGGCAGGTATCCCGAGGTGCGCACGAAAGCGTACTGGTCACGAATGTCGAGAATGCCGGAGCACGGCACGAGGACGTCATCCTCGCGGACATTCGGCTCGGAATCGGAGTAACGCTCGTTGGAACGCTTGCGACGATTCTGTCGATCGCGCTGACGGCGGCGGCGAGAGCGGCGACCACCATTGCCGTATTCCGAAGAGCGGCCGTAGTCATCGTCAGACTCATGATTCGAGTCATTGTTGTTGCGGTCACGCTGGCTGCCGCGATTCAGTTGGGGACGCTCGCCATTCTTCCCGCGGGACAGTGCCTCCAACCGGGCACCAACCTCGTCGTTGACATCGTCGCCGGAATTGCCGTTGGAATTCTCACGGGAGGTGTTGCGAGCTCGACGACGCGGCGAGTCTCCTGTGCCGCCACGGTCGCCATCGTCACGGTGCGGACGGTCGTTGGTGCCGTCCTCGCCACGCTGACCCCCGTCTTCCTGCGTCGGCACCTTGTCGGCACGTTTCTGCACTTCTGCGGCGTCGAGAAGGTCACCGACCGACGGGGTCCTTTCGCCCTCAGAGGAGCGCGACTCGGGATCAGTCGAGCCATTGTCGCGGCGACGACGGGTGCGCTGCGGACGGGTATCGTCCCCCTCACCGGAAGTGTGGAGCGCTAGACCACCATCACGACGAGGGCCGGATTTCCCAGTTCCTGGGTATCCCCCGTCAGAGATGGCGGCCACGAGGTCAGCCTTGCGCATACTGCGAGCTCCCTTGATACCCATCTGGATGGCGATGGATCGAAGCTCGGGCAGCAACTTCGTGGACAGATCCGAGGATCCACCCGGCTGTGAGGTTTGAGTCACGTAAGTCCCTTCGAACTGCCCCGGCCGGTGCAACTTCCGGCGGGCGAGATTTCATCGGGCCTGCCGTCGGAATCGACAATGGGTCGGGCGGCTGACACCACGGGGATCCGAGATGGTCTGCTGAGCGAGACTCTCGGCCATGGTGTGGCGTTCGAGGCCCTCGAACGCCGAGGACATGGTCCCCACGAACGGGACTGTGGCACAGGGACCACGATTCGGTCGTCAGTGGGGAATTGCGCGCATCGAGCGCGCTTGCGTCACCACTATAACGCACGAAGCGGATCGCATTCACACAACGCGTCAGAGGAGATGAACGCCTTCTCCGAGAACAAGATCGTGGACGACGAAACCAGTGGTGTCGACGTCCCAGGCTCCCTCGAACTGATCACGGGCGCCCAGGGCCAGGACGGTGGGTCCGGCGCCGGAAATGACGGTGGCAACACCACGGTCGCGCAAAGCGTCCATGAGCGCAGCTGACTCCGGCATGAGAGTGCGACGGTAAGGCTGATGCAGCCAGTCCTGAGTGGCGGCCAACAAATGCTCTGGCGAGGTCGTCAGGGCCGTGACGAGGAGTGACGCGGCCAGAACTTGCTGCACGGCGTCGGCACGGTCAACCTGCTCAGGAAGAACCTGGCGTGCCAGCGCGGTAGGCACATGGCGATCAGGAACGAAGACACGGAAGATGATTGACGGGTTGACGGCCAGCCCGATGTGGTTGACGACTCCCCCACTCAACCAGGCCAGCTGGGCCCCACCGAGGATGGCCGGGGCAGCGTTGTCCGGATGTCCCTCGATGGCAGCCGCCATCGTCAGTAGCTCGGTGCGGTCCAACGGCACTCCCGGACACGCCAGTCCCCAGGCCAAGGCCAATCCGGACACGATTGCCGCGGCCGAGGAGCCAAGGCCACGGCTCTGCGGAATGGCATTGAAAGCGGTCAGGTGCAACCCAGCATCCGGGCGGGGGTAACCCAGTTCCACCAGCCCCTGTCGCAACGTTGCGACGACAAGGTGAGATTCATCATGCGGAACAGTGTCGGCCCCCTCCCCCGTCACATCAATCTGCACCCCGGGGTGATCAAGGACTTCGACTCCGACCTCGTCCCACAGGTCCAACGCCAGACCCATGCAGTCATAGGCAGGGCCCAGATTGGCCGAGGTGGCAGGAACACGCACCCGCACGCTGTCAGCCATCGTCAACCTCTCAGGAGTGGAAATCCAGCAAAGCTGCGACCTTGTCGGTCGACGCCTCGACGGCCTCGGTCGACAAGGTGGTGCGGCTCAGGGCAGTGTCAATGTCCTTGAGGCCATTGCCCGTCACAGTGATGACGATGCGCTGACCAGGCTCCAGACGGCTCTCGGACTTCAGCTTGAGAAGACCGGCCACACCAGTGGCTGAGGCCGGCTCCACGAAAATACCCTCGCGAGCTGCCAGGAAAGCCTGCGCGTCGAGGATCTGCTCATCGGTGACGGCCTCGATGAGACCGTTCGACTCATCGCGGGCGGCCAGGGCGAGATCGCCGGATGCCGGACGACCAATACGAATGGCCGTGGCCATCGTCTCGGGATCGTCGACGTCGTGCCCGAGTACCAGCGGAGCGGCCCCAGAGGCCTGGAAACCAAACATCCTCGGGGTGTGGCTGGCAGGGCCGTCAGCGGCGTACTCGCCGTAGCCCTTCCAGTACGCGGTGATGTTTCCTGCGTTACCAACAGGCAGGGCGTGGATGTCAGGGGCATCGCCGAGAACGTCGACGATCTCGAAGGCGGTCGTCTTCTGCCCCTCGATGCGGTACGGGTTGACCGAGTTCACCAGGGACACCGGGAAGTTCTCGGCCAGCTCGCGAGCGATGCGAAGACAATCGTCGAAATTCCCGAGGACCTGAATGATGCGACCGCCGTGGACGACGGCCTGGGCAAGCTTGCCAGCTGCGATCTTTCCCTGGGGAAGAAGCACGACTGGGGTCATGCCAGCCCGGGTCGCGTAGGCCGACGCCGAGGCCGAGGTGTTGCCCGTGGAGGCACACACGACTGCCTTGGAACCATCAGCAAGCGCCTTCGTCATGGCCATCGTCATGCCCCGGTCCTTGAAGGAGCCGGTCGGGTTGGAACCCTCGACCTTGATCCACACCGAGGAGTCGAGCTCGGCCCCCAGACGCGGCGCCGGCACCAACGGCGTGGATCCCTCCCCCAGAGTGACGATCTCGTCGATACCGTCCATCGGGAGACGGTCTCGGTAATTCTCGATGACGCCGAAGGGACACTTCTGCTGGGTCATGATCACATTCCCTCCACTCGGATGACGCGGGGATCAGAGTTGACGTAATGGTGTCCGGTGAGTTCGTCGACGCATTCCTTCACGTCGCACTCTCGGGCCTCGTGGGTGAGAATCTTGAGGGTCGCGGACCAGCCATCGACACGGTCATTGCCCTCCACCGCCGACTGCTGCACGGTCTGCAAGGAGACGCCATGGCTCGCGAAGATCTTCGCGACCTCGGCGAGGACCCCAGGCTCGTCGCGTACCTGCAGGCGCAGGTGGAACCTGGTGTGAACCTCGGCGATGGGCAGAATCGGGAACTCGCCGTAGACGTCCTGAGGCGGACCGGAAACTCCTCGAACCAGGTTACGAGCCACCGTCACCAAGTCACCCATCACGGCAGAAGCCGTCGGGGAGCCACCCGCACCCGGGCCGAGGAACATCAGTTGCCCCGCCTCGCGAGCTTCCACGAAGACAGCGTTGAAGGCGCCAGAGACTCCGCCCAGCGGGTGGGCGGCAGGAACCAGAGCCGGATGAACGCGAGCAGAGATGCCGTCAGGACCGGCCTGGCAGACGGCAAGCAACTTGATGACGCAGTCCATGTCCCGAGCGGCGGCAATGTCCTCCCGGGTGATGGCAGTGATGCCCTCCCGGTACACCTGGTCGCCGCGCATGCGCGTGTGGAACGCCAAGGTGGACAGCAGGGCCGCCTTGGCGGCGGCGTCATATCCCTCGACGTCGGCCGTCGGATCGGCCTCGGCATATCCCTTGGCCTGCGCCTGGGCCAGAGCGTCGTCGAAACCTGCTCCCGTGGTCGTCATCTGGTCAAGGATGTAGTTCGTCGTGCCATTCACGATTCCCATCACTCGGGTGATCTGGTCACCGACAAGCGACTCGCGCAGCGGCCTGACGATCGGGATGGCTCCGGCCACTGCGGCCTCGTAGTAGAGGTCGACGCCATGGTCCTCGGCGACCGCGTGCAGTTCCGTGCCATGGGCAGCCAGCAGAGCCTTGTTGGCAGTGACGACGGAATGTCCCTTCTCCAGGGCAGCCGTCAGAAGCTGACGTGCGGGGTCGATGCCACCAATGAGCTCAATGACGATGTCAATGTCGTCACGGTTGACCAGCGCTGTCGGGTCATCCGTGAACAGCCGCGAGTCAAGGCCCTGACGGGGGCGATCAGGATGGGCGACAGCAATGCCAGCGAGCTCGACACGACGGCCCACCCGAGCCGCGACGTCGTCACTGCGGGACTCAATCATGCGGGCCACCTGGGAGCCCACGACCCCGCACCCCAGGAGGGCCACGCGGATCGGCTGGGCTGACGCGGGACCGGTGGTGTTCGTCATCTCGTCCTCATCTCGTTGTTGTCAGCTGATGGTTGGTCAAGGGCCATGGGCCGTGTGCTTCTGTGATCCATCACGGCCACTGCACCTCGGACGTGACCGGGCCCGGATCCAGGGACAGCAGGTCATCAATGCTCTCCCGTCGCAGCAATACCGATGTGTCCGGGTGGTCTCCGATACCGACGCGGACGACGGCTGGTCGCGGCACGTGATTGTAGTTCGATGCCATGGACCTTGAATAGGCGCCGGCACCAGGAACTGCGATGACGTCCCCCGGCGACACGTCACCGGGGAGGTACACGTCGCGGACCAAGATGTCGCCGGCCTCACAGTGCTTTCCGACGATGCGGCACAGCACCGGGGTGACGGTCGAGGCACGGTTGGCGATGACGGCAGAGTATTCCGCAGCATAAAGAGCGGGACGAATGTTGTCGCTCATACCGCCGTCAACCGACACGTAGATCCGTTGGGCGCCGGTGTCCAGGTCCACTGGCTTGACGGTGCCGACGGTGTACAGGGCCATCGTCGTCGGCCCGACGATCGCACGACCAGGCTCCAGGGAGATGTGGGGAACCTCCATTCCCCTACCCCGGGCCTCAAGGGTGACGATCTCCCGCAGGGAAGCAGCCAGGCTCTCAGCGGTGGCCGGAGTGTCCTGGTTGGTGTAGGCGATGCCGAATCCGCCACCGAGGTCGAGTTCCGGCAGGGCAGTGCCGGTGGCCTGCCGGAACTGTTCAAGCAGTTTCATGGTGCGACGAGCCGCCACCTCGAAACCCGCGGTGTCGAAGATCTGGGAGCCGATGTGGGAATGAATGCCCTGCAGGTCAATGACGTCACTGGTGTGGCACCTCACCATGGCCACCATGGCCGCACCATTGGTGATCGAGAAACCGAACTTCTGGTCCTCATGTGCGGTGGCGATGTACTCGTGGGTGTGAGCCTCGACGCCCGCAGTGACACGCACCATGACTCGGGCGTGCCAGCCGTTCTCTCGACACAGCTTCTCGATACGGGTGATCTCGTCCAGCGAGTCGACGATGATCCGCCCGACCCCGGTGCTGAGAGCCAGCTTGAGCTCGTCAATGGACTTGTTGTTCCCATGCAGGCCAATGCGTGCAGGATCCATTCCGCCCTGGAGCGCCGTGATGAGCTCTCCACCGGTGCAGGTGTCCAGGCAGAGACCCTCCTCGTCGATCCAGGAGGCGACGGTGCGCGTCAAGAAGGCCTTGCCTGCGTAATAGACGTCCCAGCCTGCGAAAGCGTCGCGGAAAGTCCGGGCGCGCTGGCGGAAGTCAGCCTCGTCGAGGACGTAGAGAGGGGAACCGTACTCGGCCAGGAGGTCTGTCACGGAGACGCCTGCGACGTCGACAATTCCGTCATGTCCACGTCCCGCTGACCCGGACCAGAGCGCAGGATCCAGGGCATTGACGTCATCGGGCAAGGTCAGCCACTGAGGGCCGGCAGCCGCGACATCGGCATGGACCGAGCCGGCAACGTGCATGTGCGTCATGGTTCCACCTTGCCAGAGGGTGACGACAGGGCCAGCGGGTGTCCACGTTCGTGGCCATGAATGGCGTATCATCCCACCAATGCGCTAAAGTCGACGGACGGTCGGGGTCCACGGACCCATCGGCTCCCGTAGCTCAGGGGATAGAGCACCGCCCTCCGGAGGCGGGAGCGAGGGTTCGAATCCCTCCGGGAGCGCCCACCAGTGACGCAGCGAGACACCAGCTCTGACCGGGTAGGGTTTCACATCGTGCGAGCCCTTGACACCGAATCCCCTCGTCAGAGATCACGAGCCGCCCTGTTTTCCGGGGCCGGTGCCATCATGCTGTGGGTTGTCGGACGCATGACCATGCTCCATGTCTTCATCAAACCCTCGTCGAACTACATCACCGGGGATGTGCAGTACTACCTGTGGTGGATGCAGGGCGGACAGCCCGATCCAGTGGTTCTTCCGGAATACCCGCTTCCTGTCGTGTGGTTCCTGCGTGCCTTGCACTGGTCTGCCGGTGACTCCTACTTCATACCGGCATTCGCCACGACGATGCTGCTGCTTGACGCACTGCTTGCTGTCGCCATGTGGATCCACGGCCACCGAGCCGGCGCTCTGTGGTGGATCGTCCTGGTGCCATTCCTCGGACCCATCATGTGGAATCGCTTCGACATGGTGCCCGCCGTTTGCATGGGGTTGGCAGCTCTCTGGTACCGCCGTCACCAGGCCGCGTGTGGCGTCATGATCGCCTTGGGTGCCGCGGTGAAGTTGTGGCCGGCCCTTCTCATCCTTCCCATGATTTCCCGGCACAAGGCAGCCATCCGACGCCTGATCGCATTCGGCGCGACTGGTGTTGCACTCGCACTGGCCTCGTTGCTGGACGGTGGATGGGGCCGCCTCGTGTCCCCATTGACGTGGCAGTCGGGCCGGGGGCTTCAAGTCGAATCCGTACCCGCCACCGTTCCCGTGTACCAACACTTCAAGAATCCCGACGGTGGTTACAAGGTTGAGATGTCGAAGTACAACGCCTTCGAGATCTTTGGCCCGGGCGCGTCTACGTGGCAATCACTCTCGACCATCCTCATGGCCCTCACCGTGGCACTGGCGATCGGGGTGGCCCTTCTCTCGTGGCGACGCAACGGTCTTGACCACCGCAGCGCGGTGCTGGCTGATCTCGTCATCATCGGCGCTCTCATCATCGCCAACAAGACGTTGTCCCCCCAGTACTTCGTGTGGTGGGCTGCGCCAGCCGCCATGGTCCTCGATCGAGTCTCTGGTGATAACACCTCTGAGAACCCTCCCAATCCGAACACCCTGTCCTGGGCCCAGACATGGTGCTGGACCGCCGCAATGTTCCTTCTCATCACGGCTTTCTTGACGCAGCAGGTATACCCACTGAATTACCCTGGCATCATCGGCTCGCCTCCCAGTCGCATCAGCACGAGTCTCCTGGTCAGCCGCAACGCCATGACCATCGTGACCTTCGTGGCTTGTGTTGTTGCGTTCGTCGCGAGCCTCCGCATGCACCGTCCCGCCCAGCCGACATCGGCCCCGACGAAACCAGTCCACGCTACTCTGGACGAGCGGTGACCAATATCACATTTTGGTGATCGGGGATGAGTGTTTCCCGATGTGCCCAAATTGTTGGGATGGCCTGGTCAATCCGGCTACGATCATCACGTCTGGGTCCATGGACACAGACAGAGCAGCGCAGCTCGGAGGGCCTTTCCAGAGGTTCCGCGAGTGCTTGACACGACGGTTTGACGGAAGAAGGCAGTGGTGAGTCCCGCCCCACACGACAAGTCCAACAACTCTGCTGATTTTGGAGCCAACGACTGGCTCATCGAGGAGATGCGTGACCAGTACCAGAATGATCCGAGTTCGGTCGATCCTGCTTGGGCCACATTTTTTCACCACGAGGCGGCCCAGGCGTCCGATGAGGTGACTGGATCGGCAGTCGGCGAACAGCCCGCTCGTCAGGATCCCAAGCCTGAACCGGCTCCTAATCCCGTCGCCAATCAGAAGCCTGCTCCGGCTGCGAAGGCCGAAGCCAAGCCGGCTCCCAAACCCGCTGCATCAACCGCCCCCACCCCGACACCGAAGGTCAAGGACATGGCATCGAAGCCCGAACCATCAAAGACCTCCCGCGAGCCTGCCCGTCCTCTTCTGACGGCTGACGCCCCGCGTCACAGCGCCAAGCTGGAAACCGTCGAGCCCACGGTGACGAAGATGAAGGGTGCGCCGATGCGCACCGCCAAGAACATGGATCAGTCGCTGACCATGCCGACGGCCACCACGGTGCGTGACGTGCCGATGCAGCTCGTCATCGAGCAGCGCACAATGATCAACAACTTCCTTCGCAAGGCCAAGGGCGGCAAGATCTCCTTCACCCACATCCTCGCCTATGCGATGGTGCAGGCACTCAAGACCGTTCCGGCGATGAACAACGCCTATGCGGAGATCGACGGCAAGCCTCACCTCATCGAGAACCATCAGATCAACCTCGGCATGGCCATAGACGTCGTCAACAAGGACGGCTCCCGCAAACTCGTGGTGCCCGCCATCAAGGGCGCCGAGCAGATGGACTTCCTCGACTTCTGGCGTGCCTACGAAGAGATCGTCCGCAAGGGTCGCACCAATGAGCTGACCATCGAGGACTTCAAGGGAGTCACGGCCTCCCTGACGAACCCCGGCGGTTTCGGCACCAACCACTCCATTGCCCGCCTCATGCCTGGTCAGGGCATGATCCTCGGCGTCGGATCGATCGACTACCCAGCTGCCTACCAGGGCAACTCCCCCACCCGTATGGCGGAGCTGGGCATCTCCAAGGTGACGACCCTCACCTCTACCTACGATCACCGCATCATCCAGGGCGCCCAGTCCGGCGAATTCCTGCGTCGCATGCACCAGCTGCTCCTGGGTGCTGATCGCTTCTACGAGAACATTTTCGAATCCCTGCGTATCCCCTACGCTCCGGTCCAGTGGGCGAGCGACCGTCAGGCCAACCGCCCCGACCAGGTCGGCAAACAGGCTCGCGTCATCGAACTCATCGACTCCTGGCGTCGCTTCGGCCATCTGTCCGCCGACATCGATCCCATCGAGTACCGGCCGCGGTTCCACCACGACCTCATGCTCAACAGCCACGGCCTCACCCTGTGGGACATGGACCGCACCTTCCCGATCGCGAACTTCGCCGGGCAGCGTCGCGCCATCATGACCCTGCGTGAGATCCTCACGATCCTGCGTGACTCCTACGCCTCGACGATGGGCATCGAGTACATGCACATCGCTGACCACGAGCAGCGCAAGTGGTTCCAGGATCGTTTCGAGAAGGAGCACCAGCCCCTCTCCCGCGAGATGCACCTGCAGATCCTCGACCAGCTCAATGAGGCCGAGATCTTCGAGACCTTCCTGCAGACCAAGTTCGTCGGTCAGAAGCGGTTCAGCCTCGAGGGTGGCGAGTCGGCCATCGTCCTGCTGGCCGCACTGTGCAACCTGGCTGCCGACGACAGCCTCAACGAGGTCTGCATCGGCATGCCTCACCGTGGTCGTCTCAACGTGCTGGCCAACATCATCGGCAAGTCCTACGGGCAGATCTTCCGTGAGTTCGAGGGCAATGCCGAGCCGGTGAACTCCCAGGGATCGGGTGACGTCAAGTACCACCTCGGTGACGAGGGTGAGTTCACCGCAGCCTCCGGCAACACCATCAAGGCGTCGGTTGCCGCCAACCCGAGTCACCTCGAAGCCGTCGATCCTGTCCTCGAGGGCATCTGCCGGGCCAAACTCGACGCTCTGGGCAACCCGGACAACTTCCCGGTCCTGCCAATCCTCATGCATGGTGATGCTGCCTTCTCGGGTCAGGGTGTCGTCTACGAGACCCTGCAGATGAGCCAGCTCGAGGGATACCGCACCGGTGGCACGATCCACGTCATCGTCGACAACCAGGTCGGATTCACCACCTCGCCCCGTGACGGACGTTCCTCGACCTACTGCACCGACGTTGCCAAGGCCGTTGGGGCCCCGGTCCTGCACGTCAATGGAGATGACCCCGCCGCGGTGGTCCACGCTGCTCGTATTGCCTACGAGTATCGCCAGATCTTCCACCGTGACGTCGTCATCGACGTGGTCTGCTACCGCCGCCGCGGCCACAATGAGGGTGACGATCCCAGCTTCACCCAGCCGCACATGTACGACCTCATCGCTGAGAAGCGTTCGACCCGAAAGCTCTACACCGAGAGCCTCATCGGTCGTGGTGACATCACCGACGAGGACGCCCATGCCGTGATGTCGAAGTTCCGGTCTCGCCTCGAGACGGTTTTCAAGGAGGTCCGTGAGGCCACCTCGAGGCCCGAGCCCTACAGCGGCGTTCCGGACTACCCGGTCAAGCACAGTGGCCTGCATCTGACCACGGTCGAGGCCGACACCTTGGAGGCCGTCGCCCGGGCTCATGAGAACCTGCCGGAGACCTTCAACGCCCATCCCAAGGTTGCCCCTCAGATGACGCGTCGTGCCAAGCACATTCGCGAGGGTGGGATCGACTGGGCGACCGGCGAGATGATCGCCCTGGGCTCCTTGCTGCGTGAGGGCATCCACGTCCGCCTGGCCGGGCAGGACAGCCGCCGCGGCACCTTCTCGCAGCGCTTCGCGGCCCTGGTAGATCGTGCGACCGGAGAGTTCTACGTGCCCGTCAACCACCTCGGTGGCGAGCAGGCGCACCTGGACGTCCTCGACTCCCCGCTGAACGAGTACGCGGCGATGGGCTTCGAGTACGGATACTCGGTCGCCCGTCCGGACTCCTTGGTGCTGTGGGAGGCCCAGTTCGGTGACTTCGTCAACGGAGCCCAGACGATCATTGACGAGTTCATCGCCTCAGCAGGTTCGAAGTGGGGGCAGAAGTCCGGCGTCGTCCTGCTGCTCCCCCACGGCTATGAGGGCCAGGGACCGGACCATTCCTCGGCCCGCCTGGAGCGCTTCCTCAACCTGTGCAGTGAGGGAGCCCTGGCTGTCTGCCAGCCCTCGACCCCGGCGAGCTACAGCCACCTGCTGCGTCAGCATGCCTACGTCAACAGGCACCGACCGGTCGTCATCGCTACTCCGAAGTCCATGCTGCGTAACAAGATGGCGACCTCTGACCCGGAGGAGTTCACCACTGGCAAGTGGCGCCCGGTTCTGCCCGATCCGTCCATCACTGATCCGTCGGCCGTCACCAGGATCATCCTCTGCTCAGGCAAGGTGCGTTGGGAACTCGTCAAGCAGCGCAAGGCCGCCGGGCTCGACGGTCAGCTGGCCATCATCCCGCTGGAGCGGCTCTACCCGCTTCCGGACAAGGAACTGGCCGAGGTACTCGAGCCCTACAGCAACGTCACTGACGTTCGTTGGGTGCAGGAGGAGCCGGAAAACCAGGGTGCCTGGTACTACATCCTCACTCACCTGGCCCAGGCGATGTCCGACAAGCTGCCTGGCTTCTTCGATGGCCTGACCGCCGTGACACGTCCGCCGTCCTCGGCTCCCTCAGTGGGCCAGCACAGTGTGCATGTCCGCGAGGAGCAGGAGCTGCTCGAGAAGGCCATGGCCTGATCCGCCCAATCACCGCCATGGCGCCATCCCTCGTGGGGTGGCGCCATGGCGCATGCTGTGGTGCATTATTGTGCCCATGTATTTCACCGACAGGGGCATTGAGGAACTGGAAGATCGTCGCGGAGACGAGGAATTCACCGTCGCGTGGCTGGCCGACGAGCTACGTCACTTCGTCGACCTCAACCCGGAGTTCGAAGTCCCCGTTGAGCGCCTGGCCACCTTCCTCGCCCGACTCGACGACGAGGACGACTGAGTCACCACGAGCCCGGAACCGATGCGGTGACGGCTGGCTGCGGGGCAATCAGTCCCGCAGCCAGGCCCGCGACCGTGGCAACAAGGAAGCCATGACAGCCGCGGCCGGGATGACGGCCAGGATCCAGAACCACACCGGGCCACCTGAACGCTGCAGTGATACCAGAACAACGACGTGTAGCAGACCGCTGGCGACCATGAGCCCCTGCGCCGACGGTCGTCCCTTCACGGCCATCCACCCGACCAGCACGACGAGAGCGGCATAGATGATGAGCATCGTGCCTACTCCGGCACTGAAGACGTCGCGACCACTCACCATGACCGCGATGGCCACCACGAGGAGGGCAATCGCGCAGATCCAGGTCGCCACCACCGCGACCAGGACCGATACCGGGATGCCGCCGCGCAACGCAGACGATCGTGAATCCTGCTCACTTGACGGAATCATTGTTTTGCTCCTGCACGGATGAACCGACGACGTATCATAATCGAACTGGCCGCGAACTCCTCGAAGCGTCCTCGCCTGGACCGACGTTCATTGTGTCCGAGCGATTCGTGGGAGGATGTTCGTCCTTCGGTGGATGCTCTTGCCAAAACATTCGACGGTTGCCAGACTTTCATGGTTGCCCGCCGAACGGCCACTCGTCGGTCGTACGGCATGACGGGTTATCCACCCGCACATCACACGTGCCCCGGGTTGCGCTGGGGAGAAGGAGTCGAAGAGGCATGGACTGGCGCCACAGGGCTGCCTGCCTGAGTGAGGATCCCGAGCTGTTCTTCCCGATTGGGAACACTGGTCCGGCCCTTGCCCAGATCGAGGAGGCGAAGAAGGTCTGTGCCCGGTGCGAGGTTCGCGCCGAGTGCTTGGCCTGGGCTCTGGAAGCCGGCCAGGATCACGGTGTATGGGGCGGCATGAGCGAGGATGAGAGGCGCGCGATCAAGCGTCGTCAGTCCCGCTCCCGCGTTCGTCGTTCCTGACTCACCTCGGACAGGCAGCCCGGAATCATTCGGATCCATTCCGGGGAAACCATAGGTCACGTCTCATACTCATAACCGGTCAAGCGGAATCATGAGCTTGGCGCAGGTTCCCACGCCGTCGGGATTGTTTTCGAGGGTGAAGGTTCCACCGAGGTCCTGGACCAACGTCGTGACGATGGACAGCCCCAAGGAGCTGCGGTGCTGGTCGAGTGAGAATCCCTCCGGCAGGAGGCTTCCGTCATTGACGATGTCGACGACCAGCGAATCCTCGGTGCGGTAGGGACGCACGATGACGTTTCCCGACGAGGAATCCAAGCTGTGCTCGATGGCGTTCTGGCACAGCTCCGTCGTTGCCAAGGACAAGGCTGTGGCGGTCTCGGCAGGAACACTGCCGAAGGTCCCTTCACGCCGTGCCGCCACGGACCCTGAAGATGCCGCGACGTCTCCAACCATGTGGAGAATGCGATCGGCAACCTCGTCGAAGGCCACCTGCTCCTCGAAGTTCTGCGACAGGATCTCGTGCACCACGGCGATGGCCGAGACTCGTCCCATGGCCTGTCGGAGAGCTTCCTTGGCATCCGGATTCTTCATCCGCCGCGACTGCAGACGCAGGAGAGCTGCCACGGTCTGCAGGTTGTTCTTCACCCGGTGATGGATCTCGCGGATCGTGGCGTCCTTGGTGACGAGCTGACGATCTCGGTCCCGCAACTCGGTGAGGTCGCGGATGAGAATCATCGTTCCTGCCGAGACCTCGACGTCATCCAGCCAGGTCTGCAACGGAATGACGCGGGCACGCAAGGTCGCCTCGGAGTTCTCAATATCGGTCTCGGAAAGCCAGCGGCCCTCCAGATCAAGGGTGAAGGACTGACCAACCTCGCGCACCTTGGGGCACAGGTCCCGAACCGTCGGAATGAAGTACTCGCCGTCCAAGTCTCCTGTCAGGCCCAGGCGTCGAAAGGCCGACAGGGCATTCGGGCTGGCAAAGGTCACCATTCCCGTGGATGCGACCCGGATGACCCCGTCAGTGACCTTCGGCGCCAGAGCCCTGTCAAAGTCCGGGAAGAGCGGGAACCGACCGTGGTGAAGCATGTCCGACAGGATGTCGGCAATCTCAAGGTAGTTGTCCTCGGTGCTTCCGGGAGCTCGCACCCCCATCTGGTTGGTGTGTCTTTCGACCACGGCGATGACATCGTCATGACGAATGACGGGAATCGCCCAGACGTCCACAGGAATACCCGCCGACAGCTTGTTGTCGCTGGTCTCGCACATCTCGGCGCTCATGAACGCCTCGGTGACGAGGCTCTCGTCGTCGTAGGAGACCGACTCGCCGACGACGTCGTCCTCCAGGGCCGTCGGGCCGGTGTCGGGACGTACCTGGGCGGCTGCCCAGAACACATTGGGATCCTTGTCCGGAACCCACAGGATGAGATCCGAGAAGGACGTGTCAGCGAGCATCTGCCAGTCGTCGACAAGTTCCTCGAGCCACGCGATGTCGGCGGCGGGGAGGCTAGTCCGGTCAGCGACCAAGCGATTGATGGCAGGCATGCCGTCACTCTAGTGACCAGAATCGGGCCAGCTCCACCCGGTGCCATTTTGTCGATCAATGTGCGTTTCGATTTGGGCCAGGCACACCCCATACGGCAGAATTGATCGTCGTTGCCGCGTACCCGCGCGGACCCTCCTTCAGCAGTAGGGAGGTTTATGACCCCTCAGGAAGGAGAGCGCCATGGGCAAGACTGGTCGTAAGCGTCGTGCGCGTCGCAAGAAGGGCGCCAATCACGGCAAGCGTCCCAACGCCTGAGTTTTTGGGATGACGAGGCCCCCGTCCATATGGACGGGGGCCTTTTTCTGGTCAGCGGTCTCAGGCCTGCCAACGATAGGACACCTGTATCTGTACGACTCGCATCCTCAGCTGCATCCGGTGCGGCTACAGAGCGACGACGGCTGGAACACCATGCCGATCATCTCCACCATCTGCCTAGCAACAGCTCCCCTTGTGCGTCGGCCAGCATGCTCGCCTCAAAGAACTCGGCGTTGCGCAACCCGAGGACGGCGGCGCGCACCATACGCGCGATTCTCACCCAGTGCGTCAACCAGCGACGCGACGATGGCCACGAGCGAGCCCATAAACAGACTTACAATCAACAACCCCAGGAGCAGGTGCGGTTATTGCACCCCACCGTGTGACATGTGTTCGCATGGGCGTTAACTACGCTTCACCTCACTGTGCTTAAAGTTGTGGCTCAGAGAGAGGGGACCATGAACCATCACCCCGACGATAAGCACCTATCGCCTGACGAACTCGAGGATGTCCGTCGCCGCGGCGACGAAGAACTGGCCCGCCTGAGCTTCAGCCGCCGCTCGATCCTGCAGGTCGGCATGGCCGCAGCAGCCAATGCGATGGTCACTGGCCTCGCACTACAAGGCACTCAAGCTGCCGCCGCTCCCAACAAGGACTCAGTCGACCCCGACAAGCTGCTCTGGCTAATCGGCGATCACCACGTCCACACCCAGTGGAGCTACGACGCAAAGTACCGGATTAAGGATCAGTTGGATGCCGCCGAGTACTTCGGCTGCGACTGGGTGGTGTTTACGGAGCACTCCAACTTCGTGCATGCCGACCCAGGTGTGTTCAACTCCCATAAAGAGATCGAGGCCGAGCGTAAGGCACGCAAGAACTTGCTCATCTTCCAGGGCCTGGAGTGGTACATCCCCGCGGCTGAGCACGGCACAGTCTTCGTCACCGGTAAGAACGAAGCGAAGATTCTCCGTGCGTTCGAACTTGCCTACGACGGCAAATTGAACGGTTGGGAGAAACCGAAGGTCGGCAGTCCTGAGGAAGCCGAGCAGGAGAAGATGGCCGCCGCCGGCATCGCCTGGCTCGGCAAGCAGAAGGCTGAGGGCAGGATCGACGACGTCCTCATCCTCGCAAACCACCCAATGCGTTTGGGCATTGACTCCCCCGACGAGTTCCGTCTGTGGCACGACGCCGACCCGCACGTCATGATCGGCATGGAGGGTGCGCCAGGCGCGCAGGGTTACCCGTACGGCCGCAACGTCGGCAATGGCGATATGCGCGGAGAATACACCCACGATCCGCGTGAGGACTCCTACCCCGGTTACAAGGCTGAGCACATGCGACCGTATGGCGGTTGGGACTGGCTGACGGCCACCGTGGGCGGCTTCTGGGACTCCATGCTGGCTGAGGGACGCCGCTTCTACATCACCGCGAACTCGGACGCCCACCTCGCCTCGTGGCACACGTGGCGTCTGGGCGACTACCCGAAGAAGCCGGAGTACGACAACGCCAAGAACGAGAATGCGCAGATGAAGCTCCTCGGCGGGCGCCGTCCGCACCCAATTGACACCGCGACGGGTGAGGTCGCCGGCGATCTGTTGATCAAAAACCCCGACGGTTCGGTCGGCATCTCCGGTGATCTGCTGCGCAGCCCTGAGGACGCGAAGTTGTACAAGGACGCGCAAAAGGTCCGCGCCGAGATCGACGCGAAGACCCCCGAAGGCGAGGAGCCGAAGTACCCGGAGCCCCTCATTGACCCACAAGGTGGTTCGGACTTCTGGCCCGGCCAGTTCACCCGCATCCACGCAGGTGCAACGGAACGCAGCTACACCGCCGTCATGGATGCGCTGCGCGCAGGCCGCGTGTGGGCCAGCCACGGCCAGCTCATCAAAAGCTTCATCGCCAAGGTGAGCGCAAATGGTCGAGTCGTCACGCTCGGTGACACGATTGAGGCGTCGAAGGGCGGCAAGATCACCGTCGAGCTGACGATCGAGACGGCGACCGAGCCGGTCAAGAGCATCAAGATGTCGCCGAAGGAACCGAAGGCTACGGACCCGACGGTGGGTGTCGAGTGGGTGCCGGAGCTGGCATTCGTGGACATCATCGGCGGGCCGATCACTGGCCCGGTTGCGGATCGTGAGACGCTGCGCGCACCTGAGACCCGCGTACTGCACACGTTCAAGACGAAGGGTCAGAAGGGCAAGCTCGTCCTCACACACGAGTTCAAGGATCTTAAAGAGGACTTCTACATCCGTTTCCGCGGCTCCGACGGCAAGCGCACTGGCACTGGATACCACGGCCCGGATGTGGATCCACACGGTCCGATCATGCACGACGGCACGGCCCGCGCGGGCAATCCATGGGTGGATACCTGGTTCTACGCGAACCCGGTGTTCGTGAAGGTGGTCGACCCTGCGTCGCCCAGCACCTCGCCATCCGCAACCCCGTCGCAGCCCGCCTCGCGCAAGCCCACGCCGACGACTGCCCCGACTGTCGATCCAGGTGAATCGAACCCGCCCGTTAAGCGGCCGAAGCTACCCAACACTGGTAATTAGAACCTCATCAAACCTCAAGTTTTGTGCATCCCGTACTCACGACTGGCACGGGATGCACAAACGAGTGTTTCAGTTGGTGACGGAGGAGGTCATGTCACAAGATCTCTTCCGTCACTGACGCCAGTCCCCTGACGTCCTGTGTGGCGGTGATTCCTCCACACAATTGACTGTCCCCAAGGACCACACCCCTGCTTGTGCGTGAGGGGTCTTTTACTAGTCAGCGGTCTCAGGCCTGCCAACGATAGGACACCTGCATCTGCACGACGCGGGTTCTCAACTGCATCGGTGCGGCAACGGTGCGATTGCATCGTCTGAGGGCTCGGGACACGGCTGCTTCCATGTCCGCCTCATCCATGCAGCTCTCACAGGCCGCGATGTGACGACGGAAGGCGTCGGCCTCTTGTTCGCTCATCTCGCCGTGCAAGAACTCCTGGAGGTGGTCGATGACCCAACAACAGGACTCCTCGTCACCATTAGACGGCGTCATCGCGATCCCTCCTTTCCTGCACTACGCGCCAATTCCGGACGACCAAGGTCCTCCTCGTCAATCTGACCGGCATGAGGGCCAATCCCCCGCGCCCCGGCGACGTCGACCAACTGCTTTCGCAACTGCTTACGGGCACGATTGAGCCGACTCATGACCGTCCCGATAGGCGTTCCCATGATCTCGGCGATCTCCTTGTAGGCGAATCCTTCGACATCGGCCAACAGGACAACCTGCCGGAACTCGTCGGACAGCCCGTCGAGAGCGTCAAGGATCTGCTGGTCTGGCAGCCCGTCCAAGGCTTCCAATTCGGCGGACCGAAGCCCGTTGCTATCATGAGAGGCCGCCCGCGCGATCTGCCAGTCCTCGATGTCCTGGTCATCGGAGGTCTGCGGTCGGCGCTGCGCCTTGCGATACGAATTGATGTAGGTATTCGTCAGGATGCGATACAGCCAGGCCTTGAGATTGGTTCCCGGACGGAATTGGTGGAATGACGCGAATGCCTTCGCGTAGGTCTCCTGGACGACATCCTCGGCGTCGGCCGGGTTTCGGGTCATCCGCAATGCAGCACCATAGAGCTGATCGAGATACTCGAGGGCGTCACGCTCGAACCGCTCGGCTCTTTCAGCCTCGGTTTCCTTGGCGACATCCACGGTGCCCGGCACGTCCCCGTGACGATCCATCTGACGATCCATCCTGGGTTCGAACTCTCGTGTGGTCATCGCTGCCCAGCTTAGTGCACAGCGCCGATGACCGGACGGACAACGGCTCCGCCTGGTGCACGGCGTGGTGAGGACAGCGTTCATGTCGGATCAACGCATCACAAAGGTTGATCTATTCCCACGGCGACCGTTCATCTGACGAAAATATTGCCCATCCGGCTACCGCGGAAGGCCTTGGCGCGGTAGACATATGTCCATGAGTATCATCCGAGGCTTGGGCCGGACCATGTTCGCCAGTTACTTCATCGTCAAGGGGACGAACTCCGCGATGAAGCCCGAATCTTTCGTGGAGGATGCCGAGCCGGTTGCTGACCGTCTCCTTCCTCTGATGCAGCGCGCACTGCCGGCATCTGTCGGCGCATACATCCCTGAGGACACCAAGACCTTGGTTCGCATCACCGGCGCTGCCCAGGCTTTTGGCGGTCTCGGAATGGCGACGGGTCTCGCCCGTCGTGTCGGTGCCGGAGTTGTTGCCACCACGATGGTTCCGCATGTGCTCGCTTCCATTCCTGACAAGTCCTTGCCGAGGGACGAGCGTGCCGCGGCTCGTTCGGTCCTGCTGCGTAACGTCGCTCTGTTGGGTGGGGCCATGATGGCCTCCCGCGACACCGCCGGTCGTCCCAGCCTGGCCTGGCGCGCTGGTGACACCCAGCGTCGCGTCTCGTCTGCTGCCAGTGACCAGCGCAAGGCCATCAGCTCCTCCTTCGACGACCTGTCGAAGTCGGCCCGCAAGAAACTCGAGAAGGCCCAGAAGGAAGCCGCCAAGGCTCAGAAGAAGGCCGAGAAGGCTCAGAAAAAGATTGCTGACTGACCAGCATCACTGGACCGCCCCGCGAGTCGTCCATCGTCTCGCGGGGCGTGTCGTCGTCCCGGGATCCAAGTCCCAGACGAACCGCGCCCTTGTCCTCGCGGCACTCGGCGACGGGCCCAGCGTCCTCGACGGTGTCCTCACCTCACGTGACTCTGACCTCATGACCGCTGGGCTGCAGCACCTCGGTGCCGACATCCAGCCTGCCGGCCCGTCCTCAGTTCGGGTCGTTCCTGGCCTGGCGCGTTCTGCCGGCCCGATTGACTGCGGCCTCGCCGGTACCGTCATGAGGTTCCTCCCGGTGGTAGCCGCACTTGTCATTGGCGAGACCCGATTCGTCGGTGACGAGCAGGCGTCCCGGCGCCCGGTCGGACCCGTTCTCGACGGGTTGCGTCAGCTCGGTGTGACAGTTGATGCCGACCAGCTGCCATTCGCCATGACGGCTCCTGCCCGTCTCGGTGGCCCCGAGGTGACGATCGATTCCTCAGCGTCGAGCCAGTTCATCTCGGCCATGTTGTTGCCCGCCGCTCGCTTCCCGCGCGGTATTGATCTTCGTCACGACGGGACGTCTGTACCGTCAGGTCCCCACATCGCCATGACCTGCGAGATGTTGGCAGAGCGTGGCGTCACGGTGATCAGTGACGAGCCCTGCCGCTGGGTGGTGCGTCCCGGCCCGATTCACGCTCTCGACGATGTCATCGAGCCAGACCTCACCAACGCCGCCGCCTTCCTCGCCGCAGCCATGATCGCTGGCGGATCCGTGACGGTGCCGGCGTGGCCAGCTTCCAGCACTCAACCTGGAGCGCAGTTCATCCAGATCGCCGCCACGATGGGAGCTGCTGCGACTCGTTCCGAGGGATCCATGACGCTGGAGGCCCCCGGATGGCATGCCCTCCGACCGATTGACGTCGACCTGCACGAGGCGAGCGAGCTCACCCCCGTGGTAGCCGCAGTCGCGTCCCTTGCCCAAGGCCCGTCCCGTATTCGTGGGGTCGCACACATTCGCGGCCACGAAACAGATCGCCTTGCCGCCCTCGAGCATGAATTGTCCGGTATCGGCGTCACCGTCCGGCAAACCGAGGACGGTCTGCAGATCGATGGCCAGGGTGCCGACTCCCTCCATGGCGGGTTGTTCGGGTGCTACGCCGATCACCGGATGGCCCATGCCGGGGCCCTCCTGGGCCTGGCCGTCGAGGGGATCGAACTCGATGACATCACGTGCACGTCGAAGACCATGCCGCAGTTCCCACAGATGTGGGCTGAACTCGTCAAGGAGGGCTGAGTGTCGCCACGACGTCTGGCTTCCTCGGGAATCGACACCGGCGACTGGTCCTCCTACGACCGGCCGCGTCGCCGTACCAAGCCGCGAACCAAGCAACGCCCGGATCACTCATCGCTGCCCGTCGGGACCGTCATCACCATCGACAGGGGCCGCTACCGATGCCGTCTCGATGACGACGTCGAGGTCATCGCCGCCAAGGCACGACAACTCGGTCGGAAGTCAGTCATCGTCGGGGACAAGGTGCGTCTTGACGGCGATGTCTCAGGTGCCGAGGGAACCCTGGCCAGAATCGTCCACACCGAGGACCGGACCACCGTCCTGCGGCGCACGGCCGATGACACCGATCCGCATGAGCGTCCCATTGTTGCCAACGCCAATCAGGTGGTCATCGTCACCGCCCTCGCCGATCCCCCACCGCGTCCCGGGATGATCGACCGCATCCTAGTGGCTGCCCATGCCGCCGGTGTCTCCCCCATCCTCTGCCTGACCAAGGCCGATCTGGCGCCGGGAGATGACTTCGTCGAGCTGTACTCGGATGTGGGGATTCCGGTCGTGACCAGCCGCCCTGGTAGTGACCTGAAGGATCTTCACGAGTTGCTGGACGGCAGGATCAGCGTGCTCGTCGGCCACTCCGGGGTCGGAAAATCAACACTCATCAATGCCGTGGTTCCCGGCGTCCATCGCGTCACAGGCCACGTCAATGACGTCACCGGGCGCGGTCGTCACACCTCCACGAGCGCGGAAGCCATCCCGCTGCCCCAAGGCGGCTGGATCATCGACACCCCAGGGGTGCGATCCTTTGGTCTGTCCCACGTTGAGCCCGACGGCATCCTCGCCGGTTTCAAGGAACTGGATGAGGTTGCCGTCAACTGCCCACGCGGATGCCGCCACAGTGCCGACAGTCCCGAGTGCGCCATCGACGACGCCCTCGCTGTGGGAACGGTGCGGCAGTCCCGGGTGGACTCGCTGCGACGTCTGTTGAGTGCTACCGCCCCGCGTTGAGCAGGGCGGTAGCAGTGTCGTTCACTCGCTGCCATCCCCGTGGTCCTCGGCGTTCTCCTCGAGCACCTCGGTCACGGGACGTCCACTGGTCCGACGGATGAAGGTCGCGATACCGTCAGCCTCTTCGTCACGGCAACCGAGGTACGGCATGTGACCGGTGTCGAAGAAGGCCTCCTCGATGCGATCGAAGGCATCGTCGTCGAGCTTGAGATGGTTGATGGTGTCGCGAGCCGCGAAATAAGGGGTCGCCAGGTCGTAATGGGCGTACTCGACGCGCACGTGCAGGCCCTTCTGAGCACGCATGACCCGTTCCAGCTTGTCGGTGACGTTGACCGGACGGCCCTGGAACTCCTTGTAGTTCCAGTTCCGGTACAGCGGCAGGCCCAGGTTGTACTGGGACTCCGTGGTCACCTCAAGTTCGCTGCGCAGGTAGTGCTGGAAGCCGTGGACGAAGGCTGCGCCGGTGTCGTCACCGCTGGGGTCGGTGTCGGCGACCTCGTCGGTCCGCTTCGGCAATGCACCCTTGTAACGACCGTCGATACGGCCGACGACCTTGCCCTCGCCACGCAGCAGCTCGGTGCAGAAGCGCATGTGCTCGATACGCAGGTTGGCACGCTCGATGTAGCTGACATCCAGGCCGGTGAGCTGGGACAGGGTCGCCGTGACCTGAGCCCTCTCCGCAGGGTCGAGGCGATGGCCGCCAGCGAGAGCCTGACGGTAGGGGCCGTCGGCGAATTCCTCGGCCTCTGCGAGGACGTCTTCCAGGCTGCGATCAGAGTTGTGGCCGTGGTAGTGGGCGACGGCGGCATAGGTCGGCAGGAAGTCAACGCAGGCTCGGTCCCAGGTGAGGTCCTCGAAGTCCTGGTTACCGAAGTCGAGCACGGAGGAGACCAGGATGATGCCATTGAGGTACAGCGAGAAGGTGTCCTGCAGGCGCTGGGCAACACTCACGGCCCGGACAGTTCCGTAGGACTCTCCCAGCAGGTAGAGCGGGCTTCCCCACCTGCCATGACGGGTGACCCACAGTCGGATGAGCTCGCTGACGAGCTCGACATCCTTGCTCCAGCCGTGCCACTGGTTTGGATCCTCGCCATCGACGACTCGGGAGTATCCGGTCGACATCGCATCAATGACAACGAGATCGGTCTCCCGAAGCAGCGTGTGCCCGTTGTCAATGAGGTGGAACGGCGGGGTGGCCGGCTCCTCGGGGGTCCCCGGATCAACCACACGTGGGCCGACAAGGCCCATGTGCAGCCACACCGAGGAGGATCCCGGGCCGCCGTTAAACACGAATGTCAACGGCCTCGTGGTGGGATCGGTGTCGTCCAGGGTGTAGGCCGTGATGCCCATGAGAGCCTGCGGCGTATGAGCGGTGAAGGCATTGTTGGCGATCTTCTCGCTGCCCAGAACGATGCGTCCGGTGGTTGCGGTATAGCTGAGGTCACCGTCAACCGTGGAGATGGTGTGGTGAGTTGTCACCAGATCATCAGTCGGAGCTGGCGCGTCAGCGGCCACGGTGGGGGTTTCGTCTGTCGTCATGACCTAAGCCTAAGGCCGTCGGTCGCAAGCCACCCGGGTTTTGGTGCCCATGATGCCACACCCGCACCAGTAGGGTGAGGGCATGGCCGACCACACCGATGACCTCCGCCTGGCACACATCCTCGCTGACGATGCCGACTCCTTGACGATGTCTCGATTCGGAGCCAGGGACCTGACGGTCTCGACCAAGCCCGATCGTTCTGAAGTGACCGATGCAGATCTGGCCGTTGAGGACTCGATTCGCCGCACCTTGTCACGGATGCGCTCCCGAGACGCGGTGCATGGCGAGGAACGGGCTGACACCGGCGAGGGCCCGCGTCGCTGGATCATCGATCCGATCGACGGCACCGCGAATTTCCTGCGCGGAGTTCCGGTATGGGCAACCCTCATTGCACTCAGTGTGGAGGACGAGATCGTCGCGTCCGTCGTGTCGGCTCCAGCCCTGAGACGTCGCTGGTGGGCCGCCAAGGGCTCCGGCGCGTGGACCGGCAAGTCGCTTGCCTCGGCAACGCCCATTCACGTATCCAATGTGCGCAACCTTGACGACGCCTTCCTGTCCTACTCCTCCCTCCATGGATGGGTGGAGAGCGGTCGCGGTCGCGGTTTTGGTGAACTCATGAGATCGGTGTGGCGTACCCGCGCCTTCGGTGATTTCTGGTCGTACATGATGGTTGCCGAGGGAACCGTCGACCTGGCATGCGAACCGGAGCTGGGGCTGCACGACATGGCCGCCCTTGACGTCATCGTCACCGAAGCCGGCGGCACATTCACTGGTCTCGACGGCAAAGACGGCCCCTGGTCAGGAAATGCCATGGCGTCCAATGGGTTCCTTCATGACGAGGCCTTGGCCATGGTTCAGCCTGAGGATTGAGGCTGCGTCGTCAGCATCAGAACCCGTTGAGAATGGAAGCGGGCGGGTGATCATCACCCGCCCGCTCCTTGTGTCGTGGAGATCAGAGGATTCTGGCGCGAATCGTCCCCTCGAGATCGGTGACACTGGCCAACAACCCGCCGTCAGTTTCGGCAATGTCGAGGACGCAGTAGCCGAGCTCCCCCTTGGTGGCCAGCGCCTGATACGTGACGTTTCCGCCCTGGTCGGCGACGAGTCGGTTGAGCGTGGCCATCACACCGGGGATATTGCGATGGAGGTGGCCAATACGGGCGCCAGTACGCGGGGAAGGCGTGATCTCGGGAATATTGACGCTCATCCCGGTTGCGCCATTCTCGACGTAATCGACGAGTTTTCCGGCGACATAGCGACCGATGTCGACCTGGGCTTCCTGGGTGGAACCACCAATGTGCGGAGTGAGGATCACATTGTCCAACTCACGCAACGGGGAGGTGAACAGCTCCTTGCCCGAGGCAGGTTCCTCGGGGTAGACGTCGACTCCGGCACCCGCGATGTGGCCCGTACGCAGATTGTCGACCAGGGCGTCAATGTCGACGACCTTGCCGCGGGAAAGATTGAGGAACAACGAGCGCGGCCTCATCACGGCAAACTCCCGCGCTCCAATGAGGTTGTTGTTGCTCGGGCGTCCATCAACGTGCAAGGACACGGTATCGACGCTGCCCAGCAACTCTTCCATAGACTCACACTTGTGGGCGTTCCCCATGGGCAGGACATCGGCAATGTCGTAGAAGAAGACCTGCATGCCCATGGATTCGGCCACCACGGAGAGCTGCTGGCCGATATTTCCGTACCCAATGATGCCAAGACGACGACCGCGGATCTCGTGGGACCCGATGGCGGACTTGCGCCACACCCCGTTGTGCATCTGGGTGTTGCGATCACCGAGACGACGGGCCAATGCAATGATCTCCGCCATCACCAGTTCAACAACCGAACGGGTGTTGGAATAAGGGGCGTTGAAGGCCGGAACACCAGCCTGGGCCATGGTGGCCAGATCCATCTGGTTCGTGCCAATGCAGAAGGCACCCACGGCGGTGAGGTTGTCGCCACACGCCTCGACGACTCGGCGGCTGACGCGAGTCCGCGACCGGATGCCCAACAGATCAACTCCGTCGAGGGCACTGATGAGGTCGTCCTCGTCGAGGGCCTCGCTCACCCGCTCAACCTCGTAACCGGCCTGTTTCAGGGTTCGAACGGCTTCATCGTGGATGTTTTCGAGCAGGAGCGCCTTCATGACGGTCAGTTTATGGAGGGAGCAGGGCCGAACTACCGAGCTCGTCTCAGTGGGTGGAATCGTCCACACGGATGCGAGGAATCGCTGTCAACAACTCCTGGGTGACCTCGTGCTGCGGATCGCGGTAGACGTCAGAAAGTCGGCCTCGCTCGACGATGCGTCCAGCACTCATGACGGCCACGGTGTCGCACAGGTGACGCACCACGGCCAGGTCGTGAGAAACGAAGACCATCGTCAGTCCCCGTTGGCGCACCAAGTCATTGAGCAGGTTCAGCACCTGAGCACGCACCGACACGTCGAGAGCGGACACCGGTTCATCGGCCAGCAGGACGTCAGGTTCAGTGACCAAGGCCCTGGCAATGGAAATGCGCTGACGCTGACCACCAGAGAACTCGTGTGGAAATCGGCTGGCGGACTCAGGATCCAAACCGACGTCAACCATGACCTCTGCCAGGCGGTCCTTGCGTTCCTCACGGGTCATACGTCGTGCAACCGGGGACCGCAGTGGCTCGGTGATCGCCCGACCGATGTTCATACGCGGGTCCAGAGAGGACCGCGGGTCCTGGAACACCATCGCGGCCGACCGACGTAAATCACGTACCGCGCCGATGTCGCTCAGGGATCGTCCCCGGAAGCGGACGATACCGGAATCCGGTCGACGCAAGGCCATCATAATTTTCAGCAGGGTTGACTTCCCCGACCCAGACTCTCCCACCAGGCCGAGCCGTTCCCCCTTGTCGATGTGCAGGGAGATTCCGTCCAGGGCGTCGATCCCGGCGCCACGCGACCCCAGATGAAGATGCAGGTCCTCGACGTCGATCTGGGTGGTCATGAATCCTCCAACACAATCGTCGTCCCGGGCTCGACAAGGTCGAGTCGTGCAGCTCGCAGCAGCCGTCGGGTGTAGGGGTGATCAGGTTCGGACAGCACTGTGCGAGCTGGACCGGTTTCGACGATCTGGCCCGAGGTCATGACGATGAGGTCGTGGCAAATGTGGGACACCACCGCCAGGTCGTGGGTGATGAACAGACAGGCCGCGCCCACTGAGTCGAGCACCTGGTCAATCGTTGTCAGAACCTGGGCCTGCACCGTCACGTCAAGGGCTGTCGTCGGTTCGTCGCAGATGAGCAGGTCTGGAGAATTGACCAGAGCCATGGCGAGCAGAACTCTCTGACGCTGGCCACCAGAAAGTTGGTGCGGGTAGGAGTTCGCCACTCGGGTCGGATCCTCGATACCAACCTGTTCAAGCATCTCCAGGACGCGGTCATGAGCCCGGCCTCGCGCGACGGAATGGTGCAGCAGGGCAACCTCGCCAACCTGTCTTCCGACCTTCATCGTCGGGTCCAGTGCTGTCATGGGTTCCTGAAAAACCATGCCGATGCTGCTGCCTCGCAACGCGGACATGGCCCGATCGCTGGCCCCGATAAGCTCCTCACCACGCCAACGGATGGAACCCGACACGTGGGCGTTGCCAGGAAGCAGACCCATGATCGCCAGGGCGGTGACAGATTTCCCCGATCCGGACTCACCGATGAGGCCGAGACGCTCACCGGGGTCCAGGGACCAACTGATGTGATCAACAGCGACCCGACGATGCCGTCCGAAATCGACAACGAGATCGTTAACCTCCAGAAGCGCCATCAGCGGACCTCCCGCAATCTCGGATCAAGGAAATCACGCAAGCCGTCTCCCAGGAGAGTGAATCCCATGACAGCTGCGGCAATCGCCAGGGCAGGCGCCACGGTCAGCCAGGGGCTGTCGAAAAGGTACACCTGGGAATCACGCAGCATTCGTCCCCAAGTGGCGACGGTTGCCGGAGTGGCCAGCCCGAGATAACTCAGCGCGGCCTCCGCCAGGATCGCCGTGCCATAGGACACCGAGGCCTGCACGCCGATCAGCGGAGCAATGTTGGACAGCACGTGGTTGTAGGCGATGGAATGCCATGACATCCCTGAGCTACGCGCCGCGACGATGTAGTCCTGGGAAAGGATCTGTCGGCTGGCGGTTCGCGTGATACGGGCGAACACGGGGACCGTCGAGACACCGATGGCCACCATGCCGGTCAGAGTCGATCCACCCACTGCCGCGGCCAGGATGATCGCCAGCAACAGGGCTGGGAACGCGTACAGCAGATCGGCAGCTCGTCCCACAATCGTGGACCAGGGGCGAGGAAGCATGGCGGATGTCACCCCCCACGGCACGCCGATTCCGGCGGCGATGAGTACCGACACCACTCCGACGAGCAGACAGGTACGAGCACCCACGAGCATCCGGGATGCAATGTCGGAGCCGAATCCGTCGGTTCCAAGCCAATGCTGGCTGCTGGGCCCCAGAAGACGATCTGCCGGGACGACGAGATTGGGATCGTATGGCGTCCACACCGCAGAGGTGATTCCAGCCACGACGACCAAGCCGACCAGAACACACCCCATGACCAGACCTGCCCTCCTCATGAGTGGTCCCCCTGTCTGGAAGTGGCTCTGATACGCAGCCGAGGATCGAGGGCCACGATGAGGAGATCCGTGAGGTAGGAGATCACCAGCACGATGGCCACGATGACCATGACGACGTCACTGACGACAAGAAGATCGCGGGTACTGACAGCATCGAGGAGATAGGACCCCAGACCTGGGATGACGAAGACCTCTTCGACGACGATGGCTCCCACCAGCATTGCGCTGGCCTGCAGGCCAAAAACTGTGGCCAAGCTGATCGAGGCGTTGCGCAATCCGTGACGATGCAGTGCGGGCCACAGCCGCCAACCGACGGCGCGGGCCGTGCGCAGGTGATCGTCAGCGAGAACGTCGATGAAGGCACTGCGTACGTAACGTGTCATCACTGCGGCTTGCACGATGGACAGGGACAACACCGGAAGGACCAGGTGCGCCGCCCATCCTCCGGCATCCTCATGCAGCGGTACGTATCCTCCGGCAGGCAGCCATCCGAGGGTCACCGAGAACAGCAGGATGAGGAGGATTCCGGCGAGGAAGGCAGGAATGCTCATGAGGACCTGTGACAGCGCGGAAGCCGCGAATCCTCGACCCTCGCGACGATGGACGGCCGCGTAGGCTCCCATCGGCAAGCAGACCACCAGGGCCAGCAGCAATGACAGCCCGACGAGCCAACCCGTCACCGCCAGTCGCGACGCAATCTGCGGACCGATCGGTTCAGCGGAAACGATGGAAATGCCCAGGTCGCCCCTGACCAAAGAACTGATCCAATCCCAGTACCGCTGGGGCCACGGGAGGTCCAGGCCCAGTCGGGTGCGCACGGCTGCTGCAGCTTTCGGGTCCGCGTTGGCGCCCAGAATGACCTGGGCGACGTCACCGGGAAGCAAGCTGAGCAGGGCATAGACGATCAAGGATGCGACCAGTAGCCACACCAGCAACTCCCCCAATGGGAGGAGCACACGTTTGAGGACGGTCACCTCGTCCTCCTGACCTTGGTGAGGTCGAAGCTCATCGAGGTGGTGTTGCGCTGTAGTCCGCTGATACCAGCCTTGCTGATGGTGATCTTCGGCATCAGGAAGAGGAATCCTCCGGCGGCGTCAGTCGCCAGGATCCTACTGGCCTGCATCATGGTCTCGTTGGTGCGGTCGGCTGGTCCCGTCCGGGCGGATTCGATGAGCCGGTTGAATTCCTTGTTGCGGTAGCGCCAGTAGTAGTCGGGGTTGGCCCAGTTGACGATGTCGCGTGCCTCCACGTGGGCGACGATCGTCAGGTCGTAATCAGCATGGGTGTAGACGACATCGAGCCAGCGGGCCGGGAATTCCAGCTCGTCACTGTCGACGATGATCCCGATCTGGGCCAGGTCGGAAGCAACCACCCGCGAGGCTGCCGTCGCGTAGGGCAGGGCCGCGGCCCGCAGTCTGAGGGTCAGTCCGTTGGGGTACCCGGCCTCAGCAAGTAGCTTGCGCGCCCGTGCCGGGTCATAGGGCCAGGTGTGGGACAGATCGGTGAACCAAGGGTCGGTGGGTGGAACCATCGAGCCGATGAGTGTTCCCTGGCCATTCCATACGACGTCCAGCAATCCGTTGCGGTCAATCGCCATGAGGATGGCCTGCCGAACCCGTCGGTCTGAAAGCGGCTTGGAGGTGTTGTTCATACCCAGCACGACCTCGCCGTTGGTGGTTCCCCGCAGTACCCGGTAGGCCGGGTTGCTCGTGAAGCGGGAGAGGGCCTGGGGAGTCGTCAGATCAGAGACGACGTCAAGATCTCCCGACAGCAGGGCGGCCGTCTGCGAGGTCGGGTCCGAGTAGTACGAGAAACGAACGGTGGGACGTCCCCCCTCGTGCCACGGACGAGGGGACGGCGACAAGGTCACCGAGTGCCCCGGCGTGAACTCGGTGACGATGTAGGGGCCAGATCCTTGCGGCCGGGTGGCCAGATCCTTGGTGGCGGGATCAATGACGACACCCGATGTGCTGGCCAGGTTGAACAACAGGAAGTTGTCGCGATGGGACAGGTCAAGAATGACGGTGGCGTCGTCAGGGGTACGGATAGCCTTGACTGCCGACAGGTTCGCCTGGTTGACGGGGCTGGCCGACTCGGCTCTCATCCGCTCCAGGGAGGACTTCACCGCCGCTGAGTTCACCGCGGCCCCGGAGGCGAAGCGCGCTGAAGGATCAAGGTGGAAGGCGAGGTGAAGTCCGTCCTCGGACAGCTGCCACGACTTCGCCAGCAGACCGACGAGCTTGCCCGAGTCGTCGACGCGGATAAGGGTCTCGTACACGTTGTAGAGAAGAACCTGCGGGATCGCTGCGGCAGCATTCGACACCAGGTCCAGTGTCGGAGGGGCAGCCGTCGCCCCAATGGTGAGGACTCCCTCTTCTGCGGACTGGCAGCCGGTGATTCCGGTGGTCGACAGAGCCACTGCCACGGCAAGTCCCGCAGCCTTCAACTGGCCTCGCATCGTCTGCTCATGCTCCCTTCGGGCGTAGCACGTTGCGAATGAGCATAACCGACCCCGACTTCATGCAGTCTGTGGGGTTAGTACTGCAGTCATATGTGCACGGCTTCCGAAGGCGGCCGAACGGGTGACGCAGACGGGGTTGATGCGCCGATCATTCGAGCACGTCCCGCCCCGATTTGTATTGCACCGGTGTGATCTGTATAGTCGAACAAGTCGACGCGGGGTGGAGCAGTTCGGTAGCTCGCCGGGCTCATAACCCGGAGGTCACAGGTTCAAATCCTGTCCCCGCTACCAGAGAGGCCAGCTCGTCTCCCCCTTGGGAGGCGGGCTGGTTTTCTTTGCGCTTGGGGATGAGGTCCTCGACATGGACGTCGAGGAGTTCAGCGGTCGCAATGAGATCCGTCACCGACCATCCGAGCTCTCCACGAATTCTCTTGCCCGCAGTAGCCGGAGAGACATGCAGTGCTCTAGCAAGGTCACGAAACTTCAACCGCTTCTTAAACAGCAGCATCTGTACGGTCATGCCGACAGCTTCATCAGCAGAGTAGGTGTCAATGAGGCCAGCTTCACGGGCTTGCTCATAAATCTTAGCCATGAACAAGATGGTACACAGATGCATATATGGTGTCATATGTTTCCATTATTGATACTTTCATATCTATGTAGCACGCTCTGTGCATGACCTCCTCCCATCTCGATGTCGAAGCTGTCGCTGACAGTCTTCTGTCCCCCCAGATTGTCGCCGCGGTGCTGCCGGAAACGAGTACGGCCACGGTCACTCGGTGGTGTCGCGATGGTCGGATTCCTGGCGCTCGGAAGTTGCCGTCGGGCCGGTGGATTATTCCGGCTGCATGGGTCCTTGATCTGGTCACGCCTCCTGAGTCGGGCCGCGCGGATGCGGACCTGTGGTCGTCTAGTCCGGACGAGTGAGGGGTGAGCTGGCGTGAGTTTGGTTGCGATCACGTGGGCGATCTCCTGCGATGTTCCGGACTCTACGACGAAACTGACGCTGTTGATGTTGGCTGACAAGGCCGGTGACGATGATCGTGCGTGGCCGAAGGTTTCGACGTTGATGGGCGAGGTGCAGGCGTCGCGGTCGACGATTATGCGCTCGCTGAAGTGGTTGGAGGCTGAGGGGCTGATCACGCGTGAGCAGGGTTTTGAGCGTTCCAAGTTCGGCGGGATGCGGAAGACGAACAGCGTGTATCAGTTGATGATCCCTGACAAGATTTCGCGTGCTCGGGTGCGGGATCATCATCCCCAAGAAGTGCGTCCCTTGAGGGGGGTTGTGGGGTGGGACGAGTCGCGTGTCACCGGTGACACCACGGATGACCGTTGTGTCACTGGTGACACATCCGTTGTGTCATGGGTGACGCAACGTACTAGGGAAGAACCCTCACCTAGGAACCCATCCCCTCCCAACCCTCCCCTGCCGGCGTCGGCGGCGACGCCTGGTCAGGACGGGCAGGGACGGGAAGATTCCGATGAGTCGACCACAGCAGACCCGGTCGACCCGCCGACCCGGGAACCTCGCCCCCTCCCCGACGACGGCGGCGGGGCTGACTGGGACCTGGTGCGCCAGTGCCTGCCTGAGCCGATGCAGGTCCTCGACGATGTGGGCGCTGCCCGCCTCACCCCGACTCTGACGGCTTTGACGGCTGGTGGATGGTCAGCACGACAGGTGCGCAACCATCTGCAAGCCCAGCCCTTGCCCGAACACGTGCACTCGATGGCTGGCCTGGTGTGTGCCCGGTTACGGCGCCTGACCGCCACCCATCCGCCGACCAGCCACGACGCCACCCCGACGCCGCCGACGATCACCGACGCCGAGGCACGCCGGAGGGCGTGGCTCGACGACCTGCAAGCACAAGCCAAACATCGTCAGCAACTCGCCCAGGCCCGTGCCCTGATCCGCGCGGCCCGAATCAGTCAGGACGTCTCGTGAGCACCCCTCGTGCTGTGGCGGTGCGTGCCCCGCCGATCCATAACACCCGCCGATCCACAACACATGATGAATGCCGGATGTCGAAACGTAAGGACTTTTTGAAAATGCTGGATAGGAAGAAACGAGCGGGGTGGCAACCCTCGTGGCTGCTGGCCTCATAGCCGCCTCATCGGCGACAGCGTATGGTGATTCGTACTCCTGGGACGGTAGAACGACTCACTATGTGGGCGTAAAGATTAACTATGGCGATGGTTGGATTGGGTCATACCGCCTCAACAATAGAACCCATCATGGTTCGACCGGCCAGTTCTATTGCGCTGATCCTGAGAAGGATGGCCCGAGCGCTGGTGGGACCTATCAGTCTCGGGGTTCGACCACGAGGTGGGCGCGTGACGGTGGTGGATCGCTGTCCCCGACGGCGCTTTCACAAGTCGCCTGGGTCTTGGGCAAGTGGGATGCCACGTCGAATAATAGGCAGGCGGCCGCTGTTGATGCCGCAGTGTACGCATTGGAGGGGTTCCCAACCTATCAGTTGGGTTCTAGTACTCATGGGCGTCATCGATCTGATGCGGCCGGTGTGACAGCACGGGCTCAAGCGATGGTCGCAGAGGCGAAAGCCCGCGCCGCTGCCGGTAACTACAAGTTGAACGTTGATATTCCATCGCAGGTGCCAGCCCATAGTCGCTATAAGGCGACAGTGCGGTTGGTTAATGGGGCAGGACGTCCTGTGCCCGGGGAAAAAGTGACGTTGGTGGATGGTCGTAACTCGAAAGTCACGGTGACGACGAACAAGGCCGGTGTCGGCTCAGCAACGTTCGGCACGCTCGATCGGGCCGCGAAGGTTTCAGCAGCCGCGACGCTGCCAGCAACAGCAGTCACGTAGGCGATCCCGTCGAACAAAAAAGCTCAGCGGCTGTTCGTCTCCGGTGCCAAAACCACGGTGAGTGCACGTGATACCGCGTCCTTCCCTCCGCCTCCGCCTGCGAAGCCGCCGAAGGTCGGCACGACTGCTGTTGACAAGGCTGATGGGGATCACATGATCCCTGCGTCTGGTGGTGGGGCCGAGAGGGGCTTGCCAGCGTATGCTTGGTGGAGGTTCGTGTGCGGAACCGGTTGGTGAATCTCATTGCCGTACCTGCCCGTGAACATGGACAGCCACGTACCGGGAAGAGACGAGATGACGGCAGCCAATGACGCCCCGCAAGTATGCGAGGAGGAGCCTGGGCAAAACAATGACCTCGGGGGTATACCGATATTTCGCGGCATTGACCTTCCCGAGGCCCATCGTCATCAGTCCTACCACGATCCCACGGTGAGTCGTGAGACGTTGCAGGAGTGATTCTCACCCGCCAGGCTCAGCCGCTACCGGATCGAACCAGTCGATGCGTGGTACGTGTGGAACACCCGCATCTCGAAAGCGTTCTTGGAAGACATCAGCCATGTCGAGGTACTCCTGAGAAACTTCATTGACGTGCGCCTGAGCGCCGATACTGGCATACGGCGTTGGTGGGAATCCCCGAGCTATCGCTCGGTGGTTTCCCGCGTAACGTCGCCAGGGCCGAGACGCGACTGCGGCGCGCGGGGCTCGATGCGACCCCTGATCAGATCGTGGCGAGTCTGTCACTGGACAACTGGCGCTTTCTGCTCACCCCGCGCCTGGAAGCAACCGTATGGAAAGCTCTCACTGACTTACGTAACGGAGGCATGCCTCACTACCCGGGGCGTAGCCGACGCGACTTCGAGGAAAACGTGGAGCTCATCCGCCACGGCCGTAACCGCGCCTCCCATCAAGAGCCCCTCATCAGCGCTCACCCTGACCAACAAGCTGAGATTCGCAGGCTTGCCCATTACGTAACAGCGATCGACACCGTCGCCCGCAACATCAACCCCGACGCGGCCGAATGGATCGCCACCCACTCACGCGTTCTCGATGCCATCGCCCAGCGACCCACACGGCAAGACCATTAACCCGCATTCGTCGTAGACCGACGCCTCTTTCAACACCGTGCGTAAACTGGCTCTTCACAGATGAGGGGGTGGTGAAGGTAGCGTTGTCCATGTTGAGGTCTTGGGCGATGGGTGTGTAGCTACTCCCAGGCCTCCTCGGACGGCTCGGGTTCTGCGATCACCGTCTCGACCAGCAGGCATGGGAACTGGAACTATCCTGGCGGAACCGCCTACTCCCCCCAACACGTGGTACTGGTCCACCGACGTCGGCAACTTCATGGCCGCCGGAACCGAGTACGACACGAGCCGCGTCACCGGCGTCGGTACGTGGAGCACCTCGGTGGTCAAGACCTCCTCCGTCGGCCAGTCGATCACCGAGATCCGCAATCGCGACGGCATCTTCTGATACCGACGCCCAGTCACACGTCGGCCCCGTCGCCACCACGATCACATCCGATCCGTGGTGGCGACGAGGTTTTCACTCGACTGCCGAAACCTGTTCCCAGGCCGAACCGTCAAAACCACTCCTTGGCCTTGTACCCAGTCATGCGTAATCTGACAGACTGATGACTCGTGGCACATTACGATGGCTCCCCCACCTGTACCGGCGACGCAGCCGACGAGATCGAGTCCCCGTCGACCAGGCGGATCATCGCTCTCGTGACGATCCTCAATGCCATCGGACTGGTCATTGACGTCACGGTGGCATCCATCATCGGATCGGCATCCCTCTTCGCCGACGCGGCCGACTTCCTCGAGGACGTCCTCATCAACGGGCTCGTCCTGGTGGCCCTCGGGTGGTCGGTGCAGTCACGACGGAAGGCCAGCATTTGGTTGGCCGGCCTCATCCTCATCCCGGCAGCTGCAGCACTGGGAACTGCCGTCTGGAAGATCACCTCGGGAGCCCCGCCTGAGCCCGTGCCGTTGTCAGTGACGGCCATCATTGCCCTACTCATCAACCTGTCGTGTGCCATCGCCCTCATGACATTGCGTCACCAGGGATCGAGCCTAGTTCGAGGTGCGTGGCTGGCAGCACGCAATGACGTACTCGGCAACGTGCTCATCCTCGTCGCTGGTCTCATCACGACGGTGTGGTTCACGGTCTGGCCCGACGTCATCGTCGGACTCGTGATGGCCCTCATCAACGCCACGGCTGCCAAGGAAGTGTGGGAGCAGGCTCGCCGCGAGGTACCTGAACTCGAGATTGACGAGGCCTGAGCCGTATTCAAATCTCTCGCCAGTCCCGGTCGTCGGTCGCCTTCCGACACGGAGCTGCCAGACGCGACGGCACTCACTGACAGAGCGGCTGATCCCAGTCCTCGCCTCGCAATGGGACGATAATGACCGGGCGCAGCTGACGGCGTCCCAGCTGGACTGCCACCGATCCGTCCAGCCACTCCTGCAAACCGGCACGGAAACCGGGACGCCGAGTTCCCAGCACGAAGCACCCAGCGCCAATGTCATGGGCGAGGTGGGCAAGCTGTTGATCCGGCAGACCAGACAGATAGACGAGCTCCCACTCCGTCTCTGGGTAGTTCGCCATGAAAGCGTCCAAGGAACCTTGGATAGACGATCGGGCGGTCGCATTCGAGATGCGCTCGGCGGTCGGGTCGAGTGGGTGGCTTTGGTCGGGATCAGACGGGTTCGGCACGCGATCGGTCGCGACATGGGCGAAGACGATCTTGCTACCCATGGCCATGGCATGCTCGACGCCAGTCGCGAGTACTGCCCGCGGGATGTCCGGCATGATCGCGATGATGACCGGACGGCCCCTCATCGTGCCTCGGGGCGAACGTTCGTATGTCACGGATGCACGGCGGCCGGTCTCGGACTCGTCTTTGACCATCTCGGGTTGCTGCTCCGTCATGATCGTCTCCTAGATGTCGCGGCACACTACCGACACGATGCACATTACCGACCACGAGACGATCTCGTGACCGGTCGTCACTCCAGGGTGCCGAGAACCGCAGACTCCAGGGCCGGGACGAGGTTGACCGATCCGAGCAAATCCTCCGGATGGTCGACGAGACGGGCCACGCCGTAATGGCTTCCATCACGCAGCGCACCGGCCACGACACGTACTTCCTGACGATGGGGATGAGCAGCGACGAAACCCGCAGCCTTGTCCGGATCGTCCGGAATCTCGTTGGCACACTCGTCGGGCAGGAAGATCCGTTCGACGCAGATGGCCGCCCCGTCAACGGCCTCTCCCCAGGCTGTCGTGGCGAGGGCCTGGGCCAGATCCTCTCCCGGTCGGAAGTCGTCCTGCTCGATACTGGAAAGGCTGTCTGGTCCACCCACGGCGAGCTGACCGGCAAGGGCAGGCTCAGCCTTCATGAGGTCTACGGTGCGCACCAAGGCGAACAGGCGTGGCGGGCCGCCCCAGCTCGATGTCCCGACGAACCTCTCGATCTCAGCCAGACATGCTACGAGGGCGTCATTGACCGACGGTGTCTCGGACCCTACGTTGTCGGCGTCCTGACTCATCTTGTCGTCCTCATCATTCAGCAATGTGGTACTCCCGCTCCGCCAGCGCGGATCTTCTGGATGGCCGCGATGGCGTCCTTGAGGCTAGAGACCTTGACCAGGCGCATCGAGGTCTGAACCCCACTGATGTCCAGGCAGTTGCCTGCCGGCACAAGGAAGATCTTGGCGCCATCCCGCTCGGCACCGGATATCTTCTCCTGGACACCGCCGATGGCAACGACGTTGCCATCAGGGGAAATGCTTCCGGTGCCGGCAATCCGCAGCGAACCAATGAGGTCATTCGGGGCGACCATTTGATAGATCGACAGGGCCATGGCAAGTCCAGCTGAAGGACCGACGATGTCCGCCGGGATTCCATAGGTGATCGTCGGGGCGTATCGGTATCCAGTGTCGACAGTGATACCGACGGCAGGAGCTCTGCGGTCACTGACTGATGAGACCGTCGTCACGGCAATCGTTTTGCGAGTGGAGTTCCGCAACACCACGAACACCACGGTGTCGCCCACGGCATGCTTGCGAACCGCCTTGCCGACGTCGAGAAGGGAGGCCACCGGCTTCCCATCGACCTTCTCGATGAGGTCACCGGGCTCGAGTTTTCCGTGAGCCGGACCAGCCGCACTGACGGCGTTGACCATCGGCATCTCAGTGACAGGCTGGCCTGCAGCGCGCAGTGCAGCCACGGCAGCGTCACGCTGAGAGGTGTCCATCATGTACGACTCCTCAGCATTGACCTGCTGAGGAGAGCGGCCTGGCGGATAGATGGCCTCCCGCTGCAAGACATCATGGTCCCGACGAATGCGGTCCACCAAGGCCTCTGCGAGGCTGAGACGCGAATCTGCGCGGGTGATGGACACCGTTGTCATCCTCATTTCGCCCTCGCTGTGGCGAGCCGTCAAGCCGTCAATCTGGATCATCGGCTTGCCCTGCTCGTTCGTTGAGAGCAGATCCACGGTCTGTCCTGGCGACCTAGCCACGAACGGGATGGGCACGAGGATCAGGGCCAGCACGCACAGCAGCACGACAAGAGCCGACGAGATTGCCGTCCAACGGGTGGGGAAACGCACCCCTTGACGGGTCTCGACATCGACCGCGGTGGTCGTCGCTGCGGGCGTGCCGGAGTCATGCGCCTGTGAATTGGGCGTGATCGACTCGGACATGGTGGCCATGCTAGCCGGAACGGACAATCACTTTTCCACGACGGCGACGGCTCTAGACTTGGCGAGACACCACGCCAAGCGAACGGAGACGGGAATGAATGACGGACCCCAGAATCCTGGGCAGCCCGACCCCGAGGAGATGGCCGAGCAGTTGCGCCGCATGATGCAGCAACTGGGCCTGCCCGCCAATGGTGACCTCACCTCTTTCATGACCCAGTTGTCGCAGATGTTCGGCTCAGGCGGACCGGTCGGTTTCGGAATGCCCGGAGCCAATCCGAGTGAGGGACCGGTCGACTGGTCTCACATCAAGGACATGGCCCGCCACATCACGGCGTCCCACGGCCCTGACCCGACGCCAGGACAGCAGGAGCGCAGTGCTCTGCTCGACGCATCGCGTCTTGCAGAGAGCTGGCTCGACCGAGAATGTGAGTTCGCCCAGGTCAACACACAACCTGCCTGTTGGAGCCGTGCGGAGTGGATCGAGCACACCTTTTCCTCATGGCAGTCTGTCGTCGAGCCGGTGCTGGTCTCCCTGACCGAGGCGATGACCGGATTGATGTCACCTGGCGGTCCCAATGACCCGATGGCTGCCCTCACCCAGATGATGGGACCGGCGCTTCGCCGGATGTCAGCCATGCTGTACGGAGCTCAGCTGGCCCAGGGCCTCGGCAAACTGTCGACCTCGACGGTGACGGGAACCGAAATTGGTCTCCAGGTCTTGTCGGTACCGCAGGTCGTCCTTCTCCCGACCAACATCGCCGCGGCATGGAAGGATCTCGACCTCGATCCACGAGATGTCGAGCTCTACCTCGTGCTGCGTGAGTCGGCCCGTCAGCGTCTATTCAATGCGGTGAGTTGGCTCGGACCACAGCTGTTGGCCCTAGTTGAGCACTATGCACGCGAAATTCGCATCGATTCCTCGGCCATCGAGGACGCCATCGACATTGATGACTTGTCCCAATTGACCCCGGAGAAGGCCCAGGAGATGTCCGAGCGGTTGCAAGGACGCCTCTTCGAGCCGACCCGCACGCCAGAGCAGGAGGGCGTCCTACAGCGCCTGGAAACCCTGCTCGCCCTCATCGAGGGATGGGTCGACGAGGTGACATCCCAGGTCGCCCGCACCTGGCTTCCCAGTCACGATCAGCTGGCCGAGGCCGTGCGTCGACGTCGCGCCACATCTGGCCCCGCCGAGGTGTTCTTCCAGTCCCTGCTCGGTCTGGAGCTTCGCCCCCGCCGCGTCCGCGACGCAGCCAACCTGTGGGCGGCACTGCGTGATGCCCGCGGCACGGTCGGACGCGATCAGGTGTGGAACCACCCCGATATCGTGCCTACCGCCGCCGACCTCGATGACCCGCTGGGCTATGTCTCAGGCGACCGTCAGGACATTGCTGAAGGCGGCGATGATCTCGATGCCGAGTTGGAGAAGCTGCTGCGCGATCACGGTCAGGACGGCTGAGCCAACGGATCGTCCGGCTGGTGTTCTGGGGAATCGACTCCCCCGGAAACAGCCCACTGGTACCCGTTGAGGAATCCCTCCGCGCGCTCCGCATTGGGGAATCCTGCGAGCAACTCGTGGAACCGCCGATTGTGATTGGCTTCCACCAGATGGCACAGCTCGTGAGCCAGAACATGATCTATGACCCAGTCGGGAAAGCCGACCATGCGATCTGAGAGCCTGATCTGTCCCGTCACCGGGGTACATGATCCCCACCGAGTGTTCTGGTTCGACACCCACCTCACGGAGATGGGCTCGACCGGGTGCCCCACCCGCGGCTCGAGGTGGACCCGACACAGCCGACGGGCACGACGCGTCAGCTCGTCGGAGGTCGCACCGGATCGTCGTCGAGCCTGGGATCGCGTCACCTTGTCGACCAGTTCCATGACTTGACGGTTCTGGTCAGCTTTCCGCATCCCCATGGGAACCATGACAAGGACGGACGTACCCTCCATCCGTGCGCTCAGGGTGAGGTGACGTCGGGAACTACGCCGAATGATGATTTCCGGTCTGCCGTCGCATGCTGCGATGATCTCGTCAGTGGTCGCCCTGCCAGCCATGTGGCCCATCATGCCCGGTGGTTAGGACAGTTTCGGTGAAGCGGTGTTCTGCTGGGGGCGACGTGGTTGACGAGAACCCCGACCTGCCCTAGATTGAGAACGGCCCCCGGATCTCGGATGTGCAGGGGAAGGCACATCGTGATGGTCCGGGGGTTCCCATGTCCCCCCGAATCCCCTGCTCTGACATGCCAGGTGGCGTTCGAAATTCAGTGTTGTTCGAACTCCCACATGTGTTGTCCGCGAAGGGCAGCGTGTTGCCCGTCATTGTTGACGTGTTGCCCGTCGTCTCGTTGGTCCTTCCCCGCGCTTCAAGCCTTTCGCGATTCTCAGGGCATGCGTGTTGAACTTGATTGTCCCTGGACGCCCGTACCGGGCGGATTGCGTCTGCTTGCTCCAGACGGTCGATCATTTCGGCTGCGAGGCGTGCGAGCAAGCTATGACGGACACGTCGATGTTCCTGCAGACGTCGCAAGTCGCCTTCACGAGTCCGGAATGGTGACGATGCCGACCGGCCTACGGGTAGCCGTTGTCAGTGATGACGGCGTCTCCCAAGACATCGTCCGCGGTCTGGAGGCACGACGTATCGAGGTGACGACGTGGATGCGTGGCCGGCAGCCCGGGAGCTTCCGTGACCTTCGGTGTGTGTCCGGGGCGTCCTGCCCCGTGGTTCACGTCGTCGTGATCTGTCCAAGGACCCTGCTCGGGGGACGTGACATCGCCGAACAGTGCCATCGAGCCGGCGTCCCGTCGGTCATTGCCTGGGGACGCCATCGCTGGGGTGTTCTCGGACCGATCAACGATCACCACCCCGGATGCCAACACTGCGCAGACATGGCACTGGCTGCGCACGACCCCGACTGGGTGACGATGGCCCGTACGACGACGGGAGACAGCCACGATCCGGCCGTCACTGCGTGGCTGGTGAACCAGATCGAAGCCACAGCTGGCGCTCTTCGCGATGACTCAGACGTCTATCGCGCGAAGTCCGTCCAGGTACGTACGAACGCCGGAGAACGCAGTCTCGTCGTGCCGGCCCAGCCCGGTTGTCACTGCTGGCCGCCTCAGGAGGCGTCGTGCAATACCTTGATGAGATCAGCTGCGTAATGATCGGCCTTGCGTCGGCCGATACCAGGCACCTGCAGCAGTCCCTCCACCGAATCTGGCCGCTTCTCGGCCACGCTGAGCAGAGTGGCATCGGTGAGAATGACGAAGGCGGGCACACGATCCGACTCCGCTCGTTTGCTGCGCCATTCGCGCAACCGCTCGACCAGTGTCGGGTCAACCCCGACCTCGCAAGCAATGTGGTGGCCAAGTTTGCGATCCCGGGCAGCCGTCAACGCCTCTCCACAGACCGAGCACACTGCAACGGTGGCGCGACGTTTGCGGTGGCGTGGGGGTTTGGTCGACGCATTTCCGGTCCCGGGCAATCCCCGCAGGAAGCGCGAGATACCCTGACGGTCTCGGTCCGAACCCGACCAGGAATACGAAACCCACAGGTCTCGACGAGCCCTCGTGACTCCGACATGGAGCAGACGTCGTTCCGAGGCAATCTCGACGGGAGTTTCAGCCATGATGAACGGCACCATGGCGTCGCTCATCCCGTACAGGGCAACAACATCCCATTCAAGACCCTTCGACGCGTGCAATGTCGCAAGGGTGACGCCGTCTCCGACAGGGGCCTCCTGGGTGGCAGCTCGCCGGGAGAACACAGTGGCCAAATCCGCCAGAGTTGCCGTCCCCTCCTCGACAGCCGAGGCCGCCAAGTCACGGAGTGCCTGCAGCGATTCCCACCGCTGCCTCACCTCCCCCTCTCCCTGAGGAGCAGCGGTCGTCCACCCTTGCGAAACAAGAAGGCGATCGAAAGCGGGCAGGGCGTCGGCCCCGGGTTCATCGGCGACGATCCGAACGAGAGCATCGAGAGTGCGACGCACCTCCCGCCTCTCGTAGAACCGCTCGGATCCCTTGACCAGGTATGGGATGGACCGCTCGGCGAACGCCGCCTCAAGGTGGGATGCCTGAGAATTGATCCGGTACAAAACGGCAATCTCAGACCACGGAATCCCCGCGGAATGACGGGATTCCACCCACATCGCGATCGCCGAAGCCTCGGAGGAGTCGTCACCGAGCGCTTGGTAGACCGGTTCGGAACCCGACCGGCCACGAGAAACCAAGGTCACCCCCCTGCCGTGCTCGGGAGCTTCGTCCGGGGTCATACGGTTGACGAGAACCTCATTGGCCAGCCGGATGATCTCCGGGGTCGAACGATAGTTCCGGACCAGGTCGATACGTTTCGCACCCGGATGATCTGCCACGAAATTCATCAGGTAGTCAGCACGTGCACCAGCGTAGGAGTGAATGGCCTGGTGGGGATCCCCGACAACGCACACATCATTGCGGTCGCCGAACCACAGCTCGAGCAATCGGTGCTGGAGAGGAGAAACATCCTGATACTCGTCGACGACGAAGTGCTGATAGCGGGAGCGGATTTCCTCCGTGATGTCCCGGTGCTGGACCATCATTCCGACGGCACACAGCAGGATGTCATCCAGATCAATGACGCAACGTTCCCGTTTGACCGCTTCGTATCCAGCCAGGACCCTACCGACATCGGTGGCCGAAACCCCGGCCACGACTCGTCCTTCCGTTCGCGCCAAGGCTGCATATTGTTCGTTGGGGACATTCGAGACCTTCGCCCAGGAAATCTCGGCGGACAGGTCCCGTACCAGTGCCTTGTCATTTCCCAGACCAATGCGTCGGGCTGCCTCGGCGACCATGGAGAACCTGGAATCACTCACCGGTGGCAACTCACAGTTGTAGGCGCGCGGCCAGAAGAACTTGATCTGGCGCAGGGCGGCCGAATGAATGGTGCGAGCCTGAACCCCCACCACGCCGAGATCAGCGAGTCGTCCCTTCATCGTGCCGGCGGCCTTGGTGGTGAAGGTCACCGCAAGGGTCCGGCGCGGGTCGAGCTTCCCTGTCGCGGCTCCGTAGGCGATGCGATGGGTGACAGCGCGAGTCTTTCCCGTTCCGGCACCAGCGATGACACACACCGGAACGTCGAAGGTCTTAGCAACCTTGACCTGCTCAGGATCCAGTGCTGCCAGGATCGCATCTGCCGACTGGGTTCTCACGGCGATCACCATAGGGGCACGCACCGACAGCTCCGCGACGGCATGTTCCGCCGCGATGTTCCGCTCCTGTGCCACCGACTGCACCGAAACCTGTCCGACAGCAGCCCTAGACTGACTCACCAGTTCGGTCTCCAACATTTCAGGACAAGGCCGAGTCGTCACGAGGAGGTGCCCCGATGGCAGGTGTGGTGAAGGTGGTTCGTACCTGGCACCAGGTCCGAGAAGCTGTGACGACGGCCCTTGCGCAACCCACTGAGGACCCTTTCGTCCGTCCGCTGCTCGTAGCACCCAGCACCGCCCATTCCCGCGCTCTGCTGCAATCCCTTGCCCGCCGCCATGGCATTGCCGCTGGCATCCAGTCGACCACGCCCCACGGTCTTCGAACCCACCTCGAAGAACAGCTCCTCGGGATTGGGCGCGACGAGGATCCGTGGCGCCCTGGGCCGTTGGCGTTACGCATTGCGCGCATCATCGAGACTGATTCCCCAGGTTTCGAGATCGTCTCCGCTCATGTCGATGCCAGCCTTCGACAAGGCATTCCACGTGCATCATGGACGACAGCCCGACAAGCCGCAGAAGCCTTGACGGCGCTCGCCCGAGACTCCCACGAGGTGTTGCGAACCTGGGCACAAGGCCACGGCCCTGGACGCGACGATGGACATGACGTCGATCTCGCTGGTGCCCCCCTGGATCCCGCCCGATCCTGGTGGGCCCCACTCTGGCGTGCCCTGCTCGCCGATTCCTGCTCCGTTGCCGATCCGGTGACCAGACACGAGATGTTGGTCAACGCACTGCGAGGCCAAGAAACCTCCTCCGGTGCACCCATCGTGTGGTTCTCATCGACGGCTCTGCCCCATCATGACGTCGAGCTGGCCGAAGCACTAGCAGCATCACGCACCATCACGATCGTCCACCTCGACCACGCCATTGGACATGACGATCCGTGGCGCACCTTCGACCGCCTGCGCACCACGACGACCACGAGGTGGACCGCATCATTGCTTCCGGCGACGAGTGAAGCCCCGGGCGCTCCAGGCGACGAGTTAGCCCCCGTCGAGATCCACAACTGCCATGGGCCGGACCGTCAGGCAGAGGTCATCCGCGACATCGTCTGCGCAGTTCTTGCCGACGACGAGACGGTTCAGCCAAGGGACGTCGTCATCGTCTGTTCGGGGCGTCAGGATACCGCGCACCTGTTGTCCGCAAGCACCATGGCGGATGTCAGTCATCCGGCCAACCAAATCCGGTTCACGACTCCCCCTCCCCAGGATCGCGTCAATCCGGTGACCGAAGCCGTCACAACCGTCCTTGGTCTGGCGTCTTCTCGCGCGACTGGGCAAGATCTCCTCAATCTGTGCGCTATGCCGGCTGTGAGGGCACGTTTCGGATTCTCCGACGATGACCAGGAAACCATTGAACGGCTGGTGAGCCAGGCCGACATCCGATGGGGAATTGATCCAGCGGCTCGTGAGGTTGCCGGGCTGGGTCGCATCAGGCAGTCGACTTGGTTGGCCGGAATCGAGCGCATGGTGCTCGCCATCGCGATGTCGTCGGCTCCTCCCACCCACCTCGGTACCGTCACACCCATTACTGACGTCGGTTCCACCACGATCCCAGTGGTCGGGAAGCTGGCCGAACTGGTATCGCGATTACGCAAGGCGTTTCTGGACACCGAGGCACCCGCGCCAATCACCACGTGGTTGACTCGCATCAGCGACATCGTCGACAACCTCACCGCCGCGCCCAGCGATGCTCCGCGATCGGTCCTTGACACCCTCTCCCTTCTGACCGGTCTTGACGTGGCTGCCGAGAATCGACTTTTCGATCGCCAGGAGATCATTGATCTTCTGATCTGGTTGTCGCGCACACATCACGGTCGTCACACATGGTTCGACGGTTCGCTTCACGTTTGTCGTCCCGGGGACCTTTCTCCCATTGATCATCAAGTCGTCATCGTCGTTGACCCTGATCAAGACGTCATTCGGACCGACCAGCTTCAAGGGTTGCGCGATGACTGCCTTGACCCGACTGCGAGAGCACGCCAGGACCTACTTGACGTTGCTCTGTCGGCAAGGAGCCGCCTCATCGTCGTGCGACAGGCTCGAAACGCTGTGACCAACCTGGCCGTCCTGCCTGGCCCATTCACAACGACCCTCACGCAGTCACTGGAGATGAGGTCCGTCACTGCCCGCTCCGTCGATCACGGTTTGCAGCCCTTCTCGCCTGATGAGTTCTGCGATGGAAACGGTGTATGGTGGCGCGGTTTCGATCACACCGCAGCCCACGCGGCACGATGCCAGCCTGGTTCGCAGCGACGTCGTGAACGCGTTGTCCTACCACCGGTGACGGAGCTTCCCGAATCACGGATGTCGCCAACCGATCTCACCCTGGCGCTGTCTCACCCCGCTCGGACATTGCTCCGGGCACGGGCAGGTGCGCCAGCCAACGAGAGAAACACGGAGTTGCCAGTCGACCTCCCCCTTGCCCCGACATCGTTGGACAAGTACTGGATCCGTTCTCGGATACTCGCGGACCTCGAACATGGTTCGAACCCAGAAGATGCCATCAACGCCGAGCGTTTGCGCGGGTCAACTCCCCCAGGCCGCTTGGGGCAGCGAATCGTCAGTTCCTTGGCAGACGATGCGATGCGTATTTCGCAGACGGCCAAGGAACTTCGTGGTGGTCACGATGAACGATTCATAGAAATCAACCTTGATCTCATTGACGGTGACAACCCGCCATTGACGTGGCCTGATGGTCTCATCGTTGATCCGATGCATGTGGTCTCACTGCGAGGCCGTGTCGGCGTGAGGAACAATCAGATCGTTCATGCTGTCGCGACACGTGCGAATGCCAGGCCAATACTTGATCTGTGGGTTGACCTCCTCGCGGTCGCCATTGCCACTGACGAGGTCGGATGGTTCGGGACTCTGGTCTCGAGCGACGGGGTTCGAAGGATGGTGGCTCCGGACCCCGAACACGCACGCGGGGTTCTCGCCGGTCTGGCACGTCTGGCATGGTGGAGCAACCAGCAGTTCATCCCCCTACCCGTCAAACTAGCCCATGCCCTGGTAGGCCTGTCTCCCATGGCTCGCAATGACTACCGCACCGGCGCCAGTGCACTGCAAGTGCAGTGGTCCCGGGAGCGTGATCCAAACTGGGCAGCATTCCTGGGCACTGACGTCACCGAGCTGATCACCCGCTGTCATGAACTCGGCACCACTCTTGAGGAGCTTTCCGGGTGGTTGTTCGACCCCATCATTCGGGCATCGCAAGGTACTGGATTCTCACCACCTTCGATGGCTCGATTCGCTCATCCCGGGAGTATGGCATGACGACGAAGGCCTCATTCAACATCGTTGATCCGCTACCTCAGGGAACGGTCCTGTTGGCTGCGAGCGCGGGAACTGGGAAAACCTGGACGATCTCGGCGGTGTGCGCCAAAGCGATCGCTACCGGAATGGTGAACATCGAGAATCTCCTCCTGGTCACCTTCAACCGATCGGCAGCTCGGGAGCTGCGTGGCCGAGTGTATGAACGCCTTGTCAGCACCGCATCCCTGCTCGCGGGTCGCCGGAAGTCTGCAGACGCCTGCGATGACTCCGTGATGAGCCTCGGCGCAGAAGGGTTGAAACGTGTGGAGGCGGCCCTCGACTCCTTCGACCGGGCCGTCATCACGACCACCCACGAGTTCGCCTCCCGAATGCTCGCCGAGTTGGGAGTCCTGTCAGACCACGACCCGTCGTCAGTCCTGATGGCCGACCTCACTCCAGTGGCCAACGAGGTGTCTGACGACTTTTATCTGGCTCGACATCTCGATGCTGACCGACCTCCTTCTGTCCTTGACAAGCGGGATCTGTCCAGGGACGTTGCCGTCAGGTATGGCGAGGTGCCGATCGCGACAGATGTGGAAGCCATGTCGCCCGATGTTGGCTGGGCCATGTCCGTGCGTGACGAGGTACGAAAGCGCTCGCGAAAGCGAGCAATACATACCTTTGACGACCTCATCGGAGATCTTGTCGGAGCACTGCGAAATCCGGTACGTGGCCCGATGGCATGTGCGACGTTGGCACGGCGCTTCTCCCTGGTCATGATTGATGAGTTCCAGGACACAGATCCTCTCCAGTGGGAAATCTTGCACCGGTCATTTCACGGACACAGCAACTTGTGGCTCATCGGAGATCCCAAACAGTCCATCTATGCATTTCGCGGCGCCGACATCTACGCCTATCAGGACGCCGCGAATTCCGCTGAGCACGTCCTCCATCTCGACGTCAACTACCGGGCGGACAAGCCCATCGTCGAGGCGATCAGTACCCTTTTCGGCAACGCACAGCTAGGACGCGGGATCGCCATGGAATCGGTCACCGCTCGTCACCCGACGTCACGAATCGGCACTGGGACCTCGCAGACTCACCGGTACAGCTGGTCACAACCATTCCAAATCCGTTGTCTCCAAGCCCCTCTCGACGGGCAACTGGATGCCACGACCTCGGATCGCCTCGTCACCGAGGATCTCGTCAATCAAGTCATCATGATGCTGGAAGGCGGCACGATCATCCATGACGAGGATGAGCAGGACAGGCCACTTCGCCCCAACGACATCGCCATCCTCGTCAGGACGCGCAGGAGAGGTGCGGAGATCGCTGCTGCCTTGTCACGGGCCAATCAGCCCGCTGTCTTCTCCGGAGCATCACCGGTGTGGTCTTCCCAGGCCGCCGAGGATCTCGTCATTCTCCTGGAAGCTCTCGACAACACTGACGAGAGGCTGCGCACCCGGTTGTGCCTGTCTGACCTCATTGGTGCAACCCCTGCTGACCTCGCGGCATCGGATTCAAGGGTGCGTTCCGACCTCGCCATCGACGTGGCCCGTTGGGCGAGCGTGTGGCCCAGCATCGGAGTGTGGGGCACCGTCGAAGCGGCCCTCCACCGACCAGGGGTGTTGGATCGTCTAGTCAGCATGAGCGGGGGCGAGCGATACGTCACCGACCTCCGCCAGGTCGCTCAAAAGGCCCACACCGCGGCTGCCGAGGCCAGATTGACGCCGATGGCAACTGCCGGATGGATACGCGATCAGCAACGACGAGCTGGTGACGATGACCCCCGTCGTCTCGACAGCGACCATCAGGCCGTCAACGTCATGACCATTCATGAGGCGAAGGGGTTGGGGTTCCCCGTCGTCCTGCTGCCTGACATCGCCAATGGATGGGCGCCGAGAAAGAACATCAGCGGGCCGGTTGTCTGGCATGACGGGCAGCGCCGAGTACTCGACATTTCCTCCCAGGGGATTGATCGCACCATGGCGATTGAGAACCACGAGGAGGATGAGCGTGGCGAGAATCTGCGACTTCTCTACGTCGCTCTCACCCGAGCTCGATCAGCCGTTCGGTTGTGGTGGTCTCCATGCTCACGACGCAATCGATGGTCGGCCTTCCAACGTCTGGTCGAGATGGACCGTTCCACTGGCGAACTCAGCCTTGGCAGGGCCGGAACTGATCCCGGTACCCTCCCCTGGCTCAACTCAGGGCCAGTCACGACAGCCATTGCACCCGCAAATCAGAAACAGCTCACTCGAGCATCGGACGCCGAGCATCGGAGCATTGCGGCTCCTCGTTCTCTGACACGACCCCTCGACCTCGACTTCGTCCGAACCTCGTACTCGGGATTGACTGCCGAGCTTCATGGCTCCGTCCTCGCTCCTCTGCCGACCACTTTGACTGACGAACCTGAGGACGACGAGTCCCCCGACACCACTGCACCAGGCCTCTGCGGACTCCCAGGCGGCACCTCCTTCGGCACCCTGGTACACACAGTCCTTGAATACGTCGACACCGGTTCTGCGGATTTGTTCAACGAGGTCCTCGCGATCACCCGCAGAACTCTGCGCACCACGCCATTGCCGGACGTCCCTGCAACAGATCTTGCCAACGGCTTGGAACAGGTTCTGCGGACTGATCTTGGCGACCTGGCGCCGGGCATGTCCTTGTCGAGCTTCTCCCCCGACGACCGACTCGCGGAGATGAACTTCGAGTTGGCGATGTCCCAATCTGGTCTGGCAGCGACGATGGCCGATCTGGCAGCTCTGCTCAGGGATCCAGGTTTGGTGCCATCTGACGATCCGATCAATGGTTATGGGGACGCCCTGGCCCACATACCCAACAGTGACCAGACTCTGCGAGGGTTCCTCACCGGTTCGATTGATGCCGTCCTGAGACGACCGGATGGACGCCACCTCGTGGTCGACTACAAGACGAATCGGGTTCCCGGCGCTCGGAAACTTCGGGCCGACATGTACGACACCGACACCATGCGCGCCATGATGTTCAGCTCTCACTATCCCCTTCAGGGACTGTTGTATTCGGCTGCCCTGCATCGTTTCCTCTCGGCGAGCCTTACCGGGTACGACCCTGCCCGTCACCTCGGTCCGATTGGGTATCTCTTCGTTCGAGGGATGGCCGGTCGCCCAGCTCCGGAGATGGGGATGCCGCAGGGAGTGTTCACCTGGCATCCAAAGCCGGAACTCGTCGAGGCCATCAGCGAGTGTTTGGGAGGTCACCATGCCTGAACTCGTACCGGTCGGAGCCGGAACCAGGTTGGAGCCCTTCGCCCGCGCCGGTGTTCTCGAACCAAGCGACATCCACCTTGCCAACCTGGTGTGCCGTATCGGCGAGGAGCACAACGCTGACGTCAGTTTGGCCATTGCGTTGTCGTGTCGTGAGCTGCGTCGAGGGTCGGTGTTCTGGGACCCCCACGAGATCGCCGAGTCCATCCGACGTCAGGTTCTCGACCCAGCCATCCCGGACATCAACGACAGCGAGCAGGCTGCGCTCTTTGACGACTTGGAATGGCCCGAACCGAGAGAATGGCTGTCTGCCCTTGCGGAGAGCCCCATCATCGCGGGCCGTGGTGATCCACTCAACCAATTGCCGGCTCGCTTGGACGATGGCCTGCTCTACCTTGAGAAGTACTGGCAGGCTGAGCACGATGTCGCTCGCGATTTGGCCTCACTCGCCGCAGACCCCCCCAGCCAGGGACCCGTGCCCGCCGAGCAGATCGTGTCAGAGGTCAGCGCTGCTCTTGCATCCTCCGGAATCACGTTGGATCCGGCTCAGGCCCAGGCTGCTGTTGCCGCCATCACTCACAGGATCAGTGTTCTTGCTGGTGGACCTGGAACAGGCAAGACGACGACAGTGTGCACCCTCCTGGCATCACTTCAGAAGGCGGATCCTCACCTCGGTGCCATTGCCCTCGCGGCCCCCAGCGGCAAAGCAGCGGCCCGACTTCGCGACTCGGTGTCAGAGGTATCAGAGCGCATGCCTGACGATCTCAGCCCCATCGTCGCTGATGCCACGACCGTCCATTCCCTCTTGAAGTGGCAGGGGCCAGGGACATCCTTTGGCTACGACGAGCAGCACCAGCTTCCCTTCGGAGTGGTCGTCGTCGACGAGGCGTCCATGCTCTCCCTCCCACTGGCGGCCAGCCTCCTCGCCGCTATTGGGACCGGGACTCGCCTCATCCTGGTGGGAGACCCGGGCCAGCTCGTCTCGGTGGACGCCGGAAGTGTTCTGGCAGACATTGTGTCGTCAGCCGGCACCCTCGATACACGTCTGCCTGTCACGATCCTCACTCGCAACCACCGGTCGCGAGGCGACATCGCGGATCTGTCGGAAGCCGTTCGTGAGGGCGCCAAGGAAACCGCTTTGGAGGTGCTCACCAGGTCTCAGCCCGACCATGATGCGTCAAGGCCGAGCTCCGTCCTGCCGAGCATTTCCTGGATCGACGCCGATCCCGCCAATATCACCATGGCTGACCTTCCAGCTGTCGCGGACGTCATCGCACAGACGGGATCGCAGATGCTCGAGCTGGCCCGGTCGGGCTCCGACGCCGCTGCCCTCAAACTCGTGGATGGCCATCGCTTGCTGTGCGCCCATCGGGAAGGACCATATGGCGTCGACGAGTGGTCGCAACGCATGGTTTCTGTCCTCGCCGATGTCCTTCCCGGAGTCGATCAGAGCCGATGGGCGCTCGGTGAAACTGCCATGGTCACACACAATCTCGCTCAGCTGGGCGTGAACAATGGCGACTGTGGAGTTGTCGTGGAGACGCGACCTGTTCCGACCGTAGCTCTTCCCGGACCTGGCGGGGCCCCTCGGCGCTTGCCCTGTTCCCTCATCCCATCTCTGCAACCTCTGCAGGCGATGACGATCCACAAGGCCCAGGGCAGTCAGTTCACCAATGTCACGGTGATCTTGCCGCCCCCGGATTCCCCGCTCCTCACCCGTGAGTTGTTCTACACGGCGATTACTCGTGCTCGTGAGCACCTCACGGTTGTCGGGATGAAGGAGTCCGTGGAGCGGGCCATTGATCGGACCAATGACCGCCGGTCTGGTATCCAGCGTCGGTGGGAGGAGACTCGCTCACTGTGACCAGAGCAGTTGCCGAAGAACTTGCGGTCGCTCACCTCAGCGGAGACGACAAGTCGAGCCCGCTCTCAGGTTCCGGAAGCCGATGTGCCAACCATGCATCAATGAGAGCTCTGGCAATCGACAAGGTCGGTGGCAGCTGCAACCGACCGGACTCAACCTGATCGGACACCTCGTCGCGGGTGAGGAAATCAGCCCCTGCCAGCTCGTCGTGGCCCACGTCGATCGTTCCGGCTGCTCGTGCGACGTAACCGAACATGAGTGACCGCGGGAAAGGCCATGACTGTGAGCCGACATACCGAGCAGCGGTGATACTCAGGGTCGTCTCCTCAGCAACTTCGCGGACCAAGGCATGTTCCGCTGGTTCCCCCGCTTCGACGAACCCGGCCAGAAGGGACCGACGATGAGGAGCCCAGGAGTGTTGCCGAGCCAGCACAATGCGGTCCTCGGCGTCCAGTACCGCAGCGATGATCGCCGGGTCGGTACGCGGGAAGACCTGGTGACCATGGGCACAGATCCGAGCCGGACCGCCGTTCGTGATGCGTGTCGGTTCCCCACACCGGGGGCAAGTCGGCTTGCTCTCGTGCCATGCGAGAGCTGCAACCGCTGCCATCACCACTTCACGATCAGTCGGGTCAAGGTCCACGGTGCGCAAGCTGCAAGCTTCTGTACGCGGCTCACCGTTCCGCCGGGCAAACCACGGCACTCCACCGACGACGCCCAGGAACAGGTCGCGCTGGTCGTCCCGATCCCCCTCAGTTGGAACCGTTGCCACGCGTCCGTTGGACATCACGACCTTGTCATGCGGATCGATCAGCAACAATCGGGCCATCGGATCCTTCCACCGAGCTCGATTCGCCTCGTCGTCGTCCCGGTCTGCATGGCACCGATCCAATATGGGTCGAGCCACGATGCGCGTCTCGCTGATCCCAGTCACGTTGTCACTGTAATCCCGGTCATCGCGAACGAGCCGAGGGCCGAGACTTGCTGGACGACATATCGGATTCGTCCTCCGCACCCTCCAAAATCGCAGCCACCTGATCAGCATCCAACAATGGTTCTGCGGTGATGGTCTCGTTGGCCCCGACATGATGGAAAACCGCTCGCACCCGAGACGGATCGATCCCTCGGGCTTGGGCCCATGCCAACCGATAGATGGACAACTGAAGCGGGTCAGCCGACCGTGGCCGCGAGGTTTTCCAGTCAATGACCAGTTCATCGCCGGGATGATCGGGGTCGGCCACCACCGCGTCAAGACGTCCACGGACGACGGTGTTCCCAATCGTCATGACGAAAGACCTCTCCACCGCGAGGACTGTCGCGTCTGCCCACCGACTTTCCTCGAAAGCCTGGCGAAGGGTTCGCAGTGCGTGGCCCCCGGCCGACTCCGTCACCGCACTACCCTCGACCTCCAGGCTGTCCTCCTCAGATTCGTCGATCTCTTCGATGTCAAGGAGCGGGATCGGCTCGGTCGGGGCGAGGCGTTGGCTCACCCACTCGTGGAATGCCGTTCCGATACCGGCTCCCCTGTCTGCAGGTCGAGGCATCGGACGTCGCAGTTCCTCCCGGAACGCCTGTGGATTGGCGTGGAGCCTCACCATCTGAGAGGTGGTCAGTCTCGGCGGAATGACCGCATGGTCGCTGTCATCGCGCCGACGTCGAGCATCAGCCACCAAGGCCTGCGCGTCGGACCGCCACGATGCCACCCGATCGGCGTCCTTGGGATCATCAACAGCTGGTAGATCAACACCGTCAGGCATCTTGGTGCTGGTCCATGGGATGGCGCTCTCATCGGCGAACACCGGCCATGGAGTCCCGTCCTGGGTACTGGCCTCAGGTCGCTCGCCAAGCTCTGGCCACGTCACATCGAGCATGGTGGCAAGGAGATCTGCGTACTGGCCGGGTCTGTAACAACCTTGTCGTCGTGAGTCCCATTTGTGCCATGACACGATCAAGCGTTCTTTGGCTCTCGTCAGGGCCACATAGGCCAGCCTGGCCTCTGACCATCGTGAATCGTCCTTGAGGGCCGCGACGTATTCCTTGGCATCGGCCTCACCTCCGGAAACGGGATGGTTGATCTCACTCGCATCTCCCCTGGCGAAGGATGGCAGGACAGCGGCCACGGTCACGAAATTATCCGGACTCAGCTCCGATGGGAACACGCCTTGGGCCATGTCAGGAATGATCACGAACGGCCATTCCAGTCCCTTGGCCCCGTGAACGGTCGATATCGTCACGGCATCGCTGCGGTCTGCGGAGGCTCGGGCAAGGCCATGCCCATGGTCCTCCTCGGCTGCCAGCCATGCGACGATCCCCGCGATCGTCATGTCGGGGTCGCTCCGACGCACCTCTCGTACTGCGTCCCACAACTCGTCGAGCTGGTCACGACGGGCCAAGCCACGACCTGGGTCGTCGGCAGCCATGTCGTCCACGAGCCCGGTAATTGTTTCGATGCGCAGGATCAGGTCGTCGGGGCTGTCCCCCTGATGGACCTCAACCTCGACGATCTCCGCAGCAAGACGCTTGAGTGCAGATCGCACCCGTTCATCGCCTACCGGTAGACCTTCCATGACAGCGTCGACGAGATGGACGTCAACATCCTTGGGATCCAGGCCGTCAGCCTCCGCCTGTGTCTTGGCCAAGGTCCGTGCCCGTCGGTGAACCCAAGCAAGATCGTCCGTTCCCAACCCGAATCGAGGGGCAGCGAGCAGGGTCGTCATGGCTGCATCGTCATGATGATCGACGAGCAGACGAAGATGAGCCACCACCATGGCAACATCCGGCAGAGACAACAACCCGGAGAGGTTTGCCACTCTCACCGAGATGTCACGAGAGCTCAGCGCATCGTAGAGGTCGGCAATGTCGCCGTTGCGTCTGACCAGGATTGCGGCATCGGACCACCGTGTGATTGCCCCACGTTCTTTGGCCTCCACCAGCATGTCGGCACACGCACGGCACTCATCAACCCAGGTCGGGTATGCGGCAACACCGACGTCCCCTCGACGGTTCCCCTCTGGAGCGACGAGAGGCATCCCCACCGCGAGTTCCACGCGGTCCTCGGCCGCGCTGTCGTCGACAGATTCCATGGACGATGCCAGCGACTCCCGTAACTCCTCGGATGCCACGTTCGCGGCGTCAATGATCTGATTGGCACATCGTCGATTCGTGGCCAGGGACAACATGGTCGCAGGGCGACCCGTCTCATCAGGAAACCGCCGGTGGAAATCCAAGATGTTGCTCGCGGCCGCTCCACGCCATCCGTAAATGGCCTGCAACGGATCACCGACAGCCATCACCGGATGACCCATCCCGTGATCAGCATCCGGCCCCGAGAAGAGGGCAGCCAACAGATCAGCCTGCGCCGACGATGTGTCCTGATACTCGTCGAGAAGAACGACACGGTATCGGGCCCTCAATTCCTGCCCGACCCGTGGATGATGTGCGACGAGGTGCAGGGCCTGCAGCATGCGATCGCCGAACTCGACGAATCCGCGCTGCCGTTTGAGATCCCGGTAAGCCTTGACCAGATCGAGTAGGTCCTCACGTTCGTCCACCGTGAGAAGGTTCTTCTTCACACTGGCGTACTGCTCCCCATCGCGTCGTGTCGGTGCATCGACAAGCATCTGACGCCAACGAGCATCCGCAGCTCGCACCGTATCCTCACTCGCATCGTGTGAGGACATCGCTCCGGCCAGTGACACCACCGCTTGAGCAATCGACGTCGGCGTCAGATGGGTGCCCACCAACGGTGGCCTGTCCAACTCTGACACAACCTCCGTGGCCAACTGATACGCCCTCGCTCCTGTGATGAGATGAGCACCCGTGTCTATCCCATCCCACGCCCCGTAGTCGGCTACCAGAGTTCCGGCAAAGCTGTCGTACGTCGCCACTGTGGGCCTGGGCTGCTCCGGGGTCAGTAAGCCTGCACTGGTGAGGTTCTTCTCGATCCGCTCCGACAATTCGGATGTGGCCTTGTTGGTGAACGTCAAGCCCAGGATTTCCTCCGGCCTGACCAGCCCACCGGCGACAAGCCAGACCACCCGGGCCGCCATCACTGTCGTCTTACCCGTACCTGCTCCAGCAATGACGACGCACGGTTTGAGCGGTGCCGTGACAGCCCTCTGCTGTTCAGCTGAGATGGGGATCCCAAGCAGAGATGCAATGTCGACGTCATCGTTCCGGATCTCGTCAGTCGACTCCGTCATGAGGCCCTCCCGTGCTGTCGAGGTACTGCAGTCGAGGAGTCCTTCGGGACCAAGGCCGGGCATCCGGCCCTCGCTGGGCAATGACCGCAACCCTTGTTCGCAATCGCGGTGTACTCACCAGACTTGACGACCTTGACGGCCTTGTCAACGCTCGCCTCGATCCAGTTCTGGCAACCATCAACTGGCTCCGTGCCGTTGGGCCAGGGAACGTCCGAAAGCCCACTCTGGCGGTCGATCTTCGCATTTGCCTGTCCCTTGCCCGCCCCAATCCGAAGATGGACCAATTCCGCGCCGCTCACCGACGCCTTCCCAAGACTCGCGACTCCACCGGCGGCGACGACGGCTTGGTAGACACCGATCTGTAGGTGATGGGAGTTCTTCGTTTCAGGAGACTTGCTTGTCCCAGTTTTGAGATCCACCACATAACAGGCGCCTTCTGCGTCTCGTTCGAGCCGGTCTATGCTTCCACGTACTCGAGCCACACCGGACGGAACCTTGATCGTGCCATCGACACGCACCTCAGCACCGATGAGATCTCGATCACGCGAAGCCAACCACCCGTCAAAACGCTTAAGCGCAGCTTTTGCATCGTCGAGCTCGGCCTCTTGCTGCCACTCCGCGGTCAATTCGATGTCCGGCCACGACTCCTCCAACTCAGCCAGTGCTCCGGGCAGGGACCATCGATCCATGTTCTCCGCACAGATCCGATGGACAAGGGTACCGATACTTGCCCTGAGGGCAGCACCGTTGCTGGCTCCGGCACGACGAGTCATGAACCACCGTCTCGGACAGGTGAGCAATTCTCCAATGTGCGAGGCGCCCAACTCGATCTCACCGGTGACATCAGCCTGACGAGGGGCACCCTCACGCCACCAGGTTTGCGGGTCAGCTTGTGGCACGAGAGGCCGTCCGTGGTGCTCTTCACCACGCAAATCATCCAGAAGCTCCTGAGCTTGGACCCGTACCCCTGGCGACTCGGTCTCGTCCGCGACAACTCGACGCAGTTCGCCAACGAGCTCGGTAAGGCCGGCGAAGTTCAGGACGTTCACGCTGTCCTCGAGGTGTGGAATCCCCGTCAACACCCCGGATGGGCGGATGCCTTCATCCGGAGACTCGACTGAGCACAACAGTAATTGATCTCTCGCGCGCGAACACGCCACAAGTAACAGCCTGGTCTCGGCACGAAGGTTTTCCGACCATCCAGGAACCGTCACGGGACCGTCCGGAGACCATCTGTCTGCAGCGACCAGGGAACCGGTGTGGTTGTCGGCAGGCCAGTTGCTCTCTTCCAGTCCGCAGACCGCCACCACGCTGAATTCTCTTCCCTTGACACGGTGAGCAGTGACGACGGTGACCCCATCGCGATCTTCATCAGATTCACGAGCGCGGTCTGCTGGAATCTGCTCTCGACTGACCATGTCGATGAGGCGACGTCCTCCCGACACACCAGCCATGGTGCGGGCTGCCTCTGCCATGTCGAAGAGAGAACACAGGCCGTCGAGATCACGATCAGCTGATGCATCCCCGGCCAAGGCGCGACGACGCAGGGCGGACGCCCATGAGCTGCCCTGCCACAAGGCCCACAACGCCTCATGGCACGTGCCACCGAGGCGCAAAAGGCTTGCCGAGAGTTGAACTCGCCGGACCAAGGCGGCAAGCGGCTCAACCAGAACTCGTAGTCCTGGAGGCACGGTGGTCACATCGCTGTCATCGTGAGCTCCATCACTGACGGCGTCGTCGGCCATCTCCGTCCTCGTCACAGAACGGCTCGCATCCGCGGCCAGCTCCTGCAGCACCTCCCAATTCAGCTCCTCCCGGCGAACGAGTCGGCACCAGGTTTCGAGGCGATGAACGACAGTGAGATCGATTCCTGCCAATGGGTTCGTGATCAGGGCCGACACTTCTCGCCGGCCCGGTTGGGTTCCTGTTGCGAGACGGACAGCCACCTCAAGAGCATTGAGGATCTGAGTGACGGCGTGGACGTCAGACAACGCATGCTCATCCCGCGAGCGCAAGACCGGTATGCCCTGAGAGGCAAGGATCGTCGCGATCACTCCCAGCTCAGCCCCATGACGGGTCACCACCGCCATCTCACTCCAAGGGACGCCATCGGCCACGTGAGCATGGCGAAGACTTCCAGCGACCTTTCTCACCAGGCGAGTGGTGCTGCCAGCTCGAACGGCGGCTACCTTTCCCGCCTCTGTGGCCGCGGCGTTGTTTGCCCGCCGTCTCAGACGGCTGGACGACGGTATCGCTGGCATTCCTGCACGCAATGACTCAACGACGTCGGCAACATGCGCATGATTACGGTAATTGATCGTCAGGTGGTGAATCGACACGTCCGGGAACTCATCGATCAGATCGTCGAGGCGTTCCGCGGCTGCTCCTCGAAAACCGTAGACGGTCTGGTCCGGATCGGCGGTCAGCACACAAGGAACATGGCATTGCGCAATCTGGGCAATGAGGCGAATCTGGGACGGATCACACTCGGTCAGATCGTCGCACACCAGCAGCTTGACCCGTGACCTCACGTCGATGGCCGCACCTGGACGGGTCAAGGCGATCCGAGCACGATGCACCGCCTCGGCGTAATCCACTGCCCCCTCCAGATCAAGAACGTCCAGATAATCCGTCAGGAATGGTCCCAGAACCTGCCATTCCGGCACTCCCCAGGTCATCCCCGCAGCAGTGAGGTCCTGCGGGTCGCATCCTTCTTGACGAAGTCGCGCCGCCATGACACGCACGTCAGACGCGAATTGAGAGGTCTGTGCGCATGCCTGCAGTTCCTCGGGCCAGTCCGTCATGTCACGAGCCGCAAGAAGCTCTCTGATACGAAACTCCTGCTCAGGAGCGGTCAACAGCCGTCCCGAGAAATGTCGAGATCCAAGGATGCGCCGGGCCAACGCGTGAACCGTCATGACATGAGGGTCCAGATGAGCGCCTCCGAGTCGTCGTACGAGGCCATTGCGCAATGTCTGGGCAGCCGGTCTTGTCTGGCCGAGCAGCAGGATGTCGGACAGGGAGCCGCCAGCTTCGACGTACTGCGCGGCCACCTCAAGACACAGACCCGTCCGTCCGGTGCCCGGCCCTCCCATGACGAGGACCGTGCCAGCATCATCATTGAGCACCCGCACCTGAGCGTCATCCCATCCATGCATGGCACACATCCCACCACCGACCTGCGACAGCATTGCCGTCCGGCTGGGTCTTTTCCACAGAACAACGACGTCAGCAGTCATTTCCTGGTCTCATCGGCCCACCATGTGAAAGGGTGGAAGAGCTGTCTCACCCCCATGAGACGCGTCCGCATGTTCGTAGCTGGTCATAAACCTCGTCGGTAGACATGGATCTACCGCGATCGCCACACCACGTCGAGCGCTGCGCCCGGATTCAGCCGGAGCCCTGCGGAGAACAATTACCCAGCCTGAGGACCTTCATGAATGAATCGGACCAGTCATCGGCCGAAATCGTGACGCCCGATACCCCCGCCATCTCGCGAGTGGACCTCACCGAGCGAGCTGCAGCTCGTGGAGATGTTGCCTGCGCCTCACACATCGGACTACGTCATGAAACGAACCAGGACGCGGCAGCCCTCGGCATCGACAGTTCCGGGCGTCATATCGTCCTTGTCGTCGCTGACGGCGTCTCGTCCACCGATGGTGCTGAGAAATGCGCCAGAATCGCATCTCACACCGCGCGCGATTACCTGACGGCGACGATGGACCAGGGGATGCCAGCCAACGACGATGACATCGTCACCCTCTTCGAGCGAGCCTTCCGAAAGGCGCACGAGGCCGTGGTGAGCGCATCGCGTCCGATTGGTGCGTGCACTCTGGCCGTCGCCGTTGCGACACAAGAACGCATTGTCGTGGGCAACATCGGTGACACCCGAACCTACTGGTTCCCTGATGATGGTGGCTGTGTCCGACTGTCCATCGATGATTCCATGGCCCAGGCACAAATGGACCTAGGAATGTCTCGGGAAGAAGCAGAGGCGGGGATCGGCGCCCATGCCATCACGAAGTGGCTCGGCGCCTCCGCCACCGACCTCGCTCCCCGCGTCATGGCCTATCAACCACAGCATTCCGGATGGCTCCTGGTGTGCAGTGACGGATTGTGGAATCACGTTCCCGATCCGGACGACTTGACCACGCTCGTCACTGATCTCGCGGGCACGGTGCGAAAAAATGACCAGGGTCGTCCCGACCCAGCAGATCTCGCGGCCGGACTCATCGCGCACGCCAACACGTGCGGCGGTCATGACAACATCACTGTGGCGCTGTGGCGCCGGGACGCTTGATCCAACGGTAGATTTGTCGTCATGGAGATCAAGATCGGCATCGTCAACACTGCAAGTGAAGTCAGCATCGACGCTCAAGAAAGCGCTGAGTCCATTGAGCAGCAGCTCAAGGACAGCCTCAGCCAGCCCGACGCCGTCCTCACCCTGACGGATGCCAAGGGCCGCAAGGTTCTCGTTCCCGCCCGTGGGATCGCCTACCTCGACCTGGGGCAGCCCAACAGCCGTCAGGTCGGGTTTGGGACTCTCTGAACTCGGTCACGGTTGAACGTCATGGCAGCTTCGGGTCATTCCGGAAGCTGCCATTGTCACCTACCGCTCGAGGCCACTCGCCGTTTCGTCAATCACGGTTCGAGGCCGAGATCAATCATGCGTTCGTCATGGACGTTCAACACACCAGCCATCACCTCATTGATGAGGTCGAGATCATCGAACTCTCCCCCACCAGCTTTCGTCAGGGCCGCGGTCAGCGCCTGATGACGGGCAAAGAGCCGTTGGGCCACCGACAACACCTCTCCCACGAGACGTCGTGCGAACAGGGATTCTGCCGATTTGTCACGTTGCCCGGCGATGATGTGACGCATCACGGCATCCCATCTCACGCGGCTCCCCGTACCGCGACCGAGCCACGGGCCGAAAGACCCGCAGGCCGGACGAAGTTCGGGTGCGAGATTCGGCTCGACCCGGTCCAGGAAATCGGCGATGAGATCAACGACGATGTGGTCGCGCAGCAACACCTGGGACCAAGACCGGGAGGGCACGTACTCCTCCACGGACCCGATGAGGGGTTCCGTCTCTACTAGAACCGTGCGATCCGTCAGATGGGTTCTGGCTTCGGCCAAGATCTGCTGAATCTCAGCACTGCGATCAACGATGAGGAACCGTTCGGACAGGCCGGGAGCCAGGACCATGCCGGACACCGTTGCGGAGAATCCATGCAAGGCACAGGACGCTGCGACGGACCAGAAGATCGTCACAACCGAGGAGTCGTCGGGGTTCGTGTCGTCGATGCTCACGCCAACAGGTTAGAGGGTCGACGGCACTGGAGGTAAGATGGCTGGTGGTGTGTCGACCGCGTCACCTCGCAGGTCCACACCGCACGTGACATCGTCGCGGAACAGAGTTTCGCGCGACGACATCACGAGGAACGACTACGAAGAATGACACAGGGCCTTGACGGGCCCACGCACGAAGAGGCCAAGACACTGACCGAGACCACTATTTCCATTTCCACCTCTTTCGCCGATCTCGGCGTCCGAGAAGACATTTGCCAGGCGCTGGAGGGGGTGGGGATCGTCTCTCCCTTCCCCATCCAGGCCATGTCCATCCCGATTTCCATTCAGGGCACCGATCTCATCGGCCAGGCCCGCACGGGCACCGGCAAGACGCTCGCCTTCGGCATCACCGTCCTGCAGCGCATCATCCTGCCCGGAGATGACGACTGGGAGGAGTTCGAACACAAGGGCAGGCCCCAGGCACTGGTGATGTGCCCGACCCGGGAGCTAGCCCTCCAGGTGTCCAAGGACATCTCGACCGCCGCCTCGGTGCGCGGCGCGCGAGTCCTCACCGTCTATGGCGGCGTCGGCTACGAACCACAGATCGACGCGCTGAAGGCCGGGGTCGACGTCGTCGTCGGCACCCCCGGACGTCTTCTGGACCTCTCCCAGCGCAAGGACCTCGACCTGTCCCACGTGCGCATCGTCGTTCTCGACGAGGCTGACGAGATGCTTGACCTGGGCTTCCTGCCCGACGTCGAGAACCTCATCGGGCGCACCCCGACCTCTCGCCAGACCATGCTCTTCTCGGCCACCATGCCGGCACCGATCATGGCTCTGGCCCGTTCCCAGCTGAACCGTCCGGTACACGTGCGTGCCGAGGGTGCCGACGCCCAGGCCACCGTTCCGGATACCCAGCAATTCGTCTACCAGGCCCATCCGATGGACAAGATCGAGGTCATCGGGCGCATCCTGCAGTCCCGCGATGTCGAGAAGGTCATCATCTTCTGCCGTACCAAGCGCACCTGCCAGCGTCTGGCCGACGACCTCGACGACCGTGGCTTCAAGGCTCGGGCCATCCATGGCGACCTCACCCAGGTCGCTCGCGAAAAGGCCCTCAAGAAGTTCCGCAGCGGCGACGCCACCATCCTCGTCGCCACCGACGTCGCTGCGCGTGGCATTGACGTCACCGGGGTCTCCCACGTCATCAACCACGAGTGCCCCGAGGACGAGAAGACCTACGTCCACCGTATTGGCCGTACCGGACGTGCTGGTGCCAAGGGCGTGGCCGTCACCCTCGTTGACTGGGCTGACGTCACTCGCTGGAACCTCATCAACAAGGCACTGGACCTCGAGATCCCCGAGCCCATCGAGACTTACTCGACCTCCCCGCATCTCTACACCGACCTCGACATCCCGGAAGGTACCAAGGGCGCTTTGCCCGGCGCAGAGAAGCGTGAGCGTCATCACCACAAGCGTGACGACAAGCACGACGGCCACCGCAGGCATGGTGATCGCAGTAGGGGCCGTCGTTCCCGCGAGGATTCCAAGGACGATGACACACCGCGCCGCAAACGCACCCGTCGCCGCAACGGCACGGTGATCCGCGGTGGCGACGAGGTCGGCAGCGCGCACGGCAGGCATGAGGCCAAGGAACACAAGAAGTCTCCCGAGAAGGACGCTGCTTCCACCAAGGAGCAGGCACCCAGGAAGAAGGCCAGCACGAAGACCGCTGGCGACAAGGGGACGGCCGCCGTCCCGCGCCGCCGCAGGGCACGTCGGTCCCTGTGAGGTTCGGTCTGAACACAGGACGAGGCACGGACATGATGTCCGTGCCTCGCTTCATATCACCAGATTCAATAGACCATCCTCATGGCTGTCCGCACCTCAGCGAGAGTCTGGTCGGCGACGGCGTTGGCACGCTCATTTCCTTCCCGGAGCACCTCGCGCAGGTGGCCCTCGTCAGCGGCAAGTTCAGCACGACGCTCACGAATCGGGGCGAAGTAGTCGTTGAGGGAGGCGGTGAGACGCTTTTTGAGGGTACCCGAACCACCGTCACCGATTTCCTCGGCAATGGCAGCGGGATCACCGTTCTCGCACAGGGCGGTGAGCAGCAACAGGTTCGAGACCTCAGGACGGTTCTCCGGATCCCACGTGATGTGGCGCTCGGCGTCCGTCTTGGCCTTCTTGATGAGCTTGGCGGTCTGATCGGCGGTCATGCCGATCTCAATGGTGTTGCCCTTCGACTTGCTCATCTTCGTGCCATCGAGACCCAACACATGCGGGGTGGCGGAAAGCAGCGCCTCCGGCTCGGGGAAGACCGGCTCAGAGGCATCGGCTCGCCCGTACCTCTCGTCGAAGCGACGAGCGATGACGCGGGTCTGCTCGATGTGCGGCAGCTGGTCACGGCCGACCGGGACGAGGTTGGCCTTGCAGAAGAGGATGTCGGCAGCCTGGTGCACCGGGAAGGTGAGCATGAGACCCGACATCGGGCGGTCCGAGGTGGCCAGCTCGTCCTTGACAGTCGGGTTACGACGCAGCTCCGCGTCGGTCACCAGCGACAGGAAGGGCAGCAGCAGCTGGTTGAGGGCAGGCAGGGCCGAGTGGGTGAAGATCGTGGTACGGACCGGGTCGACACCGATGGCAAGGTAATCGGCGATGTTCGACATCACATTGGCCTGCAACTCGCCGACGCCGTCACGGTCATAGATGACCTGGTAATCAGCGATGACGAGGAAGGACTCGATTCCCTTGTCCTGCAGACGCACCCGATTGGCCAGGGAGCCGAAGTAGTGACCGATGTGGAGACTTCCGGTGGGACGATCCCCGGTGAGAATCCGCCATTTCTCGGGATGGACGGCCAGATCGGTCTCAACCTTGTCACTGCGGGCCTGCGAGCGCGCCAAGGTGGCAGCGTTCGATCCGATTTCGGAGACGTCGCTGGTCATCGAAAATCCTTCCTCGCCGCCCTCCTCGGCGACGAGGCGGCCGCCGGGCAGGGCGGCTGTCACATCGTCAGTGCCGCACGCAGCGACGCCACCACGAGGTGGCATTCGCAGGTGCAACCGTCATGTCGGTCACTGTAGCAGTCTCACCGGACGCGAAGAACTCCACCACGCAGCTGGATCCTCGTCACGAGCTCTCGATAGGCGGTCTCACGGGTGAGATTGCATCCCAGCTCGTGGTCCTTCTTGCCCGAGCCGTGGTAATCGCTCGCGCCGGTCCGGACCAACCCGAGCCGTCCTCCCAGATCGAAGAGCATACGGCGGGCTGCCTGGTCGTGGTCCTGGTGCTCCACCTCGATTCCGTCGAGCTGGTGATAGGCGGACAACGACGCGATCATCTGCGGGGTGAGGACCTGCTGGGCTCCCCTGCCCCACGGATGTGCCAGGACGGCGACGCCGCCGGCATCGTGGATGAGGTCGATGCCCTCTTCCAACGCCACGCTGTGCCGTGGAACATAGGCGGGCTTGCCGTCAGCGAGCCAGTCTCGGAAAGCCTCGTCACGGTCTTCGACGTAGCCCTTGGCCACCATCGCGTCCGCTACATGGGGCCGACCCAGGCTCGAGGCCGAACCGGCAGCTCGATGGACGTCCGCCGTCGTCACCGACATTCCGACCTCGGCAAGTTTCTGACAGATGGCGTCCAGACGCCCAACTCGCGAATCCGGCGTGATCTGCAGCTTTCTGCCCAGAGCTGGATCGTCAGGACGCGGCCCGTAACCGAGAAGGTGAACGTCACGACCACCAACGTGGCACGTCATCTCGAGGCCAGGAAGCAGCCGGACACCGAACCGCTGTCCGGCTGCCTGAGCCTCTTCCAGCCCATCGAAGGTGTCATGATCCGTCAGGGCGATGACGTCCAGACCGCTCGTGGCAGCCCTCATCACGAGGCGGGTCGGGGAATCCGTCCCGTCCGAGATCGTGGAATGGGTGTGGAGATCAATTCTCACTGCTTGGCCTCCTGGCCCACGGAGGACCGCAGGTCACTGACCATCACGACGCAGTGCGCTAGATCCGGGGTTGTCGTCATCGCTTCAACAATACGTCCACCATCAACCAGAACGTTGGCCGTTCCAATCTCAAGGGCCCGACGCGTCGCCTCGGACATCACCTGAAGGAGATCCTCGCGGAGGCTTGCCCGCACTCGGGCATCCGTCGGACGGTCCTGGGGAAGCTGTTCGACGAGATGGGTCAGGCGGGTCATGTCCACCCTGCGCGCCAGCGTCAGGTATGCCTCGGCGACTTCGTCGAGAGGATGACCTTCGTCAGAGATCTCGACAACGCTCAACAGCACTGGGCCCCAGTCGTGGGAGGCGACCACAGCGGCATCCGCACGATCAAGTCCCAACTCGGTGACATCGTCAACCTTCTTCTGCCACTCGTCGGCACTGTCGCCCAGCAAGTCGGAGAGCTTGTCGACGAGTTTCGCGACGCCCGGACGGTAGGTCTCGATCGCGGCAGAGATGTTGTCCGCACCTCCGTGGTTGAGGAACCACCTCGTGGCGTCCATGGCGAGATCTCGAAGAGCGAGCCTGATCTCGGCAGTACGGGCTGCGTCCAGTCCGAGGTGGGTGAGGTTCGTCTCCACCCTGCCCAGTCCGAAGACCGATCGGGCCGCCAGCTGGCAACGGATGACCTGAGCGATGTCTGCCCCGGTCTGCAGATGCAAGCGGTGGAAGGCCGTGATGCCCTGGGAGTCAACGAACCTGTTGACGGCTTCGGTGGTGATGATCTCCCGGTGCAGCCGGTGATCTGGCATCCGATCAGCGAACCTCTCACGCAGCAGCGGCGGGAAGTAGCCCACCAAGCGATCCGCCACGAAGGGATCTTCCGGAAGATCCGTGGCCAGCACGGCATCGCACAGGGCGATCTTCGTCCACGCGAGCAGGGTGCACAGCTCCGGGCTGGTAAGGCCCTCCCCTGCGGCCATTCGACGATTCATCTCAGCGGTCGACGGCATGGTGTCGACGACGCGATCAAGATGGCCAGACTCCTCGAGTTCGCACATCCAGGCTTCCAGGACTCCAGGAGTCGGCCCGGACGGGCTCACCGCATTGGCCAGCGCGAGGTTCTGAGAACGGTTGTGCCGCAGTACCAGGGTAGCGACGTCGTCAGCCATGGCAGGCAGGAGTTCGTCGCGTTCCTCGGCGCTGAGGCGGCCGGCAGCCACTTCGGCATCAAGCAGGATCTTGATGTTGACCTCATGATCAGAGGTGTCGACGCCGGCAGAATTGTCGATGAAATCGGTGTTGATTCGGCCACCGTTTCGGGCGTATTCGATGCGACCTGCCTGCGTCCATCCCAGGTTTCCGCCTTCGCCAGCAGCCCTGGCCCGCACCTCCTTGGCCGTGATGCGAACCGGATCATTGGCTCGGTCGCCGACCTGGGCGTCGGTCTCACTCGTGGCGCGTACGTAGGTTCCGATTCCGCCGTTCCACAGCAGGTCAACCGGAGCCCGCAGGATCGCCGAGATGAGATTGTCAGGGGTCATCCTCTTGACGGAGCCGTCGATGCCGAGGGCCTCGCTCATCTGCTGACTCACCGGAATCGACTTCAAGGTGCGATCCCAGACGCCGCCGCCCTCGGAGATGAGGGACGAGTCGTAATCGCCCCAGCTCGAGCGCGGAAGATCGAAGAGGCGACGACGCTCCTGCCAGGACGCGGCAGGATCCGGGGTCGGGTCGACGAAGACGTGACGGTGGTTGAAAGCTGCCACCAGCTTGATGTGCTTGCTCAGCAACATGCCATTGCCGAAGACGTCACCGGACATGTCGCCGATACCGACGCAGGTGAAGTCGTCAGCCGCCTGGTCGATACCCAGGTCGGCGAGATGCCGGGTCACCGACTCCCAGGCGCCGCGGGCCGTGATGCCCATGGCCTTGTGGTCGTAACCATGGGATCCACCCGAGGCGAAGGCGTCACCGAGCCAGAATCCGTGCTCCGCGGCAATTGCGTTCGCGGTGTCGGAGAAAGTGGCAGTGCCCTTGTCAGCGGCCACGACGAGGTAGGGATCGTCCCCGTCGTGGCGCACCACGTGGTCAGGGGCGACGACCTTGCCTTCGACGACGTTGTCGGTCAGGGACAGCAGCGACGAGACGAAGATGCGGTAGCACTCCTTGCCTTCCTCGGCCCAGCCCGCGCGGTCGGTCGTGGGATCGGGCAGATGGGCGGGAACGAAGCCGCCCTTGGCGCCCGCAGGCACGATGACCGAGTTCTTGACCATCTGGGCCTTGACCAGGCCGAGGACCTCGGTACGGAAGTCCTCGGGACGATCCGACCAACGCAAGCCTCCTCTCGCCACCGCACCGAAACGCAGGTGAGTTCCGGAGACCCTCGGCGAATTGACGAAGATCTCGAACTTGGGTCGTGGGGCTGGGGCGAAGTCGAGCTCACCCGGGCGCACCTTGAAGGCCAGCGCTCGGCGATCCTTCTGCCACCAGTTGGTGCGGATCATGGCCTTGATGACGGCATGCATCATGCGCAGGATGCGATCGTGATCAAGGGAGGCGACGTCGTCCAGATCAGAAAGGAAGGTCTGCGACAGTTCCTCCACCTTGGCCAACCGCTCGGCTCCGGCATCGACCCCGTCATCGTAAGCCGACGGATCGAACTTGGCCTCGACGATCCTCACGAGGTCCCCTGCCAGATTCGGGTTCGCCCGTAGTGTCTTCGCCATGTAGGTCTGGGAGAACGGACTACCAACCTGCCGGAGGTAACGAGCGATACAGCGCAACATGGCCACCTGGGACCAGGACAAGCCCGCCTCGGTCACGAGGCCCGAGAAGGTGTCGGATTCGCACTCCCCACGCCAGGATGCGGCAAAAGCCTCGGTGAAACGATGTCGCTCGGATTCCTTCCACAGCTCGCCGGGGGCCTGCAGGCCAAGGTCGAACAGCCAGATCTCCCGACCGCGCAGGACAATCCGGTGCGGATGCTCATCGACGATCTGGACGCCGAGGCTCGACAGGTGCGGCATGACCTGGGACAGCGTCATCGGCGCGTGCTGGTTGAAGATCTTGAGGCGCAGGTCGGAGGGATCGGCCGGGTCATCCGGACGGTACATGACCAGGCCCAGGTCATCCTCAGCCAACCTGTTGAGCAGTTCGAGGTCCAGAATGCCCTGCTTGGCCGTGAATTCCTGCTTGTACTCGGGTCCGAAGTCAATTCCGCGTCGGTCACTCTCAATGCTGCTGGCCAGGGCGATGAACTCGTCATCCCAGTTCGAAGTGGCGTCGGCGAGCTCTGCCTGCAGTTCCGCGTCATCAATTGGAGGAAGAACCTCACCGTCAGGGACCTTGGCAGTCAAGGTGATCCTGACCAGGGAGGACTCACCCATCATGATGGTCGAGTCGAACTCGACCGCGCCGGTCCGCTTGGCGACGATTCCCTCGACGACGCCAACAGTGCTGGCGTCGAAACGGTCGGCCGGGACGAAGACCAGCAGGTGGAAGAACCGACCCCACGGACCGCGGCGGACCAGTGCCCGAAGGCGCTGCTTCTCGCGCAGGTCGACGATCGTCATGATGAGTGGCACGAGCTCTTCGGCCGAGGCCTCGAAAAGGGCATCACGTGGGAACTCAGCGATGGTACGAATGACCGCCTTGCCGCCATGGGAGTTGGCTCGGTATCCCGAAAGTGCCAGCACGCGGGAGGCCTTGGCGCGGAGGACCGGGATGTGCGTCACCGACTCGGTGTATGCGGCCGACCCCAGCAGACCGATGAAGCGGTGCTCAGCGACGACGGTGCCGTTCTCGTCACGGATTCGCACGCCAACGTAATCCCGGTATCCATTGCGCTGCACGGTGGAACGAACCGAGTCCTTCGTGACGACGATGGTGGAATGATCCTCGCTGTGAGGGATCGCATCGAAGCGCGGCCCGTCATCGGTGATGCCCAGCCGGGTACCGGGTACTGGCGTCATGGTGTCCCCGTCGACCCGGAACTCCTCGTAGGACAAGTACATTAAATGGTCATTGGCCAACCATTCCAGGAGCTCACGCGTCGAGTCACGATCATCGGAGCGCCCTTGGGAGGCACTCACCAGCTCAGCGGTCCGCAACATCGCCTCTTGCATCGCCGCCCAGTCGTCCGTGGCCCGAACAACCTGGTCAAGGCAGCTGTGAAGATCCTCATCGAGCTGCTTGGCAGCCTTGCCAGTGTCAACACCAATCGGCGCCGCGGCATCAATGTGAATCCAGGACTCCGGCTCGCAGCCCTCGCGTCCGGGAGTTCCGACACTCTCAACAGCTCCCTCGACGTTGCGCTTGACACCGAAAATCGGGTGCCGAACGTCCTCAACTCGCCACCCATGACGAAGCAGGCACGACACGACGGTGTCGACGAGGAAGGGACGGTCATCCATGACGACCTGCACCGAGTTGACCTGACCGTCAGACCACGGCGGATCGATACTCACGCCGACGCGAACCGGTCCAGGCTTCACGGCAAGCTTCATCTGCCGTTCCATCGCCTGACGAATCACCTCTTCACAGCAGTGATCTCCAGTGGCGTGCTGCTCCAGCACCGATGCCACGAGAGCCGGGATGACTTTCTCCATCTCTGACACGATCAGGTCACCTTCGTCATGGTCACGGGGCCACATCAACGTGGTCCTCGATGAGAACTCTACAAGGGTTTATGCCTTCGCGTGAACCACTGAGCAAGGTCGTTTTGCGAGGTGTGTCGCAAGCGTCCGGCATCATGGTGACATGGACATCAATTCACGGGCCCATTTCGACGCAACCACTGATCAAGTCGTCACCATGATGACCGATCCGGCATGGTGGCAGGACGTCCACCGACGCGCCGGGGCCACCACCAGCAATGCCGTCATCACGGGGGACTCGTTGAGCCTGGACGTGGCCGTGCCCGCTCCCAGCCAGGTGACGAAGTTCATCGGCTCCACCCTCACCGCCAAGCAGACCTTGTGGTGGCAGCCCGCCAATCCCGATGGATCGCGGGAGGGCTCCTTGCAGATCGTTCCTCAGGGCATGCGGGCGAAGGCAGACGGACACGTCTCCGTGCGTCCCGACGTCACCGGAACCGAGGTCGTATACACCGGTACCTTCACCGTGTCGGTCCCACTGGTGGGCAAGAAACTGGAAAAGGCCGCGGCCCCGCACATCACTCAGGCCTTCGACATGCAGCAGCGGGCGGGCGACGACTGGTTGGCCTCCCACTGAGGCCAACCCCACCCGTCGCGGCGGTCCGTCACTCCAATCCGGGGAAACCCTCGGGGTCGGTGTCGGCCGCCGGAAGCTCCTCGGTGATGTCATGCCAGGACAACTCGTGCTCACCGATGAGAGTCTGAACGGTGACGTCATTCCAGGCATCGTCGATGATCATGCTCTTGACGGCTGCGGCAGCATCCTTGGAGTCGGCGTCGTCATCGTCGGCAAACCACGCCGTGATCTGCGAGGGCTCGAGACGGGTCAGTGTCACTCCGCCGTTGTCGACCTCTTCGTGATCGGCAATTTGCTCGGCAGGGACATGAGCGACGAGAACCAGTCGACGACCGGTATGGGTCAGGCCCCACACCGAACCGATGACCATGGCAGCATGTTCGGTTTCCTCGGGATCAGTGACGTCGAGGATGACACGAAGCTCCTCGGTGACCGTGAAGGCCGTCACCTGTTCTCCCGGCGCAGCAACGAGCTCACGAGCCCGTTGCGCATTAGTTGGGATGAAAACGATGGTGGACGTCGACAATTGAACCCTCCTTGGCCAGCGTGACCCCTGATGCATCGTCCACGGTACTCAGATGCGGACGGGAATCATATATTGGCTCGCGCCGTCCCAGATGACGGCATCGTTAGCTCACTCGAGTTTTCCACAGATTTGCGCATCAACCCTTCCCGAGGAAGGCCGCGTGCACTGTTCTAGAGGCCATGACGACCACATCAGCGCCCATTCCCCTTGATTCGGCCCGGCCACATCATTCGGACATCTTCCTGGAGCTTGACCGGGACTGGTGGCCGGACGAGTTGCGCGTCGTCTCGTCATCACCGGTGACGAGCGCCGTGGAAGGCAACACAGAGGCTTACCGACAGGCTGTGCGACTGACGCGGGCAATCCACATCATCATCGTGGAGACGATAGCCGGGCGACGCCCCATGAATCAGCTCATGCGAGCATCCAGCCCTCGTGCTGCGGCAACCATGCGCAAATGGCCCCGGGGTCCTGGCTGGAGCCGTATGCTCCTCGTCGGCGAGCCTCAAGTCAGTTTTGACGACGACCACGTGGACGGGGTCGGCCTGATCGATCTGCGTGGCAGGCGGCTCCCGTTGGCCACGAACCTGGTTCAGCACGGTGGTGTATGGCATCTCGACGAGGTCGAACTCGTCCTGAATCCCCGAGTGGCCGCACTGCTCACCGAGAAACACATCACCCAGGAAACGGTCGGCATGGCGTGACGACGGCGCCGACATGGCAATGTCGACGCCGTTCCGGATGTCACATCAGCGCTTCTTGCGGTTCTTCCTCGATTTCTTGGACGCAGACCTCCTCGCGGCCCGGTTGCCCTCGGCCTTGGGATTCTTCGGCGCACCACCTTCAGCAGTCGTCTTGGCGTCACCCTGCTCGTCGGGAGCCGAGTAGCTCAGAGCGCGACGCGCACGGCTCTCCTGGGGCAGCACCGAATCTGCCGTCACCGGCTGTCCCTCGGCGTCGGTCACCAGACCAACCTGCGGACTAGTCTCGATCTCAAGGTTGAACAGGAACCCGACGACCTCCTCCTTGAAGGAATCCATCATCGAGTTGAACATGTCGCCGCCCTCGCGCTGGTACTCGACCAGCGGATCGCGTTGGGCCATCGCACGCAGGCCGATGCCCTCGCGCAGGTAGTCCATCTCGTAGAGGTGCTCACGCCACTTGCGGTCGAGTACCGTCAGGAGGACCTCACGCTCGAGCTGGCGCATCGTCGCCTCACCGAGCTCGGCCTCGCGACGGTCATAGGCATCCTGGGCATCCGCCTTGAAGTCCTCGACGAGCTCCTCACCGTCCTGACAGTCGGCGTACTCGTTGATGTCGAGACCAACGGGGTACACAGTGCCGACCTCGTCCCACATCGCCTCGAGGTCCCAGTCCTCGGAGTAGCCCTGGGTGTACTTGCGCACACCGGCCTCGACGACGCGATCAGTGGTGGCGCGCAGCTCGACCTCGACGTCGGCACCTTCGAGAACCTTGCGACGGTCCCCATAGATGACGTGACGCTGACGGTTCATGACGTCGTCATACTTCAGGACGTTCTTACGCATCTCGAAGTTCTGCGCCTCAACCTGCTTCTGGGCACTCTCGATCTGACGAGACACCCACTTGGACTCGATCGGCATGTCCTCGGGCATCTTGAGGGTGACCATGGCGCGGTCGATGACCTCAGGCTTGAACAGGCGCATCAGCTCGTCCTGCAAGGACAGGTAGAACCTGGACTCACCCGGGTCACCCTGACGACCGGAACGTCCACGCAACTGGTTGTCGATACGGCGAGACTCGTGACGCTCGGAACCGATGACGTAGAGGCCGCCCAGTTCCTCGACCTCCTCGTGCTCGGCCTTCGACTGTTCCTCGTACCTGGCCAGGGTGTTGTTCCAGGCGGTCTGGTAGGCCTCTTCATCCTCCACCGGGTCGAGCCCCTTCTCGCGAAGGTCCAGCTCGGTGAGGAATTCTGGGTTACCCCCCAGGATGATGTCGGTACCACGGCCGGCCATGTTGGTCGAGACCGTCACAGCTCCCTTGCGGCCGGCCAGGGCGACGATCGCCGCCTCGGACTCGTGGTGCTTGGCGTTCAAGACCTTGTGGGGAACGCCGGCCCGTTTGAGCTTCTCCGAGAGCAGCTCCGACTTGGCGACGGATGCGGTACCGATAAGGATCGGTTGACCAGCCTCGTGGCGCTCGACGACGTCGGAGATGATGGCGTCGAACTTGGCATCCTCGGTGCGGTAGATGAGGTCCTTCTGGTCCTTGCGGATCATCGGGCGGTTCGTCGGGATCGGGATGACGCCCAGACCGTAGATCTTCTGGAACTCGCTCTCCTCGGTCTTGGCGGTACCCGTCATGCCGGCGAGCTTGTCGTACATGCGGAAATAGTTCTGCAGGGTGATCGTCGCGAGGGTCTGGTACTCGTCCTTGATCTCGACATGTTCCTTGGCCTCGAGGGCCTGGTGCAGACCCTCGTTGTAGCGACGCCCTGCCAGGGTACGACCGGTGTGTTCGTCGACGATGAGGACCTCGCCATCGATGATAACGTAGTCCTTGTCGCGGTGGAAGAGCTCCTTGGCCTTGATGGCGTTGTTGAGGTAACCGATGAGAGGAGTGTTTGCCGATTCGTACAGGTTCTGGATTCCCAGACGCTCCTCGACGACGCTGATGCCGTGCCCCAGAACGGCCACGGTCCGCTTCTTCTCGTCAACCTCGTAGTCGACGTCGCGTTGAAGCCTCGAGACGATCTTGGCGAATTCCGGGTACCACTGCTTGTTCTCCTCGGCAGGGCCGGAGATGATCAACGGGGTACGAGCCTCGTCGACGAGGATCGAGTCAACCTCGTCGACGATGGCGAAGTGATGGCCACGCTGCACGCACTCGCTCAAGGAGCTGGCCATGTTGTCGCGCAGGTAGTCGAAGCCGAACTCATTGTTCGTGCCGTAGGTGATGTCGGTCTTGTATGCCTCCTTGCGCTCCATCGGAGGCATGTCCGACAGAATCGCCGAGATCGTCAGACCCAGGAAGTGGTGCACACGACCCATCTGCTCGGACTGCACTCGAGCCAGGTAGTCGTTGACGGTGACGACGTGGACGCCCTTGCCGAGCAGCCCCTCAAGGTAGGCGGGGAGAAGACCGACGAGGGTTTTGCCCTCACCGGTCTTCATCTCGGCGATGTTGCACTGGTACAGGGCCGCACCGCCCATGATCTGAACGTCGAAGTGACGCTTGCCGAGTACTCGCCTGGACGCCTCACGCACCGTCGCGAAGGCCTCCGGAAGCAGCCGGTCCAAGTTCTCGCCGTTGTCGAGACGCTGACGGAAGTCGGCGGTCTGTCCCGCCAACTCGTCGTCGCTCATGGCGACGTAGTCCTCCTCGATGCTGTTGACCTGGCCGACAATGCGGTTGAGTCGGCGGATGATCTTGCCTTCACCGGCGTGCAGCACGCGATCCATGAGGTTCACGGGGTGGGTCCTTCAAGGAGTAGACGTCGTGTCGTCCGGGCGCATCCCGGACGAGCAGCTCAAGAGAGCTGCCTTCCCCATCCTAGGGGGTTTGCGGCCGAACCAAGAACGCCGCGGCCTTTCGTCCTGGACACGTGAGGGTTGCTGAACCCCTCATGAGTCCATTCCTCACCGTCCTTTCCCGCCATTGACCCGCGACATGAATCGGCGGCGGCGCAGGATTATCCCGCACCGCCGCCGATGTCGTTGTGTCTTGACGATCCAGGAATCACTCGTGGTCAAGATCCAGATGGATCACGCCGTAGTTGTACCCCTTCTTGCGCCGGTAGACGACGCTGGGCTGCTTGGAATCCTGATCGAGGTAGAGGAAGAAGTCGTGCCCGACAAGTTCCATCTCGTCGAGAGCCTGGGCAAGGGTCAGGGGAACGGCCTGGAAGACCTTTTCCTTGACATAGATGGGGCTGTCCCCGGTGACTTCCACGTCGCCCGCGATCTTCCTGGTGGCCAGGATCTCGGGTGCATCATCGGTGCTTTCCTCGGGCAAGACGTCCAGGACCTGGGAGACGCGCAAGCCACGACGACTGCGACGACGATCAGCAGCCTTGACGAGCTGGGTGCGGAGTCGATCGGCAGCCATGTCAAAGGCAACCATCTTGTCTTCCGCCTGCCCGACAGCTCGCACCACCGGCCCCTTCGCCCGTAGTGTGATTTCACACGTCATGGCCTGGTCCTTGGCCCCCTTGGCGTCCTGGGCGGTGAAGACCACCTCAGCGCGCTGGACCCGGTCCCTGAACTTCTCGACCCCGGAGAGCCTGTCCTCGACCTGGGCGCGCACGTCGTCACTGACGTGGCAGTGCCGTCCCGTAACGATGACATCCATGACAACCTCCTGTATTGGGGTTCGCATCGGTGTTTCCGACGCAGAAACAAATGGCACGACCGTGTCCCATCCCCCTCGTGGAGGTCAGGGTGCCAATCGGTCGTGCCATGCACCTACGCTAGCCCATGGGAGGGGCTCACAACAGCTGTTTGGCAAGGTTCGGCACCCACGCTGACGTGTCGCCCGACAATGTGATCACGGCCATCTCAGTGGGGTCGCAGCATCAGCCAGGACAACCACGGACAGCACTCGTCGCCCGGACCACCCCAAGGCTCTGCACGCCTCGTCGATCGTCGCCCCTGAGGTGCGAACGTCGTCGACGAGAATGACATCTCCCTCCCCCGTCGGAGCTCTCATCGACCCGCGCTGATTGGCGCCGCGATCCTCGTGGCGAACCTCAAGCTGATCCGCCACGCGTCGAGTTCGGTGCAAGACCTGGGCGAGGGAGGCATTGGACACATCCAGGGTTCGCAGAGCTGATCGCGTCATGTCGGCAGCATGATCAGCACCTCGTCGTCGCACAGCCCTCGCCGTTGAGGGAACTGGAACGACGTCAACGTGGCCGGGAGCGGCTGCTATCGCCGGAGCGAGCCCATGAGCCAGCCAATGGCCGAGCTCGTCGGTCAACCATGCCGCACCACGATCCTTGTGAGCTGTGACGATCCCAGGAACAGGACCGTGATAGCCCATGCAGGCAATGACCGGTGGCGGCCCGTCAACAATGACCCGAGGGGTCGGGTTGATCGCAGACCGACACGCCTCACACAGACCCACGCCCGGCTCCCCACATCCAGGACAGCACGCTCCCAGCAGCAGGTCAGCCAGGGAGTCCATTGGGTTCACGATGAACCAGTGTCGCCGGTCACCGTCGTGTCACGGAAGGGTCAAGCTGTAGTCGCGACCGCACTGACCCCCTGCAGGACCTGGCGCCAGTGGAATCTCTCCTCGTGGTGAAGCAGTTTTCCGTCCTCACTGAGCATGACAGCCTCAGCGCCAGTTTCCATCGGGACTGCCACCACGGATTCCACGCTCGTCCCGCTGAGCGGCCCCATGGACGTCGCACCCGAGCCGTCAACAATGACCTCGTACGGCGCAGTCACCCCAGACTCGATCGCGCTGCCCAGGACACACAATTGGATTTGGGAAAGCCAGGCAACGTCGGTGATCCTCGACAGATTCGCGTCCGAGGAGGACAACGGCATGTCGACGATGTGGCCGAGATGAACTGCGCCGTCCTGCCGTGACAGCAGGCCGATACCCAATCCATAGGTCTTCCCCCGCTGAAGGACCAGGGCCACGCGAATGCCATCAGGAGAGACACTGAAGGAAGCCACTGTGCGACCACCAAGGTCAACGACAGTGGACATTCGGGAACCATCCGCGGCGACGACGATGAGCGTCGGATCTGTTGTCGAGAAGGTCACCACACTGCGATCGACGAGGACTTGAGGACGAAGCAGGTTCACCCCGGTGGCAACGACGTCGACCTGATCACTGCCTTCACGCCATTTCACCAGCGACCGTCGATCCGCGGAAACGGCGTGCCACACCGCGCCCGGGGTGCTCACGGTTGCGACCGGCATGGCGAACTGGGTGGAGGCGACAGCTGAGACACCAGTTTCCGGGCGAGCGTCCTGCCCCAACGCTCCAGGCATGATCTGGAGGGCTTGGCCTGCTGCGTTGACCCGTCCCATCTGTCCCTTGACGACGGCGACCACCGTGGGGGAATCCGTCGACGGGAGCGGTAGGAGGTCGGCGTACAAGTCTGCCGACACTGTGTTGTCCTCAGCCGCCTCGGGAAGAGGCAGCAGAGACCCGCCGGCGGTGAATCGGATACGTGAGATGGCAGCGAAACCACTCAGAGTCCAGGTGACTTGGCTGGCGAGCAGCCGACGTTGAGATTCTGAGAGTTGGGCTGCGGACGCACTCAGTGGCACGGTGACGACGCCAACGGCGTCAACCGTGGTCGTCCCGACGGCTCTCACCCCTGCCGGCAGTGCCGTGCGAAGTGCAGGCTTCAGGTATTCCGGCACACCCGCCATCATCGCCCTGAGCGCGGCGTCAGGGGTAGCCCCCAGGCTCGGCAGATGAATGACGTCCGGGACCAGGCGGTCAGCGTCGGCGGCGAAGAAGTAGACCGGAATCGCCGACCAAGCGCGCTGGAAGGTGTATTGCGAGATCAGCAGCCCTTCGGGAGGCCGGGAAATCCGCCATTGTCCGGATTCCTGGGCCATGCCGAAATCATGTTTGAGCGTCTGCGATTCCCCTGGGTGGTAATGACCGTCGGCATCAACAGTGCCGATGATCGGAGCCTGGAGAGATGCCGTCGCCACCGTGCTGGTCGGCTTGTGATTGGTGGCCTGGTAAATCGTCGCTCCGGAATGGGGATCCCAGCGGTCCGCCATGTCCTTCGTGAGGTAGGCACGCGCGACGCGGTAGTCGTCGCGAGCACTCGTCATGGCTTGCAGGAAACCGCCCACGACAAGGTCAATCGATGCGCCATCAGCAGGAGGCTGAGGAGCGACGTCAATGCCCTCCCGCTGACCTGAGGCTTGGTGTGGGTCTTCAGCCTGTGTCACTGCCCCTGTGGACGGCACCTCGGCGCAACCTGCCAGTAGGAGGGCGGCTCCCGACAGCACGGCACGTCGTGTGGGACGCAGTGTCATCGCTCCTCCTCCGATTCGGTCGGACCGGCATCGCTCGGCGCAGCGGGTAATGGGGACTCGACGATCACTGCCCCGGAATCCCTCGGAATGACCAGCCGGAAGAAGGCACCATCTCCGGGTCGTCCCCACGCCGTCAACCAGCCATGGTGCAGGTTGGCGTCCTGACGAGAAATGGCCAGGCCGAGACCACTGCCACCCACGGTGCGTACCCGGGACGGGTCTCCACGCCAGAACCTGCCGAAGACCTTTTCTGCCTGCCATGGCTCGAATCCGACTCCGTGGTCACGCACGGCGACCCCTACAGCACAGTCATTACCGACGACGGTCACCTCGACCGGCCTTCCCTCGGCATGCTCAACAGCGTTCGACAACAGGTTCCTGACGATGCGGCTGATCCGTCGCGGGTCAACCTCAGCAGTCTGCGTCGTATCGGCGGTCAGTACGATCGGAACTCCCAGGCGCTCTGCGAGCGGAGTCACGTCGACGGTCTCGGCGCGCACGAGTTCGACGATGTCGCAGTCTTCCAGTGTCAATTGTGCGGCGCCGGCGTCAAACCGAGAGATCTCGAGCAGGTCGGCCAACAGAACCTCGAAACGCTCCATCTGGGCCCGCATGAGCTCGACCGACCGCACCTGGACCGGATCATCGGGATTGGCCTCGATCATGTCGGAGGCCATCCGCATCGTCGTCATGGGGGTGCGCAACTCGTGGGAGACATCCGAGACGAACTGCTGCTGCAGTGTCGACAGCCTCTCCAATTCCCCAATTCGCCGATCCAACTGGGCTGCCATGTCATTCATCGACTGGGCAAGGGTCGCGAGGTCGTCAGTCCCCCGCACCGCCATACGCTCGTCCAACGCCCCGTCGGCCAATTTCGACGCTGTGATGGAGGCTTGCCGAATGGGTTGGGACAGGTGACGGGTCGCCAAGTAGGTTGCTAGGGCGATGGCCAGGGCCATGAGGGCTCCGACGCTGATGACGCTGCGTCGCAGCAACTCGACGGTGGCGACCTCCTGGGTCTCCGAAAAGATGAAGTAGACCGGGATGGACTGGCTGGCCCCGGGGGACCACAAGGTCGATCCGACGACAATCCCGGGGACGTCAGGACGCACGTGGTCGGTGTAATGGACCATCGTCGGCGCAGTCCACATCCCGCTCGACTCCCCCACCTTCGCGGTGAGTTCAGCCGGGACGGAGTCCGGCGAGACCCCCTGGGAAATGAGTCCGGAAACAGGACCCTGGATGAGGACGTGATACTGCCCCGACTGTCCAGCTGCGTCGTCTGCAAGTCGATTGAGCCGCTCGTAGAGAGAGGCAGTGCGCAGATCGGTATCACGTAGTTGGCCCTGGATGCGATTGATCGTCGTGGTCGTCTCCGCAATGGCAGAGGCGCGTTTGGCGTCGAGGATTCCCACGGTGGCCTGACGAACCAGGAAGAAGCCACCGACGACGAGAATGACCAGACTGCTCGACATGGTGATGGTCACCATGCGCAACGGCAATGACGACCACCACAGTCGTCGCGGCCCGGCGAGCCAGGACTGGGGCCAAGCAGGTCGTCGGGGGCGGCCAGCATGCCGCGCCGGGGTGATCAGCTTTCCTCCCCGGGTGTCCTGATGCGATATCCGACTCCGCGCACCGTCACGATCATCTGTGGACGTTCTGCGTTGCGTTCCACCTTGGAGCGCAATCTCTGCATGTGGACATTGACCAACCGGGTGTCCGCATTACTGGTGTAGCCCCAGACTTCCCGCAGCAGGGTCTCACGGCTGAACACCTTGTTGGGATGTTGGGCCATCGTCACGAGCAGGGAGTACTCCAATGGCGTCAAGGAGATCTCTTCCCCACCTCGCTGCACCAGGTGAGCGGCAGGATCGATGGTCAGGTCCCCGACGGTGATGATGCCCCCCTCATCCCGCTGAGCAGCTGGGGTGCGAAGCCGGGCTCGGATTCGGGCTACAAGTTCTGCGGAGCGGAAGGGCTTGGAGACGTAGTCATCAGCACCGGCTCCCAATCCACGAACGACGTCAGGGGTGTCGGAGCGCGCTGTGAGCATGATGATCGGGACGCCGGATTCGCCTCGGATGTCCTGGCAGATCTGGATGCCGTCACGGCCCGGAAGCATGAGGTCGAGGAGGACGAGTGCGGGTTTGCGCTCACGAAAGACGTCCATGACGTCGTTGCCGTGCCCGACCCACACGGTCGAGAATCCCTCCTTCACCAGGACGAGCTGGAGCATCTCGGCCAGGGCCGGGTCGTCGTCGACGACGAGGATCGGCCCATGTTCACCGGTGGCGCTCACCACAGACCTCCTGACTCATTCTGTGATGGTGCATATCGTAGTCCCAACGGCATCCGGCCATCGATCAATTCAGGGCGGGGGTGTCCGTAGCGGTGGCGAGCATCGCCGCCGTGCCGTTCTGGCGGTGGAGGACGGCACGCCACAAGCCATGCGGCTCCGAGGAGAAGACGTCCTCCGGGTGAGCGATGGCGCGAATCCAATCACCACGAATGAGCTCAGCCTCGAGTTGTCCAGGCCCCCACTCCGCGTATCCGGCAAAGATCCGTACGTCCGTGAACGCTCCCACAACCAATTCCGTCGGGGTGTCGAGATGGAGCAGACCGATCAGTCCTTGGACTCGTCGCCACCCCGGAGGCTCCTCGCTGGAACGCTGCACACGAGCCAGACAAATCGCCCCGCTAGGCGACATCGGCCCCCCGAGGAAGAGGTCCTGGGGCGGGGTCGCCAGATGGACCCATCCGGGCAGTTGTCGGCGGAGGGTTCCCGGGGCGCACGGCTGATTGATGATGACACCCAGGACTCCATCGAGGCCGACGTCGACGAGGTAGACGACGGACTCGTAGAAAACGCCCTCGTCAATCTGGCGACTTGCCACCAGCAAGTCACCGGCCTTGAGGGGATTCGCGAGTCTCACAACGCCCATTGTGTCACCGGTAACCGGAAAGAAGCTGTATCTCGAGGGAGGCCCCTCCCAGACCTTCTGCATCAATCCGATGGGCGGGGACTCTGGTTCAATGCCCTGCGCACCCGTCGTGAGGACGAGGCCGAGCCCGACGGCGCGATCGGGGCGGCCGCCGGGTGCGTCGTCATCACTGCTCGACGTCGGTTGTGACAAGACCTTTCACGCCGCTGCGGCCGTGAGCAAGGTGCGTGCAGTGGCGCATCCAGGATTTACGCCACCTCGCAACGTCTGAGCCAATTGGAATTCAGACACCGACCACGGTTCGAGGGAAATACCGCCCAGGGCAGCATCTATCTCGTGTTGCCGAAAACGCCACGACATGGCGCCTCGAGCCATTCGGCATGACCACGGCGTCACCAAACCGTGTTCCAGGGCCGCGCACACCCATTCCCATTCGCCGCGAATGGCCAGCAGGAGCACCGACATTTCAGGAACGGCCAGGGCATATGGCTCGTCAAGGATGTAGTGGTCTGCAACCTGCCACCGGTGGACGACGATGCCGTCTCGTCGAATATGACGAGTTGGGCTGAAAGCCTCAACCTGATGCACGGTACCGAGACCCGAGGAGTCAGCGTCGAGTGGCGTCACTCCCTGTAGCGCAAGTGCAACCTGCCCGACCAGCACGCTCTCGGGATGCCAGGCCCGCAAGGCGCGGATCCTGACGTCCGTTTCGCCGACTCGATCGGCCGGGACGACAATGCCGGGTAGGAGACGGGTGGCACGCCCGGCGGCGACAGCACGGTCGGCCTGTCCTCGTAGTGGGCTTGTCCTGGTGATCCGTGCAATACCGTCGTTGTCGAGCCATTCAGTTTCAAGTTCTCTCATACCTACAGTTGTCGTCCGAACCTCGGATTTCAGTCACTCTTTCTCAGTTCTGTGGACAACTCACGGCCGGGTCGTCATCCCCCCTGTGGACAACAAGTTTTGACGAACGGGTGTCATCGGCGACGTGACCACGTGCCTCATAATGAGGTCCATGAATTTCGCCCACCACAGCGACATCGACCTCGACAACCTGGATCCAGCGCAGTCAGTCAACACTGAGCGGCCCACGGTGTTGTTCGCCTGCATCCACAATGCCGGCCGGTCCCAACTGGGTGCTGCCTATGCGCACCACCTCTCCGGAGGAAGCGTAGAGGTGCTCTCGGCCGGATCCGAACCTGCGAAGTCAATCAACACCCTTGTCCGAGACGTACTGCTGGAGGACGGGATCGACATCTCGACGGAAACGCCGAAACTGCTTGTCCCAGAAGCTGTCAAGGCATCTGACATCGTCATCACGATGGGTTGTGGAGAGACCTGTCCGGTTTATCCGGGAAAGCGATACGAGGACTGGGACGTCGCTGACCCGGCCGGTCAGGACCTGGCGACCGTTCGCGAGATCCGCGACGGCGTCAAGCAGCGTGTCGAGGAACTACTCACATCACTCGACGTTCCTGTACAAGCCTTGCGTCAGCCTGGCCACAAGTGAAGTGTCCCGAACTCCAGGCGGAAGCGAGACTGAAACCACAGCAGGCATGCGCACGTGAGCGAGCGTCATGATGCGGTGCCCAGCTCCAGGCCAAGCACGATGAGAGGAGGAAGCACCGAACACCTCTCGCCCAGGGCGCACGTGTCGAACTCGTGGCAATGCGAGAGCATCTGCTTCTGCGGCTGCCGGCTCACTCCTGCGGCGTAATCTGAGGGCGGTGGTGATAGGGGGCACGAACCTGGGAGCCGCCGGCGGCGAACCAGTCGAGCACCGCGCGCTGGGCGTGGTCGCCGAGACGGGGCAGCGAAGGGTTAGCTTTTCGTGAGCTGAACAGTGATTGTGGGTGAAGCGTCTCTGACCGACCCCAGCGTGGCGATGTTGAAAAACTGCTGTCTCACATTAAACCAGTGGAAGTACGGCCCCGACTCCTCCTGGAATCGTCTCTCCATCAGATAACTGTTGCCGTCGATCTCGACAGGCGATGTAATTCTTAGGTTTGGGATGGGTCCCGGGTATGGCACTGACAGCTGGATCTGAGTGCCGACAGCCTGGGCCTTTGCGCTTCTACCCGTGAACGGATCCTCATACTCGACCGTGATTGGCGTCGCACTCTGGGGTGGCCAGTAATCCCATGCGTTGATTGTCACGAGCTGCGGCCGACCGACAGCTGAAACAGTCGGCATTGACACCGCCGCCGTCACAAAAAGAGCGACGACTGCAAGCGCCCTGTCTAGCCTCACCGCCTTCACTTGGGGGGAACTGACGATGAAGCCCACGAGCGCAGCGAAGATGGCCGTCACGGTCATGACTGCGACCGCGCCTAGGTCGAGTGCCCTGTAGGCCCACTCGAAGCCAGAAAGCAAGCAGGCCAGGGCCAGTAGTGTCAGGATCAATGTGACAAGCCACGCGGGTCTGCATCGAAGTTTGACCACCGCAAAAAGAGTGCTCAGCGCCAATAAAGTCGCAACGACTGCGTAGGTGGGCCTTCGCCCCGGATCGTGGACACGGTGGTGGTTGATTACGCTGCGGTTGGCAGCGTAGCGGCCCGGCGGGCCTCATAGGTGTTCGGGGACAGGTAGCCGCACCAGGAATGGCGACGGCGAGTGTTGTAGCGGGTGACCCAGCGAAAGACCTGACGGCGACACAATTCAGGCCCAGCGAACGTGGCCTGCCCGGCAAGGAGTTCGCGTTTGAGGGTGGCGTTGAACGACTCGGCCAGACTGTTGTCGGCGCTGGTCCCCACGGCCCCCATCGACTGGGTCACCCCGAGACCCTTGCAGAGTTTGGCGTAGGCCTTCGAGGTGTAGACCGACCCATGGTCACTGTGGAAGATCGCACCCCGGAGACTGCCGCGCTGCGCGCAGGCGGCTTTCAGCGCGTCTTCGACCAGTTCGGTGCGCATGTGGTCCGCGACCGCCCAGCCGGCCAGTTTTCGGGAGTAGCAGTCGATCACGGTGGCCAGATAGAGGTTCCCGCCACCGGCCAGCGGAAGGTAGGTGATGTCACCGACGTAACGCTGGTTCGGCTTCTCGGAGGTGAAGTCCCGCTGCAGCAGGTCACCGAACTTCTCATCAGCCGGTTCCGGGACCGTGGTGCGAACCCTGCGACGCAGCCGGGTCCCCACCAGCTGGTGGGCACGCATCACCCTGGCGACGCGCTTGTGGTTGACACGATCCTCGCGGGCGGCGCCGTCGTTCAGTTCGACGGTCACCCGCGGTGCCCCGTAGGCCGGGTCCCCACCAGCTTTCGGGTCCTGGACCCGTCGGATCCGTGCAGCCAGGACAGCGTCGTCCTCAGCGCGCTGCTGACGGGCCGGGCCGGCTTTCTGCCAGGCATAGAACGAGGAGCGGGACAGCTCCAACACCTGGCACAACCGCTTCACCTGGTAGGTGGTCTGGTGGTCGGCGACGAACTGGAAGCGGTTCACCAGCTCGTCTCCCCGGCGAAATACTTGGCCGCCTTGCGCAGGATGTCCCGTTCGGTCTCCACCCTGGCCTTGTCCGCCCGCAACCGGGCATTCTCGGCCTCCAGCCGGGCGATCCTCGCTACTGGTGACTCACCGGAAGGGGGCGTGGCTGGGGTCGGTCCGTCGCTGGTGCGGACACCGTTGCCCAAGTCCTTGACCCACAACGACAGGGTCCCACGGGAGACCCCCAACTCCCCAGCGATCTGCTTCAACGTCGCACCGGGCGTGGTCTCGTACAAGTCAACGGCCTGCTGACGAAACTCCATCGAGTAGTTCTTCCTGGCCATGGTGATGATCATCTCGCTTCCTCCAGCCCATGCTGGATTCCACGTGTCCACAACCAAGGGTCAAGGCCCGGTCCATCGTTAACCCTGAAGGACAGCAGCGGGGAATGCGACAGCAAAATAGACCGGAAGGAGTGAGCCGGTGGAATGATTTGGTGTCCGGTACATGCCGACAGTCAACCAGACATCCGACCCATCCCGACGACCGGATCCATCAGGATGTATTGCGAGCGTTGCTGCGCGACGATCCAGGAGGTCTCCGGCACGTCGAAGACGGGCAGGAAGTGCTACTGCTACAAGAACCAGCGGGCTAAGTAAGTGCACAATGCCCAAGGGGTAAAGGATGAGCTGGAAGCACGCGCCGCGCAGATAATCCAGGGCTTCCTCGACGACACCGAGATGTTGGCGAGCCTGGCTGTGGATCTGGCAGACCACTACAAGCAGACCCATGGGCGCCAAGATGCGATCTTGGAAGGTCTTGAGGAGCGTCGCCGTGATGTGGAGAACAAGCTGGCCAACTTCGTCAAGGCCATCGGGATGGGCATCTTCAACGAAGATACCTAGGCCGCCATGACGTCGCTGCGCGAGCAAAAAGAGGAGCTGGGGGCTGCGATCCAGCTGGAGCGCGTCAGGGCCACGCCGACCGAGAAGGAGGGGCCCATCAGGGAGTTCTACCGGCGCTACGCCAAGGCCATGATGGAAGATCCCCAGACGCGCAAGCTGCTGCTGGAGTACTCCGTCGACAAGATCTTCGCGGGTGGCGAGACGCTCACCATCGCGTCGTGGTTCCACGACCACGGGAAGGAGATCACGCACGAGAACCTCATGCAGGCAAGGAAACGGGGGAAGAGCTGACCCTCTCACGAGAGTTCGACACTTCCCCCTCAGGTGGAGATGGCGGGAATTGAACCCGCGTCCTTGAAAGACCGTCCAGACATTCTCCGGGCGCAGTCGATGCTGTCGTTGTTACTCGGCTCCTGCACTCACACCGACATGGTGCAGACAAGCCCAGTCACGGAAAAGTCCCGTACAGCCTCCGTGACCACGGCTGTACAGCAAGCCTTCTAAACGAGGCCAGAATCCGGACGGAAGGCTACATCCGGGCTGACCCTTCGATCACTGATCAGGCAGCGAGAGCGAAGTCAGTGCGAGTGTTCTCGGCACTTATAGGTTTCCAGGGGTCGTTAACGAGTTGACCCTGGGTCCTCGGCCCGCTTCTCCTGGAACAACCATTCCAAGTCGAAACCAGTCATCCCCTCTATGGTGTTGTACCAGTCAAGTCTACCTCATCGGCCCCGAGCCACCGAACCCGTCAGCCGACGTCGACCGTCGTCGAAGAACTTCAGCGGGATCGCGTCGAGCAGCGGATTCGTCCACTCGACACCCTCGAAGGCACGAGCGGCGTGAGTGATCGTCCCGGCGAACCACGCCATTCCGACGAGGGGGAAGGCGATGACAAGCATGCCCATTTTGGCAACAACCCCCAACACAACCATGGCCAACAACAAGGCAAGCACCTGGAAATTGGCCTGATGAGCAACTTGACGACGAGTCCAGGAACCTCGAGGCGAAATCGCCACACCCAACATCGGACCCAGCGGCCCGAGGAAGAGCGGAGACAACCCGATCAGCCCGGCAGCCAACGATTCCCCAGGAGCGATACGTGCAGTCTGAGAGGAACGGGCCCGACCACCGATGACAGCCAGACCAGCCAGGGTCGCATTGAGATCAGCTCGTGTCACCGCAGCCAGGGCACGACTCACCCTGTCCTCGAAGTCAGCAGGCGACAGACGACCGTCGACATAGGAATTTCGCAAGAAGTCAACGACTCGATCACGCTGAGCGTCGTTGACGAGCCACTGATCCTCTCCCGACCGCCACGGCTGACAACTATTCACGACATCCATCGTGATTCGGTCCGTTGCCCAAACCAATGAAGGCCACCTCGACACCGACCGCGGTCATAGGGCCACAGCATGAACACAGACCAGCGTCTCAGTCTTGTCCCTCGAATCCGCGAATCGCCTGGACGATGGTCACGATCATCCAGATCAGTACGACCGTACCGAGCGCCGCGCTGCCACCAGAGAATGCGGAAGGAGAGAACGCACCGAAGAAGCCCATCAAGGCGAAGAACACAACCTGAGTGATGAACTGGCGCTTCACCCTGCGTCGCGCCCAGGATCCCCTCCTCGTCACCGCAACACCAATGGCCGGACCGATTGGTCCGCTGATGAATACTGACAAGGCACACAGCCCGACGCCCTTCGTCGTCCTCTCGGCAGGAATGTCAGGCAGGGGTGCCCTGATGGCTTCCGGAACCGATGGCTTGAAGGACGGCAGCCCGCGGTAGCCCTGGTCAAGCTCGGACCGAGTGCGCGCCAACAAGGTTATCTCGGTGCGACGCTCTCGCTCCGCGTCGTCAATCACTCCGTGGGCGTAGGCGTCATTGATGTGGTCGAGGACTCTCTCGCGTTGTTTGTTGGTCACCCGCAGCGAGGCATTCTCCGGTCGCCACCCGGAACTCATCGGGACACGTCCCTCCCGAAATCACTCAACTGCGAAACAGCATCTCGCAACTCAGCAGTCTGTCCGGCCACGCGGACGGGGGCAGTGCCACCGCGTCCGGACCGGGAGCGCACCGACCCCTCGACCGTCATGACTTCACGGACCTGCGGGGTGAGTCGGGGATCAATGGCGGCCAGCTCGTCGTCAGTGAGATCGGCCAATTCCTTGCCCTGGGACTCGGCCTCACGCACACATGCCCCGGAAAGCTCATGAGCGACGCGGAACGGCACCCCCTGTCGCACCAGCCACTCGGCGACATCGGTGGCCAGGGAGAATCCCTGACCAGCCATCTCGGCCATGCGCTCGGTGTTGAACACCGCGGTGTCCATCATCCCGGTCACGGCAGGAAGCAGCAGATGGAGCTGATCGATCTGGTCGAAGACCGGCTCCTTGTCCTCCTGCAGGTCCCGCGCATATGCCAGCGGCATGCCCTTGAGGGAAGCCATGAGACCAGCAAGGTCGCCGATGAGTCGGCCCGCCTTGCCACGAGCGAGCTCGGCAATATCGGGGTTCTTCTTCTGCGGCATGATGGACGACCCGGTCGAGAACGAGTCGTCAAGGGTGACGTAGCTGAACTCGCGGGTATTCCAGATGATGATCTCCTCGCTGAGCCGCGAGAGGTCAACCCCAACCTGGGCAGCCACGAAGGCGAACTCGGCAACGACGTCGCGAGCCGCGGTGCCATCGATCGAGTTGGGAGCAGACGAGGAGAACCCGAGGTCCCGTGCGACGGCTTCCGGATCCAGACCGAGTGACGACCCCGCAAGGGCCCCCGAGCCGTACGGAGAGCAGTCCATCCTGGCATCGAGGTCACGGAAACGCTGCACGTTACGCACCAGCGGCCAGGCGTGAGCAAGCAGATGATGAGCCAACAGCACCGGCTGGGCGTGCTGCATGTGGGTACGACCAGCGATGACGGCGTCACCAGCCTCCTCGGCCCGTCGCGCCAACACGTTGACCAGTTCCAGCACCTCGCCGGCCAGGCTACGAGCCTCCTCACGCAGATACCGCCGCAGCAGCGCAATGATCTGGTCGTTACGAGAGCGACCAGCACGCAGACGTCCGCCAAGATCGTCACCAGCTCGTTCCATGAGGCCGCGCTCGAGGGCGGTGTGAACGTCCTCGTCATCAGGGCCGGCGACGAATCGTCCGGAGACGACATCGTCCTCAAGCTTGTCGAGAGCCTCGATCATGCCTTGGTACTGCTCGTCGTCTAGCAGACCCGCGGTGTGGAGGACTCCGGCGTGGGCCCTGGAGCCAGCAATGTCGTGGCGCGCCAGTCGCCAGTCGAACTGGGTCGACACGGACAGGGCCGCCAATGCGTCGGACGGCCCACCGGAAAAGCGTCCACCCCACAATGCCATCGGACGGTCAGAGCTGTTCTGGGCGTGGTCGTGCGGTTCGGTGGTCAAGAAGAACTCCTCGCTCGGGGACGTGATTTTCAGCTTACCCGCCACCATGACCGTCCCCGTTCATCTGTGGCGTTTCCCGGGGACCCCGACCAGATTGTCAGACGGTCACCGCGTCGATGAGGCCGGGGAGGGCGTCGACGAAGGATTGGGCCTGCTCCGTGGTCAGGATGTAAGGAGGGGCCAGCCTCAACGTCGACGGATTGGCCGCATTGACGATGAACCCAGCATCGCGGGCCGCAACGACGAGGTCGGCAGCAATCTCGGAATCGAACTGGACACCAAGCAAGGCGCCACTCCCCCGCACCTCGGTGATGCGAGGATGACACTGCCTCAGCGCGGTCGACAGCAAGGTACCGATCTGACGGACCTGCGAGAGAAGGTTGTCCGACTCGATGGTGTCGATGACCGAGAGAGCAGCTGCACAGGCCAGCGGGCCACCACCGAAAGTCGTCCCGTGTTGCCCGGCGGAGAGGATGCCGGAGACGTCGGGTCCGAAGGTCATCGTCGCCCCGATGGGGAAGCCGCCGCCCAGAGCCTTGGCAAGGGTCATGATGTCGGGTGTGATGTGAGCGCCATGGTGGGCGAACCAGTGACCGGTGCGCCCCATCCCACACTGCACCTCGTCAACGACCATCAGGACGTCGTGGGAGGCCGTCAGCTCGCGTACCCGTTGCAGGTACGCCACTGACAGCGGCACGACCCCGGCCTCTCCCTGAACCGGCTCGACGAAGACCCCGGCGACGTCCCCCTCCTCCAACTCAGCGGCAAGAGAATCGGGGTCCTCCGCAGGGACGAAGGTGACGTCAACGGCTGAGGGGCCGAAGGGCCGACGATAGGCGATCTTGTGCGTCACCGAGAGAGCGCCCAGGGTCCGACCGTGGAAGGCGTGCTCGAGCGCGATGATGCGTCCGCCTGGCTTGCGGGCAAGACACATCTTGATCGCGGCCTCGTTGGCCTCGGCACCCGAGTTCGACAGGAAGACCGCGGATCCCTGTGGAGCCTTGGCCAGGGCCAACAGCTTCTCGGCAAGGTCGAGCTGCGGCCCGGTGGTGAAGAAGTTCGAAACGTGGGCAAGGGTCGCGGCCTGATGGCTGACGGCCTCAACCCATGCGGGATGCGCATAGCCCAGGGCGTTGACGGCAATACCGCCGAGCAGATCGAGGTACTCCTTGCCGTCACTGTCGACGACGACGCAACCGTGACCGCGTTCCAGGCACAGCTGGGGGCTGCCGAACACGCCGAGCAGGTCGCGCCGGTAGCGCTCCCGCCAAGTGCCAGTCGTCTGATCGTCAGTCATCGTCATCCCCTCAGACGTAGTCATCGCGCCGGGCCATCGTTCCGACTCCCCTGGTGGTGAAGATCTCCAACAACAAGGCGTGCTCGATTCGTCCGTCGACGATTGCCGCACTAGCGACCCCGCCGTCAATGGCGTCGAGTAAGGCCTGACCCTTGGGCCGCATCCCCTCCCCCAGGCGAGGGATCATGGCGCGCAGATCCGTGTCCGAGATCTCCGAGATGAGGGTGTGCGGATCCGGCCAGGCGCCGTAGATACCAGCAACGTTCGTCAGCATGACGAGTTTCTCAGCACACAGAGCTTGGGCGATGGCGGTTGCAGCGGCGTCAGCGTTGACGTTGAGGACCTGCCCGGTCGGCCGACCGGCCTCGTCGACCTCGGGACTCACTGGAGCAATGACGGGGATCTGCCCGCGATCCAACATGGAGTTGATGAGTTCGGTGTTGACGTCGACGATGTCTCCGACCAGGCCCATGTCGATCCGTTCCCCATCAACGATGACCCGAGACTTCCGCGCCGCCAACAATCCGGAATCCTCGCCCGACATGCCAGCCGCAAGTGGTGCGTAGGAATTGATCCGGTTGACGAGCTGACGGCCGACCTGGCCCACGAGCACCATCCGGACGACCTCCATGACCTCGGGAGACGTCACCCGCAAACCGTTGCGGAACTCCACGGGTGTCGCGGATTCGGCGAGCATGGCGTTGATCTGCGGTCCGCCGCCATGGACGACGATCGGACGGATACCCACCGACGCCATGAAGACGATGTCGTCGGCAAAGGCCTGCTGCAAGCCAGGGTCAACCATGGCATTGCCACCGTACTTCACGACGACGGTCCGGCCCTGGAACCGTCTGATCCAAGGTAGCGCTTCAACCAGCACCTCTGACTTTCGCTGAGCCGAGAACTGTGAATCGTTGAGGGGAATGTCAAGGGCAAGGGTCATGATGTGTATGCGCTGTTCTCTTCGACGTACTCGTGGGTCAGGTCATTGGTCCACATCGCGGCCTCGGCATCACCAGCGTGCAGGTCAATGTCGATGTGGACCTCTCGCGGGTTCATGTCAACGAGATCGCGGTCGTCGCCGATCCCTCCCGATCTGCACACCTGGATGCCGTTGACCGAGACGTCCACCGCGTCGGGATCGTAGGGGGCCACGTCCTCGGGCACGCATCCGACAGCTGCCAGGATTCGTCCCCAGTTGGGGTCATTGCCGGCAATGGCGGTCTTGACGAGGTTGGATCGGGTGACCTCGCGTGCGACGGCCACCGCAGCCTCGGTACTCGTCGCTCCGTGGACGGTCACCTTGACGTCGTGGTGGGATCCCTCGGCATCGGCGACGAGCTGGCGAGCCAGGGTTGCGCACAAGTCGGTCAGGGTAGAGACAAGGGCATCACCCGTGAGGCTGACGCCGGATGCCCCGGACGACATCGCAACGACAGTGTCATTGGTCGACATACAGGCGTCAGAGTCGACGCGGCTGAACGTGACGTCACACGCCTGGGCCAGGGCGTCCTGGAATTCCTCGGGGTCCACGACGGCGTCGGTGGTGAGGAAGACGAGCATCGTCGCGAGTTGGGGAGCCAACATGCCTGCCCCCTTGGCGATCCCTCCGAATCGTGTCCCATTCCTCTCGACGGTGGCGGTCTTGGGAACGGTGTCGGTCGTCATGATTGCTCGTGCCGCCGACTCGTCAACGGCGTCTCCCCTGTCCAAGGAGGTGTGCGCGGTCGTGGCTCCCACCAAGATTGAGGGCATGTCGAGTCGCACACCAATGACTCCTGTCGAGGCGACGACCACCTCGTCAGTCTGACAACCGACCAGGGTTGCGACATGCTCGGCCTCGCACTGGGAGTCCGTCAGGCCGTCGATTCCGGTGCAGGCATTGGCGACAGCTGCATTCGCAATGACCGCTCGTGCCTTGTGGTCAGAAACAACCTGGCGAGACCACTGCACGGGAGCGGCACTGACGCGATTGGTCGTGAACACTCCGGCGACGGTGTCGCGAGGGCCGTCGTTGACGATCAACGCTAGATCCGGGGCCGGTTTGGTTCGCAGCCCGGCCTGGACGCCACGGGCGCGGAATCCGAGCGGATAGGTAACGGACATGAATCCTCCTGTCACGGATTGAGGCCAACCATGGGAAGCCCCGCTGTCTCGGGGAGTCCCATGGCCAGATTGAGGCTCTGGACGACAGCACCGGCGGTGCCCTTGACGAGGTTGTCGAGGGCGACAACGACGGTGGCCAGACCGTTGTCGAGGTCACCGACGGCATTGATGTGCGCCATCGCCGATCCGGCGACGTCATGGGTATCGGGGTGAGCATTGGTGACGTGAATGAGCGGCTCGTCGTGGTAGACCTCGCGCAGGCGTCCGCCGAGTGTCGCGGTCGAGGCCTGGGACGGTGCGGTACACACCGCGAGAATTCCACGGGTCATGGGGACGAGAACGGCGCTGACGCTCAGGTGCGGATCCGTGGCACCCGAGGTACGCAGGGACTGCATGATCTCGGGGATATGCCGGTGAGCATTGCCGACGGAATAGGGGTGGGCTCCCCCACTCATGCGGGAGAAGGTGAGGTCCGGACGACTCGACTTCCCGGCCCCCGAGGTCCCCACTACCAGGGTCACTGCCGTCTGAGAGGTGTCGACGAGGTCGACCAGCGGCGCCAAACCGAGGGCCACCGCTGAGGCATTGCAGCCGGGTCCGGCGATCCGCCTGGCCCTGACGAGGTTGCTGCGCTGCGAACCGCCGGCAGCCAGCGGAAGTTCCGGAAGACCATAGGTCCAGGTGCCGGCATGATCGCCGCCGTACCAGCGCTGCCAGTCCGAGGACGACGACAGCCGGAAGTCTGCACCGGCATCGACGATGACAACATCAGGATTGACCTCGCTGAGCCCACTGGCAATCCTGCCAGAGGCGCCATGCGGAAGGGCCAGCACGACGGCGTCATGGCTCGCCAACCGATTGACGTCAATCTCGGACAGCGTCCGTTCCCCCGCCACCCCGGCCAGGTGTGGCATCGCCTGGCCCACTGGGAGGCCAGCCTGCCGGTGCGCGGCAAGGTCCCCCATCGTCAGCTCGGGGTGTTGGGCCAGCAAGCGCACGACCTCAGCTCCCGCGTATCCGGAAGCTCCAACCACCGCGACGGTGAATCCTTTTGCGCTCATGTGCATAGTTATACACTAGAACGCATGTTCCTCCAATTCGCATTCACAATGTGGAGTCAGAATGCCGCCACCGCACTGTGAGCGCGGTGGCGGTCGTCAACGATTCAGCGCTTGCGGTTGCGCACGCGATTCGCCAGTGCTCGTTGCGCCTCACGCTTGGCGTCGCGCTCACGAATGGCCTGACGCTTGTCCCAGTCCTTCTTGCCGGTACCGACGGCGATCTCGACCTTGGCGTAACCGTCCTTGAAGTACAGCTGCAGCGGGACGATCGTCTTGCCCGGGCCGTCAGCCTCCCGCGACAGCTTGGCGATCTCGCGTTTGTTGAGAAGCAGCTTGCGCTTGCGCATGACGTCGTGGTTGCGCCAGGTTCCGAAGGCGTACTCGGGGATGTGCAGGTTGTACATCCACACCTCGCCCCTGTCATCGACCTGGGCGAAAGCATCGGTCAAGGTAGCCTTGCCGGCGCGCAAGGACTTCACTTCAGTGCCCTGTAGGACGAGCCCGGCCTCCCACTTATCACCGATGGTGTAGTCGTGGGTGGCGCGGCGATTACGCGCGACGACCTTGACACCCTGTTCCCTGGGCATGGCGGACCTCCTTCGACACAGGACGTTCCATCCTATACAGAGGAACTCAGACCCTGAGGTACTTCTTGGTCGCAATGTAGGCCGGTGCCACAGACAACACGATGGCCACGACGATCATCCACGCGATCGAGGTCCACACCTGGGGCCACCCAACCCACGCCACCGTCGTGATGAAATGAGCCATCTTGCGCATGACCACCAAGTCGGCGCCCAAGGCGAGGGTGAGGCAGGCCAGCAACGCTCCGATGAGACCCGCGAGGAGGGACTCCAGGAGGAAGGGCATGAGGATATACGCGTTCGAAGCACCTACCAACTTCATGATGCCCAGTTCGCGACGTCTGGCGAAGGCAGCCATCCGAATGGTGTTGCCAATCTGCAAGGCCGCAGCGACCAACAAGAGCGCCGACATTCCGAAGGTCACCCATTTGAGGGCATTCATCCACAGAAATATCGGGTCCAACACGTTGTGCAGGTCAACGACCGACTGCACACCGGGCAGGCCCTGCGCCTCCGTCACCACCCCCTGATATTGCTGGGGATCGACCAATTTGACGCGATAGGAGTCCTGAATGGTGTCCTCGGTGAGAACGTCCTTGACCGGTGAATCCGCATAGATGCGCTGGTACTCCTGGAAGGCCTCGTGCTTGGACTCGTAGTAGACATGCGAGACCTGGGGATTGGTCTGCAGAGCCTGACGAATCTCGTCCTTCTGAGCCTGAGTGGCGGCCTTCTCCCCCGAGCACTGCGCCCCCGAGACGCCGTCAACACACAGGAAGACCGAGACCTCGACCTTGTCATACCACTTGCCCTTGAGCAGGTCGACCTGCTGGGTGGCCAGCAGGGCCGCCCCGAACAGGGACAGGGAAACCCACATCGTGACGATGACGGCCAGGGTCATCGTCGCATTGCGGCGCAGCCCGGACCACGTCTCTCGCAAGGTGTGACGCATGTATTTCCTCGTTCTGTCTCGTGTCGGGGATCTCAGGAGTTGCGGTAAACGCCCTCGTTCTCGTCCCGGACGACATGTCCGGACTCGAGCTCGATGACTCGTCGTCTCATCTGGTCGACGATCGTCGAGTCATGAGTGGCCATGACAACCGTGGTACCAGTGCGGTTAATGCGATCAAGGACCTTCATGATGCCCACGGCAGTATCAGGGTCGAGGTTTCCGGTCGGCTCGTCGGCGATGAGGATCTTGGGACGATTGACGAAGGCCCTGGCCAAGGCGACGCGCTGCTGCTCACCACCGGAGAGCTCATCGGGCATCCGCTTCTCCTTGCCGTCCAAGCCGACCAGTTCCAAGGTCTCAGGGACGACGGTACGAATCTCCTTGGTCGACTTGCCGATGACCTGCATCGCGAAGGCGACGTTGTCGTAGACCGACTTGCCCGGCAGCAGGCGGAAGTCCTGGAATACCGTACCGATCTGACGACGCAGGGCCGGCACCTTCCACGACCTCAGCTGATTGAGGTTCTTACCGGCGACGTAGAGGGTTCCCCTCGTCGGGCGGTACTCGCGCAGGATCAGTCGGATGAAAGTCGACTTGCCCGAACCGGACTGGCCGACGAGGAAGACGAACTCCCCCTTGTCGATGTCGACGTTGACGTCGGACAAAGCGGCCTGACTCTGTCCGAAATATGTCTTCGTGACGTTTTCGAAGGTGATCACGTCTGTCCCGTCAGTCAGTCTCGTTCTTGCGACGCCAACGGATGCCGGCGTCAATGAAGTCGTCGATGTCGCCGTCGAAGACCGCGTCGGTGTTGCCAACCTCGTGATTGGTGCGCAGATCCTTGACCATCTGGTACGGATGCAGCACGTAGGAGCGCATCTGGGCACCCCACGAGTTGCCTTCCGACTTCAGAGAGTTCATCTCGGCTTCCTGCTCCTCGCGAGCCTTCTCCAGCAGCTTGGCCTGCAGGACTCGAAGGGCAGCAGCCTTGTTCTGGATCTGGGAACGTTCATTCTGACAACTCACCACGATGCCAGTGGGAAGGTGGGTCAGGCGGACAGCCGAGTCGGTGGTGTTGACTCCCTGGCCACCGGGGCCGGACGCGTGGAAGACGTCGACGCGCAGGTCCGACTCCGGAATGTCGACGTGGTCGGTCTCCTCGACGACGGGGAGCACCTCGACACCGGCAAAGGAGGTCTGACGACGTCCCTGGTTGTCGAAGGGGCTGATACGCACCAGACGGTGAGTGCCCTGTTCGACCGACAAGGTGCCGTAGGCGAAGGGAGCATGGACGACGAAAGTCGCGGACTTGATGCCCGCCTCCTCTGCGTACGAAGTGTCGAGGACCTCGATCTTGTAACCGTGACGCTCGGCCCAACGCAGGTACATCCGCAGCAACATCTCGGCGAAGTCAGCCGCGTCGACGCCACCAGCCTCCGAACGGATGGTGACGACCGCCTCACGCTCGTCATACTGCCCGGACAGCAGGGTGCGAACCTCGAGAGCGTCGATCTCCTCGCGAAGCTTGGCTGCCTCGCTCGTCGCCTCCGCCAGGGACTCCGCGTCATCGCCATCAGCTGCGAACTCCAGCAGAACCTTGACGTCCTCGATGCGCGAACGCAGCCGCTCCAGGCGCTCGATCTCAGCCTGCAGGGCAGACAGCCGCGAAGTCACCCGCTGAGCGTTCTCCTGGTCATCCCACAGGTTCGGGGCGGCCACCTGTTCCTCGAGGTCCGCGATCTCGGCCTTCTTGGCCTCGGGGTCGAGAACATTTTCGATCGAGGACAGGGATGTGTCGAGCTCCTCGACAGTCTGTTGAAGGTCTACCAATGCCACGTCAGCCAACTCTACAGGGGCACAACGACAACTCACCGTGTCGACGCCGACCCCGAACGGTGTGCTCACACCCACGACTCGGTACAGTGGTGCATCCGGGGCGTATAGCTCAGTTGGTCAGAGCGCCTGCCTTACACGCTGGAGGTCGCCGGTTCGAGCCCGGCTGCGCCCACCCTTGCGCGCCGCAGATCGCATTCAGGTCAGGTACTACGTTTTGGCGGCTACGAACCACCTTTGCATGTCTGGTTGTGTACGCTGTGACGGTGCTGTGCCATTCAGGTATCCTGAATATTGCTGCCGTCAATTGATGAATAAGGAGTTCGCATGACACAGCCGAACCACCCACAGCAACCTGACTATTTTGGCGGCCCGGAGTGGCCCAGCGAGAGCCACGCGCAAGGCGGTTTCGACCAGTTCGGACAGCCTGTGACCGCTCATCCCTACCAGGCTCCAGATCCTTACTCCAATCACAGTGGCCCGTCTGGCGAGGACCACCGAAGGCCGCACGTCGATTTCGGCCGCGCCGTCAAACTCTTCTTCAAGAATTACGCCGTCTTCAACGGGCGGGCATCCCGATCCGAGTACTGGTGGATCTTCCTCTTCTCGATCCTGGTCAAGATGATCCTCAATGCGATCAATTTCGCCATGGACGGGACCCCCAACGACCCGGCGAGGCTCTACGCGGTCCTGAGCACCATCTGGTTCCTGGGTACTCTCATCCCCTCAATCGCGATCGGTGTGCGCCGCCTGCACGACACCAACCACACCGGCTGGTGGCTGCTCATCTCCCTCATCCCGGTCATTGGTTGGATCTGGGTGCTGGTCTACCTCGTCCAGGATTCCGACGAGAATGCGTGGCAGTCCTACGACAAGGAGCCGCTGCCCGTCACCGAGTAACTCTTCAGTCACCAGACATCAGAAAGGGTCCGAACACATCGTTCGGACCCCTCTCGCGTACCTCAGTTCTTGGGTTCCTCAGGCTTCTGCTTGCAGATTCGCGAGGACGTCGTCAAGATCGTCAGGGCGCACCAGCACGTCTCGAGGCTTGGAGCCCTCCGACGGCCCGACGACATGACGGGTCTCCAAGATGTCCATGAGGCGACCGGCCTTGGCGAATCCGACGCGCAGTTTGCGCTGCAACATTGATGTCGAACCCAACTGCAACTCGACCACGAGCTTCGCCGCCTCGAGCACGAGCTCCATGTCGTCACCAATGTCCTCGGCAACCTTCTTCTCGGCGGTAGGGGCGGCGACGTCCTCGCGGTAATGGGCCTCCATCTGGGACTTCACGTGAGCGGCGACCTGGTGAATCTCGGAATCAGACACCCACGATCCCTGTACACGCACCGGCTTCGACGCACCCATCGGCAAGAACAACCCGTCACCTTGACCCACGAGCTTCTCGGCGCCCGGCTGGTCCAAGATGACGCGGGAGTCCGTCATCGACGAGGTCGCGAACGCCAGCCGCGACGGGATGTTTGCCTTGATGAGGCCGGTGCAGACGTCGGTCGACGGCCGCTGGGTGGCCAGTACCAGGTGGATGCCGGCAGCTCGGGCCAGCTGGGTGATGCGGACGATGGAGTCCTCGACGTCACGCGGGGCCACCAGCATGAGGTCAGCCAACTCATCGACGACGACCAACAGATATGGGTAAGGGGCCAGCACCCGCTCGGAACCGGGCGGAAGAGTGACCTCTCCCGCCAGCACAGCCTTGTTGAAGTCCTTGACATGGCGGAAGCCGAAGGCGGCCAGGTCGTCGTAACGCTGGTCCATCTCGCGGACCACCCACTGCAAGGCCTCGGCAGCCTTCTTGGCGCTGGTGATGATGGGGGTGACCAGGTGAGGAATCCCCTCGTACTGGGTCAACTCCACTCGTTTGGGGTCTACGAGCATCATGCGGGCCTCGTCGGGGGTCGCTCGCATCATCACAGACGTGATGAGGGAGTTGACGAAGCTTGACTTACCGGAACCCGTCGCACCGGCCACCAAGAGGTGCGGCATCTTCGCGACATTAGCGATGACGAACCCGCCCTCGACGTCCTTGCCCAGGCCGACGACCAACGGGTTGTGGTCATTGCGAGCCTTCGAGGAGCGCAGCACGTCGCCCAAGGAGACGATTTCCTTGTCGCGGTTGGGGATCTCGATGCCGATGGCCGACTTGCCGGGGATGGGCGACAGAATGCGGACGTCCGGGGATGCCACCGCATAGGCAATGTTCTTGCTCAGTGCGGTGACCTTCTCGACCTTGACGGCCGCTCCGAGCTCGACCTCGTAACGGGTCACCGTCGGGCCACGGGAGTAGCCAGTCACCTGGGCGTCGATCCCGAACTCGTCGAAGACCGACGACAATTTAGAGACGACAGCGTCAGAGGCCTCCGTGCGAGCCTGCGGAATCGATCCCGGATGGAGCAGCTCAGAGGCCGGCAGGGTGTAGGCGATGTCACCGGAGAGCTGCAATTGCTCGACGCGAGCTGGCATCGGTTCATGGGCCGGGGGTTCGAGGTCCGCATGTTCGTGAACGGTGAATCCCTGCGGCAACCCGGCAGTCGTGCGTTCCTTGGCAGGTTCGTCGTCCCCGGTCGGAAGGTCGAGCGGCAAGGAATCCCCGGCCACGTCGGAAGGGGGCTCATCGACGATTTCGGCGTCAAAGATCGCGTCAAGACTCTCATCGGTGCGCTCGGAACTGCTCTTGCGTTTCCTGGAACGACGACCCTTGACAGAGGGCATCTCTTGTGTGGCGATCTCGTCAGGATTGTGGTCAACGAGGGTGTCTGTCACCAGAGGGGTGTCGTAGGCCCGGCGAGACTCGATCTCACGAGGCTTGGCCACCGCGCGACGAGAGGCGTTTCGCACCCGTGCGGCCCCGTCAACGAGGGGGCGTCCCACGATGAGGAGCACGCCCAGGACCGTCACGAGGATGAGCAGAGGCAAAGCGACCCACTTCGTCAGCAGGTCAGCCAGCAGACTCGAGGAGATGTAACCAAGCATGCCGCCGGCGGCGCGGACCGCCTCAGGACGATCCGGGCGGGGAAGGCCGTGGGCAATGTTGACGACGCCAAGTAGGCCGAGGAAGAAACACACCCAGCCCATTACCTGGCGTCCACCCGTGCCGTTGGTCGCCGGGTGACGCAGGATGTGCCACATCATGGCTAGCCCGAGCAGCGGCAGGGCGTAGGACAGCGACCCGAAGATCGTCGCCACACCCATTCGCAATCCGTTGCCGAAGCCACCGGGCAGATCGAACCAGAATCCAGCGGCTACCAGGGCCGACAACAACAGCAGCATGAGCCCGGTACCGTCGTGGGTCACCTCAGGCTCCGCGGGACGTCCACCGATACCGCGGACCATAGTTCCCAGTCCGCGAGCAATACCCGACCAAGTTGCCGCCAGCGCTCGGGCCACCGGATTCGTGGAAGTGGGTGCACTCGGTGGCGTCGACCTGCTCCTCGAGCTGGTCGACGTTTTCTTGTTGCTTCCGTTCGAGCGTGTGCCCGAGCCACGTGACGATTTCTTCGCCGTCGTATTTCGGGACCGCGCTGGGGAAGACGCACGGGTCGCCATGTCATTGACGTTATCAACCATGGCCACCAGTGGCCGACAGGCCAGGCGGAGAGTCAGATGATTGATCAGCGAGTGTCATCGTTCGAACGCGATGTCAATGCCGTGGTCATCTCAGGAATGGAAGTGGGTCCAGCCTCGCTCACGCTGCCACGGTTGGCCGTCGACGAGAACCGTGGGGTCGGCGACCTGGTCGGGTGGAAGGACCCGCCCGATGACCGTCCATCCCTCCGGAACGGTGCCGGGAGCAAAGGTTGCCGCCAAGGCATGGTCCTCCCCTCCGGCCAGCACCCAGTCGAGCGGGTCCATCCCGGTGGCCATGCCGACAGTCCGCACTGATTCCTCGATGTCGAGAACCGAGGTGTTGACGTCGATGGCGAATCCAGACTCCTCTGCGATGTGGCCCAGATCGGCCAACAAGCCGTCCGAGAGGTCAATCATCGCGTGGGCGCCCGCCTGAGCCGCCACCCGTCCCTGCCCGTAAGGGACCTCAGGACATCGTTGGGCCGAGACCGCTGCACGCGGTGACCGGAATCCTCGACCGAGCAGCACGAGTCCAGCAGCAGCCAGGCCAAGCTGACCGACGACTGCCACCTCGTCTCCGGGCACGGCGCCGTCACGACGGACCGGGGCCATCCCAGCTGTCTGGCCTATCACGGTGACCGCAATGCTGATGGCGGGTCCAGCGGTCGTGTCACCTCCCACGACGCTCACCCCAGCCTGCTCGGCCTCGGCAGCCATTCCTGCCATGAACTCCCGGGCCCAGGACGCCGGCAGATCTCCCGGCGCGGAGAATCCGACGACGAGGGCGACCGGGACAGCGCCCATCGCCTCGATGTCGGAGACATTGACGGCGACGGCTTTCCGACCGACATCGGTAGCCGTCGACCATCTGCGACGGAAATGTACCTCTTCGACGAGGACATCGGTCGAGACGACGACAGATCCGTCAACCTGGAAGACGGCACCGTCGTCCCCCGGTCCCAGGGTGACGGCCTGGCTCATGGGCAGATCCCTGACGATGGAGGAAATGAGCGGGAACTCCCCCACCTGGGAAATGGTCGTCGTGGTGGCCATTGGATCTCCTTGGTACCGGGCTGGTGGTCGAGAACACGTTAGCGTGAGTGCGTGCCCATCCATCATGCAACCCGGTGCGCAACCATGCTGGCTGTCTGTCTGTTGGCCGGCACAGCAGCGTGCTCGAACGAGGAACCCATCACCCATCCGTCTCCCAGCGGTTCAGCCGCTGCCGGATGTCAGGCCGCGATGGCCGATCTGCCACAGACGGTTGCCGGAGCGAACCTCGAGGATCATGACGGGACGGTGGCGACCTGGGGCGACCCCCGCATCGTGCTGCGCTGTGGGGTGGACAAGCCCGCCAAACTCGAACCAACGTCGCGATGTGACGTCATCAACGACGTGGGCTGGTTCGCCGAGCAGATCGAGGACGGCTGGCGCTTCACGACCATCGGGAGGGCTGGCAACGTCGAGGTGACCGTTCCTGCCACGTACGCCCCGGAGGCCGATGCCTTGGTCGACCTGTCGGCCACCGTCAAGAAGGTGCCAGTGGTGCAGCCCTGCCAGTGAGGGCTCAGATCAGCGCAGTCCCAGAGGACGTTCCAGGGCAAGCTCGATGAGTTCGCTGACGATCTGGGCATACGTCATACCACTGGCCTGCCACATCAGCGGGAACCCCGAGCTGCGGGTGAATCCCGGCATAGTGTTGGGCTCGTTGACGTAGACGGTGCCGTCAGGGGCCACGAAGGTGTCAATGCGGGCGAGTCCTTCACAGCCAAGCACCCGGAACGCCTTGATCGCGACCTTCTGGACCCGATTGCGGATCTCGTCATCAAGCTTGGCTCGGGCCTGTACGGAGGCCTTCTGTTCCCCGCTCAGGTACTTGGCCTCGAAGTCATAGAAACCATCCGGGTCATGGACGACGATCTCACCAGGCACGGAAGCTCGAGGGGCGGCACCATGGTGACCGTCGAGGACGGAACACTCGATCTCGCGGCCTCGGATCCCCTGCTCGATGAGGACCTTGTTGTCATGCTCGCGAGCCACCTCGATGGCGGCTTCCAGCCTGTCGGGGCTCATCACCTTGGAGATGCCGATTGACGATCCGCCCCGCGCTGGCTTGACGAACAACGGATATTCCAAGCGGGAAGCGGCCTTGAGAACGGCATTGCGGTCCTCTCGCCACTCATGGTCACGGACGACGACATAGGGACCCACGAGAACCCCGGCCTCGGCCAGGATCATCTTGGTGAGGTGCTTGTCCATGCAGTTGGCACTTGCCGCGACGCCGCACCCGACATAGCGCACGCCGGCCATCTCCAGCAGACCCTGGATGGTTCCGTCCTCGCCGAAAGGACCATGAAGTACTGGGAAGACCACCTGGACGAGATCGGCGTTGCCCTCGGTGTCAACGATGCAGGTACCCTCCGGCATCTGCTTGACCGACACCAAGGAACGATCCCCCACCTCCACGACGGGAAGCTGGCCGGTGCTGGGCAGGCCAAGGATCTCGTCAACCCCGTATCGCACCCAGACACCATCGGGGGTGATGCCCACACCGGAGACGTCGAATCGTTCACGGTCAATCGCAGCTACCACGTTCGCCGCTGACAGGCAGGAGATCGAATGCTCCGAACTCATCCCACCGAAGATGACGGCAACGTGGGTGCGATTCATGTGAGGTCCTTTCGCTATGACGGCACCCCACCCTACCGAGGCATCACGTCACCGAGGGTCGACGACTGGCCGCGCAGGAGCAACCGACTTGGGAACCCGCCTCCCCTTGCGCATGTCGTAACGGTCCGACGGCGGGAACTCTCCGCGAGCACGGGCGACCTGGGCGTCGATGGCATCCATGATGCGATTGGTGGCCTCGCGGACCGACGCGCGGTCGTGATGGCCATGGAGGTCCGACAGTTCGACCTCGGTCCCGCAGTACAGCTTCATCGTCTTGCGCGGCCACAGTTTGGGGAAGGTCATCTCCTTATATCCCATGACCTCCTGGGGTCCCCATTGCCCCACCGGGATGACGGGTACACCGGTCTCCAGGGCCAGGCGTGCGGCACCTGTTCGTCCGGTCATCGGCCAATGCAGGGGATCCGCGGTGATCGTGCCTTCCGGGTACATGACCACCGTCATGCCCTTGTCCAAGCCAGCCTTGGCGTCGTCGAGGACCTTGGCCGGATTCGGACCCTTCCGGTCCACCGAGATCTGACCACTGGCCGAGGCCACCCATCCGACGATCGGCACCGAGAACAACTCCTTCTTGGCCAACCAGTGCGGCCAACGACCATTGGCCACCAAGAAGGACCCCAGCACGATGGGATCGTAGTTGGAGACGTGGTTGCTCACGACAAGGGCTGGCCCTGGTCCAGGCAGATTCTCGCCACCGTGGTGGTCGAACCGCGTCAAGGTACGAGCCAGCGGGTACAGCGTCCCCACACCCATCCGGAAGATGAGACCAGGGGTGTCGGCTGGATTGGTCACGGCGGGCAGCGCCACGGTATCCCTCCTGAGTGATGTGGATCAACCCACCCTATCGGCTCACTGATACTGTCATCGGTGATCGATGAGTGGGTTGATCAACGGGTCAAGCCGTCGTCGGCAGGAAGGATGGCCGACGAGCCTCGTAAGCTGCGATGTCGTCGGCGTACTCGAGGGTCTCGCCAATGGCATCCAGGCCTGCAAGCAGACGCTGACGGGTGGCGTCGTCGATCACGAACGGGTGGGACGTACCGTCGGGTAGGCTGATGGTCTTGTCTTCGAGGGAGACGGTGAGCTTCTCACCGAGGTTGTGCTCGGCGAAGTCCCACAGTTTCTCGACGACCGCGAGGTCCACCTGGGCGAGCAGCAGTCCGTTGTTTCCGGAGTTGTTGCGGAAGATGTCGGCGAACCGCGATCCGATGACGACCTTGAACCCGTAGTTCTGCAGTGCCCACACCGCGTGCTCACGGGAGGATCCGATACCGAAGTCGGGCCCCACGATGAGGATCGAGCCGGTGCTCCACGGCTCTTTGTTGAGCACGAAGTCCGGCTCGGAGCGCCAGGAGGCGAACAGGCCGTCCTCGAAACCGGTTCGGGTGATCCGCTTGAGGTAGCTCGCGGGAATGATCTGGTCGGTGTCGACGTTGGCCCGTCGCAGCGGGACAGGAACTCCGGTGTGCGTGGTGAAAGCGTCCATCTCAGGCCTCGTGGGAAACGGGTGGCAGATCGGCGGGACTGGAGAGCCGTCCGGTGACGGCCGTGGCGGCAACGACGGCCGGGGAGACGAGGTGGGTTCGTCCTCCCTTGCCCTGACGCCCCTCGAAGTTTCGGTTCGAGGTCGACGCCGAGCGCTCCCCCGGTGACAGCTGGTCAGGGTTCATGCCCAGGCACATGGAACATCCGGCTCCGCGCCACTCGGCTCCGGCCTTGATGAAGACCTCGTCCAGACCCTCCTCCATGGCCTGCAGTCGCACCCGCGCCGAACCGGGAACGACGAGCATTCGGGTGCCTTCGGCGATGTGACGCCCCTTGATGACCTCGGCGGCCAGCCGGAGATCCTCGATGCGACCGTTGGTGCACGACCCCAGGAAGACGGTGTCAATGGGGATGTCGCGCATCTTGGTACCTGGCGTGAGGGCCATGTACTCCAGGGCGCGAGCAGCGGCGTTACGAGCGACCTCATCCTCGAAATCCTCGGCGGCAGGGACGACCCCGCCCAGCGGGACCCCCTGGCCGGGGTTCGTCCCCCACGTCACGAAGGGGGTGAGCTTGGATGCGTCGAGGTGGATCTCGGCGTCAAAGGTGGCGTCGTCGTCAGTACGCAGGGTGCGCCAGTACTCGACGGCCTCGTCCCACTGCTCGCCTTTGGGTGCATGCGGACGGTCCTTGAGGTAGGCGAATGTGGTCTCGTCGGGGGCGACCATGCCGGCGCGGGCTCCCCACTCGATCGACATGTTGCAGATCGTCATGCGGCCCTCCATCGACATCTTCTCGATGGCCTCACCGCGATACTCGACCATGTGGCCCTGGCCACCGCCGGTGCCGGTCTTGGAGATGAGGGCCAGGATGAGGTCCTTCGGGGTGACGCCTTCCGGCAGCTCCCCGTCAACCGTCACCGCCATGGTCCTGGGCTTGACCTGCGGCAGGGTCTGGGTCGCCAACACGTGTTCGACCTCGCTGGTGCCGATGCCAAAGGCCAGAGCACCCAAGGCGCCATGGGTCGAGGTGTGGGAGTCACCACACACAATCGTCATACCCGGCTGGGTAAGCCCCAGCTGGGGGCCAATGATGTGTACCACTCCTTGGTCCGCGTCACCCAGAGGATGCAGCGGCACCCCGAACTCAGGGGCGTTCTCACGCAACGCCTCGACCTGTGCCCGCGAGATCGGGTCGGCGATGGGCTGGAGAATGTCGAGGGTGGGGATGTTGTGGTCCTCGGTCGCAATCGTCAGATCCGGACGACGAACCTTGCGCCCCGCCAACCGCAGTCCGTCGAAGGCCTGGGGACTGGTCACCTCGTGCACAAGGTGGAGGTCGATGTAGAGAAGGTCGCGCTCCCCGTCCTGTCCGTGCCTGACAACGTGGGCGTCCCAGAGCTTCTCGCTCAGCGTTCTCCCCATCGCGTCTTCCCTTTCGCTGGTCGTTCGTCACCGATGTTGTGTGGCATGTCATCAGCCCCACCGGTTGACGAGATCCATTCTGACTCGACGATCAGGATTTGGAACGCTAATATCGCCATATGGACGAATCAAGTGGTGTAGGCGTGCTGGACAAGGCCGCCCTCGTGTTGGCTGCTCTGGAGACGGGTCCGGCATCCTTGGCAGGACTGGTTCAGATGACCGGATTGGCCCGTCCGACGGCCCATCGTCTGGCCCGCGCGCTGGAACACCATCGGTTCGTCAGTCGTGATCTGCAAGGCCGCTTCATTCTCGGCCCGAGGCTCTCAGAGCTCGCGGCGGCAGCCGGCGAGGATCGTCTCCTGGCTGCATCTGGACCGATCCTGGCCAGACTTCGAGACATCACCGGTGAATCCGCTCAGCTCTACCGTCGTCAGGCTGGCAGCCGCGTCTGTGCAGCCACCGCCGAGCGTCCGACCGGATTGCGGGACACCATCCCGGTGGGATCCATCCTGTCCATGGACGCTGGATCAGCGGCTCAGATTCTGCTGGCGTGGGAGGACAGCGACAAGATCCGTCGTGGATTGAGCAACTCCGCCTTCTCCGAGGTCACCCTCGCTGCCGTACGCAAGCGCGGCTGGTCCCAATCGGTGGGCGAGCGCGAAGCCGGCGTCGCCTCGGTCTCTGCCCCGGTGCGGTCCCCCTCCGGCAAGGTCATTGCGGCCGTCTCCGTCTCTGGACCGATTGAGCGTCTGACCCGCCAACCCGGACGTATTCACGCTCCTGCGGTCGTCGCTGCCGGAGGGCGTCTGTCCGAGGTGCTGCGGCGCTCTGCCAAGTGAGGCCGGTCGTCCCGGTGTGCGCCTGGGATGCGGGGGAATTCCCTTCCATCCCTTCTTGATTCTCGGAAATGGCAGCGTCAGCATTTCCCCGGTGTGAAATCAATGGCCCGGATCCTGACGGATCCGGGCCATTGATTGATGGTAGCCCCGAGCGGATTCGAACCGCCGTTTCAGCCTTGAGAGGGCCGCGTGCTAGGCCGCTGCACTACGGGGCCATACGGACATCAATACTCGTTAAATTCGGGTCTTGATAACCTTTTTCTGTTGTTCCCGCATCCTTTCCGGACTAGGCTGGAAAACCTTAGCAATCATTCTGCCGCTTTCGCAACTTCATGGTTTCAGTCTCCCGAGCTGGGGTACCAGGACTCGAACCTGGACTAACTGAACCAGAATCAGTCGGGCTGCCAATTACCCTATACCCCATTGTCGTTCCACCTCGGTGTACCTCAGTGGCGCAACGACGAGAAACTTTAACGAACTCTCCTCCCACTTTGCAAATCAGGACGAAATACCTTGCCGTGGGGGTGTCCTTCGAGCGACTCTCATGAGGTTCCCGATCCACCACCCGGCCAAGGCAATGGCCAGGAATCCGCCGATGTCCCAGGCCGCGTCGACCCAACCCATCGAGGTCATGCCGCGAGCCTGCGACACCCCTCCCAGGAAGACCGCATAGCCGAAGGCAAAGAGGTTGTTGACGACGTGGGCAGCAACCCCGGCCTCCAAGCCACCGGTGACGATGACGAGCCATCCAGCGAGTAATCCGAAGGCGAGTCTGTCGGCGAAGAGCCAGGCGTTCTGGGTGCCGTGCATCAAGGCGAAGATGAGGGCGGAACCGACGACCGAGAGCCATCGACCCGCTTTCTCAGGCAGGTTCAAGGCCAGTCCGGAGATGACGTTCATGAGATATCCCCGGAAGAACATCTCCTCGGCAAGGGCCTGCAAGGGCGATGTGATGATGATCGCCAACAGCCACACCCACCAGTACCGGGGAACGGTGTAATGGGCGTCTGCACCCCCGCGTACCAGCAGCTGGGTCAGGTTGAGCACGACGACGGCAACCAGAGCCACCAGCAGGCCGAAACGCCATCGAATGCCTGGTTGGACTGATGCCACCCACCGAGGCGCGCGATGGTTGAGATACCGCGCCAGCACCAACACCACGACGATGAGGCTTGCCAGCGCCAGATGGGTGGCGATGAGGCCTCCGACGGTGTGATAGCCAGCTGCTCGCTTGTAGTAGGCGCTGAACCCTTCCCCGTCGTTGCGCTCGAAGAGGAAACCGATCCCCAGGAAGGCGTACAGCAGCCCGGGGACGATGATCGCGTACCCCAGAAAAAGCCCAATGAGACCGAGCAGACCGGGGCCCGGTCCAGCCGAGGAATCGACGAGGACCCGGGTGTAGTCCGCTCGCGGCTCAGGGTCGGTCACCGTCGAGCGGCGGGACACGGCACGAGTCGCCATCAAACCTCCACGACGGTATTGGCCAGGGTACCGATCCCCTCGATCTCGACCTCGACGCGCTGGCCGGGTTCCATGGGCCCAACTCCCGCAGGAGTTCCGGTGAGGAGGACGTCGCCGGGCAACAGGGTCATGCAGGACGAAACGTAGGAGATGAGTTTGGGAATGGTGTGGATCATCTGGCCGGTGTTGCCGTGCTGGACCTCCTCGCCGTCCAGACGAGTGACGATCTGTCGGTGTGAGGCCTCGGCGATGGAGAAGTGGGTGACCATCCATGGACCGAGTGGGCAGAAGGTGTCCGCCCCCTTGGCACGCACCCAGTGGCCGTCGGAGTTCTGCATGTCGCGAGCGGTGACGTCGTTGGCCGCGGTGAACCCGAAGATGACTTCCTGGGCCCTTTCCTCGGGGACGTCCTTGCAGATGCGACCGATGACGATGGCCAGCTCCCCCTCGTAGTGCAGGTTCGAGGATGCGGCCGGCCGGACGATGGCCTCGTCAGGTCCGATGACCGAGGTGTTGGGCTTGAGGAAGAGCAGAGGCCGGGATGGGACTTCATTACCCAGCTCACTGGCATGTTCGGTGTAGTTACGGCCGATTCCGATGATCTTGGAGCGCGGAATCACCGGAGACAGCAACCGGACGTCAGCGAGGTCGTGACGAGCACCGGTGTACTGAACCGGAGCCGCCACTGGGTCTCCAGTGATGCCGGCGATGGTGTCGGGATGGTCTCCGTGATCGGCGGCGAGTTCAACGATCCCGAAGGCGGGGTCGGAACCAGCTGTGACAAACCGGGCAATACGCATGGGTCCAAGAGTAATGGCGACACGCGACACAACGGGGGCATCCACGCACCGAGAACCCGCTGGTCCTGCCATACTTTCCGGCATGATCACCACCTACTCCGTCCTCGACCTCATCCGCGCCAAGCGCGGAGGTCAGACCCTCGACTCCGATCAGATCCGTTGGCTCATTCGCGCGTACACCGATGGTGTCGTCGCCGATGAACAGATGTCCGCCATGGCCATGGCGGTGTTCTTCCAGGGTCTGGACGACGAGGAGCTCTCGACCTGGACAACGGCGATGATCGAGTCCGGCGAGCGAATGAGCTTCAAGGGGCTGTCTCGTCCCACCGTCGACAAGCACTCCACCGGTGGTGTCGGTGACAAGATAACCCTGCCTTTGGCTCCCCTCGTCGCTGCCTGCGGTGCAGCCGTTCCCCAGCTGTCCGGCCGCGGCCTGGGCCACACCGGCGGCACCCTCGACAAGATGGAGGCAATTCCCGGGTGGCGGGCGGACCTCTCCCACGACGAGATGGTTGCCCAGCTCGACACTGTCGGCGCCGTCATCTGCGCTGCCGGGCCCGGGCTTGCCCCCGCGGACAAGAAGCTCTATGCCTTGCGTGACGTCACCGGCACCGTCGAGTCAATCCCCCTCATCGCCTCCTCGATCATGAGCAAGAAGATCGCCGAGGGCACCGACAGCCTTGTCCTCGACGTCAAGACGGGCTCGGGAGCTTTTATGAAGACTGAGGAGGACGCCCGCGAGCTGGCACGTCGTCTCGTCGGCCTGGGCGAGTCCGCCGGCGTGCGCACCACCGCCCTGCTGACCAGGATGGACGTCCCGCTGGGTTATGCCTGCGGTAACGGCATCGAGGTGGCCGAGTCCCTCGAGGTGCTGTCCGGCGGCGGACCTGCCGACGTCGTCGACCTCACCGTCGCGCTGGCCCGCCAGATGGTCAAGGCCGCTGGGCTGGATGGCACTGACCCGGCCGACGTCCTTGCCAGCGGCAAGGCCATGGACGTCTGGCGCGACATGGTCCGTGCCCAGGGCGGCGACCCCGATGCTCCGCTGCCGGTGGCTCACCATTCCCAGGACGTCATCGCCTCCGAAGCTGGCATCGTCACCGGAATCGACGCGATGTCCGTCGGCCTGGCCGCCTGGCGTCTGGGAGCGGGACGAGCTCGCAAGGAGGATCCGGTGCAGGCTGCCGCCGGCGTCATGTTGCGCGTTCGCCCGGGTGATCGGGTCGTCGCTGGCCAGCCGCTGGCAACCCTGCTCACCGATACCGCCGACACCATCTCGCGCGCCGAGGACGCCTTGATCGACGCCTTCACCGTCGGGAAGTCCTTCCAGCCCCGCACCATCGTCGTCGACACCATTACGGCCTGAGCGGATCGCACCTAGGGCATCTGACGACGACTGGGGCCGGTCCACTTCTGGTGAACCGGCCCCAGTGCCGTCAGGACAGGTGTCGTCAGGACAGTTTTGACGTTGTGCCGGTCAACAGACTCGCTTGAGCCACCCATGAGTGTCCTCGGCACGACCGAACTGGATGTCAAGGAGACGACGACGAATCTCCATCGTGGTCTTTCCGGTCGGCTCGGCGACCGTCACCTCGTCGTCGCCGTCGAGGAAGGATCCGATCGGGGTGACGACCGCAGCGGTACCGCAGGCGAAGACCTCCGGGAACTCGCCCGAGCGCACTCCGTCAAGCATCTCGTCGATGCCGAGCTTGCGCTCCACCGGCTCCAGGCCGAGATCCGGGGCCACCTCGAGGATGGACCGACGGGTGATACCGCGCAGGATCGTGCCCGTCAGCTCCGGGGTGATGAGCTGGCCGTCCTTGCTGACGGCCATGAAGTTCATGCCGCCGAGCTCCTCGATCCAGCGGTGCTCGACCGCGTCGACGAAGAGCACCTGGGCGCAGCCGCGGGCCTGAGCCTCGATCTGGGAGCGCAGCGAGGCAGCGTAGTTGCCACCGCACTTCGCCTCGCCTGTGCCGCCGGGAGCAGTACGGGCCTGCTGGCGCTCGACGAGGATGCGCACTGGCTTCACTCCCCCGACGAAGTAGGCGCCCACCGGTGAGCCGATCACGGAGAACAGCACCGTCGTCGCTGGAGCGACGCCGAGGAAATCCTGGTTGGCAATCATGAACGGACGCAGGTAGAGGGACTTCTCGCCGTCCTCCCCGGGATCAGGAACCCAGCGGGCGTCGACCTCGGCCAACCGCACACAGGCGTTGACGAAGTCATCAATCGGCAACTTGGGCAGGGCAAGGCGCTCAGCCGACAGGGCGAAACGCTCACCGTTCTGGTCGGGACGGAAAAGCCATACGGACCCGTCGGCGTGACGGTAGGCCTTGAGGCCCTCGAAAATCTCCTGGGCGTAATGGAGAACAGCACCACCAGGATTGATGTCCAGACCACGGTAATTGACCACGGCGTCGTCTCCCCAGCCGTCACCGGCCTGCCAGGTGGCAAGGGCCATGTGGTCGATGAAAACCTCACCAAATCGGGGAGTGGCATGTTCCAGCGCGATCCGCTCGTCGGAGGACCACGTCAGATCATCAGCAGAAGCAAAGCGCAAACTCATGGCCACACGCTACACCGAGGGAGAACCCTCTGTTCCAATTCGTGAAATCGCATGATCACATCGTGGACCATCCAGGTAGGGTTTCGACCATGACGAACGACGTGATGCAGCTCGCCGTCATCGGTGGCGACGGAATCGGCCCCGAGGTCACCGAGCAGGCTCTCCACGTGTTGGAGCGGACGATCGGGACCGAGACCTTCACCACCCATGAGTACCACCTCGGCGCCGAGCACTGGAAGACCACCGGGGAGGTCCTCAATGACTCCACCCTGGTCGAGATCTCGAAGGCAGATGCCATTGTGCTGGGAGCCGTCGGTGCCACTCCCGGCTCGACCGAGGTCCCCTCAGGACTCCTGGAACGAGGTCTGCTGCTCAAACTTCGGTTCGCCCTTGACCATGGTGTCAATCTGCGGCCCTCGACCTGGTACCCCGGCACCGCCACTCCGTTGGCTCCCGAGATCACCGAGGCCGGACCCATCGACTTCATCGTCTGCCGAGAAGGTACCGAAGGTCTCTACTGTGGCAATGGCGGATCAGTGCGGACCGGAACCTCCCACGAGATTGCCACCGAGGTGAGCATCAACACTGCCTTCGGGGTTGAGAGGGTCGTTCGCGACGCCTTCTCGCGAGCAGCTGCCCGTCGTGGCCACCTCACCCTCGTCCACAAGCACAATGTTCTCGTCAACGCCGGTTCGCTGTGGCGTCGAATTGTCGACGAGGTCTCCGTGGAATTCCCCCAGGTGACGACCGACTACATGCACGTCGATGCCGTGACGATCGCTCTGGTCAAGGAGCCACAGCATTTCGACGTCATCGTCACCGACAACCTCTTCGGAGACATCATCACCGACCTCGCAGGAGCGGTGACCGGTGGCATCGGCCTGGCCCCCAGCGCAAACATCAACACCTCTGGTGAGTACCCGTCGATGTTCGAGCCGGTGCACGGTTCGGCTCCTGACATCGCTGGAACCGGTAAGGCTGATCCCACCGCCGCGATTCTCTCGATGGCCTTGCTCCTGGACCATCTCGATCACGCCGACGACGCTGAACGCATCCGCAAGGCTGTTGCGGCCGACATCGCTGCCAGGGCGTCGGGGCCATCCCGTACCACCAGCGAGATCGGGCGAGGCATCGCCGAGCGTCTCTAAGCCGCAACGAGAACCCTGACCCGACAGGACCGGGGCTTCCTGTGTCCAGTTGTCGGCCACCACCGTCCAGAAGGATGTGCCCTCCTGGCACAATGTCCCCGTGCTATCCATTCCCGAGATTCCCGAACCGGTGACGAAGGCCCTCCACAATGCGCTGGAGATGGGCTATTTCACCACCACCCGTAATGAGACCGGCCGTTTCATGGCCACCTTGGCTGCGGGAGTGCACGGCTCCATCGGGGAATGCGAGACAGGATCCGGTGCCGGAGCTGCCTGGCTGCGTCTGGGGGCCCGCAAGCGCACCAAGGTCATCAGCTACGAGCCTGATCCGACGGTGTGCGCCCGTGCCCGCGAGGTCTTGGCTGACCTCGACATTGACATCATCGAGGGCACCTGGGACGACCTGTTGGAACGCGGACCCTTCGGTCTTCTCTCCGTCCCGATTCGAGTGGCTCGGGTACGTGAGGTCGACGACATCCTCAAGGCTGTCGCCGTCGGCGGTTTGGTCGTCATCGACGACATGCCCCCCAGCCACGGATTCCCCCCGCGCGACATCAATGGCATCGTCGACACCACCAGGCTGGCGTGGCTCACCCACCCGAAGGTCCATGCCACCGAGATTCAGCTCGCCTCCGACATGGCGGCCATCGTCGCCTGCCGCCTGTCCCCGCGCGGCTGAGCAACCGCTCGTCATACCTCCTGCACACAGCCCGAGGGCCCGTGGTTGTCCACGGGCCCTCGGCAGTTGTCAGCAACCTCGAGCTCAGCGAGCAGCGCTGCCCTCGGTGTAGCCCTCGTCGGTGGCGGCCAGCCAGGAGTACATCTTGCGAAGCTCCTTGCCAGTGGCCTCGATCGGGTGCTTGGCCTCCTCCTCACGCAGCTTCCTGAACTCCGGAGCACCGGCGTCCTGGTCGTCGATGAATCGCTTGGCGAAGGCGCCGGTCTGGATGTCATCCAGGACGGCCTTCATGTTCTCCTTGACATGGTCGTCGACGACCCGCGGACCAGAGACGTAGTCGCCGTACTCAGCCGTGTCGGAGATCGACCAACGCTGCTTGGAGATGCCGCCCTCGATGATGAGGTCGACGATCATCTTCATCTCATGGCAGACCTCGAAGTAGGCCATCTCCGGCTGGTAACCGGCATTGACGAGGGTCTCGAAACCAGCCTGGATGAGATGGGACAGGCCACCACACAACACGGCCTGCTCACCGAAGAGGTCGGTCTCGGTCTCCTCACGGAAGCTGGTCTCAATGCCGCCCGCGCGCAGACCGCCGAGGGCCTTGGCGTAGGACTTGGTCAGGGCCCAGGCCATGCCAGAAGCATCCTTCTCGACACAGACAAGCACCGGGACACCGCGGCCGTCAGCGTATTCACGACGCACGATGTGACCGGGGCCCTTCGGGGCGACCATGCAGACATCGACGCCCTCGGGGGCCTCGACGTAGCCGAAGTGGACGTTGAAGCCATGGGCGAAGAAGAGGGCGTCGCCGTCCTTGAGGTGCGGGGCGATCTGCTCGGCGTACAGCTGACGCTGGTTCTGATCGGGGGCCAGGACCATGATCACGTCGGCCTCCTCACACGCTTCCTCGATGGGCAGCACGCGCAGACCCTGAGCCTCAGCCTTGGCGATCGACGAGGAACCCTCGCGCAGACCGACCCGCACGTCAACGCCGGAGTCACGCAGGTTGAGGGCGTGGGCATGTCCCTGGGAGCCGTAACCAATGACGGCAACCTGACGGTTCTGGATGATGGACAGGTCGGCGTCGTCGTCGTAGTAGATCTTTGCCATGGTGTGTTGTCTCCTTGTTGTGTTTCGGCCTTCTTGTATTTCGGTTCGAGGAATTCCTGGTCACCCAGAGCGTTTTGCCCCGAGAGCGGCGGCACCACGGTTGAGGGCCACCTGTCCGGACTGAACGAGTTCGATGATTCCGAACGGCTCCAGCATCTGCAGCAATGCGTCCAGCTTCTCACGTCCCCCGGTCGCCTCGATCGTCAGTGACTCCAATGAGACGTCGACGGTCTTGCCCCGGAACAGTTCGACGGTGTCGATGATCTTGGAGCGATTCTCGACGTTGGAGCGCACCTTGACGAGGATGAGCTCACGGGTGACCGCACCGGGATCCAACTCGACAATCTTGTGAACCTCGATGAGTTTGTTGAGCTGCTTGACGATCTGCTCGAGGGCCTGGGCGGAGACGACGCTCACCCCGATCGTCATCCGGGACTCGCTGGGATCATCGGTCGGCGAAACGGTCAGGGACTCGATGTTGTATCCCCGGCGGGCGAACAGGCCCGACACCCGGGTCAGCACGCCCGGACGGTTCGTCACCAACACCGACAGCACGTGTCTGGTCATCTCAGTTCTCCTCGGTTCTGTCGTCCGCTGTCGTCCGCATCGTCCTCGTCATCGACGGGTGTGATCTCATCCCCGGCGTTTCCCCAGTCGGGAGCCATGTCGCGAGCGATCTTGATGTCGTCGTTGCTGGTCCCGGCGGCCACCATCGGCCACACCATGGCGTCAGTGTGGACGACGAACTCCACGACCACCGGACGGTCGTTGATCTCGTTGGCAGTCTTGATCGTTTCGTCGACCTTGTCTGGATCGGTCACGCGGAAGGCCGCACAGCCCATCGCCTCGGCGAGCTTGACGAAGTCCGGCAGACGGTCGGAGTGCAGGTCAGTGTGGGAGAACCTGGAGTCGAAGAAGAGGTTCTGCCACTGACGCACCATGCCGAGCACGTTGTTGTTGATGATGGCGATCTTGACCGGTGCACCGTTGAGTGCGGCCGTGACGAGTTCCTGGTTGGTCATCTGGAAGCAGCCATCACCGTCAATACCCCACACGGTGGCATCAGGACGCCCGACCTTGGCACCCAAGGCTGCCGGGACGCAGTACCCCATCGTTCCGGCGCCGCCGGAGGTCAACCAGGAGCGTGGCTTGTCGTGCGGCAGGAAGTGGGAGGCCCACATCTGGTGCTGGCCCACACCTGTCACGAACACGCTGTCCTCGGGTGCCAGGGCGCCGATGCGCTGGATGACCTGTTGCGGGGAGATCTCGCCCTCGGGCACCTCTTCCCACGACGGCGCGTAGATCTCCTTCATCCGCTGCAGCTGACGCACCCAGTTGGAGATATCGGGCAGTTCCTTGCCCTCCAGGGACTCCGCCAGGCGCAACAGGGTCAGCCTTGCGTCCCCGACAATCGGGACATCGGCATGACGATTCTTGCCGATCTCAGCCGGATCGATGTCGGCGTGGATGACCTTGGCGCCGGGAGCGAAGGTGTCGAGACGCCCGGTGACACGGTCGTCGAACCGAGTACCGACGGCGATGAGGAGATCGGCGCGCTGCAACGCCCCGACGGCAGCCACCGAGCCGTGCATGCCGGGCATGCCGAGGGCCAACGGATGTGTGGCCGGTAAGACGTCGCGGGCCATCAAGGTGGTTGCGACCGGGATGCTCGTCATGTCGACCAACCGAGCCAGTTCGCCCGCACCCTCGGCCTTGGCGACGCCGCCACCGATGTAGAGCACCGGACGACGAGCGGCACGGATGAGGTCGGTCGCCTCCTTGATCTGCCTGCTGTGGGGACGAGTCGTCGGCTTGTAGCCAGGCAGGTCGAACTGCTTGGGCCACGTGAACGGGACGACCGAGGTCTGGGCGTCCTTGGTGATGTCGATCAGGACCGGGCCGGGTCGTCCGGTCGACGCGATGTGGAAGGCCTCGGCCATCGCCAACGGGATGTCCTCGGCACGGGTGATGAGGAAGTTGTGCTTGGTGATCGGCATCGTGATGCCGCGTATGTCGGCCTCCTGGAAACCGTCAGTTCCGATGAGGGTGGTACCGACCTGACCAGTGACGGCCACCAGTGGCACCGAATCCAGGTAGGCGTCGTAGAGCGGGGTGACGAGGTTGGTCGCGCCTGGCCCCGAGGTCGCCATGCACACACCCACCTTTCCGGTGGCGACTGCGTACCCCTCTGCGGCATGGCCAGCTCCCTGTTCATGGCGCACCAGGATGTGCCGCACCCTCGCGGAATCCATCAGCGGATCATAGGTTGGCATGATCGCACCACCGGGAAGTCCGAAGACAACCTCGGCACCGAGCTTCTCGAGGCTCTCGATGACGATCTGTGCGCCAGTCATCATCTGTTGATGCCGGGATTTCTCGGTCATGCCATCCTCCATCCGTGGTTGCGAAACGGTGCCCTTCATTGGTGCTGCCAAGATCCTGGACAAGAAAAAACCCTCGCTGCCGAGGTGGCACACGAGGGAGCGTCCTATCCGAGGATGAGGACGCTAACCAATAACGAGAAGCTGGCCGTTCATGCCTTTGAGCTTCGTGCATGAGCGGCCAGCCGTCAACCAATTCGGACAAACGTCCCATATTGTGGACTATCTTCTGTTCGGCTCTCCGGTCACCATGGCAGCAACCTCCTCGACCGGGCGTCGCGGCATGGTCGAACGAATGGCATTGATCCCGGGCTCGCGGTCATACCGCGGAACGACATGGACGTGAAGATGATGGACGCTCTGACCAGCGACTTCACCCGCGTTGGAGACGATGTTGACCCCGGATGCTCCCAGCGAATCGACGAGACGCCGAGCCACCTTCGTCACCATCGGGCTGATACGAGCCAACTCCCCGTCATCGTCGAGAACGCTCGTGACATGCTTCCGCGGGATGACGAGGGTGTGGCCATCCTGGAAGGGCTCGATGTCGAGGAATGCGACCGAGATGTCGTCGGAATCAACGATCGTCGCAGGGATGTCCCCCGCAGCAATTGAGCAGAAAAGGCAGTCCATGAATCATGACTACCACAACAGCTCTCCCTGATGACGATGTTCGCTCAGCGGACCTCGAAACCGGCCTCGCGCAAGCCGTCCTTGACCTGGGCAATCGTCAGGGTGCGGTAGTGAAACACCGATGCAGCCAGGACGGCGTCGGCACCGGCTCGCACCGCCTCGACGAAGTCAGACACCTTGCCGGCCCCGCCCGAGGCGATGAGTGGGACGTCGACTGCCCGGCGTGCCGCCTCGATCATCTCGATGTCGAAACCATCCGTGGTGCCGTCAGCGTCCATGGAGTTGAGCAGGACCTCTCCGGCTCCTCGGTCGACGGCTTGACGCGCCCACTCAACGGCATCAAGACCGGCCGAACGGCTTCCACCGTGGGTGGTCACCCCGAATCCGGAGGGCTGGTCTGGTTCCCGTCGTGCGTCGACCGACAGCACGATGACCTGGTTGCCGAATCGGTCGGCGACCTCGTCGATGATCCCCGGGTTGGCGATGGCTCCGGTGTTGATCCCCACCTTGTCGGCACCCGAGCGCAGCAGGACGTCGACGTCGTCAACCCCGCGTACCCCGCCGCCCACCGTGAGGGGCACGAAAACCGTCTCGGCGCAGCGGGTCACCACCTCGCGGGTGGTGGCTCGTCCCTCGCTCGAGGCGGAGATGTCAAGGAAGGTCACCTCGTCAGCACCCAGGCGTCCGTACTCAGCCGCCAATTCCACCGGATCACCGGCGTCGCGCAGACCGACGAAGTTGACGCCCTTGACGACTCGTCCGTCTTTGACGTCGAGACACGGGATGACACGCACAGCCACAGCCATGGCCACAGGCTACCGGGCGTGGCCCCTTGGCCCAGGGGGTGAGCAGGTGCCGTCGAGGGTGAGCGGCGGTCTCACTCCTCCTCGCGGTCCATGGTGACGACCCCGCGCTGCATGGTACCGACCACCTGACGGCAGGTGTGGGCAAGCTCCTCAGAGACTCCGGCATGAGCGATCTGGCCCGCGAGATCACAGACCTGGCGCACCCGGCGCACGAAGTCACCGGCACTCATGTCATCGAGCACCGTTTCCAACCCGGCCCCAGCAGCCCAGGCATAGGCCATCTCCGCGAATCCGATGTCGAGATCGCGAGGACGCTCGATACGGTGATCGCGCTCCAGCAGGCCGATTTCGGCTCGCACGGCTCGGAGCTGGGATTCCGCCGACTCGCTGCCATGGTCGGGCATGCGGTGCAGGTGGCCACGATCACCAGGACGAGATTCGTGGACGATGGTTGACAACACCGCGGCCAGCTGGGGGTAGTCCAGTTTGTCGAAGACACCACGCCGAATGGCCTCGGCCGTCACGAGGTCGAGTTCGGAGTAGATCCCCGACAACATTCGGCCGGCGTCGGTGACGTCCTGGCCCCCTTCACCGAGGTATCCCAGTGCCTCCAGGACGAGCACGATCCGCTCGAACTGGGTAGCGATCGACGTGGCCTTGGCCCGCGCCTTCGCCAACTCTCGCTCGCTGCGACGCGACAGCCTCATGGCACGCTCGGCAAAGCGAGCGTGGGATTCCCGATCCGGGCAGGAATGGCAGGGATGCTGCCTCATCCGAGCCCTCAGCTCACGGATGCGCTCGGCCAGTTCCGCGTCCACCTCGGGACGTTTCGGTTGGATGACCGGCTGCCCCAGACCGTCAAGGACTCGATCGAGGGCCTTACCCAGGGATCGACGATCGGCCTGATTTCCTGGGTGAAAATGGCGCGGAACCGTGACCCCGGCAACCCGCTTGACGGGGGCGTCGACGTCCTCATGACCAAGGCGAATCACGGTGCGGCCCGGGGTCATGACAAGTGGATGCGGACGCTTACCCCGTTTTCCGTGAGTACCGGGGTCGACGACGACAACCCACCCGGCGTACGGACCGGACGGCACCGCGATGACGTCACCCGAGTCGAGACGGGACAGGGAATCGGCGACCTGGCTGGGCCGTTCCCCCTTGCGCAGCCGCGCCTGCTCATGCTCCAGCTCGCCGATCTCCTCACGCATGCGGGCGTACTCCGCGAAATCGCCGTGCTCGCAGTGGGCCGCTTTCAGGTAGGCGTCGATCTCGGACTGGGTCTTACGGCTCCGTACTGCCGAACCACCCAGCCTGCGATCGGTCTGGAACTGGGCGAAGGAGTGTTCCAGCAAGTCACGGGCCTTCTCGCGTCCCATCGATCCGACGAGGTTGACGGCCATGTTGTAGGTCGGGACGAAGGCCGAGTTGAGCGGATACGTCCGTCGCGACGCCAAACCGGCCACCGCACGGGGATCCATCCCGGCTTGCCAGCACACCACCGCATGTCCCTGGGTGTCGATGCCGCGGCGTCCGGCACGACCGGTGAGCTGGGTGTACTCGCCCGGTGTGATGTCGGCATGGGTCTGTCCGTTGTACTTGACGAGCTTTTCCAGCACGACGGTGCGAGCAGGCATGTTGATACCCAGAGCCAGCGTCTCCGTGGCGATGACGACCTTGAGGAGCCCTGCGACAAACCCTTCCTCGACGATGGCCTTGAGCACCGGCAGCAGTCCTGCGTGGTGAGCGGCGATACCGCGCTCGAAGGCCGCCACGAAGTGGTTCCAGCCCACCGCTCGACGCTCCTCGTCTGTCAATCCCTCGCCGTGGCGCTCAGCGATCCGGCGCAGTTGGCGGGCCTCCCGCTGGCTCGTGAGGACCAGGTCGGTGTTGAGTAATTGGCTGACGGCGGCGTCACATCCGGCCCGGGAGAACACGAAGATGATGGCGGGCAGCAGATTGGCCCTCTGGAGGGACCGCACGACCTGAATGCGACTGGGTTGGTTACGAGGACCGCGCGGCTTGTCACGTCCGCCTCGTCCTCGACGCTGGGCGGAGGCTCCGCCGAACCGGCCACTGCCAAAGGAGACATTGCGTTTCCCCTTGCCAGAGCGGCCTCGGGGACGACGGGAGTCGTCCCGCTGGAATCTGGACTCCTCCTTGGCGATGGAGATCAGCTCCGGATTGACGTCGGTGAGACGCCTGTCGCCAAAGAGATCATGGAGTCGCCGTCCAACGGCCACGTGCTGGGTCAACGGGACGGGGCGACGCTCGGAGACGACGACACGAACGTCCCCGCGCACCTCGTCCAGCCACTCCCCGAATTCCTCCGCGTTGGACACGGTCGCCGAGAGTCCGACGATCTTGACCTGCGGGTCCAGACCGAGGATGACTTCCTCCCAGACCGGGCCACGGAAACGATCAGCCAGGTAGTGCACCTCGTCGAGCACGACCCAACCCAGGGTGTCGAGGGTGTGGGAGTTGCGGTAGATCATATTCCGCAACACCTCAGTCGTCATGACGACAACGGGAGCTTCCGAGTTGATGGTGACGTCACCAGTCAACAGACCCACCTGGTCCTCACCGTGACGAGCCACCAGATCATGGAACTTCTGGTTGGACAGCGCCTTGATGGGGGTGGTGTAGAAGCACTTCAGACCTGAGGCCAGAGCCAAGTCAGTGGCGTACTCGCCCACCACCGTCTTACCGGCCCCCGTCGGCGCGGCGACCAGGACCCCGGCACCGTCGTCGAGATCCTGACAAGCCGTCACCTGGTAGTCGTCAGGTTCGAAGGACAGCCCTGCGATGAACCGGTCAAGAGTCTCGCTCATGCCTCCAACCTAGCGGCCAGGTACGACCGTCACGGCAGACCGACGAGGTTGACCGCGGATGAACGAGCGACGACGGTCAGTGGAACGTCCCCGATCTCTTCTCCGTCGGCCATCGCAAACATGTCATCTCCATCGATGTCAACGCGTCGGGCGCGCAGGGTCTCCACGAAGTCGAGATGGGTGAACCGGCCGGCGTACAGCAGGGGCAGGCAGCTGAGCAGTGCCCGGCGGGATACGGCATGGATGATCGTGATGTCGAGCAACCCGTCGACGACGCTGGCCGTCGGACAGACCCTCATCCCGCCACCGAAGTGTCCGCCATTGCCGACGGCGATGAGCATGGCGTCGAGCTCTCGGTCCTGCCCATCGATGCTGATCCGGTAGTGCCTGGGAGTGAACTCGGCCAGGGCTGACAGCGCGACCCAGCCGTAACTCAGCGGGCCGAACTTCGTCGTCATGCGGTTGGTACGTCGGTTGACGATGGCGTCGTACCCGGTGGAGACAACGCATCCCACCCAGCAATGCCCGCCATACACGGCACCTGTGACCTCGGCGAGGTCGATCCGAGTGGGCTGATCAGCCACGATGTGCCTAATCGCATCGTCAACCCTGGAGGGCAGGCCCACCGACGAGGCAAAGTCATTCCCGGTTCCCGATGGCACGATGGCGAGCCGGATCCTGGTCCCTGCGAGATGGTTGAGTCCCAGGTGGACCATGCCGTCTCCGCCCATGACGACGACGCGGTCCCCCTCACCGTCGGTGGCCGCAAACTCAGCCAATGCCTCGTCGGCATTCTGAAAGCTGGTGGTGTGTACGGCATCGACGTCACCGAAGGCCCGCTGCAACTGTGCTGCCACCCAGGGCTGGAGACGATCAGCGCGGCCGCCACCGGCGGCCGGATTGACAAGCAGACGGGTTGTCATGCGGCGCACTCCTGCCGCGACGCAGAGGTGGGCACGGATCAGTCGATCTGAATGTTGAACTCGGATTTGTCGATGCCCAGGTCATCGGTGTTGCGCTTTCGCTCATTGCTGCGGCAGATCCACTCGGCGATGACGTACATCACGCTCAGTGGTACCGCGAGGGCACACATCGAGATCGGGTCACCGGACGGATTGACGAAGGCGCCTAGGCAGAAGAAGCCGAAGATGGACCACTTGCGCGCCGACTTTAACTGCGCAGACGACAACACGTGGACCAGGTTGAGCAGGACCAGCACGACCGGCAACAGGAAGCTCACCCCGAACAGCAGGATGACGCGAATCTCCAGCGCAAGGAAGGCATTCATGTCCAGCAGGTTGGTGATGCCCATGCCGTGGGGAGTGAAGTTCAACATCAGGGCGATGCCCTTGGGCAGCACCCAATATCCCAGCGCGGAGCCGATGAGGAACAACGGAATGGCCGATCCCAGGAATCGCAGCGCCCATTTCTTCTCGTTGACGAGAAGACCAGGGACGATGAAGGCCCAGATCTGGTACAACCAGACAGGACAGGCTGCGATGAGTCCGGCGACGATGGCCACCCTCATGTTCAACACGAACGGGGCGACGACACCGTTGTTGACGACCTGCAAGGAGGCCGTCGGATTCTTTTCCTTGATCGCGGCGCTGGCCTGCTGGTAGGGATACATGACGATCTCGACCAGCGGCCGGTAGAACACGAAGGCCACGGAGCTCGTGATGGCAACCGCGATGAAGGACACGATGATTCGGTAGCGAAGCTCCCGGACATGATCCAGGAGAGACATCGTGCCGCCCTCCCCGGCCTCGGGCGGACGAAATCGGGCAAACCGACGGTGCTCCTCACCGACGGTCTGCCCCACCTCAGCTTGCTCGACCGGAGTATCCGTGGCCATGAGTTGACTCACTCGGTCGGCTTGCTCTGATCCTTGACGACGTCAGCCTCGACGGCCTCGATGTCCTTCTCGGCCTCCTTGTCCTTGCCCTTGTCGAGACCGGCAGTCTCTTCCTTGAACTCACGGATGGCGCGACCGGCACCCTTGCCAACACCGGCGATGCGGGAACCACCGAAGAGAACAAGCGCGAGGACGACGATGATGATGATGGTCATGTCATTCGCGATGAGCAGAGGAGCCATTGAGGCTCTCCTTCCAGACTTGGCTGGCACCCTTCCCGCACCACACAGGAGGGCCGCCAGCTCGACGATCGGCGTTTAGGCTACCACGACGCTCACCGTACATCGGGCCTCATCGACTCCTTACCAGCAGTGGTGTCGAGATCCTCCAGGACGTGAGCCAACTCGTCGAGCCGACTGGTCGTCCGTTCCACGTCGCTCAGCAATGCGACGACCTTGTGCCACAACCAGATCATGCCGACCACGATCTCCACGACAAACAGGACGAATGCGAGGACAAGAACCCACATCCACCACATATCAGGACTCGCCCCCAGCCTCACGCTGTGGCGCCTCAATACCGTTGGCGATGGCGGCCGCGCGTGCCAGCTGAATCGCTGGAGCAGCCGCACGAGGCGGATCTACGGCGAGGACATCGGGGCTCAGACCCACCATGAGCTCGGCGAGCCAGGTCGGTGAGGCGACTGCGAACGTCACCTTCCACACGTCCCCGTCCTTCTCGACGTGACGCACCGGGTGGTATTCGGCGACCCATCCGGCACGCGGGGCCAGGGTCAGTGTCACTTCATCGACGACATCGGAAAACCACTCAAGAGTCTTGGGCGGACGGCCATGATTTGTGGCGTGACCCACCCTCTTGCCTGTCACGATGCGATCCAGACGCCAGGTTCGCCACTGTTTGCGGGCCATCGACCACCCTACGAGGTAACGATGACCGTCACGAACCTCTACCCGGACAGGATCGACGACCTGGGTGTGCGGGGTGGGGTCATCGCCTCGCTTGTGGACGATCTCGATACGCCACTTGTTGGCGCAGGCTCCGGTGAACCATTCCGAACGCGGGTCGTAATCGGCCTCCACGCTGGCTTCGACCGGGTCCGGACCGGACTGCGGACAGACCTGGCGCAACTTCTCGACCGCCGACGCCACGGCAGGCCGAACGGTGTCGTCGGCCAGATCAGCGATGACCTGCAGAGCGGCCAGCAGGGACCACGCCTCGTCAGGTGTCAGACGCATGGGGCGTGGCAGGGCATCGGCATTGGTGATCGTAATGGTGCCGTCGGAGTCGACGGCATCCATGTCGATGTCGATGAGATCGTCCGGCATGCCGCCGGGCAGTCCGACCATCCACAGGATCTTGAGATCCGCGATCACCCGGTCGGTGGTCACTCCGAAGACCCTAGCGACCTCGGTGACGGCGACTCCGGGATGGGAACGCAGATACGGGATGAGCGCGAGCAGTCTGGCGGTGTCAGTACGGGCGGTCATGAGGCATCCTCCTCCAACCGCAGGACGGCCTGAATACGATCGGCGAGCACCGTGCGGGCCTTCTCCGGGGCGAGCAGAATGATCCGTCCACCAGCGCGCAGCACCGCGGTGGCGGCCTCGTCATATCCGCCAAACCCACCGGTGACGACCTCGTACCCCTCAGGAACGGGTCCATCCCACTCCGCACGAGTCGTCATGACTCCCAGACGCACACCGGGAGCGACGGCCATGGTGACGTCGACCTCCTCGGGCTCCGGCGGTTCGAGGCGATTGAGGTGGGCCTCAATGACCTCAGGTTCGGGACTGGTGACGGTACCGGGCTCCCCCACGGTCGTCACCGCAGAACTGATGCGCGAGAGACGGAACAGTCGCGGCTCGTCGCGGTCCACGTCACGTCCAACGAGGTACCAACGTCCCCGGCGCAGAGCCATTCGCCATGGATCGACGGTGCGCTTTTTGCCACCTCGGTACCCGAACCTCACCCGGGACCGGTCGATGGTGGCCCGCCACAGATCAGAGAAGGACGGCGCGTCAGCTCCCGTGACGACCTGCGTGGCAATACCGGCCTCGGTGTCAGGCTCGACACCAGCAGCCCGCAACTTCACCAGCGCAGAGGTGGAGGACTCGTCAAGAACGGACTCCCGCCACACCCTCGCCGCAGTGGCCAGGGCGTCGGCCTCGGCCTGGGTGAACTGCACGGGAGGTAGCTCGACGTCCGCACGGGGGATGCGGTAACCGACCTCGTCGCCGAAGAAGGTGTCGAGGGTCACGGACTCGACGGTGATGCCGATCCGACGCAGTTCCTCCTTGTCGCGCTCGAAGGAGCGCTGGAAAGCGACCTCGGAGACCCTGCGGTAGTCCTCGATCATGTCGCGCAGCTGGGCACGAGTGAGAGGACGGTCGGTGACCAGGAGAGCGATAACGAGGTTGACCAACCTCTCCGAACGCTGCGCAGCCATCGGCACCCTCCCTTCCAGCGTCACAGCCTACCCATGTGGGCGGGCATGCCCATTCCGTCACAACAATTTTTGCCTACACTGCCGCTCGTGACCGATTTTGCCGCGACCCATTCCTCTCCGCAGCCATCCGCGGCAGCGGGGCGATTCGCTCCATCCCCCACCTCGACCCTCCACCTGGGGAACCTCCGCACCGCGTTGGTGGCCTGGTTGCTGGCTCGATCCTCGGGACGGCGATTCGTGGTGCGCATCGAGGATCTGGATCAGGCACGGGTGGCGGCCGCCGGAAACATCGCCTCGGCTCAGCTACGGGATCTGGAGATCCTTGGCATCGACTGGGACGGACCAGTGGTCTGGCAGTCGGAGCGTCGTGATCTCTACGCCGACGCCGTCGCGGGCTTGGACACCTACCCCTGTTTCTGCACTCGCAAGGAGATCGCGGCAGCGGCCACCGCCCCCAACGAGGCCGACTGGCGTCCATACCCGGGGACCTGCCGAACCGTGACTGCACCACAGCGCGAGGAACGGGCGACGAAACGTCCTCCCGCCACCCGCCTGGCCAGCCAGGTCGACTCCTTCGAGGCCACCGACCTAGCTCGGGGACATTGCCGAGGACGAGTCGACGATCTCGTTCTGGTGCGTAACGACGGCATCCCCGCATACAACCTCGCGGTGGTCGTCGACGACGGACTGCAGGGGGTGGATCAGGTCGTTCGGGCACGGGACCTGTGGTCATCGGCACCGCGTCAGTCCCACTTGGCCGCACTGCTGGGTTTCGAGGCCCCAACCTATGCGCACACCGGTCTCGTCGCTGCCCCCGGTGGTGAGCGTCTCTCCAAATCGGCGGGAGCAGCAGGACTGACCCGGCTCATGGCTGGGGGGATCGACCGCAACCGCATCATGGCGTGGCTGTGCCGGTCCTTGGGGCTTCCAGAAGTCAGCGACCCGCATAACCTCATCGGGTCCGCGGCTCTGACCCCGCCCTCACCCCCGGCCGAGGTCATCCCACTGGATCCCGCTTCCCTCGATGGCCCGTTGGGGTGGTGGAGTGACGCCGTCCTCTCCGTGGACGAGTTGTGACAACTGATTCGGCCGGGCCTGTCAGACAGGACCGACCGAATCAATGCCTCAGATCAGTGTCTCAAGACTCCTTCTGAGCCGAGAGAATATCGATGACGTACACCAAGGTCTCGCCCTTCTTCACGGGTGGATTGGTGTTGCCCTCCGGATAGGCATCGGCAGGCGGGACGATGAGCATGACGCGCGAACCGACCGTCTGACCCACCAGGCCCTTCTTCCACCCCGAGATGACCGAGTTCATGGAACCGGTGACGGCCTCGCCGGAGAACCCATCCTCGATGAGCTCCTTCGAGGACCAGGCGTAGGTGCGGTACTTGACGTCAATCGCATCCTTGGCCGTGACCTTCTTGCCATCTCCCTTGGTGAGGGGCTGGATGACAAGCTTCGACGGCTTCTTGGCGTTGCCGATCGTCACGACCGGGGCTCCATGAACCTCCTTGACGGTTGGCAGGCCGGACGCCGGGGTCACTGCCTCGCCCTTGGCCTTGGTGAGCGGCACACCGACGATGTCGACGACGAAGACGAGGGAATCACCCTTCATGATGCCAGCCTGCGGGACACCACCCTGGGAATCGTAGGCGTCAGAACCCGGCATCATGATGAGGACGCGATCGCCCTCATGTTTGCCGGCGAGACCCTTCGCAAATCCTGGGACGACCTGGGACAGCGGGAAGTCCACGGTTGACCCACGCTGGTAGGAGGAGTCGAACACCTTTCCGGTACGCCCGTTGACGCCAACGTAATTCACCTTGACAGTGGCGTTCTTGTCGACCTTCTCGCCGTCGCCCTTCTTGAGCACCTTGGACTGGGTCTTGGCGATGGCCAGCGGCCATGATCCCTCAACCTTGGGTGCCTTGCCGTCCTCGCCGGACACCTTGATCCGATCAAGGTTCGTGACCATGGTCGGCTTCTTGGTCGGAGTGGCCGAGGCCTTCACGCTCGCGGGGGCGGAGGCCGGGGCGCTTGCCGAGGCACTCAGCGACGGCTTGGTGTCGGAGGATGACTTGTTGCAGGAGGCGAGGGCCAGTGACGACACGCACAGTACGGCGGCAAGTGCCGCGGCGCTGACCGGACGATGCTTGTTCGAACTCACCTGCCTGAGATTACCCGAGGGATGCTTCAGCACAATTCCTGCCACTGAAGCGCCTCACAACTCGACGAGGTCGAGAAGCTGCCCCAGCTCCTCGCGCGTGAGCTCGCGCATATCGCCACGTCCCAAACGCCCTAGTCTGACCGGGCCGATCGCCGTCCGGGACAGCCGACGCACCGGGTGGGCAACCGAGTCCATCATGCGGCGCACGATGCGGTTTCGGCCCTCGTGAAGGCTCACCTCGACCAAGGAGTGCTCATCGTTGGCCTGCACGAGTCGCACGGCATCGGGCTTGACCGGACCGTCCTCCAGGGTGATGCCTTTCGTAAGGCGACGAATGACCTTGTCATCGACCCGACCCTCGACGTCAGCCAGGTAAGTCTTGAGAACCTTGTACGACGGGTGGGTCATGCGGTTGGAGAATTCACCATCGTTGGTCAGCAGTATGAGTCCAGAGGTCTCGGTGTCTAGACGACCGACGTGGAACAGACGAATGCCGTGTGGCACTCCCTCGATGTCTGACAGACAGGGGCGCCCTTCTGGATCGTCCATCGTGGACACGACGCCCTGCGGCTTGTTGAGCACATAGTAGACGTGACGTCGGGCAGTAGGTATACGGGACCCGTCGACGCGGATCTCGTCGCGCTCCGGATCAACACGCCGTCCCTGCTCAATGATGAGTTCACCATTGACCTCGACTCGTCCTGCCGCAATCATCTCTTCCGCAGCCCGGCGGGACGCCAGCCCCGCCTGGGCCAGCACCTTCTGAAGCCGGATACCTTGCTCGTCGCTCATGTTCTTCCTCGCGTTGTTCAGTCAGTGGTGAGGAGACGGGCTAGTCGGGAGTCCTGGCCGTTCTCCTCCAGATCGGCCAGGGCCATGGCTACCGATGCGCGCACGATACGGCCACGATCGGCGTTGATTCCCTGGGATCGCAGGGCCAACCTGGCGGTCTCCAGAGCAATGAGTTCCTCGGTGGAGACATAGACGGTGATCTTCTCATCGTGGCGGATCCGCCCGCTACCAGCTCGTTTCCCTCCCGATGCGCTCGGCGGGGACGCCTTGGCAGTTTTCGTCTCCGTGTTCTTAGGGGCCTTCGCACGTTCCGGTTCGTGGTTGCCGACGGTGGGCCGGAAGAGCTCGTTGGCTCCCGGCAGGCTCACTCGACGCGGCATCGGGCCAGAACCTCCTTGGCCAGATCACGATAAGCCTGAGCGCCCGGTGACGAGGAGGCATAGCTGGTGATCGGCTCCCCCGCGACCGTTGTCTCTGGAAACTTGATGGTGCGCTTGATGACGGTGTGGAAGACGACCTCGCCAAAGGCCTGGACGACGCGCTCCATGACTTCCCGAGCATGCAGGGTACGCGGGTCGAACATCGTGCCGAGGATGCCGAGGATTTCCAGATCCGGGTTGAGGCGATCCTGAACCTTCTCGATGGTGTCGGTGAGCAGAGCGATACCACGCAGGGCGAAGAACTCACATTCCAGCGGCATGATGACGTAGTCAGAAGCCGTCAAAGCGTTGATGGTGAGCAGACCCAGCGACGGAGCGCAGTCGATGAGGATCATGTCGTACTCGCCACGGACACGATCGATGACCCGCTTGAGGGTCTGCTCACGAGCCACTTCGCTGACGAGCTGCACCTCCGCCGCCGAAAGGTCGATGTTGGCCGGTAGCAGATCCATACCCTCGGTCTCGGTGGGCTGGATGACGTCATGAACGTCGTCGCGCCGGGACATCAGGAGGGTGTAGATCGATTTCTCCAGGGTGTGTGGATTGACTCCCAGCCCCACCGACAGGGATCCCTGCGGATCGAAGTCGACGAGCAACACCTTGCGGCCATATTCGGCCAGCCCAGCACCCAGGTTGATGGTCGTCGTCGTCTTGCCGACTCCACCCTTCTGGTTGCACATCGAGATGACGGTGGCGTGCTTCGGACCGTCGGGAACCGGCGTCGGCTCGGGAAGGTCGGGAAGCTGGCGTCCGGTCGGACCAACGGAGTTCTCGACAGCCTCCTGGGCCTCTCGGCCCGGCCCGGGGACACGGAACAGCGGTTCGGGGTCAGTCTCGGACACGTGGTGGCCTTCCTCTCGACGTCACGACAACAATCCATGCTCGCACCAACGATAGTGGGCGAACCCGACAACCTCACCCCATCCTCGAGACTGGCCTCAGAGGGCTCGGGGGTGAGAGGACCGGTACACCTCCCTGAGATGGTCGGCCGTCACCAGGGTGTAGATCTGTGTCGTCGTCACCGAGGAATGCCCCAGGAGTTCCTGCACCACTCGGACATCGGCTCCACCGTCGAGCAGGTGGGTGGCGTAGGAGTGACGCAAGCTGTGCGGTGACAGGTGCTCGACGTCCAGACCCGCGGCTTGGCCTGCGCGACGAATGACGGCCCACGCTGACTGCCGGGACAACCTCCGCCCACGAGTGTTGAGGAGCAGGGCGTGGTCGCCATGTCCGGCCCCGGCCCAGGAGGGACGTCCTCGCACCAGCCATGCGTTCACCGCCTTCGCCGCATAGTTCCCCAGCGGAACGATGCGTTCCTTGTCTCCTTTGCCGACAAGCCTCAAGCCGAGTTCTGGATCGTCCAGGACGGGACGAATGTCGTCGACGTCAAGGGCGCAGATCTCCGAGACACGCGCACCTGTGCCGTAGAGCAATTCCAGTAACGCCACGTCGCGCAGGCCTTCCACGGTCTCCGTGTCAGGTGCCGCCAGTAGCGCCTCGACCTGATCCATGGACAGGGCCTTGGGAAGTCGACGAGAGCGAGTTCCCGGAGAGATGCCAGCCGTCACATCTGTCGGAGTCTGCCCGGCACCTGCGGCAAACCGATGGAGATTGCGCACCGCAACCACAGATCGGGTGACCGATGCCGGGGCCAGTCCCAGGTCGTCGAGATGGCGGCGGAATTCCTCGACGTCGACGCGGGTGACCTCCGGGAGGGATCGGATCCCGCGCGAGTCGAGGAAGCCCTGATAGCGCGCGAGGTCGCGTCGGTAAGCCTGGACCGTGTTGTCGGACAACCCTCGCTCCACGACGAGGTGACGCAGGTAGTCCTCGACCTGCTCACCGACGGTCGACCTCACTCGGCAAGGGCTCCGTTGATGCCACCGGGGCGCTCACGAATTGGCCACGGCGAATCGGCAGGACGCAGCTGGTCGATCCGGCCAGTGCGACGAGCCAGTTCAAGGGCCATGACCCCGGTCACCAGGGTCGGTGACTGGCACTGTCCGGCGTAGATCGCCTCGACGAGGTCGTCCAGCGGCTCCCAGCCAGCTTTCATCGACACTTCCTCACCCTCCAACACGAAACCTTCGGGACGAGGCGCCTCGTGAAGCCCACGAGCCAGGTAGATCCGCAAGGATTCCTGGCATCCGCCCGGGGTGGTGACGATGTCGACGAGGATGCGCCAGTCATCGGCAGCGAGCATGGCCTCCTCGGCCAGCTCCCGCTGAGCTGCCACCAGGAAGTCCTCGCCGTCGACGTCGAGCAGACCGGCAGGCGGCTCGACGAAAACCATGCGCACCGGATGACGGTACTGCCTCACCACCGCGACGCGGTCCTGGTCATCGAGGGCGATGATGCCCACCGCGCCGGGATGGCTCATGTACTGACGATTGATGTGCTCCCCGGACGGGGTGACGACAGCGTCATCGACGAAGTTGCACACCCGACCGGTGGCCTTCACCTGGTGGTCAACGACCTGCCAGCACTCGTCGCGGTCCCAGCGCTCCTGGCTCACTTGTCGGCCTCCTTCTTGGCTACGTCCTTGGCTGTCTCCTTGGGGGCTTCCTTGGCAGTAGCCTTGGCATGCTCGACAGCAGCGGCGACGAGCCCACGGAACAGCGGGTGGGCGTGCGTCGGGCGCGACTTGAGCTCCGGATGGGCCTGGGTGGCGACGAAGTACGGATGAGCCTCGCGGTCGAGTTCCACGAACTCCGCCAGACCGCCGTCAGGAGAGGTGCCGCTGATCCTCAGACCTACCTGCTCGAGGCGATCTCGGTAGGCGTTGTTGACCTCGTAGCGGTGCCGGTGACGCTCGGAGACCGTCGTCGTGCCATAGAGCTCTGCCACCAGGGAATCCTTGGCGAGCTTGGCGGGGTAGGCCCCCAGGCGCATAGTGCCGCCCAGATCTCCCTTGCCGGAGACGGCGTCGACCTGCTCGGCCATCGTCGCGATGACCGGGTCGGTGGTCTGTGGGTCAAACTCACTGGAGGCTGCGTTCTCGATACCGGCCAGGTCCCGGGCGACCTCGATAACCGCGCATTGCATGCCCAGGCACAGGCCCAGGAAGGGCACCTTGTGCTCGCGGGCGTAGCGAATGGCACCGATCTTGCCCTCGACCCCACGGATGCCGAATCCGCCCGGGACACAGATGGCGTCAGCGTCCTTGAGCTGCTGTGCAGCGCCCTCAGGGGTCACGCAGGAGTCCGAGGCCACCCACACCACGTTGGCCTTGGCCTTGTTGGCAAATCCTCCGGCACGCAGGGCCTCCGTCACCGACAGGTAGGCGTCCGGCAGGTCGATGTACTTGCCGACCAGGGCCACCGTCACCTCGTTGCGCGGCTTGCGGACTCGGTCGAGCAGGTCTTCCCAAGTCGTCCAGTCGACGTCGCGGAAGAACAGGCTGAGTTTCTGCACGACGTAGGCGTCCAAGCCCTCGCGGTGCAGGACCTTGGGGATGAGGTAGATCGACGGGGCATCCGGACAGGACACGACGGCCGGGCCCTCGACGTCACACATGAGGGCGATCTTCGACTTGATGCCCTTGCCCAGCGGGCGCTCGGAACGGCAGACGATGGCGTCGGGCTGGATACCAACCTCCCGCAGGGCTGCCACGGAGTGCTGGGTGGGCTTGGTCTTCATCTCACCGGACGGCTTGATGTAGGGAACCAGGGAGACGTGCAGGAAAAAGACGTTCTCCCGGCCGATCTCGTGACGAACCTGACGGGCAGCCTCGAGGAAGGGCAGAGACTCGATGTCACCCACGGTGCCGCCGATCTCATGGATGACGACGTCGGGGTTACCCTCCTCCATCGCCAACATGCGTTCCTTGATCTCGTTGGTGATGTGAGGAATGACCTGGACCGTGTCGCCCAGGTAGTCACCACGACGTTCCTTGGCGATCACGGCGGAGTAGACCTTGCCGGTGGTGACGTTGGCCTGGCCAGACAGGTTCTCATTGAGGAATCGCTCGTAGTGGCCGATGTCCAGGTCGGTCTCGGCACCGTCCTCGGTGACGAAGACCTCACCATGCTGGAACGGGTTCATCGTTCCCGGATCGACGTTGAGGTAGGGGTCCAGCTTCTGCATCGTGACCTTGAGGCCACGAGCCTTGAGAAGAGACCCGAGGGAGGAGGCCGTGAGCCCCTTTCCCAAGGAGGAGACGACTCCTCCGGTGACGAAAACGTGCTTGCTGGAGTGATTGTCGGTGCCCACGGACCTCCAGCCTAACGGATGGCCCAAGGTCTCGGCCAAAGCGGCCCGGCTGGCGGACAGTCGGCGACGGCCTTGTCAGTCCTGTCCCGCAACCTCGTGCAGCAGGTCATGAGCGTGCTCCAGACCAGACTCCGAGTCGACCATGCCGCTCATCATCCGGGACAACTCGATCTCGCGCTCGGACCCGCCGACCTCTCTCAGACCAGAGCTGGTGACGGCTCCGTCGGAAGCCTTCGTGATGACGACATGGGTGTCGGCGAAGGCGGCGACCTGGGCCAGGTGGGTGACGACGACGACTTGGTGACGACGTGCCAGTTGACGCAGTCGCCGCCCAATCTCGATGCCGACCGCACCTCCGACACCGGAGTCGATCTCGTCGAAGACGAAGGTCTGTGGGGACTGGGTCTGTGCCGCGACGACCTCGAGGGCCAGCCTCACTCGCGACAACTCACCACCTGAGGCCGCCTTGGACAGCGGCGCCGGATCCGCACCTGGGTTGGACGCCAGCATGATCGTCACGGCATCGGCACCTCGCGGCCCCATGGGAGCAGGGTCGACGCGAAACTCCAGCCGAGCGTGTGGCATGGCCAGGGCCGCCAACTCCGGCTTCACCTCGGCAGCCAACCGGACGGCGGTCCGGCGTCGCACAGCACTGATGCGGTCGGCCGATTCCCGCAGCTGGGAGCGCAACTTCTCCACCTCACGTCCCAGGGCATCGAGATCATTGGCAGCGGGATCGAGTTCGGCAAGACGCTGTCGATCCGCGGCGGTGGTCTCCAGCAGATCGTCAAGGGTCGTCGTGCGGGCCCTCAACAAGCGCTGAATCGCCGCCAGCCGTCCCCCCAGTTCTTCGAGACGCTGCGGATCGGACTCGGCGCGGGCGGCATGGCCGGCCACTGATGCGGCCAGGTCTGTCAGGTCGTACGACATCTGGCGAGCGCGCTCAGCCAGTTCGGCAGCTTCCGGATCGACGTCCCCGGTGCCGTCGAGCTCGTGAACTGCCTGTTCCAGGAGGGCCAGCGTTCCCGGTTGAGGCCCGGTGGACGTCTCCAGACCGTTGAGGAGGACATCGGCCCTGCGCAGCGATTCTCGAATCGACTGAGCTGCTTGGAGCCCCGCCATCTCCGCGATGAGGTCGTCGTCCTCATGGGGCTGTGGATCGACGGCGTCGACCTCTCCCACCCGTCGGGACAGCACCTCGCGCTCCATCTCGGCCCCGGCGCGATCCTCATTGAGGCGGTGAAGACGCTGGGAAGCGGTGCGAAATTGCGTCCATAACTGGGAGTGACGCTCCAACTGCGCGGCTAGTTCCTTACCAGCGGCACGGTCCACGACGTCGAGCTGACGCGATGCATCCACGAGGCGAACCTGCTCGGACTGTCCGTGGATCGTCACCTGCTCCCCGACGACCTCCGCCAACTGGTTCGCGGCGACCTGGGCCCCTCCCAGCAGAGCCCGGGAACGACGCGTCGTGATGTGTCGGGCGCAGATGACCTCACCGTCCTCGACGGTTCCGCCCAGGTCATTGATGCGATCAGCGTCAGGAACATCGAGAACGGCCTCGACGACGGCTCGGTCGCGACCATGGCGAACCAGTCCGGTGTCGGCCTTGTCCCCCAGCAGCAGGCCGATGCCGGTGACGACCATCGTCTTGCCGGCGCCCGTCTCGCCGGTCACCGCTGTCAACGCGGAAGAAGGCTCGAAGACAGTCTCGTCAATGACACCCAGCCCGCAAATCCGGACACTGCGAATCACGAGCTCTCCCCCGGATGATTACGTCCGCGCCCCTGGCGCCACCCACTGACCGGAAGCTCAAATTTCTTGACCAGACGGGAGGTGAAGGGTTGTGCGGCCAGGCGGGCAATGCGCAAACGATCGGGGTGACGCACGACGGTGATCCTCTCCCCCGGTCGCACCGTGCAGGAGCGGCGTCCGTCGCACCACAGCACCGCGGATTCCGAACCATCTGGCTGGATGTCGAGGTCGACGCGAGCTGCTGGACTCATGACAAGGGGACGAGCGAAAAGGGCATGGGCACTGAGCGGCACCATGAGCATGGCATCGAGATCGGGCCACATGACCGGGCCGCCGGCGGAGAAGGCATAGGCGGTGGAGCCGGTCGGAGTGGAGACGAGGATCCCATCACAACTCCAGCGCTGCACGGGCAATTCGTCGACGGATGCCAGCACGTCGAGCATGCGGCGTCGGGCTGCTTTCTCCAAGGACAACTCATTGACGGCAAACGAATTCCAGCGATGCTGACCGGAATGCTCGGTGACGGCGATCTTGAGGACCAGCCGGTCCTCAACGGTGTATTCGCGCGAACAGACCTTGTTGACCAGGTCAGCCATGTCGGAGCGTTCCAATTCGGCCAGGAATCCGACATGTCCCAGGTTGACGCCGATCATGGGGACGTGCCGAGGGAGGGACCACTCCGCCGCCCTCAGGATCGTACCGTCACCGCCGAAGACGACGACGACCTCAGCCTCGTGGGTGAACTCTCCGAGAGCCTGGACCCGAATTCCGGGCAGCTTCTCCGTCATCGGTTCCACCTGATCGTCGGGAACGGCGCAGCCAATGTTCCTGCTATCTATCTCGGCGATGAACTCGGCGGCCGCGTCAAAGGCGTCGTCACGAGTGGCATGGGTGACGACGACAACGTATCTGGAAGGGCTCGTGTCGTTCACGTCACCACAGTAGCGGCCCGGTGTGACCTGTCCGGCCCGCTTTCACCGACCAGACCGTTCCAGCAGGACGAAGTGCTCAACGTTTCCGTCCTGTCCGGGCAAGGGGCTGTCGCACTCGTCGCGCACTGACCAACCCAGTTCTTCAGCCTTGGCGATGACTATCGCGACGGCTTGAGCGCGCAGCTGCGGATCGGTGACGACCCCGTGGGCACCAAGGGCCTTGCGCCCGACCTCGAATTGTGGCTTGACCAGTAACAACATGAGGCCTTCTGGGCTCAGGACGGCCGAGATCGGTTCCAGGATCATGGTCAAGGAGATGAAGGAAACGTCGCCGACCACCAGGTCGACCGGCTCGAAGTGATCGTCAGTGGCCAGGTCGGCAGGCGTGAGGTCACGCAGGTTGAGGCCTTCATGAACGATGACCCGTGAGTCCTCGCGCAGCACCGGGGAGAGCTGGTCATGACCGACGTCGACGGCGTGAACGAGTTGAGCTCCCCTCGCCAGGACGACTTGGGTGAACCCACCGGTGGATGCTCCGGCGTCAAGCACCCGGGCGGGCACCTCGACATCGAGAATGTCCAGTGCCCCGATGAGTTTGTGGGACGCCCGGGAGACCCACACCTCTTCCTCTGCCACCAGGTCGTCCGAGGGGCCAACCTTCGCCGCGGGCTTGGTGACGACCACTCCGTTGACAGTCACCCGTCCTTCGCGCACCAATCGGGTGGCCAGGGTGCGTGAACGCGCCAGTTCGGCGTCGACGAGGGCTTGGTCGAGTCTCACGGGGATAGCCTGCCACCTCTCGGTGACCTGGCGCGCCAGGGGTGATACAGCAGGCGTCGTCATTGTGGCTCTCAAAGCGACGAATGGCTACTGCTAGCCGAATAGTTGACGCACCCATGCATCAGGGATGTGCAGTCTCCCACGGTTTCAGCAGATTGTTCCCGATTTGTGAGCTTTTCGTTTCGCAACCTGACCATGCGACGTGCTGAAGGAGTCACTCGTCGTCGCCGAGCCCACGGGCCTTGAGAGCCTCCCCCATCTCCAGGGCATGGCCCACTGCGCCCACGAACATCGGGATGAGGAACCTCCAGCTGGAGTGTCTCAGTCCTCTGGCCCTGGCGGCTTCCCTCACCTGTCCGACTGATCCGATGAGATACGGAATTGTGGTCCACATCAGGGCCAAGGTGAGGGCGAACTTCTCAGGTTTGGCTCCCAGCGGGCGCAACGGACCCACCATCGCGACGATGGCGTCCATGAGAGCGCCAGGATCCGTGGTGCACGTGACGAGCCGAGCGATGTAGAGGCAGGCAAGCAGGCCTGCCACATAGATCACTCCTCGCTGCCAGGTGGTGAAGAAGCAGTGATAGGCCAGGATGAGGACGTTCGCGATCCACAATGGCACGCCGATGGACAGCGCAGTGCGGGCGGGCATCCTTGCCACGACCAGGTCGATGCCGACGGCCATGATCAGGCAGCCCGACGAGAACCACCATTGCTTGACGAAGAACGGGGTGACACCTACGACCAGCACGAGCAGGTATTTCGACCACACCGGCATCCGGTGGGCCAGGCTGTGACCAGGACGGTAACCCCCGAGGAAGGCCGAGATGTCAGCCTTCATCGGGACAGCTCCTCGGTCATCATCCGTCGGCGGTACCCGGCAATGACTTTGGCAGGGTCCCCGTCATCGACGACCCTGCCGTCCTCGACAGCCAACACCCGATCGAAGGAGGCCGCCAGCTCCAGGTCGTGGGTGCAACACAGGATCTGCTGATCCAGGCGTTCAAAGGCGTGCCGGACCATTTCTCGGTTACGCAGGTCGAGCAGGGTCGTCGGCTCGTCGGCGAGGATGACCGACGGCTCCACGGCGAGGACGCTCGCCAGGGAGACCAACTGACGCTCTCCCCCGGACAGGGCGTGGACGCTGCGGCCAGCGATGGCCTCCAGTCCCTGGTCGGCAAGGATCTTCAAGGCAGCGTCGTGACGCTCCGCGCGATTGCGGATGCGCTGGCGCAAGGACAGCTCGACGTCAGCGACGGGGGTCGACATGACGAGCTGGCTCATGGGGTTGGTGAAGATGTACCCCACCCGCCGTCTCGCCGCCTTGCCGTCGAACTTGGGATCAATTCCATCGACGGTGACGGTGCCGCTGGTGGCCGCCATGAGCCCGTTGACGAGCTTGAGCAGGGTTGACTTGCCCGCTCCGTTGGGCCCGACCACCGCCACCCGACGCTCAGGCACGGTGACATTGACCCCGCTGAGGATGGTCACCCGTCGGTGATGGCCCTCGACGTCATACTCGTCGACGTCGACGCCGACATCCTTGAACTCAATCACGGCATGAGACGCGGGAAGGCCGTCAGCACCGCTGTGGCGATGAGACAGGCCAAGATCCCCTTGACCAGGTCGAGTCCGACGAAGGCGATATTGGCAGCCAGTGCTGCATTCAGGCTGAGCTTCGCGAAGGCCATCAGCCCGAGGATGCCGCCAAGGTAGACGCACACCAGGTCCACGAGTGCGACGAGAAAGAGCCAGACCGGCAGCATTGACTTGCGCGGGCGTCGACGTAGAACCACAGTCGCCACTGCGCCGGCGACGAATGCTCCCAGCAACCAACCCCACAGGAATCCACCGGTCGGGCCGACGAGAACGCCGACACCACTGGCGCCGCCGCTAAAGACCGGAAGCCCCAGAACACCGACGAGGATGTACAGACCAATGGCGCATCCGCCGCGGACGCTGCCAAGCACCATCGGCGTCAGCATGACGGCAATCATCTGCAGGGCAAAGGGCACTGCCCCCACCATGAAGATCGGCGGAATGACCGCGAGCACCGCGATGAGGGCAGCGAAGACGGCGACGAGTGCCAGGTCGGTGGCCTGGAATCCTCTGCGTGATGACATTGGGTTTCTCCCATGAAGAGATCGTGCGGCCGCACGAGATGAGCGGCCGTCACAACTAATTGAACACTGTTCAGTGGAGCTTGTCGAAAGACTCCGCAGGCTTCTCGGGAACTGTCGCACCGGCCTCGTGGACGAGAGTCATCATGGCGGTCACGGCATCGAGCTGTCCGGAGACGTCGCCAGGAACCATGTCAGCGCGGATCTCGCGGTCAGCCGTCAGTGAGACCTCCGCCTCACCACAACGAGCGTGGGCGTCCGACATCTCAACCGTCCGCGCAGGCTCCAGCAGGCCCGACAGGTCCACAGCGATGTTCTGCGGTCGGTCCTCAGGTGTTGCGGCCAGCAGATCAGCGACGCCGTGAGCCCCGGTGAAGACGAACAAGGAGTCCATCGTCATGGCGTTGGCACCACGAATGTCGGTGTCCAGCCGGTCCCCCACGAAGATCGGTGCCTTGCACCCGAGACGCGAAACGGTGGCCTCCAGCAGCGGACGGTAGGGCTTGCCAGCGATGACCGGCTTGGCGTCACACGTCGTCGCGACGACCTGGAGCTGGGCGCCGATGCCGGGGACGATGCCCCGATCGGTGGGGCGGGTGATGTCCGGGTTGGCCGCGTACCATTTGGCTCCGGCCTGCAGGGCGAACCCGGCTTCCTCCAACAACGACCAGTCAATGTGGGGGTCGTAGCCCTGGATGACCGCCACCGGATCATCCTGCGCCGATTCCACTGTCACGAGCCCGCGAGATCGCGCCTCCACACGCAGCGACTCGGTACCGATGATGAGCACCTTGGCCCCTGCAGATAGCTGTTCGGCGGCAAGATCGGTGATGGCCTGAGCTGAGGTGACGACGTCACTGGCCTCCGTGGGGATACCGATGTCGGTCAAATGCTGGGCAACTACCTCCGCGGACCGGGCCGCATTGTTGGTGACGAAGCCAACCTTGACCCCTCGGCGACGCAGTTCCGCAATCGTGTCCGGGGCAGCAGGTACTGGATGGGGCCCCAGGTAGACGACTCCGTCCAGGTCGAAGAGGACTGCGTCATGTCCGTCAATGAGGGCGCCGCTCACTGATTCGTCTCCTCGTCGTCGTCCATCTCGATGAAAACCATGTCGTCCGCGTCGTCAAGGTCCTCGCTCGGCTCCTTGCCATCAATAATGTCGATGCGGTCCTGGCAGTCCAGGAAATTGGCCGGATCGTGACTCTGGGCCGACACGAACCACTTCCGCGCACCGGCGGTGTCGCCTTCCTCGAGCAAGGTCTCGGCGTAGGCGTAGTGCAGACGGGCTGTGGCCTCGGTTGGTGCCTTGAGGTTCTTGACGGCCTCGCGCAGCAGGCGGACGGCCTCGGCCTTCTGGTCGAGGTCTCGACGGGCACCGGCCTGGACGAGCACCAGCTCAACCTGCTGAGCCGGGGTGAGATCGGCTTCCTGCCCCTCACGAATGAGGCGAAGAGCAGCCTGGGGACGCCCCAGCGCGCGCTCGCAGTCGGCCATCACGGGAAGGAAGTTGTCATTACCGGTCATGCGCCGCAGGGCGCGGTAGTCGTTGAGTGCCGAGGCATACTCGCCGGCCTGGTAAGCGGCTTCGGCAGCCACCTCACGCAGCACGGGCAGACGCGGAGCACGCCTTCGCGCCGCCTGGGCATGGGCGTTGGCCTGGGCAGGATCCTCATCGAGGAGTTCGGCAGCCGCGACGAGGTGCCCCTCGATGATGTGGGCGGTGTCGGCAGGAACACCACGAAGCTCGGCACGCACCGAGGCGGGCAGAGCCTTCTCATCGAAGTCCAGCGGTGCCATCGGCTCGTCGGTGGCCTGGGTCACCTTCTCCTCAAGAGTGCCATCGCCAGTAGGACGACCGTTGCGACGGTCATCACGGTGTTCATTGCGACGGTCATCCCGCGGGCCGCTCCGGAAGTTCTTGCGATCCGACTTGCGGAATTCCCTGCGGCCGTCCTGACGGTCCTTGTCCCAGCGACGATCGCCACGTGCCTGGCCGTCACGACGCCGGTTGCCGCCCTCGCGGCGGCGGTCGTCGTCACGACGGTCATCGCGATGATCTTCCCAGCGACGGTCGTCGCGGTCATTCCAGCGACCATCGCGTCCTTGACCGCCACGCCGTGCCCCACGGTCGTCTCGCCAAGGACGATCCGAGTCGCCCTCACGACGGGGCTTACGATCGTCATCCCAACGACGCCCACCGTCGCGACGAGACTTGTGATCGTCATTCCAACGACGATCTCCATCTCCCCCGCGTCCTTGCCAGCGATCCCCGCGACGACCTCCGTCATCGGACCAGGATCGACGGTCACGGCGGTCACCACCACGACCATTCGACTTCGAGTTCCAACCGCTGCGTCCGCCCGACTTGCCGGACCATCCATTGCGGCCCTGGCCTCGTCGGTCTCCGCCGGATCGACCGTTGTTGGGGGAGGAAGAATCTGCCATGTCTCCTATTGTCCCGCACACCCGGCCATCATGGCGAACCGAGATCGAAGCCGGTTCACCATGTGCTTGACGGCCAGCCAGCGACCCCATGATCGTCACCGTCGGCGATGAGCGCTCACAGATCGCACACCAGCCATCTAGGATCAACTGACGTGAGCCAATTCGACAACCGCGCCAAGGACTGGGAGACCAATCCTCACAGGCACAAGCAGGCAAAGCGCGTCGCCCGCGCAATCGTCGAGACGATGTGTCCGGGCGACAATCACAGAATCCCCGACCTCGACGTCTTGGAAATCGGAGCGGGAACGGGCCAGCTTGCCATCGAGATTGCCGATTTGGTGATGCCGGCCACCTGGACGTTCACCTTGACCGACACCAGTGAGGGAATGCGCAGGGTTGCCACCGAACGAACCTCGGACCGGGGATGGAAGGTCCTCGATCGGGATTACTCATGTCCTTCGACGAAGCTGGACGACGGCAACTATGACCTCGTCATCGCCCAGATGGTCCTGCACCACGTCAAGGACCTGGCGACGTTGTTTTCATCCGTGCACAAGATGTTGAAACCGAACGGAACCTTCATCGCCATCGACCTCACCGAGAAGGAGGGACGGGCATTTCACGTCCATCACTCCGATGGTGACGACGACCCACGCTATTACCACGACGGCTTCACCGAAGAAACAATGAACCGACTGTGTTCACATGCAGGGTTCAGCGAGATGACGTGGTCAGTGCCGTTGACCATCAAGCGCGAACGCGACGGACAAATCAAGGAGTTCCCACTTTTTCTGGCCAATGCTCAGCGCTGACGGCGCCCGAGTCGATGAATTCGAATTCGTCCCCATGACCGCGTCAACATGCCGGCGCGGTCATCGTTTTTGGTTTTCTTCGCCATCAGACATGACGAGGAACAACGCTGAACAATGACGCCCGAATACGGGAAGCCAGCACGCTCGGCATAGGTTGGCGGTTGTGTAGGAGTACAGAAAAGCTCCGGGCGGAACACTCGAAAATGTTCCGCCCGGAGCTATTGAAAAATAAACTCCGGCGGCGTCCTACTCTCCCACACGATCCCTCGTGCAGTACCATCGGCGCTGGAAGGCTTAACTACCGGGTTCGGTATGGGACCGGGTGTTTCCCTTCCGCTATGGCCACCGGAAAATATGGGGGCCTGTGAAGGCCTGTATATTGTGCTCCTCGGGTGGGGGTTGGGAGCCATATAGTGGATGCGAGTCAATACGAAAACATTTTGTGTACGCGTGCGAATGTTGTGTAAGTCCTCGGCCTATTAGTACCAGTCAGCTCCACACCTTACGATGCGTCCACGCCTGGCCTATCAACCCGGTCGTCTACCGGAGACCTTACCAGATTCATCTGCAGGAACCCTCATCTTGAAGCGTGCTTCCCGCTTAGATGCTTTCAGCGGTTATCACAACCCGACGTAGCCAACCAGCCATGCCCTTGGCAGAACAACTGGCACACCAGAGGTCAGTCCGTCCCGGTCCTCTCGTACTAAGGACAGCCCTTCTCAAGATTCCTCCGCGCGCAGCGGATAGGGACCGAACTGTCTCACGACGTTCTGAACCCAGCTCGCGTGCCGCTTTAATGGGCGAACAGCCCAACCCT